>FWPV01000004.1_pt1 | contig 959359 bp, 845 predicted proteins | sample 2228371 | NCBI WGS metagenome assembly FWPV01 (sample SAMEA103939776, study PRJEB20133) | metagenome | reverse complement strand
CGATGACTTCACCGACAACGACGAGCATGTGACGATCAGCGAGGACAGCGGCGAGAAGACTGGCAACGTCATTGATGGGGTGTCGGTCGATGGTCCGGTGACGGTGCAGAGCTTCAGCATCGCGGGTCAGACCGGTCCGTTTGTGCTGGGTCAGGTGTACACCATTGCCGGCGTGGGCAGCTTCAGCCTGGCAGCGAACGGGGCGTACAGCTTCACCCCGGCTGCCAACTACAATGGCGCGGTGCCGGTGGTCACCTATGTGCTGACCGACGGCTCGGGTCCGACCGACAGCTCGACCCTGAGCATCAGCGTGACCCCGGTGAACGATGACTTCACCGACAACAACGAGCAGGTGACGATCAGCGAGGACAGCGGTACCAAGAGCGGTAACGTCATTGATGGCGTATCGGTCGATGGTCCGGTGACGGTGCAGAGCTTCAGCATCGCGGGTCAGACTGGTCCATTTGTGCTGGGTCAGGTGTACACCATTGCCGGCGTGGGTAGCTTCAGCCTGGCGGCGAACGGAGCGTACAGCTTCACCCCCGCCGCCAACTACAATGGCGCGGTGCCGGTGGTCACCTATGTGCTGACCGACGGCTCGGGTCCGACCGACAGCTCGACCCTGAGTATCACCGTGACCCCGGTGAATGACCTGCCTACTCTAATAATTGACACTGGTGTTGTGGTCTCCGAGGAGGGGCTTTCCGGTGGTATTAAGGATACTGCGGGCAACAGCGACAGCACTGATAGTGTGATAGCTAGCGGTAAGATCACTGTGGGGGATGTAGATAGTCAGGACACACTAAACGTTACTCTCAGTGCTCCTTCCACAGCTTTGACATCCGGTGGCGTAGCGGTTCAGTGGAGCTGGAATGCAACTACCAAGGTGTTGACTGGTTATACCGGCACGCAGGGCGGTGCGGACTACAAGGCGGTCATTGATGTCAAGTTGACTGCGCCTACCGGTAGCACTAAGGGCGACTGGAGCTATGAGGTGACCCTCAAGGCGCCGCTTGATCATCCGGATAAGGAAAGTGAAGACGCGCTTAGCTTCCAGGTGGGGGTGTCTGTATCTGATGGCAAAACAACCGTTACCGATAGTCTGCCTATCACAGTGGAGGACGATGCCCCCATCGCTGGCGATGCTGCCGCGGTTTCGCTGGTGAAAACCAGTATTCCTGATGTATTGACCGGCAAGTTCAGCATGACCGGCTACAACGGAGATCGCTCCAGCATTGATGGTGGCAAGTTCACCATTACGGCTAAAGGGTTCCTCTCTTCAACATCTACGGCTCTGACTGATGCGCTGGTTAATGGCTCGGGCGAAGGCATTGGTGTCAAGAGCTCGACGGCCCCTTACCACAACATTGAGAACGAGGTCGATTTCCGCAAACTAGCCGATGGCTCAGGGGTATCTGAAGAGCTGGTGATCAAGCTGGATGCTGGCACAGTGGCATACGGTGCCAAGATCGAGTTCAGCAAGATGTTCGGTGGTGAGCTGGAGAGTGGGGTTGTTGAGTTCTGGCGGGATGGCCAGTTGATTGCAACCCAGAGCTTCAGCTCTAACGCGGCCAATGGCGATTATGCTGCCAATTTCCAGGTTCAGCAGGGTGGTTTTGACACCATGGTGATCAAGGCAACCGATAACGGTAAATCGGCCAGTTGGGGTGACAACAGCGACTTTACCGTCAAATCTATCGAGTTCCTTGGCTCCTCTACTCCGCAGGCAATTGCCTATGGCTCGGGGACAGTGGCACCGCAATGGGGAGCTGATGGCAAAGGGAGTCTGGAGCTTGTTACCGGTTCTGTTGAAACGGGTCTGAAAACGGCTGCAGGTCTGGCAATTACCATTACCGCGGAAGGTGCCAACAGCATGGTTGGCAAGGCCAGTGATGGCAGCTTGATCTTCAAGATGCAATTCACGCCTGCAACGGGCAAGTGGGAATTCTTCCAGTATGCAGAGATGCAGCGCCCGGTTGGTGATGGCGACATCGACTTCACCTTCAAGGCCTATGATCGGGACGGTGACGGCTCGCAAGGCAGCTTTGCTGTCAACCCGCTGGCGCGCCCTGATGTAACCGGCGTATCTAGTGCCACTGTGGTTGAAGGGGCTACCTTGCAGCATGTTGTGACCTTGAGTGGTGCGACTAATGTGGCGACTGAATACAGCCTCTCAATCGCGGGCAGTGGTACTCATGCTGCCTCTAACTCTGACTGGGGAACTCTGCAGTTCAGTCACGGTGTTACCTATAACAGCAGCACAGGCAAAATCTCAGTACCAGCCGGTGTGACGAGCTTTACCGTGTCAGTGCCGACAGTGAATGACAAGCTGGTAGAACAGACTGAAACCTTGACTCTGACAGTAGGTGGTGCGACCGGAGCCGGAACCATTACTGACAACGATCTCTCTGTGCGACTGGGCAATAGTCTGGTTGATGAGGATGGTTTGTCTGGCGGAAATGCACACTTGCCTGAGCCTGTGGGTATGCCTGCTAGCGGCCCGCTTTCTGTGACTCAGTCGCTGCAGGTGACTGATGGCAGTGGTGGCAATGTCTCTGGCGTACAACTCAAACTTGTTGGCATCACGGGTCTGAGCGGGGTGACGGGTATTGATGGTCAGCCGGTCAATGTTGTTCAGGATGGCGCCGGGCTCAAAGGGTACTTTGGTAACAACCCCGCCAATGTAGCCTTTACCGTGACGGTGGATAACAGTGCCAATCCACCGAGCTACACCTTTACTCTGCTCAAGCCGCTTAGCCACACAGTAGATGGCCAGAGCACAGTGTTGACCAGCCAGGATGAACTGCGCTTTACCGTCAACTATGAGGTAAGCAAATCTGGAGCTGAGACTGCCACTGGCTCGTTTGACTTGGCTGTGCGTGACGATGTACCGGTTGCAGTGGTCGATGATGCGAAAGTCGATGTTGTAGTTGATACCTTCCTGTTTTCTGGTGTCGAGGCTTCATGGATTAATGTTTCTGGCGGTAAAAATCTGGAGCATTTTGACGGCCCTGATAATGATACAGCGAAGGATCAAATTCGCTGGGGTGGAAAAAATGAAAATAAATCGGGTTATGGTTTTGCCGATAACGATGCTGCCTTGAACGGAGAGATCCCGCTCAACGAAGAGATCAAACTGGGTACTTTCACCCACTACAACTATCCGGTTTCCTCCGGTACGGCGATCAACACTGTAACCATGCAGGCAACCTTCTCGGTTACCGACTCCATGGGCAGAGTGACACCAGTGACTGTAACCATCAATTTCAATCACAACGAAACGCCGAACGATTGGGCTGATCCGCGAGATATCATCACTATCGGAACTGCGACCGCAAGCTTCAACTTTGAAGGCAAGGTCTACAGTCTCGAAGTGCTGGGCTTCCGTGATGCAGGTGGCAATGTGGTGAAGACTATCTACACCAACGAAAATGCCAGCAACAGCTTCGATCTTATCGTCAAGTTGGTTGAAGGGTCTGGTTATCAGCTGCCACAGACCACCGGTAATGTGCTGGCCAACGATCTTGCCGGTGCTGATGGTGGTCTGAGTGTCATTGGCTACGGAGTAGGTGGCAGTTCTACCACCTATACCAACGGTGCTGGCACCCAGGTAGTTGGTCTGTACGGGGTGCTGACCATTCTGGCCAACGGTGCTTATACCTATCAGGTCACCAAGAATGGCAGCCAAATCCCGGCTGATGCGCGCGAGGTGTTCAGCTACAGCGTGCGGGATGGCGATGGCGATACTACCAACAGCACCCTGACCATCAGCGTCAACCCGGTCGACAGCAATGGTGTGCCTGTCCATCTGCCGCTGACGGTAGATGGTACCGACCTCAACGACTCTATCGTGGTGCGCAATGGCGAGAGAGCGACTAGTCCTGACCGCATGGATGTTTCCTTCGGTGGTAATCTGCTGGGCGAAGTCATTACCAGTAACGGCGGTACCGACCACATACATGCCGGTACCAGCTACAACAAGGGAAGTGCCGCCCAGACCGTCAGCAGCGGTGCAGGCAATGACCATATCGAAACCGGCAGCGGTAATGATGTGATTTATGCAGGCAAAACCGGGGCTGATGGATTCGGTAGCGACGATTCGTTGCAACTGACGGTAAATCAGCTCAAGGCTCATCACATCATGACAGGCAGCTTGTCTGGCACAGATGCCATGCTCGATGGCGACGGTCTGTTGCTGAGTGTTGATGTCAGCAGTAGCAAAGCTGATGTGGTCAATGGTGGCAGCGGCAATGACAAAATCTACGGGCAGTCAGGTTCCGATATCCTGTTTGGCGGTACAGGTGACGACTACATCGATGGCGGTAGTCATAACGATGCGCTGCGCGGCGGTCTGGGGAACGATATCCTGATCGGCGGGCTCGGCAACGATGTAATGCGTGGTGATGGCGGTTCAGATACTTTCGTCTGGAATCAGGGGGATACAGTATCAGGCTCCCTGACCAAGGATTACATCATGGACTTCAACAAGGGGTCAGGCACCATCAACCGTTTGGAAGGTGACAAGCTGGATCTGAGCGATCTGCTGGATCACGATGGTTCTCACAGTACGACCGATCTGAAGAGTCTGCTCTCGGTGTTCCAAGATAATGAAGGGGTGCACCTGCAGGTCAAGGAGAGCAGTACTGCGCCGGTGACTCAGGAGATTGTGCTGATGAACCATACCTTCGACAGTCTGACGGGCGGTTCTGGCACCACGGCCAACCAGGTGATCGATTTCATGTTGACCAACAACATGCTCGATATCGATAAGTAAGCCCAACTCGGGGGCAATAAAAAAGCGGCAGAGCAATCTGCCGCTTTTTTTATCTTTGCAGGGAAGCGAAGTCAGTTGCCGAGGGTGGCGAACAGGCTCTGCTCCAGGGTGCCGCGGGAGACGCAGACTGGCTTGATGGACGGGGCCGGTACGCGCTCGCCTGAGGATTCAACGAAGAACAGCTCGGTGTTGCCCTTGACGTTGACGGTGGCCACGCTGCTGTTACCGCTCTGGGTGATGATCAGGTTGATCTGCAGGTTCGGGTTGCCCAGTGCAACTTTGGAACCCATGGTGCCGCAGTCCAGCCACTCCAGCCCGTCGGCTGACTGGTTGACGTTGGCAGTCATCAGGCCGGAGCCACGCTGGCTGTTTTCGATGGTGAGGCCGTGATCGGTGAACCACTTCTCGGCGCGAGCCCACACCAGATCCACTGGGATCGCCATTTCCTGAGTGTTGTTGGTTGCCTTGGCAATTGGCGGGTTGTAGCGATACTCCTCACCGCCGTTATTGTCACCAGCACAACCAACCAGCAGCAGCGCCAATGCGCTCCCCATAATCTTTTTCATCTTGTTTCTCTCGTCCATATCACCAGGCCATTGGCCAACCGGCGCCTATTATCGCCGGAGCGACAATCTCTGTCAGCAACCATCCAGCGTTCGATGTTATGGGGAGGTGATCGGGGTGCTTTACAAAATTGTTTTGCTATCATAGATTTGCTCGAAATTCCTCCATAAGCACCCCTGTGACTAACATGCTCACCCCGGATCTGCTGCAGCAGATCATCGACCAATTGCCAATGAGTATCTTCTGTCGAGATAGTCATGGGCGTTACCTGTTCGCCAATCGTGAGTTCGCCCGTGAAGCCAAGCTGGAGTCGCCTGCCGAGGTTGTCGGCAAGACAGATGCAGAGATGCCCTGGGGCGATCTCTTTCGCAGTGAGGATGAGCAGCTGCTTGCCGGAGGCGTGCCGATGCTGTATCAGCAGCTCCATTGCAACCGGGGCGGGAATACCTGCTGGATGGAGGTGCACAAGGTGCCTCTTTACACCCCGCAGGGGGAAGCGTGCGCAGTATTCGGGGTGGTTAACGAGATTGCCCAGCGTAAGAGCTTGGAACAGACGGTCAAAAAGCAGCAGTTGTTGCAGCGTTTTCTGCTCGATGCCATTCCTGATCTAATCCGTTTCGATGATCACAACGGGGTGTTGCTGGAGTGCAATCAGGCGTTTCTCGACTTTATCGGCCAGGGTGCCGATGAGGTGCTGGGTCAGCAGCTGCCGTTCCGGCTGGCGGCGCCGCAGGGGATGGGCCACGGCGAGTGCTGTCTGCTGGATGCCAGCGGGCAGGGGCGACACATGGAGATCACCCGGGTCGATGTCCCCGATGGTGATGGTCACTCTCTCGGGATCCTGACGCTGGGGCGTGACATCACCGGTCTGCGCACCACTCAGGCGCAGTTGCAGCAGGAGCAGCACTACGACAGTCTGACCGGACTGCTCAAACTCTCCCGGTTCTTGCAGACCAGCCGCCATCTTGGGGGACGCAGTGCCACATTGGTGCTGGTCGATCTGCACCATTTTCGTGAAATCAACGATCGCTTCGGGATCCGGATTGCCGACCGCCTGCTCAGCCAGGTGGCCAAGCGGTTGCAGCAGTTGGTACCGCCGCGTTCCCTGCTCTGTCGGGTCGCTGCCGATGACTTCAGCCTGCTGCTGCCTGATTTCAACGAGCCATTGCAGGGGTGGAGCCAGCATCTGCAGCAGCAGTTGATGGAGCACTATCAGGTGGAAGATCATCGCATCCAGATCCCGGTGTTTCTCGGGCTGGCCCAGGGGCGGGCAAGCGATGCCGAGCGGTTGCTCAGTCATGCCGAGGCTGCGCTGGCGCAGGGCAAACGGCAGCAGCAGTACTGCACCCTGTTTGATCCCGAGCTGCATGCCCGGCTCAAGCGGCGTCAGCTGATCGCCGCCCAGTTGCCGATCGCTATCAAGTCCGCCCAGCTGGTTGCCGTCTATCAGCCGATCATCTGTACCCGTACCCACCGGCTGCACGGCGCCGAGCTGCTCTGTCGCTGGCCCCATCCAGAGCTTGGGATGATCTCCCCCGACGAATTCATTCCGTTGGCGGAAGAGATGGGGATCATCGGTCAGCTTGGCCAGTTAATGCTGGAGCAGGGCTGTGCCCAGCTGGCGCAGTGGCAAACTGCGCAGCCGGATATGGTGCTATCCATTAACCTCTCGCCGCTGCAGTTCCGTGATCCGGCGCTCTGTGAGCGGGTCTCTGCCTGCATCGCTCGCCATGGTCTCAAGGCCAGTCAACTGGAGCTGGAGATCACCGAAGGGGTGTTGATGGAGAACGCCGACGAGATTGAGACCAACCTCGACAACCTGATCGCCGCCGGTTTTCAGCTGGCCATCGACGACTTTGGTACCGGTTACTGTTCGCTGGCCTATCTGCCGCGTTTGCAGGTGGCGACCCTCAAGCTGGATCGCAGCTTCACTCAGGGGCTGGCCAGCAATAGCGCGACCACCGCTATCGTGCGTTCGGTCATCGGATTGGGCCATGAGCTCGGGATCCGCATCACTGCCGAAGGGGTGGAAACGCCCGAGCAGCAGCTGTGGCTGACCGAGGCGGGGTGTGATCGGCTCCAGGGCTATCTGTTCAGTCGCCCACTGCCTCCGGCGGAGTTCGCTGCCAGCTATCTGGTGTGAGAGATCGTCAGAAACAACAAGGCCACCGCAAGGTGGCCTTGTTGTTTTACGATGGAGGCAGGATCAATCCTGGAAGTAGGTGCCCCAGCCATCGTAATCCACCCCATATTTTTCCAGGATGGGCAGCATCTTGGCGATATCGGCGACGATCGCTTCGACATTCAGCTTACACTCGACGGTGGCATCGAAGCAGAAGATGGTGGCGCCGTCATCCAGCTCCATCTCTTCGGCATCGGTCACTTCAAAACCGGCCTTGAACAGGTCAACCGCTGCTTTTTCCAGACGGTCGAAATCCTGGCAGGCGAAGTGGTGCTCGATGTCGTAATCCGCATCGGGATTGCTGCCATCGGCCAGCAGTTCGTTGACGATCTCGGTGGTCTCATCACGCCACTCTTGCATATTCAGACTCATGTTGCCTCCAGGCGGTATCATTGCGGCAAAGCATACTCGCAGAGTGGATTCGGCTCAATGCGGCTGACCCACTGAGCCTCGAATTTCCATCATATTGGCACAGCCTGCAGGGCGTGCAGAGGCCAGCAAGTACGGCAAACAGGACTGAAATGGATAATAAATGGCCGCTTCGTTCGGTTGTTGAGCGAACGCGCTTTTTATCGTGCCATCATGGTTGACACTCTGCGCTGGAAAGGGTTTAATGCGCGCCGTTGCCCAGATAGCTCAGTCGGTAGAGCAGGGGATTGAAAATCCCCGTGTCGGCGGTTCGATTCCGTCTCTGGGCACCACAATTCCTCCTTAGTTCAGTCGGTAGAACGGCGGACTGTTAATCCGTATGTCACTGGTTCAAGTCCAGTAGGAGGAGCCAAATTCGAAAAGCCCGCTCAATCGAGCGGGCTTTTTCATTTCTAGTTGCTGTTGCATGCTGCCAAAAAGAGCGTTGCGCCACAGGTGGCACTGAACAGCAGCATTCCGGTCTGCAGCATGCTGCCAGGGCATGGCTTCTTCTCTCTTTTTCTGGCCCTGATCCACTTCGGTTTCATCACATTCCCTTATCCATTTTGTCGGCCTGAATGGCTGCACTCCTGTGCAGGCGAGCCATCTTTGTTGAATGGCGCCATGGCGTCAATCTCCCCTGCAAAACAATTAATTCAGCACCGTTGAAGAGCGGCTTGTCGGGTGATGTTTCGACCTTTAAGCCATTGTTAACATTTTGGAAAACCGGAGTGACCCTGTGGCTGGGCGGGGCTATGATGGGGTCAATGATGTTCCCATCCTGACGGAGAGACCCCAGATGAACAGCCCCTTGAGCTATGTACTGGACGGCATTCATTGCGAGCCGCACTTTTTTACCGTTCCCCTCGATCATGATGAGCCGGATGGTGACAGCATTACCCTGTTTGCCCGCACCCTCTGCCGCAAAGACAAACTCGATGAGAAGTTGCCCTGGCTGCTCTTTTTGCAGGGTGGTCCCGGTTTCGGCGCGCCGCGTCCGACGGCCAACAGTGGCTGGCTCAAGCGGGCGTTGCAGGAGTTCAGAGTGCTGCTGCTGGATCAGCGTGGCACCGGGATGTCGAGCCCCATCCATGGGCATATTCTGGCCAAAATGACACCGACCGAGCAGGCGGAGTATCTCAGCCATTTTCGCGCCGACAGCATAGTGCAAGATGCCGAGTTCATCCGGCAGGAGCTCAGCCCCAAGCATCGCTGGAGCCTGCTGGGGCAAAGCTTTGGCGGCTTTTGCTGCCTGACCTATCTCTCGTTTTTCCCTGACAGTCTGCGGGAGGTCTATATCACCGGCGGTATCGCGCCGATCGGCCGCAGTGCCGAGGAGGTTTACCGCGCCACCTACCAGCGGGTGGCCGACAAGAACCGCGCCTTCTTCGCCCGCTTCCCCCACGCTCAGGGGATTGCCAACCGGCTGGCCAACCATCTGCACCAGCACGATGTGCGACTGCCCAACGGCCAGCGCCTGACGGTGGAGCAGTTCCAGCAGCAAGGGCTGGATCTCGGCACTACGGGTGCCTTTGAGGAGCTTTATTACCTGCTGGAGGAGGCCTTTATCGGTGACAAGCTGAGCCCGGCCTTTCTCTATCAGGTGCAGAGCATGCAGCCATTCAATACCAACCCGCTGTTTGCCATCTTGCACGAAGCTATCTATGCCGAAGGGGAGGCGACTCGCTGGGCCGCCGCCCGGGTCAGGGGGGAATTCCCGGCGGTGAACTGGGCACCCGGCAAGGATTTCGCCTTCACCGGCGAGATGGTTTACCCCTGGATGTTCGAGCAGTTCCGCGAGTTGCTGCCCCTGAAAGAGGCGGCTCATCTGCTGGCCAACAAGGCTGACTGGGGGGCGCTCTATGACTCGGCACAGCTTGCCCGCAACAAGGTGCCGGTAGCCTGCGCCGTCTATCCCGAGGATATGTATGTGGAGTTTGACTACAGTCGCGAAACTCTGCGTGGCCTTGGCAACAGTCGTGCCTGGATCACCAATGAATATGAGCACAACGGTTTGCGCGCCGATGGTGAAGAGATTCTTGATCGTCTGATCGCGTTGAATCGCGACCGTTAATTGTCGTTATCGGCAATCATCGCGGGAGTCCGGACTCCCGCGATGATTGTTATGGATGGTTGTTATGAAAGCGTGACGCCCTGAACCTTGCCCCGCGCCTGCCAGACGATGAGTGGATAGCCGGCTGATTAATTTCCCCCTCTTTCACTGTTTCTGCCGATCCCTCACCATATACTTGCCAAACGACTCTGTATTGAGCCGCGGTCAAACCGATTGACCAACTCGTGCTCGTTACCATTAGAAAGTCGCTCTACCGCTCTGTATCCCGCGTATCAGATATGCCATCTCTGCATGCCCCGCAATCCGGGGTAGGGGATGGTCGTGCTTTTCAATCAAGATAAGGATGTATGATGAGAAAGTCTCTGTTGGCCTGCTCCCTGTTGCTGTGCCCTGTCGTGTTTGCTGCCACCCCCCATTGGGAATATAGCGGTGAGGCGGGGCCTACCCACTGGGCCAAGCTGACCCCTGAGTTTGGCCAGTGTGCGGGTAGCAATCAGTCGCCGGTTGACCTGAACGGATTGGTCGAGGCCAAACTGGCCCCGCTGGTACTCCACTATCAGGCGGGTGGCAACACAGTGGTCAACAATGGTCATACCGTGCAGGTCGGTTATGCCCCGGGCAGCATTTTGCAACTCGATGGCACCAGGTTTGAGCTCAAGCAGTTCCACTTCCACGCCCCGAGTGAAAACCTCATCGAGGGCAAATCCTATCCGCTGGAAGGGCATCTGGTGCACGTCAGTGACAAGGAAGAGATCGCCGTGGTGGCGGTGATGTTCGAGGCTGGCAAGGCCAATCCTGCGCTGGCGGCAGCTTGGAGTGCATTACCTGCCAAGGTGGGGGAGATCCAGGCCCTCAAGGCGCCGCTTTCTGCTGAGCAACTGCTGCCGGAAAGCCATGACTACTATCGCTTCAGCGGTTCCCTTACAACGCCCCCCTGCTCGGAAGGAGTGCGCTGGCTGGTGATGAAGCAGCCGGGCGAGGTCAGTCAGGCCCAGATCGACGCCTTCAAGGCGGTGATGCACCACCCCAACAACCGGCCGGTGCAACCGCTCAATGGGCGCGTGGTGCTGCAATAACCAAGAGTTCCAGTGTAGTGGTCAACGCAGGACATGTGTGTAGGCACACTTTACAACGGTAGCGATGTAGTCCGTGACTCCATCCCCAAAGGGCCAGCAGATCGGTATTGGCCTGATAATGGGAGCAACCGCTGCATGCAGGTAACCGGGGAAAGAGATCCAGTCGGTGCTGAAAGGTTGGGATATCCATGATGGTAGACCTTAAGGCGATGGCCTACTTCAAAATTAACCTTTCAACACGTAATTGGGGCAAAGTCAAAACAATCAGGGCTTCCGAACGGGAGCCCTGATAGTACGAGGTTGGCGTCTATGTTGCCCGCAGTTAGTCGTGTTTGCGGCCGGAGAGGCGGCACCACTCCTCCTTGACGGCGGTCGGGTCCATTTCGAACCACTGACCGTAGATGGTTTCCAGCTCCGGAGCCTGGCTCTCCAGCACGCCGGAGAGGGCCATCAGGCTGCCCGCTTTGCCGTGACCGGCGATCAGCGGTGCCAGTTCGCGCAGCGGGCCGGCCAGGATATTGGCGACCACCACATCCGCTTCGACATCTTGTGGCTGGTCGGCCGGCAGATAGAGCTCAATCTGGTCGGCGACACCGTTGCGCGTGGCGTTGTCGCGGCTGGCCTGAATGGCCTGCGGGTCGATGTCGATGCCGATAACGCGGGCAGCACCCAGTTTCAGGGCGGCGATGCCGAGAATGCCGGAGCCACAGCCAAAATCGACCACGGTTTTACCGCTCAGATCCAGCCCGTCCAGCCACTGCAGGCAGAGGGCGGTGGTGGGGTGGGTACCGGTACCGAAGGCCAGGCCCGGATCCAGCATCACGTTAACTGCATCGGGGTTCGGCACATCGCGCCAGCTCGGGCAGATCCAGAGGCGCTCGCCAAACTGCATGGGGTGGAAGTGATCCATCCACTCGCGCACCCAATCCTTGTCTTCCAGCTGCTCGACCTTGTAGCCGACATTTTCGCCGAAGATCTGCTGGAAGAAGGCGATGGTGGGGGCCGGATCGGTTTCGGCGTCAAACAGCCCCATCACTTCGGTCTCGCCCCACAGCGGGGTTTCGCCCGGCATGGGTTCATAGACGGGCACATCCTTGGCATCCATAAAGGTCACCGCCTGGGCACCACGCCCCAGCAGCATGTTGCTCACCTTGTCTGCGGTCTTGGCAGTGGCGTTGATTCGAATTTGTATCCAGGGCATGGCGTCGACTCTTCATAAATGTGAAACCGCGAGATTCTACCATCATGGGGCAGTGCTGTCGTGGTTTGCCCATGACGTGGAGGGATACGGGGGCTTTTGCCGGATTGGCACGGTTCCTGTATTGCTCTATGCAGGCGAAGACGACCGGTTTTCGCTGAACGCTTTGCTCAAGTTCCGTCATCTTTCACTGCCACCCTCGGGTGGCATTTTTTTATCTGCACTCCTTTGCCTGGTAAACAGTCTGCCAGACAAAAAAAGAGCAAGGTCGGCACCTTGCTCAAGGATGGACTGACGCCGTTTTGGCGCATTCATGCTGCAGTTGGCACGCCAGATGCAAAGACTAATATGTCCTGCATAAGGATATGTGTGTGATTGTTACCCCAATGTTCAGGTATTCAGGCCATTTCTCGCGAAATGGCCTCTTTTTTGGCTGATTGTTGGATGTTGGCCTGCCGCTGGCTGGCATTAGCGCTGCTGGTTGTGCCCGTTTGGGGCATCTCCTTGGTGAACTTATCCCATCATGGTGCGTTTGAAGGCTTAGTTGGCAAAGCCGCTCATGTCGATCACCAGCTTGCCTACCATGCGGCCCGCTTCAACCTCGGAATGGGCCTGAGCCAGCGTGACCGGGGTCAGTGAGGGGATGGTTCTGGTCAGAGTGGTCTGCAGTACCCCTTCATCGACCAGTGCCGCCACCCGGCAGAGCAGGTGGTGCTGCTCGATCATGTCCGGCGTCTGGAACAGGGAGCGGGTGAACATGAACTCCTGGCTGAAGGTGACGCTCTTGCTCTTGAGCAGGGAGAGATCCCACGGCTCACTCGATTCGGCGATGGTACAGATATGGCCAAACGGGCGGATCAGCCCTGCCATGGTGGCCCAGTGCTCGGCGGTGGCGTTGGTGCAGAAGATGGTATCGACCTGAGTGATGCCAAGGGCGGTCAGCTCCTCCTGCAACTTGTGGTGGTTCACAACCTGATGGGCCCCCATCTCGAGGCACCACTCGCGGCTCTCGGGGCGGGAGGCGGTAGCAATCACCTCCATGCCGGTGAGCTGGCGGGCCAGCTGGATGGCGATGGAGCCCACGCCACCGGCGCCGCCGATGATCAGCAGTTTGCCACGGCTTTCGCGGGTGAGGGCGAAGCGCTCGAACAGGGTCTCCCAGGCGGTGATGGCGGTCAGCGGCAGGGCGGCGGCCTCCACATCGCTCACGCTGGTGGGGGCGATCGCGGCGATACGCTCATCCACCAGTTGCAGGGCGCTGTTGCTGCCGGGGCGGCTGATGTCGCCGGCATACCAGACCCGGTCGCCCGCCTTGAACAGGGTCACTTCGCTGCCGGTGGCGATCACTTCCCCCACCGCATCCCAGCCCAGTACCCTGGGCGAGCTTTCAATTTTGGCCTTGGGGGAGCGCACCTTGGTATCTACCGGATTGACGGAGGTGGCGGTGACCCGCACCAGCAGATCCCGCGGACCCGGAACCGGATCGGGCAGGTTGGCGGCGATGAAGCAGTCGGGGTGGTCGCTTGGCAGATAGTGAGTCAGGGCAATGGCTTTCATGGTTTTTCCTTTCAAATCGCTGTGTTCGGGATTGCCACTCACTCTAGTCTGGTTGATTATGAAGATTAAGATGGGTAATAGGTAAAGACTGTTTGAATATATGAACAATGTCGATCTGGAGTTGATGGGACTGTTTGCCACCGTGGTGGAGCAGGGAAGCTTTACCCGGGCCGCCGAGCTGCTTGGTATGCCCAAGTCATCGGTGAGCCAGAAGATCTCGCGGCTCGAATCCCAGCTCGGGGTGCGGCTGTTGCAGCGTACCACTCGCAGGTTGAGCTTGACCCCGCAGGGGGAGCTCTATGTGGAGCACTGTCAGGGGCTGCTGGCACTGGCCCGCAGCGCCAATCTGGCGATGGCACGGCTGCGCTCGGCCCCGGCGGGGCGGGTGCGGATCACTGCCCCCGAGGCGACCGGTACTCTATTGCTTGGCCGGATCCTCGCCGAGTTTCGCGCCCTCTATCCCGAGGTGGTGCTGGAACTGACCCTGAGCGATGAACAGCTCGATCTGGTGGGGGAAGGTTATGATTTGGCGCTGCGGGCGGCGCCGCTGAAAGACTCCAGCCTCATCTGTCGGCGCATCGGGCAGGTGGCGCGTCATCTGGTGGCAGCGCCCGCCTATCTGGCGGTCCACGGCATGCCGCAGCAGTTGAGCGAGCTGGGCCGTTATGCCTGTCTGGTGCACTCGGCCATGCCGGTGTGGCCATTGCAGGAGGGGGGCTGGCGGCCGCAGGGGGCCTGTGTCAGCAACAGCTTGTTGGCGCTGCGGGAGATGGCGCTCCATGACGGTGGGATTGCCCTGTTGCCACACCATGTCTGCGAAGGGGATTTGGCGGCGGGGCGATTGCAGAAGGTGTTGCCGGATCAGCCCATTCCGGCCAACCCGTTCTACCTAATCTATCCGAGTCGGGAGCATCTGGCCCCCGCTCTGCGCACCCTGATGGATTTCGTGGCCGAGCGCTTGCCGTTTGCCTGAGTTACCAGCTGCTCTGGCTGGCCGACTCCTGATTGGGTTTGAGGCCAAGGGGGACCGACTGGCGCTCTGCCAGCATGCGGATCTGCCCTTCAATCAGGCTGGCACTGGGGCCCAGCACCAGCACCAGCTGGTGGTCGTTGAGCTGGATCCAGGAGAGGCAGCCCAGACCCAGCAGGCGTGACTGATCCACCAGTGAAATATCGCGCACCCGCAGGCTGAGGCGGGTGATACAGACACTCATCGCCACCAGATTGTCCATCCCGCCCAGCACCTTGAGGTACTGGATCGCCAGCATCTGCGGGTCTGAGGGGGCAACGCTGGCAAGGCGCGGATGCTCCACCGCGATGGGCTTGCTCGGCATGCTGAGGGGGGCACGCTCCAGCAGCTGATAGAACAGCAGGGTGTAGGCGACGAAAAACAGGATACCGACCGGGATGAGCCAGAAGCTGTGCTCCCCTGCCTGATAGCTCAGCACCAGATCCAGCAGACCGGCGGAGAAGTAACTGCCCACCTTGATCCCCAGCCCGCTACAGACAGCGAGCGATAGCCCGGTTAGCAGGGCGTGGGCGAGAAACAGCCAGGGGGCGGTAAAGGCGAACAGAAATTCGATAGGCTCTGTGATACCCACCAGTGCCGAGGTGAGCGCAAGGGTGAGCAGCAGCCCGCCCTGTGGCAGCCGCTGCATCCGCTGGCGGTGCAGCCAGATGGCAAAACAGGCGCCCGGCAGGCCGAACATGATGATGGGGTAAAGACCGGCTACATATCCTTCATGAAGGGGCTGGGCGGTGGCCAGCGCCTGCAGGTTGCTCTCGCCAAGGCCGATGACGCTGCCCAATACCTGATGGAGCCCGAGCGGGATTAACAAGCGGTTGAGGGTGCCGTAGCAGAAGGCGCCAAACGGTGTGGTAAGCAGCTCCGAGGTGAGCAGGGTCAGCCCGCGCTCCAGCGGTGGCCACAGCAGCGAGAGGGGGATGGCGATCAGCAGGCAGGCCAAGGCCGACACCAGCAGGCTGGGAAACTCCCCCCTGGCGATCTGCAGCCAGCGGGGCAGGGTTTGCTGGTGAACCCAAGGATAGATGATGGCAGTGGTGAGCCCCGCCAGCAGACCGCAGATCATGTCGGCGTGCAGGTTGGGGGCCAGCGTATTGAAGGCGGTGCTGAGCAGCAGGAAGTTGACCGCCCCCGCCAACGTCTGTCCGCCCAGCTCCTGCCGACTCAGGCCAAAGGCGATCGCCACCGCATAGATGAGCGGCATCTGGCTGAAGATCGCCTGACCGGTGAGGGAGAGCACCGCCAAATCGAGCACGTCGGGTTGCCCAAGCCGGTAGATCAGCGCCGCCATCGGCAGGATGGAGACGGGCAGCAGCAGGGCATAACCGAGCCGCTGCAGGGCTTGAGTAACGACTTGTCGAGTGGCTTTAACGGGCATACAGCGGCTACGTTCTGTGACTTGGCGCACAGTTTAACCGGAAAACACCTATTTGGGGATAGTTTTGGAACCCCTAATTTATATTTTTATTATTTCTGCCCGAAAAGGTCGCGCACTTCCCGCGAGGGCGGTGCCGTCAGCAGGCTGACCGTGATAAAGACCACCAGCGCCAGCGTGAGGCTTGGCACGATGGCGTGCAGGCCAGCCAGCTTGATCCCCCACTGACTGAGTACCCCATAGCTGACGATGCCGCTGACCATGCTGGCCAGTGCGCCCGGGCCGTTGGCCCGCGACCAGTAGAGGCCGAGCACCAGTGGCCAGAGGAACACCGCCTGCAGACCGCCAAAGGCGAGCAGGTTGAGCCAGATGATCATCTCGGGGGGCTGCAACGCCGCCAGCAGCACCAGGGTGCCGAGGATCAGGGTACAGAGCAGGGAGAGGCGCGGAATGCGCACCTCCAGCTTCTCCTGCTTTGGACTCAGATAGTTGAGATAGAGATCCTTCACCAGAGTGGCGGAGGCCTGGATCAGCTGGGAGTCGATGGTGGACATGATGGCCGCCATCGGTGCCGCCAGAAAGACCCCGGCCAGCCAGGGGGGCAGCACTTCCATCATCAGGGAGGGCATGATCTTGTCCGGGCTGTCCATGCCCGGCAGGATGGCGCGGCCAAGGGCACCTGCCAGATGCATGCCAAACATCAGCAGGGCGCTGACCACGGTGCCGATCAGAATGCCGCGATGGAGCGCCTTGCTGTCGCGATAACCAAAGCAGCGCAGCGCCGAGTGGGGCAGCCCCACCACCCCGACACAGACCAGGATCCAGAAGCTCAGCATAAAGGGCTGGGTCAGCATGTCGCCGGCCCCCTGCGGGCTCACCAGCTTGGGGTCGATCTCCCTGAGCTGGTGGATGAGGTTCGGCAGGCCGTCACCGGCAATCAAAATCCCCGCCAGCAGGGCGGCGGTGCCGATCAGCATGATGATCCCCTGCAGGGCATCGGTCATCACCACCGCGCGAAAGCCGCCGATGATGGTGTAGAGCAGTACGCAGCTGGCAAACAGCATCAGCCCCTGCTGGTAGGAGAGGCCGGTAGCGGTCTCCAGCAGGCGGGCGCCGCCGATAAACTGCACCACCATGGTCGCGATAAAGGCGAGGATGATAGTAACGGAGCCGAGGATCACCACCGCCTTGCTCTGATAGCGGGCCCACAGCATGTCGTTGATGGTCACCGCATTGACCCGGCGGGCGATGATGGCGAACTTCTTGCCAAGCACCCCCAGGGTCAGCCAGACGGTGGGCAGCTGGATCATCGCCAGCAACACCCAGCCCAGACCGATCTTGTAGGCCGCGCCCGGCCCACCGATAAAGGAGGAGGCCGAGGTGTAGGTGGCCACTAGCGTCATCGCCAGCACCAGCCCGCCCATGCTGCGGTTGCCGATGAAGTACTCCTGCACGAAGTTGCCTTGCGCGCGATGGCGGCTGGCCCAGAAACCGACCCCCAGCACCAGCACCAGATAGATGACGAGCGGCAGCATCAACTCAAGATTCATGGGATGACTCCTTGCCGGAAGGGGAGTGGGTATCGAGGGGGATCTCCACAAACAGCCGGTTCACCATCAGGGCGCAGAGCAGAATGAACAGCAGCGGCATCACCATGCAACTGAGCAGGAACCACAGCGGCAGCCCCCAAAACTCCAGCTGGAGCGGGATAAAATAGGCGGTGCCATACCAGGCAAAGAAGTAGAACAGGGTCAGCAGCAGGCAGAAAGCTGCTTCCCGGCGGGCGAGAGCAAAACGGTTCACCTTGGCCTCCGACAAATTTGAGGGGCGCAAGGATAACAAAAAAGGGCCATGTCGCCATGGCCCTTTTTCAGCAGAGGCTCCTTGCGAAGCCGCCTCCCGGTTGGATTGCGGATAAGCAGCGGGCTGCTATCCGGCCGGAAGTGATTGTTCTGCCTGCGAGATCTTACAGACCCAACTTCTTGTGCAGATAGTGGATATTGGTGCCACCGTGCTGGAAGTTTTCGTCTTTCATGATCTCTTTTTGCAGCGGTACGTTGGTCTTGATCCCTTCCACCACCAGCTCGTCCAGCGCATGGCGCATGCGGGCGATGGCAATGTCACGATTCTCGCCGTAGCAGATCAGCTTGCCGATCATTGAATCGTAGTGGGGCGGTACCTTGTAACCGGCATAAATGTGGGAGTCCCAACGCACGCCCAGACCACCCGGCGCGTGGAAGCGCTGAACCAGACCCGGAGAGGGCATGAAGGTGGCCGGATCTTCGGCGTTGATCCGGCACTCGATGGCATGACCACGGATGCGGATATCCTGCTGGGTGATCGACAGGGGCTGACCGGCGGCGATGCGCAGCTGCTCCTTGATCAGATCGATACCTGTGACCATCTCGGTGACCGGATGCTCAACCTGGATACGGGTGTTCATTTCGATGAAATAGAACTCGCCGTTCTCGTACAGGAACTCGAAAGTACCCGCACCGCGGTAGCCGATCTCGATACAGGCGCGCACACAGCGCTCGCCGATGAACTTGCGCATTTCGGCGGTGATGCCAGGTGCCGGCGCCTCTTCCACCACTTTCTGGTGGCGACGCTGCATGGAGCAGTCACGCTCGCCCAGATAGAGGGCGTTGCCCTGGCCGTCTGCCAACACCTGAATTTCGATGTGGCGCGGGTTTTCCAGGTACTTCTCCATGTAGACCATGTCGTTCTTGAAGAACTGGCCTGCTTCGGATTTGGTCAGGGCGATGGCGCCCGCCAGTTCCGCTTCATTGCGCACCACACGCATACCGCGACCACCACCGCCACCGGCGGCCTTGATGATCACCGGATAGCCGATGCGCTTGGCAATGGCGGCGTTGTGCTTGGCGTCGTTGTCGACGGGGCCGTCAGAGCCTGGTACACACGGTACGCCCGCTTTCTTCATCGCTTCGATGGCGGAGACCTTGTCACCCATCAGGCGAATGGTCTCGGCGCGCGGGCCGATGAAGATGAAGCCGGATTTTTCGACCACTTCGGCGAAATCGGCGTTCTCGGAGAGGAAGCCGTAACCCGGGTGGATGGCCACGGCACCGGTTACCTCGGCGGCGGCGATGATCGCCGGGACGTTGAGATAGGATTCAGTACTGGCCGGTCTGCCGATACAGATGGATTCGTCGGCCAGCAGCACATGTTTGAGCTCCCGGTCGGCGGTGGAGTGAACGGCCACTGTCTTGATCCCGAGCTCTTTACAGGCGCGCAGGATCCGCAGGGCAATTTCACCGCGGTTGGCGATGACTACTTTGTCCAACATGGGTGGCGATTTCCCTTATTCGATGATGAACAGCGGCTCGTCAAATTCGACGGCCTGACCATTTTCAACCAGGATCGCTTTGATCACACCGGCCTTGTCAGACTCGATTTGGTTCATCATTTTCATGGCTTCGACGATGCACAGGGTGTCGCCGACATTGACTTGCTGACCCACTTCCGCGAACGGCTTGGCATCCGGGCTGGAGGAGCGGTAGAAGGAGCCAACCATCGGGGAGCGCATCAGGTGACCGCTCGGGGCGGCATCGGCGGCCGGTGCCGCGGCAACCGGGGCTGCAGCGGCAGGTGCGGCAACCGGAGCAGCTTGCTGCATCATCATCTGCGGCATGGCGGTGGTCACCTGACCGGAGAAGTTGCGGCTGATGCGAACGGACTCTTCACCTTCGGAGATCTCCAGTTCGGCGATGCCGGACTCTTCAACCAGTTCAATCAGCTTCTTGATTTTGCGGATATCCATTAGCATTCTCTTTCTTCTTTATCTGATCAGTGATTATCAAGCCGCGCGCAGATGGTGCACGGCCGCGGTTAAAGCGAATTGGTAGCCATCGGCCCCCAGACCACAAATGACCCCTTTAGCGACATCAGACAGATAGGAGTGATGACGGAACGGCTCCCTGGCATGGACGTTTGACAGGTGAACCTCGATAAAAGGGATGGCGACACCCAGCAGCGCATCGCGAATGGCGACGCTGGTGTGGGTGAAGGCGGCCGGATTAATGATGATAAAATCCACCTGGCCCATGGCCTGATGGATGCGGCCGACCAACTCATGTTCGGCGTTGGATTGCAGATGTTCCAGAGTGACACCGAGTTCGCTGGCGTTAAGCTTCAGATCGGCGACGATCTCATCAAGCGTCTTGCTGCCGTAGATACCGGGTTCCCGTTTGCCCAGCAGATTCAGGTTTGGTCCGTTGAGCAGGAGAATGCGGTGATTTTGCGACATATTGAGTACATCCTCGATGATAATGCTGCTATCTATCAGCTATCTTGTGGACTACCAGAAATCTAGCCATTTTCTGCGCAAATCGGTGTGCCCTGGCACACAGATTTCGCAATTATATTGATTTCGTGAAAATTAGCAGCATTTTACTGGTCTAATCTCTACATCTGGCTATTTATTGCACGTTTCGACCTGAGATACTTCGTCGCTGCCACCTTGCTGTTTGCTGGCGGATAAGAAACGGCAAAGCCGGCACAGGGCCGGCTTTGTTGAGCAACAAACGAAGCGGGATCAGGCTGCTTCCGACTTCTCGCGAATGAGTTTGTCTACTACCCCCGGATCCGCCAGGGTGGAGATATCCCCCAGACTGTCGGTCTCGCCGGTGGCGATCTTGCGCAAGATGCGGCGCATGATCTTGCCGGAACGGGTCTTCGGCAGCCCCTCGGCCCAGTGAATGACATCCGGCGTGGCGATGGCGCCAATCTCCTTGCGGACCCACTCCTTCACCTCTTTGTGCAGCTCGCGGCTCGGCTCTTCCCCGGCGATCAGGGTGACATAGGCATAGATACCCTGACCCTTGATCTCGTGAGGAACCCCCACCACAGCGGCTTCGGCTATCTTGGGATGGGCCACCAGCGCCGATTCAATTTCGGCGGTACCCATGCGGTGGCCGGAGACGTTCAGTACATCATCCACCCGACCGGTGATCCAGTAGTAGCCGTCCTCGTCGCGACGGGCACCGTCGCCGGTGAAGTAGCGGCCCGGGAAGGTGGAGAAGTAGGTCTGCTCGAAACGCTCGTGATCGCCGAATACGGTGCGCATCTGGCCCGGCCAGGAGTCGGTGATCACCAGATTGCCCTCGGTAGCTCCCTCCAGCGGCTCGCCCATGTTGTCGACCAGCGCCGGTTGCACCCCGAAGAAGGGACGAGTCGCCGAGCCCGGTTTCAGGTCGGTGACGCCGGGCAGCGGCGTAATCAGGATGCCGCCGGTTTCGGTTTGCCACCAGGTATCGACAATGGGGCAGCGCTCGTCACCAATGGTGCGGTAGTACCACTCCCAGGCTTCCGGGTTGATGGGTTCACCCACCGAGCCCATGATGCGCAGGCTCTGGCGTGACGTGCCGGTGACGGCTTCGGTGCCTTTGGCCATCAGGGCGCGGATGGCGGTGGGGGCGGTATAGAGAATAGTGACCTGGTGCTTGTCCACCACCTGACTCATGCGGTTGGTGGCAGGGTAGTTGGGCACCCCTTCGAACATGATGGTGGTGGCACCGTTGGCAAGCGGCCCGTATACCAGATAGGAGTGACCAGTGACCCAGCCCACATCGGCGGTACACCAGTAGATATCCTCTTCGTGGTAGTCGAACACATATTTGAAGGTGAGGGTGGCATAGACCAGATAGCCGCCGGTGGTGTGCAGCACCCCCTTGGGTTTGCCGGTGGAGCCGGAGGTATAGAGGATAAAAAGCGGATCTTCGGCGTTCATCGCCTCGGGCGGGCAGTCGCTGCTGACGGTGGCGGTCGCTTCATGCCACCAGATGTCGCGGTGATTGTGCCAGGCGACATTGCCGCCGGTGCGCTTGAGGACGATCACCTTGTTGACCTGGGTTTCCGGGTTGGTGAGCGCTTCATCCACATTCTTCTTGAGCGGCACCGGACGGCCGCCACGCAGCCCTTCATCGGCGGTGATCACGATGCGCGAGCCGGAGTCGATGATGCGACCAGCCAGCGCTTCTGGCGAGAAGCCGCCGAAGACGATGCTGTGTACCGCGCCGATGCGGGTACAGGCCAGCATGGCGATGGCGGCTTCGGGTACCATCGGCATATAGAGGCAGACCACGTCGCCGCGGTGAACCCCTTGTGCTTTCAATACGTTGGCAAGCTTGCACACTTCGATGTGCAGTTCGCGGTAGGTGAGTTTGCGATCTTCGGCGGGGTTGTCCCCTTCCCAGATGATGGCGACCTTGTCGCCCCGTTCAGCGAGATGGCGATCGAGACAGTTGGCAGAGACGTTGAGCTGGCCATCTTCAAACCACTTGATGGAGACATGGCCCGGATCGTAGGAGGTGTTCTTGACCTTGGTATAGGGTTTCATCCAGTCGAGAATTTTTCCCTGCTCTCCCCAGAAGGTATCGGGATCCTCGACGGAGGCTTGATACATGGCGGCGTAGTCGCCCTTGTCGAGCAGTGCATTGCTGCTGATGTGGGGTTTGACCGGGTAGACCTTGCTCTCGCTCATCACTCACTCCTTTGAATACATACTTTTAATAATTAAGTAACAACTTATACCTTTGGCTGATGGGGGCAATTAGACTTTTGGATAGACAGCAACATTTGGTTACAGGGTTATGGGTGACACTCACGCAGTGAGTCGGTAAAAAGGAGGACTTCGATGGATGGAGGTAGTTATGTTCTCTCTATTGCTCTGTGCATCCCTGTGGCAGTTTGATACGACTGTTCTTGCAGACAAGCCTCCCAAAGAGTTTGCGATTACACACCAGGAGCCTTCACAGACTGTGCGGGAGCGGGTTGCTGATCAGCTTGGTCATGCATGGCAGGACAAAAAGTCGGGAACCAAGTTTGCTCTCAGTGAGCCAGGATCCCGTTACTCTGGCGACTCACCGCTCACTCGTATGGCCAATGAACGGGATAATGGTGGTGTTCCTACCCTGACGTTTGGAAAATAGTTTGATTGGCCGTTTGTTTCCTTGGTATCGCTAATGTTGAACGTTTTGGCAATCCAAGCGTTCGTGCATCTGTTCTACATGCAGTGGTTTGCTGAATAGATAGCCCTGTCCTTCGCCGCAGTTGAGTGACTGCAAAAAGGCGTGTTGTGCCTTGGTTTCAATCCCTTCGGCGGTGACCTCCATATCCAGACTGTCGGCCAGATTGATGATGGTGCGGCAGAGCTCCCGACTGTTCTTGTCTTCCGGTAATGCCTGCACAAACGCCCGGTCGATCTTGATGCGATCGATCGGCAGGGTCTTGAGCAGACTCAGTGACGAGAAGCCGGTACCAAAGTCATCGATGGCAATCTGTACGCCGAGATTTTTCAGGCGGGTAAAGAGATCCAGACTCTGTTCGACCCGCTGGATGATGCTCTCCGTCACCTCGATTTCCAGCCGTTCTGGCGGAAATCCTGTCTCGGCCAGAATAGCGGCGACTCGTTCAACGTAGCCCGGGGAGCGCATCTCCCGTACCGACACATTGACCGACAAGCGAGGCACCGGCAGTCCGGCGGCCAGCCAGTTTTGTCCCTGCTCGCAGGCGTTGCGCATCACCCACTCCCCAATTTTCTCGATCAGGCCGCACTCCTCTGCTACCGGAATAAAACGGGTCGGCGCTATCATTCCCTCATTCGGATGCTGCCAGCGCAGCAGGGCTTCCAGTCCGCTCAGGTGGCCGTTGGCCAGATTGGTCATGGGTTGATAGAAGATGCAGAGCTGTTCGAGCTCAAGGGCCTTGAGCAGACCCTGCTCAATCTGCATCCGCTCGCGGGCTCGAGCCGCCATGCAGGGGGTATAGAACTGGAATCCGTTGCGCCCCTGACTTTTCGCCTCGTACATGGCGCTGTCGGCGGCGCTGACCAGGGTTTCCGGGCTGTCTGCATGATCCGGATAGATGGCGATACCGATACTTGCCGAGATCGCCACCAGCTCATGGGCCAGCTCAACCGGTTCACGCAACACGGTCAGCAGGGTATTGGCCAGGGTTGCCAGCTCGTCAGGCTCCTCCAGATAGGGGATCAGCACCAGAAACTCGTCTCCCCCGAGGCGGGTCGCCAGATCGTTGTGCTGCAGGCAGCCGCGGATCCGCTCTGCCAGCCGCTTGAGCAGCTCATCGCCAACTCCGTGGCCCAGGCTGTCGTTGATCAGCTTGAAGCCATCCAGATCGATAAAGAGCAGCCCCAACCGTTTGCGATTGAGCTGCGCGGTTTTCAGCTCAAGGGCCAGCCGCTCCTGCAACAGATGGCGATTGCCCAGCTCGGTCAGGGGGTCGTGATAGGCAAGGTGATTCAGCTCGGCCTCCACCTTGCGAATGGCGCTGATGTCGGAGAGGGCGATCACATAGTGAGTGGTGTTGTTAAAGTTGTCATAGACAGCGCTGATCTGCTGCCAGGAGGAGAAGTAGCTGCCATCCTTGCGCAGACAAACCATCTCGCCATGCCAGGCGTTGTTGCCGGGGCGCAGGTGATACCAGGGATAGTCGAGGTCGGTGTAGCGCCTGGGATGCATGATGATATCCGGGGTGCGGCCAATCACCTCCTCGGCATTGTATTGGGTCAGCATGGTGAAGGCCGGGTTGACCGACAGAATATGGTGCTCGCTGTCGAGGATGATGATCCCCTCGGCCGTGGTATCGAATACCACGTTGGCCTGATGGAGCCGCTCCTCCTGACGGCGGCGGGCGGTGGCATTGTGAATGACCCCCATGACTCTGTGGCCGACCGACTCGGTGGCGGGGACATGGTCGGCATGAATATCGACCCAGTGGCGCTCGTTGAGTGCGGTGAGATAGCTCAGGGTGAGATGGATGGGGTCATGACTTTGCAGGGCGGCCTTGAGCTGGCTGCCGGATTCCGGTTCAAAACAGTCGACGAACGCTTGCAGCCCGCCGTGGAATTGGTTGGCCTCGATGCCCAGCAGCGGCTCAATCTGGCCGTCGAACAGCAATCTGTCATCCGCCACGTGCCACTCCCATACACCGATTTGGGCCGCTCGCATTGCCAGTTGCAGCCGTTGTTCGGTTTCGTACTGCTCGGTGATGTCCCGTACGATGGCGAGGATGCCGTTCAGCTCTCCCTTCTCATCACGCATCGGGCTGTAGGTGGCCTGAAAGCGGCGGGAGCTGCTGTCATACGCCGCGGTTTGGCCCGTGATGGCGATATCTACGTAGGGCATGCCGCTTCGCATGATCTGCTGAAACATGGGCTCCAGGGTCGGGGCCAGCTTGGGAACCACCTCTCTGAGGTGCTTGCCCTGATGCTCCTCGATGCTTTTGCCATTGATGTCGGCCAGCACCTGATTGACTTTGCGGTAGCGAAATTCGCAGTCAAAGACGCCGATGCCCAGAGGGGCATTATCCATCAGCTGTTCCAGGACGGTGTGATCTGACAGCTGGGTCAACATTGCCTCGGTGTCGGCGTTGAAAAGCTTCCCATCCATGATGACCTCGGCATTGATTGTTTTATCACTTGCATCAGTTGTCAGTATGGCACGAACTGTTTGGCCGGGAGTCAAGCGGAGTTATCTGGTTGTTTTGACGGCAAGAATAGGCAGAAAAACCTGATAAAAAGGCTGGAAAAAGGGGGCGAGTGGTTATCCCTTCTGGCGACCAAACGCCTGAATACCGCGCACAAATACCAGCCAGCCGAGCAGATGGAACGGGAGGGCAAGCAGATAGAGCAGCAGGAAGTGCGACTCGCTGCCGCTGCTGTTGATGAAATCGATCCAGGCGGCCAGCAGCGCCAGCATGCCGGCGATCTGGAAGCGGCGGCGCAACACCACCTCGACGCCGAGATTGGCAAGGTAGAGGGTGAGCAGGATGCCGGCAAATCCGGTGAGCTGGGCGGTGCCGTAGAGCTCGCGATCCGGGTTGAACAGCAGCGCGATCAGGGGAGTAATGCCCTGATCCAGCGGGATCAGGGCCAGCAGCCAGCATGCAATCAGAAGCAGGGCTGTCTTCATCGCGGCCTCAGTCGGCGGACGGTGCCGGTTTGACCAGAGAGAGGTAGTTGGCATCCATCTTGAGGAAGACCCCCAGCAGACGGGCACTGGCGCCGTAGAAGCCAAATCGGTCGGCGGCGCGACAGGCGCTTTCGAACTTGTCAAACCAGCCCAGCAGATGACCGTGCAGCAGTGCTTCCTGCTCGTCGAGCCAGCGTTCCCGCTCGGCTGCGCTCTTGGCTTCCGCCGCGCGGATGATGAGATTGCCCATTAGATCCAGCTCGATGGCCAGATGGTCAGCAGGCTCTTTGTATTTGTCGCTGACATTGATGCCGAGGCGATCGAGGCGGGCCTGCATCTCGGCCATCGGGGCCTGCATTAGCAGCTTGGCCTCGCCGCGGTAGAGCGATTCGTAGGGCAGGGCGCCCTGTTTGGGATCCACCAGAAACAGCCCGGCGAAGTCGGCGGCCAGTTCCAGTTGGCGATCCGGGCGCACCAACAAGCGCGCGATGGCCTCGTTGAGTTCGGCCACTGCTTCGCGCATCGGATCCAGGGTGGAGAGGCTTTTCAGGAAGCTTCGTACATCATAGGTGTCATATTCGGCGATCTGCTCATCACTGAGTTCGGCGGCGAACAGGGTGGAGAACCACCAGTAGAGTTCGGCCCGGCGTTCGCTGGTAGCCATAAATTCCTGCATTTTTCCTCCGTGGATGGCAATCGGGAGCCTTGATGGCTCCCGATTCTAACGACTTTAAAAATAAAGGAAACTCAAGGGGGTGCTTTCGTCCCCCCGAGGTCAGAGTGCCGGGAACATGGGGTCGATGCCCTTGGCCGATTCCGGCGCGCCGAAGGCAGTGACGGCGGGTGCCTGTCCGCGGAACTTCTCGATCTCCACCAGCGCGGTATGGGCCGTGGTGGCCTGCGCCAGGCTGGAGGAGCCGATGTCGGCAGTCAGCACGTTGGGATCGCCGTAGGTACAGAGAGTCCCTACCTTGCCGCCCTCTTGCGGGCCATACCAGGCCCCTTCCTGAATGCGCACCACGCCGGGGGCGTAGTCATCGCTCACCACCAACCCGGCTAATACCTGACCGCGACCGTTGAACACCCGCACCAGATCGCCGTCTTTGAGGCCGCGGGATTTGGCATCCTGCGGATTCATGTAGACAGGCTCGCGCCCCTGCACCGTGTAGGTGGCGCGGTAGTTGTCGGAGGAGCAGAGCTGGCTGTGCAGCCGCTTGTCCGGGTGGCAGGATTGCAGGTGCAGTGGGTACTGTTTGCTGCCCGGCCCGCCGTGAGAGCGCTCGTAGGGTTCGATCCAGACCGGGTGGCCCGGGCAATCCCCATAGCCGTAGTCGGCGATGGTCTTGGAGTAGATCTCGATAAGGCCGGACGGGGTACCCAGCGGTTCCAGATCCGGCTCCTGACGGAACGACTCGTGGCGTACCCAGGGTTGGCCCGCCGGGAAGGTGACGAAGCCTTCCCCGTGCCAGAACTGGCTGAAACGGGGCAGACGAATGCCGATACCGCGACCCTGCAGGCGGGCGTCGTCATAGATGCTCTGGATCCACTCCAGCTTGCTCTTGCCACCGGTGAACTCGGCCTCGCGACCGAAGCGACGGCAGAGATCGGCGAAGATGTCGTAGTCATCGCGCGCCTCGAACAGCGGCTCCACCACCTTGTACATGGCCAGGATGCCCGCGTTGGAGTGGGAGCCCCACTGTTCGATGTCATCCCGCTCATAGGTGGTGGTGGCGGGCAGCACGATATCGGCAAAACGGCAGCTGGCCGTCCACTGGTGATCGATGCTGACCACGGTTTCCAGCTTGCGCCAGGCCGCGACCATCTTGTTGCGATCCTGCTGGTGGTGGAACGGGTTGTTGCCGCAGAACACCGCCATCTTCATGTGGGGGTAGGTGATGGTCTGGCCGTTGAAGGCGATCTGCTTGCCCGGATTGAGGATGCAGTCGACGAAGCGGGCCACCGGAATGTATTTGGAGTAGCCCTTCCAGTCGCCGTCATGGAGCGGTTTGACCCCGGGAATGACCGAGCTGAAACCGGACATGATGGGGCCGCTGGAGGTGATGGTGCCCGCCCCGTTGTAGTGCCAGCCAAAGCCGTAACCGCCCCCCGGCAGGCCGATCTGGCCAATCATCGAGGCTAGAACCACCAGCATCCAGGCGTACTGCTCGCCATGGTGCATGCGCTGCACACACCAGCCGCCGATAAGCTGGGTGCGGCCGCTGCTCATGGCGCGGGCCAGCTCGCGGATGGTCTCGGCTGGTACGCCACAGATGGCGGCGGCCCACTCGGCGTCCTTCACCTGACCATCGCTGGTGCCCAGCAGGTAGGGCAGGAACTTGTCAAAGCCGGTGGTGTAGTTCTTCAGGAACGCCTCGTCGTGGCGCTTCTCGCTGTAGAGGGTGTGGGCGATGCCCAGCATCAGCGGTACGTCGGTTTGCGGATTCAGGGTCACCTGATCGCAATTGAGGTACTTCTGGGTCTTGGATTTGACCGGGTCGACACTGATCACCCGGATCTCGCCCTTGGCCACCTTCTCTTTCAACTGCGCCCAGTAGTCGTAGACGCTGTGATCCGGCACCAGCCAGCCCACCTGCAGGTTCTTGATGGGATCTGAGCCCCAGATAACGATGGTTTTGCTGTGCTCCAGCACCAGCGGCCAGGAAGTCTGCTGTTCATACACCTCCATGGCGCCCGCCACGTGGGGCAGGATCACCTGGGCGGCACCGGTGGAGTAGTCACCGGCCTTGGCCAGATAGGTGCCGTGCAGGTTCATGGCGCGCCCCAGCATGGCGCCAGCGGAGTGCAGCTTGCCCACCGACTGCCAGCCGGAGTGGCCGGCATAGAGTGCGCTCGGGCCATAGGTCTTCTGCACCCGCTCCAACTCGTGATAGAAGAAGTCCAGCGCCTGGGACCAGGTGACCCGCACGAAGCGGTTCTGGCCGCGCTCGCTGGTGTCGGACTGGTGGCCCTTGCGCAGCCAGTCCAGCCGCACCATGGGGTAGCGGATGCGGGAGGGGTTGTAGACCACCTCACTCAAGGCCTTGAGCATGTCGGTGGGGTGCTTGTCATGCTCGAACTGCAGGGTCTCGACCCAGCGCCCATCGACCACCCGGGCACGGAAGGCGCCCCAGTGGGAGCCGGACTGCACCAGCTTGTCGCCAGACTCGGCGGCCATCACGGCACGACCGAGCAGGGAGGGGCCGATCAGGGCAGAGGCACCGCTGGCCAGCAAGCCACCCAGAAAACCACGACGGGAAATATTGATCATCTTGTTATTCCTCTTTCGAATCCGGACTTAGTGGCTGCCCTGACCACCGGTATCGGCGGCATGGTTTTGCAGGTATTTGAGCAGGGTGCGCTCCTCTTCCTTGCTCAGGCGATAGTAGGCAGACATCGCTTTGAGCCCCGAGATCCAGCCGTTGGCAGTGAAGTGAGCGGGATCCGGCGCGCCGTGGCAGGAGTTACAGGTGGATTTGTACATTTCGCCGGCGTAATCCCAGATTGGCTTGAGCGAGGACTCAAAGCCCTTGCCATCGACCCAGGCCTGCACCTGAACCTGTTCCCACTTGATATGGGTGGCGCTGTCGGTCTCCTGTTTGAGCACTTTCTCGCTCGCTTTCAGTTCGTCACGGATGGTGGCGACGAAGACCCGCTTGCCCATGTATTCGCTCAGCACCCGGCCCTTGCCATCGCTCTCGCGCCACCCTTCGATGGTCACCTTGAGGCGATCGCCGCTGCGGTCTACGACGTCGATGCGGGAGGCGGGCAGCAGTTTGCCGACCGGGTCGCTGCTCTGTTCGCTGGCGTAGAGATCTTTTTCACCCAGGTTGTAGAGGGTCTCGGCGGCTGGCGCCTCTTGCGCGTCGTTGACCAGGGTGGCGTAAGTGGCCCGGAAGCCGCCCGCCATGTTGGGCAGTTCGTGGGCGATGCCTTTGTGGCACTCGATGCAGTTCATGTTCTTCGCCGCCGCATCTTTCATCGCCAGCGCTGCCGCCGGGGACTGCTTGGCGTGATCCATGTTGTCGTAGCTGTGGCAGGACTTGCAGGTCTTGGAGTTCTGGCTGCTCATCCGTGCCCACACCTTCTCGGCCAGATGGAGACGCCGGTCCTCGAACTTCTCCTGGGTGTCGATGCTGTGGCCTATGTACTCCTGATAGAGGTCGTTGGCCGCCTCCATCTTGCGGGCCACCTTGCCGACGAAATCCTTCGGCTGGTGACAGTCGGTACAGACCGCCTGTACCCCTGAGGCATTCTTGAAGTGGATGGACTCCTTGTACTCCGGATAGACGTTGTCTTTCATGGAGTGGCAGGAGATACAGAATTCGAGGCTGCTGGTTTTCTCAAAGCCGTAGTGCAGGCCGACGGTGCCCGCGAGGGTGACGCCGACGCCCACCAGAAGCAGCGCCAGTACCGACCAGCGACGGCTGGGGGTGCGCAGGAAGTGCCACAGTTTTTTCATCATGCTCTCTCACATCACTTTTTTGATGGGAGCCATGATAGGGAGGCGTTGTGAATAGGGCTGCCGCCACAAATTAATGAAATAGGGGTATTTATGACAAAATGTGAATAGAATAATCCTCCCTTGTCGACCATCGTGAACCCTGCCCATGAGCTACCACATTCTGGTTGTTGAAGATGATGCGGTTACCCGCGAGAAGCTGACCGGCTATTTCGAGCGGGAGGGCTATCGGGTGACGGCGGTCGAAAACGGCCAGGAGATGCGCGCCGTGCTGGCGGAGCAGCCGGTCGATCTGGTGATGCTGGATATCAACCTGCCGGGGGAAGATGGTCTGCTGCTGACCCGTGAACTGCGGGCGCGCAGCACGGTGGGGATCATTCTGGTCACCGGCCGCAGCGATGCGGTGGACCGGATTGTCGGCCTCGAGATGGGGGCCGACGACTATGTCACCAAGCCGTTCGAGCTACGGGAGTTGCTGGTGCGGGTCAAGAATCTGCTGTGGCGGATCTCGCTGGCGGCCGCTGCGTCGAGCGAGCCTGCGGTGGCTGACGATGCGGTGCGCTTTGGCCCCTGGCGTTTTGACATCCCCCGTCGCCAGCTCAGCAAGGACGGAGTGCCGGTGCGCCTGACCAAGGCCGAATATGAAGTGCTGGTGGCCTTTGTCGCCCATGCCGGGCGGGTGCTCAGTCGGGAGCGGATCCTGACCCTCATCAGCCATCGCGGCGATGGCCCGAGCGATCGCACCATAGATGTGTTGATCCGGCGGCTGCGCGGCAAGATGGAAGCGGATCCACGGGATCCCCAGCTGTTTGTCACCGTCCATGGTGAAGGCTATCTGTTTGCCGGCGAGATAGCCTCCTGACTCCGTTGCGGTGGCCCTGGCCTGTTTGACCGGGTATCAGACCGGCGGGCGGGTATCAAATTGCGGGCAGTCGTCGCCAATCTGGTGCCAGGGCGCCTTGGAGCCAACGAAGATGTGAAACGCGGGCCGCTGGCTCGGCACGTCGTCCAGTACTCCGAGGCGCAGATTGATCTTGCCGCTGCTGCTCTTCTGGCTGAACAGGCTGGAGCCGCAGTGACGACAGAAGGCCAGGGTGGTCTCTGCCGATTTCCGGTAGCGGCCGATGGCCTCTTCCCCCTTCACTATGGTGACCTTGTTGCCATCCAGTCCGCCGACCGAGGCGTAATCTCCCCCTGAAAACTTGCGGCATTCGCTGCAGTGGCAGTTCCCCATATAGTCGAACTGATCCGGCAGGGTCAGGGCGACGGCGCCGCACAGGCAGCTGGCATGTAACTCTTTCATCTCTTCTCCTTGAGTGTGCTGATCGGATTTGGAACGGCTATTCGACCCGATAGACGGGACGAAAAGCGCCATCCGAGAGGGAATCGGCGGGGTCGGCCAGCGGCGCAGACAGCGTCAGAATGGGTGGCCCCATCACCCGCGGACACTGCTCGGCATTGGCATCAGGGTGTTGTAGCAGGCAGACCGCCTGAGCGACCGCAAGGCGCCCCTGCAGCCGCATCTGATCGCTGTTGGCGGCCAGGATCTTGCCCCGGCGCAGGCCCCGCTGTACCCCGTGGCTGAAGTAGGTGCTCAGCACCCGGGGCCTGTCAAGATGGCGCTGCGCCAGCTCGTTGACGGCCACTTCGGCGGCGATGGCGCCCCCCACCAGATAGTCGAGGTCGGGATAGCGGGCCAGCGTCTGCTGCACCAGCGTGCGCTGGATTTCCCGGCTGTTGTCGCCGCGTTCGGTGGTGACCAGCTTGATGGCGCTCCCCTTGATGGCATCGGCAAAGCCCGGCTCGACGAAGTTGTTGCCGCCGCTTGCCTGCGGGCCGGGGAAGAGGGCGACCGAGACCGGCTTGCTGCCGGCGGGGTGACGCTGCGCCAGCCAGTGGCCGATTTGCCAGCCCATCTGGTACCAGGAGACCCCCACCTTCGCCTGCACCAGACCGCTGGGCAGATCGTTGACCAGTCCAAAGAGCGGCAGCGGCGTGGCCTTGATGGCCTCGCGCAGGCCCTGATAGCTCACTGCGCCGAGCAAGATGGCATCGCTTCCTTCCTGCACGCAGCGTTGCAACTGCTGGCGCTGCTCGGCGAGGGCGCCGTACCCCCCTGCTTCGTGGATCTGCAACTTGACTCCCAGCCGCTTCGCCTCGTCCACCATACCCTGATTGACCGAAAGCCAGTAGGCGTCGCGCAGATGGGGGTAGAGGGCACAGAGGGTCAGCGGTTTGGTTGCGGCGGCGGGTTCCGGCCACTGCTGGCGCAGCGGCTGGCCGCTGAATTCGCCGCCGGGCCAGATATCGACCGCAAAGGCGAGGGCGGCGCGAGGCAGCGTGAGCAACCACATGAGCAACAACGGGGAGAGATAGACGCTTCGCATGGCCAGGGGTTTTGTTAAAGTGTTGGGCCATATTATCCGGTCAAAGCCGACCACAACCAAGGGACTTCCCGTGAGAATCTTTTCCGGCCTGGGTGGCAAGTTGCTGCTGGCCTTCTCCCTGATGGCGTTGCTGACCCTGAGTGCCTCCCTGCTGGGCTGGGTGGGGCTTAGCCATCTGCGTCAGCTGGAACAAGGGGTGCAGCAGACCCTGGCCGATCAGGAGCTGGCGCGTACCCTCTCTCGTCTCAGCGGCGAGATCCAGAGCGCGTCGCGGCTATTGGCCACCGCAACCAGCGAGCAGGAGCGGGAGCATCAGGGACGCTTGCTCACTCTGCAGGGACAACAGCTGCAGCAGGTGCTGGCGCAACTCGGTCGTGGGCAGGGTTCAACAAGCCTCGATCAGCTCAGTCAGAGCATCATCGGCAATCTGGGCCAGCAGGGTTGGCTGGTGGGAGAGCGCCTGACCCTGATGGTGCAGGGTGAAGCGCAGCGGGCCCGTCTGGTGGCGGCGGCCGGGCAGATTGCCGAGCTGGCGCGCAGCCAGATGGAGAACGCCGAAACCGTGATGGTGGCGGGATTGGGTTCCCTCTACCAACAGCAAGGTGCGCAGGCGACCCGGACGCTGGACCGCCTGCTGGAGCAGGATCTCGACTGGCTGGAGCAGATGACCGAGCTGCGCCATCGCACCCTGATGCAGCAGCAGCGCATCGAAGAGATGTGGCGCAGCGAACAGCAGGGGCAATTGCAGGCCCTGTTGCAGGAGGGACAGCGGGAGCTGGCTATCTTGCAACTGCGGGCCGGGGTGGTGACCGATCCGGCCCGCAGGCAGGCGGTGGAGCAGGCGCTGACCGTGCTGGCGCAGAGCGACAAGCTGGTACAACTGCGCAGTGACTGGCTCGGCAAGGGGGAGGCGCTGCGGGTGCTGGCCAATGCCAATGAGGCCCTGATGAGCAGCCTCAACCAGCAGGTCGGAGAGCTGGTCAGCCGTGCCCGCGATTCGCTGGGGCAGAGCCAGCAGGCGTTAAGCCAGCGCCTCAGGCTGCTGGAGCAGGCGCTGATGGCCATTGGCCTGCTCACCCTGCTACTGCTGATGCTGCTGATGTGGCGCATGGTCTATGGCCGTATCGTCTGGCCGCTGCAACTGGCGGTGGCGGGGATGAGCCGGTTGGCGCGCGGGGATCTGGCCCCTCTTGAGCCGATCGCCAGCACCGGGCGCGATGAACTGGCGGAGCTGGGGCGGGCCTTGCAGGTGTTTCGTGACAATGCGGTGGAGCTGGGCCGCTATCAGCGCGAGCTGGAGTCGCGGGTCGAGGAGCGCACCGGCCAGCTCAGCCACGCTAACGAGCGGCTCAATGAGGAGGTGGAGAAGCAGCGGCAGGCCCGCGCCGAGTCAGAGCAGGCCAACCGCGCCAAGTCGGTGTTTCTCGCCATGATGAGCCACGAGATCCGCACCCCCATGAACGGCATTCTGGGCGGTCTGACACTGCTGGAAGATACCCATCTCAGCGATACCCAGCAGCGCTATCTGGCCGCCATCGAGCACAGTGGCGAATCCCTGCTGGAGATCCTCAACGACATTCTCGACTACTCCAAGATCGAGGCAGGCCATGTGGAGGCGCGCCGCGAACCCTTCCCCCTGTTCCAGCTGGTGGATGAGCTCAGCGCGTTGTTCCGGCCAAAGGCTGCGGCCAAGGGGGTCACCCTGGCGCTGGAATATGCGCCCGGGCTGGCGCCTGTGGTCGAGGGGGATCTGGGCAAGCTGCGCCAGGTACTCGGCAACTTGCTCGGCAATGCGGTCAAGTTTACCGCCCGTGGCCAGATTACCCTGACGGTGGCGCCTCTTGCCTGCCAAGGCCCTTGCGCCGAGCCCTGCATCCGCTTCGTGGTGCGCGATACCGGCCCCGGCATTCCGGCCGATGAGCAGGAGGCGGTGTTCGAGGCGTTTCGCCAGCGCAAGCGTGATATAGGCCATCAGGGCGGCACCGGGCTGGGACTGGCGATCAGCCGCAAGCTGGTGACGGCCATGGGGGGCGAGCTGAACCTTGTCAGCGAACCGGGCAAGGGGTGTGAATTCAGCTTCAGCCTGCCCTTGCAACGCTCGAGTGCCCAGCTGCCCGCCGAGGCACAACCGCTGCACCTTGGCCAGTCCCGCGACATCCTGCTGGTGGAGGATAACGAGATCAACCGGTTGGTGGCGCACGGCATGCTGACCCGCCTCGGTCATCGCGTCACTCTGGCGGAGGATGGTCGCAGCGCACTGGCGCTGGTGACCGAGCGTCCCTTCGAGCTGGTGCTGCTCGATATCAATCTGCCCGATATGGACGGCATGACCCTGCGCGAGGATCTGGCCGCCATCAGCGAGGAGATGCATGAGCGGCCGCTGCCCGCCATCGCCATCTCGGCCCAGATGTATCCGGAGGATATCCGCCACTGCCTTGCCGCCGGGTTTGTCGATTTTGTCGGCAAGCCGGTGCGGCTGGCGGTGCTGGCGAACGCCATAGATCAACTATTTCGGCAAGAGGGCGCCTCTATCGAGCCGCAGGTGCAATTATCTGCAGCCGCGTCCTCAACTAACCAGCCTGAGTGGGCCAATCCGGTGCTGGATGCTGATCTGCCCCTGCTCGGCATGGCGCGGATCCGCCAGCTGGTCGCGCTGTTTGAGTCGCAAGGGCGGGTGTTGGTAGATAAGTTGGCTCAGGGTGAGGGGAGTGAGCAACGTCAGCTGGCGCACAAGCTCAAGGGGAGTGCGCTGGCGCTGGGGTTGACCGAATTTGCCAGCCACTGTGCGGCTCTTGAGGCGGGAGGCGGGGAGCCTGCGGCAATCGGGGCGCAATTTGACGCGGCGGTGAGCGGGTTGCAGCAGTGGCTGGTGGCCAACAGGGATTCGCCGTTCTGATCCCTGCTGGCGAAGTACAACGTTCAGAGGGGGCCAGCCCCTGCGCCGTTATTCGATCTCGCGAAACAGCACCTGCTTGCACTTGGCACAGACCCATTCCCGGCGAAAATCGGTCAGGTGCACCATGCCCACCTCCAGCAACTCGTGGTGGCCGCAGTGATAACAGAAGATGATGTCGCCATCGACTGATTCAGGGTGGGCCGCCAGATAGTCGGCTTTGGTGGGGAGCTGCTCCCACGAGGTGGTGGGGACATGTTTGCGTTGGCTGGTGTAGTAGACCCAGTAGAACAGAAAAAAGACCGCCAGGATCACGAATGTCAGCAGATGGTCCATCTTGAACTCCTCCGGTTAGGTGCAGCCCCTCGGATGCATGGCTGCAATCAGCTCCATCATCATTAAATTTGTTTCGAATGAATATGTTACAGGATGGATAAAGAGGGCGTTGTGATCCCCTTCGGGTTTTGCCCGCCCGCAGCGAGATGAAAAATGTGCCGTTTGGCGGAGCGGCCAGGGTATTGAACGGGGAGGGAATCTTGCTTTTTACAACATAAAATCAACATTTTTTTAGGTGGTTGGACTGTCTCTTTGATCCAGCTCACGTTACAATGCCCGCGCCCACTTCACCTAACGCGCAAACGATTTTCAGGAGAGAAACGGATGTTGAAACGTGACATGACCATCGCCAATTATGATCCGCAATTGTGGCAGGCCATCACAGACGAAACCCGTCGTCAGGAAGAGCATATCGAGCTGATTGCGTCTGAGAACTACACCAGCCCCCGTGTCATGGAGGCCCAGGGCTCCCAGCTGACCAACAAGTACGCCGAAGGTTACCCCTCCAAGCGTTACTACGGTGGTTGCGAGTATGTGGATGTGGTCGAAACCCTGGCTATCGAGCGCGCCAAAGAGCTGTTCGGTGCCACTTACGCCAACGTGCAGCCGCACTCCGGCTCTCAGGCCAACAGCGCCGTTTACATGGCTCTGCTGCAGCCGGGCGACACCGTACTGGGCATGAACCTGGCACACGGCGGTCACCTGACCCACGGCTCTCCGGTCAACTTCTCCGGCAAGCTGTACAACATCGTGCCTTACGGTATCGATGAGTCCGGCAAGATCGACTACGACGACATGGAACGTCAGGCTGTCGAGCACAAGCCGAAGATGATGATCGGTGGCTTCTCCGCCTACTCCGGTATAGTTGACTGGGCCCGCATGCGCGAAATCGCCGACAAGGTCGGTGCCTACCTGTTCGTCGACATGGCCCATGTGGCGGGTCTGATTGCCGCTGGCGTCTACCCGAACCCGGTGCCCCACGCTCACGTGGTTACCTCCACCACTCACAAGACCCTGGCTGGTCCGCGCGGTGGTCTGATCCTCTCCGCTGCTGACGACGAGGAGCTCTACAAGAAGCTCAACTCCGCCGTCTTCCCGGGTGGTCAGGGTGGCCCGCTGATGCACGTCATCGCCGGTAAAGCAGTTGCCTTCAAAGAGGCGCTGGAGCCGGAGTTCAAGACCTATCAGGCTCAGGTCGTGAAAAACGCCAAGGCGATGGCTGCTACCTTCATCGAGCGCGGTTACAAGATCGTCTCCGGCGGTACCGACAACCATCTGATGCTGGTTGACCTGATCGGTCGCGAGCTGACCGGTAAGGATGCTGACGCTGCGCTGGGCAAAGCCAACATCACCGTCAACAAGAACTCCGTGCCCAATGACCCGCGCTCCCCGTTCGTCACCTCCGGTGTGCGGATCGGTACCCCGGCCATCACCCGCCGCGGTTTCAAGGAAGCCGAGTCCATCGAGCTGACCCACTGGATCTGCGACGTACTGGACAACCACGACAACGATGCCGTGCTGGCCACCGTACGCGAGAAGGTGCTGGATATCTGCCGCCGCTTCCCGGTCTATGGCTGATAAGTCAGACCATCCGGTTTGAGACCAATGCCACCTGCGGGTGGCATTGTTTTTTCTGGCTTTTACCGGTTTTGGATGGCCGTGCTACACTGGCCGACCTAGATCCTGGCCCGCCGGGCCGGTCCCTGTTCCATTAACGCCGGAGGTCCGATGCATTGCCCATTCTGTAGTGCGGTTGATACCAAGGTGATCGATTCCCGTCTGGTGGCCGAAGGCCATCAGGTGCGCCGCCGTCGTGAGTGTCTGCTCTGTCACGAGCGTTTTACCACCTTCGAGATGGCCGAGCTGGTGATGCCCCGCGTCATCAAGTCCAACGGTTCCCGCGAGCCATTCAATGAAGACAAGCTGCGCGCCGGCATCCTGCGGGCGCTGGAGAAGCGGCCGGTGAGCATGGAGGCCATCGAAAAGGCGGTCAACCATATCAAATCCCGCCTGCGTGCCACCGGCGAGCGTGAAGTCGCCTCCGAGCTGGTAGGCAATCTGGTGATGGATGAGCTCAAGAGTCTGGACAAGGTGGCCTATATCCGCTTTGCCTCCGTCTATCGCAGCTTCGAAGATATTCGCGAGTTCGGCGAAGAGATTGCCAAGCTGGAGAAGTAAACCGCCATTCTCACCCATGTTGCCGCGTCCGATTACGCTGCGCTAATCGAACCTACGATACTGCGTAAAGCCGAGATGTGTTGTCAAAGGAGCCCGAATGTTTAGTCAAGATGATTACCAATGGATGAGTCGGGCCCTCGAACTGGCCCGCCGCGGCCGCTACACCACGGCCCCCAACCCCTGCGTCGGCGCCGTGCTGGTCAAAGATGGCGTGGTGGTTGGCGAAGGGTGGCATCAGAAGGCGGGCGAGCCCCATGCCGAGGTTTACGCCCTGCGCGCCGCCGGTGACAACGCCCGTGGCGCTACCGCCTATGTAACCCTCGAACCCTGCTCCCATCACGGTCGTACTCCCCCCTGCGCCGAGGCGCTGATCAATGCTGGCGTGGCCCGGGTGGTGGCGGCCATGGTCGATCCCAATCCCCAGGTGGGCGGACGTGGCCTGCGGATGCTCTCCGAAGCGGGGATCAAGACAGATTTCGGCCTGCTGGCGAGCGAAGCCGAGGCGCTCAACCCGGGCTTTTTCAAGCGGATGCGTACCGCCTTCCCGCGGGTGACCGTCAAGCTGGGGGCCAGCCTCGATGGCCGCACCGCCATGGCGAGCGGCGAGAGCCAGTGGATCACCTCCCCGGATGCGCGCCGTGACGTGCAGCGGCTGCGGGCCCGCCACGATGCGGTGCTCTCCAGCGCCGAAACCGTGCTGGCCGATGGCGCTTCCCTGACCGTGCGCTGGGACGAGCTGCCCCCCTCGGTCAAGGCGAGCTACCCCAAAGAGACCCTGCGCCAGCCGCTGCGGGTCATCGTCGATTCGCAAAACCGCCTCACACCCGACTTGCCGCTGTTCCAGAGCGAGAGCCCGGTGCTGCTGGCTCGGCACAAGGCGTCCGGCGAGTGGCCCGAGTGGGTGCAGCAGTTGGAGCTGCCGCTGCTGGATGGCAAGCTGGATCTGGTCAGCCTCTTCATGCTGCTGGCCAAGCAGAATGTCAACTCGGTACTCATCGAGGCGGGCCCGCGGCTCTGCGGCGCTCTGCTGGAAAAAGGGCTGGTGGATGAGCTGGTGCTCTATCAGGCGCCCAAACTGATGGGTGACGAAGGGCGCGGCCTGTTCCATCTGCCGGGTCTGACCCGGCTGTTCCAGGCCCCCAAGCTCGCCATCAAGGATGTGCGCATGGTGGGGCCAGATATTCGCATTACCGCCAAAATAGCCTGATTTATCAATGTTCAAGGGGGCATAATCAGCCCCCGTCATCAGCAAGGTGATCTGCATGTTTACCGGAATTATCGAAGCGGTGGGAACCTTGGCCGAGCTGCGCCGTCAGGGCGATGACATGGCCCTCACCGTCCATGCACCGCATCTCGACTTCAGTGACGTCAAACTGGGTGACTCCATCGCCACCAACGGCGTCTGCCTCACCGTGGTGGCGCTGGGCGACAAGAGTTATACCGCCGACGTGTCGCTGGAAACCCTCTCCCGTACTGGCTTTGCCGCCGCCAGAGTGGGCGATCGGGTCAACCTCGAGAAAGCGCTGATGCCCACCTCCCGCCTCGGCGGCCATCTGGTCTCCGGCCATGTGGATGGGGTAGGGGAGGTGAAAAGCGTCTCCAGCAGCGGCCGTGCCATCGAGTACTGGATCAAGGCGCCGGGGGAACTCTCCCGCTATATCGCCGAGAAGGGCTCCATTGCGGTGGATGGCATCAGCCTCACCGTCAACGCGGTGCAGGGGGACCTTTTCCGCCTGACGATCGTGCCCCACACCGCGCAGGAGACCACTATTGCCAGCTGGAAGCCGGGTCACAAGGTCAACCTCGAGGTCGATCAGATCGCCCGTTATCTGGAGCGGCTGATGATGGGAAAAAGTCAGGAGAGCAGCGCCTCGACCCTGACCATGGAGACGCTGGCCAAGGCCGGTTTTCTCTGACGGTGTGCGCTGAGTCTGGCCACCAAAACGATTTTCTGTGATCCCGCTCTGATTGAAATGGAGCCGCTAGCCCCAATCTAGAGCAACATACACACGCATTTGCGTTGAGCCTGCGGGCTCAACCCCCAAGCACACTGATGGAGTAGCCCATGGCGCTGAGCACAACCCAGGAAATCATTGCCGATATCAAGGCTGGCAAGATGGTGATCCTGATGGATGACGAAGACAGGGAGAACGAAGGGGACCTCATCATGGCCGCCTCCTGCGTCCGTCCGGAGGATATCAACTTCATGGCCCGCTACGGCCGTGGCCTCATCTGCCTGACCCTGACCCGGGATCGCTGCAAGCAATTGGCGCTGCCGCTGATGGTGGATCGCAACAATGCCCAGTTCTCCACCGCCTTTACCGTCTCCATCGAGGCGGCAGAAGGGGTGACCACAGGTATTTCCGCTGCCGATCGCGCGGTGACCGTGCAGGCCGCTGTGGCGCCCAATGCCAAGGCGGCCGATCTGGTGCAGCCGGGCCACATCTTCCCGCTGATGGCGCAGGATGGCGGCGTGCTGACCCGTGCCGGCCACACCGAAGCGGGCTGCGATCTGGCCCGTCTGGCTGGTTTCGAGCCTGCGGCCGTCATCGTCGAGATCCTAAACGAAGATGGCACCATGGCGCGCCGTCCGGATCTGGAGGTGTTCGCCGAGGAGCACGGCATCAAGCTTGGCACCATCGCCGACCTTATCGAGTACCGCAACCAGCACGAGACCACGGTCGAGAAGGTGGCCGAGTGCAAGCTGCCCACCGAGTTTGGCGAGTTCGACCTCATCACCTTCCGCGACACCATCGACAATCAGGTGCACTTCGCCCTGAAAAAGGGTGAGGTACAGGCCGACCAGCCGACGCTGGTTCGCGTCCATCTGCACGATGTGCTGAGCGATCTGCTGCTGACCGATCGCCATGCAGCACGCAGCTGGCCGCTGCCCAAATCTATGGCCCGCATCGCTGACGAAGGCGGCGTGCTGGTGATTTTGGGGGCTGAATCCCACGGCGCCGAGCTGTTGGCCCGGGTCAAGGGTTTTGAAGCCGCCGACAAGGGACTGGCACCGGAAGGGGCCAAGTGGCAAGGCACCTCGCGCCGGGTTGGCGTGGGTTCCCAGATCCTCAAGGCGCTCGGCGTGAGCAAGATGCGCCTGCTGAGCTCGCCGAAGAAGTACCATGCCCTCGGTGGTTTCGGTCTGGAAGTGGTTGAGTACGTCGGCGAGTAAGCGCGCCGGACTGGTTAAATCGCGATCATGGCCGTCTATTGCGGCCATGGTTTTTGTCGTGGGTCTGTTGTGCTAGAATGTGCGCACTTTTGACTCCGGCCCTTTTGATTGCACAGATACAGGATTTCCAATGAAGGTTATCGAAGGAAATATCGCCGCTCCTGAGGCGCGCGTTGCTATTGTTGTTGCCCGTTTCAACAGCTTCATCAACGACAGTCTGGTGAACGGCGCGGTGGACGTACTGAAGCGTCAAGGTCAAGTGCAGGACAGCAACCTGACACTGGTAAAAGTGCCGGGCGCGGTTGAAATGCCATTGGTCATCAAGAAGCTGGCCAAGAGTGGTCAATACGACGCCATCGTGGCGGTCGGTACTGTCATCCGTGGCGGCACCTACCACTTCGACCTGGTGGCAAACGAGAACAGCAAGGGCATGGCCCAGGTAATGATGGAATATGAAATTCCCGTTGCCTTCGGTGTGCTGACCACTGAAAACATTGAACAAGCCATCGAGCGTGCAGGTACCAAGGCGGGTAACAAGGGTGCAGAGGCCGCACTGGCAGCGCTCGAAATGATCAACGTCCTGAAAGAACTGGACGTGTAACGAGGAGAAGTACATTGAAACCGTCTGAGCGCCGTAAAGCCCGCCATTGCGCCACCCAGGCCATCTACCAGTGGCAGATGACCAAGGCTAACGTGGGTGACATCGAAGAGCAGTTCAAGATCGATCAGGACACCAAGGGTGTAGACCTGAACTATTTCCGCGATCTGCTGTTCGGGGTAGCCCTCCACTGCAGCGAGTTGGACAAGGTGTTTGCACCTTTCCTCTCCCGTCCTCTGGAAGAAGTGGACATGGTGGACAAGGCGATCCTGCGTCTGGCGACCTACGAGCTGACCCGTCGTGATGATGTACCGCCGCGCGTGGTCATCAACGAAGCGATCGAGCTAGCCAAAGCTTTTGCTGCCGATGACAGCCACAAGTTTGTCAACGGTGTACTGGACAAGGTGATCAAGTCGCTGAACAAGCGTTGATCCTGCTGTCCGTCAGCATCTAAGAGAGGAGCCAGCTTATTGCTGGCTTTTTACTGTATGGGTGAATTTGAGCTGATTGATAAGTACTTCAAGGTCCCCCACGCCCGCAAGGACGTGGTGATGGGCCCTGGAGATGACTGTGCCCTGCTGACCCTGCCCCCCGATACCCAACTGGCGGTGAGCACCGACACTCTGGTGAGCGGCGTACACTTCTTTCCCGACATGGATCCGGTGGATCTCGGCTACAAGGCGCTGGCGGTCAATCTCTCCGATCTCGCCGCCATGGGGGCTGAGCCGCGCTGGGTGTCGCTGGCGCTGACCCTGCCTGCCATTAACGAAGGTTGGGTCGCCGGTTTTGCCGAAGGGTTTCTGGAGCTGGCCGAGTACTACAATGTGGCGCTGGTGGGCGGAGACATGACCCGCGGGCCGCTCTCCATCACCATCTCGGTGAAGGGATCGGTGCCTGTCGGTCGCGCCCTGATGCGCAGCGGCGCCAAAGCCGGTGACGGCATCTATGTCACCGGCACCCTGGGGGATGCCGCGCTGGCGCTTTCCCACCTGCTGGGCAAACGCACCCTCAACGAGAACCAGCTGGCCGCGGTGCTGCCACGGCTCGACCACCCCCATCCCCGCATTCTGGCCGGTCAGGCGCTGCGCGGGCTAGCGGGTAGTGCGCTGGATCTCTCCGACGGTCTGGCATCGGATCTCGGTCATATCCTCAAGGCCTCCGGCGTGCGGGCCCAGATCGATCTCGATCTGCTGCCCCTCTCGCCGGTGTTGCAGGATGCGGTGAGCGAGCAGGAGACGTGGCAACTGGCGCTGGCCGGTGGCGATGACTACGAGCTCTGCTTCACCGTACCGGAGGAGCACCGCGGCGCGCTCGATACGGCGCTGGCCCACAGCGGGGTCAAGTTCAGCCGCATCGGCCGCATCGTGGCGGGCGAGCCGGGCATCGACTACCTGCGTGGCGACCAGGCGGTCGAGTTGCAACTGAAAGGGTGGGATCACTTCGCATGAGTTTGTTCAGGATAAAGCCCGAGCTGAAACGACTGGATCTGAAAAATCCGCTTCATTTTTTGGCGGTGGGGTTTGGTTCCGGTCTCAGCCCCAAGGCGCCGGGCACCATGGGCACCCTGGTGGCCATTCCGCTCTACCTGCTGGTGAGCGGGCTGCCGACCCACTGGTTTATCGCCTTGCTGGCGGTGGGTTTTGTTGTGGGGATCCGTATCTGCCAGAGCGCCACCGATGCCATCGGCATGCCGGATCACGGCGCCATCGTCTGGGACGAGGTGATCGGCTTTGGTGTCACCATGATAGCGGCGCCGGCTGGTTGGGAGTGGGTGGTGGCGGGCTTTGCGCTGTTCCGGTTGTTTGATGTGCTCAAGCCCTGGCCCATCTCCTGGTTTGATCGCCGGATCCACGGCGGCCTGGGCATCATGCTGGACGATCTGATCGCCGGCCTGTTCGCCCTGTTTTGTATGCAATTACTGGCATTCTGGCTCGGTTGAGGGCCACCTTCCGGGGGATGACCGTTCTGGCATCCCCCGATTTATATCTGCTTAATTTTCATTCATCGGCATATGCTGCCGTTTATCATCCATTTCACATAAATATTCACTACTCATTCGGGGCTCGTGATTGTTTTGGAAATAGTGATAAATGCTGCTTGTTGCGTTGTTGTTGAAATTAAAGTAATGATACCAATAGATGTACGGACGCACCGGCCATTTGTGTGATGAAAATCATCATTTATCTCTGTCGAATTGGTGGTTATCTGCACAAAACATTGCGGAATTGTATAACTCAATCATTTACACCCGTGGTCAAACCGTCTAAGTTACTCGCGGGTTATTCCAAAAAAATGCAAAAAACCCGCCCGGATCGCTGGTTTCGCTGCCTCATGGATTGAGCAAATATTGCCCAAGGTAACAACCGGCATCTGCGGCTGATTTACGGACGAATTATTTGGGACGGATGTCCCCCGCAGAGGTAAACATGTCCTTGCTCGAAGTAAAGAACTTGCGGATCGAGTACCCCTCCCGCTACGGGGTGCTGGCCGCGGTGAAGGATCTCTCTTTCTCTATCGAAAAGGGTGAGATTGTCGGGGTGGTCGGTGAATCCGGCGCCGGCAAGTCCACCATCGGCAATGCCGTTATCGATCTCCTGAGCCCGCCGGGTCGCATCGCCCGTGGCGATATCTATCTCAATGGCGAGCTCATCTCCGGCAAGAGCCAGAATGAGATGCGGGCCATCCGTGGCTCCCGTATCGGGTTCATCTTCCAGGACCCCATGACCTCCCTCAACCCGCTGTTCACCGTTGAGCATCAGCTGGTGGAGACCATTCTGGCCAATACCGACCTCTCTCGCGAAGCCGCTTTTGCCAAGGCATTGGAGCTGATGGGGGCGGTGGGTATTCCGCAGCCGGAGCTGCGCATCAAACAGTATCCGCACCAGTTCTCCGGTGGCATGCGTCAGCGGGTGGTTATCGCCATTGCGCTCTCCTGCGATCCGGAGCTGATCATCGCCGATGAACCTACCACGGCGTTGGACGTCTCCATCCAGGATCAGATCCTCCAGCTCATCCGCACCCTCTGCAAGGAGCGTCAGGTGGGCTGCATGCTGGTGACCCACGACATGGGCGTGGTCTCCAACGTCACCGACAAGGTGGCGGTGATGTATCGCGGCGATCTGGTGGAGTTCGGCCTGACCGAGCAGGTGTTGGGCAGCCCCAATCACCCCTATACCCGCAGCCTCATCTCGGCGGTGCCCCGCTCCGATGTGAAGCTGGTGCGTTTCCCGCTGGTCTCCTATATCGAGGATGCCAGTGCGCCGGATACCAATATCGACCTCAAGACCCACTGGCTCGGCCAGAGTCAGGACGAGCGTGCCTATGAAGGGGCGCTGCTGCGGGTGGAGAACGTCGATCTGAAGTTCGTCACCAAGGACTCCATCTTCCCGAGCCGCCGCCAGTATGTGCGTGCCTGCAACAACATCAGCTTCGAGATCTTCGAGGGTGAAACCTTCGGTCTGGTGGGGGAGTCGGGCTCCGGCAAATCGACCATTGCCCGCGCCATCACCGGTCTCTATCCGCCTGATACCGGCAAGATTTTCTTCGAGGGGATCGATCTGACCGCTCTCAAGAGCGAGCGCGAGCGTCGCCCGCTGCGTCGCCAGATGCAGATGGTGTTCCAGAACCCCTATTCCTCGATGAACCCGCGGATGAAGGTGCGCGACATCATTGCCGAGCCGATCCGCTTCCATCAGCTGGCGAGCAGCGAGAGCCAGATCGAGGGGATCGTCGGCGATCTGCTGGATCACGTGGGTCTCGGTCGTGGTGCTGGCCTCAAGTATCCCCACGAGTTCTCCGGCGGTCAGCGCCAGCGCATCTCCATTGCCCGCGCCCTGGCCACTCGCCCGCGCTTCCTCATCTGCGACGAGCCGACCTCGGCGCTGGATGTGTCGGTGCAGGCCCAGATCCTCAACCTGCTCAAGGATCTGCAGCAGGAGCTCAAGCTCACCATGCTGTTTATCAGCCACGATCTGCCGGTGATCCGCCAGATGTGCGACCGCATCGGGGTGATGCAGCACGGTCATCTGGTGGAAGTGGCCGAGACCGAGAAACTCTTTACCAATGCCGAGCATGAGTACAGCCGCAAGCTGATCTCCCTCATGCCGGAGTTCAAGGGAATGTCCCGCGAGGGGCTGGAAATCGCAAGCTAGGAGAGCGCCGGTGCGCCGGTCTGCTTGTCAAAAAAAGTGTCATAAGAAAGCCAAAAGCATGGAGAACAAGATGAAGAAAGGATTGTCCAAGATTGCCCTGGCGCTGTTTGCCGCCGGTTTCGCCTTCAGTGTCTCAGCCGCCGATATCAAGGTGGGTGTCGCTTCTGACGCCACTTCGCTGGATCCGCAGGAGCAGCTCTCCGGTCAGACCCTGGAGATGTCGCACCTGGTATTCGATCCCCTGATGCGTTACACCCAGGACCTGCAGTTCGAGCCCCGTCTGGCCGAGAAGTATGAGCGTATTGACGACAAGACCGTCCGCTTCCACCTGCGCAAAGGGGTCAAGTTCCACTCCGGTAACGACTTCACCGCCGACGACGTGGTGTGGACCGTCAACCGCCTGAAATCCTCCGTCGACTTCAAGGCGATCTTCGATCCCATCAGCGAAGTGAAGAAAGTCGATGACTACACCGTCGATCTGATTACCGCCAAGCCGTTCCCGCTGGTGCTGCAGACCGTCACCTACATCTTCCCGATGGACTCCAAGTTCTACACCGGCAAAACCGAAGCGGGCAAAGACAAGGCCGAGATCGTCAAAAACGGCGACTCCTATGCCTCTACCCACGTCTCCGGTACTGGCCCGTTCACCGTCAAGTTCCGCGAGCAGGGCGTGAAGCTGGATTATGCCCGCAACGCCAACTACTGGGATAAAGCTTCCAAGGGTAACGTCGAGAACCTGACCGTGGTGCCGATCAAGGAAGATGCGACCCGTGTTGCAGCCCTGTTGGGTGGCGACGTGGACATGATCTATCCGGTTGCGCCGAACGATCTGGAGCGTGTGAAGAATGGCAAGGACTCCCAGCTGGTCACCCTGTCCGGTACCCGTGCCATCATCATCGAGCTGAACCAGAACACCAACCCGGCGCTGAAAGACAAGCGCGTGCGTCAGGCGATCAACTACGCCATCAACCAGGTGGGCATCGTCGAGAAGATTAACAAGGGCTTCGGTACCCCTGCTGGTCAGCTGAGCCCGAAAGGCTATGCCGGTCATAACGAGGCGCTGGTGCCCCAGTATGATCTGGCCAAGGCCAAGGAGCTGATGAAAGAGGCCGGTTACGAGAAAGGCTTCAAGATGACCTTCATCTCCCCGGCTGCCCGCTACGTCAACGACGTCAAGATTGCCCAAGCTGTTTCCGCCATGCTGGCCAAGATCAACATCAAGGTGGATCTGAAGACCATGCCGGTGGCCCAGTACTGGCCGGAGTTTGACAAGTGCGCCGCTGACATGCAGCTGATTGGCTGGCACTCCGATACTGAAGATACCGCGAACTTCTTCGAGTTCCTGACCTTCACCAAGGATGCCAAGACCGGTATGGGCCAGTACAACTGCGCCGGTTATGCCAACGCCGAAGCTGACAAGATGGTGATGGATGCCAATGCCGAGACCGATCCGGCCAAGCGTGCCGAGATGCTGAAGAAGGTCGAAGCCATGCTGATCGAAGATGCTGCCTATGTGCCGTTGCACTGGGAAGATCTGGCCTATGGCGCCAAGAAGAACGTCGACATCAAGCCGGTGGTCAACGTGATGAACTTCCCTTACCTGGGTGACCTGGTGGTCAGCAAGTAAGAGAACGTCGCAAGGAAGGACGGGGCGGGGTGGTCAGCTGGCCACTCCGCCCACTAACAGAAGCCTGTGCCACGACACAGGCCACGTAGAAGGACAAGCATGTTTACATTCCTGCTGAAACGGTTCTATCAGGCCGTGATAGTGATGTTCGTCATCAGCCTGGTCGCCTTCTCCATCCAGGATAACCTGGGTGACCCGTTGCGCGAGCTGGTGGGACAATCCGTCTCCGAAGCCCAGCGTCACGAGTTGCGCGAGAAGATGGGCCTTAACGATCCCTTCCTCATCAAATACAGCCGCTTTCTGAAAAATGCGGTGCATGGGGATTTGGGCACCTCCTATTTCTTCAAGCGACCCGCTCTCGAGGTGATCCTCGACAAGCTGGTGGCTACCCTTGAGCTGGTGTTTGCCGCCGCGCTCATCATCGTGGTGGTCTCCATTCCACTCGGTGTCTATTCGGCGATCCGCCCGCGCAGCATTCCCACCAAGATCATCATGGCGGGGAGCAGTATCGGCATTTCGATCCCGGTGTTCCTGACCGCCATCATGCTGATGTATCTCTTCTCCATCCAGCTGGGCTGGCTGCCGGCCTATGGCCGCGGCGAGACCCGTAACCTGCTGGGCTGGGAGTCGGGCTTCTTCACCTGGGATGGCATCCTGCACCTGATCCTGCCGGCGGTGTCGCTCTCTTCCATCATGCTGCCGCTGTTTATCCGGCTGGTGCGCTCCGAGATGCTGGAGCAGCTCTCCTCCGAGTACGTCAAATTCGCCCGCGCCAAAGGGCTGGATAACAACAAGGTCTACTATCAGCACGCCCTCAAAAACACCATGCTGCCGGTCATTACCGTCGGCGGGGTGCAGATCGGCACTATGGTGGCCTACACCATTCTGACCGAGAGTGTGTTCCAGTGGCCGGGCACCGGCTTCCTGTTCCTCGAGGCGATCCACAGGGTCGATACCCCGCTGATCACCGCCTACGTCATCTTCGTGGGATTGATCTTCGTGGTGACCAATACCCTGGTCGACCTGCTCTACGGGTTGATCAACCCGACCGTTAACCTGACTGCCAAGGGGTAAGCGCATGACTAATGCTGTAACTGCAAGCCCAAGCCGTTGGGCACGATTCAAGAACTCTGACATCGTCTACTACTTCCTGCGGGACAAGGTAGCCATGTTCAGCTTTGCGGTGTTTGTGGTGTTCGTGCTGGCGGCGCTGCTGGCGCCCTGGCTCGCTCCGCACAACGTCTATGACCAGACCAGTTTTGATCTGATGGATGCCGAGTTGCCCCCCTCCTGGCTCGAAGGCGGCGAGGAGCGCTTCTGGCTCGGTACCGACAACCAGGGGCGGGATATCTGGAGCACCATCCTCTATGGCGCCCGTATCTCCCTCACTATCGGTCTGTTTGCGGTGGCGCTGCAGCTGGTGCTCGGTATCGTCATCGGTCTGATTGCCGGTTACTTCGGTGGCCGCATCGACAACCTGCTGATGCGCTTTGCCGATGTGCAGTTGTCGTTCTCCACCATGATGGTGGCGATCATCATCTCCGCCATATTTCAGGCAACCTTTGGCTCCGAGTTCTACTCGAAGTTCGCCATCATGATGCTGGTGGTGATCATCGGTATCGCCGAGTGGCCGCAGTATGCCCGTACCGTGCGCGCCTCTGTGCTGGCGGAGAAGAAGAAGGAGTATGTGGAAGCAGCCAAGGTGATGGGATTCCGTGCCCCGCGCATCATGTTCCGCCACATTCTGCCCAACTGTTTGTCGCCCATTCTGGTGATCTCCACCGTGCAGGTGGCCAACGCCATCATGAGCGAGGCGGCACTCTCCTTCCTCGGTCTGGGAATGCCGGTTGATCAGCCCTCGCTCGGTTCGCTTATCAGCGTCGGCTTCAACTACATCTTCTCCGGCTCCTGGTGGATCACCGCCTTCCCGGGAATCTGTCTGGTGGTGCTGGTGCTGGTCATCAACCTGCTGGGCGACTGGCTGCGGGATGTGTTTAACCCCAAGATCTACAAAGGTTGATAACCTGCGCAAGAACTTACTGCGAGGCCGTGATCAAGGCTCATGTGCTGCTCGGAATCCTCATGTATTCACATATACTCCGGTTCCTGCGCTGCTCTTTACCTTGTTGACGGACTTCTCGCAACAGTTCTTGAACAGGTTCTAGATTATGAAGAACAAGAAGGGCGCCAGTGAGGCGCCCTTCTTTTGCTTGATAGCTTTAAGCGTTATCAGGCTTTCAGCCAGCTTTCGATACTGCGCTGGATGCCTGCATCGTCCAGACCAAGCAGGGCATAGATCTCCTGCTGGGTACCCTGTTCCACGAAGCGATCCGGCAGGCCGAGGTTGAGCACCGGCTTGCACTGTTTGCTGCGCATCAGCAGTTCGTTCACCGCTGAACCGGCGCCGCCCATGATGGCGTTGTCTTCGATGGTGACGAACTGATCGTGGCTGGCCGCCAGCGACAGCACCAGCGCCTCATCCATCGGTTTGACGAAGCGCATGTCCACCAGGGTGGTATCCAGCGCTTCGGCGGCCGCTTTCGCGTGGTGCAGCAAGGTGCCAAACGCCAGAATGGCAGTACCCTTGCCTTCTCGCATGATACGTCCCTTGCCGAGCTCCAGCGCCTGCATCTCTGACGAGATGGGGGCGTCGCTCAGGCTGCTGCCGCGCGGGTAACGCACTGCGGCAGGGCCCTGATGGAGATAGCCGGTATAGAGCATCTGGCGGCACTCGTTCTCGTCAGATGGTGTCATCACTACCATGTTGGGCACGGTGCGCAGGAAGCTGATGTCGAACGCCCCCTGATGGGTCGGGCCGTCGGCGCCCACCAGACCGGCCCGGTCGATGGCGAACAGCACCGGCAGATCTTGTAGCGCCACGTCGTGGATCACCTGATCGTAGGCGCGCTGCAGGAAGCTCGAATAGATGGCCACCACCGGCTTCTTGTCGGCGATGGCGAGACCCGCGGCGAAAGTGACCGCATGCTGCTCTGCAATGGCCACATCGAAGTAGCGATCCGGATATTGCTGGCTGAATTTCACCAGTCCCGAGCCTTCACGCATGGCGGGAGTGATGCCGACCAGCTTCTCGTCTTTGGCGGCCATGTCGCACAGCCACTGGCCAAAGATGGCGGAGAAGGTGGGTTTGGCACCGCTCGCCTTGGGCAGGGAGCACTCGTCCGGATTGAACTTGGGCACGGCGTGATAACCGATGGGGTCTTTCTCCGCCGGCTCGTATCCCTTGCCCTTCTTGGTCTTGACGTGCAGCAGTTGCGGGCCCTTGAGGTTGCGCATGTTGCGCAGGGTCTCGACCAACGCCTCGATATCGTGACCGTCGATAGGGCCGATATAGTTGAAGCCAAACTCCTCGAACAGGGTGCCGGGCACGACCATCCCCTTGAGGTGCTCTTCGGCCCGCTTGGCCAGCTCCTTGACCGGTGGCAGCCCGGCCAGCACCTTCTTGCCACCTTCGCGGATGGTGGTGTAGAGCTTGCCGGACATGACCCGGGCCAGATGGTTGTTGAGCGCCCCGACATTCTCGGAGATGGACATCTCGTTGTCGTTGAGGATCACCAGCATGTCCTTGTGAACATCGCCGGCGTGGTTGAGCGCTTCAAAGGCCATCCCCGCAGTAATGGCTCCGTCCCCTATCACCGCAACGACCTTGCGACCCAGCCCTTCACTCTCGGCGGCAACCGCCATACCGAGTGCAGCACCGATGGAGGTACTGGAGTGGCCGACGGAGAGCACGTCGTATTCACTCTCGCCACGCCAGGGGAAGGGGTGCAGACCATCCTTCTGCCGGATGGTATGGATCTGGTCACGGCGCCCGGTCAGGATCTTGTGGGGATAAGCCTGATGACCCACGTCCCAGATCAGCCGATCGAACGGGGTGTTGTAGACGTAGTGCAGGGCAACGGTCAGTTCGACCGTGCCGAGACCGGAGGCAAAGTGTCCGCTGGAGCGGCTGACAGAGCGCAACAGATATTCGCGCAGCTCGTTGCACAGCACCGGCAGCCGATCTTTGGGCAAGGAACGCAGCTCGACCGGAGTGTCCGCGAGGGCCAGGTTGGGGAAATTGCTAATATCAACGCTCATATTGTTACTGTTATCCAGCGTTTAGTGGGTTCGCTCGATGATGTAATCGGCAAACGCTTCCAGAATGTCGGTATTGTAGGGCAAGGATTGCAGGGCTGTTAAGGCTTTCCCATGCAGTTCGCGAGCCAGCTCACGGGCATTTTCGAGTCCGAGCAGGGCCGGATAGGTACTTTTCTCCAGCGCCAGGTCAGAACCTTGCGGCTTGCCCAGGGTGGCGGTATCACCTGTGATGTCGAGGATGTCATCCTGCACCTGAAAGGCGAGGCCAATCGCGGCGGCATAGGTTTGCAGGGCAGCCAGCGTGGCGTCATCGACATCGGCTTTGCACAGGGCGCCGAGCGCCACGGCGCATTCAATCAGCGCACCGGTCTTGTGGCGGTGTACCTGCTCCAGCTCGGCGAGCGAGATCTGGCGTCCTTCGGCCTGCAGATCCAGCGCCTGGCCGCCACACATACCCAGATAGCCGGAGGCGCGGGCGAGGGTACTCAGCATCCGCACACGGTTGGCCATCAAGGAGTCGGGCATGGGGTGATCGGCCAGAATGGAGAACGCCAGGGTCTGCAGTGCATCACCGGCCAGAATGGCGGTTCCTTCGTCAAACGCCTTGTGAACGGTTGGCTGACCACGACGCAGGTCGTCGTTATCCATGGCGGGCAGGTCATCGTGCAGCAGGGAGTAGGCGTGGATGCACTCCACGGCAGCCGCAGGGCCATCCAGCAGTTCGCTCTTGACGCCCAGCATCTCGCCGACCGCGTAGACCAGAAACGGGCGAACCCGCTTGCCGCCCAGCAGCAGGCCATAACTCATGGCATCGCGCAGGCGCGGCGCCATGGCGGGCAAGGATTCAAGTTGTGCTGACAGACAGTCGTCAATACGCTGACGATGCAGACGGGAAAAATGGTCCAGCGCCACTCACTCCTCTCCTTGTTCTGGCTGGAAGGGGGCGAGCTGGTCACTGCCATCGGCTTGACTGAGCAGGATCTGGATCTTCTGTTCGGCCAGTTCCAGCTTCTGCTGACCGGCCCGTACCAGATGAACGCCCTGCTCGAACTGCTTGAGTGCCTCTTCCAGGGGTAGGGAACCTTGTTCCAGCTGATGAACGATGGTTTCCAGCTCTTCCAGAGTGGCATCAAAACTCAGACGGTCGATTTTTTTACTGGCCATGTCCATCCTCGGGGATTGAAAAAAACGGCTTATATTAACATCGACCGTCCACAGGGGGGAGGCAGAAAAGCATTGCCCCCTCAAACTCTCGCTAAACTGGCCGATAATGAGCCATCATTCTCAGTGGATGCATGCTTGCCGCTAGGGTCGCAATAGCAGAAAATTCAACAAACTATAATTAGGCATAAGAACCGGTGACAGGAGTAGGGACGTGGATCTAGGCAGTCTGATAGGGATAGTGCTGGGTTTCGGGGTGGTGGTGTACGGCATGCTGCTGGGTGGCCCCATGAGCATGTATGTTGATATGCCATCGGTCTACATCACTGTATTGGGCTCAATCTTCATCGCCATGATGAAGTTCAACCTTGGCCAGTTCCTGATGGCATTCAAGGTGGCGGGCAAAGCCTTTATGTACAAGGGCGATAAGCTTGAAGACCTGATTACCAAAGCCGTTGAACTGGCTGACGCGGCTCGCAAAGGGGGCTTTCTGGCGCTGGAGGCCGCAGAGATCCCCAATGCATTTATGAAAAAAGGGATCGACATGCTGGTGGATGGTCACGATGCTGAAGTGGTGCGTGCCGTGATGGAAAAGGATATCGACCTGACAGCCGAGCGCCATGTCATTGCCATCAAGGTCTTCCGTACCCTTGGGGATCTGGGCCCTGCCATGGGGATGATAGGTACGTTGGTGGGTCTGGTGGCCATGTTGGCCAACATGAGTGACCCCAAGTCGATCGGGCCGGCGATGGCGGTGGCCTTGCTTACCACCCTGTACGGTGCGATAGAGGCCAATATGTTGGCTATCCCGATTGCCGACAAGCTGGAGCTGCGCAGCGGAGAGGAGAAGCTCAGTCGTACCCTGATCCTTGATGCCATTATGGGGATTCAGGATGGCCAGAACCCGCGGGTGATCCAGTCCATGCTGCAAAACTATCTGAACCAGTCCAAACGTAATACTGGCACCGAATAGGGGGCGCTATGTCTGATTGCAAGTGCCCGCCACCAGGTCTCCCTGGTTATATGGGAACCTTTGCCGACCTGATGTCGCTGCTGATGTGCTTCTTCGTGCTGCTGCTCTCCTTTGCCGAGATGGATGTGCAGAAGTTCAAGCAGATAGCCGGTTCCATGGACAAGGCATTCGGGGTACAGAACATCCTTGAGGTGAAAGATATTCCCAAGGGAACCTCGGTGATTGCCCAGGAGTTCAGGCCTGGTCGCCCGGAACCCACGCCGATTGATACCGTGATGCAGCAGACCATCGATCTGACCCAGACCGAACTGGAGTTTCTGCCCGGCGAGTCGGATCAGGCCGGTGGTCAGGACAAGAGTGATGGCAAGCAGACGGGGGGCGATACCGCGCAGGATGCGAAGAAGGCGCAAGAACAGTCCAATACCCTGGCCAAAGCCCTCGCCGAGCAGATGAAAGATCAGATCCAGGATGGTGCCATCGAAATTGAGGCGCTGGGCCAGCAGATCATCATCCGGATCAGGGAAAAAGCGTCGTTCCCGGCCGGTTCGGCGTTTCTGCAGCCCCAGTTCTGGCCGGTCATTCGCAAGGTCGCGACCCTGCTCAAGGATGTGCCGGGTGAAATCACCATCTCCGGTCACACCGACAACGTGGCGACCGAAGATGAGCTGTTCCAGTCCAACTGGGAGTTGTCGTCGCAACGGGCGGTGGCGGTGGCGCACCAGATGCTGAAGGTCCCCGGTTTTGATCAGGGGCGACTGGTGGTGCAGGGGATGGCGGATTCCCAGCCATTGGTGCCCAATACCACCCCGGAAAATCGTCGGATGAACCGGCGGGTGGAGATCGCCATCATGCAGGGCAAACCGACCGTTTCGTCCCCAATTTCCGTACCGGAAGGGAAGTAAGCGAAGGGAATGCCGATGACGCAAGTGGGATCTGCATCAGGGGGCTGACGTGGATTTTGTGTTGGCTTCATATTAAGATGCCTCATCCGAACCGATTGCTGCGGCCTCCTTGCAGATGGCCGCAGTTTCTATTTTCAAGCAACCCAGGTTTCGACTATGAATCATACTCCGATGACTGTTCGCGGCGCTGAGAAGCTGCGCGAAGAGCTCGATTATCTCAAGACCGAGCTTCGTCCCCAGATTATCGAAGCGATTGCCGATGCCCGTGAGCACGGCGATCTGAAGGAAAACGCCGAATACCATGCCGCTCGCGAGCAGCAGGGGTTCTGTGAAGGCCGCATTCAGGAGATTGAAGCCAAGCTCTCCAATGCGCAGGTGATCGATGTCACCAAGATGACCAACAACGGCCGCGTTATTTTTGGCGCGACTGTGACTCTGCTCAAGAGCGAGACAGAGGAAGAGGTGGTTTACCGCATCGTGGGTGATGATGAGGCTGATATCAAACAGAACCTCATCTCTGTCAACTCCCCCATTGCCCGCGCCCTGATTGGCAAGGAAGTGGACGATGTTGCAATCGTCAAGACGCCGGGCGGTGATGTGGAATACGAAGTGCTGGAAGTTGCTTATATCTAAGCGAATGCTACAGACGATGAAACAGGGGGGCTGGTGCTCCCCTGTTTGTCTTTATCTATATGATTATTGATAAAAATCAGGACAGATACGCCTCGGTAAAGGCGTCCTGATGACGCTGAAACAACCAGTGGCGCAGCCGTTCTATGTTGCTCTCGCTCATTTGAAAGCTCAGCGCCCAGGTGGCATGGTCGGCATTGGCTTTAATGCGCCTAACCAGTCGTCCCTGTAGTGGAAGAGGGTCCTCTTGCTCGATGCAGAGCTCGCCGTTGATGGGGGTATCGGCCACCATGTCGATGGGCAAATTTTCCACGATGAGGCCGTTGAGGGAGAGGCTGAGCACCTGAAACAGGCCCAGGTCGCTGCAAAGCTTGGCTTTTTGGGTGAGACGCCAGGCGCGCGGTTGGGCAAACCCCAGCTCCCTGATGACCGGTGCAGATAACCGGGGCTCGACGAAGCCATCTTCCCCTTGGGTAAAGCTCAGGGGAAAACGCAGCTGATGACCTGCGAAGCGGGCTTCGAGTACAAGGTGTTCGGCTTTTTGCAGCAAGCCAAGCATGGGGGCATCGAGGTGACCACTCAGAACATGGGTGTCCTGATTGCTCCCCAAGTCCCGCAGCATGGCCAGCTCATCGTCGGTCAGAATAGGATGGTGAGCCATAATGCGTGTCCGGAAGTATTCATCGCAGGTTAAGGGCTTTGCGACTACTTTGGCAAGCGACTCGGGAAGAAGTGGAATAAGGAAAGAGCGATGCTCTTTCCTTTTACTTGCGGGGCAGCTGGATTTTGGGTTCGTTGGCTTGACGATAAATGGTCAGCACATGACCCATGCTTTGCACCTTGATTGAACCGGTTTCACGGACGATAGCATCCATAACCAGTTGTTTCATTTCGCGATCTTCAGAGGCAACCTTAACCTTGATCAGCTCGTGATGGTTCAGTGCCAGATCGATCTCGGCCAGTACACCTTCGGTCAGACCATGCTGACCCAGCAGGACGACAGGCTTGAGGCTATGGGCAAGGCCCTTGAGGTACTGTTTCTGTTTATTGTTGAGAATCATCGCAATTTCTTCATAAGTCAGGGTTGAAAGGGGCGTATTCTACCCCCACTTAGCCCTTAATACTAATAACCCTTGTGGTTTTTTAAAGTCGATTATCATGACCCAGAAAAAACGTTCCCCCAGTTCAACTCGCTGGTTAAAAGAACATTTTGACGATCAATACGTCAAAAAAGCCCAGAAAATGGGCCTGCGTTCTCGTGCTGTTTTCAAGATTGACGAGATCCAGGGCAAGGATCGCTTGCTGAAACATGGCATGACCGTAGTGGATTTGGGAGCTGCCCCCGGTGGTTGGTCCCAGTTTGCGGTTGAACAGGTTGGTGATTCGGGTCGCGTCATCGCATGTGACATTTTGCCGATGGATCCCATTGCTGGTGTCGATTTCCTGCAAGGGGACTTTCGGGAGGAAACTGTACTCGGCGCCTTGCTGGAGCGAGTGGGCCCCGACAAGGTCGATGTCGTGATGTCTGATATGGCGCCCAACATGAGCGGTACCCAGCAGGTGGATCAGGCTCGCGCCATGTATCTGGTCGAGCTGGCGCTGGACATGTGCAATCAGGTATTGCGTAGTGACGGCAGTTTCGTAGTGAAGGTGTTTCAGGGAGAGGGCTTTGATGCCTATCTCAATGAAATTCGTAAACTTTTCTCCGCTGTCAAAATTCGTAAACCAGACTCATCCCGCGCCAGATCACGGGAAGTCTACATTGTGGCTACCGGTTTTAAACTGTAGTACCCTAACCTTCATCGTTAACTGTCAGTCTGCGAGGTTACTGATTTGAGTGACATGGCGAAAAACTTAATCCTGTGGCTGGTCATCGCCGTCGTTTTGATGTCGGTGTTCAATAGCTTCAGCCCCAGCGATACCACCAGTCGCCAGCTGGACTATTCCAGCTTCGTTAAAGAGGTGACCCAAGAGCAGATCCGTGAAGTGCGGATGGACGGTAAGGTCATTAATGGCGTCAAGCGTACTGGTGAACGATTCACCACCATCATCCCTGCGCCGGATCCCCAGCTGCTCAACGACATGCTCAATCACAATGTCAAAGTGATGGGCGAGAAGCCGGAAGAGCCGTCTCTGTTGACCTCTATCTTCATCTCCTGGTTCCCGATGCTGCTGCTGATCGGTGTCTGGGTCTTCTTCATGCGTCAGATGCAGGGCGGCGGTGGCAAAGGTGCCATGTCGTTTGGCAAGAGCAAGGCTCGCCTGATGAGCGAAGATCAGATCAAGACCACCTTTGCTGACGTTGCAGGTTGCGATGAAGCCAAGGAAGAGGTGAAGGAGCTGGTCGACTATCTGCGCGACCCGAGCAAATTCCAGAAACTGGGCGGCAAGATCCCGACCGGTGTGCTGCTGGTTGGTCCTCCCGGTACCGGTAAGACCCTGCTGGCCAAGGCCATTGCGGGCGAGGCCAAGGTGCCGTTCTTCACCATCTCAGGTTCCGATTTCGTGGAGATGTTCGTCGGTGTCGGTGCCTCCCGGGTGCGTGACATGTTCGAACAGGCCAAGAAATCTTCTCCCTGCATCATCTTCATCGATGAAATTGATGCGGTCGGTCGCCAGCGTGGCGCCGGCCTGGGTGGTGGTCACGATGAACGTGAGCAGACCCTTAACCAGATGCTGGTCGAGATGGATGGTTTTGAAGGCAATGAAGGCATTATCGTCATCGCTGCCACCAACCGTCCTGACGTACTGGATCCGGCACTGCTGCGTCCGGGCCGTTTCGACCGTCAGGTTGTGGTCGGTCTGCCGGATGTCCGTGGTCGCGAGCAGATCCTGAAAGTGCACATGCGCAAAGTTCCGTTGGCGGATGACGTCAATCCGGCACTGATTGCCCGTGGTACTCCCGGTTTCTCCGGTGCGGATTTGGCCAACCTGGTCAACGAGGCAGCCCTCTTCTCTGCTCGTGAGAGCCGCCGAGTGGTCTCCATGGCCGAGTTCGAGAAGGCCAAGGACAAGATCATGATGGGTGCGGAACGCCGCTCCATGGTGATGAAAGAGTCCGAGAAAGAGATGACTGCATATCATGAAGCTGGCCACGCCATCATTGGCCGTTTGGTTCCGGATCATGACCCGGTTTACAAGGTCTCCATCATTCCGCGCGGTCGTGCGCTGGGTGTGACCATGTATCTGCCGGAGCAGGATCGCTGGAGCCACTCCAAGCAGCATCTGGAGTCGATGATCTCCAGCCTGTATGGCGGTCGTCTGGCAGAAGAGCTGATCTACGGTGCCGAGAAGGTTTCTACTGGTGCTTCCAACGACATCGAGCGAGCGACCGACATTGCACGCAAGATGGTGACCCAGTGGGGTATGTCCGAGCGTCTCGGCCCGATGCTCTACGCGGAAGAAGATGGTGAAGTGTTCCTCGGTCGCAGCATGGCCAAGGCCAAGCACATGTCCGACGACACTGCGCGCATCATCGATGCTGAGGTGAAGCAGGTCATTGATCGCAACTACGACCGCGCCAAGCAGATCCTGCTGGATAACATGGATGTACTGCACAGCATGAAAGATGCGTTGATGAAGTATGAAACCATCGACGCCAAACAGATCGATGATCTGATGGCGCGTCGCGAGGTTCGTGCTCCGAGCAACTGGCATGACGAGCACGGTGATACCCCGCAAGGCGGTTCCACCGTGGCTGCCGAGGCCAAGCCGGCCGATGAGGCTGCACCGGTGGCGGATGTCACTATCGACAAAGCCAACGACGCTCCGGCCAAATAATCGTGACTCTCCAAACCCCGGGCTTGCCCGGGGTTTTTCTTTATCAGATGGACGTGAAAATGCAGTTAACCAGCAAGGGGCTTAGCCTCTCTCTCGATCGTCCCCATGTGATGGGGATCCTCAATGTGACGCCCGACTCCTTCTCCGATGGCGGTAATTTCAACCAGTTTGAACGGGCAATGGCTCATGCGCGCCAGATGGTCTCTGACGGTGCGACCCTCATTGACATCGGTGGCGAGTCAACCCGCCCTGGTGCGCCCGATGTGAGCGAGCAGGAGGAGCTGGACAGGGTCATTCCTGTCGTGGAGCAGATGGCCCGTGAGCTGGATGTGATGATCTCCCTCGATACCTCCAAAGCGGCTGTGATGCGGGAGGGTTGCAAGGCGGGAGCCCATCTGATTAACGATGTGCGGGCACTGCAAGAACCTGGAGCACTGCAAGCCGCGGCCGAAGCTCGGGTTCCGGTCTGTCTGATGCATATGCAGGGGCAGCCGAGAACCATGCAGGTCGAGCCGCACTATGACGACCTGATCGGGGAGGTACGCGCTTTCTTTGATGAGCGTATTGCGGCTTGTCTGGCGGTTGGGATCCGTCGTGAAGAGCTGTTGCTGGATCCGGGATATGGCTTTGGCAAAACCCTTGCACACAACTATCAGCTGTTGGCGGCTCAAAAGGAACTGCTTGATTATGGCTTGCCGCTATTGGTGGGGATGTCGCGAAAGTCTATGATAGGCAACCTGCTGGGCCGTCCGGTGGATGAGCGTCTGGCGGGCAGTCTGGCATGCGCCCTTATCGGCATGCAGCATGGGGCCCGCATCATCAGGGTACACGATGTACGGGAGACCATGGACGCATTGCGCGTCGGTTGGCTGGCAATGACGGGACAAGATTTTATTTCCAGATAATAAAGAGAACAGACAATGGCAAGAAAGTATTTCGGTACCGATGGTGTGCGCGGCAAGGTTGGCGAATACCCGATTACCCCTGATTTTGTAATGAAATTGGGTTGGGCTGCCGGCAAAGTGCTCTCCAAGAAGGGCACCAAAAAGGTGCTGATTGGCAAAGATACCCGCATCTCCGGTTACATGCTGGAATCCGCACTGGAAGCGGGGCTCTCCGCGGCAGGCCTCAAGGCCATTCTGATGGGGCCCATGCCCACGCCGGCGGTTGCCTACCTGACTCGCACTTTCCGTGCCGAAGCTGGCATCGTCATCAGCGCTTCCCACAACCCCTTCTACGACAACGGCATCAAGTTCTTCTCCGCCGACGGCACCAAGCTGCCCGATGATGTCGAGCTGGCTATCGAAGCCGAGCTGGATCACGAGCTCAAGTGTGTCGAGTCGGCCGAACTTGGCAAAGCGGTGCGCATTGATGATGCCGCCGGTCGCTATATCGAATTCTGCAAGAGCACCTTCCCCTCTCACATGAATCTGGATGGGGTGAAAATGGTGGTCGACTGTGGCCACGGCGCTACTTACCACATTGCGCCGTCGGTTTTCCGCGAGCTGGGTGCCGAAGTGATCACCATGGGCTGCGCCCCGGATGGTCTCAACATCAACGATGGTGTCGGCTCGACTGCGCCTGACGCGTTGGTTGCCAAGGTACTGGAGTGCAAGGCTGATCTGGGGGTTGCCTTTGATGGTGATGGTGACCGTCTGATTATGGTCGACCATACAGGCTATCTCATCGACGGTGATGAAGTGCTCTATATCATCGCACGCGATGCTCTGCGCAATGGTCGCCTCAAAGGCGGTGTCGTCGGCACCCTGATGGCCAACATGGGTCTGGAGCTGGCGCTGCAAACCCTGGGCATTCCGTTTGCCCGTGCCAAGGTGGGTGACCGCTATGTGCTGGAGATGATGGAAGAGAAGGGCTGGCGCATCGGTGGCGAGAACTCCGGCCACATTATCTGTCTGGATCAGACCACTACGGGTGATGGCATCGTAGCCGCCTTGCAGGTGCTTACCGCCATGCGCAGTGCCGAGATGCCGCTGGCCAAGCTGCGCTCCGGCATGAGCAAGTTCCCGCAGGTGCTGGTGAATGTTCGCTTTGCCGAAGGCAAGGATCCGCTGGCCGCTGATGCTGTCATGGCTGAGGTTGCCAAGGTGGAACAGGAGCTGGCTGGTCGTGGTCGCGTACTGTTGCGTAAATCAGGTACCGAACCGCTGATCCGGGTCATGGTCGAAGGGGAGCATGAACAGCAGGTGCGTGACATGGCTCAGCGCATCGCCAAGCAGGTTGAATCGGCGTTTTAATGAACAACCAGGGCGGCTTTTTAGCCGCCCTGGTTGTATCTTGTTCAAACGATTCAAAAATTTAAAAATAGCACTTGTCAGCTGAGCATCCTCTGGATATTATCAGCCCCGCTTTCGCAAGGGAGTTGCCGATGGGACATCGCAAGCCGTTTGTAGCAGCCAACTGGAAGTTGCACGGTAGTAGGTCGCAGTTAGAGCAGTTTACGAGTCAGTGCCTAGGCAACGTTGACGGAAAAGTAGATGTGGTTCTCTGTCCTTCCCATGTGCATCTCGACTTTAGCGCTTCACTGCTCAACGAGCAGAAAGTAATAAAGTTGGGGGCTCAGAATGTGAGTCAGCACGCGACTGGCGCTTACACTGGAGAAATCTCGTGTCAGATGCTGGTTGAGGCAGGGTGTCGTTACGTATTGGTAGGGCACTCCGAGCGCAGGCGTCTCTTTGGTGAGACCAGTTTTATCGTCGCAGAGAAGTTTGCGGCAGCCAGAGCGGCAGGCTTGATTCCCATCCTCTGTTTAGGTGAATCAGGTGCGGCGAGGCAGGCGAGAAGAGCCTTCGAGGTGATCGCTGAAGAGCTGGATATCGTCATAGAGAAAAATGGCGCGATGGCTTTCGATAATGCTATCATCGCCTACGAGCCGATTTGGGCTGTAGGTACAGGTAAATGCGCCACACCCGAGCAGGCACAAGAGGTCCATTCCTTTATACGTGGTCGCTTGGCGGAGGATACTCCGGTAATAGGTGAGAAAGTTAGAATCATCTATGGTGGGAGCGTAACGCCGAGCAACGCGAGAGATTTGTTTGCACAGCCCGACATTGATGGCGGACTGATTGGCGGAGCAAGCCTCGATAGCGATGCGTTTTTAGGAATTGTTGAAGCGGCAAAGGGTGCAAGTTAAATGTACGAGATTCTTTTAGTCGTTTATCTGCTGGTTTCACTGGCTCTGATTGGTCTGGTGATGATTCAGCAAGGTAAAGGGGCTGATATGGGCGCCTCCTTCGGCGCAGGGGCATCGAACACAGTATTCGGCTCCGGTGGTTCAGGCAGTTTCCTGACCCGAACAACAGCAATTTTGGCTACTCTGTTTTTCGTTATCAGCTTGGTGCTCGGATCTATGTCCAGCAACAAGGTAAAGCAGGGTAGTGAATGGGAGAATCTGCAACAAACCCAACAGGTTGAGCAGACCAAAGCGCCAGTGAAGAAAGATACTGACGTTCCCGAGTAAGAGTTTTGCCGTGGTGGTGGAATTGGTAGACACGCTATCTTGAGGGGGTAGTGCTCTAGGGTGTGCGGGTTCGAGTCCCGCCCACGGCACCAATTAAGCAGTGAGCTCGGGAAACCGAGTGTATTATAGCCAGTCAGTCTTGTATCGAGAGATTGATGTGGCTATAATCTCGCACGATTTCGGACGCGGGGTGGAGCAGCATGGTAGCTCGTCGGGCTCATAACCCGAAGGTCGTCGGTTCAAATCCGGCCCCCGCAACCAAATTTCACGCATTTCCTACGCTCAGGAAGGCGGTCGCTGCGAGGCGACAATCAGGGTAAAGCGCCAAGCCCCGATTTGACATCGGGGCTTTTTGTTATGTGCAATTTACTCTGAATCGATATCTATCTGGGCTTTATGCCCTTTTTTTGTTTTTCGGAGGGTGACTTTGGCTACGTTGGAACAACGTTTGACCGATCTGCTCGAGGCTCCGGTCGTTGCCTTGGGTTTTGAACTTTGGGGTATTGAGTTTATCCGTGCGGGTAAACACTCCACCTTGCGTGTCTATATCGACGGCGAGCAGGGTGTGACTGTCGAGAACTGTGCTGAGGTCAGCCATCAGGTTGGCGCCATCATGGACGTCGAAGATCCCATCACCGAGGAGTACTACCTCGAGGTGTCCTCCCCAGGCCTGGATCGTCCCCTGTTCAAGGTTGCCCATTTCGAAAAATACGTTGGCCAAGAGGCGGCGGTAACGCTTCGGATGGCAACAAACAACCGCCGCAAGTTCAAAGGCGTAATCAAAGCTGTGCAAGGCGACATGATCACCCTGACAGTAGATGGTAAGGACGACGTGTTGGCTTTCACCAATATCCAAAAAGCGAACATAGTGCCGAACTTTGGTTAACGAGGCTATCGGATATGAATAAAGAGATTTTGCTGGTCGTTGACGCAGTATCCAACGAGAAAGCGGTACCCCGCGAGAAGATCTTCCAGGCTCTGGAAACCGCGCTGGCGACTGCGACCAAGAAGAAATATGAAGGCGAGATTGAAGTTCGGGTCGAAATCGATCGCAAGACCGGTGACTACGACACTTATCGCCGCTGGGTAGTCATTGCGGATCAAGCCGCAATGGAGAACCCCTATGCTGAAATCACCCTGGAAGCGGCGCAGATCGATCAGCCGGATATCCAGATCGGTGAGTATGTTGAAGACCAGATCGACTCTGTGACCTTCGACCGTATCACTACCCAGACCGCCAAGCAGGTTATCGTGCAGAAAGTGCGCGAAGCCGAGCGTTCACAAGTAGTTGATCAGTTTAAAGATAAAGAAGGCACCATCATCAGTGGTGTGGTCAAGAAGAGCAACCGCGACAACATCATCCTGGATCTGGGCAGCAATGCTGAAGCCGTGATCTTCCGTGATGACATGCTGCCGCGTGAAACCTTCCGCCCGGGCGACCGTGTCCGTGGCCTGCTCTATGCAGTGCGTCCGGAAGCCCGCGGTTCCCAACTGTTTGTCAGCCGTTCCAGCCCGGACTTTCTGAAAGAGCTGTTCCGTATCGAAGTACCGGAGATCGGTGAAGAGATGATCGAAATCATGGGCGCTGCCCGTGATCCGGGTTCCCGCGCCAAGATCGCGGTGAAGACCAACGATCGTCGTATCGACCCGATCGGTGCCTGTATCGGTATGCGTGGTGCCCGCGTGCAAGCTGTCTCCGCAGAGCTGAGCGGTGAGCGCGCCGACATCGTGCTGTACGATGACAACCCGGCCCAGTACGTTATCAATGCCATGGCGCCTGCCGATGTGGCCTCCATCATCGTTGATGAAGACAACCACACCATGGATATCGCCGTGGAAGCTGCCAACCTGGCTCAGGCCATCGGTCGCAATGGTCAGAACGTGCGTCTGGCCTCCCAGTTGACCGGTTGGGAGCTGAATGTGATGACCGTTGAGGACATGCGTGCCAAGCACCAGGCCGAAAACGACCGCATCATGAACCTGTTCACCAGCACCCTGGATATCGATGACGATTTCGCCGGTCTGCTGATGGAAGAGGGCTTCTCTACCCTGGAAGAGATCGCCTTTGTACCGGTCAACGAGCTGCTGGCTATCGACGGTCTGGATGAAGACATGGTCGAAGAGCTGCGCAAGCGCGCCAAAGATGCCCTGACTACCAAGGCACTGGCCAAAGAAGAGTCTTTCGATGGCGTTGAGCCGTCCGAAGAGCTGCTCAATCTGAACGGTCTGAGCCGCGAACTGGCTTACGCTCTGGCGGGCCGTGGCGTTGGCACCCTGGAAGATTTGGCTGAGCAAGGTATCGATGACCTTGCTGATATTGAAGGGCTGACTGCCGAGAAGGCAGGTGAGCTCATTATGGCTGCTCGCAATATCTGTTGGTTCGGAGAAGAGCAGTCCGAGTAAGATCAAACGGAGGAAAATGAATGGCAGAAGTATCAGTCAAACAACTTGCCACTGACATCGACACACCGGTTGATCGTCTTCTCCAGCAGTTTGTCGATGCCGGTATCAGCAAGAGCAAGGCCGACGACATGGTCAGCGAGTCTGAGAAACAGGCTCTGCTGGCACACCTGAAGAAACAGCATGGAGGTGACGAGGTCGCCGCTCCTGCCCGCATGACCTTGCAGCGCAAGACCAAGAGCACCATCAGTGTTCAGGGGACTGGCGGCAAGAACAAGGAAGTGCAGGTAGAAGTGCGCAAGTCTCGCACCTATGTAAGACGCTCGGCGCTGGAAGATGAACAGCGTCAGGCGGAAGCCGAGGAAACAGCGCGTTTGGAAGCAGAAGAAAAAGCTCGTCGCGAGGCCGAAGAGAAGGCCCGTCTCGAAGCTGAAGAGAAGGCTCGCCGTGAGGCTGAGCAGGCTCGTCGTGAAGCTGAGGAAAAGGCGCGGATCGAGGCACAATCAAAGGCTCGACAGGCTTCACAGCCCGCCAAAGCAGCCAGTAGCACAGCTCAGCAAGAGGCAGAAAAGATGGCCAAGCGCGAAGCAGAAGAACTGAAGCGCCAACAGGAACAAACAGCTTTGAAAAAAGCTGAAGAACTCGCCGCGAAGAAAGCCGAAGAGGCTCGTCTCATGGCGGAACAGAACGCAGCCCGCTGGGCTGAAGAAGAGGCCGCTCGCGCCAAAGAGAGCAGCGACTACCATCTGACCACCAACAAGCATGCACAAGCCGCAGAAGACGAGTTGGATCGGAAAGAAGAGACCAGCCGCCGCACTGCCGCAGCAGCCAAGGCACCGAAGAAAGCCGGTCGTCGTGAAGATGATCGTGACTCTCGCAACCCGCGTGCCCGTAAAGGCAAGCGCGGCAAGGTCGCCATGCCGAACGCCATGAAGCACGGTTTCAACAAGCCGGCTGCCGTGGTGAACCGCGACGTCGTCATCGGCGAGACCATCACTGTAGCCGAGCTGGCCAACAAGATGGCCGTCAAGGGCGTTGAAGTCATCAAGGTGATGATGAAGATGGGTGCCATGGCCACCATCAACCAGGTGATCGACCAGGAGACCGCTCAGCTGGTCGCCGAGGAGATGGGTCACAAGGTTGTGCTGCGTCGTGAGAACGAGCTGGAAGAGGCGGTACTGTCCGATCGTGACGAGACCTCCGAAGCCAAGCCGCGCGCACCGGTCGTTACCATCATGGGTCACGTTGACCATGGTAAGACCTCGCTGCTCGACTACATTCGTAAAGCCAAGGTTGCTGCTGGCGAAGCCGGTGGTATTACCCAGCATATCGGTGCTTACCACGTCCAGACCGACAGTGGCATGATCACCTTCCTGGATACCCCGGGTCACGCGGCGTTTACCTCCATGCGTGCTCGTGGTGCCAAGGCGACCGATATCGTTGTTCTGGTTGTTGCAGCTGACGACGGCGTGATGCCGCAAACCATCGAAGCTATCCAGCACGCCAAGGCTGCCGGTGTGCCGCTGGTTGTTGCGGTCAACAAGATCGACAAGCCGGAAGCGGATCCGGATCGCGTCAAGACCGAACTGGCCCGTTACAACGTCATGTCCGAAGATTGGGGTGGAGACTGCCAGTTCGTGCACGTGTCCGCCAAGTCTGGCGAAGGCATCGACGACCTGCTGGAAGCCATCCTGATCCAGGCCGAAGTACTGGAGCTGAAAGCGGTGGTTGATGGCATGGCCAACGGCGTCGTGATCGAATCCTTCCTGGATAAAGGTCGTGGTCCGGTTGCTACCGTACTGGTACAAGAAGGTACTCTGCGTCAGGGTGACATCGTTCTGTGTGGTCTCGAGTACGGCCGTGTTCGCGCCATGCGTGACGAACTGGGTCGCGAGATCAAGGAAGCGGGTCCGTCCCTGCCGGTGGAAATTCTGGGTCTGTCCGGCGTTCCCTCTGCCGGTGACGAAGCCACCGTTGTCCGTGACGAGAAGAAAGCCCGTGAAGTGGCGCTCTATCGTCAGGGCAAGTTCCGCGAAGTCAAGCTGGCTCGCCAGCAGAAGGCCAAGCTGGAAAACATGTTCGCCAACATGACCGAGGGCGAAGTGTCCGAAGTGAACGTGGTGATCAAGGCTGACGTACAAGGTTCTGTGGAAGCGATCTGCGATGCGCTGGTCAAACTCTCCACCGACGAAGTGAAGGTGAAGATCGTGGGTTCCGGTGTAGGTGGTATCACCGAAACCGACGCGACCCTGGCTGCTGCTTCCAGCGCCATCCTGGTTGGTTTCAACGTCCGTGCCGACGCATCTGCGCGCAAGGTCATCGAATCCGAGAGCCTAGATCTGCGTTACTACTCCGTCATCTATGACCTGATCGACGAAGTGAAGCAGGCCATGAGCGGCAAGCTGGCCCCTGAGTATCGTCAGGAGATCATCGGTCTGGCTGAAGTGCGTAGCGTCTTCAAGTCTCCGAAGTTCGGCGCCGTTGCCGGCTGTATGGTTACCGAAGGTGTGGTCAAGCGTTCCAACCGTATCCGCGTTCTGCGTGACAACGTGGTTATCTATGAAGGCGAGCTGGAATCCCTGCGCCGCTTCAAGGATGACGTCAACGAAGTTCGCAACGGCTACGAGTGTGGTATCGCGGTCAAGAACTACAACGACGTGCGCGAAGGCGACCAGATCGAAGTTTACGAGACTGTTGAAATCCAACGGACTCTGTAAGCCGAGAGTTAGACAAAATAGGGGGCCGCGGCCCCCTTTTATCGCAGGATAGAATATGGCCAGAGAATTCAGCCGGACCCGTCGGGTCGGACAGCAGATCCAGCGTGAAATCGCGCTGATCCTGCAGCGCGAGGTGAAAGACCCGCGCATCGGCATGGTGACCGTTTCCGATGTGGAAGTGTCCCGTGACCTCAACTATGCCAAGATTTACGTCACCTTCTTGCAGCTGGAAAATGATGCCGAGCGCATCAAGGAAGGCTTGCAGGGGCTGACCGAAGCAGCCGGATATATCCGTAGTCTGCTGGGCAGTGCCATGCGTCTGCGCGTGGTGCCCGAGCTGCGTTTCTACTACGACCAGACCCTGGTCGAGGGGATGCGTCTCTCCAACCTGGTGACCAACACTGTGCGTGAAGACAAGCGTCGCATGGCCGAATCCGGCCGTGACGAAGAAGCTGAATCCGCACCGGATGACACGACTGAGGATAAAGCCTGAGATGACCCGAAGACGTCGTTTCAAGGGCCGTGATGTGCACGGCATTCTGCTGCTGGACAAGCCGACCGGCCTGACCTCCAACGATGTGTTGCAGAAGGTCAAGCGCATCTACAATGCCGCCAAGGCCGGTCACACCGGCGCACTGGATCCGCTGGCGACCGGCATGCTGCCGATCTGCCTCGGCGAAGCCACCAAGTTCTCCCAGTATCTGCTGGAAGCGGACAAGCGCTATGAGGTGACAGCCAAACTGGGCGAGCGCACCAACACCAGCGACTCCGACGGTGAGGTGGTCTCCACCCGTCCGGTGAACGTGGCTGTCGGTACCCTGATCGAGGCGCTGGACCAGTTCCGCGGCCCCATCATGCAGGTGCCGTCCATGTACTCCGCGCTCAAGCACAACGGCCGTCCGCTCTACGAATATGCCCGCGAAGGCATCGAGATCGAGCGAGAAGCCCGTCCCATCACCGTATTCGAGCTCAAACTGCTGAGCTTTGAAGGTGATGACGTGCGCCTTGAAGTGCACTGCAGCAAGGGCACCTACATCCGCTCTCTGGTGGATGATCTGGGTGAAGTGCTGGGTTGTGGCGCCCACGTGACCCAGTTGCGCCGTACCCAGGTGGCCAGCTATCCGTACGAGCGGATGCTGACTCTGGAGCAACTCGAGTGCATCTTCGAGCAGGCCAAGGCCGAGAGCATCCCGCCGCGCGAGCAGCTGGATCCGCTGTTGCTGCCGATGGACACCGCCGTAGCAAGCTTGCCCGAGGTGAACATGCTGGCGGTTGTGGCTGCCTATGTGAATCAGGGCCAGGCCGTGCAGGTGGCAGGTGCGCCGCAAAGCGGTCAGGTTCGCATGACGGTCGGCCCGGAGCGCGAGTTCATCGGGGTTGGCGAGATTGATGATGACGGCCGCGTTGCCCCCAAGCGGCTGGTGCGTTATCACGACGAGGAGTGATCTTCAGGCGGTATCAGCGCGTCTTTCCCGTTTCGCCTCTTTATCGTTGCGAAAAGGGGCGGGGACGATTATGATACCGCCCTCATTTCACGGCTGAATTAGAGATTGGCTGTGAACCTTTAAACACTCTACTGGAGTATTACCATGTCTCTAAATGCTGAGATCAAAGCTCAAATCGTTGCTGACAACGCTCGTTGCGCCAACGACACCGGTTCCCCCGAAGTGCAAGTTGCCCTGCTGACTGCCCAGATCAACCATCTGCAAGGTCACTTCAAAGAGCACTCCAAGGACCACCACGGTCGTCGCGGTCTGCTGCGCATGGTTTCCCAGCGTCGTAAGCTGCTGGACTACCTGAAGCGTAAAGATTCCGAGCGTTATGCTGCTCTGATCGCCAAGCTGGGTCTGCGTCGTTAATCGACCATCAGATTTCGCAAAAAAGGGGAACCGTCAGGTTCCCCTTTTTTATTGCTCTTCAAGCCGTTGCCTGCCTCACAGAATTTGCGTCGCCGCTTACCTTTTGCATCGAATCAAGTATACTTGTGCGCGAATTTAAAGAGCCAAATTGTAAAAAGGAAATTCACGTGAATCCTATTGTAAAGTCATTCCAGTACGGTCAACACACCGTCACTCTGGAAACCGGTGTGATGGCCCGTCAAGCCACTGCGGCCGTTATGGTCAGCATGGACGATACCTGCGTATTTGTGACCGTAGTCGGCAAGAAAGAGGCCGATCATGGCCGTGATTTCTTCCCGCTGACCGTCAACTACCAGGAGCGTACCTATGCTGCTGGTCGTATCCCGGGTGGTTTCTTCCGTCGTGAAGGCCGTCCGAGCGAAGGCGAGACCCTCATCTCCCGTCTGATCGACCGTCCTATTCGTCCGCTGTTCCCGGAAGGCTTCCTCAATGAGGTTCAGGTCGTTGCGACCGTAATGTCCGTGAATCCGGCCGTATCCCCCGACATCGTTGCCATGATCGGTGCCTCTGCTGCACTGGCCATCTCCGGTATCCCGTTTGGCGGCCCGATCGGTGCTGCTCGCGTGGGTTACATGAACGGTCAGTATGTGCTGAACCCGACCACCACCGAACTGCCGCAGAGCGATCTGGATCTGGTGGTTGCCGGTACTGCCAACGCGGTACTGATGGTTGAGTCCGAAGCGGCCATCCTCTCCGAAGAGGTAATGCTGGGCGCCGTGGTATACGGTCACGAGCAGATGCAGACCGTGATCAATGCGATCAACGAGTTTGCCGCTGCTGTCGGCACCAAGCCGTGGGACTGGACTCCGCCTGCCGTCAACGAAGCGCTGAAAGCCAAGGTTGCCGAGCTGGCGAGCGCCGAACTGGGTGAAGCCTACCGCATCACCGAGAAGGCAGTTCGTTACGAAACCATCGCGGCCATCAAGGGTCGTGTGGTTGAGCAAGTTATCGCTTCCGGCGTGGAAGAAGATGCCAAGAAGATCGGCGAAGAGTTCCACAGCCTGGAAAGCCGCATCGTTCGTGGTCGCGTAGTACGTGGTGAGCCGCGTATCGATGGTCGCGATCCGGAAATGATCCGCGCCCTGAGCGTAGGTACCGGTATTCTGCCCCGTGCTCACGGCTCTGCCCTGTTCACCCGTGGTGAAACTCAGGCCATCGTGGTCGCCACTCTGGGTACCGAGCGTGATGCCCAGAACATCGACGAGCTGACCGGCAACCGTGCCGATCGCTTCATGCTGCACTACAACTTCCCACCATACTGTGTCGGTGAGACCGGCATGATGGGTAGCCCGAAGCGTCGTGAAATCGGTCACGGCCGTCTGGCCAAGCGCGGCGTTGCTGCCGTGATGCCGAGCGCCGCCGAGTTCCCGTACGTGGTGCGCGTGGTCTCTGAAATTACCGAATCCAACGGTTCCTCATCCATGGCGTCTGTCTGTGGTTCCTCTCTGGCGCTGATGGATGCCGGTGTGCCGATCAAGGCCTCCGTTGCCGGTATCGCCATGGGTCTGGTGAAGGAGGAAGAAGGTTTCGTCGTGCTGTCCGACATCCTGGGTGACGAAGATCACCTGGGCGACATGGACTTCAAAGTAGCCGGTACCACCGAAGGTGTGACCGCGCTGCAGATGGACATTAAGATCGAAGGCATCACCAAAGAGATCATGGAGATTGCTCTGAAGCAAGCTCGTGGCGCTCGTCTGCACATCCTGAAAGTGATGGACGAAGCTATCCAGGCTCCCCGTGCCCAGATCTCCGATTTCGCACCGCGTATCCACACCATCAAGATCAATCCTGAGAAGATTAAGGATGTGATCGGTAAGGGTGGTTCCGTGATCCGTGCGCTGACCGAAGAGACCGGCACCAACATCGAGCTGGATGATGACGGCACTGTACGTATCTCCGCTGTGGCCAACGAAGCCGCCATGGAAGCGATCCGTCGCATCGAGGCCATCACCGCCGAGATCGAAGTGAACCGCATCTATGAAGGTAAAGTTGTTCGTCTGGCCGATTTCGGTGCATTCGTCAACATTCTGCCGGGCAAAGATGGTCTGGTACACATCTCCCAGATCACCGACGCTCGCGTGCAGAACGTGGCTGACCACCTGACCATCGGTGACGTAGTCAAGGTGAAGGTACTGGAAGTGGACCGTCAGGGCCGCGTACGTCTCTCCATCAAGGAAGCGAATGCCCCGACCGAAGCAGCTACACCTGCTGCTGACGCCGCTCCGGCCGCTGAAGAAGCGCCTGCTGCAGAGTAATCAGCTCGCCTGATACCGGATTGGTTCCGGTTGATGTAAAAAGTCCGGCTCCCCAATGGGAGCCGGACTTTTTTATGGTCAAAACGCGCAATAAGAGATTACTTGCCGAGGATGGCGTACTGCATCTCTTGCAAGGGGAGCACATGGCGGGCTGCTCCCAGCTTGATCGCCTCCTTGGGCATGCCGAAGACCACGCAGGAGGCCTCATCCTGGGCATAGGTGTTGGCACCCGCATCCAGCATCTCGCGCAATCCCCGGGCTCCGTCATCCCCCATGCCGGTCATGATGATGCCGGTGGCATTCTTGCCGGCATATTTGGCGACGGAGCGAAACAGCACATCCACCGAGGGGCGATGGCGGTTGATAAGCGGCCCGTCGACCACCTCGACGTGATAGTAGGCACCGCTGCGCTTGAGCAGCATATGCTTGCCTCCGGGGGCAATCAGCGCCAGCCCCGGGATCACCCGATCATTGTTCCTCGCCTCCCGCACTTCTATCTGGCAGACCCCGTTCAGGCGTTCTGCAAACATGGCGGTAAATTTCTCTGGCATGTGCTGCACGATGACAATGCCGGGGCTGACCCGAGGCAAGGCTGTCAGCACGGCTTCCAGCGCCTGGGTGCCGCCGGTCGAGGTGCCGATGGCGATGAGCCGCTCTGTGGTTTGTGCCATGGCGTGCTGGTTGGGCGCCAGCATGGCATCTGCGTTGAGTTTGGTGCTGACCGGCACAGAGGAGGGCTTGCCCACGCGCTTGAGATTGGCTTGGGCCGCAGCACGTACCGCCATCGCCAGGTCGTGCGCAGATTCTTGCAGAAAGCTTTTGATCCCCATGGTCGGTTTGGTGATGATGTCCACCGCGCCGGCAGCCATTGCCTGCAAGGTGGTCTCGGCCCCTTTTTCGGTGAGGGAGGAGCAGATCACCACCGGGGTTGGATGCTCTGCCATGATCTTGGTGAGAAAAGTGATGCCATCCATACGGGGCATCTCCACATCGAGCACGATGACGTCAGGCCACTCTTTCTTCAGTTTTTCCTGGGCAAACAGGGGGTCTGATGCTGTGGCGATCACCCGGATATCAGGCTCCTGCTCCAACACCGCTTGCAATACCTGTCTGACCACGGCGGAATCATCCACCAGCATGACCCGGATCTGCTTCATTCTCGCGACTCCCGTTGATGTGGCAGACGATGATGGCGGAGCCAGACACTGCCGTTGCTGAGCTCAAAGAGCAAGCTTCGGTGGCCGCTATGGCCAAGATGATGAGCCTTGATATCAAGGCCAAGGTGTCGGGTCAGCTGCCAGGCTGCCTGAATATTTTTGGTGGCGACATTGTTGTCGCTCTGTGCGTATTGAGGCTCGGTAAACATGTTGCCACCCCCGAACAGCTTGGCCTCATATTCATGGATGGGGGCGGGATAGTGACTGGCCGCTTGCAGCAGCAAGGCGAGGGCCTCATCGGCATAGCGCCCATCCAGCTTGGCAGAGGGATTGCGCCGACTTGGCAGCATGTAGTGACACATTCCTCCCTGTTTCTGCTCCGGATGCCACAAGGTGATAGCAATACAGGAGCCCAGTACGGTTCTGACCACTACATCCTCCTTGCCAAAAAAGAGCTCTCCCGGTTGCAGGATCACCTCCCGAGTCATGACTTATCTCTTCTGATAGATGGAAGGAGAGACAAGCTGCAGGCCGTGGTGCAGGCCATGCAGGCTCTCGGCGTGGCTCACCAGCAGGTAGCCACCGGGTTTGAGTCTGGGTACCAGCCGCTGCAAAACTTGCCCTTTGGTCTCCTTGTTGAAGTAGATCATCACGTTTCTGATGAAGATGACGTCAAACATACCGATGTCCGGCAGATCCTGATTGAGGTTGATCTGCATGAACTGCACCTTGTCCCGTAACTTGCGATCGATGATGAAGATGCCTTCCTGCAGGCCCACACCCTTGAGGCAATATTTCATCAAAAAGGGCAGTGGAATATTTTGCGCCCGCTCGATGGGGTAGCGACCGCTCATCGCCTGTTCCAGCACCCTGGACGAGATATCGGAGGCCAGGATCTCCCAGTTGAAGGTGCTGCGTTTTTCCGCGAGGGTCATGGCCAGGCTATAGGGCTCCTCGCCGGATGAGCTGGCAGCGCTCCAGACCCGCAGTGGTTGCTCGGGCGGGAGCGCTGAGACTATCTCCCGCGTCAGAAACTCGAAGTGTTTGTGCTCCCTGAAAAAGTAGGTTTCGTTGGTGGTAAGGAGATCAAGCGCCAGCTGCAGTTCGCTACTGCGATCGTTCATGATGAGCTGGAAGTAGTCGTCATAACTATCCAGCTCATAGTGGCAGAGCCGTTTCGCCAGGCGGCTGGCCACCAGCGCCTTCTTGGCTGGAGACAGCTCTATCCCCGCCGTTTGATGAAGCCAGCGCTGGAAACGGGAGAACTCATCATCATGCAGCTGGGTTTGATACAAAAAACTATCCCTCTACCTGTGTGGTCGGAGATGGGAGAGGCAACGCCTCTCCCGTGACTAGAACCTGACAAAATCGCCATCGCCGATGGGGCGTTGGACTGTGGCGGCTCGTTCCCGACTGTTGGTATTGCTCTCGTTTATGAAGCGACCTCGGGTATTGGGGTGAAGATGCGAGGTGGCTGCTTTACCTTCTTTGGTGTGGGCCTCCAGGGTAAAGAACTCCATGGCCAGTTGCAGCTGTTCAGCCTGGCTGCTCATCTCTTCTGCTGTGGCAGCCAGCTCTTCGCTACAAGAAGCGTTCTGCTGGGTAACCTGACTCAGCTGGCTCATCGCAAGGTTGATCTGGCTAACGCCGGTAGACTGCTCATTAGATGCGGCACTGATCTCCTGCACCAGATCCGAGGTCTTGTTGATGGAAGGAACCATCTGATCCAGCAAACGACCGGCTTTTTCCGCCATCTCGACACTGCTGGAGGCCAGCTCGCCAATCTCCTGGGCTGCAACCTGGCTGCGTTCGGCCAGTTTGCGCACCTCCGCCGCCACTACGGCAAAGCCTTTGCCGTGATCGCCTGCCCGCGCCGCTTCGATAGCTGCGTTGAGTGCCAGCAGGTTGGTCTGGTAGGCGATGTCATCGATGATGCCAATCCGTCTGGCGATCTGCTTCATGGCATCCACAGTCAGTTTGACCGCTTCTCCTCCCTCTACGGCTTCTTTGGCTGCCTTGCTGGCCATGCCATCGGTGACCTGGGCATTGTCGGTATTCTGGTTGATGCTGGCGCTCATCTGCTCGATGGAGGCGCTGGTCTCCTCCATGCTGGAGGCTTGTTCACTGCTGGATTGGCTGATCGACTGGGCGGTCGCGCTTACCTGCTCGGCGGCACTGGAGAGGTTGTCAGAGGCGCCGCGTACTTCGGTAACAATCTTGGTCAAGGAGGCGATGGTTGTATTGAGCGCATCCTTGGTGGTGCCAAACACGCCGGGATAGTCCGCCTCAATCTGCTGGGTCAGGTCACCTTTTGCCAGACATTGCACGACCCGGATGACGTCGTTGAGGGTACTGTCGATCACTTCGGCAATCTGGTTGATCCCTTCTCCCATCGCCTGAAAGAAGCCGCTCTTGCCAGCAAGTTCCATCCTGCGGTGCAGCTCGCCATTGATCACGGCCTGCACAATGTCGGACATCTCTTTCTCTATCATCACCTCCTTGGTTCTGTCGGCCCATTCGACCACGGACCCCAACCGTTCACCGGTATCGTTGAAGACCGGATTGGCGATCAGGGAGAAGGTGCGCCCCCCCAGCTGTATCTGGGTGCGGTAGGTGCTGTTGAGTTTGGCCAGCATGGCGCGCTGATGGCCGGGATTTTTATGAAAGCTGTCGATGTTGGCGCCCATCAGCTGATTGGCGTTGAAGCTGTATAGCTCTTTCTTGATGTCGGTCTCGGCCTGATTGAGCATGCCGGTCACTGCCTCGTTCATATAGATAATGTCGAGGTTGGTATCGGCAATCATCACGTTGGTGCTGGCGCAGTCGAGGGCTTTGCGAACCAGCTGGTTCTCATGGAGCAACATCTGATTCTTTTTAATGTCGTTGCGGCTCTGTTCCAGCTTGTCACTGAGCAAGGTGACCACCTCGTTGATGGCATGTCCTACTTCACGCAAGGGGTTATCCATACCGGAAAGATCGAGTGGTGCTGGAACCTGCTCTGCCAGGACTGCGTGTTGCAGCTGGCCGATTGCGTCGAGTAACTGGGTCCGCTGCCTCACTTCGGTGGCATTGTCTCCGAAGAGTTTTCCTAAGAGTGATTGGGTCATGAGCGTTTCCTTGTGCTGCATGTCGTGGAGTATGGAGGCCTGTTCAGGAGGGTTGCAGGTTGCCTTGTGGCAACCTTGCCTGTGGCTGGGCCAGTTCGTTGAGTTGAGCCATCTCATCGAGTGACAACACTTTCCCTGTATCGATGAGGATGACGAATTTGCCGTTGACCTTGCCCATGCCGCTGATGAAATCGGCCCGGATGCGGGCACCAAAACTGGGTGGGGGCTCGATATCTGCTTGTGGGATACCCAGTACTTCCGATACGGAATCCACCACAACGCCAATATCCTGACCTACAGGTTCATCGCCCTGCGGGGCCACCCCCTCAATAATGACGATGCAACTGCGGCGAGTGATGACCGAAGGTGCATTGCCAAAGCGGGCATTCAAGTCTACGACCGACACTACCGCTCCTCTGAGGTTGATTACGCCGCGAATAAAACCCGGCATCATCGGAACCGGAGTGATATTGCCGTATTCGATGATCTCTTTGACCCCCAGAATATTGATGGCGAACATCTCGTTGTTGATCAGAAATGTCAGGTACTGGGCATCGCCACTGCTCTCGTCAGCGGCCGCTGATGGCACCGTGATGTCGGTGGATGTATGCATGGTCGCCTCCGGTTAAAAGCGGACAAAATCCGCGTCATCAATGGAATGGGATGATGGTTGATTGGGCTGGCTGGCCCGTTGTGGGGGGGCGATGAAACTGCCTCTGGGAGGCATGCCCTTGTGGCCGGTTTCATTGGACCTAGTGTTGAGCTGCGCACTTTTCTCCAGAGCAAAAAAGGCCATGGTTTGCTGCAGTTCGCTGGCTTGCGAGCTCATCTCTTCGGCCGTGGCCGCCAGCTCCTCGCTACTGGCCGCATTCTGCTGTGTCACTTGATTAAGCTGGTTCATGGCCAGACTAATCTGGTTGGCTGCGCTGGCCTGTTCACCTGAGGCGGCATTGATCTCTTGTACCAGATCAGAGGTTTTGCGAATGGAGGGGACGATCCTCTCCAGCAGGTTGCCAGCCCGCTCTGCCTTGCTGACGCTGTCGGAGGAGAGCTCGCCAATCTCCTGCGCAGCGATCTGGCTGCGCTCTGCCAGTTTTCTCACCTCGGCAGCAACCACCGCGAAGCCTTTGCCATGCTCTCCGGCGCGAGCCGCCTCAATGGCAGCGTTGAGGGCAAGCAGGTTGGTTTGGTAGGCAATGTCGTCGATGATGCTGACTTTCTTAGCGATTTGCTGCATGGCGGTCACCGTTTGTTGAACGGATTGGCCCCCTTCGGTGGCCTCCAGTACCGAGTTGCTGGCCATGCTGTCGGTGATCTTGGCGTTCTCGGTGTTCTGATTGATGCTGGCGCTCATCTGCTCGATAGAGGCACTGGTCTCTTCAACGCTGGCTGCTTGCTCGCTGGTGGCCTGGCTCAATGCCTGCGCCGTATTGCTCACCTGATTGGAGGCATTGGTCAGGTTGTCGGCGGCGTTGCGTACCTCTTCGATGATATTGGTCAGCGCAGTGATGGTCCGGTTGAGGCCGTCTTTGGTCTGGCCAAAAATTCCTGGATAGGGCTCATCGATCCGTTGGGTCAGGTCACCCTTGGAGAGCGCGGTGGCGATGCGCATCACATCTTCCAGGCTGGTATCTGTCACATGGGAGAGGCGATTCAGCAGTTCGGATACCCGCTTGATATATCCTTGACGATCCTCCAGCGCAATCTTGTGGCTGAAGTCGCCCTGTTCGACAGCGGCGGTGACCAGCGTTTCGATATCCGTGATCAAGGCCCCCAGTTTCTTGACCATGTTATCCATCGCCATCAAGAGCTGACCCGCTTCATCGTTGGAGTCTATCTGGATCGATACATCCAGATTGCCATCGGCCAGACTATTGGCCACGCGCAGAGCCTGTTCGATGGGGGTGATGATGCTTTTGATTAGCAGCGTGCCAAACCAGGCTGCGAGTGCAATGCCGACCGCGATAACCACCGCCATGGTTATCAGCATGACGTCATACCAGGATTGCGCTGCGGTATATTCCGACTTGGCCACATTGAGCTGCAGGTTGACCAGCTCGGTGATTTTGTTGCCTATTGGGTCGATGGAGCCATAGAGGGCACCGTCAAAAGTGTTCAGCATGCCAGTAATCATGCCGTGCTGGGTGGCGAGGTATTTCTCCAGCTTGCCAATATCGGTATCGGCCGCGTTGAACAGGGTTGTCGCCTCGGCTGACAAACGCTGTTCATCTGGTGTGAGAGTGGTGGACTGGTAGTGATGCCACTCGTTTTTGATTGTCTGCTGTGCCTGTTGTATCTGCTTCAAAGCCTCTTCTGCCGGGATCAGCCCCGCATTGGCCTTGTTGAGGTTGTCGATGATCGAGACGGCATAGCTATCGGAGATAGTCTTCAGCTGCTTGAGGGGAACCACCCTGTCGTTGTAAACGCGCTGCAACCCGGTATTGCTGCTCTGCATGTTGTATAACCCGAGGCTGCCAACGGCCAGCAGCAGCAGGCAGAGCATGCAGAGCAGTACAATAAGACGCAATTTGATGGTGGAATTTTTTAACATGATGGTCCCCTCAGTTGATGCTGGATTGAGGCAGGTTGCGCGACACTGTCAATCTGTTGAGCTGACAGGATTCCTGAGTGATTGCGTGCTGGATCAGCGAAGGAATGTCGAGGATCAGGGCGACCTCTCCCCCCCCCAGAATGGTTGAACCACTAATGCCCTGCAGGCGCTGGAACAATTTCCCCAACGGTTTGATGACGGTCTGGAATTCTCCCAGCAGTTCATCCACTACCAGTCCGGATTTTTTGCCTGCATGGCTGACCACGACAATGTTCTCGCGCCGCCCCTTGCTGCCATTGGTATCGAAGTAGTGTTGCAGGCGGATAAAGGGCAGCACCTCGCCACGTAAATTGATGTAATTGCGACCCTGGGTATCGGCCAGTGCACTCTGGGTCAATTCAACGCACTCGATCACCATATCGAGGGGAATGACGTAGTGGGTGTCGCAGACTCGCACCAGGAAGCCGTCGATGATGGCAAGGGTAAGCGGCAGGCGGATCTGCACACGGGTTCCTTTTCCGGGGATGCTGTCCAGATCGACCGTGCCGCGCAGGGCAGTGATGTTGCGTTTGACGACATCCATACCCACCCCGCGACCGGAGAGGTTGGTTATCGCCTCGGCGGTAGAGAACCCCGGCTCGAAGATCAGGTTGTATATCTCCTGATCCGTCAGCGTGGTGGTTGAGCTGATCAGACCGCGCTCGATGGCTTTTTGCTGGATCTTGGCTTTGTTGAGACCAGCTCCATCATCCCGAATTTCGATGACGATACTGTTGGAGTCGTGATAGGCATTGAGATTCAGGGTGCCACGGGGGGATTTGCCTGCCAGCAGCCGTTGCTCTGCCGATTCGATGCCGTGATCCATCGAGTTTCTGACCAGATGCATCAGCGGATCGCCGATCTTCTCTACCACCGATTTGTCCAGTTCAGTCTCGGCTCCTGAGATCACCAGAGTGATATCCTTGTTCAGTTCCTGACTGACATCGCGCACCACCCGCTGGAAGCGGTTGAAGGTATCGCCGATAGGCACCATTCGCAGGCGCAGTGCACTGTCGCGGATCTCTTCCACCAGCATGGCAATGACTGAGGTGGCTTCCTGCAACTGGCTTTCGCGGGTGCGTTGGGCCAGCAGATTGGCTCCAGAACTGGCGACTACCAACTCCCCGACCAGATTGATTAGATCGTCCAGCTTGTCGGCATGCACCCTGACGTAACGGCCCTCTTTGCTCTTGCTCTCCTTGGTCTGGTTCTGTTTTTTCAGGGCGGCATCGACGACGGCTTCGTTGACAGCACCCTGCGCAATCAGGATTTCTCCGAGTTTGGGCGCTTGTTCTGCCGGGGTCGCTTGTTGTGCCTGTAGACCGCTTGCTAACTCCTCTGCAGTCAGGGCGCCGGTGTTGACCAGCAACTGCCCCAGCATGGCGCTATCTTCCGGCAGAGACTCGATCAGGTTGATGAACTCGGCGATCTTGCTGTGGGGCGGCAAGATGGTGATCTGGCAGTCATCTCTGACAAATTCAAAAACATCGCTGATGGCTGCCTTGTCTGCCTGCGAGTCGAAGTCTATCTCGTAGCCGAGGTAGCAATTCTCCGGATCGAACTGTTCCCAATCCGGTAGCGCCTGATGGATGGTCTCCACCGAGCATATGGTTCCGAGAGTGCCGAGATAGCGCAGAAATGCGGCCGGATCCATGCCATTGCGCAGCACATCGGGGCCAAAACGCAGGGAGATATGCCACAGGGAGGCGGAGCTGGTAATCCCTCCCTCTTTTTCGATTTTGGGTTCCGGCGTATGCACAGTATCTGGCAGCGTGGCATGGGGGACGCACTGATGACGGGTGAGGGTGAGCCTCAGCCGTTCATCCTGGTTGGCATCGCCCTCGCTTAACGTGCTGCCCTGTTCTGCAACGACACTGATGAGCGTCTGGATGTGGTCACAGCTCTCCAGCAGATCCTTGATCAGAGGAGAGGTGACGGTGAGCTGCTGATTGCGGATCTGGTCTAGCAGATCCTCGACGATATGGGTAAACCCGACGATGGGTTGCAGACCAAACAGGCCAGCCGACCCCTTGATGGTATGAGCAGCACGGAAGATGGCACCAATCAGCTCGCTATTGTCAGGGTCAGATTCCAGTGATAGAAGGGCTGACTCCATCTCTTCAAGCAACTCGCGTGCCTCGGCGATATAGGTTTGTAAAGCCTGATCAAGATCGATGCTCACGGTGACTCCTTGTCATGGTGGCTCAGGGCCGTTCGCCATGGGTGATGAGGGTGGGGTCGCCAAAAAAGGCCGAGAGTTGGCAGAGCTCCAGCAGTTCAAGCACAACATGGCTGTGCCAGACCAGCGCCAGGGAGGTGCCCTGCTGCAGAGCGGTTTTCTTCGCTGCCAGCAGCAGTTGCAGCCCGGCGCTGTCTATCTCGGATACCGCTGCCAGATTCAGCTCCAGTTCGTTCCCCTGATGCAATAAGGGCGAGAGAGCATCTTTCAGCTCGCTGACTGTATAAATGGTGATCTCGTCCGGCATGGTCACCACCACCTTGTTGTCGAGTAGCTCACTCTGTAGTTGCATGATGCACTCCGGATCACGGCATGATGAGCTTGGCGACTGCGGCCAGCATCTGTTCGGGCTGGAAGGGTTTGACCACCCAGGCTTTGGCTCCTGCGGCTTGTCCCTCCTGCTTCTTGCTGTCCTGAGACTCGGTGGTCAGCATGATGACAGGGGTAAATTTGTAGTTGGCCAGCTTTTTGGCCTCTTTGACGAAGGTGATGCCATCCATGTTCGGCATGTTGACGTCACTGATGATCAGGTTGATCTTCTTGCCATCTAGTTTGTTGAGCGCATCTTTGCCGTCAGAGGCTTCCATGACCTCGTAACCGGCGCCCTTGAGGGTCATGCCCACGACTTGGCGAATAGTTGCCGAGTCATCCACGATCAGGATCGTTTTGCCCATATCTCTCTCCTAGAAAAATGTGATGTCGGCGCTACTTGGTTGCGCGTTGACAGAACGGGTGGTGCGACCATGGTGAATATTGCGCTGTTCGTCGGTGGCGTATGAGAGTTCCATCTCTGCCAGCCAGCGATTGGCATCGATCTGGATTGGCCCTGTCGCATTGCTGCTCTGCTCCGAAGCAACCAGATGGCTGGAGAGGCTCTCCATGTTTTGTCTGACGTGGCTGAGGATCTGGCTGACCCTGTCTTGAAATTGCAGCGAGACAATGACGCTGGAGATTTCGCGATGGATATCGGTGCTCTCGTTTTGCAGCAGGGAGGCGGATTCCGCCAGGCTGTCAGTGGCATGGCGAAAACGGGCCAGTACCTGTTCGATTGTCTGCTCCGAATTGAGCGCCGAGGCGTGATCCCGTGCGGCAGCATTTTCGGCAATCTGGAAGGCGCGGTCGATAGCAGTATTGATGGTGTCTACCTTGTCGGTCATCTTCTGGGCGGTTTCGCTGGAGAGGCGGGAGAGGTTGCGCACTTCATCAGCGACCACAGCAAAGCCACGGCCTGCTTCCCCTGCACGAGCCGCTTCAATGGCGGCATTGAGGGCCAGCAGGTTGGTCTGGGAGGCGATTTTGGCCACATCCATGGCCATGGTGTTGAGCTCTATGGTGTAGGTGGTCAGGCTTTTTATCTCACCCAGCATGGCGTCCCGATTGGCCTGTGCGGAATGCAGGATGGCAACCACTTCATTGAGCTGCTGCTGGCTCTCGCTCAAGACTCCTGCCATGCCACGGGAATTGGCATCACCCAATTCTCCGGCTGCCAGATGAGAAGCATTGACTGCTTCTTCCAGTTTGTTGGCCAAGCCGCTGAAGCGTTGGGTCAGGTCAATCATCGCGGCTTCGGTTTGTTGACGAGAGCTTTCAATTTGCTGGGACCAGATAGGTAGAGCCTTCTCGCACACCTGTTCGAGCCCGATGATGGAGTGGGCGAGAGGATCGGTCGCGACGGTTTGTTCCTCTCCTGCACGATGTCGGAGTGTGTGCTGGTGGAAGTGACTCGATGTCCAGAGCGCGGCGGCAATACCAACCAGCACATTGAGCAGCAGGTAGAGTGGTGACAGCGCATCGGCAAGCTGCAGCAACAGGCAGCTGAGCAGAGCAAGCCCGATGCAGCAAATCCAGCAAACCGGTTCCCAAAGCGGTGTGTTCACGCCACTTTTGTGTTGTGCCATACGTAGCTTATCCCTGTGCAATTATTTGGTAAGAGGTAAAGGCGCAGGACCGAAAAAGTCATGGTGCCCCTTGACGCTCTTTTCTTTATTTATAGTTGGCACAATAAGGTTAGCGGAAAAAAATTAATTGGCTGCAAATCGGAGTTGTTTGTATCAGCGATTGCCGTATCAAGCGGCTTGCGAGGTGGGGGGGGAGAGCTAGGTGGGGATGAAAAGGAGAGAAGGAGCCTGAGGATTCAGGCTCCTGATGAGGATCACGCCTCGTTGGCGTGAGCCTTCTGGCAACCTTCCACGGCGTGGGCAATCAGTTCCAGCGCGCTCTGGTCGCAGGGGGGCAGTTCGGCATCGCACGCCTTGATAGGGGTGACGCGATCGCCCCACTTGATGATGGCGGCCCCCCAGGTCAGGCCGGCACCGAAAGCGGCGGTCAGCAGATAGGAGTTCGGCTTGACGCGGCCCTGCTCCAGCGCTTCGCAAAGGGCGATGGGCACAGTGGCGGCGGAGGTGTTGCCATAGTTTTCGATGTTGACCATCACCTTCTCCATCGGCGCATTCATCCGTTTGGCGAGGGTCTCGATGATGCGGATATTAGCCTGATGGGGAACGATCAGGTCGACCTGCTCCGGCGCAATACCGGCCTGTGCCAGCACAGTGCTGGTGGCTTCCCCCATGCCGCGCACGGCGCGTTTGAAGATCTCCGGCCCTTCGAAGTTGAAGGTGAACAGCCCATCGATATCGGCAAAACGCACCCGATCGGTACCGAAGTTTGGTACGTGCAGGATCTCACGCGCTTCGCTGTCACAGCCCAGCTTGTTGGCGATCAGGCCACACTCCTGCTCGCTCGCCTCGATTACCACGGCACCGGCACCATCGCCAAACAGCACGGCGGTATCGCGGCGTGCCCAGTCCAGCAGGTAGGTGAGGCGCTCGGCGCCAATCACTAGCACCTTCTTCATCATGCCGGTCTGCACCAGCGAGGTGGCGACCGAGAGAGAATAGACGAAACCGGTGCAGGCGGCGTTGAGATCAAACACGGCGGCGTTGACGGCGCCAAGCTTCTTTTGCACCGCAGAGGCGGCGCTTGGCAGCAGGTTGTCCGGAGTGGCGGTGGCCAGGATGATGCCATCGAGATCGCTCGCTTCCAGACCGGCGCAGGCCAGCGCACGGCGACCGGCCAGGGTGGCGAGATCCGAGGTGCTGACATGGGAGATCCGGCGGGCCTTGATACCGGTGCGCGGATAGATCCACTCGTCTGACGTATCCATGATGGTGCTGAGGTCGTCGTTGGTCAGCACGGAGGGAGGCAGGCATTTGCCCCAGCCGGTGATATTGGCGTATTTCATCTTGTTACCGCTTCTCAAAGTGGATCGCCCGCGGGCGGAAAATCGTGCAATTATGCCGTACGAGACAACCACTGTCATCTTGTGGTCATGGTTATGTGCGGGGGGATCCGCTTTGCCATCTGGTCGCAAAGGGCTGCAATGTGCCGAACATGGCAGGAAATTTTGCTTAAAACGCGGGACTCCTCTGCCCTAAGATAGGCGTTTCGCTACCGATGAGGGTATCTCCTTGCTCAGAGCCAATCTCAACTTGTTGCCGACCCTCAAGGTGCTGCTGGAGACCCGCAATATCAGCCGCGCCGCCGAGCTGCTGCACCTGAGCCAGCCCTCCATCAGCAAGCAGCTTGCCCAGTTGCGCAGCGAGTTTGATGACGAGTTGCTGGTGCGGGAGGGGCAACGCTGGCTGCTGACGCCACGGGCCGAATTGTTGGCCGCCCAGCTGGCGGATTCTCTCGGTGCGCTGGAGCGGCTCTACGAGGCACCCGGATTTGACCCGAGCCGCTGCGAGCGGGTATTTCGGCTCGCCTCTTCTGATTATGTGGCCCAGCATATCCTGCCCGATATCTGTGCCGCGCTTGCCAAAGAGGCGCCGTTGGCGGCGCTGGAGTACAGCCTGTGGGACAAGCGTCAGCTGCCGCAACTGTGGCAGTCGGAGCTTGATCTGGTCTCCACCATCACCGAACAGGTGCCGGATCAGATCCGCGGTCTGCATCAGGGGGAAGATCGGCTGGCGGTGTTGATGGGACGTCATCACCCGCTGGCGGGCAAGGCGCTGAGTCTCGATGACTATCTCGCCTGGCCTCACCTGCAGGTGAGCGGGGGAGGCGACAAAGACAGTCCGGTTGAGCAGGTGTTGGCGCCGCAGGGACTGAGTCGGCGCTGGTTTGCCCGAGTTCCCTTCTTTCAGGCGGCAGTAGAGGTGTTGCTGCGCACCGATTGTCTGATGACCACCCCGGCTCATATCGCCTGGCAGCTCTCCTGCGGCCATGAGCTCACCTTTGTCGACTTGCCCTTTGCGACCCGCGACCAGCAGTATCATCTGCTGTGGCATCAGCGTCACCATCAGGAGCCGGCCCACCGCTGGTTTCGCGAGCTGGCCTACCCATTCCTGCGGGATCACCTGCAACGCACCGTTGGCGAGAGTCGCAAGCAGCTCGATCTCGGTGGTTAGCCCCAGTCAGTTGTGTGGCGCTATAGCCATGGGTTATGGGTTCTATTCATAACTTTCACTACTGGCATAATGGCTCAGCCCGTACCCTGAGTGCAGGTCATTATATCGAGCGCAAAAGAGGAAAAGCATGGAACTGACGAGTTGGCTGGCACTGGCCGCAATCTGCGTGATGGGGGCCATCAGCCCGGGGCCGAGTCTGGCACTGATCATCCGCAACACGGTGCAGGGCGGGCAGGGGCATGGTGTCGCCACTGCGCTCGGCCACGGCCTCGGGGTTGGTATCTATGCGCTGGTCACCGCGCTCGGCCTCTCCATTTTGATCACCCAGACCCCAATCCTGTTTGATCTGATCCGCTACGGCGGTGCTGCGTTTCTTGCCTGGCTTGGGGTGAAAGCCCTGCTGGCAAAACCAGCCAGTGGTGAAGCGAGTGAAGAGGTGCACCAGTTGCGTGGTCGGCAAGGAGCCTTTGAAGGTTTTATGGTGGCCTTTCTCAACCCCCAGCTGGCGGTGTTCTTCATCGCCCTGTTCAGCCAGTTTGTGCGAGCCGATACCGGCTGGAGCGAAGGTGGCATCATGATGCTCACCGCTGGCGGGATCGATGCCGTCTGGTACGTGCTGGTGGCGCTGGTGCTCTCTCGTGGGCCGGTGCTGGCGTGGCTGAAAGCCAAATCCTTTGTGATCGACAAGGTGAGCGGGCTGGTGCTGCTCGGGTTGGCGCTCAAGGTGGTTATCTAATCCTGCATTTCGCAGATATCTTAAGCGGGATCAAGGCATGCGGGTGGTGAATGGGCTAGAGTAGCGCCCATTTGCTGTCCGCCCTGATCCCGAGACCATGCACCAGAACAATCACCCGTTAAGCCACAACAACCGGTTGGAGCTGCTGGCTCCGGCCAAGAACCTCGCCTACGGCATCGAAGCCATCAACCATGGCGCCGATGCCGTCTACATGGGCGGTCCTGCCTTTGGCGCCCGCAGCGCGGCGGGCAACACCATCGAAGATATCGAAGCGCTGGCGCGCCACGCCCATCGCTTCGGAGCCCAGGTCTTTGTCGCCTTCAACACCCTGCTGCACGATCACGAGCTGGAACAGGCCCGGCGGCTGACCCACCAGATCTACGAAGCCGGTGCCGATGCGCTCATCGTGCAGGATATGGGGCTGCTGGCGCTGGATTTGCCTCCCATCGCGCTCCATGCCAGTACCCAGACTGACAACCGCACCCCGGAGAAGGTGAAATTTCTGCAGGATGTAGGCTTCTCTCAGGTGGTGCTGGCGCGCGAACTGTCGCTGGCGCAGATCCGCGAGATCAGTGCGGCGACCAATGTGCAGCTGGAGTTCTTTATCCACGGCGCGCTCTGTGTCTCCTACAGCGGCCAATGCAATATCAGCCATGCCCGTACCGGCCGCAGCGCCAACCGAGGTGAGTGTGCCCAGCTCTGCCGTCTGCCCTGCTCGCTGCAAAAGCCGGACGGTGAAGTGCTGGTGGCCGACAGCCACCTGTTGTCCCTCAAGGATATGGATCAGACTGACAACCTGGAGGCCTTGATCGAGGCGGGGATCCGCTCCTTCAAGATTGAAGGGCGCCTCAAGGGGCTCGACTACGTCAAGAACGTCACCGCCTGGTATCGCCAGAAGCTGGACGCCATTCTGGATAGCCGCTCCGATCTGGTGGCCGCTTCGGCGGGTCGTTGCAGCTACAGCTTCACGCCTGACCCCAAGAAGAGCTTCAACCGCGGCAGCACCGACTATTTCCTTCATGGCCGCCAGCAGGGGATCGACTCCACCAAAAGCCCGAAATATGTGGGCGAACCGCTGGGGCGTGTCACCAAGGTGACCCGTGACGGTATCGAGATTGATGGCAAACAGGTCACCCTCAACAACGGCGACGGTTTGGGCTTCTTCAAGCCGAACAACGAGCTGGTGGGGATGCGCCTCAACAAAGTGGAAGGTAAGCAGTTACTCCTGTCAGAACGCATGCCGGGTTTGAAGGTGGGGACAGAAATCTACCGCAACCACGATCAGGCGTTCAGCAAGATGCTGGAGAAGGCGAGCGCGGATCGCCGCATCCGGGTCGATATGGTGCTGGCTGAGTGCGATGAGGGCGTGATCCTCACGCTCACCGACGAGCAGGGCATTAGTGCCACGGTGACCCTGCCTTGCGACAAACAGCCTGCCGACAACCCGGAGCGGGCGCTGCAGCAGGCGCGGGATCAACTTGGTAAACTCGGCAATACCCTGTTTGTGGCGCGCAAGATTGAGTTGGCATTCACTCACCCGCTCTTTATCGCCGCATCACAGCTCAACGGTTTGCGCCGGGACGGCATCGCCGCGCTGGAGGCGGCACGGGTGGCCAGCTACCAGCGCCCCGAGCGACGCATCGCCCTGCGGGATATCAACTATCCCCAGCACCGCCTCTCCTACCTTGGCAACGTGCTGAACAGCGCGGCCGAACAGTTCTTCCGCGAGCACGGGGTGGAGCGCATCGCTCCCGCCTATGAGGCGAACAAGGAGGAGCGGGAAGTGGTGCTGATGATCACCAAGCATTGCATCCGCTATAGCCAGAACCTCTGTCCGAACGAGGTGCCCGGTCTCAAGGCCGAGCCGCTGGAGCTCAAGATGGGTAAAGATACCTTCCGCCTGCGCTTTGACTGCAACCGCTGCGAAATGCATGTGATGGGCAGCCTGAAACGCTGATCAATGAGCCCCTTTCTCCATCCGGAAAGGGGCAATTTTTATCGCAGGTTCTCTGCCTACCCTCCTTTAATTGTCCCTCTCCAGCGCCAGCAGCGTTTTTTTAATCTCCAATCCCCCCGCATAGCCGGTCAGGCTGCCGTTTTGGCCGATCACCCGATGGCAGGGGACGATGATCGAGAGCGGATTGCGGCCATTCGCCGCGCCCACTGCCCGCACCGCATCGGGTTTGCCGATGGTGCGAGCGATATCGCTGTAGCTGCGGGTCTCGCCGTAGGGGATGTCACACAGCGCCTGCCATACCGCTTGCTGAAATGCAGTGCCGCGGGCGGCAAGGGGCAGGGAGAAGCGCAGCAAGCGACCGGCAAAATAGGCGTCAAATTCGGCGAGGAAGGGAGCCAGTGCTCTGTGATCTTGCTGCCAGCCACTCATATCGGGCAGTGCCCGCAGGCCCGCCACAAAGTCCACGTGCACCAGACCAGATTCATTGATGGCAACCAGCAGATCGCCGCAGCGGGTCGGCAGGATATCGTAGCGGATCATGGGGTTATCTCCTGTTGTTGGTTATCTGGCTGGTTTTCTTTGCTGGTGGCATGGATCAGCAAATTGGGCGCTTCACTCATGGCGTGCCACAGCCAGCTGGCCGCATAGCTACGCCACGGCTGCCACGTTGCGCTTTGCGCCAACACCTCTTTCACCGGCAGCTTGGTGCCGCCTCCAAGCGCTTTTTGCAGTACCAGATCGGAGGCGGGGAAGGCATCGGTATCGAGCCCGCAGCGCAGACGCCAGTAAGCGACCGTCCAGGGGCCTATGCCCGGTAGCGCCAGCAACTGGTCGTCGCTGGCCGTAGTGAGGGTCAGCTCGCCGCTGGCCAGTGCCTGCGCCACGCCCCGCAGGGTACGAACGCGGCTGCCAGGCATGCCGATACCGTCGAGAGCGAGTTCACACAGCTGGGCGGGGGTCGGTAGTTGCGCCACCCCGAATTGGGCCTCGGTGCGCGCCACCAGTCGCCCGAGTATGGTGATGGCCCCCTTGACCGAGACCTGCTGGCCGATGATGGCGCGCAGCATCACCTCGTATTCGTCCCAGCCTCCCGGCAGTCGTACGCCGGGCCAGCGCGCCTGCAAACGGGCGAGCAGCGGATCCTGACCGAGCTGATCGCCGATCCGCTGCATGTCGGCATCGAGGTCCCACATCCTGCGCACCCGATAGAGCAGATCGGGCAGCGCTGCGAGCGGCAGATCATGGACTGTGAGTTGCAGGCTGTGCCCCTTGCCCTGCGCGATGCGCACCAGCGCGACCTGATCGCCGACCCGGTAGCGTCGCTCATACACCTCGCCATCTACCCGCTCCAGCCCCGGGATTGCCCGCAGCCGGTAGAACGCCAGCATGGCCGCTACGTCATACGGGGGGCGGTAGGGCAGTTGCAGTGTCAGGGTTGCGCCGCGGGGCTGCGTGCTCATGTGCTCTGGCGCATGATCCTCTTGTTGGCGCAGGGTGCGTGGGGCCAGCCCGTAGGCGTTGAGCCAGGCGTCATTGAAGCGACGGATGCTGGCAAAGCCAGCGGCAAACGCGATGTCGGTGATGGGTAGCCCGGTTTCGGTCAGCAGTCGTTTCGCGAGCAGCAGGCGGCGCGTCTGTTCCACCTGTTTTGGTGAGGCGCCAAGGTATGCCTCGAACTGGCGGCGCAGGGTGCGCTCACTGATACCGCTCTCCGCCGCCAGTTCGGCGAGCGTGCTGTCTGCCAGCTCACCGCGATCGATACGCGCCAACAGACGAGCCAGTTCAACCGGCAGATCGCCACGGGCGGCGGGGGCCAGCTCAGGGCGGCAGCGCAGGCAGGGTCGCAGCCCATACTGCTCGGCAGCTGCGGCGCTTTGGAAGTAGCGCACATTGTGCTCGTGCGGTGGCCGTGCCGGGCAGACAGGCCGGCAGTAGATACCGGTCGAGAGCACGCCGGTAAAGAAGCGGCCATCAAAGCGAGCGTCGCGAGCGAGCCGTGCGGCGTGACACTGCTCACGGCTGAGGGTGTTGATCACCTCATCTTGTGACGACTCTGGGCTGGGCTTTGCATTCATGGTGTTGGCGGCTTTGCTGGAATAGATGGCAAGAGAGTAAGGGGGCTCGGGGGCTGTGACTAGCCAGAAACGGACAGGGATAGCAAAAATTGGCCAAAGGTTTTTTTGCTCTTTCGTTGCACGGCCGGGTTTCACTCTTCGTCACGCTGTTATTCATATGTCTCGGCTCGACAGAAGGGATCATAACGGACGGTTCGTAGGCACGATTGGCCTAGCTTTATTTGCTTAGCGAGATTAGTGGCGGCGAAAACTGCTTAAAAATTAATAACAGATCACATAACTATCTTTTTTACATTGAGTGTGGCGATTTTGTGTTGTTCAATCGAGTCAGTTAATTTTTGATGATTATTAAGTCATCACATCTGCGGCCTTAGGCCGACCAATAACAACAACACTTGCCAAGGATGATAAGTGAACGACTGTAAGGCATGGCCCCATTGCCGGGGGTTTAGTCTGATCGAGTTGTTGATCGCCATGACGGTTGTCAGCATTCTCGCGGCCATAGCGTTGCCAGCGTATCAGGGTTATCTGCAACAGGGACGTCGTTACGAAGCGCAGCAGCAATTGCTGGAGCAGGCGCTCGCCCTCGAACGTATCTATACCCAACAGGGCCGTTATCCCAATACGTTTGCTACCCCCTCCAACACGGATTTCTACCAGTTCAGCTACAGCCAGCAAGATGCTGGCGACTACCTGCTCAAAGCCATTCCAACGACGCGACAACAGGATGAGTGCGGCACTCTGACCCTCGATCAGACCGGTTATCGCGCGGCCAATCGCCATGACTGCTGGGGATCATAAGATGAATGTGCGCGGATTTACTCTGATTGAGTTGATGATCACGGTCGGCATCGCCGCCATCTTGCTATTGGTCGGGTTGCCCTCCATGAGTCAGCGCCTCGCGGCCGAACGGCTCGATCGCAGTGCGACCGAGCTCGCGTCAGCCTACCGCTTTGCCCGCAGCGAAGCGGTCAAGCTGACCCTGCCGGTGGTACTGCAGGGCACCGAGAACGGTGGCTGGGAGGTGATGGCTGACAGCAAGTTGCTGCGTCAGGCGGCAGCACCTGCAGGCGGAGTGGTGATCAAGCCGTTTGACCCCATCCAGATCGCGCCAACCGGCAGCAGCAGCCACGCCGAGATCATTCTGGCCAATCGCCTCGGTGAGCAGCGGGTGCTCTGCGTGGCCCCGAGCGGCCAGCTGCTGCAAGGGAGCTGCTCATGAGACACGCCGCACTTGCCCGCCAGCAGGGCTTCAATCTGGTGGAGATCATGGTCTCCATGGTGTTGGCGGTGATGGTGTTTCTCGGTCTCGCCAAGGGGCAGGTGGTCTCGTTGCAGCAGGCGCATTACAGCTTGCAGAGCACGCTGGCTACGATCGAGGCGAGCAACAGCGTGGAGCAGATCTGGAGCTCGCTGTGTGAAGTGCAGCGCAAGCCCGAGCGGTTCACCCAGGCTGATTTTCTTGCCCGCTTCACCCTGCAGGATGGCCACCGGCTGGTGCTGCCGAACCGTTACAGCGACAGCTTTGTGGTCGCTATCGAGTGGCAGGATGAGCGGGTCTCCGGCGCCAAGCGGGTGGAGCTGAACGCAGGATTTCCGCCTTTATGCTGAGCGTCCCTTCACGGCAACGAGGTGTCAGTCTCGTCGAGCTGATGATCTACATGGTGCTCGGTCTGATGTTGATGCTGGCGATTTTTGCCGGTTACGCCCCGATCAAGAGCACGGTCGAGCAGAGCAAGGCGTTGGAGCAGGCGAACGAAGTGCTGCGGTTTGCCACTCTCACCTTTACCAACAGCATCAAGCAGGCGGATCAGCTGATAGCCGTCACCCCTGATCGTCTGACGCTGGCTTTCAAGGTGGAAGGTGGCAGTCAGGTGCTCTCCTGCCTTGGCAACCAGAAAACCGCTGATTTTACCGAGCAGTACCGCTTCACACCGCCGGTGCTAAGTTGCGATGACGGAGATGGTCCGCGCCTGTTGCTGGCCCATCTTCAGGATCTTGAGTTCGGCCAGCAGGGTGCGTTGGTCAATATCCGCATCTTGCCCGAAGGGCTGCCCAGCTATCTGGCACCGGGAGTAGAGGTGCAGGTGGCCCGCCGCAAGGCGGTCTGGGCGGCAGCGTTGGCCACATCCGGTGCCAACGCCACAGCAGGGGGAGCGGGATGAACAAGGGATTGCAGGGGCAGCGGGGAGCCGTACTGCTTGTGGTGCTGGTGGTGAGCCTGCTGTCGAGTCTGCTGGTGTTTACCAGCATTCAGGAGAACCAGTTGCAGACTCGCCTGAGTGGCAATTTTCACAAGAAGATCAATGCGCAGCTCAGTGCCGAGCAGGGGATGAACGAGAGTTATCGAGCCCTGCATCAGGCGCTTGGCGCCGAACCGCGGATAGAGTGGGAGCAACTGGTGCAGAAGGTGCCTGGCAAGGGGGAAGGAGCCATGGCGGGCAGCCGCTTCAGCATCGATCAGCTGGATGTCTCCACAGGCAGCAAGCTGGCGTTGCAGAGCCATGGCCGCTATCTGGAAGGTAATGCCAGCCTCAACGCGCTGTTTGCCCTCAAGCGCGAGCCCGGCAATCTGATCTTTCAGGATTCGGTGGTGGCATGCGAAGGGCTAAGTCTTTCCGGTAGCGGTTTTATCGACAGCTACGATTCGCGCAAGGGGGCGTACAAGGAGTCTGTTTCCGGGACTCTTAATCAGGGGCAAAACGCCAAGGTGGCGACCATCAGCGACAAGGCCAATGTAGTGCTCGCCGGGCACTCTCCCATCTGGGGTGATGTGCGGGCGACCGGCTCGGTGACCTTGAACGGCTCTTCACCTGTTGCGGGTAATGTACTTGCTGGCGGCGATATCACCATTTCTCCCTCTGATGGGGTCGTCAGGGTTGAGGGCAGCGTGAACGGGAGTGGAAATTTTGCCTTGCAAGGGGGGCATATTGCCGGAGCTGTTGCGATCAATGGTGATGTCTCTATGGGTCATGGCACAAGCATTGCTGGCGACAAGTTGAACTATGGTGGGAACGGGGCATTCCTTGATGCCAAGCATCAGAAGTATCTGGATCCCCAATACCGCACTCACCCCAAGCTACCACCGGTAGCCGGACAGGTGTGTGACCCGCTCAATGTGGCCGCGTTGCCCAAATCGTTTCCCCCTGCAACATTGCCTATTAATGGCCCGTTGACGCTTGGGGCCACCCAGCAGATGGTGCTGACCACGGATCCTGCCACTGGCTCGGTCACCAGCAACAACCAGCATAAGCCCGGGCTGCCGCTACCCGGCAAGGGGGAGTTGTTTGGCAAGGAGCAGACCGTTTACAAGCTCGACAGCCTCAATATGGGGGCCGATGCCAGTCTCACCATCAAGGGGGATGTGGTGCTGCTGATCGACAAGGATTTCACCATGACTGGCAGCAACAAGTTGACGGTGAGCGAGGGGAGCAGTCTGACCCTGATCGTCAGCGGCAAGGTTGATCTCGGGGCCGGTGCCGAGGTGACGGCAGTCAAGCAGGGGCTGACCGCTGGCGGTACGCCCGCTATCTCCATCTATTCCGCGTATAGCGGCAAGGATGGGATCAAGCTGTCGGGCAATACGCCGCTCTATGCCGCCCTCTATGCCCCGCTGACCGAGATGCAGATCAGCGGAAGTGGCGGTCTGTACGGGGCTGTGCGGGCAAAACACTTGACCGAGAGTGGCGCGGGTGGTGTGCACTATGACGAGGCGCTGGGCATGGCAGATCTGGGGGACGATCAGGGGCCGCCTCCGACACTGGCACTGCGGCAGTGGCACTTTGTGCAGTGAGGCTGGCGAGCCGCTAAAAAGGATCGAATGGGGCGCGCAACTGTGAGATGGTGGAGATCTGTCCACCCAGTCGTTCACTGTTGAGGAGTGCTCCATGCCAGGCCCCGCTCGTGCCGGTGCCCTGATCTATGCCAAGGATCCGGGCCTGCTGACCCACTTGTATCGTACATTGCTGCAGATGGTGGTCTGTAGTCAGGATGAGCAGCTGGTAGTGCTGGAAAACAGCGATATCCAGCTGCTGATCCACGCCATTCCTGCGCCCTATGCCGGGCAGGTCGTTATCAAGAGGCCGCCGGGATTGCGGGAAGAGGGGGCCATCAAGCTGTTCTTCACCGTCTCCAGCCTCGCCTGGGCAGAAGCGAAGGCGGCGGATCTCGGCGGCGGTTTGTTGTCGCAGCAGTGGACAGGGCCCGGCTTTGTGGTGCGCAACGCCTTCGACCCGGAGGGCAATATCCTGCAACTGCGCGAGTTGCTGGGTGCCCCTGATCCTCTCTGAATTTTCTCTTTTTACAGCATGGTGGTGGCGTGCTGTGCCATGCACCGCCATAAAAATGAACCGCCATAAAAACGGGGCCCTGTAGTGGTCAACTAAAAAGGGCCCCGTTCTGCTGTTAGCTTGCTGCGCTCATTACTTCAGGTAGCGCTGTTCCAGATGCTGGCGCAGCCAGTGCGGGTTGAGCGCTTCACCGGTGGCACGGCGCACCAGCTCGTCGGTGCTGTGCAGGCTCCCCTGTGACCAGATGTTGCGTCCGAGCCAGCCGAAGATCTCCGGCAGGCGGCCCGCCGCGATCACATCACCCATGCTGCCCAGCTCTTTCTCGAGGGCAAAGCGCAGCTGGGCGGCATACATGGCGCCCAGGGTGTAGCTCGGGAAGTAGCCGAACGAGCCGTCGGTCCAGTGAATATCCTGCATGCAGCCATTGCGGTAGTTGCCCTTGGTAGAGAGCCCCAGCCACTGCTGCATCTTGGCGTCCCACAGCTCGGGGATGTCGGCCACCTCGATCTTCCCTTCCACCAGATCGCGCTCCAGCTCGTAGCGCAGGATAACGTGGGCCGGATAGGTCACCTCGTCCGCATCGACCCGGATAAAGCCCGGTTCGACCCGGCTGTAGAGCTTGGTCAGATTGTCCGGCGCAAACGCCGCCTGTTCGCCGAAGTGGTGACGAATGCGTGGCGCCAGCAGCGCGAGGAAGGCCGGATGATGCCCCAGCTGCATTTCACAAAACAGGCTCTGGCTCTCGTGGATTGCCATAGAGCGCGCTTCGGCCACCGGCTGACCCAGCAGATGGCGCGGCAGTCCCTGCTCGTAACGAGCGTGACCGGTCTCGTGCACTATGCCCATCAGGCTGGAGACAAACTCCTGCTCGTTGTAGCGGGTGGTGATCCGCACATCGGTCGGCACGCCGCCACAGAAGGGGTGACTGCTCACATCGAGGCGGCCGTGGGCGAAATCAAAGCCGAGCAGTCCCATCACCTCCTGACCGAGCGCTTGCTGGGTGGGGATGGGGAAGGGGCCTTGCGGCAGCAGCAGGGCATCGCCCTTCTGCTGTTCACTCACGGTCTGGATAAGAGCCGGCAGCCAGCTGGCGAGATCGCCGAAGATCTGATCGAGCCGTGCGCTGGTCATGCCCGGCTCATAGAGGGCCAGCATGGCGTCGTAGGGGCGCACGCCAAGCGCATCGGCCCGCAGCTGCGCTACTTCACGGGAGAGTTTCACCACCTCCTCGAGATTGGGAGCAAAACCGGCCCAGTCGTTGTTCTTGCGCTGGCTGCGCCAGGCGTGCTCGCACTTGCTGCCAGCGAGCGACAGCGCTTCGACCAGCTCACCGGGCAGCAGGCTGGCATCTTGCCACTGGCGCTTGATCTCGCCGAGATTGGCCCGTTGCACTTCATCCAGCGGCTCACTCTCGGCCTTGGCAATCCAGTCGCCCAGCTCGGGAGCGGTGCGCTTCTGGTGGATTAGCAGACCGAGTTCGGCCATCGCTTCGGCGCGGGCACCGTTGCCCCCTTCCGGCATCATGGCCGCCTGATCCCAGCCGCAGATGGCGGCGAGGTGGCTAAAGCGGTGGATCTGCTGCTGATGTTGTTCAAGCTTTTGATATGACATGGGATTGTCCTTGTTATCGTCCCTGATGATATGCCGCCCCGTACCTGGCATGCTCGGGGCCGTTCGATGCTAACACCGCCGCTGTATAGTTGACCACCATCATGCAGGTGGGCCAAAGGCGTGGTGGTGCGCGGCGGGTTAGCCGAGCCGCTTCTGGTGCCGCTCACGGTTTTCCGCTTTTTTGCGTTCGCTTTTGCGCAGCAGCACATAGAGGGCACCGCTGCCGCCGTGGCGACGCTCGGCACTATGGATCGCCATGACGGCGGGCAGTTGCGGCAACCAGGCGCTCACATAGCTTTTCAGCAGGGCGCGCGGGGTGCTGCGCTCTCCCTTGCCGTGCAGGATCAGCAGGCAGCGGATATCCCGGACTTCACAATCCGCAATGAACTGCACCAGCGTCTGGCGCGCCTCATTGAGGGTTTTCTGGTGCAAGTCCAGGCTGGCCTGCAGCTCGTATTTGCCGAGCCGCAGCTTTTTGTAGACCCCCTCCTGCACCCCATCACGCTTGAAGCCGATGATTTCGTGCGGATCGCGCATCTCGATGGCCTCCATGGTGAGGTGGTCGAGGGCGAGTTGTTCGGCAGTGGCAGCCTGGCGGCGAGCGAGCTGCGCCTCGGTCGGGGCGGATTTGGCCGCATGGGGATGGATGTTGTCGCTGCGAATGGGCCGCACGTCGGCCACTTCATTCATGAATAGCGAGAGTTCGTCGTTATGAGACACGGCAGGCTCCCCATAAGAAAAAGTGGGGGTCATTATAACGGTCGCAACCGGCACAGAAAACGGGGAAAGGGTCAGGGGATAAGGGGCGCCCGGCATGGACACTGGTGCAGTTTGGCCCGGGAATCACAGTCGCGAACCATAAAACAGCACAGGCGGTCAGTGTGAGCTGCCGCCTGTGGTCAGAGGATTATTTTCCCTCTTTGGGCTGTTGAGAATGGGGTTGCTGTGAATGAGGCGGTTGCGAGTGCATCACCTTGTAGATGAAGTAGGCCGCGTAAGAGCTGATGAGCAAGAAGGTGCCGATAATCACCAGCATCGACATCAATCCCACGCTGTTGCCAAACATCAGGTCCAGCCAAAAATCCATTTTATTGCTCCTGTCACCCGGTTGATGACAGGTATGATAGATACCTCTTTGCCCCGTCCGAGATGATCCCGATCAACTCCCTTGCAGGTTGTTTAATAACCAGTGCAATCTGTGATCGTTCTCACTGGACTCCTTGCGACCGAGCCTGCACAGGGCCTGGTGTGGTGAGCGGGGTAATGCGCCACCCCTGCTGCTCCAGCAACGTCAGCAACCCCTGTTCGCCGTAAAGGTGCAGGGCGCCTACCACGATAAAGCTCTCGTTGGGCAGGGTGGACCATTTCTTCAGCCAGTTGTGGTTGCGCTCGGCCAGCAGGGTCTGCTCCATCCAGCTCTGTAGCGCGGGCGGGGCCATCTCCTCCTTGAGCAGATTGATCAGCGTCGCCTCATCTCCCTGCTGCCACGCCTTCATCACGGCGGCGAAACCACTCTCCAGCATCGGTAGATCATCCAGGGTGCTGGCGAGCATCAGGGTCTGGTTGTCACCCACGCTGGCCAGATAACCGAGCTGCTCCAGCAGGGTTTCAAAACCCACTACCGGTTTGCCCTCTTTGGCGGCCCGGACGGCAAAGTGCTGGTCTATCCCGAGTTCACTCTTGAAGTCGGAGCGGGCCATGGCGGCCTGGGTCAGGGTAATGGCGGCAAACCATGGGCGCAGGGTGGCGAGGGTCGCCTCGTCGATGCCATAGCGGGCCCCCGCCATCAGGGTGCGTTGATAGAGCTCGGCAGGCAGATGATCCTTGAGCGGTTTGCCATCCACCAGTCGGGTGAGGGAGCCGGCCTGTTGCCACTGATCCGGTGTGATGCTGTTCATGTCCACCTCCATCACCAGTGCGCGACTCTGCAGCCAGGCACGCTCCACCGGCTCGGGCAGAGGATAGAGGGCTGGTTTGCCCGCATGGATGGAGCCCAGCAGCCAGTGTTGCTGGTTGCCCTTGCTCACCCGATAGAAGGCGGGATCGGCAAAGGCGTGCAGCGGTAGCAGCAGGCAGAGCAGGAAGGCAAAGAGGGTGCGATGAAATCTCATGGGGATCCTTAATGTGCGCCGGGTGACTTCTCTTGCTGACAATAACCCCTATGATAAGTCCTCATTTCAGATAACCAAGAGGTTTGCCATGCCCCATCTTCGTTTTCGCGCCGTGACGCTCGATACCCTGCAACAGGTGAGCGGCCCGCTGCTGGCCGAGCTTTGCGAGCTGACCGGCGGCAAGCCGGAGTTTGTCACCATGGAGCGGGTGGAGAGCTGCTGGATACGCAACGGTGAGCCAGAGACGGGGTTTCCGTTTGTCGAGCTGCACTGGTTCGAGCGGCCGCAGGAGATGCAGGACGCCGCAGCGCGCCTTATCACGCGCCATTTGAAACGGGTGCTGGGGGAGCAGACCTATGTGGTGGTGCAGGTGATCCCTCTGGTCAAGAGTGCCTACTACAGCAATGGCGAGCACTATTGAAGAGAGGGACAAACAAGGTTGGCGGATTGGATTACGCCGCTACCCGGCTAACGCCACCTGGGCGGCAGGATGCTTGTCGCCCATCACGGGATCAGGCCGATTTGGCCAGCAGTTTATCGAGCCAGCGAGTGGGCAATACCCGTCGCAGGAAGGCAAACAGCCGGGTCGGCGTGGTCACTGGATAGCGCGCCTTGGGATGGGCGTGGGTCAGCGCATGGAGCAGCGGCGGGATGCAGGCTTCGCTTGGGAGGGTAAAGCCGCTGGTGGCCCCCTCTTTTTCCAGCCGCGTCAGGGTCTGGCGGTAGGCCGATTGATGACGGCTCTGGGCCGGGTCGATGTGGCGCAAGAAGGCGCTGCGGGCATTGGCACGAAAACGGGTATCGATGGGGCCCGGTTCAATCAGGCTGATATATACCCCGCTACCCGCCAGTTCGAGGCGCAGAGTGTCGCTATAACCTTCCAGCGCAAATTTGCTGGCGTTGTAGGCGCCGCGATACTTCATGGCAACCAGTCCCAGAACCGAGCTGTTCTGCACTATCCGCCCCTCTTTGGCCTCCAGCATCGACGGCAGCACCTGACGGATCAGATGGTGCCAGCCAAACAGGTTGGTATTGAACTGCTCCCTGAGCGCCTCGGTGGGCAGATCTTCCAGCGCCCCGGGTTGGCCATAAGCGCCGTTGTTGAATAGGCCATAGAGGCGCCCGCCTGCCAGATGGAGCGCCGCACTGGCACCCAGCTCGATGGAAGCAGGGTCCGCCAGATCCAGTTGTACCGCCAGCAATCCCTGTTGTTGCAGACGGGCCACATCTTCCGCCTTGCGCGCCGAGGCGATCACGGTAAAACCGTGCTGCCCGAGCGCCTGTGCGGCGGCGAGGCCAATACCGCTGGAACAACCGGTGATCAGAACAAAACGGGGCATGATGGCGTCCTTGTGACTGCTGATTGAAGCGTGCGGGCGGGTGAGCGGATAAAACCCTTATCCGGTTCGCATGTTAGCCTGCCAACCGGCAAAAAGAAAACCGGGCCAAGTGGCCCGGTTTGCTGACATCGTATTGCCTGATTACATGAAGGTAAGCGGCATGATGATGTGGAACTTGACGTCTTTCTCTGACGCAAATACGTTCGGGTATGCCCAGCTAGGCAGATCGTTGTTGTAGTCGGTGTAGTGCAGCTTGAACAGGGTGCCTTTCAGCTTGCCATCCTGCACGGTATAGCTGACATCGAAGTTGGCTGCCCATTCAGTATCTTCACCGGAAGCATGCTTCTTGCCATAGCCATCCTCAATATCCCAGCCATAAGCACCGGATACACCGACAGACCAGCCAGGGGCACCAACCAGGTCATCCAGAGAACGTGTCACGCCGAAGAACAGCGCTTTTTCGTTGTTGGCGTTCCAGTCAGAGCGGGAGTCCCACCAAATTTCGTTGGCGCCCTGAGAGTTGGCGTAGCCACGGGTCAGACGGGGCAGGTAGTTGCCTTCATCACCCTCAGCCTTGGTCCACAGACCTTCCAGACGGAAGCCGTATTGGGCGTAGTTCCAAGCTGCGGTCAGCGCTTGTTGCCATGCCAGCCCATCGTAGGTCTTGCCTGAATCGCCGCCAGCAACGGCACTTGCATCAAAGTCAGATGTTTCGGAACCGTAGAATTGGTAGCTGGTGGAGAGACCGCCAATCACATCAAACTTATGAGCCAGTTTGAAGTGGTAGCTATCCATATAGTCTTTGGATTGACCGAAAGAACCGGTTACAGCAGTGCCATTTTCGAAGGTATAGCGCGCAGCGATACCATGGATGTAATCGATCTTGTATTGCTCTTCTTGCGGGCTGTAGCCAGAAACCCACGGCTTGGATTTAGCTCGTGAGAAAATTTGGGTTTCTTTGAACCATGGTGCTTTGTATTCATCTGCGATGGCGTAGGTCAGGTAGAGACCGCCAAAGTTGCCTTCGACTTGACCACCACGATAGGTACCCGGCTGATAAGACCAGTTAACACCGATAACGCCTGGAACATAGAGCTGGGTATAGCCGCCTTTGGCTGTAACACTGTCACCAAATTTGAACTTCAGAGCTGCGTTAGTGACGCTAAAACCGTTGCCGGCATTTCCATCTTTAAAGTTGTTATCCCAGTTTCTACCGGCGAAAGAAAATTCATTCTCTTGGTTGGCAGGAGAGCGATCATCGGTGAGGTCATAGGCTCCATAGCCACCCAAGTCCAATCCAACGACATTCCAAGCGTAACCGGAGTTAAAGTTCAGTGCCGCTTGAGTCGTTGCGTGACTCAGATTGGATGCGTACTCACCTGTGCCGCCAGTATCTTTGCGGTCGCGATCACGCTGGAAGTAGAACAGACCGCCGGTCAGTTTGGAGTCTTTAACGAAGGTTTCATAGGACTGGCCATATTCCGGGCTCATCATATCCTGAGCTGCCAACGCCATACCGGGGGCGACCAGAGCGGCTACCACAGCGGCACTCAAAGCGGCGCGCTTGAAGATCACTTTTTCCATTTTTATTGCTCCTGATTTTATGGACTTAGCTTTTTTCCGGCAGTTGGCATCGGGCCTACCGCTCGGTATTGGCATTGCAATCAAAACCCCGAAGGGCAAAAGATCTTGTCTTGGCTACCTGCAAACCCGGATGTCTTGGCACATCTGTAGTTGGCAGTCCTGATCATCACATGTTGTTTTTTTATGTTCCGATTCTTGGCTATCGGACAACCCCAAGAGTACGTTCGCGGTGCGAAATATCAATGAAAAGTTCCCTCAACGTTTCAAAAGTATGACCGAGTGCAAATAATCATGGGCAAGGTCGTAAACAGCCTCATGGCAGGTATCACGGTGATGAGAGCGTTTTCTTGAGGCCGCGACCAGCGCCAGTGCGGGTTTTCATCCGGTACGGGGGAAGAGGTGTCAGTTAACCTGCCGATAACAGATAATTTTGTGCTACAAAAAAACTTTCCCTCTGGTTGAGGGAAAGTGATCTGATGAGGATGCGGGGCGAATAGGGTTCAGCCTTGCTGGCCGAGGATGCGGGGGATCTGCTGCGCCTGATGGTGGATATGGGAGGAGACCTGCACCGAGAGTTGACTCACCTGACGGGCATGCTGATGGATACGGGTGATCAGATCGGCAAAACTGGCCAGCTTGTGTTCCTGACTTTTGGCGTTGTCGGCGCCTTGCAGGGCGATCACTGCGGTGTTGCGGGCGATCTCCCGCACCGCCTGGGTGGTCTGACGCAGTTGTTCCGCCTGCGCCCGCTGGCGGCTTGATTCGCTGGTGATCCGGTTCAGTACAGTGCCAAGCTGTTCACCGGATTGGGTCAGACGCCCCAGAATATCGGTGATCTGGTTGAGGGATTGCTGGGTATTGGCCGAGAGGTGGCGCACCTCATCGGCGACCACCGCAAAACCGCGTCCCTGTTCCCCTGCGCGGGCCGCTTCGATGGCGGCGTTGAGGGCCAGCAAGTTGGTCTGCTGAGCGATATGACCGATCACATCGACAATGGCCGTCACATCGGCAACCGAGCGGGTGAGGGCTTGCAGCGCCTCATCGCTCTCGTCAATCGCCAGTCCGGTCTGATGAGTAGCGTGCAGCATGCTGCCCACCAGATCTTCACTCTGGCTCATCGCCTGTTCGTTATGGTGGGCATGCTGGGCGATGTCTGCAGCGACCTGATGGACCTCTCCGGCCAGCTGGTTCAGCTCATCCATCATCTGGCCGCTCTCGTCGACCACCTGTTCGGTGGTGCGGGTGCTGTGGTGGATCTCGTCAACCTGACTGACCATCCCTTGCAGACTGAGGGATACCGCTGACAGCTGCCCCTCTTTTTGCTGTTTGTCCAGTTGCAGACGACCGATCAGCCGATTGTAGCTGGCAACAATATCGGCCAGCTCGTTGCGATCGCGCCCGGTAGGCAACGGCTCGGCCTGCCCCGTCTGATCGAGTTGCATAAAAGCTCCACGCAGTCGCAACAAGGGGGTGAGCAGCCAACGTCGTTGCACCAGCGCAAACAGCAGGGCGACTATCACCAGACAGAGCGCCAGCGTGCCGAGGATGGTGGCCAGCTCCTGATTGACGGTTTGCCGTTCGCGGGCAAGTTGTTCCCCCATCTGTCTGGTCGCTTGCAACATGGCCATGATGTCTTGCTGCACGGTCTGGCGGCCAGCCTGTTGCTGTTGTAGCGCCGTGCGGCTGTTGGCCAGCTCCTGCGGATAGCGGCCCAGCAGCGAGCGTAATTCGCTGCGCGGTTGATCTCCCAGCTCCTTGCGTATCGGCTCCCCCAGCGTGAACTCATCGGCGGGCGCCTCTTCATACAGGCCGAGCAGCGTCAAGGCTTGCAGCGCTTGCGCCTGTTTTTGCAGTGCCTCCAGCTCGAAGCGGATCCCTTCGAGCAGCTTTTCATTGCCCTGCTCCATATAGCTTTGGCGCAAATGGGCGAGGCGCGGCAGGCTCGCCAGGATCTCGGTTGCACCGCGGCGATATTGCTGTGCTGCGGCAGATTGTTCCGTGCTGGCGCCTTGCTCCCCATAGCGGATCAGCGCCATGGCCTGGCTGCCCAGCTCACTCTCCGCATTTTGCAGCAGCAGCTGGCTGTTGCCCGAGAGCTTGCCTGCGGCCTGATAGTCGTGCGCGATGCGCTGCGCCATCTGCTCGAGTTGCTGCCTGAGCGGGGCCGCCACGGCATCATCCTGGGCGGCCAGCGAGGAGAGCGCTTGCTGACGGAGCTTCTCCGCAGCTGTCAGTTGTTGTGGATCGCCGCTGTTGAGGTAGTCACGCAGGCTGTTTTGCAGGGTCACTGTTACCAGTTGTTGCAGCGTCTCGTGCTGATGCTGGGCCTGATTGGTATGGGCAAGCTGTTGCCAGCCGTGGTAGAGGGCCAGCGCCTGTCCTCCCGCAACCAGTAACAAAACAAGGGAGGAGAGGGTGGCGTAATGGGCGATTTTCACGGGGTAATTCCTGTCAGCACAGACCATGGGGGAGCGTGGCCAGAGCCTAAACAGGGATGATGGCGTTTTTATGACAGCATGGTCAGGTAACCCTATCTTGCCGGCTTAACTGGCTGGGGATACCTGAGCGCGGTTGCGTTGGCCAAGCATACCGAGCAGGGCGCCTCCCATGATAAGTGCACCGGCCAGCAGATGGCGCGAGGTCAGAGCTTCTCCATTGAGCAACACCAGCAGCAAGGTGCTCAGCAGCGGTGTCAGGTAGGCAAGGGCACCGATCCGGCGTGGATCGCCGTCTCGCAGCGCCAGATACCAGGTCACAAAGGCCGCCCCCATCGGGCCCAGCGCCAGCCCGATGATCAGCCACCAGTCACTGGTGGGGATCTGCGCGAATGGCAGGGGCCCCTCCAGCAGACGGGCAAGCAGCAGCGCCAGCAAACCCGCGGGCAGACAGGCTGCCGCAGTGACCACTGCGGGGGCTGGCGGCAGACGGCGTGATAATACCGAGTAGGCTCCCCAGACGACAGCTGCACCGAGCGCCAACAGGTATCCCGGCAGATAGGTCTGCTGTAGTTGCAGCTCGCCGTTGACCATCACCAGCATGGAACCCGCCAGACCAAAGGCGCCAGCCAGCAGATGACGGGCATGGAGGGGATGGCTGGGCAACAACAGCGGGGTGAACAGAATGATGCAGAGCGGCCAGAGGTAGTTGATGAGGTTGGCCTCCAGCACCGGGGCATAGCGAAAGCTCATAAAGAGCAGCAGATGGTAGAGCAGCAATGCCGTAACCGTCACCAGCCAGGTAATCGGGCGAGCGCGCCATTGGCGCCAGAACGGCAAGGCCCCAACCCCGCAGAACAACAGCACCAGCCCGACCAGCACCAGCGGTGACACGCTGGTGACCCGTGACGTCAGCGCCGCCAGCGAGGCCCACAGCACAATGGTCAGCAGTGCAAAACCGGTGGACCTATCCCACCAGGAACATCCGGACATCCAACACTCCTTTGCAAGATGAATGAGCAACAGAAAAGTGTGCAGTCTAACAGAGTGACAACCGACAAACAGTTTCGAGGCGGGCGATGACTTGCAAGTTGGTTGTTCTGTCCGAGAATGCTTAGCCAGTGGAAAGTTAGCACTGGCAAAGGATTGGAAGTTTGCCCTGAAAAGAAGAAATGATCTATTTAGAGCAACTTCTTGCTCGCTAACTGGTGATTTATACGGATTAGGCAAGTAATCACGATTAAATTCACTAATCTCGGCAACTTATTGCGTGCTTGTGCGTTGAGTGAGAACTGGTGGAAGGTAATTATTTGATAAATAAGGAATAAAAAAGTGGCATGGTCGCTGCTAATGGTTGGTCGAGTGCTATCTCGTTTAACCAACCTATTTAGGAGCATACACATGCCAACTCCATGTTATATCAGCATCGAAGGTAAAACCCAGGGCAATATCACCGCTGGTGCCTTCACCTCTGACTCCGTCGGCAACATCTTCGTACAAGGCCACGAAGACGAGATGCTGGTACAAGAGTTCCAGCACGTCGTCACCGTCCCGACCGACCCGCAATCTGGTCAGCCGGCTGGTCAGCGTGTCCACAAGCCGTTCAAGTTCACCGTTGCGCTGAACAAAGCTGTGCCGCTGATGTACAACGCACTGGCTTCCGGCGAGATGCTGCCGAAAGTGACCCTGAAGTGGTACCGCACCTCCGTTGAGGGCAAGCAGGAGCACTTCTTCTCTACCGTACTGACCGATGCCACCATCGTTGACATCGACTGCCAGATGCCGCACTGCCAGGACCCGGCGAAGTCCGACTTCACCCAGCTGATCCAGGTCTCCATGGCCTATCGCAAGATCGATTGGGAGCACACCGTTGCCGGCACTTCCGGTGCTGATGACTGGCGCGCGCCCATCGAGGCGTAAGCCTTGCTTCGGTACTTTGGTATTCCTTGTAAGTAGTAATGTGTCTTTGAGCCGGTTGTTCAACCGGCTTCTTGTACTGTGCATTTTCTCCAGCCTGGCCAACGGGTTGGCTGGAGCTTTTCTGTTTTGCCATCCCCCCTGCCGAGGTTTGGTGTCCTGCCGGTGAGTGCGGAGGGATGGCAAAGCACTAAAGGGTGTCCTGTGATGCAGACCCGAACCGCTCGTAACCTGTTAACCCCTTTATCTTTGGTGGCCCTTGCGGCACCGGGGAGGGCGGTAGCGTGGCTGTGCGGTGAGGGATTGTATGGGCGCGAGAGTTGGCAAGGGCTCAGGCACAGCTTGGCCGTGACAAGAGGGGAAAGCCATGGCTAATCAAACCGGATTGCAATTTACCGTCAAGGTGGGGGCGCTGCCCGAGAGCACCTTCGTGGTGGCCAGTTTCCAGCTGGATGAGGGGCTGAACCGGCCGTTCAACCTACAGCTGGAGGTGGCCAGCAGCCAGCCCGATGTCGACTTTGGCGCCGTGCTGGACCAGCCATGCGAGCTTATGGTGTGGTACAACGGCGAGCTGCAACGCCGGGTCTGCGGGGTTGTGAGCGAGTTTGCCCAAGGGGACAGCGGCTTTCGCCGTACCCGTTACAGCCTGCAAGTCAAACCGGCCCTGTGGCGACTGGGCCTGCGCCAGAACTCCCGCATTTTTCAGGCGCAAAAGCCCGATGAAATCCTCTCTATTTTGCTGCAAGAGCATGGCATCACCGATTACGCCTTTGCGCTCAAGAATGAGCACGCCCAGCGCGAATACTGCGTGCAGTACCGCGAGACCGACCTCGATTTCGTGAATCGCCTCGCTGCCGAAGAGGGCTTGTTCTACTTCCACGAGTTTGAAGCAGGCAAGCACCGTATCGTCTTTGCTGACGATGCGGCAGCCCTGACTGCCGGCCCCGAGCTCTTCTTCAACCTCGGCAACCGCTCGCTGGAACAGGGGCCTTACGTGCGCCAGTTCCACTACCGCGAGGCGGTGCGCCCCTCGGATGTGGAGCTCAAAGATTACAGCTTCAAGACCCCGGCTTATGGCCTCTCCCATAAAAAGCAGGGTAGCGAACTTGAGCATCAGCGCGATACCTATCAGCACTTTGACTACCCGGGCCGCTACAAGCAGGACCCGAGCGGCAAGGCCTTTGCCCAGCATCGGCTCGATGCCCTGCGCAATGATGCGGTGGCGGGCAGTGGCAAATCCAACAGCGCCGCCCTGCTGCCGGGTCAGCACTTCTCACTCACCGAACACCCTAATGGCAGCCTTAACACCGACTGGCAAATCGTCCATATCCGCCACATCGGTGAACAACCGCAAGCGCTGGAAGAAGAGGGCGGCAGCGGCCCGACCGTCTACCACAACGAATTTGGCGTAGTGAAGGCGAGCACCACCTGGCGCGCCCGTATCGGCAGTCCCGAGGCCCCCCACAAGCCGATGGTGGACGGCCCGCAAATCGCGATAGTGGTCGGCCCCGAGGGGGAGGAGATTTACTGCGACGAACATGGCCGGGTCAAACTGCAATTTCCGTGGGACAGATATGGCAGCTCCAACGACCAGAGCTCCTGCTGGGTGCGAGTGAGTCAGGGCTGGGCAGGCGGTCAGTACGGCATGATGGCGATTCCGCGCATCGGCCATGAGGTTATCGTCTCATTCCTCGAAGGTGACCCCGACCAGCCTATCGTGACGGGTCGCACCTACCACGCCACCAACCGGCCGCCGTATGAGCTGCCAGCCAACAAGACTCGCACCGTGCTGCGCACCGAAACCCACCAGGGCGAGGGTTTCAATGAACTGCGTTTCGAAGACCAGGCTGGGCAGGAAGAGATTTATATTCACGGTCAGAAAGACCTGAATGTTCTCATCGAGAACGACGCCGCTTGGCACATCAAGCACGACGAGCATCGGGATATCGACAACGAGCGGGTGACCCGCATCAAGGCCAATGACCACCTGACGGTAGAAGGCGAGAAGCGCGACCAGATCAAGGCTGACTATTCGCTGACGGTGGATGCTTCCATGCACCAAAAACTGGGACAAAGTTGGCTCACCCAGGCTGGGCAGGAGGTGCACGTCAAGGCTGGCGCCAAGGTGGTGCTGGAGGCGGGATCTGAAATTACCGTCAAGGTGGGCGGCTGCTTTATCAAGGTGGATGGTGGTGGCGTCACACTGGTTGGCCCTACGATCAAGATGAACTCTGGGGGAGGCCCGGGGTCTGGTTCAGGTTGGGCGGGTAAATCCCCTGTCGGCCCTCATGGTGTGTCAGTTCCTCCCATGCCGAAGGTGCCGCTCAGTCCTGCCCAGCTGGCCACCATGAAGAGTGCCGCCCCTTTCTGTGAGGAGTGTGAGAAGTGCAAGGAGGGCGGCTGTGAAATCTGAGGCTATGTCGCTTGCCGAGTGGGTAGCCGTGCAAACCAGCCCACTCTATGCCGTACTGGCAGGGGCCAGCGATGCGGCGCCCTTGCAACACTATTACCAGCTTGATGGCCGTCATACACCGCGTGGACTCTATCTCGGTACCCCCTATCACGATTGGCTCCCCGTGATGCCCTATCTGGTTGCACTGGAAAAGGAGAGTCCTTTTATCGAATGGGCTAAAACGACCGATGCTCGCGATTGGGGATTTATTCTGGCGACAGCGCAACCTGTTGGCACCCTCTATGGCCATTTTCAGGGGCTGACCCAGATCTGGCATCAGGGTGAAGCCGTGTTCTTTCGCTATTGGGATGGCGCGTATATGTCTGCCATCGTGTCGCAGCTGGGTGATGGCATGACAACGCTGTTGCCGCAACTGGATGCGATGTGGTGTCAGGGCAATGGATTTTCATGGGAACCATCGGAGCCATGTGCTGTACGTCCATTTCCCTGGTGGGAACTTCCTCCAGCTATCGCAGCAGTATTAGCTGGGCAAGATACAGGTCCCCTTATCAACAACCTGATGCAACAGCTGGCAGATGAGAATGGCCAGCTTTACTGGTCTTTCCCCGAGGCCAATCTCAGGTGCAAAGTTGCCCGTTTCGTTTCCCGTTACCCATCCCCTGATATCGATCTATTTCCAGCGCTGGAAGCAGCGCTGCTCAATGAGGTTCAAGCATGAGTAATGCCGGCCAGGCCGTCTTCACCCAGGTGATCGCCGATTATCGCAATGCCCTGACTGAGTACCGCAAGGATGCCGAGAGTTTCTTTCTTGGCGACATGCTCGGTATGGACATGGAGCAGACCATCAAGGTTGGTGACAAGACGATAAAGGCGTCTTCGAGCAGCAAGAAGGCGCAATCCGTGGTGACGCAGTGCCCGTTGAGCGGCACTTTGCGGCTGGTCCATCTGTTTGAATCCGTGCGTTTTATTCCTATCGGTAATACCCCCTACAAGGTGGAAGCGGGCAAGATAGTTCGTGGACGTTTTGTCAGTGAGGGGGTCGCGAAGGAGGGAACCCTGGATGCCAAGGGGATTGCTGAAGTCGGGAAGCTGACTCCGGGCAAGTCTTATCGGGTGACCTTTTACCCCAAGGTGAAGAAGAGTGACCTTGACGCCTTGTTTGCCTCCTATGCTCCAGTGCAAAAAGATCTGGAAGCATGGCTTACCAGAGAGTGGAGCAGCGAACACAAAGTCGCTTGGAGCCGTTATAGTGCCACGGGAGCCGGATTTGGTAGCCATGCGTTGGCTGCTGCCAGTGGCGTTGGCAAGGCGCTGGTTGGGGTGTGGGACGATCTGAAAACCATCTACAACCTGTTGGCCGACCCTGTGGGGAATGCCAAAAAGTTGGCTGAGTTTGGTGTAGATGCTGCAGCCATGGCCAAGGCGGGAGCATCCCAGATGGAAGCCGCCATGCTGGTATTGCAGGATGAAGCGCTGCTCTATCTCTATGCCTATGCCCTGGTGTGCTGGGTCAAGATGTTGCCGCCAGATCAGCAGACCGAGTTTGGGTCTCAGGTGATTTCCTCTGTGCTGATTGATGTCATCATCGGTGTGATTTTAACCGGTGGTGCCGGCCTTGCTGCTCGTTATGGCGCCAAGGCAGCCTCAGCGGCCAAGAATAGCGATAGAGTGATGCGCCTGGTGACCTCGCTGGTCAATCTCTCCAAAAAACACAATCTGGCGCAACATGCCCAAACGGCCAAAAAGGTGTTGATCGCTGGGTCTGCCAAGTTGAGTCCGGCCAAGAAAGCTGATCTCAAACTGGTAGATGGCAGTACAAAAACGCTGGTAGATAAAGGGACGGCAGCCAAGCGCAAATTCCAGCCCCATTCCGAGCTTAAGCAGATTAAAAAGACGCCGGATGCCTCGAAAACGGCGACAACATCGGCCAATAAACCCCATCAACCTGAAGCCAAAACCTGCAAGAACAACTGCCCTGTGTCCATGGTTACCGGCGAGGAGCTGCTGGCGCTGGAGGATGCCCATCTGCCGGGCATGTTGCCGTTTACTTTTGGTCGCCTCTATCGCACGTCAGCTGTTGAGCATTCCTGTGGTATGGGGGCGGGGTGGAGTCATGCGCTGGCCCATCGGCTCGAACGTCACGGTGATAGTTTGACCTGGTGGGATCAGGAGTCTCTTGCCATCGCGTTGCCGATGCCCTCGGCAGCCAGACCCATGATCACCAACCAGTTGTCAGAGGCGGCCGTTTATCTGGGGGATGAGCCTGACGAGGTGATAGTAGCCAAGGCGGGATCGCCCTTCCTGCATTTCACCTGGCATGGCAAAACAGGGCGTTTGACAGCTATATCAGACCTTTATGGCAACCGGCTCTCTATCCGTGCCGATGAACAGGGGCGCCCCTGCTGGATTGAGAACGAGGGCGGTCTGGCTCTTCGTATTGTTTATCAAAAGGCATATCTGACCGCTGTCGAATTACAGCATTTTGACGGTATTAACTGGCAGCCAGAAGCGACCTTGCAACGTTATTACTACGACGATGCAGGGCACCTGGTGGTGGCTGAAAACGGGGCCGGTGAGTGCGAACGTTATCGCTATCGTCCCGATGGGGTGATCCTGGAGCGCCGACTGGCGGGCGGCGCAGGGTTCTTCTGGGAATGGGAGCGGGAAGGGAAGCTGGCGCGCGCGGTTCGCCACTGGAGTGATGTGGCCCGTTTTGATGTCAGTTACACCTGGGATGATGACAAGGGTGAAGTGACGGTCAGCAATGCTGATGGCAGTCAGGAGGTCTACCAGCATGACAGCAACGCCCGGCTGATCCGTCAGCAAGATCCCGACGGCGCGGTCAGCGAGTTTGTCTATAACGACAAGGGTCAGAAAGTGCTGGCCCGCGATGCGCTGGGGGGCGAAACCCGTTACTACTATGACGAAGCGGGTTTGCTGGAGCGCGAGATTGCGCCCGATGGCAGTCAGACCGCCTATCACTATTGGGATGGTCGGGTTCGCAAGGTGGTGCAGGGGGATCGTGAGTGGCGTTTTGAACGCAACGAGCAAGGGGATGTGATTGCAAGACGGGATCCCCTGGGGCGGGAGACTCGCTACAGCTATAACGCGCAAGGCAAGCTCAGCACCGTGGTGCAACCCGATGGCAGCCGCATCGAACTGGGCTGGAACCGCCTTGGGCAGCTGATTGAGGAGAAGGGTGCCAACGGTGGCGTGACCCGCTGGCGCTATGATGAGCGGGGTCGCCAGATTGTACGGCGCGACCCGCGCGGCGCGATTACCCGCTATGAATGGAATGCGGCCGATCGCTTGCAAGCCGTGTATCTGCCTGGTGGTGGCTCCCGCAGCTTCGAATATAACGCCTACGGCAAGGTGACGGCCGAGTGGGACGAGCTGGGCCGTGAGACCCGTTACGAATATCACCCCGGCCTGCATCTGGTGAGCCGCCGCATCAACCCCGATGGCAGTGAACTCAAGTATCGCTACGACAATGCCAAGCTCTTCTTGAGCGAGATTGAGAACGAGCATGGCGAGCAGCACCGCATTCACTACTTTCCCAATGGCCTGGTCGCGCGGGAAACTGGCTTTGATGGTCGCACCACCGCTTACCGCTACGACCTCAACGGTCATTTGAGCGAGAAGGTCGAGTTTGGCAAGCAGGAGACCGAGCTGGTCACCCGCTATGAGCGAGACCCCATGGGGCGGCTGCTTAAAAAAACCTTGCCCGATGGCCGTGAAATCCAGTTCAGCTATGACCAGTACGGTCAATTGACGCAGGTGGATGATGGCGCCTGGCCACTTACCTTTGAATACGATGCTGCAGGCAATCTGCTGGCCGAGCATCAGGGCTGGGCTTCCAGCTATTTCAAGCATGATGCCATGGGGCGGTTGGCCCACTGGCAGTTGCCTGATGGCAACAAGCTGGCTTACCACTACCAGCATGGTGAGCTAAGCGGGATTGATCTGAACGGCGCCGAGCTGACTCGCCACCAGATGGTTGGTGGATTGGAGATGCGCCGTAGCCAGGGCGCGCTGACCCAGCAATACGAATATGACGAGCAAGGGCGCCTGACTGCGCTGCGATTGCAACGGGGCAAACAGGTTGCTCGTGAGCGGCGTTACGGTTATGACCGCACCGGCAATCTGCTGCAGATCAATGACAGTGTGCAAGGGGAGCAGCACTACCGCTACGACCCGCTGGACCGCTTGCTGGAGGTGCGTGGTGAACTGACCGAGCAGTTCCTGCACGATCCGGCGGGCAACCTGTTGAGCCAGACGCTGGGTGGGCAGTTTGAGGGGGCGCGTACCCAAGGGAATCGGCTGCTGTTGAGTGGCGATCGCCATTTTGAGTACGACGAATTTGGTCGATTGGCCATCGAGCGTCGTGGCAAAGGCCAGTCACTGGTTACCCGTTATCACTACGACTGCCAGCACCAACTGATCAGGGCTGAGCTGCCGGATGGCACCACGGCCCGTTATGACTACGACGCCTTTGGCCGCCGTATTCGCAAGACGGTGAGTGGGACAAAGGGCGAGCTGGTCACCGAATTCCTGTGGCAGGCCAACAACCTGATTGCCGAAAACAGTTATCAGCTTGGTGATGATAAACGTCGCACCGATGATCAGTACCGCAGCTTTATCTATGAGCCGGGCAGCTTCAAGCCATTGGTTCAGCTGGAGGGTGAAGGGACGGATGCCGAGGTATTCCACTATCAACTTGACCACCTCGGTACCCCGCTGGCGCTGACCCGCGACAATGGAGCGACTGCATGGCAGGTGCGATATCGCGCCTATGGCAATGTGTGGCGGGAAGAGATTGCGGAAGTGGCGACGCCGCTGCGTTTTCAAGGGCAATATTTTGATGCCGAGAGCGGTCTGCACTACAACCGGCACCGCTACTACCAACCTGAAACGGGTAGATTTATCACCCCCGACCCGATAGGCTTGGCAGGCGGGCTCAACAACTACCAGTATGCTCCCAACCCGATTGGTTGGGTGGATCCTCTGGGGTTGACGAATATACCGGGGCAGTGTCCAGATGCTCAGCCTTCAAGACGTGCTAGTTTCCGTGCTGCAAAAGAAGCTGCGGGGATTCCACGTTCTGCTCAATATGGCGTTGTTTCCCAAATCGATGCAGCTTGAGGAACTAACTGAGGACTCGGTGATCTGATCACCACCATCCTCTTCAAATCTGCATCATGGGCACGTCGCTTCACCCCATCACCAACTGGCCTCAATACAACAAGTCTTTGATTAACCGTGGTTCCCTCACCTTCTGGGTTGATGCAGGCACCATGGATAACTGGTTCCACCACGACCATCATGGGCGCCGTGGCCGCAGTCAGCTCTACACCGACCAGACCATCTGTACCTTCCTGATGCTCAAGGGGATTTTTAACCTCACTCTGCGGGCCACTCAGGGACTACTCGACTCCCTGTTCGAGTTGATGAACATACCGCTTTGTGCCCCCGATTACAGTTGTGTCAGCAAGCGGGCCCGCACGGTGACGGTGGCTTATCGACAGCCCCCAAAAGGACGTATTACCGATTTGGTTATCGACTCAACCGGGCTGAAGGTATTTGGTGAAGGCGAGTGGAAGGTCAGAAAACACGGCGCCGAGAAACGGCGAGTCTGGCGCAAGTTGCATCTGGCAGTAGACCCGGCCACTCACGATATCGTGGCGGCGGAAATCTCGCTGGAGAATGTCCATGATGTCGAGGTGTTGCCGACTCTGCTCAATCCACTGCGGCGTAAACTGGGCCGTGTTTATGCGGATGGTGCCTACGACAGCAAAGCCAGCCATCAGCTTATCTTGCGCAAAGGGGCAACAGCCTGTATCCCGCCTCGCAAAAACGCGGGGTTATGGAAAAAAGGACACGCAAGAAATGACGCGGTGCTGGTGATGCGCAAGGAAGGACGGGCGCACTGGAAGAAGATATCGGGGTATCACCGTCGCTCGCTGGCAGAGACGGCGATGTATCGGTTCAAGCAATTGCTGGCGGGGAGAATCAGTCTGCGTAACTACAACGGCCAAGTGGGAGAAGTCATGGCATATGTTAGCGCCATAAACAAGCTGAATACCCTTGGTCTACCTGTTAGAAAGCCCCGAGTGTAGCAGTCACCAGGGGCTGGGGCAGTTGCTGCTTGATGGTTGATTTGGGAAACAACGCCGCTCAATATAAAACACATAAGTATGTTTATGACAAAGATTATGAGAACCGTACAGTATATGAGTTTGATGTTTATGGGATTAAAAAGTATATAATACTTTATGATGAAGATAAATTTGGCAGAGGTGCTCATTTCCATGGAGCTGACGACAGTAAAGGCAGTCCTATGCTATCAGGTAAATATAAGCAATATTCAGGGCATTTTCCTGAGGTAATACTTGGCTTCAAGAAAGGAAAAAATAAGAAATGAATTCTAAACTCAAACTCTATATGAGAAAGAAAAACACTGAGCAATTCTTTAAAGAATGTGGTTTTAAATATTTGTTCATTGAACGGTTGCCGTCTTCTGATTTCTATAAAAAAATTTTCTCACGAGTCAATGTTATAGGTGATTTTCATGATATGGGAGCGGCTATAGAAGCTCTTGTTTGTCAATTTACTGAAATATCAAAGAAAGTCTCGCATGATACATGGATTCTTCTTTTTAGCAATAAGGATGTAGATATAAGTGTTGCAATTGAATTAGATGCTAATGGAGAGCGATTAAGGAAAATTATTGAGCTTAGTATGACTTACAATGGATTTCTTGATGATTTCATTATGCTAAGTGAAAGTGATGAGGCTATATGTATCTCTAGGGATGAATACAGTTATTCTGTATGTAGAGATACATCAAGATTTGACAGGGAAGTTTATTCATCGCTTATGAACTCAGTTCTATCTTAATTGAAAAATATGTATTGGTTACTTTAAAATAGCTTGTTGCGATAAGTGGTTTTATAGGTTTATCCGTACCTCAATAATCAACCTTCATGAAATTTGGTGACACGTCAAGTGTTTACCTGGTGTCGAGGGTAAATATCTTTTTCGATTCAATTCGATTCAATTCAAATCGATTCAATTCAGTGCGGCAAGCTCGATTAGCATAGAGTGATCGGGCGTTCGAAAGTAAACCTGTATTACGTATATTTATCGCTAGGCACTATACTTAACATCTATTAATTTAGTGTTGTTTTTATAAAAGGATGTATATTGGTCCAATATTTTTCCCTAGCCTTTTTTATTTATCGCGACCAGTGAGATGCCATAAGTGGTTCACTGAAAAAAAACTGTCGGATGGCCTACATATTAGCTATAGCTATGACGGTCACTGACCCGCTGGTTGCTATGACGAGCGGAGTCGCCAGATTGTACGGCGCGACCCGCGCGGCGCACATATGATGACCTTGTCGCTAGTATGAAGGAAAACGGTTGGCAGGGTGATCCTATCGATGTTGTGAAAATGCCTGATGGTGGACTGACATCAATGGATAATACGAGAGTAAGAGCAGCAAGAGAGGCTGGAGTAAAAGTTCAAGCGAGAGTTAATGATTTTGATCGTCCTCTTACTGATGAAGAGAAACGAAGATTTAAAACAACGTCAGTGCCAGATACGTGGGGGGAAGCAATTATTTTGAGGATAGAAAATCAAAAGCCAAAATTTTTTTCAAAAAATAACTAGTTTGGTTCAGATGTAAATCCTAAGTTGAGTGGTAAGAAATGATGGATATATTTTGGGGTACTTTTAATATGCAGGGTTTCAAATATCCCGAGAAATACATTAGCTTTTTGAAAGACCCATCATCTAAAAGTTTTGAGCCATGGATGATGCTAGCTCATGATGAAGAGGATGTGGATGCGTGGCATAAAATCCTGCACAAGCAATATCCAGTGTACTCATTGATTCCGTTTGCTAAATATATGGCAAATGATGATGTTGCCTGTTTTGACCTGAAAGATGGTGACATTGTAATTATCAACTCGTTTTCAACAATAGATTGCTCATGTCATGGAACATACCCTGATTTCGATAAATGGTTAACTGCAGCCACAGCTGAACATGAATCTTGGAATGATGAGGATGAATAAATGATAAGTATGCTATTTAAATGTAATAGGGGTTTTTATGGCCGATGAAAAGGACTTTGAGAAAGTCAGTCGCGTAGTTTCACATGCTCTTCGTCATGAGCCATGGCTTTATGAATTGGAGCTGGACGAGCAAGGATGGGTTACTGTTGATGATCTAATCAAAGTGTTACACCGAGAGAATTCAAAATGGAGTGACATTACCACCGATACTCTGGTTGATATGATCACGGCGTCAGATAAAAAACGACATGAAATATGCGATGGTAAAATCCGGGCGCTATATGGTACATTCTGTACCGAAAAAACTGCTTAAACAGCCAGCCATACCACCCATAGCACTATATCATGGTACATCACCAGAACTTGCTAGAATAATTTTAAAAGATGGGTTGTTGCCTATGGGAAGACAGTATGTACATCTTTCAATAGATATCGATACAGCTATTCAAGTTGGTCGTCGTAAATCCAATAAACCAGTTTTGTTACAAATAGAGACTGATGGGGCCATGAAAAATGGTACAGTTTTCTATCGTGGTAATGATATTGATTGGCTAGCTAATCATATTTCATCTGAATTTATTGCTAGTCATGTGCAAGAGTAGTTTTTAAAGAGTTATTTTTTAGATATTTAAGTGTTCGGAGTCGAATTGTTTTATGATGGTTTTATTTTTATCCATTCAGTCGTTATCCTAAATAACTCATCGGATTGTCATTTTCCTAATCCATTATCTGTACTTTCTTGCTGGTAGACCAAGGGCGTGACCAACCTTTTTTGGTTCCCCTTGAATTCCATTTATGCGGGCAAACACACTGGTGATAGAGCAAAACAAGCGCCATTTCTAATGGGTAAGTGCCTCGTTGAAAACTGTCCGGTTGATGCGACAGGGCGGTTAGCGAAGAAGCTGTGGGCAAGCTGATGGCGATGGGCGGCGGGCTCGGGTATAGTCCTGCGCCAATGGCGTTATCCTGTTTTGCTGACCCGTCGTGGCCCTGGTGGTGGCGAGGGGCAGGTCCGTGTAAGGAGTGTTATGAAGTTCAGTCCCCTGCTCGATGAGATGATGAAAGCCCTGCAGGTATTGCCGGGGGTGGGGCCCAAGTCTGCCCAGCGGATGGCCTTTACCCTGCTTGAGCGCGAGCGCAGTGGTGGTTTGCGGCTGGCTCAGCTGCTCTCCCGCGCTCTGACCGAGATCGGTCATTGCAGTCACTGCCGCACCTTTACCGAGAATGATCGCTGCGATATCTGCGCCAATCCCAAGCGGGAAGAGAATGGCCTGCTCTGCGTGGTGGAGAGCCCGGCGGACGTGGCCGCCATCGAGCAGACCGGCCAGTTTTCCGGCCGCTACTTCGTGCTGATGGGTCATCTTTCCCCGCTCGATGGTATCGGCCCGGAGGAGTTGGGGCTCGATATTCTGGAGCGCCGCCTGAAGGATGAGGCGATCAGCGAACTGATCCTCGCCACCAACCCCACCATCGAAGGGGATGCCACCGCCTGGTATATCGCCGATATGGCCCGTGCCGCCGGGGTGGAGGTGAGCCGCATCGCCCATGGCGTGCCGGTGGGGGGAGAGCTGGAGCTGGTGGATGGCACCACGCTCTCTCACTCCCTGATGGGACGCCAGCGTCTCAAATAAGGGGGCGGGATAGTGTATCATTGCGGCTTGATCAGAAAATCGGCAGTTGAATGGAAAAAGGGGGCGAATGAGCAGGATTGCACATTCGCCCCCTTGATATTTGATTGGCCGTCCCCATCTAGGTTGGGCATATGTTCAACCCGATGTTTCTGAGGATTGGTCCATGACCCAAAGTGTTCATGCCGAAACCCACGGCTTTCAGACTGAAGTCAAACAACTGCTGAGCCTGATGGCTCACAGCCTCTACTCCAACAAAGAAGTATTCCTGCGCGAGCTGATCTCCAACGCATCCGATGCGGCGGACAAGCTGCGCTTCAAGGCGCTTTCCGATGCCTCTTTGTTCGAAAACGACGGCCAGTTGCGTGTGCGCCTGGTGGTGGACAAAGAGAAGCGTACCCTGACCATCTCCGATAACGGGATCGGTATGACCCGTGATCAGGTGATCGAGCACCTGGGTACCATCGCCAAGTCCGGCACCGCAGAATTCTTCAAAAACCTCTCCGGCGATCAGGGTAAGGATTCCCAACTTATCGGTCAATTCGGGGTTGGTTTCTACTCCGCCTTTATCGTGGCCGACAAGGTGACCGTGGTCTCCCGTGCCGCCGGTACTGCTCCGGAGCAGGGCGTACAGTGGGAATCTGAAGGGGAAGGCTCCTTCACCGTCGCTGACGTAACCAAAGAGGGTCGTGGTACCGACGTCATCCTGCACCTGCGTGCCGAAGAGGACGAGTTCCTCGATGACTGGCGTCTGCGCTCCGTGGTGGGCAAATATTCCGATCACATCAGTGTACCGGTCGAGATGTTCAAAGAGGGTACCCCGGATCGCGAAGAGGATGGTGAGACCATCGTCGGCACCCCGGGCGAGTGGGAGCAGGTCAACCGCGCGACTGCACTGTGGACTCGTAACCCGAAAGATATCAAGGACGAGGAGTATCAGGAGTTCTACAAGCACGTCGCCCACGACTTTGAAGATCCGCTGCTCTGGGGTCACAACCGGGTGGAAGGGGCGCAAGAGTACACCAGCCTGCTCTACGTACCGGCCCGCGCACCGTTCGACCTCTACAACCGCGATCAGAAGCACGGTCTGAAGCTCTATGTGCAGCGCGTCTTCATCATGGATGACGCCGAGCAGTTTATGCCGACCTACCTGCGCTTCGTCAAAGGGGTGCTGGACTCCAACGATCTGCCGCTCAACGTCAGCCGCGAGATCCTGCAGGATAACAAGGTGACTGCCTCCCTGCGCAAGGCTTGCTCCAAGCGCGTGCTGACCATGCTCTCCAAGCTGGCGAAAGACGATGCCGAGAAGTACGCCAAATTCTGGAAAGAGTTCGGTAACGTGCTCAAAGAGGGCCCGGCCGAGGATTACGCCAACCGCGAAGAGATCGCCAAGCTCCTGCGCTTTGCCAGTACCGCTGGCGAGGGTGAAGCCCAGACCGTGTCGCTGGAAGATTACGTTGGCCGCATGAAGGAAGGCCAGCAGAAGATCTACTACATCACTGCTGACTCCTATGCCGCCGCCAAGAACAGCCCGCACCTCGAGATCTTCCGCAAGAAGGGTGTCGAAGTGCTGCTTATGTGGGAGCGCGTGGACGAGTGGCTGATGAGCCACCTGACCGAGTTCGATGGCAAGCAACTTATCTCCGTCACCCGTGGCGAGCTGGATCTCGGCGATCTGGAAGACGAAGCCTCCAAGCAGGCACAGGAAGAGGCCGAGAAGGCCAACGCCGGTCTGGTTGAGCGGGTCAAGAAGAGCCTGGGCGATGCAGTGAAAGAGGTGCGTGTCACCCACCGTCTGACCGACTCCCCCTCTTGCATCGTCACCGACGCCTACGGTATGAGCACCCAGATGATCAAGCTGATGCGCGCGGCCGGCCAGCCGGTACCGGAGCAGAAGTACATTCTGGAGCTCAACCCTGATCACGCGCTGGTGAAGAAACTCGACACCATTGAAGACGAGGCACTGTTCGGTGAGTGGGTCACCCTGCTGCACGAACAGGCCCAGCTGGCCGAGCAGGGCGGGCTGAACGATCCGGCGAGCTTCGTCTCCCGTATCAACCGTCTGCTGCTGCAAGCCTAAGCAGCAACGCCGGTAACAGAAAGCCCACTGCATGCAGTGGGCTTTTTTGATCTCGCCGAGTGAGCTCGGCGAAACACAGCGGCAAGGGAGCGGCCAGCGCCTCTCTATTTGCGGTATTCGTTGTTGTAGTTCTGGATGAGACGGCGAGTCACCTCATGCTGGGGATCGGCAAACACCTTGAGAGTCTTGCCGCGCTCCACCACCCGACCTTCGTGCATTACCAGCACCTCGTCGCTGATATGGCTGACGATGCCCAGATCGTTGGCTACCAGCACATAACTCAGTCCCATGGTCTCCTGCATCTCCAGCAGCAGATTGATGATCTGGGAGCGTACCGAGATATCCAGGGTGGAGAGCGCCTCATCGGCCACCACTATCTTGGGGTTGAGGATCAGCGCGCGTGCCAGCGCCACCCGCTGTTGCTGACCGGAGGAGAGCATCTGCGGATAAAACAGGGCGTGGTCCGGCAGCATCCCCACCATGCGCAGGGTTTGCACCACCTTCTCACGGCGCTCCTCCTCGGTCATCTCGGTGTTGAGACGCAGCGGGGTTTCCAGGATCTGGCCGACCCGGATCTTGCGGTTCAGCGAGGTGTTGGGATCCTGAAAAATCATCCGCAGCAGTTTGCAGCGAGTCTGGTAATCGCCATGCACCATCAGCTGGCCGTCGATGGCGATGTCGCCGCTGGTGGGTTCGATCATCCCGGCCAGAATGCGGGCGAGGGTACTCTTGCCGGAGCCAGCTTCGCCGACGATGGCGAGGGTTTGACCCACTTCGAGATCGAACGAGAGGGGCTTGATCGCCTCCACCGCCTGACGACGGAACAGACCGGTGCGGTTCTGGTAGGTTTTGCTAAGGCCTCTGACCTGCAACAGGGATGGCTCGATCACAAGCGGGGCTCCTTAATGGGGGCATTAACGGTCATCATTTTTTCGGCTCCTCCATGTTCAGCGGGAAGTGACAGCTGAACTGATGGCCCTTGATCTTGTTCATCAACGGAGTTTGCACGCACTGCTTCTGGGCATAGGGGCAGCGCGGCCCCAGACGGCAGCCGATGGGCAGGTGTTGCAGTGGCGGGATGACGCCGGGCAGGGTCTCTAGGCGCGACTTGTGGCGCACCAGCTTGTCAAAGTCGGGGATCGATTTGAGCAGGGCATCGGTATAGGGGTGATGCGGGGTCTCGAGGATCTGCTCCCGGGTGCCCACTTCCACCATCTGGCCGCAGTACATAACGTTGATGGTATCGGTCAGGTTGGCGATGGCGGCGATATCGTTGCTGATGATCAGGATGGTGGTATTGCCCAGCTTGTTCATCTTGTCCAGCAGTCGCAGGATCTGGGAGTGGGTGGTGGACTCCATGGCGCTGGTGGGCTCGTCGGCTACCAGCAGACGCGGCTGGTTGGCAATGGCCATGGCGATCATCACCTTCTGGCACATGCCATCCGACAGCTCGTGGGGATAGGCGCGCATCACCTTGCGGTGATCCTTGACGCCGACCCGGTGCAGCAGGGCGATGGCCTTCTTCTTGCGCCACTGGAAGCGCTGCCAGAATTGCCCCTCGAACGAATCGGTCGGGATCGCCTCTTCCAGCTGGGTGCCGATCTCCTCGGAGGGGTCGAGACAGCTGATGGGGTCCTGGAAGATCATGGCGATCTCGCGACCCATGATGCGACGGCGCTCCTTGGGGGCCATGGTCAGCAGATCCATGTCGTTGAAGCGCATCCGGTCGGCACGTACCGTCCAGTTGTCCTTCTCGATGCCGACGATCACCTTGGCGATCAGACTTTTACCTGAGCCGGATTCACCCACCAGACCGCGGATCTCCCCCTCGGTCAGGGTCAGGCTCACCTTGTCCACCGCCTTGACCTTGCCTTGCGGGGTGTCGATCTCGATGGTGAGATTGCGAATATCGAGCAGCGGCATCAGTCATTCCCCTCTTTGAGTGCTTCGCGAATGCCTTCACCAACTAAATTGGTCACCAGCACGCTGAACAGGATGGCGATGCCGGGCAGGGTGACGGTCCATGGGGCGAGATAGATAAGGTCGCTCGAATCGGCCAGCATGGTGCCCCACTCAGGTTGGGGAGACTGGGCGCCGAGGCCAAGAAAACCGACTGCCGAGATATCGAGAATGGCCGCCGACAAGGTGCGGGTGGTCTGAGCCACCAGGGTTTCGACAATGTTGGGCAAAATAGCCAGACGCATGATCCGGAAGGGGGGCGAGCCATCGAGCCGACTGGCAATGATGTACTCCTTCTGCATCTCGGCATGCACCGCGTTGTAGGTGGCCCGGATAAAGGGGGGGATCAATGCCAGGGTAATGGCGATCAGGGTATTGCCAAGGCCCGGCCCCAGAATGGCAACCATGATGATGGCCATCAGCAGGGAGGGGATGGAGAGCAGGGTATCGAGCAGGTGGTGCAGCACGCTCGATTTCAGCCCCTTGCTCATGCCGCCGAGTATGCCGATGGCGGAGCCCACCACCATGGCGATCACCACCACGACAAGGGCACAGCCGAAGGTGAGACGTGCCCCCACCACCAGCCGGGAGAGCATGTCGCGCCCCAAATCATCGGTGCCGAGGAAGTAGTCGATGTTGCCGGTCGCCGCCCACGAGGGGGCGAGCAGCAGCTTGTCGGTGTGCTGTTCATCGATGCCGTAGGGGACGACCAGCGGCCCCACCAGCGTGATGAGCAGCAACAGCAAAAAGCACCAGAGCCCCGCCATCGCCAACGGATTGCGGCTGTAGGAGGCCCACGTCTGCTCAAGGGGCGAGAGGATCTTGAGCTCGGGATAGATGTTCGATTTATCTTGCATAGGATACCTGGCTCCTGGTCACGCCATGAGCGCGTTCAATCTTGTTTGGCATACAACTCTTTGCGCCGTGCCGGATAGATAAGGGTGGTCAGCAACTCGGTGCTGACGCTGGTCAGGATCACGAAACTGGCCACCACCAGAGTCGCGCCGCGAATGGCGGCGTAATCCTGCAGGGCGATGCTGCTGATGAGCCAGCGGCCGATCCCGTGCCACTCGAACACCACCTCGGTGATCATGGCGGAGGTGAGCACGCTACCCAGTTGCAGACCCAGCAGCGGCAGTACCGGCGGCAGGGCGTTCTTCAGACCATGGCGCCAGACGATCTGCGCCTTGGAAAGGCCCCGGCTCGCCGCCGCCTTGATGTAGTTCTGCTTCATCACGTCGATGAGGGAGCTGCGCACATGGCGGATCACCTCGGTGGTGGGCACCACCGCCAGCACCAGTGATGGGAGAATGAGGTGGCGCAGGGCATCGTGCAGCGCCGCTTGCCGCCAGGGCTCGTTGCTGAGCAGCACATCGATCACCGCGATGCCGGTAATGGGGGGCACGTCGTAGAGCAGGCTGATCTGGCCCGACGCCGGCAGCCAGCCGAGATCCAGCGAAAAGAGCATCACCACCAGCAGCGCCAGCCAGAACACCGGCACCGCATAGCCGATAAGACCGGCAGTCATGATGGAGAGATCCAGCGTCTTGCCCTGTGACAGGGCCGCCAGGGTGCCGAGAGGAATCCCCACCAGCAGCGAGATGGCGAACGCCGCCAGACAGAGGATCAGGGTCGCCGGGAAGTAGTGGCGGATCTCGTCCAGCACCGGCAGTCCGGAGACGCTGGAGAGCCCCAGGTCGCCTGCGAAAATGCGGCGCAGGAAGTCGGGATAGCCGCTCCAGAAGCTGAGCTGATTGCCGATCAGCCGATAGTCCAGCAGGTAGGCGACAAAGGTCAGCGCCAGCAGGGTGATGAGCAGCAGGTTGATGCGGCGCAAGGTGTATAGAAGCATGCTTACTCCCTGTGAGCCTGGTTGAAGGAGGTGCCGCCAAAGGGCATCAGCGTCAGCCCCTCGATGTCGCTGCGGCTGACCTGGGTACGCAAGGCGTGCGCCAGCGGGATCAGCGGCAGCTGTTCGTTGAGCAGGGTCTGGGCATAGTAGTAGTTGCGCAGCCGGAACGAGAGCTGGGGCGTGGTGACCGCATCATCCAGCAACTGATCGAAGGCCGGGCTACACCAGCGGCTGTAGTTGTTGCCGCGCTCCACTGCCGAGCAGCTCAGCAGCTGACGGAAGAAATTGTCCGGGTCGGCGTTGTCGGCAATCCAGCCGGAGAGCAGGCTGTCGTACTGCCCCTTGGTGAGGCGGCTTTCGATCACCGGCCACTCCCGTTGCACGATCTTGAGCTTGATCCCGACCTTGGCCAGATCGCTGCGGATCAGCTGGGCAGTCTTGACCGCATCCGGGTTGTAGGGGCGGGCGTCCGGCTGTACCAGCACCTGCATCTCGAACCCTTTCTCCAGTCCCGCCTCCTTGAGCAGCTGGCGCGCCCGTTTCAGGTCGGGTTTGCGCTCGGGCAGGCTGGGGTTGTACCCCCACGAGAGGGTCGGCAACAGGCTGTTGGCGGGCAGGCCGGTATCGAAATAGACCGCCTGCAACAGGTTGTCGATGTTGATGGCGCTGGCAATGGCCTGACGCACCTTGACTTTGTTGAAGGGCGGCTTGCGGGTATTGAGGGCCAAAAAGGCGACGTTCATCCCCGACTGGACCGAGAGGCTCAGCGCCGGATTTTGCTTGATCACCGAGAGCTGACTGGCGGAAGGGGTGCTCATCACGTCGCACTCGCCGGTCAGCAGCTTGGCCAGCCGTTTGGCGGATTTGGGGGTGATGTCGTAGACCAGCTGTTCAATCTTGGCATCGCCGCCCCAGTAGCCGGGGTGGCGCAGATAGCGGATGAACTCGTTGTGGCGATACTCCTTGAAGCTGAACGGCCCGGTGCCGATGGGGCGGCTATCGAGCAGGGCTGGCGTGCCCGCCTGTAACATCTGCTCGGCGTATTCGGCGGAGAGGATCACCGCATAGTCGCTGGCCAGGGTGGCGAGGAAGGAGGCGTTCGGCTGGTTCAGCTCGAATACCACCGTCTGCGGCCCCTTCTTGCTCACCCGTTTGATCAGCAGGTCTTGCCCCAGGCTGTAGAAGTAGGGGTAATCGCCGCCGGAGACATTGTGATAGGGGTGCTGCTCGTCAAGCTGGCGGGCATAGGTGAAGACCACGTCATCGGCATTGAAAGTGCGGGTGGGCTTGAACCAGGGGGTATGGTGAAACGTCACCCCCTTGCGCAGGGTCAGGGTATAGGTGAGGCCATCCTCGCTGACATGCCAGTTGGTGGCGAGCGCCGGCTCCAGCGCCAGGGTGTTGGGGTTCACCTCCAGCAGGCGGTCGTAGAGCGGACGGGCACTGGCATCCAGTGTCACCCCGGAGTTGGAAACATGGGGATTGAAGGAGAGGGGGGATCCCTCAGCACAATAGATGAGTCCGGTTTTGGAGGCCTCGGGTTGCTTCTGGCAGCCGGTGACCAGCACCAGCAGACCCAGCAGCAAGGGTGTGAGCATTCTCATTGTTGAACCATGTTCTTATAGGGGTTTTGTACGCACGTTTTGATACAAATGTGCCAGCGCGAAGGCTGGCGTGTTGCTGGAGTCGGCATCAACCGCACTCCTTCACTCTTGTTCTGCATCGTTATCGCCATCCAGCAGCTGATATTTGCGTAGCATGCCACGGAACTGGTGATAGCTTAAGGCCAGCAGTTGAGCGGCTTTGCGCTGATTATACTGGGATTGCTGCATCGCTTGCTTGAGTAAATTAATCTCGTACTCTGCCACCGCCTGCTTGAGATCGAGCGGCAAGGCGAGGGGGGATGCAGATTGTACCTCGCTTCGGGCCTCTTGCGCAGGTTGCGTGACCTGTGGTCGCCAGGGGGAATCAAACGGGTTGAGCACCAGGGTCGAGAGCGGCAGCTGGGGATTGCCCTGACGGTAGATACTGCGCTCCACCACGTTCTTCAGCTCCCGTACGTTGCCCGGCCAGTGGTAATCCAGCAGCAGCTGGGTTGCCTTGCGCGAGAAACCGGCAAACAGCGGATAACCCAGCTCCCGGGTCATGCTGTGGGCGAAGTGCTCCGCCAGCATCAGGATATCTTCCCGCCGCTCCCGCAAGGGGGGGAGGGTGATCACATCAAACGCGAGCCGATCGAGCAGATCGTGGCGAAACTGCCCCTTGTCGGCCAGCGCAGGGAGATCCTCGTTGGTGGCGCAGACCAGCCGCACATCCACCTTGAGGGGCTTGGCCCCACCCACCCGCTCGAACTCGCCATACTCGATGACCCGCAGCAACTTCTCCTGCACCCGGGCGCTGGTGGTGGCCAGCTCGTCGAGGAAGAGGGTGCCGCCATCGGCCCGCTCGAAGCGGCCCTGATGGCGCTTGGCGGCGCCGGTAAACGATCCCGCTTCGTGACCGAACAGCTCGGTCTCCAGCAGGCTCTCGCTCAGGGTGGCGCAGTTGATGGTGACAAAGCTTTGATCCCAGCGCGCCGAGAGATAATGTAGGCGGTGGGCGATCAGCTCCTTGCCCGTCCCCCGCTCACCGATGATCAGCACGGGTTTGCGCAGCGGGGCGAGCCGTGAGGCCTGCTCAATGATCTCGAGAAATGCGTTGGATTCCCCCAGCAGGCTTTCCGTGGCCGTGGTCATAGTGATCCCTGTCAGTTGTAAAAGCTGGTCAATCTTACCAAAAGTTGGTGATTTTAATCATCTCTTGCGCGAGACATCTTGCAATCCGGCTATTCTGCCCCATATAAATCAACAAGTTAAATTTTGTTCCAGATTGGCACACAAGTTGCCATTGTCAATGGAGAAACAACGCCATGCCAATAACAGGAGTGCAATCATGAGTATTTTTTCCCGTCTGGCCGACATCATTAATTCCAACCTGACGGCCCTGCTTGACAAGGCAGAAGATCCCCAGAAGATGGTGCGCCTGATCATCCAGGAGATGGAGGACGAGCTGGTCAAGGAGCGCTCCAATCTGGCCCGCTTCCTCGCCAGCCAGAAAGAGATTGGTCGTCAGGTCGCCCGTCATCAGGAGCGGGTCGACGAGTGGCAAGCCAAGGCCGAGCTGGCCCTGACCAAGGGACGTGAAGATCTGGCCCGCGCCGCCCTTATCGAGAAAAAGAAACAGACCGAGTTGTCAGAGACCCTCTACCGCGAGCAGCAGGCGGTCGACAGCGGCATCGAGAAGCTGGGTGAGGAGATCCGCCAGCTCGAAGCCAAGCTGGAAGACGCCCGTGCCCGCCAAAAAGCGATGGCCATTCGCAGCGAAGCGGCCAGCAGCCGTCTCAACGTGCAGAGCCAGGTTGCCCGTGGTGACAGTCAGGCGGTGGTGAGCAAGTTTGAACGGATGGAGCGTCGCATCGACGAAATGGAAGCGCGCGCCGATCTGGGACAGTCCGACAAGGCGCTGGCGCTGCAGTTTGCCGAGCTGGAAGTGGACGATCAGATAAGCCGCGAGCTGGAGGCGATGCGCCAGAAGCTGGGCCAGGGCGACAGCAAAAGCGAAGGCAAACAGGGGGAGTAACAGATGGAAGATCTGCTGGGCGTATTGATGGTTCCCATGGTGGTCTTCATGGTGGTGGTAGCCCCCATCTGGCTGGTGCTGCACTATCGTGCCAAGGGGCGGATTGGCGCCGGTCTTGCCGATAGCGAGCGGGAACAGCTGCAAGGGCTGCTGGCTCGTACCGAGAAGATGCAGGAGCGAGTGGGCGCGCTGGAATCGATTCTGGATGCGGAAGTACCCGGTTGGAGGAACAAGGTATGAGCAGTGTCAGTCGTGAAGGGCGTAACCTCTATCGTGATCCCCAGCGTGGCAAGATAGCCGGGATCTGTGCCGGTTTGGCTGAGTATTTCGGGGTGGAGATCTGGATCGTGCGGCTGCTCGCCATCAGTGGCCTCATCTTCGCCGGTTTCATTACCTTCACCGCCTATATCGCTGCCTGGTTCTTGCTCGACAAAAAGCCGGTTACCCTCTATTCGCAAGAGGATGCCGACTTTGCCGAGGTGCGGATGAAGGCGCGCAGCTGGCAGGCGGGGATCACCCCTCATCAGGCGCTGGGCCGCATCGCGCAGGAACTTGACGCGCTGGAGCCCAGAGTTCAGCGGATCGAGAAGCTGGTGACCTCAAGGGAGTTCACCCTGCAGCGGGAATTTCGCAAGCTGTAGTGCTTGCTGAAGCCCCCATGTCGATGGCAGCGCCTCCCGTGATGCGCCACCATCGACACCAGCTATCCAGATGCAACCACCAAGGGAGAACGGGTCAAGCCTTGATACTCAATAAACTGGAACAGAAGTTGACTCGCCTGCAACACAAGGCGAACGACGTGGTGAACCGGGTGCGGGATCGCCATATTCGGCTGGCGGTGACCGGCCTCTCTCGCAGCGGCAAAACCGCCTTTATCACGGCGCTGGTCAACCAGCTGGAACACGCGGCCATCGATGGCCGTTTGCCGTTGTGGGATGCCCTGCGTCAAGGGCGCATCCTCGGCGCCCGCCGGGTGCCGCAGCTCAATGCCCACATCCCCACCTTTGCCTACGAGCGTGGCCTCGACTCCCTGTTTGGCGATCCACCTGCCTGGCCCGAGCCCACCCGCGGCGTGGCCGAAGTGCGTCTCGAAATCCGCTATCGCACCCGTCACCCTCTGCGCAAGCATCTGGGGGAGATCTCCACCCTCTACGTGGATCTGGTGGACTACCCCGGGGAGTGGCTGCTCGACTTGCCGCTCCTTGAGATGAGCTACGAGCAGTGGAGCGAACAGGTGCGCGAGCAGTTGCGTCGCCCCGAGCTGCAAGCGCTCGCCGCCAGCTGGCTGCCCCCCGGGTGGCATGCCGGTCAGCGCTTCGAAGAGCGGCCGGTAGCTGAGCTGGCCGAGCGCTACACCGCCTATCTGCATGCCTGCAAACAGGAGTTGGGATTGCACCTTATTCAACCCGGTCGCTTCGTGTTGCCGGGGGAGTATGCCGGTGCCCCCATGCTGCAATTTGTCCCCTGGGTGTGGGAGATGCCTGTCGGCGAGCCCGCTGATGGCACTCTTTACGCCACTCTCAAGCAGCGCTTCGAGCAGTACAAACAGCATCTGGTGCAGGGTTTTTATAAGCAGCACTTTGCCGGCTTTGATCGCCAGATCGTGCTGGTGGATTGCCTGCAGCCTCTCAACGCCGGGGCGGCCAGCTTTGGCGACATGCAGCAGGCCATCGCCCGCATCATGGAGAGCTTTGCCTACGGCAAGAGCAACTGGTGGCGGCGACTCTTCTCGCCCCGTATCGACAAGCTGCTGTTTGTGGCGAGCAAGGCCGATCACGTCACCCCCGAACAGCATGGGCCCATGGTCTCCCTGCTGCAGCATCTGGTGCGCAGCGGCCGCGGCCAGGCCCGTTTTGAGGGGATCACCACCGAGTGCTTGGCGCTTGCCGCCATCAAGGCGACCGAGGTGGGCAAGGGGGTGGCCAATGGCCGCGAGTTCCCCGCCATCCGCGGTACCAGCCTGAGCGGTGAGCCGCTGCTGCTCTTCCCCGGGGAGGTGCCGCCCCATATTCCTCCTGCGCAGTGGTGGAACAGTCAGGGTTTTGATTTTCAGGCGTTTCGCCCCATGCCCATGAGCTCCCATCAGGCGCTGCCCCATATCCGGCTCGATGCGGCGCTGGAGTTTCTGCTCGGGGATCACCTCGAATAACGGTGTGCGGTCTTGGCACCTGAGCCGAAGGCTGCGCACAGGAGAACAATGCGATGAACGATCAGATAAAAGAGCGGCCACCACTGCAGGGCAAGGTGATCCTTGAGCCTGCCATGACGGTGGCCAGTGACGAGCGACCGCCCGCACCAGCCCAGCGGCTGGAGGAGGCGAGTTTCGAGCGCCTCGACGAGCTGGACGAGTTCACCGAGGTGGAGAGCGCCTTCGTCAGCAAACCGCGCCGCCGCCATCGGCTGCTGGCGTGGGGGCTGGGGGCAGTCGGTCTACTCTCGTTGGGCCAGTATGGCGCCTTCCTTTACGATCAATTCCTCACCACCCCGCTCTGGGGCAGCGCCTGGCTGGCGGCCTCGGCGCTGGTGGCGGCGGGGACCGCCAGCGTGGTGGGACGCGAGTGGCTGCGGCTGCGCACCCTCAAGCGGCGCCAGGATGTGCGCTCGCGAGCAGAAGATCTGCTTGCTCATCAGGGAGTCGGGCAGGGGCAGGCCTTTTGCGAAGGGTTGGCGGTCAAAAGTGGCGACAAGGGGCGCGAGGGGTATCAAACCTGGCTGGCCCAGCTCGACGAGAGCCACAGCGATCGGGAGGTGCTGACCCTCTATAGCCAGCTGGTGCTCGGCGAGCGTGACAAGCTGGCCCAGGCGCGGGTGGCCAAATGGTCGGGGGAGGCCGCCGTGCTGGTGGCGCTCAGCCCGCTCGCCACCGTCGACATGATGCTAATGCTGTGGCGCAACCTGCGGATGATCGAGGATATCGCCGATGTCTACGCCATCGAACTTGGCTACTGGAGCCGCATACGTCTGATCCGTCAGGTGTTTCGCAACATGCTCTACGCCGGTGCCACCGAGCTGGTGACCGAGGTGGGGATGGACTTGCTGGGCGCCGAGTTTGCCGCCAAGCTCTCTGCCCGCGCGGCGCAAGGGGTTGGGGCCGGGCTGCTCACCGCTCGCCTTGGCCTGCGCACCATCGAAGCGTGCCGCCCGCTGCCCTGGTGTGCGGACGAGAAACCCAAACTCGGCGAGCTGCGCAAGCGGCTGATCGGCCAGCTGGCGGGGTATCTCAACAAATCCTGATAGCCCTGTCTGCACCTTGCTGCGATGACCCATGCCCCTGTTGTGCTCGCCAAGCCGCAGGGGCATGGTTTTAATCGGCAGATCATTGAGTTGGCAGCAGTGCCCGGTTTTGGCGAGGCGCCCGTTTACGGTTAAGCTGGCAGTCAATCTTACCAATCACACCAATAGTACCAATCGGCAAGGATGCCCGATGAACTTTACCTTTCGCCAGATCCGTTATTTTGTGGCCGTGGCCGACAGCTTTTCAGTGAGTCGTGCCGCCGCCGAGCTGCATATCTCCCAGTCGGCGGTCACCAGCGCCATTCGCGAGCTGGAGACCGAGCTCGGCGCCCCGCTATTTGAGCGCAATCCGCGCGGCGTCACCCTCACCACTCAGGGGCACCAGTTTTTGCTCCACGCCCGCCGCATTCTCGGCGCCATGACCGAGGCGAGCCACTCCCTCAAAGCGGTGGCCCAGCAGGATCAGGGGCGACTCACCATCGGCGTGACCACTCTGGTGGCGGGTTACTACCTCTCTGAGGCGCTTGGCCGCTTTCGCCGTGCCTTTCCGGCGGTACAGATCGAGGTGAAGGAGGATGAACAGCCTTTTCTGGAGCACCAGATCGTCAATGGCGAGGTGGATGTGGGGATCCTGATGACCAACCGCACCATCCGGCAAGAGGCGTTTGATACCGAATTGCTGACCCGTTCGCCGCTGCGGCTCTGGCTGGCCGCCAACCACCCGCTCTGCGCCGAGTCGACCCTCTCGCTCACCGCGCTGGGGGAGGAGCCGATGATCTCGCTGACCGCCGATCAGCTGGATCAGATCATCGGTGGCGGCCTGCGCCGCTACGGCATCTCCCCCCGTATCGTACTGCGCACCGCGTCGGTGGAGGCAGTGCGCAGTCTGGTCGCCAGCCAGCTCGGGGTCGCCCTGCTGCCCGATTTTGCCTATCGCCCCTGGTCGCTGGAGCAGGAGCGGGTCGAGGCGCGCCCCATCAAGGAGCCCATTCCCGCCATCGATATCGGGCTGGTGTGGCGCCGTGGTTCTCGGCTGGATTGGACGGCGCGGGAATTTATCGATATTGCGCGGGATCAGAGCCGGTTGCGGGCCCGTCAGGCGCTCCCTCGCTAGCCATCTCTTGCGGGGTAGCCACCAAAAATCAGATTCATCTGCACTCGATATCGATTTAGCTGATACCTGAGCCATCAAAAATTGAAATATTCATCGTATTGCCACTCCCCTAAGCTCATTGCTGGTTAACAGGATGTTAACGCCAATGGCGGCGTTCCTTCACCTGATGCAAGTCAACACAATGCAAGGAGTGCATGATGAAATTGACCCCTCTGATGCTGGCTCTTGTGCCGGCGCTGCTGGCAGGCCAGACCCAGGCTGCCCCGACCGAGCTCGGCAAGGGTGAAGGCCAGCTCAATATCGTGGCTTGGGCTGGCTACGTTGAGCGTGGCGAGACCGACAAGAACTACGACTGGGTGACCGGATTCGAGAAAGAGACCGGCTGCAAGGTGAGCGTCAAGACGGCGGCCACCTCGGACGAGATGGTGGCGTTGATGAACGAGGGGGGCTTCGATCTGGTGACCGCCTCCGGCGATGCCAGTCTGCGTCTGATTGCCGGTGGCAAGGTGCAGGCGCTCAATCTGGCGCTCATCCCGAGCTACAGCAAGATTGATCCCCGGCTGCAAAATGCCCCCTGGCACACTGTGGATGGCAAGCACTACGGCGTGCCCTACCAGTGGGGCGGCAATATCCTGATGTACAACACCAAGGTGTTCCCCAAGGCACCGGACTCCTGGAACGTGGTATTCGAGGAACAGACCCTGGCGGATGGCAAGTCCAACAAGGGGCGGGTGCAGGCCTTTGACGGCCCGATCCACATCGCCGATGCCGCCCTCTATCTGATGACCCATCAGCCTGCCCTGGGCATCAAGGATCCTTACGAGCTGAACGAGGATCAGTACAAGGCCTCCCTCGATCTACTGCGCAAGCAGCGCCAGCTGGTGGGACGCTACTGGCATGATGCTTTCGTTCAAATCGATGACTTCAAGAACGAAGGGGTGGTCGCGTCAGGCTCCTGGCCGTTCCAGGCCAATGCCCTGATTGCCGACAAGCAGCCTATCGCCACCACTGTGCCGAAAGAGGGAGTGACCGGTTGGGCCGATACCAGCATGGTGCACAGCGATGCCAAGAACCTCACCTGCGCTTACAAGTGGCTGGAGCACTCCCTGAGCAACAAGCTGCAGGGGGATCTCGCCGCCTGGTTTGGCTCGGTGCCTGTGGTACCTGCCGCCTGTGAGGGCAATGCCCTGCTGGGCCCGACCGGGTGCAAAACCAACGGTATCGACAACTTCGATCGGGTTCGCTTCTGGCGCACTCCGGTTTCCCAGTGCAAGAGCCAGGGAACTTGCGTGCCCTATTACCGCTGGGTTTCCGACTATATCGCCATTCTGGGCGGCCGCTAAGGCGGGGTGAGCAAGGTGGTCGGAACCGCTGCCACCTTGCCAACGGCAGGGGAGCTGCGCCTCCTCTGCACGACTGCCGAGAGCGGATAATCAAGCGGGCCGGACAGGAGTCAGGCCCATCCCAGCACAGACAAGGATGCCCTATGAACGCCGTACAATTTGACCGGGTCAGCCGCCACTATGGCGAGGTGAAGGCGGTCGATGACATCTCTTTCCAGATCCCCTCCGGGGAATTCTTTACCCTGCTGGGGCCGAGCGGTTCCGGCAAGACCACTTGCCTGCGGATGATCGCGGGCTTCGAGTACCCGAGCGACGGGGAGATCCGCCTGTTTGGCGAACCCTGCTCCACCGTGCCGCCCTATGATCGCAACCTCAACACCGTGTTTCAGGACTATGCCCTGTTTCCCAACATGGATGTGCGCGACAACATCGGCTATGGCCTGATGCTCAAGGGGGTCGCCAAGGCGGAGCGTTACCGCAAGGTGGACGAGATGCTGGAGCTGGTGCGACTGCCCGGGGTCGGCAAGCGCCGCCCAAGCCAGCTCTCCGGCGGCCAGCGCCAGCGCATCGCCATCGCCCGGGCGCTTATCAACCAGCCACGCATCCTGCTGCTGGATGAGCCGCTGGGGGCCCTCGATCTCAAACTGCGCGAGCAGATGCAGCTTGAGCTCAAGGCGCTGCAACGCCAGCTGGGCATCACCTTTATCTTCGTCACCCACGATCAGCAGGAGGCGCTCTCCATGAGCGACCGGATCTGCATCTTCAGTCAGGGCAAGATCGAGCAGATCGCTGCGCCCGATACCATCTACGACGCTCCGGCGACGCCGTTTGTGGCCCGCTTCGTTGGTACCGTCAATCTGTTCGAAGGGGAGCAGGCCAGACGGCTGTGCGGCGACGGCAGCCAGATGATGGTGCGCCCGGAGCGGATCCGGCTCGCTGAGGCGGGCGCGCCGGGCTGGTCGGGGGAGATCCGCGAGGTGGAGTATCTGGGTCCCTTCGTCCGTTATCGGGTTGATCTCGGGGAGCAGCTCGAGATCATCGTCAACCACCCCAATGAGGGGCAGGCCCGTCTGGCGCGTGGCAGCAGGGTCAGCCTCAGCTGGCCGGAGCAGGCCATCCACCGCCTGAGCGGCGCTCATCAAGGGGCGCAGCCATGAGTGCCCCTCACAGTGCGAGTCTTGCCATGAACCATCAGCCCGAACCTGCCCGTTTCAGGCCGCTGCGGCGCCTCTCGACCCTGCTCTATGGGCGGCCCGGCCTGCTGCTGGCGATCCTGCTGGGGCCGCCGCTGCTGTGGCTCGGCATCATCTACGTCGGCTCCTTGCTGATGCTGCTCTCCAACTCCCTGTTCGGGCTGGACGAGTTCAGCGGTCAGGTGCGCCACGAGCTGGGGCTGCAAAACTTCGTCGCCCTGCTACGGCCGGAGAATCTGGATGTGATCGGCCGCACCGTCGGCATGTCGCTGCTGGTGACCCTGGCCTGCGCCCTGCTCGGTTTTCCGGTGGCCTACTACATGGCGCGCTACACCAGTGGCAAGACTCGGGCGCTGTTCTATGTGGGGATCATGCTGCCGCTCTGGTCCAGCTATCTGGTGCGGGTCTACGCCTGGAAGCTTATTTTGGCCAAGGAGGGGGTAGTGAGCTGGCTGGCCGACAGCATGGGGCTGGAGTGGCTGCTCGATGCCATCCTCTCCCTGCCGGTGATAGGTGGCCCGTCGCTCTCTTTTTCGCGGCTCGGCACCTTTATCGTGTTCGTCTATGTCTGGCTGCCCTTCATGATCCTGCCCATTCAGGCAGCGGTGGAGCGTATACCGCGATCCCTGCTGGAGGCGAGCAGCGATCTGGGGGCGACACCCGCCCAGACATTTCGCAACCTGATCCTGCCGCTGGCGTTGCCCGGTGTGGTGGCGGGCTCCATTTTCACCTTCTCGCTGACCCTCGGTGATTACATCATCCCCGGCATCATCGGCAACTCGACCATGTATATCGGTCAGGTGGTCTACATGCAGCAGGGAACGGCGGGCAATCTGCCCTTTGCCGCCGCCTTCTCGCTGGTGCCGATCCTTATCATCGCCATCTATCTGGCGATTGCGAAACGGTTAGGAGCCTTTGATGCGCTTTGACCCTATCGCTTTGAACCGGCAGCAAGGAGGCCGTCATGTCAGCTAGCTCAGTGAGCAGTCAGGGAGAGCGCCCTTCGGGCCTGCTCAAGTACGCCGCCATCGGTGGCCTTCTGTTCCTGCACTTTCCCATTCTCTTTATCTTCCTCTACGCCTTCACCAGCGAGAGCAAGAGTTACCAGTTTCCGCCCCCCGGACTCACTCTCAAGTGGTTCGAGGTAACCCTCAATCGCCCCGATGTGTGGCGTGCCATCCAGCTGTCACTGGAGGTCGCAGGGCTGGCGACACTGGCGGCCATGATCCTCGGCACCTTGGCAGCAGGGGCCATTGCCCGCAGCCGCTTCTTCGGTCAGGAGGTGGTGTCGCTCTTGCTGGTGCTGCCCATCGCGCTGCCCGGCATTGTCACCGGTATCGCGCTGCGCTCGGCCTACGGCCTGATGGAGATCCCGTTCAGCTTCTGGACCATCGTTATCGGCCACGCCACCTTCTGTGTGGTGGTGGTCTACAACAATGCGCTGGCCCGTTTTCGCCGCACCAACCAGAGCCTCATCGAGGCGTCGATGGATCTCGGGGCCGACGGCTTCCAGACCCTGCGCTACGTGATCCTGCCCAATCTGGCCACGGCGCTGCTGGCGGGGGGCATGCTGGCCTTTGCCCTGAGTTTTGACGAAGTGATCGTCACCACCTTCACGGCGGGCCAGCAGACAACGCTGCCCATCTGGATGTATCAGGAGCTGATCCGCCCCCGAGACAGGCCGGTCACCAACGTGGTGGCCCTCATCATAGTGGCCTTCACCACTATCCCTATTTTGCTTGCCTACTACCTCACTCGCGACACCCATGATGTCGCTGGCAGTGGCAAATGATGACTCAACGCGTGCGCAAGGATGCAACCATGAAACTCTCTACCCAACTCTTGATTGATGGCCAGTTTGTGACCGGCGAGGGGCAGGCCGAACCCATTCTCAACCCGGCCAACGGCGAACAGATCGCCGCCGTGCCCGAAGCCTCGTTTGAACAGGTGAACCGGGCGGTGAACGGTGCCCAGCGCGCCTTCGCCCAGTGGAGCCGCACCACCCCGGCCCAGCGCAGCAACCTGCTGCTGCGTCTGGCGGATCTCGTCGAACGCCACGCCGAGGAGTTTGCGGCGCTGGAATCCCTCAACTGCGGCAAACCCTATCTGGCGGTGCTCAATGACGAGCTGCCCGCGGTGGTGGACTGCTTCCGCTTCTTTGCCGGGGCGGCCCGCTGCCTGCAAGGGCCGCTGGCGGGAGAGTATCTCGAGGGGCACACCAGCATGATCCGCCGCGACCCCATAGGTGTTGTGGGCAGTATCGCCCCCTGGAACTACCCGCTGATGATGGCGGCCTGGAAGATGGCGCCGGTGCTGGCGGCGGGCAATACGGTGGTGCTCAAACCCTCCGAACAGACCCCGCTCACCGCGCTGCGTTTGGCGGAGCTGGCCAGCGAGATCTTTCCCCGCGGCGTTATCAACGTCATCTGCGGGCGGGGCGAGAGTGTGGGGGCGCCGCTGGTGGAGCACCCGCTGGTGCGGATGGTGTCGCTCACCGGCGATATCGCCACCGGTCAGAAGATCCTGCAGAGCGCCGCCCGCACCATGAAGCGCACCCACCTTGAACTGGGGGGCAAGGCGCCGGTGATCATCTTCGACGATGCGGACCTGGAGGCGGTGGTGGCAGGCATTCGCACCTTCGGTTTCTACAACGCAGGCCAGGACTGCACCGCCGCCTGCCGTATCTATGCCCAGGGCAAGATCTACGACAAGTTCGTCGCCGCCATGACCGATGCGGTGGCCTCCATCAAGGTGGGCTGCCAGTACGAGGAGGGGGTCGAGATGGGGCCGCTTATCTCGGACAGACAGCGCAACCGGGTCGCCAGCTTTGTCGAGCGGGCTCAGAGCAGCGGTCATGTGGAGGTAACGGCGGGGGGCAAGATCCGTCCAGGCAACGGCTTCTTCTTCGAGCCGACCCTGATTGTCGGGGCCCGTCAGGAGGATGAGATCGTGCGTCGCGAGGTGTTTGGCCCCGTGGTGTCGGTGACCCGTTTCAACGATGCCGAGCAGGTGGTGCAGTGGGCCAACGACTCGGACTATGGCCTCGCCTCGTCGGTCTGGACCAAAGATCTGAGCCTCGCCAGCAAGGTGGCCAGCCACCTGCAATATGGCTGCACCTGGATCAATACCCACTTCATGCTCACCTCCGAGATGCCCCACGGCGGAATGAAGATGTCGGGCTACGGCAAGGATCTCTCCCTCTATGCGCTGGAGGATTACACTGTGCCGCGCCATATCATGGTCAAGCTGTAGTGGGGATTGGTTAGGGGGGGGGTGTCACAATTTATTTACAACTGTTTCAGGTAGCCGACTCATGGGTCGGCTGCTTTTTTTGTTGCCATTTCGTTACAGTGAAGCCGTGATGAAACGGCAAGGCGCCTGATGTGGCGCCAGAGGATGGAACCGCTATGGCAACCTTTTACACCGCCCACCAGCCGGATGCTGACGGGGTGATCCACTACAGCAACGAGGAGCATGGCACCTGGCAGATCCTGATCGAACGTCAGTTCGCCGCTCTCGATGGCAAGGGGTGTGACGAGTATCTGGCCGGTCTCGACAGACTGGGGCTGCCCCGTGATCGCATCCCCCAGCTGGCCGAGATCAACGCCGTCTTGCAGCCTGCGACCGGCTGGTCGGTGGCGGCGGTGCCTGCACTTATCTCGTTCGATCGCTTCTTCGCCCTGCTGGCCAATCGCCAGTTTCCGGTGGCGACCTTTATCCGGCGCCGGGACGAGCTCGACTACCTGCAAGAGCCCGATATCTTTCACGAGATCTTCGGCCACTGCGCCATGCTGACCAATCCGGCCTTTGCCCACTTCACCCACCTCTACGGTCAGTTGGGGCAGCAGGCGAGCAAGGATCAGCGGGTCTTTCTGGCGCGGCTCTACTGGTTCACCGTGGAGTTTGGCCTCTTGGCCACGCCGGACGGGCTGCGTATCTACGGTGGCGGCATTCTCTCCTCCATCGGCGAGACCGCCTATGCCCTCTCCGGCCAGCCGCTGCTGCAACCCTTCGATCTGTTGACCGTGCTGCGCACTCCCTATCGTATCGACATCATGCAGCCCACCTATTTTGTGCTGCCGAGTCTCGATCATCTCTACCAGCTGACCGGGGAGGAGATCATGGCTGCTCTGGCCGAGGCCAGTCGGCTTGGCCTCTATCCGCCGCGCTTTGAGGTTCCCGCTGGCAAACAGGCGAGCTGACCAAAAGCAAACAACCCTATTTCATTTTCATTAATTTTTCATTAATTCAAGCAGGAGTAACCCATGTCCGAACTGGCCAGCCAGCAGTGTGAAGCGTGTCGCGCCGATGCCCCCAAGGTGAGCGATGAGGAGCTGCGCGAGCTGATGCAGCTTATTCCCGACTGGCAGCCGCTGGTGGAGGAGGGGGCGCTGCAACTGCGGCGGGAATTTACGTTTCGCAACTTCAAGGAGGCGCTGGCCTTTACCAACCGCCTGGGGGAGCTGGCGGAAGCGGAGTTCCATCATCCGGCCATCCTGACCGAGTGGGGGAAGGTGACCGTCAGCTGGTGGACCCACAAGATCGGCGGATTACACCGCAACGACTTCATCATGGCTGCGCGTACAGACCAATTGCCCAGATAATCTGAGAACAGGTTGAGGCGGAGTATCCCCCTTCCTGCATTTCTGACCGAATGGGGGAAGGTGACCGTCAGCTGGTGGATGCATAAGATCGGCGGTTTGCATCGCAACGACTTCATCATGGCGGCGCGCACCGATCAGTTACTCCGGTAATCGCACCCCACACCAGCGTCATCGGTTGACCCGGGCCTGCCTGCGAAAGCGGGGCAGCCCCGCATTTTTATGGGCTGGCGCTCGCACTGGGGGGATCGAGACTGTATTATCCGCTCATTCATAGAGTTAGCTAGGAAGTGTGTCCCGAATGCGTCTTGAAGTCAGCTGTGAAGACCGCCTGGGCCTGACCCGGGAACTGCTCGACCGCTTGGTGGAGCACAATATCGATCTGCGCGGCATCGAAATCGATACCTCAGGCATCATCTATCTCAACTTTCCCGAGCTGGAGTTCAGTGATTTTCAGCACCTGATGCCGGAGATCCGCCGTATTCCCGGCGTCTACGACGTCAAGACCATCCCCTACATGCCTTCCGAGCGAGAGCATCACGAGATCGAGGCGCTGCTCAAGGCGCTGCCGGATCTGGTCTTCTCCCTCGACAGCAAGGGCAAGGTGACCCAGGCCAACCAGTCTGCCCTCACCACCCTCGGCTTGCCGGTGGAGGAGGTGCGCGGGGTGGCGCTCGGTTCGCTGGTCAAGGGGTTCTCCTTCACCCGCTGGCTGGAGGCGAGCGAGATCAAGCCGCAGACCTGCAAGCTCAGTTTCAATGGCGAAGAGTATCTGGCAGATCTGATGCCGCTGTTCGTGGCAGAAGCCCGCGGCAAGCAGGCGCTGGCTGGGGCCGTGGTGGTGCTCAAATCTGCCCGTCGGGTCGGCCTGCACTTCAGCGCGCTTCATGCGGTGGAAGTGGGGGGCTTCGAGCATCTGCAGGCCGAGAGCCCCAAGATGAAAGAGGTGCTGTCGCAAGCGCGCAAACTGGCGATGCAGGATGCGCCGCTGCTGATTGTCGGTGAGACCGGTACCGGCAAGGAGCTGCTGGCCCGTGCCTGTCACGGGGCTAGCCTGCGCTCCAGCCACCCCTTTATGGCCCTCAACTGCGCCGCCATGCCCGATAACGTGGCCGAGAGCGAGCTGTTTGGTTATGCCCCCGGCGCCTTTGGCAACAACACCGAGGGCAAACGCGGCGTGCTGGAGCTGGCGAGCGGCGGCACCCTGATGCTGGACGAGATCGGCGATATGTCTCCCCATCTGCAGACCAAGTTTTTACGGGTGCTGCAGGATGGGGTGTTCCGCCGGGTCGGTGACGAGCAGGAGGTGAAGGTCAACGTGCGTTTCATCTGCACTACCCAGAAGCAGTTGCTGGATCTGGTGCACGAAGGAACCTTCCGCGAGGATCTCTACTATCGCCTCAACGTGCTCAGTCTGGCGCTGCCCCCCCTGCGCGAGCGCAAGGCAGACATCATGGTGCTGGCCCAGCAGTTTGTCTCCCGCTTTGCCAGCGAGTTGCAGCGACCCCGTCCGCGCTTTACCCGCAACATGGCCGACTATCTGACCGCCTACCGCTGGCCGGGCAACGTGCGTCAGCTGCGCAACTGTCTCTACCGCGCCATGACCCTGCTGGAAGGGGATGAACTGGGGCCCGAGCAGATCGACCTGCCGGTGGCGGCCGATACCATGCCGCTGATCGACGAGTGGTTTGAGGGGAATCTCGACGATGCGGTGAAGCGCTTCGAGAGCCAGCTGCTGGCCCGGCTCTATCCCGCCTTCCCGTCGACGCGCCAGCTGGCCAAACGCCTGGGCGTGTCGCATACCGCCATCGCCAACAAGCTGCGGGAATACGGCATCAGCAAGAAGTGATTTCCACCTTGCTGCCTGCCACCAGAGAGCCCGTTACCAGACGGGCTCTCCGTTTTCTTTACACGAACTCGGTAGATGATGGCGGGGTGAGACTTGTCAGGCCAGTGTCAGCCAACTTACTATCTGGGTTCATGTACCCGAACCGCAACGCCATAGCAGCGGTATTGTCAAGGCGACTACCTCCCGATCATGCTGTTACTCTTTTCCCCCCGTTTAACTGCCCGTCTGGCGCTCCTGTTGGTCGCGTTTGGCCTGCTGTTGCCCCGCGCGCTGGCGGAAACGGCCGCAGAGAGCCGGGCGACGGCGGTCAGGGAGCTGGTGCTCGATATCATGAGTTACACCCGCTGGCCCACCGAGCCTGCGGTGCTGCGTATGTGCGTGGCGGCGCCGACCGAATATGCCGGCGCCCTCTTTACCATCGATCGTCAGGCCAATGGCCGTACCGTGCAGGTCCATCGTTACGAGGCGAGCGATCCGGCCATCAGCGATCACTGCGATGTGCTCTATTTGGGAGTGCTCGACGAGCCGACCCGGATTGCGCTGTTTGCCCGCCTGCAGGGGCACCCTGTGCTCAGCATCAGTGAATACAACCACGACTGCTCCACCAGCTCGGTGTTCTGCCTGCAGACCTCGCCGGACAGCGTGCGGGTGCGGTTTAAAGTGAACCTCGATGCCCTGGCCCTGAGCGGCGTGCGGGTGCATCCCGCCGTGCTCAAGCTGGCCCATGCCGACAAGGGGGTCCCATGAGACGACAGGTGAGCGCGGCTCCCCGCCGTCTGACCCTGCGTCAGAGCCTGGGGCGAACCCATCTGGTGGCCGCCATCACAGCCGTCAGCGTGGCGGGACTCTTTTTTACTCTGGTGGCCCTGCTGGTAGTGCGTTTTTACGCCGACCACAATCTGGAGCTGGTAGCCCGCGCCATCAGCTACAGCGCCGAGGCGGCGGTGGTGTTCCACGATGAGGAAGCGGCGAGCGAGGCGCTCAGTGGCATCGTTGCCAAGGAAGAGGTGGCCGAAGCCACTATCGTACTGACCAATGGTCAGCTGCTCGCCAGTTGGGAGCGCCCCAGAAGCAACCCGCTGGTGACGCTCGAAGACTATCTGGCCCAACTGCTGATGCCAGGGCCTGTCAAACTCCCCATGCTGCGGGGTGGTGAGCAGATCGCCACCATCGAGCTGCGTGGCCACGGTGAATACCTGTTGCTATTTTTGCTCTCGGCGCTGCTGGTGATGGTGGTTTGCCTGATGCTGAGCGCCATGGTGGCACTCTATGTGGCTGACCGGATGCAGGTCTCCATCACCGCACCGCTGCGCAAACTGGCACTTGTCGCCCACTCGGTACGCCGACAACGCACCCTGGGGATGCGGGCGCCACCGGCCGATATCGTCGAGATTAACGAGCTGGGGGATGACTTCAACTCCCTGCTGGACGAGCTGCAAGCCTGGCAGGCCCAGCAGGCCCGCGAAAATGCCAGCCTGCTCCATCAGGCGACTCACGATGCCCTCACCGGACTGCCCAATCGCGCCCTGTTTGAAGCGCGGCTCGCGCAGGCCATCTCCCTCGGCGAGCAAGAGGGGTTTGCGCTGCTCTATCTCGACTGCGATCGCTTCAAGCAAATTAATGACACGCTGGGGCACAACGCCGGTGACGATGTGCTGATCGCGCTCTCAAGACGGGTGCAGCATCAGCTGCGTCCGGATGATCTGGTGTTTCGCCTCGGTGGTGACGAGTTTGCGGTGCTGGTTGGCCCACTCCAGCGACAGCATGAGGTGGAAGAGGTGATTGGCCGCATCCAGCAGGCGATGAGCGAACCGGTGGCGCTGCGTGACGGTCGTCAGCTGGTGGCCGGGGTGAGTGTCGGCTTCGCCGTCTATCAGGCGGGCATGAGTGCCAGCGTGCTGTGTGATCAGGCTGATGCAGCCATGTATCTGGCGAAACGGGCGCGCCGCAGCGAACAGCAAACCATCGCCTGACTGGCAAGAATAACAACATAAACAAGGAGCAAACCATGAAGATCACCCACCTGTTGAAAGTGACCCTGCTGGGGTTGATGTTGTCGCTGCTGGCCGGTTGCCAGAGTGCCCCCAAGGGGTTGACCCCGGAGCAAATCGCCGTGCTCAAGGAGCAGGGCTTTTATCTGACCGATGAGGGGTGGACGCTGGATCTGGCCAACCGGGTGCTGTTTGCCAACAACGTGGGGGCGCTCAATCCCCAGACTCGCCAATCCGTTGAAAAACTGGGTAAAACACTGCTTGGTGTAGGGTTGGACAAGGCGCGGGTGGATGGCCACACCGACAATACCGGTGAGAGCAGCTACAACCAGCAGCTCTCCCTGAAGCGGGCCCAGTCGGTGGCCGATGTGCTGGTCTCGGTCGGCATGAAGCCAGCCAATCTGGAGATCCATGGCCGTGGCGAGACCATGCCGCTGGCGGATAACAAGACCAGAGAGGGCCGGGCCGCCAACCGCCGGGTTGCCATCGTCATCAGCGATCAATAACCTTTTCATCGTTTCGTTACCCATAAAAAAGAGCGCCTGATCGGCGCTCTTTTTGATCGCGACAGCTGGGGTCGCGAGGGCATGTGGGGGCAGGGTTACTGCGCGCTATTTTGCCCGTTATTGTCGTGATGGCTGCGCAGGCGGATGTTGATCATCTCCACCACCAGCGAGAAGGCCATGGCGAAGTAGATGTAGCCCTTCGGAATATGCAGGTCCATCCCCTCGGCCATCAGGGCGAAACCGACCAGGGTGAGGAAGGAGAGGGCCAGCATCTTGATGGTGGGATGGCTGTCGACGAAATCACCGATGGATTTGGCGGCAAACATCATGATGAAGACGGCGATCATGATGGCCAGCACCATCACCGGCACGTGATCGGCCATGCCGACTGCGGTGATCACCGAGTCGAGGCTGAACACGATATCGAGGATGGCGATCTGGATCAGGGTGCTGATAAAGCCCGAGGCTGCTTTGCTGACGCTCTCCGGCTCGGCCGCCCCTTCCAGGGTGACGTGGATCTCGTGGGCACTCTTGCCGATGAGGAACAGGCCCCCCAGCAGCAGGATCAGATCGCGGCCGGAGATGGCTTCACCCAGCACGGTGAAGAGCGGATCGGTGAGGCGCATCACCCAGGCCAGCGAGAGCAGCAGCAGGATCCGGGTACCCATGGCGAGCCCCAGACCCAGAATGCGCGCTTTTTGACGCTGCGCCTCCGGCAGGCGACCTACCAGGATGGAGATAAAGATGATGTTGTCGATGCCCAGCACGATTTCGAGCAGGGTAAGGGTGGCGAGTGCGACCCAGGCAGAGGGATCAAGAACCCATTCCAGCATGATTGAACCTTGGTTGAAAATTGGTTGGAAAATTGAAGCAGCGCATTCTAGCAGGGGCGCCACTGCTTGTCCCAGAGGGGGGAAAAGATAAAAATGGTGGCCATCGCAAGGGAGGCTGGCATGTTTCGATTAGGGTTCATTATTAATCCGGTCGCCGGGATTGGCGGCGCAGTGGGGCTCAAGGGCAGTGACGGCGTGGTGGATGAGGCGCTTGCTCGTGGTGCCGTGCCCAAGGCGCAGGAGCGGGCGCGGCAAGCCTTGTTGCCACTGTGCGAGCTGAGCGTCCCGTTCGAACTGCTGACGGTGGCGGGAGAGATGGGGGAGACGATAGCCCGATCTCTGGGACTACCCTGTCGGGTCATCTATCAACCGGTCGGGGAGAGCACCTCGGCCGATGATACCCGCCACGCCGCCGAGTTGCTGTGCGAAGCCGGGGTCGATCTGCTGCTGTTTGCCGGTGGCGATGGCACGGCGCGGGATATCTGCGCCGCGGTGGGGGAGTCTTGCCATGTGCTCGGCATTCCGGCGGGGTGCAAGATCCACTCCGGCGTCTACGGGGTGACGCCTGCCGCCAGCGGGCGGGTGGTGGCGCGGATGATCGCAGGGGAACTGCTCAGCCTGATCGATGCCGAGGTGCGCGACATCGACGAGGAGGCGTTTCGCGCGGGCAAGGTGCGGGCCCGCCACTACGGCCAGCTAAAGGTGCCCGGCGATTTGCGTTACGTACAGGCGGTAAAACAGGGGGGCAAGGAGTCCGAAGAGCTGGTGTTGGCGGATCTCGCTGCCGGTGTGGTGGAGCAGATGGAGCCCGATACCCTCTATCTGATGGGCTCCGGCAGCACGGTGGCAGCCTGTATGGCAGAGCTCGGTCTGGAAAATACTTTGCTCGGTGTGGATCTGGTGGAAAATGGCCGACTTATCGGGCAGGATCTCAGCGCCGCCGAGATCCTGACCCGGATCCGCGGCCGTCGCTGCCGACTGATCATTACCCTGATCGGCGGACAGGGACATCTGTTCGGGCGCGGAAATCAGCAATTGAGTCCTGAGGTGATTCGGTGTGTCGGGCTGGACAATATCCAGGTGCTGGCAACCAAAGCCAAGCTTGCCGCCCTTGCGGGCAGGCCGCTGCTGGTGGACACCGATGATCCGCAATTAAACCGGGCGTTGCGTGGTTATCTGCGAATAACCACGGGATACAAGGATCAGGTCATCTACCCGGTGGCCAACCCGGAATAGGACGCCAAGGACGCTGCTGGCCTGGCGCCAGAGAGCTGCAATCAACCGGATTGCGGTTCCATACCCCCGAATTTTTTGCCGCAAATGAGGCTGCGTTACATGACGATTCACGATTTTGAGCACAAGTTGTTGGGACTGATCGACAGCATGGTTGCCACCGCGACCGACGATGAGCTGTTTGCGGGGGGTTACCTGCGAGGTCATATCTCATTGGCCGTTGCCCGGGCCGAGCTGGAAGGCAAGACTCTGGTGCGGGACGTCAAGAGCTATGTGCTGCGCAGCCTCAACGAGGCGATCTTGCAAGGTGAGCTATCTGAAGAGGATGAAAAACTGGTGCAGGCGATGTGGAGTCGTTTGCAACAAGCTGCAGAAGCTTGATCGGATACACAATTCAAACTGAAGTTTGAGTTTATCCTTCCCCTGAAGTTAGTGAAAGGTTAATAATAAGTTTCGCCTTTTGTTTCAGGGATTAAACTATGGCCTCCTCCTCACGCATTGCCAATAAACTGCCGCTCGAGATGCTCTATCACTGGGAGCGGCAGTGTCCTGATCGAACCTACCTGCGTCAAACCATCAACCGCGAATATGTCGATTTCACCTGGGGTGAAGTGGCCGATGAAGCGCGGCGGATGGTGACGGCCTTGCGTCACCTCGGTCTGGTGGCCGGTGACAAGGTTGCGCTGCTCTCCAAGAACTGCGCCCAGTGGTTTATCGCCGATCTGGCGATGCAGATGGGGCAGTATGTGAGCGTGCCCATCTACCCGACTGCCAACGTCGACACCATCGAATATGTGCTGCGCCACAGCGAAGCCAAGGCGATCTTCGTCGGCAAGCTGGATGACTGGAAGAGTCAGGAGGCGGGCGTCCCCGCCGATCTGCTGCGCATCGCCTTCCCCTATGACACCATGCCGGCCAGCCACCAGTGGGACGATCTGCTGGAGGCGCACGAGCCGATCCCTGACAGCCCGGTACAGGCCCCTGACTCCCTGCTGAGTCTGGTCTACACCTCCGGCAGTACCGGCAAACCGAAAGGGGCCATGCTGAGCGTCGAGCGTTACGCCTGGTCGTGCGAGAAGCTGGTGGAGACGGTGAGCCTGAGCCAGGCCGATCGGGGCTTCTCCTACCTGCCGCTGGCCCATATTACCGAGCGGGTCTACATCTACGGCGGCAGCCTCTATGGCGGTGCTACTATCGCGTTCCCCGAATCACTCGACACCTTTATCGAAGATGTCAAACGCTGCCGTCCCACCGTCTTTATCTCGGTGCCACGGCTGTGGGCCATGTTCCGCATCAAGATCCACGAGAAGCTGCCCCAGAACAAACTGGCGTTGCTGCTCAAGATCCCGCTTATCTCCGGCCTTATCAAACGCAAGCTGCAAAAGGGGTTGGGACTGGATCAGGCCCGGGTACTCGGCTGCGGCTCCGCGCCTGTCTCCCCTGCGCTGCTTGAGTGGTATCTGAGCATCGGTCTCAAGGTGACTGAAGCCTGGGGCATGACCGAGAACCACGCCTACTCCACCATCAACTACCCGTTCCGTGCCGACAAGATCGGCACCGTCGGCAAGGCGGGGATTGGGGTGACCATCAAGATCTCCGACGAGGGGGAGATCCTCTGCCGCTGCGAAGGGATGATGCTGGGTTACTACAAGGATCCCGAGCACAGCGCCGAGGCCATCGATACCGAGGGGTGGCTCCACACCGGCGATATGGGCAAGCTGGACAAGGAGGGTTATCTCACCATCACCGGCCGGATGAAGGATGTGTTCAAGACCGCCAAGGGCAAGTATGTGGCGCCGGTGCCCATCGAGGGGCAGCTGGGGCAGGAACCCATCATCGAACAGCTCTGCGTGATTGGTTACGGCATGCCGCAGCCCATTGCGCTGGTGCAGCTGGCCGAGAGTGCCATGAAGGGCAATCGGGAGGAGGTCAACGCCAGACTGGAAGCGGCGCGGGTGCGGGTCAACGATCAGCTGGAATCCCATGCCAAAATTCGCGGCATTCTGGTAGTGAAGACACCCTGGAATATCGAGAACGGCGTGCTGACCCCCACCATGAAGATCAAGCGTCACCTGCTGGAGCAAAAATATGCCCATGTCGGGGAGCGCTGGCCCTCATCGCAAGTGGTGGTGTGGGAGGAGTAAATCCCGCATTTTCCACATCGCGACAAACAACAACGGCCCTTGATGGGCCGTTGTTGTGTCTGGGTGTTATCACTCGCAGCAATTTGGCGGGCAAGTGAGAAACTCGCTCCCGGTTAGATCTGCGCCAGCGCGGCTGCCAGATCGGCGATCAGGTCGTCCGCATCTTCCACCCCGATACTGAAGCGGATGAGGTCGTCATTGACCCCGGCGGCGAGGCGGCTCGCCTCGTCCATGGCGGCGTGGGTGGTACTGGCCGGATGGCAGGCAAGACTCTCCAAATCGCCCAGACTCACCGCCTGCACGAACAGCTGCAGGTTATCGAGCAGGGTGGCACAGCGCTCAAACCCGCCTTCAAGTTCAATACTCACCATGCCGCCAAAGCCGCTGGCGAAGGCGCCGAGGGCATCGTGGCCCGGATGATTGGCAAGCCCCGGGTAGATCACCTTCTTCACTGCTGGGTGATCAGCCAGGAACTCGGCCACTTTCTGGGCATTGTGCAGGTGGGCATCCATCCGCAGCGGCAGGGTCTTGACCCCACGCTGCAGCAGGTAAGCCTCCTGCGGGCCGATGGGGGAGCCGATATGCTTGAGGGCCACGGTGCGGATCGACTTCATCAGGGCGTGGGAGCCCGCCACCACCCCGGCGATGATGTCGCCGTGGCCGCCCAGATATTTGGTGCCGCTGTGCATCACTACATCGACCCCGAGTTCCAGCGGACGCAGCAGGTAGGGGGTGAGGAAGGTGTTGTCACATACCGTAATGGCGCCCACCTTGCGGGCCGCTTCCACCACCAGCCGCGGATCCACCACCTTGAGGGTGGGGTTGGTCAGGGTTTCGAACAGTACCACCTTGGTGGCGGGGCGGATATTGGCCAGCAGATCCCGGTCGCTCTCGTAGGCGGTGACCTTGATGCCGGCGCGGCTGAAGGTCTGCTTGAGGAACGCATCAGTGCCGCCGTAGAGCGGGCCGATATAGGCTACCTCATCGCCGCTGTCGGCCAGGGCATACATGATGGCGCTCACTGCCGCCATGCCGCTCGCCACCACCAGCGCTTCATCGGCCCCTTCCAGCGCCGCCAGCTTCTGCTCCAGCTCGGCGGTGGTGGGGTTGCCAAAGCGGCTGTAGATAAAGCCGGGGGCCTGACCTGCAAAGCGCTCCTTGCCCGCTTGGGCGTTGAAGTAGCTGAAGGTGCTGCTCTGGTAGAGCGGGGTGGTGAGGGCACCGGTCTGTGGGTCGATCCGCTGGCCGCTGTGTACGCTCATGGTCTTGAATTTCATCGTGTTGCTCCGTGATGGCTAGGCTCTGGCCATGACTTGTTTTGTTGTTCGTTGCTTGTTGTTTTTGTCAGCGCGGGTATGTGCATGCGGCTTGTGGCTTGTGGCTTGTGCATATACCCGGCTGCGGATCTCTGCGCTGCTCAGGCCGGTATCGCTTCGCTCTCTGTGCGCGGGAAGCGAGCGGGCTCTAACGGCCCATAGTGACGCGCCGCCACATCTGGGTGGGAGCGCAGCCGCCCTTTCAGCACGTTCTCCCCCACCTGATTAAAGAGCGGGTTGGTTGGGTCACTCTCCGGCCCTTGCGCCTGCGCTGCCAGCGCGGGGGAGAGGCTGAGCAGGGGCACGGTTGCATCGAGCCGCGCCGCCATAAAGAAGGCGCAGGAGAGGCGCGAGACGCCGGGCGGCGGGCTCACCACCCGATGCAGGGTCGCCTTGAGATAGCCGTTGGAGGCCAGCTCAAGCAGCTCGCCAATATTGACCACCAGCGCACCCGGCAGGGGGGGCGCGGAGATCCAGCCGTTGGCCGTCTCGACCTCAAGCCCCGAATGATTGTCCTGCATCACCAGCGTCAGGTAGCCGGGATCCTTGTGGGCGCCGACCCCCTGACTGCTGCCGCCCGCCTCTTGCCCCGGGTAATGAATCAGCTTCATGTGCTGGTAGGGGGCGCCGCGGATGCTGTCGTCAAACACGTTGGCCGGTTGCTCCAGCACCTCGGCAAAAGCGGCCAGCAGGGTGAGGGTGATGTCGCTCAGCCGATCCTGCCACGCCAGCAGATGGGCTTTCATCTCTGGCAGGGCGGTCGGCCACTGGTTGGGGCCGATCAGCCGCTGCCATGGTTCACGGATCAGGGCCGCAGGCAGGGCTTGCGACTCATTCATGATATCGAACTGCTCCCGCAGATCCGGCCGCGCTCGGGTCAGCTCGGCACCGACCCGGTTGTAGCCGCGAAAGTGGGGGCTGTTGACCATCTGCACCGCCAACTTCTCCTGCACCGGCAGGGCAAAGAAGCGCTCAGCCAGCGCCAAAGTCTCTCGCTGCTCGGTGTCACTCAGGCCATGTCCTGTCAGATAGAAAAAGCCGACGTCGCGGGCGGCCGCGGCCAGCCGGGCCAGCATAGGGCGACGCACCTCGGGTGCCCCGTTGAGGGCAGCCAGATCGATGATCGGCAGTGGTGAATGTTCCATGTGCACCTCCTCACTCTTTCGTTATCTCTGGCGCCATCTCTTCTGCTGCCTCTGGTGCGGGCAGGTCTGATAAGCGGCAAACGGGATGGCGCGACAGTGTGGCGGTATGCGCAGCGGTGTGGCGCCATCTGGAATGAAGGGGATGCTACTGTTCGGTGTTATAAGACGGAAACAACAAATTATTCTTAGTTATATACAAAATTCGAAATGGAATTCGGTGTGTAATGGGGTGGCTGCTTTTTGCGCAGCCATTAAGGGCGGAATGGGAAATGATGGGAAGGAGAGTGATAACCAGAGGCAAGCTACCTGCGGTAAAAATGACCAAAACAGAAAATGGCCACAACAGAAGGGAGGTGGATGCCTCCCTTCTGTTTGAGCGGGTGTTCACCTGACCGGGTGCTCAGGCAAGTGACCGTGCATTCTGGCCTTAACCGATTGCTGGCTCTCAGTAACCCAGGGTAAAGCGCTGGCGCTGGTGAGCCGGTTTTTCCATCTCGTTCAGCACGCCGTCGGCCAGATCACCGGCAGTGATCCCGGCAGGCTGTTCGCCACTAAAGAGCACCTGATCGCCACCAATCCGATAGCCGCCGCGTTTCTCGCCCGGTTCGAGGAACACCGGGGGAGAGACAAAGCGCCAGTCGAGGGTGGTTTCACGACGCAGGGCGGTGAGACCGTCGCGGGCCGCCAGCGCCCCCTGTTTCCACTCGGCCGGAAACTCAGGGGTATCCACCAGTTGCACGCCGGGGGCAACCTCCAGACTGCCGGCGCCACCTACTACCAGCAGCCAGCTGTTGGCCGCTTTGGCTGCTGCGACGATCGCGTTGGCGCCCTTGAGGTACTGGTCGTAGATATCCGGTGTGGTCCAGCCCGGGTTGTAGGCGCTGATCACCCGATCGTGCCCCTTGAGCACCTCGGCCAATGCCTGCGGGTTTTGGGCATCCACCGCCATGGCGGTGACCTGCGGATGGGCGGCCACCTTGCTGACATCGCGGACGATGGCGGTGACGTGATGGCCGCGGCTGACGGCCTCGTTCAGGATGGCTGAACCGACAAAACCGCTGGCACCGATCAGGGCAATCTTCATGGGGAACTCTCCTTCACTGTTGGAATGGGGCTATCCTACGCCGCCATTTATGATTTAATAATCACCTCAAAAATGCATTCACTTATAAGCTGGATTTAATAATGGAACAGCTCAGACGTTACGCCATCTTCGCCGCCGTGGTGGAAGCGGGCAGCATGACAGGGGCAGCCAAATCCCTTGGCATGACCCCCTCCGCCGTCAGTCAGCATATCAGTCAGCTGGAGAGCCTGCTCGGACTGCCCCTGCTCCATCGCTCCACCCGTCGTCTCAGTCTGACCGAGGCGGGAGAGGTGGTGTGGCAAGGGTGTCGGGCGTTGCAGCAGACTCTGAACGAGACCGAGCTGCGCCTCTCGGAGGTGCGCGACGCCCTGCTCGGAGAAGTGCGGATCACTGCCCCGGTGGGGATGGCGGGCCAACCGCTGGCTCTGGCCCTCTCGCCGCTGCTGCAGGCCCACCCCGGCCTCACCATCCAGATCATCGCCGACGACGAGAAGCGGGATCTCATTGCTGAGCGGATCGACGTGGCATTGCGGGTCGGCACTTTGCCCGATTCGACTCTGGTGGCCCGCAAACTGGGGCAGACCCGGATGCTGCTCTGCGCCGCCCCCGCCTATCTGGCGCGCAAGGGGACGCCGCGCACGCCCGCCGATCTGGCCACCCACGACTGGCTTTGCGGCGACATGCTGGGCAACGGTTTGCTGCTGCAGGATGAAAAGGAGGGCGAGCACAGGGTGAGGTTCAAGGCCAAGGTGCTCTGCAATAATGTGTTGCCCTTGCGCCAGTTTGCGCTGGCGGGGCAGGGGATCTCGCTGCAACCGGAGGGGGAGATTGGCGAGGATCTGGCGCAGGGGCGTCTGCTCGAACTGTTGCCCGGTTTTCGGGTGGCACCGATGGAGATCCACGCCATCACGCCGCAGCGGGAGATCCCGGAGAAGGTGCGGCGGGTGGTGGAGGCGCTTCGCAGCTACTTCGGCACGACGATGTCGTCATGAACTGCGCCTTAATGGTTGAGAAAAGGCGCCCGATTATCCTGAAGGGGATTATCCATAAGGCGGTTTGTCCAGAAGAGCGATAGCCCGGATGAGGAGATGGGCATGCTTGACTGTTAAGCATACTTAAAATGAACTGACGGCCCGCACCTGATCTTTGAGCCAATTAAGCCCGGTATCCTGACCGGAGCTCTTGTGCCAACTCATGTAGACGGGGCAATCCTCCGAGAGCCAGGGGAGGGGATAGCTGGCCAGATCCAGTGCCTGCCCCAGCTTCTCCATGTGCCACTGGCTGGCGACGCAAAGCCAGTCGGTACGACTCACCAGATGAAGGGCGGTGAGCAGGGAGTCGCTCTCGTAGGCAATCTGGCGCGGCGGCAGCGGCGCCTTGGTCAGGGTGTTGAGCAGCAAGCTGTCGAGCCGCCTGGTTTGCAATACCACATGCTTTTCGTTGAAGAAGGTGGCCATGTCGGGGGCTTGGCGGATCCTGGGGTGATCCTTGCGGCAGGCGATGCGCAGGGCCTGGGACATGATCTGCTCGTTTTCGATCCCCTGCTCCGCCATCGGCTTGGTGGCCAGCACCAGATCCACGCTGTGCAGATAGAGGCTGTTCTGGCGCAGGGCTTCGTCCTGCACCTGGGTGTTCCACTCCAGTTGACAGTTGGGGGCTTGGGTCTGCAGCAGGTTGTTGAGCTCCGGCAGGAAGAAGATATCGATATCGGGCACCCCCGCGATGCGAAAGGTGCGCCGACTGGTCTGGGGATCAAAGAGATCGGTGCGCTGCAGGCTGCGCTCCATGTCGTGCAGCGGCACCATGATCTCGTGGTGCAGACTGAGCGCTCGCGCCGTGGGGGTGATGCCGCGTCCCTGGCGGACAAACAGCGGCTCGCCCACCAGGGTGGTCAGGCGGCTGATGGCCTGGCTGATGGCCGAGGGGGTCATCTCCATCATCTCGGCGGCCGTGGTGACACCACCATAGCGGATCACCGCATCGAGGACGCGAAAGAGATTGAGATCGACTTGAGACATGGTGGCTACCGTTAAGCAAGATTAAACAGTTAACATACTGAACAGCCTCTTGCCCGGCCAGCATTCCCTGCGATAACTGTGATGTTTCCCTCTCTATTCGTCATCTTCCATCTTGCCGCGAATGCGATCGAGCCTGTTTTGCAGTCATGCTTGAGTCCGGCAGGTGGCCCGCGGCATAGAGCAGCGCGACCAGCAGCAAGCCGCCCAGAAAGAGCCAGCGAGCGCTTCCCCAATGGCCGCTGTCCGTCATCAGGGCCGCCAGCAACAGGGGGCCAAGCAGCTGACCGAAGTTGGCGAGCTGGACAAAAAAGCCCTGCACGATGGCCAGTTGCACCGGCCCCTGACTCACTCCCTGCGCAGACGAGAGGATTGCCGGCGGCGCCATGCCACCCGAAAGGGAGAGGGCGAGGCAGAGTCCATAGGCCCACCACGGCGACAGGCTGGGCCAGAAGGCGAGCATGCCGCACAGCGCCATCAGACCCAGTGCCCAGCTGATGAGCCGATCTCGTGCCACGCCCCTGCGCAGCAGCCATGCCCCCATCAGGTTGCCGGGAATATTGGCGACCACCGCCAGCGCAGAGAGCAGGGCGATCTGGCTTTGGCCAATCCCGGGGCTGCCTCGCAACATGGTTGGCAGCCAGACAAAGAGCGCCCAGAGCATCAGGCTGTAGAGCGTGAACGCCAACCCGTAGCGCCAGAGTGCCTTCTGCCGGAGCACCGTGAGTTGGCGCAGCGGGTGGCCCGAGTTGATCGAGTTTTGGGGTGCCCCTCCCCGCAGTTTATCTGCCGAACGACTGGCGAGCAGAAGCAGCAGGGCCGAGAGTTGCAGAGCCATCAGGATCAGCCAGGCCAGCCGCCAGCCACCTTGCGCCGTGAGCCAGGGGGTGATCAGCATACCCGCCGCCGCACCGAGGGGCAGGTTGACCGCCCACAGGCTCAAGGCCAGCCGTTTATCCTCCTCCCGGGTCACCGCCACGATAAAGGCGGGCATGGCCACCGAGACCAGCAAAAAGCCAATCCCCTCGACAATGCGCGACAGCAGCATCATGGCCAGCCCGGTGGCGGGCAGCGCCAACGCACCGCCTGTGACGATAACCAAAAGCCCGACAACCCCGGTTTGCCGCCCACTCCAGCGGGTCAGCAACAGGCCGAGAAAGATACTACAGAGGATCGCCAGCGTATTGAAAGCTGAGGCGAGATAGCTGGCTTCGACCAGTGTCAGCCCCAGCTCGCTGCGCAGTATGCCGAGTACGGCGGGCACTTTGCCAAGGCAGAGGGCGCCGCTGGCACCGGCAAAAATGGCGAGGAAGACCAGAGGCCAGCGCGTGCTTTGTGGCTGGTGGCCAGTGAGCGTGCTCATGGCCGATATTGGCCGTTGTGCAGCCACTCATCGTTGAGCTGGCCAAGTTCGCCGCGCTGATAGGCATGCAGCCGATCCGCAATGGCGTCGTGGCTGTTCATGACGAAGGGGCCATGTTTGACCAGGGGTTCATTGAGTGCCTGGCCTGAGAGCAGCACGAAGTGGCATGGCTCGGTGGCCTCAAACTGCAGAGCCACCGCCTCGCCGCCATCGGCAGAGAGGCTGACACCCATCCCGTGACCTGCCGGGATGAGGTGCCGCTCTCCCTCAGCCTGCAAAGTCAGCGATCCGGTCAGGGGATAGATCATGGCATTCCAGCCTGCCGCCAGCAGATGGGTGAAGCGGCTGCCGGGCGCGCAATGGCCATCGAGCAGGGTAAAGGGTTGGGGCAGCTCTGCCGAGTGTGGCGCCGTTATCCCGTTGCTGTGGCCTGCGACCACCCGTACTCGCACCCCTTCGCCATGAAATTCGGGGATGGTGGCAGCGGCTGCGTGGACGGCAAAAGGCGACATCATCTTTTGACGGGCAGGCAGGTTGACGAAGATTTGCAGGGCGTGGACATAGGGCGATGCCCCCTCCGGCTGCTCGGTATGTACGGCCCCGCGCCCGGCCGCCAGCCAGTGGAGCGCGCCCGGTTCGATGGGGCCCTGATTGCCGAGGGAGTCGTAGTTGACGTGGGGGCTTGTCGAATCCTCGAACAGATAGGTGACGGCAGAGATCCCGGCGTGGGGATGGGGCTCGAAGGTGGGGGCGGTCATCTGGAAGTGATCCACCATCACCACGGGGTCTATCAGACCGTTGAAAAAGTGTTCGCCAAAATGGCTGGCTGCAAAGCCGCTGCCAATACGCAGCGGTTGGCCCTTGACGGGGGCGGAGAGAGTCAGGCGTCTGGTCATCGATATAACCTCTTGAAGACAAAAGATGCCTTCGGTCATCTGACCGAAGGCGGGGCGAGTTACGACTTCTTGGCACCCCCTTGCATCTGCCACACCAGGGTGGCGAAAGGCATGTCGAGGGCGCTGTAGACATCGTGCGCCTTGGGGTCGACGTTGCTACGCAGCATCTCGACCGCGGCGGAGGCGTAGTCGGTGACCGGGATACCGGCCCCCTGCAAGCGTTGCAGACCTGTGGTGCGCTTGGCTTCGTTGAAGGTGCCGGAGGCGTCGAGTACCACCCGGGCATCATAGCCGGCAGCCTTGGCAGATAGGGCCGGGAAGCTGGCGCAGATCTCGAGGGATACCCCGGCGATGATCAGTTGTTTGCGGCCGGTCTTCTCAATGGCGGCGCGCACGGCAGGATCGTCCCAGGCGTTGATGACGGTGCGGTTGATCACCTTCACATCCGGCAGGGCACTGGTCAGTTCGGGCATGGTGGGGCCCCACATCCCATCGGGCATAGTGGCGGTCACGATCACCGGCACGCCGAGGGCGCGGGCGGCGTTGGCCAGCGCCACCACGTTGTGCTTGAGCTCGCCCACCGTGGTGTCGCGCACGCCGCTCAGCAAACCGACCTGATGGTCGACCAGCAGCAGTACCGCATTGTCTCGGGAGAGCATCTCCAGATAGCGGTTCGGTGATACGGTCGGATGGCTGGCAGCCTCGGCGGCCATGGCCGGTGTCGCTGTGGTGGCCAGCGTGGCGGTCAGGGTCGCCAGACCGAGCAGGGTGGCAGAGCAGATTTGTCGCAGTTTCATGGTGAACTCCTTGTGATATCGGAACAGTCAAACGGCCCTTGCTGGTGGGGCGGATTGCCCGCGCAGCAACCGTCTGATGGGGACAGGGCCATTATGATGGCTGCAAAAATGGCGACAATCTGGTGAAATAGGTTCTTATCGTTCTATTGGTGGAACGATGTGAATGCACCTCACCCTGACCAAGGCTGCCCGATGACACCACTGGAACTTGATTTGAATGATCTCTATCTCTTCACCCATGTGGTGCAGCGGCAGGGATTCACCGCTGCCGCGCGGGCACTTGGCGTACCCAAGTCGCGGATCTCGCGCCGGATCAGGCTGCTGGAGGAACGGCTGGACACCCGGCTGCTGCAACGTACCTCGCGCCAGCTCAGCCTGACCGATGCCGGTGAGGTGCTTTATCGCCACTGTCAGGCGATGCTGGCCGAGGCGCAGGCCGGAGAGGCGGCTGTGCGGCAACGGCAGCAGGAGCCGAGCGGTCTGGTACGGATCAGCGTGCCCATTACCATGGCCGATGCGCTGCTTGCCCGCTTGCTGCCCGCTTTTATGGCGCAATACCCCAAGGTGAGACTCGCCGTGCAAGCCAGCAATCGGCAGGTGGATCTGCTGGAGGAGGGGCTGGATGTGGTGATCCGCGGGGTGGCCTTCGAGCAGCCCCCCTCCAGTCTGGTGCAGGTGCCGCTCTGTACGGTGCAGTGGGGCGTGCTGGCTGCCCCAACGTGGCTCTCTCGCCACGATGCGCTGGCGCATCCACGCCAGCTGGAAGGAGAGGATGCCCTGCTTTTCAGCTCGCTGGAGCGTCAGGCTGACCTGCTTCGGCTACGGCACGACAGTGGGGAGAGTGAGGAGGTGGCGGTCAATGTGCTGTTGCGCAGCGACAATGTGCAAACCCTCAAACAGGCGGCGCTGGCGGGGCTCGGGATGGTGGGCTTGCCACTTTACGCCTGCGTGGGTGAGTTGGCGGATGGGCGGCTGCAACAACTGTTGCCCGAGTGGCGTCCCAAAGATGGCAAGCTGGTGATGCTCTACCCAGCGCGGCGCGGCCTGTCACCGGCGGTCAGAGCCCTCATCGACTTTATCAAGGCGAAGTTGCCTGCACTGCTGGCAGAGGTCGGCCAGCCTCGCTGAGGAGGGCTATCCCTCCATCTTGGTGCGAATGCGCTCGAACAGGCTCTGCAGGCAGGCTTGATCCCGATCGGCGGCCCGCACCGCGCCGTACATATGGCGACGGATACCGCTCCCTAGGGGGCGGGCGCAGAGCATTCCCTGTCTGACAAACTCGTCGCTGGCCCAGCGCGGCAGGGCGGCGACGCCGAGGCCGGCGGCGGCCATCTGCAGCATCACAGAAGTGTTGTCCACCGGCTTGCAGCGGGCGGGCTCCACCCCGGCGGGTTGCAAAAAGCGGCTGAAGATATCCATGCGGCTGCGCTCCACCGGGTAGACCAGCAGCACCTCCGGCCCCAGATCGCCCGGCTCGATGTGGCTCCGGTGGCAGAGGGGATGATCCGGCGCCATCACCAGAGTCAGATCGAAGGCAAACAGCGGCTCGAAGTGGAGATCGCCGCGGGCCTGCACATCGGAGGTGAGCAGCAGATCGAGCTGGCCGCCTAGCAGGGCATTGATGGCATCAAAGCCCGGCACTGACTCCACCTCCAGATCCACCCCGGGCCACTGGCGGCGAAAATCGGGCAACAGTGGCAGCAGCCACTGGATGCAACTGTGGCAATCGAGCGCCAGATGCAGCCTGCCCGCATCGCCGCTCTGCAAGGCCTGAAGCTGTTTCTCGGTCTGGGCCAGGGCGGGCAGTACCTGACGGGCAAGGGCGAGCAGCTGGCTGCCTGCCGCGGTCAGCACCAGCGGGCGGCTTTTGCGCAGGTAAAGCTCCAGATTGAGGCGGGTCTCCAGCTCTTTGAGCTGGTGGGAGAGGGCGGACTGGGTGAGGTTGAGGGTCAGCGCCGCACCGGCCAGCGAGCCCTGCTCGGCCAGCGCGGTCAATGTTTTCAAGTGTTTGATCTCTATCCCTGCATTGCTTGGCACTGCCATAAGATGGCTCCTTGTGAGATTGCGTATGGCGCTGAGGTTACGGTCGGCGGTGGCCTGCTGCGCTTCTTGACTCCGGCACCTCTTGCACCTGTAAAAATCGGCCTCTGTATCCTCGCGGTGAACCTGATTGGCGGTCAGTTGAGGATTATTTGAGAGCCACTTGAAGAGGATTCAATAGCCAGCGTCACCTTATCTTGTCATTTTGGATGTGTAAACATCTGGATGGCTAAATCATCCAGTTTCCCATCAGATGAATGAGCATAAGGAAATGAACCTATGACACGAGCACACACCCTGGGCTTCCCCCGTATCGGCGCCAAGCGCGAGCTGAAATTTGCCCTCGAATCCTACTGGCGTGGCGAGACCACTCAGGCCGAACTCGTTGCCGTGGGCAAGACGCTGCGTGAACGCCACTGGCAGGCCCAGCACGGCGCCGGGGTCAATCTGCTGCCGGTGGGCGACTTTGCCTGGTACGATCAGGTGCTCGGTACCAGCCTGCTGGTGGATGCGGTGCCTGCCCGTCACCGTCATGGCGAGACCGATCTCGACACCCTGTTCCGGGTGGCCCGCGGCCGTGCGCCGACCGGCCCGGCGGCGGCCGCCGCCGAGATGACCAAATGGTTCAACACCAACTATCACTATCTGGTGCCGGAATTCAGCCGTGATCAGCGCTTCAAACTGGGCTGGAGCCAGCTGTTTGACGAGATCGAAGAGGCCAAAGCACTGGGGCTGCCGGTCAAGGCGGTGCTGCTGGGACCGGTCTCTTATCTGTGGCTTGGCAAGGAGAAAGAGAGCGGCTTCTCCCGCCTTGAACTGCTCGATCGCCTGCTCATCGTCTATCAGGAGATCCTGGCCAAGTTGGCCGCCCAGGGAGTGGAGTGGGTACAGATCGATGAACCTGCGCTGACGCTGGACCTGCCGGACGAGTGGCGGCTGGCCTACCTCAACGCCTACGAGCGCCTGAGCGGCCCCTGCAAGCTGCTGCTCACCACCTATTTCGGTTCGGTGGCTCATCAGCGCGACATCATCACCAGCCTCAAGGTAGATGGCCTGCATCTGGATCTGGTGGCCGCCCCCGAGCAGCTGGAGACCCTGGTGCCGCATCTGCCCGCCCAGTGGGTCATCTCCGCCGGGGTGATCAACGGCCGCAACGTCTGGCGTGCCAATCTGGCCAAGCTGGCGCCGACCCTGAAGGCACTGAAAGCCAAGCTCGGCGAGCGACTCTGGGTGGCTTCCTCCTGCTCCCTGCTGCACAGTCCGGTGGATTTGACCCTGGAGCAGGAGCTGGATCCCCAGACCCGCAGCTGGTTCGCCTTCGCCCTGCAAAAATGCTTCGAGCTGGGGCTGCTCAGAGAGTATCTGGATGGCGGCGAGCTCGACAAGATCACCGCCTACAGCCAGCCCATCGTGGATCGGGAGTCCGACAGCCGGGTGCACAAAAAGGCGGTGCAGTCCCGTCTGGCCAGCCTCACCAACAGCGACTTTGATCGCCACAGCCCCTATCCGGTCAGGGCCGAGCTACAGCGCTCGGATCTCAAACTGCCGCTGCTGCCCACTACCACCATTGGCTCCTTCCCGCAGACCTCGCAGATCCGGGTATTGCGGCAGGATTGGCGCGCCGGTCGCATCGACGACAGCGCCTACGAGGCGGGCATTCAGGCCGAGATCCGCGATGCCATCGCGCGTCAGGAGGCGATCGGGCTGGACGTGCTGGTACATGGCGAGGCCGAGCGCAATGACATGGTGGAGTATTTCGGTGAGCTGCTGGATGGCTTTGCCATCACCCGTTTCGGCTGGGTACAGAGCTATGGCTCCCGCTGCGTCAAGCCGCCGGTGATCACCCGCGACATCGACCGCCCGACCCCCATGACCCTGGCGTGGACAAAGTTTGCCCAGAGCCTGACCGACAAGCCGGTGAAGGGGATGCTGACGGGCCCTGTGACCATCCTCTGCTGGTCCTTCCCGCGGGAAGATGTGAGCCGCGAGCAATCCGCCCTGCAAATTGGCCTTGCCATTCGCGACGAGGTGGCAGATCTGGAATCCGCGGGCATCAAGATCATCCAGATCGACGAACCGGCGATCCGCGAAGGCTTGCCCCTGCGCAAGCAGGATCATCAGGCCTATCTCGACTGGGCGGTGCGAGCCTTCCGTCTGAGCGCAAGCCCGGTGGCGGACAGCACCCAGATCCACACTCACATGTGTTACAGCGATTTCAACCTCATCATCGAGGCGGTGGCGGCGCTGGATGCGGATGTGATCACCATCGAGACCAGCCGCAGCCAGATGCAGCTGCTCGAAGCGTTCGAGCGCTTCAACTACCCCAACGAGATTGGCCCGGGCGTCTACGACATCCACTCGCCGAACGTGCCGAGCCAGAGCTGGATTGAGGGGTTGCTGCGCAAAGCCGCCAAACAGATCCCGGCCGAGCGGCTCTGGGTCAACCCGGATTGCGGCCTCAAGACCCGCGGCTGGGAAGAGACAGAAGCCGCCCTCAAGGTGATGGTTGATGCCACCAAGGCGCTGCGGGCCGAGCTGGCGTAACCGGCAAGTCGTGACAGCCATCGGTAAGGTGGCGTGCTGACAAACGAACAAGAGAGGGGAAGCCACAGCTTCCCCTCTCTTTTTTTCGTTGGCCACTTTTTCCACTGGATCCTGAACCTTGCCGCAGCCCGCTTTGCACTAGGCTCAGAGTTGGCAGAAGTGGATGGAGTCGCGGCCATGAGAGTCAGTCTGGGGAGCGCAATCCTGTGGGGATTGCTGATGTGGCAGAGTGTCTGGGCGGCGCCAGCGGCCGAGTTGAAGCTGGTCTACTTTGACGACTTTGCCCCATATTCGTGGCGTGACGAACAGGGCAGGATGCGCGGGCTGATGATCGACGTGATGGATCGGGTGGCTGCGCAGATGGGGCTGCGGGTGCACCACGAAGGCTATCCGTGGCAACGGGCGCAAAAAATGGTGCGGATGGCGCAGGCCGATGGCTTCGTGACCATCGCCACCCGGGAGCGGCGCAGCTATACCCTGATTGTGGAAGAGCCGGTTACCACCACTGTGCTAACCATTTTTACCCAGCGCGCCCATCCCCGCATGGCGGAATTTCAGCGAGCCAGCCGTTTGAGCGACTTCAAATCGCTTACCTTTCTCGACTATTTCGGTAACGGCTGGGGTAAGGAGAACCTGGCGGGCTTCACCGTTCATCACACCATCAATGTCGATAATGTTTTCAAAATGCTGGCGGCGGGTCGGGGGGACCTGATGGTGACCGACCCACTGGTGGCACGTTTCAAACTCAACCAGCTGGGTCTCTCTGGGTTGGTGGTCGAGGTGCCGCTGCAGCTTGCCTCTACCCCGTTCAATCTCTGCATCGGCAAGCACTCCCGCTTCAATACCCGGATAACCGAGTTCAACCGTGCCCTGCAACAGCTGCGACAAAGCGGCGAGTTGGCGCGTATCGTCGAACGCTATCGTTGATACGTTGCCGCCATCTGCTGTTTGCCAACGGCGTGTCTATCTTGGCGCCATATCGGCGATGGTTGCCCAGAAGGCATCGATCAAGGGCCCCTTGCTGTGGGGCGGACGGATAAGGCCAATGGTCCAGCAGGCTTCCCCGTCTCTCAGGGGCAGGGTGAGTACATCCGGGTGCTCTATGGTGGTGGAGGAGGGGACCAGGGTCCAGGCGATCTCTGCCGCCGCGGTGGCGACGCCGGCGGCGAAGTCGTTGACGTACTGGATATCGCGAAAACGCAGCCCGCTCTGGGCCAGATAGTTCATCAGGTGATCGTAAAACGACGGGGCCTTGTCCCGACGCAGGATCGCCAGCGGCTTGTCCACCAGATCCGCCAACTCCCTCACATCGCGGTAGCTGGCGGGCAGCACGGCGACAAAGTGGGCCTCGACCACCGGCAGAGCGTGCCACCCCTTGGGGGCGGGCAGGCGGCAAAAACCGAGATCCAGCTTGCCCTCGCTCAGCGCCAGCAGTTGGTGGTGAGTGGAGAGATCGTTGAGCTCGATAGTCACCTGCGGCCGCTCGGCGCGAAAACGGGCGATGGCGGCGGGCACCAGGATCTTGGTGGCCACACCAAAGCCGATACGCAGGGTGCCGACATTGCCCGCCAGCACGTCGCGGGCGGTGCGCGAGAGCTGCTCGCTCTGGATGACCACAGCGCGGGCATCTTCATACAGCGCCCTGCCCAGTCCGGTGAGGCGAGTGGTACTGGCGTTGCGCTCGAACAGCTCGCCGCCCAGCTCCTCCTCCAGCCGCCTGATCTGTTTGCTCAGGGCCGACTGGGTAACGTGCTGGCGCACCGCTGCCTGGCCGAAGTGCAGCACCTCCCCCAGAGTGACGAAGGCTTTCAGATCCCGTAGCTCCATCAGGGCTCCTTTCATTCCTGTTGGGAATGTTGAATGGTCAAATTTGTCATTGGACGGAATTTTAGAAGTGATGGATGCTTATGCCAATTCATTTCGGGTGCCCCGACAGGGGGCGCCGAGTTATCAGAGATGGCTGACACCATCAGCGCAGAAGGAGCAACACCAGATGCATCACCACAAGTTCAACGACTTCCCGAGCGATTTTCTGTGGGGCGCCGCCTCCGCTGCCTATCAGGTGGAGGGGGGCTGGAATGCCGATGGCAAGGGGCCCTCGGTGTGGGATCTCTTCACCAAACTGCCGGGCAAGACCTTTGAGGGGAGCAACGGTGATGTGGCGGTGGATCACTACCACCGCATGGAAGAGGACGTGGCGCTGATGGCCGAGATGGGGCTCAAGGCCTACCGCTTCTCGGTGAGCTGGCCGCGCATCTACCCCACCGGTCGGGGGAAGGTGAACGAGGCGGGACTGGCCTTCTACGAGAAGCTGATCGACACCCTCTTGGCCCACCAGATCGAGCCGGTACTGACCCTTTATCACTGGGATCTGCCGCAGGCGCTGCAGGATGAGTACGGCGGCTGGGAAGACCGACGGATCATCGACGACTTCGAGCGCTACTGCGTGACCCTCTATCAGCGCTTTGCCGGCAAGGTGAAGTACTGGGTCTCTCTCAACGAGCAGAACTACAACCTGACCAACGCCTATCAGCTCGGCACCCATCCTCCCGCAGTGCAGGATCGCAAGCGCTTCTTTGCCGCCAACCACATTGCGTTTCTGGCCAACGCCCGTGCTATCAAGGCGTTTCGCCAGCATGTGCCAAATGGCCTCATCGGCCCGAGCTTCGCCTATTCCCCTGCCTATCCGGCGTCGTGCGACCCGAAAGATATGCTGGCCTACGAGAACGCCGAGGAGTTCAACAACCTCTGGTGGCTGGATGCCTACTGCTTTGGCCGTTATCCGCAGGCAGCGCTCGCTTACTTGCGGGAAAACGGCGAGGCGCCCGAGATCCTGCCGAGCGATATGGAGCTGCTGCGAGAGGGGACGCCCGACTACATCGGCGTCAACTATTACTACACCCTGACCTACACCGATAACCCCTTGGGCGGTCAGACCCTGCAGCGGATCAACACCACCGGCAAGAAGGGCACAACGCCGTCCAGCGGCATTCCTGGTCTTTACAAGACGGCGCCCAATCCGCACCTTGAGACCAGCAACTGGGACTGGGCCATCGACCCGACCGGGATGCGCATCGCCCTGCGTCGCCTCTCTTCTCGCTATGGTCTGCCGCTGATGATCACCGAGAACGGCCTTGGCGAGTTCGACAAGCTGGAGGCGGGTGATAAGGTGAACGATGCGTACCGCATCGATTATCTGCGCAGCCACGTCAAGGCGTGCCAGGAGGCGATGCAGGATGGGGTGGAATTGCTCGGCTACTGCGCCTGGTCGTTCACCGACATCCTGAGCTGGCTCAATGGCTATCAGAAGCGCTACGGCTTCGTCTATGTGGAGCGTGACGAGCAGGGAGGCTCCCTTCGCCGGATCAAGAAGGCGAGCTTCCACTGGTACAGCCAGGTGATTGCGAGCCAGGGCAAGCAGCTCTGACGATGTATCGCGTCGCGTAACCAGCGGGCCCGGGCAATCCCCGGGCCCGCGCTGTTTTTGGCGGGGGAGAGGGGGCAAGCCGGTTTCTCACCGTGCGACTCATCCCTGTTTGCTGATTTTTGTCCTGCCAAAGCCGCCGACCCCTGCTATTATCTGCGGCCGAACATGAGCCAATAAAAATCAGGATATCGTGATGACTGACCACACTTTTATTCCCGGCAAGGACGCGGCGCTGGAAGACTCCATCGAACGCTTCCAGACCAAGCTGCAAGCCTTGGGCTTTGATATTGAAGAGGCCTCCTGGCTCAACCCCGTGCCGAACGTCTGGTCGGTGCATATTCGCGACAAAGAGTGCGCCCTCTGCTTTACCAACGGCAAGGGTGCCAGCAAGAAGGCGGCCCTCGCGTCTGCCCTTGGCGAATATTTCGAGCGTCTCTCCACCAACTACTTCTTCGCTGACTTCTATCTGGGCGAGCAGGTCGCCAACGGCGATTTCGTTCACTACCCGAACGAGAAGTGGTTCCCTATCGAGGGTGACCAGTTCCCGGCCGGTCTGCTCGACAGCTTCACCCGCAAGTTTTACAACCCGGACGGTGAAGTGACCGCCGACATGCTGGTGGATCTGCAGTCAAACAACGAAGAGCGCGGTATCGTCGCGCTGCCGTTCGAACGCCAGTCCGATCACGAGACCGTCTACATCCCGATGAACATCATCGGCAACCTCTATGTCTCCAACGGCATGAGCGCTGGCAACACCAAGACCGAAGCGCGCACTCAAGCGCTCTCCGAGGTGTTCGAGCGCCACGTGAAGAACAAGATCATCGCTGAGGCCATCAGCTTGCCGCTGATCCCGGACGAGGTGATTGCCCGTTATCCGGGAATTGCCGCCTCCATCGCCGCCCTTGAAGCGGAAGGCTTCCCCATTTACAGCTTCGATGCCTCCCTCGGTGGCCGTTATCCGGTCATCTGTGTGGTGCTGCTCAACCCGAGCAACGGCACCTGCTTTGCCTCCTTCGGCGCCCACCCGCGCTTCGAAGTGGCCTTCGAACGCACCGTGACCGAGCTGCTGCAGGGCCGTGGTCTCAAAGATCTCGACGTGTTCGTGCCGCCGTCATTCGATAACGAGCAGGTAGCGGATCACCATAACCTCGAGACTCACTTCATCGACTCCTCGGGCCTTATCAGCTGGGATCTGTTCAAGCAGGATGCGGACTTCGAGTTTGCCGATTGGGACTTCCGTGGCACCTCGCAGGAGGAGTTCGATCACCTGATCGGCATCTTCCATGAGCTGGAGCAGCCGGTCTATATCGCCGACTACGAGCATCTGGGTGTCTACGCCTGCCGCATCCTGGTGCCGGGCATGTCCGACATCTATCCGGCTGAAGATCTGCTGCTGGCCAACAACAACATGGGCGCCAACCTGCGCGAAGTGATCCTGGCGCTGCCATCACTTGATTGGGATGCCGAGCAGTACATGGCGTTGTTTGACCAGCTGGATGAAGAGGGGCACGACGAGCGTACCCGTGTACGCGAGCTGCTGGGCATCGCCGCTGCCAAGGGTACCGCGCTGCACACCCTGCGCGTTGGCGAGCTGAAAGCCATGCTGGCGCTGGCCGCCGGTGAGCTGGAGACCGCACTGGATCTCATCGACTGGACTATGGAGTTCAACCAGTCGGTGTTCACTGCCGAGCGAGCCAGCTACTACCGCGCCCTGCGTGCCTGCGTCGAGTTGTTCCTCGACGAGGAGCGGGATCCGGAGCAGTATCGCGCCGTCTTCACCCGCATGTATGGTGAAGAGACGCTGGCACAGGCATGGGCCAACGCCACTGGCGAAGCACGCTTCCACGGTCTGGAGGCGGCCGACCTGTCGCTCTCCCAGTTCCCGCTGCACCAGAAGCTGCTGGCGGCTTACGAGAAGCTGCAGAAGGCCAAGCGAGCCCATCACTGGGCGTGATTGTTGCTGTAAAGGAAGGGGCCGAGTGGCCCCTTCTGTTTATCGTGCAGCAAGGCACGGGATAGTTATTCAAAGATGAAATAAAAAACAAAAAATACCCCTAAGGGGGTTGATGGCAGGGCAGGGGATGTGCTGTCGATCTGCAAAGATATCTTGCCAATGCCACATTTCCATGCTCTGGAATAAATTCTTTAAAATCATTGCATTAAAAATGTGATATTTCTGTTTCAGCTGATACCTGGTGTAAAGTGGCGTAGCCATCGCACTAAAATATTTGTAGTAAAATTACATTCGCACTCTGATAAACTTGATCAATGTCAATTTTGGCTATTTGGCCCTTTGTTATGATTTCAACAGGCAAAACATTCAGGTAGAAAATAATTGAAAGCTGAATCTCCATTCGATTGTCTCAAGCCCGAAGCCATCGCTGCACTGGCTGAAGACATCACCTATGCCAAGGCTACCAAGCCGGCATACAAGGTCATTCCACTGGCCATCACCGCAGGCGCTTTCATCGCCATCGCATTTATCTTCTACATCACAGTGACGACCGGAACCGGCTCCATGCCTTGGGGTATGGCCAAGTTGGTGGGCGGTCTCTGCTTCTCTCTCGGACTTATCCTCTGTGTGCTGCTCGGTGCCGAGCTGTTCACCTCCACCACCCTGACGCTGGTGGCCAAGGCTGCCAATCGCATCAGCTGGGCCCAGCTGCTCAAGAACTGGGGTCTGGTCTACTTCGGTAACCTGATTGGTGGTCTGTTGATGGTGGCGCTGATCATCGTTTCTGCAGAGTACACGGCAGCAGACGGTCAGTGGGGCCTTAACGCCCTCAAAGTGGCCCAACACAAAATTCACCACACCTTCTTCGAAGCGGTGGCGCTGGGTATCCTCTGTAACCTGATGGTATGTCTTGCTGCCTGGATGGCCTTTGGTGCCCGCAGCGCGACTGACAAGGTAGTGGTTATGCTGCTGCCGGTTGCCATGTTCGTTGCCTCAGGTTTCGAGCACAGCATCGCAAACATGTTTATGATTCCGGTTGGTATCGCTATCCACAGCGTGGCTAGTCCGGAATTTTGGCAGGCCATCGGCCAGGATCCGGCAACCTTTGCTGACCTGACCGTATCCAACTTCGTCCTACACAACCTCATCCCCGTGACCATCGGCAATATCATCGGTGGTGGCGTGATGGTTGGTCTGACTTACTGGTTTATCTTCCGTCGTCATCATTAAGGATGATTGCGGGATACTACATCAATACCGTGTGAGGTAATGAAAAATGGCAGAACTTAACGAACAGTTCCAAAAAGCATGGGAAGGCTTCGCGGCCGGTGAATGGCAGACCTCTGTCAACACCCGTGACTTCATCCAGAAGAACTACACCCCGTATGAAGGTGACGAGTCCTTCCTGGCTGGCGCGACCGAAGCGACCACCAAGCTGTGGGACAAGGTCATGGAAGGGATCAAAATCGAAAACCGCACTCATGCGCCGGTTGATTTTGATACTGACCTGCCCTCCACCATTACCGCACACGATGCCGGTTATATCGATCAGAGCCTGGAGCAGATCGTTGGTCTGCAGACTGACAAGCCGCTGAAGCGCGCCATCATCGCCAACGGCGGTATCAAGATGGTTAAAACTTCTTGCGAAGTGTACGGTCGTCAACTGGACCCCATGGTCGAGAAGATCTTCACCGAATACCGCAAGACTCACAACCAGGGCGTGTTTGACGTTTACACCAAAGACATCCTGAACTGCCGTAAGTCTGGTGTTATCACCGGTCTGCCGGATGCCTACGGCCGTGGCCGTATCATCGGTGACTACCGTCGTGTTGCTCTGTACGGTGTTGACTTCCTGATGGCCGACAAACTGGCCCAGTTCAAGTCCCTGCAAGCTGACCTGGAAAACGGCGTCAACCTGGAAGCCACCATCCGTCTGCGCGAAGAGATCTCCGAGCAGCACCGTGCCCTGGCACAGATGAAGGTGATGGCTGCCAAGTACGGTTGCGATATCTCCGTACCGGCCAAGAACGCCAAAGAAGCCGTACAGTGGACCTACTTCGCCTACCTGGCGGCAGTCAAGTCCCAGAACGGTGCAGCCATGTCCTTCGGTCGTACCTCCAGCTTCCTGGATATCTACATCGAGCGTGACCTGCAGAAAGGCCTGATCACCGAGCAAGAAGCCCAGGAGCTGATGGACCACATGGTCATGAAGCTGCGTATGGTTCGCTTCCTGCGTACTCCGGAATACGATTCACTGTTCTCCGGCGACCCGATGTGGGCGACCGAGACCCTGGCTGGTATGGGCGTTGACGGCCGTACTCTGGTCACCAAGAACAGCTTCCGTATGCTGAACACCCTGTACACCATGGGCCCGTCCCCTGAGCCGAACCTGACCATCCTGTGGTCCGAGAAGCTGCCGGTCGGTTTCAAGAAGTACTGTGCCAAGGTATCCATCGAGACCTCTTCCGTTCAGTACGAGAACGACGATCTGATGCGTCCGGATTTCAACAACGATGACTACGCCATCGCTTGCTGTGTATCCCCGATGATCGTTGGTAAGCAGATGCAGTTCTTCGGTGCTCGTGCCAACCTGGCCAAGACCATGCTGTATGCAATCAACGGTGGTATGGACGAGAAGCTCAAGATCCAGGTCGGTCCGAAAACCGAGATGGTCAAGTCCGAGTACCTCGACTACAACGACGTAATGGATCGTCTGGACCACTTCATGGATTGGCTGGCCAAGCAATACGTTGCTGCGCTGAACATCATCCACTATATGCACGACAAGTACAGCTACGAAGCCTCTCTGATGGCGCTGCACGACCGTGACGTATATCGCACCATGGCGTGTGGTATCGCTGGTCTGTCCGTAGCCGCTGACTCCCTGTCTGCCATCAAGTACGCCAAGGTCAAGCCGATTCGTGACGAAGATGGCGTTGCCATCGACTTCGAAATCGAAGGCGAATACCCGCAGTTCGGTAACAACGACGCTCGCGTCGATGATATCGCCTGTGACCTGGTTGAGCGCTTCATGAAGAAGATTCAGAAGCTGAACACCTACCGTGGTGCTGTTGCTACCCAGTCTGTTCTGACCATCACCTCCAACGTGGTATATGGCAAGAAGACCGGTAACACCCCGGATGGCCGTCGTGCTGGTGCTCCGTTCGGCCCGGGTGCAAACCCGATGCACGGTCGTGACCAGAAAGGTGCTGTTGCTTCCCTGACTTCCGTAGCCAAGCTGCCGTTCGCTTACGCTAAAGATGGTATCTCCTATACCTTCTCCATCGTTCCGAACGCACTGGGTAAAGATATGGAAGCCCAGAAAGCCAACCTGGCTGGCCTGATGGACGGTTACTTCCACCACGAATCCAACGTAGAGGGTGGTCAGCACCTGAACGTTAACGTGATGAACCGTGAAATGCTGCTGGACGCCATGGAAAACCCGGAGAAATATCCGCAGTTGACCATCCGCGTATCCGGTTATGCCGTTCGCTTCAACTCTTTGACCAAAGAGCAACAGCAAGACGTCATCACTCGTACCTTCACCGCTTCTCTGTAATCGAGACGTAGTGAGCAAAAACCGGCGCCAAGGCGCCGGTTTTTTTATGCATGCGATTCAGGGGGAGTAATCATCCCCTGTGAATCGCCTCCAGTTCCATCGCAACCACAACAGTTGTTACTGGGTATTAGAAGAGGATTAAGGGGAGGGGCTCACCAGGATTGACCTAGGCCCCGTCTGTAATGCGATTATGCTTTATTCGCGCTCTAAGGGGATAGGCGGTTGCTTTGCCTGCCATTGCATCAGTGTTGCTATGGCTCGTGGAACAGCTGATCATGTTTAAGGGGTGAACAGAGGCGCCATCGCGGGTATCAAGCAATACCCATAAGCCTGTGACTATGGAATCATTCTCTGCCTCTGCCTCTGCCTCTGCCTCTGCCTCTGCCTCTGCCTCTGCCTCTGCCTCTGCCTCTGCCTCTGCCTCTGCCTCTGTCTCGGCCTCTCTCAATGCGCAGCTGGGAGGGTGTCTGGTTTAGCCAGCCAGATATGTGTGAAGCTACAAACCCTGCTTGCAGAAACAACAAGGGCTGCACATTGTGCAGCCCTTGTCTCTGGAAAATAGCGGGTTGAGCGCGTTAGCTGGCCCAGGTGATGATGTGATCGATCCATTCACCCGCCTGATCCTCGTGAATGACCTTGCCACGGACGGATTGACCAGCCTGATGCATCGCGGAACGACTGCCGGTCAGCAGAGGATGCCACTCTGGAAGAGCGTCACCTTCAGACAGCAGGCGATATGCGCAAGTTGAGGGGAGCCAGTCATATTCGGCGATCTTGTCATGGGTGATCTGCAGACAGTCAGGCTCTTTTTTGAAACGATTGGCGTAATCAGAGCACTGACAGGTCTTGGTGTTAAGCAAATTGCAGGCGACATTGGTGAAAACCAGTTCGTCGGTATCTTCATCGATCAGCTTGTTGAGGCAGCATTTTCCGCAACCATCGCAGAGGGATTCCCATTCGGATTCAGTCATCTGCTGCAGACTCTTGGTCTGCCAAAAGGGGGCTTGCATCATACCGCTCACTTATTACACCTGATAAAACGCGTGGTTATACCCCTTGTTACCCGGTATTTCAAGGAGAGGGTCACTCCGGTGGACAAATTGTCGTGATCAGCTCAAATGAATGCAATGACTTTCAGCCTCATCATATTGCTCAAACGGGTTCGCTGGTGGGCAGGAAGTCCTGCAGGTTTGAATACTTGGGCTGCATGATTGTCCAGTTCAGATTTTATTTTCTGCTTCTTTATCCGTTGCATCTTTTGATGTTTGTCTGCTTGCAGCAAGCAGGATCAAATGATCTCCGATGCCTACCGTCAGGCTGTTGCAAGCTTGTCTTTCAAATATAGCCGCTGGTCACATATTGTTTGCGCCCTTCTGTCACTGCGACCCGCAGGAGAGCCTGCGTAGGCGTTCGTTTTTTGTCTTAATGATTGAGATAGATATCTTGCTCTGCATAGGCCAGCAGAGGTGTGCCGAGGTTAGTCCGTTTCGCGCCAAAGAAGCGGGTGAGTACGCCAGATTGCTGTCCCAGTCGCTGCAGCTTGACGTGATCCAGCTCGATCTGCTCGGGTAGCCAGGTAAATACGGCGGCGCAGTGACCATTGCCCAGACTGCGCTCCAGGGTTTGCTGCCAGTTCTTGATTTTGGGGCTATGTACCACCAGCACTCTCTTGGGATCGATACCTCGCTCTTCCAGACGGCTGACTGTGGGGCGTCCCGGCGGGGCGATCAACAAGATCCAGCCGGTATGAGCCTCCCCAAGCTTTGTCAGCTCGCTCAGAAACTGATCATCAGACTGGATAGTCACACCATAATGGGGCAACTCCGCTTTGCAGGCGGTTCTGGTTGGCCAGGGCTTGCTCATGACACGATTCATCGCAAAGGGCAGTGAGTGCAGGGGCTGGTTCATATATGGGGTTCCTGTATGAATATCCAAGCTGTATGTGTATACAGTAGTTCTATCCTGTGGCAGTGACAAGGTGTTTTTGCTGAATAATGTGATGGCGTTGGCATGTGTCGTTAGTAAGGTTATGTTTTTAAAGACTATTTAATATAAAACAGACTGGGTGTTTTTCGTACTATGGACAAACCTTGCGTAACCGCCCATGGTTATACAGGTCATTTACAGGAGGTGCCGCCATGGATATCAGTACCTTGCAACGTCTTGATGCCAACATCTTGCTGGGCATCATCAATGAGAAGCTAAGGCTTGAGTGTGACGGGTTGGAGGAGTTGCTGGCCTATTACGATATGAGTGAAGAGCAGTTGGCAGGACGTCTGGATCAGATTGGGTACCATTACGATCCATTGAGTAATCAGTTCAAGGCACATCTTTAAGGGTGCAATGATTGCTTCATATTTATACGGTAATTTTTCAGGCACATTGAAACCGGTTTCAATGTGCCGTCTTGCTGCCTATTTTCAGGGATTTTCAAGGCTTGGCAATCTCTGAAAACCTATTCATGCCAGAATATTTTTATTGTTTCATTAAGCTGATGATAATAAAGGGAATGTTTGTTTTTGTGCGATCAATTAAAGGAAAGGGTTTTCAAGCTTTTCAGGCTGTTTTTATCGGTTAAAGTGTGACTTGCGTTAACTTTTAATTCTGCCGCTTTAGTTAGTATTCTCACGCCGGTACATATTTTGAGATAACAACAGCGCCGGTCCCGCAAGCGGGATAACAATTTTATTTGTAACGAAGGAATATGGTTTATGGCTACCAAGAAGAAGACAGACCAGGATCTCCAACTGGATAAAGATCAGCTCAAGGCGAGTATCGTGCGTCACCTGCGTTCTACCTTGGGAACAAGCGAACAGAAAGCCTCTCCCGAAGCGTGGTGGAAAGCCACTGCGGCGGCCGTCAATGAACAGGTGTACGAGCGCCTGACCCGCACTCAGCAGACTCATTTCAAGAAAGATACTCGTGCGATTCACTATCTCTCTGCTGAATTCCTGATGGGACGATTGACTTCCAACAACCTGCACAACCTCTCCCTCTACAAGACTTGCGAAGAGGCGCTGGGCGAACTCGGTCTGGAACTGACCGACCTGTGCGAGCAAGAGCCGGACATGGCACTTGGCAACGGCGGCCTGGGTCGTCTGGCTGCCTGCTTTATCGACTCGCTGGCCACTCTGAACTATCCGGCGGTTGGTTACGGTATCCACTACGAACACGGTCTGTTCCGTCAGGAAATCCAGGATGGCCGCCAGATCGAGCGTCCGGACTCCTGGCGTGAATATGGCAACCCCTGGGAGATCTGCCGTCCCGAGTCGGTGCAAGAAGTGCCGCTCTATGGCTACGTCGAGACCGTGTTTGGTGACAATGGCGGCCTGAAGAAGGTATGGCACGCCGGTCGCAAGATTAAAGGGGTGCCTTGGGATATTCCGGTGGTCGGTTTTGGCGGTCACACCGTCAACATCCTGCGTTTGTGGGAATCCCGCGCCTCCGAGTTTTTCGACTGGGACGTGTTCAACGCCGGTGGTTACATCGACTCTCAGGCTGAGAAAGCCCAGGCCGAGACCATCTCCAAGGTGCTGTATCCGAACGATGAGACCGATGCAGGTAAAGAGCTGCGTCTGATCCAGCAGTACTTCTTCTGTGCTTGCTCCATCAAGGACATCATGCGCCGCTACAAGCGGGTCCATGGCAGTGACTTCAGCAACTTTGCCGCGCAAATTGCCATTCAGCTCAACGATACTCACCCGACTGTCGCCATCCCGGAACTGATGCGGGTGCTGGTTGACGAGGAAGATCTGAACTGGGATACCGCCTGGGCCATCTGCTATCAGGTCTTCTCTTACACCAACCACACTCTGCTGCCGGAAGCGCTGGAGAAGTGGTCGGTCAGCCTGTTCGAGAAAGTACTGCCTCGCCATCTGGAGGTGATTTACGAGATCAACGCCCGCTTCCTGAACGAGTTGGTGGAGCCCAAGTGGCCGGGCAACGATGCCATCAAGGCCAAGCTCTCCATCATCGAAGAGGGAGCCGTGCGCAAGGTTCGCATGGGCAACCTGTGCGTGATCGGTTCGTCCAAAGTGAACGGTGTGGCCGAGATCCACTCCAAGCTGGTGAAGGAAGATCTCTTCCCCGAGTATGCCGAGCTGTGGCCGGAAAAAATGTGCAACGTGACCAACGGGGTAACCCCGCGTCGCTGGCTGCTGGCCTGCAACCCGGAGCTGGCGGGTCTCTACAACGAAGTGGTGGGCAAGGAGTGGCCGCTGCAACTGGACAAACTGCGTGGCGTGGTGAAGTTTGCCGACGACAAGGCGTTCCAGCAGCAGTTCATGACCATCAAGCGTCACAACAAAGAGAAGCTGGTCAAGGTCATCAAAGACGAAACCGGTATCGATGTCAGTGCCGAGGCGATCTTTGACGTTCAGATCAAGCGTCTGCACGAGTACAAGCGCCAGCAGCTGAACCTTATTCACATCATGGCGCTCTATCGTCGCCTGCTGGCCAACCCGGACTATGACATGCATCCGCGCGTGTTTATCTTCGGCTCCAAAGCGGCGCCCGGTTACAAGCTGGCCAAAGACATCATCTATGCCATCAACAAGCTGGCGGATCGGGTCAATAACGATGCTCGTATCCAGGGTAAGCTGAAAGTGGTGTTCATGCCGAACTACCGCGTGAGTCTGGCCGAGAAGCTGATCCCGGCGGCAGATGTCTCCGAGCAGATCTCCACTGCAGGTTACGAAGCATCCGGTACCGGCAACATGAAGATGGCACTCAACGGTGCAATTACCATCGGGACGCTGGATGGGGCCAACATCGAGATCGCCGAAGAGGCGGGTGCCGAAAACTGTGCCATCTTCGGTCTGAACGTGGACGAAGTGAAGTCGCTTAAGGCGCGCGGTTACAACCCGTACGACTTCTACTATGCCAACTCCGAGCTCAAAGCCGTGCTGGACTGGTTTGATACCGACTACTTCACGCCGGGTCGTCCGGGTGAGCTGGCCTCCATCAAGCGCTCCTTGCTGGAAGGGGGAGACCCTTACCTGACCCTGGCGGACTTCCAGTCCTACTCGGATGCACACAAGCTGATCGATACCTGGTATCGGGATCCTGCGCTGTGGGCGAAGAAGGCCATCATCAACTCGGCCACCATGGGCAAGTTCAACTCCGACCGCTCTATTCAGGACTACGTGGATCGGATCTGGGATCTGCAGGCCTGCAACATCGGCTAAGCGGATTCATAAATGAGAAAACCCCCGCAATGCGGGGGTTTTTGTTTATTGGGGGGGAGGTGGATCAGAGGATATCGCCAACGAAGTAGGCCAGCAGGGCGAGCAACACGGTAAAGACCACGTTCAGAGCCATACCGGCTTTCATCATCTCCCTCTGGCGGATGTGGCCACTGGCAAAGACGATGGCATTGGGCGGCGTGGCGACCGGCAGCATAAAGGCACAGGAGGCACCGATAGCGATCAACACCGACATCACCACAGGTGATACACCCAGCGCCTCGGCGACACCGGCAAACAGGGGAACCAACAGCGCGGCGGTGGCGGTGTTGGAGACCAGCTCGGTCAGGAACACCACGAAGGCGGCCAGCATAAGCAACACAACAAAAATGTTGGCGTTGGAGAGTACGGCCGACAGATGGCTGGCCAGGAATGCGCTGGTACCGGTAGCCTTGAGAATGGCGCTCAGGGTCAGGCCGCCGCCAAACAGCATCAGCACGCCCCAGTCGGTGTTCTGGTTGACGTCATCCCAGCTGGCGACACGGCTGACCACGATGGCCACTATGGCGCCCATGGCAATCAGGGTGTCGAGTTGCGGAATACCGCCAAAGGCGTTGGAGATGGGTTGTGAGCCGATCCAGAGCACAACGGTGGTCAGGAAGATTGCCAGCGTCACTTTACGCTCGCGGGTCCAGTTGATGGTGACATCCTGGATCTCGACGCGGTGGCTGAGACGCGGGCGGGTTACCAGATAGAGCAGGGCAATGCCGCAGGGCATCAGGATCAGCACGACTGGAACACCGAATTTCATCCAGTCAGTGAAGCCAATCCCCATCTGGGCGGCTGCGATGGCGTTGGGTGGGCTACCCACCAGGGTACCGATGCCGCCGATACTGGCGCTGTAGGCGATCCCCAGCAATACGAAGACGAAGGTGGCGCGCTCTTTTTTGCTATCGAGGCGTGCCAGCATACCGATCGCCAGTGGCAGCATCATGGCGGTGGTAGCGGTGTTGCTGATCCACATCGACATGGCGGCTGTGATGGTAAAGAGCAGGATGACGCCCCAACCCAGATGACCATTGGCCAGGTGCATCACCTTGCCTGCCATCAGGGTATCCAGTCCCTGTTTGGAGAGGGCTGCCGCGAGGGCGAAACCGCCAAAAAAGAGGAACAGGATCGGGTTGGCAAAATCGGTGAGGGATTTGCTCATGTCAAACACCCCGAGCACGGTAGCCAGCAGGGGTACCAGCAGCGCGGTGATGGTGACGTGCAGCGCTTCGGTCAGCCAGAGGATGGCAATAAAGACCAGAATGCCCAGCCCCTTGTTGACCATGGGGTCAAACGGGAGCCAGGCGAGCATGGCACAAAGTAGCAAAACATCCAGGATGACGATCCCTGATTTGATGTCCAGCCAGCGAGATGGAGCAGAGGGTACAGCTGATGTGTGCATAATGTTCTCTCGGTTAATTTATGGTTGTTTTTGTGTTGCCGAGATTACATCCATTCACTTGTTTGAAACAGACTCACATGTTGAAAATCAGCCTCTACTCACATACTCATTGATAAAAATGAGGAAATGAACACATAAATAAAACATGTGCGAAATATAAATCAAACATCCATGAACTGTTCCAGCCATTGCTTGAACATGCTCTTGGGCAAGGAGCCATTTATCTGGTTCACCAGTTTGCCCTGTTTGAAGACCATCAGGGTGGGGATGCTGCGAATGGCGTAACGGGCGGCAATGGTGATCTGTTGCTCGGTATCGACTTTGACAAAGCGCATCCGTGGTTCGAGTTCATGGGCAACCTCATGAAATACCGGAGCAAACTGCTGGCAGGGGCCGCACCAGCTGGTCCAGAAATCGACCACGACCGGGATGTCTGAGTTGATCAGGGTATCGAAGTTATCCGCATTCCCGAGGCAAGGGGTCTGGCTGAACAGGAGGGCTTTGCAGCGCCCGCATTTGGCAGATGTATCGATATGGGTAACGGGCAGGCGGTTCCTGGTAAAGCAGTGGCTACAATAAGTAGTGATAAATGACATAATTGGTTCCTTCTAAATCAGCTCTGGCCGGGGATATGATGAAAAGCCAGAATGAAGCAATCGCGAAACAATAGCGAAATATCAGAGCAATAACGGTAACACAGTGCCCAGCGGGAGTGGATAATTCCCCCTGGGTTCATTGCCTGACCGGATAATTCAGCGACCACCAGATGAGAGTCGAGACGGGATGAATAAAGGATCACGGAAAAACCGTGCTGTGCCAGGGCTGATTGTTGCCCTGCTGCTTGCCTTTTCGGGCTACTGCTGGCAGTCGCTCAGTCAGCAGCAGCAGGCCCACAACCTGAACGAAGCGGCCGAGGTGGTGCTGAACCGGATCAACGCCGATACCCTCTATCTGCTTGGGCGGGAGCAGGCCAATGACAGCAATGTCCAGCAGCGCCTGAACCAGTTATCCATCACCCTTGACGGTTTTGTACGGGAAGTCAGAAGCGATCCCGAGCTGGTGCAAGACGACCTTTCCCAGGCTCTGCTTGATGACATGGACAACTATCTGATGGCGCTGGCCAGGCTTCATGCCATTGAGATGGCTATCGAGTACCTCAATGCGCCCCTGCAGGCCCAGATTAAAAAGGTGCGGGGGATAAGCCCGTCAGACAGTGCTCTCCATCGCGACCTGGAGGAGCTTGCGCAACTGAGTAGCTATTTACAGCGCAGTTGGGACAAACGTGAACAGACTACGCTTGACCAGCTGCAACAGCAGTTGCAATCCCGTTATGGCAACTTGCCGGAGATCGCTACCCTGATCCGCCTGAGCAAGGAGATGAGCCAGCAGGTGATTGCCTATCACACCTTGCGTTACCAGCTCATCGACATGCATGTGATCGAGAGTCTGGTGCACTGGAAACTCGACAAGCTGGAGCGCGCCTCCTCTTTGATGAACCGCTTCTATCTGATGGTGCTGTGCGGGGCTTTGATCTGCTTTGCGCTGGTGGCCTTCACCCTGTGGCGCCGCAATCAGAAGCTGAGCGAGTTGTCGCGCCAGACCGGCTTGCTGGCCCAGGCCAAAAGCGATTTTCTGGCCAACATGAGCCACGAGATCCGCACCCCCATGAATGCCATCATAGGTTTTAGCTCGCTGGCACTGCAGACCGAACTGGATCAGCAACAGCGGGACTATCTGGGCAAGATCAAATCCTCATCCGATACCCTGCTGCTGCTGATCAACGACATCCTTGATTTGACCAAGGTGGAGTCCGGCAAGCTGACGTTGGAGGAGATCGACTTCGATCTCAGTGAGCAGCTCGATTCGCTGGCGGGCATGTTTGCCGATCTGGCGGAGCGCAAACACGTGGAAGTGGTTATTCGCAAGTCACCGGAGGTGCCGGTCTTCTTGCGTGGGGATCCCCTGCGATTGGGACAAGTGCTGGTCAATCTGGTGAACAACGCCATCAAGTTTACCGAACGCGGTGAAGTCGAAGTCTGCATCGAGCTGGCCAATCCTCACCCAATGCGGATCCGCTTCAGTGTGCGCGATACCGGCATCGGCATTGCCGAAGAGAAGCAGACCCAACTGTTTCAGGCGTTTACCCAGCTGGAGGCGGGCAATACCCGCAAATATGGCGGCTCGGGGCTCGGGCTCAACATTTCCCAGCGGCTGGTGGAGCTGATGGGGGGGCGGATCACCGTAGAGAGCAAGCCTGGCGTCGGCTCTCTGTTCAAGTTCGATATCCCGATGGCGCAGGCGGTCTACGGCGTGGCTGGACGGAAAGTCTTCTTCGAGAACCAGCCGCTGGTGATGGTGATGGATGACAACGAACTGGTGCTGGATCTGGCCCGGGACATTCTGACTCGCGCGGGAGTGCGAGTGCTGCCGGTTAACTCCCTTTCCCGCGCCCGTCAGCTGCTCCGTGAAGAGGGACCGAATCTGCGGTTGGCGATCCTCGACTGGCGCATGGGTCAGGAGGATGGGCTCGATCTGGCGCTGGAGATGTATCAGCACAGCCAGTGGCGGCGGATCCCCATCCTGATGATCAGTGCCTGGGCCAGAGAGGGGCTACACGCCCGGATGGATAGCATGGGGCTGACCCATTTTCTGCCCAAACCGATGACCGAAAATGCCCTGCTGGCCAAGGTGGACGAGCTGCTCAACGGCAGCTCCTACGAGCTCAACCTGCGCAAGGCCGAGGCACAGGGGGATCAGCAACACTTCAAATCCCTGTTGCAGGGTATCCGAGTGCTGTTGGCGGAAGACAACCGGGTCAATCAGCAGCTCATCATTGAGTATCTGCGGCGCGTCGATGCGGTGGTGTGTGTGGTCAGCAATGGTCGGGAGGCGGTGGAGCGGGTCGCCGAGCAGCCTTTTGACGTGATCCTGATGGATTTGCAGATGCCGGTGCTGGACGGACTCGATGCCACCCGCCAGATCCGCAAGATGGTCGACAAACACGATGTGCCCATCATTGCCCTCACCGCCAGTGCCATGCCCGGTGACAAGGAGCGTTGCCTGGGGGTGGGGATGAATGGCTATGTCACCAAGCCGGTGAGCAAGCTGGATCTCTACAACAACCTGCTGCAGTGGGTAAAGCCGCAAGGGGTGGAGCAGGCGGGGATCATGGAGGTGAAACCGCCGGATATGATCGGGATCCTCGATCTGCAGGATGCACTCAAGCGGCTGGAGCAGGACAAGGAGGCGTTGCAGATCCTGTTCAAGCTGTTCATGTCGGAGCACAAGGACGATCTGTGGGAGATCCGCTCCGCCCTGCGCCGTCAGCAGCCCGAGGTGGCCAGCAAGCTGCTGCACACCCTCAAGGGGGTGTCTGCCAATATCTCGGCGTCCCGTCTGCAATTGGTGGCTGGCGAGCTGGAGTGGCGCCTGCGGCAAAACGAAGTGCTGAGCGAGACGGATCTGGAGCAGTTGCAACAGGTGTTCAGCCAGACCCGGGAAGAGGTGTCACACTTCCTGTTGACCGGTGAGCAGCATGAAAATTCGTATAATCCCTATTCATCAGGGGATGATCGCATGTCACAGTGAATTAAATAGTAATTATTCTCAACCATCCCGGTTCGGGATATGATGAGCTTTCGTTCGAATCGCCTCCAGCCGGAGGCGATTGTTTTCATTCTTCTATTTCTGCGTGGCTTCTCTGATGGCCGCTCCTTGGAGCGGTCACGGGCAGAGAGCGCTAAAGGTTGGTGGTGTGAGCGTATTTCTACGATTGAGCTGGTTTTTCAAGGAGCAGTGGCCCCGTTATCTGGCCGCCATCTCCCTGCTGCTGATGGTGGCCCTGTTGACCGTTATTCCGCCCAAAGTGGTGGGCTGGGTGGTGGATGGCATCACCAGGGGTGGTCTCGACAATGGTACCCTGATGCGCTATCTGGCGGGGCTGTTTGGTCTGGGTGTGCTGATTTATCTGCTGCGCTACGTCTGGCGGGTGATGCTGTTTGGTGCCTCTTACCGTCTGGCCTATGTGTTGCGCAATCGCCTTTTCAGCCATTTCACCCGGATGAGCCCCGATTTTTATCAGCGCCACCGTACTGGCGATTTGATGGCCCATGCCACCAATGACATTCAGGCTGTGGAGATGACCGCTGGCGAAGGGGTGCTGACTCTGGTGGACTCCATCATGGTCGGGGTATTGGTGCTCTCCATCATGTGCAGCCAGTACTCCTGGCAGTTGACGCTGGTCTCCTTGCTGCCGCTGCCGGTGATGGCCTATTTCATGAACCGCTTCGGCACCCAGATCTATACCCAGTTCAAGGCGGCGCAAGGGGCCTTCTCCAGGCTCAACAACAAGACCCAGGAGGCCCTTTCCGGCGTGCGGGTGTTGAAATCCTATGCGGTTGAATCGCTGGAAGATGAAGGCTTTGCCGAGCTGACCAAACAGGCGGGGGAGCGCAATATGGCTGTGGCCCGCATCGATGCCAAATTCGATCCGGTCATCTATCTCTGTATCGGTTGCTCCTACTTCCTCGCGGTGGCGGGGGGCAGTGTGCTGGTGCTGCGCGATGAGTTGACCCTGGGTGAGCTCACTAGCTTCACCATGTACCTTGGCCAGCTGATCTGGCCGATGTTTGCCATCGCCTGGCTGTTCAACATCATCGAGCGGGGCAGCGCCGCCTACTCCCGTATCGAAAGCCTGCTGGGGGAGCGTAGCGATATCGAAGAGCCCACCCAGCCGGCCGCGTTTACCTCTGCCTTTCCTTTGCAGATCAAAGGGGTGAGCTATCAACTTGAGCAGCGCACCCTGCTTGCGGATATCGACGTTACCCTCAAGCAAGGGGGGATGCTCGGGGTTGTGGGGCGCACCGGGGCAGGCAAGAGCTCCCTGCTCAAGCTGTTGATGCGCCTTGCCAATCCGACTCACGGTTCGATTGTCATGGGTGGCGTTCCGATTGACCAGCTGCCGCTCGCCACACTGCGCAGCCAGTTTGCCTATGTGCCGCAGGAGCCATTCCTGTTTTCCACCACTATCGCCGCCAATATCGCCCTCGGCAAACCCGATGCGAGCCGCGAGGAGGTCGAACGGGTGGCGCGCATTGCCTGTGTCCACGATGATATTGTGCGTTTCCCCAAGGGCTATGAGACCGAGGTGGGGGAGAAAGGGGTGACCCTCTCCGGCGGTCAGAAACAGCGGCTGGCCATTGCCCGCGCCCTGCTGCTGGATGCGCCCATTCTGGTGCTCGATGATGCGCTCTCGGCGGTGGATGCCCACACCGAGCAGCAAATTCTGCACGCTCTCAAAGCCCATCGTCGCACCCTGATCCTGGTCAGCCATCGCATGACGGCGGTGGAGCAGGCCGACGAGATCCTGGTGCTGGAGCAGGGAACCATCAGCGAACGGGGTCATCACGGTGCCCTGATGGCGCACAATGGCTGGTATGCAGATATGGTGCGTTATCAGCGTCTCGAAGAAGCGGTGGAGGAGAGCCTGTGAATCCGACCATTAAACGACTGCTCGCCTACTGTGCCCAGTATCCTCGCTGGCTGATCCAGGCAGGGATTTGCCTGCTGCTTGCCACCGGTGCCGAAGTGGCCGGACCGCTGCTGATCAAGCTTTTTATCGATGACTATCTGGCGCCACGCAATATCGTGCTGCCCACCATTGCCCTGATTGCGGCGGGCTATCTGGGTTTGCAGGTGCTGTCGGCGGCTGGCTTCTATTTGCAATCCCTGCGCTTTAACCGCATCGCTCAGGCGGTGGTGCAAACTTTGCGCGAGCAGGTATTTGCCACCGCCATCCGCTTGCCAGCCAGCTACTTTGACAAGCATCGCTCTGGCTCGCTGATTTCCCGCATCACCAACGACACCGAGGCGATCATGAACCTCTATGTGCAGGTGATCGGCTTGCTGGTGCAAAAGGTGGTGCTGCTGTGCGGCATCCTCATCTCCATGGCGCTGCTGGATCTGCGGCTGATGCTGGTCTGCTCCCTGTTGCTGCCCGCCGTGGGCGGGGTGATGTGGCTCTACCAGAAACTGAGTGTGCCGGTGGTGCGAGCGACTCGCAGCCTGCTCTCCGACATCAACAGCCGCCTCAACGAGTCGCTGCAGGGGATGCCGGTCATTCAGGCGATGGTGCAGGAGCGCCACTTTGCCAACGCCTTTGCCGAGGTGAACCAGCAGCACTGGTCGGCACGGATCAAGAGCCTCAAGATCAACGGCATTTTGCTGCGTCCACTCATCGATCTCTTCTACATGATGGTGCTGATCGGCCTGTTGGCGCTGTTCGCCCATGAGGGGGTGAGCCACGCCGGTGCCATTCAGGTGGGGGTGCTCTACGCCTTTATCAGCTATCTGGGGCGGATGATCGAGCCGCTCATCGAGATGACCAATCAGCTCAACCAGCTGCAGCAGGCGATGGTGGCGGGAGAGCGGGTCTTTGCCCTGCTCGATGAAACCCGCGAGAGTACCGAGGGCGAGCTGCTCCCGCTGGAAGGGCGGGTCAGTTTCGAGCGGGTGAGCTTTTCCTACGATGGTGAGCAGCAGGTGCTGCGGGAGGTCAGCTTTGCCGCAAAACCGGGCCAGATGCTGGCGCTGGTGGGCCATACCGGCAGCGGCAAGTCCACCATTATCAGCCTGCTGATGGGCTTCTATCCGCTGGATCAGGGGCAGATCCGTTTCGATGATCACGCACTGGATACCCTGTCGCTGGCGGCGGTGCGCCGCAGCATCGGGCTGGTGCAGCAGGAGCCTTTTATCTTCGTCGGCACCTTGGCGGAGAACCTGCGTCTCGGCCGCGCCGGCATAGATGACGCGCAACTCTGGCAGGCGCTGAGCGAGGTGCAGCTGGCCGAGTTTGTGCGCAGCTTGCCACAGGGGATCAACACCCTGATGGAGGAGGGTGGCAAGAACCTCTCCGCCGGTCAGCGGCAACTGCTCTCCTTTGCCCGTGCACTGGTGGGAGATCCGCGTATCCTCATTCTGGATGAAGCGACGGCGAGTGTGGACTCCCAGACCGAGTTGGCGCTGTCGCAGGCGATCTCTGCTGCCCGTCGTGGCCGCACCACCATCGCCATCGCCCACCGCCTCTCGACCATCGTCGATGCGGACGAGATCCTGCTGCTCTCCCGCGGTCAGGCGAGCGAGCGGGGTACCCATGGTGAGTTGATGGCCCTCGGCGGTCACTATGCCCAGCTGTTCGAGATGCAGAGTCAGGGGGCCTGGCTGGAAGAGAAGCGCGCCTGATCGGCACATTTGCTGTAACAGCGACATGAGCGAAAAGAGGGAACCGGTGCGGTTCCCTCTGTTTTTTTGCGTTGGGCAAAAGGTCGTAACCGTGATCCCTGTGCTTGTCGAATGGCGCAGATGCAGGCAACATGTTGTTTACATTAACTCATCGGATCAGTTCGCATATGGATTTGCAACGCTTCAAAGCCAATCTGGCACTTCGGCTGTTTGCCTGGCGCTATATTCCCGTCATCGGGTTTTGTGCCCCGATCATCGAAGAGATGAACGCCAAGGCGCTGCGCATTCGCATTCCCCTTGGATGGCGTACCCGCAACCACCTGGGCAGCATGTATTTTGGCGCGCTGGCGACCGGCGCCGATCTGGTAGGCGGTCTGCTGGTGATGGAGAAGGGGCGGCAGCGGCGCAAGAAGGTGCACTTCGCCTTCAAGGATGTGCAGGGGGAGTTTTTGAAACGACCGGAGGGGGATGTGCAGTTCGACTGCGCAGCGGGGGAGGAGATTGACGCCATGATCGACGAGTCGCTGGCAAGCGGTCAGCGCATCAATCGCCCCATCCGGGTGGTGGCCACCTGCCCGTCATTGAACGGGGATGAGGCGATGGCGCGTTTTGTGCTGACCCTGTCGATCAAGGCCAGCTAGCGGGTTGCCGGAGAGTGGCTCCCCGAAACGGGTTTAGCCAATCTCCGGGCTGACACCCTCTTTCACCACGACCTTCATGCCGTTGAAGTTGACCACCTGTTCGGCCACGATCTTGCAGCGCTTGCGGGTCTCGACCTGACCGTCCACCTCGACCAGCCCTTCGGCAACGAGGGCTTTGGCGGCGCCGCCACAATCGGCCCACCCCTGATGTTTGATAAGATCACACAAGGCAACGAAGGGGTGACCTTCGAGCAGAAACGTCTCCATGGGAAATCCTCTAGATGGATGAATGCCGGATACAGCAGGGCGACTATTTTAGGCAGTTCGCTCAGGCAAAGAAAGGAAGAGGGGCCACTCGCTGCGAAAAAGTGGCTGATTGTCCTTGAGGTGGCGCTTTCGCAAGACCTGATGGAGAGGTGAGAGGGCCACCCGTGACGTGTCGTGACGCACCTCGTCCCTGCTGGTGTGCCCACATTAGCCCCTGACTGTTAGGATCGGGCCACTTTCAATGGCCCAAGGAACTTTCCATGACACTATCCCGCCTGCTGCTGGCATGCAGCGCCCTTACTCTGTGCGGTGTCGCGCAGGCCAGTACTCCGGTGCAGGTCTCGCTGCCCGGGGTCAATTTGCCCGCGTCCCATCAGGTGGAAGGAGCTCGCGCCTCGCTGCTCTACGGTCGGACCGGTCAGGTGAAGGGTATTGATCTGCCGATCTTCGCCCTCTCAGATGTGGATCAGTTCAGCGGCCTGCAGCTCGGGGTATTCCTGGGTGCTGGCCGGGTGCGCCACCAGTTTGGCGGGGTCGCCATCAACGCCATCAACTGGCACGAAGGGCAGGATACCGGCGTCAATCTGGGGCTGGTCAATCTGACCAACAATGTGCAGGGGCTCAACTGGGGGGCGGTCAATATCGCCAAGGGCAATGCGCTGGCCAACGTCGGCTTCGTCAACTATGCCGAGCGTACCACCTTCCAGATTGGCTTTATCAATGCGACCAAGCACCTCGATGGCTTGCAGATCGGGCTGGCCAACTATGCCGCCAACGGTGTGTTCCCAATTCTGCCGCTGGTGAACTTCCAGAAATCGTTCTGACCAAGGCAGTTCGCTTTGCGTTAAGGGCCTCTGCTGATTACCCTGTGCCTCTTGCAACTTGTGACAGGCGAACAGAGGTAATTGATGACGGCAGGGCAAATGAGTGCAATCGGGATCGGCTGGGATGTGCGTGGCTGGCAGGGCAGTGCCCAGGCGGTGGCCGTGGTGGGCTGGCAGGCCGACTCCAACCGCCTGCACTGGCTCGGGGTGTCGCCGCTGTTTCGTTTGAGCTCGCGAGTGGCGCCGGATCTGGCTGCTCTGCTGCGTCCCGCCCTGCAAAACGAGCTGACCCAGGTGCAGGTAGAAGCCTGCCCGCAACTGGCGCTCGGTATCGATGCGCCGCTCGCCTTTCCCCGCGCCTTGCGGGATCTGCTAAATGGCCAGCCACATAGCTGCGCCGCTCCCGAGCGTGAGATAGACAACCCCTACGCCTATCGCGACTGCGAGCGCTGGTTGTATCAGCAGTACGGCAAGAAGCCGCTCTCGGCCACCTTCGACCGGCTCGGTAACAATGCCACCCTGGCGCTCTCCATGCTGCCGCGACTCTCGGATCTGCAACTGGTGCCGACCGTTGCCCCGAAGGCCAGTCGCGCCGTGCTGGAGGTCTATCCGGCATTGGCCAAAGTCGGCGGCAAGGCCTCCCCGGCACGGCCCGAGCTGGCGGCCTTGCTGCCTGCGGACGTGCTGGCCGGCACCGATCGCTACGATGCGGCGCTCTGCGCCCTGATGGCGCTGCAATATGCCGCTGGTGGCAAGGTGACTGTGTTGCCTGAGCTGATTTCGCCACCCAGTGACATGCCGTGTGATGAGGGATGGGTCTATCACTTTGCCCGTTATGCCGTTGAGCACAGCGGCATGTGATGGACGGTGATGTGGCGCATCATGGCGCCGCTCACTTTGTTGACGTGGGCCAAATGGCGTAAAAAACCTGTCTTTAGTCAGGAAATTGCCTGTTCATCCCGCGCCAAGGTGGCGCATCGTTATCTTCATCCGATATATTGCCCACCTTGCTGATCCTTTGCTGTGGAATTCCCGATGAAATCCGTTCTCTCTATTCAGTCCCACGTGGTCTTTGGTTGTGCCGGCAACAGCGCGGCCGTCTTCCCCATGCGCCGCCTCGGCATGGATGTATGGCCCATCAACACGGTGCAGTTTTCCAACCACACTCAATATGCCCAGGGGTGGCAGGGGATGGCGATGCCGGCGGGCCATATCAGTGCGCTGGTGAAAGGATTGGGCAATATCGAGGTGTTGAGCCAGTGTGACGCCGTGCTGAGCGGCTACCTTGGCTCCGCCGAGCAGGGGGACGAGATCCTGACCGTGGTCAACGCTGTCAAGGCGGCCAACCCCGATGCCATCTACTTCTGCGACCCTGTGATGGGTCACCCGGAGAAGGGGTGTATCGTCGCTCCTGGCGTCACCCGTTTCCTGACCGAGCAGGCGTTGCCGGTGGCCGACATGATGGCCCCCAACCTGCTGGAGCTGGAGACCCTCTGCGATACCCATCTGGCTGATCTGGATCAGACCCGCGCGGCTGCCCATCAGCTGCTGGCCCGCGGCGTCAAGCTGGTGCTGGTCAAACATCTCGGTCGTGCGGCGCAGGACTCCAGCCGCTTCGAGATGCTGCTGGCCACCCCGCAAGGGGATTACTTGATTGCCCGTCCGCTTTATGACTTTGCCCGTCAGCCGGTGGGTGTGGGCGATCTTATCAGCGCCCTGATGCTGGCCAATTTGCTGGCCGGTCACGATGCGGTCAGCGCGTTCGAGCGCACCAACGCCTCGGTGGATGCGGTGCTGCAGGAGACCTGGCGCCAGCAGGCTTACGAGCTGCAACTCATCGCCGCGCAAGATGCCTTCGCCCTGCCAGAGGTTGCAGTGCGAGCGGTGAAACTGCCCTGATACTGCGCTGACTTTCGTCTATCCCGACAAGGGATGGGATGCAAATGAAAAAGGCTTGCCAATGGGCAAGCCTTTTTACTGTTTGCCTGTTTAGTGCGGCAAGCAATCAGGCGCGGGGATGGCGGAGGCGATAACGCTCAGCCATGGCATTGGCCGCTACCATGGCGGCGTAGACATCCTGTTCACTCACGGTCATTGGCATGTTGCCCATGGTATCGAGAGGATCGCAAGCCAACTGCGCCACCTTGCGCCACTCGTTTTCATCAAAGTGGGTGAGCCCCAGCTCTTGCAGCGTCATGGGCAGACCTGCACAGTCGATGATGCGAAACACCTCATCAAGCTCATGTTGCGGGGCGCGCTCAAGCACGAGTTGGGTCAGCAGGCCGAAGACCACCTTCTCGCCATGCTGGGCACGATGGAGCTCCGGGATCAGTGACATGCCGTTGTTGATTGCATGAGCGGCGGCCAGTCCACCGGCTTCTGCGCCGACCCCGCTGAGGTAGATGGTGGCCTCGATAACCTGCTCAAGCGCCGGAGTCGAGACATGGTGGCGTATCGCATCCATGGCCAGCTCGATGTTTTCACCAAGCAGCTCGTAACAGAGCTTTGCCAGACCAAGGCCAGTGCGTGAAGGACGCTTGCCGACCAGATTGAGCCCGTCCGCCCGATAGCAGGCGCGCGCCTCGAAATAGGTGGCCAGGGCATCGCCGACGCCTGCGGAAAAGAAGCGGGGAGGGGCGGCGGCAATGATGGCCGTGTCAGCCAGCACCACGTCCGGATTTTGCGGCAGGAACAGATAGCGCTCAAATTCCCCCGCCTGGTTGTAGATCACCGCCAGTGCCGTACAGGGGGCATCCGTGGAGGCAATCGTCGGGAACAGTACAACCGGACGGCGCAGATAGAAGGCCACGGCCTTGGCGACATCCAGCGTCTTGCCGCCGCCGATCCCGACAATCACGTTCGCACCATATTGCTCTGCAAGGTGGGTCAGGCGGTGGATCTCCTGTTCGGTGCATTCGTAGCGAAACTTGTCGACCACTCCCCTGAGACCTGCCTGCAGGAGCCCCGCCAAAGCTTCTTCCCGTACCCGCTCCAGAATGAACTCATCGCTGATGAGCAACGCATAGTCACCAAAATCTTTAACGTGCTCATGGAGTTGCGGGAGAAGGTGTTGACCGATGATGAACTTTTTGGGGGAGGTAACTGTACGGGGCAAAGTGGGCATCCATTATTCCTCAAGGCAGTGAACAACATAGATTTGATTATCAAATGGGTCTCTCACGATACGCCTGATGATGCAATATATGAAGAAGAAATGGGGGGTGTTTTAATCATTAATTAATCTTTCTGTTTATTTGGTTGTATTTTGGGGCGAGCGATTGGCGGTGTTGAGGCATACAGGATCAATGGCTCTATCGTGGCAATCCGTCGCAAGCCATATTGCTGCAACAAACAGTCACGCTGGCAACAAGCAGGGCCGCTTGGTGCGGCCCTGCTTGTATTTGGATAAGGGATAGGGGATGGTCAGAGCGGCTTGTAGAAGATGATGGTCGCAGCAAGAGAGCCATCGGCGTTGCGTGCAAAGCTCGGGATTTGGCCCGCTTCCAGATAGCCGAGTTGACGATAGAGGTGGGAGGCCACATCACCGGCGCGAGTATCGAGCACCAGCAGCGAACGGCCCGCGGCATGGGCGCCTTGTTCCATTGCCTGCATCAGCGCACGACCGACACCTTTGCCTCTCGCCGTTTGCAGTACCATCAGTTTTTCCACCTCGGCCCGGTGGCGACCGTTGGCCTTGCCACAGAGCGCGAGCTGAATCGCTCCCACGAGCTGTTGTTGCTCAAGGGCCAGCCACAGCTTTCGGTGACCAGCCGCCAGATCCGCTTCAATTCCTTGCCAGTAGCGGGCAGATTCCTCCGTGGTCAGCGGCGGTAAAAAACCGACCGAGGCGCCGCTATCGACACAATCTTGCAGCAGGGGGATGAGCGCACTTTGGTAGGTCGCTGCGCTTTTAACTTCCACAATGTCCATCTGACATCCTTGTCGTTGCGCTGTTATGTGGCTGGCTACCACTGCTGGTTCATATCAGGTGGGGACTTATGCTCGCCGCGAGTACGGCTTGTCAGCGGATCAGCCCCTGCTCAACCAGCCAGGCAAACAGCAGGCGGGAGACGGGGGAGAGCTCGTCGAGATGGCTGCTGTCGAGCCAGCGCAGCTCGGCAATTTCTGCCGAGGCGATCGGGGTGCCGCTTGTTTCGCCGGTGTAGCAGCGCAGTCGCACCTCGACTCCTGCCGGTTTGCCATCGGCCTGGGCGCTGAACTCGCAGACAAAGCGCAGGGTATCGGGTTGCAGGGTGACAGCCAGCTCCTCTGCAATCTCGCGGATCAGCGCCGCCTCGTCGCTCTCGCCCGGTTCCCGCTTGCCACCTGGGATGTAATAGATGTCCTTGCCGTGGGAGCGGGCGCAGAGCAGCTGCTGATCTTTAAAGGTGAGCCAGGCGAGTTTGTCGATCATCCGTTTTCTCTCCAATGGGGTTGCCGTGATGAGCAGTGGCGCATTCAAGCGCACAGTTGTTTTGCATACCGGCAGCCTAACAAAGATGAAGTTGAGTCCCAAGGAGAAAGAGGGGAGATGCCGGAAACGCACTGTTTCCAGCGCGGTGACCGCGTAGCTGAATGAGTGCGCAATGGCTGGTTCACCACAGCCTTCTCGTCCCTAAAAAAGCGGACTGGCGCACATCACGACAGGGCCGGACTGGGCGAAGGCGGGGGCCTTGTGGTTTAATCTTGCCACTTTAGCGGTAGTGGGCGACGGGCCTGCTACCTTGCGTTGGCAAGATGCAGGTGAGCAAGATGCAAGTGACAGCAGAGAGCAAGTTTATCGGACTCGGGGTAGCGGGCAATTTTGCCGGTCATCTGGAGCAGGCGGGTGAAGCGTCGGATTTCGTGGCGGTCGTGGTGCGCGATACCACCGCACCCAAGGCGCTGTTCCCCTTCTTCGTGCCGGGCCATCCGGGTCAGCTCGGGGTGTACCCGCTGAGCAATAACGCCATCTTCCTGCCGGAGGCGGCGGTCAGTGGTGACGAAAAGGTGCAGATCGAGCCGGAAGTGGCCCTCTGGTGTGAGCTGGAGTATGCCGACAAGCAGGTGGTGGCAATCCATCCCCGTGCCTTTGGCGCCTATAACGACTGCTCCATCCGTCGTCCCAACGCCAAGAAGATCAGCGAGAAGAAGAACTGGGGCGAAGAGAGCAAGGGGTTGGCGGCCAATCTGCTGCCGCTTTCCGGTTTTGCCGCCGGTTGCGAGCTCGATGAGTATCGCATCGCTTGCTATCTGGAGCGCGATGGCGAGCTGCACGCTTACGGGGTAGACAGCGCCGCCATCGACTACAGCTACTTCCACGGCAAGCTGCTCGACTGGGTCATCGACAAGTTCAACCATCAGCAGGATGAGGGGCCGGCGGAGCACATTCAGGGGCTGCTGGCACAGGCGGGACATCCTCCCCATGCGCTCATCAGTATCGGTGCCACTCGCTATACCCCGTTTGGCGAGACCCACTTCCTCAAACCGGGCGACACTTCCTGCGTGGTGGTCTATCCGGGCAGCCGTTATAGCGAAGCGGATATTCGCGAAGCGATCCGTAGCCGCCACTTTGGCGCTGATATGTCGGTGCTGCTGCAGACGGTGCAGGCGCGCTAATCAGGTTGGCTCGCGGGGAGGCCACAGCCATCCTGCTGGCTGCAACAAAGAGTCATTGATGAAGATTGATACTGCAACGCGGGCCGATTATCCGGCCCTGATCGAGCTGTGGGAGGCCTCGGTGCGGGCGACCCACCACTTTCTGCAGGAGGCCGAGATCCTCGCGCTTAAACCGCTTATTCTGGAGCACTACTTCGATGCGGTGACACTGCACAGTGCCCGCACAGAAGAGGGGCAGATTACGGGTTTTAGCGGAGTGTACGAGGGCAAGCTGGAGATGCTGTTTGTGGCTCCCGAGGCGCGTGGTAGTGGCATGGGGCGTTTGCTGGTGGCCATGCCATCACGCAGGGCGGCGCGACGCAGGTTGACGTCAACGAGCAGAACGAACAGGCGGTGGGCTTCTATCTGAAGATGGGATTCACCGTGACGGGTCGTTCGCCGCTGGATGGTCAGGGCAAGCCCTATCCGCTGTTGCATATGGCGCTGGCGCCGACCTGATCGTGCCTGATGAGGCGCAGTACCCATAAACCAACGGGGGATGGCATCAGCCATCCCCCGTTTATTTGATCGTGATTGTTACTTGCTGGCGACCTTGTTCACCACCTTGATCAGCTGATAGCGCACGGAGGGGGCATCGGCCGGCACATCGGTGAGCTGCTCCTTGCTGACAGTGAGCTGGTAGCGATAGCCAGGCTCGAACTGGAAACCTTCGATATTCTGGTAGAACAGCGTCCAGGGCTGCTGCTCATCACTGCGAACCTGCATGCACTGCATCGGGCCAACTCCGACGCAATCGACCAGCTGGCTGTTGATATAGAGGGTCTCCCCCTGTGACGGGGCGGGGGCGCTCTGGCAGGCGGTCAGCAGCAAGGCTGCGCTGATAAACAGTGGTTTCATGATGGACTCCTTAACGCGAAAGGGGGCATTAGAGCGGCAAACAAAAAGGCGGTCAATGACCGCCTTTGTAACAAACCATATCAGCGCAGTGGTTAGCGCTGCTCGAGTGGAGTGAACTCGCGCAGTGGGTGGCCCACGTAGAGCTGGCGTGGACGACCAATCTTGCTGTCCGGGTCTGAGTGGAACTCGTTCCAGTGCGCAATCCAGCCAATGGTGCGGGAGATGGCGAAGATCACGGTGAACATGCTCATCGGGATGCCGATCGCCTTCATGATGATGCCGGAGTAGAAGTCCACGTTCGGGTAGAGTTTCTTCTCGACGAAGTAGGGGTCGGAGAGCGCAATGCGCTCCAGCTCCATGGCTACGTCCAGCAGCGGATCCTTGATCTGCAGCTCGGTCAGTACTTCGTGGCAGGTTTCGCGCATCACGGTGGCACGGGGGTCGTGGTTCTTGTAGACGCGGTGACCAAAGCCCATCAGACGGAACGGATCATTCTTGTCCTTGGCCTTGGCGATGTACTCGGGGATGCGATCCACCGAGCCGATCTCTTCCAGCATGCGCAGGCAGGCTTCGTTGGCACCACCATGGGCCGGTCCCCACAGGGAGGCGATCCCCGCGGCGATACAGGCGAACGGGTTGGCACCGGAGGAGCCAGCCAGACGAACGGTGGAAGTGGAGGCGTTCTGCTCGTGATCTGCATGGAGGGTAAAGATACGATCCATGGCGCGTTCAACGATGGGGTTGACCTTGTACTCTTCGGTCGGCACGCCAAACATCATGTGCAGGAAGTTACCGGCATAGGAGAGGGCGTTACGTGGCTGCATGAACGGCTGGCCGATGGAGTACTTGTAACACATGGCTGCCAGAGTCGGCATCTTGGAGAGCAGACGGAAGGCACAGATCTCGCGATGCTGCTCGTTGTTGATGTCGAGGGCATCGTGATAGAAGGCGGAGAGGGCGCTGACTACACCGCACATGATGGCCATGGGGTGGGAGTCGCGACGGAAGCCGCGGAAGAAGAAGGCGATCTGCTCGTGCACCATGGTGTGGCGGGTGACCAGGCGTTCGAATTCGGCATATTGGGCCTTGGTCGGCGCTTCGCCGTACAACAGGATATAGCAGACTTCCAGATAGGTGGCCTGGGTGGCCAACTGGGCGATGGGGTAACCACGGTGCAGCAAGACACCCTGATCCCCGTCAATGTAGGTAATGGCAGATTTGCAAGAACCGGTGGCCATAAAACCGGGGTCAAAGGTGAAATACCCCTGTGATCCCAATTTTCTGACATCGATGACATCCGGGCCGATGGTGCCGGAGAGGATCGGCAGTTCGACCGGATCTTTTCCGGGCAGGTGTAGGGTGGCTATCTTATCAGCCATAGCACGTCTCCTTTGCTCTTTATAATTTGGTTCCAGTCCTACTCTATTACGACTTTTATGACGCTGGCAAAGGTTGTTACCCATACCGAAGTGGCTGGAGCGCCTTATTTGAAACAGAGTTCCTTATCAATGTCAATTTTGCTGGAACCCCATTAATGGCATTAATGAAATGTTAAATTAAATATGCGATCGAGTTTGCGGTTTTGTGTTTTCTTTGTAGCTAATTGATTGTCTTCGGTTAAGGCCGCCGATATACTGCGCCACGTGGGTCATGGCTGCGGGTGTTTGAAACGCTTTGGCAAAGCCTGATGTGAAACCGAAAACTCGCGTTTTGGCTTTTTCAGAGTGTTTTGGTAACAAAAAACCAACAATCACCATTCCGTGCCCTCAAGTGTGAGTTAAAACAATAACTAACGTGCTCAATGGAGCTGAGTGGGCAAGCGTGAAAAACAAACAGAGACCGGTCAACCTCGACCTACAGACGATCAGCTTTCCTGTCACTGCCATTGCATCCATCCTGCACCGTGTTTCAGGGGTCATTACCTTTGTTGCACTGGGCATCTTGCTGTGGATGCTTGGTACTTCACTCGCCTCTCCCGAAGGGTTTGAAACCGTGGTTGCCATCATGGACAACTTCTTGGTCAAACTCGTGTTGTGGGGGATCCTGACTGCGCTGGCATACCACATTGTGGGCGGCTTGCGTCATCTGGTCATGGATATGGGCTATTGGGAAGAGCTGGAATCCGGCAATCAGAGCGCCCGCGTGGCCTTCGTGATCACCGCGATCCTGGCTGTATTGGCGGGAGTGCTTGTATGGTAACCAATTCTGCAACCTTCGGGCGCAGCGGCGTTCATGATTATATCCTGATCCGCGCCACCGCCCTCATCATGACCTGTTATGTCCTCTATCTGGTGGGCTTTGTCGCGTTCAACGACATCACCTACGAGGTGTGGGCAGGCTTCTTCGCCAAAACATTCACCAAAGTATTCACCCTGTTGACCCTGCTCTGCGTACTCATCCACGCCTGGATTGGTCTGTGGCAGGTGCTGACTGACTATATCAAGCCGGTAGGGCTGCGCGGGGCGCTGCAATTTGCCCTGGTCGTGGTGCTGTTTGTCTATCTGATGACGGGTTTCGTCGTGCTGTGGGGTGTGTAAGGTGACTATTCCAACTCGTGAATTTGATGCGGTGGTGATTGGTGCCGGTGGTGCCGGTATGCGCGCCGCGCTGCAGATTGCCCAGTCCGGCAAGAGCTGCGCTCTGTTGTCCAAGGTTTTTCCAACCCGTTCTCACACTGTCTCCGCCCAGGGCGGGATCACGGTTGCGCTGGGCAATGCCCACGATGACAACTGGCAGTGGCATATGTATGACACGGTAAAAGGTTCCGATTACATCGGTGATCAGGAAGCCATCGAGTACATGTGCAAAACCGGCCCCGAGGCTATCTATGAGCTGGAGAACATGGGCTTGCCCTTCTCCCGTTTCGACAACGGGTCTGTCTACCAGCGTCCGTTTGGTGGTCAGTCCAAGAATTTCGGTGGCGAGCAGGCTGCTCGTACCGCAGCGGCCGCCGACCGTACCGGTCACGCCCTGCTGCACACCCTCTATCAGCAGAACGTCAAGAACAAGACCACCGTTTTCTCCGAGTGGTATGCGCTGGATCTGGTGAAAAACCAGGATGGCCATGTGGTGGGTTGTACCGCCATCGATATGGAGAGCGGTGAAGTGGTCTACTTCAAGGCCAAGGCCACCGTGCTGGCGACTGGCGGTGCCGGTCGTATCTACCAGTCCACCACCAACGCCCACATCAATACAGGTGACGGTGTCGGTATGGCGCTGCGTGCTGGCGTCGGCGTGCAGGACATGGAGATGTGGCAGTTCCACCCGACCGGCATCGCCGGAGCAGGGGTGCTGGTAACCGAAGGCTGCCGTGGTGAAGGCGGCTATCTGCTCAATAAAGATGGCGAGCGCTTCATGGAGCGTTACGCCCCGAACGCCAAGGACTTGGCCGGTCGCGACGTGGTGGCCCGCTCCATCATGATCGAGATCCGTGAAGGCCGTGGCTGCGACGGTCCCTGGGGCCCACACATCAAGCTCAAGCTGGATCACCTCGGCAAAGAGGTGCTGGAATCCCGTCTGCCGGGGATCTGCGAGCTCTCTCGCACCTTCGCCCACGTGGATCCGGTCAAAGAGCCGATCCCGATCATCCCGACCTGCCACTACATGATGGGCGGCGTGCCGACCAACGTGAATGGCCAGTGCCTGACCCAGGACAAGAACGGCAACGATGTGCCGGTGGTCGGTCTGTTTGCGGTGGGCGAGATTGCCTGCGTCTCCGTACACGGTGCCAACCGTCTGGGTGGCAACTCCCTGCTGGATCTGGTGGTCTTCGGCCGCGCGGCCGGCATGCATCTGGTCAACACCCTGGGCGAGATGGATCACGGCCGTGATGCTTCCGAGTCGGATCTGGATGCCGCATTGTCCCGCTTCAACCGCTGGGAAAATTGCCGTGACGGGGAAGACCCGGTGCAGATCCGCAAAGACCTGCAGCGCTGCATGCAGAACAACTTCTCGGTGTTCCGCGAAGGTGCGGCGATGGCAGAAGGGCTGGCCGAACTCAAGGTTATCCGCGAGCGCCTCAAGTCAGCCCGTCTGGATGACACCTCCAAAGAGTTCAACACCCAGCGCATCGAGTGCCTGGAGCTGGACAACCTGATGGAGACGGCGTTTGCCACGGCGGTTGCCGCCAACTTCCGTACCGAGAGTCGCGGTGCTCACTGCCGCTTCGACTTCCCGGATCGCGACGATGAGAACTGGCTGTGCCACAGCCTCTATCATCCGGACACCGAGTCCATGACCCGTCGCGCTGTCAACATGTCACCCAAGACCCGTGAGGCGTTCCCGCCCAAGGTCCGGACTTACTGATTGCGGAGCCAGCCCTATGAACGTCACATTCTCTGTCTACAGATACAATCCGGATGTTGATAACGTCCCCCATATGAAGGAATATCGTCTTGATATTCCTGAAGGTTCCGACATGATGGTGCTCGACGCACTGATCCAGTTGAAAGAGCTGGATCCCACGCTCGCCTTCCGCCGCTCTTGCCGCGAAGGGGTCTGTGGATCAGACGGTCTCAACATGAATGGCAAGAACGGTCTTGCCTGTATCACCCCGCTCTCCGACCTGCTGAAGAAGGGCAATAACGTCGTTATCCGCCCCTTGCCCGGCCTGCCGGTGATCCGTGATCTGGTGATCGACATGACCCAGTTCTACACCCAGTGGGAGAAGGTCAAACCCTTCCTCATCAATGATGACAAGTTGCCGCCGGTGCGTGAGCACCTGCAATCCCCCGAAGAGCGCGCCAAGCTTGACGGCCTGTACGAGTGCATTCTCTGTGCCTGCTGCTCCACTTCGTGCCCCTCCTTCTGGTGGAATCCCGACAAGTTCATCGGTCCGGCCGGGCTGCTCGCCGCCTACCGCTGGCTGGCTGACAGCCGCGACACCGCGACCACCGAACGACTGGGGAATCTGGACGACGCCTTCAGCGTGTTCCGCTGCCATGGCATCATGAACTGCGTGAACGTCTGTCCGAAAGGCTTGAACCCGACCAAGGCGATTGGCCAGATCAAGTCGATGTTGCTCAATCGGGCTGTTTAGTATCAGGGCCGGCCAGGTGCTGGCCCGACCTCTGGATAGCCATCCCACCCGTGGCAGGATGGCTATTTGACCCCTACAAGCTGCGCAGCAGTAACAAGAAGTACAAGGGATAGAAATGCATAACGGCGTGATGAAGGCCTGGTTGGAGTCATCTCACCTGGCTGGTGCGAATGCAAGCTATATCGAGGATTTGTACGAATCCTTCCTGGAAAATCCTGACTCCGTGTCCGACGAGTGGCGCAGCCTGTTTAGCGAGCTGCCCCAGGTCAATGGCCATGCGGTTGAACAACCCCACTCCCAGGTCCGCGATTATTTCCGTCGTCTGGCCAAGGATCCCTCTCGCTACAGTGCCCCCGTCTCCGATCCGCAAGTGGATGCCAAGCAGGTGCGGGTATTGCAGCTGATCAACGCCTTCCGTTTCCGTGGTCACCAGAATGCCAATCTGGACCCGCTGGGCCTGTGGCAGCGTGAAACCGTTGCCGAACTGGATCCTGCGTTCCACAACCTGCAGGGCGCAGATATGGAGGCCACCTTCAATGTGGGCTCCTACGCCATCGGTCGCGAGACCATGGTGCTCTCCGACCTCTACGCCTCGCTGAAGAAGACCTATTGCGGCTCTATCGGCGCCGACTACATGCACCTCACCTCCACGGAAGAGAAGCGCTGGCTGCAACAGCGTCTCGAATCCATTGAAGGGAAGGGGAGTTACACCCTCGAAGAGAAGACCCGTTTCCTCGAGAGCCTGACCGCCGCCGAAGGGCTGGAGAAATATCTGGGTGCCAAGTTCCCGGGTGCCAAGCGCTTCTCGTTGGAAGGTGGCGACGCCATGATCCCCATGCTCAAGGAGCTGATCCGTCGCGCCGGTGAGCAGGGCTGCAAAGAGGCCGTTATCGGTATGGCCCACCGCGGTCGTCTCAACGTGCTGATCAACGTGCTCGGTAAACGGGCGCAGGACCTGTTCGACGAGTTTGCCGGCAAGCATGGCGAATCCTGGGGTACCGGTGATGTGAAGTACCACATGGGCTTCTCCTCCGACTTCGCCACCCCGGGTGGCAACGTCCACCTGGCGTTGGCGTTCAACCCCTCTCACCTCGAGATCGTCAACCCTGTGGTCATCGGCTCGGTCCGTGCCCGCATGGATCGTCGCGGTGACAAGGATGGTTCCAGCGTGTTGCCCATTACCATTCACGGTGACTCGGCCATGGCCGGTCAGGGCGTGGTGGCCGAGACCTTCAACATGTCCCAGACCCGTGCCTATGGTGTCGGCGGGACGGTGCGCATCGTCATCAACAACCAGGTGGGTTTCACCACCTCCTATATCCGTGACCTGCGCTCCACCGAATATTGCACCGACATCGCCAAGGCGGTGCAGGCGCCGGTGCTGCACGTCAACGGGGATGATCCGGAAGCCGTGGTGCTGGTGACCCAGATTGCACTGGATTACCGCAATACCTTCAAACGCGACGTGGTGATCGAGCTGGTCTGCTACCGTCGTCACGGTCACAACGAAGCGGATGAGCCGAGCGCGACCCAGCCGCTGATGTACCAGAAGATCAAGCAGCACCCGACTCCACGCAAGATCTACGCCGATCAGCTGGTGGCTGAGGGGACCCTCGCTCAGGAGCGGGCGACCGAACTGGTCAACGAGTATCGCGAAGCGCTGGATCGCGGCGAGCGGGTGAGCAAGGAGTGGCGGCCGATGGAACTGCACTCTGTCGACTGGACCCCTTATCTCGGTCACGACTGGAACATGGCCTATGAGAGTGCCGTGCCGATGGATCACCTCAAAGCCCTTGGCGAGCGGGTGAGCCAGTATCCGGCTACCCATGTGCTGCAGCGCCAGGTCGAGAAGATTTACGAAGACCGCCGTCTGATGGCCGCCGGCGAGAAGCTGGTGGATTGGGGCTTTGCCGAGACCCTGGCCTACGCCACTCTGGTGGACAAGGGGTCCCGCATCCGTTTTACCGGTGAAGACTCCGGCCGTGGCACCTTCTTCCATCGCCACGCCGTGCTGCACAACCAGACCGACGCCAGCACCTACACCCCGCTGTGCAACCTGCACGACGAGCAGGGGCCGTTCGAGATTTACGACTCGGTACTGACCGAGAACGCGGTTCTGGCTTTTGAATATGGCTACGCCAGTGCCGAGCCGGCCGGCCTCACCATCTGGGAAGCCCAGTTCGGCGACTTCGCCAACTGCGCCCAGGTCGTGGTGGATCAGTTCCTCTCCTCCGGCGAGCAGAAGTGGGGGCGGATGTGCGGCCTGACCATGTTGCTGCCGCACGGTTACGAAGGGCAGGGGCCGGAGCACTCCTCCGCCCGTCTGGAGCGTTATCTGCAGATGTGTGCCCAGCACAACATGCAGGTATGCGTGCCCTCTACCCCGGCACAGGTATTCCACATGCTGCGTCGTCAGGTAGTGCGTCCGATGCGCCGTCCGCTCATCGTGATGACCCCCAAATCCCTGCTGCGCCACCCGCTGGCGGTGAGCAAGCTTGAAGAGCTGGCGGAAGGTACTTTCCAGAATGCCATTGGCGAGATCGATGCGCTGGATCCGAAAGCGGTCAAGCGGGTGGTCTTCTGCTCCGGCAAGGTCTATTACGACCTGCTCGAAGCCCGTCGCAAGGCGGAGCAGAAGGATGTGGCGATCGTGCGTATCGAACAGCTCTACCCCTTCCCGGAAGAGGAAGTGCGCGCCATTCTGGCCGATTACAGCCACGTCACCGATTTTGTCTGGTGTCAGGAAGAGCCGCAAAACCAGGGCGCCTGGTACTGCACCCGTCACAACTATGATGAGGTGCTGCCGACCGGAGCCACCCTGCGTTATGCCGGTCGTCCGGCGTCCGCCTCACCGGCGGTTGGTTACATGTCCGTCCACGCCAAGCAGCAGAAAGCCTTGGTGGAAGATGCCCTTACTCTGGCCTAAGCCCTGAACAAGAAGTAACAAGGAACTGATTAGATGACTATCGAGATCAAGGTACCGGACCTGCCGGAATCAGTGGCGGATGCCACCATTGCCACCTGGCACAAGAAGCCGGGTGATCTGGTTGCCCGTGATGAAGTGCTGGTCGACATCGAAACCGACAAGGTGGTGCTGGAAGTGCCGGCACCGCAAGCGGGTGTGCTGGGGGATATTCTGCAAGGGGAAGGGGCGACCGTGTTGTCCCGTCAACTGATTGCCATCCTCACCGCCGCCCCGGTAGCGGGTGAAGAGACCAAAGAGAAACCGGTTGAAGCTGTTGCTGATGATGGCGCCGATGGCCTGAGCCCCTCCGTGCGTCGTCTCATTGGTGAGCACGACATCGACGTGGCCAAACTGACCGGCACTGGCAAGGGCGGTCGCATCACCAAGGATGATGTGGAAGCCTACATCAAGGCGCTGAGCAAGCCTGCCGCAGCCGCGCCGGTTGCTGCTGCGCCGGTCGCACCGGTTGCCGCTCTGGCCGGTCGCAGCGAGAAGCGGGTGCCGATGACCCGTCTGCGCAAGCGCATCGCCGAGCGTCTGCTGGAAGCGAAAAACACCACCGCCATGCTGACCACCTTCAACGAGGTCAACATGAAGCCCATCATGGATCTGCGCAAGCAGTACGGCGAGATCTTCGAGAAGAAGCACGGCATCAAGCTCGGCTTCATGTCCTTCTACGTGAAGGCGGTAGTGGAGTCCCTCAAGCGCTATCCGGAAGTGAACGCCGGGCTGGATGGTGACGACATCGTCTACCACAACTACTTCGACGTCAGCATCGCCGTCTCCACCCCTCGTGGTCTGGTGACGCCGGTACTGCGCGACTGCGACAACATGAGCCTGGCCGACATCGAGAAGGCCATCAAGGATCTGGCGGGCAAGGGCCGCGACGGCAAACTGACCGTGGATGAGCTGACTGGTGGCAACTTCACCATCACCAACGGTGGTGTGTTCGGCTCCCTGATGTCCACCCCGATCATCAACCCGCCCCAGAGCGCCATTCTGGGCATGCACAAGATCCAGGATCGCCCGATGGCCGTTGACGGCAAGGTCGAGATCCTGCCGATGATGTACCTGGCCCTCTCCTACGATCACCGTCTCATCGACGGGCGCGAATCGGTAGGCTTCCTGGTCTCCGTCAAGGAGCTGCTGGAAGATCCGACCCGCCTGCTGCTGGACGTCTGAGCAACCAACTGAAAGATAACGAGGGGCCGCCCAGGCCCCCATTCACAGGGGATTGAGAAACACCAGCCCCGGACGGAAATACCTACAACACGGATAGAGCATCTATGAATCTGCATGAATATCAGGCAAAACAGCTGTTTGCCGAGTATGGCCTGCCGGTCTCCGAAGGTTATGCCTGTGCTACCCCACAAGAAGCGGCCGAAGCGGCCGACAAGATTGGCGGCAATACCTGGGTCGTCAAATGCCAGGTACACGCCGGTGGCCGCGGTAAAGCGGGCGGCGTGAAAGTGGCCAAGAGCAAGGATGAGATCCGTGCTTTCGCCCAGAACTGGCTTGGCAAGAATCTGGTGACCTACCAGACCGACGCCAACGGCCAGCCGGTCACCAAGATCCTGGTTGAATCTTGCACCGACATCGCCAAAGAGCTCTACCTGGGCGCCGTGGTTGACCGTGGCTCTCGCCGCGTGGTCTTCATGGCCTCGACCGAAGGTGGCGTGGATATCGAGAAGATTGCCCACGAAACCCCCCATCTGATCCACAAGGCGGCTATCGATCCGCTGGTGGGTCCGCAGGCTTATCAGGCCCGCGAACTGGCCTTCAAACTGGGTCTGGTCGGCGATCAGATCAAACAGTTCACCAAGATCTTCATGGGTCTGGGCCAAATGTTCCTGGATTGCGATTTCGCGCTGCTGGAGATCAACCCGCTGGTGATCACCGCGCAGGGCAACCTGCACTGCCTGGATGGCAAGATCAACATCGACGCCAACGCACTGTATCGTCAGCCCAAGCTGCGCGAGATGCACGACCCGTCACAAGATGACCCCCGCGAAGCGCACGCCGCCCAGTGGGAGCTGAACTATGTGGCCCTCGATGGCAACATCGGCTGCATGGTCAACGGCGCAGGTCTGGCCATGGGCACCATGGACATCGTCAACCTGCACGGCGGCAAGCCGGCCAACTTCCTTGACGTCGGCGGCGGCGCCACCAAGGAGCGCGTAACCGAGGCGTTCAAGATCATCCTCTCCGACAGCAACGTCAAAGCGGTGCTGGTCAACATCTTCGGCGGCATCGTGCGCTGCGACATGATCGCGGAAGGCATCATAGGTGCGGTTAAGGAAGTGGGGGTCAAGGTGCCCGTCGTGGTCCGTCTGGAAGGCAACAACGCCGAGCTGGGTGGTATCAAGCTGGCCGAGAGCGGCCTCAACATCATTGCGGCCAAGAGTCTGACCGATGCCGCGCAGCAAGTCGTCAAAGCAGCGGAGGCCAACTGATGAGCGTACTGATCAACAAGGACACCCGAGTCATCTGCCAGGGCTTTACCGGCGGTCAGGGTACTTTCCACTCCGAGCAGGCGCTCTCCTACGGTACCCAGCTGGTGGGCGGTGTCTCCCCGGGCAAGGGCGGCACCACCCATCTGGGCCTGCCGGTGTTCAACACCGTCCGTGACGCGGTCGAAGCGACTGGCGCTACCGCCTCCGTCATCTATGTGCCGGCACCGTTTTGCAAGGACGCGATCCTGGAAGCGATCGATGCGGGCATCAAGCTGATTGTCACCATCACCGAAGGCATCCCGACGCTGGATATGCTGGACGTCAAAGTGAAGCTGCAAGAGACCGGCGTGCGGATGATCGGCCCCAACTGCCCGGGCGTGATCACTCCGGGTGAGTGCAAGATCGGCATCATGCCGGGCCACATTCACAAGCCGGGCAAGGTTGGCATCGTCTCCCGCTCCGGCACTCTGACCTACGAAGCGGTCAAGCAGACCACTGACGAGGGCTTTGGCCAGTCCACCTGCGTCGGTATCGGTGGCGACCCCATCCCGGGCTCCAACTTTATCGACATTCTGGAGATGTTCCAGAACGACCCGCAGACCGAAGCGATCGTGATGATCGGCGAGATCGGCGGCAACGCCGAGGAAGACGCTGCCGCCTATATCAAGGCCCACGTCACCAAGCCGGTGGTCTCCTATATCGCCGGTGTTACTGCCCCTCCCGGCAAGCGGATGGGCCACGCTGGCGCCATCATCTCCGGTGGCAAGGGTACCGCCGCCGAGAAGTTTGCCGCGCTGGAAGATGCTGGCGTGAAAACCGTCCGCTCCCTGGCCGATATCGGCAAGGCCCTGCGCGAAGTGACCGGCTGGTAATTCCTTTAGCCCGTTATATCTAATAAAAAGCCGCCCAATGGGCGGCTTTTATGTCCTGGTTCGTAATTTATCATGCATACCAGAATATGCTTCTCTATTTTAAACTACAGTTCTAAAAATTGATTTAAATCAAGCGCAAATGCAATGTGAATGTATTAAATATAGATTTTAATCATCGATGAAAAGGAAGGTGCTCCGTGCCATACGATTTAACAAAAAGATTGGTTGTTGGCTTGTCTTCTAGCGCGTTGTTTGACCTTGAGGAGTCAGATAATATATTCAGGACAGAAGGTGAAGAGTCTTATAGAGAATATCAGAGGAAAATGCAAGATGAACCATTGGGCAGAGGTGTTGCATTTCCATTTATTCGTCGTTTACTTAAGTTAAATACATTGTGCCCACAAGATCCTTTGGTAGAAGTAATATTGCTTTCACGAAACGATTCTGATACTGGGCTCCGAGTTATGAACTCAATTGAATATTATGGCCTAGGTATTACGAGAGCTGTATTTCTACAAGGTAAGTCGCCTTATGTCTATATCCCTGCGTTTGATATCGAATTGTTTTTATCGGCCAATTATCAAGATGTTAGACAAGCAGTTCTTGCTGGATACCCTGCAGGTCAAATTCTGAGTGGTGATATCAAAGATGATACTGAAGACCTAGAGCTTCGAATAGCATTCGACTTTGATGGCGTTATTGCAGATGATGAGGCCGAGGGCGTCTATAAAAGTTCAGGGCAGTTAGCTGATTTTCACTCTCATGAGTCTGAGCTAGTTGATGTCCCACATAACCCAGGTCCACTGAAGAATTTTCTGCAGCGGATTTCGGACATACAAAAACTTGAGGCTGACAAGAAAAAAGAGGATTCAAGTTATTTGCCGATGCTTAAGGTATCAATTGTGACAGCAAGAAATGCACCTTCTCATAAACGAGTCATTAATACTATGCGCTCTTGGGGTATTTCTGTAAATGAAGCATTTTTTATGGGAGGGGTGGAAAAGTCAAAAGTATTGAATATATTAAGGCCGCACATATTTTTTGATGATCAAAAGTTACATTTACAATCGTCGTCTATTTTACCATCGGTACATATTCCGTTTGGCGTCGCAAATAAAGATTTGGTACTTTAATAAAGTGATCTGACTCGAATAGAAACGAATATTCGGATGAACGGGGCGTTAGTGTGTCGCTGTCGTTACCTGTGGCCTGAGTCGAATAGCCCAAAATTGTTATGCTGCTGCAACCACGTTGGCTAACCAGTGTCTCGCTGGTAAATCAGTTCTGCCGCTTTTTGGGCAACCAGAATGCGGGTTAACCCAAGGCCATTGACACTTGCGGCAGCTTTCCTTCCTATCAGTTTTGGCTACCACGCCGGACCATAAAAATGCCGACCCTCGGGTCGGCATTTTCAAGAAATTGGCTGTAGGGCGAACAGTATGGGAAATGGTTGCCCTCTATCGCCGGGCTATTTATCCGCCTTGCCCGCCGCATCGGCAAGTTTGGCAAGCTGTTTATCATACCAGGCCACCGGGCGGTTCTCATCTTCCGCCCGCTCTTTGCGCCGGATGGCGTTGCGCACCGCCATGGCGCCCAGCCAGCGAAAGGGCTCGGGCGGGAAGTAGCCGCGCGGGCCACTGACCAGCGTGCAGTCGCGCCACGGTTTGTCCTCCTCCCGCACTTCATCGCGCACCAAAGCCGCCAGGATCTGGCCACCCATCCAGCTCTGGGCCACTCCGTTGCCAGAGTAGCCGAGGCCATAGACGATATTGGGCTGCCCTCGCCAGTGGCCGAAGAAGGGGAGGCCATCGACCGAGCGGTCGGAGGCGCCGCACCAGCTGGCGGCGATGGGCACCTCTTTGAGCGCCGGAAAGAAGCGGCGCAGGGTGCGGGTAAGGGGGGCAAGGTAACGGCTGGGGGCATCAAACTCGGCCAGATGGCGGTTGGCAAAGGCGAAGGTGTTGCCCCCCTTGCCCAGCATCAGCCGCCCTTGTGGAGTGGAGCGGTAGTAATGGACAAAGGTGCGGCCATCCACCACGCTGCGGCCGTGCTCAAGCTGCTGGGCAGCCAGTGCATCCGGCGCGGGGTCGGTTATCACCATATCGGAGGAGACCAGCACGATACTGCGGCGAAACTCGCGAAAGTGCTGCACCATGGCGCTGTTGAGGGCCAGTACCACCTTGCGGGCACGTACCTCACCTTGCGGTGTTTGCACCCGCGCTGGCTGGCCCGCCTCAAGGCGCTGCATGGGGGAGTGCTCATAGACCTCGATCCCTAGTTCCCGCGCTACCCGCAGCAGGCCGCGCACCAAGAGCGCCGGTTGCACCGAGCCCGCGTGGGGGCTGTAGAGCCCCTCCAGATGAACGTGGGAACCGCACTGGCTCGCCAGTTCACCCTCTTCAATCGCCTGCCACTGGTTAAGGTCTGCGCGCTTGAGTTCCTGCAATACCGGCTCCATCAGGCCGCGCTGCGCCTCGCTGGTGGCGGTGTAGCAGGTGCCCTCGACCCTCAGCTCTGCCTCTATGTTGTGCGTTTCGCAGAAGTGGGCGATCTCGTGCACCGCCTGCTCGGATCTTTGTACCAGCCAGGCGGCCTGCTCTTCGCCAAACAGGCGCCTTAACGTCAGGTATTTGGCCGACCAGGTGAGCAAACAGCCGCCGTTGCGCCCGGAGGCGCCGCTGCCGCAGCGATCTTTTTCCAGCACCATGATGCGTAAGGCAGGCTCGCTCTGTTTAAGGGCGATGGCGCTCCACAGCCCGGTAAAGCCGCCGCCGACGATGCAGACATCGGCCTCGTGGTTGCCGACTAGGGGCGTGGGCGGCGCGGGCTGTTCGGCGGCGAGCGCTTCGGCAAGCCAGAAGGGGAGAGTGGACATGATGACTCCTCGATAAGGTTATTGGTGGCGCCAGCGCTGGGTGCGATCCAGCAGGGCGCGGCTCAAAAAGAGCTGGAGCAGCTTGATGGTGGCGGCGGCCAGCAGGATCAGGGTGGCCATGGCGGCGGCCGCGGCGGTATCGCCGGAATCCTCCATGTTCAGTACGGCGATGGAGGCGAGCACGCTGTCGCTCGAATAGAGGAAGATCACCGCCGAGGTGGTGGTCATGGCGTTGACGAACAGATAGATAAAGATCTCCAGCAGCGCGGGCAGGGAGGCGGGCAGGGTGACTCGCCAGAACGCCTTCCAGAGCGGAATGCGCAATGAGATGGCCACCAGCTCCAGCTCCTTGGGCAACTGCTTGAGGCTGGTCAGTGCCGTCATATGACCCACGGTGTAGTAGTGGATGACGCAGGAGAGCACCATCAGCGGCAGAGTGCCATAGAGGCCGCCAAAGAGCGGATTGCCGTTGAAAAAGAAGATATAACCGAGACCCAGCACCATGCCGGGCACCGCCAGCGACAGCATGGCAAGCAGATGTAGCAGTTGGCGCAGCGGCGCAAAGTGGCGCCCCTTCTCCTGCGCCCAGGCCAGCACCATCACCAGCACGGTGCCGATAAGCGCGGTATAGAGGCCCAGCTGCAAGGTGTTGGTAAAGGGCTGCCAGCCATAGACGCTGTTGCTGTCAAAGGCGTAGTGATCCAGCGTCAGCCCGAGGTTGTAGGGCCAGAACTGCACCAGGGAGCCGTAAACGGCCATCCCCACCAGCGCCAGAAACAGCAGGGCCCAGAGCGTGCACCAGCCGAGCGCCAGCAGATCCCGCAGCCGGTGGGGTTTGGGCTGATAGGGCACCGCCTTGGTGCTGCTCTGCTCTTGCATCTTGCTGCGTACCCTGTGCTCCAGCGCAAAGCTCAACAGTGCCGGCAGCAGCAGGGTGACGCTGGCAACGGCGCCGAGGGAGAAGTTCTGCATCCCGATCACCTGCCGGTAGATATCGGTAGCCAGCACGCTGTACTGGCCGCCAATCACCTTGGCAACCCCGAAGTCGCAGATGGTGAGGGTGAAGACGGCGATGGCGGCGCTGAGCAGGCCATAACGGGCGGTAGGCAGGGTGACGGTGACAAAGGTGCGCCAGCCGCTGCTGCCCAGCACCCGGGAGGCTTCATAGAGGCGGGCATCGCTCTGACCCAGCGCCGTGATAAGGATCATCAGGGCGTGAGGGAAGCACCAGAAGCCCAGACCGATGACGATGCCGATGGGGCCGTAGATGCTCTCGCCGCCGAGCAGGCCCTTGGCGATCCCCTGATTGCCAAACCAGTAGACCAGACTGATGGCGGGCAGCAGGGAGGGCATCAGGAGCGGGATCAAACCGATGAGGCGAAACAGGCTCTTGCCCGGCATGCAGGTGCGGGTGAGGGCATAGGCGTAGCCAAAGGCGATGGTCACCACCAGCGCGGTGATCAGCACCCCGAGCCAGAGGGTGTTGCCGATGGTGCGCCCCAGATGAGGGGAGTCGAAGTAGGCGCTGAAGTTGGCAAGGCCCACCCAGAGGCCGTTCTCATCCTGCAGGCTCTTTTGCAACATGGTGAGCAGTGGCAGCAGCAAGCCGCCGGTGAGCAGGGCGATGCCGAGCACCAGCAGGATCAGTTGCAGCAGCTGATCCCGGCTCCAGCCGCGACAGAGCCGCTGCCAGCGGCCGTCTTGGCGGGCTGTCGCTGGCGGCAGCAGAGAGGAGGTCGCAAAGGGGGCTGTCATGGGCGATCTCCTTCAAACAGTTGCATCGCCCCGGCGGGCCAGTGCAGCGAGCAGCGCATGCCGCTGCGCCAGCCACCCTGTTCGTGGCGGGGCAGCTCGTGGGTCGGGCGCTCCACCAGAATTTGCTGCGGGCCCAGATAGGTGTCGGCGGTGCAGATCAGGCGCTGGGCGGCGCCGAGAAACTCCACCTGATCGATGGTTGCTTCAACGCCATGCTGCCCAAGATACGGCTCGCTCGGCGCACTCAGGGTGATTGCCTCGGGGCGGATCGCCACCTGCAATTTGCTGCCGGCAGCGGCCTGGTTGGCAAGTGTTAGCGGTTGTTCGTTGAGGCGCACCTGAGTGGGGCTCAGCACCAGGGTGTCGAGGAAGTTCATGGTGCCGACAAAGCTTGCCACGAAACGGCTGGCAGGCTGGTGGTAGATCTCCTGCGGGGTGCCCACCTGTACGATGCGGCCGCCTTCCATCACCACGATGCGGTCGGCCATGGTCAGCGCCTCTTCCTGATCGTGGGTCACCATGATGGTGGTGATGCCAAGGCGCTGCTGCAGGGCGCGGATCTCGCTGCGAAGGTGGGTGCGCACCAGCGCATCCAGCGCGCTGAGCGGTTCGTCCAGCAACAACAGACCGGGGGAGAGGGCGAGCGCCCGGGCCAGTGCCACTCGCTGCTGCTGGCCGCCGGAGATCTGGCTCGGGTATTTGTGGGACTGGGCCGTGAGATCCACCAGCCCCAGCCAGTGATCGACCCGCTCCTTGATGAGATCCCGCGCCAACCCCTGATTTTCAAGGCCGAAGGCGATGTTCTGGGCAACCGTCAGGTTGGGGAAGAGAGCATAGGACTGAAACACGATGCCAAAATCGCGCTCCTGGGGCGGCAGGCGGGAGATATTGCGCCCTCCTTGCCAGATCTCGCCGTTGTCCGGCAGATCCAGCCCGGCGATGGCTCTGAGCAAGGTGGTTTTACCGCAGCCGGAGGGGCCGAGAAAGCAGATAAACTCCCCCGGCTCAATGGTCAGAGAGATCCACTTGAGGGCCTGAAAAGCACCGAACTGCTTGTTTAGATGTTGAATATCCAGATAGGGCTGGGTCATGGTTCGACTCGCTACTGATTTGGTATATACCAGTTTGCGGGTGAAGTGTGACGATCAGGTGATCGGGGGATGACAGCTTGATGACAGTCAAATGACATCGGGTCGCCAGCAAGGGGCTGGGCACTGTGCGAATGGACTAAGCATCGCTAATTGAAGGCAATACAAACTCGGGAAGTTAAAACCAAAAAGCGAAGGCCAACACTTGTTGGCCTTCGACTGGCAGTTTATTGGCGGCGGTGTGTCTGGCGTGAACAAACAGCCGCCCTTCACGCTTACTGTTTGGCTTCGGTCTTGCCGTCGAAGCTGGCGCTCCACTGGGCCAGGATGGCGTTGCGCTCGCGGGCTGCCCAGCTAAAGTCGTTGTCGATCATCTGGCCTTTGATATCCGCCGGATAGCCCGCTCTCGGTTGGGCTACATCGGGGATGGCGACCACGGCAAACGACTTGTTGTAGAGGGCGTTGGCCTGTTCGGTGGCGGCAAAGTCGAGCAGCTGTTTGGCGGCTTCCAGCTTGGGGGTGCCCTTGATGATGGCGGCTGCTTCCATATCCCAGCCCGACCCCTCTTTCGGGAACACCACCTCGATGGGGGCACCCTTGGCCTTGAGGCTGGTAGCCGGGAAGTCGAAGGAGATACCGATCACCGTTTCACCGCTGGCGGCCAGCTTGCAGGGGGCGGAGCCCGAGTGGGTGTAACGGTCGATGTTCTGGTGCAGGCCGTTCATAAATTGCCAGCCCTGCTGCTCGCCCATGGTCTGCAGCCAGCCCGCAACGCTCAGGTAACCGGTGCCGGAGGAGCTGGGGTTGGGCATAATCACCTTGCCCTTGTAGATGGGCTTGGTGAGGTCGGCCCAGCTGGTGGGCGCCGGGATCCCCTGTTTCTCCGCCTCTACCTTGTTGAAGCAGATGGCGCTGAAGAAGGCGTCCAGACCGATCCAGTGCGGCTCGGCCTTGCTGTCGCGAAAGCGGCTGTCGAGCTTCTCCAGCCCTTTCGGTGCATAGGCATTGAGCATCTGCTGCTGATCGAGCTGCATCAGGCTGGTGGCTGCCAGTCCCCACACCACATCCGCTTTGGGCTGGGCTTTTTCTGCCAGCAAGCGGGCGGTGACCACGCCGGTGGAGTCACGCACCCACTTGATGTTGATATCCGGATGCTGGCGCTCGAACGCGGTTTTCAGCTCGTTGAGCTGCTCCGGTTCGAAGGCGGTGTAGACGGTGAGATCGGTCGCGGCCAGTGCCGGGGTGGTCATGGCAGCCAGCACGGCGACGGCCAGCAGATGGGTTCCCTGTTTCATCCTCTTCTCCAGTTAAATTGATTTGGTATAAACCAGATTGGTCGAGAGAGAGGCTAGGGGATCTTTATGACGTGACCGTGACAGCCCCGTGACGTTTTGCCGTTCCTGATTTATCCGTGACTAATCCTGGGTATCCACCTCGATCTCCAGACTGTCGTGGCGCCAGTACTCCAGATCGAAGTCGAGCACCCGGCCGTGCTGATCGAAGTTGAGCCGCTCGAGGCGCAGGGCGGGCAGGCCGGCGGTGGCTCCCAGCGCCTTGGCCACCTCGTCCGGCAGGGCGGTGGGGAAGAAGCGCACCTGCATGCGGGCATAATGAAGATCGTAATGGGCCTGGTAGATCTCGGTCAGACTGCCGTTGAGATCCAGCTCCAGCAGGCCGGGCACTCGCTCTGGCAGGCAGTGGTTCTCGCAGTAGCAGATGGCGCGCCCGTTGGCGTAGCGCAGCCGTTTTAGCAGAAACAGGCTGTCGAACGGCTTGAGCTGCAGCTGCGCCATCAACGCGGGCGGCACCGCCTGGCGGCTTTTCTCCAGTAGCTCGGTACGCGGCTCACCCCCTTGCTCCCGCACTATCTGGTGAAAGTTGGAGGTGCGTCTGGGGTTCAAGCGAAAGCGCGGCGGAGTGACGAACCAGCCGCGGCGATCCTCCCGATAGATAAGGCCGTTCGCCTCCAGCTGCACCAGTGCCTCGCGGATGGTGACCCTTGTGGTGCCATAGAGTTCCCCCAGCAGCCGCTCGGAGGGGAGCTTGTCGTTGGGGGCCAGACCCCCCGCCAGGATCTGGTTGGCGAGGGCATCCTTGATCTGCAGGTATTGCGGTTTGCTCATGAAAATCCCTGGTTTTGCAATAAGTTGTGCAATGAGTTGGGCAATGGGCTGGGCACAGGGCAGGTCATCTGCCCGGTCGTTACACGGCAACATCAACATGCGTTGGTAGATACCAGCAGCGCCCCTGCTGTTCAGGCTTCCTAGATTATCGCGATCCCGGCGCTGAAAATGAATTTTTTGTTGCACGTAGCGCCACCCCTTTGACCTTGGCGGGGCAGTTACCCACAATGTGCTCATTCTGGTATATACCAAAGGAGCGAAGTCATGACCCATATTCCTGCGGCCTCCGCCGCCGTCGATTACCTGCTGCTGACCCCGGGCCCCCTCTCGACCACTGCCACGGTGCGCGCCGCCATGCTGCAAGACAGCTGCACCTGGGATGCGGACTACAACCAGGGCGTGGTGGAGCCCATCCGCCGCGAGCTGGTGCGCCTCGCCACCGGCCCTGAATATCAAAGTGACTACAGCGCCGTCTTGCTGCAGGGGAGTGGCAGCTATGTGGTAGAGAGCGTGCTGGGCTCGGCGATAGGCGTCGATGAGTGTCTGCTGATCATCAACAACGGCGCCTATGGTGCCCGCATGGGGGAGATGGCCCGCTGCCTTGGCCTGCGCCACCACGAGCTGGATTGCGGCGAGACCAACCGCCCCGAACCCGCCGCCATCGAGGCGATGCTGGTGCGCCACCCCGAGATCACCCATCTGGCCATGGTGCATTGCGAGACCACCACCGGCATGCTCAACCCCCTTGAGGAGGTGGCTGCGCTCTGCCAGCGCCGCGGCATTCGCCTGATCGTCGATGCCATGAGCAGCTTTGGCGGTATCCCCATCGACATGGGACGCCTTGGCATCGAGTTTCTTATCAGCTCGGCCAACAAGTGCATTCAGGGGGTGCCGGGCTTTGGCTTCGTCATCGCCCGCCGCGCTGCGCTGGCGGCCTGCGCCGGTCGTGCCCGCTCGGTCTCCCTCGACCTGCACGCCCAGTGGCAGACCATGGAGCAGCAAGGGGGCAAGTGGCGCTTTACCTCGCCCACCCATACCGTGCTTGCCTTTGCCCAGGCGCTGCGCGAGCTGGACGAGGAGGGGGGCATCGCCGCCCGCCATCAGCGTTACAATGAAAATCAGCGCACGCTGGTGGCGGGGATGGCTGCCCTCGGCTTTGCGCCACTGCTGCCAGAACAGTGGCAATCTCCCATCATCACCGCCTTCTACTCTCCGACCCACCCTGACTACCGCTTCGCCGACTTCTACCAGCGGCTCAAGGCACAGGGTTTTGTTATCTACCCGGGCAAGGTCTCCCAGGCCGATTGCTTCCGTATCGGCAATATCGGTGATGTGACCCCAGAGCGGGTGCGCGCTCTGCTCGCCGCCATGGCCAGCGCCTGCTACTGGCAAGGGGACGCGCAATGACCAGCATGCTGGCTCAGGGTCGTGATCTGCGTGGCCGCGATTTGCATGACCATAAGCTGCACGGCAGCGGCCGCGCCGATAGCGAAGGGGATATCAACCTTGGCGAGGGGCGGGCGCGCTGGTGGGCTGACCAGAGCGAGGCGGTGCAGGCGGGATTGGCGGAGGATAGCCGCTACTTTCTCCATCAGGCACTCTCCACCCCCTGTCTGGATTTGATCGAGGGGGCGCAGGGGAGCTGGTTGACCAGCGTATCGGGCAAGCGTTACCTCGATTTTCACGGCAACAGCGTCCATCAGCTGGGCCACGGCCACCCCAGGGTGGTGGCCGCGGTGCAGCAGCAACTCGCCAATCTGCCGTTTGCACCCCGCCGCTACACCCATCAGGTTGCCATCGACTGCGCCCGCACCCTGGCTGAACTGGCCCCCGGCGATCTCAACCGGGTGCTGTTCGCCCCCGGCGGCAGCGAGGTGGTGGGGATTGCCCTGAAGCTTGCCCGTTTCATCACCGGCAACAGCAAGGTGGTGTCCCTCTGGGATGCCTTTCACGGCGCCTCTCTCGATGCCATCTCGGTCGGCGGCGAGGCCTGTTTTCGCGCCGGTATGGGCCCGCTGATGGCCGGAGTGGAGCGCATCCCGCCGCCCACCCGCTATCGCGGTGTCTGGTATCGCGGGGAGGGGGATGACCTGCACTACGCCGATTATCTGGAGTACGTCATCGAGAAGGAGGGAGGTGTCGGCGCCTTTATCGCCGAGCCCATCCGCAACACCGACGTGCAGGTGCCCTCGAAGGCCTACTGGCAGCGGGTGCGGGAGATCTGCGATCGCCACAAGGTGTTGCTGATCGTCGACGAGATCCCCAATGTCCTGGGGCGCACTGGCCACTGGTTCAGCTTTGAAGAGTTTGGCATCGAGCCCGACATTATCTGCTTGGGCAAGGGGTTGGGGGGCGGGGTGGTACCGTTTGCGGCTCTCATTACCCGCGACCGTTTCAATCAGGCTGCGGCCATCTCGCTCGGTCACTACACCCACGAGAAGAGCCCTGTCGGCTGCGCGGCGGCCCTCGCGACCATCGCTACCATCCGCGAAGAGGGGTTGCTTGCAAAAGCGCAGGAGGATGGCGGTTTTATGGCGGCCGAGCTCGGCAAGTTGGCTAAGCGTCACCCGCTGATCGGGCAGGTGCGCGGTATCGGTATGCTCTGGGCGCTCGATCTGGTGGTCGATCATCAGAGTCGCACCCGCAATAGCCAGGCCGCCGAGCGGCTGCTCTACCGCTGTCTGGAGCTGGGGCTCAGCTTCAAGGTCTCCCAGGGCAACGTTATCCAGCTCTCGCCATCGCTCAATATCGCCCGCGCCGATCTGGTGCGCGCCATTTCCATTCTCGATCGCGCATTGGGCGAGATCGCACTTTCACAGAAACAGGAACATCACCATGACTGACTTGCAGACTGCCATCGACCCGACCACCGACGTGGAGGCGCTGATCCTCGACTGGGCCGGCACCGTCGTCGATTTCGGCTCCTTCGCCCCCACCTCCATCTTCGTCGAGGCCTTCGCCCGCGCCTATGACTTTGCTGTGACCCTGGATGAGGCGCGCCAGCCCATGGGCCTTGGCAAGTGGGATCATATCGCCGCGCTGGGCCGTCTGCCTTCGGTGGATGCGCGCTGGCAGGCTCGCTTCGGCCATCCTATGAGCCACGCCGAGGTGGACCACCTTTATCACACCTTTATGCCGCTGCAGATTGCCGCCGTGACCCGCTTTGCCACCCCCATCCCCGGTGTGCTGCCGGTGCTGGACGCTCTGCGGGTGCAGGGGATGAAAATCGGCTCCTGCTCCGGTTATCCCCGTCCTGTGATGGAGGCGCTGGTACCTGCTGCGGCCGATCACGGCTACCGCCCGGATCACTGGGTCGCCACCGACGATCTCAAGGCTGGTGGTCGCCCCGGTCCCTGGATGGCGCTGGCCAACGTAATTGAGCTGGGAGTGAGCGCGGTGCATCGCTGCATCAAGGTGGATGACGCCGTGCCGGGTATCAGCGAAGGGCTTAACGCGGGCATGTGGACGGTGGGATTGTCGGTTTCCGGCAACGAATTTGGTGCCACCTGGGACGAGTTTGCCGCCATGAGCGAGGCGGAGATCGCCGCCCGGCGCGCACCGGCCGAGGCCAAACTGCGGGCGGCGGGGGCACACTATGTGATTGATACCCTGGCCGACATCGTCCCGGTTATCGCCGATATCAACCGCCGTCTGGCCGCTGGCGAGCGGCCTTAAGCGCACGTCGAGATAAACCTGCCAAGGTGAACCAATAACAAAACACCCCCGCATGGGGGTGTTTTGCATTGATTGGCATACCGCAGGGCTTGGCAGGAAGAAGGCGCTAACGTCCTGAAAAGAAGCAATGGATCTGTCGGGCTAGCCCCCCATCATCCGCGCTGTCTGAATTGCTTCTATCAGCGCGGCCCGATTGATGCGAGGGCGCTCGCCATCGAGCAGTTGCTGCCACAGCGCAATGGCCTGACTGTAGCGACCATGCAGGAAGTGATCGGAGGCGAGCAGCATCAGGGCACTCACTTCCCCCGTGTCCTGCTTGAGGGCGCTCTCCAGCAGGCGGGTTGCCTCGGGAGTCAGCTGCTGGCCCGCCTGATAGTAGAGCACGGTGGCTTGCGCGGCCTGGGTCGCCGCGCTGGCGCCCCCCTCCAGCAGAGCGAGACGCTGGTAGGCGAGCAGGGCGTTGTCATATTCGCCCCGATAGAGATAGAGCTGGCCCAGCGCCGCCCAGCTGTCGAGATCGGCAGGATTGCGCTGAAGTTTCTGATGTAGACTCCCCAGCGCCTTGTCCTGCAGATCCCGCGGGCTCAACCCTGCCAGCGGATCGGGGCGCGACTGATAAGCCTGCAATGCCTGATAGCGGCCGGTGCTGAGATAGACAGCGGCAACGGCCGCGATGGCCATGATGCCAAGCAGCAACAAGGCCCGCCCGTGCCGGTTATTGCGGCCGCGATTGTTATGCTGGCTGGCCAGTTGCGCGCGCAGGGCCAGCTCAGCCGCCGGGATGGTGTTGGCCAGGCGGGCGGCGCTCAGCTCCCTGTAGAGTGGCTGGTCGGGGGAGAGGCCTGCCTGTTCTCCACGCATGATCAACAGATTCAGTTCGCTGCGCGGGTCGGCGGCGGGTTGAGGGGGGGCCTCAACGATGGCCTTAACGGCAGGGATGGGTGGCGCCTTTGTGCGCGTCAGGCGGCGAAACAGGGTCAACAGCGCCAGCCCCAACAGCAGCAGAGGACCGCCCCACAGCAGCGCCGTGCTGGCCTTTAAGGGGGGATCGTAGCGGACGAAATCGCCGAAGCGCTCCGTCATGCGGGCGATCACCTGTTCATCAGACTGCCCCTCGTCCACCCAGCGGTAGACCTCTAGCCGCAGATCCCGGGCGATGGGGGAGTTGGATTCCACCAGATTCTGGTTCTGGCACTGGGGGCAGCGCAGGGCGCGGGCCAGCTCTTGCGCCCGATTATGCAGCTCGGGGTGGCGAAACTGATAGGTATCGACCCCGCTGGAATATGCAGTTGCACTTAGCAGTATGCCGAGGGCCAGCAGGGTGCAGGCAAGAGAACGGCACATCATGGCTGTGTCTCCCGAGCTGATGTTGCAATAGATGGCGCAATGGCGGGTGCCGTTCTAGTGGCCTTCATCTGCCCATCCGCTCGCGCCTGGTCGAGCAGGGGGGCAAACTGGCGCAGCCAGATCCCTTTGGTGAGCTCGCCGGTGTGGCGGGCGAGCAGGGTGCCATCGGCATCAAACAGATAGGTCTCCGGCGTGCCGTAGACGCCGAGCTCAAGAGCCAGTTTGCCGTTGGGGTCGGCCAGTACGGCGCGATAGGGGTTGCCCGCCTGGATAAGCCAGGCGCGGGCCGCATCTCCCTTGTCCCGGTAGTTGAGACCGTAGAGGGGCACTGTGCCCGCGAGCTCGCTGAGCAGCGGATGCTCGGCGCGGCAGTTGGCGCACCAGCTGGCCCAGACGTTAAGGACAAAGGGCTCGCCCTTGAGGCTGGCAGTCTGGATCGGACTCCCATCCAGCAGATTGTTGCTTTGCCACGCAGGCAGGGTACGGCCGAGCGTCGCCTCATCCTGGCTGTAGGGATTGTTGCCAAGGCCGAGCCAGAGCAGGATGCCGAGGCTCAGGGTCAGCAGCAGTGGAAGAAAGAGGCGCAGGCGGGATCTCATAACGCCTCCTGTTCGAGCCGGGGATGGGAGGTGCTAACCACAACGGGGCGGGAGGCAAGCAAGGGGCGACGGGCGAGCAGGCGCAGGGTACCGCCTGCCATCATCAACAGGCCACCGAACCAGATCCAGCGCACCAGCGGCTTGTAGTGCAGCCGCATGGTATAGGTATCTGGCCCCATCTTCTCACCCAGCACCACGTAGAGATCGCCAAACAGTCCCCACGCAATGCCCGGTTCGTTCATGTTCATGGTGCGAACGCTGTAGTAGCGCCGCTCCGGCGTCAGCCGCGCCACCTCTTTACCGTTCTTGTGCACGCTGAGAGTGATGCGTTCGGCAGTGTAGTTGGGGCCGATGATCGGCTCGCTCCCCTCATAGCGAAACTCGAAGGCGCCGAGCTGGTAGGGCTGGTTGGCGGCGAGTACGGCGCCCCCTTCCTGACTATGGTGACTCACCTGCGCGATGCCAAGAGCGCACACCGCCACCCCGAGGTGGGCCAGCAAGCTGCCGAGCCGATTGAGGGTGAGCTCACGCAGCGACGTCGGTTGCAAGAGCGGGAGCAACAGGCTGGCCATCAGCCAGAGGCTCACCATATTGGCGAGGATGCCAATCCAGCTACCGGAAACCGATCCCTGTTCCAGATAGGCAAGGCTAATGAGCCCGCCGCCAAGCAGGCCAAACAGCGGTGGCAACAGAGCGTTTAGTCTGGAATATGCCGCAAGCTGTTGCCAGCGCAGGCGCGGCAGCTGGGTCATCAGCGCCATCAGGCAGAGGGCCAGCGGCACGAAGATGGTATTGAAATAGGGTGCGCCCACCGAGAGCGAGCCCAGATGGAGCGACTGGAACACCATGGGGTAGAAGGTGCCGAGCAGCACGCTGGCGCAGGCCACGCAAAGCAGCAGGATAGCAGCGCCGAGCAGCCCCTCTTTTGACAGCAAGCCAAAGCGGGCATAGGGGGCGCGAATGTCCGCCCGCAGGGCAAACAGGGTGAGGGCGCAGGTCAATAGCAAGCCGAGCAGTAACAAGAGGGTGAGGCCTCGGCTGGGGTCGACTGCAAAGGCGTGCACTGAGGTGAGCACCCCGGAGCGCACCACGAATGTGCCGAGCAGGCTCAAGGCGAAGGTGAAGATGGAGAGCAACAGCACGGCGTGGCCGTAGGCGCCGCGCTTCTCGCAGACAATCAGGGCGTGCAGCAGGGCGGTGCCGAGCAGCCAGGGCAAGAGGGAGGCGTTTTCTACCGGATCCCAGAACCACCAGCCGCCCCAGCCGAGCTCGTAATAGGCCCACCAGGAGCCCAGCACGATGCCGGCGGTGAGAAACACCCAGGAGCCGAGCGCCCAGGGGCGACTCCAGTGGGCCACGGCGCCATCGAGCCTGCCCGAGTGCAGCGCCGCCATGGCGAAGGCGAAGTTGACCGCAAAGCCGACGTAACCGAGATAGAGCAGGGGGGGGTGGATGATGAGGCCGATATCCTGCAGCATGGGGTTGAGGTCGCGCCCCTCCAGCGGCCTCGGGAACTGGCGGTCAAACGGGCTGGAGAAGATAAGGGTATAGAGGCCGAACAGCCCGACGATCAGCCCCATGATGGCCACTACCCGGGTTGTGATCAGCGGATCGACCCGCTTGGAGCAAAGTGCCACCAGCGCGCCCCACAGCCCCAGCGCAAAGACGAAGAACAGCATGGAGCCCTCGTGGCCGCCCCACACGGCCGCCAGCTTGAAGCCAAGAGGCAGGGCGCTGTTGGCGTGCTGGGCCACATAGATCAGGGTAAAGTCATCCTGGCCAAAGCAGCTGGCGAGCAGCAGCAGGGCGGCCAACAACAGGAGCGCGACTAGGAGGGCCAGCGGTGTTGCGCAGCCGAGCAGCGGGCGTGAGGCGAGTCGCAGCCCCAGCCAGGGCAACAGCCCTTGCAGCAGGGCGAGCCCGGTCGCCAGCAACAGTGAGAGATAGCCGAGCTCCGCCAGCACACAACCTCCAGTCAATCATTCGTCTATGTTATGCCGCAGCGCCTGCACCGTACCGGCGCTGGGGGATAACATTCACATTCCTGGCAACAACCAATCGCAACAAATAAGCGCCAGTCACCCGAGGGTTGCTGGCGCTGGTGATCATACCGTTATACGACTGTCATTTGACCGGCGTAGAGCACGAAGTAGCGCAGCAGCAGGATCCCCACCAGGGTCAGGCTGCAGACCAGCACCAGATAGCCGTTTTTGGCCCGCAGCGGCGCCGGGGCCAGCAGGGCCAGCAACTGGGGCAGCAGCATGCCGATGCCCACCACCCCGAGCCAGAACACCTGAGCCCAGAAGCCGCTGCCGATGGCGGCCCACATGGCTGCCTCCTTCTGGCCGCCACCGAAGTAGAGGCCGGTAAAGAAGCAGACCAGCAGCAGCACCTCCACCGCCAGCACCGGCCGCTCGAAGCGGTGGACAAAGCTCACCCCCTGGCTGTGATGGTTCTCCTTGAACAGGGTGACCGCCAGCAAGATGGTGGAGGCGATGCCGGAGCTGACGCCGGAGATGAGGAACAGCACCGGCAACACCGGGTTGTTCAACAGCGGATAGGTCTTGAGAGCCGACAGCAGAAAGCCGGTGTAGGCCCCCAACAGCACGGCGAGCAGCAGCAACAGCGGCGCCAGCAGCTGTTCGAAGCGGGCGAGCCAGCCAATCAGCCCATCCACAAAGGCGAACTTCTCTTGCAGCAGGTGACGACGCAAGGTCTCAATCTCGGAGCGAAACACCACCGCCAGCCAGGCGAACAGCACCGCCATGTAGACCTGAAACAGCATGACTCCCATCGACATCACGGAGTCGAACTGGTAGTGGAACATCAGCTTCCAGAAGGTCCAGGGGCGGGCCAGATGGAAGATAAGGATCAGCAGCCCCAATATCACGCTCGCTGGCGCCAGAATGGCGGTCGCTTTGATGATGCCGCTCTCGCTGCCGGCCCCCTTGCGGCGCAGCAGCACCGAGAGGGTGGTGGCCCCGGCGGAGATGCCGAGCAGGAACAGATAGATGGCGATGGGCCAGTCCCACACGAGGGAAGGGAAGTGAAATGCGTCATGCAACATGGTCATTCCCTCCATCGGTTATTGCCGTGGTAGATGGCGATGGGGCAAATCCCCACACCAGCGAGGGGAAGTGAAATGCCGCTTGTATGGTCATGACGTTATCTCCCCTTTGGGCACGCGGTACATCTTGGGCGAGGTGCCGAGCGCCTGCTTGTAGCGATAGGTGGTCTCCTTCACCAGCCGTTGGGCAATGGGGCTGTCCGGATCATCCAGATTGCCGAACACCAGCGCCTTGGTGGGGCAGGATTCCACGCACGCCGGCTCTTTGCCCGCCGCCAGGTTGGTCTTGCGGCAAAAGTCGCATTTGTCCGCCACTCGGGTGACCGGGTTGATAAAGCGCACCTGATAGGGGCAGGCAGCGAGGCAATACATGCAGCCGACGCAGAGATCCGCGTCGACATCGACGATGCCATCCTCCTTGCGAATATGGGAGGCGCCGGTCGGGCAGACGTGCACGCAGGGGGCGTTGTCGCAGTGCTGGCAGGACTTGCGAAAGAAGCGGTACTCGGTGTCGGGAAATTCCCCGATGGGGCCTGAGCGGATGATCTCGAGGCGCGAGACCCCTTCTGGTACTTTGTTCACTTCCCGGCAGGCATCCATGCAAGCGGTGCAGCCGATGCAGGCCGTCTCATCGTGGATCATGCCATAGCGTATCCCGTCGATGGTCTGGCTGTGGGCAAGGGGGGTGGCAAGGGTGCGAGTCGGCCCCGTCATCATGATAAGGGCCCCTGCGCCCATGCCCGCCATAAAGTCACGGCGAGAGCAGCTCATGATGCCTCCTTGCCGGTAGCCGGTTTGGACTGCTCCTGCCGGGCCTTGCTGGCCTCATGCTGCTTGCTGTGGCAGTCGACGCAGAGCTTGATGCGGGATTTTTCCGGGATCCCCACCATGGGCTCCTTGGCCGGATGCAACTGGTGACAGCTGGTGCAGGTGAGCTTGGTGGCGTGCACGTCGTGGGCCCAGAGCGCCTCGCGCAGTGGTTTGGGCTCGTGGCAGCTCATGCAGACCCCGTTCTGCTCGGCGATGGGATAAAGCTTGATGCTCTCTTTATCCTTCAGGCTGTGGCTGAAGCGCATCACATCCTTGACCCCTTCCCTGTGCTGGGGGGAGGGCTGGCCGTGGCAGTTGGTGCAGGTGACAGGTGCCAGGTTGTTGGGATTGGTCGCCTGACCATGCTTGCCGTGCATCCCCTCGCTCTGCTCCTTGTGACAGTCGGTGCAGGCCTTGTCGGGATTGCGTAAAAATTCCACCTCATGTGTAGCTGGTACAGGGGCTGCTGCCGGCTCGGCCGCCTGACCCTGCAGGCTGGTGAGCAGCATGGCTGCCATCAGCATCAGTCGTAAAAAATCCATCGTTAAATCACCCATAGAAAGCTTCCATCTGCTGCGGGCCTGGTCTGGCCGGGCCCGCAGGCGCCGTTACTGTGCCAGCCGTCCGGCCGCTTTGGCCTCGGCATCCCAGGCGGGGACCGTGGTCTTGAGGAACTGGGCCTTGTCGCTGTTGAACTGCTTCATATCCATGCCAAGGGCGGCTTGCGCTTTCTCCTTGGTGGAGATGTCGGGGATGGCGATCTCGTGGCTGATCCCCTTGCTGGCCAACAGGCGCGCCAGCTTGGTGCGGGCGTCAGCGGCTTTATCCAGCGCGCTGCCAAGTACCTTGAGGGCCACTTCGGGGGCGTGCATCTGCACCCCGTGGGAGGCGATGGCGTAGTCCCAGCGCCACTGGGCGTGACGGATGTCCTGCAGAATATCCTTCATCTCTGCCTCGGTAGCGCCGGCATCCCAGGCCGCCTTGGCTTCAAAGTGGGCGTGTACCAGTTGCTTCTCGACCTTCAGCTTGGTCTCTATCACCGCCTCTTTGCGCTGTTTGACAATCCCTTGCAGCATCTCCTTGCTCTGGGTGTGGCAGTTGCGGCAGGTCTGCTCGAAGCGATCGAAGGGGTTACCCACCTTGTGATCGGTGTAGACCTTACCCTGCTCGTTCTGCACCTTGGGCATGTGGCAGTCGACACAGGCGACGTTGTTCTGGCCGTGAATGCCGGCGCGCCAGGTTTCGTACTCGGGGTGCTGGGCTTTCAGCATGGGGGTTTTGGAGAGGGCATGGGTCCAGTCGGCAAAGCCGATTTCATCGTAATAGGCCTCCATCTGCTCCACAGTGGTGCCCTTGTCCCAGGGGAATTTCACCGCCTTGGTGGGGCCGCTGAAGTAGTACTCCACGTGGCACTGGCCGCACACCTGGGACTGCTGATCAAAGCGCCCCTGCTCCTTGAACGGCTTGCCGATGGCGGTCATGGCCCGATCGGCATAGGGACGGGAGAGGTGCAGGGCCGGTTTGCCCTCCTTGAACTCCTTCGAGGCGGTATCGTGGCAGTCGGCGCAGCCAATGGTGTTGACTACTTCCGGCCCACCCTTGGCCCACATTCCCTTGAAGTAGCCATCCTCACCCTGCTCGTCGATAACGCGGGCCACATCCGGGCCTTTGCAGCTCCAGCAGGCCATGGGTAGGGGGCCATCTTCGGCGGTCTTCGGGGCACCGGTACGCAGGGTTTCGCGCACATCGGTCAGCGCATAGAAGTGACCGCGCGGCTTGTTGTAATCCTTGGAAAAGGGGTAACCGCCCCACAGCACCACCATGTTGGGATCTTCCGCCAGGGCATCGGTGCGTTCCTTGCTTTCGCTGGTGGCTTGCCAGCTGGTGAACTGATCGGCGTGATCCTTGGCGAACAGCTCGCTGCTCGCCTCTATTTTGCCCTTGGTGGTTGCGTCATCAGCCAGTGCCCAGCCGCTGGTGCCAAGGCTGGTAGTCAGCAGCAGGGTGGCGAGGCCCAGTTTGATATGCCTGTGTTGTGAACCCACGTTTATCACTCCCAGATAAATGTTTTGGTCTCGTCTGACCCGTTCCATCTTGGTGTGGATCTTCCCCCCGTCGGGCGGGGTGGGCAGACATTCGCTTGCGGGTGAATAAAACCGCGCAATATATGATTGCTCGAGGGTTACCCTAACAAATAGGTAAATTTAATGATGATTTATCGGAGGGAGAGTTGTGCCAGATCAATTGGTGCACAGGATTGATCGCTGAAATGAGATCTGGATTAAATTTTATGGAAACTCAACTTCTTGTTAACTGCCGAGCATTCGATGGCAGGAGTTTGATCGATACAGTTACGTACTGGCACTTTTTGCTGCTGATCCTGATTGCTGCCCTATTGTTCACAGATTCTGGCAATGACTTATGCTGATAATTGAGTGAATATGCAAATTCTCGGTGTTGTGCTGTGAGCTTTTGACCTTCGGATTATGATCCATTTATTGAAGCTGCAGTGGATTTATCGTCAAACGACAGAAATGGTCACATGAAGTCTGATAGACCTGTTAATAAAGGTGCTGAAATTGGGTTCATCCAAATCTCTTTTTATTAAAAAGGGCCTGTTAGATGCACAATCTTGTAAGTTATGGCAATTTTATGGCAATCATTGTCGAAAATAGCGAAAAGACCCACTTAGTCTGGTGCGGTATGATTATTGAACAGACAAGTACCCTGTAGGTACTGATGTTGGTGGTTAAGGTTTTGCTGGAGGTTGTATGGCTGAGTTGCAAATTGAAAAGTCCACGGTGATCTCCCAACTCGAGGGCTCCGTGTTTGTCATCAGTGCAGATGGATCTGTCATACGAGCAAAGGTGGGGATGGCATTGCAGCCGGGGGACCGCCTGCAAACTGCCCAAGGGGGCCACTTTCAACTAGCCGAGCCGGGCAGTGAGCCTGCTGGTGAGCAAGATATGGCCGCCCAACCTGAGCCCGCCACACCTGCTGCTGATGGGCAACCGGCCGATCCGGAACTGGCCTCGTTGCAGGAGGCGATCCGTCAGGGTATTGACCCGACAGAGCAGTTTCAAGCGGCGGCCGCCGGTAACGCAGCCGCTGCGGGCAATATCGGTGGTGTAGCAGGTTCCAGCTCGGGTGGATTTGTGGTGGTCGATCGTACCAATGACGCCACCCTGGCCGAGGCCGGTTTTGATACCGACCATGCGGTGCAACCTGTTGGCGATGAGCAGCTGTTTTCCGAAGAGCGTGATTTCTTCGCCGCCATCACCATCACCGAGCCCCAAACAAGCGACAACATTATCAACGCCGATGAAGCGGCTGGTGTCATCATTCGTGGTGTGGTGGATGATGTGGAGGTAGGCCAGCCAGTCACCGTCACCCTTATCGATCAGGCGGGCAATTCACTGACGGTGACGACCGTGGTGCTGCCCGGCCTGGTGTGGGAAGCCAATTTTGGCGATGTGACCGGCAAGCTGGTGGATGGCCCGTTGCAGATTGTGGCCAACACCCAGGATCAGGCGGGCAACAATGCCAGCGACACCGGACAGACTCTGCTCGATACCATCACTACCATTACCCTCGATCTCGCCGATGAGAGCGACACCGGCGCCAGCCAGACCGATGAGCTGACCCGCGACAATACCCCTCTGCTGCAAGGGAAGGGGGAGCCCGGCGCCACAGTCACCCTCTCCCTTGGTGGCAGCGTGCTCACCGTACTTACCGTTGACGGCAATGGCAACTGGCAATATCAGCTGCCCGATACGCTGGCAGACGGAGCTTATGATTTTCGGGTCGACTCGGTGGATATCGCCGGCAACCGAGCCAGCGATACCCTCACTATTGAGGTTGATACCCAGGCCTCCATCGATATCGATGATCTCTACGCGGTGGAACTCTTTGGCAGCGACAATGCCACCCTGAGTGGTACCACCGCCAATGTCGAGGCGGGACAGAAGGTGACCATCACCCTGCTAGGCAGCGATGGGCAGATCCTGCTTACCACCTCTGCAGTGGTGGGCGCGGATGGCCGCTGGCAGGTATCAGGTCTTGATCTCTCCGGTATCACGCAATCCTTTGAAGTGCGTGCCAGTGTCACCGATCTGGCGGGTAATTCTGCTTTGGACGGTGCGCCGCTGATCGGCAAGAGCGAGACCTTGACCCTCTCCGAAGCCGGACTGGCCAATGGCCCAGTCACTGCGACCGGCAGCCTCAATACCGGCGCTGGGATTGATGGCAACCTGCAGGTCACCTTCGCCGCTGACCAGAGCGGCCTTGAAGGGCTGAAGCTTACCAGTCATGGAGTGGCACTCGATTACGTCTGGGGCGGTCAGACCATGACCGCCACTGCCGGTGGTGTCACTGTCTTTACCCTGACCCTCAACAATAACGGCAGCTATCGCATCGTCTGGAGCCAGAGCCTGGATCACCCCGAGAGTAAGGGGCAGACCCTGCTTAACACTCAGGAAACCTTGAGTCTGCCGTTCAACCTCGAGTACCGCGACAGCGACGGTGATCTGGTGAAAGCGCCGCTGGTGATCAATCTGGTGGACAGCACTCCACCGAGCTTCGAGATCCCAGCTATTACGCTGACCGAGGATGCCTTTACCAATGGCGCCGCCGTAGTCGGGGAGAGCCGCTTTCTGGTCAAACACACCGCCGATCCCCTGCTGGTGGATTCGCTGGTGTTCAGCAATCAGAGCAGCACCCTGACTACCCTCAACGGCTCGGGTCTTGCCAGCGACGGCCATCCGCTGACCTTTGAATTTACCGATGATCGCACCCTGCTGGGCTACTACCTCGACAGCAATGGTCAGCGGATTGAGGTATTGCGCGCCCAGCTGCTGGCTGAACAACAGGGGAGCGATGTGGGCGGTCGGGTGGTGATCACCCTTACCGGCCCGCTCGATCATCAGGGTAGCGACAGCCTCTCGCTGGGGTTGCAGGTGAGTGCCAAAGAGATCGATGGCGACACCACCAGCGCCGACCTGACTCTGACCATCAACGACGGCAGTGATCCTTCGCTTGGTCTCGACAAAGGCGTTTCGCTGCAAGAAGGGGGCAACCAGAGCATCGATGGTCAGCTGTCGGTGACGGTGGGGAGCGATCGTCTGGTCTCCCTCCACTTTGAGGCGAGCCAGCCGGCGTTGGCGGGGCTCACCAGCCAGGGCAAGGCGACGAGTTACGAGGTTCAAGACAACCAGCTGATCGTCAAGGATTGGCAGGGGAAGGCTATCCTCTCCGTGACTATCGGGCTGGATGGCAAATACAAAGTCTCCCTGACCGGGGTGTTTGACGAGCCGGAAGCGACCAACAGCCTCAACCTTGGCCTGAAGGTACAGGGTTCAGATTTTGACGGCGACAAGAGCAACCTCGGCACCCTCAATATCACCATTACCGATGGTGCCTTGCCGCAGGTAGACCCTGTCTCCCTCACGCTCACCGAAGATAGCAACTGGCAGCAAGGCCAGACCCTTGACGGTGATCTGACTATCACGGTGGGCAGCGATCCGCTGGCCAGCATCACTTTCGATGCCAATCAGCCGGGGCTGCAAGGGTTCACCTCGGGCAAGCAGGCCGTGACCATCGCGGTGGCCGATCATCGTATCGAGGGACGTACCCCAGATGGCAAGCTGGTGTTTGAGCTGACCCTCGGTAACGATGGCAAATACAGCTTTACCCTCCATCAACCGCTGGATCAGGGCAGTGCCGACAGCCTGCTCAAGGCGGGCTTTACCCTGCTCGACAGCGATGGTGACAGGGTCTCCTCCACTATTACCGTGGCGGTGGGTGATGGTGCCAATCCGACCATCTCCGCCGTGACTGGCACCACCATCACCGAGATGGCGCAAGGGGAGATGGCAGCCGTCAGCACCATGAGTTTCGCGGTCGCGCACGGCAGCGATGCCCTTGACCCCAACTCCCTCGGCTTTGATCTCGCCGCTATTCAGAGCGCCCTGACCGGATTGACCAGTCATGGCAACCCGATCACTTTTTCCCTCGATGCCAACGGCCAGCTGGTTGGCACCACGGCAGATGGTCGCGAGATCCTGCGCGCCGAGCTGAGCCTGGTCGATAACAACGGCAACTGGAGCGTCACCGCCAAGGTCACCCTGAGCGGCGAGCTGGATCACAAGGGGAGTGAATCCCTCAACCTGCCGCTTGCCGTCACCCTGGCTGACAAGGATGGCGATCGCATCGGTACCACGCTGCCGCTCACCATTGCGGACGGCAAGGCGCCGAGCTTTATTCCGGGCACCGGTGTAACCCTGGATGAGGGGAACCTCACCGGCAACAACAGCCTGAGCCAAACCGGTCACTTCGATGTGCAAGCCGGGTCGGATCGGGTGATCGAGGTGGCGTTTGCCGATGGCAGCCAGCAACCTGCGCTCACTGCACTTGGCCAGAGCGTCAAATACGAGCTGGTTGATGGGGACTCCGCCATCCCCGGTAGCCAGCTGATCAAGGGTTATGTGATGGTGGATGGCCAGCGGGTCGAGGTGTTTGAGGTCAAGCTGATTGGCAGCCTCGATCAGGCTGGCAAGAACGGGTTTGACTATCAAGTCACTCTCTATCAGGGGCTTCATCAGGGCGGCAACGCCGTGACCGAGCTGCCCATCAAGGTGATCGTCAACGACTACGACAAGGCGGGTGGTAACAACGACAGCACCAGCGGCACCCTCAATATCCAGATTGGGGAGGGGGATAAACCGACCCTGACCCTGACCGATGTAACCCTCAATGAAGGGCGCTTCGATGGCGCCAACTCGGCCGTGGATGATCAGCAGACGAGCGGCAAGATCACCATCAAGGCTGACTCGGATCCGGTGACCGATGTGCGTTTGACCTTTGCGGGTCAGGTGATGGATGCCAGTGGCAAGGCCATCACCCATAACGGCGAACCCCTGACCTGGAAAGCGGTTGGCACCGATGGTCACACCTTCCAGGCGGTGACCAGTGGCGGTCTGGTCGTGATGACGGTCTCCATCCCGACCGTCCCCGCCAGCATCGCCGCTCACACCAGCGCAGAGATAGGTTATCAGGTGACGGTGCATACCAACCTGGATCACGGGGCGGATAACAAACTCAAACTGACCTTGCCGGTAGAAGTCACCGACAGCGATGGCAGCAAAAACCAGGGCACCGCCACTGTCACGGTGACTGATGGCATCAACCCGATCATATCCGCCATTGAACCGGTTCGGGTCGAGGAGTCTGATCTCGATGCAGTGAACGGTCAGCATCCGGGGACCACACCAGCAGGGAGTGGAGAAACCGATAGTGGCAAGGTGACCATCACTGCCGGTTCGGATCGGGTTGCCTCCCTTGAGCTGGATGTGGCTGCATTCAATCAGGCCAATCACCTCACGTCGGGTGGCAAAGCGGTTACGCTGGCGGCACACAGCTCCGGCTGGTATCTGGCTACGGCCGAGGGGGGCAAGCCCGTTTTCTGGGTCCACCTCGATGTTAACGGCAGTTATAGCGTCCATCTGGTAGGTCAGCTTGATCACGGTGCACAGGGCAAGGATGAGTTGACCATCGAAGTGCCACTGTTTGTCACCGATCACGATGGCGATCGCAGTCCGAACGTCAGTGTGACCGTGACGGTACAAGATGACATGCCTATCGGCACTGTGCTGGCTCATACCCTGAGCGAGGGGAGCAGTACCGTGACCGGCGATCTGCTGCCTACTGCCAATGAAGGTGCGGATGGTGCCCGCGTCGAGTCGATTACCATCAATGGCCAGACGTACGCCATCAATGGCTCTTTGATACAAGATGTGATGAGCCCCGATGGCAAGCAGGTGATGGGAACCCTGACCATCTCTGCCGATGGCTCCTACTCCTTCAAGCCTGCGGCCGGTTTCAATCACGATGCAAGTCAGCTCAGTCAGGTGGTGACAGCCCATCTGGTCGATGGCGATGGCGATCGTGCAGACAGCACACTGACCCTCAATCTGCAGGATGAAGCGGTGCGCTTTACCGTTAGCGCAGCCATTGGTAACGAAGATCAGGGGGCGCAAGACCCGAGGCTGGGTATCCCTATCAACATGCAGCTCGATATTGGCGATTTCGATCGCGGTGAGCATGTGGATCAGTTGCTTATCCAGGCGCCTGCCAATGCCCATGGCACCTTCTATTACAACGGCGTTGCCCTCACCACCACGGCTGATGGCAAGTGGTTTATCGTGCCGCCAGCGGCCATGGTGACCAGTGATAATGTTCACTACACCACTCAGGGGGTGACCTTTGTGCCTTCAAGCAACTGGTCGAGCTGGAGCAATGGCGGTCAGCCGCTGCACTTCCAGGTGCAACTGCAGGTCGGTGTCACCGAAGGGGCAGCACCTGCGGCTGTAACGGGCGATCTGGCTGTGACAGTGCGCGGCGTGGCCGACAAGCCGATGTGGGACACAGCCAACACCACTCGCCACTATGACACCAATGAAGACAGCACGGGTATCAAGCTGGACGTCAAGGCGAGCCTGACTGACACCGACAGCTCCGAGACGTTGACCTATCAGATCAAGCTGGAAGCGGGCAAGGGAACCCTGATGCTCAACGGTGTCGAGCTCAAGCCAAATAGCAATGGCATCTACACCGTTTCGGCAGGCAACATCAACAAGGTGACTGTGGTTCCGGGCAAGGATTTCAGTGGTGACATCAAGCTGTCGGTGACGCCGATCAGCACCGAGAAGAACCCGATCGCTCAGGGTCAGGGTACGGCGCAGGGAGACAAAATTGATCTGGTGATCAACGTCAATCCGGTGGCCGATGACGCCAAGCTCACCGTGCGTGACATTCAGGGCAAGGAAGACACCCTGCTCGATCTGGGCAGCAAGATCGCCCTTGCTCATCTGGGTGACAAACTCGATGGCTCCGAGCAGATGTTTGTCCGCATCAGTGGTCTGCCTGACGGTGCAACCTTGTTGCTGGGAGGTTCCGCCGTTGCACAGAACGCAGCCGGTTACTATGAGGTTCCTTTTGATCGGATTGGCGAACTCAAACTGCAACCGCCGAAAAATAGCAACGTCGATTTCGATCTGACCATCAAGGGGGTGGTGAAAGACACGGCGACCTTGACCGATGCCAACGGCCAGACCCATGCCGTGGTGAACGAAAAGGAGACGGGCTCCCAGACCCTTCATGTGGATCTGGTGGGGGTGGTGGATCAGCCTCACTTCGAGCTTGGCAATACCGGCTGGGAGGCCGAGGGGACAGGCTATGCCATCACTGTGGGCGAGGATGGGCGGGCACCGCTCAACTTTACCCTCACCTCGGGCGAGTGGGTCGATACCCCGCATGACACTTCCGAGAGCCTCAACGTGGTGCTGCAAGGGCTGCCGGAAGGTGCTCGGGTCTTTGATGCCAGCGGCAAGGAGCTGACTCTTACCTTTGCCGGACTTGACGCCCATGGCAAGCCGACCTATCAGGTCGATGTCTCCGATTTTGGCAACCTGCTTATTCAGCCGCCCCATAACAGCACGGCGGATTTGAACCTGATCGCCAAGGTGGTGGTGACCGAGAACGATGGCGACCACAAGAGCTTCGATGTGCCGCTGCATATCAAGGTGGAACCGGAGATTGACGCCACCGACTACAGCAAGACCAGTCATGGCCTGGAAGATCAGTTCACCGTGCTGGACTGGCATCCGACCCTTACTGACGGCGCCGAGAAAGTCACGGCGCTGAGTCTCTCCGGGGTGGAGGATGGCTACCAGATCTGGCTGCGAGTCGGCAGTGTCGAGAGCCAGCTGACCGTGGTCAGTGGCAAGGTCACCCTGACTGCCGCCCAGCTCGACAGCCTGCTCAACGGGGGGCAACTGCTGGTGAAGGCGCCGGAGGATAGCGATCGGGATACCACTATCCAGAGCCATGTTACCGTGACCCAGCATGATGTGGATTCTGGCGCGGTGGCCGAGAAGGTGATCGATGGCTATCTGCATGTCGATATCCAGGCCGTGGTGGAGCCCGATGGCGTGCTGACCCAGAGCGGTGGTGCTCTCGTGGGGCAGAGTGGGGCTGATATAGACCTGACTGGACGCTTCATCTTTACCGACCTCGATCCCTCGAGCGTGGAGGAGATCGACTATCTGGTGATCAACCTGCCGGTGTTGAACGGTGGTGCAGGCGATCAGTTCGTGGTGGTTGGCGGTATCAACAATGGTAACGGCAGCTGGATCGTGCCGGCGGGCAATCTCGGTAGCTTCAAGCTGCATGCGCCGGACGGGTTTGTCGGCAAGGTCGAACCGATCCGCATCGATGCCATGGTGATCGACCGGGGCGATGATGGCGATGCCAGTGCCCATGTCAAAGTGAGCCTGGAAACCAGTGCCGAATTTGAGAACAAGCCAGTGACGCCCAAGACGCCGGCGGCGACCGTCGATATCGACGACAACGCTGTGCTGGTGGGCAAGGAGGATATCCGGGTTGACTTTGGTCATCAGCTCAAAAGCGTGATCCATATCGGCGCCGCCGACCAGGCCAGCGACGAGGTGACCATTGTCCTCAAGGGGCTGCCGGCGGGCGTGACCATCAGCGGCGCCGAGTACAACATCTCGACCGGTGAGTACGTCATCAAGGTGCCGCCGTCACTGGCGGGGCTGGAAGGGCTGACCCTCGGTTTGCCGCAAGACTTTGCCGGTTCGCTCAATATCGAGGTGAAGGTGGTCAACACGGATACCGCCAGTGGCGATATCAAGGTCGACAGCAGCACGGTACGGGTCGATGTGGCCCCCGTGGTCGATGTGAATGGTGGCCGTGGCGAGCATCCGGAACTGACACTGACTGTGCTGGACACCAACCAGGACGGGCAGCCGGACAATCTGGAAGATAGCAAGATCCACCTCGATCTCTCGGTGAAACTGGCCGATATCAGCCCCTCCATCGCGGGCGGCGGTCTCGAAACCGTGGAGCGGGTCACCATCACTGTGGATGCCAAATATGGTTACTTCCTCGATGGCAGCGGCAAGCCGGTCAACATTCTGGTTGTGAGTGATATGGCGGCACTTAAGGATTTGGTGTTTGTGCCCAAAGAGCACTTCAGCGGTCAGGTACCGCTCGACATCAAGGTCGATATCGTCGATACCGCGCTGGTCGGTGGCCAGCTGGTGACCGACAGCGGCAGCTGGAGCGGGCAGGTCGGCTTTGAGGTAAGACCGGTCAACGATCCGGCCCAGCTTTCGGTGCATAGCGTCACGGGGAGCGAGGATGGCACGGTCAACCTTGCCGGATTTGGCGCAACCCTTATCGACAATGATGGCTCGGAGCAGATCGTCGCGCTGCAGATCAAGGGGGTACCGGATGGCTTCACCCTGTCGGCTCCGGCGGTCAACAATGGTGGCGGCGTCTGGCAGATCCCGGTGGGGACCGATTTCTCCAAGCTGACCCTGATCCCGCCAGCTGATTTCAGCGGCACCGTGGAGCTGTCGCTGAGCGCCTTTACCCTCGACAAGGGGCTCACCATTCCGCTCGAAACCAGTGGCAGCTTTACCGTCACCGTCAATCCGGTGGGGGATGCCATCATCGCCGACATTCAGGATCAGGCGAGCGGTACCGAAGGGGATGTGATCACTCTGGATCTGGGGCTGGAGACCCGGGATACCCAGCCAACCGGCGGCAGTGCGGGTAATGTGCATGAGAACAAGCCCGAGCAGGTGCGGGTCACCATCGAAGGGGTGCCTGACGGTGCCCAGATCCGCTTGCCAAACGGCGTGGCGGGGACGGTTGTTGATCTGGGTGGCGGTCGCTGGCAGGTCACTACCGAGGGTGGCAAGCTGGGTGCTGTCGAGCTGGTGACCAATGATGCCAACGGTGCACTGGATCTCAAGATCACCGCCCAGAGCCTCGACAACGGCGCCCTCGGCCCCGAGGTCAATGGCACCATCCATGTGGATGTAAGCCCGGTCAACGATGCGCCAATCAACGTATTGCCAACGACCCCTCAGGTCGCGCAGGAAGATCAGCCTTTTGTCATCCACGGTTTGCAGGTGAAAGATGTGGATGCGGGCAACAGCCCCATCAAGATCACCCTGTCGGTGGAACATGGCACCCTGACGCTACCTGCTGTCAGCGGCGTGACGGTGGTCGGCAACGGCACCGGTTCGCTGGTGCTGACCGGCACGCTGGCCGATCTCAATGCCTTGCTCTCTGGTGGGGTCACCTATCAGGGCAACAGTGATTTCTACGGCAATGACGCCCTGACCATGGTCACCAACGATCAGGGGAACACGGGTAGTGGCGGGGCACTCAGCGATACCGATGTGCTGCCCATCGAGGTGCAGCCGGTCAATGATGCCCCGGTCAATCAGCTGCCTGGCAGCATGACGGTGAAGGAAGATGGCTCCCTGTCGCTATCCGGCGTCAGCGTGAAGGATGTGGATGCAGGCAGTGCGCCTGTCTCCATGGTGCTGCGGGTCGAGCATGGTGTGCTGACCTTGCTGGGTGCAACCGGTGCCGTGATGGTGCAGGGGGCGGGTACCAGCGAGATCACTCTGGTGGGGTCGCTGGCTGATCTCAACCAGTTGCTTGCAAGCAACCTGCACTATGAACCGGCCACAGATTTCTGGGGAGAGGATACCCTTACCGTCACTACCTCCGATCAGGGCAACAGCGGTGCGGGCGGTTCTCTGAGCGACACCGATCAGGTGACCATCACTGTCACTCCCGAGCCGGATATGCCGGGTCTGACGGTGGATCAGCATGCGTTCCATGCCTTGCAGGGGGCCGTTATCCCCCTTGGCATCAACGCCAGCGTGGTCAATCCGGCAACCGGTGAGCTCTCCATCCGCATCAGCGGCCTGAATGGGGCGCAGGTGCAGGATGAGCATGGTCAGAGCATCGGTCATGCCGATAGCAATGGCGACTGGCTGATCCCGGCCGATCACTCGGTTCCGCTCTACTTCAGCGGTTTTAGCGATGGTGACCATGTGCTGGGGATCAGTGCCGAGTCGAGTGTCGGCGGCTCAACCGTCAGCACGCCCCTTGAGACCATCACGGTGCACGGCCAGAGTGGTCATGAGCTGGTCGGTTCCGATCAGGGGGATTGGCTGTTTGGCTCCTCCGGCGATGACCGTCTATTGGGGGGGCATGGCAATGACCTCCTCACCGGCGGTGCTGGCAGTGATCTCTTCGTCTGGCAGCACGGGGATGAGGGGAGTCAGGGGCAGCCCGCCATCGATACCATCACCGACTTCCATCCGGAACAGGGGGACAAGATCGATCTGGCCGACATGCTGCAAGGGGTCACTGGCAATGGTGTCGATGATCTGCTCAAGCATCTCTCAGCCTCGGTGACCACGGGGAGCAATGGCCTGAGCGATGTGAATCTCTCGGTTTCCCCCGCGGGTGATGGCCAGATAACCCAACAGATCACCCTGAAGGATGTGGATCTGACCAGCTGGAATCTCACCAGCACCTCGTCCCACGATATCCTGCAGAGCATGCTGGAAGATCAACATAGCCTGATCATCCAGCACCCCTGATAGCGAGCGTGAAGCGTAAAAAGAAGAGCCGGAAATTGCCGGCTCTTTGTTTATCTCTGCGTGGATTGTTTTTATGCGGCCGCAAGGGCCGGGGGGGATTCAGGCCAGCGCCTGGGCCAGCAGGTGGATCGGATGTTCACAGCGGAAGCTGGTGCTCATCTCGATCTGCCATTTGCAGGTCTCGCAGTCGGTGATCACCAGATCGGGGGAGAGGCGGTTGATCTGATCAAACAACCCCTCGCCGATGGCCTGGCTGGTCTGATAGTTCTCCGACTTGAAGCCGTAGGTGCCGGCGATGCCGCAGCACTGGGACTCCAGCACAGTTACCTTGACCCCGGGAATGGCGCGCAGCAATTCGAGGGTGTAGATGACGCCCCCCATCTTCTCCATGTGGCAGGGGGTGTGGTAGGCGATGTGCAGATTGAGCGGCTTCATCGCCGGTTTGTTGCCCTTGTAGAACTCGTTCCACAGGAAGCGGGTTACCAGCGAGATGCGATCCCTCACCTTGTGGTTGTCCTGCTCCAGCAGGTGGGGATATTCATCGCGCAGGGTAAAGCCACAGGTGGAGGAGGTGGCCAGCAGCGGCATCTCGTTGCCCAGCAGGGAGTTCTCCATCTGCTTGATGTTGAAGGCCGCCTGCTGCTTGGCCTTGTCCATGAAGCCGTTGGCAATCAGCGGCACGCCGCAGCACTTCTCCCGCTCCAGCAACTGCACGCCGATGTTCATGGCGTTGAGCACCTGTACCAGCTCCTTGCCTAGTTGCGGGTGGTTGTAGTTGACGTAGCAGCCGTGGAAATAGGCTATCTGGCGGTCATAACGGGCCTGAGCTTCTTTTTGCTTCTTGTACCAGCCGCGGAAGGTGCCCTGGGAGTATTTGGGCAGGTCGCGGTGGGAGGAGACCCCCAGCGCCTTGTCCAGCACCAGCTTCATTGGCTTGAGGCCGGTGGTGAAGTTGACCACCGGGGCCATCAGGGTAGACATGCTGCCCATCAGATCGGTGTGGGAGAGCACGAACTCGCGGATCCCTGGTTTGAAGCCGCTGTACTGGTGTTTGGCTTTGGCGATGATGTCGCCGATGCTCACTCCGCTCGGGCAGGCTACTTCGCAGCGTTTGCAGTTGGTGCAGTGCTTGAGGGCGCTGTCAAAGAGCTCCGAGCTCTTGATCCGCAGCCGCTCCCCATCCGGGCCCGCCTGTTTCGGGCCGGGGTAGGCGGGATTGGCTTTGGCCACCGGACAGTAGGCGGTACAGACGGTGCATTTGATGCACTGATCGAAAGTTTGGTTGGCATGATCCAGTAGCATGTCAGTTCTCCTCCCGTGGGGTGTGAAGGCACGGGATATGGGACGAAGTAATCATTGGGCGGCGCCCAGAATATGGCCGGCGGCCTGCCAGCCGGTGGCAACGGCAACGCCGGAGCCGGAACCTTCACGAATTGGGTCGTAATGGGCCAAGACACTGCCCGCGCCATAGAGGTTGGTGAGCGGCTTGCCGCCACGCAGCACTCTGAGCTTGTCGTCGGTCTTGACCCCGAAGCCCATGAAGGGGTGGTGGTCGAACAGGCGACGACCGGCCCAGGCATCACGCTCTTCCAGACTTAGCACATCGGCATCGAAGATGGGCTCGCGAATGCCGCGCAGACGGGACTCCAGCCCACGGCTGAAGAAGCTGCCGGAGGCAAGCACGAAGTTGTCTGCCTCGAACAGCTGATCATCGCCATTCTGGGTATGTACGCCGACCACCCGGTCACCTTCGTAACGAGCGCCCAGCACCCGCTCGCTGGTGAGGAAGGTGCCGCCAAGGGCCATAAAGCGGCGCTTGAGCGCCTCCTGCATCCGCATACCTATCAGAGACGGCGGCATGGTGGCCACTTCCTTGATGGTGCAGCCGGTGCGCTGCTCCAGCTCCGCCAGACGCGGGCCAACCAGCCCGAGTGACAGGCAGGCGGGCAGCACGATATGGCGGCAGCCGGGTACACCGCTCTCCTGCACCATGCGGCTGATCTCGCGGGCCAGATCGGCCACCAGATGGTGTTTGTCACACAGGCGCGCGATGTCGGCTGAGCGAAACTCGTGGGGATTGCGGCTGAATTCCGCCAGCTGGGGCAGGCGGATTTCGCCGGTCAGAATGCGGCAGTGGGCAAAGCGCGGATGGGTCGCCAGATTGGCTGCCGCCAGTGCCGGATGAAAGTCACGAAAGCCCTCGAGGGTGGCCAGCAGCAGCACGTCCGGGATCGGCGCATCGGTGACGCAGGCACAGGTATCGGGGGAGAGCCAGGTGCGCTTGAGGGTACCGATGGGAGTCAGGCGCTGGTGATTGGTGTCGTGGCGAACCAGCGGCAATCCCTGCTCGGCGCAGTGGCGCTGCAGATCGGCGAGGCTCGCTTCGATATTCTGCATTCCTACTTTGCTGTAGGGGTGATCCGGATGGGCAGCCATAAAGGCGGGCAGGGCGGCGCGGGGATCTCCCTCGCTTTCGAGCAGATCGACCGAGCCGGAGGAGAAGTGCAGGGCACTCTGGCCTGAGGCCATCAGCAGGGTTTTCTGGCCCGCCTCTACCAGCCGCAGGGCTGCAGAGAGTCCCGCCATGCCACCGCCGATAACGATATTGTCAAACTTCATGACGGCTCTCCCTGTGAGTGGTCTCGCTGGTTGAGCCGCGTGGGGTATCGGCAACCAGCTGTGGCGCCGTCCATTCCCCCAGGCCAAACAGCCCTTCGTAGATCCAGTAGGTAAACTCGGCCTCGCGCAAGGCATCGCCCCAGAGGACGGGGCGGGTTCCCTTGTAACGCTCTTCCAGGAACTGGCGCAGCATGACGCAGGCCTGACGACCGTCAGCCTTGCCATACTCCTGCATCAGACCGGCGGCGCGGTAGGCACACAGCTCGCCCTGACAGGGCCCCATCCCCAGACGGGTGCGGCGGCGCAGGTCGATGAGGTTGTCCACATCCAGCTCGCGCAGGGCGTATTCGATTTCGCCTGCGGTGACCATTTCGCACTCGCAGATCAGGGCGTTGGCCTTGGGGTTGTCACGGAAGAAGGCGATAACCCGCTCGCCGTGGCGGTATTGGGCAGAGCCTTCGACCGGCACCGAGAGGCCGGGAGCGGAGACCTTTTCCGGATCCCGTGAGCCGGGCAGGCTCAGTTCGGCGGTCTGGCAGGGCTTGCTGTTACCGAGTTTCTTGGCCAGCAGATCGGTGGCCCATTCCGCCATCAGGCGGTAGGTCATCAGCTTGCCGCCGGTGATGGTGTTGAACCCCTTGAGACCATCGCGCTCGGCGTGATCCAGCAGCACGATACCGCGGCTGATGTTGCGGCCGGTGTCGTCACCGTCCACCGCTACCAGCGGGCGCACCCCGGCGTAGGCGCGCAGCAGACGGGTGCGGGCCATGATGGGGGCGAGCTTGATACCTTCGCGCAGCAACACTTCGACCTCTTCCGGTTCGACGGTGAGCTGGTCAATCTTGTTGTAATCAATGCGACTGGAGGTGGTACCGATGAGGGAGATGGTATCGCCCGGCACCAGAATGTCCGCATCCGCCGGTTTGCGGGCGCGGTTGAGCACCAGCTGGTTGATGCGGTAATCCATGATGAGCAGGGAGCCCTTGGCCGGGAACATGCGGATGCCGAGATCGGCGTATTCGCAAATTTGCTGGCCCCAGATGCCGGCGGCGTTGATCACCTCCTGACACTCCACCTCGAACGCTTCGCCGGTGCGGGTATTGATAGCCTTGACCCCGTGTACCCGATCTTGCGTGCGCAGTAGCCCCAGCACCTTGCAGTGGGTGAAAATGCGGGCGCCATGCTCTTTCGCATCCAGCACGTTGGCGGCGGCGAGGCGGAACGGGTCGACCGTGCCATCCGGCACATGGATGGCGCCGATCATCGCCGGGTTGGCGTTGGGCTCAAGCAGCAGCGCTTCGCGAGGATCGAGCTGGCGGGTTTCGATACCGGCCAGAGCGCAGGCATCCATAAAGGTGCGTTGGAAATTGATGTCATCTTCCGGCAGAGTGAGGAAGAGGCCGCCCGTGTCTTCGACACAGTGGCTGGCAATCCGCTTGAGGATGCGGTTTTCCTGGATGCATTCGCGGGCGGACTCCTGATCCGTCACCGCGTAGCGGGCACCGGAGTGGAGCAGGCCGTGGTTGCGGCCGGTGGTGCCGGCGGCGATATCATCGCGCTCGAGCAGGATGCAGTCGATGCCGCGCAGTGCGCAATCGCGCATGATGCCGGCCCCTGTGGCACCGCCGCCTATGATGACGACTTGTGTAGTTATTCTTTTCATTGTTGCCCGTCTCATCTCTTCCAGATGAGGCCAGTGTGGCCTACTTCTGAGTGGAAATGTTTGATATGGGCCAAATTTGCGCTCGCAAACGCTCATTTGCTCGCGCGTTAATGAGCATTATGTGACATTTGTCACGCTTGTTATCGCAGCGGTTAATGGGTTGGTGGCAAATGGCAGACACAAAAAAGGGGCATCTGATGCCCCTTGTCACTGTTTGACGAGTCTGTTGGGTGTGTGATGCGTCAGCCGCAGCACTTCTTGTGCTTTTTGCCGCTGCCACAGGGGCAGGGATCGTTGCGCCCCGCCTTGAGGGGCGCCGGATCCTGCTCTCCATCGGTGTAGACCCAGCGGCCCTGATAACGCACGAAGCGGGAGCGCTCATGGAGGCAGTGACGCTCATCCCCTTCCAGAAACCAGGCTTTGAACTCCACCATCCCGGTTTCATCCTCCGGGCCGCCCTGGCTGGCGATGATCTCGAGACCATCCCAGCGGGTGTCGATGCGTGAAAGCTCTTCGGCGGTGAGACCGCCAAGGTGGGCCGGGTGCCAGCTATGGACCAGATACTCCCCCAGACCGAGCACAAAAGCGCTGTAGCGAGAGCGCATCAGCTGCTCCGGGGTGTCAGCCACTGCGCCACTGTGACGTGAGCCACAGCACAATTCGAGAGAAAGGGTTGAGCCGCAAGGACAAAGATTCATGATTTTCACGTTCTGGCCGATTTGTTTAAGGGAATTGTAACGAAAGCTGGGCTCGCCCTGCCAGCACCTATACTGATGAGTAGGCAAGGAATTCCAATAAAAACAGCTGCAAGGATGTGAAAGATGACGCTAAAGCAGAAAATCCTGTTACTGGGTGCAGTACCCGTGCTGCTGATGGCCCTGGTGGTCAATCTCAGTAACTACATGGTTTCCAAGAGTGATCTGGAGTCTGATCTGGTGGTGGCGAGGGAAAATGCCATCAAGGAGCGTAAAGCGCTGCTCAGCAGTTACATCATGATGGCCAAAACCGCCGTCGATGCCGTTTATGCGCTGCCGGATTCACCGGAAAATCGTCAAAAGGTCAAAGAGTTGCTCAGGCCGCTGCGTTACAGCAGTGACGGCTACTTCTTTGTCTATGACTTCGAGGGCAACACCATACTGTTGCCGGTGCGTACCGAGCTGGAGGGGAAAAACCGCTGGAATGACAAGGATGCCAAGGGCAAGTTGCTGATCCAGGAGATCCTCAAGTCGGCCCGTCAGGGGGATGGATTTACCGAATACTGGACGGCCAAGCCCTCCATCGGTCGCGATGCACCTAAACTGGCCTTTACTCTGGTGCTGGACAAATACCAGTGGGCCATTGGCACCGGTTTTTATATCGATGATATCGACAACGAACTTGCGGCCCTGCGGGCAGAGCGCGAGAGCAACATGCATGCCTCGTTGCAGAGCAGTGTGCTGGTGATCTTGCTGATCCTGGGTATCACCCTGGCGGCGACCGTCATTGTGGGCAACCGGGTCACCAAGCCGCTGGCGGATGCGGTGCTGGCATTGAACGATATCGCCAACGGCGACGGGGATCTGACCCAGCGCCTCAAGGTGCAGAGTCAGGACGAGATTGGCCAGCTGGCCAGCGCTTTCAACCGCTTTGTCGAGCGGATCCAGTCGGTGGTGAGTCAGGTGGGCGAGACCAGCAACCACCTCTTCAGCGCGGTCGACAAGTTGCACCATCTGAGCGAGCACTATGACCATCAGATGCAGGGTCACAGTCGCGAGACCGATCAGGTGGTCACAGCGGTGACCGAAATGAGCTCCACCGCGCAGGAGGTGGCGGCCAGTGCCTCCAATGCCGCGACAGCAACCAGCGATGCGGCCCGTGAATCGGACGCCGCACGGGGTGTGGTGAGCGGGGCTATCAACAGTATCAATCGGCTGGTGGGGGAGGTGCATACTGCCTCCGGCGTTATCGAACAATTGGCGCAAGAGACCGCCAAGATTGGCTCAGTGGTGGAGGTCATTCGCGGCATTGCCGAGCAGACCAATCTGCTGGCGCTGAACGCTGCCATCGAGGCGGCCCGCGCCGGTGAGCAGGGGCGGGGCTTTGCGGTGGTGGCGGACGAAGTGCGTTCGCTGGCCGGTCGTACCCAACAAAGCACCAAGGAGATCAACGAGATGCTGCAACGTCTGCAGGGCGGGGTGAAGCAGGCTGTGGAGGTGATGCAGGCGAGCGAGGATCGCAGTCAGGAGACGGTGCAAGAGGCGAGCCATATCGCCAGCTCCCTCGACAGCATGGTGATGGCGGTCAGTACTATCAACGACATGAACATCCAGATCGCCACCGCCGCCGAGGAGCAGCACGCGGTATCGGAGGAGATCAACAAGAACCTGGTGGCCATTCAGCAGATTGTCAGCGAGCTGACCAGCGCGGCGGTGGAATCCAACAGCACCACCCGCGATCTGGCCAGTACCGGCGACAAATTGCGCAAACTGGTATCGCAATTCCGTTATTAATCTTGCAATGGTCCGTGACGGCAACCACAAGATGCGGCCTGATCCTCGGTTCAGGCCGCACTTTATTTGGGGATTGACCAATAATGTGTGAAAATTGCCAGCCTCTTTTTTTCAGCCTTTGCCCCATACCCTATGAATGAGATCGTGAAAGGTAGTATCGATTTGATCCGGCAACTCAACTACGGCCTGGTCTATGCCAGCCTGGAAGAGCACAAGGAGCTGTCGCGCACCGATCTCTCCCGCCTGACCGGTCTCTCGCCAGCCAGTATCACCAAGATCACCAGGGAACTGCTCGATGGGGGTCTGGTGGTCACCTGTGGTGAAAGTTCGGTGGGGCGCGGCCGTCGTCAGACCTTGCTGCGCATCAACGAGCGCCGCTTCCAGTTTCTCTCCATGCGTCTTGGCCGTGGCTACGTGGATATGGCGTTGTTTGACTTCTCCGGTCGCTCGCTGGCCCGCCAGCGCCACCTCTTTACCGAGGAGGAGCGCGCCGATCTGCTGGGCAGTCTGGTGCACGCCATCAAGGTGTTTTTGCCGAGAAAATCTCTCAGTCTGGCCTGTATCGCCCTCTGTCTGCCGGGTCAGGTAGAGCGCCACTCCGGTATGGTCAAGCACTTCCCCTTCTACGATCTGCGCAACTGGCCCCTTGGCCCGACTCTGCAACAGGCGTTCTCGGTACCTGTGCTGGTGAGCGGTGACGTGCGCACCTGGATCCAGGCCGAGCGGGAGTGGGGTGCCGCCAAAAATTGTGCCGATGCGGTGCTGGTGTTTGTCCACAACGACATCGGGGTCGGCATGGTGGTCAATGGTCAGCTCATCGAGAGCGAGAATGCGCTGCTTGGGGATCTCAGCCACCTGCAGCTCGAACCCTATGGCCAGCGCTGTTACTGCGGCGGCTTTGGCTGTGCCTGTACCCTGGTGACCAATCAGGCGCTGGAGGCGCAATATCGGGATCTGCGCGAGCGGATGCAGGAGCACGACTTGCCCGAGAGCGTCACCATCCGCGAGCTGTGCGAGCTGGCGCTGGCGGGCAACGGCCTCTGTCAGGATATTCTCCATCAAGCGGCGGGTCGTCTCTCCAAGGTACTCTCCAATCTCATCTGCCTGCTCAATCCGGGCAAGCTGCTGCTGGGGGGCGAGATCACCCGTGCCGATCGGCTGCTGTTCCCCATGCTGCACCAGTCGCTGGCCAGCCAGTTGCCAGCCGAATATCTGGTGCGGCTGCAGATTGAATCCACCCACTTCTACGAAGATCCCACCAAGCCCACTTCGGTGCAGGTGCACAAGGCACTGCGCGATGGCAGCCTGTTGCTGGAGCTGCTGCGCAGCTGTCAGGAGTCGTAAGGCAAGAGAGTTTGGCACTGCGTCTGGCGAAAGGGGCAGGGATTACTGTTCCACCAGCGCGTAACTCGGTACAATCTTGCGCTTTTCCGGCAGCCCCCTGTTATCGCGCCCTATGGCACCGTGACATGTTGGCACCGCTGCCGTTCCTGTTTTGACTCCAGTTGTGAACCTAGATGAAGCCTGTTCCTGATCACGCCGTCAACCGCCTGCGGGCCTGGCGCAAGAGTATCTCTACCCGACCGTTTCTTGCCCGTGGCGGTACCTTGGCCCGCTGTCCGGCCTGTCAGCTGCGCGAGGATTGGTGTGCCTGCGAGTGGCGCCCCGAGCTCAAAGCGGAGGCGGGCTTTTGCCTGCTGATGTACGACAGCGAGCCGATGAAGCCCTCCAACACCGGTCGCCTGATCGCCGATGTCTTGCCGGATACCACCTGGGCGTTTCTCTGGTCGCGCACCCAACCCCATCCCGAGCTGCTGGCCCTGCTGGCCGATCCCGCGTGGCAGCCCTATGTGGTCTTTCCCGCTTGCGAGAAGGAGCCTGCCCGCCTGACCGGCGAGGTGACGCTGGCGCCCGGCAAGAAGCCGCTCTTTATCCTGCTCGATGGCACCTGGCCGGAGGCGCGCAAGATGTTCAACAAGAGCCCTTATCTGGACGGTTTTCCGGTGCTCGCCATCAAACCCGATACGCTCTCCACCTACGGTATGCGGGTGGCCAACAGCGAGGAGCACCTCTGCACCGCCGAAGTGGCGGCCTGCGTGCTGGAAGTGGCGGGGGAGCTCAAGGCGGGGCAGGCACTGCAGCACTGGTTCAACTTGTTCAGCAGCCGCTACATGGCCGGTCGGGTCAGCCGTTTCCCCAGTGCCGATGAGGAGCATCTCTGTGAGGCGCTGGCGGCCATCAAGGAAGCGAACGTCGCTTCACCGGCTTGCTAACTGGCCTTCTGAGGGTTGGGGCAGGGGCCTGACAGCTCAAATCAATGAAAATCAGGAATCAATTGGCTGCCACTGTTTCGTTAGATTCATGGTCAGGGGCCCGCTAGGATAGCGGGCAGCCTGTGCAGCCCCCCGCACAACGTCGTTTTGGTTATATCCGGTTGCTCGACCCTTCGGGCAACCCACTCTCGTGAGGTCTATGGATGGAATTGGAACTGGTTACCCTGTTTGCCCTGTTCGGTGTGGCGCTTGTCGCCGGCTTTATCGATGCCATCGCCGGTGGCGGCGGTCTGCTGACGGTGCCGGCTCTGCTGGCCACCGGCATGCCGCCCGCGCTGGTGCTCGGCACCAACAAACTGCAGAGCAGTTTTGGCTCCTTCTCCGCCACCTGGTTCTATGCTCGCAAGGGGCTGCTGGAGTGGGCGATGATCTGGCCTGCGGTGATCTGCACCTTTATCGGTGCGGCCATCGGCACGCTGGCGGTACAGACCATAGACGCCGCCATTCTCGAGCGCCTGCTCCCTTTCCTGCTGATGGCGTTTGCCTGCTACTTCTACTTCTCGCCGCGGGTAAGCGATGCCGAGAGCTCCCGCCGTCTGACTCCCATGCTGTTTGCGCTGCTGGTGGGGGGCGGTGTCGGCTTTTATGACGGCTTCTTCGGGCCGGGCACAGGTTCGTTTTTTGCCATCGGTTTCGTGGCGCTGGCGGGCTTTGGCATGGCGCGCGCCACCGCCCATACCAAGCTGCTCAACTTCACCTCTAATATCGCCTCCCTGCTGTTCTTTGCGCTCGGTGGCAAGGTGGTGTGGAGTGTCGGTTTTTGCATGGCGCTGGGGCAGTTTATCGGCGCCCGCTTTGGCTCCAAGATGGTGCTGAAAAAAGGGGTGAAGCTGATCAAGCCGCTGCTGGTGACCGTCTCCTTGCTGATGTCTGCCAAGCTGGTCTGGAGCCAGTATCCCGAGCTGTTTGCCTGGATCTGAGCCGCGGCGAGTGTGCGACAAATCGGATGTTTACGGGGCCCAAGGGCCCCGTTGTCACATCTGGTGTTTTACAGCGCTAGCTCGGCGTGTCGCTGCGGTGGCGAAAGTGTTGGTGCAGGGCGCTCACCAGCCGGGCAATGCGCTCGCGCTTTAGGCTGTTTGGCCGGTAGACCAGATGGAGGGGGCGGCCCAGTCCGAGCAGTGGGCGGGCCATCTCCCCCTGTTCTCCCACCAGCCCCAGCAGGCCAGCGGGGAGCAGTACCGGGCCAATGCCCGCCTTGGCGAGTTCGATGAGCGCCAGATAGGAGTCGAGCTCCATGGCGGGCTCCAATCCCATATCTGCCAGCGGTTCGCGCAGGTAGCGGTTGGAAGGGTTCTCCAGATCCATGGTGAGGATCTTGCGCCTACTTTGTGTGTTGGCTGGTGGCAGGCTCTGCTGTGTTTCGCCCACCAGATAAAAGGGCTCCTCAAGCAGCAGATCGGCGCCGAGGCCATGGCCGGGTGGGAGCCGACCGGCGCAGATGCCGAGCAGGGCATCACCGCTGCGCACCCGCGCCAGAATGACCGGGGTGTGGTGGGTAGAGAGGGTAAGGTGGGGATCGCGCTCCAGATAGTCACGCATAAAGTGGGCGAGATAACCCGCCAGCAGGGTTTCGGAGCAAGCGATGGGGAGGGGGCTCTGATCCGCCAGATCCTGACTATCGGCAAGCACCCCCTTCATTTCGGCCAGACTCGGGGCGACTCGTTCCAGCAGCTCCTTTGCCTGCGGGGTGAGGCGGATCTGGCGCCCCTCCGGCTCGATCAGCTTCTTGCCGAGGCGCTGCTCCAGCTGGGCAATCCGCTTGCTCACCGCCGACTGGCTGATATAGAGGCGACTGGCCACCTTGGCCATGGTCCCTTCGCTCGCCAGCAGGCTCAGCGTTTCCAGCCCTTCCAGTAACATCTCGCCCCCTTGTTTATCGCCATCAGGATCGTCACAGATTGATCTGCGCTACCTTAGGGGCTGACTGGCTCGGGAGCAAGGGTCGTTTGCTGCCTTGGCCGGTCGAATGCGCCATTCGCTCAAGGGCGGCGCGAAGATCACCAGATTGCCGATGAGGCTGATCACCACTCCGGCCACCGAGACCGGCTGCCAGACAAAGCCTTCATAAAAGGTGGAGAGGGTAAGCGCCACCAGCGGAAAGAGCACGGTGGCGTAGGAGGCCTTGCTTGCACCGATGCGCCCCACCAGCGTCAGGTATGCGGTAAAAGCGATCACCGAGCCAAACAGGGCGAGGTAGACCATGGCCGCCAGATAGTGGCCATCTGTCGGCACCACCAGTTGCTGCCCTAGCAATGTGACCCAGCCCAGCAACAGCACCACGCCGTAAATCATGCCCCAGGGCACCAGTTGCAGTACGTGGTAGCCGTGGCGCTGGCCCCGGGCCGAGACCAGATTGCCCAGCGAAAAGCAGAGGGTGCCGCCGCAGGCGAGCAGCAGCCCCTTCCAGCCGTTTGCACCCAGTTGCGCATCCGCCAGCACCGGCCAGAACAGTAACAGGGTGCCAAAGAGCCCCAGCAAGGAGCCTTGCAACCAGCGCAGGGTGGGGCGCTTGCGCTCGAGCAGCCAGAGGTTGAGGCCGTTGAAGATGCTGGCACTGGCAAAGATCACTGCCGACATGCCGCTCGGGATATAGCGGGTGGCGTGGTAGAAGCAGAGGAAGTTGGTGGAAAAGAGCAGGGCACCGAGCAGTGCGGCGTAACACTGGCCGTGCCAGGGGAGGCGCGGAAAGCGGCCGCTGGCGGTGAGCAGTGCAAACAGCGCAACCGCTGCCAGCAGGAAGCGATAGAGCACCGACACCTCGATGGGGATGGGGCCAAGTTGCCAGGCGATGGCAATCCAGGTGCTGCCCCAGATAAGCACAGTGGCAAGATAGAGCATCAGATTCATCACAGTTCCGGTGAGTCAGGGAGAGATGACCCACTATGGGGCGAGCCCTGATGGCTGGATTGCACCATCTTGCGGTTTTTCATCGTCACGCGCTGTCATCTGCGGGCGCGGTCGGTAAGATGGATGGCAGCGGCATAACATGTACACCGGAACAGGCGGCAGGGGCGAATGAAAACAGCAGGGGTATTTGATGCACTGGTCAGCACCGGCGCCCGGCTGGAGGACGCTTGCTGGCTCGAACCCAGGCTTGGCGTCGCCAGTTGGCGCAACTGCTATGACCAGACCCGTTATCACAAGCCGGGCCACCACACCCTGAGCGTCTATCTGCAGGGGGGCGAGCAGACCGAGCGACTCGATGGGCCGGGTGGCCACGGCGGCACCGGCAAGGTGTGCATCATGCCGGATCACCACAGATCCGAGTGGTTGGTGCGCGAAGAGTTTCGCTTCTTTCATCTCTACTTCACCCCGACTCACCTCACCCGTATCGCCGAGGAGGTGTGTGACAAGGAGGGGCGCCACCTGCAACTGGTGGACAAGACCTTTATCGACGATCCGCAGGCGGCTTCGCTGGTGCAGCGCCAGTTGATGCAGCTTCAGTGGCAGCACGGGGTCGATCGGTTGGCACTCTCCCACGGCGCCTGGATGTTGATCCTCCACGCCTATCGCCACCACACCGAGGAGGCTCCCGGTCTGCCGCCTCTACGCGGCGGGCTGGCGCCCGTGGTGATCAAACGGGTGCAGGAGTATCTGCAGGCCCATCTGGCCGATTCGGTCACGCTGGCAGAGCTGGCGCAGCAGGCGGGGCTGAGCGAGTATCACTTTGCCCGCATGTTCGGCCAGAGTCTCGGCTGCCCGCCCCACCGCTATCTACTGGGGCTGCGGCTCAAACGGGCCAAGCAGCTGTTGGCCGGCCCCGAGCCGCTGGCCAGTATCGCAAGTCAGTGTGGCTTCTCATCCCAGGCTCATTTCGGTAATCGTTTTCGCGAGGCGTTTGGTTTGACGCCGGGGCAGTGGCGGGCACAATTGTCATCTTCCCGTCACAGATAACCCTGAGACTTTGGGCAAAAGAGGTGTACTCTCTACCACTTATCCATTGAAAGGAATGCCCATTGAATTATCGCAAACGTCAAATCCGTACCCGTCATCTCTGGTTCAGCCACTGGAATGCCCCGCAAGATCGCACCGCTGTTGTTACCCCTCCCGAACCTGCAGTGCCTCACAGTTCACGTTGAAAAAGCCCCGCCTGCGATAGGATTTTTCCGGTAACTTTGCCACTATTGCCCCATCACAATGATGTGGACATGGCTGGATGTTTCTGGAACGTATTGAAGTCAAAGGTTTTCGCGGTATAAATCGCCTGTCGCTCGGGCTGGATCAGACCACAGTGCTGATTGGCGAGAATACCTGGGGCAAATCAAGCCTGCTGCGCGCCCTCTGGTGTTTGCTGGGGCAGGATGCCGAGCCCTATCAGTTCACCGCCGAGGATTTTCACCAACCGGAAGATCCCGAACTGGCCCCGGCGCGCCACTTGCAACTGGTGCTCACCTTCAGTGAGCACAGACCCCAGATGTGTCAGCACTCCCGTCGGCTGGCCCGTCTTTGCCCCTCCTGGGTGCTGCACAAGGACAAATTCCACCGCATTCACTATCGCGCCAGCGCCGAGCTGCAGGCGGATGGCTCTGTGCTCACCATTCACGATTTTCTCGACGGGGTAGGCAAGAGCCTGCCCATCGCCAATACCCACGAGCTTGTCTGCATGCTCATCACCATGAACCCGGTGTTCCGGCTGCGGGACGCCCGTACCGCTCGCAACGGGGTGGAGACATTGCAGTGGGGAGATCTCTCCGAACATCGCCTGAGCGAGCTGGCAGACAAGCTGATCGACGAACCCCAGCGGATCGGCGAGCCGGAGCTCAAAGAGGCGTTGCAGGCGGTGCGCCAGCTGATGGATCACTACTTCAACGCCCTGGCCCCCATCAAGAACAAGCCGCGCAGTCAGCGTGACATCATCAATCGCCCCATGACATTGCGCAATCCGGGCAACCTGCATACCCTGCTGCGCCGCGCCGATAACCGTGCGCTGCAGCTGGCGATGGCGGGGATGGCGGCTACCTTGTTGCAGGCGCGTGGCAACCGCGAGCTGGAGGAGGGGGCTCGCCCCATCATGATCCTGGAGGATCCTGAGAGCCGGCTGCACCCGACCATGCTGGCGCTGGCGTGGGGGCTGCTGGAACAACTGCCGGGTCAGAAGCTGCTCACCACCAACTCGGGGGACTTGCTCTCTTCCCTGCCGCTCAATCAGGTGCGGCGGCTGGTGCGCCGTCAGCAGGATATCCTCTGTCACCAGCTGGGGGGCGAGCGTTACAGCAGCGACGATCTGCGCAAGATCGCCTTCCACGTGCGGATCAACCGCCCCATGTCGCTGTTTGCCCGCTGCTGGCTGCTGGTGGAGGGGGAGACCGAGATCTGGCTGCTCTCCGAGTTGGCGCAGATCTGCGGTTACAGTCTGCGGGCCGAAGGGGTGCGGATCATCGAGTTTGCCCAGTGTGGCCAGTCGCCGCTCATCAAGGTGGCGCGAGATTTTGGCATCGAGTGGCACCTGCTGACCGATGGCGACGAGGCGGGGCTCAAGTATGCCACCTCGGCCCGGGGCCAGCTCAAGGGAGAGCGGGAGCGGGACCGACTGACCCAGCTCCCTGCCGCAGACATCGAGCACTACCTCTATCACAACGGTTTTGAAGCTGTGTTTCGCCGTGAGGCGGGAGTGGGTGGGCGCGCCATGTGGAGCGCCAGTCACATCATCAACAAGGCTATCCATCACCGCAGCAAGCCGGGGATGGCGCTCGCGGTGGTGGAAGAGGCGGAGCGGCTTGGTGCCGAGCATATTCCGCCGGTGATCCGCCAGATGTTTGCCCGGGTGGTGGCGCTGGCCCGCGGTCAGGGCTAACGCCACCACCGTATCCCGTTATTATGGGCATAACTGCCTGCAGGGCGCCCCTCAAGGTGGGCTCTGCTGGCAGCAAATTGCCCCGGATTGTTTGCCCACGATTGTTTGTCGCGATTGGGGATAGCCGCCGGTTTGGGTATACTCACCCCTCTCTGGCGCCCCGGTGGCGCACCTCGAATCTTTACTGCTGGAGGCGTCGTGTTCGTCCAACTCCCTTTTTGGCTCTTTCCCCTCACCGGATTGATGGCGCTTGGCGCCCTGATCGCCCTCGGTATCGTGCTGTGGCGCGGTGATATCTGCCCTGGCCAGCGCTCGCGCCTCAGTCAGCAGCTCTTCTCCATCTGGGTCATTACCGCGCTCTCCCTGATGTTGGCGGTCGAGGCCAAGGCGGCCAGCTGGCTCATCTGGAGTGGTGGGGCCGCACTGGTGCTCGGGGTTGGCTTGTCGTTGGCTCAGTCACGGCTGGAGGGCAAGCGCTCAGTCCCCTCGACACTGCTCTGGTTACCTGCGTTGCCGCTCGCTGTCTATGGTTTCGGGCTGCTGCAACTGCAGGGCTGGGTGAGCGGTCTGCTGCAGATGGCGATGCTGGGGGCGGCCTTTGCCCACCTGATGCTGCTGCGGGCCCGTCATCGTCTCAAGGCATTCAATACCCTGTTGCCGCTGGCCGGTCTGGTGGGGGCGATGGCCAGCCTTGTCTGGCTGGCAGTGCTGGTGGGCTGGCAAGGGGGTGAGGCCAATCTCGATGCCCTGATCCCGGCGGTGGTGACCCAGGCAGCGCTGCTGGTGGCCTCTCTGCTGCTCTGGTTCAGCCCACTCTACTTGCAGCGTGATACAGCGCCAGTGGTGGTCTCCACCTCCCTGTGTGGCCTGCTGATCTCCCAGATCGCCGCTACCAGTGTGTTGCACCAGCTGATCTGACACTGGTGCTGAAAAGAGAAAGCCCCGAGCCAACACTCGGGGCTTTTGCATATCTGGCTTGCAGGTATCGCTGCTATCAATTCACAGCAATCGATCAATAGAAATCGTCTGCCCCGCAGATAAAGAGGCAACTGCTGCGCGGCTGGGCGAGATACTCCCGGGTCAGTCCCTCCAGCGGCATGCCGAAGGTGCAGATATCTTGCGGCGAGGGGAGGGCGGTATCGAGGATCCGCCGCCAGTAGCCGCCGACGCCCTTGGGGGGGCTCGGCAGGTTGAAGGTGAGGGGCTCCCAGTAGGCGTTGAACAGCACATAGAGCGCCAGCTTGGTTTCGCTCGACAGCGCCGACATGGCGATGGCGTGGGAGTGGGGGCTGAAATCCGGTTGCCCGGCGTTGACCCCGTGCCAGCAGATCTCGCTGTGGCGCAGGATCTCGGTGAGTGACAGCGGCATGCTCTCCTGCTCCGGGCGCTGGAACAGGTGTTTGCGGTATTGGATCAGCTCCTTCATAAAGCGGAACATCTCCTGACTGCGGGCATTGGGCAGCCAGTTCATCCAGCAGGTGGCATTGTCCTGGCAGTAGCCGTTGTTGTTGCCCCGCTGGGTGCGCAGCAGCTCGTCTCCCATCAGCAGCATGGGGGAGCCCACCGAGAGCAGGGTCGCTACCATCATGTTTTTGGCCTGGCGCATCCGCAGGGCGTTGATCTGGGGATCTTCCGTTACCCCTTCATGGCCGTGGTTCCAGCTGAAGTTATGATCGCAGCCGTCACGGTTCTCCTCCCCGTTGGCCTCGTTGTGCTTGCTGTTGTAACTGGCCCAGTCCCACAGGGTAAAACCGTCGTGGCAGGTAACGAAGTTGATGCTTTTCTCGGGATCGGCGTGGTGATAGTGATAGATGTCTGGACTGCCGCAGAGCCGCTCGACAAAGGCGGTGACGCTGTTGTCATCCCCGCGCAGAAAGCGGCGCACATCATCCCGGAACTGGCCGTTCCACTCACGCCAGCGGGCGCCGGCCAGTGACCCCACCTGATAGAGTCCCCCCGCGTCCCAGGCTTCGGCAATCAGCTTGATGTCGGCGATGTTGGGGTCGGTATCTATGGTGCGTAGAGTGGGGGCATTGGCCTGCGGCTGACCCGATTCATCCCGCGACAGAATGGCAGCCAGATCGAAGCGGAAGCCATCGACGTGCATCTCCTGACGCCAGAAGTGGAGGCTGTCCATGATCATCCGCAGCACCACCGGATGAGCGCCGTTGAAGGTGTTGCCGCAGCCCGAATAGTTGGTGTCCTTCTGGTTGTTGTCGAGGATGTAGTAGGCCTCGTTGTCGATGCCGCGAAACGAGAAGGTGGGGCCATCATCTCCTCCTTCGGCGGTGTGGTTGTAAACCACGTCCAGGATCACCTCGATATTGGCCTTGTGCAGCGCCTTGACCATGTCGCGAAATTCGGTCAGCGGATCATCGCCGCAGGCGTATTGGGCGTGGGGGGCGAAAAAGGACATGGGGCTGTAACCCCAGTAGTTGGAGAGTCCTTTGGGCGCATCCTGAGGATCGAACTGGAACACCGGCAGCAGCTCGACGGCGGTGATACCGAGAGATTGCAAGTAGGGGATCTTCTCAATCAGCCCGAGATAGGTGCCACGCAGCGCCGGATCGACCCCCGAGCTCGGGGACTTGGTAAAGCCCCCCAGATGCAGTTCGTAGATCACCGAGCGGGACAGAGAGTGAGCGGGCAGTTTGTCTCCTTCCCAGTCGTAGTAGCGAGTATCAACCACCTTGTTCTTGGCGCAACAAGCCAGATTGCTGCCTGGACGGGCCGCCGCCCATCGATCGTAATTGGCGCCAAGCTCGATGCTGCGGCCGTAAGGGTCGAGCAACACCTTCTCGGCATCGAAGCGGGTGCCGCCATATGGGCGCCACGGGCCCTGAATGCGATAGGCGTAACGTTGCCCGACCGAGATCCCCTCCACATGGATATGCCAGTAGTAGGCGGTGCGGTTGAGGCGCGGGGATAGGGGGATCACCTCGGGGGTCGCATCGTCTGCGCTTGCGAAGAGCAGCAGTTCGACCCGGCTGGCGAGGCGTGCCCAGATCGCAAAGTTGACGCCGTGACTGTCGGGTGTGGCCCCCAACTGACGGCAGTGACCGGCGGAGATGCGCATATTCTACCTACCCAAAATGAGGAGTGTTCACCTTATTGAGTGTAGTGCCGGATGCCTGGCAAGGACTCGATTGCCTGAAAAAACAGCATGATGCTGCTAATGACCGCACTATTTGTCCGATTAATCTACGAATAAACTTTTTTTGAGATATTTACTTGCAATCTGTGCGCTGGCGCCTATTATTGGCGACCTCAGACGCGGGGTGGAGCAGCCCGGTAGCTCGTCGGGCTCATAACCCGAAGGTCGTCAGTTCAAATCTGGCCCCCGCAACCATCTGAGATCCTGACCAGTCAAGCCGGTGTAACCGGTTGGTGGGAAAGGAGAAATCGAACTGGCTACTGCTCGGCCACTTCGAGAAAAAATTCGGACGCGGGGTGGAGCAGCTCGGTAGCTCGTCGGGCTCATAACCCGAAGGTCGTCGGTTCAAATCCGGCCCCCGCAACCAACTTTTTCGTCAGCCTGCGATTGCGTAAACAATCGAAGGCAGACAAACGCCACCAAGCTACTGCTCGGCTTGAGGGTGACAATTCGGACGCGGGGTGGAGCAGCTCGGTAGCTCGTCGGGCTCATAACCCGAAGGTCGTCGGTTCAAATCCGGCCCCCGCAACCAACTTTCTGTACGTTCCCTTCCTGCATTGCCAATCATTGAACAATCCTTCTTGATGCTCGTCACCATCTGGTGATTGCTGCTATTTCTGACGCTTTTTCAAGACCAAAACTGGTCGTATCAACCATTTGTTGGGTATCATCAGGTATCTCTTCATGGATGAGGCTCGCGCCTGTGATCACTCCCTTCACCTATCTTCCTCCTGCTATTGAAAGCCGGGATGCCACGCTGGCCGAAGCCCTTGCCCAAGGGCTGCCGTTGCAACTGCTGCTGATCGCTGAAGAGCAGAAGGAGTCCTTGCTTTCGCTGCCCGCCCTTGCGGGTCTCCAGACCCAGCTTGCGCTGGGGAAAAAAGCGCCCTTTACCCTGATGCATGGCAATACCCTGTTGCAGGTGATGTTTGTGGCCGGCAGTGTGACGCGGGATCACCGCCTCTATAAACAGATCAGAGGCTGGATTGCTCCTCTTTCTGGGCTCAATGTGGAGCGGCTCGGGCTGCATCTGGAAGGTTTTTCCCCCTCCGAGCGAGTGATGCTGGCCGAAGTGATGTTATCGGCCCTGCTTGCCGCCAATATTTCGTTGCCCACCAGCAAGCGCCGCAGTGAAAGCAGTTGGGGCTATCAGCAGATCAAGGTTTCACCCGCGGTGGTGCTGGACTTGGCGCGCCTTTACAGCGAAGCGGGGGGTAACGGGTTGGCTCGCCATCTGGCGGTGTTGCCTGCCTCCGAGCTGACGGCCGCCAGCTATCGCGAGTTTGTCAGCAAGCTGGCGCAAGATGAGGGGTGGCAGTGCCATCACTATGATCAGGCGCAGCTGGCCGAGCTGGGGGCGGGGGCGTTTCTGGCCGTTGCTCGTGGCTCGGAAGACAATCAGGGGGCCATGGTCAAGCTCAGCTACTATCCACCCAAGCCGGTGCGCCGTATTGCGTTGGTGGGCAAGGGGATCTGCCACGACTCTGGTGGTTACAACCTCAAGGTTTCTGGCAGCATGTATGGCATGCATCTGGACATGGGGGGCAGCGCGGTGGCGCTGGGGGCCCTCTACGCCATCAGCCGAGCTCAGCTACCCTACGAGGTACACTGCTGGCTGGCCATTGCCGAGAACCATATCGGCCCTCACGCCTATCGCCCCGGTGAGGTGGTGACTGCCATCAATGGCACCTCCATCGAGGTGGTCGATACCGATGCCGAAGGGCGAATGGTATTGGCCGACACCCTGGCGATGGCGGTGCAGGATACTCCGGATCTGCTGCTCGATTATGCGACCCTGACCGGGGCCTGCAAACGGGCGCTGGGTAGCCGCTACAGCGGTGTCTTTACCAATCGCAGCGAATGGATGGCATCACTGGTCAATCTGGGTCAGCGCAGCGGTGAGCGGATCTGGCCCTTCCCGCTTGATGACGATTACGACGACAACATCGAGAGCGAGTGGGCCGATTTGTTGCAGTGTGCACCGGGCAGTTCGCCGGATCACATTGATGCGGCCCGCTTCCTCGCCCACTTCGTGCCCGAGCAGACTCCCTGGCTGCACTTCGACCTGAGCGGTTTTCGCAACAAGGGGGGCAATGGGGTGGTCTCCAGCGAAGTGACCGGCTTCGGCGTGCGTCTCACGCTCGATCTGCTGGCCAGCCCGCTTGGCAGAGTTGGTCGCCAAGCCTCTGAACAATCTGAATGATTACAAGGATTTCTGTGAAACAACCAAGCTATGACTGGGTGCTGTTCGATTTGGATGAAACCCTGCTCGATTTTCCGGTCGCCTCTGCGCTGACTCACACCTTGCAGATCTATGGCGTACAGGCTGATGACGCCAGCATGGCGCAGTACCACACCCTCAACCACGGGCTCTGGCAGCAGTACAATGATGGCGAGATCGATGCCACGGCGTTGCAGCAGACCCGCTTCTCCCTCTTTGCCCAGCAGGTTGCCGCCGATCCCATGGCGATGAACAACACCTTTCTGGAGCAGATCATTGCCCTTAGCATGCCTCTTGAAGGGGTGGTCGAGACCCTGCAGCAGTTGCGCAGCAAGGTGCGGATGGGGATCATCACCAATGGTTTCAGCGTGCCTCAGCGGGGGAGGCTCGGCAAACTGGGCTGGAGCGAGTGGTTCGAGCCGCTGGTGATCTCCGACGAAATTCGGGTGACCAAGCCGGCGCCAGCTATTTTCCAGCACACCCTCTCCCTGATGGGGCAGCCAGATCCGGCCCGGGTGCTGATGGTGGGGGATAACCCGAAAACCGATATTGCTGGGGCGGCGGCGCAGGGGCTGGCAACCTGCTGGTACAACCCGGCGCGGCAAGCGGGCGAGTGCGATGCAACCCACGAAATCCACCACTTCGCCCACCTTGCCGACATTGTGCTGGGACGCTGATAGCCAGGCTTAACCCATCACGTTATCGGTGACCAAAACGTCCTGGCAAGTTGCAACCAGGGTTGTTTGAAACAGGATTGGGTTTGCTTGAGACTGCAAGGGGAGCTGATGCTCCCCTTACTTATGAGTGTTTTCCTGTGAATGCAGGGATCTGAACTGGTAGCGATCGAGGATCTGCTGATAGTCGGGGCTCTGTTTCAATTGATCGATAGCCTGATTGATCCGCTGCAGTTGAGCCTCTGTGGTGCTCTCTTTGCTCAGCATCAGGTGAACCGGTGTCTGTTCGATATGCAGCAGAATATACAGCTTGTCCTGCACGCCATCCTTACCCTGCCACTCCTGCAGTCCGTGGGGATCCAGAATAAACCCCTGGATCCGTCCCCCTTGCAACATCTTCAGCAGCTGATCCAGCCGCAGGCGCATCTGCAAACGGGGCTGCAGCTCGGGCCTTGCCATCAACTGGCGGAAGGTATTGCCGTAATCAAAGCCCTTGAGCACCCCGATATGAAAGTCAGGGGTGTTGATCAACTGCTCCAGGGTGGTGATCCCGCGCCAGCGATCGGCATCTTGCCGACGGATGACGATGGCCGTCTCCTCTTCCCGATAGGGGTGGCTGAAGCGGGCATATTGCTGCCGCTCGGCGGTGATATTGGCTGACATGGCCAGTTGAACTGTGCCGAATTTCAGCTCGTGCAGCACGCGAGCCCAGGGCATTTCACTGAATTTGGCCTGATAACCGGCCCGCAGGAAGATGGCGTTGAGCAGCTCCACATCCAGTCCACGGAGCTGTTGTTGTTCATTGCGATAACTGAAGGGCTGCCAGTCGACCCAGCCCACGACCAATGACTCCTGTGCCGTAGCCTGGCAACACAAACACCATAACAACAAGAGTCTGTACACAACGCATACCCTCGAACAGGCTGATACGGTGAGTATTGGACAGGAACGACGGAGTAACCAGTGCTGAGGGTTGAGCGGATGCACAGATGTGCATCCCTCACAGTTCGTGGGCGTGGAATCCCTTGCGATAGCGGGCTTCGCAGCGCGGGCAGCGTTGCAGGGTCGGATCCTGTTCCAGCTGTTCGATGGAAAGCGGCTCTTCACAATCGGAGCAGAGGCCATAGAGGCCGAGATCCATCTGGCAGAGTGCCGCATCGATCCGCTTGAGGCGGGCCACGCTCTGCTCAACCTTCGGCAGATCCAGCCGGCTGGTCAGTTCCACCAGTTGATCCTGCTCGCAGTGACCGACCTGCTCGGCCCACTCGTCACGGCGGCAGGCTTTGAGCTGACCGATCAGCGTTTCTCGTACTTGGGCCCAGTCTGACAGCAGGCGATTACGCCAGACAGTCAACTGTGCTTGCGTCATTTCACACACATTATCCCCCACAGGACAGACGACAGATTCGGGGCAGTATAGGGATCCGATAACTCTATCAAGATGATATGCGTCAAGTTAAACGTGGTTAGCCGTGGCTTTTGGCTGCTTGCAGCAGGGCATCGCGGATGGGAGCCGTCTCTTTGAGCACCCGGATCTCCTGAAACAGCTGGTCCGCTTCGGGATATTCCCGCTTGAGATAGCTGAACCACTGTTTGATGCGGCTGGGGTAGTAGTCGGCTTTTTCGCTGGCCAGATCCTGCTCGGTATAGCTCACCATCAACTGCAGTACCTCGGCCCAGCTCATGTGCGGGCAGCCGGTTTTCATCACGTTGGCCAGATTGGGCAGGGAGATGGCGCCGCGCCCGACCATCAGGGAGTCGCAGCCGGAGACGCTGGCACAGGTCAGCGCATCCTGATGATCCCAGATCTCGCCGTTGGCCGTGACGGGGATGGGCAGGGCGCGGCGAATGGCGTCCACATATTCCCAGTGGGCGGGGGCCTTGTACCCTTCGCGCTTGGTGCGCGCATGAACGGCCAGCTCGTTGGCGCCCCCCTGGAAGACCGCCTGAGCGTTCTCCAGATAGAGATCCTTGTCATCGTAACCGAGGCGAATTTTGGCGCTCACCGGCAGATGGGCGGGCACCGCCTCGCGCACCGCCTTGACGATGCGGTAGATGGTCTCGGGCTCTTTGAGCAGCACCGCACCGCCCTTGCTCTTGTTGACCGTTGGGGCTGGACAGCCGAAGTTGAGATCGACGCCGGGGGAGCCCAGCTCGATGGCGCGCACGGCGTTCTCGGCCAGCCACTCGGGGTGTTGCCCCAGCAGTTGTACCCGCACCGGGGTACCTGCGCGGGTTTTGCCATCTTGCAGCAGTTCAGGGCAGAGGCGGTAGAACACCTTGGCGGGCAGCAGCTGATCAACGACCCGGATAAATTCGCTTACGCAGAGATCGTAATCGTTGACGGAGGTCAGTACCTCCCGCATCAGGTGATCCAGTACCCCCTGCATGGGGGCCAAAATAACGCGCATAACGGCTTTCCGACGAGAGTGGGGGAGAAAAAGAGCGCAGATTGTAGTGGGGTTGCGGCCCGCTGTCAGCACCCGCTCAAACTCTGTTAGGCTAGAGGGAGATAAATCACGCAAGGAGAAGGAATGAAGCGTTGGTGTCTGATGGCGCTCGGGTGGCTGGCATTTGCCACTGGTATTGTGGGCATTGTGCTGCCGCTCTTGCCGACTACCCCCTTCATGTTGCTGGCTGCCGCCCTGTTTGCCCGCTCGTCGCCCCGTTTTCATCGCTGGCTGTTGACCCATCCCTGGTTTGGCCCGCCCATCGTGGATTGGCAACAGTATCGCGGCATTCGTCGTCAGGCCAGACGGCGCGCCATTATCTTCATTTTGCTCACCTTTTCGGTGTCGCTGGCGGTGGTGCCACTGCTGTGGGTCAAGGGGTTGCTGGTTATCATAATGGTGATCCTGCTCACCTGGTTAATGCGTCTGCCGGTGCTGGAGCCAGTTGCAATGGTGAAGTGAAGTCCCTAAGCTATTGCAGCAATAATGCTATGGAGTCGGCCTGTCATTTTTGCGTGACAGGCTTTTTTATTTCCCGCAGAAGGGAATTGAGAAAAATGGCCACCCCTGGGTCAAAGAAATAAGCGGTCAACACATGAATCCGGAAACCCTGAAATTTATCGAAGCAAGCATCAAGACCATTCCCGACTATCCGAAGCCGGGCATTCTGTTTCGTGACATCACCAGCCTGATCGAGAATGCCGAGGCCTTCAAGGCCACCATCGATCTGCTGGCCAATCATTATCGTGATCAAGGGATCACCAAGATTGTTGGCACCGAAGCTCGCGGCTTCATCTTTGGCGCGCCGGTTGCCTATGCCATGGGGCTGGGCTTTGTACCGGTCCGCAAGCCGGGCAAGCTGCCGCGCGAAGTGATCGAGGAGTCCTATGCCCTCGAGTACGGCACTGACACCCTGCAACTGCACACCGATGCCATCGTGCCTGGTGACAAGGTGCTGGTCGTGGACGATCTGCTGGCGACCGGTGGTACCGTTGATGCGACCGTCAAGCTGATCCGCCGTGCCGGTGGTGAAGTTGCCGATGCGGCCTTCATCATCTCCCTGCCGTCTCTGGGTGGCGATGCCCGCCTGACTGCTGCTGGCATCAAGGTAGTCTCACTGGTCGAGCTGGCCGGCGAGTAATGCCTCTTCTGCCCGATCCTCTGCATCGGGCCTGCATTGAACCGGTGCCCTTGCGGGCATCGGTTTGAAAATCAAGCGATCCCTCCCGCTCTGACCGATAGCCGATACAGCCAGCCCGCCATTTGTGTTAGCATCCGGCCTCAATGCCCTGTCTTCCCTGCATGATGGATTTATGAGCTATCAGGTTCTGGCGCGTAAATGGCGCCCCCATACGTTTGAACAAGTGGTAGGCCAGCAACATGTGCTGACCGCCTTGACCAACGCCCTGGATCAGGGACGGCTGCATCACGCCTATCTGCTGAGCGGTACCCGCGGGGTCGGCAAGACCACCATCGCCCGTATTCTGGCCAAGAGCCTCAACTGCGAGCAGGGGATCAGCAGCCACCCATGCGGCGTCTGTGATACCTGCCGCGAGATCGATCAGGGCAACTTTGTCGACCTGCTGGAGATTGACGCGGCGTCCCGCACCAAGGTGGAAGATACCCGCGAGCTGCTCGACAACGTGCAGTACCGTCCGGCCCGCGGCCGCTTCAAGGTCTACCTCATCGATGAAGTGCACATGTTGTCGCGCCACAGCTTCAACGCGTTGCTGAAAACCCTGGAAGAGCCGCCCCCCTATGTGAAGTTTCTGCTGGCCACCACGGATCCGCAGAAGTTGCCCATTACTATTCTCTCGCGCTGCCTGCAGTTTCATCTGAAGAGTCTGGATCAGACCCAGATCGCCAAGCAGCTCGAATGGGTGCTGGATCAGGAGGGGCAGCCCTTTGAACCGCGTGCGCTGCTGGCCCTGGCCAAAGCCGCTGACGGCAGTATGCGCGATGCCCTGAGCTTGACCGATCAGGCGCTGGCCCACGGCAATGGTAGCGTGCGCCTCGACAGCGTGCTGGCGATGCTGGGCACGCTCGATCACCGCCATCTGCACCAGCTGCTGGAAGCCATTTTGCGGCAAGATGCGCCAGCGACCATGGCCAAGATCACCGAGATCGCCACCCTGGGCCCCGATTTTGATCAGCTCCACGCCGAGCTGGAAGGCTTGCTCCATCGCATCGCCATGGCGCAGCTGCTGCCTGCCAGTGTGCAGGAGCAGGGGGCGGATGCCGATTCCCTGCTGCAACTGGCCAAGGCGATGAGCCCGGAAGAGGTGCAGCTCTGCTACCAGATCGTGCTGGGTGGCCGTAAAGATCTGCCCTGGGCCCCCGATGGCCGCACTGCGCTGGAGATGACCTGCCTGCGGATGCTCGCCTTCTCCCCAAGGTGTGATGCCCTGCATCCGGCCAGCCTCACCGCGTTGCCCCCGTCAATGACGAGCGGTGCGGCGAGCAGAGCTACTTCGGTTGCCTCTTTGCCGGGAAAGCGCCCGGCCGCTGAATCGGCCGCACTGGCACCGATCAGCGGCGCCGTGCCTGCACCGCTAGCCAGCCCTGTTGCTACCAGTGCCGTGCCCGCGGTTGATGTCTCCCTGCCTTCGATGGTGGATGACATCGGCAACCCCGCCGATAGCGAGGAGGAGGCACAAGCCGCCGAGCTGTTCAGCCAGCAGGATGAACTGCTGCGTGAAGCCGCAGGCATGGGGTATCAACCCGAGCCCGCGTTACCCCATGTGCAGCCCGATGTGTCTGCGCACTCGGTTGCACAGCCCGCAGATGCGGATGATCGAGCGTCTGCCGCAGCCGATACCGACTATTCCCGTGGCGAGCCGCTGACCGCCCCCTTCGAGCCCGCGCTCGAAGCGACAGCAACGCCTGTTGCCGCTGTTGAACCGGTATCAGCGGTATCGAGCATGCAGAGCCTGCTTGGCAAGCGAAACATGCTGCGCAGTCGCCAGCGTGGTCAGGATGCCCCGGCGGCGCCCGCGCCGCGCGCGGTGCCGGTTGCGCCAGCTAAACCTGTAGCGCCCGCCGCTGCACCGGTCGTCACCCAACAGCCAGCTCCGGTCAGCCAATCGGCCGGGCAGGGGATGGCGACGATGGGTCACTATGATGATCTGCCGCCAGTGGAGCTCTATAACGACAGTTACGAGCCGCAGGGTGACAACGGGGAATACGAGGAGTACCTCAATCAGGGCTTTGCCGGGCAGACTCAGGTGATGAGCCACGCCCCTGTCACGGCACCGGCCCAGCCAACCGATCTGCCACCTTGGGATCTCGACGGGCAGCCGAGCTATCGACCCGGCGAGCGCAGCGCTGCGGCGCCTGCGGTGACGCCCGCCCCAGCGACCCAGCCACCCGTTGCAAGCACGGCAGTGGCTGCTGCCCTTGTGACGCAGGATGAACCCCCTCAGCCAGTGATGGAGACCATCGACTGGGATGAGCTCGAGAGCGACAGCGAGCCGCAAGAGGGAGAGGCGACTCGCCTTATCCCCTCCTCGCTGCTCAATGGTTGCGGCGACCCTTGGGCCGAGTTGATTGCCCATACTCAGGTGGGTGGTCGGCTGCGTCAGCTGGCCATCAACTCGGTGATGACGCGGGAAGGGGACAAGGTACTGCTAACCCTCAAGCCAGAGCAGCGCCATCTGGTGAGCGACAAGGCGCGCGCCGATCTGGCCGAGATCATCGGGCCAGCGCTGGGTCAACCGGTGCAGGTCGAGGTGACGCTCGGTGTAGTGCCTGACCAGGAGACCCCCCTCGAGATCGAACATCGCCTTTATCTCAGGGTGCGCGAGCAGGTGACCCGGGATCTGGAGCAGGATCCCAACGTACAGTTTTTAGTTCAGCGGTTTGGTGCCGTGCTCCATCACGAGAGCATCGAGCCCCTCAACCGCTAAATTCCGTGGCCGGGAGCTTGCTTCCGGTTGAAAAGCCGTTTGGCTGTCCCCATCTAGGACAGACAAGCCCACAGCCCGGCGCTGGATGCCGGATTTCAAGACGAGAGACGACATATGTTTGGTAAAGGTGGAATGGGGAACCTGATGAAACAGGCCCAACAGATGCAAGAGCGTATGCAGAAGGCGCAGGAGCAGCTGGCTCAGATGGAAGTGACCGGTGAAGCCGGTGCTGGCATGGTCAAGGTCACCATGACCGGTAGCCACAGCGTCCGTCGCATCGAGATCGACCCCTCCCTGATGGAAGATGACAAGGAGCTGCTGGAAGATCTGGTTGCCGCCGCATGCAACGATGCCGTGCGTCGTGTGGAAGAGCAGAACAAGGCCAAGATGGGCGAACTGACCGGTGGCATGCAACTGCCGCCAGGCTTCAAGATGCCGTTCTAAGGCGACTCTCCCCGCGCATTCTTGCTCCCTTGTCGCTGGCCATTCGGGCCACGGCAAGGGGGACGGCCGAGAGACCCAAAGACGCAGCCGTTATCGCCTAGGCGATACGCTGCGTTTTTTTGTGGGCGCCATGCTGGCGTGGACGAGTTCTACTTATCCCTTCTGGGGAGAGGTTGCCACAGCGCAGGCCGATTGCGCCATGAAACGCAGCCGCCTTGCCAAGGCGGCGCTATTTGTCGATACCCGCTATCGGATATCCCGGTTTGGCGTGGCCGGGCGGGAGCGGCATAATGGCGACTTGCCGTATTGAGGAGATTGTATGAAATATATCGGAGCCCACGTCAGTGCGGCCGGCGGGGTGGAGAATACCATCGCCCGCGCCCAGGCCATCGGGGCCAACGCGTTTGCCCTCTTTACCAAGAATCAACGTCAGTGGCAGGCGGCACCCTTGTCGGATGCCACCATCCGCGCCTTCAAGGCGGCCTGTGACAAGGCCGGTTTTCTGCCGGAGCAGATCCTGCCCCACGACAGTTACCTCATCAATCTGGGCCACCCGGATCCCGATGGTCTGGCCAAATCCCGCGATGCGTTTCTCGACGAGATGAAGCGTTGCGAGCAACTGGGGCTCTGTTATCTGAACTTCCACCCCGGTAGCCATCTCAAGCAGATCCCTGAGGCGGCCAGCCTCAAGCTGGTGAGCGAGTCCATCAACTGGGCGCTGGAGCGAAGTGAAGGGGTGACGGCGGTGATCGAGAATACCGCCGGGCAGGGGACCAACCTCGGCTGGTCGTTTGAGCACCTCGCCACCATCATCGAGGGGGTGGAGGACAAGAGCCGGGTCGGGATCTGTTTCGATACCTGCCACGCCTTTGCCGCCGGCTACGATCTGCGCACCGCCGAGAGCTGCGCTGCCGTCTTTGCCGAGTTTGACCGCACGGTGGGTTTTCACTATCTCAAGGGGATGCATATCAACGGCGCCAAGTGCACCTTCGGTAGCCGGGTCGATCGCCACCACAGCTTGCGGGAGGGCAATCTGGGGGAGGCAGTATTCCACCACATCATGAATGATGATCGCTTCGATCGCATTCCGCTGATCCTCGAGACCATAGACGAGTCCATCTGGGGCGAGGAGATCAGCTGGTTGCGCAGTCTGGCGAAGTGATACTCAGAAGCGAATCAAAGAGAGGGAGCCGTGGCTCCCTCTCTGCTTTTTCCATCATTAGCGGGCGGGCCTGTCAGCGGCGCTCCGAGCGCGCGTTACTCTGCGCGGCTCACCTCGGCATCCTTCACCTGAGCCCGGCAGAAGTGGATAAAGTGGCGCAGGGAGGTGGAGTGGTACTTCTGCTTGTGCCAGATAAGGGAGAGCTGGCGCGGGAAGCGGCGGGAGAGGGGCAGGGCGATCAGCCGCCCATCTGCCAGGCGATCCGAGGCTGCCAGCCGGGAGATAAAGGAGATACCAAGCCCCTTCTCCACCGCCAGCATCACCGCCTCCAGGGTGTTGAGTTCAAGCCCTGGTTGCCAGCGGGGCAGCTCGGGCTGGATCTGCTGGATAAATTGCTCGCGGCTGCCCGATTGTGCTTCACGCAATACCCAGGTTTCGCCCCCCAGACGGGAGAGGGAGAGCTCCTTCTTGTTGGCAAGCGGGTGACCGGGTGGGGCCACCACCAGCATCTCGTCCTGCAGCCAGGGTTCGGCGAGCAGGTCGGGGTGGTGGTTCTCCCCCTCGATCAGTGCCATATCCAGCTCGAAGTTGGCCAACGCATGGCAGAGCAGGTGAGTGTTGTTGATGGTCACCTTGGGGGGGAGCCCCAGCTCCTGTTTGCTGCTGGCGAGCAGGGTGGGGAGCAGGTAGTTGCCGATGGTCTGGCTGGCACCAAGGCGCAGTTGGCCGCTCGGCTCGGCATCGGGGCTGAACAGGTTCTCGATATCTTGCATCCGTGTCAGCAGCTCTTCGGCGGCCGGTTGCAGCAGGCGCCCCTCGTTGTTGAGCTGCAATCTGGGGTGAATGCGGTCAAACAACGGGGTGGAGAGCTGGCGCTCCAGCTCCTGTAGCGACTGGGAGACGGCCCCCTTGCTCAGGCAGAGCTCGTTGGCGGCAAGGCCAAGGTTTCCATAACGGGCAATGGTGGCAAACACTTTCAGCTGCTGCAGGGTCAGTTTCATCGTGTTTGGTTTTCCTGAATGATTGATTTAATTCATTTAGATATCGTAAACGATAAGGGACCATTATCCTATCGCCATAGTCATCAATAGAAAGGTGTCATCATGATCGCAAGAACCCGTAAATCACTGGCTGCCGCCCCAACCCCCATGGCGGGTCTGGCGCTGGGCATCGCCAGCCTTGGTTGGTGTTGGGAAAATGCCGGTCACTTCGATGGCCGGATGCAACTGCTGGGTGCTGCCATTGCGGCCGTGCTGCTAGTGATCCTGACCTTCAAGTTTCTGCTTCACCCCCGCCTGCTGTTGCTGGATCTCGCTCACCCCGTGGTGGGCAGTGTGGTACCGACCTATGCCATGGGCACCATGGTGGTCTCCAAAGCGCTCGGTATGATTGCGCCGCAAGCGGGCGAGGCCCTCTGGCTGTTTGCCGTGGCGGTTCATCTGCTGTTCCTGGCCACCTTTATCTGGCATCGCGCCAAAGAGTTTGAAATCCACCACATGGTGCCGAGCTGGTTTGTGCCGCCGGTGGGGATCATCGTGGCTGACGTCGCCTTCCCGGGTGGTCAGTTTGCCCCGCTGGCCAACGGTCTGCTCTGGTTCGGGATCATCTGCTACGGCTTGATGCTGCCGCTGATGCTCTACCGCCTGATCTTCAGCCATGAAGTGCCGGATGCCGCCAAACCGACCATTGCCATTCTGGCTGCCCCTGCCAGCCTCTCTCTGGCCGGTTACCTGACTGTCAGTCAGGAGCCGTCACTGCTGCTGGTGGCCGTGCTGTTGGGGATCGCCATCCTGATGACCGGCATCATCTATCTGGCCTTCATCAAACTGCTGCGTCTGCCCTTCTCGCCGGGTTATGCCGCCTTCACCTTCCCGCTGGTGATCGGTGCCACCGCTCTGTTCAAAGTGGCTCATCTGGTTGAAGGGTTTGCGCAAGGGAGTCACTACGTCGAGCAGATCAGACTGCTGGCTCACTTCGAGCTGGGGGTGGCTACCGTGATCGTCGGGTATGTGGCACTGCGTTACCTGATGTTTTTTCTGCCGCAGCGTAATACCGAAATGAATAACGGCATGGCTCGCCAAGGGGCTCACCGATAAACCTTGATGATGTGACATCGGGAAATGGATAAGCAGTGCGCTCCGAGAGCGACGGGATAAACGACCAGTCATACGATGGATGGACAAAGAGCCTCCACCCTGGTTGTGTAACGAGCAAAATGCCCCGCAGTGCGGGGCATTTTTTTATGGTTTTTTGATGTGGCGCCAGTGGCGGGCTATTTGACATGGATTTAACTGGTATTACCTGTCAGGACGACTACAATGCAGCACCACTTTTTCGCTCGACCCCGATACATGTCGTCCCAAGATCCCGTATTTGACTCCTCTTTTGAAGCCCGTTTTCTGCATCCCCGCTACTGGTTCAGCTGGCTGGCGCTCGGTGTGCTGATGCTGCTGGCCTTTGTGCCGGTGCGATTGCGCGACCGTTTGGCCGAAGCCTTGGCACCGCTGGTGTTTCGTATCTCGAAAAAACAGATCTATATCGCCAGAACCAATCTGGAGATCTGCTTCCCGGACAAGAGCCCGGAAGAGCGGGATGCCATTGCACTGACCTCGATCCGGGTCGGCCTCAAGAGTCTGTTGGGATTTGGCGAGTTCACCATGCGCAGTCAGCGTTATCTGATGAGCCGGATGCAGGTGATCGGTTGGGAGTATATCGAGGCGGAGCGGGCTGCCGGTCGTCCGGTGATCCTGGTGGTGCCCCATACCTGGCCGGTGGATGCCGCCGGTTACTGCTTCACCCAGCGCGGGGTGCCCATGTGCACCATGATGAAACGGGCGCGCAATCCGGTGTTTGACTGGCACCTCAACCGTGCACGAGCCAAGAACGGTTGCCGCGTCTATGAGCGCAGCGCCGGGATCAAGGCGGTGATCAGGACCATCAAGAGCGGTCGCAGCTTCTTCTATCTGCCGGATCAGGATCATGGCCGCGAGAAGAGCATCTTCGCCCCCTTCTTTGGCTATCCCAAAGCGACCCTGCCTGCCTTGCCCCGTCTCGTACAGGTCAGTGGCGCCAAGGCGGTGCCGCTGCTCGCCTGCTATGACGAGGCGAACCACTGCTACCGGCTGGAGATTGAGGCACCGTTCGACAACTATCCTACCGAGGATGTGATGGCCGATACCTGTCGCATGAACGACATGGTACAACAGCAGCTGATGCGCCATCCGGGTCAATACATGTGGTTCCTCAAGATCTTCGATACCCGTGAAGATCAGGAGGGGCTGGATGGCCTCTACGAAGAGGGGATACGCCGGATCCGCAAGGGATTGTCGCCCCACGGCTGACCCTGAATTTTGATTGATTGAAATGGCCCCAGGTGGGCCATTTTTTATGATAACTAGTCTGATCAGTGCCTTGCAGGTCGATGGCCAGCCTCCCCAGGGTAGAAAAAAATGTCAGGATAACTACAATAACCGTTTGTTTTTGATGACTTGATGGCCGCCATGTCTGCGTTAGATCCGGTATTTGATACCTCATTTCATAGCCGCCTGCTGCATCCCAAATGGTGGGGCAGCTGGTGTGCGCTGGGCCTGCTCTCCCTGCTGGCATTTACTCCTGCGAGATTGAGGGATCGCTTTGCCGATCTGATCTCTCCAACCCTGCTGCGTTTTTCGAAAAAGCAGGCCTATATCGCCGATACCAACCTCAAGATCTGCTTTCCCGAGCTGGATGCCGCCGCACGGCAGGCGCTGCTGCTCAAATCGATCCGGGTCGGGCTCAAGACCTTTATGGGCTTTGGCGAGCTCAGCTGGCGCAGCAAGGCGCGGCTGACCAGCCGCATCAAGGTCACCGGCTGGGAGCATGTGCAAGCGGAGCAAGCCGCGGGCCGTCCGGTGATCCTGGTGGTGCCTCATACCTGGGCGGTCGACATGATTGGCCGCTACTTCTCCATGATGGGCATCGAGATGTGCACCATGATGAAGAGCCCGAAAGATCAGGTGTTCGACTGGTACATCAACCGCGAGCGGGCCAAAGCAGGTAAGGTCTATGAGCGCAGCGCCGGCATCAAACCGGCGATCAAGTCGATCCGCGCTGGTGCCAGTTTCTTCTATCTACCGGATCAGGATCACGGCCGCGAGGCGAGCGTGTTTGTTCCCTTCTTTGGCCGCCCCAAGGCAACCCTGCCAGCCTTGCCCAAGCTGGTGAAGCTGACCGGTGCCAGAGCCGTACCCATCTTCGCCAGCTATGACGAGGATGAGGAGCGCTATCTGCTGGAGATCGAGCCGCCGTTTGACCCTTATCCCACCGCCGATCTGTTGGCAGACGTCAATGCCATGAACCGGGTGGTGGAGATGCAGGTGGCACGCCATCCCGAGCAGTACATGTGGTTTCTCAAGATCTTCGAAACCCTGGAGCATCAGGAGGGGGATGACGGCCTCTATGAAGCGGGGATCCAGCGCATTCGTCAGGGCTTGCCGCCCGCACCTTGAAAATTGGCCCGCTTGCGGGCCATTTTTGTTGGCACAGGCGCCTTTCGTATTTGGTCTGCTGCTGGTGGTTTTTAAGGCGAACGGGTGGACAAAAACAGCGCAAACAGGGGATAACAGGGTGTCTTATGAAAGGGAGAGGCAGGTGAGCGTGCGCGGAGCTATCTTCGAGAGCGGAAATAGGGTAAAAGGGCGGCCATGAAAATTCCAAATCGAATCCAACCTCTGGTTGATGACGGCCTGGTCGATGAGGTCGTCAGCCGGTTGATGAGCGGCAAAGAGGCCGACGTCTATGTGGTGCGCTGCGGCGACGAGATCCGCTGCGCCAAAGTCTATAAAGAGGCCTCCAAGCGCAGCTTCAAGCAGGCCGTGGTCTATCAGGAGGGGCGCAAGGTGCGGAACAGCCGCAGCGCCCGCGCCATGGAGAAGGGCTCCAAGTATGGCCGCAAGCAGCATGAAGAGGTGTGGCAGAACACCGAGGTCGATGCCCTGTTCAAGCTGGCGGCGGCCGGTGTGCGGGTACCACAGCCCTATGTCTGCCTCGATGGCGTCCTCTTGATGGAACTTATCACCGATGAAGATGGCAATGTCGCGCCGCGCCTCAACGATGTGGCGCTTACCCCCGAGCAGGCGGTCATCGACCATGCCAAGGTGATCCGTTACGTGGTGCGGATGCTCTGCGCCGGTCTTATCCACGGCGATCTCTCCGAATTCAATGTGCTGGTGGATGAACAGGGCCCCGTCATCATCGACCTGCCCCAGGTGGTGGATGCCGCCGCCAACAACCAGGCCAAGGCGATGCTGGAGCGGGACGTCAACAATATGCGCAACTACTACGGCATGTATGCCCCCGAGCTGCTCAAGACCCGTTATGCCCAGGAGATGTGGGCGCTGTTTGAAGATGGCAAACTCACCCCCGAGAGCGAGCTGACCGGTCACTTTGAAGAGAGCCGCGCCGTCATCGATCTCGATTCGGTGCTGCAGGAGATAGAGAGCGCCGAGGAGGAAGCCTATGCCCGTCAGGCCCGGATGAAGGCGGAGCAGGAAGACAGCTACTAACGGTCTTGCCACGTTCGCAAAAAGAGCGCCTTCGGGGCGCTCTTTTTATTACTGCTGAGGCTATGGTCGGCTGGGGCTGGGGGCTAGCTGATACATCTCCAGCCAGTTGCGATCCCCCGGATGGAAGCGCCGCCCCAGCAACACGCCACCGGCGGCTGTAATCACCTTGCGGGAGGCCAGATTATCTTCGCCGCAGCTGATCAGCACCGGCGCTGCCAGCACCTGTTGTTGCACCCAGCGCAGCAGCACGGTCGCGGCCCCTTCGCCACGGCGAGAGGGGCGAGTTTCGTAACCGATATGACCCAGCCACTGGCGGGTTGCCTCATTGTCACCGTGACGCAGGCGCAGGGTGGCGATGATCTCCTCGCCATCGAGGGCAAAATAGGTGGTGGTCGGCAGGTATCCACTGGGCAAGTTGCGCCCTTTGGCGTGATCCAGCAGGCTCTGTAGCCAGCCGTCCGGGTCAAATTGCGCCACCTGATAGAGCGGCTGTCCGTCCTCGGCGCATTCGGTGACATAGCGCCAGTAAGCCGGGGCATCTGCCAGTCTGGCCGGTCGGCACTGTAGAGCGAGCACTGCGCTCATGACAGGAGCGCGCAGGGCGGCAGCGGCTGCGGCTCGTTGTGGTGGAGCTCCTGCACGCAGGCCCGTTGCCTCCCAGCCTGTTTGGCGGCGTAAAGGGCCTGATCCGCGCGCAGGTAGGCCGCTTCAAACCCCTCGTCAGGGTGCAGCGAGGTGAGGCCGATGCTGAGGCTGATGGGGCCACCGGCCAGCGCCCGGGTCGCCTCGGCGATCTGCTGTTGCAGGCTGTGACAGTAGTCTGGCAGGGTCTGCGGGTCCGCCATCAGCAGCAGGGCCAGCTCATCGCCGCCAAGCCGACCGGCCATGCCCTCAGAAGGCAGGGTATTGGCGATCACCCGACCCACGGTCCGCAGCATGGCATCACCGGCGGGGTGGCCGTGGCGGTCGTTGATCTGTTTGAAGTTGTCCAGATCGATCAGCAGCAGCTGGCTGGGGCTCCTCACATCGCGGGCACGCAGGGCAACCTGGCGTTCGAAATAGTGGCGGCTGAACAGGCCAGTCAACTCATCCTGATTGGCGCGCCGCTCCAGCTTGCGCTGGGTGGCCAGCAGGGCTTGCTGTTGGCGGGTGTGGACCAGGCTCAGCAGCAGATAACTGCGGGCGATGGTAAAGAGCAGGCTGAGCAGGATCACAGGCCCGAGCAGCGGGTCGGTGAAGGAGTTGGCCGCCAGCTCCGGCTGCCAGAGATGTTTGGCGATCCGCAGTAGTTGCAACAGCAGTTGCAGGCCGAGCAGCAGAATGGCAAAGCGCAGCACCCGATAGACTGGGGCCAGCCGCTGGTAGCGCCAGAGCTGCCAGATAAGCAGCGCAATCTGCAGCGAGAGCACGCCGGAGAGCACGATGATCCGGCTATGCACATCAAAGAGGGGTTGCTGCAGGGCGGTCAGGGCAAACAGGACGAAACCGCCGAGGGTAACGGCGGGCAGCAGCCAACCCAGTTGGTCGGCTTCACGGCGAAAGAAGTGGCGCATCCCCCGTTCATAGAGCAGGGTGGTCGACATCAACAGCAGATTGGTGCAGAGAATATTGGCAAGAGATGCATTTCCCTCAAGGGGGCGCAGCAGCAGGCAGCAAAAAGCCCCCGCGATAACCAGTTCCCCCGCTGACCAGTAGATCAATGCCCTGATCTGGCGATGGGTGTGCCACATGGCGGCGAAAATTGTGGCGACCCCCACATGTGACAGCGTGACGAACAGCACCAGACTCAACAACTGGGCCGAGGAAAACAGACTTGGCATCAAGGGGCTCTCTGGGAAGTCACCTGTGAACGAACAGGCGATGGGGTATCGCCTGCTGGCAGTGGCCGATCACAACATGAATCCAACCTATTATCAATTGGTTAAATGGCCGAATGTGCTCACCTCCGACTTCTTGCACGATGGCAATTGCTGACTCGATTTATCAGCGCACAAGGAGCCATTTTATTGTCTTGTCAGTCAATTTCGCTGCGTGAAAGGTGGTTGTGTTGGCGGCAGGGTGAATCCAACCGCCTGACGTCGTGCTAATCGCAGGTTGCAGCAGGCAAGCGCATGACGGTGGCCTCCCGGCCGAGGTGGGCCAACAGGCGGCGCACGTCGTCGAGGCGGACAATCAGGGTGGCGGTGTTGACCAGCGGATGGCACTGCACCTGTTCGGCCTGCCAGATGGCCTCGTCTACCACCAGCTCTACCGCTTTTTCCCTGTCGCGCACCATGGCGAGCAGGGTCACCGATCCCGGGGTGAGGCCGAGCACCGCATCGAGCCGCTCCGGGGAGCCAAAGCTCAGCCGCTTGACGCCGAGCATGGCAGCCAGCGCCTTGAGGTCGACTCGGCGCTCCTCCGGACTCACCACCAGAAACAGCCGCTCGCTTTTCGGATCGCGCAAAAAGAGGTTCTTGGTCTTGGCGGCGGGCAGGTCGGGCAGCAGCTTGCTCGCCTCCTCACAGGTAAATACGGGGGGATGATCGACACGCTGGTAGGGGATAGCCAGCTGATCCAGCAGGGAATAGATTGCCACAAAGACTCCTTTTGTCGGCGAAGAGTGGTCAGAACGGGATGAGCGGGAATAACGACCGGATCGAGCTTACCAGTTTGACTCCCGCCTTGCAGCCAGCGTGACGATTGCGAGTAGGCACTGTATGAACGTACAATAGTCCCATTCTCGGACAGCCCCTTTACGCTTAATGACTGCAACCCAGCCCACCGTACCCGCCACTCCGCCCCTCGACGGTTTTATTCTGACCCGCCACGGTCGGGACGTGCGCGGTCGCAACGGGCAGGCTGCAACCACCGAAATCGTGATGTGGCTCCGGAGCGCGCAGGGGCCGGTGCGGGTGGTGGTGCCGGGGCAGGAGCCGGTGTTCTTTTTGCCACAGAGCCATATGGCAGAAGCCGCCGAGCTATTCAAAGGGGCCGGGGTGAGCGGGCGGTTTCGCCGCCTGCCGATGCACACTTTCGATGGCCGCCCTGTGGTGGGCTGCTATTTCGCCACCCTGAGTGCCTTTCACCGCGCCATCGAGCTGCTGCTTATTCGCGGGCTGGAGCACTTCGAGGCGGATATCCGGCTGCCAGAGCGCTTCCTGATGGAGCGTTTCATCACAGCTGGCGTGCGCTTCGATGGCCGGGCGGTAAAAAAGGGGGGCAAGCAGGGCTACTGGGAGGTGAACGAGGCGCGCTGCGCGCCGCAGGCGGTGACGCCAACCCTCTCCTGGGTGTCGCTGGATGTGGAGTGCGCCATGGACGGGGCGCTGTTCTCGGTCGGCCTTTACAGCGAACAGGATGCGCGGGTCATCATGATCGGCACCCCGGAGGCGGATGCCGAGAGCTGGGGAACCCAGGTCCAGTGGGTGGCGGACGAGGGCACCCTGCTGAGTGCGCTGGAGAGCTGGTTCAGTCTGCATGACCCCGACTTGGTGATTGGCTGGAACGTGGTTAATTTTGACTTTCGTCTGCTGCTGCGCCGCGCCGAACTTAACAAGCGGCGACTGCGGCTCGGGCGGGGGCGCGAGCTCTGCTTCTGGCGCTCGTCACGGGGCGATCCCCAGACTGGCAACGTCATTATCCCCGGGCGCATGGTGCTCGATGGCATCGATACCCTGAAAAGCGCCACCTGGCAGTTTGCCAGCTATAGCCTGGATGCGGTGGCGAGCGAACTGCTCGGCCGTGGCAAGGATATCGAAGATGTGGCCAATCGGGGGGAGAAGATCACCGAACTGTTCCACTCCGACAAGGAGGCGCTGGCCCGCTACAACCTGGAAGATTGCAAGCTGGTGTGGGAGATCTTCGATTTCTGCCACCTCATCCCGTTTGCCATTGAACGCGCCTCCCTCACCGGCCTGGAGCTGGACAGGGTGGGGGGCTCGGTGGCGGCCTTTACCAACCTCTATCTGCCGCGGCTCCATCGCGGCGGATACGTGGCCCCCAATCTGCCAGCCGACGGTGGGCTCGCAAGCCCAGGTGGCTATGTGATGGACTCCAAACCCGGTCTCTATCGCCATGTGCTGGTACTCGATTTCAAGAGCCTCTATCCCAGCATCATCCGCACCTTCTGCATCGACCCCATGGGGCTCATCGAGGGGCTGCAGCATCCCGAGCACGCTATTCCGGGCTTTCGCGGCGCCATGTTCTCCCGCGAGCGGCACTTCTTGCCGGAGCTCATCGCTACCTTGTGGGCGGCGCGGGATCGGGCCAAGGCCGCCAGCAACAAGGCGCTCTCCCAGGCCATCAAGATCATCATGAACTCTTTCTACGGCGTGCTGGGGTCGGGGGGCTGCCGTTTCTATGATCCGCGCCTTGCCTCATCTATCACCCTGCGTGGCCACAGCATCATGCAGCAGACCCGCGAGTGGATTGAGGCGAAGGGGTTCGAGGTGATCTATGGCGATACCGACTCCACTTTCGTTCATCTGGGGCGCGAGACCAGCCCCGATGAGGCGGACGAGATCGGCCAGCGACTGGCGCAAATGATCAACGATAACTGGGCTGCACTGATCAAGCGCGAGTTCGATCTGCCGAGCTATCTGGAGATCCAGTACGAGACCCACTACCGCCGCTTTCTGATGCCCACCATCCGCGGCTTGGAGAAGGGCAGCAAGAAGCGCTATGCGGGGCTGGTTGGCAAGGCCAGCGAGGGGAGTGAACAGCTGGTGTTCAAGGGGCTCGAATCGGTGCGTACCGACTGGACCATGCTGGCCAAGCAATTCCAGACCCGCCTCTATGAGCTGGTGTTTCACGATGAAGATCCCAGCGGCTATGTGCGCACCATGGTGGATGAGACTCGCGCCGGTCGTCACGACGATCTGCTCATCTACCGCAAACGGCTGCGCCAGAAGCTCGAGGAGTATCAGAAGAACGTGCCACCCCATGTGCGGGCGGCGCGGCTGGCCGATGAGGAGAACCTGCGCCGCGGTCTGCCCCTGCGTTATCAGCATCGGGGCTCCATCGCCTATCTGATGACCCTCAATGGCCCCGAACCGCTGGAGTACCGGCGCAGCGCCATCGATTACGAACACTACATAGACAAGCAGTTGCGGCCCATTGCCGATGCCATTCTGCCCTTTATCGGCGAGTCGTTCGACCGGATCTGTGGTCAGCAGCTGGATCTTTTCTGATTGGTGCAAGATGGCACTTTACTTCCCATGAATACTGTATAAAAATACAGTTATAAATCATGGAGAAGTTTCCTATGCGTCTTGAAATCATCATCGACAGAAAACATCAGATCCCGACCTCGACCATGGAGGCGCTGCGTCAGGAGCTGCTCAAGCAGCTTGGTGAAAAATTCCCCGACATCCATGTACGGGTCGCGCCTGGCAGTGCCATGGCTCTGACCGTCAGCCGTGCCAGTAAGGAAGACAAAGAGCTGGCCGAAGCCATGGTGCAGGAGGTGTGGGAGAACGCCGAGAGCTGGATGCCGGAAGAGAATGTCGCATCCTGATCCCGCTCGGTCAGTGGATAACACGGGCGTTGGATACATGGGCGGCGTATAAACCTGCATGCCCGATAACGCACCGTTGATCCTCGGATAACAAAAAACGCAGCCAGGTGGCTGCGTTTTTTGTGGGTGGTGAGAGGTTCGCGGTGGCTTGTCTGGCTCTGGGGTGAGCCAGGCCCGTTACAACCCCGCCCAGCTTTTCAGGCTCTGCTGCTGCACCCGGCGATTGGCTTCGCGGATCTCCCCTTTGGCGCGCAGATCCTTGATTGCGAGCGGCAGGGCTGCGCGTACCTCATCGCTGCTCATCCCGGCCTTGAGGGCTGGGTGATAGGCTAGCTTGAGCAGCACATAGTCGAGGCCGGTCAGGAAACTGTCGATGCTGTTGTCATTGAAGATGGAGGGAAACACCTTGTCCGAGTCGTTGGGTAGCCCCATCACCTGGGTGAACTCCTCCACCACGCAGTCGAGAAAGCGCCCCTTGGCCCGGCTGTAGTCTACCGGAATGATGATGGTGGCACGGCTGATCTCGTGTTTTGCATTGGTTGCAAAGTTGGCCAGGCAGAGTCCCTCCTTGAGTGCCATCCCGACCGACGGATCGCCCCCCATGGTGCGGTTGGCCCAGCTCTTCATCTTGCTGTAGTCGGTCATGATCAGGGTAAGGTTGGGCTTTGCGGTCACCATGCTGATGGGGTGGCCGGTGATGCGAGCCAGATGGGCCGCCTGTACCTTCACCACATCGGCCTGCAGGGGTTTGTCGCCCGACTCGTTGACAAGCTGCAGCCGGATCGGCTGTTGCCAGCGGGCAAAACGGGTCTGCCTGGCTTCGCCATACTCCCGCTCCATGGCGATGGCCATAAAGCTCTCGACCAGATAGCTGTCGCTCTGCCAGCGCTCATCGGCACGGGCGCTGTGGCCCGCGAGCAGAAGCAGCAGCGCCAGCAGCCCGCGTGACGCGCGGCAGGGATGGGCAGCGCGGCCCAAGCTGGCCATTACCAAAGTGGCAATAAAGCGGGTGGCACCAAAGGAGATGGCGGCAAATGACATGTTTCCTCCCTGAAACGGTTGTCAGCCTAGCGGTTGGCCTTGTCGATATCGCGCCAGGTGAGCCAGAGCCTGAGATCAAACTCCAGTTGATGATAGTCCGGCTCCATGTGCTGGCAGAGCTGGTAGAAGCTCTTGTTGTGATCCTTCTCTTTGATATGGGCCAGCTCGTGCACCACGATCATTTTCAGGAACGGGGGCGGTGCCTCCTTGAACAGGGCGGCGATGCGGATCTCGTTCTTGGCCTTGAGCTTGCTGCCCTGCACCCGGCTGACGTAGGTGTGCAGGCCGAGGGCATCCTTGATCACGTTGATCTTGCCATCGAACACCACCTTTGACAGGGGCGCCGAGCTCTTGAGGTAGCGGTTCTTCAGCTCCATGGTGTAGGCAAGCAGCGCCTTGTCGCTCTGGATCTGGTGGCTCTCGGGATAGCGTTTGGCCAGCATCTCCCCCAGCTTGCCTGCCGCAATCAGCTGCTGTACCTGTGCCTTGAGAGGGTCTGGATAGCCGCCCAGATAAGTCAGTTCCGCCATGGTGTTACTCGTTACATCAAAAAGAGCGTCATTGTAGTTATCTCGGGCGGGCTTGCCTACTGCGGGCCGTCGCTGCAAGGGGCTTTGGCGCAAGAAAAAGGGCGGCCATTGCAACAATGGCCGCCGTGCGGGGCGTATTGACGATCAGCGTCGGCGATAGAGACCCGGATCCACCTCTTCGTAGTGGCTGGTCAGGTATTGATAGAAGGCGAGATGGGAAGGGGAGCTCGGTTTTTTCAGCTCCTCGCTCACCCGATCCGGCTTGGCGATGATGAACTTCGGGTTCTGGCGCTGGATATCGGCCAGCACCCGCTCGCGCACGTCATAGGGCGGATTGACGTTGGCAAAGAAGAGGTAGGCGGACGCTGGCTGGCGATCGGTCCAGAGATAATATTGCGGCTGGATGCCATCGACCCAGATCTTGTCGCTCGGGCTGGTCTCGGCCTTGATGCGATCGACCCGTACCTGCGCCGCCGGATTGAAGGGGCGACCCTTGAGGGTGCCTTCCCAGGCGTTGTTGATCATCAGCAGCAGCATGGCCAGCGTCGCCAGCCAGGGGGTGGCACTGCGCACATCCCAGGCGCGCCAGAGGGGGATGAGGATCAGCACCGGCAGCGCCCACAGCAGGCTGGTACCGAGCACCTCGTTGACCCGCTCGAGGGACCACTCCTTGGTGCTCCAGCCAAAGGCGAGCTGCTGGGCCAGCAGCCAGCTGGCGGTGAGCACCACCAGCGAGATGCAAAGCAGCCCGATGGCATCTGCCTGCTGTTCGCTGCGATCCAGCAATACCGCCAGCGGCAGCACTGCCAGTTGCAGATAGAGCACGTCGTAGTGATCGAACACATGGCCGGAGACCGAGTTGGCGATCAGGGTAAACAGCACCCCAAACAGGGTCGCCAGCAGGGCGGGCAGATACCACTCCTGACGGCGGCTCAGCATCAGAATGATGAAGGCGGGCAGCAGCATCACAAGGCCTGTGCGCAGCAGGCCGACGGCGCCCACCATGGGGGAGAAGCCATTGCCGTAGCTCCCTTCGAAGAAGATGTCGAAGGCGTAGTATTTGAAGGCCGCCAGCAGATCATGCTGCTGGAAGTAGGCGTAAAGCGGGCCGCCAATCAGCGCCAGCCCCAGCAGGCTGGAGATGAGCAGCAAGATGGCATCACGCCACTTTTCGTGCAGGCACCAGTGGCAGAACAGCACCAGATACCAGGCTCCCCAGAAGGCGCCGTTGTTGGTGCGCATCCAGGCGACGATGGCGAAGGTGAGTGCCGCCACCAGCGCCGGCCACCAGCGAAATCCTTTGTCCAGCAGCAGGGTGATGAAGGCCCACTGGGCGATGAGGGCGAGGTGGAAGGTCCAGTCCTCGGTCATGTTGCCGTAGTAGTAACGGGTGCCGTAGAGAGCCAGCACCGCCAGCATGGCGCCAAGGCGCGCCTTGAACGAGAGTCCGAGCTGGGCAAAGGCCTGCCAGCTGGCCAGCAGTCCGAGCCAGCAGAGCACCCACTCCAGCGCCCAGATCCCGACAAAGCCCCCCATTCGATAACCCAGCGCGTCGAGAGCGAAGATCATCGGCCCCTTGATGTCGATCATGTCACGATAGAGCACGCCCCCTTCGCTCCACATCTTGCCCATCACCGCGAACAGCGAGGCATCAAAGCCCGGCGCCATGGCGTGGAAGAGCGGGTTGCGCAGACAGAAGAGCAGCGCCAGCAGGGCGGTCATCAGCACAATGGCTGGCTTGATACCCGGGTTGACGCGAGGGGGAGTGAAACGGATGGAGTGATTCATGAAGTCGCCTGTTCCTGCAGCTGGTCTTGAAAGCGGGCCTATCTTGCCGAGCTAGTGAGTGCGATGCAATGGGGCGGGCCCGTGTGGGGCAAATATTCTCGAAAAAGCCCGGTTCTTGCAGGGAACCGGGCGCTGGCTGCGGCAATTTTGGCCGTCGGGGGGATATGGCAAAGGCATCCCCCCGATATCAACTGAAGTACTCAACCAGGGGCGGCTGCGCTTCCAGTGTCGGCAGGTGACGGGCCCAGCGGATAAAGGCGTCGGCCAGGGTGATACCGAGCTCCTGATTGTGCTGGGTCAGGGTGCGCGCCAGTGCGGTGTAACCCTCCTTGCCGGAGGCGGTATAGGCGCTCGACACCCCGCGATAGACCTGTTCGGCATTGACCGCTTGCCACTGGCCGGGGGCGGCTTCCCACTCCAGTCGGGTGATGCGCTGACCCTTGGGCCGATCGGCCTGATAGGTGAATCGCACCCCTGCGGTGTAGGGGAAGCTGCCGTTGCCATTGCCGACCACGCCGTTGTTGGTGGCGTTGTCGATGGCATTCTCCAGCGCCTCCGCCAACTCGTGACCGTGCACCCGATAGAGGGTGAGGGGAATGGCAAACGGCAGCAGGCGACCGGCGATATCCGCTTCGCTCAGGGGGCCCGGCTCCAGCGAGCAGCGCACGCCGCCAGCATTGTGCAGGGCAAAGTCCACCTCGCCTACCTGTTCACGGGCAGCGGTCAGCATGGCGCGGGCCACCAGCGGGGCGAGCTGGCTGCCGTGGGGCAGGGTCGCATCCGGCAGTCGCTGATGGGGTAACGGCGCCGCCAGTCGGGTGACGATGCGCTGGCTCATGGTCTCGATCTCCGGCCGATAGCGTTTGGCCAGATGTTGTTCAAGCTGTGGATCCGGCTCGCAGAAGGTGAGCCCGACAGGTGGCGTGGAGGCAAATGGCCAGGGCTGCCAGGGGAGCCACTCCAGCTGCCCCTCACTTTGCACGACGCGGCCTGCCTCATCGAAGGTGAGCTCGCAGACACCGAGGCAGAGGGCGCTGTGGCCAGCGTGCAAAATGGCCACCCCGTTGTTCATCAGCGGATAGCTGCCTTCGCTTGGCAGACCCAGCGGCGCGAGATCGCCGAGCAGGCTGTGGGTATGGCCGCCAATGATGAGGCTGAGCTCGGGGAAGCGCTCGGCCAGCAGCTTGTCCTGATCCAGCCCGAGGTGGCTCAGCAGCACAATATGGTGGATCCCTTCGCGCTTGATCTCCCGCAGCACCTTGGTGAGGGTGTCGGCGACCGCGTGGAAACGGGTGTGGGGATCCGGGTTGGCGATGGCAGCCATCTGGGCGAGGGTGATCCCGAGCAGCGCAAAGGGAACCCCGTCGATCACCCGGCGATGCCAGGGCTGATGGGCGTCGTAGAGGTGGGGAATATCCCACAGCCCGAGGGTTGTGTCGGCAGGCTCCTGACTGTTGTCCAGATTGGCGGCCAGCACCGGAAAATCGAGCTGGCGCAAGAACTCCACCAGCGGGCCATTGCCCAGATCGAACTCGTGGTTGCCGAGCACCATGGCATCGGGGGCCAGCATGGCGAGCAGGTCGGCGTTGGCACGCCCTTTGAAGCGGTTGAAATAGAGAGAGCCCTGAAAGGAGTCGCCACCGTGCAGAAACAGAAAACGCTGGCCGGCTGCTGCGGCTTTGGCACGCAGTTGGGTCAGTCGGGTCAGGATCCGGGCATAACCGCCGCACTGGGTGCGCCATTGGCCTTCACCGACAGGGGAGAAGCTCATGGGCGCGCCATCGAAGTGGGAGTGGCAATCACTGAAATGGGCAAGTTGAACCGTAATACTCATCTCGGTCCTCCTTAGGGGGAAAATGAGCACCGAGTCTACTGCAAAGGGGGGGGAGGATACCAGCCCGGCAGGGTGCCGGGCTGGTCAGCGATCAGGCGGGTACCATGATCTGGGTGGCGACGATCACCACCAGCAGGCCGACGGCGACCGGCATACTGGTGCGCTTGACCACCTCGAACGGCGAGAGCTTGCCCATCCCGGCACAGGCGACCACCACCCCGGAGACCGGAGAAATGGTGCGACCCAGGTTGGAGGCTTGCAGCATCGGGATCACCAGATAGGCCGGATTGATGCCAAGGCTGCTGGCCAGGTTGGGGATCAGCTCCACGAAGGCGTAGAAGGGGGCATTGCCCGAGCCGGTGGTGAAGGCTGCCAGGGTGGTGATCACCACCAGTGACAGCATCATGATCAGGCCGCCGGAGCCGAGATCCTGCGCGTGAGCCAGCAGAGTGTCGATAAAGCCGATGGTCATCAGACCCTGGGCGAAGACACCGGCACCGACCAGCAGCATGACCACACCGGCAAAGGCGTCAGCCATGTTGCGCCAGCAGACCTGCAGACCGTCCAGCAGCTCCTTGCCATTGCGGATACGCACCAGCTCCAGCAGGCTGGCCAATACCATGCACATGACGATGATGGTGACGATATCCAGCTGCGGGCCCCATTTGCCGTCAAACACCAGCACCCCGATGATGGGGGTAAAGGGCAGGATGGCGTAGAAGGCAGGCGCAGTCGTCACCAGATCACCCGGTGCGACCGGCTCGTTGAGCTCACCGGATTTCTGGTCAAGGTAGCGCTGCCAGAAGAAGTGGGTCACCGCCATGCAGGCGATCGCCACCAGCGAGATGGGCAGGGTCAGCTTGAAGGCAAAATCCAGCAGCGGCATGTTGGCGGCCTGAGCGGCCATCACCACGTCCCCTGAGGTGGGTGCCAGAATGATGGCGGCTGGCGAGGCGCACACGGCCGCAGCCGCACCACGGGAGATCCCCATGTTGACCATCAGCGGGAACAGGGTTGCCATCAGCAGCACGCCGAGGCCGGTAGCGGAGCTGACCGCCAGCGACATGGCGCAGGCCACCAGATAGGCAGCCACCAGCAGGATATAGGGGGACTTGATGATGCCGAGCGGTTTGCTGGCCAGCTTGACCAGAATGGTGTTGGCGCCGATATGGCTCATGTAGCCGGCGAAGCCGCACAGCACCATGATCAGCATCCCCAGTCCACCGCCACGGTCATTGAGCAGGAAGCGGACGTATTCGAAGATATCGGTTGCGATATAACCGGTGCTGACCACCTTGCTCGGCAGTACCGGCTTGCCCATCATGGCGGTGATGACCAGCAGCAGTAAGCCGCCGCTCAACAGCACCCCGGTCGCGGAGTATCCTTTGAAAATGGCACGGCCCACCACCAGGGTGACCAGGGTGCCAACGATGAGTTCCAGCATATGTTGCCTTCTGATTGGATGAGAGTGGAGGGAGTCTATTCCGATAGGGGTAGAGTGGCGACTGGAAACAGGATGTTGTGTGAGCTAAATCAACGTTTAACCCCATGAACAGAATTAAAGAAAGGTAAAGGTACTTTACCCAGCGGGTTTGGCTACCTACCCTTGCCAGCCTTGGTTGTCTTTTGAGGCTTTTATATGGTGGTTGGTGATTTTTCAGGCATTAAACGCTCTATTTTCCTGCTTGCGATGCTATTTTCACCTACTTGCGTGTTTGCGGTAACCAATGACGGTTTTCATCAAACCGGTCCTCATCAGGCGGTCGCCATGCGGCGTCTCATGGCTCCTCACTCTTACGGCGTACTGGTGGTTGCCGAGGGGAACAGACCCCGTTTTGCCGCGTTGGCATCCAAAACCACCGAAGCAAACTGCCTGGCCCGTCATGCCATCCGGGTAGATGGGGTTGCGCTGCTGGTCACCCCGAGATTCTATGCCAAAGAGGGAAAACGGGGACTTTGCGAGCTGTGGCTCAATGAGGGGGCAGATCAGGACTTTTTTGCCAACCGCCTTAAAAATGATCATTTTATTCAGATAGATGGTCATGACATCAATGTGAAAAACTATCACCTCGACTGGCAGCGCATCAGCCGTCATGCTCAATAAAAATACAGTTTTGCCCTTGTGCCATACTCTGCTCACGCAACCTGTGAGCGTGCTCTGATTTCTGGGCGCATCATTGTATTGCGCCGCCTCGTCGTCACACATAGGCTATACCCGTCATCTGTGTGGCGGTGGGGTTCACCAAGGTTGGTACTCCGCCCGTGCAATCAAGGAAGGTAGTCTGGCATGGTCAGCAAGGTTTATGGAGTAGTGGGGGTCGGGTTGTTGCTGTTGCCCCTGATGAGTCAGGCTCAGCCGAGCCGGCCGCAAGTGGTGCCAGAGTCCCGCATCAATGTCCGTTTTTATGAGGTCAATGCAACCAGTCCGGAGCAGCTCGCCCGGGCGATTGCCCAGAGTGCTCCCAAGGTGAATGGCAAGCCCGTACTCGGCAAGGCGAGTTATCAGGTGGACTGGCAGCTGGATACCGAGCAGTTGCCGGGGCGCTGCCAGCTCAACCGGGTGACTGTATCCACCAACGCCACTGTGTTGCTGCCCCGCTGGCGTCAGAGCGCGAACAGTAACGATCCTGCCCGCCAGCGCTGGGGGCGGCTGCTCTCCAGCATGTTTGACTACGAATCCCGCTTCAAGGAGATGGTGCTGCAGGGGGCAAATCAGGTGGGTGGCGCCATTGCGGCGTTACCGGGCCATGCAGATTGCCAGGCGCTGCGCTATGCCGCGTGGGCAGCAGGCAGTGGCGAGCTGAACAAGGTCAAGGGACGGCTCGATGGATTCCAGCGTCAGACAGGTTACGGCGAACAACTCGGGGTGCACTGGCCCAAGTGAGCGCTATCTCAAGACGCAATATCCAGCATCGCACGATTTGATAAATAGAATGGCCGCCCGATGGGCGGCCATTCTATTTGCTTGCAGAGTCCGGTTCAGACCAGCGCTTTGCCCTTGAGCAGCTTGCGTACCCAGCAACGGGCAGGGTGGAGCGCCTCCAGCAGATCAGCGGCCAGCGGCAGGGGATCGCCGCAGATCTCGCTGGCGAGCAGCTCACCACAGAGCGGCGCCGAGCAGAGGCCCCGCGAGCCGAGCGCCCCCAGCACATAGAGGCCGGGGTGAAGGGGGAGTGGCTGGGCGTTGTGCTGATCATGCTGCAGCTGCGCATAGTGATCAGCCAGACCTTGCAATCTGGCCACTGGCCCCACCACTGGCAGGTGATCCCGGCTGGCACAACGCACCCCTACGCGCGCCTCGTTGCAGCTCACATCCACCTCGGCGGGCCAGGTTTGCTCCGGCAGGCAGACTTGCAACCGCACCTGATTCTGGATTTGCTCCTCGGCACGAAACTCAAGGCTGCTCTGGTTGCGGCCATAACTGGCGCCGATGCAGTGTTGATCGTTGTGCATTGGCGTTAGGTAGCCATCGTAGCAGAGCACTGTGCTGAGCTGACGCAAGCTGGCCGTGGTCGGCACATGGCTCACCTGACCGCGCACCGGATAGAGGGGCAGCTCGGCAAAGGGGAGCAATGCCGGCAACTGGTGACCGGCAGCGACCACCAGATTGGGGGCCTGCCAGTGGCGGCCATCCTGGCTCTCTACTTGCCAGCCATCGGTCTGCTCGGCAACGGCAACCACCTCGGTATTGAACACGACCTCCAGCAGGCCGCTGGCTTGTGCTTCTTTGATAGCGGCGCGGGTGAGATCGGCCGGACAGAGCCAGCCCCCTAGCGGGTAACTGACGCCGCTGTGGCCGCAGGGCAGGCCAACCACCTGCTCTACCTCTGCTGTAGAGAGGGAATGCATCAGTTTGGACGGGAAGGGGCCCTGGCTCATCTTCGCCAACTTGGCTGCCGATTTGTCGTCATAACCGAGCTGGGTCACTCCGCATAATTCGAAAGCGATAGGATGGCGTTCGGCCAGTGCCAGCAGCCGTTGGCGGGCATAGCCAAAGGCGAGCGAATAGAAGCGTGACAGGGCATCGTGCTCGCCGTTGAGCAGCGGATAAAGCGCCCCCTGGCGATTGCCTGAGGCGCCGGTGGCCGGTTCGTCATCTGCACACAGCAACGTCACCTTGCGACCCCGCTCCACCAGAGAGAGCGCCGTCATGGCCGAGGCGATGCCGCCGCCGATGATCACTACCTCGCCAGTGCGTCCGGCAGGACGGGCATACCAGGGGGCGATGGTCTGCTGCGGCTGCTTGTCGGTGCGATCCCCCACCAGCATCTCCCGCTTGCTACCGTGGCCCTTCACCTTCTTCATGGCAAAACCGGCGGCAATCAGGCCGCGACGGACAAAACCGGCACAGGTAAAGGTGGCGATGGAGCAATCGGGACGGGCGAGGCGAGCGAGACCCTCAAACAGCTCTTGTGTCCACATTTCCGGGTTCTTGGCCGGGGAGAAACCATCCAGGTACCAGGCATCCACCAGCCCTTCTGCCCGGTGAGGCACCTGCGGCAGCATATCCTTGATGTCGCCAAACCAGAGATCGAGGCGAATGCGGCCGCCCGCAAAATGCAGGCGGTGGCAACCGGAAACCGGCAGCGGCCATTTGGCGACAAGATCCTGACTCAAGTGGCCAAGTTCAGGCCAGGCGGCCAGCGCCTTGCGCAGATCGTCTTGGGTCAGGGGGTATTTCTCGAAACTGATGAAGTGCAGACGGGAGCCGTTGCCGGATTGGGGCGCCTGTTCCAGGAAGGCTTGCATTGTCGCCAGAAAGTTAAGACCTGTGCCGAAACCTGTTTCACCTATCACGAAACTGTCACTATCGTGGTGCGAAAATCGCGCAGGTAGCCGGTTTTGCTGCAAAAAGACGTAGCGGGTTTCACTTAGACCGTTATCATTGGAAAAGTACACATCCCCGAAGTCACTGGAGACAGGAGTTCCCGCTTCATTCCAGTCCAATCGGGCATGATGTAAGGATGTTTGACTCACGTTTTCCTCGGCTCGCGTCACAAAATCGCGGGCATTCTACGTGAAAGCAGACCAGTTTGGCAGCCGAAAGCGGGTAGACTTGGCGCCAGTTTTTCCAGACGAGATGAATTAATGAGAAGAGCAGTGATCACCGGTATCGGCGTCATCTCCAGTATCGGCAACAACAAGGAAGAAGTGCTGGCCTCCCTGAAAGCAGGTAAATCCGGCATCACCTATTCCGAGCAGTTCGAGCAGCACAACCTGCGCAGCCGTGTCTGGGGTAACATCAAACTCGATCCGTCTGAACTGATCGACCGTAAAGTCATGCGTTTCATGGGCGATGCTGCGGCCTACGCCTACCTCTCCATGCAGCAGGCCATTGAAGATGCCGGTCTGGCGGAAGATCAGGTCTCCAACGAGCGTACCGGCCTAGTGGTCGGTTCAGGTGGTGCCTCCGGCAAGAACACCTCGGAATCTGTGGACATCGCCCGTGAGAAAGGGGTCAAGCGTGTGGGCCCTTACATGGTGCCGCGCACCATGTCTTCCACCACCTCTGCTTGCCTCGCGACCCCGTTCCAGATCAAGGGTGTCAACTACTCCATCAGCTCAGCTTGCGCCACCTCTGCGCACTGCATCGGTCACGCGCTTGAGCTGATCCAGCTTGGCAAACAGGATGTGGTCTTCGCCGGCGGTGGTGAAGAGCTGGACTGGTCCTCTACTATCCAGTTTGACGCCATGGGCGCGCTCTCCACCAAGTACAACGACACGCCGGAAAAAGCCTCCCGTACCTATGATGCGAACCGCGACGGTTTCGTTATCTCCGGTGGCGGCGGCATTCTGGTGATCGAAGAGCTGGAACATGCGCTGGCGCGTGGTGCTCACATCTATGCTGAGCTGACTGGCTACGGTGCTACCTCCGATGGCTATGACATGGTCGCGCCGAGCGGTGAAGGCGCGGTGCGTTGCATGAAGATGGCGATGCAGGGGGTGGGCAAGGTTGACTACATCAACACCCACGGCACCTCCACTCCGGTCGGTGATACCAAAGAGCTGGAAGCTATCCAGACGCTGTTTGGCGCCAACGGTCCCAAGATCTCTGCCACCAAGGCGATGACCGGCCATGCGCTGGGCGCTGCGGGCGTTCATGAGGCTGTCTACTCCCTGCTGATGATGGAACACGGCTTTATCGCCCCCAGCATCAACATCGAGACCCTGGACGAGAAGGCTGAAGGTCTGCCCATCGTGCGTGAGTACGAAGCGGCCGAACTCAACACCGTCATGTCCAACAGCTTCGGCTTTGGCGGTACCAACGCCTCTCTGGTGTTCAGCAAGTTCAAAGGCTGATTATCCGGTTGATATAAAAAAAGCGCCTCAGGGCGCTTTTTTTATCTTCGGGATCTGCCATCACTCATTGCAGAGCAGAGCAGAGCAGAGCAGAGCAGAGCAGAGCAGAGCAGAGCAGAGCAGAGCAGAGCAGAGCAGAGCAGAGCAGAGCAGAGCATCGGCCATTGTGGAATAGGAAGAGTGGGTTGGTGGCAGATTTCAGCGCAGATGGTGGGGGAGGTGACGCCACACCAATGAACCTGATCTACATCTCTCTAGCGGGGCAGATAGCAAGAAGGGAGCCTGAGGCTCCCTTCTTTGTTAGCGGTAATGTGATGGTACTGGCTAGAACCAGAAGCCGATGATAAAGGAGCCCGCCAGGGTCAGCATCACGTTGGCCACCGCATAGGTGCCGGCATAGCCGAGCGCCGGAATGGAGCTGTTGGCTGCCTCGTTGACCACATCCATCGCCGGGGCACAAGTACGGGCACCTGTGATGGCACCGAGCAGCAGCGCCGGGTTCATCTTGAGCACCCAGACCCCGAACAGATAGCCAACCAGCACCGGCAAGGTGGTCACCAGCATGCCGGAGAAGAGCACTACCGTACCCACCTCGCTGAGGTGGTCGAGGATGCCGCCACCGGCTTTCAGGCCCGTACTCACCATAAAGACCGCCAGACCGAGATCCTTGGCCAATCTGAGCGCGCCGGGCGGCACATAGCCGACCGTCGGGTGGTTGGCCCGCAGGTAACCCATCAGAATGCCCGCCAGCAGCAGGCCGACGGCATTGCCGAGGCCAAATTCAATCTGGCCGAACACCAGCGAAACGGAGCCGATCAGCAGACCGAGTACGAAGAAGGTGGTGAAAGCCACCAGATCCGTAGTCTGGCTGTGGATACTGATAAAGCCGATCTTGTTAGCCAGTAGTTTGACCCGCTGCTTCTCGCCGCTGATCTGCAGCACGTCGCCTTTTTGCAGCATGATGTTGCGATCGAACGGCATCTCGATCTGGGAGCGCACCACCCGGTTGAGGAAGCACCCTTTCTCGGTGAGGTTGAGCTCCACCAGATGGCGGCCTACCACGGAGTCATTCTTTACCACTATCTCTTCGGTGACGATCTGCAGGTCGAGCAGGTTGCGGTCGAACACCTCTTTACCGTTGCGGTAGTTTACGTCCAGTTTCTCGTGGCTCTCGGGATAGCCCACCAGGGCGATCTCGTCCCCTTCCTGAATGACGGCATCGCCATCGGGGCTGGCCAGGATGCCGTTGCGGCGGATCCGCTCTACATAGCAGCCGGTGTGAGGATAGATGCCGGTCTCCCGCAGGGTACGACCACCTATCCATGCCGCCAGCTCGGGGCCGACCCGATAGGCGCGGATGATGGGCAGATAGGTCTTGCGACTCTCGCTGTCGGAGAGACCCCGCTCGCGGGCGATTTTTTGCGCCTCGGTATTGAGGTCGAGGCGAGCCAGTGAGGGGAGGTAGCGCACCACCAGCATCAGGCCCACCAGACCCACCAGATAGGTCAGGGCGTAGCCGATGCCCATGTTGTCTAGCACCGCCTGCATATCGGTCTGATGGGGCAGGTTGAGAAGACCGCTGCGCAAGGCATCCTGGGCACCCACCAGCGCCGGGGTCGAGGTGAGGGAACCCGCCAGGATCCCCGCCGCCATGCCCGGCCCCAGATTGAAGAACTTGGCCAGCCCTACCGTCAGCAGCAGGGCGGTCAGCAAGATCACCAGGGTGAGAGTGATGTAGTGGATGCCGTCGCGCAGGAAGACGCTGAAGAAGTGAGGGCCCGCCTCGATCCCCACACAGAAGATGAACAGCATAAAGCCGACGTTTTCAGTGGTGGCTGCAAATTCGAAGCCCATCTGGCCGAACAGCAGGGCGGTAAACAGCACACCTATGGTGTTGCCAATCTGAAAGTTGCCAATTCGCACCTTGCCAAGCAGCAGGCCGAAGGCCAATACCACGAACAGCAGCAGGGAGTCGCTTTGATGTAGCAGTGTCACGAAATCTATGGTCATGCCCGGACAAACCGAGGAAAAAAGTGGGGTCGATATTGTGCCGGATCTATCCCCAATAAAGAAGTGCAAGGGTGCGATTAATCGGACGTTATCGGACGCTATTTGTGGAACCGGCGGCGTGATAGGAAGACAAGCGGATGAAATCTGGCAATTTTTACTGTAACCGCCGTTGTCAATTAGTGAAATCTGCTGCCCGCGACCGAAGTGCTCTGGCGCAGGCCGATATTTTAGATTCTGCTGTTCAGCCGCTTGGCGGGGATCAGTTTCAGCAGATTCAACCGATGGCCGCCATGGTTGGCTGAGGGGCAAGTCAGCTTGATATTTGCCCGTTCGCCCACGGGAAAAGGGTTGGCAAAAAGATGCTTCTGAAAAGTGCCAATAGAGCCTGTCACCCCGCTGTTCCTGAGGGGGCAAAAAAACAGCATAAAATCAGGTTGGCCAGCAAAATGACTCTTTGCCGGGGGCCATCAAGGGCAATCCCGCGTCCTGACAGGGCTTGCTGCACTTACCCACAGAATCTGTGGATAACCCTGTTTATGAAACTTGTTCATCGCCCTGAAAGCCGCGCCAGCACTGGGATGCAAGGGCTGTTCAAAAAATACCGGAAGAAAAATGTTTGTATAAAAATCAAATAGTTAGATGCGGCAGGAGAAAACTCTGTCGTGCCGGAACGGGTAACAAAAGGGAGCGTCAGCAGCAAGAAGGATCTTGTGCATTAAAATTGGCAGGAGAGGGCACTAAAGTGGATAACTTGCACCGAGATGGTGAGGAATTGGCTCCCCCGACTGGACTTGAACCAGTGACATACGGATTAACAGTCCGCCGTTCTACCGACTGAACTACGGGGGAACATCAGGCAAGGAGGAGCATCATACAGAAGGTGCCCGAGGTGGTCAAGCCATTCGCGGGATGATGGCACGGGTGTACCGCTGCCAAACCCTCGGTTACACTGCTCCTCTGCTGTTTTGTGTCGGGAGTGTTCATGAGCAAATTGTTCAAGTTAGCCAGCCAGTTTCAACCCGCCGGGGATCAGCCCACGGCGATTGCCCAACTGCTGGATGGCATCGAGTCGGGGCTGGCCCACCAGACCCTGCTCGGGGTAACCGGTTCGGGCAAGACCTTCACCATGGCCAACGTCATCGCCACCCTGAACCGCCCGACCATGATCCTGGCTCCCAACAAGACTCTGGCCGCCCAGCTCTATGGCGAGATGAAGGAGTTTTTCCCCGACAATGCGGTGGAGTATTTCGTCTCCTACTACGACTATTACCAGCCCGAAGCCTATGTGCCGACCACCGACACCTTTATTGAGAAGGATGCCTCGATCAACGATCACATCGAGCAGATGCGATTGTCCGCCACCAAGGCGCTGCTGGAGCGGCGCGACGTGGTGATCGTTGCTTCGGTGTCGGCCATCTATGGTCTGGGGGATCCCCAAGCTTATCTGAGCATGATGCTGCATCTCAAAGTGGGGGATGTGATTAACCAGCGGGATATCCTGCGCCGTCTCGCCGAGCTGCAGTACACCCGCAACGACATGGCGTTTCAACGTGGTACTTTCCGGGTGCGCGGTGAAGTGATCGACATCTACCCTGCCGAATCGGACAAGCTGGCCCTGCGGGTGGAGCTGTTTGACGAGGAGGTGGAGCGCCTCTCCCAGTTCGACCCGCTGACCGGCGCCATCGAGCAGACGGTGGTGCGCTATACCATCTACCCCAAGACCCACTACGCTACACCGCGGGAGACCATTCTGGGGGCTATCGAGCATATCAAGGAGGAGCTGCGCAGTCGCCGCGAGCAGCTGTTGTCCCTCAACAAGCTGGTGGAGGAGCAGCGCATCAGCCAGCGTACCCAGTTCGACATGGAGATGATGCAGGAGCTGGGTTACTGCTCCGGCATAGAGAACTACAGCCGCTACCTCTCCGGCCGTGCGCCGGGGGAGCCGCCGCCCACCCTGTTTGACTACCTGCCGGGGGATGGTTTGCTCATCATCGATGAGTCCCACGTGACCGTGCCGCAGATTGGCGCCATGTTCAAAGGGGACCGCTCCCGCAAGGAGACCCTGGTGGAGTACGGCTTCCGGCTCCCCTCGGCGCTGGACAACCGGCCGCTCAAGTTCGACGAATTTGAAGCGCTGATGCCGCAGACGGTGTTTGTTTCGGCGACTCCCGGCCCCTACGAGCTGGAGAAGTCCGGCGGCGATGTGGTGCAGCAGGTGGTGCGCCCAACCGGCCTGCTCGATCCGGAGATCGAGGTGCGTCCGGTGACCACGCAGGTGGACGATCTGCTCTCCGAGATCCGCAAACGGGTCGCGGTGGAGGAGCGAGTGCTGGTCACTACCCTGACCAAGCGGATGGCGGAAGACTTGACCGAGTATCTGGCGGAGCACGACGTCAAGGTGCGCTACCTCCACTCCGATATCGACACGGTCGAGCGGGTGGAGATCATTCGCGATCTGCGCCTTGGCAAGTTCGATGTACTGGTGGGCATCAACCTGCTGAGGGAAGGTCTCGACATGCCGGAGGTGTCGCTGGTGGCGATTCTGGATGCGGATAAAGAGGGCTTCCTGCGCTCGACCCGCTCGCTGATCCAGACCATCGGCCGGGCGGCGCGTAACCTCAACGGCAAGGTCATTCTCTACGGCGATACCATCACCAACTCGATGAAGGTAGCCATTGAGGAGACCGAGCGGCGCCGCGCCTTGCAGCATGCCCATAACCTCAAGCATGGGATCACCCCCAAGGGGCTCAACAAGTCCATTGGCGATGTGATGGACATGGGGGGCAGCCGCACGGCAGGCAAACCAGGCAAGGGGATGCGCAAGGCAGCCGAGCCGCAAGGGGAATACCATGTCCGCTCTGTCAGCGAGATTGCCAAAGAGATCAAGCGGATGGAGGAGCAGATGTTCCAGCATGCCCGGGATCTGGAGTTCGAACAGGCGGCGGCACTGCGGGATCAGATCCAGCGGCTGCGCAGCGAGTTGATCGAATCATGAGCCGCAAACGCTGGCTGATTTGGCAACGACTTCGTCGTCTCTATCAGGGCTTTCGCCATCCCGGTACCCCCTGGTGGGCGAGGGGGCTGGTGATCCTTATCCTGCTCTATGGCATCAGTCCGGTGGATCTTATCCCTGACGTGGTGCCCTTGCTGGGGTGGTTCGATGATGTGACCCTGCTGCTGGTGTTGCTATGGGGCTGGGAGCGTTGTTTGCCTCCCGCAGTGCGCAGCGAGCTGGAACAGGCCTCCTAGTTCACCTTTTCAACACCACGCTCGACATCACTCTTTGTGCTCCCACCCTCGAAGGAAGCGGAAAAACGGTTTCATTTGAAGGTGGACGCTGCGGGATGAAAAAGAGGCTGCCCCGGTGATTGTCGCCCGGATGGCATTGGCGTAGACTCCACGCCGTTCACTTTATGGGTATGGAAAAAATGGATCTGATCCTCTTTGCAATCGACTTTATCCTGCACGTTGACGTGCATTTGAAAGAGCTGTTCGAGAACTATGGCGTCTGGGTTTACGCCATCCTGTTTCTGATCATCTTCTGTGAAACCGGGTTGGTAGTGACGCCGTTCCTGCCGGGTGACTCCCTGCTGTTTGCCGCCGGTGCACTTACCGTGGGCAGCGTGCTGGACGTCCATACCCTGGCGGCCGTGCTGATCATCGCTGCCGTGCTGGGCAACGTGGTCAACTACACCATTGGTCACTTCTTCGGCGAGCAGCTGTTCCACAACCCGGACTCCAAAATCTTCCGCCGCGACTATCTGGAGAAGACCCATGCTTTCTACGCCAAGCATGGCGGCAAGACCATCATCATCACCCGCTTCCTGCCTATCGTGCGTACGTTTGCGCCGTTCGTGGCAGGGATGGGGGCCATGACCTATCCGCGCTTCCTGGCGTTCAACCTGGTTGGCGGCCTGCTGTGGGTACTCTCCTTTGTCTATGCCGGCCACTTCTTTGGCAATCTGCCGGTGGTGCGTCACAACTTTACCCTGCTGATCTTCGGCATCATCGGTATCTCCCTGTTGCCCATGGTAATTGGCGCGGTCAAGGCCAAGATGAGTACAGCCAAGGCGTAACCAGAATACGGTCAGCCAGAACGAGAAAGGGGGAGCCACAATGGCTCCCCCTTTTTATCTCCACGCGGGCATGACACTCAGTTGCAGCAACGCCCTTTCACCAGATTGCCGATGGCCACTACGGTGAAGACCAACAGGTAAGCGGCGAAGATGACAACCAGCCACTGGGGCATGGAGTAACCGAAGAACTGCCAGGTGATCTGGGCACAATCCCCTTCCGGCATAAAGAGCCAGGGGAGCCACTGATCGAGTGGAGCCCAGCTCGGGAAGTCGGCAAACGGGCTGCAGACGTTGAAAGGGGAGGGGTTGACCTGATAGTCCACATGCTTGAGGGCCAGCTGGAAGCCGCGGAAGGCACTGTAGCCCCACAGCAGCATGGCGCTCCAGCGAACATACCACTTATCCGGCGCCACCATGCCGAGCAGACCGGCGGCCAGCACACCCAGGGTCGCCAACCGTTCGTAAACGCACATCACGCACGGGGAGAGGCCCAGCACATGCTGGAAGAAGAGGGCGCACAACTCGAGGAACAGGGCTGATGCTGCCAACAGACCCCAGGCCAGCCGATGGGCGGCGATACGGCGGAGAAACTCGATCATCTCATTGATCTCTCAGAAAAAACAGTGGCTGAATTAGAGCAGAGCGGAACCGAAAAGAAAAGGGCCCTGAAAGGGCCCTCGGAAACCATCTCAATTGATTAATGCAGCGCCGGCTGTACCGCTGGCAGCGCACTTTCCATCACCAGCCATCCGTGCTGATAGAACCACTCGGTGGCAGGACCAAGCAGCAATTCGACAGAGAAAAAGCCGATCAGCCCCAGCACCAATGTGTAGGGCAGCGCCATCCAGACCATGCGGCCATAGGAGAGACGCAGCAGCGGCGCCAATGCCGAAGTGAGCATAAACAGGAAGGCGGCCTGACCATTGGGGGTGGCGACCGACGGCAGGTTGGTACCTGTGTTGATGGCTACCGCCAGCAGATCGAACTGGGCGCGGTCGATGGCACCATTGAGCATGGCCGTCTTCACCTCATTGATGTAGACGGTGCCGACAAAGACGTTGTCACTGACCATGGAGAGCACCCCGTTGGCCAGATAGAAGAGGGCCAGCTGGTTCTCCGGTTTGGCAGCCAGTACCAGCTGGATCACCGGCTTGAACAGCTGCTGATCGATGATGACGGCGACCACGCTGAAGAAGACTGCCAGCAGGGCGGTGAAGGGGAGTGCCTCCTGGAAGGCTTTACCCAGCGAGTGCTCCTCGGTGATCCCGGTCAGGGAGGTAGCCAGCACGATGACCGAGAGGCCAATCAGACCAACGGCTGCCAGGTGCATGGCCAGACCGACAATCAGCCAGACCGCAATCAATGCCTGAACGATCAGCTTGGCCTTGTCTTGCGGGCTGCGTTTAGCTTCTTCGTAGCGGTTGTACTCCTCCATGATGCCACGCACCGTGTCCGGCAGGCGGGCGCCATAGCCAAACCAGCGGAACTGCTCCACCAGCACGCAGGTCAGCAGACCGCAGATAAAGACGGGGACGGTGACGGGGGACATGCGAATGGCAAATTCGGCAAAGTTCCAGCTGGCTTGCTCGCCGATGATGAGGTTTTGCGGCTCGCCCACCAGGGTGCAGACACCACCCAGCGCGGTGCCGATGGCGGCATGCATCATCAGGCTGCGCAGGAAGGCACGAAAATCGTCGAGATCCTGGCGATTGAGCTCGGCGACTTCCTTATCATCGGTATGGTCATGGCTGTGACCAAACTCCTTGCCGGACGAGACCTTGTGATAAATGGCATAAAAGCCGGTGGCGACGCTGATCACCACGGCAATCACGGTCAGGGCATCGAGAAAAGCCGACAGGAAGGCGGAGACCAGACAGAAGGAGAGGGAGAGCAGGATCTTGGAGCGTACACCGATTAGCAGCTTGGTGAAGACATAGAGCAGCAGCTGCTTCATGAAATAGATGCCTGCCACCATGAACACCAGCAACAGCAGCACCTCGATATTGGCGACCAGCTCGTGTTTGACCTGATCGGCGGAGGTCATGCCGATCAACACGGCTTCGATCGCGAGCAGACCACCCGGTTGCAGGGGGTAGCACTTGAGGGCCATGGCCAGGGTGAAGATAAATTCAACGACCAGTAACCAGCCCGCAATGAAAGGATCAAGGTGGAAGGCGATCGGATTGATCGCCAGAAATAGCAAGATGGCGCTTTTATACCACTGTGGTGCATTGCCCAAGAAGTTCTTGGCGAATGCCTGCCCTAGGCTTATTGGCATGATAATGGGTCTCAACTTTGTTGTTAGGATCTGCTTCTATGCAGTCAAGGATGATTCGACCTGTGCCTCCGGATGTTGGCCTTTATCTGTCTGATTCCTCGTGATTTTAATCAAAAAGCGTGACGATTATAAATGATAGCCGATGGATCTCTGCCCATCTGTCTGTTTTATAACCACCTTGTCGGGGTTGGCTGGCTCCCTCGTGGCGATTAGATACATATTCCCAACACTATATTTGCCATATGTGAGCAGAGGACTGACCTTATGCTTGCCAGCCATCATCGCTTTGATATCATTCGTCAGCCTTTTTACGCATTACAACAGAGTCAATTCATGGTTATAAAAGCGCAGAGCCCAGCTGGGTTTGCCGAGGAATACATCATCGAGTCCATCTGGAACAATCGCTTTCCTCCCGGATCTATTCTGCCCGCCGAGCGTGAATTATCCGAGTTGATCGGGGTGACGCGGACTACCTTGCGCGAAGTGCTGCAGCGACTGGCCCGTGATGGCTGGTTGACCATACAGCATGGCAAGCCGACCAAGGTGAACAATTTCTGGGAAACCTCCGGCCTCAATATTCTGGAGACATTGGCTCGTCTGGATCAGGACAAGGTACCTGATCTGATAGCTCAGCTGCTCTCCGCCCGTACCCACATCTGCACCATCTTTATCCGCGGGGCGATCCGTCACAATCCGGAACAGGCCGCCGAGATCCTGCGTGGCGCCGATGGGGTCGAGAACAACGCCCAGGCTTATGCCGAGTTCGATTATCGCCTGCACCACCAGCTGGCGTTTGCTTCCGGCAATCCGATCTACGCTTTGATCCTGAACGGTTTCAAAGGGTTGTACAGCAGGGTCGGCAGCTACTACTTCTCCGACAAGCAGGCTCGCGAGACCGCAGATGCCTACTACAAGACCCTGCTCAATCTGGCGGAGACCAAGAACCACGAAGCCGTGTTCATGACGGTGCGTCAGTACGGTATCGAGTCCGGCAAGCTCTGGACCCGCCTGCGTCAGGACATGCCAAGCGATCTGTGCGACAACTGATCCCTTGTCTGTGCTTTCCAAGAAACGCGCCATCCGGCGCGTTTTTTTATTCTGCCGTGTTTGTGTCTATCCTAGATTGGTGATGGTAATTGCTTGAACTGCATGGATATTTGGCCAAAAAGCTTGATCCAGCGCAAATGAACCCTGCATTTATCACTTTGGTGGCATAGGACCCAACCGCTGATTGAGGTCAAATGGAGGCATCAAGAGCGGAGCCAATATCCGCCAGAAGGAACACACCTTTCACCGGATGAAGGACACAACAATGAGTCTTCTTGAACACACCATCTGGACAGTACTGGGATACGGGGCCATGCCCTTTATCTTTCTGAGCGGATTCGTGGCGGTGGCAGTGACCTGTTGCATGCTGCTGAACGCGTTCGGGGTACAGTCCGCCGAGAAGTGAGTCGCTTCTCATGCCGCCAAATGCCAGTCTTCGGACTGGCATTTGTTTTTTGTGTCTTTTAAAGCACTTATCCCGGCAGTGAAGGGGAAATCTTTGGTCAGTATGGTCGAACCTGCCGCCGATTTTGATTACACTGGCGCCCGTATTTCCCACTCACCCTTCTCTTATCAGGTGTTCAAGGTTTTCTATGGCTCTCAAGGCAACTGTATTCAAGGCCCAGATCAGTTTGTCTGATATGGATCGCAATCTGTATCAGGACTTCTCCCTCACGCTGGCACGCCACCCCTCCGAAACCGATGAGCGGATGATGATCCGGCTGGCGGCTTTTGCTTGGCACGCCGCCGAGCGACTGGAATTCACCAAGGGATTGAGCGCCGATGATGAACCCGAGCTCTGGTGCAAGAACTACTCGGACGAAATAGAGCTCTGGATCGAGTTGGGCCAACCCGATGAAAAACGGCTGAAAAAAGCCTGCAACCGCGCCCGTCAGGTGGTGCTCTATCTCTACGGCGGTCGTGGCACCAGCGTCTGGTGGAAGCAGAACCAGGGCAAGCTGAGCCAGCATGACAACCTCAGCATCATCGAACTCTCCGACAGCCAGACTTTACCGCTGACCGCTATGGTCGAGCGCACCATGCAGCTCACCTGCACTATCTCCGATGGTCAGCTCTGGGTCAGTAACGGCGCACTGGAAGTGACGCTGGATCCGGTGGTGCTGATGGGCAAACCGGCCCGCGAACTGTAACGGACGCCGCCCATGTTCAGCGCCTTGCTCAATATCGTCATCCCGGTGTTCGGTGTGGTCGGGCTCGGCGCCCTCTATGGGCGATTGCGACCGGGGGCTGCGCTCGGTTACGTCAATCGAGCCAATATCGAGCTGTTTACCCCGGCGCTGGTCTTCTCCGCGCTGGTCAAGTATCCGCTGGCACTGGCGGAGCATCTGCCGCTGATTGCGGCGGGGGCGCTGGTTATTCTGTTACCCGGTCTGCTGCTCGCACTGATCAAACTCAAAGGGATTGAGCGGGCAGCGCTGATCTTGCCCGCCATGTTCCGAAATACCGGCAATCTCGGTATCCCCTTGATGGTGCTGGCGTTTGGCGAGCAGCAACTGGGGGCCATCGTGATCCTCTTTGTGCTCTCCAATCTGCTGCACTTTTCGGTCGGCATGTTTATCCTCTCGGCCAATACCTCCCGCTGGCTGTGGCTGCGCAGCCCTGTTCTGTGGGCCGCGCTGGCCGGTTTGCTGGTGGCCAACCTGCACATTACGCTGCCGGAATATGTGGTTACCACCGCCTCGCTGCTTGGCCAGATCTCGGTGCCCCTGATGCTCTTTGCGTTGGGTATTCGCCTGATGGAGGGGGAGCTCGATCACCTGGGCCTCGCGCTCAAGTGCAACCTGCTCTATCTGCTGGCGGGGGGATTGTCGCTGCTGCTGGCGATCTGGCTGTTGCCCCTCAAGACGGAGTGGATCCCGCTGTTGATGTTGTCGGTTTCCTTGCCCCCTGCGGTGTTGAATTACATGCTCTGCGAGCAGTATCACTGTCAGCCGGACAAGGTGGCCAGTATCGTGCTCGGCGGCAATGCCCTCTCCGTGCTGGTGATCCCGCTGGCGGTCTGGCTGGCACTTCATCTGCTCGGCTAAGCCAGATTGCATTGGTGCGACGGTGCGACTCACTGGTCTATTGCTTGATCGAACCGAGCCGCAGTCGTTCGTATCTCATCCATGCCATCTTGTAACCCACCACCAAGAATGAAAAACCGGGAGCTGGTGGAAACAAGTGGGAGATGGCGGGACAAACTCAGGAATGGCGGGGCTTGTGGCGTGATGCGGTTAAATCAAGCCGTTTAACCGCAAAATGAAAAGTTGGTTCGCTCAGCCGATTGGGATGCGCTGAAAATGAAAAACAGGCAGGGCGCCTGTTTTTTCTCTTTTGTGAAAGCCAGTGGTTTAAATCCGGGTTTAAGAGCTGCGCAAGCGAGACACTCTCACTTGTGAGCGTGTCTCGTTAAACAAAGTCGTGCCCGGCCCAGACTACCTTGCCGATCACGGCCAGGTTCTCCAGCTGGTTGGCTGGAACGACCTGCAGGGGGTAATCATCGCGGTTGTCGCTGATGATGGTGATCCCGCCGTCGAAGTTTTTCTGCAGGCGCTTGGCGTAGAGCTCTTCTCCCAGGCGCAACACGAAGATGGATCCGTCTTCGATCTGATTCTTGCTGATATCGACCAGGATAGAGTCACCAGAGTGGATGGTGGGCTCCATGCTGTCGCCTTTGGCGAAGACCACCACCAGGTTATCCGGGTTTAACTTGCGAAACGTGAGCCACTTGCGGCGGAAGGCCAGCTTGCGTTTAACCTCATGATCATCATTAAACGCACCATGGCCGGTACTGACGGTGACATGGTAGCCATCGATCAGCGCGTACTCCTCATCAAACTCCTCACGTTGCACCATCTGCTCGGCCGTTCCATCCGGGTGTTTCGGGCCCTGACCGGTGGCCAGCCACTCCAGATTCACATTGAACGTCCGCGCGATGCGCAGCGCCTTGTCGATGGTGGGCAGTGAATTAAACGGGGGGAAGTATTTGCGCATCCCCGACTCACTCATCCCCACCAGTTTGGCAAATGCCTTGTAGCTCAGGCTCCCGCGTAGCTCATCCAGACGGTCACTCAAAGTATCCATTCCCGCCGTCAGAAAAGATACCTCACCGTCTTTTTGTGTTGCTTGTGGTTTTTCTTCATAACGCTCTGACATACAAGGAATTCTCGGCTAGTGGCTGATGCTGGTGAGTCGATAGACAAAAAATTCCGCACAAAAAGACTTTTCAATCTTTTTGGGGCGATCAATCATTCATGTGTGACGCATTGCGACATAAAATCATTCTTTTATGAATGATAAAGATACGCACTGCGACACTTGATGATACCGAAACGGGGTGAGTATGTCAGGGAAAACACCAGAGTGGATCAGGGCTGAGCTCATAAAATGCGGATATTCCCAAGCTGCTTGGGCCCGCTCTAAAGGGTTGCACCCCCGAGCCGTACAGCGTTGCATCAAACACTATGCTCCGGCCAGAGGGATTAGCCCCAAGCGTCGGGAAAGCCGCGCCATCATGGCCCTGCTGTCCGAGTCGCTGGGGATCGATCTGCTGGGAGGTGACCAATGAGCAGCTGGTACACCGCCCAGGCACTGGCCGGATTGGTCGGCATGCCCGCTTACCCCGATGGTGTGCGCAAAAAGGCCGAGCGTGAAGAGTGGCAAAGCCGCAAGCGCGAGAAAGGCAAAGGGGCCGAATACCACATTGGGTCACTGCCGATTGAAACCCGCCGTTACCTGGCAGAACAGGCTGTGGCCGCACAGGGCCATGCAGTGACCGATCATGCAGCGGGTGGCAAGGCCATGGCCAAGTTGCTGGCGCGCGAGGTGCCAGTCAAACCGGAGGCTGGCCGCAAACTGCTGACTTTGGGGGAGGGGGCTCGCCAGAAGGTCGATGCCAGACTGCTGATCCTGCAGGCTGCCGATATCTTCCTGGCCCCCTATCACGCCTGCCAGCAAGGGGAGGTGGGTCGCCGCGCCTTTATCGAGGCATACCGTGCCCGCAGCCTGCCGTTGCCAGCCAGCGTCTATGAGCGGCAAAAGCCATTCAGTCTGATCACGCTGCGCCGCTGGCAAAGTGCGCTGGCGGATGAAGGCCCCGCAGCTCTGGCTGGCAACTATCAGCGTCAGCGACCATCAACCGTCGAGCAGAGCCCGGATCTGGCCCAGTTTCTCACGGCACTGGTCACCACCAAGCCCCATCTGGCCAACAAGTGGGGGGCGCTGCACGAGCTGGCCAGCCAATACAGCGACATGAATCAGCTGGGATGGCAGATCCCCAGCCAATCCTCCTTGCGTCGCTGGATGGTGAAATGGTTGGCAGAGAACAAGGTGGCCTTTACCTACACCACCAACCCGGATGCCTACAACAACAAATACCGCAGCGCGATCGAGGAGATGTACCCCTGGATGGCCCAGCCCAACGACGTCTGGGAGTTCGATAGCACCCCGGTCGATGCCATGTTGGTGGATGGTCGTCACAGCATCATCGCGGTGATTGACGTGTATACCCGTCGCGTTCGTTTGCTGGTGGCCAAGAGCTCATCGAGCGAAGGGATCTGCTTGCTGTTGCGCAAGACCCTGCTGGCCTGGGGCACGCTCAACGATAACGGCGTGATGCGTACCGATAACGGCTCTGACTACGTGAGCCAGCGGGTCATGTCCATCTGCACTCTGCTTGGTATGAACGTCAGCCGCTCCAACGCCTACTCGGGCTGGGAGAAACCCCATATCGAGCGATTTTTCCGCACCTTGAGCCATGGCCTGATAGAGCTGTTGCCCTCCTATATCGGCCACTGCGTGGCAGACCGTCAGGTGATAGAGGCCCGCAAGAGCTTTGCCCAGCGCCTGGAGGAGAAGCGCAAACCGGATGCGCAAAAAGAGATTTACGAGCTGGCCATGACGGCCGCAGAGCTGCAAACCCTGCTCGATAACTGGCTCGATGCCCGTTACCACAACCGCAAGCACAGTGCCCTAGGGGTCACCCCCAATGAAAAGTACCAACTTGCCCGTTATCAGCGCCGCGCCATTCCCGATGAAGCTGCGCTGGATCTGCTGCTCAACCATATCGGCGAGGCGACCGTCTCCAAAGGCTTTATCAAGGCCGGTGGCCTCAAATACAGCGCCCCCGAACTGTTGGAGCACAACTGGAAGAGCCAGCGGGTCAGCGTCTTTCTCGATCCGTGCGATGTGGGCCGCGCCATCTTGTACCGCACTGGCGATTGGAACGAGCGGATCGAGGCCATCAACATCGACCTGCTGGGCAATGGCATCAGTCCCGATGCCTTCCGGGCGGCCAAAAAAGCCGATGCCAAGGCATTGGCCAGCTTTCGCCGCGAGATGCGCAACCTTGCCAAGACCTTTGGCATCGACCAGCTCCATCAGGATGTGGTGCGCCACTTCGTCGATCAGGCCAAGGGTATTGAAGCGTTCAGCCGTCGCGATCTCACCCTCGATAACCCGGCATTGGCCGCGCTCACCGGGGTCTCAACGCCCGCTGAACCCGCCCGTTTCAATGCGGCAGAACTGGCTGCCATAGAAGCCAGACGAGAAGCGAAAGCCCTGCGGGCGCAAGCCACCGCAGGGCAGGAATCGAGAGCACTCAAGACCGAGTACGAGCAAGCCATCTATCTGGCAGAGCGGGAGCTGGATATCCCGCTGACAGAGCGGGAGAAGGAGTGGCTGACCCGATACCTCTACAGCCACAAGCTGATGGCAAAACGCATTTACCGCCATCTGGATGAAGTTCGGGCTACCCGCAGCACCCAGGCAAAAGGTTAGCGAGTAGCCCGAAAAGGCCCAAAAACAAAGGACAAACCCACTATGAAACACAAGATCGTTGAAGTCAAAAACATGATCAAGACCGAGCAGCTGCTCGACAACTTGCTCAACCGCTCCAGCATAGTGCCGGGCATTGGCCTGATCCATGGCCCTTCCGGCTTTGGCAAGACCACCGCTGTGGAGTGGCTGTTCAACCAGGACGAAGTGAACGGCATCTATGTCCGCTGCTACAAGGCCGACACGGTGACCAGCCTGCTGGAACAGATTGCCAAAGAGATCGGCATTCCCCAGCGCCATAACTTGCGTGCTCAGGTCGATAGCATCATCGAATCCGTCCGTGCCGAAGAGCTGGCCATCTTCGTGGATGAGGCCGATTACGTGGTCGGCAATGCCCGCATCATGGAGACCCTGCGCGATATCTACGATGCAACCGAACAACCCCTGATCCTGGTCGGGATGGAAGAGATTGCCCGCCGCATCAGCCAGCGCAAGCAGCTGTTTAACCGCATCTCCCAGTGGATCGAATTCAAACCGGCCGATCTCGATGACGTGTCCCTGATTGCCAGCGAAATGCTGGAGGTGGACGTGGAGATCGACGATGCACTGCTGGATCTGATCCGCAAGCGCTCCAACGGCGTGGTGCGCACCATCGTCTCGGCCCTCGACAAGATTGAAAAAATGGCGATGGCCTCTGATGCCCGGATTATCCGGCTGGAGGACGTTGACGCCAGCGAGCTGCTCCATGACGTGCGTCGCAGCCGCTAGCCGTCAGGCTACAGCCAATAAAAACAAAGCACGGGAGGGATTCCAGTGGTTGATACAAAAGCAACGCTAATGACGTTGCAAGCCTGGGAATGGATGTGCCAGCAAGAGACTTTTCTGATCAAGGACGTGATCGCCGTGACGGGAATGTCGGAGGCACATATCTACAAGGTCGTGCGTGACTGGTTGGCCGCTGGCCACCTCATTAAACACCCGGACGGCGTGGTATCCCGCCCGGCCTATTTCAAAGTGGTTAGCGCCCGATACGTGCCACCGATTGGCAAAAGCAGTGGCCAGAAGCGGCCAAAATGCCGGAACAAGCGCAAAACCAATCAACAGAAAATGTGGAACACCATGAAGATCAGCCGCTTCTTCACCCTGACAGACCTGATGCTGACGGCAGAGACGGGTCAGAAACAAGCCTGGTTTTACACCGATAGGTTGGTGAAAGCCGGTTACGTCAAAGTTCTGTTCAAAGTTGACAGTTTGCTGCCTGTTCCCGCCAGACACGGCCTGACAGGACGCTATCAGCTGGTCAGGGATACAGGCCGTTATGCCCCGCTGTGTCGTGACCATGGTTGCTGGGATCAAAACCAGCAGCAGTTATACCCATTCCAACGGGAGGAGGAGACACATGGAAACGTGGCTTGAGGTGTTGCAGGCCGAAGTGGCAGCCAGCTCGCTGGCCCAGGTGGCCGAGAAGCTCGGGCTCTCTCGCACCACCATCAGCCAGGTCTGCAACGAAAAGTATCCCGGCGATATGGTAAGGGTACAGACCCTGGTGGAGGGGGCCCTGATGGGCAACAAGGTGAGGTGCCCCATCCTGGGTGATATCCCGGCGCATCAGTGTCTCGCGCACCAGCGCCGAGGCCCCAGCGAAGTGGGCAGCAGTCCGATGGATATCAAGCTCTGGAAGGCATGCCGCAGCGGTTGCCCCCATAGCCAGCTGACCGAGGCACAGCAACTGCGCCGCCCGATGCGGTTATCGGTAGAGCAGGGCAAAGGGTCGCAGAAAATGGCTCGCTATGACGCCGAGGCAACCCTCTCCAGATTGCGCCGTCAGGCTAAAAGCGATGGCGACAATGCCAGCAGCAGCCTGCGCATTCTAAGTGAACTGCTGGCCGAAGAGCTGAAAATCATGGCCATCAAATACAACCGGCTGCTCGATAAGCAAGAAGGCAAATAAGGGTTGGCAGGGCTCTTTCGCGGTGGGCCCGGTGACGAGATCACAAGGAGAACGGGATGAAAAAGTATCTGCACAGCAATTTGCAAAAGACCGCCGAGCAACTCAGCCACTGGCTGACGGCCAAGGGATATGACGTTCGCACCAGTCGGGTTTGCCATACCCCGCTGCTGGCGGTTACCGGGCCACTGCCCAAAGAGATGCAGGCGCGCGCCGTGTTGAGCCGTGAATGTCTGGCGGGCGTGGTGCGTGAAGTTGCCCTGGTGCGCTTTGGCGGGTGCCTGCTGCACTGGCGCCAAGAATCCTGAAACCGGCCAGGGGGATGAGATGAGCAAGATCCAGCTTGAGATAGAAGACGAGGCGCTGGCGCGGGTGGTACTGCGCCAGTTACCCAAGTTTCTCGAATTCTGCAGCGCGACCCACCAAGAGGAGCTGGCGAGCGCGACAACAGAGCAGTACAGCGCCGTGATGTGCCCTCCGGTGCCTGGCAGCAACAAGATCCATTAAGGAGAAGCCCATGCAAGAAGCACAAACCAGCAGTACCACCCCGATGCGCCAGAACGCTCAGGGGCACTGGGTACCGGAAAGCCTGATCGCCCCGGCAGACAAGCTGCGCGATGAAGTGGTGCTGGCCATTATCGCTGCTGCCCGCGAGCAGCGCGCACAGCTGGCTGCCTTCAAGATTGGCGCCATGCAACAGATCGCCGACTTTGTTGATCTCTCCGCCGAGCAGTACGGCGTGGCATGGGGCGGTACCAAGGGCAACGTGACCCTGCTCAGTTTTGATGGCCGTTACAAGCTTATTCGGGCGGTGGGGGAGCACCGCAAATTTGATGAACGGATCCAGGCCGCCAAAGCGCTGATTGACCAGTGCATCGCCCGCTGGAGCGATGGCGCTAGCAGCGAGATCCGAGCCCTGGTAGACCATGCCTTTCGGGTATCCAAGAGCGGTCATATCGACGTAAATCAGGTGCTCTCCCTGCGCCAGCTCAATATCGATGACCCGGATTGGCTGTTGGCCATGCAAGCTGCTGTCGATGCCATCCAGGTGACCGGCACCAGCCAATATCTGCGGCTCTACGAGCGTGACGCTCACGGGCGTTACATCCAGATGAGCCTGGATCTGGCCAAGGTATAGGGAGGAGGCGTGATGGAAATCAACGTGGAAAAAGCCGAAGAGCAACTGCTGCTCTGTGAGCAGATCACCGAAACCGAGGGCACCTGTTACCCCGACGACACCTATGAAGATGGCATCAAGGCCGCCCTGCTCTGGGCGCTGGGGCTGGGGCCTGCCCCCCTCAATGCCGAGGAGTATCAAGGGGTGACGCCACTGCAGTTCGAGTAATGGCCCGCTGCGAAACAGGGCGGCAATGCCGCCTTGTCTACCCGGTGTGGTGGCCGGGTACTGATGAGCAACCAAACGATCTGGGCCCAGGTCTTCACCGTCTTGATACAAGGAGCACGGCGATGACCAAAACAGAGATGGATATTCGACTTACCAAGATATTCAGCAGCGCAGCCATTGCACTGGTTGCGGCTGAGAAACGGGCTGTGTGCAAACAGCTCAAGCAGTTTGATAAAGAGGCGCGCGCCCGTGGCTTTCACGCACTGGCCGGAGAAGCCTGTCAGATGCGCTGGCAACTGGTGGCCGAACTGCAGCAGGCCAAATCGGCCAGAGATTGTGGCGGGGTACACGAAACCGGGGATCGCCATGGTCATCTATAGCCCCCTGCTGGCCCCCCATATTCTGGCTCGCCGCCTGCAAAGTGGCCGGGCCTGCATCACCGAACTGGGGCTGGAGCAGCGTTGCCCCCGTTGTGGCGAGTTCTGGCCATGGGATACCGAGTTTTTCGGTGTGGCGAGTGATGCCACACGGCTCTCCAGCTGGTGTCGGGGGTGCCTCAATGAACACTACCAACAGCTGAGGGTGGCCGGGCAGCACCATGACAGCAAGGCGGAACGGGGAGGGGATAGGTGATGGATAAGCGCAGCAGATTGATCCGGCTGGTACAGGTAGGGCGCCGTGCGTTGGCGCTTGATGATGAGTGTTACCGCGACTTGCTGGCCAGCCACACCGGCAAGCGTAGCGCCGCCCTGTTGAACGAGCAGGAGTTGGAACAGGTGCTGGCCGCCTTCAAGGCGGCGGGCTTTATTCCCAAGCCTGCTCGCCATGCAGCCAACAGACGGTTAAGTCCTGCGACCGGTAGCCACATCAGGGTCAATGAAATTGCCAAGATCAGGGCCATCTGGTGCGAGATGGCCCGCCTTGGCATCGTCAGGGATGGTTCGGAAACCGCATTAAACCATTGGGTGCAACGGATGACTGCCCGTTTAAACGGTGGGGTAGGGGTGGCCGAGGTGGGCTGGTTGGACGCGCCTCTGGCCGTCAAAGTGCTGGAGGCGCTGAAAAAGTGGAGATTAAGAAACTATCAATATTAATCTTCAGGTTGTATGGGAGGCGCAATTAGACCATTAGCAACAAGAGTATTTAAAACTCTGTTAGGGGGGACTTTTAACGATTGAGAGATGTCAGTGATACTTTTCCCTTTTTTGAATAGCCCTAAGCAAGTGTTTTCATAAGTTTTCAGTTCGAAGGTTGAGCGTATGTTTTTTGTTGCACTATCATCAAAAAAGACACTCTGGTTTTCTTCAAGACGATTCAAACGTGAGTTAAGTGTTCTTGTATGGTCGAGTATTTCGGAAAGTATATCCTTTTCTGGCCGTGATTTTGGTTTTTCTGTCAGAGGGGTATTAACAATAACGGCTGCAAAGCGTTCTTCAAATTGTGTCCAGTAGGTATCAAACACCTTGGTCAGAATAGCCGGGTCTAGGCGGTTATCCCCCAAGCGACTGTTGAGTGTTTGCACAAGGGCATAAATACCATCCCGGTCTGGCTTGGTATGGTTGAATTGAGCCAGAGGATCTCGGATATCGTGAGGTTCCAGGTCGATCAGCAGGGTGCATACTCTTGAGTTGGACAGCCCCTTGGCCAGTGCGCCAGCTTCAAAGAGTATCCAGGGCTTTTCTTTGTTCTCTTGGGTCAGACAAATGATGCCGGTTGTCACATCCTGCAACTGGTCTTGGATTTCGCTAAACCAGAGCGAACCCCGGTCAATATCCTTGGTGGAGATCCAGGGGCGGATCGCCTGCAATACGCAACGCAGCCACTCATCCAGCAAGGTGGCCACCAATCGACTGCGTTCCCCCGACCAACTCAGAAATACCTTCATCGCTTACTCCATTAACCCGCTGATTGAAGGGGGATTTTATCTGATGGGCGAAACAGGGGCCAGCAGAATCCTAGTCACTCCACCGCGCCAGCAAGCGGGCTAGAAAACCGAGCAGCCCTGAATGGTGTTGGCTCGGTTCCAGTTCCGTTGCCAACAGCTTGATACCTGCAATCAAGAGACCCAACCATAGGAATGCCATTCCAACGAACTCAGACCAATGTAGTCTGCGCGCAACCGCTTGGAAGGCCATGGTACGGATATCCAGACCGGTTGTGAGCTGAGGGATTTCTTGAATCTTGCTGATGATCCATGCAGGTAGTAGCCAGTAAAAAAGCCCATATCCGATCAGGCCCAGCATTAGAGCCCCCCACCAGGAACTCATCAGCATAGTGCTGGCGGTGCCGGTGATAAGTGACTGGTTTCTCCGTCGATAGTAACGTCGGCTCATAGTTCAAAGACCTTTCCATGAATCTTATTGGAGAGAGAGTTAAGGGACTCAGTATGCGCTAGAAAATGTGCGCATAAAATGGCCTGTGTTCTAATCGGCACACCGCTTTTTCTGTTTTGCCGGGGGAGTCATGGAACAGAATCAGGATCTCTTTGCCGATGATCACGCCTCGCTGGGGCAACTGGTCGATCGCCTCGACCAGGTCCCGGCCTCGGAACTGACGGCCAAATGGCCCAAAGCTCTGAGCGAGCTGGTCGATGTACTGGCCTGCGAACTGGCAAGGGGGGGGATGGTGCCAGAACAGGCCAAGGCTCAGGCCCGCAAGTTGGCGCTGGTACAGGCCCACTATATGGGGGGCCGTGCCTACTACATCCCCACTGGGGATCATCTCAAGGCTGCACTGCGGGATAGGGCTATCTGGGATGAGTTCAATGGCCGCAATATCGACCAGCTGGCGAGGAAGCATAGCCTCTCGGTGCCCCAGACCTATGCTGTGGTAGCAGAGCAGCGGGAGTTAACACGGCGACGCAATCAGCCTGATTTGTTTGGGTAATAGCGTAAAACTCCTCTGCGGAAGGGCCTCCCGTTGTTAGTCACAAGGGGGTAATTTACCGCACACAGCATGTCGGTAGATTGCCCCCACTGCTTGATTGACGTGAGGTGGTGTATATCATCAGTGCATGACTACATGTAACGCCGAGAACCCGGTAATTTGTTGATAATGTAAAAATCCCAAGTATTGACCCTGCGCATTAAATTTTTCGTAAATATGCAGTAGCCTTCCGTCTGTTACATAGCTAGATTTCATCGAGCGACAATCTTGTTTTCAGCGATGAACCGCTATCAAGCTTTTGGGAGGAAAATTGTGCACAGAATCTTTGCTCTGCTAACTTTGATGATGACTTTCTCAGCCTCGGCCGTGTTCACATCAGGTAACGATCTCAAGTCGTACATGGACGAGGACGATAATGGGGGGAGTTTCCTTGGAGGTGTCTACAGCGGATACGTTATCGGGGTGCACGATGCATTCGACGATGTACTGTTCTGCACTCCCGAGAACGTTACTAAGGGCCAAGTCAAAGCAGTAATTTCAAAGTACCTGAAAGCCAACCCCGAACAGTGGAACAAATCGGCAGATTCGATCGTCATCGAGGCATTACGAGGGGCTTTTCCCTGCAAGAAGAGTTAAATCTGTATCAAGTAAAGGATTAGTCCCAAATCATCTCTCAAAAAAAGTATCGCAGCGAGGTGCTTTCTTGGGGATCGCGGATCAGTAGCAACGTTAACCAGTAATGCAAAGACCGAATACACTTGCCAACAAGCATGGGCTTTCGGTGCCACAGACCTATGCGGTGGTGGCTGAACAGCGCGAACTGACCCGCCGCCGCCATCAGCCTGACATGTTTGGCTATCAGTAGCGATACGACTTCCATTAAAGGAAAACCCCGCTGCAGCGGGGTTTTCATTCATGATGATAAATCGACGGTTATTTGAGCGGTGGTTTACCAGCTTCGGCCAACTTGGCATCCAGAGCTGCGCGTCTCGCGGCATTTTTAGCTGGTTGCACATAACAAAAATCAAACAGCATATCGAGCACATCAAGGTTCCATTCTGCTTCTTCGGGCTCGACAGGAAGAATCTCACCAGTATTTACACTTTTCTGTGTATGAGCAGCAAAATTGCCTATAGCTCGCACTGCATCTAAATGATCAGAAATATGACTAGGCAAGCCTTTTGTCTTGGCCTCTGTTATTGCTCGGTCAAGGTTACTATTTGTTGATAGTTTCGCATCAGCAAGGAGATGTTGCAGGCAGCGACGACTGAGAGCTGCGGAAGCTTGGGCACTGAAACTAAGTACCAGAGCTGACTCATTGTAGTCATTCGCAATGGCTAGAGGAACCTCCACAGGAGCGGCTGGCCGAGAGCCTCGAGTTTGAGGAAATGCAATAAAATTTTGTTTTTGAAGCAACCCACCATTTACATTTAAAGCGGACTTCAAATTGATAATCGGTTGGGAGCATGATGGGCACTCTAGACAACAAGCATACCAATAATACGGCCGTCCCGTAGTGTCTTTGCCACAGGCACCTAATTTAATCTCATTGAAATTGTTATGAATGGCAATTTTGCAGTGTGGACAAATCATCGAGAATCGCTCCAGAGAATACGATGTAATCTATATTATCATTAAGTGATTTGGTGAAATAGATTCTTAATGTAACCCACCATAAACCCATGCCATAGAGGCCCCTCGGTACGCTGCTGATAACGCAGTTCACCGAGGGGCCTTTATGTTATCACTCGCACTTAAATGGCTGCTTCGTCCCGATGTGGAAGGGGGCGAAGTCAACCACCCGGCAGACCGGGGTGGTCATACCAAGTACGGCATCGCCGATGCTGCCGATGGCAAGAAGGACGGCATGGCCGACCTCGATCGGGATGGGGTGCCCGATATCGCTATCGGTGATCTGACACCGGCCCATACCGAGCCCTTTTACCGCCAGAACTACTGGGCGCCCGCCCGCTGTGACCTGATTGCGAGCTTAAGCCCGGCACTCTCTATCGCCGTGTTTGATGCAGCGGTGCATCACGGGCCGAAACGCGCCATCCAACAGCTGCAGCAGGTCTTGGGGGTGATGGCAGATGGTCGCCTTGGCCCGGTGTCGATTGGCAGGCTCAAGCAGCAACTGGGCATCAAGGGGGAGACTTCATTCCTGCTGGCACTGCTGATGCAGCGGGCCAGCTTTATGCACGGCATTGTGCGCAAAGACCCGAGCCAGTGGGCCAATGCTGATGGCTGGATCAACCGGCTGCTGCGTCTGCAGAGCTACCTCCTTTCCGACGTGGTTGGCGAGGTGGTGGCATGAGCGTGCTGACCATCAAGCAACAGAAGACGGCGGCCGCGATCCAGGCAGCGGGCTGCTTTGGCATCCCTGAGCTCAAGAACCCCCGTTATCTCGCTTGCTTCAAGGATGGGCGCAAAGCCCATCTCAAGGCCGCTTTGGCCAATCAGATCGCTGACCCGAAGGCGATCCCGCTCTATAGCCACCACCAGACCCGTCAATCCCTGTTTGAGAAAGGCTGGCGTTCGGTGACCGAACTGGATCGCCTGCGGGCCCGTGCCCGTCATTGCCAACCTCCATTATTTCAACCCAAAAAGAAGGAAGTCCATCATGCCTGATTCCCTGTTACCTCAAGCGAAGTCTGCCTTCAAAAGCCGCACCGTGATAGGTGGTGTGATTGCCGTGGGGGCCGGTATTGCGGGCCTGTTCGGTGTGCCGGTCGATGCGGGTACCCAAGCCAGCCTGGCATCCACCCTGGTGGATCTGGCCAGTGCAGTGGGTGGCCTGCTCGCCATCTGGGGCCGCATCAAGGCGACCCATACCGTCCGTTAGTAGCCATACGAGAGAGGTCATGTGACAGACCATATAGACCGCGCCCAGCTGGCCGATGCCGATCGGACTGGGCGCATTATCGAAGCCCACCAGAACAGGGCAAGGCCACACGGCGATGGTATCTGCTGCGATTGTGACGAAGCCATCCCGACCTCCCGCCTTGCAGCCGAGCCTGGTGCCGAGCGCTGTATCGAGTGCCAGACCCTGTATGAGCGCAAGGAGGCGACCCGTGTGGGATTTCATCGTTAAGAACTGGGGGCCGCTCTATGCGTTGGCCAGCCTGGTGGGTCTGGTGGTCATCATCTTGCTCTCCAAGACTTACGCCAAGCGCGAAGACCTCACTGCCCTGGTGCAGAGAGTGCAGCGGGTGGAGCAGGTACTGGCTGATCTGCCGAGCGAGCGTGAGCTGCACAAGCTGCAGTTGGAGATCAGCGAGTTGCGGGGGGAATTGCGGGAGGTGAAGCCGGAGCTGCGCCAAGCCCGTCGTCTTGCCGATCTGCTGTTGGAAAATGAGCTCGCCGCCGTACAGAAGGAGAAGCCATGAGCATTCAACAAATTCTGTTATGTGGGGCCCAGCAGTGTTTTACCAGGCTGCCGTTACCAATCGCACTTAAGGAGGAGGCATGAGTATTCAAGCGATATTGGACGCCCAGCAGCGGCTGGTGATCCTGCGCTCCCTGCTGGATATCGGTGGTGCCGCCAACGAGTCAATCCTCAATGACTGCCTTGACCAGCTGGGTACCGGCCGGGTGACGCGGGATCGGGTGAAGACCCTGCTGGCCTGGCTGGAAGAGCAGGGGCTGGTACGCATCGAGCGACTGGCTACGGTGCAGGTGGCTCACCTGACCGGTCGTGGCCAGGATGCGGCAGAGGGCCGGGCAACGGTACCCGGCGTCAAGAAGCCCAGGGCTGGGGATTAAGGGGAGGATTAAGCATGAGTGAGAAGCCTACCCGAGGCCGCGCCAGCAAGGTATGGCTGCTGCCTGAGTCCATCCGCAACGCGCTCAACGAGATGCTGCGTGACAAGGGCAACAGTCAGGCCGCCATCCTGGATGAGATCAACGGCCTGATCGAGGAGGCGGGGTTGCCAGATGATCTCAAGCTCTCCCGCTCCGGGCTGAGCCGTCATGCCAGCCAGGTTGAACAGGTCGGCCAGCACCTGCGGGATTTGCGAGAAACCACGGCTGCCTTGACTTCCCAGCTTGGCGACAAGCCGATGGGAGAGACTACCAAGCTCATTCTGGAACTGGGCCGATCTCAGCTGTTCAAGGCGATGCTGGCTCAGGTGCAGAACCCGGAGGAGGCGGTGGATATCGACATGCTGAAAAACGCCATGCTGGCAGCCCAGCGGCTCGAATCGACCGCGATGCAGAGTCATAAGCGGGAGAAGGAGATCCGCCAGGCATTCGCCGAAGAGATCGCCGCCAAGACTGAAGCCATCGTGACCCAGGCGGGCTTGAGCGGTGAAGCCGCCGCCGAGATACGCCGCGAAATCCTGGGGATTGCCTGATGACCACCATTGCTCAGCCCCTTATCGCCCAACAGTTGGCTCAGACCTTGGGTACCGAATACAACCCCGACGAGGTGTTGCTGCCGTACCAGCGGATCTGGATTGCCGACGAGAGCCCGCTCAAGATCGCCGAGAAGAGCCGCCGTACCGGTATCACCTGGGCGGAGGCGGCCGACGCTGCCCTGACGGCCTCCAAGACCAAGACGGCCGGGGGCTGCCACCACTTCTATGTGGGCAGTAACAAGGAGATGGCCCGCGAGTTTATCGATGCAGTGGCGATGTGGGCCAAGGCGTACAACAAGGCGGCCGGTGAGATCCAGGAGGAGGTGTTCACCGACGACGAGGATAAGGCGATCCTCACCTTCGTGGTCTATTTTGCCTCGGGCTTCAAGGTGCAGGCGCTCTCCAGTAACCCCTCCAACCTGCGGGGGATGCAGGGCAATGTGACCATCGACGAGGCCGCATTCCACGAACGACTGGCCGAGGTGTTGAAGGCCGCCATGGCGCTGACCATGTGGGGCGCCAAGGTGCGGTTGATCAGTACCCATAACGGCGTCGATAACCTGTTTAACCAGCTGATAAACGACAGCCGAGCGGGCCGCAAAGCTTATTCCATCCATACCATCAGCCTGGACGATGCTTGCCGCCAAGGGCTCTATCGCCGGATCTGCCAAGTCAAGGGCGGTCTTTGGACGCAGGAAGCAGAGGACGCCTGGAAAGCGGGGCTGCTCAAAGCCACCGCCACCGAAGAGGATGCCCTTGAGGAGTATTTCTGTGTACCCAAGCAGAGCAGCGGCGTCTATATCAAGCGCACCCTGATCGAGCGGGCGATGCAACCGGATATCCCCATTCTGCGCTTTACCGCCCCCAAAGACTTCGAGCTCTCGAGCGAGGAGACCCGCAAAGCAGTGGTGGATATCTGGTGCGAGGAGAACCTCAAGCCCTGCCTGGAAGCGCTCGATCGCAATTGTCGCCACGTGCTGGGAGAGGACTTCGCCCGCAAGGGGGATTTGTCGGTGTTTGTGCCGCTTTCCCTCGCCACCAACTTGCGCAAACGGGTGCCCTTTGTGGTGGAGCTGGTCAATGCCCCCTATGAGAGCCAGCGCCAGATCCTGTTTTATTTACTGATTGGGCTACACCGTTTCACGGCGGCGGCCTTCGATGCCACCGGTAACGGCGGCTATCTGGCAGAGGCTGCCCGCTTGCGTTGGGGGGCCGGGATGATCGAGTGCGTGATGCTCAATGACCCTTGGTATCGGGAGTGGATGCCCAAGCTCAAGGCAGAATTTGAGGATGGCAACCTGACCATCCCGCGCCATGCAGACGTGCAGGATGACTTGGGGAAAATCCAGGTCATCAACGGCATCCCCAAGATCGACAAGGGCAAGAACACAGGCCAAGGGGGCCAACAGCGCCACGGTGACTTTGCGGTGGCCTTGGCCATGGCGGTGCGGGCCAGCTGGATGGAGGGGGGCGCTATCGAGTTCACCCCGCTGCCCAACAAGCGCGATGAAGCAAGGGGCGATAACCATCATTCGTTCGAGAGAGGGGCCTGGTAATGGGTAGGATCATCGATATCAACGGCAATCCCCTGCGGCTTGAAAAGGAGCCGCAGACCGAAAACTCGGCGGCGCTTGCCCAGTTGCGCCGTCACTACAGTGAACACCCCACGGTGGGGCTCACCCCGAGCAGGGCGGCTGCCGCATTGAAGGAGGCAGAACAGGGCAACCTGATCGCCCAGTGCGAGCTGGCCGAAGATATGGAGGAGAAAGACGCCCACCTGCAGAGTGAACTCGGCAAACGTCGTCGCGCGCTGTTGGGGGTGAGCTGGACAATCGAACCGCCCCGCAACGCTACCCCGGCGGAGAAGCGTGACAGCGAGATGATCCGCGAGCTGATTGAGGATTTTACCTGGTTTGATGATGCCATCTTTGACGCCACCGATGCGGTGCTCAAGGGTTTTTGTGCCCAGGAGTTTTGCGGCTGGGAGCTAGTGGAGGGGTTGCAGCTTCCCAAGGGCATCATCTGGCGTGATCCCGCCTGGTTTCAGACCCACCCGGATGATCGCAACCAGCTGCGGCTGCGGGATAACAGCCATGAAGGGGTTGCCCTCAACCCGTTTGGCTGGCTGCTGCACAAGGCCAAGTCCAAATCGGGGTATCTGGCCCGCACCGGCCTTGTCCGTACCCTGATCTGGCCGTTTCTGTTCAAGAACTACAGCGTGCGCGATCTGGCCGAGTTTCTGGAGATCTACGGCCTGCCGGTGCGCCTTGGCAAATACCCGGAAGGGGCGACCGAGAAAGAGAAGGCCACCCTGCTGCAGGCGGTGCTCTCCATTGGCCATAACGCCGGGGGCATTATCCCGCGTGGGATGGAGATTGAGTTCCAGAATGCCGCTAGCGGTCAGGCCGATCCCTTTGTGGTGATGATGGAGTGGTGCGAGCGCTCCATGAGCAAGGCCATTCTGGGGGGCACCTTGACCTCGCAGGCCGACGGCAAGAGCTCGACCAATGCTCTGGGTAATGTCCATAACGAGGTGCGTCAGGAGGTACGGGATGCAGATCTCCGCCAGCTGGCCGCCACCCTGACCCGCGATCTGGTCTATCCCCTCTATGCCCTGAACGGTAAGAGCTATCAGGGGCCGCGCCGTAGCCCCCGGCTGGAGTTTGATGTGACCGAGCCGGAGGATATCTGCCGTTATGCCGACAGCCTGCCCAAGCTGGCCGCCTGCGGCATGCGCATCCCGCTCGACTGGGCTCACAAGAAGATGCAGATCCCGCAGGCTGAACCCGATGAGCCGCAACTGGTTGCCGCTACGTCGGTCAGCAAACCGCCAGCTGATAAAGGGGAGGGGTGATGGCGGTGGCTGTTTTTAGCGACCGATCTTCTTTAGCCCCCTCTCCCCTTGCGGGAGAGGGTTGGGGTGAGGGGGAGGTTGCAGGGGGAAAATAAAAATACCCAAGCGGCCAGATACTGACGGCTTGGGTATCGCGCCCACCCCTATCCCTGTTGGTATACAGCCATTTCGGCTACTGGGTGACCTGTTCGCCTAGCTCTGTATGAGCCGCCTGCATACCCCTTGTCGATTTGAATCGCGCCGTGAGAGCAAAGGGCTGTTCACAGGGCTTAACTCGCAAGAGTGCTCAAATCTGTGGCGGTATTGCCGCCTTTCAGAGCGTTAAGGTGCTCTGACACCTGTTTGGGTGTCCGCTGAGGCTACCACTGTGCCGGGTACTCCTCAATCCCTTCCACCGGAAAGCCTTGTTGCAGCAGGGCTTGGCGGATCAGAAAGGGGAGGGTGTGGCCATCGCTAGGCCATGTGGACGCTATTTCAGTGCCGGCCTTATCAAGGTGGTCCACCAGTTGTTTGCAAGTTAGTGGGGGAGAAATGGATGAGAACCAAATCGAATCATCCTGATGGCTATCGAGTAACAGCCCATCGTTAAATTGAATGCGCGCTTGAGAAACTATTCGAAAGGTATCCTGCCCTTGGTGATGCACAATCCACCGTTCCCGAGGATAGGTCTTGCAACGTTTATCGGTATTGGGGTCGAATCGGAGGTTATCAAAGAGATGTTGAAAAATAACCTTGCCCTCAACCCGATAAAATTTCTTCGTCTTGGTTTCATCATCGATAGACCAATAGAGGCGAAAGGATTGGCGGCGCAGCGTATGGCCATAGCGGGTCAGCAATTCGGTCAGTTGCCCCTCATTGGCCAGTTTCGTCCCTTTTGCCCACGCGCTGACAATAGATTGCTGGGTTCGGCAAAGTGCGGCGATCTCTTTTTGCGTAAGACCATCGTTGAGGGCAAGCCGGATAAGGGCCCGAGTCTGTTTAAAGGGGCGCTTGGCGCCGGTGGATTGCTCGTTCTGTGTCATAAGGATCCAGATAAGGGGGGACTGGCCCCCCGGTGTCTCTTGCTTACTTTTTGCCGCTGCTTTTCGGGGTCTGCGGATTCAATTGCCAGCCACGGTTCCCCTGATTACGGTCATAGGTAGGGTTGGTACCGTTCGAGCCTTTGTTGGGGTTACTGATATCGGCATTGTGGTTTGATTGCTTGGTCATAACATTCTCCCTTGTGTGTGTGATGACGAGAGAAATGTTAGCTAATTCATAATCTTATACCATTGATGATTTAATGATAAAAGTTGATAAACCGTGATATTTGACCTGGCTGCCCAATTTTCACTGGGCGCAGGATACGAACACTGGCACAACAAGCAGCAGGGGGAATCAGATGGCAAATAACGAGAGTGCGCTCAATATGGTGGGGTTGGTGGAGGCGAGCGACTATCTGGCCAGCTTGCTGGCACGGCTCGCTGCACTGGAGCAGGGGAACGGCGTGGCGGCGGTCAGCGCTTTGCCAGAATTGCTGGCTGCCCAACCCGATCCCCACTCTCTCTACTTCGGTACCCCGCTTGAATATGGCGCGGCCCACCAGTTCGGGCGCCCAGAGATCAACCTGCCAGAGCGCCGCGCTCTAGGGCTCTCAGAAGGGGATAAACAGAGCGTGCTGGAGACGCTGGAGGGGTATTTGACGACAAGCATTCCCTAAGCCTATGGGCATGCTTGTATGGAGGGGTTGGTACGATGGCATTGCCTGACAGCTGTTAGTTCAACAGGCTTGCGTTTAAACACTGTTAAACAGCAGTGTATACCTTGGCTTTTACCATGAGCTAAGACCCACCGAAAACCTCAAGCGTAGTGAGGTGAGATCAAAGATTCGATATCACCCCACCAAATGCCTTTATTGTTAGAAGTTTATGCCCAATGCTCTATTGATAATGGATGGGACATTATCTGTTCGGCTAAGCCTCACTGGGAAATTAGCAACATTAAGGATGGCGCTTTTAATCGAAACCACCAACATGTCATCTTGAACGGTTATATCGAAAATATCCGCGCGCTCTCTTAAAATTGTTCTAGCAATTGAATTAAAGTTAGTTGAAGTACGGTCATGTTTGAATGCCTCGTGGGCTGGTGAGACAATAGAAAGAATCAAGGTTCTGAGTGCCTCGGCCTCATTTATCTCTTGTGTCATAGCTGCATGTTGAATACACCGAACAACATCAGAGTATGAAGCTTTCAAATCGGATGGAGAAATGTCAGCAAATGCTTCTATTTCATCAATAGCTGCATTAGGCTTTCCTATGGACGTACTTTGATCTGAAGTTAAATAGTATGACTCTATAGATCCTTTCCTAAGAATAAAAAGACCGCATTTTTCTAGTATATCCAGAATTGCCGTGAATCTGTTTTTTATGGACACGAACCTATGGTCAGGTAATTGAGTTTCATTAGTAAATAGTACACAAAATGTTGATCTGCGTTTGGCAATGCTATCATTGCTGCCTTGATCTCTATTTATCCAATATGGGTGCCGTTCTGCTAGAAATGAGATACTTTCCCAATCATCGGCCACAAGTTGACAGAAGTCATTATAGATAGAGGTCGCCATACTCATTGCATTGGCGGCACCGGATGTACTTGCAAGACTATCAGCATATGTATTGCCTGCTAAGTAACTACTAATTAGTTCAGTCCCGTCTGCAATTCCATCAGCATCAACTAATGCTACTGGCGTTTTGCCCATTAGCCTAAACAATTTGGCAACAACTGGCATTTGTCCTTTACCGATGACAGGTAAAAGCTGAGATCCAGCGGCTTCAAGGTGAATATTAAATACATTTGATAAGGCGCTGCATACAAACGTGTCAGATGGGCCTTCAACAAGAAGTGGCCGCTTTGAAAATAGGGAGAGCTTATGTTCTTGTCCAAGTCGAGCAATAAGTTCTTTTACTTTTCTACTGCTTAACTCTCCAGCATCTGTTGGGATTTGTACTGGTGGTTTTGATATGCCGTGACAAAAGATAATTGATGGCAGATCTGATGGTTTATTGATCTTAAACATTTCTGTAGAGTGGGTCGCAATTACTATGATTTTTTTATATCCACCCTCATTTGGATGTCCAGATGCATTAATTATTTCTTGCAGAAGGAATGATTGAAGTTGTGGATGGAGAGAAACCTCTGGTTCATCAATAAGTAATGCACCTACTTCATCATCATACAATGCAGATAATATCCCAACTAAATGAATTAAACCTGAGGCTTCTTTACCTGATGAATACTGACTATCAGGATTGTCCAGATTAATGAATGATGCCTTGAGGCCATTGGAGTCCCAATCGAGCATGATATCTTTGTTGAAGAGCTTGCGTAATCGCTCTTGGATTTTAATTAGTATATCTGCACGTTGGGATAAGGTTTGAAAATCACCGTTTAAAGTTTCAATTGAATGTCTTCTACTTGTATCAGATGAGCTTCCTAGTCTAGCACTATCAAATTTTGGATTTCCACCATATCCACCGTAATCTGAGCGGTAGTTCTCAAGTGGGCTCATTCTGCCAGCAGACAAGAAACGGACTTTTTTATTTTCTAAATGGGGGGGGAGGGCATATTTTAATGAACGTAAAAGATGTGTTTTTCCTGAGCCATTTGGGCCAATGAGAGTTGTCAGTCCCTTATGGAGAATTATCTCTCTGGTATTATTGGTTGTTTGGTTATCAATATGGGCAGTAACAGTAATAGGAAAACTCATTGATATCTCCATGTTATTTACAAAAGCATTATTTATATGCAATTAGCCTAATGCTAACCGAAGCGTAACCCCATTGGAATCATTTGAGAATCATTTGCTTTTATGCAATGACTAACCCACCATAAACCCCATCCTCTTTCATGCCGCCGCACTATGGCGGCATGAACATATCCAAGACCCCATACTCAGCGCCCTTCGTGGCCATCCTCCAAGCCAACCCCGTCAGCGGGGAGCGGCTGGCGGTGCTCGATGCGCAGCTCACCCCCCAAGGCGATGGCTGGTACCAGCTGCTGCCGGTCGGCCCGTTCAAGGCCCGTGATGGTCGCCCGTTCGATGTGGCGAGTGGTCACTGGCAACTGGACGGGCAGATCGCTGCTGCCCTGATTGCCCGTGCAAAAGCCCTTGGGCAAGACATCCTGATCGATTACGACCACCAGACCCTCAAGACTGACCAGAATGGCCAGCCCGCCCCTGCTGCCGGTTGGTACAACAGTGACGAGATTGCATGGCGCGAAGGGCAGGGGCTCTTTATCAAGCCGCGCTGGACGGAGCGGGCAGCGGCCCTGGTGGCGGCCAAAGAGTACCGATTCCTTTCTGCCGTCTTTCCCTATGACGCACAGGGCCGCCCGCTGGAACTGCGGATGACCGCCATTACCAATGATCCTGGTGTGGTGGGCATGCAGGCGCTTGCCGCTTTGAGTGCGTTACCAGCATCAAGCCTTATGTCTACCCAACCCGGCCAGCTGGCCACCTCATCCCATGTTGCACAACAGGAGAAATCCATGAACGAACACCTGATCGCGCTGCTCGGCAAACTCGGCATCCAGCCGGGTGCCGATGGCCAGTTTACCGCCGAGCAGGGGACTGCCGCTCTGGCAGCTCTGGATACCCTGCAGGCCAGCGCCAAGAAAGCCCCGGAGCTGGAGGCGGCTCTCACTGCTGAGCGCACCTCGCTGGCCGCGCTCAAGGCGACCGTCGCCACAGGGCAGGGTGGCCAGATTGACCTGGCCAAGTATGTACCGGTGGAGACCTATAACGCCCTGGTGACGGAAGTCGCCACCTTGAGCGCCAAGGTCGAGACCACGGATGCCGCAACCTTGATCAAGGACGCCCGCACCCAGGGCAAGGTGGTGGCAGCAGAAGAGGAGTATTTGACCGCCTATGCCGCCCAGAAGGGGGTGGCTGCTCTCAAGGCGTTGCTGGAGCCCCGTCCGGCGATTGCGGCACTGGCTGCCAGCCAGACCACCCAGGTGACCCTGCCCGAGAAGAAGGGAGAGGCAGTGCTCTCGGCGGATGACAAGTATGCCGCCGATCAGCTCGGCATTTCCTATGAAGAGTTTGCCAAGGAAAAAGGCCGGTAGATTCGCTTAGCCGCGTAGCGGCGTAATCGGACGAACGCGACCGCCAGACCAACCTGTTTAACCAGAGAAGGAACACCCGTATGGCCATTGTTACTCCCGCGCTGTTGCAGGCCCTCTTCACCGGCTTCAAGAAGAACTTTGAAGACGCCAAGGGGGAAGCGCCTGCCCAGTACACCAAGATCGCCACCGTGATCAAATCGACCACCAAGTCCAACACCTATGGCTGGCTGGGCAAGTTTCCCAGTCTGCGCAAGTGGGTTGGTGATCGGGTGATCGAGTCGATGAAGGCGCACGGTTACCAGATCGTCAACGAAGACTTCGAGGCCACCGTGGCGGTCGATCGCAACGATATCGAAGATGATGAGCTGGGTATCTATGCCCCCCTGTTTCAAGAGATGGGTTTGGCGGCAGGGATCCACCCCGACGAGCTCTGCTTTGGCCTGCTGGGCGCAGGCTTCACCACGCCTTGCTATGACGGTCAGTATTTCTTCGACACCGATCACCCTGTCTATCCCAAGGCCGATGGCACCGGTACCCCTGTTCTGAGCGCCAACGTGGTGGTGGATGCCGGTTATCAGGGGGAGCCCTGGTTCCTGCTCGATACCAGCCGCGCCCTCAAGCCGGTCATCTTCCAGGATCGCAAGTCGCCGCAGCTGATTGCCATGACCAAGGTCGATGACGAGGCGGTATTCACCCGCAAGGAGTTCCGTTATGGGGTCGATTGCCGTGATGCCGCAGGCTTTGGCTTCTGGCAACTGGCCTTTGCCAACAAGCGAGCGCTGACCCCCGACAACCTGTGGGATTCCTTCTCCAAAATGCGGGAGTTTCAAGCCGATGGTGGCCGCAAGCTCGGGGTGAAGGCCACTCTGCTGGTGGTACCGCCCTCCCTTGAGAAGCTGGCGACCCAGATGCTGGAGCGAGAGCTGGCAAACAGCAGCAGTAACGAGCTGAAAGGCAAGTTGGAGCTGGTGGTGGCTGACTACCTCTAACCCTGCGTTGTGGCTGTTTAACCCCCGGTTTAAACAGCCTTTCTATCAGATTCGACGAGGACAACATGAGATGGAACAAGAGATGGAACTGGCTATTCGGGTCGGCATTACATCGATGGTTCGTCAGAACTATTTTCGTGCGGGCCTGCCGATTGCACCGGGCAAGTCTGAGATGGTTGTGTCGCCTGAACAGTGCGCGACCCTGGAGAACGACCCGCGTCTGGTGGTCGTGCGGTTGGCTGAAGACGCCAGCCTTCAGGCAGGTGATGCACCATCGGCGCCTGGGGATCTGGACGCAACACTGGGCATCCTGACCGGTTCGGGCTATCTGGCCGGTGTTGCCACCCAGAATAGTGACGCCACCCAGGCGGGTAAGGTCACGCCGCTGGCCGAGATGAAGGTCGATGAGCTGCGCGAGCTGGCGGTGCAGATGGGTATCCCGGAGGCGGCCAAGCTCAAGAAGGCCGAACTGGTGACGGCGATCGCCGCGACCGACGTGCAATACCCGGTCAAGGATGAGCAGCCATCCGGCCAGAACGGAGAGCAGTGATATGTATGCCAGCGTCAATGACATGGTGATCCGCTTTGGCGAGGCTGAGTTGCTGCGCTTGAGTATGACGCCGACCGGTGAGCTGGATCAGGCGGCTATCACCATCGCCCTGCAGGATGCAGGCGCCTTGATCGATGGCTATCTGGCGGGTCGCTATCCCTTGCCGCTGGCTCATATCCCGAGTGCCCTGGTACCTATCTGTGCCGATATCGCCCGTCACCGTCTCTATGGTGAACAGGCACCGGAGCAGATAGCCAAGCGCAATGAGGCGGCCCTGGCCTTTCTGAAATCGGTTGGCAAGGGGGAGCTGGCGCTGGGGTTGGCATCCGATGGCGCCACCCTGGAGAGCCAGAACCTGGCTCAACTGCAGTCGGATGGGCGCATCTTTGGCCGAAGTCAGGGGCGCGACAAGGGGAGCTTTATATGAGCCAACCCGCCAACCAGTCTGGTACCGAACTCGACTACCTGCAGGCGGGCGAGCGGCTGCGTGAGCTGCTGGCCCCCCTCAAACCTGCGGGGCTCAAGGAGGTGTTTGTTGCCACCGATGTGGCGGCCATCGCCAATCTGGGCCAGCACAGTCCGGCGGTGCATGTGGTCTATCAGGGCGAGCGTGAGAGCGAAGGCTCTCAGTCAGGCCGAGCCAGTAGCTTTGATCAGCTCTGGTTGTTGGTGCTGGTGCATCGTGCCAGCCCCAGGGAGGTCAGTGCCGGAGTGTGGCTTGGCCGCATCCTGCAGGCCGTCAGTGGGCGAGCATGTGGTGACAGTACCTTTCGCCGGGTCACCCCACCGGTCAAACCCAGTTACAGCGGCGGTGCAGCCTATCTGCCGCTTGCCTTTACTACCCGAGTGAAATTCAAAGGAGAGCGATGATGAGCGAAACACTGCACCTGGAAGGGGATCTCTTTATCGAGACCTTTACCAACGGGGTCTCGGCCGGGGTGATTGGCCCCATCGATGTGGATAGCCTGGAAGTGAAACCCGACAGCCAGAAGATCTCCATTCCCAGCAAGCGCAAGGGGCAATATGGTCAGGCGCGGGAGAACTACCACATTCCCAAGCCTGCCATGGTCACCATCAAGACTACCGAGATCCCGCCCGTGTTGCTGGCCGCCGCCTTTATGGGTCTGGAGAGCCCCATTAATCAGGGGGCCGGGACGCTGACTGATCTGCAGGTCGTGCTGCCCGCCTGGCCGAAGTGGGCCCAGCTGGGCAAGAGCAATATTGCCTCGACTGGCCTGGCCATCAAGGAAGGGGCCAAGGCGCTGGTGGTGGGTACCGATATCGAGGTCAACTATGCGCTCGGGCTGGTGCGGGCGGTGAAAGGTAGCTCGGTAGCCGATGGCGGCAGCCTGACGGTCAGCGGTACCTATAACGCTGTGACCGGTACCCGCATCGCGGGCAATATCCAGCCGGAGATCAAGGCGCGGCTGCTGCTCGATGGCCGCAGTATCGTCAGCGGCGAGGCCATCAAATTGACGGTACCCCGTGCCAGCTTGTCCCCCAAGAAGGCGGTGGACTTTATGAGCGACAAGCCCATCGAGATCGAGCTGGAGGGAGAACTGCTGGCCGTGGATGGCGAAACCGCCCCCTTCTATGTGGATCGGCCGGTGACTGTATGATGGGTAATATAAAACGGCGGGGAGACCCGCCGCATTTTTATTTTACTAATCTCCACTTCCTGCTGCCGCAGGAAGGGCAATCATACCTTTCGGCTAGCCATTTTGTAATCTCGTCTGAGAAAGCTAGCATAGCTACACCACCAGTAACAATGGCTACACAGATTGCAAAAGCAAAACCAGTGCCAGCAAAAAAATATGTTACCCATGCCCAAAAACCACCGCCAACAAAGGTGCCTCCGAGAGCTTTCAAGAAAAATGTCTTGTTTGCTTCTTCTTTAAACCCACAGCACTTACATTCTACGCTTGCCATGACAATTCCTTGTACTGCACATGCCTGAAAAACGCTCATGGAACATCCTGAAAGGGGAGCCATTCTGAGCTCGGCAGCGATTCTGCGATATGTCATAAAAATTAGCAATGGCTTTTCTTTGTCGTGACAGCACTGTTTGTAGGTATCAGGTGTTGTGACGGTGTCATAGGTATGAAAACGACGAGGAGGCCGGCAGCTATTTATGATTGTGTATCTAGTTGAAGGTCACTTCGTTAGCCTGTTCTTCGAATAGATATTTTTGCCGAAGTGCGGCAACTTGGATAACTGCTGGAATCGTGACCCGATATGCAGGCCCTGCAACATCAATGGCAGTCCACAGCGCAGTAATGACCCAGCCAATTGGGCCAGTGAGAATAGCCATTGTACGAGTTAATGCGGCATTGCCTGCAAAGGATAATCCTCGACCGATCAATGCCTTTAATACTGCATTTACAATGATCAGCGTTAGTTGGTATGACTTGAAACCGCCTGCTCGAAAAACAGCTTGAAAAATACCAACCATTGTTTCTGCAGTGATGCCATTAGTATTTTTTACGCCTGTAGCATCCGCAAGATCTTTAAGTTGATCTGGGCTCATATTTTCAAGTGCATCGGTAAGAATCTTCATTAAAAGATTGCTTTCAATTCTTTGAGTGCTTGAATATTTGTCGTAGTTAACATCCATTTTGTCACAAACATCCATCAGAACTTCTTTGTATTCAACACCTCGACCACCTCGTAATATTGTGACTAATGAGTTTGCGCCAAAGCACTGGATCTCGGCTGCAATCTGTTGCCAATATTTCTGATGATCTGGATAGTAAGATTTGTAGAGTTCTGTTGTAGTTAGTTCTTCCGTATACCGTGAAGAGCCATCGCGATCATGCGTAAGGCAGTATACAAGATCACCAAGATCTTCTGATTTCATTTTACCGAGAAACTCAAGCTCACTGTCATAGCGGTATGCCATAAATAATTTTCCTATAATCTTTACAATGGTCAGATATAAAGACACTTAAGATTGTTTTAGATATGTGGTAAGGCAGTAGGGATAAATAGTTGTCTACGGAACCCCTGTAATTTGCAAGAAACCTACCTATTTTGCCATATTTCCACAATCGGGCATATCTGAATCTGATCGGAATGCCCTATGTCCACCTTTACCACCCTCAAACTGCCCTTTAGCTAGTGGCCAAGGTTTCGCAAATGCTCGATTACGCCCTGTTATTCCACGGGCTTGCTCTCAAGGATGATGGACATAACGTTTGAGTTGAGGGGGGACAAAGCTGACATGTTGTCGCAACACCTCTATCGAACTAAGTTTTTAGGCCTCCTTTCTATGACATCCCCCGGATTGTGATGCAGAGGATCTCTTACTCATGTACTGCCAGATACTGTGGTCAAGGAGTGCTCGATCGACTCCCATTGTGTCGGCGGTCATGTTAATGATGGATTGTGCTTCGGTGTAGCTGCAATGCGACAACCCCGCCAATTCTAGAAACTTCAGAAGATGCCGATCAATAGCGCAGGTTGAGATGCCAACGAGAATCTTAAAGTAGTCGATGGTTTTGGGTCCGATGCCTCTAATGGCTCGTAACTTCGGTAAGTTTACTTCTTGTGATAACCACTTTCGCAAATCTGTTTCGGTTTCGATGCCCTCAGCAGCAAATAGATTAAGAACTAGAAAAAAACGGCTGGCGCGATCATTGCACTGCCAGTTAAGAAATTCCTCAATAGGTATTGATTGCAGGGTATTCAGCACCGAGCTTGTAGTGCGTGAGGTGGGATAGCGAGTGAGGATTCGATTTACTCTTGGCTTGACGTTGTTTTTGTAGTTGTTGTTCGCTTGGAGAATCGCATCAGCAACGGTCGCGCCAATGTGGTTGTAGTTTGCATCTATAGTTTCGTAGAGCACAAAATCAAGTGTTGAACTAACGTATCGGGCCAGTTGTTCCGCAGAGGATGAAGTCATAGCTGATCCTTGGGGCCTAACGCTCGGTAAAGTGGCGTGCTTTAACTAGTCCCAGTGAGCACTGGGCCATATGTTCGATTAGCCAAACGTAACCGGACGCGTGAAGTCTTTCTGGGGTATGTCTCTGTAACTCCCCATAAACCCTTCGATTATACCATTCCTTTATCATGGGGCATATCTGAATCTGATCGGAATGCCCCATGTCCACCTCTACCACCCTCAAACTAGCCCTGGAGCTGGCAGCCAAGGTCACCGGCCGGGAAGACCTGGCCGCCTTGGCGGGTGAGGTTCCGCGAATGTCCGATTACGCCTACCGGCTAATCGCACCTACGCCCACTCTCTGACAAAACTACCGCCGAAACGACGTAGCTGCTGGCCACCGTTAACGGTAGCCAGCGGCTTACAAGAGGGGAATAAACAAGCAGAGGGGTTTGCCGCTATCGATGGTCGCGGCAACAATAGGGGTCAGCGTAAAAGAAACAGGATATGGCGTTTGTCGTCGTGTTCTGCATAATCGACGACATCAAACTTGCTGCTGCTCTCTTGAGTGATTTGCTGGTGGGTTAACCCGGTCAGGCACCAGGGTTTGAAGCTGCCCGGTTTGATGGGATAGTCGAGATAGCCGCGAATGGACTGACGCTGTGCGTCGTAAACTTCAATACATTGTGAGGTGAGTTGATTGATACCAATCAACCAGAGCAGGGCCCCGCTCAGGGTTTGCATATCATCACTGACCACGCAGCCATATTTTCCCCGCAGATATTGATACACTTGTCGGGCAAGGCCACTGCGGTAATCCGGGTCGATAAAGGCGCCACGGATTTGAATACCCTGTTGATCTTGTGCTTCTGCATTGATGGGCAGCTGTACCGGGTTATAAACAAAGCGACCCACAACAGTATCGTTGCCGGTGCGGGCATCTGCGACAGAGGCTAGCAGCTCTTCCTCGCTCCACTGGCTGTCATCTTCGATAGCATCGGTCAGCCACTCATCCACCCCCAGCTCGGTTACCACCAGACAGCATGAAAAGTCGCTGTCGTCGCTCATGCGATATTCAGTCAGCGCCAGTATTGCCAATCTGCGTCGGGCGATCATGAAGTGCTGAAAGGTCACCTCATTTGTCATGCCTTCGGGGTCGGTATCGAGTTGTTTGCGGTAGGTCTGAACCAGATTGGGGGCCATAGTCTTCCCGGACTTGTCTCAAAAATAAAAAAGCCTGATTCAGAGATCAGGCTTTTACCACTCTTTGTTTATGCCAGCAGTTGCAGCTCTTGGGTCAGCGCTTCGTTGACTGCGCATTTTACCGCTTCGTCAAAACGTGAGTTAACTCTGTGGTGACTCGACGGTTTGACGGCATAACGGAGCTTGTCATTCTTGACCAACAGCTCTGCGATCGGTTCGATGTAGTAGCTTTCGGCACTGCTGTCGTTGCGCTTGGTTTCAAACTCATCACGCCACAGCACTATGTATCTTGGCTGATTGTATCTGGTGATATCACGGCGGATCTGGATGGGGCGCGGAAAGCTGTTATCGCTGACCTCTTTCACCACTTCAGTTTTTTGCAGTAAAGAGTGCATCGAAATTGTCATGTTGCACCTCCTTTGTTGCCGTGCCTGACAGTTGGTTGGTCACTCAGCCTCTTCTTGGCGCTAAGCTTGCCAGCAAGCTTAGCGCCAAGAAGAGGCTGAGTACACACGAATTCGCTTGTAAACCATACAAATATTGGCTGTTAACCATCCCTTTATGCAGGGATGGAGTGGCAAAATATCACACATCCTTCCTTTCATTCTAGCGTTTCACCTCCTTGTGGCGCTCTTTTTTTAATCCACCATAACCCCTTGGCATCGCCTTACATGGGCAGAATGAGCATGTCTGTTCACTGATTGGTAAGGCTGCCCATGTCAGACCCCCGAACCCTCAAACTCGCGCTGGAGCTGGTTGCCCGTGTTGTTGGCCGCGAAGAGCTGCAAGGGCTACTGACCGAGCTGGAGGCCCTTGGCCCCGGCAGTGCACAGGCGGCAACGGCAACGACCACCTTGACCGACGCGCAGGAGGCATTGCAGCAGAGCCTGCCCGAGAGTAGTGAACTGCTGGCCCAATCCCCCCCCCAGTGGCAGGGCTGGGGCCAGCAGTTGGTTGCGGTGGTCGAGACCTTGTTGCTACTGGACAGTCGCTCCACCCAGGCTGCGCAGCGCATGGTGAGCGAGCAGCAGTTGATAGGGCAAGCCACCCGCCAAAGCGTCGATGGGGCGGCAGAACTGGCCAAGGCCTTTGCTGTGTTGGGGCTGGACTTTGAACGAGCCAATGGCCGTATCGGTGCGGGCTTTCAGAAGACCATCGGCGCCCTGGATGTGTTAGTGGCACACACGGGGGCCAGTAGCGCCGCCATCGAAGAGGCACTGGCTGCCGCCTACAACAGCGCCAAGACCACCGCCGAGATCGATGCGGTGATCGCGCGTCAGAAGCAACTGGCCGCCCAGGGCAAGATCACCGGGGATGCGCTGGCCCGCTCCATGGCTATCGCCGCCGATGCCATGGCCAAGGTGAAAGGGGGGAGCGGCGATACCAAGCAGGCCGTCGCTGCCATTGGTGATGGCTTTGACGAGGCCGCCGCACGGGCTAAAGGCGCTACTGATGCGATGCGGGCGGGGCTTAAAGGGGTACAGGATGAAGCCAAGCAGACAAATGCCAGCCTCACCAGTAGCGGCGGGGGCGGTGGTCGAGGCGATATCACCCGCACCGTGAACGCCGGTTCCTTCTACTACAAGAGCGTGGATATCAACAGCCTGCGCGGCAATGCCGAGGGGCTGGCCAATACCCTGGCCGGGGTGGAGGAGGAGCTGGTCCGCTACAGCCAGAAGGTCAAAGACATTCCGGCCTACAGCGAGTGGAGCAAGTATTACGGCGAGAAGTTCCAAAAAGAGATGGAGGCGATGCAGGCCCGCCTCAAAGAGGAGCTTAACAAAGCGTTGGCCAAAGAGAGTGCCAAAACCAATCAGGCCGCCGCCCAGCCACCGGCCCCGGCTGTCGCGGCATCTACCCCCAGCACCAACACCCCAGGGACACGCAGGCCCTTGTCCGAGCGGATCACCATCGAGCTCAAAGGGGCAGGGGGCTCGGCCGAACTGCAGGCCGATGAGGCCAATGCGAATGCCCTGATTTCACTCCTTAAACAGCAAGGACTTCGCCAATGAACGTGACCTTAAACAGCGTGCTGCTGCCAGATGATCTGGTCTGGCGCGACGAGTTCGAGTGGGCGCCGGTCGAGCAGGTGGTGACCCCGACCCTGAGCGGCGCCCTGTTGGTGGAGGAGACCGCCAAGCCCGAGGGGCGGCCGCTGACCCTGAGTGGGCATTGCTCCCGCGCCAAGGTGCAGGAGCTCAAGGTGCTGGAGGCACAGGTGGCCCGGCTGATGACGTTGACCCTGCTCGATGGCGTGGCCCGCACCGTGATGTGGCGCCGCCCTGGTGTGGTGGCCATGCCACTGATCGAGATGGCCGACCCGGAAGGGGGCGACCCCTATGCCTTGACCCTGAATCTCACAGAGGTAACCCCATGACCATTCTCTCTGGCGATATTGTGCTGTTGGCCAGCCAGCGCCTGGTTGATACCGATGACGGCGGTGGTCGCATCACTGGCCGCGAGATCATCAGCGGCAACCATAACAGCCTGTTTCCCGATATCAGCGACATGGATCGGGCCTATGGCACCGTGAATATGCGCAAGGCGTTTCTGGCGGTGCAGACGGACGACACCGACACCTACTATGGCGCCAATGCCATGGTGCTACTGCCGCCCAGTGATCCCAGCGTCAACCTGACGCTGATGACCACCAAAGACCACAACGACACCCGCGATAACGCCCGTAACACCCTGGAGCGCTATCAGGCCCGAGGCCCAAAGTGGCAGGGGGTGCTCTACGATACCCAGCTGGAAGGGCAGCGGGCGATCCGCATCCTGCAACGCATTGAGGTGCGGTTGCCGGAAGTCGGGGAGGTGCTGGTGCTGGTCGGCAACGAAGGGAAGGGGAACGAGGTTGAGCAGTATGTGCGGGTTGACCGGGTAACCGCCGAGCTGCGCAAGTTCGGGGTGGCGGGCTACCAGGGCGAGTTCACCCGCAACGTGGTCACCTGCGTGATCACTGACCCGCTGCGTCACACCTTTGAAGGGGAGCAGCCCAGCCCTTATGACCAGGCAACCACCAAGACCACCCTGCGGGAAACCGTGGTGGCCGATGCCGCCAACTACTTTTCGACCACCAAGCTGGTCGCGGATGCGGCGCTGGGTGCAATGCGGGTGCAGGCCAAGACCATTTTCACTCAGCTGGTACCCAGTGCCCGCAGTGAAACCCCAGTGGTGGATCTGACCGCTGCCGGTGAGCTGGGCGCCCTGCTGGAATCCGGGGTGGGCAGCCCCCACACCTTCACCACTACCTCACCAGTCAGCCCCAGTCAGGGGCTGTTCCTGGGGATTGGTGCCATGCCGGGCAGCGTATCGGTCACCATCGGTGCGGCGGTGATCACCGACAAGGGGGGCGAGCTGTTCCTGGTCGGTACCGTGGTGGGGGCTATCGACTACGGGCGAGGCCTGCTGACCTTCAACAGCCAGTGCCCGAACTACGGTGCAGCCAGCAAAACCGTGAGCTTTCGCCCGGCAGTGATGCCATCGCGCATCGCTGACACGGCCCAGATCCAGATCGCCGCCAACAACCGGGGCTATGCCTATACCGCGACCCTGCTGCCCACCCCTTGCCCCGGTTCGTTGACCGTCAGCTATCTGGCCCAGGGCAAATGGTACGACTTGAAAGACAACGGGCGCGGGGAGTTGTTTGGCCAGGACAAATCCTATGGCTCTGGCCTGCTCAACTTCACCACCGGCTCTGTGGTGCTGACCCTGGGGGCGCTGCCGGATGTGAACAGCGCGATCATGTTCAGCTGGGGTACCAAGGTCTCTTACCTCAACCGCGCCAGCATGGTGCTGGATCCGGTGCAGCTGACCCATAAGCTGGCCCATGAGGGGATCACCCCCAACAGCCTGACCCTGACCTGGCAAGCCGGTGGCGCGACCAAAACCGCCATCGACAACGGGGCGGGCCAGCTGACCGGCGATGCCACCGGCACCATCAATTATGTGACCGGCGATCTGGCCCTGCGGGTGGCAACCCTGCCGGATGGCGGCCAGGAGTACCAAGTTGTTTACCAGTACGGCGACCCGGACACCCAACGCTTTGACTACCCGGCCCGCAACCCGGACGGGACGATCACCCTGCAGCTGACCAAGCAGAATCTGACCCCCAGAATGGTCTCGGTGCGCTGGAATGCCCTTTATGAGGAGGTGAAGGACGACACCGAACTGGTGATTGCTACCCGTGACCCGATCATCAGTGTGCGCGACAACGGTGCGGGCAAGCTACTGGATGCGGCAGGGGTTGAACGGGGCACCGTCAACTACACCACCGGCAAGATCACCATCAAGCCGGATGGCCAGGGCGGCATTCCGAAAACCCGCTATGAGTGGCGCACCATCGGCACCTATGGCGATGGTCACGGCAATACCATTGCCCGCCAGCGCTGGACGTTGGTTGAAATCTACTATGTGCAGGCCGCTTACCTGTTCCCGGTGGACGACAGTGGTTGGGTCGAGGTGGAGTACCGCAGCAACAACGCCAGCAGCGCGGGCCAAGACACCGTGAAGGCCACCCCGTTGGTACTGGATATCACCCCGCGCAACGGCGAGGCGATCCTGGCCAACTCGGTGCGCTTTGCGCTGGGCGGGTCGGTCTATGTGGACAGGCAAGGGATCCTCTATCGCAATATCGACCCTGCCACCGGAGCCGGTGAGCAGGCCGGGACACTGGATTACGCTACCGGCAAGGCGACTGTCACGGTCTGGAACCCAGGCGCGGCGCCCGTACCTGCCCTGAGTTCGCTGGTCACCAGCCTGGTGGCCCAGACGGTGGACGAGGTGACATTCAGAACGCCGGGGGCCCCCATTGCGCCATCCAGCCTCTACCTGAGCGGCAACACCGCAGATGGGCGCCGGTTTGAGGTGACCGCCAACGGTGATGGCACCATCACCAGCACGGATGTAACCGGCAAGGTGGACTATCAGACCGGGGTGGTCTCGGTGCGCTTTGGCCGCCTGGTGACGGCGGCGGGTAACGAGAGTAAACCCTGGTACGACCCGGATAGGGTGGTCGATGGCAAGATCTGGCGCCCCTTGTCGGTGGTGGCTGACACCATCCGATTTAATGCGGTGGTCTATAGCTATCTGCCGCTCGATGCGGATCTGATCAAGCTGGATCCGGTGCGCCTGCCATCCGATGGCCGGGTGCCCTTTATTCGCAAGGGTTACATCGTGGTGGTGCATTCCACCAAGCGCAGCGCCTTCCCTATGGGAGTGCAGGCCGGTCAGCAGCTCAGCACCGGGCGCGAACGGCTGGCCTATTGCCGGGTGGAGGATAAGAACGGCAAGGAGCTGGCGCCGCAGCTCTACAGCGTCAACATGAACAGCGGGATGGTGACCTTAGCCAGCGCACTAAACCTGACCGGCTATGTGGAGCCGCTGACCGTGGTTCACCGGGTCGAGGATATGAGCCTGGCCACCGATGTGGAGATCTCGGGCCGCATCACCCTGGCTCGGCCCCTCAGTCACAACTATGAGGCGGCGGATACCCTGGTCTCCAGCGCCCTGATCATCGGTGACCTGTGGGCCCGCTATGGGGCGCTGTTCGACCAACGCACCTGGACAAATAACTGGTCTGATTTTCTGATTGGCGACCCCTGCACGGCGGAATACAACGACACGGATTTCCCGATCGTGGTGACCAACCGTGCCACCTTGCAAGAGCGCTGGGCCATCATCTTCCAGACCACCACCACGTTTATTTTGGTCGGCGAGCATGTGGGCCAAATTGCGGTGGGGGACGTGAATACCGACTTTGCTCCCATCAACCCCAACAACGGCCAGCCCTATTTCAGGCTTGACCGGCGTGGCTGGGGCGCCGGTTGAGCTGCGGGCAACGTGCTGCGCTTCAACACCTACGCCGCCAATTACCCGATCTGGTTTATCCGCACCATCTTGCAGTCGGTGGCGGCGGTAGATACCGACCGTTTCGAGGCCCAGCTCAGGGGCAACGTCAACCGTTAACCGGTGAGGCGTTGCGCCTTGCCCGTGGAGAGAAAAGTGATGGCTGAATACAAGGTCAAATGGTTTGCAAGCGAGATGCAGGGCGCACCGAGCCTGGGCGATACCGCAGAGGGAGCTCTGGCGGCGCTGCTCAAGGCGGTGCTGGTCACCGGCTTTGGCACTCTGACCATCAACGCGCTGGCTTTCGATGCCGCCAAGGGGTGGGCGGTGGCGACCTTTACCGGTGGTCATGCCTATCTGCAAGACTCAGTTGTCCAGGTCGAGGGGGTATCGCCTGCTGCCTACAACGGCGAGCATCGGGTGATGCAGGTCACCGCCACTCAGGTCTGGTTTGAGATTGACGGCGGCAACCCCGGTGCCCCAGGAACGGGCGCGGCCATGACCATGAAGGTGGCGCCGCTGGGGTGGACGATCACCCATGAGAGCGGTGACGGGAAGATCTTCATTGTTCGCCCTAGCAATGTCAGCGAGTCGGGCAATGTCAGTCTGCGCATCGACAATTCGGCGTTTTCGGGGTGGATGGGGCCAAACTATTTCAACTATCTGGCCAAGGTGGCGATGGTTGAGGATGTGATGGATATCAACAGTTACACCACTATTGGGGAGTGGCGCTGGCCTTGTACCGGGCGCTTTTCCAACCGGCGTTGGGATCTGGTGGGCGATAGCCAGCTGTTTTACTTCATGCCTGCTTATGCTGCTGGTAACTGGCAATTCATGTATAGCTTTGGCTATATCCGTTCTATTCGCCCTGGTGACCGTTATCACGCCGTTCTTAACCACTATCCGACCACGGCAGCAGATGATGCTGGCCGTAACTGGGCTGGCGGGTCAGGAGGTAATACTAGCTGGGGTAATCAGTATCCGTATTTTGATAACTCGAACAGTCGAGCTATCGCCCGCCCATATCATCAGCTGTTTGGTGCCATTAACTGGTGGTTTAAAGGGTTGTTCGGTCGGTTTGGTAACGGGTTGAACATCCCCAATGGCCCTGACAACGGCATTTATGTGACCTCGGATCCCACCATCGTGATGGAGGCCGGTAACCATCTGCGCGGTTATTTGCCGGGGTTGGTGTGCCCGTTCGCTACGGTCGCGGCTTGGGATCGAAAAAACTTCAAAGACCTGCCAGCCATACCAGGAAAGTTATTGCGGTTTATTCGGGTAGGGTTTGAGGAGAACAACTACACATGGGGGCAAGTCACCATGATGGGGTTCGATTTAACCGGGCCATGGAGGTAAGTCATGGCGACTTTCTTGCCGTCAAAAGGGTGGCTGATGGTTTCCAAAGCGGGAACAGTCACCTATGACGCCACCTGTGATGTAACGGCTACCACAGGCCCCGAGTGGGCAGACTGGTTTGGTGACACGGCGGATATTGGTCTGTTTCGGTATAATTTCAACCGAAGCTCTTCTGCAGATACAGGGACATGGAGTGGCTCTATCCAGTTCCGGCCACTGGGGTATCGCTTTAAGTTAGGGGCATACAATAACTGCTGGGTAAATGATCTATGCGATATGGATCTGGAGTTTCTGGATGCTGCGGGCAATGTGGTTGCGGCTATTCGTACCAGAACTGACGGTAACTATCGCAGCGGTTTATGGTACGGCAAGACGTTGGCAAGTCTGACCAAGGCACCGCAGCGTGGGCCATATCCTGCAACCTATGGTGAGCTGACCTTTACCGACACCAGCCTGATTTATACCGATGATGGCCTGGATAATCGCAATGCGTCATTTACCTTGGTTTGCGCCATGGCATCTGTCACCACCCTGCGTTTTACCAATATGCGGGCCTTTGAAACATATACCGGTGGGTCAGGCTGTTCAGCTGGAAGCTATCTGAGGATTGCCAGTGCGCCATCAGGGTTTAACGGTGACTTTGCCGCGCTGACGGCAGAGCAGTACGCCATTTTGCAGCCTGACTTGGTATTGCCAACCGGTGCCGCTATTGCCCACCAACCAGGGGTTGGCCTGGTCGCCTCTGGTATAGCGCCATCTTACACCTTGGCCAGGGGGATTTTGCCTGGTCAAACTGGGGTGCTGTTTGATGGGGCTGGTGCAGTGGTTGCAACGCTTGCCTATCTCAATGGCAAGGCAACGCTGACAGTTGGCGGGGTAACGACAGAGGGCCCCGCAGATGCACCATATCTTGGCCTTACGACCATCAACGGCCAGGTGTTTGGCTACTACCAGACCAAGATTTTCGTCCGTTCAATCAAAATGATTGCGCCGCCGAAAGCAAAAATATGGATAGAGCTGCAACCAGGGCAAACCCTGCGAAAGATAGGGCTTGAGTCCGCCCCCCTACAGGTCGAGTTTACCTATGTGCTGTTCACTACCCCGATGACCGTCACCGTGGCCAACCAGGAGGCACGCGCTCAGTTCGTGCCGCAAGATGTGGCGTGGAAAGGAACCCCACCATTTGTCGCTGGCCCATTGATTAACCAACCAATGAGTCAGCAGTTGTTATGCAAGGGTCGGGACTATTTCTGGATCCGCGATGGGGTACGCAACGTGGAACAGGGGTTTATTGAAAGTACGGTGACCATCAGCGGGATGGGGGTTCGGCGCCGGGTGCTCTGCTTTACCCAGGATGGCGAGCTGGTTGGCGAGACCTACAGCCGCGCATCGGATGGGGTATACCGGTTCGATCTGTTGTGGCTGAATCGCCGTTATATGGTGGTTGCTCAGGATGACCCGGCATATGGCCCTGCCGATTACAACGCCGTAGCCGCCGACTATCAGGCACCAAAACCCTATCCGCTTGGCAGCGGGGTTGCACCCGCACCATTCCCTCAGCTTGCCCCGCTCAAGAGGAAATAACCATGATCTCCTATGCCGAAGGGCTGCGCACCAGTCGCGCCCAGCTATTGGCCACGGCCATTGATACGGGCAGCGGGGCGAGTGCCAAGCTGACCATCTACACCGGCACCAAACCCGCTCCCGGAGCGGCCACGACTGACCAGCTTGCTCTGGTGGCGTTGACGTTCAGCCACCCTTGCGCCAAGACGATCAGCGGTGGGGTGCTGACCCTGAAACCCTTGGCAGAGCAGATGGCCACTGGCAGCGGCGCACCAACCTGGGGGCGCATTGTTGACCGGGATGGGGCCTTTGTAGCGGATCTCGATGTCGGAGTGCCGGGCAGTGGCGCCGATCTGGAGCTGCCCGCTGCGGAGTTCTTTGCCGGTGCGCTGATCCGCATCAATACCGCCACCATCACTGAACCGTAACCGGGGGGCCATATGGCCAGAAAGGATGCCAGCCTAGCGCTGCGTAAGGCTCGCAGCATCAATGGCCAGCTGGAGCTAAACCAGTCCGACGTGGTGCGCCTGGTCGGCATCCTGAATAGTACCAACTTGCCGCCACGCCTGAGTGCGTCACCGGGTCTGGTGCTGTCATCGGTATTGGATGGTGCCCCGCATTGTTCCAGCGCGATGCTGGACGGCTCTGTGGTACTTGATGCGGTGCTTGCCAGCCAAACCCATGGTCGGGGGGAGTTGATCGGCGCGTTCGTCATTGAATGCACCATGGCCAGCACATCCCGCGCCCCGCAGCCTGTGCTCGCCGGGCAGTATGACCAGAACGTATTCCGAGGCCCTGCCAGTGCAATGGGGGATGAGTGGGAGCGGGCAGATAGCCATTCCCAGGCACTCAGTAGCGAATGGCAGAAGGCCGGTACCGAGCGGGCAACCAGCAGCTCCCTGTGGCAGCAGGCCGCCGCGCATCAGCAGCAGGTGGCTGAGCTGGGCGAGCAGATGCCCCAGACGTTTATGGCGAATCAACAGCGCTTTGCCGAGGGGTTGCCGGTCAGCCAGCAGAGTCGCCAGGGCTATGACAGCCTGGCCGCTGGCCATGTGGCGAATCAGTCCCTGTGGGTTGAGGCGGCGCCGGTCAGCAGCTGGCGCCTGGTCGGGTTCACCAACCCGCCGCGCTTTGACAAGGTTTGGCAGGCTGACCAGTGGCAAGAAGGCATCCCCATTGGTAAGGGGGTCGCCGCTCAAGCCTGGCACCACGGCAAGCCGCTGATAGAGGGCTGGCGTGATGGCTGGGATGAGGCCACGTTGCCCACCTGGGGCAAGACGCCGCCGCCAGAACCACCCAAGCCTCCCATCCGTTCCGATAAGCGGGTGCTGCGGCTGGCGTTCGGGCGCAAGCGCGACACGGCAGAGCTGGAGTTTGTGTGGCACGGCAGTGATGCGGCAATCGTCATTCCAACCCGGAGGGTTTATCTGGTGAGCAATACAGCAAAGATCGTGCGGGTACGCGATGGACTCGATATCCCGGCCACAGCGGTGAGCATCGAGCTCGATACCGACTCCTGGGCGTGGCAGTTCAGCGCTCAAATTCCCCGTATTGCGGCGGCTGCGCTGACCGATGAGGAAGAGGTCAGCATTCATATCAACGGCCAGCAATGGGAGTGCGTGTGCGATGGTTGGCAATCTAGCCAGAGCTTTGGTCGTGAGTCGGCAACGCTGACGGGACGCTCTCGCACTGCTTACTTGTCGCCGACCCATGTATTGGCGCAGGCGGTGAGTGAGCCTGCTGCTGCGACCATGGCCCAGCTGGCGGCCGCCGTATTGCCGGTGGGTTGGACGCTGGATTGGCAAGCTGCTGATTGGTTGGTGCCTGCTGGGTTCTTTAGCCTGGATAACCAGACCCCGATCGAGGTGGTCAGGTACCTGGCCGAGGCGGCCGGTGGCTTTGTGCTGCCACACCAACGCAACCGTCATTTGGTCATCAAGCCACGTTATCCCACCGTGCCGTGGCAGCTCGATACTGCTGTGGCTGATGTGGCGATCCCCCGCGCCATCATTACCACCCTGGGCAGTGACTTCCAGCCGGGTCATGCCGCTAACGGGATCTGGGTCAGCGGTGGCCATCAGGGCATCAGTGCGCGGGTGGTGCGCCAGGGGACGGCTGGCGAGCAACAAGCGCCGACCATCATCCACCCGTTGGTGTGTGATGTGACGGCAGCCCGTGCCCAAGGTGTGGTGGGGCTGGCCAAGACCATGCCTAGGCGTACCCAGAGCATTGAACTGCCATTGTCAGCTGATACCGGCTTGATCCTGCCGGGGGCTCTGCTCGCCGTGGACGGTTGGAAGGGTTACAACCGGGGCGTCAGGGTCTCTGCTGCGCTGCAGAACAGAGCCATGACGGTGCGCCAACAACTGAGTGTGGAGCGATTTGTATGAACCTGTTTAAGCGATTTCTTGATCTGGTACCCGGCGCTGATCCCTTGTTGGTTGGAACCGTAACAGCAGTAGGCACCACGACCACCACTCTCAATACGTTGGCGGGCGGGACAGTCACAGTACGAGGCACTGGGGTAACCATCGGCAAGAAGGCGTTTTACAGGGGAGGGGAGCTGGCAGGAGAGGCGCCGGATTTACCATCCTATGAGATAGAGGTTTAATGCCGGTTTAACGGGGTTATCAAACTCAGTGATTCCGGTGCCATCAAGTTTGATAATCTACTGGGCCGGTAGCTTTTCATTTTCCCCGTAACTCTTTTTCATTTTCGGCGGCGGGCTACACATCTCTGTCCATCATTGCCTCCGTAATATATCTGTCGTCCCCGTATCCGGCCCTGAGCCCCAAGTAACGGCGACAGCTATAGTATGAAAAAGAGCTGACTGACACTGTTTAACCAATGCCAGTGAGGGAAACCGGATGAGCACAAGTGAGCAATCTGAGCCTGTGGGGCAGGAAAAATCGCGCTATGACCCGGCATTGCCTACCGGTTATGACTGGCGCAGACACCGCCGTTTTATCCTCAGTGGCGGTGGTTACAAGGCACAATGCAGCCGTCGCAACTGGTTTTTGGAGTTGCTCAACCCGGTGCCCTATGTGGTAGTGCGCGACATAGCCATCGGTGGCATCGGTATTCTGGGGGCCATACGGTTGAAAGAGGGGGATGAGCTGGTGATTGCCATTCCCTCTGGCGAGAAGCTGCGCGGTCTGGTCGTGAGATCCCAGCCAGACCCGCTCTTTCCCAAACTCTATCGCACCGGTATTCGTCTGCATCGATATCCGACGGCCGAGCTGTTTGCTCGCTGGCAAAGTTACATTCAGCCGCAAGATAAAGCGGATTTCGACCATGAGTGCCAAGTCTTGAAACAGGTACGTGGCGCGTGAACCAGATGCCATTTCAGAGGTTGTTTTCCCCACAGTCAGCATGATCTGTCGATGGACTTTGCGGATCAGCAGGCTTGGCTGGTCTGAGTGGTTTATCTTGCTGCATGTGTTTTCATCTTCATGTTTTTATTGAATTTTATCTGTGCCTCTGACGTCGCGGAGGATACGGATCATTTTCCCTTTTCGTGATCCCCCCCGAAGTAGTTCCCCCTGATATCCCTTAGTATCTGGCCAGCATGACTCCCTTTCGGGGGAGGATAACAAGAACAAAAAGGAATGATGGATGAGATCCGTGAGCAACCAGTGTCTGTTGATGCAGATCCAGCCGACCATCTTGCGCTTTGCCAAGATGCTGGCGAGTGTGCTGCAGCTTGAGGTCGAAATTGTGGATGCCGATATGGTTCGGGTGGCTGGCACCGGGCCCTATGGCAAGTTCTTCGGACGTCAGCTGGAGGGCGACTCCCGCCTGCTGCGCTATGTGATTGATAACCAAAGGGAGAAGATCGTTACCCACACCAGCGATGATCCGGTGTGTGACGGTTGTACCTGCAAGGAGAGCTGCCGTGAGCGCGCCTTCCTCGGGGTTCCCATCATGGTGGACGAGCGCTGTATCGGGGTGATCAGTCTGGTGGCCTTCAGCGACGAGCAGCAGGCGCGCCTCAACAACAATCTGCAGGATGTGTGTGACTATGTGCGCCACATCTCCACCATCTTTGTAGCCAAGTTGCTCGATTCACGCGGGCTGTCGGACGGGGTCAACAAGGTGTTCCTCAATCTGATGACCAACATGGATCAAGGTTGCCTGCTGCTCGATGACAAGAGTCAACTGCTCTACGCCAACGAGGTGGCACTCCATCATCTGGGTTGCCAGCAGGAACAGCTGCAGGGGCGCGAAGTGGGGATCCGCCCGCTCACCTTCTCCCAACAGGGGCTCAGTGGTCATCTTCAACACATCATCACCTTTGAAGGTCGTCAGGAGCTGATCATCGGCCAGCTACATCATGTGCAGGGCCAGCAGCTCTTTCTGATGGCGTTTCACCAGTCCCACTCCGGTCAGGTTCAGGAGCCGGATCCGGATGTGCGGATCGATCAGCTGATCGGCGAGAGCAAGCCGATGCGCACCCTCAAACGACTGCTGCACCGCATCGCCCAGAGTCCTTCCAGCGTGCTGATTTGTGGCGAGAGCGGCACCGGTAAAGAGGTGGTGGCCCGCGCCGTCCATCGCCTGAGTCCGCGGCAGGACAAGCCTTTTATTGCCATCAACTGTGCCGCCATTCCCGAGCAACTGCTGGAGAGCGAGCTGTTTGGCTATGTGAAGGGCTCCTTTACCGGCGCTTCCAGCGGTGGCAAGCAGGGCCTTATTCAGGCGGCCCATCAGGGCACCCTGTTCCTTGACGAGATTGGCGACATGCCGCTCACCATGCAGGCCAAGCTGCTGCGGGTGCTGGAGCTGCGGGAGGTGACCCCCATCGGGGCCAGCCGACCGGTGCCGGTGGATATTCGCATCATCGCCGCTACTCACCAGCATCTCGATCAATATATCGCCGAGGGGAAGTTTCGTGAAGATCTCTACTACCGCATCAACGTTATCCCCCTCAACCTGCCGCCGCTGCGGGAGCGGGAAGGGGACGTGGAGCTGCTGACTCACTACTTCCTCAACCTGCACACCAGCCGCATTGGCATTGTTTATCCTGGTTTGGCTCCCGAGGTGATGGCGCTGCTCAAGGGGTATCGCTGGCCTGGAAACGTGCGCGAGCTCAGCAACCTCATCGAATATCTGGTCAACGTCAGCCAGGCGGGCGAGGTGATTGACGCCAGCCTGCTGCCCCCCAACATCATCCGCAATCAGGAGCCCCATCGCATCACCGCCCAGTCGATCCCGGTGACCAACCTGGATGCGGCGTTCAATGTGCCTGCCACCGCTCCGCTCGCCGCCACGCCGGAGAAACTGCCTGAGCCCGTTCCGGGTGAGAGCGGTCTTGAGAGCATGGAGAAACAGATGATTGAAGAGACCCTGCAGCGGCTCGGCAACAAGAAACTGGCCGCACAGGCGCTGGGGATTGGGATTGCCACCCTCTATCGCAAGATAAAGAAGTACGAGATTGCCGTGCAGAGCTGAGGCGCTGGCGGCATCTATCCGGCCCGTGTCGTTCATCGGATGACACGGGTTTTTTATGGGAACAAGGCTTTGCGCCATTGCCGAACAGTGCTGAACGGATTGGCGGGGCAGGGGAGTGGCTGCATTGCAGAATGCAAAAAGCCCGCTCGATGAGCGGGCTTTTTATAATCTGGTGCGTCCTAGTGGATTCGAACCACCGACCCCCACCATGTCAAGGTGATGCTCTAACCAGCTGAGCTAAGGACGCAGGGTGCGCAATGCGACTTTTATTTCTTTATGCAGAAGTGGTGGGTTTAATTGGATTCGAACCAACGACCCCTACCATGTCAAGGTAGTGCTCTAACCAACTGAGCTATAAACCCACATCTGCATTTCTTTCAATGCTGAATGGTGCGTCCTAGTGGATTCGAACCACCGACCCCCACCATGTCAAGGTGATGCTCTAACCAGCTGAGCTAAGGACGCATAATCAGTATTCTGTAATGGTGCGTCCTAGTGGATTCGAACCACCGACCCCCACCATGTCAAGGTGGTGCTCTAACCAGCTGAGCTAAGGACGCATCACAGAAAAGTGGTGGGTTTAATTGGATTCGAACCAACGACCCCTACCATGTCAAGGTAGTGCTCTAACCAACTGAGCTATAAACCCACTTTCTCTTACTTCACTACGCCAGCGCTGCTGACGTGGTCGGCATACTACCCATGCCCCCCAAGGCTGTCAACAGGCCATATGCACAAAGGAGACTGTTTGCCCAGTTCTTGCGCAGCCTGTTGATTTTGCAGGCGAGTTGTCGCTTGCCAAGCCCTGTTACTGAGATCGCGACAGGGTAGTGCAGGCCTCCGGAGTGGCAAAACGGCCATAGATGTAGCGCAATCTTGCCCCCAGCATCAGGGCCGCACTGGTGAGGCCGACGATAAAGCCGATCCAGAAACCCTGCGGCCCCATCCGTGGCACCAGCCAGTCGGTCAGACCCAGGATCATGCCGGTGGGCAGCCCCAGTCCCCAGTAGGCGACGATGGTGACGTAGAAAATCGCCTGGGTATCCTTGTAACCGCGCAGTGCGGCGGCCGCGACCACCTGTACCGAGTCGGAGATCTGATAGATGGCGGCGAAGAACAGCAAAATGGCCGCCAGGACGATCACCTGCTGATCATCGGTATAGATGGAGGCGATCTGCTCGCGCAGTAACACCGTCATGGCGGCAGTGGCAGCGGCAATGGCCATCCCCAGCATCAAGCCGGTGCGAGCCGCCACCCGAGCATGATGGGGCTGCCCTTCGCCGATGCTGTGACCGACCCGGATGGTGACACCCACCCCGATGGAGAGGGGCAGCATAAAGACCAGGCTGGAGAAGTTCAGCGCAATCTGGTGGCTCGCCACCGTCTCGGCGCCGAAGGGGGCCAGCATCAGGGCCACCACGGTAAACAGGGTCACCTCGCAGAAGATCGCCATGGCGATGGGGAACCCTAAGCGGAACAAGCGCCAGATCCGGCTGCCGTTGGGGCGAGCCAGCTGGGAGAAGAGCCGGATCTCGGTGAAGTGACGGGAGAGCTTCACATAGAGGATCATCGCCAGCAGCATGGCCCACAGCACGATTGCCGTGGCCACGCCACAACCCACCCCGCCAAGCTTGGGCATGCCGAAGTGACCGTGGATGAAGATGTAGTTGGCGGGAATATTGACCGCCAGCCCGACAAAGCCGATCACCATGGTGGGCATGGTGTGGGAGAGCCCCTCACTGAAGTTGCGCAGCACCTGGAACATCACGAAGGCGGGCAGGCCCCACAGGATGGCGTGCAGGTAACCAGTGGTCTTGGCGGCCATCACAGGCTCCACATCCATGAACTGCAACGCCAGCGGGCTGTAATAAAGCGCAATCATCGCCAGCGGGGTGACGATCAGTGCCAGCCAGAAACCCTGATGAACGGCCGGGCGAATGGCTTCGCGTTTACGGGCGCCATTGAGCTGGGAGACGATGGGGGTGAGCGCCATGATGATCCCCTGCACCAGCAGGATCACCGGTAGCCAGAAGCTGGACGCCACCGACACGGCGGCCAGATCGACCGCACTCACCTGACCCGCCATCACGGTATCGACGAAGTTCATGGCGACCTGAGCCACCTGGGCGACCAGAATGGGGCTGGCTAGACGGACGAGCTGCTTCGCCTCGGACCAATAACGTTGCACTGACACCTCCGAGTGGATCAGATAAGAGTAAAAAAGAGCGGAAATCGGGAAGAGCCTTTGCACTTTCGGACGAAAGTGCAAAGGGTGGGGGAGGCATTCTAGCCTGAAATTCAGCCAGGACGAAATAGTTGCCACCCCAAGGGGCAGGATCAGGCGTCTTCGTGATCGCTGATCAGCAGGTTGGCAGCGGCATAGGCAGCCTGCTCGCGCAGCTCGGCGGGTACCCGCTCATCAGCGGCGACCGCGTTGAGGGCGCGGATAGTAGCGGCGATGGCGTTTGGCACATAGCCCTGCTCGCCGGAGCCAATCTGGTTATAGGCGATACGGATCGCTTCACAACATTGATATACCTGCATTTCTTTTTCCTTGTTTACCCGGATGTGAACGGCGTCACTATAGCGATCGGGCGCAAGCTTGTCAGCCTGTACCCTTGTCTCACCCTCTGCCCGAGGTTAACCTGCCCTTTTTGCAGTAGCAGGAGACGAGAGATGTTCACTGGCATAGTGCAGGGGACCGCCGAACTGGTGGCCATCGAAGAGCAACCCAACTTCCGTACCCATGTGATCCGCATGCCCAGCCGGGAGTGGGGGGAAGGGTTGGCCCTCGGTGCCTCGGTCGCTCACAACGGCTGCTGTTTGACCGTCACCCGGGTCGAGGGGGAGCTGGTCAGCTTCGATTTGATGCAGGAGACCCTGCGCCTGACCAACCTCGGCAAGCTGCAGGTGGGGGACAAGGTCAATGTGGAGCGGGCTGCCCGCTTTGGCGACGAGATCGGCGGTCATGCCATGTCTGGCCATATCATCGGCATGGCAGAGGTTACCTCGGTGATCGACACACCCAACAACCGTCAGGTGTGGTATCGCCTTGCTCCCGAGCTGATGAAATATGTGCTGACCAAGGGGTACATCGGCATTGACGGCATCAGTCTGACCATCGGCGAGGTGCGTGAGCGGGAGTTTTGCGTTCACTTGATCCCCGAGACCCTGGCTCGCACCAACCTGGGTTGGGTCAAGGCCGGCTGGCCGACCAATATCGAGATCGATCCCCAGACCCAGGCCATCGTCGATACCGTGGAGCGGGTGCTGGCGGCACGCGGGGGTCACTGAAAGGAAACGGCTCGGTTTCAATCGTCTCATAAGCAAGGGCCTGCAGTGTGCAGGCCCTTGTTATTTATATGGTGAAAATATCCACTCAACTTTTTATGACTCGCAGTCACAACATCTGCTCAGCTCTTTGCGACTTGCAGGCACAGCAGCTGCTCGGCTTTTTGTGACTCGCAATCAAAACAGTTGCTCGTCATCCGCATCCACAAACAACTGCAAACAGTCGCGGGCTTCGTCGCGGTGAAGCCGCAGGTGGATCGGATTGCAACAGGCCATGCAATCTTCGTAAAACTCCTGATCACCCTGACTGGCATCCAGCTCGACCCGGGTATGGTGGCCACAGTGAGGGCAGACGATGCGCTTGCTGGTGTACTCGATCATGATAACCTCCTCGGGCCCTGAGGCCGCCTATCTACCCTGATTCTAGTCGGGCTGAAGGGGGTTAACCGCGAGCAAACGCACGTTTATGACAGAGATCAAGCCTGAGGGATGGCAAGGTGCAACCGGTTGGACTGGTCGTGTGCGAGAGGAACAATCTGGTTGAGAATGACGGGTGAAAAGAGGAGGACCGCCAGCGGTTTTGTCTGGCAATAACAGGGGGCTGGAGCCCCCTGCGGATATGAGAACGCGAGCGCAGCAAGGCGCCGACAGGCGCTATTTGACCCAGCTGGCCAACATGTCGGCATTGAGTTCGGCCAGCGAGCCGAGCTGGTAGTTGGCGATGGCCAAGCGTGGGTCGCCCACTAAAGCGGGATCCGGCACGATCAGCGCAGTCATGGAGGCCGCCTTGGCCGCCAGCAAGCCGGTAAAGCTGTCTTCGATGGCCAGACAATGGACGGGCTCTACCCCCAGTTTCTCGGCGGCGTGGATATAGACATCCGGGTGCGGTTTGCCGAAACGCTCCACCTCTGCGGAGTGCACCGCCATAAAGCGATCGCGAATGCCAAGTTTGCCGAGCACCGCTTCTACCATCGCAAAGGGGGAGGAGGTAGCCAGACCCACTTTCAGCCCGCGGGCCTCGATAAGGTCGAGCGCCTCCAGCACACCGGCTTTGGCCTGACCTTCGGAGAGGATCAGGGTGTTGACCCGATCCAGAATGCGCTGCACAACCTCTTCCTGAGTCGGGCCGCTCCATGGGCGCAGGCGATACCAGTGGGCAACTAGCTGATCGATGCGCACGCCGATGGTCGATTCACAATCCTCGACGGTGTGGGGGTGACCCAGTTCGGAGAAAACGGCGATCTGGGCCCGTTGCCAAAAGGGTTCCGAGTCGATCAGAACACCATCCATATCGAAGATCACGGCAGCTAACATCTTGTACTCCTGACAAATTTGAAGAGGGGATTATAAGCCTGACGGGGAAATGCAAAAGGGGCATTGCCATGCCCCTTGCGCCCGATCACATCGGCAAACGTTTGTTTTGCTGTGGCAAAAAAGCCCTTAGAACAGTACTTCGACCTTGGCGGCCACGGCTTTGGCTTTCTCTACCGCATCCTGGCAATCCGCTGCGCGGGCCAGCGCCACGCCAAGACGGCGGCGACCGGCGATCTCCGGCTTGCCAAACAGCCGCAGCTGGGCACCCGGCACCAGCGCCAATGCCTCACCAATCCCCTGATAGCGGATATTCTGGCTGTGCCCTTCGCGCAGTACCACGGCGGAGGCGCTCGGCCCGTACTGGGTGATGGTGCCGACCGGCAGCCCCAGAATGGCGCGCACATGCAGGGCGAACTCTGAGAGATCTTGCGAGATCAGGGTCACCATGCCGGTATCGTGGGGACGCGGCGAGACTTCGCTGAACCACACTTCATCGCCTTTTATAAAGAGCTCGACTCCGAACAGGCCGTAACCACCGAGGGCCTCGACCACCTTGGCCGCTACCTCTTTGGAGCGGGCCAGCGCCAGTTCGCTCATCAACTGTGGTTGCCAGGATTCGCGGTAGTCGCCATCTTCTTGACGGTGGCCGATCGGCTCGCAGAAGTGAATGCCATCGACTGCGCGTACCGTGAGCAGGGTGATCTCGTACTCAAAGGGAACGAAGCCCTCGACGATCACCTTGCCACGACCGGCGCGGCCGCCTTCCTGGGCGTAGGTCCAGCTCTCATCGAGCTTGGCGAGATCGCGTAAAACGCTCTGCCCCTTGCCGGACGAGCTCATCACAGGTTTCACCACGCAGGGCAGGCCGATAGCCTCGACGGCGGCAACAAACTCCTCCTTGCTCTGGGCAAAGCGGTAGGGGGAGGTGGGCAGATCCAGGGTCTCGGCGGCGAGGCGGCGGATCCCTTCCCGGTTCATGGTGAGCTGGGTAGCGCGGGCGTTGGGCACTACCTTGACCCCTTCTTGCTCAAGGGCGGCAAGGGTATCGGTGGCAATCGCTTCAATCTCGGGGATGATGAGGTCGGGTTTAACCTCGGCGACCAGGGCACGCAGGGCGTTGCCATCGAGCATGTCCAGCACGTGGGCAGCGTGGGCCACCTGCATGGCGGGGGCATTGGGGTAGCGGTCGGCGGCGATCACTTCGATCCCGAACCGTTGCAACTCGATGGCGACCTCTTTGCCAAGTTCGCCGGAGCCCAGCAGCAGGGCACGGGTGGCGCCGGGGCGGGTTGCGGTTCCAAACATACGATCTCTCCTGATGTCGATGGTCATTGTTGATGATCGCTATCGCACGAATAGCGGACAAAAAAAGAGGCACGCATGGCGTACCTCAGGAAACGGGTTTGTGAGCACGCTGCTCCAGATGGGTTAGCAAGGTAATGGCGCCAATGATGATGGCGGCGCCAAGCCACAGACGGCCGGGGGGGGCCCAGCCAAATACCAGCCAGCCCGCCAGCACGTTCATCGGTAGCTTGGCAAAATCGAAAGGTTGTACGAAGGAGGCCTCCGCCACGCTGTAAGCGCGAGCGATGGACATCTGGGCCAGTGCCGTCAACACGCCGGAGGCGGCTACCAGCAGCCATTGGCTCTCGCTTGGCCACTGCCACTCCGGCAGGGCCAGCATGACGTTGAACGGGGTACTGAAGATAAGCAGATACACCACTATGGTGTGGGATGATTCGTTGGCCGCCTGATAGCGCACCATCAGGGAGTAACCTGCCCAGAACAGCGCCGCCGCCACCGGCAGCAGGGAGGCCCAGTTGAACTCGTCAGTCCAGGGGGCGAGGATCAGCATGGCGCCGGCAAAGCCCGCCAGGGTGGCCAGAATGCGGGCACGGCTCACCTGCTCCTTGAGCAGCAGCGCGGAACCCAGGGTGGCAAACAGCGGCGAGGTCATCAGCAGGGCGATCCCCTGCCAGATGGGGACGGGGTACGCCAGCGCCCAGAGCCAGAGCTGGATGCCGATCACCGCCAGCAATACCCGCAACAGGTGCAACCGGAACTGATTGGTCATCAGGGATTGGCGCAAGCCATGACGAACCAGCCAGGGCAACAGGCAGATCAGGGCGATCAGGTATTGATGGAAAGCGACCTGAGTAGAGGCAAGGCCGAGTTTGAAGCTAACATACTGGCTCAGGCTGTTGACGGCGGCGAAGCAGAGTCCTGCCACCATCATCCAGACTGCACCGGCCAAAGGAGAGTGCCTGCGCGAGGGTATCATAGGATCCGGGTCGCTGGAAAAAAGTGCGGCGGATCATAACGGCAATCGTTTGTTCTGCCAAGGGTTGAAGCGCGGCCGCAGGGTTGGCTGGCGAGGAAGTGGCCTTGCATCAAAAAATTTGAACAAGTTGAGCATCTATTTTCGCTATCAGCAAATAAGCACAATGTTTAGAGTGACCTCCATCGACAGCAACGCTGTTCAACCGACAACCAAATGGAGTTTCACCATGGCCAATATCCTCGTACTCAAATCCAGCATCCTGGGTCAATATTCCCAATCCAACGCCCTGATCGACGGCTTCCTGGCTGACCATCAGGATGATGCCGTCACCGTGCGTGATCTGGCAGCACTCAACCTGCCGGTGCTGGATGGCGAGCTGGCCTCCGGCCTGCGCGGTGGTGACAACCTCAATGAACGTCAACTGGCGGTGATCGCCCAGTCCGACGAGCTGATCGCCGAGCTCAAGGCGAGCGACTTGGTGGTGATTGCGGCCCCCATGTACAACTTTAACATCCCGACCCAGCTGAAAAACTGGATCGATCTGGTGGCTCGCGCTGGCGTCACCTTCCGCTACACCGAGACCGGTCCGGTCGGTATGGTTGAAAATACCCGTGCGTTGGTGATCAGCCCCCGCGGCGGCATGCACGTCGGCAGCGCCACCGATCTGGTGACCCCCTACATGCGTACCGTGCTCGGTTTCATCGGTATCAAAGAGGTGGATTTCATCTACGCCGAGGGGATGGGTATGGGCCCAGATGCCCAGAGCAAGGGGATGGAAGCGGCCAAAGCGCAGCTTGAGGCTCTGGCTATCTAAGGGCTCTCTCTATAAGGGCTATCTATCCCGTCAGGGGTTATCTCTTCAAGGGGTTGCCCCGCCAGATACAAGAACGCAGCCATCAGGCTGCGTTTGTTTTTTGGCTAGATATGATTGCGACAGACGTTATTGCGACAAGACCGTAATGCTACAGGCTACAGATAGTATCGCGGCAAGCGGTCGGTATAGACGCTCTGGCGGAGTCACTACTCCATCATAAAGCGGCGACAACCACGCACCAGCATCAATGCCACCGCGACCAGCAGGCCAAGCAAGAGGGTGGTCAGCCACTGTTCGGTACTTTGCGGCAAGTGGGGCGTGAAGAGGCTGATCATCAACAGGGTACAGAGCGTGATCAACAGGCTCTGTCGGGTCATCAATATCATGGGGTCATCCTTGGTTTGCTCACCTGAAACGATGTTAATGCCCTCTTGTGACAGGGTGATGTATCCGTGCATCACCCTGTTGGGGCTCTTCAGACCATATCAGGTTTTTACCGCAGAGCCAGCGCCATCACTGGCGCTGTGATCTCGATCCCGCTAGCTCTCTTTATCTGAACTGTTTCTGCGCTGGCTGGTAGTGAAAATCGCCGCTGGCGAGCCGCGCTTCCAGTGCAGCCTGATCGATCTCCTGCGCTTTGCAGAGATCATCCAGATCGTCATAGCGATCACGCAGCTGCATATTGACGACGCTCAGCAGCATGTTGATGTCCATGGTGGCGAACTTTTTCAAATCCATGATTATTTCTCCCGATCCAGTGATTGCAGCTGCTCGATGGCTGCGCTGACGCTGTGCAGATGCTGGCGGATCGCCTCGCGGGATTCGCTCGGCAGATAGTCGGTCAGGGTATGTTGCCAGCTGCCAGCTTCGCTCTTGAGCTGCAGGAAGAGGGCGAGCCCGGCATTGGTGAGGGAGACCAGGCTGATGCGTTTATCCTGCTCGCTGCTCTCGGTAAAGATGATCCCTTTTTCGACCAGACGGCGGATCTCGCGGGAGATGCGCACCTTGTCCATGCCGCTCGCCTCGACCAGCTCTTTCTGGCTGATGGGGTAGTTGGGGCCGAGCACCATCATCAGGCGCCATTGCGGCACGGTCAGCTGGTAACGCTGTTCATAAAACTGTTCGAAGGTATCCCGTAGCATCTCGGCGGCATGTACCAACTGATAGGGCGGGTAGTGAGCGAGTAACGCTATGATTTTTGACATATTACACCCTGCTGTGACGGCTGCATCAGATGCAGTTTCTTTTGATACTTTGACATTGATGATACGAAACTCAAGCTGATTTGTCTGACCCGGTTGCGATGAAATGTGCGGTGGCGCACGCCCTCAAGGAAAAACCGGGTCTGACCGACTGGATTTTAAGCCAACGCTGTTCAGCCTTTACGCAACCAGATGAGGGCGTTCTGCTTGAGCCAGGCCTCGCGAGTGTGGATGGCGTAGAGTGCGGCCTCGTCGCGGCTGCCTGCTTGCCAGCTTTGCGGCTCCTGTTTGGGCAGCTTGCGCTGACCCAGCAGGCAGGCCGGAATGTGCGGGTTGGCCTCGATGGCGACCAGCAGATGGGGCTTGGCTGCCTCGGCACCCTCGGTGGCAAAGACCATCAGCGCCTTGTTGTAGAGCAACCAGCTGGAGGCTTCGTCGAAGCGCACCAGCAGGGCGGCCAGCGCCTGCCAATCCCCTTGCAGTGCATAGAGGGTGGAGAGGTTGTAGCGGCAACCCAGCTCATCGGCTACGCAGATTGTCAGCAGCGCCAGATACTCGGCTTTGGCCTCGCCCAGCTTGCCAAGGCGCAGCAGGCAGTCGGCGCGACCGGCTCTGGCGGCCAGCAGAGGACGCAGCTCGGGGGCACTCCAGCCGTGACCGGCGATTTGCTGCCAGAAGGCGTCGTCAAAGAGTGGAGTGGCATCGGCGATGATCTTCTCGAACCAGCCGAGGCGGGCCTGATGATCGCGGCAGCTGTCGGCCAGCTCGAACCAGGTCTGCCACTGTTGGGCCTGCTCGCCATTGAGGGCCACATCAGCGTTGGGGGCGGCCTGATACTGGTCGAGGTTGAGCAACTGGTTGAGGGCGGTTTTCATATTCTGGCGCTGTCGTTTGCAGAACTCGACAAAGGGAAGCTCGCTGGCGGCGGCGCTATAGAGCATCTGGGCCATCTGCTTGTCGCGAAACAGGCTCAGCTCGGCGGCCAGACTGAAGCGGTACTGGGTGGTCGGGTCGTTCAAATCCTTCGGCTTGGGCCAGGTGGCAAAACCCATGCTGAAGCCATAACACCATTGACCGAGGGGGTGGCTCTGTTCGAACACCTGCTCGGGGTGATCGCTGGGCAGGCGGCACTGGCTGGGCAGGGCCAGCTGGGCATCGTCGGCTTGGGATTCCAGCTCGGCGATCAGGTGGTTGAGGGCTTCTGCGCTTTTTTCATCCAACTCGGCATCCTGTTCCAGCAGACCAGCCAGCGGGCGTTGCCAGTCAGGGCTTTTCGGCCCCACCAGACGAGCACAGAGAAAACCGTGCAGGGCTGGGTAGGTCATGTCCTGATCGCTGTGGCTCTGGATCCATTGATTAAGATGGCGGGTACGAGTGGATGGGTTCATCGACAGTTCCTCTGGATTTGAACAGCCGCGAAGTCTACCTAAAAGTGGGGTTATTTGCAGCAAATGGCCGCCTGTTTGGCGATTTAATCACCATTGGCGGATAAGATAGGGGCGAAAGGGCGGCTCGTGGTGGCTTGGGGACTAGGCCGGATCACCGCTCTTGAGGTAACATGCGCGCCCATAGGGGCCATGTTCAGTTGGCCCATCCGGGTAATGAAAAAAGAGAGCACCATGATACAGATTGGCAAGATGAACACCCTCACCGTTGTTGAACTCGAAGACCGTGGCGCCTGGCTTGCGGCCGATGAGTACGGTGAACTGCTGCTGCCCAAGCGTCAACTGCCGGAAGGGGTGAAAGAGGGGGATAGCGTGCAGGTCTTCCTCTATCTGGATGCCGATTGCGAGCCGGTGATCACCACCGACAAGCCATTTGCCATGGTGGACGAATTTGCCGGTCTGAAAGTGGTCAATGCCAACAAGATTGGTGCTTTCCTCGACTGGGGCATGAAAAAGGATCTGTTTGTGCCCAGCCGCGAGCAGAACAAGCCGATGCAGGTGGGCCACGTTTATCTGGTGCGTCTGCAACTGGATAACGAAGGGCGCATGGTCGGCACCAGCCGCATCGAGCGTTTCCTGACCCCGGCCGGCAGCAACTTCAAGGTTGGTGACGAAGTGACCGCGCTGCCGGGCGAGCACTCGCCCCTTGGCATCAAGGTGATCGTCAACGGTCAGTATCCCGGCATGCTGTTCAAGAACGAGGTGTTTGGCCGGGTGATGACCGGTCGGCCGCAAACCGCCTGGGTCAAGCAGGTGCGCGAAGATGGCAAGCTCGATCTGACCCTGCAAAAGCCGGGTCTGGCGCGGGTTGATGATGCCGGTGAGCGCATTCTGAGCCGGATGAAAAAGCAGGGCGGCAGTCTGGCGGTGGGTGACAAGAGCGAACCCGAGCTCATCTACAAGCTGTTCAGCATGAGCAAGGGCACTTTCAAGAAGGCGATCGGTGGCCTCTACAAGCAGGGCAAGATTGTCATCGAAGATAACGCCATCACTCTGGTGGCCACAGAGACCGACTCGGCAGTGGATAGCGAATAAGATGCCGAGTCCCTGTGTTGGTCTCTGCAAGGCGAAAGATGGGCTTTGCCTTGGTTGTGGCCGTACCTTGACCGAGATCGGCCACTGGTCGGCGATGGATAGCAAGGCCCAGCTGGCGGTGATGGCCGAGCTGAATGGCTCGAAAAGCACCCACCGCTGTCCGGGTTGTGGCGAACCGGCCTATTGCGCCGTCTCTGCCGGTCAGACCATTGCGCAGTGCTGGTGCAGCCAGTTGCCGGTATTACCGATGCAGGAGGCCAGCGCTTGCTGGTGCCGCCGCTGTCTGGCCAAGGCCATCGCGGCGCAGGATTAGCAGAGAACAGCAATAAGAGTGCACAGAAACAAGAAAGGCGCCGATGGCGCCTTTTTTATGCCTGCTGCTGGCGATGCCAGCGCACATGCACTTGATCTTCGGTCAGCAGACGGGGCAGCAGGAAGGTGGCGAAGATCACCTCAAACTCATCCTGATGATCCAGCAAACCGACCCACACTTCGACCCAGCGCTCCATATCGACCGGCTCACCCAGCTCGGTCGACCAGTCGGCATTGGGCAGGGTTGCCTCCACGGCGCCACGCTGCTCAAACTCCAGGGTGATGTCGACTATTTGTTCGGGGGCCAGCATATCGGCGGCCTGCTCAAGAAACTGATCATAGGCCCATTCGACCAGCTGATCCGGGGTACGCTGTTCCATGAAATCACTCCAGATACATCGAGGTTCGCTACTGTAACAATTATTGGCTGTGGCGGCCAGACCAGTGCGCCGGGCGTGCCTGACCTGTCCAAGTTGCCGTTGGGGGAGTATGGTTAAGGCGCGGATCATCTGGCAGGGAGTAAGGGGATGAAGCAGCGGGGACGGCGGCAACAGATCAAGCGACGGCGCGAGGCCTGGTGGTGGCACTATCTGCCGCTTCACCGCGAGACGGTGGGCGGCCATCTGGGCCCACCGGAGAAACCCGATGAGCCCTGAGGATCAGTCGGCCTGATGCACCCGATTGAGGGTGATCTGGCCCAGTTGTCCCATCTGGCGGCGGATCCAGACCGAGCGCTTCTGCACATAGGGTGACGGGGGCTTGACCCGATAGCGCCACGGATTGGGCAGGGCGGCGGCCAGCAGGGATGACTCGTAGCGGGTCAATCGGCTGGCCGGTTTGCCGAAGTAGGTGCGGGCGGCGGCTTCAGCGCCATAGATGCCGGGGCCGAACTCCACGATATTGAGATAGACCTCGAGAATGCGGGCCTTGTCCCAACCCAGCTCCATCAGCAGGGTAAACCAGGCCTCCAGCCCCTTGCGCAGGAAGCTGCGATCACTCCACATAAAGAGGTTCTTGGCGGTCTGCTGGCTGAGGGTGCTGGCGCCGCGCACCCGCTCACTGTGCTGGTTGTGTTTGAGCGCGGCGTTGATGGCATCCATGTCAAAACCGTTATGGTCGGCAAAGTGCTGATCCTCGGCGGCGATCACCGCCAGCTGCAGCTCCTTGGAGATGGACGCCAGATCTACCCATTGATGGCGCACCTGGGTGATCTTGGCGGGCGGAAACAGAGCCCGCTCGATACGCCAGCTCCACATCGGCGGATCAATAAAACGCAGCAAGGCGACCGAGCCGACCGAGCAGAGCAGCCCGGCCAGCGCGATCTTGCCTGCCCACCTCAACACCCGGCGCCCAAGGGATGCAGATGGGCGCACGGGGGCCACGGCGTCAGGGCCAGATTCCCACTGATAGTGGCTGGGATCATCGGGATCCGGAATTATTGGGGCAGCCATTCGATGTGGCAGAACTTCTCGTCAACACGGCGGGAGAGCAGCATGCGGGCAAACAGATGCTCATACTCTTGTTCTTCATTGCCAAGGCCAACCCAGATCTCGGCATAGTCGGTGTCGCTCACGGCAAAACCCACGTCCGCCTCCCAGTCATCGGCCGGGTCGGTTTCGGCCAGCAGGCCGCGGTCGTTGAACTCCTGATTGAAACGGGCGATCTCCTGCTCCGGCAGGTTGTCAGAGGCCAGCTCCATAAAGAGTTCGAGGGCGGTATCGAGCAGTTCCTCGACGCTGTGCATTTCGTCATTCATAGACATAAGCGATCTGTTCCAGAAAAGAGAAAAAGGTGCCGCGCAGATCACTGCCTGCGGGGCGGCGCTATTCTAGCGGTCGGCAGACCCCTTGGCGAGATGAGGCGAACCGCTGTGACCTGTTTTTGTGCCAATAAAAAACCGGATCCAGTGACAGGATCCGGTCTTCATTGGGGGAAGGGGTCACGCATAGGGCGTCAGCTCATCCCTTCTTGTCATCGGCGAAGGTGATGTTGAGCTCCAGTACCGACAGCTCATCACTCTTCTGATCCAGTTGGACGGTTATCTTCTCCGGATCAATGTTGACGTATTTGCGGATCACATCGAGGATATCCTGCTTGAGCTGGGGCAGGTAATCCGGCCCCCCTCTGGATGAACGCTCGTGAGCAACAATGATCTGCAACCGCTCTTTGGCCAGTTGTGCGGTGTTCTGTTTCTTGTTGGAACGAAAATAATCCAATAATGACATGTTTAACTCCCGAACAGTCGGCTAAAGAAGCCCTTCTTCTCTTCTTCCAGAAAACGAAATTCCTTGGCATCGCCCAGCAGGCGGGACACCGCATCTTCGTAGGCCTGACCGGCATCGGACTCCTTGTCCAGAATGACCGGTTCGCCGGAGTTGGAGGCGCGCAGCACCGCCTGGGACTCCGGGATCACCCCGAGCAGCGGGATGGCCAGGATCTCCTGTACATCCTGCACGCTCAGCATGTCGCCGCGGTTGACGCGGGTCGGGCAGTAGCGGGTCAGCAGCAGGTGCTCCTTGATGGGGTCTTCACCACGCTCGGCGCGGCGGGACTTGGAGGCCAGGATGCCAAGGATGCGGTCGGAGTCACGCACGGAAGAGACTTCCGGGTTGGTGGTGACGATCGCTTCATCGGCAAAATAGAGCGCCATCAGCGCGCCTGCCTCGATCCCCGCCGGGGAGTCGCAGACGATGTAATCGAACTTCATCTCCGCCAGCTGATCCAGGATCTTCTCGACCCCCTCACGGGTGAGGGCATCTTTGTCCCGGGTCTGGGAGGCGGGCAGGATAAACAGATTTTCCGAGCGTTTGTCCTTGATCAGCGCCTGATTGAGGTTTGCTTCCCCATTGATGACGTTGACGAAGTCATACACCACGCGCCGCTCGCAGCCCATGATGAGATCCAGGTTTCTCAGACCGATGTCAAAGTCAATGACCACTGTCTTGTGACCACGCTGGGCTAAGCCGGTGCTCAGGGCCGCACTGGTTGTGGTCTTGCCAACGCCACCTTTACCCGATGTAACGACTATGATTCGCGCCATTCTCGCTTCCTTGTAACTCTATTTGATACGGTCTATTCGGAGTTGTTCGTTGTCCAGCCGGACGTGTACCGGTTGCTGGATCAGGCCCGCCGGCAATGCATCGCTCAGCTGGAATGTGCCCGCGATGGAGAGCAGCTCGGCCTGTAATTGCTGGCAATAGATCCGGGCCTGGGTGTTTCCCCGGGCACCGGCAATGGCTCTGCCACGCAGGGTGCCATAAATATGAATGCTGTCGTCGGCGAGCACTTCGGCTCCCGGACTGACGGACCCCAGCACCACCAGCGAGGTGCCGGCGGCGTAAATCTGCTGGCCTGAACGAACCGGTCCCACATGTACTTTGCTCGGGATCAAGGGGGCGGGTTCGGGCTCGGGAACCACCTCAGGGGCGGCTGGCGCGGGGGCAGGCTCGGGTGCCGGTTCGCTCTTGCGACTCTTGCCCGAGGCCATCACGGCCAGTCCCACCGCCTTGGCGGCAGTCTTCATCTCTTCACTGCGCGCCCCCGTGATGCCGACCAGCACAAATTCTTCGGACTCCACCAGCTCTTTGAGCTGTTCGAAATCGGGAATATGTTCCAGTCGGGAAACATTGATCACCAGCGGCGCACAATTAAAAAAGTAGGGTGCCTGGGCCACTTTTTCGGCCAACAACTGACGGATCCGCTCAGGCTCGCCATCGCTGATATGCAACACAGAAATAGTGAAGGTGGTCCCTTTCAATTCGTTATCGCGCTCAACCATGAATCTTCCCCGAGGCAGAGATGCTAATCCGTTATTGTTATTCAATTCCTGATGTTATAGTTTGCCTCCATCAGAGGCAATAAACTCGTCGGATTATATCAATTTCCATGTTGTGTGCAGTCTATAAAAGTCGCAAAAAAGCCGAGACCTACCTTTTTGTTGAAAAAAGAGAGGATTTCTCCCGCGTTCCCGAGCCATTGCTGAGCGCATTCGGGCGTCCCGAGCTGGTGCTGATGACCAAGCTGGATCCGGCCAAGCCCTTGGGGTTGGCTGATGTCGGCAAGGTGATGGCCGCGCTGACCAACCAGGGGTTCTACCTGCAGGTGCCGCCGCCCCCTGAGAATTTGCTGGAGCAGCACAAGGCCAGCCTGAAAAAACCATCCTGAATATCTAGCCCCGTGGTGTGTTCTGCCCAGCGGGGCTAATTCTTTGTGACTCTGCATGACGCCTTCCGGCCCGGGAGAGGTGGCCTGCGATAATCCCGTGACAGGATCTGGCCAAATTAAACCCTCCCTTTGGTGATATTCACTTTTCGTTGTTTAAATAGAAAGTCAATCTGCTCCCAACACCATATCCTCAACCTTTGCTGGCGCTCACAAAAATAGAGAGTGGCGCGTACTCATATCCTCCATTTCAACGGCTATTGGCTCATTCATCGATTATTTTCAGCCGCTTCCTTGGGCGCTTTTTTGGCCTCCACTGCGTGATGAGTTGTCCATCAAAGGGCGCGTAAAGAGGGCGGTGATAACGGTGCTAAAACCAGTTTGCGCGATGCGCTGTGGCCAAAATGATGAACTAACCCCCTGTTTGTGTACTTGATTGTTTGCCCTGATCACGAAAGTGCCACATAGGAGGCAATCAATGTGGCGGCGTGATAATCCGCAGGGTGAGCGGTAACCGCGTCTTGCCAAACAAGGGTATGACCAAAGGAGGGATATTGAGCTGAGGGGGTATCTCGATATCGATTAGTTGTGGAATCGTGACCGGGGCAAGATAGCGGGTAAATGTTACTGGCAGGGGCAGAACGTCGCTTCCAATCCACTGAGACGAGTTAATCAAGGTATCTCATCAGAGAGGCATTCAGAAAAAGCAATCCGCATTGCGGTGGCGTAGCAGGGTATATCCACGACGCCCAACAGTGAAATGGTCGGTATGCCGGTATAAGTGCTCGGCATCCCATTCGGGCAATAAAAAAGGCGGGATATCCCGCCTTTGTTCAGATGAGGGTCGTAACCCTTATTTATTCGCAGGCAACCTGCATCACCTTGATGGCCAGACCGCCACGGGAGGTTTCACGGTACTTGGAGTCCATGTCCTTGCCGGTGATGTACATGGTTTCGATCACCTTGTCCAGGGAGACGCGCGGCTTGGAGGTACGACGCAGGGCCATACGGGAGGCGTTGACTGCCTTCATGGCTGCGATGGCGTTACGCTCGATGCAAGGCACCTGTACCTGACCGGCAACCGGATCACAGGTCAGACCCAGGTTGTGCTCCATGCCGATTTCGGCAGCTTCGCAGACGTGCTCCGGGCTACCGCCCATCAGCTCGGTCAGACCGGCAGCGGCCATGGAGCAGGAGACACCTACTTCACCCTGACAGCCCACTTCGGCGCCGGAGATGGAGGCGTTCATCTTGTAGAGGATGCCGACGGCACCGGCAGCCAGATAGAAACGGGTGTACTCGTCGCGGCCAACCGGCTGGATGAACTTGTCGTAGTAAGCCAGTACGGCCGGGATGATACCGGCAGCGCCGTTGGTCGGTGCAGTGACCACGCGGCCACCGGCAGCGTTCTCTTCACTCACGGCCAGAGCGAACATGTTGACCCAGTCAACGATGTTCATCGGATCGCTCGAGAGGTTCTCGTTGGTGTTGAGCTGACGGTAGAGCGGTGCGGCACGACGGGGTACGCGCAGCGGGCCGGAGAGAACACCTTCGGTACGGCAGCCGCGCTCGATACCTTCACGCATGGTGTTCCAGATCTTGCCGAACTTCTTGTAGATCTCTTCCGGAGTGTTGAAGCACTTCTCGTTTTCCATCATCAGGGCAGAGATGGAGAGACCGGTCTGGCTGCAATGGGCAACCAGCTCGGCTGCGCTCTTGAACGGATAGCGTACGGACATGTCGCCGCTGTCAGCCTTGCCGAAGTTCTCTTCGTCAACGATGAAACCGCCACCGATGGAGTAGTAGGTCTTGCTATAGACCACTTCATCTTCGATCAGGGCAGTCAGCTTCATGCCGTTTTCGTGCAGCGGCAGGGCTTCGTCGTGGAATACCATGGCGTCACGCGGGAAGCTGACGGTGTGGCAGTGCAGGCCGATCGGCAGGCGCTCGGTCTGCTCAACACGGGAGATAAACTCGGGGATGGCATCGATATCGACATTTTCCGGCAGGTTGCCAGCCAGGCCCATGATGATGGCGGTGTCGGTATGGTGGCCTTTGCCGGTCCAGGAGAGGGAGCCGTAAACATCGACATTGATCCGGGTTACATCGCGGATCTTGCCGCCCGCGCGCAGCTCGTCAACAAACTGTTTGGCCGCTTTCATCGGGCCAACAGTGTGGGAAGAAGAGGGGCCTACACCGATTTTGAAGATATCAAAAACGCTGATCATGTCACTATTACCTCAGGGTAGAAGGGGGCGGCATGCCCACTCACAGAAATTTGGGAGATCCATGGAACGCGCTTGTCAGCGCAGGTCACAGAACCAGATAACCGTAGTGTAACGGCTCCAGACCTAAAAAAAGTTGAAATAGATCTATTTTTGTTGAATCTGAGGCGCGAGTATAAAATTTATTTTTGTGCTTATCCATTTTGTTAAGCGTTTGCCCATAAAAATACCCGGCGATGCCGGGCATTTCGGAACCAAATGGAGTCATTTGCCGTTTTTTAACATTCGGTAATGTTAACGGCGAGGCCGCCACGGGCCGTCTCCTTGTATTTGGTCTTCATGTCGTTGCCGGTCTCCCACATGGTCTTGATCACCTTGTCGAGCGACACCTTGTGCTCGCCGGTGCCGCGCAGGGCGAGGCGGGCGGCATTGATCGCCTTGACCGCACCCATGGCGTTGCGCTCGATGCAGGGCACCTGCACCAGTCCGCCTATGGGATCGCAGGTGAGGCCGAGATTGTGCTCCATGCCTATTTCGGCAGCGTTCTCCACCATGGCCGGGCTGCCACCCAGCAGTTCGGTCAGCGCGCCAGCCGCCATGGAACAGGCGACTCCCACTTCTCCCTGGCAACCCACTTCGGCCCCGGAGAGGGAGGCGTTCTTCTTATATAAGATGCCGATGGCAGCCGCTGTGAGGAAGTAGCGGATCAGCGTCTCGTCATCCACCTTGTGAACGAAGCGATCGTAGTAGTGCAGCACGGCGGGGATGATGCCCGCAGCGCCATTGGTGGGGGCGGTCACCACCCGGCCACCGGCGGCGTTCTCTTCATTGACGGCCAGCGCAAAGAGATCGACCCACTCCATCACCATCAGCGGATCCTTGTTGAAGTTGGTCTCGCAGCTGAGCTGGCGGAACAGCCCCGGGGCGCGGCGCCGAACCTTGAGGCCGCCCGGCAGCACCCCTTCGCTTTTGCAGCCTCGCTCGACGCAGCCCTGCATCGCCTGCCAGATCTTGCGTAGCCCCGCTTTTATCTGCTCATCGCTGCGAAATACCCGCTCATTGGCCAGGATCAGCCCAGAGATGGAGAGGCCGCTCTCCTGACAATGGGCAAGCAGTTGGGCGCCGCTGTCGAACGGGTAGGGGACAGGATGTTCGGCATCGGACTTGGCGGCCTCTTCTTTGGCGGTGGCAAAGTGGCTCTCTTCAATGATGAAGCCGCCCCCGATGGAGTAGTAGGTCTGGCTGAAGCGCAGGTTTTCCTCTTTATCAAAGGCCCGCAGAGTCATGCCATTGGTGTGGGCCGGCAGGGTCTTGCGGCGGTTGAAGATGATGGCACCGGTGCGGGGAAAATGGCTTGGTTGCTCGCCTGCCAGCGGCAGGCTCTGCTCCTTTTCCACTCGAGCCAGAATGGCGGGAATCGCATCGATATCGACCGACTCCGGTTCAAAGCCCGACAACCCCAGAATGATCGCCTTGCCGGTGCCGTGCCCTTTGCCGGTCTGGCCCAGCGAGCCGTAACACTCCACTTCGACCCGCGTGACTTGTTGCAGATGCCCTTGCAGTTTGAGCTGCTGGACGAAAGCATAGGATGCACGCATGGGGCCGACGGTATGGGAAGAGGAGGGGCCAATTCCGATGGAAAACAGGTCAAACACGCTGATCATGACATCAATCCGGTGATGGTTTATGTCTGTTTATTCTAGGATTTTTGCCGTGGATGGAAAGCGGGGATGTGCGGTGCTGTGACATGGACATAGATAATAGGGCTGGGGGGAACCAAGAAGGTTGAAGGGGCTGATCCCCTTCAACCGGCCTGATCAGTCGAGAAATTCGCACAGGTAGGCGGTGGGGGTTTTCACTTCCAGTTTGAAGGAGGAGTGACCGGCCACCAGGAAGGATTCACCCTGGCTGTAGATGTGCCACTCATCTTCATCAGCCAGCTGGATGGTGAGGGCGCCCTTGATCACAGTCATCCGTTCGGGGGCGGCGGTGTTGAACAGGTAGTCACCGGCGTTCATCACCCCGACGGTTGATTTCTCGCCTTTTTGATCGAAACCGATGGATTTTACATTTCCGTCGAAATACTCGTTAACTTTCAGCATCTTTACATCCCTGTGTGTACGTTTGAGCAGCCAAACTAGCACAATCTTTTGCCAGTTGTCATGGGGGATGAGGTAAAAATCGCCGAGACCGCTTTGAATCTTCACTTTTTCGCAAACTTATTAATAGCCAAGGTTAATGATTTGCTGATTTAAAACAGCAATTAAATGTGAGATAACACGCGCAAACAGGGGAATGGGCAGCCGCTCATTCCCCTGTTTGGTTAATTGCACTGGGAAAAGTGTGAATTTTGCTACATAAAGGAACATATTGTGTTAACTAAAGGACTCATTAAAAACATCGGCTTCCAGGTTGTGGTCGCCATGGTACTGGGCGCAGTGGTCGGCGCGTTCATGGGTGAACAAGCCACCGTGTTTGCACCGCTCGGTACCCTGTTTATCCAGCTGATCAAGATGCTGGTGATCCCGCTGGTGGCGGTTGCCATCCTCTCCGGCGCCGCCAATCTGGGTGCCAGCCCGGCTGCGGGCAAGATCGGTGCGGCTACGCTGGCCTTCTTCCTCGTGACCTCAGCGTTGGCCGTGTTGCTAGCGCTGGTGATGGGGCAGATCTTCAAACCGGGTGTCGGGGTCGATTTCGCTTCCGTTGCCTCCATGTTTGGCGGTGACTATGCCGATAAAGGGGCGTTGCCGGATGCAGTCGCCACCTTGCTTGGCATGATCCCCACCAACGTCTTCAACTCCCTCAACGAAGCGAACATCCTGCAGATCCTGGTGTTCTGCATGTTCCTCGGCATTGCGCTGGCCAAACAGCCGCGCGAGCGGGCAAAACCGCTGGTCGATGGGCTCAATACCCTGGTGGATGCCTTCGTCTGGATGATCAACAAGGTGATGATCATCGCGCCGCTCGGGGTGTTCGGTCTGATGGCTGAGGCCATCGGTACTTATGGCTTCGACGTGCTGACCCTGGTGCTCAAGCTGTTCGTGGTTTATGTGGCTGCCATCCTCATCTTCGGCTTTGTGGTCTACCCGCTGCTGGTGATGATGTTCTCCAACACGCCGGTAATGAAGTACCTCTCTGCCATGAAGAAGCCGCAGATCGTGGCCTTCTCCACCGCCTCTTCCATGGCGACCCTGCCGGTCAATATGGAGACCTGCGAGCATGATCTGAAAGTGACCAACGCGACCGCCTCCTTCGTGTTGCCGCTGGGTGCCACCATCAACATGAGCGGCAACGCCATCTATTACGGTCTGGTCGCCATCTTCTTCGCGCAGGTTTACAACATCGATCTGAGCGTCGGTGCCTGGGCGGCCATCATTGTGACCTCTACTCTGGGGGCGATCGGTCAGGCCGGTGTGCCGGGCCCAAGTTTCCTGGTGGTTGCCGTGCTGCTGGCTGCCGGGATCCCCATCGAAGGGTTGCCGCTGCTGTTCGCGCTGGATCGTCTGTTCGATATGATTCGCACCTCCCTCAATATCACCGGCGATGCGGCCTGTGCTGTCATTGTTGACCGCTTCAGCCCGGAATATGACCCACAGCGCTGGAACAAGGCATAACTGCTTTGAGCTGGGCTGAGATATAACAGCCTTAAGCTGACACTGCGTAACGCGAGCCCCTGCCATGATGGCGGGGGCTTTTTATATCTGCCGGACAAGTATCAGAGCAAAGGTGTGCAAAGAGCTTGCTGACGGATGTAGCTGTGTGGAATGGAGAGTACAGGAGGGGAAAACATCAGTTGTGGGCATGGGCCGTATGGCGCCAACCGACCTGTTGTAGATGCCGGGGTAGGGGATTGTCAAACGGCGGTTAACAAAAAGGGGAGCCTTGCTCCCCTCGGATATGATCTGCTGCTGGTTCTATTCCATCAAGCCATATGGTTAAACCATCCTGGTTACACCCTTGTGGCGAAAGAAACAGCATCAACGTGATGAAATCATATCTATGTTGACCATCTCGGCATTATTACTGAAAAGCGCCAGTTGGTGGCGATTAAACAGACATGGTAAGAGGGTCGGTCCGGATTGATGCCTCTCTATCCGGCTCAGAACTGTGACAGTGAGGGCAGAGAGACAGCAACCAGGGTGAAAAACACCGTGAAAACGGCAGTAACGACAAACTCTTTCATTTTTCTCTCCCTAAGTTGTTGGTTGATGTAGCCAAGATACCATAACAAGGGGGTAAAACAAGGCGTAAATTGATAAAACAGCCTCTTTGTTTGTTAGGTTGGTTGAGATGGCTATTTTTGTCATATTGAGCTGATTTTATCACCTGCTCTGGCATGGCAGGCATTCAAGATTCTGTTTTTATGATTATTTCATTTAAATTCAATTGGTTATTTTGTCGGTGGTTGGTTTGGTGATGGGTTTTGTATGGGGCTTAAATGGCATTTTATAAGTTTTTCTCCTCGTAATAGTGTCATTGAGGTCATAAAAAGTGTGCGAGACAATGATTTGACGACTCCTGACGTAGATAGTTCATCCAATAGAAGTCTATGGAGACAATCTGGTTGCCAGCCCTTGTCATACCATCACTTTATCAGTCCAGAGTCTCCGCATTTTTACAGCTATACACTGGGTTCATAGGGAGGAGAGCGGTGCATCGGGGGGATACAGAGTGGCAGCTAGCTGTTTTATCACCGCCAATTTCCCCGTTGGCCTCGGAAGAGACATGGCCGCAGCAAGAGTGAGGTGGGCAATAGGCCAGATGCGTATTCTCTGGCTGGGCTGGGCTGGGCTGGGCGCGAGCAGCGATCTGCGTGGCCGGTGCATCTGCGTGAGTCATGTGATTGTAATTCGAGAGCAGGGCCGGAGCATGGTTGGGTAAGATATCTGAATCCCCTCTACAAGATTGAGATATAAAAAGCGGCGTATGACGAGGAGGCTGAACAAGCTCGTTTCAGGGTCGACAGAGCACAGGTCAACGCAATCCGGTTCGCAGTGATAAAACATCCACGGCAATATCGGAACGGTATCTTTGGCTGAGATCGGTTGGTGCGAGGAGGTGGACGTTAACGATCAGTCAGATGGCGCAAGGGTTGGTAATCAGGCAACCCATATGGTGAGGGCCACACAGCGTACCGATACATCAGTTTTTGTAAGATATAAAAAACCCTCCGACGGAGGGTTTTTGTCATCAACAGCCGGTTAAACGCCGCGTGGCTTAGAACAGGGTGGTGGAGAGGTTGTACAGCTCCTGATCGAACGGACGCTTCATGTTCTCGATGCAGTCGATGATGTCGTGGTGTACCAGCTCGTTGCGCTGGATACCGACGCAGCGACCACCGTGGCCAGCCAGCAGTTGCTCAACGGCGTATGCACCCATACGGCTGGACATGATGCGGTCACGAGCAGTCGGGGCACCGCCACGCTGGATATGACCCAGGATGGTGGCGCGGGTTTCACGACCGGTCAGGGCTTCGATGTCCTTGGCCAGCGCGTTCACGTCGGTAACGTGCTCGCAGATGGTGATGATGGCGTGCTTCTTGCCCTTGGCTTCGCCTTCCTTGATCTGCTTGAGCAGCTTCTCTTTGTCGAAGGCCACTTCCGGTACGATCACATATTCGGCACCACCGGCAACGGCGGCGGACATGGCCAGATCGCCACAGTGGCGGCCCATGATCTCGACCACGGAGATACGGTGGTGGGAGCTGCAGGTGTCGCGCAGGCGGTCGATGGCGTCAACTACCACGTTCAGGGCAGTATCAAAGCCGATGGTGAAGTCGGTACCGGCGATATCGTTGTCGATGGTGCCCGGCAGGCCGATGCAGGGGAAACCCTCTTCGGTCAGCTTCTTGGCACCCATGTAGGAGCCGTCACCACCGATGACGACCAGCGCATCGATACCGTGCTTTTTCAGGTTTTCGATCGCTTCGGCGCGCACTGCGGGGTCTTTGAAGGCAGGGAAACGGGCGGAGCCGAGGAAAGTACCACCACGGTTGACCACGTCGGAGACGCTGTGACGCTCCAGCTTGACGATACGATCCTGGTGCAGACCGAGGTAGCCATCATAAATACCGTAAACTTCCAGGCCATGATGCAAACCGGCGCGAACCACGGCGCGAATGGCTGCGTTCATACCCGGTGCGTCGCCACCACTGGTCAAAACACCAATACGTTTGATTTGTTTGGTCATGAGTGCCTCTGGATCTGAGTTGTCAAATACGAATGTTTAAATAGACAAGCCACTTTTACTATATCGGCTTTCATATGGGATGCGGGGCCACCATAGGAAAAGCGATACAAGAGAGGGGACGAGCCCCTCTCTTTGCCGTAATCAGCGATTACTTGGCAGCGCCAGCGATGATCTGGGAGAAGTCGTCCACTTTCAGGGACGCACCACCGACCAGGCCACCGTCGATGTCCGGCTGACCGAACAGGTCGGCTGCAGTGGCGCCAGTGACGGAACCGCCGTACAGGATCTGTACTTTGGCAGCAACGGCGGCATCAAAACCGGCCAGGTACTGACGGATGTGAGCGTGAACGGACTGAGCGATCTCCGGAGTGGCAGTCTTGCCAGTACCGATGGCCCATACCGGCTCGTAAGCGATAACGGCGTTGTTGAAGGAGGCGATGCCGCAACGGTCGATAACGGCTTTCAGCTGGGTCTCAACCACGTTCTTGGTCACGCCGGCTTCGAACTGCTCCAGAGTTTCACCGATGCACAGAACCGGCACCAGGCCGCCTTTCTGGATCGCTTCGTACTTGGCAGCAACCACGTCGTCAGTCTCTGCGTGCAGGGTACGACGCTCGCTGTGGCCGACCAGAGAGTAGGTGCAACCAAAGGCTTTCAGCATGGAGGGGGCGTTTTCGCCGGTGAAGGCACCAGACTCGTGAACGTCAGCGTTCTGGGCACCGTAGGCAATCTTGCTGCCAGCGGTCAGTTGCTCAACCAGACCCAAAAAGATAACCGGCGGGCAGACGGCGACTTGCACAGAAGGATGAGCGGCAGCAGCCGGGGTCAGTCCTTTGATCAGAGCTTCTACAGAAGCCTTGGTGCCGTTCAGTTTCCAGTTACCCATTACCAGGTGCTGTCTCATCTTGTATATCTCCTAGGCATTTGATTGCGCGACATTATATGAATTGAACCGAGCCCAAGATAGCTGACCCGGCGGTAAATGACGTAATTTTTTTTCGCTTTCCTGATCCAAATCAGGAATGAAACGCTTGATCGCTCATTCGTTAACCTGCCCCCGCAAGCGAGCCCACCATACCCCAATCCATTCGTGGATGGCAGCTTCGGAATACATCAGATAACGCCCTTTGGGTAAATAACTGTAGAGGGGCTGGGGTACCTGGCTCTGCTTGGCGGTGTAGTCGGTGGGGGCCGGCACGGCCTTGAGTCCCTGACCCTGATAGAGGGCCATGGCACGCGGCAAATGAGTGGCCGAGCTGACCAGCGCCACCTCTTTTCCTTTCAGATGGCGACTGATACTGACCGCCTCATCATGAGTGTCTTTGTTGTTTTCAAACAACGTCATCCGCGCGCGGGGAATGCCGAGACTCTCGGCCATCCGGGCATTGACCTCGGCATTGGAGAGGGGATCTCCCGATACATAGCCCGAAAAGACAAGCTCTGCCTGCGGATACGCCTGGGCCAGCCGTACCCCCTCGAGGGTGCGAGCCAGTGCAATATTGTTTTGCCAGGAGCGCTCGGGCACCGCCGGATCGCTGACATGGCCATTGCCGAGCACCACGATGGCCTCGATGTTGGGATGCTTGCTCACCTCGAACGGCGGGTAGGTCTGCTCCAGCCCGCGGGCCAGTTCATAGCTCACCGGCCGCATCCCCATCAGCGCCACAATCAGCAGCGAGAGAGTGGCCAGCAGTTTGCCGGTTTTCTGAAAACGGGTGAACCAGAGTAGCAGCAGGGCGACCAGCAGCAGGGAGAGGGAGAAGGGGAGCGGCATCAACAGTTGACCCAGCCACTTTTTGAGCACAAACACGACAGACACTTCCTTGAGTTTTCAGCAAATTCGGGATGTGACAGAATACCTCTCTTTTTTGGGATAGCCACAGCCCTGTGGCGCTAATGTTGAGTTTCTCCTTGAAGCACGATCAGAGTTTTGACGGGCGCGCCGACAAGTTCGCCCGCAACATTTACGACTCCACCAAGGGGCGCATCCGCACCACCATTGTCTGGAGCGACATCGAAGCCTGCCTGGCCCGCCTTGGCAACCGTCCGCTGCGCATCCTCGATGCGGGGGGCGGTTTTGGCTATTTCGCCCAGAAGCTGGCGGCCATGGGTCATCAGGTGGAGCTGTGCGATCTGTCAGCAGAAATGCTGGAACTGGCCCGCAGCCAGATCGCCGAGAAGGGGCTGGAAGACAAAATCCGTCTCATCCATTGCCCCATTCAGGATCTGAAGCAACACGTGACCGGTACCTTTGATCTGGTGCTCTGTCATGCGGTGCTGGAGTGGCTTGCCGAGCCGCGCCAGACCTTGCTGGGTCTGTTCCCTTTCGTCAATGCCGGGGGCATACTGTCGCTGCTTTTCTACAACCGTCATGGTTTGCTGTTCCAGAGCCTGGTGGTGGGCAATTTTGACTATGTGCGCCTTGGTCTTCGCAAGAAGCGTCAGACAGCGCTTACGCCCACCAATCCCCAGCTGCCGGAGCAGGTCTATGACTGGATTGGTCGCGGGGGGCTGCGCATCATCGGCAAGACCGGGGTGCGGGTGATCCACGACTATATGCGTCACAAGCAGGATCAGGTGGAGAAGTTCGACGATTTGCTGGCCATGGAGCAGCAATATTGCCGTCAGGAGCCTTTTGTCTCCCTCGGTCGCTATATCCATGTGATGGCCCAGAAGCCGGCCAGCTGATTGCTCGAGGTTCACGTCAATGTGAACCATGTTTTCGATGCTACCGGATGTAGCCGCGCGCACGATTTTGCGCCCAATACAACAACGAGATGACAACATCATGATGAGTACATCCCGTACCCTGCCAGAGCGTTCTTTGCCGGAGCTAGTAGGGTGGGTCAGGCAGGAGGGGTTGGCGCTGAGCCTGCCGACCGACCGGCTGGCCTTTCTGATTGCAATCAAGACCCTGTCCGAAGATGAGTCGGACCTGTCGGAAGCGGCGCTGCACGATGCCTTTGGCTATGTCAGCAGCGCCTTCGGCCAGATGGACGAGACCCTCACCGGTCGAGCCAACAACGCCATCAACGATCTCATTCGCCAGCAGCTGCTGTCGCGTTTCAACACCGACATGGTGGCGGGGGAGAGCCTCTACCGCCTGTCGCGCCTGGGTGTGAGCATCGTCGACTTCTTTATGGATCAGCGTCAGGTTGACTCCATCAAGCTCTCCATTCTGCTCGAGCACCTGGCTTCCGAGCTCGACACCGCCCGCAAGGCGGCGCTTGAGACCAACACCCGCGAGCAGTGGGATGCCGAGGTGCTGCCGCGCCTCACCTTCTCGCTGGAAGAGACCCTGGGGCGGATCGATCTCACCCAGCGCGCCATGGATGAGCAGCAGAATCAGGTCAAAAGCGAGATTGCGGCCCTGCTGACCCAGAACTGGGTCGATGCCATTCACAGTTGCGAAAAGCTGCTGCACGAGACCGGCCAGACCCTGCGCGAGCTGCAGGATACCCTGGACGCTGCCGGCCACCGCCTGCAGGCGGGGCTGCTCAATATTCAGGAAGCGGCGCAGGGGCGCGACGATCTGTTCCACGTCGAGGAGCTGACTCACGCCTTGCAAGGTCGCCTTGACGTCATCACCAGCTGGGGTCAGCAGTGCATCGAGCTCTGGTCCCGCTACGACAGACACGTCCACAAATTTATCCGCAACGCCATCGACATGGACAAGAACCGCGCCTTCAGCCAGCGGCTGCGCGAGTCCATCCGCAATTTCGAGCAGCACAACTGGCAGCTGCGGGTGGCCGAAGAGCCCCGTCTGCTGGAGTTGCGCGACGAAACCATCGCCATCCATGACGAGGAGGTGACCGGTGAGGTGCCCCTCGAGATGGAGTACGTCGAGATGGTGGACATCAACCAGGAGCTGGCCGAGCGCATCGAGCGCTATCTGGCCCGCTACCCCGAGCAGGGCCAGCAGCTGGATCTGGCCGATGTGCTGCGGGAATACCTGCTGGACTACCCGGCTCATGCCCACTTCGATGTGGCGCGTCTTCTGATCGACCAGGCCGTGCGCCTGGGCCATGCCAGCGGCGAGCGCGAACTGCATCGCCAACCCGCATGGAAACCCATTAACCAAGCTGGATCCAAGGTTCAGGCCTATGTCATTGATCAATTCTGAGTTTCCCTTGCCGCTGCGCCTTGCAGAGGCGATTGCCAACCCCTTGTTTCCGCGCATCGATACCGCCTTGCGCTCCGGTCGTCACATCAGTGCCGACGAGTTCGAGCAGCATTCGGCGCTGGTCGAATATCACAGCGAGCTGGAGATCTTCTACGGTCGCTATCAGGTGGAGCTGATCAAGGCGCCGGAAGGCTTCTTCTACCTCCGTCCGCGCCCGAGCTCCGACATCGGTACCACTGTGCTCTCCGAGCTCGATATGCTGGTGGGCAAGGTGCTCTGCTACCTCTACCTGAGCCCGGATCGTCTGGCTTCGGAAGGGGTATTCGCCATGGCCGAGCTGCAAGAAGAGGTGCTGAGCCTCGCCGACGAGAAGCAGCTGCTGCGGATGGTCAACAGCCGCTCCGGCGGTACCGATCTTGACAAGAAGAAGCTGCTCGAAAAGATCCGTACCTCCATGCGTCGCCTGCGCCGCCTTGGCATGATCACCGCCCTTGGCAACGGGGATAAATTCCGGGTCAACGAATCGGTGTTCCGTTTCGCCGCCGACGTGCGCTCCGATGAAGATCCGCGCGCCGTTCAGCTGCGGATGATCCAGGAGGGTGAAGCCATCTTCCACGATGACGAAATGCCGAGCAGCGACTCGCTCTTTGATGACATCGAGGCGGATCTCGATGAAGAACAACTGGATCTGGAGGTATAACCGGTGCGAGGCAAGTTCAAATCCCTGACCATGGTCAACTGGAACGGCTTCTTTGCCCGGACCTTCGATCTAGACCAGCTGGTTACCACCCTTTCCGGCGGCAACGGCGCGGGCAAGTCCACCACCATGGCGGCCTTTATCGCGGCGCTCATCCCCGACCAGTCACTGCTGCATTTCCGCAACACCACGGAAGCGGGATCGAGCAGCGCCTCCCGTGACAAGGGGCTCTACGGCAAACTGCAGCGCGGCCACTGCTACTCACTTCTGGAAGTGATGAACAGCCGCGAACAGCGGATCTGGGTCGGCGTCCACCTCGAGCAGGTGGCCAACCGCGACAATAAGGTCAACATCACCCCGTTTGCGCTGGTGGATGTGCCGGAGAATCTGGCACCGACCGATCTGCTACTGGAGAAGCTCGATGGCGGCAAGGGGCGGGTACGCGCCTTTACCGATCTGAAAGGGGCGGCCGCCGAGCTGGGGGCGCTGAAAGTCGCCAAATTCAATACGGTGACCGACTATCACAACTTCATGTTCGAGTTCGGCATCACCCCGAAGAAGCTGCGTGACCAGAAGGATCGCGGCAAGTTCTATCGCCTGATCGAAGCCTCCCTCTACGGCGGCATCTCCTCGTCCATCAGCCGTTCCCTGCGCGAATATCTGCTGCCGGAGAACTCCGGGGTGCGCAAGGCGTTTGCAGACATGGAGGCGGCCATCTACGAAAACCGCCGCACGCTGGAAGCGATCAAGGAGACCCAGGGTCAGCGGGATCTGTTCAAGAACCTGATCACCGAGACCACCCACTATGTGGCGGCGGACTATGTGCGCAATGCCGCCGAGAAGAGCCGCCTCTCCGAGCTGGCCCTCAAGGCGCGCCAGGAGCTGGCCGACAAGCGCCGCATTCTGGCCGAAGAGAAACAGCGCGCCATCTATCTGGCCGACGAGGTGGAGCAGCTCACCAACCGTGAGAAACTGCTGACCGACGAGCTGGAGTCTGCCTCCGAGCATCTGGCCAAGGTGATGGCGGCTGTCAGCTTGCAGAAGAAGATCGAGATGTACCGCGCCGATCTGGCGGATCTCTCTGACAAACTCGAACAGCAGCAGGCGGTAGTGGAGGAGATCCACGGCCAGCTGCTGGAAGTGGAAGAGCGCAAGGAGCTGGCGCAGGCCGAGGTAGACAGCCTGAAGACCCAGCTGGCCGACTACCAGCAAGCGCTCGATATCCAGCAGACCCGCGCCATCCAGTACCGTCAGGCGGTGCAGGCCCTTGATGCTGCCCGCGAGCAGTGCGAGCTGCCGGGGCTGACCGCCGAACAGGCGAGCGACACCCTGCACCAGTTCCGCGCAGCCGAGCAGAGCCTCACCAGCCGGGTGCTGGGGGCCGAGCAACAGCTGGCACTGGCCAAGGCGGCTGTGGCCGAGCACGAAGCGGCGTTGGCGCTACTCTTGAGCATCGCTCCGGAAACAGTGCGCGAGGCTGCCTGGCCTACCGCGCAGGCGCTGCTCAAGCGTCACATCGAAGACAAGGCCCGTATTGCCCAGGGGCAGGGTCTTCGCGCCGCGCTGGCTCGCCTCGAGAAAGAGAGCGAAAGCCAGAAGAGTCTCTTCAAGCTGCGCGACGAGCTGCAGCAGGCCTCTGGCCAGCTGATTGCCAGCAGCGATGAGCTGGAGATCTTCCTCGAAGCCCAGCGTACCCGTCAGGAGGAGCTCTCCGAGCAGCAGGCCGAGGTGAACCAGCGCCGCGCCAGCCTCGAGCATCAGGGCACCCAGCTGGGCCGCGATATTGCAGATCTCAACAAGCTGGCGCCGCGCTGGCTGAAATCCTTTGAAAAGCTCGAGCAGCTGCGCGAGCAGAGCGGTTTGCCGCTCGCCACCGCCGAAGAGCTTTCGGCCGGTATGCAGACTGTGCTCGACAAGGAGCGCGAGTTCGAGCAGGAGAGCAACCGCATTGCTGCGCAGAAACAGGCGCTGGAGCTGCAAATTCGCAACCTGCAGCTGGGCGCTGGGGAGGCGGATCCCCGTCTTGCCCGCATCGCCGAGCAGGTGGGGGGCGTGCTGCTCTCCGATGTCTACGACGACATCTCCATTGACGATGCCCCTTACTACTCCGCGCTCTACGGTCCGGCCCGCAGCGCCCTGGTGGTGCTCGACCTTGAGGGGGCCATCGAGCGGCTGAAAAAGCTGGAAGATTGCCCGGAAGATATCTACCTCATTCAGGGCAACCCCGACTCCTTTGATGAGGATCTGGTGGAAGCGGACGAGCTGGGAGACGCCGTGCTGGTGCGCACCAGCAAGCGTCAGGTGCGCTTCTCCCGCTACCCCGAGCTGCCGCTGTTTGGCCGCGCCGCCCGGGAAAAGCGGATCGAGCAGCTCGACCTTGAGCGCGAAGGGCTCATCGAGGGTTACGCCAAGGCCGCCTTCGAGCAGCAGAAGTACCACCGTCTCTACGGTCACTTCCGCGACTTTATCGGCCAGCATCTGGATATCGCCTTCCGCCCCGACCCCGAAGCCGAAGTGCAGGCCAAACAGGCCGAACTGCGCGCGCTGCAAGGAGCCATCGGCGAGTGCGACAAGCAGCTGAGTGATGCCAAAGCGGCCGCCGCCCAGCTGACTCGCCATATCCAACTGGTGCAGGGGATGCTGCCCTTTGCCCACCTGTTTGCCGAGACAGAGCTGGCGGCTCGCCTCGAGGCGGCACACGCCGATGTGGAAGCGCTGAAACAGGCCGAAGCCTTTATCGCCAAACACGGCAAGTCGCTGGAAAAACTGGAAACCATGGTGCAGGTGCTGCGTCAGGATCCGCAGGATCTGGCCGTACTGCAGGCAGCTTACGATGAGGTGAGCGACTTGCTGGCCGAGCAGAAGCGCCGTTGCTACGCCCTCGATCAGCTGGTGGCCCGTCTGCCGCACTTTGCCTATCAGGATGCGCAAGACCTGCTGGGCAAGGCCTCCGAGATGAGCGAGCGACTCAAAGAGAAGCTGAAAGCGGCCGAGCTTGCCGCCCGCACCGCTGGCGAGCAGCACAAGCAGATTGCCCAGCGTCACACCGAGGCGTTGCAGCTGCGTACCGCGCTCAACTCCAGCGTCGAGGCCAAGCGCCAGACCCTGACCGAGTTTGAGCAGGAGCTGGCGGCCATGGGCCTGACCCTCTCCGACGATATGGAAGAGAAGGCGCGCGCCCACAAGAAAGAGATTGAAGAGCTGCTGATCCGCACCCGTTCCCGCCGCACCAGCGCCGAGGCCCAGTTGCAGGTCACCAAGCGCGAGATCGAATCCCTCGGCGGTCGTCTCAAGCTCGAAGGCAAGGATTACTACAGCGCCCGTAAATCTCTGGTGGGCCACAAGGCGAGCTGGTCGCGGGTGGTGCGGCTGGCGCGGGAGACCGACGTCGAGAAGCGCCTCAACAAGCGTGAACTGGCTTATCTGGACAGCGACGAGCTGCGCTCCATGTCGGACAAGGCTCTCGGCGCCCTGCGGGTGGCGGTGGCCCACGACGAGGCGCTGCGCGATGCGCTGCGACTGTCGGAGGGCAACCGCAGCACCGAGCAGAAGGTCGCCTTCTACGTGCAGGTCTATCGTTACCTCAAGGATCGCATCCGCAACGACATCATCCGCTCCGATGATCCGGTCGAAGCGATCGAGGAGATGGAGATCGAGCTGGCCCGTCTGGCCGATGAGCTCAAGCAGCGGGAAACCCACCTGTCGCTCTCCTCCCACGAGGTGGCGGCCAAGATCACCAACATCATCCGCCGCGAGCAGAACCGCATCCGGGTGCTCAACCAGGGCTTGCAGAACATCGCCTTCGGTCTGGTGCGCGGGGTGCGTCTCAACGTCAATATCCGCGAGGCCCACACCCGTCTGCTGACGGCGCTGGCCGATCAAACCGCCATGCACAACGATCTGTTCGCCGACAAGGAGCTCAGCTTCTCCGAGGCGATGGCCAAGCTGTTCCAGCGCCTGAACCCGCAGATTGAGCAGGGGGATCGCAGCTATCAGGTGATGGGTGACGTGCTGCTCGACTATCGCAACTATCTGGAGCTGGAGATCGAGGTGCAGCGCGGGGCCGATGGCTGGCTGCGGGCCGAGAGCGGCGCGCTCTCCACCGGTGAAGCGATCGGTACCGGTCAGGCCATCCTCTTGATGGTACTGATCAGCTGGGAGGAGGAGTCCCGCCGTCTGCGCGGCAAGGATATCGCCCCCTGCCGTCTGTTGTTCCTCGACGAAGCGGCCCGTCTGGATGGCAAATCCATCGCCACCCTGTTCGAGCTGTGCGAGCGGCAGGATATGCAGCTGCTTATCGCGGCGCCCGAGAACATCAGCCCCGAGAAGGGCACCACCTACAAGCTCATCCGCAAGGTGCAGGGCAAGCACGAGCACGTGCATGTGGTGGGCCTGCGCGGCTTCGGCTTTGCCGACGACAAGCTGATTGCTTGAGAAGTCTCTGGCCCATCCCGACAAGGGATGACCGGTAACTAGTTGAAAGGGAGGCATTTGCCTCCCTTTTTGCATGGAAGATATGGCAAAGTAGCCGCGCGGTCGCTGTTGCCTGACAACAAGGCGAGTAACATGATGAGTGCCTTGGAGCTATGGCAAGGTGAGGTCTCCGCCCGTGTCGCCAGCGTCACCGGCCGTATCGAAGAAGAAAAATTGCGCATAGCGAAAAGAAGAGAGGAGAGGGGAATGGTGCAATATATCCAGAAAGGGCTGCTGTTATCTCTTTGCCTGCTGCTGGCGGCCTGTAGCAGCCGTTATGACGAGAGCCACGGTGGCAGCTGGCGCGGTTATAGCGAGACCGGTTACGCCAGTTATTATGCCGACCGTTATCACGGCAAAAAGACTGCCAGCGGCGAGCTCTATCGCAACAATCTCAATAGCGCCGCCCATATGGAATTGCCCTTTGGCGCTATGGTGCGGGTCACCAACCTCGCCAACGGCAAGAGCGTAGTGGTCAAGGTCAATGATCGCGGCGCCTTGAAAAGGGGGCGTATTATCGATCTCTCCAAATCTGCGTTTAGCACCATCGGCAATATTCGTGACGGGATTATCAATGTAAAAATAGAGGTGCTCTAGGCTGGGGGAACCTGTTTATACACGAAAATGGATGTTGATGAATGATATTGGGAGGCTGACATCGACCAGTCAGCCTTTCGGTAGATAAAGATATAACATTGATTTGGATCAATATTTAATTCAGCTACAAATGGATTTGTTATCAATGGAAAAACTCGATGGTCGTGATTGATATTTATTTTAGCCTATCTCGCCTGTTTGGCCTTACTATGTGGCAAACGGAGGGATTAGTGATGATTATCTATGGTAAATACGGTGGAGCAGCGCTGAGAGCTGTTCATCTGATGGTACAGAATAATTACGGTCATGTCACCGCCTGGGATATGGCTATTGCTGAAGCATTTGGTGATGATATCAGTACAGGTAAATTTAAAAATAATCCAAAGGTCACGTTTCTGACTCTTTGCAGTCTTGGTTGTATCAGTTGCATCATGCCAGTTCATTATGTAGCTGCGACCAAAACCAGAGCATATGTGTTGGCTGCCATTGATTTATTGTCACACAAGGATATTACCAAACCGATCGATCCCGAGCAGTTATGGCTGGAGGTGCTCTCGGCCTGTAAGAGCGGCAAGGTTGTGAAGCATAACAATCAGATGGATGTCATTCTGACACTCTGGTATGCCGGTGTGCTCAATCCCGAGTGGGATAAGGATGCCATCAGGATAGACTATCGACGAATATAAAAAAGCCAAGATAATGAATACCTTGGCCATGAAACATCAATTGGTTCTGGTCAGGGATGCACTATCGGAGTGTGCGAATGGCTTGCCATACACCATTAGGTTGGTGGTTTGACTGTATTTGAGGAGATTTTTCTCTGAGAAGTCCAGAGTCATCGAGAAATCCGCGGTGGAATCATTAATGGTCATATAATTGCTTTCCGCAATACCGCGCTTGCCCGTCTTGAACTCGATTTTGTTACCCGCTTTGCCTTCAGTGACCACACAGACTGCACGAGGTATACAGTATGAGTTGTAAACAAGCTGATTGGTCTTGTCATAAATCAGATAACCGCGTTGGTCATGAAATTTCCCATTATCGCTTTTTCTGAATACTTCCTGCTTGTAATACATGGCTACCAGATATTGTTCGCTGGCATTTTTTGCATCGGCCGCCGGTTCAAAGGTGATGATTTCGTAAAAGGGTTCCACTGCTGGTCCCCCTTTTCCTACTTTGCTGCCCTCCTGGCCGGGTGCTACATCTACACCACCAGCATCGGTGCTTTTCCATGTGCCAGCCAACTGAGCTAATGGACCAAAATCCAGACCGTTGATAATAGTACTGGACTCTGCGTGAGCGAGCGTGGAACAGGTAATTAATGCTATGGGTAAGATAACTTTATTCATTGTGATAACTCCATCACTAATAATGACTTGCGAATAAATATGTTCAACAAAGTAATTGTTATAACGCACCAAGGGTGTGGTCAATGATATTGAGTGATGGTGATTTGTTTTTGTGAGGTATGATTTGTTTTTTCGTGGCTAAATAAATTTAATTTGATATAAGACAATGTTGGATTTTTTCATCGCGCTTCCTCAGATATATCGTGATAGAGATAAAGGAACGTTGACATGATGCGATGATTATTACGTCAACGGCGTGAATATTTCACCCAGCCCCATCAATTAAAGGCGATAGCCACTAACTCTGCGGTACCCTGACCCCTTTATCGAGATAGAGGCTGCTGTAGTGGGCGCGGTGGGTGACAAACATCACCTGATGGCGGCTGCCGTCGGAGAGGATAATAAAATCCCCCGCCTGAGCGGGGCTCTGCAAGGTAATCTCTTGCTCGGGGGCGGTCAGGCGATCGACATCTTCCCTGAAGGTGAGGGTGTAAGAGTACATATGGCGCTCCACTGCTGGCTCATATCAAACACTCAGTTGAAGGTAGTTGCTGGTAAGGATGGGCGCGGCGCCCGATTGGCGCTGTTAGACGAAATAGCGGTGATGAGAACGTGCGTGGTTTCAGCCGGGTTGTTTTGCTGATGTGCGCTTGAGGCGTTTACATCAAGGCCATTGGTATCAAAACGATGGTAAAGGGGCGAAAATCGGGATGAAAAAACCGCCAGCTGGCGGTTTTTCATATGCGGTGGGCCCTACTTCAGGGCCTTCTTCAGCTTCTTGATCTTGCCTTCATGCTTGGCAATTTTCTCAAGACGAGCGGCGATCTTCTTCTTGATCTCTTTCTTGCTTGCTTTGGCCATCGTGGCGCTCCTTTGCAGTGGGGACACATGAGGTGTCAGTGTGGGTCTTCCCTTTGACGTCTCAGAGTGCCACAGGGCTCCTTTGTGAACCAGCACTCTGTTGCTTTAATAGCCAGCTCGCTATAGCTGCAAGGGGCTGAGCCAGCGCAGTAGTTGCTGGCCAACCTGCGGGCTGGCGAGCAGGGCCATATGACTGGTGCGATAGACAATCAGGGTATGGGCGGGGAGGAAGGCAAGCTGATGGCGTGCTTCGTTGTGCTGGCCGAGGGCGCTGCGTAGCGGCACCAGTCCATCGCCAATCAGCCGGTCGGCCAGCAGGCTGCGCTTGGCGGCAGTGGTCGCGGCAATGGCATAGCAGTTGACGCCACCGGGCAAGGGGAGTGGGATGCGGGGATCGCGCAAGGGCGCGGCGGGATCGGGTATGGCTACCTCATCGATCACCTTGCCGTGGCGCAGATCCCTGATGCCTGCACTGCGCAGTCGTGCCAGCCTGACGAAGGGCTCGCTGTAGGCGGTGGCGGGCAGCAACTGCTCCAGCCAGTGACCGACATGTTCGAGCGGCGCGCCGTGGTGTGGTGTGCCGAGAAATATCAGGTTGGCAAGGTGCGCAGGCCAGGTGAGCCCGGCCTGGCTGGCATGGTGGCAGGCGCTGCGGGCAACCAGTCCGCCCATGCTGTAGCCCATTATCGTTATCTCTTTGAGCTCTCCCGGCCAGTGGGCGAGCAACTGCTCCAGCAACAGGGCAAGTTGCTGCCCGTTTTGTACGATGGGCAGGCCCGAGTTGTAGCGCAGGTAAAGAGGCTGATAGCCAAGCGCGTTGGCAAGTTGCTCCCCGTGATTGACCGGCTTGCCTTGATGCTCGGTCTGCCACTGCAGATCGTTCATGCAGAGGCCATGGATCATCAGCAGCACCCGTCCCTCGTGGGGTAGATCCTTTGGCATCGCCTGCCAATCGAGGGGCTTGCCCTGATAGCGCAGGGTCATGGGGGTGGCGAGGGCATTGTGGTGCTCGACCAGCTTGTCCCCCAATACGCCGTTGAGGGTGGCGATCAGGGCTGCACGTTTCGGGGTTTCGGGGATCTGGTGGGGCGGCGGAGTGGCTGGCAGGCGGCTGAGCAGATGGTTGATACCGCTGCCCAGGGTGTTGGCGGTGCCGTGTACCCCCTTGTAGACCAGCCCGGTGATCCCGGCTGTTTTTCCCTCATCCCGTCCCTTGAGCCCCATACCGCTCAGTACCGCCTGATGTACCGCTTCGGTGATCTCTACCGCGGCGGGCAGCACCAGAGTCAGCAGGTGCGCCAGCTCGCGGATATCCGAAAGATGCCAAGAAGAGGATGGCGATGGGTCTGTGGCGTCGGTCATGGCAAGCCCTTGTGAAAGCGGGTATCGCGTTGTCGTGCCGCGAAGAGCGCAGCGTATCTCTATATCAAACCAGCTTGCGCCCTTTGTAGCGGGTTTACCAGTACGGGCCATGCATGGCGGGGCTGATAAGAACCGCTTGCGAAGCCGGTCACGGTAATGACAGGGAAAATCACCTCTACTTCGTCATATGAAGCCACATGGAGAGGTGAGGATGTCGCTGTTTGATGAGATGCGGGTACAGGATTTGTGTGCACGGTTGCTCGATAGCCAGAACGGAAAGGGCTGCTCCCTTGAGAGTCGGCATGGCCGCGAGTTGAAGCATCTGTTGCAGGCAGTGGCCGGGATCAAGCCGGTTGGCCGAGGTGCTCATTATGCGTTGACCGACGCGGGGCGGACTTATCTGACCGGACAACTGGCACGGGCTGCGCCCCCCGAACCGGACAAGGGGGAGCAGCTGCAACGAATGGGAGTGAGTTTGCCTGCACGGCTCAATCAGGCCTGCTTTTATGCCCTCTGGCAGGGGGACAGCAAGCATCCGCGGTCAGCATCCCTTGCCGCGCCACTGCTTGCGGAATTGTCGCTCACGCAGGATGAGGTGATCCGCATCCGTACCCTCGAACCGCTCTCACTGGTCGATCTGCAGGGTCAGCAGCACGATATGACTGCAATGATGGCGTTGTTGGGAGAGTTGGCGTTGCCGGAGCGGACTCTGGACACGCTGGCTGCCATCGGCTGGCAAGGGGGGCGGGTCATTACGGTGGAGAACAAGGGGGCCTTTGTCGACTACCCGCTGCAACCTGGGCAACTGCTGCTTTTTGCCCCCGGTCGCAATACCACCCTGGCCAAGCAGCTGATCCCGCTGCTGCCTGCGGGCGTGCAGTGGGCACATTTTGGCGATCTCGATCAACGGGGTATCGATATTGCCGTCGAGCTGGCGCGTGAACTAAATCGACCGGCCATGCTCTGGCTTCCCTGTGAGTTGCAACCTTACCTGGATCACTACGCCCGTCCGGTACGCACCTTTGCGACGGACAGTGGCAAGGTGCCCTGGCGTGTGACGACGCAGGCTGATCAGGTTGATGGTCATGGCACGCCGGCAGGTGTTCCCTGGCTCGATAAACTGATCACAGACGGGACTTGGCTGGAGCAGGAGGTTTTGATTCTGGCCCCTCACTGGCGGAGCTGGTCATTGGAAGAGATGGGCAATCAGGGGTGAAACGGGGAGCCCGCGCTCCCCGTCATTTCGTGGTCAGCTGTTTACTTGGCGTTGATGGGCCCCTTGGTGCCGGCATCATTATCGACCCAGCCATCTTCACCCTTGATGCGGCGATCCCCCTGAATGGTGTAGATGACCATGCCATCCTTGAACACCAGCGCGCCATCGGATTTCTTGGCATTGACCTTCTTGTCGTTGACCCACACCTGATCCTTGCCATCGATGCGGATATTGGCCACGGTGGCGCCGGTTTGGGGGAAGGTGGCGATCCAGTTGCCCGTATAGGGGCTGCCGCTGGTTGCCGCGGCCGGAGCATTGCCAACACCGGCAGCCGCGTTCTCAGCCTTGGTTTTGTTGATATCGCAGCCATTGAGCTCGCTCACCTGAGTGCAACCCGAGCGCTCCAGCTTCTGCTCATAGCTCAGATTCAGACCGCCCTCCGCGGCCGGGGCGGCCGTGCCAAATCCCGCCTTGGCATTTTCCGCTTTGGTTTTGTGAATGTCACAGCCCTGCGCCTCGGTAACCTGGGTACAACCGGATCGCTCCAGCTGCTCGGCATATTTGGCACTGATGGCGTGGGCTGGGGCTATACCGAGCAGGGTCAGGGTGATGAGCAGAGCAGCATTCCTGGACATAGATAATCCCTCAAAGATGTAAGTCATGCAGGTTCATCCGCGCAGTTGCGGTCGTGAACGTCGGCCTCTCCTGAGCATCCGAGACAGATGCGCAGCTGGCGTATTCACGTTAGCACCTTGGGCCAACCGCGCCCAGCGATGTTGCCGGAAGATAAGGCGAGAGGTGATACGGGAGTGCAGGGGAGGCGAGATGGCCGAGACATTTCTGCAGAAGAGGTCGTAACAAAAGATCAAGTCGCTGCACGGCATTATCATAATGATAACGACAGCCTCGCTGATATCATTTCAGCCCTTGAAACTGACCTTTGATGATAATTCTCACCGACGCAGGGATATTGCCTCTGATTATTATCACCTTGCTATTTATCGCTTGGCCACCCTATCCATCCTTTTATGGAATAAACCGCTGAAATAGCCGCTGATTTTGTGGGTGACATCACACACTTTCGCCATTTATTAATATCTGCCTGCATTTTATTGGTTTGGCATGGTTATTGATTGCCTCATATCGACGCTAACCGACGCGCTCACCCACAACCGGGATGCTGGTGACATCGTGAGTGAAAGGGGAGCTATCCATATCTCATCCAATGATTGGGGCGAACGATGAAAGCAGTTAACGAATTAATCAAAGAGATCAGAGCACTCAAATCCAACTTGCATGAAAAAGATTTTCTGCTGACCTGGGAGCAAACCCCTCAGGAGCTGGAGCTGGTATTGAAACTGGCCGAATCACTCAAGACCCTGCGCGCCGAAAATATCTGCACCAAACTGTTTAACAGCGGGCTCGGTATCTCGGTTTTCCGCGATAACTCCACCCGAACCCGCTTCTCTTACGCCTCTGCGCTGAACCTGCTCGGCCTGGCCCAGCAGGATCTGGATGAGGGCAAATCCCAGATCGCCCATGGCGAAACCGTCCGTGAAACCGCCAACATGATCTCGTTTTGCGCCGATGCCATCGGGATCCGTGACGACATGTTCCTCGGTGCCGGTAACGCCTATATGCGCGAAGTGGGCGCCGCATTGGATGAAGGGTTCGAGAAGGGAGTGCTGCCCCAGCGTCCGGCGCTGGTCAACCTGCAGTGCGACATTGATCACCCGACCCAGTCCATGGCTGATCTCGCCTGGTTGCAGGAGCACTTTGGCAGCCTGGAGAGCCTCAAGGGCAAGAAGATTGCGATGACCTGGGCTTACTCCCCGAGCTACGGCAAGCCGCTCTCCGTGCCCCAGGGCATCATCGGTCTGATGACCCGTTTCGGTATGGACGTGACCCTGGCCCATCCGGAAGGGTATGACCTGATCCCGGACGTGATCGAAGTGGCCAAGGAGAATGCCAAGGCCTCCGGTGGCAGCTTCCGTCAGGTCACCTCCATGGAAGAGGCGTTCAAGGATGCAGATATCGTCTATCCCAAGTCCTGGGCCCCCTACAAGGTGATGGAGCAGCGCACCGAGTTGCTGCGCGCCAATGACCACGCCGGCCTCAAAGAGCTGGAGAAACATTGCCTTGAGCAGAACGCCAAGCACAAGGATTGGCACTGCACCGAGGAGATGATGAAGCTCACCAAGGGTGGCGAAGCGCTCTATATGCACTGCCTGCCGGCCGATATTTCCGGTGTCTCCTGCAAGGAAGGGGAAGTAACCGAAGGGGTATTCGAGAAATACCGTATCGCCACTTACAAAGAGGCGAGCTGGAAGCCCTATATTATCGCCGCCATGATCATGGCCCGTAAATTCTCCGCCCCGGCAGAAACCCTGGAAAATCTGATTAAAGAGGCGCAAAAGCGGGTGAAATAAATAACGGCAGGGCAGGGTGAAGATTCATCCTGCCCACACTGTTGAACCCATTATTTTGAGTTTTCTCTCCGTGGTATCTGAATCACGGATCTCCCGGCGAGGCAGCTCTTTGTCAGGTAACGTCTAGTGAGGTAAGCATGTCCCAATTTTCTTTGAAGATGGATATTGCCGATAACCGCTTTTTTACCGCCGAGCCATCACCGCTGTTTTCTCGCGCCGAAGCACAAAAGGCTCGCGCTTTTCATAAAAAACTGGCCGGTTATGAACCGACCCCATTGTGCGACCTGAAAGATCTGGCCGCCTATATCGGGGTGAAAAATATATTGGTCAAGGACGAGTCAAAGCGTTTTGGCCTCAACGCCTTCAAGATGCTGGGTGGCGTCTACGCCATCGCCAACCTGCTCTGTGAAAAGTACGGGGTGGCCATCGAGGATTTCTCCTTCGATCTCATCAAACGCACCATCAAGGAGCCGATGACCTTCGCCACTACCACAGATGGCAACCATGGTCGCGGCGTTGCCTGGGCCGCCAAGCAGGTGGGTCAGCATGCGGTGGTCTACATGCCCAAGGGCTCGGCGCAGGAGCGTGTGGATCACATCCTCAATCTCGGTGCCGAGTGCATCGTCACCGACATGAACTACGACGACACCGTGCGCCTGACCATGAAGATGGCCGAAGAGCGCGGCTGGCACATAGTGCAAGACACCGCCTGGGAGGGGTACACCAAGATCCCGACCTGGATCATGCAGGGTTACTCCACCCTGGCCGACGAAGCGGTCGAGCAGATGCAGGATATGGGCATCAAGCAGCCGACCCACGTGCTGCTGCAAGCCGGGGTCGGGGCGCTGGCGGGCGGAGTGCTCGGTTATCTGGTGGACTGCTTCGGGGCGAAAAATCTGCACAGCATCATGGTCGAGCCGGATCAGGCCGACTGCATCTACCGCTCCGGCGTGGCGGGGGAGATGGTCAACGTGGGGGGCGACATGCGCACCATCATGGCCGGTCTCGCCTGTGGCGAACCCAATCCGCTTGGCTGGCCGCTGCTCAAGAGCTGCACCACCCAGTTTATCTCCTGCCACGACAAGGTGTCGGCATTGGGCATGAGAGTGCTCGGCAACCCCCTTGGCAATGATCCGCGCATCATCTCCGGTGAGTCCGGCTCGGTCGGTACCGGCGTGCTGGCGGCAGTACGTCACCACCCGGATCGCGCGGCGCTGATGGCGCGCCTCGGGCTAAGTCGCGACTCCGTGGTGCTGATCATCAACACCGAAGGGGACACCGATGTGACCCACTACCGGGAAGTGGTGTGGGAAGGCAAGCATCCTGCCTGCGATTAACCCCGGCTGTGAGTAATCCCTGCGAGAGCAGAGACACGAATTGAAGCATTGATCGCGCCTCGCCAACGGGGTGCGGTAACGGGCACAGGGCGCTGCCGACGAACAGGCCGCGCACTCTCAGTTGTTATGGAGAATCACAATGAGCAAGCAAATTCCGTTTGAAATGGTGTTGGAGAAGGCCTACCAGTACAAGGCCGAGATGAGTCAGTTCCTGCGCGACATGATCGCCATCCCGAGCGAGAGCTGCGATGAAGAGCGCGTCGTGCTGCGTATCAAGCAGGAGATGGAGAAGGTTGGTTTTGACAAGGTCGAGATCGATCCCATGGGCAACGTACTGGGCTATATCGGCCACGGCCCGCACCTGATCGCCATGGATGCCCACATCGATACCGTGGGCGTCGGCAACATGGCCAACTGGAAGTTTGACCCCTATGAGGGGATGGAAGATCACGAGATCATCGGTGGCCGGGGCGCATCCGATCAGGAAGGGGGCATGGCCTCCATGGTCTATGCGGGCAAGATCATCAAGGATCTGGGGCTGGAAGATCAGTACACCCTGCTGGTGACCGGTACCGTGCAGGAGGAGGACTGCGACGGTCTCTGCTGGCAGTACATCATCGAGCAGAGCAAGATCCGCCCCGAGTTCGTGGTCAGTACCGAGCCCACCGACTGCCAGATCTACCGTGGCCAGCGCGGCCGCATGGAGATCCGCATCGATGTGCAGGGGGTCAGCTGCCACGGCTCCGCACCGGAGCGCGGTGACAACGCCATCTTCAAGATGGGCCCCATCCTTGGCGAGCTGCAGGAGCTGAGCCACAACCTCGGCAATGACGACTTCCTCGGCAAGGGTACCCTGACCGTCTCCGAGATCTTCTTCACTTCGCCGAGCCGCTGCGCCGTGGCAGACAGCTGCGCCGTCTCCATCGACCGCCGTCTCACCTGGGGTGAGACCTGGCAAGGTGCGCTCGACGAGATCCGTGCCCTGCCTGCGGTGCAAGCCGCCGGTGCCGAGGTCTCCATGTACCAGTACGATCGTCCGGCCTACACCGGTCTGGTCTATCCGACCGAGTGCTACTTCCCGACCTGGAAGGTGGAAGAGGATCACATCACCGTCAAAACCCTCTCCAAGGCTTATCGTGAGCTGTTCAACAAGGAGCCGGTGGTGGACAAGTGGACCTTCTCGACCAACGGGGTCTCCATCATGGGTCGCCACGGTATTCCGGTCATCGGTTTTGGCCCGGGTAAAGAGCCGGAGGCCCACGCACCGAACGAGAAGACCTGGAAAGAGCACCTGGTCAAGTGCGCCGCCATGTACGCCGTGATCCCCATGCTCTATCTGGCCGAGCTGGACAATTAAGGGGGCCGCCGGGCGGTGACTCTCATCACCGCCCGGCTGTTGCAAGTGCCCCGTCTCCATTGAGGCGGGGCTTTGCTGTTTGAAGTGATGTTCGAGGTGGTGGGGATGAAACGGCTGATCAAAAACGGTGTGCTGGTCGATGCGCAGGGTGAATATCGTCAGGATCTGTTGATCGATAACGGGGTGATCCGCGCGCGAGCCGCCGCTATACAGCCCGATGGCGAGACCGACGTGATCGATGCCTGCGGCTGCTACGTGATGCCGGGTGGCATCGACGTCCATACCCACTTCAACATCGATGTGGGCATTGCCCGCAGTTGCGATGATTTTTTCAGCGGTACCCGTGCTGCCGCCTGTGGTGGCACCACCACCATCGTCGATCACATGGGATTTGGCCCGGCGGGGTGCAATCTGCATCACCAGCTGGCCCGCTATCACGACTATGCCGCCGATCAGGCGGTGATCGACTACAGCTTTCACGGCGTTGTCCAGCATGTGGATGACGCCATCCTCCACGAGATGGCCGCCATGGTGCAGGAGGAGGGGATCAGCAGCTTCAAGCTCTATCTCACCTACCAGTACAAGCTCGGAGATCACGATGTGTTGCGCGCGCTGGCCCGCCTCAAGGAGGTGGGGGCGCTTGCCACCGTCCATCCCGAGAACGATGCCGCTATCGCGGCGCGCCGCGCGGCCCTATTGGCCGCCGGTCACCATGAACCCTGGTATCACCCGCAAAGCCGCCCACTGGAGTGCGAAGCCGAGGCGGTGGCCCGGATGATCAATCTGGCGGGGCTCGCGGGCAATGCGCCGCTCTATATCGTCCACCTCTCCAATGGCTTGGGACTGGAGTATCTGAAACTGGCGCGTCGTCAGGGTCAGCCGGTCTGGGTGGAGACCTGCCCGCAATATCTGCTGCTCGATGAGCAGTGTTATTACAAGGAGAACGGGGTCGACTATCTGCTGAGCCCGCCGCTGCGCTCGCGCCGCGAGCAGGACAAGCTGTGGGTCGGTATCGCTGCGGGTGACATCGACACGGTGGCGACCGATCACTGCAACTTCTCTCACGCCCAGCGCATGACCCTCTCGGGGGGCGATTTCAGCCGCTGCCCCAATGGTTTGCCCGGGGTCGAAAACCGGATGCAGCTGCTGTTTTCCCACGGGGTACTAGGCGGGCGCATCTCGCCGTCGCGCTTCGTGGCACTCACCAGCGCCAACCCGGCGCGCCTGTTTGGCCTCTGGCCGCGCAAGGGCAACCTGCAAGCGGGGTCTGATGCCGATCTGGTGATCATGGATCCCCGCGGTGACACCCTGATTTCTCACCCACTGCTGCATGACAACGGCGACTACAGCCCCTACGAGGGGATGCATTGCCCCGGCCGGATCAGGATGACCCTCAGTCGTGGCGAGATAGTCGCTCGCGACGGCGAGTTTCTGGGGCGGCGTGGTCATGGTCGGTTTTTGGCCAGAGCGCCCTTCGATCCGCTGCTGGGCGAAGCGGCCCGAGAACAGCAATCAGCACAGTGATAGACAGAACAACCGAGCCGGTATGACGCCGGCCCACCCTTATCATCGGAGAGCACAAGATGAAACAGCGTATCGTACTTGCCCTGGGGGGCAATGCTCTGGGCAACAACCTGCCCGAGCAGATGAAGGCGGTGCAGAGCACGGCGGGCACCATTGCCGACCTGATCGCCCAGGGGCACGAGGTGGTGGTGACCCACGGCAACGGCCCGCAGGTAGGGATGATCCAGCAGGCGTTCGAAGTGGCGGCCCGCCACGAGCCAAAATCCCCCCATCTGCCGATGTCGGTCTGCGTGGCCCTGAGTCAGGGTTATATCGGCTATGACCTGCAAAATGCCCTGCGCGAAGCCCTGCTTGAACGCGGCATCCACAAGCCGGTCGCCACTCTGGTGACCCAGGTTGAGGTAGATAAAAACGATCCCGCCTTCCTTGACCCGAGCAAACCCATCGGCGGTTTCTTCAGCAAGGAAGAGGCCGAGGCGCTGATGGCCAAGGGCGAGCGGCTCAAAGAGGATGCCGGTCGCGGCTATCGCCGGGTAGTGGCATCCCCCAAACCCGTCGATATCATCGAGAAAGAGACCGTCTCAGCGATGCTGGCCGCCGGTCAGGTGGTGATCACCGTCGGTGGCGGCGGCATTCCGGTGCTGCGGGAGGGCAATCACCTGCGCGGTGCCAGTGCGGTGATCGACAAGGATTGGGCCAGTGCCAAGCTGGCGGAACTGATTGACGCCGACATGCTGATCATCCTTACCGCGGTAGAGAAGGTCGCCATCAACTTCGGCAAACCCGATGTGCAGTGGCTCGATCAGCTGAGCGTGGGAGATGCCCAGTGTTTTATCGAGCAGGGGCAGTTTGCCAAGGGATCCATGCTGCCCAAGGTGGAGGCGGCGCTCTCGTTCGCTACCTCCATGCCGGGGCGCAAATCCCTGATCACCTTGCTGGAGAAGGCCGCCGACGGCATTGCCGGCAAGACGGGAACCCTTATCTGCCGCTAGGCGTTCCAGCTCGGGTTGCGTGTGATTGCGGGGGCCGACGGCCCCCTTGTTCATTTCGGGGCGACCATGGTCAGCGGAGGATGAGCGGCGTAAGATGGCCGCCTTCAAGCGCGGGCAAGAGGCCGAGAACAGACCCGGCGCAATGAGTGACAAGAGGTGAGTAACAAGCAAATGAGCGGAAAGATCAATATGGCGGCGCTGGTGGGATTGATCCTGCTCACCGCCATCTGGAGTTACAGCTGGATCGTGATGAAGCAGGTGATGCTTTACGCGGGGGCCTTCGAGTTCACCGCCCTGCGCTGCTTGTGCGGATCTCTGGTTCTGCTGCTGGTATTGGCCCTGCGCGGGCGCCGTTATCTCAAACCCACCCCGTTTCGCTATACCCTCGCCATCGCCCTGTTCCAGACCTGCGGCATGGTGGGGTTGGCCCAGTGGGCCCTGATCAGCGGCGGGGCGGGCAAGGTGGCCATTTTGAGTTATACCATGCCGTTCTGGGTGGTGATCTTCGCGGCGCTCTTTCTCGGCGAGCGGATGCGCAAGCTCCACTATCTGGCAGTCGGGGTGGCTGCCTGCGGGCTGCTGCTGGTGATCGAGCCCTGGCAATTGCATCTGGATTCCATGAAGAGTGCGCTGCTGGGGATTGCTTCCGGCATTTGCTGGGGGATTAGCGCCATCATCGCCAAGCGGATGTATGCCCGCCATCCCGCGGTGGATCTGATGTCCCTCACCACCTGGCAGATGATCTACGCCACCATGGTGATGGCCGTGGTGGCGGCGCTGGTGCCGGAGCGACCCATCGACTGGCAGCCCTATGTGTTTGGCGCGCTCGCCTACAGCGCCATCTTCGCCACGGCGCTGGCCTGGAGCCTCTGGCTGTTCGTACTGAAAAAGCTGCCGGCAGGGATCGCCAGCCTCAGCACCCTGGCGGTGCCGGTGAGCGGCGTGCTGCTCTCATGGTGGCTGCTTGGTGAAAATCCGGGGCCGGTGGAGGGGAGCGGTATCGCCCTTATCGTGCTGGCGCTTCTCGTCATCAGCCGCAAGGGCAAGCGCTCTGTGGTGTCGGTGGCGGGGGAGACTCGCATCAAGCATGGTTGAGTGGTGACTGGGCTGCCAGTGGCACGATAAACGGCACTCAAAAGAGCCCGCGACAGGGGACCAACCCCTCGTTACAATGGCGTGGTTTGACTGTGCTGGAGCACAGGTATCTGATTTATTGTGATTATTTCAACGAACCTAACGGCAAGGATGAGACCGTATGATGACGCTGGTGTGGTTGGCTGTAGGCCTGGTGTGTCTGGTGGTGGGGGCCGAATCTCTGGTGCGGGGCGCATCTCGCCTCGCCACCATGATGGGGATATCGCCACTGGTGGTGGGATTGACCATAGTGGCCTTTGGGACCAGTGCTCCCGAGCTGGCTGTGAGCATCCAGTCTGGCCTCGAGGGGCAGGCAGGGATCGCAGTGGGAAACGTGGTCGGCAGCAATATTTTCAACGTGCTGTTTATTTTAGGTATTTCGGCACTGATCGTACCGTTGACCGTCTCCCAGCAACTGGTACGTCTCGACGTTCCCTTGATGATAGTGGTCTCTTTTCTAGTGTTGTTGCTGGGCTACGATGGCCGTATTGCACCACTGGAAGGGGCGCTGCTGTTTGCCGGCATCATCGCCTACACCGTGTTTCTCTTTGTCCAGAGTCGACGGGAAAACAAAGCGGTGCAGGCGGAGTACGAGCAGGAGTTTGGTACCCGTGAAGCGAGTACGGCGGGCAACTGGTTGCGCAATCTGCTCTTTATTGCCGCAGGTCTGGGTCTGCTGATCCTCGGCTCCCGCCTGCTGGTTGGCAGTGCGGTTGAGATTGCACACTACTTCGGGGTGAGCGATCTGATCATCGGCTTGACCATAGTGGCGGCCGGTACCTCCTTGCCCGAAGTGGTGACCTCCATCGTCGCAGCCCTGCGCGGGGAGCGGGATATCGCTGTGGGGAACGTGGTGGGCAGCAATATCTTCAATATCCTCTGCGTGCTGGGGCTCACCTCCATCGTCACTCCCGGTGGGCTTGAAGTGTCGGCCACCGCCCTTCAGTTCGATATTCCGGTAATGATTGCGGTGGCGCTTGCCTGCCTGCCCATCTTCTTTACCGGTTACACCATCGCCCGCTGGGAAGGGGCGCTGTTTCTGGCCTACTACATCGGCTACACCTGCTGGCTGATCCTCCACGCCACGTCCAGTCCGCTGCAAGGTCAGTTCAGTGCAGCGCTAACCGGTTTTGTGTTGCCGCTCACCGCCATCACTCTGGTTGTGCTGGCGGTGCGAGCCTGGCGATTGCAACGAACCCGGTCGTGATGCAGGTTCTCCTGATGTAAAGGAGCTGCATCAACCGACAGGCCGAAAAAAGCCCCACCATCATGGTGGGGCTTTTGCTTGGTGCTGAACTTGGTGCTGAAGAGGGACGCGAAGCGCCGTCATCGGCGCTGGGCCAGATGCATCATGGCTTCCAGCACGGCACCGCCGATGGCGCGAGCCTTGTCCGATACCGTAGTGGCATCGGCCCGCTCGCCTCTGGGATCGATGTCACCGATCTTGAAGCCGACGGTGACCTCGATGCCATCGCTGAGCAGACCTCGCACCATGCCGGAGAGCGGCGCGATAATAGGGGCGTCACCCACATGGGCGATCACATCCCCCTCCTGCACCAGATCACCGAGCTTGATAATGCTCTTCATCACGCCGGGGGCGGGGGCGCGCACCACCCGGCGGGCGGAGTGCCCCTCGATCACCCCGGGAATGCCGGTATTGGGCTGGGCGGGGCCCTGATAGATGACACGGCCCAGATGATGGCCGCGGTTGGTCTCAATGACCGCATCACAGTCGCGTCCCGCCTCAAATCCCGGGCCAAGGGCCACCGTAATGGGGGCCATCTCCTTGTGGGTGCCGAGATTCTGCTTGGCGAGGATGGCATCCACCAGATAGCGGGGCTTGAGCTCGGCGAGGGTGGTGCAGTCGGGGTCAACCAGCAGCGGAATGATGCCCCGATCCAGCAGCTCGAACGCTTGCTCAACGCTCTCGACCCGCTTGGCGCGCACACCCTCGACACTGGTTTCGCCATCGAACATCCCTTGCGCGAAGGCGACGGTGCGGCGGATCACCGTGGGCTTGTCGAGATCCAGCATCACCACCTTGAAGCCGGCATTGTGCAGGCGCAGCGCCACCCCGGTGGCGATATCGCCGGAGCCGCGCATCACCACCAGCTGATCCCGCTTGAGGCGCACATCATCCTGCATCAGCCCACCCGATTTGCCGTTTTTCACCTGCAGCAGCTCGGCGAGGATGCTGATGGCGATCTCCTCGGGGGTTTCGGCACCTATGTTGTAGCCGATGGGGGCGTGCAGCCGCTGCAGTTGTTCCTGGCTCACCCCTTGCTGGCGCAGCGCCTGGGTGAAGGTCTGTACCTTGCGCTTGCTGGCGAGCAGCCCCAGATAGGCGAGGGGGCGATTGATGAGCCGCTCCAGCGCCTCCTTGTCCTGATGGTTGGTGGCGATGATGACGAAGTTGGCGGGCTCGATGGCCAGCGCCTCGATCACCGCGCTGATGGTATCGGCCTGTTTGAGATGGGTGCCGGCGGGGAAGTGATCGGGGTTGAGGCTCCCTTCAAAACAGTCGCCCACATGGATATCAAAACCCAGCGGTGCGGCGGCATGGGCCAGCGCCCGGTTGACGTGACCAGCACCAATGAGCACCAGTCGGGGGCGCAGGCCATAGACATCGATATAGACCGACATGGCGCCGCCGCAATCCGACCCTACCGCATGTTCACCGTTACGGGCCATCCTGCCATGGATGATGCGCGGCTTGCGCTCGGCAATGGCGGCCATCGCTTCCTCGATCACCAGCCGCTCGATCATGCCGCCGCCGATGGTGCCGAGGATCTGGCCATCGGCCATCACCAGCATCTGGGCCTGATGGCGCGGGGTGGAGCCCCGGCTCTCGATGATCTGGGCCATGGCAAACGGCGTGTTCTCCTGTTCCAGTCGGGCTGCGTGTGCAAACAGATTCATAAGGTACCTCTTCTTATCCTTAAACCATCATGGGCGAGGCGGCTGAGCCTCATCCTGAGCGAAGTAACCGAGTGCGTGGCGAATGGGCTGTGGCTCGCGAACCGCCCCCTGCCAGATGGCATGGATCTCGGGGTGGCGGCTATGCAGCTTTATCAATTCATCGAGCCACGACGCCTCATTTTGATAATCCCCATTGATAAACCAGATCCGGCGCGCCCTGGCCGGGGTGCCCTTGAACAGCCCCTCGGGGTGGCAGAGCAGCTGGTGAAACAGGGCCCAGTCGAGGGGGTCACCGGCCTCTATCCCGCACAGGGCCTGAAGCTCTGCCCAGCGGTGGATCTGCTGCGGGTCGGCCTTGGCCCCCACCATGGCGCCGCCTGTCAGGGCGATTACCCAATCACTGCTCTGGGGAATGCAAGGTTCGTGCAAAGCGGGCACTTTCAATAACTTGTGATGGGCGCCATCCGCTTCGACCATGATCAGATCGAAGCGCTGCTGCCCCTTGATGAGATCAATCTGCTGGGGTGTGGGGCCGGCCACCTTGCCGGTGCGCTCGTCGAGATGGCTGAACAGGGCAACCAGCGCCGGGCCATCCGGTAGCGCCTGACAGCGGGTAAGTTGACGAACGGGATCCGTCTCGATAATCAATTCCCGATAGTGTGACGGGGCAGGCAGAAACATCCGGGTGGTGGTGGTAATTAGCACCCTTTTACCCTGTTGATAAAAATATTCCGCCAGCCAGAACAGGGTGCTGGTTTTTCCACCGGCGCCGCAGAGGCTAATTAAGGTGGTATGGCTATCAATATTTTTGGTGAGCGGGTTTAATAGCGGATCTATATCTGGAAATGCGACAGCAACAGCGTGTGGGTGCGACATAATGACGACCAAAATAAATATCGAAGGGAGTGGGAAACAACGTTGCCAGGAACAAGTGCAGTGTGACTGTATAATAACGGCGGCGGGTTTATCTTCCCGAATGGGTACCTGGAAAATGATGCTACCTTATTGCCAGGGGACAATGCTTGATGCAAGTCTCAAAAATGCCCTGGCTTTTTGTCAGCGGGTTATTCTGGTGGTGGGCCATCGTGGCGAGGAGCTTCAAGCCCGCTACGGATCACGGCCGGATATTGTTGTCGTGCACAATCCCGACTATCGGCAGGGGCTGGGCAGCTCCATCCGCTGCGCCCTGGCGGCCAGTGACGCTGACTACCTCTTTATCAGCCACGGGGATCTCCCCTGTATCCCGCGCGATGTCTATCAACAGCTCTGGCAGGCACGGGGCTGTGAGGCTCTTTTCCCCACCTGGCAGGGGGAGGCGGGCCATCCGGTGTTGCTGCCAAAATCCCTTGCCCGCGAGTTGGCAGCGGCCCCGGTGCAGTCGTCGGTACGGCGCTGGTTGCACGGGCATCCGCACCGTATGGTACCCGTCGACAGCCCCGCCATCCTGTTTGATGTGGATACCCCGGAGCGCTATCAGGCGCTGCTGGGTGGCATTCTTGAAAATGAGAGCGAGCCCACGAAATAACCCGGTTTAAAAAGATAACGGGGAGATAAATGGCGTATCAAAGTGATATTTCTCGCACTTGATCTGATAGGGCGAGTTCTTTTTGAACTGCTCATTAAGTAAATTCCAGAGTGATTGATAACTACTCGCAATACCCATAATGGTGGCATCGTAAATTCTCTCCATTAATTGGAGCTGTCTCACGCTTTTACCGTAAAAAATAGTTTTGTAACTGTAGTGGCCTGATTGTTGCTCTTCTCCTTGCCAAGGGGGAACACCTGTGCGGGATACCCCATTTATTCATGCTGCCAATGGGCAGAACAGCTGCAAGGAGATAGCCATGGGCGATATTATGCGACCCGTTCCGTTCAAGAATCTGCTGACCCGTATTTTTGCGGAATATAAAGAGAGTCAGAGCATTTTCGGTATTCCCGCCGCGCAATTCTATCGCAAGCAGGACGAGCGCAAGATCAAGGTGTTCGGTGAAACCTGCGAGACCCCCATTGGCCCGGCAGCCGGCCCCCATACCCAGTTGGCCCAGAACATCGTCACCTCCTGGCTGACCGGCGGGCGCTTTATCGAGCTCAAGACGGTGCAGATCCTTGACCGTCTCGAACTGGAAAAGCCCTGCATTGATGCCGAAGACGAGTGCTTCAACACCGAGTGGTCCACCGAGTTCACCCTGCCCAAGGCATTCGACGAGTACCTGAAGGCCTGGTTTGCCCTCTATCTGCTGGAGGAGGTGTTCGACCCGCGGCTCGACGGAGAGGCCAAGTCCTTCATTTTCAACATGAGCGTGGGTTACAACCTCGATGGCATCAAACAGCCACCGATGCAGCAGTTCATCCACAGTCTGATGGATGCAAGCCAAAGTCCGAAGTTTGCCGAGTACCAGCAGGTGGTACGTGACCTCGTGGCCGACGAGCAGTTTATTGCCGAGCTGGGACTGGGGGCGCGGCGTGATCGTCTGCAACAGCTGGTGGATCGCATCCCGGCCAATCTGGTTCACGGTGTCACCCTCTCCACCATGCACGGCTGCCCGCCGAACGAGATCGAGGCCATCTGCCGCTACATGCTGGAAGAGAAGGGGCTCAACACCTTCGTCAAACTCAACCCGACCCTGCTGGGCTACCCGCGGGTGCGCGAGATCCTCGATACCTGCGGCTTTGATTACATTGGTCTGAGCGAAGAGTCGTTCGATCACGACCTCAAGCTGGATCAGGCCAAGGCGATGCTGACCCGCTTGATGGCGCTGGGGGCCGAGAAGGGGCTCACCTTCGGGGTCAAGCTGACCAACACCCTCGGCACCATCAACCGCAAAGGGGCGCTGCCGGGGGATGAGATGTATATGTCCGGCCGTGCGCTGTTCCCGCTCTCCATCAACGTGGCGGCCGTGTTGTCTCGCGCCTTTGATGGCAAGCTGCCCATCTCCTACTCGGGTGGCGCCAGCAAGTTCAATATCGCGGAGATCTTCGAGACCGGTATTCGTCCCATCACCATGGCCACCGACCTGCTCAAACCGGGTGGCTACCTGCGCCAGATTGAGTGCCTCAAAGAGATCGATGCCTCCGACAGTTGGGGCATGAGTCAGGTGGATGTGGCCAAGCTGGAGGCGCTTGCCGCCAAGGCCCTCACCATGGATTACACCCAGAAGGAGTGGAAGTCCGACGATCGTATCGAAGTGGGCGGTGGTCTGCCGCTGACCGATTGCTATGTGGCACCCTGCGTCACCGCCTGCGCCGTGCATCAGGATATCCCTGAGTACATTCGCCTGATGGGCGAGGGGGAGTATGTGGCGGCCCTTGAGCTGATTTATCAGCGCAACGCCTTGCCCGCCATCACCGGCCATATCTGCGATCACCAGTGCCAGTACAACTGCACCCGTCTCGACTACGACAGCGCGCTCAATATCCGTGAGCTGAAAAAAGTGGCGCTGGAGCGCGGCTGGGAAGGGTACAAGGCGCGCTGGCACAAACCGGCTGGCAGCGGTGACAAGCACCCGGTCGCGGTGATTGGCGCCGGTCCTGCCGGTCTCTCCGCCGGTTACTTCCTGGCCCGTGCCGGTCATCCGGTCACCGTGTTCGAGCGCGAAGCGGATGCCGGTGGCGTGGTCAAGCACATCATCCCCGAGTTCCGCATCCCGGCTGAACTGATCCAGCATGACATCGACTTTGTCGCCGCTCACGGGGTCAAGTTCGAGTTTGGCTGCGATCCGGCGCTCACCGTCGACAAGCTGCACGCTCAGGGCTTTACCTATGTCTTCGTCGGCATCGGTGCCGACAAGAATGGCGGAATGCGCCTCGAAGGGGGACATGATCGGGTCTACAAGTCCTTCAACTTCCTGCGCAGCTTCAATCAGGGCAAACCGCTGCCGCTGGGCCGCCATGTGGCGGTGATCGGTGCCGGCAACACCGCCATGGACTGTGCCCGCGCCGCCCTCAAGGTGCCGGGTGTCAGCGATGTCACCGTGATCTACCGCCGTAGCGAAAAAGAGATGCCCGCCTATCGCGAGGAATATCTGGAAGCGGTGGAGGATGGGGTGCGTTTCTGCTTCCTCACCAATCCGGAGCGCTTTGACAAAGATGGCAAGCTCACGGTGCGGATGATGGCGCTGGGGGAACCTGACGAGCAGGGCCGCCGCCGTCCTGTGCCCACCGAGCAGACCGAAGTGATGCAGATGGATGCGCTGATCACCGCCATCGGCGAGCAGCCTGACAGCGAGGTATTGAAAGCGATGGGCATTCCCCTTGGCAGCGATGGCTGGCCCGAGGTGGACAGCCAGACTGGCGAAACCAGCCGTCGCAACGTCTTCCTCATCGGTGATGTGCAGAGCGGCCCGTCCTCCATCGTCGGTGCCATCGGTGGTGCCCGCCGCGCCGCGGATCTGGTGCTCTCGCGCGAGCATGTCGCCAGCCAGCAGAGTGAAGTGACCATCCAGCCGTCGGGCAAGGATGAGATCTACCGCCGCAAGGGGAGCATCGCCGTCACCCTGGTCGACAAAAACGAGCGCGATGCCTTCGTGGCGCAAGAGGCGCACCGTTGCCTCGAGTGCAACTACCTCTGCAGCAAGTGCGTGGATGTCTGCCCCAACCGGGCCAATGTCGCCATCGCGGTGCCGGGCTTCAAAGACCAGTTCCAGACTCTGCACCTGGATGCCTACTGCAACGAGTGCGGCAACTGCGCCCAGTTCTGCCCGTGGCAGGGCAAGCCCTATCAGGACAAGGTGACCATCTTCAGCCTGCCCGAGGACTTCGACAACAGCCGCAACCCCGGTTTCTATCTGGCCCAAACCGGCGAAGGGTGTGGTGAGCTGCAGGTGCGTCAGGATGGCGAGACCTATCGCCTGACCATAGACGCCCAGAGCCGGATCAAGGATGCGCCAGCAGCCCTTGGCGACATGTGCCGCATCATCAGCCATGTCCACGCCCATCACCACTACCTGCTGGGGGCCGTCGAGGTCTGAGCGAAAGGATAGAAGGAGCAAACTATGTTTATTCTGAAAAACGTCACCGCCGTCCAGCTGGAGCCGACCCGGGTGCTGGAAGGGGTGGATATCGCCATCGAAGGGACGCTTATCAAAGCGGTGGGGCCCAATCTGCGGGCCCTCTACCCGGAGGCCAACTATCGGGAGATGGGGGGCAAGCTGGTGATGCCGGGCATCGTCTGTGCCCATAACCACTTCTACTCCGGCCTGTCGCGGGGGATCATGGCCAATATCGCCCCCTGCCCGGATTTTATCTCCACCCTGAAAAACCTCTGGTGGCGGCTCGATCGGGCCCTCGATGAGGAGTCCCTCTACTACAGCGGCCTCATCTGCTCGCTGGAAGCGATCAAGAGCGGTTGCAGCGCGGTGATCGACCACCACGCCTCGCCCAACTTCATCAAGGGCTCCCTCAACGTGCTGCGCAAAGGGTTTATGGAGGCGGGTCTGCGCGGCATGACCTGCTTCGAGACCACGGATCGCAACGGCGGCCTCGCCGAGCTGCAGGCCGGGGTAGAGGAGAACATCCTGTTCGCCCAACAGATCGATGCCGCCAAGGCCAAGGGGAGTGAACCCTATCTGGTGGAGGCTCATATCGGCGCTCACGCCCCCTTCACCGTACCTGACGAGGGGCTGGCCATGCTGCGCGAAGCGGTGCAGGTCACCGGTCGCGGTCTGCATATCCATGTGGCGGAAGATCGCTACGACATGGCCCACGGCCACCACCAACATGGCAAGGAGCCCATCGCCCGGCTGGACGAGTTTGGCCTTATCGACAGCAAGACCCTGATCGCTCACGGTATCTTCCTGAGCCCGGCCGACATCGAGCTGCTCAATAGTCGCGATGCCTTCCTGGTGCACAACGCCCGCTCCAACATGAACAACCACGTGGGCTACAACATGCATCTACCGGAGTATCGCAATCTGGCGCTCGGCACCGACGGTATCGGCTCCGACATGCTCGAAGAGCTCAAGTTTGCCTACTTCAAGCACAAGGATGCCGGCGGCGCGCTGTGGCCCGACAGCTTTGCTCGCTTCCTGTGGAACGGCAACACCCTGCTGGAGCGCAACTTCGGCGCCAAGTTTGGCCGGCTGGAGCCCGGCTACAAGGCCGACCTCACCATCTGCGACTACGACGCACCGACCCCGCTGGCGCCACGCAACCTCGGTGGCCATCTCGCCTTCGGCATGGGTTCTGCCAGCGTCAACAGCGTGATGGTGGAGGGGCGCATGGTCTATCAGGACCGCGAGTTCCCGTTCGATGTCGCGCCCATTTATGAGCAGGCCCGCAAGGTGGCGAGCCGCCTGTGGCAACGGATGGATCAGCTGGCCTAAGGCCACCTTCCGCAGTTTTTGGACCGGATTGCCCGCCCAGTGGATTCGCCCCGGCGGCGGGCAGCAAGAGTAAGGACGACACATGATTGAGCAATTCTTCCGACCCGAGCAACTGGGTCAGGCTTTGGAACTCAAGGCCAGCTTCGGCAACGACGCCGTCTACATGGGGGGCGGCAGCAAGCTTAACGCCGCCCCGACCCGCACCGACAAGAAGGTCGCTATCTCGCTGGAGAGGCTGGGACTGAACCAGATTGAGCAGCAGCACGGCCAGCTCCATATCGGCGCCACCGTCACCCTGCAGACCCTGAAAGATGATCCCCGTACCCCGGCCGCCCTGTGCGACGCGCTGGGGTTTGTCTACTCCCGCCATCTGCGCAATCAGGCCACCATTGGCGGAGAACTTGCCTGCCAGCAACAGGACTCCCCCTTGCTGCCGGTGTTGCTGGTGCTCGAAGCCGTGGTGGTGCTGGAGAACAACCTGCTGCAACCCATCGACGCCTACCTGGCGGGTCAGCGCAATGCCCTGGTGCTCGGAGTTGTGCTGCCGGAGCCTGAATTGCGCTGCGCCACCCGCCGCATCAGCCGCAATGCCGATGGCTTGGCGGTGATGATCGCCGCCGTAGCCCTCGACAGCATTGGCGAGATGCGGGTGGCCGTCGCTGGCGTCACCCCGCAGCCGATGCGCCTGCGGGATCTGGAGCGCCGCGATCTGCACGATGCCGCGCTGGAGGCCGCCGTGAGCGAGCTGATTGCGCCCCGTGAAGATCTGGCGGGCAGCATAAGTTACAAGCGGTATATCACCGGCGTGGTAGTGGCGGATCTGCTGGTGGATTGCCAGCAGCAGGAGGTGCAAGCATGATGGAACTCAACTTTACCCTGAACGGTGCCCTGCGCACCGTCATCTGCAAGGCCGGTGACAATGCCCAGCGGGTGCTGTTCAACCAGTGCCGGATGCACTCGGTGCGCAACAGTGACGACGGCTTCGGTTTTGCCGGCTCCGACGCCATTCTCTTCAACGGCAAGGTGATCAACGCCTCCCTGCTGATCGCCGCGCAGCTGGATGGATCAGAGGTGCGCACCGCCGAGTCGCTCGGCAGCTGGAACCAGCTCAGTCTGGTGCAGCAGGCGATGGTGGATGTGGGGGTGGTGCAGTCCGGCTACAACGATCCGGCCGCCGCGCTCATCGTCACTGAGCTGCTTGATCGCCATCCCGAGCCTACCCGTGATCAAATCGACGATGCCCTCTCGGGCCTCTTTCACCGCGATGGCGGTTATCAGCAGTTCTATCAGGCCATCGAGCTCGCTTGCTCACGGATGAAGGATCCCGATTACCTGTGCCAGATCGCCCCGGAGTTTCGCGACGATCTGCGCCATATCGGCAAGAGCTGCCCGAAAGTGGACGCCGCCAAGATGGTGCAGGCCAAGCCCTGCTACGTGGAGGATCGGGTTACTGAAGATGCGCTGGTCATCAAGATGCTGCGCAGCCCCCATCCCCATGCGGTGATCACCAAACTCGATGTGAGCCGCGCCGAGGCGCTGCCGGGCGTCGTGCATGTCATCACCCACCTCAACTGCCCGGATGTGTTTTACACCCCGGGTGGTCAGAGTGCCCCCGAGCCGTCACCGCTCGATCGCCGTATGTTCAGCCGCAAGGTGCGCCACGTAGGTGACAGGGTCGCCGCCGTGGTGGCCGAGAGCGAAGCGGTCGCGCTGGCGGCCCTCAAACTCATCGAGGTCGAGTATCAGGTGCTGCCAGCGGTCATGAATATCGATGAGGCGATGGCCCCCAATGCACCGCTGGTCCACGACGAGCCCATCGTCTACATGGCCGGGGCGCCGGCGGATCTCGAGCAGCAGAACGCCTGCTCGGTGCGTCGCGGTGACGAGCACATGATCATCAACTTCCCCATCGGTTCCCGTCCGCACGAGAACCTGGCCGCCAGCGTCCATGGCCAGATCGGTGACGTGGCCAAAGGCTTTGCCGAGGCGGACGAGATTGTCGAGCGCACCTACGAATCGACCCAGGCCCAGCAGTGCCCGACCGAGCCACACATCTGCTTCACCTACATGGATGGGGATCGTCTGGTTATTCACGCATCCACTCAGGTGCCGTGGCACGTGCGCCGTCAGGTGGCGCGCATCGTCGGCATGAAGCAGCATCAGGTGCATGTGATCAAGGAGCGGGTAGGGGGCGGCTTTGGCTCCAAGCAGGATATCCTGCTGGAAGAGGTGTGCGCCTGGGCGACCAGGGTTACCGGTCGTCCGGTCACCTTCCGCTACACCCGTGAAGAGGAGTTCATCAGCAACACCTCCCGCCATGTGGCCAAGGTGAAGGTGAAAGTAGGGGCCAAGAAAGATGGCACCATCACCGCCATCGAGATGGATTTTCGCGCCAACACCGGCCCTTACGGCAACCACTCTCTGACGGTGCCGAGCAACGGCCCGGCGCTCTCCCTGCCGCTCTATCCGTGCGACAACGTGCGCTTTACCGTCAACACCTACTACAGCAACATCTGCCCGACCGGCGCGTATCAGGGTTATGGCGCGCCCAAGGGCAACTTCGCGCTGACCATGGCCATTGCCGAACTTGCCGAGAAACTGGGCATCGATCAGCTCGACATGGTGGAGCACAACCGGGTGCATGAAGGGGACATCCTCAAGGTGCTGGGTGCCATCGGCGAGGGCAAGATGCCCACCTCGGTGCCCCACGCCGCCAGCTGCGCCCTCGAGCCCATCCTCAAACAGGGTCGCGAACTGATTGCCTGGGATAGCCCGAAACCCGCCGACGGGGATTGGCGCATCGGTCGTGGCGTCGCCATCATCATGCAAAAATCGGGGATCCCGGATATCGATCAGGCCAACTGCATGGTCAAGCTGGAATCTGACGGCACCTTTATCGTCCACTCCGGTGGCGCCGATATCGGCACCGGCCTCGATACCGTGGTGGCCAAGCTGACCGCCGAGGTGCTCGGTTGCCCGCTCAGCGATGTGCATGTGATCTCTGGCGACACCGACCACGCCCTGTTCGACAAGGGGGCTTACGCTTCGTCAGGCACCTGCTTCTCCGGCAATGCGGCCAAGATGGCGGCCGAGAACCTCAAGGCGAAGATCCTGTTCCACGGCGCCGCCATGCTGGGCGAGCCGGTGGAGGATGTGGAGCTGGTTCATCCGGGTATAGTGCGCGGCAAGCAGGGGGAGGTGACCCTTGCCAAGCTGGCCCACAAGGCGGAGACCGGTACCGGCTTCGGTATCCTCGTGGGCACCGCCAGCTACATCACCTCTGAGCTTGCCTTCCCGTACGGGGCCAACTTCGCCGAGGTGGCGGTCAACGTCAGAACCGGCGAGATCCGGCTCGACAAGTTCTACGCCCTGCTCGACTGCGGCACCCCCATCAACCCGGAACTGGCGCTCGGTCAGATCTACGGGGCGACCATGCGGGCCATCGGCCACACCATGACCGAGGAGATCTGCTACGACAGCAAGGGCATCCCGCTGACCCGGGATCTGAAGAGCTATGGCGCGCCCAAGATTGGCGACATTCCCCGCGACTTCCGGGCCTTCCTGGTGCCGAGTGACGACAAGGTTGGCCCCTACGGCGCCAAGTCCATCTCGGAGATCGGGGTCAACGGCGCGGCGCCTGCCATCGCCACCGCCATCCACGACGCCTGTGGTGTCTGGTTGCGCAAGTGGCACTTCACGCCGGAGCAGATCCTGCGCGAACTGGGCAAGCTGGAGCAAAAAGTGTCGGCATAACAAAAGAAAAGGTGAGGGGCGGGCACCAGCTCGCCCCCAGCGCCTGACGGCGGAATGAGTACTCCGCCTACATTCTGTGTGATGGGACAAACACGATGTCTAAAACAACACGCAAGCACTCGGATCTCATTTACGAGCTGGAAGACAACCCCCCGTTTTATCAAACCCTGATGGGCGCAGTGACCCATCTGCTGGCGATTTTTGTCCCCATGGTGACCCCGGCGCTGATCGTCGGCGGCGCCCTGGGCCTCTCCACCGAGATCACCGCCTATCTGGTCTCCATGGCGATGATCGCTTCCGGTATCGGCACCTGGCTGCAGGTAAACCGTTATGGCCCCATCGGTTCGGGGCTGCTCTCCATCCAGTCGGTCAACTTCTCCTTCGTCACCGTGATGATCGCGCTCGGCGGCGCCATGAAAAAAGATGGCATCCATGAGGAGCTGATCGTCTCGACCCTGCTCGGGGTCTCCTTTGTCGGCGCCTTTCTGGTGATGGGCTCCTCCTTTGTGCTGCCCTACCTCAAGCGGGTGATCACCCCGACCGTGAGCGGTGTGGTGGTACTGATGATTGGCCTGAGCCTTATCAAGGTGGGGATCATCGATTTTGGCGGCGGCTTCTCCGCCATGAGCAGCGGCACCTTTGGCAAATACGAGCACATCGGGCTGGGGCTCTTGGTGCTCTGCGTTATCGTCGCCTTCAACTGCAGCCGAAGCCCGCTTCTGCGGATGAGCGGGATCGCCATCGGTCTGATGGTGGGCTATGCGGTGGCCCTGATGCTCGGTATGGTGGATTTCTCCGCCCTTGAAAACCTGCCGCTTATTACGGTGCCGATCCCGTTCAAGTACGGTTTCTCCTTCGATTTTCACGCCTTTATGTTGGCGGGCACCATCTATCTGTTGAGCGTGCTGGAGGCGGTGGGGGACATCACCGCCACCGCCATGGTCTCCCACCGGGATATTCAGGGTCCCGAGTTTCAAAAACGGCTATCCGGCGGCGTGCTGGCTGATGGGTTGGTGTCGGTGATCGCCTCTGCCCTCGGCTCTTTGCCACTCACCACCTTTGCCCAGAACAACGGCGTCATCCAGATGACCGGGGTGGCCTCACGCCATGTGGGCAAGTTTATCGCCGTCATCCTGGTGCTGCTGGGGCTCTTCCCCGTAGTAGGGCGCTTCTTTACCACCATACCGTCACCTGTGATGGGGGGCGCCATGGTCATCATGTTCTCGATGATCGCCATCGCCGGTGGTCGCATCATCATCAGCCACGGCTTCGATCGGCGGGAGACTCTGATTGTCGCCACCTCGCTTGGCCTTGGGCTCGGTGTTTCCTATGACCCGAACGTCTTCAAGGTGCTGCCAGCGGGTATTTACATGCTGGTGGAGAACCCCATCTGCGCTGGCGGCATCACCGCCATCATCATGAATCTGGTGCTGCCGCAAAGCCGCAAACGCAAGGCGGCCGTCAGGGATGCCGAGGCGGTGGAGGTGATCCAGCTGAGCGACAAGCCGGATGTGAGCTTTACCGCCCGCAGTGCGGGCCAGCCATCGGCCAGCAAGGGTGAGGGGTCACCAGAGCCAGTGCCCGGGCAGGCGGTGGCGCCACAAGTGGAACGGGTCTGACGGTTAAATCGGCAAAAAACGTCAACAGAACAAGAAAAACAGGGAAACGGTTATGAAAAACGACAACTCTGTCAAAGCGGTACGCGGCAGTTTCTTCGATATCACCCGGGTGGTGGATCAGCCCGAGGAGATTGAGTCCAACGCCCGCCTTATCGAGGATGGTCTGCTGATCATTCGCAACGGTTGCATCGACTGGTTCGGTGAGTGGGAGGAGGGGAAAGATCGCATTCCGGCCGAAGTGCGGGTGCGCGATTATCGCGGCAAGATGATAGTGCCCGGCTTTGTCGATACCCACATTCACTATCCCCAGAGCGAGATGGTAGGGGCCTATGGCGAGCAGCTGCTGGAGTGGCTCAACCGCCACACCTTTCCGGCCGAGCGGCGTTACAACGATCTCGAATATGCCCGCGAGATGTCCACCTTCTTTATCAAACAGTTGCTGCGCAACGGCACCACCACGGCGCTGGTGTTCGGCACCGTTCACCCCGAGTCGGTAGACGCCTTGTTCGAGGCGGCCAGCCGTATCAATATGCGGATGATCGCCGGCAAGGTGATGATGGATCGCAATGCGCCCGATTATCTGCTCGATACCGCCGAGAGCAGCTATGTGCAGAGCAAGCAGCTTATCGAGCGCTGGCACGGCAATGGTCGACTGCTCTATGCCATCACACCACGATTTGCACCCACTTCGACATCCGAGCAGCTCACGATGGCACGGCGGCTGCGCGAAGAGTTTCCCACCACCTATCTGCACACCCATCTGTGCGAGAACAAGGACGAGATTGCCTGGGTCAAATCCCTCTTCCCGGCGCACAAGGGCTATCTCGATGTCTATCACCAGCACGGGCTGACCGGCCACAACTGCGTGTTTGCCCACTGCGTCCATCTGGAAGAGCAGGAGTGGGATTGCCTGAAGGAGACCGGCTCCACTATCGCCTTCTGTCCCACATCGAATCTTTATCTGGGCAGCGGCCTGTTCAAGCTGCACAAGGCGTGGCGCAAGCAGGTGAAGGTGGGGATGGGCACCGACATCGGCGCGGGCACCACCTTCAACATGCTGCAGACCCTCAACGAGGCCTACAAGGTGATGCAACTGCAGGGTGAGCGGCTCTCGGCCTATCAGGCTTTCTATCTGGCCACCCTGGGCGGCGCCCATTCGCTGGGGCTGGACGAGAAGATCGGCAGCTTTGCGGTGGGCAAGGAGGCGGACTTTGTGGTGCTCGACCCGGTCGCTACCCCGCTGCAGCAGCTGCGTTATGACAACTCCACCACCCTGCGGGACAAGCTCTTTGTGCTGTTGACCCTGGGGGATGACAGATCCATCTACCGCACCTATGTGGATGGCCAACTGGTGCATGAACGGGGGTAGAGGCTGGAGTGGGCTGCCGCGGCGCAGCCCCAACGAATACGGTGGCTGGCGTGCCCCACAGGGGCGCCAGTCTTGCCGCACCACAGGGGATCTCCCCGCATAGAACGTGAAATGGCCCGGTTATTTTGACCAGCAAGGCAAACGTTTGAGTCAAGGCTGCCTGCCCTGGTCTGTCTGTCGCATCCTCTGCCACCATCGCCTGTTTCTCATCAGACTGGCGCTCGGCAGACCCGCAGATCCTGTCGCCATTTCGTCATGGAACATTCAGGCGCGTGTGAAGGAGTTGGGTATGACCCAAGCAAACAGCAGGACAAACAGCGTGGAACAGCTGGCCAATGATGACGCCAGCCCTAGCGCAGCAAAGCAACAGCCGCTCACGGCTCTTGATCGCTACTTTATGATCAGCGAGCGGGGCAGCAATGTCAGACAGGAGGTTCTGGCGGGCCTCACCACCTTCCTTGCCATGGTCTACTCGGTGATCGTGGTGCCGAGCATGCTCGGCAAGGCGGGCTTTCCCCCCGGCGCCGTGTTTGTCGCCACCTGTCTGGTGGCGGGTTTCGGTTCGCTCTTGATGGGGCTCTGGGCCAAGCTGCCGATGGCCATCGGCTGCGCTATTTCCCTCACGGCGTTTACTGCCTTCAGTCTGGTGCTGGGGCAGCAGATCCCCATTCCGGTGGCGTTGGGGGCCGTCTTCCTGATGGGGGTGCTGTTTACCGCCATCTCGGTGACTGGTGTGCGTAGCTGGATCCTCGACAACCTGCCGATGGGGATTGCCCACGGCACCGGCATCGGGATTGGTCTCTTCTTGCTGCTTATCGCCGCCAACGGGGTGGGGCTGGTGATCAAGAACCCGCTGGAGGGGCTGCCGGTGGCGCTGGGAGCCTTTACCTCTATGCCGGTCATTATGTCCCTGATCGGCCTTGCGGTGATCTTCGGGCTGGAGAAGCTGAGAGTACCGGGGGGGATCCTGCTGGTGATCATCGCCATCTCCATCTTCGGCTTGATTTTCGATCCGGCGGTGAAGTATCAGGGGCTGTTCGCCCTGCCGAGCCTTTCGGACGATCAGGGCAAGTCCCTCATCTTCAGTCTGGACATCATGGGGGCACTCTCGCCGCTGGTGCTGCCCAGCGTGCTGGCGCTGGTGATGACAGCGGTATTCGATGCCACCGGCACCATCCGGGCCGTGGCGGGGCAGGCCAACCTGCTGGATAAGGATGGTCACATCATCAACAGCGGCAAGGCGCTCAGTGCCGACTCGGTCAGCAGCATCTTCTCCAGTCTGGTGGGGGCGGCCCCGGCTGCCGTCTATATCGAATCGGCCGCGGGTACGGCGGCGGGGGGCAAAACCGGCCTGACCGCGACCGTGGTCGGCGGCCTGTTCCTGCTGATGCTGTTCCTCTCGCCGCTCTCCTATCTGGTGCCCGCCTATGCCACTGCACCGGCCCTGATGTATGTGGGGCTCTTGATGCTGAGCAACGTCACCAAGCTCGATTTCAACGATTCGGTCGGTGCCATGTCCGGGTTGGTGTGCGCCGTCTTTATTGTGCTCACCTGCAATATCGTCACTGGCATCATGCTGGGCTTCAGCTCGCTGGTGATCGGCCGCATCTGCTCGAAGGAGTGGCACAAGCTCAACGTCGGTACCGTGGTCATCGCCCTGGCGCTGGTGCTCTTTTATGCTGGGGGGTGGGCTATTTAGGGATAACCCGCCCGTTTGGGGCCGCACTGGCGGCCCCATTTTTATATCTGCGGCGCTCTGACCGTCAACGCTGGTTACCATGCCTTAGCCGCTGGTGCCATCGCGATACCATTTTGATAAATCCTCCTACCAGATTGATAGGCTTCCACCCTTGCTCTCCTCGCTCTGCCGTTTTTTTCACCGCTGATGTGCCCCGTTTTCTCAGGGGCTGCCCCTGGCTTGTCGCTTCGGGCCAACAAAAGCGGGCTAGATGGGATCCCCTTCACACTTCTCCCCATTCTCCTGACGATGGCGGGAAACAGGCGCATATCTTGCTGTTTTTTATGCCGGTTCCAGATTTTTCCATTCGAAAAAGGACTTGCGTATGTCCATAGGATTACCGCTCAAGCGGGTGGATGCCGAGGCCAAGGTGACCGGCAGCGCCCGCTATACCGATGACAACATCATGCTCGGGATGCGCCACGCCAAGTACGTGCGCAGCAATATTGCCCACGGCAAGGTGCTTGCCATCGATGCGACCGAGGCGCTGGCCCTGCACGGGGTCGAAGCCGTGTTCACCCATGAGGATGTGCCCACCACCTGTTTTCGCACCGCCGGTCACGCCTGGTCTCTCGATGAGGCGAAACGGGATGTGAAAGACCGCCGTCTGCTCACCGACCATGTACGCCACTTCGGCGATGGGGTCGCCATCGTGGTTGCGCGCGATCCGCTGGTGGCCCAGAAGGCTGCCGCCCTGGTCAAGGTGACCTACGAGCCACTGCCGGTGATGACGGATGCCGAAAGTGCGCTGGCCGACGATGCTTATCCCATCCACCCGAATGGCAACTTGCTGCGGCAAAGCCAGCTCCGGGCGGGTGAGCCGGAACAGGCCATCGCTGCCGCGGATCTGCAGTTCAAAGCGCACTATCAGACGCCAGTCGTACAGCATTGCCATCTGGAGACGGTGACCTGCTACGCCTATATGGATCAGCCGGACCACATCATAGTGGTCAGCAGCACCCAGATCCCCCAGATTGTGCGCAGCCGGGTGGCCAAATCCCTCGGTCTGCCCTGGTCGAGCGTGCGGGTGATCAAGCCCTATATGGGCGGCGGCTTTGGCAACAAGCAGGATGTGCTGGAAGAGCCGATGGCGGCATTTTTGAGCTACAAGCTCGGCGGCGTGCCGGTCAAGGTCACCCTGAGCCGGGAGGAGTGCTTCTTTGCTTCCCGCACCCGCCACGGCTTTGCCATCGACGGCACCCTCGGCATCAACCGCGACGGCACCCTCAAGGGCTATCAGCTTGACGTGCTCTCCAACACCGGCGGCTATGCCTCCCACGGCCACTCCATCGCCAGCGCAGGGGCCAACAAGATCAGCTACCTCTATCCGCGCAGTGCCTTTGGCTACGACGCCAAAACTTTCTACAGCAACCTGCCCACCGCCGGTGCCATGCGCGGTTACGGCGCGCCGCAGGTGGTGTTTGCCCTCGAATGCATGCTGGATGATGCCTGCGCCGAGTTTGGTCTGGATCCGCTCGAAGTACGCATCGCCAACGTGGCGCGGGAGGGGGATGTCAATCAGGTCAACCAGAAGACCATCTACAGCGCCGGGCTCCCTGAGTGTCTGCGCCGGGGCGGCGAGCAGTTCCAGTGGGAACGGCTCAAGGCCGAATGTCTGGCGCAGGATCCGGCAAGCCGGGTGCGGCGCGGCATCGGGGTGGCCTGTTTCAGCTACGGCTCCAACACCTATCCGGTGGGGGTCGAAATTGCTGGCGCCCGCATGCTGCTCAATCAGGATGGCACCGTCAATCTGCAGATCGGCGCCACCGAGATAGGGCAGGGGTCGGACACCGTCTTTGCCCAGATGGCGGCCCAGACTCTGGGCATTCCGTTTGATCAGATCCGGGTCATCTCGACTCAGGATACCGACATTACCGCCTACGATCCGGGCTCGTTCGCCTCGCGCCAGAGCTATGTGGCAGCCCCCGCCATCCATCAGGCGGCGCTGCAGCTGCGGGCCCGCATTTTGTCGCTGGCGGCCCAGCTCTGTCATCAGGATGTAGGGTCGCTGACTCTGATCGATGGCTACGTGGTGTTGGCCGGTGCGCCGGACAAGGTGCTGATCAGCGTGGCCGAGGTGTCGGTCAACGCCTACTACCATCTCACTATCGGTGGCCAGATAACCTCCGAGGTCTCCCACAAGACCACCACCAACCCGCCAAGTTTCGGTTGTACCTTTGTCGATCTCAGCGTTGATATCGATCTCTGCAAGGTGACCATCAATCGCATCATCAACCTGCACGATGCAGGCAAGATCCTCAACCCGCAACTGGCGGAGGGACAGGTGCATGGCGGAATGGGGATGGGGATCGGCTGGTCCCTGTTCGAGGAGATGATCATCGACGCCAAAACTGGCGTGGTGCGCAACGCCAACCTGCTCGACTACAAGTTTCCCACCATGCTGGATTTGCCAGAGCTTGAATGCGACTTCGTGCAGACCTACGAGCCCCAGTCGGTCTATGGCCACAAATCACTGGGGGAACCGCCCATCATCTCGCCGGGCCCCGCCATCCGTAACGCCATTCGCATGGCGACCGGGGTGGCCATCAATGAGCTGCCCATCACCCCCAAAACCCTGTTCCGGGAGTTTGTCGCAGCGGGGTTGATTGGCGAGGGATCAGGGGAGGAGCAACACCATGTTTGATATTGCCCGTTACTACAAGGCGCACAACGTGGCCGAGGCGATCGCCCTGCGTCAGGCCGACCCCGAGGCGCGCCTGCTGGCTGGTGGCACCGATGTGATGATCCAGCTGCATCACCTCAACGCCGCCTATCGCCATATCGTCGATATTCACGACTTGTCCGAGCTCAAAGGGGTGAGCGAGTTGCCTGATGGGTCGATCCGCATCGGCTCCGGCACCACCTTTACCGAGATCATCGAGAACGAACTGGTGCAGCGCCGCCTGCCGATGCTGGCCGAGGCGGCCGCCACCATCGCGGGCCCGCAGATCCGCAACGTCGCCACCTATGGCGGCAACATCTGCAACGGCGCCACCAGTGCCGACTCGGCGGCGCCGACAGTCGCGCTGGAAGCTGAGCTGGAGATCGCCGGGCCCAATGGTACGCGCCGCATCCCCATAGCCGGATTTCATACCGGCCCCGGCAAGGTGGCGCTGCAACCGGCGGAGATCCTGGTGGCATTCCACTTTGCCCCGGACGCGCACCCCCAGGTGGGCTCCCACTACTTCAAATACGCCATGCGCGATGCCATGGATATCGCCACCATCGGCTGCGCCGCCTACTGCCAGATTGAGGATGGTCACTTCAAGCGCCTGCGGCTGGCCTACGGCGTGGCGGCCCCGACGCCGGTGCGTACCCCGCACGCAGAAGCGGCGGCCGAGGGGCAACCGCTGACTCGCGCCACACTGGCCGCGATTGCCGAGGCGGTGGTAGCCGATGTGGCGCCGCGATCCTCCTGGCGGGCAGAGAAGGAGTTTCGCCTGCACCTTATCAAAACCCTGGCGCAGCGGGTGGTCGCCTGCGCAGTCGAACGTGCCGGAGGCAAGATCCTATGATGCAACCGCAAAGCTGTCCCGCAGTGGAGATCCAGTGCGAGATCAACGGCAAGCCTTACTCCTATGCAGTGCCGCCCACCATGTCGCTGCTCCACTTTCTGCGCGGGCAGGGGCTTATCAGCGTGAAAGAGGGGTGCAGTGTCGGTGAGTGCGGCGCCTGTACCGTGCGGGTGGATGGCACGGCTATCGACAGCTGCCTCTATCTGGCGGTCTGGGCCGATGGCAAATCCATTCGTACCGTGGAGGGGGAACGCAAAGGTAACGAGCTCTCCGACGTTCAGCAGGCCTTTATCGACGAGGGGGCGGTGCAGTGCGGTTTTTGCACCCCGGGCCTGGTAATGGCGAGCGCCGCCCTGCTCGACAAGACCGAGCGCCGTCCGCTGACCGATGCGGAGATCCGCCGCGGGCTATCGGGCAACCTCTGCCGCTGTACCGGTTATCAGAACGTGGTACGGGCGGTGAAGAAGTGCTGCAAAGGGTGATAGTTCGGGTGCCGTGAGTGGTGCATGCTGTTGTGTGAGAAAGGAAATCAAGCCGCCCAAAAACACAGGCCCGCCTCGAAAGAGGCGGGCCTGCTGCTGAGTGGGGTCAGGAGAAATCACACTTTTGGCTGGTCGATCACCAATTTGCCATCTTTGACCGGAATGGTGGCGCCCGGGGCTTGCTTCATGCGGATCACCCCCTCCTGACCGGCGAGGCGATAGGTCACGTCATAACCAATGGTGTTGACGCTCGTATCCTGTACGGTTTTGCAGCGCTGCTCGGTGGTGGTGTAGGTATCGCCCGCCTGCATATTGCCCTGCACCTGATTACCGGCATAACCCCCCGCGACGGCCCCGGCTGCGGTGGCCACCTTCTTGCCGCTGCCGCCGCCAAACTGGTGGCCAACCACGCCACCCAGCGCCGCACCCACCACTGTGCCGAGGATCTTGTGCTCATCCTGTACCGGCTTGCGGTGGGTCACGGTGACGTTGCGACACTCCTGGCGGGGGGTCTTGATGGTCTCGGTGATCGGCTTGCTGGCGATCACCTCGGCAAAGGTGGGCTGGGGTGTAAAGAGGGAGCCGCTGGCCGCCGCCGAGAGTGCCAGGGCCGAGGCGATGCCAATACCGATACCTGCCATCATGGATCTGTTCATCTTATGGTTCTCCTGCATACCCATACGGGCTGTTCCAATCTGGCGCCATCTTGTCATAACCGGTTGGCCGGAAAAGGCGCGGGGGATGGGCCTGCGACAGGCGCTGGCAAGGTCAAAAAACAGCCACCATGAAAAAGTGTCTGGCTTTGGCGACAACGGACTAAAAGTGACCAGTTTCCGGCGCATGGCGGGCTTTACCAGTGTGATAAGGAGCAATTCGAGTCGCAATTTGCAAGGCGGGCGGTGAGCAGAATGCCAGAGTGCTGACGGGTGCAGGTCAAGGGAGGTCTTGAACAAGGGCTCTGTTCGTTGAGATGGCCACGCAAGTGGTTGATAAATGGCTCCAGCCCCATCGGATGTTGGCCGATAAGAGATCACGGCAAGCATTTTGCTTTGATTGGGTGAAGCAAAGGGTGAACGGGTCGGCAGACAACCACGTAAGACCTGATATGAAGAAGTTCACCCGAGATCACCGGATCAACGAGGGGGAGATATGTCAATGTTACCCAGCTGGATCACCCCGGCCGTCCAGGCCAACATCATCACGGCGCAGCAGGCCGAACGTCTGCTCTCATCCCTCTACCGGCCACTGCCCGAGCAGGGAGAGGAGCTTCCCGCCGATATCGCCGACATCAGCCTTAAACTCTACTGCTTCCGCCAGCAGGGGCGGGTGCGCCACTAAGGCTGACAAAAGAACACCCCGCGCCAGGCTCGGGGTGTTGTCACTCATGTATCACAGGCCCATCAGGCCAACATCACTTGCGCCACCAGCATCAGGGCGCCAAATCCCAGCACAAAGCCCACCATGGGCAGCACGAACTTGACCCACTTGTTGAACTGGATGCCGAGCATCTGCAGGGTGACCAGCACCAGTCCGGTGGGGGCCAGGAACAGCATGGCGTATTGGCCCCAGTTGTAGGCCGACACCACGATATAGCGGGGGATCATCACGGTATCTGCCAGCGGCGCCATGATGGGCATGGAGAGCACTGCGAGCCCCGAGGAGGAGGGCACCACCAGCCCCAGCAGGGTGAACACCAGCATCTGCGCCACCGCGAACACGGCGCCGTGCATGCCGGAGACCAGATCGGAGGCGTAGGCCAGAATGGTGTCCGAGATCATCCCCTGATCCAGCACCAGATTGACCCCCCGTGCCAGCCCGATTATGAGGGAGACCGCCACCAGCTCCGACGCCCCCTGAGTGAAGGCCTCGACTGCCTCTTTCTCTTTGAGACCCGAGATAAAAATGATGATGATGGCGATGGTCAGGAAGGAGGCTGCCATCTGCGGAAACCACCAACCGGCCATGGAGACGCCCCACACCATCAGCGGGAAGGCGAGGATAAACAGGGTCAGAATGATCTTGCGGCGCAGGGTGAAGGGTACCCCTTCGTCCATAGAGCCCTCTTTGAGAAAACGGGCGCGAAAACTCTCTCTGTCCTCATAGGTGTAGGAGAAGGCCGGGTTGGCCTTGATCTTCTTGCAGTACCAGTAGAGATAACTGATCACCACCATGGTGCCCACCAGACAGCCAATGGCGCGAAAGATCAGCCCCTCGGTAAAGGGAATGCCGGCGGCATTGGAGGCGATCACCACCGAGAAGGGATTGATGGTGGAGAAGGTGGTTCCCATGGAGGCGGCGAGGAAGATGGCCCCTACGCAGACGATGGAGTCATAGCCGAGCGCCAGAAAGATGGGCACCAGTATGGGATAGAAGGCGACCGCCTCTTCCTCCAGTCCGCAGGTGGTGCCTCCCAGCGCCATTACGAAGCAGACCAGCGCCACAAACAGGAACTCGTTGCCCCGGGTCTCGCGCGACAACGCCACCAGCCCTGCACTGAAGGCACCTGTCTTGTTGATGACGCCGATCAGCCCCCCGAGCACCAGAATGAAGACGATGATATCCGCCCCCTCTATGGTGCCCTTGACCATGCTGACCGCCACGTCACCGAACCCCTTGGGCGCTTGCTCCAATCGGGCATAGGTGCCGGGAATGGCAATGGGCTTGCGGATGGTGCCGTTGGTAAATTGCTCCACCGCAATATTGATGTTAAGTTTTGCCAGGGCATCCTGGGTTGCGGGAAGTCGGCTTATTTCCCCCTGTGGGCTATTGACCATCAGACTTTCACTGGCTGGATTATAAGAGAGCTTGGCATAGGCGCCCGCCGGAATTATCCAGGTCAGTGCAATGGCCAGTAACATAATAAGAAACAGAATGGTAAATGCAGTAGGGAATTGTCTGCGTGGTGTGGTATTCGGCACGGCACACATAAAATGCTCCTTGATAAAGCAGGTTTGGGCTCGGCGGAATATCGGGTCGATAGGGTTTCTGCGTCATACATCCAAGGTACGCAAACTCACTGTGGATTGCGTAGTGATTGGCGAGAAATCTGGCCTGATATTGAACATCCGGTAGATTGTTTCACGTTGTAACCGTAACCCGTGTGTGGCTGAATGAACATGGTGCCATGCTCGCTTTATGGGATGGCTCACAGAATTTATTTGTCATGGATTTAACAGCTGATATGAAATAAAAGTTATTATGCAATAACTATTTCGGCTTTCGTTTTATGCGGTTTACCTTAAATAAAGGTCATGAAAAAAGTGCGTGCCGAGATGAATGAAATGACATATAAAGCAGTTTTGACGGAATAATATTCCATTATCGTCATTTTTCGTTATTCGCCAAAAACAGCCTGTGAAAAAAAATGGCACGCTTTCCCGTAATGAAATATTTTTTTGCAACGAAAACAGGGGGCCTCTGTTGGCAGCAGGCTGCCCCTGTCTAAGACGTTTTGCTAATACCTGCCGCCGCAGGCTCACTGTTAGGCTGTCATCCCCATAAGAGACCAGCGGCGGGTAGGATGCCCATGTCGCTTGTTGATCCCGGAACTGCCCGTTTTGTGCCACTTGTGAGGAAGGAATCCGATGACAGTGCAGAACATCTATGAGCGCGACCTTGCCAAAACCGCCGCCAATTTCGAGGCCCTGACCCCCATCAGCTTTCTGGGGCGGGCGGAGCGGGTCTATCCCGACTATCCGGCGCTGATCCACGGCCCGCTGCGCCAGAGCTGGGGCGAGACCGCCCGCCGTTGCCGCCAGCTGGCCTCGGCCCTGCGGCTTAGCGGTATCGGGGAGGGGGATACCGTCTCCATCGTTGCGCCCAATATCCCGGCGATGTTTGAAGCCCACTTCGGGGTGCCCATGAGCGGCGCCGTGCTCAACACCATCAATACCCGGCTCGATGCCGAGTCGATGGCCTTTATCTTCCAGCATGCCCAGAGCAAGGTGGTGCTGGTGGACAGGGAGTTCGGCGCCGTGGTGCGCAAGGCGCTGGATCTGCTGGAGCGCCAACCGCTGGTCATCGCCATCGACGATCCCCTCTACCGGGAAGGGGCGCTTGTCAGTGAACTGACCTATGAGGCCTTTATTGCCACTGGTAACGGCGATGAACCCGGCTGGTTGCCAGAGGATGAGTGGCAGGCCATCTCCCTTAACTACACCTCCGGCACTACCGGCAACCCCAAGGGTGTGGTCTATCACCATCGCGGCGCTCACCTCAACGCCATCAACAACGTACTCTCCTGGGAGCTGCCCAAACATCCCGTCTACCTCTGGACCTTGCCGATGTTTCACTGCAACGGCTGGTGTTTCCCCTGGACGCTGGCGGCCACCGCCGGGGTGAGCGTCTGCCTGCGCCATGTGCAGGCGGCCGCCATTTATGAGGCGCTGCACGAGCACAAGGTGAGCCACTTCTGCGCGGCGCCCATCGTGCTCAATATGCTCAACAATGCCGATCCGGCGCTCAAGCGGGGGCTGGATCACCCCATCAAGGTGATGACCGCTGGCGCTGCGCCCCCCGCCACCGTGATCGCCGGTATGGAAGCGATGGGGATCGCCGTGACCCACGTCTATGGCCTGACCGAAACCTATGGCCCCTGCGTGTTGTGCGAGCCGCAAAGAAGCTGGCAAGGGCAGGATGCCACGGCGCTCTCCCGCCTCAAGGCGCGCCAGGGGGTTGCGTCGCCTCTGCAGGGGGAGATGCGGGTCATCAATCCGGTCAGTGGCGAACCGGTGGCCAAGGATGGCAAAACCATGGGGGAGATAGTGCTGCGCGGTAATGTGGTGATGAAGGGCTATCTAAAAAATCCGGCGGCCAGTGCCGAGGCGATGGCGGAGGGGTGGTTTCGCAGTGGCGATCTGGCGGTATGGCACCCGGATGGTTATGTGGAGATCAAGGACAGATCCAAGGACATCATCATCTCCGGCGGGGAGAATATCTCCAGTCTGGAGGTGGAAGATGTGCTCTATCGCCATCCCGATGTGGACGAAGCGGCGGTGATCGCCATGCCCGATGAGAAGTGGGGGGAGGTACCCTGCGCCTTCGTGAAATTGAAAGAGGGGCGAGAGACTACCCAGGCGGAGCTGATCGCCTTTTGTCGTGAGCAGATGGCCCACTTCAAGGCCCCCAAACGCATCATCTTCACCCCGTTGCCCAAGACCTCGACCGGCAAGGTGCAAAAATTCGTGCTGCGCAAACAGCTGGGGTAGCGGTCTGTTCGTAAGGAGCCAGCACAGCAATTCATAGGAGGGAGATACAAGGGGTCTGGAGGGCTGCTGGCCCTCCCGTTGTATGGCTAGGGAGCCTTGCAAGCGACGCAGTTGCGACCGCTCTGTTTGGCCTGATAGAGCATCTGATCGGCGCGGGCGTAGAGGCTCTCCATCAGCTCCCCTTCGCCATTTTCCACCAGTCCGGCGCTGATGGTGATGATCAGCTTATCCCCATCGGGCAGGGGGAGCGGGCTTTGCATCACCTGCAGGCGCAGCCGCTCGGCCAGGGATGCGGCGGCCGAGAGGGTGGTGTTGGGCAGCAAGATGGCAAACTCGTCACCGCCGATGCGGGCCAGCACATCTTCGCTGCGCAGCACCGATTGCATCACCCTGCCCAGATGCACCAGCGCGCTATCCCCCAAGGGGTGACCGAAGCGATCGTTGATGCACTTGAACTGATCCACATCCAGCACCATCAGCACCGAGGTGAGGTGGTGGCGCATGTCCAGACTGAGGTTCTTCTCGCACATTTCGAAAAAGAAACGGCGGTTGTAGAGACCGGTGAGGCCATCGCGCACCGACTGTTGGTGCAGCTGCTCCTTGAGCTGATGCAGTTCGGTAATGTCGGAGGAGATCCCGATCAGGGTCGGGGTGCCATCCCCTAGCAGAAAGGGCACCTTGACCGACCAGTAGTAGTGCTGATTTCCTTCGGGATCGGTCAGCATCTCTTCCCCGGCTTGCAGCTCGCCGGTTTCGAATACCCGGTTGTCCAGCCGCCACAGCTGGCAGGCGCTGGCCGCGGGTATCACCTCATCATCACGCCGGTTGATGATCTGCTCGGCAGGAAGACCCAGCAGATCGGCGACCTTTTGGTTGACGTAGAGAAAGCGGTGCTTGCTGTCCTTCATATAGATATGGGCATCCACGTTGGCGAGGATGATTTCCAGCAGCTGATGCTGCTCCGCCATGCGGGCCTCAATTAGCTTGTGTTCGGTGATATCGGTGGAGATGCCGCACAGACCGATCAGGTTGCCATCCTTGTCATGGATGGGCTTTTTAACGGTCCAGTAGCAGCGCTTTTCCCCGGTGGATTTGAGGTAGTTGATCTCCTCCTGGGCGATGGCGAGTTGCTGCTCCAGTACCAATCGGTCGTTGCGTTGAATGGTGTCGGAGAATTCGAGATCAAAAAAGGCCCGATCATCCTGTCCCTGCAACTCGGCGAGGGTGCAGCCAAAGAGATCCAGCACCGCCTGATTGGCATAGGTGTAACGGCCCGCCAGATCCTTGGTAAACATGTAGGCGTCCGTCTCGTTGAAGATGGCTTTGAGGTGATCCAGCTCATGCTGTAACTGGATAGAGAAGGGTTCATCCTTCATGGGGCTAGCCATCCTTGGTTAAGGGCATCGTTGTATACAGCGCGAATATATGTACCAACGGTTTAAATTAAGCACTTCACAGGCCATGTTTCGCGTTTATTTCCGCAGGATCTGCGCCATGTCACACGATTGTCATCGTTGGTGTGGTCAAAGGAAATCAACTGAGTCCGTGGCTGTTCAGATAACTGTCCCACTCATATCGGCCCAGCTTCATGGGCCAGCAGCAAAGAAATTGCCAGGCAGTCAAATATGCCAGCCCGAGCGGCAGAAAGGGCAACAAACAGGTCTTTAATCAAACTATTTTCACTGTGTCCTTGATATCATCCTCAGCAACGCAATATGGAGAGATACGAGATGGCAGTGGCACCGTTTAATTGGGATGACGCAGTTCAGTGGGACGGGCCGGGGGCCATTGCGGGCAGTGAAGAGTTGGCTGGTGATCGGCTTGAACGTGCCCGCTATGCCGACTTTCTGACCAACTACCTCGCCGCCGAAGGCAAGCAACGCAACTATGTGCTCAACCTCAATGCCGAATGGGGGGCAGGGAAAACCTGGTTTATCAAGCGCTGGTATATGGAGCTGAAAGCGTACTATCCCACCGTCTATATCGATGCCTAGCAGCAGGACTTTTCCGATGATCCCTTATTGACGGTGATTTCGTCTATTATCGAACAATTGAGAGATGCAACGGGAAATAAGGTTGCCATACCTGATGGCGTCAAGTCCAAGCTATTGGGGTTGCTAAAGGTGGGCGGAAAATTGGTGCTCAAGTCAGCCATTAAAAAAGCTGGATGGGAAGATAGTGATTTTTCTGTGGAAGGCGAAGATGCAGATAAGCTGGTTGATACGCTTTGTAGCAATCACAAAGAGCGTTATGAATCTATTCAGTATCTTAAACAAAAAATTAGGCAATGGGTGGAAGGTGCTGTTGCTTTAGGTAACGGAGAGTTAGATTATCCTGCTTTTATTTTGATTGATGAGCTGGATCGCTGTCGCCCCTCCTATGCGGTAGAAATGCTGGAGACCATCAAACATATTTTTGATATTCCCGGCGTGGTGTTTGTACTTGCAACCGATACCGAGCAGTGACAGCATGCTATCAAGGTCATTTATGGCGATGGTTTTGATGCAGAAAGTTATCTTGGCCGATTTTTTCATAGACGATTTACGTTAGGCTGTATCTCTCGGCGAGAGTTTATTAAGCAGGCAGTTGTAGATAAAAAATTGCATTTTGAGCATGTCACTGTATGGCCTGAGATCACTAATAGCCAAGTGTTGGTAAATGTATTAACTGCTGTTTGTGATCATTTTTCATTGAGCTTAAGAAAAACAGAGCAAGTGTTGGATCGAACGATCGCGTCCATCGTAAATTACCAAGGTTGCACATTAAATCTGATTTTTCTTGTTTACCTGTTCTCTCTATGCGAGAAAAATAATGAAGATTATCGCGCTGTAGCGGATGGCAAAATGCCTAAGACAGATAACCATCCTACTTTGAAAGGTTTTAATAGTCTGACAAGTGAGTATGAAGAACAACATTTTCAATGTTTTATAAAAGCAGGGAGTACTATAGGAAGTTATATTAAGGATGTCGATGGTGAACGATATGCAAATCCATTTAAAGATAGTGAATATATGGTTTCCTTGAGAAAAATTTTAGTCATGTCTTATGAGGGACTATTGAAGCCGACTTTAGATGATGAATATTCATCTCGTTTTATCTCGTTAACAATAGATTGTGTTAGGCGTATGCGGAATTTGACTGTAGAAGAAAATACTATTTTGGCAGAAAAGGAACTGTCACTATTGGAGCGACGCTTAACAACGTATAAAAATTTAGTTGAGCTAGCCGTGCATCTTGACTAAATAAAGCCGGGATAACCCGGCTATATTCTCAGCTTATTTATTGTGCCGCTCATAAAGCCGCTGTACCACATCCTGTAATCCCAACCCTTCGTTTTGCAGCAGTACGGTCAGGTGGTAGAGCAGATCGGCGGATTCGTTGATGAGCTCCTCCCGATCCTTGGCCATGGCGGCCAGCGCCACTTCCACACCTTCTTCACCGACCTTCTGGGCGATACGCTTGGTGCCCTTGCCGTAGAGGCTGGCGGTGTAGCTGGTGGCCGGATCGGCCCCTTTGCGGGCGGCCAGCACCTGCTCCAGCTCTGCCAGAAAACCGAGGGGTGGCACCGGGTGGCCGTTAAAGCAGGAGGTTGTCCCCTTGTGGCAGGTGGGGCCGACGGGTTTGGCGGCAATCAGCAGGGAGTCCTGATCGCAGTCAGTGCTGATAGCCACGAGCTTGAGCACATTGCCCGAGCTTTCGCCCTTGGTCCAGAGCCACTGTTTGCTGCGGCTAAAGAAGGTGACCTGACCTGTGGTCTGGGTCTTCTCCAGCGCCTCGCGGGTCATAAAGCCCTGCATCAGCACCTCGCCGCTGGCGGCGTGCTGGACGATGGCAGGGATCATGCCGTCGCATTTTTCCCAGTCGAGCTGATCGGCAAGGGGGCGCGCGCTTGCGGTTGTTTGTGTGTTATCAGAGAAGTTATTCACGGATGGCGACTCCTTCGGTTTTCAGCCAGCGTTTCAATTCGGGAATGGGGATAAGGCCCTTGTGGAACACGGAGGCGGCCAGCGCCCCGTCCACATCGGCGAGGGTGAAGGCATCGCGAAAGTGCGCCATGGCACCGGCGCCGCCGGAGGCAATCAGCGGCACCTTGCAGACGCTGCGCACCAGCTTGAGCTGGTCGAGGTCATAACCCTGACGCATGCCGTCCTGATTCATCACGTTCAGCACGATTTCGCCCGCGCCGCGTTTTTGCACCTCCTGTACCCAGTCGAGGGTGTGCCAGGCGGTGGTGCGGGTGCGGCTCTCGTCACCGGTAAACTGTTTGACCTGATAGTGGCCTGTTTCGGCATCGAAGTAGGAGTCAATGCCCACCACTACGCACTGCACGCCAAAGCGCTCGGCCAGTCGGCTGATGAGGGTCGGATCGGCAAGGGCCGGGGAGTTGATGGAGACCTTGTCGGCGCCAAATTCGAGGATCTGGCGGGCATCTTCCACGCTCTTGATGCCACCGGCGACGCAGAAGGGGATATCGATCACCTCCGCTACCCGGCTCACCCAGCTCTTGTCCACCACCCGCGCATCGCTGGAGGCGGTTATGTCATAGAACACCAGCTCGTCAGCACCCTCTTCGGCGTAGCGGCGCGCCAGCTCGACTATGCCGCCCATCACCTCGTGGTTGCGAAACTGCACCCCTTTGACCACCACGCCATCTTTCACGTCGAGACAGGGGATAATGCGTCTTGCCAGCATCAGTTGCCTCCTCTGGTATTGGCAGCGGGCGCTTGCCAGCAGGCGATAGCGTCACCTACCGAGAATTTGCCCTCCAGCAGGGCGCGGCCGAGGATGATCCCCTTGACGCCGGAGCCCTTGAGCGCCTCGATGTCTTTGATGCCGCCAATGCCGCCGGAGGCCTGAAAGGCGACGCTCGGGTAGCGGGCACAGAGATCCCGATAGAGTTCGACGTTGGTGCCAGCCAGGGTGCCGTCACGGCTGATGTCGGTGCAGAGCACATGCTTGAGCCCGGCGGGGAGGAAGCGCTCGATCAGCGCCTCGATGGTCACGCCGCTGTTCTCCTGCCAGCCTGCCACGGCGATATGGCGATTGCCCTGCTCATCGATATTGACGTCCAGCGCCAGCACGATCTGCTCGGGGCCATATTTCTCCATCCAGCTGGCTACCAGATCCGGGGATTTGACGGCGGTGGAGCCAATCACCACCCGGCTGGCGCCGGCGGCCAGCAGATCCGCCACATCCTGTTCGGTGCGCACGCCGCCACCGACCTGCACCGGTGCTTCGGTGGCCGACAGCAGTTGGGTCAGCAGGGGCAGCTGGCGCGCCTTGGCATCCTTGGCACCGTCCAGATCCACCAGATGGAGCTGCACCGCCCCCTGGGAGACATATTCATCGAAGCGGGCCTGCGGGCTGCTGCTGTATTCGGTCTTCTGGTCGTAGTCCCCCTGATAGAGGCGAACTACCTGACCGTTGATAAGGTCAATTGCGGGAATGATCATTCATAGCTCCAGAAAATTTTGCAGCAAACGGGCACCGGCTGCGCCTGAGCGCTCCGGGTGGAATTGGGCGCCAAAGAAGTTGCTGCGCTCTGCAACCCCGGCGACGATGGCGGTGAAAGGCTTGCCGTAGTCGCAGGTTGCCAGCGTTGCTTCTGTCACCTCCAGCGCATAGGAGTGGACGAAGTAGAAGTAGCTGCCGCTCGGGATCCCCTTGAGCAGAGGATGGGTTTCGTCATGCTCAATCTGGTTCCAGCCCATGTGGGGCAGGCGCAGATTGCCCACTTCCATCAGCCGGATCTTGCCCGGCACTATGCCAAGGCAGTCGATGAGATCGCCTTTACTGCCATCGGCACTCATGCTCTCTTCGGAGGCCTCCGCCAGCATCTGCATGCCAAGGCAAAAGCCCAGCAGCGGCTGCTTGGCGGCGCGAATAAGGGGCACCAGCCCGCGCTCGTTGAGGTTTTTCATGGCGGCTACCGCGGTGCCGACGCCGGGCAGGATCAGCTTGTCCGCCTGCTCGATATCGGCGACCTGGCTTGAGACCAGCGGCTGCACGCCGAGGCGCTCGAACGCCATCCTGACCGAGGCCAGATTGGCGCAGCCGGTATCGATAATGACCAGCTTCTGCTTGCTCACATCCATCACAGCACTCCCTTGCTGGAGGGAAGCTCGCTCCCTTCCACCCGAATGGCCTGACGCAGGGCGCGGCCAAAGCCTTTGAACAGCGCCTCCACTTGATGGTGGGTGTTGCCGCTGCCCACCTTCATCTGCAATGTGATGGCCATGGCATCCGACAGCGAGCGGAAGAAGTGGGGCACCATCTCGGTGGCCATCTCGCCCACGTTGTCGCGACCAAAGCCGCTCGGGCAGTCAAATACGAAGTAGGGGCGACCGCTGAGATCCAGCGCTGTGCTCACCTCCTGCTCGGTCAGCGGGCGCGCATCGATCACCGCCTGTACCTCGTCCATCGCCAGCACGAAGCCGAAACGGCCGATGCCGCGCTTGTTGCCAAGGGCCTGACGCAGCGCCTGACCCAGCGCCAGTCCGACGTCTTCCACCGTGTGGTGATCGTCGATATGCAGATCGCCGCTGACGTTCAGCTTGAGCTGGAAACCGGCGTGGGTGGCGATCTGATCCAGCATGTGATCAAAAAAGCCGATGCCGGTGGCGATCTGGTTGCCGCCGCTCTTGTCCAAGTCAACTGCTACCTGAATGCGGGTCTCCTTGGTGTTGCGCTCCACCGAGGCTACGCGCCCCTTGGATAACAGCTGATCACGGATGGCGAGCCAGTCGTGATCCTGCGGGTGGTAGCGAATCCCGCTAATGCCCATGTTCTCTGCCAGCTGCAGATCGGTCTGTCTGTCACCAATCACGAAGGAGTTGGCAAAGTCGATGCGACCAGAGGCGAGATACTCCTTTACCAGTCCGAGGTGGGGCTTGCGGCAGCTGCAGCCGTCGGTGGGGAAGTGGGGGCAGATCAACACCTGCTCCCACTTCACCCCTTGCGATTCAAACAGGTGCATCATCAGGTCGTGGGGTGGCTGGAAGTTCTCCAGCGGCAGGCTGGCGGTGCCCAGTCCATCCTGATTGGTCACCATCACCAGCACGTAACCGGCGGCCTGCAACTCGCGCAGTACCGGAATGACCATGGGCTCGAAGCGCAGCTTGGCGAGGCTATCCACCTGCTTGTCCGTCACCGGCTCTTCAATCAGGGTGCCGTCGCGGTCGATAAACAAAAACGGGGTCTTCATCGCTACATCCTTGTCTTACAAAGTGGAAGAGGGCAGGTCACGCAATACCGCCAGCACGGCATCCATCTCGCCCTGATAGCCGATGGTGACGCGAATGCTGTTATCAAGGCCCGGCTTGGTCGAGAAATCCCGCAAGATGATGCCGGCGGCCTTCATGGCGGCAAAGACGGCGGCGCCATCCACAAAGCGCACCAGCACGAAGTTGCCCTTGTCCTCGAATACTTCCCTTACGCAGGCAAGCTTTGCCAGCTCTGCCTTGAAGGCGGCTTTTTGCTTGTTGAGCTCTACCACTCGCTCGCGCATCAGCTCCAGCCCCATGGGGGAGAGGGCTTGCACCGCGATCTGGGCGATGGGCTCGGGGATGGGATAGGGGGCGATCACCTTGGCCAGCATGGCGATCACCTCGGTGCTTGCCAGCGTAAAGCCGCAGCGGATCCCCGCCAGGGCAAAAGCCTTGGAGAGGGTGCGGGTCACCACCAGATTGGGGAAGCGGACCAGCAGGTCCACCACGGACGCCTCGGGGCAGAACTCGATATAGGCCTCGTCCACCACCACGATGGCGCGATCCCGCGCCTTCTCCAGCAGGGCGATAAGGCCGTCGCGACCCACCAGATCCCCGGTGGGGTTGTTGGGGGAGCAGAGAAACACCAGTTTCACATCGCTGAGGCGATCGGCGATGGCGGGCCAGTCCGGTTGGCGGCTGGCGGTCAGTGGCTGCTCGACGATACCAACACCGCAGGTCTCGGCGCTGATGGCGTACATGCCGTAGGTGGGCGGGCAGATGAGGATCTGATCTTCACCCGCTTCGCAGAAGGTGCGAATAAGCAGCTCGATGGCCTCATCGGCGCCGCGGCTCACCAGCACCTGATCCGGATTGACCCCGGCGTAGGCGGCATAGCCATTCACCACCTCGGCCGGTTGGCACTCGGGGTAGCGGTTGAGGCGGCTCCCCTCGATGGTGAAGGGATAGGCCTGCGGCGCCTCGTTGGCGTTGAGCCAGACGTGGCCCTTGCCGCCGATGCGGCGGGCGGATTGATAAGGGGTGAGGGCCCGCACCACGCGGCGCGCCAGATTGGCAATGCTCATGACAAATCCTTCTGCTGTGCTGTTGGTTGGGGCGCGGCGGCCAGGGCGTTCAATCTGAGGGTGACGGCATTTTTGTGGCCATCGAGCCCTTCGGCCTGAGCAATGCGCTCGACGATGGGGCCAAGGCCCTGAATGCCGCGCTCACTCAACTCCTGCACCGTGTAGCGGCGCTGATAATCGGCGATGCCAAGGCTGGAGCAGGTGCGGGCATAGCCATAGGTAGGCAGAGTGTGGTTGGTGCCGCTGGCGTAATCGCCGACTGACTCGGGGGTCCATGCTCCCAGAAAGATGGAACCGGCATTCTCAAGCTGGTCCAGCAGCTCGCGGGGTGCGCGGGTCTGAACGATCAGGTGCTCCGGCGCATAGGCGTTGGAGATGGCACACGCCTCGGCCAGATCGTCACAGAGGATCACCAAACTGCTGCCGAGCGCCTGGGCTGCGATATCGCGGCGGCTCAGTTTGGCCAACTGGCTCTTGATTTCCCCTGCGATGGCATCGGCCAACAGTGGCGAGGTGGTGACCAGCACCACCTGACTGTCTGGGCCATGCTCGGCCTGGGAGAGCAGATCCGCCGCCACGAAGGCCGGGTTCGCGCTCTCGTCGGCAATGACCAGCACCTCGGAGGGGCCGGCTGGCATGTCGATGGCGGCGCCGCGCCAGTCGCGGGAAACCTGCCCCTTGGCTTCGGTCACATAGGCGTTGCCCGGGCCGAAGATCTTGTCCACCTTGGGAATGCTCTCGGTGCCGTAAGCCATGGCGGCGATGGCCTGGGCGCCGCCGATGGCGAACACCTTCTCGACGCCGCAGGCGCGGGCGGCAAACAGGATCTCGTCGCTCGCCGGGGACGGGGTGCAGAGCACCACTTCACGGCAACCGGCGATAGCAGCCGGAATAGCCAGCATCATCACGGTGGAGGGGAGCGGCGCGCTGCCCCCCGGCACATAGAGGCCGACCCGGCTGATGGGTTGGGTGCGCAGCTCGCACACTACCCCGGGCTGGGTTTCCACTCGCACCACTGGCTGCACTTGCGCAGCGTGGAAGGTGCGAATGTTGGCAATCGCCGCTTCGATAGCATTTTTGATGTCGTCATCCAGCCGCGCGCAGGCGGCTTCAATCTCGACTTCGCTGACGCGCAACTGCTCACGGGGGGCGCGCTCGAAGCGCTGGCTCAGCTCGCGCAGGGCCTCATCGCCACGGCTGCGTACCGCGGCGATGATCTCTTTGACCACGGTGCCGATATCGGCCTCGTCACTCAAGGCCGGGCGGGTCAGCACGTCGGCCTGCTGGGCAGGAGAGAGGGTCTTCCAGATCAGGGTCTGCATGATATCCCTTCCTTATTCCATCATTTTTTCGATGGGCAGCACCAGAATGGAGCTGGCGCCGAGGGCCTTGAGCTGCTCCATGGTCTCCCAGAACAGGGTCTCGCTGGAGACGACGTGCAGGGCCACCTGATTGGTGTCACCGGCCAGCTGCATGATGGTGGGGCGCTCGGCGCCCGGCAGCAGATCGGTGATGGCATCGAGCTTGTCTTTGGGCGCGTGCAGCATGATGTACTTGCTCTCGCGGGCCTGCTGCATCCCCTGAATGCGGGGCAGCAGTTTGTCGATGAGCTTCTGCTTGGCATCGGACAAGGGGTTGGGGGCCTGTACCAGCACCGCTTTGGAGCGGTAGATCACCTCTACCTCTTTTAGGCCATTGGCTTCCAGGGTCGCGCCGGTGGAGACCAGATCGCAGATGGCATCGGCCAGGCCTGCGCGGGGTGCCACTTCCACCGAGCCGCCCAGCATCACGCTCTTGAAGCCAAGGCCCTTTTCGTCAAAGAAGCGCTTGAGCAGCCCGGGATAGGAGGTCGCAATGCGCTTGCCGGCAAGGCTAGCTGGCCCCGTGTAGTTCACATCTTCCGGCACCGCCAGCGAGAGGCGGCAGCCGCCAAAGTCCAGCTGCTTGAGGGTTTTGACCTCGAAGGGCAGTCCCTGTGAAGCGCGAATAAGCTGCACCTCTTCCAGCACGTTCTCGCCGATGATGCCAAGGTCGACCACCCCTTCCATCACCAGACCCGGGATATCGTCATCGCGCACCCGCAGGATATCGATGGGCATGTTCTCGACATGGGCGATAAGGCGCTGCTCGCGCAGGTTTATCTTGAGGCCACAGCTCTTGAACAGGGCTTGGGAGTCCTGGCTCAGACGACCGGACTTTTGCATGGCGATACGCAGACGTTGTGTTTCCATTGCTCGATTTCCTTCTAGTCAAAAACGAAAAACCCTCGGAAGTGGGTGCTTCCGAGGGTTTATGAATCTTGCGGTCCTTTTGGAAGTCACCAGTTAAGTGTCTTCCAGCAGTCAACCTCCTGAAAGACTAGTCGGGATGATGATGGTGGTGATGAGTCTTCAGGGTGGTGAACTTCATGTAATCAATCCTTTACAAAATAAGATGTCGTAATTGACGCCTGATTTAAACTACCTGCCTTGACAGAAAATGCAACCCGAAATTGTGATTTGATCGATTAAAGTGGCGAAAACGGTTTTCTGGTCGATAACTAGACAATAACCCTTGCAGGAGTCGCCATCATGCCCAGCCAGGACCTGTTGTTTCCCATTTTGCCCCGGGCGCCCGCCGCGCCCGGCAGCGAAGAGATCAAGCGGGAAGTGAATCAGATCAGCAAAAAGCACCAGCTGCGCAAGACGAGCACTGACAACAGTGACTCCCAGCAGCGCCAGCAGGCGTATAGCACCCCCGCCAAGCGTGATCAGCCCAAGGCGGAGGAGGGTGATCACAAGCCGGACCCCGAGCATCAGATCGATCTGTTCGTCTAGGCAGATTATCTGTCCCGCTTTTGCCGCGCTTTTGGCATAATGGCCGCTTTTGCTGCGGGACGCCCTTTTGACCATCCAGACCCTGTTCAAGCCAGATGGCCCTCTGGCCAGCCATATCGACGGTTTCAAAGCCCGCGCTCCCCAACTGGAGATGGCCGAAGCGGTCGCGCGCGCCATCAAGAGTGGTGGCCGTCTGCTGGTTGAGGCGGGGACCGGTACCGGCAAGACCTACGCCTATCTGGTGCCAGCGCTGGAGTCCGGCAAGCGGGTGGTGATCAGCACCGGCTCCAAGAACCTGCAGGAGCAGCTCTTCTATCGGGATCTCCCGACCATTACCGGCGCGCTCTCCTACACCCCGCCGGTGGCCCTGCTCAAGGGTCGCAGCAACTATCTCTGCATCGAGCGGATGAACCGGCTCTTGAGCGAATCCCATCTGCAAAAGCCTGAAATCCTGAACGATCTGGTGAAGGTCAAATCCTGGTCCACTGCTACCGATAACGGCGATGTGGGGGATATTCCGGGATTGCAGGAGAACGCCGAGATCCTCGCCCACGTCACCAGCACCAACGACAACTGCCTCGGTCGCGACTGCCCCTATTACGACGACTGCCATCTGGTGGTGGCCCGTCGCCGCGCCATGGACGCCCAGGTGGTGGTGATCAACCACCACCTCTTCTTCGCCGATATGGCGGTGAAAGACACCGGATTTGGCGAGTTGGTGCCACAGGCGCAAGTCTATGTCTTTGACGAGGCTCATCAGCTGCCAGAGATCGCCACTAATTACTTCGGCAAGTCGGTGGGTAGCCGAACCATTCAGGATCTGGCGCAGGATATCCAGCTGGCCTATCGGGCCGAGGCCCACGACATGGCCCAGCTCGGCAAGGCGGCGGACCGGCTCGCTATCGCCAGTCAGGACTTGCGTCTCGCCTTCGGAGTGGATGGCGGTCGCGGTAATACCCGCGACATGCTGCGCCAGCCGCTTTGGGGGCAGGCTTTGGCTCGTCTTAACGATGCCATCGGGCTTTGCTACGAGGTGCTGAAACTGGCTCTTGGCCGTGGCGAGCAGCTGGATCACGCCTTCGAACGGATCAGTGAACTGCGCACCCGCCTGGGTGAAGTGCTGGCGGTCAACCAGACCGGTTTCTCCTACTGGTACGACTGCTCACGGCTTCATTTCACCCTCAATCTCACGCCGCTTTCGGTGGCCGAGCGATTCAGTGCCGAGGTGCAAAGACCGGAGGTGGCCTGGGTCTTTACTTCTGCCACCCTGACGGTGGATATGCGGTTTGATCACTTCAAGGCCGAGCTGGGGCTGGCGGGCAGCGCCGAGCTGATCCTCGACAGTCCGTTCGACTATGGCGAGCAGGCGCGGCTCTGTGTACCCCGTTATCTACCGGAGCCCAACGCCTTTGGCCGTGGAGAGCAACTGGCCAATCTGATGATCCCCCTCATCAACAAGACGCCGGGGGGCTGTTTCTTCCTCTGCACCAGCCATCAGGTGATGCGTCAGGTGGCTGAGGTGCTGCGCCGGGAGATCGGTCGCACCGTCTTGTTGCAGGGGGAGGACAACAAGCAGCGGTTGCTCAAGGAGTTTGTCGAGAATGGCCGTGCCGTGCTGGTGGCGACCAGCAGTTTCTGGGAGGGGATCGACGTACGAGGGGCGGCGTTGTCGTGTGTTATCATCGACAAGCTGCCGTTTGCCAGCCCTGATGATCCGCTGCTCAAGGCGCGGGTGGATGATTGCAAGCTCAAGGGGGGGGATCCCTTCGCCGAGCTGCAGTTGCCCAAGGCGGTGATTGCCCTCAAACAGGGGGTGGGACGGCTTATTCGTGATCGCAGTGATCACGGGGTGCTGGTGATATGTGATCCACGCATGGTCAACAAACCTTACGGCGCCACCTTTATCAAGAGTCTGCCCGCCATCCCTCGCACCCGGGAGTTGGGAACGTTGGGGAGTTTTTTCGATCGCACTGAACGCGGTGAATAAGTGTGCCGCCAGCTAACAGATTTGAACAACGGGTGAGCATATCTCGCTTGCCGGTTATGTAATTGACTGATTTTATAGAGATTGGAAAGCATGAACGAGTTGAAGATCCTGGCCGTTGATACCGCCACTGAAGCCTGCTCCGCCGCCTTGCTGGTGGGTGACAAGCTGTTCTCCCGCTGGGAGGAGGCGCCACGGGATCACACCCGAAAAATCCTGCCCATGGTTCAGGCTGTGTTAGAGGATGCCGGGATAAGTTTGAGTGACCTCGATGCCATTGCGTTCGGCCGCGGCCCGGGCTCCTTTACCGGCGTGCGGATCGGCATCAGTGTGGCGCAAGGTCTGGCGTTTGGTGCAGGTGTGCCGCTGATTGGCATCTCGACCTTGGCCGCCATGGCGCAATGCGCCTATCGACTGGATGGCGCCGAGCAGGTGCTGACCGCCATCGATGCGCGGATGAACGAGGTCTATTTCGGCCGCTATGAGCTGATTGATGGCCGCATGCAGCTGGTGGGGGACGAGGTGGTGAGCGATCCCGTGGCGCTGGTTGACGTCCGTGGCAAGCTGGCGGGTCGGGTGACCTGCGTCGGCACTGGTTTTGAAACCTATGGCGAGACCCTGAGTGGTCTGGCCGATGAGCTGGCGGTGAGCCAGGTACGTTTCCCGGCGGCAGAGGACATGCTGCCGCTGGCCCGCGCCGCCTGGCTGGCGGGGGAGGCGGTGCCTGTGGAGCAGGCGACGCCGGTCTATTTGCGTGACAAGGTGACCTGGAAAAAACTGCCGGGTCGCGAATAAGGGCAGGAGCACTGACGTCATGTCGCTCTTGCCGCTCATCAGCTGCAATATAAGCGGGTGGCCCCTACGGGCCACGCCGGCAACAGGAGAGTGACATGATGCGTAATAGCAGAAGCGACATGATGAAACGCGGGATGGTGGTCGGGGCGCTGGCCCTGCTGCTCGGGGCCTGCAGCTCGGTTCCTAAAGAGCTGGCCTATGAGCCAGAAAACCAGCTGGTGGCCTATCAGCCCGCCCTTGGCGGGATGGAGGGCAAACCGGCCCGCTGGAGCGGCGTTATCTCGGCGGTGCACAACAAGGCGGATCAGAGCGTCATTGAAGTGGTCTATTTGCCGCTCAAGTCCAACGGCGTGCCGGAGCAGACCGAGCAGAGCCCGGGCCGTTTTCTGGCCATCATGAAGGGCTTTGTCGACCCGACCCTCTATGCCAAGGGGCGCAGCCTGACGGTGCTGGGCACCATAGGCAAACCGGTTGATAGCCAGATTGGCGAGCACAAGTACCGCTTCTCTGTGCTCAATGTGACGGGCAGCAAGCTGTGGCCGCCAGTCAAAGAGGTGGAGGTACGCTATATGGACCCCTACTTCTATGACCCCTTCTATGATCCCTTCTGGCCGAGACGGCCGCTGCGTCGCTAAGGCTTGCCATGATCAAGAGCATCAAAAGCACTCTGCACGAACGTCTGCTCACCTTGGCAGATGGTCGGCAGGTGGCCCTGCTTGAGAATCAACTCGCGGATCAGGCTCAGCAGGGCAAACCCCTGCTGATTGCCCTGCACGGCTGGCTCGACAACAGTGCCAGCTTCTTGCCGCTGGCGCCCCATCTGGGAGATTTTCACCTCATCTGTGTCGATCTGCCGGGGCACGGTCACTCCGATCACAAGACCACCCCTTATGTTTTTGTCGACTGGCTGGACGATCTCTACCAGATCGTGCAGGCGGCAGGGTGGTCGCGCTTCACTCTGCTCGGTCACTCCCTCGGGGCGCTGATCGCCTCCGCCTATGCCGGGGTGTTCCCCGAACAGGTGGAGCGGTTGATCATGCTGGAGGGGCTGGGGCCGCTGAGCCAGCCCGATGAGGAGGTACCTGCCCAGCTGCGACGTGCGATTTTAATCCGCAGCCGCACCCGGGAGCGCAGTGCCAACGGCTTTGCCTCCATCGATGAGGCTGTCGCCGCCCGTTGCAAAGTGGCGGATATCACGCCGCAGGCGGCGCGTCTTATCTGTGAACGGCAGCTTGAGATGAGGGCAGGGCGCTGGCACTGGCGAAGCGACCCCCGCTTGCGGGATCTGTCGCCCCTGAGAATGAGCGAAGGACAAGCTCGGGCACTGATGGCGGCTATCCGTTGTCCTGTGCTGTTGATTCAGGGGGAGCAGGGCTTTGCTGCGCTGGAAGCCCAATGGCAGGCCCGTCAGGATGCCTTCCAGCAGATCGAGCGGGTCATATTGGGTGGAAACCACCATTTTCATATGGAAAATTCGGTTGATACGGCCGTTTGTATCGTAAAGTTTTGTCAAGTTCGGTAGAATCGCCAGCTTTCAATAATTCCAGGTTTGTTTTCTCCCTCACATTTTTCTGTTGTTAATTTGCTGTTAATTGATGTTGCGCTGTGTAAATATGTGCGGCATTAGAGCATCAGCTTAAAACAACCGATTAAAATGGATGTGAACTGGGACGGAGGCAACACAGTGAGCGCACAGGTGCTAGTTATGCAGGAGAAGTTTGTGGAAAAAGTCTGGCTGAAACGTTATCCGGAAGGGGTCCCCGCCGAGATCAATCCAGACCAATACAGCTCCCTGGTCGAGATGTTCGAATCCTCGGTAACCCAGTTTGCCGATCAGCCCGCCTTCGTCAACATGGGCCAAACCATCACCTACCGCCGGCTGGAAGAGCAGTCCCGCGCCTTTGCTGCCTACCTGCAAAACGAGCTGAAGCTGGAGAAAGGGGATCGGGTTGCGGTGATGATGCCGAACCTGCTCCAATACCCCATCGCCGTATTCGGCATCCTGCGCGCCGGCATGATCGTGGTCAACGTCAACCCGCTCTATACCCCGCGCGAGCTGGAGCATCAGCTCAAAGACTCCGGTGCCAAGGCCATCGTCATCGTCTCCAACTTCGCCCATACCCTGGAAAAGGTGGTCTACGACACCCCGATCAAGCACGTTATCCTGACCCGGATGGGGGACAACCTGGGGCTGGCCAAGGGCACCCTGGTCAACTTCGTGGTCAAGTACGTCAAGAAGCTGGTGCCGAAATACAATCTGCCCCACGCTACCACCATGCGTCAGGCCCTCTCCAAGGGGCGTTTCCTGCAGTACATCAAGCCGGAGATCACCAACGACGATCTCGCCTTCCTGCAGTACACCGGTGGCACCACCGGCCTCTCCAAAGGGGCCATGCTGACTCATCGCAACATGATTGCCAACGTCGAGCAGTGCCTCGGTGTCTATGGCCCCATGCTGGAACGCGGCAAGGAGTTCGTGGTCACCGCATTGCCCCTCTATCACGTCTTCGCCCTGACCGTGAACTGCCTGCTCTTTATGCGTATCGGCGGTTACAACCTGCTGATCAGCAACCCGCGCGACATCCCGGGTTTTGTCAAAGAGATCAAGAAGTATCCCTTCACCTGCATTACCGGGGTTAACACCCTGTTCAATGCGCTGGTCAACAACGAAGAGTTTCAGGGGATCGCCTTTGACAAGCTCAAGCTCACCATCGGCGGCGGCATGGCGGTGCAGCGAGCGGTCGCGGAGAAGTGGAAGACGCTGACCGATACCCCGCTGCTGGAAGGCTATGGCCTGACGGAGTGTTCGCCACTGGTGAGCGTCTGCCCCTACGATCTGACCGATTACAACGGTTCCATCGGTCTGCCGGTCTGCTCTACCGAGATCCGTCTGGTAGATGACAACGGTCAGGTGATCCACGCCCTCGGCACCCCCGGCGAAATGCAGGTTCGTGGCCCGCAGGTGATGGTGGGCTACTGGCAGCGCCCAGAGGCCACTGCCGAAGTGATGCAGGATGGCTGGCTCTGTACCGGTGATATCGCGGTGTGCGACGAGCAGGGCTTCTTCAAGATCGTTGACCGCAAGAAGGACATGATCCTGGTCTCCGGTTTCAACGTCTATCCGAACGAGATCGAAGATGTCGTTGCCCTGCACCCGAAAGTGCTGGAAGTGGCCGCCGTCGGTGTGCCGCACAAGGTCTCCGGTGAGCTGGTGAAGATCTTTGTGGTCAAGAAAGATGCAAAATTGCATGAGGACGAGATTATTGCCCACTGCCGCAAACATCTGACTGCCTATAAGGTGCCGAAACTGGTAGAATTTCGTGACGAACTTCCCAAGACCAATGTGGGCAAGATCCTGCGCCGCGTACTGCGCGACGAGGAGATTGCCAAGCAATAACCGGACTGCGGCTGCAGAAGCCTCTGCAAACCAGCACCGTCGTTATGCAAAACCGTGGGTCATCCCACGGTTTTTTCTTTTTGGCCCTGATCAACCGCGCAGGCACAGATGCACTATCAACTTATCACTCAGCAAGACGAACTTGAGCAGTATCTCGCTTCTCTGGCCGACGTTCCCCTGGCTATCGATACTGAATTCGTTCGCACCCGTACCTACTACCCCCAGCTTGGCCTGTTCCAGATCTATGACGGCGAGCATCTGGCGCTGCTGGATCCGCTGACCCTGGATCTCTCCGCCCTCTGGCAGCGACTGGGCAGGGAAGGGCAGATCGCCATCCTGCACGCCTCTGGCGAAGATCTGGAGCTTATCCAGCATCAGGCTGGCCACCTGCCCAACCAGATGCACGATACCCAGCTGGCTACCGCCTTTCTCGGTTACGGCGTCTCGGTCGGCTTTGGTGCGCTGGTGAATGAATTCCTCGGGGTCGAGCTGGAAAAAGATCAGGCGCGAACCGACTGGCTGGCCCGCCCGCTTACACCGCGTCAGCTCGAATACGCGGCAGCGGATGTCTTCTACCTGATGCCGCTCTACGAGAAGGTGATGGCCAAACTGCGGGAAAGCGGCAAGTTTGCCTGGTTCGAGCAGGAGTGTCAGAACCACTCTGCCCGCAAGACCCAGGGTAGCGATCCCCGTCAGGCTTATCTTGAAATCGTCAACGCCTGGCAACTGGGTCGCCGCGAGCTCGCCATTCTGCGCGAGCTGGCCGCCTGGCGCCAACAAGAGGCGGTGCGCCGCGATCTGGCCCTTAACTTTGTGGTGAAAGAGCTGCACCTGTTCAAGGTGGCAGAGCGTCGTCCTGCCTCCCTGCGGGATCTCAACGAGCTCGGCCTCTCGCCCATCGAGATCAAGATCCACGGCAAGCGGATGCTCGATATTGTCGCCAAGGCGCAGCAAAGCGATCCTGACAGCTGGCCCGAGCCCATTCGTCGGCTGGTCGACTTCCCCCAGTACAAGGCCGAGCTCAAGCGCATCAAGGCCATGGTGGAAGAGAAGGCCAAGGCGAGCAATATTCCGCCCGAGCTGATTGCCAGCAAGAAGATCATTCACCAGTACTTCACCTGGAGCTGGCGGATGAACGACGAAGAGCGGGCCCGCAGCGACAAGCCGATGCTGCTGCAAGGGTGGCGTCATGAGCTGGTCGGTCACCTGCTGGCACAATAAGCCACCAGATGGTTGTACCGATAAATCAATCCTCACCCTCGGGTGGGGATTTTTATTGGGCGAAAGAGACAAACAGGCATGCTGAACTGGAGAACGCAGAGGGGACATGGCTGGCCGGATGGCAGGAGTCGAGAATGAAAAAGAGAGCAGAGAAGAAAAGGCAGCGGCTAATGCCGCTGCCTTTTTTGATCACCAGATAGGCTGGGTCAGGTAGGGATTGCTCGCCTTCTCGCGGCCGAAGGTGGAGCTGGGGCCGTGGCCCGGGATAAAGACGATCTCGTCGCCAAGGGGCAGCAGGGTCTCGGTGATCGACTTTATCAGCGTCCCGTGATCGCCACGGGGGAAGTCGGTGCGGCCGATGCTGCCGGCAAAGAGCACGTCGCCAACCCAGGCGAGCTGCTCGGCTTGGGAGAGCAGCACGATATGGCCCGGGGTGTGGCCGGGGCAGAAGTAGACATCCAGCTCGCACTGGCCAAGCTGCACCTTGTCACCCTGCTCAAGCCAGCGATCCGGCGTGAAGGCGGGGGTATGGGCGAAGCCGAACATCTGGCTCTGCTGGGGCAGCATGTCGAGCCAGAAGGCATCCTCTTTGTGGGGGCCCGTGATGGCGACGCCGGTTTTTCCCCGCAGCTCGGCGGCGGCACCGACGTGATCCAGATGACCGTGGGTCAGCAGGATGTGGGTCAGGGTCAGGCCGCGCTTGGCGATGGCGGCCAGCAGTTTGTCCGCTTCGCCGCCCGGATCGATCAGGGCCGCCTGATGGGTCTCGTCACACCAGATGAGGGAGCAGTTCTGGGCGAACTGGGTGACCAGGATCACCTCGAATTTCAACATAGAGTTCCTCTCTTGGGATGGGTCAACCGTGCAGTGCGCTGGCATGCTGCTCGGCGAAATAGTCGAGGCAGGCCTGCTTGTCACCGCGAAACACGATGCGCTCCTGCTTGTTGCCAAGCTGGTAGAGATACATGGGGTCGTAGTAGCGGGTCAGCAGCAACGTGATCCAGGCCAGATGCAGCGCGGTATCGCCGCTCTTTTCCTGCTCGGTGAGGGCGGTCTGCATCAGGGCATCCAGCTCGCGGTGGGCCTGATCGCCAAGACGGCGCTTGAGGCGGGCCAGCGCATCGGTGAGGTAGGCAGCAAACAGCGGCCAACCGGCTTCCTGGCCATACATGGCTTGATAGCGCAGCCAGAGATCGTGCACGTAATCTTCGCGGATTTGCTCGGCCCGATCGATTTGCGGAACATCCACCACCACCAGCGGTGCCTGACTCATTGCCTCATGGAGGGAGAGGGGTAGACAACAGCGGCCAATCAGGCGGCTCTCATCTTCGACCACAAAGGCATGCTCGCCCTGATGGCGGCGCTTGAGCAGCTCGATGGCCATGTTGTTTTCAAAATTGATGTTGCTCGGCTGGCCGCCGGGCAGCTGACCAAACGACGAGCCCCTGTGATGGGCATGTCCCTCCAGATCGAGCGCCTGGGCCACCTGATCGAGCATGTGGGTCTTGCCGGAGCCGGTCATGCCGGTCAGCACAGTCCAGCGACACTCGGCAGAGGCCTTGTCCTGGGTGTCGATCAGGAAACGGCGCAGCTCCTTGTAGCCTCCGGCGACGCGGGGTCGAGTCACCCCCGCATCAGCCAGCCACTGTTGTACGGTTTGCGAGCGCAGGCCGCCGCGAAAGCAGTAGAGCACGGCATCGGGCTGCTTGCGCAACTGCGCCAGCCAGCCTTCGAGTCGTTCGGCACGCACAGCTCCCCCCACCAGCTTGTGTCCAAGCTCAATGGCGGCGGCCTGACCCTGCTTCTTGAAGCAGGTCCCCACCTGGGCGCGCTCATCGTCTGTCATCAAGGGCAGGTTGGTCGAGCAGGGGAAGGCCCCCTCCTTGAACTCGATGGGGGCGCGCACATCAATCAACGGCACATCGCCTAAAAAAATCTGGGCGTAGTCCGTGGCCAGTGGCAATTCACTCATTGGACAATCTCGATAAAGCGGGAGCCCTCAAGGGGCTTGATCTGGCCGATGGGCGAGAGCGTAAGGCCAGCTTCTTGCGCGATGGCGAGCAGCTCGGCTTCGCTCTCTTTACCCACGGCGACCAGCAGGCCGCCGCTGGTTTGCGGGTCGCACATGATGTTGCGGGTGCGATCGTCCATGGCATCGAGCTTGTGTCCGTAGGAGTCGTGGTTGCGCAGGGTGCCACCCGGTACGCAGCCCTCGGTGAGGTAGTAATCCACCTCATCCAGCAGCGGCAGCGCCTTGAAGTCGAGGCGGGCGCTGACATTGGATCCTTCGCACATCTCCAGCAGATGGCCCGCCAGACCAAAGCCGGTGACGTCGGTCATGGCGTGGACACCCGGCAGCTCGGCAAAACGCTGGCCAATCTTGTTGAGGGTGCACATGGCGTTGGGGGCCAGTTGCTCGTGTTCCGGCTTCAGCTTGCCCTTCTTCTGGGCGGTGGTGAGGATGCCGATACCGAGGGGCTTGGTCAGATAGAGGGTGTCGCCCACCTTGGCAGTGTCGTTCTGCTTGATGGCGTCGAGAGGCACGATACCGGTGACCGCGAGGCCGAAGATGGGCTCGGGGGCATCGATACTGTGGCCACCGGCCAGCGAAATCCCCGCTTCATGGCACACCTGACGGCCGCCGTCGATCACCTGCTGGGCCACTTCGGCGGGCAGGGTATTGATGGGCCAGCCGAGGATGGCGATGGCGACGATGGGCTTGCCGCCCATGGCATAGATATCGCTGATGGCGTTAGTGGCGGCGATGCGGCCAAAGGTGAAGGGGTCATCGACGATGGGCATGAAGAAGTCGGTGGTGGAGACAATGCCCTGACCGTTGCCGATATCGACCACGGCCGCGTCATCTTTGCTGCTGTTGCCAACGATCAGGGTCGGGTCGTTGAAGCCCGGGATCTGGCTCTTGAGGATGGTGTCGAGTACCTTGGGAGAGATTTTGCAGCCGCAGCCAGCGCCGTGGCTGTATTGGGTCAGACGAATGGAAGACATACTTACCCCTTTTATTTGCAAACAGAGCAGAGGCTCTGTGGAGCCGTCTTGGTCAATGGGCGGCCTTGTAGTGAGGAAGACAAGAAGCCGCAAATATGGGTGGCCTCGGTGCCAACAGGGGCAGCGATGACTGGCAGTTATGAAAGACCGCCAGGCCGGACGGGGAAGAAATGGGCGACAAGGTACGCCAGCGCAGCCCCGCCAAGGGCCACAGGACGGGGCATTATGCCACATTTGCCCCTTGGGGTTCGAACAGGAATTCACATAAACAGCAGGGAATTGCCCGCACTTGCCTGTCATCGGTCTGGATCCGGCGCTGGCTGATTGATTGCAGTACAGATGCAGCAAAAAGAACGCCAAAGAGACCAACAGCACGCAACTGCCGATCTACAACAGGAGAGCTTAGTGACCACCACATTTTTGGTTAACCACCCCATCACCACGGCGCAGTTTGCGGCGTTGTTGGCGCAGACCTCGTTGGGGGCGAGACGGCCGCTGGACCTTCCGGCCATCCTGCAGGGCATGCTGGATAACGCCAATTTGCTGATCACCGCCTGGCAGGGCGAGACCCTGGTCGGTGTGGCCCGCTCGGTGACCGATTTTCATTTTTGCTGCTACCTCTCGGATCTGGCGGTGGCCGAGTCGGTGCAGGGGCAGGGGATTGGCAAAGCCCTTATTCGCGAGACGTTTTTGCAATTGCAGCCGGGCTGCAAGCTGATCCTGCTGGCCGCACCGCAGGCAGTGGCGTACTACCCCAAGCTCGGATTTAGCCAGCACCCGAGCGCCTGGGTGATGAGCAGTCTGGATGAATTGGTACTGGATGAGTTGGCATAAAGCCGTCAACTCATCCAGACAGGGCGAGATTAGCTTATCCGGCTTGCCCCAGCGCCGGTTGCCGTGACTTGCCCCAGCGGCGCAGGCGCCGTTGTAGTGGTCGCTCCAGCAGGTTGTAGCTCAACGCCGAGAGGTCGATCAGCACCGCCAGCATCAGCAAGGTTGCCACTACCCCCAGCAGCGGGTTGGTTTGGGCATACCACCACTCGGTGAGCCCCGGCGCCAGATAGTGGATAAGCTCGCACCCGGTGAGCAGCACCAGCGCATGGAGCAGGTAGATGGAGTAGGAGAGATCTCCCAGCCAGTTGGTGAAGCGGTTATCCAAAAGGTGCAGCAGCGGGCTCTGGCGCTCCCCCTGGGCGGCGGCAATCCAGATCAGCAGCACGTAGGAGGCGATCAGCAGCAGGGTCAGCTGCGGCGTCATGGTGAACTGCATCAGCGCGAAGGGCAGCACAAAGGCGATCAAGAGCGGCAGATCCCGCTTCATCATGGGCATGCCTTTCGCAGCCTTGACCCTTGGCAGCAGCCAGAGGCCGAGCACAAATTCACTTACCCCGCGTCCCACCGCCAGTGCCCCGCTGGTGACATCCAGGGTGCCGCGACTGTGTACGATAAAGGCCAGCACCGTCAGCGCCAGCAGGGGGACGAGATGGCTCCAGCGACTACGGGTGACCGCCAGCGGAATAAGCAGCGGGAACAGCAGGTAGCTGATCCACTCCACGCTGAGCGACCAGGCGGCGAAGTTCCAGGTCAGCCCGTGATCGGTTACCACCTGCAGCAGCAGGAAGGCGCTCGGCAGCGCCTCGGCCGGGGTGAAGGGGGAGCCGAAGGGGGGCATCCCTTCCCACTCCCACATTTTGAACAGGGGGCCAGCGTAGAAGCCCACCCCGTGCTGCGCCTTGTAAAGCTCCCAGCCAACCAGCAACAGCAGGGTCACCAGGTAGAGGGGGTAGACGCGGGTCAGCCGCAGCCAGAGAAAACGGCCATAGCTCACGGTACGGGGCGTGCGGGTGAAGGCCTCGCCATAGACATGGGCCAGCACCACGCCGCTCAAAATAAAGAACAAGTCGACCCAGAGGTAGCCATTCTCGATGAGCTGGGTGTGGCCTGCGATTGACTCCATCCACTGGGGAAAGAGCAATAATCGGGCATGGAACAGCACCACCATCAGGGCAGCGATGCCCCGCAGCGGCGTTAACAGCGGCAATGATTGATTCATAACGGGATCCCTTGTGATGTTCAGCTTGGCCTGACATCGATTTTTGTTGTTGTACCGTCCATCAATCCTGATGGGACGGTTGCCCCAGCTTGGCTGCCGCAGGCGGGATCACACTACGGAAAAGAGAGTCATACGGATGTGATTTGAATCATAAATGTGCAGCTTTTGTGCAAAGAAATTTAAACAGAGAAGCCGTGGAGAGCAGGTAGGGAAAGAGGAGGAGAGGAAACACCAATAAAGCAGAGAGGGTGGTCATTCAGGCCTATACGGCGCGGGCAAAACAATCAGGCCCGCGAGGGGCCTGATTGATCACAAGGAGAGGGTGGTTGCCGATCAGCGGGCGCGCACCACCAGACCCTTGAGGTAGAAGCCTTCCGGATAGGCGGTACCGATAGGGTGATCGGAGGCCTGGGAGAGCAGCTCCAGGATCTGGGCATCGCGACCGGCATCGAGCGCCGCATCAGCAACGATCTTCTGGAACAGACTCTGCTCCATCAGGCCGGAGCAGGAGTAGGTCAAGAGCACGCCACCCGGTGCCAGCAGCTGGAACGCCAGCATGTTGATGTCCTTGTAGCCGCGGCAGGCACCCAGCAGCTGGGCCTTGCTCTCGGCAAACTTGGGCGGATCCAGCACGATGACATCGAACTTCTCGCCCTTCTCGCGGTATTCACGCAGCAGCTTGAACACGTCGTGACGGACAAACTGGGTGTTGCTGGTATCCAGCCCGTTCAGCTCGGCATTCTGGCGGGCGATATCCAGCGCATTTTGGGAGAGATCGACGTTGACCACTTCCTTGGCGCCGCCCTTGAGGGCATAAACGCCAAAACCGCCGGTGTAGCAGAAGCAGTTGAGCACCCGCTTGCCTTCGGTGTACTTGGCGGCAGCCTGACGGTTGTCACGCTGATCCAGATAGAAACCGGTTTTGTGGCCGTTGCGAATGTCTACCAGGATCTTGACGCCACCGTTCTCCTCGATGACCACCGGCTCGTTCGGGGTCTCGCCATAGATAACGCCGGTGCGCTCTTTCAGCCCTTCCTTCTTGCGCACTGCCACGTCGGAGCGCTCATAGATGCTGCACTCTGGGTAGAGGGTACGCAGTGCTTGCGTTATCAGCTCGCGCTGGAACTCGGCACCGGCAGAGAGGATCTGGCACACCAGAAAATCGGCATAACGGTCGATGGTCAGACCCGGCAGACCGTCGGATTCGGCGGCGCAGAGGCGATAGCCGGTGAGGCCCTGACGCTTGATCAGCGGATCGCGAGACTCCTGCGCATATTTGAGACGACGGATAAAGAAGTCGAGATCGACGGTCTCATCCTTGTCGAAGGTCCAGACCCGGGCACGGATCTGGGAGCTGCCTGACCAGGCGCCACGGGCGAGCCACTTGCCATCGTTGGCATAGATCTCGACGGTATCGCCGTCAATGGGGTTGCCCTGAACCCGCTCAATCCCCTTGGAGAAGATCCAGGGGTGGCGACGCAGCAGGGATTTTTCGCGGCCTTTGACGAGATAGATGGAAGCGCTCATGGATGTTTGCCGATGGTAGAAAGAAAAGGGGCCACATTCTATGTGGCCCGCAGGTAAAACTCAAACAACCCTGTGTAATGGATGGGGTTGCCCTGATCTGACACCTCATATGGTCAGAGCTTAATCCCCTTGAGTGCCTGGGTCAGTTCGCTGGCGGTGGCTTTCAGCCCCTGCGTGCCAGCTACCGAGGCGCTGGCGGACTCTTCCACCTGCGCCGCTTCATGGCGCACCTGATCCAGATTGTGGGTGATCTCGGCGGCGACCGAGCTCTGCTCTTCGCTGGAGGTGGCGATCTGGGTGCTCATCTCTAGCACCGCATCGCTGTGGTTGCTCAGCTTTTCGATATCGAGCCCCACTTCGCTGATGAGCTGCTGGCTGCTGGCGGCGCGCCCCACGGTTTTCTCCATGATCTCGTTCAGCGCGCCGGTACCGGTCTGCAGCTCTTCGATCATCTGCTGGATCTCCACCGTCGCCTGCTGGGTACGGCTGGCGAGAGTACGCACTTCATCTGCCACCACCGCAAAGCCGCGACCCTGCTCACCGGCACGGGCCGCTTCGATGGCGGCGTTGAGGGCCAACAAGTTGGTCTGCTGGGAGATGGCGTTGATGACGTTGACCACTTCGTTGATGCGATTGGCGTTGTGAGTCAGCCGCTCGACCGCGCCCGATGCATTGCCAATCTCGTCCGCCAGGGTGCGGATCGCTTCGATGGTGCGGGCTACCCGGTTAGCGCCATTGGCCGCCTCTTCGCTCGACTGGCGGGTCTGCTGCAGGGTGTCGTTGGCATTGCGCGCCACTTCGCGGATCGCCGCCGACATCTGCTCCATGGCAGTGGCCAGTGAATCCATGTGCTGGCGCTGGGAACGCGCCATGGTCTCGCCTTCGCGTGCATGGTCACGAAACTCGTCGGCGGCCATGGTCAGCGCTTCGGCAGACTCCTCCACCAGTTTGACGATCTGGTGCTGGCGGTCGGTAAAGCGGTCGATGCTGCCCGCCAGGGTGGAGAACTCGTCGCGCACCGGGAAGAAGTTGAGGCGGAAGGTGAGATCCCCGTCCGCCACGGTTTGCAGCGCCTTGTTGGTGGAGTAAAGCGCACCGGAGACAAAGGTCATCATGTAGTGGATCACCAGCGCCATCAGGGCGGCCAGCGCGCCGATCAGGAGCAGGGTCGAGCCCTGACCCTCCCACATGGAGAGGTTGCCGGTGTCGAGATCACCGGTGACGTAGCCCGCCTGACCCGCTGGCGCGGTAAAGAGGTAGTGATCTCCTTGCTGCAGCAACCCGCTGCTGCCTTGCTGGGCCAGACGCAGATCAGCAGGCAACACCAGAGTGGGCTGCTGGCTGACCAGCTGCGCCGTGGTTTCGACCCGTTGCTGCAACTGCGCTACCCGCAGGGAGATCTCCTGCTGATGGCTGGCCGCCAGCATATACCAGCTGAGAAAGGCGATGATGAAGAGAGGTAACCAGAACGCGATATGGAATTTTTCACTGATGGTGAGGTGAATGAGATAGCGGTCAACCCACCGGAATTTAACTTCTTTCATAATGGAGCTGCATCCTGCAGAGATAGAGTGTCGGGCACATTATCGTCTCGGGAAATTTTTTCTTAAGCGGAAGGTGTGAGAAATGGGAGAGCAATCGTTTGTCATTCGGGTGTGGGGGCAGGTGCAGGGGGTGGGATTTCGCTATTTCACCCGCGAGCGGGCGCTGCAACTGGGTTTGCGGGGCCATGCCTACAACCTGGAGGATGGCTCGGTGGAGATCCTCATCAGCGGCCCCGCACAGGGGGTGCAGATGATGCTGGGGTGGCTGGAGCATGGCCCGCGCACCGCCCGGGTGACCCGGATGGAGTATGAAGAGGCGCTGCCGCCCACCGGTCAGGGCTTTCACACCAACTGAAGGGGCGGAGACGAGATGGACGCTGACAAGGAAGGTCTGTTGCTGACTCAGGCAACAAGCTGGGTCGCCCGTTATCAGGAGGCGGCGCGAGCGGTGCGCGAAGAGGCCAGCGAACCGGCCGTGCATGGCTACCGTATCGCGGCGCGCCGCTTGCTGGCACTGCTCGCCCTGTGGCGACCACTCGCCTATCATCCCGAGCTGGAGCGGCGTCTGCTGCGCTCGGTCGGGCGGCTTTCGGCGCTGCGGGATGCTCAGGTCTACGCCGAGCGTTTTGGCAAGCCGCCTGCCAGCACGGGCAATACCCACAAATCGGCCTGTCGCGTGCCCCTGTTGTCGAGGCGACTGGCCCGCTGGCTTGCAGCGGTGGCGCAGGTGCCGGATGCGCGGGCATTGGCATCGCTCTATCAGCAGCATCTGGCCCTGCGCCTTGATGAGGCGCAGGGCGCTCTCGATGAACCTATTCCCTGCGTTGGAAAATCTGCCAGCTCCCGTCAGCAACAGTTGCGCCGCTGGCATCGGCTGCGCCTCGAGATCAAGCAGGCCCGTTATGGCGTGGAACTGTTGCTGGATCTGGGGAGTGGAGATCCCGGCTGGTTGAGCACCCTGACTCACTGGCAGGAACGACTCGGCCAGTTGCAGGATTGGCGTCAATGGCGGCGGAGGTTGCGAGCAGAGCAGGAGAACACCCGCAAGCAGACGAAACTGCGGCAGCAGTTGAAGCAAAAGATCACTGCCCGTTTGCGTCAATTGGACTGCCAGCAGGCGGAGCTGGTGGCGCTCAAACTGGCGATGCAGGCAGGCCACAACATGAATGACATGGCAAGTCGGCTGGTCAGGTATTCAGAACAAAATGTATCGACCGCGAATCCCGGTTGTGGATAGCCCCGAGACCGCAATCTGCGGAAGTCATCCGCGACCAGCATCTACAGAAACTATCCAAGCCAAATATGTGAGAAAAAAAAAGAGAGGCCGTTTGGCCTCTCTTCTCTATCTGGCTGTGGTCGCAGTCAGCGATACGCTTACTTGACGCGCATGCCCGGCTGGGCGCCTTCCTGCGGCTCCAGGATCCAGAGATCCTTGCCGCCCGGGCCTGCAGCCAGCACCATGCCTTCGGACATGCCGAAACGCATCTTGCGCGGCGCCAGGTTGGCCACCATCACGGTCAGCTTGCCTTCCAGATCTTCCGGGTTGTAAGCGGACTTGATACCGGCAAACACCTGACGGGTTTCGCCGCCGATATCCAGTTGCAGCTTGAGCAGCTTCTCGGCTTCCGGTACCGCTTCGGCCTTCTTGATCAGCGCGACGCGCAGGTCAATCTTGGCAAAATCGTCATAGGTGATGGTTTCGCTGATGGGGTCATCAGCCAGCGGGCCGGTCACTTTCGGTGCCTGCTCTTTGGCTAGGTCTTCCTTGGAGGCCTCGATCATGGCTTCAATCTTCGCCGGCTCGATGCGTGAGAAGAGGGCTTTGAACGGTGCCACGGTGTGATCGACCAGCGGCATCTCGATGCCATCCCAGCTGAGGGTTTCGGCCAGGAAGGCTTCGGCACGCTCGGCCAGCAACGGCATGACGGGCTTGAGGTAGGCCATCAGTACGCGGAACAGGTTGATACCGACGGAGCAAACAGCTTGCAGCTCGGCGTCAGCCCCTTCCTGCTTGGCGATGACCCAAGGAGCCTTGTCATCCACATAGCGGTTGGCCTTGTCGGCCAGCGCCATGATTTCGCGGATGGCGCGGCTGAACTCGCGGCTCTCATAGGCTTCCGCAATAGCGGTACGGGCGTTGGCGAATTCGGCGTAGAGTTCGGGTTCGGCGCAGGTGGCAGCCAGCTTGCCGCCAAAACGCTTGGCGATAAAACCGGCGTTGCGGGAGGCGAGGTTAACCAGCTTGTTGACCACGTCAGCGTTGACCCGCTGCACGAAATCTTCGAGGTTCAGGTCCAGATCGTCGATGCGGCTGTTGAGCTTGGCGGCGTAGTAGTAACGCAGGCACTCCGGATCCAGGTGGTTCAGGTAGGTGGATGCCTTGATAAAGGTGCCCTTGGACTTGGACATCTTGGCGCCGTTGACGGTCACATAGCCGTGTACGTTGACCTTGGTCGGCTTGCGGAAGTTGGCACCTTCCAGCATGGACGGCCAGAACAGGCAGTGGAAGTAGGCGATATCTTTACCGATGAAGTGGTAGAGCTCGGCGTCGGAGTCCGCTTTCCAGTAGCTGTCAAAGTCGATGTCGCCACGCTTGTTGCACAGGTTCTTGAAAGAGGCCATGTAACCGATAGGGGCATCCAGCCAGACGTAGAAGTACTTGCCCGGGGCGCCGGGAATTTCGAAACCGAAGTAGGGGGCGTCGCGGGTGATGTCCCACTGCTGCAGGCCGCTCTCGAACCACTCCTGCATCTTGTTGGCCATCTCTTCCTGAATGGCGCCGGAGCCGCGCACCCACTCAGAGAGCCATTTTTCAAACTGTGGCAGGTCGAAGAAGAAGTGCTCGGAGTCCTTCATTACCGGAGTTGCGCCGGAGACGGCAGATTTCGGATCGATCAGTTCAGTCGGGCTGTAGGTGGCGCCGCAGCTGTCGCAGTTGTCGCCATACTGCTCCGGAGATTTGCACTTGGGGCAGGTCCCCTTGACGAAACGATCCGGCAGGAACATGGATTTTTCCGGATCGAACAGCTGGGAGATGGTGCGGCTCTTGATAAAACCACCATTTTTCAGGCGGCCATAGATCAGCTCCGCCAGCTCACGGTTCTCGTCGCTGTGGGTAGAGTGATAGTTGTCAAAGCTGATGTTGAACCCGGCGAAATCGGCCTGGTGCTCCTTGGAGACAGCGGCAATCATCTCTTCCGGGGTGATCCCCATCTGCTGTGCCTTGAGCATGATCGGGGTGCCGTGGGCATCATCGGCACAGATGAAGTGCACCTGATGACCGCGCATTCGCTGATAACGAACCCAGATATCGGCCTGGATATGTTCCAGCATGTGGCCAAGATGGATGGAGCCATTGGCATAGGGGAGGGCGCAGGTTACCAGCATTTTACGAGGATCAGTTGCCATATTACGTTCTTGATGTGCTTGTTGGGATGATAGAGTGCCGTGCATGTTACCCGAATTGGGGGTAGCCTGCCTAGGGTTGTGGCTATGCCAACCTTGGCAGCACCTGCTGTTACGATGGCAGGCAAGCCACTGATTTGTGTGCGGTAACCGTTCACCTCAAGATAATGACAAGATAATGAGGAGTTAATGGTGATTGATTCAGTAAAACAGATCCTCGCCGAATTTAAGCCAGCAGGCTGGCACAAGGATCTGGTGGATGCCGGATTCGTTCGCGAGATCATCAATCAGGGTCAGGGGCTTACTATCCGGCTGGTCTTGCCGTTTGCCGGTCTCTCGCTGCTCGATCAGCTCAAAGAGAACTACGATGCCAGGCTGCGTAGTGCCACCGGCGCTGCCCGTATCGACTGGGCATTGGAGATTGACGTCGCCAGCATGCCGCGGGCGCAGGGCCTCAATGCCGTGCAGGGCATTCGCAACATCATCGTGGTTGCTTCCGGCAAGGGCGGGGTAGGCAAGTCCACCACCGCAGTCAATCTGGCGCTGGCGCTGCAAAAAGAGGGGGCGCGGGTCGCTATTCTCGATGCCGATATCTATGGCCCTTCCATTCCCACAATGATGGGCACCCTCAAGGAGCGCCCGGTCAGCCATGACGGCAAGCTGATGGAGCCGGTGATGGCCTGCGGCCTCAAGAGCAACAGCATCGGCTATCTGGTCTCCGAGCAGGATGCCACCATCTGGCGTGGCCCGATGGCGAGCAAGGCGCTGGCGCAGATCCTCCATGAGACCCGCTGGGGCGAGGTGGATTATCTGGTGGTAGACATGCCGCCGGGCACTGGCGATATCCAGCTCACTATGGCTCAGCAGGTGCCTACCTCGGCGGCAGTGATCGTCACCACCCCGCAGGATGTGGCGCTGGCCGATGCCCGCAAGGGGATCGCCATGTTCAACAAGGTCAATGTGCCAGTGCTCGGTATTATCGAGAACATGAGCTACCACGTCTGCAGCGCCTGTGGTCATCATGAGCCGCTGTTTGGTACCGGTGGCGGCCAGAAGATGGCAGAGCAGTATCAAGTGGCACTGCTTGGTCAATTACCGCTGCACATCGATATCCGCCAACACATGGATGATGGCTGCCCGACGGTGTTCGGCGCACCGGAAGGAAGCCTGGCTCAGGCCTATTTGAAGCTAGCGCGCAGGGTAGGGGCTGAACTCTTTTTCAGCGCAAAACCGATTGCGACCCCCCTCTATGCCATGGCGCTGGATGAATAATCGGCGGTCGGTCACTTGAAAGGGAATTGAGGGTGGGCATGACCCACCCTTTTTTATATAATGGATCGGTTTAAACCATCCCCACTGCTCTTCTCTTTTAGGTATTTGTCATGTCTGATACTCAACATTCGTGTGTGATCATCGGTATTGCGGGCGCATCTGCGTCTGGCAAAAGTCTTATAGCCCAGACCATTTATGAAGAGCTGGTGGCCGAACTGGGCGCAGGTCAGATTGGTGTGATCACCGAAGATTGCTACTACCGTGATCAGACCCACCTGACCATGGAAGAGCGGGTCAAGACCAACTATGACCACCCCAACGCGCTGGATCACGACTTGCTGGTACAGCACCTGAGCCAGCTGGTCAAAGGTGACGCGGTTGCCATTCCCCAGTACTCCTACACCGAACACACCCGGATGAGCGAAGTGACCCCGTTTGCGCCGCGCCGGGTGATCATTCTGGAAGGGATCCTGCTGCTGACCGACAGCCGTCTGCGGGATCTGATGGATGCCTCCATCTTTATGGATACCCCCCTCGATATCTGCCTGCTGCGCCGTCTGGTGCGTGATGTGCAAGAGCGTGGCCGTACAATGGACTCCGTGCTCAAGCAGTATCAGAAGACGGTGCGTCCAATGTTCCTGCAGTTTATCGAGCCGTCCAAACAGTATGCCGATGTGATCGTGCCCCGTGGTGGCAAGAACCGCATCGCCATCGACATGCTCAAGGCGCGTATTCGCCACATGTTGATTGGTTAAGATGAAACAAGCCGGGTGATGCCCGGCTTTTTTAAAAGCACAATTTGTCAGGAGAGTCGCCCAATGCGTCTGTGTGATACCGATATTGAACGCCATCTGGATGAAGGCAAGATCGTCATTGAGCCACGGCCCGGGGTAGAGCGGATCAGTGGTGTCAGTGTCGATGTGCTGCTGGGTAACGAGTTTCGGGTGTTTCGCGATCATACCGCACCCTATATCGACCTGAGCGGCCCGAGTAGCGAGATGGCCGATGCCATCGATCGGGTGATGAGTGACGAGATCCACATCCCCGATGGCGAAGCCTTCTACCTGCACCCGGGTCAGCTGGCGCTGGCGGTGACCTACGAATCCGTTACTCTGCCTGCCGATATCGTCGGCTGGCTGGATGGCCGCTCTTCATTGGCACGCCTGGGTCTGATGGTGCACGTGACCGCGCACCGGATCGATCCGGGTTGGTCCGGTCGCATCGTGCTGGAGTTCTACAATGGCGGCAAACTGCCGCTGGCACTGCGCCCGAAGATGAAAATTGGCGCCTTGAACTTCGAAATGCTCTCCGGCGTCGCGGCCCGCCCCTACAACAAGCGGGAAAATGCCAAGTACAAGAGCCAGCAGGGCGCCGTTGCCAGTCGTATCAATCAGGACTGATAACTGGCAACACGGCAACGATTCAAGGGAGCACAAGGTGCTCCCTTTTTGCATCTGGAATCAAACGGATATGGGGTTGATGTTGCTGGTCGGATGAGATTGGTGGGACAGGGACATTTTATCACCACTTTCGCCCGTTTCTCTGTCATAAAAATGTCATAAAAATGAAATTATTGGCTTAATTGTCAGCTATTTTTGCCCTTTCCCGCAATCATTGATGGCTTTAATTAATCAATGGCAAGCCGCATGAAGACTGGCTCTAGGATATTTTTTTCCAAAAAGCTCTTTTTTTTTATGGCTGAAATATTTCAATGGTGGCTATGGTGTTGGCCGCCATCTGGCATAATCCGCCGCAACTCATAAACAGGCTTTTTTTTATGTTTGAAATGTTTAGTGGTTTGGGTTTGTGGTGGTCAATCGGTTTGGTATTGGCCGTTTTTTTTGTGCTTGCCTATGAATTTATCAACGGCTTTCACGATACCGCCAACGCGGTAGCAACGGTTATCTATACCAAGGCGATGCCAGCTCACCTGGCGGTCGTTGCATCGGGGATCTTCAACTTTTTTGGCGTCATGTTCGGCGGTCTGGGTGTGGCCTATGCCATTGTCCATCTGCTGCCCATCGACCTGCTGCTTGGGATGGACTCCACCCAAGGGTTGATCATGGTCTTCTCCTTGCTGTTTTCCGCCATCGTGTGGAACCTGGGCACCTGGTTCTTCGGGATCCCGGCCTCCAGTTCACATACCTTGATCGGTTCCATTCTGGGGGTAGGCGGCGCCTATGCCTGGATCACCCATAAACCGGTGACAGAAGGGATCAACGTGGGCAAAGCGATCGACATCATGCTTTCCCTCATCATCTCTCCCACCATAGGTTTCATCATCGCGGCACTGCTGCTGCTGGCGATGAAGCGCATCTGGACCAGCAACAAGATCCACAAAACACCGGAAGAGCGTCAGCTGGTGGATGGCAAGAAGCACCCGCCTTTCTGGGCGCGTCTGACCCTGGTGGCCTCGGCCATGGGCGTCAGCTTCGTACACGGCTCCAACGATGGCCAGAAGGGCATCGGTCTGGTGATGCTGGTGCTGATCTGTATGGCGCCTGCCTATTTCGCGCTGGACATGAACAGCCGCGCTTATGACCTGGATCGGACCCAGGATGCCAACCAGCGCATCATGGAGATCTACCAGCGCAACCAGTCCGCCCTCTCTGACGTCATCAACTTCTCTGCACCGGCAACGGCTCAGGAAGAGCTGATGTCTCACTGCTCCGCCGATGGCGTGCTGCAGGCTATGGCCACCCTGGATGCCCGTCTGGGTGCCGTGCGTACTTATGATCAGATGAGCCTGACCGACCGCCGCGAAGTGCGTCGTCTGCTGCTCTGTATCGATGACACCGCCCGCAAGGCTGCCAAGCTGCCGCTGCCAGCCAAGGAGCTGACCGATCTGGCCAAATGGCGCAAGGATCTGACCGCGACCGCTGAATACGCACCGACCTGGGTGATCGTCTCCATCGCGCTGGCGCTCGGTTGTGGCACCATGGTGGGCTGGCGTCGTATCGTTCATACCGTGGGCGAGAAGATCGGCACCACCGGCATGACCTACAGCCAGGGCATTGCGGCCCAGATCACGGCAGCAACCTCCATCGGGGTCGCCAGTCTGACCGGTATGCCGGTGTCCACCACCCACATCCTCTCTTCTGCGGTGGCGGGGACCATGATTGCCAACAAATCCGGCCTGCAGAGCCAGACCATCAAGACCATCCTGATGGCCTGGGTGCTGACCCTGCCGCTGACAATGCTGCTCTCCGGCGGCCTGTTCATCGTCAGCCACCATCTTTTTGGTTGATCTGCCACGCTCATAACGCGCATCACAATAAAAATGCCGCCCGGTCGAAAGATCGGGCGGCATTTTTATATGCTGGATAGGTCGTGTCTCGTGAGCGCAGGAATATGGCTTGCAGGGATGTTAGGAGCGGGTCAGAAATCCCAGCCAGATTGTGGTATTGGTTCAGGTTGATCGCCTTCATGTGCCTTGCGCCGGGCAGCCTCGACCCGGCGTTTGCGATCCCGGCACAGGCGCATCACCTCTTGTTGCTGGGCAGGGGTCATGGTGAGCCAGTTGAAACGCTCTTCGCGATTGCGCAGGCACCCCTTGCAGTAGCCCTTGTTGTTCACTTCGCAGACCCCGATGCAGGGGCTCTGCAGCGGGAATATTTCGAGCTGTTCCATCCATCACCTCGCACATCCTGTCACCTTGTTATAACCCAGCGGATCCCCTTTGGAGAAATCCTGCTTCAAGTGATTGATGTCGTTTGCTTTCCCCCTGCAAATTTGGCATCTTCCCCGCCGAGCATGGCTCTTGGCGTTATATGAGGACATATGAACAAACACGCGTACTGGCTGACCGCCGCAGTGCTGGGACTGGCCGGTTGTGCGGGCAATTCTGACAAAGCAGAAGTGCCCAAAAAACAGACCGACAACAGATGCTTTCTTAACTGCGAGGTGCCGGAAAATCTGGGCAAGCAGTATCTGGACGGGACCCTGCCAGAGGATCTGGTGAGGGTGGAGCGGGTCAATAGCCGTGCGCGTGCCGACTACAGCAAGTTTGGCCCGCAAAGCAGACTGGTATTGGAGCGCTCCGGCAAGATGACCCGCCGTTATGGCGAACTCTATCACCAGCTCTCCCGCTGGGTGGCGGGAGGCGGCAATCCTGCCGACATCACCCGTTACGGCATCAGCTTGGCTCAGCTGGGCGGCGCCGATCGCATGGGCAACGTGCTCTTTACCGGTTACTACTCGCCGGTGCTGGAGGTGCGTCACCGCCCGGATGCCAAGTACAAATATCCCATCTATGCCATGCCCAAATGTGGCGGTCGCTGTCCGACCCGGGCCGAGATCCATCAGGGGGCCTTGGCCAACCGCGGGCTGGAGCTGGGTTACAGCAAATCCCTTATCGACAACTTCCTGATGGATGTGCAGGGCTCGGGCTTTGTCCATTACGGGGATGACGATCGGCTGCAATATCTGGGCTACAGCGGCAAGAACGGTCACGGTTACGTGAGTATCGGCCGGGTGTTAATCGATCGCGGTGAAGTGCCCAAAGAGCAGATGTCGATGAAGGCCATCAAGGAGTGGGCCAACCAGCAGCCTGAGCACAGAGTCAAGGAGCTGGTGGAGCAGAACCCCTCCTATGTCTTCTTCGAGCGTCGACCCACCAATGATGTGATCGGCGCCGCCGGTATCCCGCTGCTGCCGCTGGCGGCTGTCGCTGCCGACAAGACCCTGCTGCCGATGGGGACCCCGATCCTCGCTGAAGTCCCCTTGCTCGACAAAGAGGGCAACTGGACAGGCAAGCACCAGCTGCGGCTGTTGATTGCGCTGGATGTGGGCGGGGCGGTGAAGAAGGGCCACCTCGATCTCTACCACGGCATGGGCGAGAAGGCTGGCGTCGCAGCCGGTCACTACAAGCACTTTGGCCGGGTCTGGAAGCTGGGTCTGCACCACGGGCCGACTGCCGCCCCCTGGTTGTAATCCTCTGATGGGTTGGGCGTCTGTCATCGGGCGCCCGGGCTATGTGAAGAGACAAAAAAGCCGCCGGATTGCTCCGGCGGCTTTCTATTTTGCGCGAGTTGCCAGCCTGTGGCGGTGTCAGCTCTTCTGGATATCCAGCCGGATGGCGCCGACCGGTTTACAGCAGCAGGGGAGGCACTCCCCCTGGGCGACGAATGCCAGCGGCACATTGGGGTAGTGCACCTTGCCAGCCATCAGCGGAGTGCGGCAGGCGCCGCAATAGCCGCTGCGACACTGGAATTCCACATGATGACCGTGGCGCTCCAGGGTCTCCAACACGCTTTCGCCGGGATGGGCGTGCAGCACGGCACCATCCCGGGTATGTACCCGTGGTGCCACGACCGCATGCTGTTCGGCAGGTGCGTGCGGGGCAGGGGTCAGCGTGTTGGTGGCGTCACTCACAGCTCGAAATCACCCAGGTCATCGGCATTGACTTCGCTGTCGATCTGACCGACCAGATAGGAACTTACCTCCACCTCTTGCGGGGCGACCTGCACGTTGTCGGATGACAGCCAGGTGTTGATCCAGGGGATCGGGTTTTGCTTGGTGCCGGCAAAGGCTGGCTGCAGGCCGACTGCGCTCATGCGCAGGTTGGTGATGTATTCCACGTACTGGCAGAGGATGTCCTTGTTCAGGCCGATCATGGAGCCGTCCTGGAACAGGTACTCGGCCCACTCTTTCTCCTGAATGGCCGCCTCCTTGAAGATCTCGAAGCAGGCCTGTTCGCACTCGGCGGCGATCTCGGCCATCTCCGGGTCATCCTGGCCGGTACGCATCAGGTTCAGCATGTGCTGGGTGCCGGTGAGGTGCAGCGCTTCGTCGCGGGCGATCATCTTGATGATCTTGGCGTTGCCTTCCATCAGTTCACGCTCGGCGAAGGCAAAGGAGCAGGCGAAGCTGACATAGAAGCGAATTGCCTCCAGCGCGTTGACACTCATCAGGCACAGATAAAGTTTCTTCTTGAGCTCGCGCAATGTGATGGTCACTTCGCGGCCAGCGACGGTGTGGGTCCCTTCACCATGCAGGTTGTAGAGGGCGGTCGCTTCGATCAGGTCGTCGTAGAAGTGGCTGATGGAGCCGGCGCGCTTCAAGATCTGCTCGTTGGTCACGATGTCGTCAAACACCTGGGCGGGGGTGTTGACGATATTGCGGATAATATGGGTGTAGGAGCGAGAGTGGATGGTCTCGGAGAAGGCCCAGGTCTCAATCCAGGTTTCCAGCTCCGGAATGGAGACCAGCGGCAGCAGCGCCACGTTGGGGCTGCGGCCCTGAATGGAGTCCAGCAGGGTCTGGTACTTCAGGTTGGAGATGAAGATGTGCTGCTCGTGCGGCGGCAGGGCCTGATAGTCGATGCGATCACGGGAGACATCCACCTCTTCCGGGCGCCAGAAGAAGGAGAGCTGCTTCTCGATCAGCCGCTCGAACACTTCGTGCTTTTGTTGATCATAACGGGCTACGTTGACCGATTGGCCAAAAAACATCGGCTCTTTGAGCTGGTCGTTTTGGGTTTGGCAGAAAGTTGAATAGGCCATGGTTACCAGAATATGTGAATAGAGAAAACAGGAGAGCGGGAGCTTCATGCTCCCGCCCGGTTATCAGTTCTTGCCGTGACTTAGATTTTGCAAGCCCCGCCAGCGCAACCGTCATCTTGCAGATCGGTCTGGGCATCGTCTGCACCATCACGGGTGTTGTGATAGTACAGGGTCTTGAGGCCGTATTTGTAGGCGGTCAGCAAGTCCTTGAGCAGCTGTTTCATCGGGACCTTGTTGCCTTCGAAACGGGCAGGGTCGTAGTTGGTGTTGGCGGAGATCGCCTGATCCACAAACTTCTGCATGATACCGACCAGCTGCAGGTAGCCGTCAACGCTCGGTTGCTTCCAGAGCAATTCGTATTGATCTTTCAGGCGATCATACTCGGGCACCACCTGTTTGAGAATGCCATCTTTGGAGGCCTTGACCGAGACCAGACCGCGCGGCGGCTCGATGCCGTTGGTGGCGTTGGAGATCTGGCTGGAGGTCTCGCTCGGCATCAGGGCGGTCAGGGTGGAGTTACGCAAGCCCACGGACTTGATATCGGAACGCAGGCTTTCCCAATCCAGATGCAGCGGCTCGTTGCACAGCGCATCCAGATCCTTCTTGTAGGTGTCGATGGGCAGGATGCCCTGGGCATAGGTGGTCTCGCCAAACAGCGGGCAGGGACCGAACTCGCGGGCCAGCTGCACGGAGGCTTTCAGCAGGTAGTACTGGATGGCCTCGAAGGTGCGGTGAGTCAGGGCCAGACCGGAGCCGTCAGAGTAGCGGGCACCGTTTTTGGCCAGGTAGTAGGCGTAGTTGATGACGCCGATCCCCAGGGTGCGACGACCCATGCTGCCCTTCTTGGCGGCGGCAATCGGGTAATCCTGATAGTCGAGCAGGGCGTCGAGGGCTCGCACGGCCAGATCGGCCATCTCTTCCAGATCTTCCAGCTTCTCGATGGCACCGAGGTTGAAGGCGGAGAGGGTGCACAGGGCGATTTCGCCACTCTCGTCGTCGATGTTGTTGAGCGGCTTGGTCGGCAGCGCAATCTCGAGGCAGAGGTTGGACTGGCGTACCGGCGCCACGCTCGGATCAAACGGGCTGTGGGTGTTGCAGTGATCGACGTTCTGGATGTAGATGCGACCGGTACCGGCACGCTCCTGCATCATCAGGGAGAAGAGATCGACAGCCTTTAGGGTTTTCTTGCGAATGGCCGGATCCTGCTCGTACTTGACGTAGAGCTCTTCGAACTTGTCCTGATCGGCAAAGAAGGCATCGTACAGACCCGGCGCATCGGACGGGGAGAACAGTGTGATGTCACCGCCTTTGATAAGGCGCTGGTACATCAGCTTGTTGATCTGCACGCCGTAGTCCATGTGACGGACACGGTTCTCTTCCACGCCGCGGTTGTTCTTCAGTACCAGCAGGCTTTCTACTTCGGTGTGCCACAGCGGGTAGAACAGGGTGGCCGCACCGCCGCGCACGCCGCCCTGGGAGCAGCACTTCACGGCAGTCTGGAAGTATTTGTAGAAGGGGATGCAACCGGTGTGGAACGCTTCGCCGCCACGGATGGGGCTGCCCAGACCGCGGATGCGCCCAGCGTTGATGCCGATACCGGCGCGCTGAGAAACGTAACGCACGATGGAGCTGGCGGTGGCGTTGATGGAATCCAGACTGTCGTCGCACTCGATCAGCACGCAGGAGCTGAACTGGCGGGTCGGGGTGCGCACGCCGCTCATGATCGGGGTCGGCAGGGAGATCTTGAAGGTCGAGACCGCATCATAGAAGCGCTTGATGTAGTCCAGACGGGTATCTTTCGGGTACTTGGAGAAGAGGCAGGCCGCAACCAGCATATAGAGGAACTGCGGGCTCTCGTAGATCTCGCCGGTGACGCGGTTCTGGACCAGATATTTGCCTTCCAGCTGTTTGACTGCCGCGTAGGAGAAATCCATGTCGCGCCAGTGATCCAGATGGGTGTTCAGCTCTTCGAATTCGGCCTGGGTGTAGTCTTCCAGCAGGTGCTTGTCGTACTTGCCCATGTCCACCAGACGAGCCACGTGCTGGTAGAGGTGGGGCGGTTCGAACTGGCCATAGGCCTTCTTGCGCAGGTGGAAGATGGCCAGACGGGCTGCCATGTACTGGTAGTCCGGGGTCTGCTCGGAGATGAGGTCAGCCGTTGCCTTGATGATGGTTTCGTGAATGTCGGCGGTACGGATACCGTCATAGAACTGGATGTGGGATTTGAGCTCTACCTGGGAGACCGACACGTTGTCGAGCCCTTCGGCGGCCCAGTCCAGCACGCGGTGAATTTTATCCAGATCGATGGGTTCTTTGTGTCCGTTACGCTTCGTCACAAACAAGTTCATTGGCTGATGACCTTCAGTTGATTCCCGAAAAACCATCGCACAATGGCGCCACCCAGGATCCGGCGGTGTGCGGGAGTTGGGTAGAGATTGTGCGATGAATCACAAGATGTAGTGTTATTTTAAGTTCGAGCTACAAGATAGTGAGGTCAGCCCGCCATTGCAATGTGTGGATAAGTGACGAGCTGTGGATAAATTGTGAGTCTTGCCCCATCAGTTAGTGACCGCTCACAGTGAGCGGGTTTTCATTCGTCCGCTCCGCTAAAAGCAAGTCTCCCGATCGAAGATGGAAAATTTAAATAACTTTTTTTGCTTGCGAAACGGGGGGCTTTTTACTAGCAAACGGCGGCTGATTATCCCTTATGCAACAAGGGTCAAAAGCTGTCCAGTTGTCGCAGCCGCGGGCTCAGCGTGGCAAGGGCTTTGCATCAGATGACGGGGGTTTGTAGCCGCGTTGTGACGGCTGCTAGCTTGTCAAATGGGTATCCAACAGGCAGAAAGCTGCTTTTATTATCCATGAATAGACGAGTGATGGTGGCGCAGGAGGCAGGAGCGTAAAGGAAAGATGCAAGGGGCGGAGAGTCTCTTCGCCCCGTTATCGCATATCAGCCGGTAAGGCTGCGCGTTACGCCTTGGCCGTCAACTCATAGCGCAGCCAGTGGTGCAGGGCTTGCACGGTATCAAAGTGCAGATCGGCGCCCCACTCGGCGGGATTCTCGTTATCGTTCAGATAGCCCCAGCCAGCGACTGCAGTGCGCATGCCAGCGTTGCGGCCCGCTTCGATGTCGCGCACATGATCCCCCACATAGAGGCAGTGAGCTGCTTCGACCCCAAGCTTCTCGCAGGCAAAATACATGGGGGCAGGGTCGGGCTTGCGTACCGGCAGGGTATCGGCACTGACGGTGACGCCGCAGCTTGCGAGCGCTGGCAGCGCCGCCAGCAGCGGCTCGGTGAGAAAGGCCGGCTTGTTGGTGACGATGCCCCAGGGCAACTGCTTCTCGTCGAGCCACTCGATGAGATCCACCATTCCCTCATAGGGGCGGGTACCGACGCAGAGATTGGCCGCGTAGTAGTCGAGCAGGGCACTTCGCAGGCGGGTGGCACCCAGCTCTTCCAGCAGATCATCGCCGAGCCCCGCCCTGAGCAGCCCTAGGGCGCCGTGGGAGGTGGTCTGGCGAATGATCTCGTCAGAAAGCGGTGCAAAGCCTTCGCTTATCAGCACGTGATTGACGGCGGCGCCCAGATCCGGCGCCGTGTCGAGCAGGGTGCCGTCCAGATCGAACAGCACACAGCCAAGGGGCTGCGGGTGAGAGGTACTCATCAGCCGAGCTCCGGGCGGATGAACTCCACCATATAGTTGACGTCGACGTTGCGACCGAGCCGGAAGCTGTTGGAGAGTGGCGCATAGTGGACGCCGCTCATGTCGCGCACCAACAGGCCCGCGGCTTCACCCATGCGACAGAGTTCGGCGGGCATGATGAACTTTTTATGGTCGTGAGTCCCCTTGGGCACCATCTTCATCAGGTACTCGGCGCCAAGGATCATCATCAGATAGGATTTGGGGTTGCGATTGATGGTGGAGACGAACACCCGGCCACCCGGGCGCACCAGGGTCGCGATGGCGCGCAGCACCGAGGCGGGATCCGGCACGTGCTCCAGCATCTCCATGCAGGTGACCACGTCATACTGGCCCGGTACTTCGGCGGCATGGGCTTCGGCGGTGATCTGGCGGTACTCGAGCTCGACACCCTGCTCCAGAGCGTGCAAGCGGGCGACGCCGAGGGGCTCCTTGCCCATGTCGATGCCGGTGACCTTGGCGCCACGGCGGGCCATGCTCTCGGAGAGAATGCCACCACCACATCCTATATCGAGAATGCGCTTGCCAAACAGACCGCCACTTTTGTCGGTGATCCAGTCAAGGCGTACCGGATTGATTTGATGCAGGGGGTTGAATTCACCTTCCATGTCCCACCAGCGGGAGGCGATGGCTTCAAACTTGGCGATTTCTGTCAGATCGACATTGGCATCACTGTTCATTTTTCGAAGATCCTGTGGCAGGGCGCCCGCTTCTGAGTCATGGGCGCAATCTATTGTCCTGGCGGGCATTATAACGGACGGACTTTGTCACACCAGCCCGATCTGATACCCGATTTGTGGCTTAAGGTATTTGGCTCAGTGTGTTACCATGTCGCGCTGTTTAAGCCAAAGAACAACTAATTAGGGATAAGGCTTTCTATGAGCGATCTGGCCAGAGAGATCACGCCGGTCAACATCGAAGAAGAGCTCAAGAGTTCCTATCTTGATTACGCCATGAGCGTGATCGTAGGACGAGCTCTGCCGGATGTGCGTGATGGCTTGAAACCGGTTCACCGCCGCGTTCTGTTTGCTATGAACGAGTTGGGGAACGACTGGAACAAGCCCTATAAAAAATCGGCCCGTGTGGTCGGTGACGTAATCGGTAAATATCACCCGCACGGCGATAGCGCTGTGTATGACACCATTGTCCGGATGGCGCAGGATTTCTCCATGCGTTACATGCTGGTCGATGGTCAGGGCAACTTCGGTTCAGTCGACGGCGACAGCGCCGCGGCGATGCGTTATACCGAAGTGCGGATGGCCCGCATCTCCCACGAGCTGCTGGCTGATCTGGACAAAGAGACCGTGGACTGGGTGCCGAACTATGACGGCACCGAGATGATCCCGGCGGTCATGCCTACCAAGGTTCCCAACCTGCTGGTCAACGGCTCCTCCGGTATCGCGGTGGGCATGGCGACCAACATTCCGCCTCACAACCTCACCGAGATTGTCAATGGCTGCCTGGCGCTGATCGAAAACGGCGACCTCACCATTGACGAGCTGATGACCTACATCACCGGCCCGGATTTCCCCACCGGCGGCATTATCAACGGTCGTTCCGGCATCGTGCAGGCGTACCGTACCGGTCGTGGCTCCATCTATGTGCGGGCCAAAGCTGAAGTGGAAGTGGACGAGAAGACCAGTCGCGAGACCATCATCGTTCACGAGATCCCCTATCAGGTGAACAAGGCTCGACTGATCGAAAAGATCGCCGAGCTGGTCAAAGAGAAGAAGATCGAGGGCATCAGTGCCCTGCGCGATGAGTCTGACAAAGACGGCATGCGCATCGTTATCGAGATCAAGCGCGGTGAGTCCGGCGAGATTGTGCTGAACAATCTCTACAAGCACACCCAGATGCAGACCACATTCGGCATCAACATGGTGGCGCTCGATAACAACCAGCCCAAGGTGATGAACCTTAAAGAGATCCTGGATGCGTTCCTGCTGCACCGCCGTGAAGTGGTGACTCGCCGGACCGTGTTCGAATTGCGCAAGGCGCGGGATCGGGCGCACATTTTGGAAGGTCTGGCGGTTGCGCTGGCCAACATCGATCCCATCATCGAGCTGATCCGCCACAGCGCGACCCCGGCCGACGCGAAAGCGGGCCTGGTTGCCAAGGGCTGGGAACTCGGCAACGTGGCTGCCATGCTGGAAAAAGCGGGCGACGACGCGGCACGGCCAGAGTGGCTGGAGCCGGAGTTCGGTATCCGTGAAGGTCAATACTTCCTGACCGAACAGCAAGCCCAGGCCATCCTTGACCTGCGTCTGCACAAGCTGACCGGCCTCGAGCACGAGAAGATCCTGGAAGAGTACCAATCTCTGCTGGATCTGATCGCCGAGCTGCTGCACATCCTGGCGAGCCCGGCTCGTCTGATGGAAGTGATCCGCGATGAACTGCTGGCCGTGCGTGAGCAGTATGGCGACGAGCGTCGCACCGAGATCAGCATGTCCAGTGCCGAGATCAACATCGAAGATCTGATCACCCCGGAAGACGTGGTGGTTACCCTGTCTCACCAGGGCTATGTGAAGTATCAGCCGCTCTCCGACTACGAGGCCCAGCGCCGCGGCGGTCGTGGCAAGTCGGCCACCCGGATCAAGGAAGAGGACTTTGTGGAGCGTCTGCTGGTGGCCAACACCCACGACACCATTCTGTGCTTCTCCACCCGTGGCAAGGTCTACTGGCTCAAGGTTTACCAACTGCCGGAAGCGTCCCGTGGCGCCCGTGGTCGTCCGATCATCAACCTGCTGCCGCTGGAAGAGGGTGAGCGTATCACCGCCATCCTGCCGGTGAAGGAGTATGACGCCGAGAAGTATGTCTTCTTCGCCACCGCCAACGGTACCGTGAAGAAGACCAGCCTCTCTGACTTCAGCCGTCCGCTCTCCTCCGGTATCCGCGCCATCAACCTCAAAGAAGGTGATGAGCTGATCGGGGTGGATATCACCGATGGCAGCAACGAGATCATGCTCTTCTCCGACGCGGGCAAAGTCGTTCGCTTCGCGGAAGGCAGCGGTCGCGCTGATGCCGATGTCAGCGATGACGTTGAAACCGACGACGATGCCGGCAATGACGATGATGGCAGCGACAACGGCGAAGGCACCGAAAGCAAGGGTACCTTCAAGGGTGTGCGTCCCATGGGTCGTACCGCAGCCGGTGTGCGCGGCATCAAACTGGGCGCCGGCGACAAGGTGGTTTCCCTCATCGTTCCGCGCGGCGAAGGTGCCATCCTCACCGCCACCGAGAACGGTTACGGCAAGCGGACTGCGTTGGCCGAATACCCGACCAAGAGCCGTGGTACCCAGGGCGTTATCTCCATCAAGGTGGATGAGCGTAATGGCAAGGTGATCGATGCGATCCAGGTCGAAGATACCGACCAGATCATGCTGATCACCAACGGCGGCACCCTGGTGCGTACACGTGTTGCCGAGGTGAGCGTCATTGGCCGTAACACCGGCGGTGTCCGTCTGATCCGTACCGGTGAAGACGAGACCGTGGTTGGCCTGCAGCGTATCGCCGAGAGCGACGAAGACGAGAACGACGCTTTGGCCGTTGACGGTGAGGTATCTGAAGGTACCGATACCGCGACCGGCACTGATGCGGTCGATGCTGGGGAAGCGGGCGACGAGTAATCGTCACCTGTTACCCGAGCAACGTCTCTGAGCAAAAAGAGCGACCCTGGTGGTCGCTCTTTTTATTTGTCTGCTTTTTATGACTCTTCGCTGATCTTACGGCTGGATCACTCCTGCAGCCACATTCTGGCGCTGCGGGCAGGAATGGCGACCCGTACCCACTGGCTCTGCACGTTGACTACGGCCCCTTGGTCGAGCACGTCCCGATAGTTGCGATACCAGTTCATCTCGAACCTGGCGGTATCGAGCCAGTACTCCTGCTCATAGTCGCACTTGTTGATGCCGACCAGCCCCTGTTTGCCCCGTTTGAACAGCACGAAACAGTCGCCACTGCCGACCAGCTGCATGGGTTGACCCTGCACCGCATTGTGGAAGCGGATCATCCCCTTGAGATCGGCGCGCTGGTAGTAATCCTGCCAGCGCAGTCCATCCTTGGCCTGGGTCTCGCCGTGATCCGAATAGACCAGTGGCGAGCCACCATCGCGCCCAAGCAGGTAGGCATAGGCCAGCTTCTCGTCAGCCTGGCTTAAGATCTGATAGCGGAAGCCGTCGTTGGTGGGGATGTCGTGGGTCACGGCAAAGGTGACGGCGCGACTGCCCGGTAGCGCCTGACCGTAGGCGCCCGGATCCGCCAGCAGGTTCATGCTGCCACCGTAACTGAACGCGCTGCGCAGGGAGGCAAACAGCGGAAAGTCATAGGCTCCCTGGCCGCTGCTGTCGAGGTAGGGTTTGAGGAAGCGCTCGTAATCGGTGCTGCCTGCCCCCCCAGTGGTGATCACCTCGCCAAACACGTGCATCCCCTGTTTGATCTCGGGGGTGAACACAGCATTGATCTGGTAATCGCTCATGTGTTTGACCGCATCGACCCGAAAACCCTTGATCCCCATCCCCTTGAGTGCTTTGAGGTAGGCCTGTTGCTGGCTCACTACCCAGTTGTTGGGATCCAGATCAGGCAGCCCCTTGTCACTGGCGCCACCACAGAGTCGCCAATACTGGACATGACCCGGATCGCTCCAGTCGCTGATGCACCCTTCGGGATGAAAATCCTGACCGGAGAGGAAGTTTTGCCCGAGATCGCCAAATAGTTTCTGGCGCTCGAAATAGGCCGGGTTGCTGGCGTAGCTTTGCAGCAGCTCGTTGCCGGGATAGTTGAGGTCCTGGCGTTTCCAGCTTTCGTTGGCCATGTGGTTGAGCACCACATCGGCATAGACGCCGATCCCCCGCGCCTTCATAGCGGCGATCAGCTGCTCGAGATCCTGCTTGTTGCCAAGAGGGGAGTCGACAAGACGCAGATCCTGCGGCTGGTAACGAGCCCACCACTCGTTGCCCGAGGACTTCAGGGGCGGCGAGATGAGTACCTGTTTGTAACCGGCCGACTTGATAAGGTCGGCTTTGGCGGTCACTTCACTGTACTTCCAGTTGAAGGCGTGAAGTATGACGTCGGCGTGCGCCAAGGGGGCGATCAGCATGCCTGCGATCGCCCATATTCCCGCTGTGTGTTTCATTATTGTGTCCCTGTTTTTATAGATGCCTGAATGGGCAACCCAGCTTTGGCGGGAACAGGGTGAGCTGCAATCCACAACCAGCAGATTTGTGACCGCTTTCAGAGTGATTTCGTCGAGTATGTGAGCGGTTTCGGCTTTTTCTCGCCATGGCCAGTTGCCTTTTTACAAGTGATTTTTTTGTCATTTCCCTGTCATTCCCAGCCGCTATCCTGCTGGGCGAGTGGTGCGTTGTTGCCATCACCTTCACCGTCAGGAGCTGCATATGACCAGTTGGATCACGTGGGAAATTTGGTGGAGCCGGGTATGGGGCGAGTCAGAGGTGCCGCAGTATGAAGAGGATGAGCGCGAAGTGGCCCATGAACCCTCGCGGCTGCCGGTTGAAATGGTGCAACAGGGGCGGGATCAGCGCGCAGGTTAAGGTGTTAGCACGGTCTTTACCGGATAGCGCGATCCTGTCGTGACATGGCTACTTCGTTGGAAAATTCTGAAAAGCGGGGTTTCCACAGGATGTGTTGCGGCAGGCCTTCCTCTCAACCTCTCTTGGCACGCCTGATGTGTGAAGGGCGTGAGCAGGGGGATTAGAAGAGCGACAGCTGCTCTCCGGGGCGGATAAACCCATCCAGCCTGAGCTGAATATGGCGTTTACCCAGGTCGAGGCGCTTGCTTATGAGGCGAAAGCGCTGGGCCAGCAGATCGGCAAAGTGCCCCTCACCGCGCATGCGGGTACCGAAGGCGGTACTGTTGAGCCCGCCACCGCGGCTGGCTCGCAACTGATTCAAAATAGCCTCCTTCTGGCCCGGATAGTGGGTATCGAGCCAGTCCCCAAATAGCGGCGCCAGTTCGTGGGGTAACCGCAGCAGGATGTAATCGGCGCAGCTGGCGCCTGCCTCGGCGGCCGATTTGATGATCTGCTCCAGCTCCGGTTCATTGAGCCGCGGGATCATGGGGGCGGCCAGTACCCCCACCTGCACACCAGCGTTGGCCAGCTTCTCGATCACTTTCAAGCGGCCTGCACCTGTGCTGGCGCGGGGCTCCAGCTGTCGCCGCAAGGTTTCATTCAAGGTCGTCACCGACACCATCACCTGACACAGTCCCTCTCTGGCCAGCTCGGTCAACAGATCGAGGTCGCGCAAGATCATGGCGCTCTTGGTAATGAGCCCGACCGGATGGCGGTGGGCCAGCATCACTTCCAGCAACTGCCGGGTGAGGCGATAGCGCAGCTCGACGGGTTGATAGGGGTCGGTATTGGCGCCAATGAAGATGGTCTGTGGCTGATAGGCCTGTTTGGCAAACTCCCGGCGCAGCAGGTCGGCTGCATTGCGTTTGGCAAACAGCTTGCTCTCGAAATCAAGACCAGGGGAGAGCTCCAGATAGGCATGGCTGGGTCTGGCATAGCAGTAGATGCAGCCGTGTTCGCACCCCTGATAGGGGTTGATGGAGCGACCAAAGGGGACATCCGGCGAGCTGTTGTAGCTGATGATACTGCGTGCATCGATCTCCCGCACCTCGGTGCCAGGCACAGAAGAAGTGAAGGCGGCATCCCAATCGGACGATTGCCAGCCGTCATCGACCGCCTCGACATGGGGACCGCTAAAACGGTGATCGATATTGTGGGGGCTGCCTCGTCCTGCCATGGTGCGCACCAATACTGTTTATACATACAGTTATTTTGCAGGTGCCCTAGATAAATGACAACAACTGCCGAGCGAGCGGGTGCAAAAAGGGTTGTAGCAGGGATCTCTTGCTTGATTGCGGCGCTACATTTCGTTTACATAGACGAAATGAGAACTGGATCACGGAAATCATCATGACACCCACCACTTCCCGCTGGCTGTTTATCGGTCTGCTTGCCCTTGTTATCTTGCGTCTGCTTCCGCTCTCCACCGAGCTGGAGATGGCTGCTGCCAACCGTGCCTGGCGTACCGGTCACTTCGATGAGGCGACCCGGATCTGGTCGCCACTGGCCGAGCAAGGGCAACCTAGGGCACAGGCACTCATGGGCTGGAGCCATGAGGTGGGGCAGGGGAGCGAGCAGGATATCCATCAGGCCATCAGCCTCTATCGCCAGTCGGCGCAGGCAGGGGATCCCTTCGGCCAATACCGGCTGGCAGAACTCTATCTGCGCGGTGTCGGGGTCAAGCGAGATCTGCGCCAAGCCTTTCACTGGATGGATCAGGCTGCCCGCAATGGTGATGTCCCGGCCATGCTGAAAGTCGGCGTCCTTCATCTGATGGGGGTCAGCGGCAGGGTCGATCTGCCTCAGGCGAAACAGTGGCTCTATCAGGCGGCACAAAAGGGCAACAAGCTGGCGCTTCAGGTGCTGCAAGAGCTAGCGCTGGCAGAGGAGGGGAGCAGTGACTTTGACTTCAACTGGCAATCCCTGCTTGGCGAATAGTCGGCAGGCGACTCATTTGACTGTAGAAAATATCTGCAAATCCGATACAGCACGCCCGACTTCTGGTAGCATGGGGCCGTTTTGGCTTGGTTTGTCACGTTAGACATGTGGTTTACGTGTCAGGCCGTCTTCGCAAAGTGCTGTGGAGAACCAAAACATCACCTTTTTGAATCTCTTTTCCATCCCGCATGTGACCTTTGGTAGGGGTCACCACTGTATAAGGAAACACATAATGCCAATCATTACTCTGCCTGACGGCAGCCAACGTCAATTTGCCCACTCTGTTTCCGTCATGGATGTGGCTGCGGATATCGGTCCCGGTCTCGCCAAGGCGTGCATTGCCGGTCGGGTAAACGGTGAACTGGTGGATGCGTGCGAGCTGATCGAAGCCGATGCTGCGCTGGCCATCATCACCGCCAAAGACGAAGAAGGTCTGGACATCCTGCGCCACTCCTGCGCCCACTTGCTGGGTCATGCTATCAAGCAACTCTGGCCCCAGACCAAGATGGCCATCGGTCCTGTCATCGACAACGGCTTCTACTATGACGTTGATCTTGACCGTACCCTGACCGATGAAGATCTGGCTGCCCTGGAAGAGCGCATGCTGGCGCTGGTAGCCAAGGATTACGACGTCATCAAGAAGAAAGTCTCCTGGCAAGAAGCGCGCGATGTATTCGAGGCGCGCGGCGAGTCTTACAAAGTCGAAATCCTGGATCAGAACATTGCCCGTGATGACCAGCCAGGTCTCTATCATCACGAAGAGTACATCGACATGTGTCGCGGCCCGCACGTGCCCAACATGCGTCACTGCCACCACTTCAAGTTGCTGAAGATGTCCGGCGCCTACTGGCGTGGCGACTCCAACAACAAGATGCTGCAGCGTATTTACGGTACCGCCTGGGCTGACAAGAAGCAGCTCAAGGCCTATCTGCAGCGTCTGGAAGAGGCCGCCAAGCGCGACCACCGCAAGATTGGCAAGCAGCTCGACCTGTATCACATGCAGGAAGAAGCACCCGGTATGGTGTTCTGGCACAACGATGGCTGGACCATCTTCCGTGAGCTGGAAACCTTTATCCGCGGCAAGCTCAAAGAGTACGACTATCAGGAAGTGAAAGGTCCGTTCATGATGGACCGCGTTCTGTGGGAGCGTTCAGGTCACTGGGAGAAATACGCCCAGGCCATGTTCACCACCCAGTCCGAAAACCGCGAGTACGCCATCAAGCCGATGAACTGCCCGGGTCACGTCCAGATCTTCAATCAGGGTCTGAAGTCCTACCGCGATCTGCCGCTGCGTATGGCCGAGTTTGGTTCCTGCCACCGCAACGAGCCGTCCGGTTCCCTGCACGGTCTGATGCGGGTGCGCGGTTTCACTCAGGATGACGCTCACATCTTCTGTACCGAAGAGCAGATCATGGAAGAGGTCTCCGGCTGTATTCGTATGGTCTATGACGTCTACGGTACCTTTGGCTTCGAGAACATCGTGGTCAAGCTCTCCACTCGTCCCGAGCAGCGTATCGGCTCTGACGAGATGTGGGATCGCGCAGAGAAAGCCCTGGCCGAAGCGCTGGAGCTCAACGGTCTGAAGTACGATCTGCAGCCGGGTGAAGGGGCGTTCTACGGTCCCAAAATTGAATTTACCCTGCACGATTGCCTTGATCGTGCGTGGCAATGTGGTACCGTGCAGCTCGACTTTGCCCTGCCTGGTCGTCTGGGTGCCACTTATGTGGGCGAAAATAACGATCGCCACGTACCTGTGATGATCCACCGGGCCATCCTGGGTTCTATCGAGCGCTTCATCGGTATTCTGACTGAAGAGTACGCCGGTCTGTTCCCGACCTGGTTGGCACCGACTCAGGCTGTGGTCATGAATATCACGGACAATCAGGCCGATTATGCGGTGAAAGTAGCCAAAGCATTGAATGATGCGGGCCTTCGCGCAAAAGCGGACTTGAGAAATGAGAAGATTGGCTTTAAAATCCGCGAGCATACTTTGAAGCGAGTACCTTTCATGCTGGTCTGCGGCGATAAAGAAGTTGAAGCCGGTAAGATTGCAGTACGGACTCGTAAAGGGGCTGACCTGGGCACTTATCCTGTTGAAGAGTTCATCGCTCTGTTGACCCAGGAAGTTCAGACCCGCGGACAAAAGAAAGTGGAGGAATAAGCTATAAAAGGCGGAAAAAAACTGGGCAAGCAACCGCAAGCCCGCGCTCACCGGATCAATGAAGAGATCCGTCTGAAAGAAGTTCGTCTGACTGGTCTGGATGGTGAAGCCATTGGCATCACCTCCATTCAGGATGCTCTGAACTTGGCCGCAGAGGCCGGAGTTGATCTGGTAGAGATCAGTCCAAATGCTGAGCCGCCCGTTTGCCGGATCATGGATTACGGCAAATTCCTCTACGAAAAGAGCAAAACAACCAAAGAACAGAAGAAAAAGCAGAAAGTCGTCCAGGTCAAGGAAATCAAATTCCGTCCTGGCACTGACGAAGGCGACTATCAGGTAAAACTACGCAACCTGGTTCGCTTTCTGGAAGACGGGGACAAGGCTAAGGTCACCCTGCGCTTCCGTGGTCGTGAAATGGCCCACCAAGACCTTGGTATCAAGGTTCTCGAGCGCGTCAAGAACGATCTGGAAGAGTTGGCCGTAGTCGAATCGTTCCCGAAAGTCGAAGGCCGTCAAGCTGTGATGGTCCTCGCACCTAAGAAGAAATCTTAAGGCCCACAAGAAATTGACTCATGGGGCTCGCCCCATGAGTCGGTTCGCCTTTCGATTTTGTTGTCACTCACAATGCGGAGTATGAAATGCCGAAGATGAAAACCAACCGGGGTGCTGCAAAGCGCTTCAAAAAGACTGGCTCGGGTCGCTTCAAGTGCAAGCACAACCACCTGCGTCACATCCTGACCAAGAAGAGCAGCAAGCGTAAGCGTCAGCTGGGACCGAAATTCATGGTTTCTGCTGCCGACCACAAACGTGTTGTCGCTTGTCTGCCGTACGCATAAGGGGGGATGTGAAAAATGCCAAGAGTTAAACGTGGTGTGACTGCTCGAGCTCGTCACAAGAAAGTAATGAAAGCCGCCAAAGGTTACTACGGCGCCCGTTCCCGTGTTTACCGCGTAGCGGTACAAGCGGTAACCAAAGCTGGTCAGTATGCCTACCGTGACCGTCGCCAGAAAAAGCGTCAGTTCCGTCAGCTGTGGATTGCGCGTATCAACGCTGCAGCCCGTCAGAACGGTCTGTCCTACAGCCGTCTGATCAACGGTCTGAAGAAGGCTTCTATCGAGATCGATCGCAAGATCCTGTCCGATATCGCCGTTCACGACAAAATGGCTTTCACCGCCCTGGTTGAAAAAGCTAAAGCAGCTCTGGTTTAATCCAGTCCTGTTATAAACGCTAAAAGGAGGCTCGGGCCTCCTTTTTTGTATCTATAACTCTCTGTTTTACATTACTTTTTCCTTTCTCCCACCCATATTATGTCCACTGTTTTAGACGAGCTGCATATTTCTCCACACAAGGTGATATGTGCGAGATGACCTGTTCTACAAATAGTTTATATGCCAACAAAATAGATGTTTGTTCCATTATTTCAGGAGTTACGGTGAACCGATAAGACTCGCTTGATATAACAAAATGATTTGTAGGGAGAAAAGCCAACCTTAGCTATGGTCAGCGAAGGGGCTTTTTTTGTATTATTCCCCTCTTGACCTTATTTAGCCTAAAGGCTCCTGTACTGGGAGTGGTGACGAGGAAGACATGCAACAGCTTGAAGAAGTAGTCGGCCAAGCCAGAGCCGAAATTGAGGGCGTGAGCGATATCGCGACCCTCGACGAAATCCGGGTCAAATATCTGGGTAAAAAGGGCTTTTTTACCGAGCAGATGAAGGGCCTGGGCGCCTTGTCTGCCGAAGAGCGTCCAGCCGCGGGCTCCGTGATCAACCAGGCCAAACAGCAGGTTCAGGATGCGCTGAACGCGCGTCGTGAAGCGCTCGAAGTTGCCGTGCTGAACCAGAAGCTGGCCGCCGAGACCATCGATGTCAGCCTGCCGGGCCGTCGCATCGAGAATGGTGGTCTGCATCCGGTGACCCGCACCATCGAGCGTATCGAGCGCCTGTTTGGCGAGATGGGCTTCAAGGTTGCCCGTGGTCCCGAGATTGAAGATGGTTTCCACAACTTCGATGCGCTGAATATTCCGGCTCACCATCCGGCGCGTACCGATCACGACACCTTCTACTTCAATCCTGATCTGATGCTGCGTACCCACACCTCCGGTGTGCAGATCCGCACCATGCAGCAGCAGCAGCCGCCGATCCGCATCATTGCACCGGGCCGCGTCTATCGTAACGACTACGACATGACCCACACCCCGATGTTCCATCAGGTTGAAGGCCTGCTGGTTGACGAGCATGCCAGCTTTACCGAGTTGAAGGGCATTCTGCACGACTTCCTGCGCAACTACTTCGAGGAAGATCTGACCATTCGCTTCCGTCCTTCCTATTTCCCGTTCACCGAGCCGAGCGCCGAAGTCGACGTGATGGGCAAGAACGGCAAGTGGCTGGAAGTGCTGGGCTGCGGCATGGTGCACCCGAACGTACTGCGTTCGGTCGGCATCGATCCGGAAAAATACTCCGGCTTTGCCTTCGGCATGGGCGTTGAGCGCCTGACCATGCTGCGTTACGGGGTCAACGACCTGCGTGCCTTCTTCGAAAACGACCTGCGCTTCCTCAAGCAGTTCAAGTAAGGGCGAGAGAACATGAAATTCAGTAAATCCTGGGTGATGGAGTGGGTCCGCACCGAGTTGAGTGACAACGCACTGGCCGAGCAGATCACCATGGCCGGTCTGGAAGTGGACGCCGTGGAAGCGGTTGCCGGCCAGTTCAACAATGTGGTGGTGGGTGAAGTGGTCGAGTGCGCCCAGCACCCGGACGCCGACAAGCTGCGGGTGACCAAGGTCAACGTGGGCGAGGCCGAACTGCTGGACATCGTCTGTGGCGCGCCAAACTGCCGTCAGGGCTTGAAAGTTTGTGTGGCCAAAGTAGGGGCGACCCTGCCGGGTGATTTCACCATCAAGAAAGCCAAGCTGCGTGGCCAGCCGTCCCATGGCATGCTCTGCTCTTTCAGTGAGCTGGGTATCGACGTTGAAGCCGATGGCATCATCGAACTGCCGGCCGATGCCCCCATCGGTACCGATATTCGTGACTACCTCAATCTGAACGACGTCTCCATCGACGTGGATCTGACTCCGAACCGTGCCGATTGCCTCGGTATCGCCGGTCTGGCCCGTGAAATCGGCGTGCTCAACAGCGTCGACGTGGTCGAGCCGACTTGGGCACCAGCTGTTGCCACCATTGATGCAACTTTCCCGATCCGGGTTGAAGCACCAGCTGATTGCCCCCGTTATCTGGGCCGCGTCATCAAGGGGCTGAACTTGCAGGCCCAGAGCCCGCTCTGGATGCAAGAGAAGCTGCGCCGTGGCGGCATTCGCTCCATCGACGCCATCGTCGACATCACCAACTATCTGCTGCTGGAATACGGTCAGCCGATGCACGCCTTCGATCTGGCTACCCTGGAAGGGGAACTGGTGGTACGTCGCGCCCACGCTGACGAGCCGATGACCCTGCTCGACGGCAACGAAGTGAAGCTCAAAGAGACCACCCTGGTGATTGCCGATGCCAAAGGTCCTGCCTGCATGGCCGGTATCTTCGGTGGCAATCGCACCGGTGTTTCCGAGACCACTACCGACATCCTGCTGGAGTGCGCCTTCTTCGCGCCGCTCTCCATCACCGGCCGTGCCCGTGCCTACGGTCTGCACACCGACTCTTCCCACCGCTTCGAGCGTGGGGTTGATCCCGAGCTGCAGGCCAAGGTGATGGACAGAGCCACCCGTCTGCTGCAGGATATCTGCGGCGGCGAAGCGGGTCCGGTCATCGAGGTCAAATCCGATGCCCATCTTCCCAAGGCTGCACCCATCAAGCTGCGTCGCAGCAAGCTCGACAAGGTGATCGGTATCAGCGTGGCTGACGCTCAGGTGGTCGAGATCCTGACTCGCCTCGGCATGCAGGTGACTGTGGATGCTGACGGTTGGACTGCTCTGGCACCCTCCTGGCGTTTCGATATCGCCATCGAGGAAGACCTCATCGAGGAAGTGGCTCGCATCTACGGCTACAACAACATCCCGAACCTGAAACCCGCCGCCTCTCTGGCGATGGTGGAGCAGGCAGAAGGGCAGGTGACCTTGAAGCGCGTACGCGACCTGCTGGTTGACCGCGGTTTCCAGGAAGCGATCACCTATAGCTTCGTTGATCCCAAGACCCAGCAAACCCTGTTCCCGCAGAGCGATGCCATCGTGCTGCCGAACCCGATCTCGGTCGAGATGTCCGCCATGCGTGTCTCTCTGTTCCCGGGTCTGGTGCAGGCCGTCGTTTACAACCAGAACCGTCAGCAGCCGCGCGTGCGTCTGTTCGAGCAGGGTCTGCGTTTCATCAAGGATGAAAGCGCCGAGAACGGCATCCGTCAGGAGCCGATGCTGGCCGGTATCATCACTGGCAACCAGAGCGACGAGCACTGGGATATCAAAACCCGTGCAGCCGACTTCTTTGATTTGAAAGGGGATCTGGAAGCGGTGCTGGACTTGACCGCCGAAGGGGCCACCTTTACCTTCGAGCGCACCGAGCACAGCGCGCTGCACCCGGGCCAGAGCGCAGCCATCCTGCGCAATGGCGAGATCATCGGCCACATCGGCGTGATCCACCCGAGCCTCGAGAAGAAGCTGGGCCTCAAGAGCCGCGCGGTGATGTTTGAGCTGGAGCTGGACAAGCTGACCCCGGCCAAGGTGCCTGTAGCTGCCGAAGTTTCCAAGTTCCCGGCGAACCGTCGCGACATTGCCGTGGTGGTCGATCGTCAGGTTCTGGCAGGTGATGTGCTTGCGGTAATTAAAAAAGTTGGCGGAAATCAGGTAGTTGGAATAAACTTGTTTGACGTATACCAGGGTGCTGGTATGGCAGAGGACAAGAAGAGCCTGGCCATCAGTCTTGTATTGCAAGACACCCAGCGCACCCTGGAGGAGAAAGAGATTGCCGAGACCGTAGACAATGTCGTGCGGGCCCTTGGTGAAGAGTTGAATGCATCCTTGAGGGATTGATCTATGGCGCTTACCAAAGCCGACATTGCAGAGCACCTGTTCACCCAGCTCGGGATGAGCAAGCGTGAAGCCAAAGATATGGTGGAAGCCTTCTTTGAGGAAATCCGACAGGCGCTTGAGCGTGGTGAACAAGTCAAGATTTCAGGCTTCGGTAACTTTGACCTTCGTGAGAAGAATCAGCGTCCCGGACGCAACCCCAAGACGGGCGAGGATATTCCTATCAGCGCCCGCCGCGTGGTGACCTTCCGGCCTGGCCAGAAGCTCAAGGCCAGGGTAGAAAATGTTGAACCCAACGAGTGATAAAAAGCCAGGCAGATGCCTGGCTTTTGTTTTCAGATGACCAAATTCCCCGTTTTTCTTCTGGGTGCCGTACTGGCACTGCCATTGCACGCCAAGCCTTTGCAGACCACGCTGCTGCCGTTGGCGCCGGCGACCCAGGCTTATGTAAATTCACGGAGTCAGCTTTCGCTCTGTTATCCTGCGACGCTTCCTCCACCATACCTGATGGCCGAGGGGGGACTGCTCAAGGATCGCCTCGCCCGGTTGCAGGCGCTGTTCCCGATTCCGCTTGTGCTCAAAGAGCTGCCCGATTGGCAGACATTGCGCAATGGGCTCTCAGAGGGTGACTGCGACATCATTCCCTATGTTGGAACCCGTAAGAAGGCCGTGGAGGGCATGCGGTTAAGCCGTCCGATGATGGAGACAGATGCCGCCATCCTCTACAAGGGTGAAAATCTCAAACAGGCCCGCTTTCTGGTCTACTCGGTGGCAGACTCAGCCCGCCTGTTGCACGAGCTCTATCCTCAGGCACGCATTATTTCCCTAAAAAGCGGAGAGAAGGTCTACGACGCGCTGCAGAGCGGCAAGGGTGATGCCTATCTGGGGGACTATCTGCAACTGCGCTATCTGATGCGCGAGTTTCCTGCCGATGGGTTGCGCCTGCGCCGCCTGTTTGGTGAGGATCGGATCATCAGCTATCGCCTGATGATGCGTGATCAGCCTGAGTTGGCCAATCTGGTGGACACTCTGATCCGTCATATGCCCGCCGGTACTATCTATACCGATCTGGCTCGCTATCTCGATCAGGGGTCGCTATATGTCAACCAGCCCCACTTCAGCGATACCGAGCAGGCCTGGTTATCCGGCCGCGGGCGCACCATTCGCCTGGTGGTCAATCCTGAGTTGATGCCCTATAGCGGCGTCAATGATCTGGGGGAGGCGAAAGGGTGGAGCGCGGATGTGCTGCGCTGGGTCACCCAGGAGACCGGCCTGAAATACAAGCTGGTGCCTGCCGCCAGCAAGGCGGAGGCCGTAGAAAAGCTGCGCCGTGGTGAGGCTGATATGATGGCCGGCTTGCCGGAATCCCCGGCATTGACGGATCAGTTCATTTTCAGTCGGACGATCTCCACCAACCGGTTTGCCTTGATCAGCAAGCGCAAGCTGGCTGCCGATCGCATGGCGCAGCTCAAGCGGCAGCGTATTCTGGTGCCTGAATCCCTCTACGATCCATCCTTGCTCGCCCTGCTCGGTGATCAGGAGTGGGTTCGCACCGACGGCCTCGAGCAGGGGCTTGCCGCGATCAAACAGGGCAAGGCTGACGCCATGCTGAGCGAGCTATATCAGCTGCAATATCCCCAGCGTACCAACTTGCTAGAAGGGCTCGATATCGAGGAGCTGGAAGATCGCTTCAGTCTTGGCTTTGCCATCAACAAGAGTCAGACCGAACTGGCCGGGGTGATGGATCGCAACTTGATGGCACTGACCAGCACCCAGATCGACGAACTTAACCAGCGCTGGCGCCGCTTGCTCGTCGTGCAGCAGCCCGGCGTGAGCTACGCCGCCTGGTTTGGTTCCATTGCTATGGCACTGCTGATCAGCGGCATTGTCATTGGCGGGATCTGGCGGTCTCGTCAGCAACTGGCACGGGAGGTGGCCCAGCGTCACGCCGCCGAGAAGGCGCTGGCCATCGAGAGCGAGCTGCGGGAAACCATGTTTCAGGCGTTGCCGGTGCCCGTCTATCTGCGCAATAGCCAGGGCAAGGTGATCAAATCCAACAAACAGGGGCGACGTCTGGCCCTGCGCTATTCGCAGCAGTTGATGCTGCCGCCGGTTCAGCCGCAAAAGAGTGAAGGGGAGCTGGTGCTGGGGGATCAGGTCTTCGCCTATGCCCAGCATCCGCTGCGGCTGGACAAGCAAGCACCCGCCACTGATCTCATCGCCCTGTCGGATATCAGTGTGCTGCGTGAGCAGGCCCATTTTCTGCGTCAGGCAGAGCGCCGCCTGCGCGCCCTGACCAATACCGTCCCCGGCGTGGTGCTGCAGTTTATGTTCGAGCGGGGACGGGTAGGGGGTATCGAGTTTATCAGCCGGGGCTGTTACGAGCTGCTGGGGCTGGCGAGTCAGCAGATCCGTCGTGAGCCCAAACGGGTGCTCATTATGCTGGAGCGCGAGGATCGCCGTCGGGTACGCCGTGAGATGTTCGCCATGTTGCAGGCTGGCAAACCCTTCGCGTTCACCATGCGCTATTACCATCCGACCAAGGGTCTGCGCTGGTTGCAGCTCTATGGCCGTGGCCGCAGTCAGCCGCAGGGTTGGCGAATTTATGCGGTGATGCAGGATGCCACTGCCCGGGTCGAGCAGGATCAGGCATTGCAGCACTCCCATGAACAGGCGCAACAGGCAGTTCTGGCCAAGGGGCGCTTTCTGGCCGCCATCAGCCACGAGATCCGCACGCCGATGAACGCCATGCTCGGCTTGCTGGAGTGGCTGGCCAGCACCCCTTTGTCGAGAGAGCAGGATTCAGCGCTGGCGCGGGTGCGTCAGGCGGGGGATGAGTTGCTCGGCCTGCTCAACGATGTGCTCGACTTTAGCCGCAACGAAAACAGCAAACTCTCCCTCTCGCCCCAGCCCACCGATTTTGCCGAGCTGTGCGAGCACGTGGCGGCAGTGCACTGGACCAAGGCGCGGGCCAAGGGATTGCAACTGCGCCTTAAGTTGGATCCAGCTCTGCCGGCCCTGCAGACCCTCGACCCTCACCGGGTACGGCAAGTGCTCCACAACCTGCTCTCCAATGCCATCAAGTTCAGCCTGCGTGGGGAAGTGGTGCTGTGGGCCGAGGTGGTCGCATCGACCTTGCGCTTTGGTGTAGATGATCAGGGACCGGGGATCACCGCCAAGATGCGCGCCACGCTCTTTATGCCGTTCGAGCAGTTTGCCGTTGAAGGGCAGCTGCGGGCGCCGGGCACCGGTCTTGGTCTGGCGATCTGCAAGCAACTGATCGAGCAGATGGGGGGGCTTATCGATGTCGAGGGGCGCGCCGGTGGTGGTAGCCGCTTCTATTGCGAGTTGCCCCTGAAGCGGGTGCAGCAGGAGCCGGACTGGCTGCCCAATGTGCGGCAACTGGCACTCTCTTTACCCCACGATGAGGCGCAAGCGCTCTCGCCCTGGCTCAGCCGATTGGGGATCGCCACCGTCAGCAACGCCGTTGATACGCTGCAAGCGGAGGTGGACGAGAAGGGGCTCTACTATTGGGCCTGGCAAGGGGAGTCCTGGGTGCCCGGGACCATCATCACCCTGCTGCAACCACGCTTGACCCCGGATCAACCGGTCGCCGGCACCCAGCCAGGGCTTGGCATGCGGGTACTGCTGGTTGAAGATCACGATGTCAATCGCGAGCTGATCAGCCTGCAACTGGGCCAACTGGGTGCCAGCGTTATCACTGCCGCCAACGGGCAGCTGGCGCTGGAGATGCTGGCGCAGCAAGAGGTGGATTTTGTGCTGACCGATCTGCAGATGCCGGTGATGAACGGGGCCGAGCTGTGCAGGCAATTGCGCCAATCCGCCCGTTGGGCCCGTCTGCCGGTCTATGTGATCACCGCAGATCTCAGTGATCAGGCGGCAAGGGAGCTGCAATCCTGCGGTTGCGATGGCCATCTGGACAAGCCGGTCGCCCTGAAGGAGCTGGCGACCTTGCTGCGCCATATTGCCAAAGAGGGGAGCAATGCTGTCGCCCCGACACCGGTTTCCTCGCTGCTGACCGATGAACTGGCCGCCCTTTATCTGAAGGCTACCCGTGATGATTTGGCCGAACTTGAGCGCTGCAGCACTGAAGAAGATGAAGTTGGCGTGAATGCTGCTTTACACAAGTTGAAGGGGGCCGCCAGAATGGTAGGAGCGACGGCGTTGGTGGCGGTCATTGAAGAGTGGCAACAGGCGCCCCATCCGATGCTGCAAGCCAGATTGAACCGGGCACTGGATGAGTTCAGCCAGCAGTTTTCAAAGAGGGCTCAAGATGATCATCACTGATGAAGAATTACTGGCGTTGCTCGATTCGGAAGAGCATGAGGCGGCAGGATTTTGCCCCATTGTGCTCTATGCCCTCGACAGCACCGCCCATGAGTTGGCCAGCACCATGACATTGCCCTCCTATGTCACGCTGCACCGTACCCGACCGGATGCCTGCTGGCAGTGGGAAGGGTTGTTTGCGGCAGGTGCCATTGCCCTTTACGACCCCACCGCTCATCAGCTGGCGGACTATTTCCCCCAGTTGCAGCAGCATGAGGGGATTTACGCTATCGGCGAGGATTGGCTGGGGGGGCTTGCCGCCAGTTACCGTAACTGGTGCAACTGGCTGGCCGCTAACAAGGTGCTGCTGCTCGAGGATCACCCGTTTCAGGGGATGCAACTGCAACAGACCATCGCCGGGTTGGGGCTCTCCTGTCAGTGGGTACAGGATGAATCGGCCTGCCTTGCGGCATTGTCGGCGGGCGACATCAGCCTGCTGGTGTGCGATCTCAGTCTGGTGGAGCAAGATGCCATCAGTCTGCTGATGAACCAGCCCCAGTTGCAGGAGGCCGGGCTGCCCATCGTGCTGCTTTCGGCCCATGAGCAGACGCTGATCGACGGTTCCCGCCGCCTGCTGCACGATGCCGGTTTCAATATTCTGGCGGCGCTGGCCAAGCCGCTTGATTGCGACGAGCTGCTCAGGTTGCTGCGTCGACTCTATCTTGGCCCGCTGCGTCAACAGCGCTTGAGCGGCCAGCGCCGCTCCATCCGCCGGTGGCAGGGGGAGGTGCAGGGTCAGCTTGGGCTGCTCTCCAGTCCCGCGACCCCTCATCCGGTCTGGCTGGCGGTAACGGGTTTACCCAGCCGCTGGGAGGCGCTCAAAGATTGGCTGACGGAGCAGTCGCGTACCCCAGCCGAACTGACCCTGCTGATCCACCGTCGTGACCACCTGCTCGGCAATGCCGATCGCTTCGCGCTGGTGCTGCAAGCCAGTCTGGCGGGGAGCAAGCTTGCGCTGCTGCTCGATAACAGCCAGCATCTGCCATTCGATCTGCTGGAGCGTTTGCCGCTGCAAGCCTTGCTGCTGGGGCAGGGGATCTTGCCGGAGATGGAGTCCTTGACCGGTGACTCCCTGCTGGGACGCTTTATGGCCCGGGTTCGGGAGCTGGGGATCGCCGTCTATCTGGATGATCCTTACAACCTGCTCGACGTCGAGGTGTGGCGAGAGCGCGGTATGACGGGGCGCTGGTAAGCCATGCCGCGCTACCTCTGCTGGCCCATGCACCGGGAGCGCCTTGGCAAAGGACTGGAGGGCTGGCCCCATCCGGTTTCCCGAGCTGCGCTGCCACTGGCGATGCAGGTATCCGGGGTGCCTTGCCTGCTGCGCGAGCTGCATGGGGTGGCGCCTGCCCGCATGCTGGCCGCTTACGATGCATTGAGTGAAGAGAGCATCTATCTGCGCTTTATGCGTCCGAAACGGACACCGCCACCGGAACAGGTGGCCCAATTTCTCAATTACCATCCCGAACAACAGATTTCACTGTTGCTGACCGATCTGGCTGGTGAGCCGCTGGCTCAGGCGCAATCAATCCGCCGTCGCCTTCATCCCGATCGGGCGGAGTTTTCTTGCATCGTGGCGGATCACTTTCAGCACAAGGGGGCGGGGCGACGGATTCTGCTGGCGCTGGCACTGCTGGCCAGGAAGGACGGGATCCGGGAGTGGACGGCGGAAGTGCTGGCCCAGAACCGGCCCATGCTGACCCTGCTCAAGCGCCTTGGCTTGCCGCTGACCCTGGTGACCGGACGGGAGATGGTCTTTGTCAGGCTGGATCTGTCGGTACTGGATGCCTGGTTGCCCGTGCCGCCAGCGGTGCCGCTTAAGACCAAGGGCGAATAGTGACACTTTTTTCCCTGTGCTAAGGTCACATTTATTGTGCGGGGATAGACGGAGCAGCTTATGGCGCAGTCATATAAACATATCGTGATCCTGACCGGCGCGGGGATCTCTGCCGAATCCGGCATCAAGACTTTTCGTGCCTGCGACGGTTTGTGGGAAGAGCACAAGGTCGAGGATGTGGCGACCCCCGAGGGGTATGCCCGGGATCCCGAACTGGTGCTGCGCTTTTACAACTCCCGCCGCAAACAGCTGCAACAGCCCCAGGTTCACCCCAATCCGGCCCACTATGCGTTGGCTCGTCTCGAGCGGCTTTTGCCCGGCACGGTCACCTTGGTCACCCAGAACATCGACAATCTGCACGAGAGCGCGGGTAGCAAGAACCTTATCCATATGCACGGGGAGCTGCTCAAGGCCCGCTGCCCCGAGTCCGGTCAGGTGATCGAGTGGCGCGGCGATCTTCATCAGGACGAGCTCTGCTCCTGTTGCCAGTTCCCCCAGCCGATGCGTCCCCATGTGGTCTGGTTTGGCGAAATGCCGCTCGGGCTGGATCGCATCTACAGCGCGCTGGCCCAGTGCGATCTCTTTATCTCCATCGGCACCTCTGGCGCTGTCTATCCGGCCGCCGGGTTTGTCCATGAAGCGGGATTGAACGGGGCGCACACCATCGAGCTCAATCTCGAACCGAGCGAGGTAGGTAGCCAGTTTGACGAAAAACGCTATGGCCCAGCCTCCCTGCTGGTGCCCGCCTATGTCGATGAGTTGCTGGAGGCGTGCGGCATTCATCAACCGAGGCAAGTCGAGGGACACAACTGGATGGAGATGCGCGGTCCCTGAGCTACTGTGCGACGGGACAGTTGCAATGGTTCGGTGAAATCGCCACACTGGCAACCATTTAAAAAATGGGACGCAGTTGGCGCAAATTACCATGACCGCAGTAAAGCAATGGATCGCTTTTTTTCTCCTGATGCTGGCCAGTGCCAGCGCATCGGCCTCCATCCCCCTGATGACCCTGGTACTGCCAGATGGCCAGCAGGTGAGCCTCGATGAGGCGGCCCTCTCCGCCTTGCCACAGACCGAATTCACCACCACTACCCCCTGGACTCAGGGCTCCCACCACTATCGCGGGCCGACCCTGTCTGCCGTGCTGGCGGCGCAAGGGATCCCGGATGCCCGCAAGATCGCCGTCTCGGCCCTCAACGGCTATCAGCAGGTGGTTGATCTGGCCCTGTTCGACGGTGTGCCGCTGACCCTGGTGCGTCAGGAGGACGGCAAACCGCTGACTCGGCGCAACAAAGGGCCGCTCTGGCTGCTCATCCCGTTCACCACCTATCCCAAGCTGGACGTCCCTGCCATTCACAACTGCATGGTGTGGCAGGTGACCCGCATCGAGATCGTCGATTGATGGGGCTATCCCGCCAAAATCTGCTGTTGGTTGCGGTATCGCTGCTGTTTCTGCTCTCGTCGGGCAGCAGCCTCTATCTGCAGTATCGGCAGGAGCAGCTGGTCGATACTTTCTACCGCAATGTCCACTGGAACATCAGCCAGGTAATGCTCGAATCCCAGCGTTTCCTCTACGACCTGCAGCTCTATCGGGCTGGTAGACTGTCGATGGAGACCCTGAGCCTCGATTACGATCTGCTGTGGAACCGGCTCGACATCTTCCTCATCAGCAGTGAAACCGCCGAGATGCGCCAGCGTCATGGGCTCGGCAAGGTGCTGGCCACCCTGTTCGAGCAGATCAAGCAGCTCGAACCCCAGATGGAGGCCGGTGCGCTGCGCGAGGGGGCTGAGCTTGCCCGCTTGCAGGAGGCGATCGCCAGCCAGACCCGTCTCATCGAACAGATAGGGGATCAGATCCTCTCCGGCCAGGAGCGGGAGCATTCGGTCAGCCAAATCCGCAACAGCCTGTTCTGGCTGCAGATCTGGCAACTGATCCTGCTACTGACCGGTGGCGCTCTGGTCGCTGCCCTCATTCGCGCCAATCTGGCGAACCGCCGGCTTGCCTTGCTCGATCCCCTGACCCAGCTTGGCAACCGCCGTGCCCTGCAGGAGCAGCTCTCTCGCGATCTGCATGCTGGCGAGGTGAGCGCTTTGGTGGTGCTCGATCTCAAGCGCTTCAAGCAGGTCAATGATCTGCTGGGTTATCAGGTCGGTGATCGGTTGTTGCAGATGGTGGCCAACAAGCTGCAGCAGGCCCATGGCAGCCACGCTTACCGGCTCGGCGGAGATGAATTTGCCGTGGTGCTGACCAAGGCGAATGATGCGCTGGAAACCGCCATTCATGAGCTGGTGGATCTGCTCCATTTCGAGTTCGTGACCCGGGAGTGCAGCTTCGATCTGGCCTGTCGGCTCGGGGTCGCCAAGGCGCAGCAACAGGATTCCGCCCGGTTGCTGGATCAGGCCATCCTGGCCCTCAACCAGGCCAAGCGTAGCCAGGAGGGGGCGATCCGCTGGTTTGAGCCCGCCATGCTGCAGCAGTTGCAGTTGAGTCAGCAGCAGCTTCATCAGCTGCGAGAGTGGCTGGCGGGGCGCGAGCCAGCACCGCTGCGAGTGGCATTGCAGGCGCTGACGGACGGGCAGGGCAACGACATGTGGCAATTGGCGCTTGAGTGGCGTGAGCAGGGGGCGCCCTGTCAGATGCGCTGGCTGCAGGAGTGCGGCGTACTGGGGCCCGTGTTGGCCCGTGTGCTGCAAGCGCACGAGGCGCAGTATGCCGATGGTCGGGCACTGCTGGTCCCGCTCGACAACCAGGCCCAGCTGACTCATCTACTTGCCTATCTGCCGGGGGCTTCCCGCACGCCGCTGGTGTTGCTGGTACCGATGCTGCAGCCGGATGGTGTCTTGCTGGCGGGATTGCGCCAGCAGGGTTGCACTCTGGCACTCAGAGAGATTGGCAGTACCACCTCGGCGCAGCTGGCAGCCGGCTGGCCTGTCCGCTACTGGCTGCCGCAGGGTGATGAAGATGGTGGGTTATTGCAACCTCTGGCCAGACGATTGGGGCTGGTGCCACTGCAAGTGCTGGCAGCCAGGGAGACCCGGTCGCTGGCCTGAGGGCAAAAAGCGGTATTGCACTGGCAAGAGACAAAATGACACAAGGCGACCTCGGGGTCGCCTTGTTTCGTTTATTGCCCCTGAACGTCAGGTGCGAGGGGCGCAGGATTGCCTGATCACCAGGTCCGGGTCGACGGTGATCAGGTGATTCTCCACCGCTTCGCCGTTGATCCGCGCCAGCAGGCGGGTGACGGCGAGGCGCCCCAGCTCCTCTTTGGGCTGATTGACGGTGGTGAGCGGCGGCGACATAAATTCGGCCAGCGCCACATTGTCATAGCCGACGATGGAGATATCCCGGGGGATCACCAGCCCCGCCTGATGGGCGGCACTGATAGCCCCCATCGCCATCATGTCGTTGCAGACAAAGAGGGCGGTGGGGCGCTCGGGCAATGCCAGCAGACGAGTCATCGCCTGATGGCCGCTGGCGCAATCAAAGTCCCCCTCCTGGATCCAGTCAGGATTGAGCGTGAGACCTGCCTCCTGCAACGCCTGCTCGAAGCCAGCTTGGCGCTGGTTGGCGGGGGCGCGGCTGTGGGGGCCTGTGATGCAACCGATGGCGGTATGGCCCAGCTCAATCAGATGGCGGGTCGCCAGATAACCGCCGTGGAAGGAGTTGTCAGCGATAAGGTCAACATCCTCACTGACCAGCCCCCAATCCATCACTACCACCGGCAGGCTTTTGAGCCAGTCGAGCTGGTTGAACACCTCTTGCTGTCCTTCGCTGCACATGATCAGCAGGCCATCGACCCGCTTGCGCAGCATCATCTTGAGGTAGGAGAGAGCGGTTTCTGCCTGCCCCTCGGTGTTGCCCAGCATCAGGTTGTAGCCCTGCTCGAAGCAGTAACGCTCCACCCCACGCACCACCTCGGCAAAGAAGGGGTTGCTGGAGGTGGTGACCAGCATGCCAATACTGTTGGTCTCCTTCACCTTGAGGCTGCGAGCCACCAGGCTCGGGGCATAGTTGAGCTCGCGCATGGCCGCAAAGACCCGCTCGCGGGTCTCCTCGGCGACGAAGCGCGTCTCGTTGATGACGTGGGAGACGGTGGTGGTCGACACCCCCGCCAGCGCCGCCACCTCCTTGATATTGGCCATCAGTGCCCCTGCGCAGTCTGCTCAAGCAGGAAGGCGTCAACCTCCTGTTTGCTCGGGATGGAGCTCTGGGCGCCGAATCGGGTGACGGAGAGTGCCGCCGCCCCGTGGGCAAAGCGCACCGCGCTGTGGAAATCGGCACCAGCCAGTTCCGCCGCCAGCAGGGCGCCGTTGAAGGTATCGCCCGCGGCAGTGGTATCCACCGCCTTGACCCGAAAGCCCGGGATCAGCTGTTGCTGCTGGGCGTTGCTGCAGTAAACCCCTTGCGCGCCCAGGGTGATCATCACGTCCGCAATGCCCATCTGGTGGAAGCGGGCTGCCGCCTCGCGGGCGCTCGCTTCGTCGGTGACTTTTACGCCGGTCAACAGCTCTGCTTCGGTCTGGTTGGGGGTGATAAGGTCGACCAGCGCCAGCAGCTCGCTTGAGAGCGGACGGGCGGGGGCGGGGTTGAGCACCACCCGGGTACCATGGGCGCGGGCCAGCCGTGCAGCTTCATGGACGCTCTCGAGCGGCACTTCCAGCTGCAACAGCAGGGTGTGGGCGTCGGCGATCATCGCTTCGTGGTTTTTCACCACGGCAGGGGTGATGGCACCGTTGGCCTCGGCGGAGATACCTATGCTGTTCTCCCCCTCATCGCTCACATAGATGATGGCGATACCGGTCGGGAGCTTGGGATCGAGTTCGACAGCACTGACGTCGATACCGTCTTTGGCAAAACCGCTCTTCATCTGGTGGCCGATGGCGTCATTACCGATGCGGGCGATAAAGGAGACGGGAGCGCCGAGGCGGGCGGCAGCGACTGCCTGATTAGCCCCCTTACCACCGGGCACCACCTGATAGCTGTGGCCGGTCAGGGTTTCACCCGGGCGAGGAAAGTGGGGAACGCGCAGCACGTGGTCTGCATTGACACTGCCCAGAACGACGAGACGATTCATGTTGACTACTCCTGATGCATCTTGGCTTGAACACTGTGACTGAGTGAGCCCAAGCCGGGAGGCACCTGAACGAAAGGGAAAAGGGGAGGCGAACCTCCCCTCGAGCACTTACTTGCTGACCACTTGCAGCGGTACCGGAATGGATTTCTCGACCGGCTGACCTTTCAGCACCTTGTCGGCAGTCTCGACGCCGATGGCACCGATCAGGGCCGGTTGCTGGGCCACGGTGGCGGCCAGTTTACCCTTGGCCACGGCGGCTTTGCCATCGTCAGTGCCGTCGAAGCCGACGATCATCACCTCTTTACCGGCAGCCTGCACCGCACGGATGGCACCCAGTGCCATCTCGTCGTTCTGGGCGAACACGGCCTGTACGGTCGGATGGGCCGCCAGCAGGTTTTCCATGACGTTCAGACCCTTGGTGCGGTCAAAGTCGGCCGGCTGGGAAGCCAACACCTGCAGTTTGTTGGCTGCCACGGCCAGGGCAAAGCCTTCACCACGGTCGCGGGCGGCGGAGGTGCCGGCAATCCCTTCCAGCTGAATGACCTTGGCACCGGTACCCAGTTTTTCGGTGATGAAGTCACCGGCCAGCTTGCCGCCCGCCACGTTGTCAGAGGCGATGTGAGCCTTGACCTCACCCTGCGCGGCGCCGCGGTCCAGAGTCAGTACCGGGATGTTGGCGCGGTTGGCCAGACGGATGGCGTTGCCCACCGCTTCGGAGTCGGTCGGGTTGATCAGGATGGCGTTGACCTTGCGCACGGTGAGATCTTCCATGTTGGAGAGCTCTTTGGCCGGGTCATTCTGGGAGTCCAGCACCACCAGCTCGTAGCCAAGCTCCTTGGCCTTGGCTTCGGCTCCCTCCTTCATGGTGACGAAGAAGGGGTTGTTGAGGGTGGAGACCACCATCGCCAGGGTATGGTCAGCAGCCTGGGCGGTGCCCAGCACGGACATGATGGCGGCAGCGAGCAGTGTATTGAGCTTTTTCATCATTTCATTCCTTGTGTGTGGCGTGTTTTACGTTGTTATCGGGTACTTTTGTTGTCGACCATCACGGCAAGCAAGATCACGCTGGCCTTGGCGATCATCTGGTAATAGGAGCTGACATCGAGCAGGTTGAGGGCGTTGTTCAGGAAGCCGATGATCAGCGCACCAATCAGGGTGCCCATGATGCGGCCCTTGCCTCCCATCAGGCTGGTACCACCCAGCACCACGGCGGCGATGGCGTCCAGCTCGTAACCCATGCCGGCGGTCGGCTGGGCAGAGGAGAGGCGGGAGGTGACGATAAGACCCGCCAGCGCCGAGAGCGCGCCGCACAGACCATACACCGCCAGCTTCACCCGATCCACATTGATGCCGGAGAGACGGGTGGCCGATTCGTTGCCGCCCAGCGCGTAGATGTAGCGACCGAGGCGGGTGTGGTTGAGCATGAACCAGGCGAGCAGGAAGACGATGGCCATCAGCCAGATGGGCACCGGCAGACCGAGCAGATAGCCGGTACCCAGCCAGGCGAAGTGATCGGCGCCATCACTGAAACCGGTGGAGATGGGGCGACCCTCGGTATAGACCATGGTGATGCCGCGCAGGGCGGTCATGGTGACCAGCGTCGCGATAAAGGCCTGTACCTTGCCTTTGGCAATGATGAGGCCGCTGACGCCGCCAAGCAGGGCGCCGGCACCCAGGGTGAGGGGGACTACCAGCCAGATCGGCAGCTCCATCGCCACCATAGTCGCGGCCAGCGCGCCGCACAGGGCAAGCACAGAGCCAACCGACAGATCGATACCGGCGGTGAGGATAACCAGCGTCATGCCGACCGCCATGATGGCGTTGACCGAGGTCTGGCGCAGGATGTTGAGCAGGTTGTCGACGCTGAAGAAGTTGGGATTGAGCGCGGAGACGACACCAATCAGCACCAGCAGGGCGACCAGGGATTTGTTCTCGATCCACCAGGCCTTGTTCATGATGCCGCGGCGGGGAAGGGTTTGGGTTGTCATTGTGCTGCCTCTTGCTCTGCTTGCCACTGTTTACCGACTGCCGCCGCCATCAGCTTCTCCTGATTGGCATCGCGGGTGTTGAACTCTGCGCTGATGCGCCCTTCGTGCATCACCATGATGCGATCGCTCATGCCGAGCACTTCCGGCATCTCGGAGGAGACCAGAATGATGCTCATCCCCTCCTTCTTGAACTGGTTGATCAGCTGATAAATTTCCTTCTTCGCCCCCACGTCGACGCCGCGGGTCGGCTCGTCGAGGATCAGCACCTTGGGCCTTGTCAGCAGTCCCTTGGCGATGGCCACCTTCTGCTGGTTGCCGCCGGAGAGCAGCTTTATCAGCTGATCCTGACTCGGGGTCTTGATGTTGAAGAGGCGTACATAGTCGCTCACCGCCTGCCGTTCGGCCTTGCCGTCGATCTTGCCGTTGCTGATGAACTCGTCGAGGGCGCAGAGACTCATGTTTTCGCGCACCGACAGCTCCAGCACCAGCCCATCACCTTTGCGATCTTCGGAGATATAGGCGATGCCAGCGGCCAGCCCATCGGCCGGACTGGTTGGCACCAGCGCGTGGCCATCGACCGTGATTTCACCGCTGCTGACAGGGCTGGCACCGTAGATGAGCTTCATCAGCTCGGTACGACCGGAGCCCATCAGGCCGCTAAAACCCAGAATTTCCCCCTGACGCAGGGAGAAGCTCACCCCGCGCACGCCGGGACCGGCTAGGTCCTTCACCTGCAGGCTGACGGGGCCGAGCTCGCGCTCAAGACGCGGATACTGCTCTTCCAGACGGCGACCCACCATCATCTCGATGATCTTGTCCTCATCCAGATCGCTCACCGCCTTCTCGCCGATCCACTTGCCATCGCGCAGCACGGTGACCCGATCGCAGATCTCGAAGATCTCCTTGAGGCGGTGGGAGATATAGACGATGCCGCAACCCTGTTCACGCAGCTCGCGGATAACCTTGAACAGCTGCTCGGTCTCGGTATCGGTCAGCGCATCGGTCGGCTCGTCCATGATGATGACGCTGGCATCGAACGACAGCGCCTTGGCAATCTCCACCATCTGCTGTTCGCCGATGGAGAGATCCCCGAGTCGGGTATCCGGCCCGTGTTTGACGCCAAGTCGCGCCAGCAGGCCGCTCGCCCGTTCACGCAGCTGTTTGTGGTCGATGCTGCCAAAACGGGTACGGGGCTCGCGACCGAGGAAGATGTTGGCGGCGATCGACAGCTCCGGCAGCAGGTTCAGCTCCTGATGTATGATGCTGATCCCCTGATCCTGAGAGTCGCGCGGCCCCTTGAAGTGAACCGGTTGACCGCGGTAGCTGACGCTGCCTGCATCGGCCTGATAGATGCCGGTCAGCACTTTCATCAGGGTGGATTTGCCGGCGCCATTTTCACCGAGCAGGGCCATCACCTGGCCCGGATAGACCCGCAGACCCGCTTCATCGAGGGCGCGTACACCGGGGAAGGTCTTGACGATCCCGGTCAGCTCCAGAATGGGTGAGAGGGGGGAGGTTGTGCTCATTTGCAGCTTCCTTGAAGAGGCCTTCTTTGAAGGATTCAGAACGCCACACCGGCGCAGAGGATCAGGTTGGCGTAGGGAGTCACCTCGCCGCTGCGCACGATTGCCTTGCTCTGGCGGGAGCGGGTTTTGAACTCCTCGTGCAGGCAGTATTCGATGGCGATGGGTTTGCCCTGGGCGGCTGCGTGGGCCTCAAGCTGATCGACCAGCGCCTGATGGGCGGCGGGGCTGATCTGCTTGATCTCGGTCGCCATGATCACCTTCTCCACCACCAGATCGGTGAGCAGGGCGGTCAGCACGGTTTCGAGGCTGGGGGTGCCCGCCATCAACGCCAGATCGATCCGCTCCGGCCCTGCCGGAATGGGCAAGCCTGCATCGCAGACGGTGATCTCGTCGGTGTGGCCCATCTGTGCCACCAGAGCACTCAGGGGAGCATTGAGGAGTACGCCTCGTTTCATACAGCACCTCATCAGGCCTTGGCCCGTCAATCTGTGAACCGCTAGGCAACCGGTTACGCAACCGGTTGCGTCATGGCGCAAAGATAGGCTTTTTACTAAGGAAGGGCCACGGCAAAACCACGGAAATGTGAAAACGATCTCAAAGGCGGGAGAAGAAGTACAGGGGAGGAGGCAGGAAGGGTGTCAGCAGAGCCCTGACACCCTTGTTATTTATCGAGCTATTGATTTTATGGTTAGTTGGCCAGTGCCTTGGCGACCGCCGGACGGCTCAGCATGCGTTGATAATGATCGGCCACTTTGGGGAATTCACTGATCTCGACCCCATCGCTTTTCAGCCAGCCCGCGACCACGAACAGATAGATGTCCGCCACGCTGAACTGCTCGCCGAGTACCCAGGGACCGGCGAGATAGTGCTGCTCAATCTGGGCAAAGCCATCGCGCATATTGCTGGCGACTTTCTGCTGCATGGCGGCAATGGCTTGCTCGTCATCGGCCCAGCGGCTGCCACGGCGACCGTGGGCGTGGGAGACATGCACAGTGGAGGCGAGGAAGCTGTTGACCTCCTGCATGCGGGCCAGCTGGAACGGATTGTCCAGCGGCGCCAGCTTGGCATCGGGGAAGCGCTGCGCCACATAAAGCAGCAGGGCAGGGGTCTCGGTCAGGGTGCCCTGAGCGGTGACAAGGGCAGGCACCCGCCCTTTGGGGTTGATGGCAAGATACGCAGGGTCACGCTGCTCCCCTGCGGCGAGGTTGACGAGACGGGGTTGGAACGGGGCATTCGCTTCCAGCAGGGCAATCTGCACGGCCATGGCACAGGTGCCGGGAGCGAAATAGAGGGTCAGATCGGACATGAATACTCCTGATTGGCTCAGGCCACCCGCGATATCGGCGAAAAACGTGTTTTCCGTGATACCTCGAGGGGTCATGAAAAAAGAGAGGGGGCAACGTTTGCCCCCCAACCAATCTACACCCCTGAGGGGTGATGAAAAAGTGCAGAATTAATCGGTTTGTTTGACCATTTCATAAATTCCTCGGCTAAGGGCGCAAATCAGATGGTGTTGAACTTGATGGGATAGTTGATACCTGAGGATGGGCGGTTGGTACTGAAAGGACTGGGGCACAATAGCGTCCTTGGTTGTTTTCCCGCTCTTGCACGATATGATCGTCATCAGATATTCTAATTTTTGGGTCGTTACAATGAATCCTATCTAACAAGACTGATCTTCATTTAGATCATCAAACAGAAAACGGCCTTTTTAGATAAATTTTTGATGACTGCAATCGTTTGTGTTTGATACCATGTTCTTCTACAAACTTTCCACGGCTTTCATGGTGGCTGTAATGTTTTATCATGCTTTAATCCGGTTATAAAACAGCATGTAGGTAGTTGGAAATATATATGCAGTAGCCATGTTGTTTACTAAGAGAAGGGGAGTGAAACTCAGCGAAATTGAGAGTCTTAAGGAAAGGTAGGAAGTAGGTTAAGGAAAATAAAGAGGTGATCAATGGATGATGAAAAGGGAAACTCAAGAAATATCAAAAATAAAACCAAACTGATATCGGGTTTTGTAGCTTTGGCCGTGATAGGCGGAGGGTGGTACTGGTGGCTTAAAGAGCCCTATATTGAGCCAGAGATTAATCCCACCCCAACAGAATTGTTTACTATTCAGGGTGAGTTTCCTTTTGATAAGGGCTATCAATTAGCTGTTCATAGTACTTTCATTGCATCTAATAAAACTGACTCTACTTGCAGCAAAACTTTTTATGCGTTCGGTGTTATACCTGCAAATACTAGACTCAGGGGATGGCAAATAGATAACCCCATTAAGAAATATCAATCAAACAGATTCAGTGTAAAAGTGTCAAAAGACTATTTATTGCCTGGCCGATGTAATTGGGTGTTAGATTCTGTTGGCTATTTTATAGTGAAGGCAGGTTCCGAGTTGGAGGCTAATTTGAAAGCTAACCCTTCAGATCAACATAATCGTCAAGGGTATTTTTTATCTTCAGCATACAGTAATTGGAGTGAGTTAAAACTGGGGAGTGTAAATATTTCATGCCGACCAGATGTTGGTCTTAACAAATTAAAAGGTGGTGTTGTTTGTAAGCGACTGAATCAAAGAGAAGTAAATACATATAGACGTAAATATAAAGTTCATAATAAACCGCTACCATCGATAGTTAATTTTAAATTCGTTATGGAGGACAAAATGTCAAGCGCTAAACAAAATACTGTTTTAGAGAGTGCATATGGCGATCCACTAAATAATAATTTGTCCTATGAAAATGGGGTATAAAGACTGTTAGTTAGATTAGCGAATCGTAATCGGACGTTAGCTGTTTCGATAAAATTGCACAGTTATTCCCCATAAACACATCCGTTTTGCCTATATCTCCACAGTGGGGTCGCTATGAGTTCCTCCCTTCTAAATGGAGAAATACATCGCCCCCCCTCATATTTCTCTACAAATTTGCTCTGAAGCCGGCTGCAGTGGAGCACTTACAAAAATTGTGGTCTGTCTGGCTTAAAGATGACTATCTATATATTTTGCTGTTAATCGATGCGCGCCTGTGCCTCTCAGTGTCTATGACTGTTGTGCTTAAAAATTGCGCTGGTGGTTAAAAAGAGAAGGGGGCAAATATTGCCCCCTTTATCCATTAAGCCCGTCAGGGCCGATTAACCGCCGACTTAACCCGCCTTGGCCACCATGGCTTTAAGCTGCAGGAAGTACTGCTCGTAGAGGCGGGAGGCATCCCCTACATCGGACTGGAACTCGCCCTTGCGCTTGATCTCGTCGCTCGGGAAGACCATGGGGTTATTGCGAAACGCCGGGGTGAGCAGGGGAATGGCATCCTTGACCGGCGTGGGGTAGCCAATCGCCTCGGCCACCTTGGCGGCCACATCGGGGCGCATCAGGAAGTTGATCAGGGCGTGGGCCTCTTTCACATGCTTGGCCTTGGCCGGGATGGCGAGGTTGTCCATCCAGAGCACGGCGCCTTCTTCGGGGTAGGTCATCTGTATGGAGGGATATTCGCGCTGGGCGCCGTAGGCCGAGCCGTTCCACAGCATGCCGATATTGACCTCACCGGCGATAAAGGGGTCGGCCGGGTTGTCGGAGTTGAACGCCTTGACGTTGGGCATCAGCTTTTTCAGGTATTCGAACGCTTCGGCGATCTGCGCCTTGTCCTGGGTGTTGGGGCTGTAGCCCAGCTGCACCAGCGCGATATGGAACACCTCGCGGGCATCGTCCATCAGCAGCAGGCTCTCTTTCCACTCCGGTGCCCAGAGTTGCTTCCAGCTGGTCACCGGCTGCTCGATGATGTCGGTGTTGGTGCCGATGCCGGTTGCGCCCCAGATATAGGGGATGGAGTAGCGGTTGTCCGGGTCGTACTCGTGGTTGAGCAGGGTAGGGTCGAGGTGCTTGAAGTTGGGCAACTGGGCGCGATCCAGCGGCTGCAGCATCCCCTCTTTGGCCATTTTCGAGATGAAATAGGTGCTGGGCACCACCACGTCATAGCCGTCGCCATGGGTTTTCAGCTTGGCGTAGAGGGTCTCGTTGGATTCGTAGGTGGAGTAGATCACCTTGATGCCGGTCTCTTGCTGGAACTGCTCCAGCAGGCCGTCCGGCACATATTCCGACCAGTTGTAGAAGTAGACCACCTTGTCGTCGGCCGCGTGAGCGCTCTGGCTCAGCAGCGGGGTGGTGAGGGTGAGGGCGGCTGCCAGCAGGGCGCCGGCCTTGTGTTGGATTGTCATCAACAACTCCTTGGGGTTATGGGGCCTTGCGGCCCACCGTGACAGAGTTCGCCAAAGATGGCGGGGACGAAACGGGCAGGGTCAACCCTGCCGTTTACGCAGTAACAGTTGCGCCAGCAGCACCATCCCGAGGGAGGCGACCAGCATCAGGGTGGCCAGGGCGTTGACCTCGGGGGAGACCCCCACCTTGACCATGGAGTAGATCTTGAGCGGCAGGATCTCGTAGGCCGGGCCGGTCACAAAGGAGCTCACCACCACGTCGTCCAGCGACAGGGTAAAGGAGAGCAGCCAGCCCGCCATCACCGCCGGCAGGGCCAGCGGCAGTATGATGCGGCGCAGGATGATCCACTCGCCAGCCCCCAGATCCCGCGCGGCTTCCAGCATCCGCACATCAAAACCGCACAGCCGCGAGTAGACGGTGATCACCACGAACGGCAGGCAGAAGGTGATGTGGGCGATCAGCAGCGACCAGAAGCCCAGCGCAATGCCGGTGACCACAAACAGGGTCAGGAGCGAAATGGCCATCACGATATCGGGGGACATCATCACCACGAACAGCATGCCGCTCACGTACTGCTTGCCGCGAAAGCGGTAGCGAAACAGTGCCACGGCGGTGAGGGTGCCGATCAGGGTGGCTGCGGTGGCGGTGAGGGCGGCGATGGTCAGGGAGTGCTGGGCCGCCTGCATCAGGCTGGCGCTGGCAAACAGCTTTTCATACCAGCCCAGGGTAAAGCCGCGCCAGTCGATACCATATTTCGACAGGTTGAAAGAGTTGGCGATCAGCACCCCGATGGGCACATAGAGATAGCCAAACACCAGCAGCAGGAACAGAGCTTTCAGTGCGCGCATCATGCCAGCTCCCCCTTCTTGCTGAGCAGCTTGCCCGCCCGCCAGTAGCAGTAGACCAACAGCGCCATCAGCACCGTCAGCATCACGCTGATGGCGGCGCCAAAGGGCCAGTCACGGCTGTTGAGGAACTGGGTCTTGATCAGGTTGCCGATCAGCAGGTGCTTGGCGCCCCCCAGCAAGTCGGAGACGTAGAACATCCCCATGGCGGGCAGGAACACCAGCAGACAACCGGCGATGATGCCGGGCAGGGTGAGGGGCAAAATGATCCGCACCAGCCGCTGCCAGCCGTTGGCGCCAAGATCTCGCGCCGCCTCCAGCAAACGGCCATCCAGCTTCTCGATGCTGGAGTAGAGCGGCAGCACCATAAAGGGGAGCAGCACGTAGACCAGCCCGATGATGACGGCCACCTCGGTATACATCATCTGCAGCGGTCGCTCGATAAGCCCCAGATCCAGCAGCCAGCCATTGATCAGCCCCCGGGTGCCGAGCAGCACTTTCAGCGCATAGGTACGAATGAGGGAGTTGGTCCAGAACGGCACCACCACCAGAAACAGCAGCAGCGGGCGGATACGTGCTGGCAGATGGGCCAGCAGCCAGGCAAAGGGGTAACCCACCAGCAAGCAGATGCTTGTAGCGAGCAGCGCCAGCCAGAGGGAGTGGAGCAGCACCTCGAAATAGAGCGGGTCCAGCAGGCGGCCATAGTTGCTCAGGGTAAAGAGCGGCGCGATAAGCTCGGACTCATCACGGGTCAGAAAGCTGACGCCGATGATCATCAGGTTGGGCAGGAAGACAAACAGCGTCAGCCAGCCGAGGATCAGCGCGATGGCCCCGTTGCGAAAGCCATTGTGGGCAAAGCTGTGCGGTACCCGCAGATTAGTGAGGCTCATAGGGCAGCACCACCTCCCAGCTGTCGACCCAGTGGATCGCCACCTCCTGACCCAGACGGTAGTCAAAGTCGGGGTCATCCTCGTCGAAGAACTCGGAAATAAGCAGCTGTTTGCCACTTTCGAGTTCGATCACCGAATCCAGCGTCGCCCCCTTGTAGTTACGCTCGCGGATATTGCCCCGCAGCGCACCGCTCTGATCGTCATCCTGATCGAGAATGCGCAGATCTTCCGGGCGCAGCAGCACCAGTACCTTGTCGTCTGGCTGGAATGGCAAGGTGGTATGGAGCAGGCATTCGCGCCCCTCTACCTCGGCCTGCCAGATACCGGGTTCACGCTGATTGATCAGCTTGCCATCCATCACGTTGATCTCGCCAATAAAGCGGGCCACGAACAGGTTGGCTGGCGACTCGTAGATATCGCGCGGGGTGCCGCGCTGGATGATTTGGCCCCCCTCCATCACCAGGATGCGATCAGACATGGTGAGCGCCTCTTCCTGATCATGGGTGACGAAGACAAAGGTGATGCCAAGGCGACGTTGCAGCGCCTTGAGCTCGCTCTGCATCTGTTTGCGCAGCTTGTAGTCGAGCGCCGAGAGGGATTCGTCGAGCAGCAGCAGGCGGGGCTTGTTGACCACGGCGCGGGCAATGGCGACCCGTTGTTGCTGACCGCCGGAGAGCTGATCCGGGCGGCGGTTGGCCAGCTCGGTGAGCTGCACCATGGCGAGGGTCTCCTCGACCCGCTGGCGGATCTCGCTGGCCGGTACTTTCTGCATCTCGAGGCCAAAGGCGACGTTTTCAAACACCGTCATATGGGGGAAGAGCGCATAGCTCTGGAACACGGTGTTGATGTGCCTGTGTTCGGCGGGGATATGGGTGATCTCGTCACCGGCCAGATGGATGGTGCCACCATCGACCGATTCGAGCCCGGCCAGCAGGCGCAGCAGGGTGGTCTTGCCACAGCCGGAGGGGCCCAGCAGGGTAAGAAATTCACCATCGTAGATTTCAAGGTCAAGGTCACTCAGGATCACCTTGCCATCGTATTTTTTGCTGATCTTGTTCAGCGCGACAATTACCTGTGGATTGTTCATCATCCGCCAGTCTCACCCCAGCCAGTGGCCATCGTGTTGAAAGAGGGCCGCATTCTATGCAGCCAATCTATGAAATCAAAGGCTTTTTGGCCTGAATTAGCCGCAAGTGCGCAGGAAAAACGGCTACGAATAGCAGACCAAATCGCTATAATGTGCCACCTGATTTGGTCGTTTTCGATATTGGATAGTCAATTGAGTAATAAAATGCGTATTGGCGGCTCCCTTGAGCAGTCTCTGAACCAGGGCTACCGCCTTGATCTGAAAGGGGTCATCCAGGAGGGATGGCAACAGACCCGCCGTACCGGATTTGGCCTGCTGCTGGCGATTGTCGGGGTGACGGCGATCTGGATCCTGCTCAGCAATGTGCTGCTGTTGCCCTACCTGGGGGATGACAGCCAGATGAATGTGGCCATGGTGCTGAGCTTGCTGATGACGGTGGTGATGGCCCCCATGACCAGCTCCCTCGATATGCTGGGGTTGCAGCAGTCGGTCGGGGTGCGTGCCCGTGCCAACCAGGTGTTCGACTTCTTCCGCCACTTTGTACGCCTCGGCATGTTGAGCCTGCTTGGCAGTCTGCTCACCAGCCTGTTTGGCCCGCTGTTCGATCTGCTGGGATTGCCCGCCGTACTCTCTTTCATCCCCTCAGCCCTGATCGGCATGGGGCTGCTCTTTACCGTCCCGCTGGTGCTGGAGCGCGGCCTGACGCCGCCCCAGGCCATTCTGGTTTCTCTCAAACTCTTTGCACGCGGCTGGCCCAGCATTGTGCTGTTCCACGGCGTGATGACCGCGCTCTTCTTCCTGGCTCTGATCCCCATGGGGTTGGGGCTTATCTGGGTGGCACCGCTCTATTTCAACTGCAAGGGGATCCTCTATCGGGATCTTTGCGGGGTGGGGGTAGAGGTTAACGAGGTGACAGAAGGCCCCAACCATTTCAATGCATGATGCAAAAGGACGTTGAATGACCCGTCGATATGGAGTGACCAAGGCTGTGCGCCAGAGCCTGCTGGCCACGCTCTTGCTGCCTGGGCTGGCGCTGGCTGAGCCTGTGCTGGATCTGCAATACAGCACCTTCTACAGCCAGATGAAGACCTTTGCCAAAGGGGAGTTTGGTCACGCCAGACTGGGGTTTTATCTGACCGATCCGCAAAATGGTCAGCGCTGCGGCCTCACCTTTGCCCGGGTTGCAACCGACAGCAAGGAAGTGGCGGGCGAGGTAACGGTCGATAGCGAACTGCGCCTGCCTTTTGACGAGGATCTCAACCTCGACAAGGGGATCGTGACCGTCGGCCTTAAAGAAGAGCACGCCACTTGCGATATGACGGTACAGGTGATGGCTGACGCACCGAACGGGCCCGAGCTGCCGGTGGCCGAGCTGGCGGCCCGTCAGCAGCAGATGCAGTCGCTGCTCGACAAGATGGCGGGCATGGTCGGCAAGCACTTCCTGCCGAAGATGGAAGGGGTGCGCATTACCCTGGTACAGCAGATCGGCACCGCCTATCTGATTGATGGCGCCCGTCAGGAAGCGCTGCCCTGGCAGGAAGGCCACCTGCTGCTAAGCAATGAGCAACTGGCCGCGTTCGCTGCCGGGCAACTGCGCCTGCAGGGTGACGTGTTGCGACTGACCCCCTGGCTGCACAAAGGCTGATGCCGATGGTGCTGTCACGTTGGTAACAGGCAGATCAAGAAAGCAAAAAAGGAGCGATTATCGCTCCTTTTTTATTGCGTGGCGTTTGCCTTGTGAGAGCGGCTTAGCGCACTTCAATTACATCCAGCATGTCCATCTCGTCGATATCCAGCAGCGGCGCCTTTGGCATCTCGGGCGGATCAAACGCCTTGTCGCCACCATCGATGATGCCGGAGTCGCGGTTGATGCTCTTGAAGTCAAACAGCTTGTGGTCGAGCAGGTGGCTCGGGATCACGTCCTGAATGGCGGTGAACATGGTTTCGATACGACCGGGGAAGCGGCGATCCCAATCCTGCATCATCTGCTTGATGGCCTGACGCTGCAGGTTCTCCTGCGAGCCGCACAGGTTGCACGGAATGATGGGGAAGGCTTTGACGTCGGCGTAGCGGACCAGATCCTTCTCTTTGCAGTAGGCCAGCGGGCGGATCACCACGTTCTTGCCATCGTCGCTCACCAGCTTGGGCGGCATGGACTTGAGCTTGCCACCGTAGAACATGTTGAGGAACAGGGTCTCGAGGATGTCATCGCGGTGGTGGCCAAGGGCAATCTTGGTGCAACCCAGCTCCTGGGCGGTGCGATAGAGAATACCGCGGCGCAGCCGTGAGCAGAGGGAGCAGGTGGTTTTGCCTTCCGGTACCTTCTCTTTGACGATGGAGTAGGTATCTTCCTCGACGATCTTGTACTCGATGCCGAGGGAATCCAGGTACTCGGGCAGCACATGCTCGGGGAAACCGGGCTGCTTCTGATCCAGGTTGACGGCAACCAGATCGAAATGGATGGGGGCGCTGGCTTTGAGGCTCATCAGTATGTCGAGCATACCGAAGCTGTCCTTGCCGCCGGAGAGGCAGACCATGACCTTGTCGCCCTCTTCAATCATGTTGAAGTCGGCAATGGCCTGACCCACGTTGCGCCGCAGGCGCTTCTGCAGTTTGTTAAAACTGTATTTTTCTTTGGCGTTCAGCTCTTCTAGCATGCTCGTAAAACCCGGGACACAAATAAGCGCGTTATTATAGCCATGTCCCGGGGGAGGGCAAGGTGCCAGGCACCTTATGATTGATTGCGACGACTGTCGACCGGGCAGCTATAGTCCGCCGGTTTGAGGATCAGGATGTCGCAGGAGAGGCGGTCAATCACATGTTCGGCGGTATTGCCGAGCAAAGCTGCAGAAAGCCCGGTACGGCCGACGCAGCCCATGATCATCAGGGTCGCCTTGAGCTCTTCGGCCATATCCGGCAACACCTCTTCCGGTAGTCCTTCAGCTACCCGGGTCCAGAGATGGCCGATCCCGAACTTGTCGGCGTGGCTGAGCAGCAGGCTTTCGTGGTGCTTGCGGATCGCTTCGTTGTAGGCGTTGGGGTCAAACTCCGGCAGCTCGATGGCCACGTTGACCGGGGTGCCCGGGTAGGTGTTGACCAGATAGAGATTGGAGCCCAGCAGCTCGGCGATGTCGCTTCCCTCCTGGGTGATCCGTTCGTTGAGCAGTTTCTGATCCGGATCGTCACTTGAGCAGTTGATGGCAGCGATGATGTTGCCGCCCCGTTGCCAGTGACCCTCCTTGACCAGCAGCACCGGACAGGGGCATTTGCGCAGCAGGTGCCAGTCGGTGGGGGTAAAGATGAAGGTTTGCAGGAAGCTGTGATGATGAGTGGCTTTGACCACCAGATCGTGGCGCTGCTCCAGCACTTCCTGAATGACACACTCGAAGGGGCGATTGTGCCAGACCACCTTCACTTCGCATTCGATCCCCTGTGCCCGATAGGGGGTCAGGATCTCGTCCAGCCACTCACGTCGCTGTGAAATGACGCCGTCGCGCATCTCTTGCCGCTCGTCCACCGAGAGCATGGCAGTCATTTCATACGAGAAGTCATAGATGGTGAGCAGCAGGGTCAGATGGGCGTTTTCGTCCAGCTCGGCGACTTTGACTGCCCGTTCGAGGGCGATTTGACGCTCCTCTTCTGGATTGATAACCACCAGAATATTCTGATATTTGACCATCTTCTCCTCCTTGGAAAAGTCCAATGACAGCAGAATCTTAGCCATTACAGCTTAGCGCAGGAGGAGGGTATGGGGAACGTACCGGATCACATTCCAGAGGAAAGGATCCGGCAGGAAAAGCAGGAGAAAAGTGAGAGGGAAAGCGGAAAATCAGCCGCAGGGCGGGCGAGTTGCACCGGCCATCATGCCCAGCGCGACCTGATCCAGCACGGTAATGTATTTGCCTTTGACGCTGATGAGACCGGACTTCTGGAAGCGGCCGAGCAGACGACTGATGGTCTCGACGGTCAGACCCAGATAGTTGCCAATGTCACCACGGGTCATGGAGAGACGGAACTCCTTGGCGGAGAAGCCGCGTTCGGAGAAGCGTACCGACAGATTGTGCAGGAAGGCGGCGAGGCGCTCTTCGGCATTTTTCTTGGAGAGCAGCAGGATCATCTCCTGATCGCCCATGATTTCGCTGCTCATCAGACGCATGATCTGCTGGCGCAGTTTGGGCATCTTGCCGGAGAGATCGTCCAGCACTTCAAAGGGGATCTCGCACACCATGGCCGTTTCCAGCGCCTGGGCGAAGGAGGGGTGGGCCTGCTTGTTGATGGCATCAAACCCGACCAGATCGCCAGCGAGGTGGAACGCAGTGATCTGCTCATCACCTTGCTCGGTGATGGTGTAAGACTTGATGGTCCCGGAACGGATGGCATAGAGCGATTTGAACTCATCGCCAGCCTTGAACAGCTCTTCACCCTTCTGGATCGGCTTCTTGCGCTCGATGATGCTGTCCAGCTGATCAAGCTCGTTGTCGTTCAGAGTGAAGGGAATACAGAGCTGACTGATGCTGCAATCCTGGCAATGAATTGCACAGCCACCGCTCTGGATACGTCTGCCAGGTTTCTTTTCCGGGATCATAGGCTCATACGAATAATTGATTTATATCAAACAAGTTTACCATCAACTCATCCGTTTTGGATAGGGTTTCAAAAGGAAGCAATGCCAATCCAGAAGGTATGCACCCCGAACAAAATGAGCAGCAGGGCCCCGCCAAGGCGCAAACTGTGCAGGGTGAGCCAGTATCTCAGGCGATCGGCAAGCCCTCCCAACGCAAACAGGGTGGGCAGGGTGCCGAGACCAAAAAAGAGCATGATCAGCGCCCCGCCACTGGCCGAACCGGCCGCCGCGCTCCAGGTCAGCATGGAGTAGACCAGCCCGCAGGGGAGCCAACCCCACACCATGCCAAAGGGCAGTGCCTGCACAGGTGAGGTGAAGGGGAGAAACTTGCCCGCCAGCGGTTTGATACGGGGCCAAAGTCTGGCGCCGAGCCGCTCCAGCAGCAAGATCCCTTGCCACCAGCCCGCCAGATAGAGACCAAGCGCAATCATCAATAGCGCTGCCACGAGGCGTAATCCGGCGATGGCGTGCTTGCCAGCGCCCAGCTCGCTGGTGGTGGCAAGCAGGCCGCCCACCAGTGCACCTGCAATGACATAGCTCAGGATCCGACCGAGGTTGTAGTTGAGCAGATAGGCAAGCCGCCCCCAGAAGTGCTGCTTGTTGGCGGGGATCGCCATGGAGAGCGCGGCAGAGACACCCCCGCACATGCCGATACAGTGGGCAGAGCCTGCCAGTCCGACCAGCAGGGCGCCGGCCAGATCAAGGCTGTGGGTCATGGTCAGCAGGCTTTACGGGTTTGTGGGCAGGTTGCTCTTCGTCAAACAGGATGTTGGAACCCTGCCGGTCGAGATCTTCAAACTGCTCGGAGCGAATGGCCCAGAAGAAGACGACCCCGGCGATGATCACAAACAGGATGGCGATGGGGATCAGGACAAAAATTATATTCATGAGAGGTACCTTGGCGTTCATCCTTGGCAAGCGTCCCCTATGGTAACCCTGTTCGGGCAGGGGGCCAGCCGCTATCAGTGAGAAATGTGGCCTGCATCGGAGGCAGGCCACATTTTCAGCTATTTTTCGCCACCGGTCTCATCGGTTGAGGCGCATGGAGTTGGTCACCACGATGAGTGAACTGAGCGACATGCCCGCCGCCGCCAGATAGGGGGGGAGCCAGCCGCAGGCTGCCAGCGGCAGCACCAGCAGGTTGTAACCGATGGACCAGGCGAAGTTCTCGATGATGATCTTGCGGGTACGCATTGCCAGCACTCTGGCCTCGAGCAGTCGGCTCAGGTCATCGGCCAGCAGGATGGCGTCGGCGCTGTTTTTCGCCAGATCGGTGCCACCAGCCATGGCAAACGAGGCGTGAGCTCCGGCCAGTACCGGGGCGTCGTTGATGCCATCGCCCACCATGATGCTGATATCCCCCTGGGCTTCCCGGGCCTTGAGGTAGGCCAGCTTGCCATCGGGTGAGACTCCCTTGACCAGCTCATCCACGCCCAGCTCGCGGGCAATCTCGTCTGCCTGCAAAGAGCTGTCGCCAGTCAGCACGGTAGTTTGCAGACCGGCTGCCTTGAATGCCGCGATCAGCGCCCTGGCATCGGGGCGCAGGGTATCTTCCAGATTGAAGCGGGCCAAGACCTGCTGCTCGTTGGCCAGATAGATAGCTAGACCGCGGCCGCGCTCTTGCGCCGGATCCAGCCCAAGCCAGCGGGCACTGCCGATGCGGTAGCGTACGCCATCCACCAGCGCCGTGATGCCGTGACCGATGACCGGGGTGATCTCGCGGGCGGATGACAGCACACTGATACTGTCGGTGGGTAGCCGGAAGGCGCGAGCTATGGGGTGCTCTGATTGCGCTTCCATGGCCCGGGCGATGGCGAGGCATTGCGTCTCGTCCATCTCTGCCAAGGTGGTGGTGCCGGTCAGACTGATCTCACCTGTGGTCAGGGTGCCAGTCTTGTCCATCACGATCCGGTTTGCCTTGGTCAGCACGTCCAGCACATGACCACGGCGCAGCAGAATGCCGTTGCGGGTCAGATTGGCGGTGGCCGAGGTCAGCGCCGTCGGAGTCGCCAGCGACAGGGCACAGGGGCAGGTTGCGACCAGCACGGCGAGAGTGACCCAGAACGCCTGATCCGGTTGATGGAAGTGCCAGAAGGTCCAGACCGCGGCGGCAATGATCAGCAGCACCAGAATAAAGTGGCGCGACAGCTGATCCGCCATCTGGGCGATGGCCGGTTTATCATCGAGGGCATGATCCTGCAGCCGCATGATCTGGGCGATCCGAGACTCTTCGATACGGTGACTGACCCGGATCTGCAGCGGGGCATCCGTGTTGATGGTGCCGGCATAGACCTGATCACCACGCTGTTTGAGCAGGGGCAGCTGTTCGCCGGTCAGCATGGATTCGTTGAGGCTGGCTTGCCCTTCGACAATGATGCCGTCCGCCGGCAAAGTAGCACCGGCCAGCACCCGTACCCGATCGCCGACCTGCAAGGTCTTGGCCGCTACCTCATGTTCCCCTTCCTCATCGATGCGGGTCGCCATGATGGGCACCAGTCGCGCCAGGTTGGAGCTCGATTCCGACGCCTTGCGCCGGGCCCGCAACTCGAGAAAGCGCCCCAGCAGCAGGAAGAAGACGAACATGGTGATGGAGTCGTAATAGACCTCACCGGTATTGAACACTGTGGCCCACATGGAGGCGATAAAAGCCCCAATCAGCGCCAGCGACACCGACACATCCATCGACAGGTGACCCTGTTTCAGGCTGCGCCAGGCACCCACGTAAAAGGGCTGGGCTGAATAGATCATGATGGGGGTGGAGAGCAGCAGGCTTATCCACTTGAAGTAGACCATGAACTCATCTTCAACGCTGATGAAGAGATCCATGTAGAGGGCCACGGCGCACATCATTACCTGCATTGAGCCCAGCCCCGCCAGAGCCAGCCGGAACATATAGCTGCGCACCTCTTTGGCGTAGAGCGCCTCCTGTTGATGGGTCTGGAACGGGTAGGCACGATAGCCGATCTGGGCGAACCCCTTGAGGATGTCACTCAGGGAGAGCTGGTCCGGATCCCACTTGATGCGGGCCCGGTGGGTGGTGGTGTTGACGTTGATGTAGCGTAGGCCCGTCAGTGTCATCAAGTGGCGTTCGATAAGCCAGGCACAGGCGGGGCAGGTGAGCCCTTCAACTGTCAGCTGGATTTCGCGAAGGGTACCGCTATCGGTGACAAACTCCTGTTGCACTTCTGCCAGATCGTAGTGGGTGAGGGCGGCCAGCTCCTCGGGCACCAGATCCCCCTTGGTGCCGGGTGCGGTGCGGTGATCGTAGTAACTGGCGAGGCCGCACTCCATGATGGTTTCTGCTACAGCCTGACAACCGGGGCAGCACATGGGGCGAACAATCCCCTTTATCTCGAGGGAATAGCTACTATTGGCGGGTACCGGCTCGCCACAGTGAAAGCAAGGGCTCATGATTGATGCCCCCCTGAATGCAGAATGCAAGCAGCAGGGGCGGTGGCGAGCACCGGCTCGCCACAGTGAGAACAGCCGGTCATGGCTTAGCGTCCTTTCGGGTCGAGTTCGACAGGGGCCAGGGTGGGCAGCTGGACGGTCTCTTGCAATCGCCACTCGTGGTCAAAGGCATCGACCCGAATGTGCCACTTGCCGACCAGCGGCTTGTCGAAATGGAGGCGATAGGTGCCGCTCGCATCGGCGGTGATCATGTGTTCGCTGTCCTGACCGGCCAAGGTCGGGTGGAACAATGAGAGATAGAGAGCTTGCCCGGCAGGAATGTCACCGCTGATGGGTTTGAGGGTCAGCTCGTTGCCGTCAACTTCCAGCCCAAAGCGGATATTGAGGGCTTCGGAGCGGTCAAACTTGCTCAAGTCCTGATTGATCTCTTTCCCTTGTTTGTAATAGTCCTCGGCCACCAGATTGACCCCATCCTTGCTGGCGATGATGGCGGTGGCGATACTGCCGACAACGGCAGCAGTGGGGAGGGCGATGATAAACCAGGGCCAGAATTGGCGATACCACGGTTTGGATAGAGGTTGGGTCATGATTGCTACTGCCATGAAACGAATGATTAACGTGGAAGATGGTTTTTACGCAACACAAGATAACAAAAAGCCTCGAGGAGTCGAGGCTTTTTGCTGTGTAATCACGTGTTTATCACATGTTACAACGTTACGGGCGAACCTTATTTGGCAGACTGTTGATGAGACAGGCTGTAAACGTAGGAGGCCAGCAGGTGAACCTTGTCCTCACCCAGAATGTCTTTCCAGGCTGGCATCACGCCGTGACGACCGTGGGTGATGGTTTGTACCACCACTTCGCGGGAGCCACCGTAGAGCCAGGTGTTGTTGGTCAGATCTGGCGCACCGACGGCAATACCACCCTTGGCATCGGCCCCGTGGCAAGCTGCGCAGATAGCGAAGCGTGCTTCACCTTTCTTCGCTTCCACCAGGTCAACCTTGCGACCGGAGAGGCTCAGCACATAGGAGGCCACTTCCTGAACGCCATCTTTGCCGAGGATTTCACCCCAGGCAGCCATGATCCCCTGACGACCGCCCATGATGGTGGTCTTGATTTGATCAGGCTGGCCGCCCCATTGCCATTCGCTGTCGGTCAGGTTCGGGAAGCCGCGGCCACCACGGGCATCGGAGCCGTGGCACTGGGAGCAGTTCTGCAGGAACAGACGCTGACCCACTTTCAGGGCTTCCGGATCCTTGGCGATCTCGGTGATGGCACGATAGGTTTTGCCATCCGCTTCATAGGTGAGTTCACGGAACTTGGCGCCGTAGATCTCGTCAGCCTTGGCGACCTCGCGGTCATACTCCACCGCGCGACCTTCGGCCTTGGCCGATTCTGTTGCAGCCTTGGACTCGGCCAGCGAGCGCACGTCCTGGTTGGAACTTTGCCAGCCCAGCAGGCCTTTGAAGTTGCCAAGCCCCGGGAAGGCGATCAGATAGACCAGACCGGTGACGATGAAGAAGAGGAACATGTAGGTCCACCACTTCGGCAGCGGGTTGTTGATCTCCTCGATGCCATCGAAGGAGTGACCCATCGATTTGCCTTCTTCAACACCCATCTTGTCCTTGCGGCACCACATCAGCAGCAAGAAGCAGCCGAGGATGGTTCCCAGACTGATGACAGTCACAAAAATGCTAAACAGAGTGCTCATTATTGTTTCGCTCCTGCGTTCTTTTTATCAGCACCGGGTTGCTCATCATCGGCAAAAACCAGATTGGCAGCCTCGTCGAAAGAGGTCTTGCGGCGTTTGCTGTAGGCCCAGACGATGATGCCAATCATGATGGCCATCAACAGCAGGGTATACAGACCGCGAAATGTGCCGTAGTCCATTTTCGCCTCCTTATTTCAGGGCATGACCCAGTGATTGCAGATAGGCCACCAGCGCATCCAGCTCGGTCTTGCCCTTGACGGCTTCGCCAGCACCCTGAATATCGGCGTCGGTATAGGGCACACCGAAGTGATCGCGGAACAGCGCCAGTTTTTTGCCGGTCATCTCGCCAGTCAGCACATTGGTATCAAGCCAGGGGTAGGCGGGCATGTTGGATTCCGGTACCACATCGCGCGGGTTGATCAGGTGAACCTTGTGCCACTCGTCGGAGTAGCGGCCACCGACACGGGCCAGATCCGGACCTGTACGCTTGGAGCCCCACAGGAAGGGGTGCTCCCAGACGCTCTCGCCTGCGACCGAGTAGTGACCGTAACGCTCGGTTTCGGCACGGAACGGACGGATCATCTGGCTGTGGCAGTTGGTGCAGCCTTCGCGAATGAAGATGTCGCGTCCTTCCATCTGCAGAGCGGTGTAGGGCTTGAGGCCCTCCACCGGCTCGGTGGTCTGCTTCTGGAAGAACAGCGGAGTGATTTCAACCAGGCCCCCCAGACTGATGGCGAAGATGATGCCGACCACCAGCATGGGAACGCTTTTTTCAAATATTTCGTGACGGTTATTGTTGCTCATGGGTTGACCTCTTCAATCATGCTGGCTGGGCGACAGGTTCCAGAGAACCTTTGGGCGCAGTGATGGTGCGATAGGCGTTGTAAGCCATCAGCAACATGCCGGTGACGAAGAAGCAGCCACCCAGGAAGCGCACGAAATAGAAGGGATACGATGCCTGCAGGGCTTCAACGAAGCTGTAGGTCAGGGTGCCGTCTTCGTTGACTGCACGCCACATCAGGCCCTGCATCACGCCGGAAATCCACATGGCAACGATGTAGAGCACGGTGCCCACGGTCGCCAGCCAGAAGTGAACGTTGATCAGCTTGACGCTGTACATCCGGCCCTGGCCGAACAGGTTCGGGATCAGGTGATAGACCGCACCGATGGAGACCATGGCAACCCAGCCCAGCGCACCGGAGTGAACGTGACCAACGGTCCAGTCGGTGTAGTGGGAGAGGGCGTTGACGGTTTTGATCGCCATCATCGGGCCTTCGAAGGTCGACATGCCGTAGAAAGAGAGGGAGACGATCAGGAAGCGCAGGATGGGGTCATAACGCAGTTTGTGCCAGGCACCGGAGAGGGTCATGATGCCGTTGATCATGCCGCCCCAGGAGGGGACAAACAGGATCAGGGACATCACCATGCCGAGGGACTGAGCCCAGTCAGGCAGTGCGGTGTAGTGCAGGTGGTGCGGACCGGCCCAGATATAGAGGGAGATCAGCGCCCAGAAGTGCACGATGGAGAGGCGATAGGAGTAAACCGGACGACCGGCCTGCTTGGGCACGAAGTAGTACATCATCCCCAGGAAGCCGGCGGTCAGCAGGAAGCCTACCGCGTTGTGGCCATACCACCACTGCACCATGGCGTCCATGGCGCCGGAGTACATGGAGTAGGACTTCATGCCGGAGAGGGGCACTTCCATGTTGTTGACGATGTGCAGCACCGCAACGGTGATGATGAAGGCGCCGAAGAACCAGTTTGCCACATAGATGTGGGAGGTGGTGCGCTTCATCAGGGTGCCGAAGAAGACGATGGCATAGGCGACCCATACCACAGTGATGGCGATATCAATCGGCCACTCCAGCTCGGCATACTCTTTGGCGGAGGTGTAACCCAGCGGCAGAGAGATGGCGGCAGAGAGAATGATTGCTTGCCAGCCCCAGAAGACGAAGGTTGCCAGCGGGCCACCAAACAGTCTGGTTTGACAGGTGCGCTGCACCACGTAGAACGAGGTGGCCATCAGTGCACTGACGCCGAAGGCGAAGATCACTGCGTTGGTATGGAGGGGCCGCAGACGACTGTAAGTCAGCCACGGGGTCTCGAAGTTGAGGGCAGGCCAGATCAACTGGGCTGCGATCAGTACGCCAACCGACATGCCGACAATTCCCCAGACAATCGTCATGACGGTAAACTGGCGAACAACGGTGTAGTTGTACTCAGGATGGTTAGTTGTATGGCTCATCGTTATATTCCGCTTCCGATGCTGCTGTTGTTTGGTTTTGAATCCGGAGAACCGGACTGGCTTCATCAGCCACCGCCGACCAGTTGTTAACATCTGTTAACGAAAGGAAAAGCAAAAGATGGCTAAATGAAAACTGCATGGGAATGATACTGAACTGACAGGTAAAATAACAGTATAAACAGTGATATATTTGGCTCCGTCCGGTCTCGATATGGCAGTTTTTTACCTTGTTCGAGATCACAAAAAACTATTTTAATTGCATCTTAATCGGGCTGTTTTTGATGAAAGAGAGACTTACCGCACGTAAAGTTTTGCACCTCGTACTGGTATTGGCGCTGTTATTGGCGCTGATGGCCTATCGCACCTGGTTTTCGGCCGATAACAGCGTCTCTGCTGACCAGAAAAAAGATCAGATTTGTGATCTTTCCCACACCCCTTGCAGCGCGCTGATTGGTGACAAGCCGCTGACGGTCGCCATCAAGGAATTACCGCTGCGCGCCGAACATGACTTTGCCATCGCTATTACCGGCGGCGATCCGGCCATCAAGCCGGTGAAAGCGACACTCGAAGGCAAAGATATGTTTATGGGCACCATTCCGGTGAGTTTTGAAGAAATAGACGGACAGTGGCAGGGGGTGACCCAGGTGGGGAGCTGTACATCACCCGTCATGATCTGGTTGTTAAATATCGAGTGGAGTAATGGTCAACGCCAGCAATTGGCGCTTTCCGTTGCCCGGGAATAACGGCGCAAGAGGTGGGGAGTGGAAAAAATATTTGAAATTTCTCGGCCAGGCGTTACCTTCCCCAAACCATCAGGGAGTGAAGTTCATTTAATCATGATTGAAAAACAACCGTTTTATCGCACCCTCAACCAGCAGGCCAAGGCGCTGCTGGAGGGGGAAACCGATCTTATTGCCAATCTGGCCAACCTCTCCGCACTGCTGAATCAGGAGCTGGCGGAGATCAACTGGGTCGGTTTTTATCTGTTGCAGGGCGAGACCCTGGTATTGGGGCCATTTCAGGGCAAACCTGCCTGCGTGCGGATCCCGGTCGGCCGCGGGGTGTGTGGTACGGCAGTGGCAGAGGGGAAAACCCAGCTCATTGACGATGTCCACCAGTTCGACGGTCACATCGCTTGTGATGGCGCGAGCAACTCGGAAATCGTGATCCCGGTGCGCCGTGGTGGCGAGATCATCGGTGTACTCGATATCGACAGTCCGATTTTTAACCGTTTCGACCAGGAAGACCGGATTGGCCTCGAAGAAACGGTGCAAATTTTGGAAAGCATGCTCTAAGTCATTGCTAGATGGTTCGCAAAAGGCCCCAAGCTCTCTATAATGGGGCCTTTGTTGTGCTCGGGACGTGCCCGTGCGTTTATATGAAAGCCAAGGTTATACATGGAAAACACTGAGAAGCTGAAGAACAGTAAAGAGATCGTTGCCTACCTGGTCGAGAAATTCCCGGCCTGCTTCGTTGCTGAAGGAGAGGCCAAGCCGCTCAAGATTGGCATCTTCCAGGATTTGGCCGAGCGTCTTGCTGACGATGCCAGAGTCTCCAAGACCATGCTGCGTTCCGCACTGCGTCAATACACCTCCAGCTGGCGCTACCTGCACGGTCTCAAAGCTGGCCAGGCTCGCGTTGATCTGGATGGCAACCCGGGCGAGCTGCTGACCGAAGAGCACATCGAGCACGCCAAGCAAGCTCTGAAAGAGAGCAAAGAGCGCGTATTCGCCAGCCGTCGTACCAATACCAAAGAGAAGGATGAGAAGGCCAAGAAGCCCCGTCGTCCTGCTGTGCGCAAAACCGAGAAAGCTGATGTAGCTGCCAAGCCGAAAGCTGCCGCCAAGGCACCGGTCGCTGACGCTCCGCTGGTTAAAGTGGATGCCGCTACGCTGAAAGTGGGCCAGGATGTGCGCGTCGTTATGGGTAAATTCCCGGTTCCGGCAACCATCAAGGAAGTAACCAAGGACGATGTACAGGTCCAACTGCAGACCGGCATGATGGTGCGGGTCAAATCAGAGCACTTGGTTCTCTAAGGAGACAAATGTTGAAGCATGGCGTAATTCGTTTTTCCCTCGTTGCCTGTAGCCTGGCGCTTGCCGGGCTTGCACAGGCCATCGAGCCGGTGCTCAAGGAGAGTGATTTGCCTGTGTTGGCTCAAGAGAGCCAACATGCTACGGCCAGCAAGCGAATTACCAATCTGTTTACCCGCTCGCACTACAAACAGTTCAAGCTGGACGATGCCTTTTCCTCCGTGATTTTTGATAAATATCTGGAGAATCTGGACTACAGCCGCAACCTGTTTTTGGCCTCTGATATCAGCCGTTTTGAAAAGTACCGTAACGGTTTTGACACCGACCTCGAAAGAGGCCGTCTGGCTCCCGCCTACGAGATGTTCAACCTGAGTCAGCAGCGGCGTTATGAGCGGTTCGAATACGCCCTCAAACTGCTTGATACTCCTTTCGATTTTACCCAGACCGACAACTATGTGTTTGATCGGGAAGGGGCGGCTTGGCCCAAAGATGAAGCAGAGCTCAACGAGCTGTGGCGTCAGCGGGTCAAGTTCGATGCCCTGAGCCTCAAGCTCAGCGGCAAGGAGTGGCCCGAGATCAAGGAGCTGCTTGGCAAGCGTTACAACAACGCCATCAAGCGGATGTCCCAGACCGAGAGCGAGGATGTCTTCCAGCTCTTCATGAACTCCTTCGCTCGCGCCATCGAACCGCACACCAGTTACCTCTCACCGCGCAGTGCCGATCGTTTCAATACCGAGATGAACCTCTCGCTGGAGGGGATCGGTGCCGTGTTGCAGGCGGAAGATGACTTTACCGTCATCCGTTCTCTGGTGCCTGGTGGCCCGGCTGCCAAATCTAACCACCTCAAGCCCGATGACAAGATCACCGGGGTGGGGCAGGAAGATGGCAAGATTGTCGATGTGATCGGCTGGCGTCTTGATGACGTGGTCGAGCTCATCAAGGGGCCCAAGGGGAGCAAGGTCAAGCTGGAGATCCAGCGCGGCAAGGGCGCAACCGCCAAGACCGAGCAGATCGAGCTGACCCGCGACAAGGTGCGCCTTGAAGACCGGGCAGCCAAGTCCAAGGTGATTAACGCCGAAGGCAAGAAGATTGGGGTCATCGAGATCCCGAGTTTCTACGTCAATCTGCACGATGACGTGATCAAGGAGCTGTCGAGCCTCAACAAGAAGAAGATCGATGGCTTGATCATTGATCTGCGCGGTAACGGCGGTGGCGCCCTGACCGAAGCCTCCGCCCTCAGCGGTCTCTTCTTTGCCAGCGGTCCCGTGGTGCAAATTCGTGATCACATGGGCCGTATCACGGTCAATGGCGATGACGATGGCAACGTCTACTACGGCGGCCCCATGTCGGTGATGATCGACCGATACAGTGCCTCGGCCTCCGAGATCTTCGCTGCCGCCATGCAGGATTATGGCCGCGCGTTGATTCTGGGTGAAAACTCGTTCGGCAAGGGGACGGTGCAGCAGCATCGCAGCCTCGCCAAGGTCTATGACTTCTACGAGCAGCCGCTGGGTCACGTGCAGTACACCATCGCCAAGTTCTACCGGATCGACGGTGGCAGCACCCAGAACAAGGGCGTTGCGCCGGATATCAGCTTCCCGACACCGGTTGCTCCGGAAGAGACGGGCGAAAGCCGTGAGTTCAATGCGTTGCCGTGGGACAAGATTGCCTCCGCCAACTACGAGAAACTCGGCAACTTCGCCAGTGTACTGCCCAAGTTGCAGGCAGCTCACGATGCCCGGATCGCCAAGGATCCCGAGTTTGCCTATGTGATGCAGGACATCGCCGACTACAAGGAGGAGAAAGACAAGAAGTCGGTCTCCCTCAACGAGGCGGAGCGTGTTGCAGAGCAGGCGAAACAGGATGAGAAAGCGCTCAAACGTACCAACGAGCGTCTGGCACGTCTTGGCAAGCCGGCGGTGAAGAGTCTGGATGAATTGCCCGCTGATTTTGAAGCGCCCGATGAGTATCTCATCGAAGCGGCCAATATCACGGCAGATCTGGCCAAGGTCAGCAAACGCAGCTGACAAGGCGACCTGTAATGCACAAGGGCGACTGCGGTCGCCCTTTCTTTTTGTCTGGCGTATCTGACGTAATGCAAATTGTTTGACCCCGCCAGTTGGTTGTGACAGCCTCTTTCTCGCCTTTAACAAGCGTGGAAGCAGACAATAATGACCGATCACTCCCAGGCCATGACGGCCAAATATCGCCAGGATTATCAGGCGCCGCTCTACTGGATCGACACCATCGACCTCGATTTCCAACTGCAGGAGCCGCTGACCCAGGTCACCGCCATCACCCGCATTCGTCGCAACGGTGAGCACAATGCGCCGCTCGTACTCGATGGTGAACAGCTGACTCTCAAGAGCGTTGCCATCGATGGCATTCCCTGTGACCACTACGAGCAAGGCGAGAGCAGTCTGACCCTGTTCAACCTGCCTGCCGAATGTGTACTGACCATCGTCACCCTGCTGGATCCGGCTGCCAACACCGCGCTGGAAGGGCTTTACAAGTCTGGCGATGCCTACTGCACCCAGTGTGAAGCGGAGGGCTTTCGCCGCATCACCTATTATCTGGACCGCCCCGACATTCTGGCGCGTTACAGCACCCGCATTACCGCCGACAAAGCCCAGTTCCCCTTCCTGCTCTCCAACGGCAACAAGGTCGACAGCGGTGATCTGGATGGCGGCCGTCACTTCGTACAGTGGCAGGATCCTTTCCCCAAACCCAGCTACCTGTTTGCGCTGGTGGCCGGTGATTTCGATGTCGAGCGCAGCCACTACACCACCAAGAGCGGCCGCAAGGTTGCCCTCGAGATCTTCGTCGACAAGGGCAACCTCGATCGCGCCGGTTTTGCCATGGAGAGCCTCATCAACTCCATGCGCTGGGACGAGCAGCGTTTCGGCCTCGAGTATGATCTCGACATCTACATGATCGTTGCGGTGGACTTCTTCAATATGGGCGCCATGGAGAACAAGGGGCTCAACATCTTCAACTCCAAGTTCGTGCTGGCCAATCCGGCCACCGCTACCGATGGCGACTACCATGGTATCGAACGGGTGATCGGTCACGAATATTTCCACAACTGGACCGGCAACCGCGTCACCTGTCGTGACTGGTTCCAGCTCAGCCTGAAAGAGGGGCTGACAGTGTTCCGGGATCAGGAGTTCTCCTCCGATCTGGGCTCCCGTGGCGTCAACCGCATCAACAACGTGCGTACCGTGCGCGGCCCGCAGTTTGCGGAAGATGCCGGCCCCATGGCACACCCGATCCGCCCGGATGTGGTGATCGAGATGAACAACTTCTACACCCTCACCGTCTATGAGAAGGGGTCGGAAGTGATCCGCATGATGCACACCCTGCTGGGGGAAGATGCCTTCCAGGCTGGTATGCGCCTCTACTTCGAACGTCACGACGGCTCGGCCGCCACCTGCGATGATTTCGTGCAGGCGATGGAGGATGCTTCCGGTGTGGATCTCGGTCGTTTCCGTCGCTGGTACAGCCAGTCCGGCACCCCCGAGCTGACCGTTACCGACGAGTACGATGCCGCCAGCGGTATCTATCGCCTCCATGTAAGCCAGCACACCCCGCCGACTCAGGATCAACCGCAAAAGCTGCCGCTGCATATCCCCCTCGATATCGAGCTCTATGACGAGCAGGGTGCCGTCATCCCGTTGCAGTATCAGGGCAAGGCCATCGGCAACGTGCTCGACGTGCTGGAAGCGGAGCAGACCTTCGAATTCGATCGGGTGCCGGTCAAGCCGGTTCCCTCCCTGCTGCGGGACTTCTCCGCGCCGGTCAAGCTGCACTATGACTACTGCGACGAAGCGCTCGCCTTTCTGATGCGCTTTGCCCGCAACGAGTTTGCCCGCTGGGATGCGGCCCAGATGCTGATCAACAAGGCGGTCATCGACGGGGTGGCGCGGGTCCAGCACGGGCAGGGGGTCGAGCTCTCCCAAACCCTGTTGGCCGCCTTCGTCGCCATTCTGGACGACAGCGATCTCGATTTTGCCCTCAAGGCGGAGATCCTGGCTCTGCCCGGTGAAGCGACCCTGGCCGAGCTGTTCGAGGTGGCCGATATCGATGCCATCCATCAGGTACGAGACGCGATCCACACCCGTCTTGCCGAGGCCTTTGGCGCGCGCTTGGCGGCAACCTATCAGAGTCTGCGTCTGAACGGTTATCAGGTGGTGCATGCCGATATGGCCAAGCGAGCCCTCAAAGGGGTAGTGCTCGGTTATCTGGCGGCGCTGGATGCGGAGCATGCCGATGCGCTGGTGCGCGAGCAGTATGCAACTGCTGACAACATGACCGATACCCTGGCGGCGCTGCAGGTGGCCAACGGCTATCTGTTGCCATGCCGCGCTGCGCTGCTGGCCGATTTTGAAGGCAAGTGGGCCAAGGATGGACTGGTGCTGGACAACTGGCTGCGGCTGATTGGCAGCAAACCGGCTGCCGATGTGCTGAGTGAAGTGAAACAGGCGATGAGTCACCCCACTTTCAGCATTCGTAATCCGAATCGGCTGCGAGCGCTGATCGGCAGCTTCGCCATGAGCAATCAGGTGCAGTTCCATGCGGTGGATGGCAGCGGTTACCGCTTCCTGACCGATCTGCTGATCGAGCTCAACGAGGTCAATCCGCAGGTGGCCTCCCGCCTCATCACTCCGCTTATCCAGTTCAAGCGACTGGATGAGGCGCGCAAGGCCCTGATCCGCGCCGAGCTGACCCGTCTTGCCAACCTTGAGGGGCTGGCACGGGATCTGTTCGAGAAGGTCAGCAAGGCGCTGCAGCAGTAAGTATCGACGGGGCAGGGGCGTGAATGCGCCTGCCCCTCATTGGGTGATTTGTCGTGTGATCAGGAGCAAGCGTGAAGCAGTTTACTTTTCGGCTCTCATTGAATAGCGATGAGGTGATGCTGATGTATCAGGGCCATGCCAGACGGCTGGTGGTGCGCAGCGAACAGGGATTGACCCTGGAGCTTGGCATAGAAAAAATACGCCCCTTTGTCGCCATCAATGGTGTGCATGGCTATTTTCGGCTCAAAACTCAGGACGATTACCGCTTTATCAGTCTCGAACGCATAAATTAACAAAAATCGAACAGATTACCGACTGTTTATCTGCTTTGCGTCACTATCTATCCGGTAAACGGGCATAAAGGTAGTGGGAATTTCTGTATTTTTGGTTATTTGCAAAATTTCTCACAGTTTAAGCCGTGATCTGCACCTTGTTTTTAACATCTCGTTAGCACCTTTCCTCGCCTTCCCTTAGCCAAGCCATTACACTTCGCAACAACTCTGCACCAGCGGGTAACCAGGGTGGTTGCCTCTGCGTCGGTGGTTAATGTCGTCCGATAAGGAATATAAAAATGGCATTGAAAGACGCCCCTACCTCAGTTCTGCTCGAAAACGTTCTCAGCCTGATCCATCAGAAGTTGCCCAAAAACAGTGCATCTCTGGTCGAGCGCTTCGTTGCCAAGTTCTACGGCAACATGGCGAGCTCCGACCTGCACGATCGCAATGACAGCGATCTCTACGGCGCGGCCCTGAGCCTGTGGAATGCCCTCAATCAGCGCAGCGGTACCGATCCCTACATCCGGGTCTACAATCCCGAGCTGACCCGTCACGGCTGGCAATCGCCCCATACCATCGTCGAGGTGATCCTGCAGGACTCCCCCTTCCTGGTGGACTCCATCCGGATGGCGCTCAAGCGACTCAATATCACCGCCCACATGATGCTGCACCAACCGCTGCACCTCATTCGTGGAGCGGATGGCAAGATTGACGCCATTCTGGAACTCGACAACACCGACGGGCAGACCTCGGTTGAAACGGCATTCCTTATCGAGATCGATCACCTCACCAGCGAGGAGCAGATGTCCGCGCTGGCTGCCGAGCTCAACTCGGTGGCCGGTGAAGTGTCGCTGGCAGTCGGCGACTGGCAGCCCATGCTGGCCAAGCTCAATGAGATCATCGACGAACTTCCCAAGCGCAAGCACCCGGTCAGCAAGGAGGAGGTGGCCTCCTGCGTTGCCTTCCTCAAATGGGTGGCTGCCCACAACTTCACCCTGATGGGGTATCGCCGTTACGACGTCAAGGCGGTGGAGGGGGATCACGAGATCCTGCCGCAGGCGAGCTCCAGCCTTGGGCTGATGAAAAACTCCATCAAGGAGGTGGGCCAGCGCCTTGGCAACATGCCGGCCAGCGCCCGTCATGCCGCTCTGAGTTCTGACCTGCTGATCCTCACCAAATCCAACAGCAAGTCTCGGGTGCACCGTCCGGCTTATGTGGATTACATCGGCATCAAGCGCTTTGACGAGCATGGCAAGGTGATCGGGGAAGATCGCTTCATCGGTCTCTACGCATCTTCCATCTACAACACCAGCGCGACCCAGATCCCGCTCATCAGCCACCGTCTCGAGCGCATCATGGCCTCCTCCGGCCATGAGAAGGGCTCCCACGCCTACAAAGCGCTGCTGAACGTGCTGGAAACCTATCCCCGTGACGAGCTGATCCAGGCCCGCGAAGAGGAGCTGTTGGCCACCGGCCTTGGGGTGCTGGAGATGCAGGAGCGAGATATGCTGCGGCTGTTCGTGCGCCGGGATGTCTATGGTCGCTTCTTCTCCTGCATGGTCTATGTCACCAAGGAGCGCTACAACACGGCGCTGCGGATCAAAACCCAGCAAATTTTGCAGAAATATTTTGGCAGCAATGAAGAGGTGGAGTTCAACGTCTACTTCACCGAAGGCGTGCTGGCGCGGACCCACTACATAGTGCGGGTCAACAACAACAACGTGGATGTGGATGTGAACGAAGTACAGAACAACCTGATTGAAGCGGCTCGCAGCTGGGACGACAGACTCGACTCCGTGCTGCTTTCTCACTATGGCGAGGCCCGTGGTAACGAGCTGCGCCGCCGTTTCAGCACCGCATTCCCCCGCGCTTACAAGGAGGATGTGCTGCCGGGCTCGGCCGTGGCCGACATCATGGCGCTCGACAACCTGAGCGAAGCAGAGCCGCTGGGCATGCTGTTCTACCGCGCGCAGGAGGAGGAGAACGATCGTCGGGTACGGCTCAAGCTGTTCCATCGCACCGAGCCCATTCACCTCTCCGATGTGCTGCCGATGCTGGAGAACATGGGGCTGCGGGTGATCGGCGAGACCCCGTATCAGGTACGCACTCCGGGCGGTGATCTGTTCTGGATCCTCGACTTCTCCATGTTGCTGCACGGCGAGCAGCCCTTTGATCTGGCCCAGAGCCAGCAACGCTTCCAGCAGGCGTTTGCCGCCATCTGGAACAAGCAGCTGGAAGATGACGGCTTCAACCGGCTGGTATTGGGGGCGGGTCTCACCGGCCGCCAAGTGTCGGTGCTGCGCGCCTATGCCAAATATATGCGCCAGACTGGCGTCTCCTTCAGCCAGTCCTATATCGAAGAGACCCTGACCCGTTACCCCGACATCGCCCAGTTGCTGTTTGCTCTGTTCGAACAGCGCCTGGATCCTGCCGGCAAGCAGGACGCCAAGGCAGAAGCCAAGCTGCACGAAGAGCTTGCCGTCAAGCTGGATCAGGTGGCCAACCTGGATGACGATCGCATCATTCGCCGCTATGTGGAGATGATTGACGCTACCCTGCGCACCAACTACTACCAGCTGGACAAGGCGGGCAACATCAAGCCCTACATCTCCTTCAAACTGGCGCCGTCCAGCATCACCGATATGCCGCTACCGCTGCCCAAGTTCGAGATTTTTGTCTATTCGCCGCGAGTGGAAGGGGTACATCTGCGCTGGGGTAAAGTGGCTCGTGGCGGTCTGCGCTGGTCCGATCGCAAGGAGGACTTCCGCACCGAAGTACTGGGTCTGGTGAAAGCCCAGCAGGTGAAGAACACCGTCATCGTGCCGGTGGGGGCCAAGGGCGGCTTCTACTGCAAACAGATGCCGGTGGGGGCGTCCCGTGCCGTCATCCAGGAGGAGGGCAAGGCCTGTTATCGTCTGTTTATTCGCGGTCTGCTCGATGTGACTGACAACATCATCGGCGGCGAGGTGATCCCGCCCAAATCCGTGGTGCGCCACGATGAGGATGACTACTACCTGGTGGTTGCTGCCGACAAGGGGACTGCCACCTTCTCGGATATTGCCAACGAGATCAGTCTCGAATACGGTCACTGGCTCGGCGATGCGTTCGCCTCCGGCGGTTCGGTCGGTTACGACCACAAGAAGATGGGCATCACCGCCCGCGGTGCCTGGGAGTCGGTCAAGCGCCACTTCCGCGAGTTGGGTATCAACTGCCAGACCACCGACTTCACTTGCGTGGGGATTGGGGACATGGCCGGCGACGTGTTCGGCAACGGCATGCTGCTCTCCGAGCACACCCGGCTGGTGGGCGCGTTCAACCACATGCACATCTTCGTTGACCCGACCCCGGATGCGGCCAAGAGCTTTGTCGAACGCCAGCGTCTGTTCGATCTGCCGGGCTCCGGCTGGGATGACTACAACCGCGAGCTGATATCACAGGGGGGCGGCATCTTCTTGCGCTCGGCCAAGTCCATCAAGCTCAGCCCCGAGATGCAGACCCTGCTCGGCACCGACAAGGCCAGCATGGCCCCGAACGAGCTGATCAAGGCGCTGCTTTGCCTCAATGTCGATCTGCTGTGGAACGGCGGCATCGGCACCTACGTGAAGAGCGCTCGTGAGAGCGATGGGGAAGTGGGCGATCGCAGCAATGACGCATTGCGGGTCAATGGTCGCGATTTGCGGGCCCGCATCGTGGGTGAGGGGGGGAACCTCGGTTTCACCCAGCTCGGTCGGGTGGAGTACGCCAGTCAGGGCGGTCGCATCAACACCGATTTTACCGACAACGTGGGTGGGGTGGATTGCTCCGATAACGAGGTGAACATCAAGATCCTGCTGAACCAATTGGTGGCGGCAGGGGATCTGACCCTCAAGCAGCGTAACCAGATGCTCTACGAGATGACCGACGACGTGGCGCAGATCGTGATCACCAATGCCTATCGCCAGTCCCAGTCCATCTCGGTCACCAGCTTCCGTGGCTCTGAACAACTCAAAGAGCAGCAGCGCTTTATTCAGGGGCTGGAGCGGGAAGGCAAGCTCGATCGTGCGCTGGAGTTTCTACCATCCGATGAGGAGCTTTCCGAGCGGATGGCGGCAGGTCAGGGACTGACCCGCCCCGAACTGGCGGTGCTGGTGGCTTACGGCAAGATGGTGCTGAAAGAGCAGCTCAACTGCCCGGAAGTGACCGACGAGCCCTTCCTCGCCAACATGCTGGTCACCAGCTTCCCGGCCAAGGTGCAGCAGCAGTTTGGTGCCCAGCTGGCCGATCACCCGCTACGCGGCGAAATCATCGCTACCCGGGTGGCCAATATGTTGGTTAACGACATGGGGCTCAACTTCGCCAGCCGGATGAAGGACGAGACCGGTGCCTCGGTGGCGGAAGTTGCCTGCTGCTTCGCCATGGCCCGCGAAGTGTTTGGCATGAACCAGTTGTGGCGCGATATCGAAGGGTGCGACAACCTGGTGGATGCCCAGACTCAGCTCGAGCTGATGTTCTACAGCCGCCGCATTGTGCGCCGAGCCACCCGCTGGTTCCTGCGTGCCCGCAATCGCAGCTGGAGCATCAGCGAGAATATCGCCTTCTTCCGTCCGGCGTTCGAGACCTTAGGGAAGCACCTTTACGAGGTGATGGATGAGAGTGAAGTGGCCGAGCATCGTCAGGCTGTTGCCAAATGGATGGAGAAACAGGTGCCGGAGGCCATTGCCCGTCAGGTCGCCCATATGAGCAGCCTCTTCTCCAGCCTGGATCTGGCGCAAATTGCCGCGGAGCACAAGACCGATATCCTGCGCGCCGCCAATGTCTACTATCGCCTCGGTGCCAAACTGGATCTGCACTGGTTCCTCGACCAGATCAACCATCAGCCGGTCGGCAACCACTGGCAGGCAATGGCGCGAGCCTCCTTCCGCGAAGATCTTGACTGGCAGCAACGCAGTCTCACTTCTGTGGTGCTGGAAGGGTGCAAAGATCAGGGAGAATGCGCTACCATACTGGCCGACTGGATTTCGGAGCATGAGCAACTCTTGTCCCGTTGGACCCACATGTTGGCCGACTTCAAGACCACCAGCACCCACGAGTTCGCCAAGTTCTCGGTGGCCTTGCGAGAGTTGAACCTGCTCCAGTTGAATTGTCGGGCGCTTTAATTGCCAGATTAAGGCATGACACCGACATTACACCCAAAGCCCCGGCCAGTTGCCGGGGCTTTCTTTAAGGAGCAAAGATGTTGTACCCCATCGCCAGGCATTTCCTGTTCAAACTCAATCCGGAACAGGCTCACGATCTCTCCATGAAATATTTGCCCCGCCTTCTCGGTACGCCACTCGATTGTTTCTTCCGCCAGAATTTGCCGAAACGCCCCGTCACTGTCATGGGGCTTTCTTTTGCCAATCCGGTGGGATTGGCGGCCGGTCTGGATAAAGATGGTGAGTGCATTGACGCGCTGGGCGCCATGGGATTTGGCTTTATCGAAGTCGGTACCGTCACCCCCAGACCCCAGAGCGGCAATGACAAGCCCCGCCTGTTCCGGGTTATTCCGGCAGAGGGGATAATCAACCGGATGGGATTCAACAACAAGGGGGTTGATCATCTGGTCGCCAAGGTAAAAGAGGCCAAATATCAGGGAGTCATCGGCATTAATATCGGCAAGAACAAAGATACTCCCATCGAACAGGGCAAGGATGATTACCTGATCTGCATGGACAAGGTTTATGATCATGCCGGTTATATTGCCGTCAATATCTCTTCCCCCAACACCCCGGGTTTGCGTTCGCTGCAATATGGCGAGGCGCTGGATGAATTGCTGGCCGCCCTCAAGGTACGTCAGCAAGAGCTGGCCGCCCAATATAAAAAGTATGTGCCGCTGGCGGTTAAAATTGCCCCGGATTTAAGCCTTGAAGAAATAGATCAGGTGGCCGCTTCGTTGGTACGGAATGGTATTGATGGGGTTATCGCCACCAATACCACCCTAGAGCGCGAGATGATTTATGACATGCCCCACGCCGGTGAAGCGGGTGGCCTGAGTGGTCGTCCGCTGCAGCACAAGAGTACCGAGGTGATCCGTCATCTGGCCAAGGCGCTCAATGGTGCTCTGCCAATTATCGGGGTGGGTGGTATTGATAGTGCCATGGCCGCCCGTGAAAAATTGGCCGCCGGTGCCAGTCTGGTACAAATTTATAGCGGCTTTATTTATAAAGGGCCGGGGTTGGTCAAAGAGATTGTGACCAATATTTAAGAAATAGATGGCGGAGCCCTTTATTTGACGTTGCTGATTTCCTGCATATGGAATAAAGTCAACTGGTAATTATCAAGTAAGGGCTCCAACATGTTTATCCAACCGACCGATAGCTGGCAATGGCACTACGATGCCCAGAGTGACCGTCTGATGTTGGACCTGTCTGATAACATGTTATTTGCGACCGAGTATAAAGGGCGACAATTGGTGCCCAGCTCGTTTGCGACCCAGCCTTTTTGTGTCGATGATGCCGCCCTCTATTATCAGTTGATGGATAAAGCAGCCGAACTTGAGTGGAGTATTCCGCATCAGGTTCAGTTGGTGCTTAATGCCATCGCGGTCAGTCGTTTTTATAAACCCCTGATGCCGCAAAGCTGGTTTTTTAGTGAACAACATCCGCAAGTGAGCCCGCAAAACGGTGATCTGGTCCTGATGAATACACCCCATGGTAACGGCGAATTTATGGTCATTGAGGCAGGGGAGCAGGCCAGCGTCTGTTTGAACCTCACTGCCGATCTGGTATTGACCACCAGTAAAGCTTTGCCGCGTTTCGGGGTGATCAAGGTGATGAATAACCGGATGAAACCGCGTATTACCGTGACCGAGCAATATCGTCAGGTTAGTTGATATATTTTCATCAATCGTTTTATCTCTGTGATTACACCGCTGCCTGTTTTTACTGTTGTCACCTAAATCGTGCCTCGTTTCTGATACTTCATTGATCCGCGAACATCTTGCCCATTCTGATTGATCTTCATAGTTGTGATCCAGCCTCTCTTGAGGCTTGTTACATCCACTTGCACCACGCAGTATCTTGGTATTCCGTGCTGTAAGCATGGTGCCTCCCTCTAGTTTCGTTCTGCTTGCGTAGTGCCTTCACCTCGCTATCAACACATCACTCACTGCTGCGATTTTCTACATACGACATTTTATGCTTGAAACGAGAGCTATTCTCACTTACATTTTGTTATAACATAACAAAATGGAGTTGCTATGAAGCCTCATATTCATCCTGATTATCGTTTGGTGCTGTTCCATGACACGGCGGCAGATGCCTTTTTCCTGGTAGGTTCAACCATCAAGAGCGATCGCCGCTATACGTGGCAAGATGGGAAGGAGTATCCCTACGTATCGCTCGATGTTTCCAGCCAGTCGCACTCGTTCTATACCGGCAAGCAGAAGCAGGTATCGAGCGAGGGGAGTGTGGCCCGTTTCAACAAGCGCTTTGGCGCATTTTCAAGCAAGAAGGAGTCCTGAATGCAGGTCGTCTGTTCACTCAAATCCGCACGGGCGCGTCATCTCGATTGTCAGTTGGTGCGCCGTCGGGGCAAATTGTTCGTGATTTGCAAAAGCAATCCCCGTTTCAAGGCTCGTATGAAGTGATCCGCTAAATGATGTCTGGCCCCATGATCTCGCCATCGGGTAGTCATGGGGCCTTTTACCTTTTCGCCACCTATCAATCTGTTTCCATCCTGCTGTTTGCGCCGACTTTTGCATGCTCCAGCCCGCCTGATGAGGTATAATGCGGCACTATTTTTATGGGTTCCCCGTGAGCGTGATGAAAGAATTTTTTGCAACCTGCCCCAAGGGGCTGGAAAACCTGTTGGCCGACGAGCTGACCAATCTTGGCGCAGAGCAGGTCCGTGAGACCGTGGCTGGCGTCCATTTCAAAGGCGAACTGGCGATTGGCTACAAGGCCTGCCTGTGGAGCCGTTTTGCCTCCCGTATCGTGCTGGTGCTCTCCGAATTCCAGATGAACGATGATCTGGATCTCTATCTGGGCGCCCACACAATCCCCTGGGAAGAGCACTTCTCCGGTACCTCTACCATCGCGGTGGACTTTACCGGTACCAACCCTGCCATTCGCAATACCCAATATGGCGCGCTGAAAATCAAGGATGCCATCGTCGACCGCTTCACCAAGCGCGGTCACGTGCGTCCGGACGTGGACAAGAAGTCGCCGGATATTCGCATCATGGCGCACCTGGGCAAAGGCAAGGCCAATATCACGCTGGACTTGTCAGGCCCGGCGTTGCATCAGCGTTTCTATCGTCAGGGCACCGGTGAAGCTCCGCTCAAAGAAAACCTAGCCTGCGCCATGATTGCCCGTAGTGGCTGGGCCGGTGAGCCCATGATGGACCCGATGTGCGGTTCCGGTACGCTGCTGATCGAAGCGGCCTTTATCGCCGCCGACATGGCGCCGGCGCTGCGTCGCGAGCGCTTCGGTTTCGATCGCTGGCTGCAGCATGATAGCGAGCTGTGGCAGAGCCTGATGATGGAAGCACAAGTGCGTGCCAAACGCGGCATGCAGCGTTGCGAAGTAAAACTGTTTGGCTGTGATGCCGACCAGCGCGTGCTCCTCAAAGCCCGTGATAACGCCAAAGCGGCCGGTGTGGCGCACCTCATCACCTTCAAGCAAGCCGATGTCACCAAGCTGGAAAACCCGCTGCCGATGCCTGCCCCTGTTGAAGGGGAAGAAGGTCAAGGGGAGGCCCGCCAGGTCGGTATGCTGATCTCCAACCCACCTTATGGCGAGCGTCTTGGCGAATTTCCGGCGCTGCTGGAAGTGCACCAGGCGCTGGGCGATGCTCTGCGTCGTAGCTTCCAGGGTTGGAAAGTCTCCATTCTGTCCGCATCGCCCGAGCTGCTGAGCTGTCTGCGCCTGCGCGCCGACAAGCAATACCGCCTGTTCAACGGCGCCCTCGAGTGTCAGCTGCGCAATTATCAAATCGCACTGGACTCCGTGGCTTCCCAAAAAGAGGTCGCGCAGGACTTTGCCAACCGTCTGCGTAAGAATCTGAAAACCCTAGAGAAATGGGCCAACAAAGAGGGCATCGATTGCTATCGCATCTATGATGCCGACTTGCCGGAATACAACGCCGCCATCGACCGCTATCAGGACTATCTGGTGGTGCAAGAGTATGCCGCGCCCAAGGACATCCCCGCCCAGAAGACCCGTCAGCGTCTGCTCGACATGGTTCAGGCCGCCATCAAGGTGACCGGCATGGATGGCGAGAAGGTGATCCTGAAGGTGCGTGAGCGTCAGGAAGGCAAACAGCAGTATCAGAAGCTCTCCGAAGAGCAGCACCGGATGGAAGTGCAGGAGTACGGCGCCCGTCTGTGGGTCAACCTCTACGACTATCTGGATACCGGCCTATTCCTTGACCATCGTCAGACTCGCCGTATGCTGGGTCAGATGGCCAAGGGTAAGCGCTTCCTGAACCTGTTTGCCTACACCGGTAGTGCCACCGTGCACGCAGGTCTTGGCGGTGCCAGCGATACCACCACAGTGGACATGTCCCACACCTACCTGAACTGGGCGCAGGACAACATGCGTCTCAACTCGCTGGTGGGCCGTCAGCACAAGTTTGTCCAGGCAGATTGCCTGAAGTGGTTGTCTGAAGCCGATGATAAATACGACCTCATCTTCATCGACCCGCCCACCTTCTCCAACTCCAAGCGGATGGACGAGAGCTTCGACGTACAGCGCGATCACCTGTTGCTGATGCAGCACCTGAAGCGCCTGCTGGCGGCGGACGGCACTCTGGTCTTCTCCAACAACAAGCGTCACTTCAAGATGGATCTGGCCGGTCTCGAGGCCACTGGTCTCAAGGCCCAGAACATCACCCAGAAGACGCGACCGAAGGATTTCGAACGTAACCAGCACATCCACAACTGCTGGATCATCACCCATGCGTCGGAGCAAGGCGAGGCGTGATGCTGACCCTGTTTCATACCGACGGCTGCCACCTGTGCGAGCAGGCCTGGGCGCTGGTGGAGGAGGCAGGTCTTGCCGTCGCCACCTGCCAGTGCGACATCATGGATGATGAGCAGTGGCTTGCCGCCTATCGGGTGCGCATTCCGGTACTGCGTGACGAAGCAGGCCGCGAGCTCGGTTGGCCCTTCACACTAGCCGAGCTAAAAAGCTGGGCCGCCCGTCAGGGGTGAGAGTGATTTGACGATAAAACGGGGGCAGACCCAGTCTGCTGCCCGTTTTTTTCATATGAAATAAGGAACACACATGGCTCTTTTAACATTGCACGGCGCATGTCTGTCGTTCAGTGATTTCCCGCTGCTCGACAATGCCGAATTGACCATCGAGCGGGGCGAGCGCCTCTGTCTGGTTGGCCGCAACGGGGCGGGCAAGTCCACCCTGATGAAGGTCATTGCCAGCGAATTGCCGCTGGACGACGGGCGTCTGGTGCTGCAACAAGATTTGAAAGTGACCCGCCTTGAGCAGGATCCGCCTGCTTCCAGCGAGCTGACGGTGTTTGACTATGCCGCCGAAGGGCTGGCCGGGGTAGGGGAGCTGCTAAAGCAGTACCACCACATCTCCATGGAGCTGGCGAGCGATCCGTCAGACGCCAACATTCGCAAGATGAGCGAGTTGCAAGAGCAGCTCGACTATCAGAACGGTTGGCAGTTCGAGACCCGCATCAGTCAGGTGTTGACCCTGCTGGGGCTGGATCCTGACGTGACCCTCGATAGTCTCTCCGGTGGCTGGCTGCGCAAAGTGGCGCTGGCCCGTGCGCTGGCTTGCGATCCCGACTTGTTGCTACTCGATGAGCCGACCAACCACCTGGATATCGAAGCCATCAACTGGCTTGAAGATTTCCTCAAGGATTTTCGCGGCGCCATCGTCTTTATCTCTCACGATCGGGAGTTTATCCACAAGCTGGCCACCCGGATCATCGATCTCGATCGCGGCGCCATCACCTCCTGGCCGGGTAACTACGACGAGTATCTGCAGGGGAAAGAGGAGTGGCTGCGGGTCGAAGAGCTGAAAAATGCCGAGTTCGACCGCAAACTGGCCCAGGAAGAGGTGTGGGTACGTCAGGGGATCAAGGCTCGCCGTACCCGTAACGAAGGTCGGGTGCGCGCCCTTGAGGCAATGCGCATGGAGCGCAGCCAGCGCCGCGAGCTGCAGGGCAAGGCCAAGCTGCAACTGGACGAGGTCAATCGCTCCGGCAAGCTGGTGTTCGAGACTGAAGGGCTGGGGTTGGACTTTGGCGATCGCACCCTGTTCAAGGGGCTCGATCTGCAAGTGCTCCGCGGCGACAAAATTGCGCTGGTCGGCCCCAATGGCTGCGGCAAATCGACCCTGATCAAGCTGTTGCTGGGTCAGCTTGAGCCAACCCGTGGCACCGTCAAGGGGGGCACCAATCTGGAGGTGGCCTACTTCGATCAGTACCGCGAGCAGCTCGATCCTGAGCAGACCGTGGTGGACAACGTGGGAGAGGGCAAGCAGGAGGTGATGGTGCGTGGCCGCTCCCGTCATATCCTCGGTTACCTGCAGGACTTCCTGTTCGAACCCAAGCGGGCCCGTACGCCGGTCAAGGCGCTCTCCGGTGGCGAGAAGAACCGGCTGCTGCTGGCCAAGCTGTTCCTCAAGCCCAGCAACCTGCTGATCCTCGATGAACCGACCAACGACCTCGACGTCGAGACTCTGGAGCTGCTGGAAGAGCTGCTTTCCGACTACCCCGGCACCCTGCTGCTGGTGAGTCACGATCGTCGCTTCATCGACAACACAGTGACCGGCTGCTGGCTGTTTGAAGGGGATGGCCGCATCAGCGATTACGTGGGCGGTTACGCCGATATGATGGCGACCCGCGAACAGCAGAATGCCCAGCAACAGGCCAGGAGTGCACCGGTCAAGGCGCCCGAGCCGGTCGTTGCCGCCGCGCCAGAAGCGCCGAAGAAAAGCAAGAAGCTCTCCTACAAGTTGCAGCTTGAACTGGAAGGGTTGCCTGCTCGTCTTGAGCACCTGGAAGCCGAGCTGGATGCGCTGCAAAGCGAGATCAACCAGCCTGGGTTCTTCTCGCTGCCGGCAGATAAAACCCAGCCGAAACTGGATGCGCTCAATGCCGCTGAAGCCGCGCTGGAGCAGGCATTTGCTCGCTGGGAAGAGCTGGAAGGACTCAAAAATCAGGAGTAAGTTCCCTGTAATTAAAACTTAATCCAGTTCGGTGCCTTGTGTCACATAGCCCGGTTAGGGTGGAAGTTTTTGTTTGACCGAGTGCGCTCGCAGGAGTAAAGATGAAAGCGACCGATGCAGAATTGGTCGCTTTTTTTGTTCCACGAAGAGGGTCGTAGATGATGAAGAGACAGAAGCGGGACCGTCTGGAAAGAGCTCGTGCTCGTGGTTATCAGGCTGGCGTGGTCGGCAAACAGAAAGAAGCGTGTCCGTATCAATGCCTGGATGCCCGAGGGCATTGGCTTGGTGGTTGGCGTGACGCCATGGAAGGGCGGGGCTCAGGCCTCTTCATGAAGTAGCAGGTACTTCATCACTCATTACAAAAGGAAAGGGGCCGTTGTGGCCCCTTTGCGTTAATGCTGTTTTACCACCAATCAGAGAGATCAGAATGCGGTGGTATCTTTGAACAGGCCCACTTTCAGGTCGGTGGCGCTGTAGATCGGACGGCCGTCAACTTCGACCACACCATCAGCAATCCCCATCACCAGCTTGCGGTTGATGACGCGCTTGAAGGTGATCTTGTAGGTCACTTTCTTGGCAGTCGGCAGGATCTGGCCGGTGAATTTCACTTCACCTACGCCCAGAGCACGACCCTTGCCGGGGCCGCCTTTCCAGCCGAGGAAGAAGCCAACCAGCTGCCACATGGCGTCCAGACCGAGACAGCCCGGCATTACGGGATCACCCGGGAAGTGGCAATCGAAGAACCAGAGATCGGGGGTAATGTCGAGCTCTGCCAGGATCTCGCCTTTGCCGTGCTCGCCACCGTTGTCATTGATCTTGACGATGCGATCCATCATCAACATGTTGGGGGCGGGCAGCTGACTGTTACCCTCACCAAAGAGTTCGCCACGGCTGCAAGCCAGCAGCTCTTCACGGGTAAAAGAGTTCTTACCCTGTTCACACAGGGAAAGGCGGGCTTCCAGGGTCGAATTGTCTACGGTCACGCTGAGTTTCCTTCAAATGAGTAAAGCTGCGCCAATTTAGCTTACAGTTGTTCGCTAAACAACTCCGATCACTTCATCAGCGGCCAAACAGGCGCCCCAGCAGGGATTGCAGCAGTCCGACTTTGGCAGTGGAGCCGTTCAACTCGTCCAACCGCTCCTGAATACGGCCAAACAGGGTATCGGGCATATCAGGCTCACCGGCGACACAGCCAGTGAGCAACTCGATGGCCTCTTCCACATGATCCACCGGGTGGATGTGGAACTGGCCTGCTTCAACCGCTGCAATCACCTCGTCAGAGAGGTTCAATTGCTGAATGTTGGTGCCCGGCAAAATGATCCCTTGCTTGCCAGTGATGCCGTGGATTTTGCACACCCGGAAGAAGCCTTCAATCTTCTCGTTCACGCCACCAACGGCCTGCACATTGCCAAACTGATCGACCGCACCGGTCACGGCGAAGTGCTGATAGATAGGCTGGCGGGCGAGGGCAGAGAGCAGGGCACACAAGCCGGTCAGTGAAGCGCTGTCGCCATCAATTTCGTGGTAAGACTGCTCGAACACCAGATTGGCCGACAGGGGGGAGGGGTTCTCTGCACCAAATTTGTTGGAGAGATAGCCGTGGATAATCATCATCGCCTTGGCGTGGATATGACCGGCCAGCTCCGCTTTGCGCTCGATATCCGCCACATCGCCATCACCAAGGTGTACGGTCGCGGTGAGGCGCACCGGCTCGCCGAAGTCATAAGGGTGACCGGAGACCTGAATGACAGACAGGCCGTTGATCTGGCCAATCTCTTCGCCATCGGTTTGCAGCAGGATCTGACCGTCGATAACCCCCTGATCGGACTGCTCAACCAGATAGTTGAGGCGGTAATCCTGCTCCTCCAGTGCGCCGCGGATATGCTCGTCAGTGACCACATCAGATTCCAGCTCCCGGGCCAGACTGTCAGCCATTCGCATGATGGCGGAGAGTTGCACTTCGGAGAGCGACAGCCACTCCTGATGGTCACAGAGGCGGCTAGCATGACGACAAAGGGCGGCGAGGGCGGCTGGCGTGAAGTCCAGCAGGTTCCAACGCTGGCGCAGCCAAGCCAGGTACTGCAGAAATTCCTGCAGATCCTCTTCAATATTCACCTCTGACACCAGATCCGCGCGCAGGAAGATGCGTTCGGACATATCCCGATCCAGCATCTGGAACTCGGCCACGTCCAATCGGTCACCGACCAGGATCAGCTTGAGCTTGATAGGGGTTGCTTCAGGCGCGAAGAAGGGGGTCAGAGTTTTCCCTTCCTGATAGGCGTTCCAGTCCAGCTCGCCTTTTTGCATGGCATTTTTCAGTTTGAACCAGAGGTGAGGCTGATCCAGCAGCTCGTCCAGTTGCAAAATGAGGTAACCGCCATTGGCTTCGCGCAGCAGACCGGGCTCCAAAAGGTGCTGATTGGCATAGACAGAGCCTTGTTCTGTCTGGTAATTGATGGAGCCAAACAGGGTATCCCAGTTGAGATCACGGCCATAAATCACCGGCGCTTCCTGCGCTTCGTGATGGATCAACAGGTTGATCAGAATGGGGTGCTGGAATTCCAGACCCAATGCAACGTGAGCCGCCAGGTCGGAGAGGAAATCATCGATTTTCGGATCATTGTTCTGCTTGCGCATGATGCGGGTCACGATGCGTTCGGCATCGAGATGGTGGCTCAACAGCTTGAGCAGCTCGCCAACCATTTCACAAAACTCAACGCCGGTGCCCGGTTGCAGGCGCAGCCAGATAGGCTTGTAGGGGTTGTTCAGATTCTCGGTGTAGCAGAGATCAAACAGGTCACCGTCCTTGCCATTGGAGTCGGCAATCAACGTTTGGCAAACGCCTTCGTAATCTGCGCCGGGAAACCCGTTGAGCAGCATGACCGGACAGTCACCATCAAAACTGGCAAGACGTTTGATGCCGGAAATGGCTCTGGGTTGCAGCGCAGCAAAGGGGATAGGTTCAAGCTCGCTGAGCTTGGGGAACTGTTCAATCGCAAAAGCGGGTTTTAATTGTTCTGATGTTAATTCAGCCACTTAAGACATCCGGTCGAAGATAGGATCAATTGTTGCCATTATACACAGTTCAATAAGTGGTGACAGGAAACAAGATACTAAATTTAACATAATATACATTATGCGCAATGATGGATGCGGGAGGACGGAATGAAGAGAATTAAACAATGGAGCCGTTTTGATGCGGCTGACTGCTTGGCCACTGAGGCCGATATGGTTGCCTATCTGCAGGCAGCCCTTGAAGATGGTGATCCGGCGCTGCTGACTGCGGCGTTTGATGATGTGGAGCGTGCTCGCGCCAAACTGCGTGGCAAGCCGCGCTACACATTAGAAGAACTGCTGGCCCAGTGTGATCCCAATGCCACCAACAGTTAATCAAGTTCGTCCGCCCATCTAGACATTGGAAGAACAAAAATTAGAGGCAAGCGAGAGCAGCTTTGTAGACAATGTTTAGGTCACGGACAGCGTTCAAGGTAGGACGGCTTGTTGACTTAAAACCATTGAAAAAACCTGCTGGTCTTCTCATCGACTCTTTGAAACGATGATGCCATGTATGGTCATCAGTCACGATGACAGGTTCATTACAGTCAGGGAATTGGTCTGCAGTAATATCAATTATGTATCCAGCAATTTCTAACCAAGCATGGGAGTTTTGTCTATGTTTACCGGAAACGTACTCGATTTCCTGAATACCCTGCTTATAGAGATACTCAGCTAGAATATCGCTGATAGCACCACACGTACCTAAGGGGAATTTCCTAAAATCACCAGGCATAGAGAACCAGTCCAAACGATCCAGTGCTCCACGGAAATCACTAACATGCTTCTTAAGCTCAACAATATTCATAAATTCCTCATTAGAGAAAAGACGCCGATAAATAGGGTTATCGGCATAACTGTTAGAGATAACAAAGTAGTCAGCTTTTCGGTAGCTCCACTGATACCGTGAACTTAACTTTGCTGGTCTGTTGGTAGCTGTCCGCGCCTTGAGTTTTTCCACGTTAATCATTGAGAGTTTACCCCCAGCCTCTGTTTGTTGGCTTTCACTAACGACCAGTGCAACATCAAATTCAACATTTGTCAGGCGTGGTGGCGTTGGCGATATCATATTGTGATCGTAGGGGTTTACCCTCCCCCCTAGTTTGGCAACTACATCAGATGCATTGGCTGCCCCCTGCACTATCAGCTGAATAGTCGATTGCACAAATTCCTCTAGCTGCATACCACTTCCCTAACAATGTACCTCGGAGAACATTATCGTCTCCAAGACAGCTTTAAATGACAACTACCCCTCAACCCGAAATGTCCCATTTTGAGATAAGAGTCCACTATTCAATCAGTACGTTGTACTGGATTCCCTTCCCCTATGGAACGTTAAGTCTGATTTTCACCGTTATAACCCTCGTCATTACCGTGAATATTCTTGGAAATATCTGTCCCCTACTTGAGAGGTCTCTCTCTGAAAATATTGATACTCCTTCTTGTAAAACAGCCATAAAAATGCCGACTATCGCGATAGATTCCTCTCCCCTTAATACTCACGGTTTATTGTTGTGGCTGGCATGATTGCGACTTTTTTGGAAGTCGGGTCAATTCATATTCAAGGCACGTTTGGCGATGGCCAATGTGGATGGCTGGCAGGTCAAGTAGAGGTTGCTGTTGAACTGCTGCAATATGCGTTTGAGCTCGTTCATATCATCGGGATGGAGGGTTAAGGACCAGAGTGCTCGGGGCTGGCCGTAATGGAGGCCATTGGTATAGATAATGGTGCAATCTTCGATACGCAACTCTTTGCAGTGGGCCTCCATCTGCAGGCCCACATCCGGAAACCAGATATGCAGCGTGCCTGAAGAGATAAAGGTGAACTGGGCTATGAGAGACCCTTTGCCAACGATCCTGAAGGTCTTTTCCACCACTGCCACTTGCATACCCGCTCCTTGGTATCTCGTTAATATTGATATCAATATCACCAATGATGACTGGATATGCAAGTGTGATAACAAGGCGCTGTTCAACCGAATATGATTGCTTTCGGCATCGAGTGTTCTCGGTGTTTCAGCAAGCAATTCCGTTTTTTGCTTCTCTGCTACGGGATAAATATGTATGCCGCAGATGGCAAGGAGCCTGTTCTGAATCATCCATGTGAGCCAAAAATATTTCCTGAACCGATTGCCATCCAGAGAAGTACAAAATCGCCGCACCAACTTCTATTACATCCCAAACAAGCCATTCTGTGTTCTAAGAGCAGTCAATACAAATCAGGGTCATGTCACGTTGTTCGTTAGCTTTTGTGAACGTTATCTCTCACTTGTTGGTTCAGTCGGTCCAGCGGCTTTTGCTGGGCGCTCTCATGTCGTTCACTGTTGCTGGTGTGCAGGTATTTCGAAGTGGTGTCGATGCTGTCATGTCCTGCATCGGCCTGTACGTGGGAGAGCGGCCGCCCGTGCAGATTGATGTCATGGGTGATCCCGGTATGGCGGATCGCATGGGGAGATAGTTGCCGCATTTCGGCCGCATCCTGGACAAATCCATCCTGCTCTGCCAATTCTGCCCCTTTACCGATGATCACCATGATCAAATCCCGTAGCTGGCGAATTCCAAGGTTGGCGTTGAGTTCCCCTTGCTCGCGACCGTGGGCTGCCGCTTTATGGCGAACGAACAGTGGCGTCTGTTCATCCGGTGTCGGCAAGGGAGAGAGACCGAGGAAGCGGCGGTAGCGTTCGAGTGCCGCCAACAGCGCTTGGGATACCGCTACGGTACGCCGTTTGCCCCCTTTGCTTTGCGGAATAAAGTAGCCCCAGACGCCAGTTTTGCGATCCCGCCTGAACTGCCCCATCACAGGGGTAAAGCCTGGCCGGGCAGCAACCTCAGAGATCCGCAGATAGCAGGCGTACATCAGAATGGTGAGAAAACGGCTGCGCTCGTGTTGCTCCGGATGGTCGTTGGCAAGGGTATCGGCGGCCTGCATCACGTATGACCACTGCAATTCGCTGAAGGCCTGCACCTGATCATCGGCCTCCTGCTGTTGCGGCCGTTTGACCCGCTGCAGTAGCAGAGCGGGATTCCTGTCCATGTACTCCTCCTGGATCAGGAACTGGAAGAAGGCCGACAGGATGGCGAGCTTGGTCTTCATCGCCTGCTCGCTAAGACGGTAGGGCAAGGTGCGGCCCAGCTCCCGCTTGCCGAGAAACGGTCGCCATTGCGGGTTGGGCAACCGCTCTCCCCACTCCTTGTCGAGGATAAACTGCGCCACGTTGCGGTAGGCGATCAACTCGTCAGGGGGGGACTGACAATAGTCGAGATAGCGGATCATGATGCGGCGAGTGAGATCTTTCGGGCTGATGGCCGCCTCGCGAAAGCACCAGTGCAAAAAAGTGGTCAGTTCGCTGCGATATGTTTTGTAGTTGTTTTCGCTGTTGCGCTGCTCTAGCAGCCAATCGACCGCCAGTTCGTAAACCAGCCCTGCATCGGGCACATCGTTGAGACTGAGGTTGGCAAGGTACTGATTGACCTGCGGATTGCCGGCTTCCAGATAGATAAGGCTGTCAAACAGCGGCATGGCTGGCGGCAAGGATAATGGTTGTTGAGTCATGGTGTTGCTTGTTGATGATGAGATGAATCGATATGAGCCGAGTTGATAGAAAAGGGCTCGTGATGCGTGAATGCGGCTTCTATTGGGATTGGTACTGCCTCTTGTTGTTACTGATTAAGGTAACCGTGAGCGATCTGGATAACGTTCTCTCCACTGTCTGCTCATTATTCCCTCATAGATCTGGCTGGTGTCGCTCAGTGGTGCACGCTATTCAGTTATGCATGGGATATGCTGCATGGTTAAAAAATTCTCGGGGTAAATAGCTGTGAAAATGGTTTTAAATGCAAATAAAGTGAATGCGTTGAGCTGTTTATCCCGAGAAATAAGGTCTGTGCAATCAGGCCACCTGCTTGAGTGGCTTCTCCTTGCGCTTGGCTGCTGGGGCATCTTCCTCTTTCGTGCCTGCCTGAACCTTGCCGCCGCGCAGCAGGGTTTGCAGCACATCGCGCTGTTCTGCCAAGTAGAATGCCAGACTCTCTTGCTGCTCTGGTGCCAGCTCGATCGGGGCGCCAGCCAACAGGGTCATCAACTCATCGGCCGTATCCAGCAGCTTGTCATAGGCATCGGCCTCTTTTTTGCTGGCAAAGGTCATTTTTTCCACTCCCCCACGAACAACCACATATTTGATCTCGACAGCCATGATGGCCTCCTCTTGGTGATGATGGATAAAGTATATGTATGGATATACAGCATTGCAAATAACCTCACCGGAAAAGAGTTCGCCGGTGTTTAGCGACAAAAGCCGCGCTGGATCAAGCTGTCTCAAAGTGCCATTTGACTTCCACGCCTGACTGGTCGGATCATGGCCTTATGACGATCGTACGACACCTGTTTATCCTGCTGATGGTAGAGGTGCTGCTCCTCGGGAGTATCGCCCACTTGGTCGTGGGACTCTCTTGGTTGCTGACCCTGCTGTTTGTAGTGTTTGCCCTGCTTGGGTTGCGTTGTCTGGTGGTGCTCGGCAGCTGGCTGTTTACCCGCTTCTACCCCTCCCCGGCTATCGGCCCCTGGCGCAGGGTGAAGATGATGGCGCAGGAGATGCTGGCCTACCTCTATACCTTCACCTTGTTGCTACCGTTCGAGCCTTTGCTGATGGCACCCGATCGGCTGCGTCCATGCCAGCGTCCCATATTGCTGGTGCATGGTTACGGTTGCAGTCGCGGGATCTGGCGCACCCAGCGCGCCCGACTGGAGACCGCAGGCCATGTGGTCGCCACCATTACCTTGATGCCACCATTTGGTCATATCGATGAGATGGTGCCGCTACTGGCCAAGCGAATTGACGATGTGCTCGCGCACACTGGGGCTGACAAGCTGGTGCTGGTCGGTCACAGCATGGGCGGACTGGTCTGCCGCGACTATCTGGCTATCCATGGTGGTGACAAGGTCGTGTGCCTGATCACCCTGGCCACCCCCCATCAGGGCAGTCAGCTGGCCGCCCTTGGACTTGGGGCCAATGCCCGCGAGATGGAACCCGGTTCCGGCTGGCTGCAGCGTTTCGCTTCGGTCCCCCTCTGCGTACCCGGCATCTCGGTGCGCACCAGTCACGACAATGTGGTGATGCCGCAGGAGCGGCAACGATTGGCGGGAATGGAAGATATCGAGTTGCCCGCCATTGGCCATCTTTCTCTGCTTTACTCCCGTCGCACGACAGATCTGCTGCTTGATCTGCTGTCTCGAGTCTGACCCTCCTTATTCGTCCTTCAACTGCTATTCCAAATAAAACAGGGGCCTGATTGCTCAGGCCCCTGTTGATCTCTTTATCGTATCACCCGGTTAGAAGTGGATACCCTTGATCAGGGTCGAGACGGCAACCTGATCGGCGGTGGCTTTGGATTTGTCGCCATCCTTGGGATCGGCAAAGGTGCGGAAGCTGGTGTTCATGATCACCTGGGCGACGCGCGGTGCCAGGGCATGCACCACCTGACCGAACACCCCGAGGCGAGTGGCCAGACGAACGTGCTTGTTGATGATGGTATCGCACACCAGATCAGCCGCCTCTTCCGGCGTCATCATCGGCACCTGCTCATAGACCTTGGTCGGTGCGACCATCGGCGTTTTCACCAGCGGCATATTGATGATGGAGAAGCTGACCCCCTTGTCGGCAAACTCGGAGGCGGCGGTACGCACCCAGGCATCGAGGGCCGATTTGGAGGCAACATAGGCGGAGAAGCGCGGCGCATTGGTCAACACCCCGATGGAGGAGATGTTGATGATGTGCCCTTTTTTCTTCTCAATCATGGTGGGCAGCACCCCCATGATCACCTTGAGTGCGCCAAAGTAGTTGAGCTGCATGGTGCGCTCCAGATCGTGGAAGCGATCGAAGGAGTCCTCGATGGAGCGGCGGATGGAGCGGCCGGCATTGTTGACCAGAATATCGACGCCGCCGTGATCGGCCACGATGCGAGCGGTGATCTCCTCGGCCTGCGCCAGATTGGAGAGATCCCCCTGATAGATCTCGATGGTCAGACCCAGCTCGGCAAATTCAGCTTTAGTCTCGGCAATCTTCTGCTCGTCGCGGGCGATGGTAACGACGTTGGCCCCTGCCCCCGCCAGCTTGCGTGCGGTTGCTCGGCCAATACCGGAGGTGGCCCCGGTCACCAGCACCACCTTGCCCTCTACCCGACCACGCAGGGAGCGATCGATGAAGAGTTCGGGGTCGAGGTGACGCTCCCAGTAGTCCCACAGCCGCCAGGCGTAGCTGTGCAGCGGCGGCACTTCGATACCGGTCCCTTTCAGTACCCGCTGGGTTTCGCGACTGTCGAAACGGGTGGGATAGCTGATAAGGCGGAACACATCCTTGGGCAGACCCAGATCGGCGATGGCGGCATCGCGGATGCGGCGTACTGGCGCCATGGTCATCAGCATGGCGGTCAGGTGGCGGGGAATGAAATTAAAGAGAGAGGCGTTGATGCGGATCGCAGGCTCTGGCGCATGGGCGGCGCGGGAGAAGGTGCTCAGCATGTCGCCGACCCGCATTGGGTTGGGGTCGGTCAGATGGAAGGTTTTGTTCTCCTCTCCCTCCTGATGGGCGATATGCACCATGGCATCGACCACAAAGTTAACCGGCACTATGTTGATGCGCCCGCCCTCAACCCCGATGGCCGGCATCCAGGGCGGCAGCAGACGGCGCAGCTTCTGGATGGTCTTGAAGAAGTAGTAAGGGCCGTCGATCTTGTCCATCTCGCCGGTATTGGAGTCACCGACAACTATCCCCGGTCGATAGACTCGCCACGGAACTGTGCACTCATTGCGCACAATCCCTTCCGCTTCGTGCTTGGTCTGGAAGTAAGGCATGTCGAGGTGTTCGGCTTCATCGAACATATCCTCGCGAAACAGACCATCAAAGAGACCGGCGGCAGCAATAGAGCTGCAGTGGTGGAACTGGCGGGCCGCGAGTCGTTCGGCCAGCTGCACGGACTGGCGGGTTCCTTCGGTGTTGACCTGCTGCTGGATCCCCGCCTTGGCGTTGAGATCATAGATGGCAGCCAGATGGAAGAAGTGGTCGATCTTGCCGATCAACTGCTCCTGCATCTCGACCGATACCCCCAGCAGCGGTTGTGTCATGTCGCCAAAAAACGGGACTGCGCGCGATTCATCCACATTCCAGAATGAGAACAACTCTGACAATTTCTCCTGATGAGAGGCGCGCATCAGAAAATAGACGGTACAGTCGGGATGCTGTTGGAATAACTTTTTGATCAATCGACGCCCGATAAAACCACTACCGCCAGTAATGAAATAGTTCATAAAGAGAATCCTGCTACTGATTAGGGTGTTACTAGGTTGTTAGATATATCACGATTCATATGGGAATCCGCAATTTGATTGTCGGTTCGTGAGCAAACCCTAATTTCGGTGGTGTGCCTGTTCCGTTATTAGGTAGAACCCTCTATTTTTTCTCCCTAGACTGAAGTTGAAAAATCAGTAATGCCACAACCCGATTGCAGTTTCGTTGTCGCCATTACATTTAACAGTCGTTATTCAAGGAGAAGATCATGGCTAAGAAATTGAAAGCGCTGGCAGGGTCAGTGACCGACAACCAACTCACCTCCACCATCAAGGAGTCCACCCAGCAGATCTGGTTGGCGGGTCTGGGTGCCTATGCCAAAGCACAGGAAGAGGGTGGCAAGATCTTTGAAGCCCTGGTGCAAGAAGGTGAAGCGCTGCAAGCAAAAACCCGTCAGAGCGCAGATGAGAAGATTGCCGCTGTGACCGACAAGACCGCCAATACCTGGGGCCGTCTGGAGCAAGTGTTCGAAGATCGCGTGGCCCGCGCTGTGGCCAGCCTCGGCATTCCGACCCGCAAGGATATCGACAAGCTCTCCAAGCGCATGGCCGAGCTGACCGACGTGGTCCAGCAACTGCTGGATGCGCAGGAAGAGGAAGCTCCTGCCGCTGAAGCCAAACCGGCTGCCGCCAAAAAGCCCGCGGCCCGCAAGCCTCCGGTAAAAAAGGCACCGGTAGCCAAGGCTAAAGAGGCCGTGGTTGAGCAGGCCGCCGATCTCCTCTCCGCTGCGGAAGATGCGGTGAAAGAGGTGAAGGCCAAAGCAGAGAGCGTCCTGCCCTGATCCCTCGCGGTGACGGAAGGTGATTGATACCGGCCCATGCCCTGCGCTGGGCCGGTCTTGTCATGGTGAATGTCATGGATAGAGAGGCGACGCTATGAGTACCATCGCAATTGCCCTTGCTGGCGGCGGGCCGCTCGGCGGCATCTACGAGATCGGTGCCTGCGCAGCCCTCTCTGACAGCATCAACGGCCTGCGCCTTGACCATGCCGACATCTATGTTGGCGTCAGTTCGGGGGCCGTGGTGGCATCGGCGCTGGCCAACGGTATCTCGCCGGCGAAGCTGGTGCGGATCCTGCTCAGCGATGATTCGGGGGAGATGTTTGACCCGGCCACCTTGCTGCGCCCCGCCTTTCGTGAATATGCCGACCGCCTGACCTCGATCCCGCCGCTTGCGTGGCAGAGCCTGACCTACTATCTGGCTGCGCCCTGGAAGCGCAGCCTGTTTGAATCGCTGCAGGGGCTCTCCAAGGCCATTCCAACCGGACTGTTCGACAACCGCGGGGTGGATCGCACCCTGACCCAGTTTTTCTCTCGTCCCGGCCGCAGCAACGATTTTCGCCAGCTGCGCAGCAGACTGTTTGTGGTCGCTACCGAACTCGATACAGGCCATCCGGTCGCCTTCGGCAGCCCGGGGCTCGATGACGTGCCTATCTCGGCGGCGGTACAGGCGTCAGCCGCCCTGCCCGGCCTCTTTCCCCCTTCATTGATCAACGGTCGTTACTATGTGGACGGGGCGCTGATCAAGACTCTGCACGCTTCGGTAGCGCTGGAAGAGGGGGCGGATCTGGTGTTCTGCATCAATCCGCTGGTGCCCTATGATGCGGATATGGCCGCCGGCGCGCCCACCAATCTGGTGGACAGCGGTCTGCCGGTGGTACTGGCCCAGACCTTTCGCGCCATCATCCACTCCCGCATGCATGTGGGGATGGATCGCTACAAACACCAATATCCCGACGCCGACGCCTTGCTGTTTGAGCCCTCTTCTGCCGATGGCGAGATGTTCTTCACCAATGTGTTCAGTTATCGGGATCGCCGCCGCCTCTGCGAGCACGCTTACCAGCATACCCGCCGCGATCTCTGGCAGCGCCGTGACGAGCTGGCGCCGGTGCTGGCCAAGCATGGCCTCGAGCTCAATCTGGCCGCGCTGGCCGATGAAGATCGCACCTTGCTGGCCCCCGGCATTGGCTCGGTTGCCGCCCTCGACAAGTCGCTGGAGCAGTTGCAGCACTGGCTTGCCAAACGCTATCGCCACGGCGTGCGCCGTTCATCACCAAAGGAGTAGCATGGATCGCAAACCCAAACGTCGTACCCGGGAGCGGATCCTGACCACTGCCCTCGCCTGCTTCAATCGACAAGGGGAGCCCAGCGTCACCACCTCGGCCATTGCGGCCGAGATGGAGATCAGCCAGGGCAATCTCTACTACCACTTCCACAACAAGGAGGAGATCGTCAACGCCCTGTTCTGCGAATTTGAACAGCAGATGGATCGCCTGCTGGAGGCGGTCAGCACCCCGTCCGATGAACCAGAAGATATCTGGCTCTTCCTCCACCTGATGTTTGAAGCCATCTGGCAGTACCGTTTCCTCTACTACGATATCGCGACACTGATGAGTGGTTATCATCAGGTGGAACAGCGCTTTTCCGCCCTGCTGCGCCGCAAGGAGCAGACTGCCATCGCCATTTGCAACCATCTGCAAACGGTCGGGCTGATGGAGGGCACGGCGCAACAGATGCGCACGCTGGCGGCCAATGTGGCGCTGGTGGGCACATTCTGGATCTCTTACCAGCGGGCACTGCACCCCAAGGCGGACGCCGATATTGCCCTCGGTGTCTTTCAGGTGATGCAGCTGGTCGCACCCTATTTGCGGGCCGATGCCCGCGCTCATCTGGGCGCCCTCGCCCACCACTACACCGACAAGGTTTGATTCACATGCTACAGGGAGAACAAGCATGACCACTTCACAACTCGAATTTGTCCCCTTCCCCTACGCGGATGCGGCCTATGACTATGCCGGCCAGAAGCTGGCGGAAAACTGGGATCGTCTCCATCAGGGGGATGCCGAACCCTGGCCCGAGGATGAGCAGGTACAGGATGCCTGGCGGGCCTATCATGCCGGGGATTTTGCCCGGGCCGTCGCCCTTGGCGAAGCGGCCGGTGAGGCAGGACTCAATGTGGCAAACAAGGCGCTGGTGATCCATGCCAGCTATCTGCTGGAAGACAAATATGCCAAGCGCGCCGCCTTCGAGCGGGCGGCCAGTCATGCCGAGAAGCTGCAAAAGCGTCAGCCCAAGAACGCCAATGCCTGGTATTTCCACGCGCTGGCACTCGGGCGCTACAGCCAGGTGATCTCCATCTCCAAGGCCCTCTCGCAAGGAATTGGCGACAAGATCAAGGCAAGCCTTGAGAAGGCGCTGGAGCTGGCGCCAGACCACGCCGAGGCCCATATTGCCTTTGGCGCCTGGCATGCGGAGATCGTCGACAAGCTGGGGGCCATGATCGGTGGCCTCACCTATGGCGCCAAGAAGGAAGAGTCCGAACGTCACTTCAAGGAGGCGCTGGCGCTGATCCCCGAATCGGCTATCGCCCGCATGGAGTACGCCAACGCTCAGGTAATGCTGCACGGCAAGAGCCGCCTGAAAGCGGCCGAAGCCCTCTATGCTGAAGCGGCCGAATGCGAACCCATGGATGCCATGGAGCGCCTCGATGTGGAGGCGGCGCGCGAAGAGCTGGAGGATTAATCCCCTGCTTTACGCAGCTGCGTCAGCCAACAGATAGCAAAGAGGCCAACCCGCGGGTTGGCCTCTTTTTATTGGGATTTTTACGTATCGGATCAACCCAGCAGCGCATCAAGGCCGTTCGGGTCGAACAACAGCTCCGGCTCCATCAGCCCCAGCAACAGCAGTTGCTCGAACTCCACCGCAAACCGCTCGACCACCCGATCCGGATCCGGTACCAGCTTCTTGTCGGTGATTAGGCCCAGTTGCACCTTGTGATCGTAAGAGAGGATGGAGACGCCGACGCCGATATCCCCCGATTGCGGCACCCAGAACAGCGGCTGACGCAATTTTGCACCGGCCAGATAGAGGGTCTGCTGCGGGCCGGGCACATTGGTGATCACCGCACTGGCCTTGGCCGTGAGCAGCTCGACGGCCTGCTGCTGCACCGCATTGGGGGCCATGCCAAGGGCATGTAACAGGTTGAGCACCACCACGGGTTGCAGCGAGGTGCGCAGCGCCTGCATCCGGTCACGTACGGTATAGAGCCGCTGCAACGGGTGTTCAACATCCAGTGGCAAGTCCAGGGCCACCAGCCCGAAGCGGTTGCCAAGTGCCCCCTCATCATCTGGTGCACGCATATTGACTGGCACCAGGGCGCGGATCTTGACCTTGTTGGCATCATCCCCCTTCTCCTGCAGGTAGTGGCGAAACGCCCCTGCGGTGGCGGCGATCAGCAGATCGTTGACCGAGCAGCCCAGTACCTTGCCCACAGCCTTGATATCCGGCAGATCAATTTGTTCCGACCAGGCCACCCGCTTGGTGCTGGTGGTCTTGCCACGCAGGCGGCAGGGAGAATCATCACCGAGGGTGGCGATATTGCACAGCTCGCTCGCCACATCCCGCCCGGTCTTGAGGTAATCCACCGCCTTGGTGGGATGGGTGACCACTTCGACATATTTGGACCAGAGGCTACCGGTCAGCTTGAGGCCGGCCCGCACCAGACGGCTGCCCTGGTGGCAATCCTCATCATCCTCGTCATCGCTGTCATCCAGTGGCTCCGGTGACGGTAGTCGCGGCGCCCCTTCCGGGGTGTTATCCATCATGGTCAGCATGGCCCGCACCAGCGAGAAGCCGTCGCCCATGGCGTGGTGAATGCGCACCACCAGCGCTTGCCCACCCAGCGACGTGTCGGTCAGGTGCATATCCCACAGGGGGCGCTGGTGGTTGAGCGGCGTCGAGGCGAGATCGGCCACCAGCTTCTCCAGCTCCAGCTTGCCCGCTTCACCCGGCAGGATCACACGCTTGAAGTGCTGATCGAGATCGAAATCGGGATCATGGCGCCAGTAGTAGGAGCCCCCCTCCAGCACGGCCCGCTGATGAAAGCGGGGTTGCACCGAAATGGTATGGCGCAATCCGGCCCGCAGACGCGCTTCATCAAGCTCCCCTTCAAACATCAGGACACCGATGATCTGCATCAGGTTGTTGGGTCTGTCCATGCGTAACCAGGCGGTATCGACGCAGGAGATAAATTCACTCAGTGGCATGGTTGTTTCCCTACAAAATGAATTTACCGAGACGGCAAATTGCTCCTGTCCTCATATCCGGATGAAGACTTGATGCAATAAGAATGACTTTAATGAGTGCCGACTCGAAAATATGAAATAAAGATGAAAGATTACTGACAAATAGAATCAAGGCCTCGCCGGATAATAAATCTGACAAACCATATGGCTTGCCAACTTATTTCAAACAGCCATCGTTTACAGCTGGTTTATTTAAAACCAGTGCAACGAAGAGTTTCAAACACGTTTGGGGCAAGGTAAGCGATTGTCGACATAATCGAGGATCTCTTGCTCCAGTACGCTGCGTACCGGCAACAGCATCAAACCAAGATGCACTTCCAGTTCCAGGGTATCTTCGTCCAGGGTGAGAGTGCCATGTACCCCTGTGCCGCGAAAACGAAGCTCGGTCTCCTCTTCATCTGCCCATTCGCAATCGAGTTGATAGCTCTCGCTCATGTCTGCAGCGATGGCTTCGGCCGCGATCCGGGCGGCTGCCAATCCCAGCGGATGCTGACGGCTGATCTGGATGGTAGAGAGTGCGCTGCTGCCAGCGAGCGAGTTGAAGAACATGGTCGTTACTCTGGGTCATAAGTTAGTTATTGATATTAAACACATGTTCACAACAAATGAAAGGATGGTTCACATAAATGGGACTCACTTAACAGAGTCGAGAGGGATGCAGGCCATCAGCGGGACATGGCATTTATTCCCTCCCCCGTGCGCGCTACACTTGTCACGGAACGGTCAGCAAAAGCTGCTTGTTTTTCATTCACTTGTATCTTCGTATCACCCAATCCCCATCAATGGGCCCAAGGCCAGAGAGCTGTAGATGACGCATCAAGAACATGCCCACGACGACGATAGCACCCTGGGTCGGCTCTACCGCCAGCTCAAGCGGGTTGCAGCCTTGCGCGAGCAGATGCGTGCCCACCCGGAAGATCAGCAGGATCGGGATCGGCTACGCCAGTGGCAGGCCGACCGGTTGGGGCGAACCCATCGAGATCTGCTGGAGAGTGACCGCTACGGTCCGGCGGCCGAGTTTTTCCTGACCGATCTCTATGGCCCCGGGGATTGCGCCCGCCGCGATGCGGACGTGATGCGGGTGATGCCAACCGCCGAGCGGCTGTTGCCGGAGTCCGGCCTCAAGGTGCTGGCGCAGGCGATCGAGCTTGATGCCCTCTCCGAAGAGCTGGACTACCTGATGGTGGTGGCGCTGCGGCGCATTGATGGCATTGATCCCATCACGCCAGACCACTACACCATCGCCTATCGTGCCGTGGGTGAACAGGCGCGCCGGGAACATCAGATTGCGCTGGTGAGCGAGCTTGGGATGACGCTGGACAGGCTGGCGAGAAAACCGCTGCTGGGGGCGACCCTCAAACTAGTCTCGGGCCCGGCTCATCTGGCGGGACTTGGCGAGCTCTTCTCCTTTGTCGAGCGTGGTTATCAGGTGTGTCATCAGATGGGGCGTGCCAACGAGTTTCTCGAGACCATCGCCAGTCGCGAGACGGCCATCATGACGGCGCTCTTTAACGGCGACAGCTGTGTGCTGGGGTAAGGCTTATCGAGGGATAAGCCGCCAGAATAACAAAGCGGGCCGATGAGCCCGCTTTTCGTTTATCACTGTTTGCAGATATGTTGCCCAATACAAGACCGGTCAGATCACCAGCAGATCCATAAAGGCATGTACCGGGGTGGCGGCAAGGCGCGGCCCATCCTGACAGAGGGCCAGAATGTCGCTGACCCGTTTGGCCGGGAAGCGGGTGGCCAGATTGTGCTGGAATTTCTCCACCAGCAGCGGGATCCCCTCCTCCCGGCGACGGCGATGGCCGACCGGATACTCCACCTCCACCTTGGCGGTGTGAGTGCTGTCCTTGAAGAAGATCTGGATGGCGTTGGCAATGGAGCGCTTGTCCGCCTCCAGATATTCGCGGCTGTAACGCTTGTCCTCCTGCACCACCATCTTGCCGCGTAGCGCGTCGATGCGGGGATCGGCAGCAACATCGTCCTCGTAATCCTCGGCAATGAGGCGACCGAAGATAAGCGGCACCGCCACCATGTACTGCAGGCAGTGATCCCGATCGGCCGGGTTGTTGAGGGCGCCGACCTTGCTGATGATGCGAATGGCCGACTCATGGGTGGTGAGTTCGATGCGGTCGATCTCCTCCAGACGCCCCTTCACCTGACCGTGCAGCTTCATGGCGCACTCCACCGCGGTCTGGGCATGGAACTCGGCGGGATAGGAGATCTTGAACAGCACGTTTTCCATCACATAGCTGCCGTACCCTTGATGCAGGGCGAACTGATTGCCCTTGAACAGCACGTCGTAGAAACCCCACTTGGGCGCGCTCAGTACGCCTGGATAGCCCATCTCGCCGCTCATGGTGATAAGAGCGAGGCGCACCGCGCGGGAGGTGGCATCCCCCGCCGCCCAGCTCTTGCGCGACCCCGCATTGGGGGCATGGCGGTAGGTACGCAGGCTCTGGCCATCGACCCAGGCCTGGGAGACCGCATCGATCACCTGATCGCGGGTTCCGCCAAGCATATGAGTCACCACGGCGGTACTGGCGACCTTGACCAGCACCACGTGATCGAGACCAACCCGGTTGAAGGAGTTCTCCAGCGCCAGCACCCCCTGAATTTCGTGGGCTTTGACCATGGCCACCAGCACATCGGCCATGGTGAGCGGTGCCTTGCCCTCGGCCACGCGAGTACGGGAGAGCCAGTCGGCAGTGGCCAGAATACCGCCCAGATTGTCGGATGGATGACCCCACTCGGCGGCCAGCCAGGTGTCGTTGTAATCGAGCCAGCGGATGATGGCGCCGATATCCCAGGCTGCCTTGACCGGGTCGAGGCAGAGCTGGGTACCGGGCACCCGGGCACCGTGGGGTACGACAGTACCGAGTACTATGGGGCCAAGGTGCTTGGTACAATCGGGGAAGCGCAGGGCCAAGAGGCCACAGCCGAGCGTATCCATCAGGCAGTAACGGGCGGTGTCGAGAGCCGCCTCGCTGGTTACGGGGTGGTTGCAGACATAATCGGCAATATCGACCAGTACCTGATCGGGCTCGGGTCTGTGGTTGACGTCGACGTTGGCGGACATCGTGATTTCCTTATCGTTGTTGTAGAGAGACAAAGTGACGGGGGGCCGGGCCGACATAATCGGCGCTCGGACGGATGATCCGGTTGTGCTCGCGCTGCTCCATCACGTGGGCGCACCAGCCGGTGACCCGCGAGCAGACGAAGATAGGCGTGAACAGCTTGGTCGGGATCCCCATGTAGTGATAGGCGCTGGCATGGAAGAAGTCGGCGTTGGGAAAGAGCTCTTTCTCTTCCCACATCACCTTCTCCGCCTCGCAGGAGACGCGATAGAGGCGATCATCCCCCACCGCCTCGGCGAGCTTGGCCGACCACTCCTTGATGATGACGTTGCGCGGATCAGAAGTGCGGTAGATGGCGTGGCCAAAGCCCATGATCTTCTCCTTGGCCGCCAACTTGGCCAGCAGTTCGCGCCTTGCCTGTGCTTCATCCTGCCAGTGTTCGATCATCGCCATGGCCGCCTCGTTGGCTCCGCCGTGGAGCGGGCCGCGCAGGGTACCGATGGCGGCAGTGATACAGGAGAACATGTCGGAAAGGGTCGAGGCGCAGACCCGCGCCGCAAAGGTGGATGCGTTGAACTCATGCTCGGCGTAGAGGATAAGGGAGACATGCATCACCCGCCGCTCCAGCTCGCTCGGCGCTTTTTGGTGCAGCAGCGCCAGAAAGTGGCCACCGATGCACTCTTCATCGGTATCGAGGGCGATGCGTACGCCCTCGTGGCTGAACTTGTACCAGTAGATCAGAATGCCCGGGAAGGCGGCCAGCAGCCGATCCGCCACTTCGTGTTCATGCTCGAAGCCATCTTCCGGTTCCAGATCGCCGAGCATGGAACAGCCGGTGCGCAGCACATCCATGGGATGAGCATCGGCGGGAATGCGCTCCAGTACCTCCAGCAGAGCCGTCGGCAAAGTGCGCAGGCGACGCAGTTCGCGCTTGTAGGCGTCAAGCTGCTGCTCACCGGGCAACTCCCCCTTGAGCAGCAGATAGGCGACCTCCTCGAACTGGGCGCTGTCGGCCAGCTCCTTGATGTCATAACCGCGATAGGTAAGACCGGTTCCGCTCTTGCCCACGGTGCAGATGCTGGTCTCCCCTGCACTCTGCCCACGCAGACCTGCTCCGCCCAACGGTTTTTGCTGTCCCATAAGCTGCCTCCTATTCCTTGGCTGTAAACAGACGATCCAGTGTCTGCTCGTAGTGGTGATATCCGAGGAAGTCGTAGAGCGACTCCCGGGTCTGCATGGTCTCCACGACGGCGCGTTGATGGCCATCCTGGCGAATATGTTGATAGACGTTGAGGGCGGCCTGATTGGCGGCTCGGTTGGCGCTAAGGGGGTAAAGCACCATGTCGACCCCTTGGGCGGCGAGCTGCTCCTTGTCAAACAGCTCGGTTTTGCCAAATTCGGTCATGTTGGCGAGGATCGGCACTTTGGCCGCCAGCTTGAACTGGTCGTACTGGGCAAGCTCGGTCACCGCCTCGGCGAAGATCATGTCGGCCCCTGCGGCCACATAGGCGGCGGTGCGCTCAAGAGCAGATTCCATCCCCTCTACCGCCAGTGCATCGGTGCGGGCCATGATGACGAACTCGCTATTCTCGCGGGCATCTACTGCAGCCTTGATCCGATCGCACATCTCCTCAAGCGGGACCACCGCCTTGTTGGGACGATGCCCACAGCGCTTCTGAGCCACCTGATCTTCCATGTGCACGGCTGCCACTCCGGCGCGCTCGAACGCGCGAATGGTGCGGGCGATATTGAACGCCCCCCCCCAGCCGGTATCGATATCGACCAGTAGCGGCACACGGGTTGCGGCGGTGATCCGCTCGGCATCGATCAGCACGTCGTTGAGGGCGGTCATACCGAGATCCGGCAAGCCGTAGGAGGCATTGGCCACTCCGGCGCCGGAGAGATAGAGGGCTTGAAAACCGCTGCGCTCGGCCATCAGCGCCATATAGGCGTTGATGGTGCCGACGATCTGCAGGGGATGTTCATTGGCAAGGGCGGTGCGAAAGCGCAAGCCTGCCGAGGGGGACAAACTGGACATCATGACTCCTTTCACCTGTCTAGTCTGGCTATCTAATATCACGTTTACGTTAACGTCAATTATACTTTCGTAACATTCCGACCGCAGGCAAGACAGGAAACCGGTTTTAGGGTAAATTTCACCAATTCCTTCAACAGGTTGAATTGTATGATGGAGCCCGGTTCCGTAATTGTCTGTCCGGCGTGCGACTTGCTGATCCAGCGCAAAGCACTGCCGCTGCGTCGTCATGCCCACTGCCCGCGTTGTCATCAGCATCTCTATGGTCGTTATGCCTTTCGTCCCTCTCAGTTGATGGCCCTGACCATCACCGGTTTTTTGCTGCTGCCCTCCGCCTTTTTTGAACCGCTGATCTATCTGCGGCTGGCTGGGGTCAACACCGACGCCGACCTGCTGCGCGGTATTCTGGTGCTGTTTGGCGAGGGCGAATGGTGGGTGGCCAGCCTGGTGCTCTGGTGCGCGGTGTTGGCGCCGGTGGGATTATTGGCGGGGATCTTTGTGCTGGCTTCGGGTCTGGCCAAACGTTGGCACATTCTTCCCGTCACCTTGAAGCTGGTCGAGGTGTTTCGCCACTGGGCCATGCTGGAGGTCTATATCGTCAGCTTGCTGGTTGCCCTGTTCAAACTGATCGACATCGCCGATGTGCGCCTCGGTGGCGGCTTGCTCAGCCTCGGTATTCTGATGCTGCTCAACATGACCTTGCTGATCCTGTTTGACCCCGCCCCCTACTGGGCGCGGATCCCGTTAAAGGAGCCGGAACATGACCAGCGCCCGTGAGATGGGGCTCTGTCGCTGCCATACCTGTGGTTTGCTGGTGCGCTATCAAGCCGGGGCAGTCTGCCCCCGTTGCAGCAGCAAATTGCAGGTGCGCATTCCCCGCTCCCTCGCCTGGTCGTGGGGCTTGCTGGCGCTCGCCACCTTCATGTTGTTGCCTGCCAATCTGTTGCCCATTACCCATTTCTACAACAAGGGGTTGCTGCAGTCAGATACCATCTTCAGCGGTATCATGATGCTCTATCGCAGTAAAATGAGCGGGATTGCCACCATAGTCCTCACCGCCAGCATACTGGTGCCAGTGGGAAAAATATTGGGGCTGGGCTGGATCTGCTGGCAGTTGCAGCGGGCCAAACCGGTGCGGCGCAAGCGCCAGCTGGTGATGTATCGGGTGATCGATTTTATCGGTCGCTGGTCGATGCTGGACTTGTTCGTGATTTCGCTGATGGTGGCGCTGGTCGATCGGGGTGTGCTGCTGAGTGTCCGCGCAGGCCCGGGGGCCACCGCCTTTGCCGGTGTGGTGGTGCTGACCATGATGTCGGCCCGCATGCTCGATACCCGTTTACTGTGGGACAAGGCGGCCCGTTGATGATTTCTCTGTTTTTGTCTGATGTGCTGTTTAATCCAGCCAATAAGGAGTCACTATGATCGGGGCTGAACCCGTCATCGAAAAGCGTCGCTGGTTATCGCCGGTCTGGCTGTTACCCCTGATAGCCCTGCTGCTGGCGGGTGGCTTTCTCTATCAGCAGGTATTGAGCCGTGGCCAGCTTATCCAGATCAACTTCGCCCAGGGCAACGGCATCTTGCCGGGTAAAACCCAGGTTCGTTATCAGGGGGTGGCCATCGGCGTGGTGCAGGAGCTGGAGCTGGCTGAAGATGGCCGCAAGATTGCGGTGATGGCCAAGATTGACAGCCGTGCCAGACCGCTGATCCGCAAGGGATCCGACTTCTGGCTGGTGAGCCCCAAAGCGTCGCTCACCGAGATCTCCGGACTCGATACCCTGGTCTCCGGCAACTACATCAACCTGCAACCGGGGCGTGAAAGCAATCCGCTGGAGGAGACCTTCGATGCACTGGAGGGCCCTCCTCCCGGCTATCAGGCTCAGGGGCGCATGCTGCACCTGACCGCCGATTCGCTGGGTTCGGTGGGGATTGGCGCCAAGCTCTATTTCCGCGGTATAGAGGTGGGCAGCGTCATCAATACCCGCTTGGGTCAAGACAACCAGAACGTCATTCTGGATCTGGTGATCGAGCCGCGTTTCGAGCATCTGGTCAAAGCTGAAACCCGCTTCTGGAACATCAGCGGCATCAAGGGCTCCTTCAGTCTGGCCGGGGTGAGCGTGGAGGCTGGCAGCCTCACCTCCATTCTGAGCGGCGGCATTGCCTTTGACTCACCTAAAGATTCACCGGAGCCGGAGAAAGGACAGATCTTCGTCCTCTATAAAGGGCTTGCGGAAGCGGCGCGTGGCGAGCGTATCGACATTGCGGCTGGCGATCTTCCGGTCAAGGAGGGGATGCCCATCCTCTATGAGGGGATCGAGATCGGTCGTATCGACCCCATTCGCCTCACCGACAAAGGCCGTGTGGTCACAGCGCTGATCAACCCGGAGCAGGCCTATCGCATTACTGACAAGAGTCAACTGGTGTGGGAGAGCGTCTCCCTCTCCGCGACCGGCGTGCAGCATGCAGATCGCTTGCTCTCCGGCCCGGCCATTCGCCTCGACTATGTGGCGGGCAAACCGGTACAGAAGATGACCCTGACCGATCGCGCGCCCCAGAGCGGCACCAAGGTGACGCTGCAGGCTGACGATCTGGCGGGGCTCAATCAGGATGCACCTGTCTGGTACAAGGGATTGCAGGTGGGCCGTATCAGCCAGCTCACCCTGGATGCACGCGGCAATGCCAGCGTCGAGCTGGTGATGGCGCCGAACTATGGCCATCTGCTCAACCGTGCCCGCTTCTATCGCGCCGCCCCGTTGCAGATCGATGCCGATCTGAGCGGCATCAAGGTAGAAACCAGTCCGGCCAGTGCATGGTTGGGGGGCGGGATCAAGCTGGTACAAGCCAGCAGTGGCGAACGGATTAACCGTCTCTACCCGAGTCAGGAGTTGGCACTGCTCGGTACCCGTGATGCCAAGCCGCAGCGCTGGTTGCTCAAAGCAGATCAGGCCGATGGCATTGGGATTGGCTCGCCTGTGCTCTATCTGGGGCTGGAAGCGGGCAAGGTCAAACAGCTGCGCGCCGCCAAAGAGGGGGTCGAGATCGAGCTCGAGATTGATGGAGTCTATGCTCCCCTCCTCGCCCAACAACCCCAGTTCTGGAAAAAACCGGCCATCGACACCAAGGTGCGGGTCGATGGGGTGCAGGTCAAGGTGGGCAACCTCGGTACCCTGCTGCGCGGTGCCATTGAGTTTGATCGGTTGGCCAATGGCCGCAGCAGCCATCAACTGTTCGATTCCAGGGAGCAAGCCAAGGCCAAGGTGCGCCAGCTGTCACTGGTGGCAGAGAGCAATCCGGGGCTCGGGATTGGCAGCCCGATCCGCTATCGCGGGGTCGATATCGGCAAAATTGAAGAGATCGAGCTGGAGCCGTCTCTGGGTCAGGTGATCTTCAGGGCCGAACTCGATGGCCACTATGCCGAGCGTTTCCTGCAGTCCGGCGCCCGCTTTACTCTGGTGCAGGCCAAGCTGGGGCTGGGCGGTGTCGCTCACCTCGACACCCTGATCAAGGGGGCGTTTGTAGAGGCACAACCCGGTAAAGGCGCTGGCAAAAATCGCTTCCCCATGAGTCAGGTCGGCCCGGTGGGTCTGGCCCTGACCCTCAAGAGCCCCTCCGTCAATGGCCTGAGCGTCGGCAGCCCGCTGCTGTTTCGCAAGATGGTTGTGGGCAGTGTCACCAAGGTGGCGCTGGCTCGGGATGGTAGCGAGGTGGTGATCGACGTTAACGTGGATCAGGAGTATGTCCATTTGGTGCGGGCCAACTCCCGTTTCTGGAATGTCTCCGGGGTCAAGGCGGATATCGGCCTGACCGGCGGCACCATCGAAGTGGAGACGGTGCAGAGCCTGTTGGCTGGCGGCATTGCTTTCAATACGCCGGAGAGAGAAATGGGTCCAACCGTCAAGGCAGGACACAGCTATCCGCTCTACGGCAAGGCCGAGAAAGAGTGGCTGGAGTGGAGTCCGCGTATCCAGCCCTGATCTCTTCCCTTTGTATCTCATCCAAGCCCGGCACAGTGCCGGGCTTTTTTATATTCCGGTGCCTGTTGATAGGGTTCAGATTCAGAATATTCTTAGCCTTGTGGTAGGATATCGCCCCTCTTTTTCGGTCAACGAGACGGCACAGTGCACGACAACACCTTCCTTCCCGATTACTTTTTACGCCACATTGCGGCCATCATGCCGGCCCATCTCTCGATGGATGAGTTTGTGGCCAGTTGTCGACGTCCGCTGCGCCGCAGCATTCGGGTCAACACCTTGAAGATAGCCGTCTCGGATTTCGTCGCCCTGATGGAGCCACTGGGTTGGCAGCTCGACCCTGTGCCCTGGTGTGATACCGGCTTCTGGCTGACCCGCAGCGATGAAACTGTCCCCCTTGGCAACACCGCCGAGCACTTGAGCGGGCTCTTCTACATTCAGGAAGCGAGCTCCATGCTGCCGGTGACGGCACTCTTTGCCAGCGACAAGATCAAAGCGGATGGCATGTTGCTGGATGCGGCGGCGGCCCCCGGCTCCAAGACCACCCAGATCGCGGCTCTGATGAACAATCAGGGAATGCTGGTTGCCAACGAGTTTTCCAGCAGCCGGTTGAAAGTGCTTAGCGCCAATATCCAGCGCTGCGGCGTGACCAATGTGGGGATGACCCATTTTGATGCCAAGGTATTTGGCCAGTGGTTGCCGGAGACCTTCGACGCCATCCTGCTCGATGCCCCCTGCTCCGGTGAAGGTACGGTGCGCAAGGATGAAGATGCACTGCGCAACTGGAGTATCGAGAGCATCGACGAGATCGCGGCGGTGCAGCAGGGGCTGCTGGAGAGCGCCTTCCATGCTTTGAAACCGGGTGGCGTACTGGTCTACTCCACCTGTACCTTGAGTGAGCAGGAGAATCAGGCGGTCTGCCAATCCCTGCTGGGCAAGTTTGGCGATGCATTGAGTTTTGACTCGTTGGCTGACCTGTTCCCTCATGCAGAGCAGGCTTGTACATCCGAAGGATACCTGCACGTTTGGCCCCAAATCTTCGACAGTGAAGGCTTTTTCGTCGCCAGATTGCGCAAGCATCACTCGGTGCCCAACACCATGTTCAAGCCGGGCAAGCTGGGTAAATTCCCCTTTGCGCCGCTTCCTGCCAAAGAGGCGGAACCCATATTGCGCGAGATCGAAGCCAACTTTGGGGTGGCACCGCAGGGTCAGCTGTTTGGCCGCAATGACGAGATCTGGCTCTTCCCTCAGCGGTTTGATCAGGTGCAGGGCAAGCTGCGTTTCGATCGCATCGGCATCAAGTTGGCCGAGACCTTCAAGAAAGGCTATCGCCTCACTCATGAGTGGGCACTGGCCTATGGCGATAAAGCGAGCAAGGGCGTCGTTGAGCTGGATAGCACCAATGCGCGGGAATTCATGATGGGGCGGGATGTCTGGCCAGAACAGGATGTTGGCACTGGCGAGGTGATCGTCCGCTATCAGGGGCATACCCTGGGCATGGGGAAATGGGTGGGGAGTCGGGTCAAGAATGCCCTTCCCCGCGAGCTGGTGCGTGACAATAATCTGTTCAATGCGTAGTGTGCCGTTCGGTGCATAGGCACTTGAACGAGTCTGAAATACCCACACTCTGGTTGAACTTTTCTTCGGTTCTTGAAAAGCCTTGAGCCTTGTCTAAGCTTAAGGCAATCCGAACACCAGTTAGCGCACGGCTCTGCAAGGAGCCAATTCCCCTATGCCAGGTACAAGGAATTCGTACCTGGCTTTTTTTATCTCTTCACGTATCGCTGTTACTTCACTCTTGTGTCTATTCAACGGTCTCTTCGAGCTGTGTGGCGACTCTGTTTTCAAAAAGAGGTTCTCTACCCAGCTCATGTTGGTAGAGCAGATCGATCGCCTGCTCGATGAGTGATGCCTGACTGTCTTCGAGATGAAGACCCAGAGCGGCTAATCGCTCGGCGTGGCGATTGCTGATCCAGCATTGCAATCGGGTATGAGTCTCCTGCTTGCGTTTTACATGTTGGCGCTGCCGCTCGGCATTGTTTTGGGGGGCCGCTTCTTGCTCTTCACGCACTGTCATTTCTTGGCTCATATGGTCCTTGCGATATTACATTTCTGAGTTTGTTATCTCTCATCACATGCCAATATCCATTGGAAGATGCCCTTCCCCTTTGGGCTGTTGGCTGCGCGACAAATATATCATCAGATCAACAAGATATCATTTAACATAAAAAACGAAGTGACGCAGTTGTGTCAAAGCAAGCCATCAAGGGCATGATCGGAGAATTTGTGGGCGTCATCGAAATACTCCTGCAGGGTTCGCATATCCTTGTGGCGCGTCACCTCAATGATCTTGTTCATCGGCTTGCCGGCAGTTACCGCCGAGGTGATAAAACCGCGCCGCAGGCTATGGCCACTGACGTAAAGATCGTCGATGGTTTGGCCGGTTCGCCGCTTGATCATAAGGTTGATGCCCTGTGGGCCGAGTGGTTCGGCCATCAATTGGCCCCAGCGGTTCATGCGCCGAAACAGCGGCCCCTCGCTGATCCGGCTTTTGTGTAGCCATTTTTGCAGTGCCGACACGGGGCAATAGTGTTTGCCCGGGATCAGGGCGATCTCGGTTTCATGCAGCTGATGCTTGCTTGGTTTGAGGCGAAGGCGGATCCCCTGCCCCACAAAATCGAGATCGCTCACTTCAATTCGGGCAGCTTCCGAGCGGCGCAAGGCGCCACTGAACATCAGCAGTAGCAGGGTGTGATCACGCAAACCCGCGAGGTCACTGGTGTCGATGCCATCCAGCACCTGGGTCAATGGTTGCTGCGTCAGGGCGCCGGTTTTGCGTTTGCGGTTATCCCCCAACCTGACAATACCGCGCATCATCTCCTTGATTTCGGGATGTTCGGTGGGCATGGGATGAATGCCTTTCTGCTTGAATGCATAACGGATCCCGGCTAGCCGTCTCACCAGGGTTGCCGGTTTACGAGGTTCACCGTTGCGCAGCTCCCCTTTTCCCTCCTCTTTATCCAGCCATACCCAGTCGGCCAATACGCCATCGGCCTGATCAGCGAGAAAATTCATGATGTCGTGATGGGTGGTTTGCAGTGGATCCAGCCCGTGTAATTGGCACCAGAAGACAAAAATACGGGTATCCGCCTGATAGGCATTGAGGGTGGAATCCGCTTTTGCACTGCGCAAAAAGCGGCGTGCCCGACTATTTAGCTGTGCATCGAAAACAGTCTGCAGTGACTGATGAGCCGGATTGGACAAGGTTGGATATGCCACGGAACACTATGATTTATATGAAGTTTAAGTGGATCTTACAGGATCCTCCACATACATCAAGTATCGATAATGAATATTATCGATACTTAGAACATCTTATTTCAATACCCTTTGACCACGCTGAATCAAGGAAACATAGGAATATCATTCGACCCAGTTTAGCAGAAACGAAAAAGTAAAATTGGCAGGAAGAAGTGAGAGATAACGCAGCTCGGTGTTTATATTCAGGTGGGTAATCAGCTTGGTATTTGAAATATAAAAGCCCCGAGCAACGGGGCTTGGGGATTATTTTTTCGCCAGTTTGAACAGTTCAAAGAAATTCCGGCTGGTGGCTTCTGCCAATTCATTAAGCGGAATCTGACGCAGATCGGCAATAAACTGCGCAACGTCTCGCACAAAGGCGGGTTCGTTCTCCCTCCCCCGATGCGGCACGGGGGCAAGATAGGGCGAGTCGGTCTCGACCAGCAATCTGTCCAGGGGCAGAGCCTTGACCACCTCTTGCAGTGCAGACGCATTTTTGAAGGTGGCGATCCCGGAGATTGAGATATAGAACCCCATCGCCATTGCTGCTTCTGCCATTTCGAGGGATTCGGTGAAGCAGTGCAGCACACCGCCAACCTGATCAGCGCCCTCTTCACGCATGATCTGCAAGGTATCTTGCTGGGCATCGCGGGTATGGATGATCAGCGGCTTGTTCAGCGCGCGAGCAACCCGGATATGTTCGCGGAAAGAGGCTTGCTGAACTTCCTTGTTCTCGGGCGAGTAAAAGTAATCGAGACCGGTTTCGCCGATGGCGATCACTCTTTCGTCCGCAGCCTGTGTCAGCAACAAGGCTGCATCCACCCCAGGTTCCTGATTAAGCGGGTGTACCCCGCAAGAGGCAAATACCTGGGGATAGGGGGCGATCGCCTCGAGCATGGTCGGGAACTGTGCCTGAGTCACACTGACACAGAGAAAATATCCCACGTCCAGTTTCGCGGCCTTTGCCAGTACATCAGCCAAGCTGGTCTGCTTGCTGCCATAGCTGAGGCGATCGAGATGACAGTGGGAATCAACGAGTAACATATAAAACCTTTCTGCTTGTCGGTACTTATAACCAGCGACTGAGCCAGTTCATCAGATGGATGGTGGGATTGGAGAGCTGACCCGGCTGACATGCCGCTTTCAGGGCAACCAGATCTTGTTCTGCCTCCAGCAGTTTTTCGCTGGAGTGCTGCTCCGCCAACCGTTGACTCAAGATGGCCAGATCAGGCATGGCCAGCTGATGGTGACCACATCCGGCCTGGGTTTTCAGGGCATCACACAAGAAAAGCTGCAACCAGTGCAACCTGACCTGCGTCTCCTGACCAAGCTGGCTGCACAATGCCGTCGCCTTGACCGGACTTTGACTCAGGGCGACAAACTGTTCCAGCAGTTCGCGGCGAGTACTGTCCTGTTGCTGCTCGATATAGTCGAGTACCCGCAGCGGGGCCCCCTGACAGATCCGCACCTGAGCCAGAGTGGCCTGATGACCCTGCTCGGCCAACCAGCGTACTGTTTCCCCTTCCGCAGGCAACTGACAGACATGTTTGTGACAGCGACTGAGAATGGTGGGAAGCAACCGGGAAACCTGGGAGGCAATCAGCAACAGCAAGCTGTCGCCGGCCGGCTCTTCCAGGGTTTTCAACAGGGCATTGGCTGCCGATTCGGTCATCCACTCCGCATCAGGAATGATCACCACCTTGCCACGGCCGAGCTGGGCAGAGCCCTGCAGCCGGGTGCAGATCTCTCGAATGGCCTCGACCCCGATGGTCTTGCTGTCGCGCGTTATGGTGCCGAGATCCGGGTGGTTGCCCTTGTCAAACAGCTGGCAGGAGTGGCACTGACAACACGGCTCTCCACGATCCGGTTGTTGGCAAAGGTGCAAACGCGCCAGCCGCTCAGCCAGTTGCTCCTTGCCAAGACCGGGATCGCCCAGCAACAACCAGGCGTGGCCGAGACGACCGGACTGGGCCGTCTGGCTCAGGGCATGCCAGTCGGGGATCAGCCAGGGATACATAGCGGCTCGTTCGACAGATAGTGATCCAATGCACGCTCGATGGCAGCTTTGACCTGTTCCGGCGTTTGCGCCGCATCGATCACCACAATGGAATCATCCTTGGCGGCCAGTTCGAGATAACGAGTTCGGGTACGCTCGAAGAAGCTCAGTTGCTCCAGTTCGATGCGATCCAGCTCGCCGCGATGGCGCGCGCGCTGCAAGCCAAGGGCAGGATCGATATCGAGATAGAGGGTGAGATCCGGTTTGAAGTTGCCGAGCACCGCCTGCTTGATGGCACCGATAAGAGCAGCATCGATGCCACGTCCCCCCCCCTGATAGGCCTGGGAGGAGAGATCGTGGCGATCCCCCACCACCCAGACACCGTCGGCCAGTGCGGGTTTGATGCGGGTTTCCACCAGTTGTACCCGGGAGGCATACATCAGCAGCAATTCCGCCTCGATGGTGAGGCGCTCGTCGTGCACCTCTTTGACGATGGCCCGCATCCGCTCGGCTAGCGGCGTACCACCCGGCTCGCGGGTGCACTCGATCCGGTTGATGCCGTGGCGCTGTAGATAGTCGGTCACATAACGCACGGCCGAGCTCTTCCCTGCCCCTTCCAATCCTTCGATCACAATAAATTTAGACATTAGGGTTTCTTCAATATGTATTCGCGAACCGCCCGATTGTGTTCATCGAGGGTCTTGGAGAAATAGTGGGCACCGCCCCCCTTAGCGACAAAGTAGAGATAGTCGGTCGACTTGGGGTTAAGCGCAGCTTCGATGGAGGCCTTGCCCGGCATGGCAATAGGCGTGGGCGGCAGACCATCGATCACATAGGTGTTGTAGGGATTCTTGTCGGTCAGATCGCTGCGGCGAATGTTGCCATCGTAGCGATCTTTCACCCCGTAAATGACGGTGGGATCGGTTTGCAACTTCATGCCCAGACGCAGTCGATTGACAAACACCGAGGCTATCTGCGCCCGCTCATCCGGCTGGCCGGTCTCTTTCTCGATGATGGAGGCCATGATCAGCGCCTCATAGGGCGTTTTGTAAGGCAGGTTGGCCTGACGTTTCTCCCAGCTCTGCTGCAGGAAAGTCTCCATATCCTGATGGGCACGGCGCAAGATCGAGAGATCGCTGGCATGGGTGGTATAGGCGTAGGTTTCCGGCAGGAACCACCCCTCAAGCTTGCCATTCTCGATGCCGAGCTCCTGCGCCAGGTCGGCTTCTGATTGCTCGACGGTCAACCGCTCAAGATATGGGGCGCTGGAGAGCTGCTTCTGCCAATCCTCGAAACGGGAACCTTCGACGAAGGTGAGGCTGAAGTGAAACTCCTTGCCCGATGCGAACAGGGAAAGGGTCTCCTTGAGGGGGGCACCTTCCTTGATTTCATAGGTGCCCGATTTGATGGCCACCAGTTCGGGGTGGCTGCGCAACCAAAGCCGCACCGCCCAGGGGCTGGTTTCCCCCTCACCCAGTTCGGCGATGAGGCGCGCCGCATGGGCGCCCTTCTCCACCGTAAAGAGCCGGGTCGGCCCCTTGTTGGTGAGCGTTTCTACCTGTTGCCATTTGTAATGTACATAGCCCCCGGCAGCGGCTACCGTCAGTGCCGCCCCCGCGAGCAGGGTGTAAAGCCGATTAAACTTCAATGACCAAACGCTCCTGTAAACGGCGACTCAATACCGCTGGGGGATAGTGAATATCCTCTATGCCATTGACCGGCACGATCCCCATCAGGGTATTGGTGAGCCACACCTCTTCCGCCTGCCATAGTGACTCCAGCGGAGCCTCTACCACACGCAACTCAATACTCATCTGTTTCAGCATCGCCATCACCTGGCGGCGCATGATGCCATCGACACCACCGCGGGCGAGATCGGGCGTAAACACCGTCTTGCCCCGACGCCAAAACAGATTGGCACTGACCCCTTCAATAAGAAAACCACGACTGTTCAGCACTATCCCTTCGACTGCATTTCGGCTGACAAGTTCGCTTTTCAGCAATACCTGCTCCAGACGATTCAAGGTTTTAAGCCCGGCCAGCATAGGCGCATCACCGATCCGCTGGCGGCACACCACCATCTCGATCCCCTCCTGTTGCCACTGGCCATAGTGAGTGGGAAATGGCGCCAGACTAACTATCCGGGTCGTGTGCTGACATCCGCTGCCGTCATAGCCCCGCCCCCCTTCGCCGCGGGTCAGGATCACCTTGGCCACGCAGTGTGGCTGGTCGGCCACCATCTCTTCAACCTCCCGGGTCAAGAGATCCCAGTCCGGTTCAACCAATCCCAGCCGGTTGTTGGCCAGTTGCAACCGTGCCAGATGGGCAGGCCACTGCAACACGAGACCTTCCCTGACCGCCATGGTGGTGAAATGACCGTCACCATAGGCCAGCCCCCGATCATGGGCCGAGATGGTATCAAGCTTCATGCCATTGATAAGCAAAGGGATCCCTCCGATAAAAAAGGCCCGATACCGGCAGTATCGGGCCTGTGTCTTTGCCCTGCGGCAAATTATACGCGCTTGAAGATCAGTGAGCCATTGGTGCCGCCAAAACCAAACGAGTTGGAAAGGGCGTACTCGAAGCTACCTGGCTTGGCCACATGGGGTACCAGATCCAGATCGCACTCATCATCCGGGTTGTCGAGGTTAATGGTGGGCGGAGCCACCTGATCACGCAGGGCCAACACAGTGATGATCGCCTCGATGGCACCGGCGGCGCCCAACAGGTGACCGGTCATCGACTTGGTGGAGCTGACCATCAGGGATTTGGCGTGCTCACCAAACACCGACTTCATGCCACGCAGCTCGGCTACATCACCCAGCGGGGTGGAGGTTCCGTGTGCGTTGATATAACCAATCTGCTCGGGGGCAATGCCCGCATCCTTGATGGCGTTTTTCATGGCGCGGGCGCCACCGTTGCCATCAGCAGGAGGCGCAGTCATGTGGTACGCGTCACCGCTCATGCCAAAACCGACCAGCTCGGCGTAGATCTTGGCGCCACGGGCCTTGGCGTGTTCGTACTCTTCCAGTACCAGTACACCGGCACCGTCACCCAGCACGAAACCATCGCGATCTTTATCCCACGGACGGCTCGCTTTTTGCGGCTCGTCGTTGCGGTTGGAGAGTGCCTTGGCGGCAGCAAAACCACCCATCCCCATCGCGGTGGAGGCTTTCTCGGCACCGCCGGCGACCATCACGTCGGCATCACCGTAAGCGATCATCCGCCCAGCCATGCCGATGGCATGGGTACCCGTGGTACAGGCGGTCGTCACGGCGATGTTCGGCCCTTGCAGACCTTTCATGATGGAAAGATGACCGGACACCATATTGATGATGGTGGACGGCACGAAGAAGGGACTGATCTTGCGCGGGCCGCCGTTGACCAAACTTTCGTGGTTCTGTTCAATCAGACCCAGACCGCCGATACCGGAGCCAATCGCCACGCCGACACGTTCGGCATTCTCTTCATTGATGGTCAGGCCGGAATCATCCAGCGCCTGCATACCGGCCGCGATGCCATATTGAATGAAGAGATCCATCTTGCGAGCGTCTTTACGGTTGATACCGTACTGCTCGGGATCGAAATCCTTGACCAGACCTGCGAAGCGGGTTGCAAACTCGCTCGCATCAAAGTGTTCGATAAGGGAAATGCCGCTCTGCCCGTTGAGCAGTGCTTGCCAGCTGGATTCGGCAGTGTTACCCACCGGGGAAAGCATCCCCAAGCCGGTCACCACGACTCTGCGTTTTGACACTGAGGTAGTCTCCGAGAGGTGTTTTGAAAAGGAACAAATACAAAAGAAGCGGCCCTTGGGCCGCTTCTTTCAGAACAGGAACTTATTCCTGATTAGCGGTGATGTAGTCGATAGCCGCTTGAACAGTGGTGATCTTCTCGGCTTCTTCATCAGGAATTTCTGTATCGAATTCTTCTTCCAGCGCCATTACCAGTTCAACGGTATCCAAAGAGTCAGCGCCCAGGTCGTCGACGAAGGAGGCAGCGTTCTTAACGTCTTCCTCTTTAACACCCAGTTGTTCGATGATGATTTTCTTTACGCGTTCTTCGATGTTGCTCATGACCTGAATTTTCCTTTAAAAATACGCTATTTGCGTCTGGTTGGGGTAGTTTATTCAATTGACGTGAGTTTGCAAGTAGCTTGCCGCTGGTCAAACCACGAAATGTGCCAAACTTCGGCGTACTATCGCAAATTTGAACAGATCTTACGACAAATTGATTACACCATGTACATCCCGCCATTAACATGCAGGGTTTCGCCGGTGATATAGGCTGCTTCATCAGAAGCCAAGAATACCACAGCTGCGGCAATTTCTTTTGGATCACCCAAACGGGCGGCAGGCACCTGACTCATGATGCCGGCACGTTGATCGTCATTCAGGGCACGGGTCATGTCGGTTTCGATGAAACCGGGAGCAACCGCGTTCACTGTGATACCACGGGATGCCACTTCCCGCGCCAACGATTTGGTAAAACCAACCAGACCGGCCTTGGCGGCAGCATAGTTGACCTGACCGGCATTGCCCATGGTTCCCACCACGGAGCCAATGCTGATGATGCGACCGTGACGTTTCTTCATCATGGCACGCAACACCGGTTTGCTCAGACGATAAAGCGAGGTCAGATTGGTATCGATGATCTCGTTCCACTCGTCATCTTTCATCCGCATCAACAGGTTGTCACGGGTGATCCCCGCGTTGTTGATCAGGATGTCGATGTCGCCAAAGCGCGCCTTGATGGCGGCGAAGACGGCTTCGATGGATTCCTGGCTAGTCACGTTCAGTGCCATGCCGCAACCATTCTCGCCCAGATAGGCGCTGATCGCCTCGGCACCGCTCTCGCTGGTCGCCGTACCGACCACTTTCGCGCCACGGGCCACGAATGTTTCGGCAATCGCACGGCCGATGCCACGACTGGCACCGGTCACCAACACAACCTTATCGGTAAAGCTCATCACTTGCTCCTGTTTACTTGATCTGGGCCAGCGCCTGCTCGAAAGAGGCGGCATCGTTGGCGTGAATGCCTTCCACGCGCTTGTCGATGCGCTTGGCGAGCCCGGTCAACACTTTGCCCGGTCCCATCTCGATCTCGAGGGTAACGCCCTCATTGGCCATCCGCTCGACAGTCTCGGTCCAACGAACCGGGCTGAACAGCTGACGTACCAGCGCTTGCTTGATGGCGGCCGGATCCTGTTCACAGGATACGTCGACATTATTGATGACCGCGATGGTTGGAACCTTGATCTCGATCCCGTCCAGCGCAGCTGCCAGTTTTTCTGCGGCAGGTTTCATCAGCGCGCAGTGAGACGGCACGGAGACCGGCAGCGGCAGCGCACGCTTGGCGCCTGACTCTTTCATCAGCACGTTGGCGCGCTCAACGGCCTCTTTGTGACCGGCGATAACCACCTGGCCAGGGGAGTTGAAGTTGACCGGAGAGACCACCTGCCCTTCTGCCGCTTTTTCGCAGTTGGCGGCGATGGATTCGTTATCCAGGCCGATGATGGCCGCCATGGCGCCGGTGCCTTCCGGTACCGCTTCCTGCATGGCCAGACCACGCAGCTCGACCAGTTTGACCGCATCGGCAAAATCGAGTGCGCCGCTGCAAACCAGCGCGGAGTACTCACCCAGGCTGTGACCCGCCATCATGGCAGGCGTTGCCCCACCCTGCTGTTGCCACAGGCGCCACAGAGCGACAGAGGCTGTCAGCAGCGCAGGCTGAGTGCGCCAGGTTTTGTTCAGATCTTCAACCGGACCATCCATCACCAGGGCAAACAGGTCATAACCCAGCACCTGGCTCGCCTCGGCGAAGGTCTCCTTGATCACGGCATGTTGTTCGGCCAGCTCGGCCAGCATGCCTACGGACTGGGAACCTTGTCCCGGGAAGGCAATGGCAAATTGGGTCATCATTGATTCCTTTTAGATAAGACAAAAATGAAATCGGTGACGGGATGATGGGCGCACCATCCCGCCGAAGATCAAAGGCGAACCAGCGCCGAGCCCCAGGCGAAACCGCCGCCAAAGGCCTCCAGCAGAACCAGCTGACCCGGTTTGATCCGGCCATCCCGCACCCCTTCGTCGAAGGCAACCGGAACAGAAGCGGCAGAGGTATTGCCGTGCTTGTCGAGGGTCAGTACCACTTTATCGAGGCTCATACCCAGCTTCTTGGCGGTGGCACTGATGATGCGGAAGTTGGCTTGATGCGGCACCAGCCAATCCAGCTCGCTCGGCTCGATACCGGCAGCGGCCAACGTTTCGGTTACGATCTCGCTCAGACGGGTGACTGCTACCTTGAAGACATCGTTGCCCTTCATATACATGTAGGCTTCGAGCTCGGCACCCGGCATGCCACGACGGGGATGAGGCAGCTTGAGCAGCTCGCCATAACGGCCATCGGCATGAAGATGGGTAGAGAGGATGCCCGGCGTCTCGCTGGCACCGACAATCACGGCCCCTGCCCCGTCACCAAACAGGATGATGGTGCCGCGATCTTGCGGATCGCACATGCGGGAGAGCACATCGGCCCCGACAACCAGCACATGGCGGGCAGCGCCGGATTTGACGAACTGATCGGCAATGGAGAGTGCGTAGGTGAAACCTGCGCAGGCTGCAGCCACGTCAAAGGCTGGAATGCCCGGTACGCCGAGCAGCCCCTGCAGCTCGCAGGCAGCAGCCGGGAAGGCATTTTCAGCACTGGTGGTGGCCAGCACTATCATATCGAGATCGGCAGCGGTCAGGCCGGCTGCCTCCAGGGCGCGCAGGGCGGCCTGGTAAGAGAGGGTGGCAACGGTTTCGTCAGCCCCGGCAATACGGCGCTCACGGATACCGGTGCGTTCCACGATCCACTCATCACTGGTCTCAACCATCTGCTCGAGATCGGCGTTGGTACGCACTGAACTCGGCAGGTAACTGCCAGTACCCAGAATTTTGCTATGCATAGAGTTCTTATAGATCCCTGTCAGAGAAGACAGCTTCAAGGCGATCTGCTATTTGCAGTGGAAGTTGATGTTTGGCCTCTTGTGCGGCCAGCAGGATCGCATTACACAGAGCGCGCCGTTCGGCCCGCCCATGACTTTTTACCACAATGCCGCGCAATCCTAACAGACTTGCCCCGTTATACTGGTCGGGGTTCAGGTAAGAAAAACGCCGTTTGAACATAAATCCGGCGATCCGGCCAAGAAAAGTGCGTTTCTTGCGGGGATATCCGGCCAGCTGGGCCATCATCCGCACCACCCCTTCTGCCGTCTTGAGGGCAACATTGCCGACAAAACCGTCGCAGACGATCACATCGCTGTCGCCGCTGAAGATGCGATCCCCTTCGACGAACCCGACATAATTGAGCGCGTGGCACTGACGCAACAATTCGGCGCTGTGGCGCACCAGATCGTTGCCCTTGATCTCCTCCTCGCCGATGTTGAGCAAAGCAACACGGGGGGATGCAATGCCTTCTACCTTTTCGGCCACCACAGAGCCCATCACGGCAAACTGCAGCAAGGTATCCGCATCGCAACTGACGTTGGCGCCGAGATCCAGCATCACGGTACGTTTGCCACTCAATGTCGGCAACGCCTTGATAAGGGCGGGTCTGTCTACCCCTGGCAAGGATTTGAGCACGCACTTGGCCATCGCCATCAGCGCACCGGTATTGCCGGCACTGACGCAAGCATCGGCCTCACCGGCTTTCACCAGATTGAGTACCACCCGCATGGAGGAGTCTTTCAGAGTTCGCAGCGCCACGATCGGTTTATCGCCCATGCCAACCACTTGGGATGCATGTACGAAACGAACTCGGGGATGATTTAGCAAACCATGTTGCTGCAGCAGAGAGGAGGTCTGGTGCTGGTCGCCGACCAGGATCAGTTTTAACTGGGGTAAAAGAGACAGTGCCTGCACGGCGGCAGGCACTGTTTCCGAGGGGCCAATATCTCCCCCCATGATGTCTAGCGCGACAGTTTGCGTAGACAAAGGCAATCCTTAAGCGATTACCTTTTTACCGCGGTAGAAACCATCGGCAGTCACGTGGTGACGACGATGAATTTCGCCACTGGTCTGATCAACAGTCAGGGCAGCGGTGGTCAGCGCATCGTGGGAACGACGCATGCCACGCTTGGCACGGGTTTTACGGTTCTGTTGTACGGCCATTGTAGGCTAACTCCTAAATTCACTTACGTTTAAGCTCTTCAAGAACTGCAAAGGGATTCGGCCGCTCATCAGCAGGTTCGATTTCACCCCAGGTCATCTCCATGTTTCCTCTCGGGCATGCATCCAGAGAATGCATTGCGACTTGAGGCAACGAGAGGATGAGTTCATCCTCCAGGATTTGATGAAGATCTATCTCGCCGTTTTCGTCCAACTCAATGGGCTCATAAGCTTCCGGCAGTTCTTCCTCGTTTGTTCTTTCGAACAGCGGAGTGTAGATAAATTCAGCTTCACAGAGGTGTTCGAATGTCTCTCCGCAACGTTGGCAAACCAGATCAACCTTGGCATGGGCAGTGCCTTTCATAACGGTCAACTTCTGGACATCTTTGCCAAAGTGCAGTGATACATCGATATCACTCTGCAAGCCAGCGGTTGATTCCTCCAGCCTGGGCATCTGCGACTTTTCCACTATCCCGATGTAATCGAGCAGCTTCAAGGCACTACGGACTGGATCAACCTTAACGGGCAACTTCACCTTTTGCATAGGGCGCGAATAATATAGGTCCAACAACTGATAGTCAAAGGAAAAAGTCCTTACCGCCGATGATTTTAACGTCACAAGTCCCTAGAATGCCGGTACCTGCTTTCATCGGTAACTCGATTATGCCACAGAATCTGATCCTCGCCTCAACTTCTCGCTATCGCAAAGCCCTGCTGGAGAAGCTCGGCCTCCCCTTTGAATGTGCCGCCCCCGACGTAGACGAGCGACCACTGGCAGATGAATCCGCTCAGGAGTTGGTGGCCCGACTTGCCCGGGCAAAGGCCCAGGCCATTGCAAATAGTCGTGATCACGGGCTGATCATCGGCTCTGATCAGGTGTGTGTCTGCGATGGCCGCATCCTCGGCAAACCTAGCTCCATCGACAATGCCATCGCCCAGCTGATGGCCGCCCAGGGGCGCAGCGTCACCTTCTACACCGGCCTGTGCGTGGTGAATGCCGCAACCGGTGAGGCTCATCAACTGGTGGAACCTTTTACCGTCCATTTTCGCAACCTCGATGAAGCCGCCATTCGCCGCTATGTAGAGGTAGAATTGCCCCTAGATTGTGCGGGCAGCTTCAAATGTGAAGGAATGGGGATCGTGCTGTTCAAGGGGCTGGAGGGGCGCGATCCTAACGCATTGATCGGTCTGCCACTGATCGGCCTGATCGAGCTGCTGGAGCGCCACGGTATTGCCCTGCCCTGATTGCGGACGAATAGATAAGCTAGAACGAGCATATAAAAAGCCCGGTCAATAGACCGGGCTTCTGTTATCAATCAGATCGATGTCTCTTAAAGAGAGGTGTCTATAACAGCACGCGAAGAGCCGTCATGGAGTCCACCACCGCCACAGGTCCGTGACGACTGAGGGCATCCCGACTATCTACACCCCAAGTAACGCCAATGCGCGGCATGGCAATTGCCTCGGCCATCGCCATATCGTGAACAGAGTCGCCGATCATTACCGCCTGACGGGGTGACAGCCCCAGCTCGTCCAGGATCTGCTCAAGCATCAGCGGATCAGGCTTGGAGCGAGCCTCATCGGCCCCGCGACTGGTCACAAACAACGGGCGCAGCCCGGTCTCATCCAATACCCGATCCAGCCCACGGCGTGATTTCCCGGTCGCGACGGCCAGTTGCAGCCCTCGTGACCGCCAGTCATGCAGCAACTCCCCTGCCCCGGAAAACAACGGGCTGGGGGTGGCATCGTGCAGATAGTGATGACGATAGCGATCGATGAGTGCGGCAATCTGGCGCTCACCGCTGGTAGCACCACTGCCACTGCATAAGGGGAACAGACGGGACATGGCGACATCGAGGCTCAATCCGATGATCTGCCGGATCTGGGCTGGCGCAGGTACCGCCAGCTCACAATCTCTGGCGGCCCCTTGCACACAGGCCACAATCCGGCCCACCGAATCCATCAGGGTACCGTCCCAATCGAAAATGGCGAGCCGGATATCCTGCATCAGCGTGGTAAGCCGTTGAGGAAGTTGTCGAGTTCAGGTGCAAGCGGCGCTTCGGCCTGCATCTCGCGACCATCGGCCGGATGGGTGAAGCTGAGCTTCCAGGCATGCAAAAAGAGCCGTTTCAGCCCTTGGCTGCGCATTTTCTCGTCAAACGCCGCTTCACCGTACTTATCGTCACAGGCGATCGGGTGACCGGCATGCAGGGTGTGCACGCGGATCTGGTGGGTACGGCCAGTGATGGGGCTGCACTCGACCAGAGTCGCTTCGGCAAATTGACGCACGATACGGAACCGGGTTTCGGAGGGCTTGCCATCGGCACTGACCCGCACAACCCGTTCGCCTGACTGCAAATCGTTCTTGCGCAGCGGCGCATTAACCACCTTGACGTGAGCCTGCCACTTGCCACGCACCAGCGCCAGATACTGTTTGCGCATGGTCTTGACCCGCAACTGCTCATGCAGGCTGCGCAGGGCGCTGCGCTTCTTGGCAACCAGCAGCACGCCGGAGGTGTCGCGATCCAGTCGATGAACCAGTTCGAGGAAGCGGGCTTCAGGCCGCAGTGCGCGCAGCCCTTCTATCACGCCAAAGCTCAGGCCGCTGCCACCGTGTACTGCCATGCCGGAGGGCTTGTTCAGCACGATCATGGCATCGTCTTCGAACAGGATCTGGCTCTCCAAACGCTGGATAACCCCGAGGTTAGCTGAAGGCAGCTCATTCTTCTCGGCAACGCGCACGGGGGGCACCCTCACCTCGTCACCTGCGCAGAGTTTGTACTCCGGTTTGATGCGCTTTTTGTTTACTCGCACTTCGCCTTTACGAAGGATGCGATAGATCAGGCTCTTGGGGACGCCCTTTAGCTGAGTCTTGAGAAAATTGTCGATGCGCTGCCCGTCATGCTCAGCTTCGATGGTGAGCAGCTGCACTTGTTGTTGTATCTGTGTCATGGCGCGGATTTTAACACTGCCAGCGCCCCTTGGCTGCATGGTTTGTTGAAAAATGGCGCCTTGCTATAAAAGAGGTTTAAATGGGATAATAAACAAGGTTTTGTCATTGTGTTCAAGCCTTGTACTAAGTGGCCAAAAAGTATGCCACCCAATCCCGAAACACCGTGTATACAAGAACATGACGGTTCCCGGGTGCGAGGTACAACGCATGGAGAACACAAACATCACCGTTTATTTGTCTCCATTTCGGCATCCTTATTCATTCCTTCTCGAGAAGTGATGACCAGAACGCCCTTAGTTTGCGCCTCATGCATACCCCAACCGGGAGGTTGCCCCAGTATGCTGAAGACCCGAGGCCGGCGCTGGCAGGACCCAGATGGAGGAAATCAAAATGACACAATAATGAGAACTCAATGAAAAGAATGCTTATCAACGCAACTCAAGAAGAGGAGTTGCGCGTAGCGCTGGTTGACGGACAACAGCTCTACGATTTGGATATTGAAAGTCCGGGACACGAGCAGAAGAAAGCGAACATTTACAAGGGTAAGATCACCCGCGTAGAACCCAGCCTTGAAGCTGCTTTTGTCGACTACGGCGCCGAGCGCCACGGTTTCCTGCCGTTGAAGGAGATCGCCCGCAATTACTTCCCCTCCGGTTACTCCTATCAGGGTCGTCCCAACATCAAAGAAGTGGTCCGCGAAGGTCAGGAAGTTATCGTCCAGATCGACAAGGAAGAGCGTGGCACCAAGGGTGCAGCCCTCACCACCTTTATCAGCCTGGCAGGTAGCTACCTGGTACTGATGCCCAACAACCCCCGTGCCGGTGGTATCTCCCGCCGTATCGAGGGTGATGAGCGGACTGAACTGAAAGAAGCCCTGAGCGGATTGACCGTGCCGGAAGGCATGGGCCTGATCGTACGTACCGCAGGAGTGGGTAAGTCGCCAGAAGAGCTGGAGTGGGACCTGAACGTTCTGCTCAACCACTGGGACTCCATCCACAAGGCCTCCCAGGAGCGCGCTGCGCCGGTGCTGATCCATCAGGAGAGCAACGTCATCGTGCGTGCCATCCGTGACTATCTGCGTCGCGATGTGGGCGAGATCCTGATCGACAATCCGGTGATTTTCGAACGCGCCAAGGCCCATATCGAGCTGGTACGTCCCGATTTCCTCAACCGTGTGAAGCTGTACAAGGGTGAAGTTGCCCTGTTCAACCACTTCCAGATTGAGAGCCAGATTGAATCAGCCTTCCAGCGTGAAGTGCGCCTCCCTTCCGGTGGCAGCATCGTTATCGATCCGACCGAAGCTTTGACCTCCATCGATATCAACTCCTCCCGCGCCACCAAGGGCGGCGATATCGAAGAGACTGCGCTGCAAACCAACCTGGAAGCGGCCGACGAAATTGCCCGTCAATTGCGTCTGCGCGACCTGGGTGGCCTGATCGTTATCGACTTCATCGACATGACGCCGGTTCGCCATCAGCGCGAAGTAGAAAACCGTCTGCGTGAAGCAGTTCATCAGGATCGCGCCCGCATCCAGCTGGGCCGTATCTCCCGTTTCGGTCTGCTGGAGATGTCTCGCCAGCGTCTGCGCCCCTCCCTCAACGAGTCCAGCAGCCATATCTGCCCCCGTTGCCAGGGTCAAGGCGTGATCCGTGACAACGAATCCCTCGCCCTGTCCATCCTGCGTCTCATCGAGGAAGAGGCCATGAAGGACAACACCGAGCAGGTTCACGGCCAGGTGCCGGTGGATGTTGCCGCCTATCTGCTTAACGAGAAACGTGCCGCCATCGCCAGTCTGGAGCAGCGCAATGATGTGCGTGTTTACATCATTCCGAACCAGCATCTGGAAACCCCGCACTACGAAGTAACCCGCATTCGTCAGAACGAGATCCCGGAAGCGGCCAGCTACGAGCTGAAAACCGAGATTGCCAAGCCGGTCTACCAACCGAAGCAAGCTCAGGTGATCGAGCGTGAGCAACCGCTGCTGCAAGGCTTTGCCCAACCGGCACAACCTGCCCCTGTTGCACCGCAACAGCCGGCGGCTCCCGTTGCTGCGGCCCCTGCCGAAGCCGGCTTCTTCAGCAAGCTGATCAAAGGCATTACCGGCCTGTTCAGCAGCGATGCAGCCCCTGCCGACGTGAAAGCTCCCGCCGAGAAACCTGCAGCTCGTGAAGCACGCAAGGATGAAGGTCAGCGTCACCAGCGCGAAGAAGGCCGTGGCCGTGGTCAGCGTCCTCGTCGTGACGACAATCGTGGCAACCGCAACAATGCGGAAGCAGGCGAGAAGCGTGAAGGTGGCAACCGCGAAGCTGGTGAAAACCGCAATCGCCGTCCCCGCAAAGAGCGCGAACCTCGTCAGGAGCGTGAAGCTCGTGGCGAAGTGCGCAGCGAACAGCGCATGGAACGTGAACCCCGTCAGGAGCGAGAGCCTCGCGAACCGCGTCAGGAACGTGCGCCACGTCCGGCCCGTGAGCCTCGTGCTCCCCGTGAGCCGCGCGCCGAAGTCGTTGTTGACGCAGTAGATACCGTCGATGCAGCTGCTGCCCAGCCACGTCAGGAGAAAGAGCAGAAAGTAGCCGAGCGCCGCGAACGTCGCCAACTGCGCAAGCAGATCCGCGTCGATGTCGCCGCTGCTGACACCCCTGCCCTGCCGGTTGACGAAGTACCAGCGCAAGCTGAAGTGATCGATGCTACCGTGGGTAACGAGCAGGAAGAGCAGAGTGAAGGCCAGCGCCGTTCACGCCGCACTCCGCGCAGCCAGCGTATCGAAGGTCAGCGCCGCAAGCGCATCAATGAAGATGCCCGCAGCCAGCGTGACGAAGAACAGCAAGAGACCACCACTCTGACCACCGCAGCCCAGGCAGATATTGCCAAAGCGCAGGTTGAAGAGCCGGTAGTGCCTGTTGTTACCATCCCGAGCGCTGAAGCCGTCGCAGCTGCCCTGCAAGCCTCTGCGGCACTGACCGAGCATGTGGTTGTCGAAGCCGTTGCTGAAGAAGCGGCCGAGCAGGCTGCTGCCCATGTCGACGCAACTCAAGCCGATGAGATCGCCAGCCCGGTTGTTGCCGCTGTCGCAGAAGTCGTGGTTGCAGCAGCGCCAGAAGTTGCCGTTGTCGCCGCTCCGGCTGTCGACATGGCTGCCACTGAAGTCGTTGAAACTGCTCAGGTTGTTGAAGAAGCCCCTGCTCTCAACACTCCTGTTGTGGAAGCTGTACCGGCTGCAGTCGAAATGCCAGTTGCGGTTATCGAAGCCCCGGCACCTGTCGCTGCCGTTGCGGTGGAAGAGACTCCGGTCGTGACCAAACAGGTAGCTCACGGTGCTGGCCTGCTGGCTCGTGCCCGCAAAGCATCCGCCCCGATGGCAACCCCTGCCGAAGCCCCTGCCCTGCCTGCCCGTGAGCCGGTTAACTACCCGCCGCTGGTACGCAACGAAGTGAGCACATCAGGTCGTCATGGTGGCAGCACAGCCGCCGTCAACGTGGCCACCTGCCCGGCCGGTCGCCCCTAAGCAACCCGGGTTGATCCCCTAAACAAAAGCCACACCAACCGGTGTGGCTTTTTTATTTCTATTTTCCCCTGTGCACTCACAGACACATTAATACCCATGTTCTGCAAAGCCGCTTTGTCTGTTATCTCTCTATCATTGAACACTGCGTTAACTCATGTTTACTTTTTCACGTAACAGAGAATGTCAGTTTTTCAGCGCTTATGTTCAGCATGAGGCCGACTGATTTTGTCTGTTTAACATCTTGTTTGTTGGCATACAAAAACTGTATATATGACGATCTACAATGGGCTGGTGTAGGGTTCAAGATCCATTTGATATGGAACCCTCTGGTTCAATGCATACTTGCCAACCAAGGCATTCGGTTGTACCGAAACCTGAATCCCCCTTTCGCAGAATTGAGGAGGTTTGTCATATAGCAAACCTGCCTCAGGTCTTGTTCAACTGATGATCAACTCAGGTTGCATCTACACAGATTTACATATAGGTAACTGTCGCTGATACAGATTTGCTTCCCGAAAGCTCGCCAGTTTCCCCCTATCCTAGCGGCAGCACAATTTATACACGGGATATTGGTTAGGGCCCTTCCCCACACAATCAAGTGTTGAAACTGAGCCTGACGCTGGCGCTGATAAGCGAGACTTCAGTAACCGCTGTTCAACGATTCTGTTTAAAAGGGCATATAAAAACGCCGCCCGGCTTTGCAACCGGGCGGCATTGAACTGCTTGCTTTGAAAGTGGAATGACTATCAGGCTGTCGCCAGCTTGGCCTGCTCTTCGCCGCGTTTGAGCATGGCGTAGGAGACACCGGTCAGCAGCGAGCCTGCGGCAATGGCAACGATATACATCATGACGTTGCTGATGGCGTGCGGGATGAACAGCACGAACAGACCGCCGTGGGGTGCCATCAGCTCACAGCCGAACAGCATGGAGAGCGCACCGGTCAGGGCGCCGCCAACCATGCAGGCCGGGATAACGCGCATCGGATCCTTGGCGGCAAACGGAATGGCCCCCTCGGAGATAAAGCACAGGCCCAGCACGAAGGAGGCTTTGCCCGCTTCCTGCTCCGCCTTGATGAACTTGGTGCGGGCCAGGAAGGTGGCGATCCCCATGCCCAGCGCCGGCACCATACCGGCGGCCATTACCGCAGCCATCGGGGCGTAGGTTTTGGAGGCCAGCAGGCCGACACCGAAGGCGTAGGCTGCCTTGTTGACCGGGCCCCCCATGTCGAAGCACATCATGGCACCGATGATGACACCCAGCAGCACGGCGTTGGCAGAGCCCATGTTGTTGAGGAACTCTGTCATGGCATTCATGATGCCAGCCACCGGACCACCCACTACGTAGATCATCACTAGGCCGGTAAAGAGGCTGGCCACCAACGGAATGATCAGGATGGGCTTGAGCGCTTCCAGGGTGGTCGGCAGGCGCACCTTGTCGCTCAGGTACTTGGCGCTGTAACCGGCCAGGAAACCGGCCACGATACCGCCAAGGAAACCGGCACCCAGCGAGCTTGCCAGCATACCGCCGATCATGCCGGGAGCGAGACCCGGGCGGTCAGCGATGGAGTAGGCAATGTAACCGGCCAGCACCGGGATCATCAGGGCAAAGGCGGAGCCACCACCGATCTTCATCAGAGCGGCGGCCAGAGTGCCTTCCACCTTGAACGCTTCGATACCGAACACAAACGAGAGCGCGATGATAAGGCCGCCCGCCACCACCATGGGCAGCATGAAGGAGACGCCGGTCAACAGGTGCTTGTAGGGGCCGGCTCTTTCCTCTTTCTTGGGTTGGCTGGCACCACTGTGGCGATACAGTGTCGCCTCATTCCACGCCTTGTCGAGCTCGTCGCGAGTTTTCTTGAGCGCAGCGCCCGTGCTGGTGCGGTAGACCTGCTTGCCATCGAAACGGGCCATGTCCACTTCGATATCGGTGGCTAGGAACACCAGATCGGCAGATGCAATCTCCTCGACAGTCAGGGCATTCTGGGCACCGACCGAGCCTTGAGTCTCGACGCGGATCTGATAACCCAGCTGTTTGGCCATGGTCTCCAGCGCTTCTGCCGACATAAAGGTGTGGGCCACCCCGGTCGGGCACGCAGTCACCGCCACGATGCGCTTGCCAGCGGCGGCGGGTTTGGCAGCAGCAGGCACGGCTTGATGGCGATAGAGGCTGGCACCGCTGGTGGCGGCCTCCAGCAAGGCGGCCGGATCCTGCAGGGCAAGATCCATGCTCCCCTGATAGACTCGCTTGCCATCATAGACCGCGAGATCCACCGGGGCACTGGCGACAACCAGCACCAGACCGGCGGCGGCAATCTGCTCCTTGCTCGGTACTTGGCGGGGCTGCACGCTGGAGCCGACGTCGAGGGTGAGTTCCCAGCCAGCCAGTTTGGCCTGCTGTTCTATCCGTTTTGCAGCGAGAAAGCTGGTGGCAATGCCCGCCGGGCAAGCCGTAACCAAGATTGCTTTCATTGGGCATCTCCTGAGTTTTCCATTGAGGGGGTATTGCATTGAACAGGTGCCAGCTCATCCAGACGCTCTACGCGCACCTGTTCAAGTAAAGGGTTGAGTACATTGATATCGTCAAAGCCGACCGCCACCTGACTGACCGCCAGTGCCGAGACGGCGGTGGCCAGCCGCATGGTCTGCTCCGGCGCCCAGCCAAGGCTCAGACCATGGGCAAGACCGGCCACCAGGGAATCGCCAGCACCGACCGTGCTGACCACCTGCATCCGCGGCGGAATGGCTTGCCAAACGGCATCTGTGGCAAACCAGATCAGGCCATCTGCGCCGTTGGAGATCACCAGGTTGGGGATGCCGCTTGCCTGCAGCGCGCGGGCACACTCGGCCTGCTCACTCAGCGTCTTGATGGGGCGACCCGCCCACTGGCTCAGCTCCTCCAGATTGGGTTTGACCAGGGTCGGCGCCGCCTTGATCCCTTCGCTTAAGGCCGCGCCGCTGCAATCGAAGATCACCTGCTTACCCTTGGCCTTGAGCAAGCGGATCAGATGAGCGCAGTAATCCGGGGCCACCCCTTTGGGCAGGCTGCCCGCCAGCACGAACCACTCTGCATGCGCAGCCAGCTCGTCGATGGCCTGCTCCAGCTCGCTCACCTCCCCTTGCTCGATGGTGAGCCCCGGCAAGTTGAGATCGGTGACCCGACCGGACTGCTCGGAGATCTTGACGTTGATGCGGGTGCTGCCCGCCACGCGCACAAAGTGATCATCCAGCGCCCGCTCTGCAAACAGGGAGACAAAGCTCTGCTCATTGTCTGCGCCCAGCCAGCCGGTGACGCCCACCTCGCGGCCCAAGTCCTTGAGCACCATGGCGACGTTGATCCCCTTGCCCGCCGCGCGCAGGTTGGCTTCGCTCACCAGATTCACCTCGCCAAGGCTCATTGCATCAAGGCGAGTAGTGAGATCAAGGGCGGGGTTGAGGGTAATGGTGACAATCTTCATCAATGCGCCCCCTCGCCGAGACCAGCGGCGATGGCCTCACCGATCCCCTTGAGGGCGGCTTCGGCATCTGCCCCTTCGGCGCGAAATGCCAGACGGTGACCGCACTTGACGCCAAGGCCGATCACCTTCATCAGGCTCTTGGCGGAGACTGCCTCGCCGCTGCCATCCAGATTGGCCACCCGGATGTCGGATTCAAACTCTTTGGCCACCTTGACCAGCATGGCGCCCGGACGGGCGTGCAGGCCGTGGGGATTGATGATGGTGAAGGTTTCACTAAGACCACTCGCTGGCCCTGCCTGCAACATGGCCAACCCGTCGCTGCCCGCCAGCGTGGCAAGTTGACCGGCGGCTGCCAGTTTGGCCAGATTCTCCAGTTGTGGCAGATAGCCGCTATCTGCGGCGCACAGCAGTAGCATGGCGCTGACCGGCAGATCCCCTGCCGTGAGGGCGCTACTCGGGGTGGCCAGCACCCAACCGGTCTGGGCCGATGCTGTTTGCTGAACATTGGCCCGCGCCAGCCAGACGCCCTCACCCAAATAAGCAGGGTCGCTTGCCAGCAGGGCGCTCACCATGGCGGCATCGCCCCAGCCCGCCGATTTGGCGCGGGCAGCGGCGCCCAGCAGCAGCTGGTCGCGATCATCGGCCGGGAAGTCGGCCAGGGTCAGGTATTGCACCTCTTTGGCGGTAGTGGCACCGGTCAGGATGTTGATGATGGTGTCGGCATCGGTGGCCTCTTTGAGCTGGGCTGCCGCCTGCTCATCACCCAGCACATGGGTGAGCTGGCGCAAAATGCCCAGATGCTCGTCGGACTTGGCGGCGATACCGATGGCGACATAGGCGATCTGCCCCTCGTCCCACTCGATACCATTGGGGAACTGGGCCACCATGACGCCGGTGCTCTTCACCAGATGACGGGTGTCGGTGGTGCCGTGGGGAATGGCGATGCCGCTGCCAAGATAGGTGGCATGCTGCGCTTCACGGGCCAGCATCCCATCCACATAGCCCGCTTCCACCAGACCGGCTTCGGTCAGTTTGCCTGCCAGCAGGGCAATGGCGTCCGACTTGGTTGCCACCGACTGTCCCAGCAAGATCTGCTCTCGCGCCAACTTCAACATAGAGACTCTCCATCAGGTTCCGGCCGCGCCGGTACGTCACAATTGAACATTCGGATAACTCGCCAGCTGACAATAGACCCGAACACGGTTCACTGTGATCGGAGCCTGATTTTCAGGCCACTGGGTCTCTTCGTTGCTGACAGGCTGAATCGTTTCACTTACACTCAGACTGAATCGTTTCAGCGAATTGATCAAGTACCCACAAAGAGTGCTTTTCAATGATATGATCCCGCGCACACTTTTCGGTGCCCTCACCCGGCAGTGACCGTGGGCCTTGCAACTCAAACAGAGCCAATATGATGAAACTGGATGAAATCGCCGCCCTCGCCGGTGTCTCGCGCACCACGGCAAGCTATGTGATCAATGGCAAGGCCGACCAATACCGCATCAGTCAGGCCACCCGCGACAAGGTGATGGCCGTTGTCACCGCCCATAACTACCAGCCGGACAGCCGCGCCGCCTCCCTGCGCGGCGGCCAAACCAAGACCCTCGGCTTTATCTTGCCCGACCTTGAAAACGCCAGTTACGCCAAGCTGGCCAAACGGCTGGAACAGGGGGCCCGGGCGCAGGGCTATCAGCTGCTCATTGTCTGCTCGGAAGATGAGCCCACTACCGAAAAAGAGCTGGCCCAGATGCTGGTGAGCCGCCATGTGGATGCCCTGCTGGTGGCCAGCTGCCTACCCCCAGACGACCCCTTCTACGGCAAATTGCAGTCGCAAGGCAGCCAAATCCTCGCCATCGACCGGGCGATGGCAGCAGACAAGTTCGTCACCGTCGCCAGTGAAAACGAGAAAGCGAGCTTTGATCTCACCAGCTCCCTGCTCACCCCGACTCTGCGCCATATCGCCTTGATCACCGCGCTGCCAGCACTCACGATCAGTAAGGAGCGTAAAGCCGGTTTCGAGCAGGCGGTCGCCAGTCACAGCTCGGCTCGCCACCTGTGCGAGGGGGATCACTTCTCCCGCCTTGAGGGGTATCGCCTGATCAAAGATCTGCACCAGCAGCTGGGTCAGCTGCCCGAAGCGCTGATCACTACTTCCTATATCCTGATGGAGGGGGTACTCGACTACCTGCTGGAGCAAGAGATCGATATGAGCCAGCTCGCCATGGCCACCTTCGGGGACGATCGCCTGCTTGACTTCCTCCCCTTTGGCATCAACTCCCTGCCCCAGCAGCACGACGCGCTGGCGAGCCAAGCGCTGGAGCTGGCGCTCAAGGCGGTGAACGGCGACTACCAGAGCGGGCTGCACTATGTGAGCCGCACCCTCAAGCGCCGTCGCTAACCTGACCGCAGCAGACCCGATTTGCTGTCAATGGGTGGGTAAAGCGAACAGATGACAATAAGGCTGCCAGCATCGGCTGCCTTATTGTTTTTCCCCACAACCCTACACGCCCGCTTTGCTTTCTCTACCGTCTGGCCGACTAAACAACCGGCCTCCACACCCTGTTCGCCGCACAACTCAACGCCCCCTCCTCGCTCCCTTATCCGTACTGTTGCCACTTGGCTGATCTGTATCAATGAGCCCCTGCCAGTCATTTTTTCGGTGCTTTTTTCTGCAATTAGCTACCACTGTCATCATTTATTTCCACTTGTTGCCACAAGCCAGCACAAAATCCGTATAAAAGGGGTTGTTTCCGCTATTTTGATCCGCTAACGTGGCAACCATCTTTTACAACTGACAGGTTTTAGGTACAGATGTTCCCGTTCCGATATTGCTAGCCTCCGGCCCTATCCCCGGAGGCACCTTCTGATAACGCCAATCGGCCCCCTCTTGTTGACGTCACTGCTGACATCGCCTGTTTGCACTGACACCGCTACGTTCGGATGGATAACATGAATACCAAAACTCTGGGTTGTACCCTGTTGATTGCCGGCACCACTATAGGCGCCGGCATGCTGGCCCTGCCGCTGGCCTCCTTCTCCCTCGGCGGCCCCGCCACCCTGATGTTGATGGTCGGCCTCTGGGCTCTGATGGCCTTCACCGCCATGCTGCAAGTAGAGGCAAGCCTCAACACCGGCAAGTGGTACCTGCACCAGCTGGCGGATCATCTGCTCGGCCCCTGGGGCAAGCGCATCGCCTCCTTCTGTATCCTGATGCTGTTCTACTCGCTGGCCTCCGCCTACATCAGCGGCGGCAGCAGCCTGCTGGCACAGGCGCTGGCCGATGCGGGCATGACCCTCAGCCAGGAGCAGGCCGCCTGGGCCTTTACCCTGCTGTTTGGCGGCATGGTCTGTGTCGGCACCCGCTCTGTGGATTACCTCAACCGGCTGATGTTCACCGTCAAACTGGTGATCATGGTGGTGGTGCTGGCGTTGCTGCTGCCCCGCACCGAAGGGCAGCATCTACTTTCGATGCCGCTAGGTCAGGGCCTGTTGCTGGCGGGCCTGCCGGTCATCTTCACCTCGTTCGGCTTTCACGGCTCCATTCCAAGCGTGATGCTCTACCTCGGTGACAGCCCCAAGCAGCTGCGCCGGGTCTTTGTCTGGGGCTCTGCCCTGCCGCTGATCCTCTACGTGCTATGGCAGGTGGCAATCCTCGGTCTGCTCGGCCAGCAAGCCCTGCTGCAAACCGGCGGCGCGCTGGACAGCCTGCTGGCCAACGTTGGCAAACTGGTGAGCTGGCCTGCGTTTAATCAGGCGATGCACCTGTTTGCCGATCTGGCGCTCGCCACCTCCTTCCTCGGGGTGACGCTGGGACTGTTCGACTTTATGGCCAAGGTGACCCGCCGCAAGGACAACTGGCAGGGCCGCAGCCAGACTGGCCTTATCACCTTTGTGCCGCCATTGCTGTTTGCCCTCTACTTCCCGCAGGGCTTTATCATGGCGCTGGGCTACGCCGCCATTGCGCTGGCGATCCTCGCGGTACTGCTGCCGGTAGCGCTGGTGTGGCAGAGCCGCAAGCAAGCCCCCGCCCACCACTACCGCGCCCCGGGTGACGTGATAGCGCTGGGAGTGGCCGCCGCCATGGGCGTGCTGATTGTTGGCGTACAGATCAGCGTCAGCCTTGGAATGCTGCCAGCGCTGTAATCCCCGATACTAAACGCCCCAAATAGCCAAGCCCCGCCAATTAACTTGACGGGGCTTTTTGTTGGAAAAGAAATCAAGTTGGATACAGGCATCCGCCATTAATTAAGAGATCGACCCTTACCAAACAAACACCCAAACCTTCAGCTATATACCGACCTTTTTACTACCTAACCCTGAATAATCAGTTCAAAAACCGTTCATGCCCCTTCGCTACACTGCCCGCTCGTTTATCGCTATCAGGAGTCTTAAAACAATGATGTTGCACCTCAAGAAGAGTACCCTTGCCCTCGTCCTGCTTGCCGCCAGCGGCGCACTTAGCGCCGCCGAAATCACCAACAACAATATTACCGAGGCGGAGATCAAGGCCGCGCAGGATGGTTGGGGCACGGCGCTTATCAAGATCAGCGATGACTATCGCGCCGGTGGGATTGAGCGCGCCAAGTCGACCGCCGAGTCGGTGCTCGACAGCGCCTATGGCTACCAGCAGGGGCCAGTGCTGTTCAAACCCACCCTCGCCGGTGGCGAGCAGACCTTTCGCACCAACCGCGAGGGGGCGCTGGCCTACTTTGTCGGCAACAACAGCGCCTATCCCACCGACAAAGGGTTCGCCCTGAAAAACTGGCAGAGCTATCGCTATGACAATGCCGCCGTCTATATCAACGGCGACATGGCGCTGACCATGGGCAAGGTGCATCTGGTGGATCGCGATAACAAGGAGACCACTGTCGACAAGACCTGGGGTTTCAAGAAGGGGGATGATGGCAAGGTGCGCATCGTGCTGCACCACTCCTCCCTCCCTTACGAGGGCTAATGACGGAGCCCTGCTCTGCCCACCATCAATATGATCAAAAAACAGCCCTGCCACCTCGGCAGGGCTGTTTGTTTTGCGCCTGCGCTTGGCCGATGGCGAGTGAGTGGATGACGGTCGTGCTAAAGCAGTTTGCTGCTACCCTCAAGGCAAGCCATTGAGATGCCGAGCAATATCGAGTCTCTCAACTCCAGCCACTCGATATCATCACACAAGGAGACAGATACCATGACCATACTGCCTGTTTACGCGGCCCTGCTCGCCCTGCTGTTCGTGTTGCTGAGCATTCGTACCATTCGCACCCGCCATAGCCGCAAGGTGGCGCTGGGGCATGGGGATGACCCCGCCATGTTGCGCGCCATGCGGGTGCATGCCAACTTTGCCGAGTATGTCCCCCTCGCCCTGCTGCTGATCTATTTCGTTGAAACCGGCAGCCATGCCCCCTGGCTTATCCATCTGCTGGGGAGCGCCTTGCTGCTTGGCCGCCTCTGCCATGCATTTGGCATGAGCCGCACGCCGGAGAACTTCCGTTATCGGGTGGCGGGAATGGGGCTGACCTTCACGGTGATCCTGGTGAGCACGGCCCATATCCTGAGCACGGCGCTGCTCCCCTGACCCGGCCGTCACGAATAGCTGGCGAAGCGGTCTGCCAGCCATCCCCATCGGCTATTCTTCACTGCACAGATAGTCGCAACAGTGCTGCTTAAACAAGCCCGATTCAGGAGTACGATATGAAGTGGATTGGCTGGTTACTGCTTGTCGGGCTGACTCCCGTTGCCCACGCAACCCCGCTAAAGCTGGCGGCAGCGGTCGAACACTCTGCGATATTGCGCCCTTTTATTCATGACTGGTTTGGCCGGGCCGGCATCGACTTTCAGTTGATCCCCTGCACCTATGCCCGCTGCGAAAAGCTGATTGAGGCAGACCATGCCGTCGATGGCGATATGGCCCGGATCAAGGGCTTTGATCAGACCTATCCCCACTTGCTGCAGATCGGTGCCCCCATCTCGGAGGCGGCGATTTATGGCCAGCCAAGGGATAACCCGAGCTGGCCACCTGCCAAAGGGGCCGTGATTGGCTGCCTGCGTGGCATCCAGTGGTGCGAGCGCTTCCTCGGCAATTATCAGGTCATCTGGTTGAACGATGCGAAGCAGGGGCTTGCCCAACTGCATCGAGGTAAAGTGGACTGGCTCATCAAGATGCGCCCCGCCTCTCAACCTGCACTGGCGTCCCCCTGGCAGAAGATCACCAAAGAGCAGGTCTTTCTCTACCTCGATAAAAAGCACCGCGCGGAAATTGCGGCCCTGCTCAAGGTACAGCTGGCGTTTATCAATAACGGCCGCTGGCTGGCAATGCAAAAGCAGTACCTCTCCGCCATCTAGCGCGGTTCTCGCAGCACCACACAGTGCCGATTACATGGCTGAAAAAACAAAAAGCCCTGCCAGATTGGCAGAGCTTTTTCAGTCAACCGCATAGCTGGGGAGTCAAGCTCCCGAGCCGCTTACTGGTTGTGGGTAGAGCGACGTGGACGACGGGCCTGAGCCGGTTTGCCAGCGCCATCAGCCGGACGCTGACCACCTTGCGGCTTGGGCTTGCCACCGTTACCGGTACGTGCACCACCCGCATTGCCATTGGAGGCGGAACGACCGGCACCTTGACGCTGACCTTGACCTTGCGGACGCGGCGCACGGCGCTGCTCGCTCGGATCGCGGGGCTCTTTACGCAGCGGCGCGCCGATACCACGGGCGATATTGTCCAAGGTCTCGCGGGAGGCTTCAAAACCGACTACCTGCTCGCACGGGATGTTCTGCTTGGTCAGACGCTCGATCGCCTTGATAAGCTTCCCTTCGTCGGCCGCCACCAGCGAGATGGCGTGACCGGCAGCACCGGCACGGCCGGTACGACCGATGCGGTGCACGTAATCTTCCGCCACGTTGGGCAACTCGAAGTTGACCACTTGCGGCAACTTGTCGATGTCCAGACCACGGGCGGCGATGTCGGTCGCCACCAGCACCTTGACGCTACCATCCTTGAAACCGGCCAGCGCGCGAGTACGGGCACCCTGGCTCTTGTTACCGTGGATGGCGGCGGCGCTGACGCCGTTCTTGTCGAGGGTCTCGGCAACACGGTTGGCCATGTGCTTGGTACGGGTGAACACCAGTACCTGCTGCCAGTTGTTGCTGGTGACCAGATGACTCAGCAGCGCGATCTTGTTGGCCTTGTCGCACGGATGCACCAGCTGCTCGATACGCTCGGCAGTGCTGTTGCGCGGGGCGACTTCGATCACCGCCGGGTTATCCAGCAGACCGGTCGCCAGTTCGCGGATCTCGTCGGCGAAGGTAGCGGAGAAGAGCAGGTTCTGGCGCTTCTTCGGCATCAGGGCCAGGATGCGGCGGATGTCGCGGATAAAACCCATGTCGAGCATGCGGTCCGCTTCGTCCAGTACCAGGATCTCAACTTCATCAAACTTGACGGCGTTCTGGTTGTAGAGATCCATCAGGCGGCCAGGACAGGCTACCAGCACGTCCAGACCACGGCGAGTCGCCATCATCTGTGGATTGATGCTGACGCCGCCGAACACGACGTGGCTGCGCATCGGCAGGTGTTTGCCGTAGTTACGCACGCTCTCGCCCACCTGGGCGGCCAGCTCGCGAGTCGGGGTCAGCACCAGCGCACGAATGCGGTTCGGAGAAACCTTGCGCTTGCTCTCCATCAGACGTTGCAGCATCGGCAGGGTAAAGCCTGCGGTCTTGCCGGTCCCTGTTTGGGCCGCCGCCATCAGATCGCGGCCAGCCAGAACGGCGGGGATCGCTTGCTGCTGAATGGGAGACGGGGTGTCGTAGCCTTGTTCGGCAACGGCACGCAACAAGGGTTCGGCCAGACCGAGGGAAGTAAAACTCATAATTACCTGCTAGAGATAGGGGCGCCGGGGATTTGTGGTGGGGCTCCTCTGCTGAGCCGATGCCATCTCACAAGATCTGGGCCTATTGAGAAAACAACGATTTCCCCGGGGAGCAGAGCAAAGGGGAAAGAATAGAGGCGCAGTCTAACGGAGTTGTCCGGGATAAACGAGAAAAATGTGATGCTCCTCCCAGCACGAACAGAAAATCCCCCTCCTGCCCCCCGAATAATCCCGTTGATTGATGTAGCACGCACCACACTATTAACTGGCAACACAATATCAGCCCTCGCAGGCATGGCTCGCGGGGCAAACGCACGGGATAGAAGAACACAATAACGAGGTTTAGCTATGACCACGCCATATCGTCCCCGCGGCAGCTGGCAGGCAAGGATTGGCCTGCTGCTTCTGCTGCTAAGCCCTATGCTGCAGGCCAGTCAGACCCTGACCGTGGCCTGGAGTCACTGGCCCCCCTTCAGCCAAATCAACAACCGGGGTGAGCTGGATGGGCTGGATGTCAGCCTGACCCGCCAGATCCTCACCCAGGCGGGCTTTGCCCCCAAGTTTCGCGAGCTTCCCTGGGCGCGGGCACTGCATCTGGTAGAACACGATCAGCTGGATGTGGCGATGGCCGCCCTCCCTCTGCCGGAGCGCCAGAGCTATGCCCGCTTCTCGACCCCCTACCGCCAGAGTGCCTATGTGCTGCTGAGCAATGACCCTATTCCCGGCCATCAGGATCGCTGGGCGCAGCTCGATAATCTGCCCGCGCTGTGCAACGAGAAAGGACTCAAGATAGGCAAGTTGCGCGGCACCCGCCCCATGCATCAGATGGATAGCTGCCCGGCGCTTAAAATGGCGACCGAATACAACGCCGATGAGCGGATGATCGATCTGCTGCTGGCTCGCCGCCTCGATGGCATCATCATGGAGTGGCAATATGCCCGCTACCGGCTGGCCCAGCTGGGGGCCGAAGAGTTTATCAGCTGCCAACTGTTGCTACACCACCAGCCGGTCAGCCTGATGTTTGCCAAAAACAGCGTGAGTGAAGAACAGATCCTCAAAGTCAACGAGGCCATTCATGCCTTGCCCAAACCCCACAACAAGTTCTCGCCCCCCAGGTGTCGCCTCAATGCCGATCCGGGCGCCGCGGATCTGCTGACCCGCACTCTCCGCAAGCATTGACGGGATAAGTCGCCACCTGAAATAGCAAAGGCGACCCGAAGGTCGCCTTTTTGGTATTGTCGAACTTGTTCCCCAAACAGGGAGCGATCAGTCGATAAGCAGCAACAGCGATCAGCGCAGCTGAGGGGTATGGGTCAACACCCCCTGGTTCTGGGCACGGTGGCGCAGCAGGTGATCCATCAACACCAGCGCCAGCATGGCTTCGGCTATGGGCACGGCGCGGATGCCGACACAAGGATCGTGACGCCCCTTGGTGATCATCTCGATAGCCTCGCCTTCGGTATTGATAGTCTTGCCTGGCACCGTGATGCTGGAGGTGGGCTTGAGCGCCATGCTCACCACGATATCCTGACCTGACGAAATACCGCCCAGAATGCCGCCCGCATGGTTGCTGGCAAAGCCCGCCGGGGTCATCTCGTCGCGATGCTCGGAGCCTTTTTGCTCCACTACCGCAAAGCCGTCACCGATCTCCACCCCTTTCACCGCATTGATGCCCATCATTGCGTGGGCAATGTCGGCGTCGAGGCGATCAAATACCGGCTCACCGAGACCCACCGGCACATTGCGCGCAATGACCTGCACCTTGGCACCGATACTGTTGCCCTCTTTTTTCAAGTCGCGCATGTATTGATCCAGTTCTTCCAACTTGCCCGCATCGGGGAAGAAGAAGGGATTCTGCTCGATCTGCGCCGCGTCAAACGCCTCGGCCTTGATGGGGCCGAGCTGGGAGAGAAAACCGGTGATCTCGATGCCATGCACCTGTTTGAGGTACTTCTTGGCAATCGCCCCCGCCGCTACCCGCATCGCGGTCTCGCGTGCCGAGGAGCGACCACCGCCGCGATAATCCCGCTGACCATACTTCTGGTGATAGGTGTAGTCAGCGTGACCCGGCCGGAACAGATCCTTGATGTCGGAGTAATCCTTGGAGCGCTGATCGGTGTTCTCGATGAGCAGCCCGATGGATGTGCCGGTGGTCTTGCCCTCGAACACCCCGGAGAGGATCTTCACCTCGTCCGGCTCGCGGCGCGGCGTGGTGTAGCGGGAGGTACCGGGCTTGCGCCGATCCAGATCCCCCTGCAGATCCGCTTCGCTTATCTCCAGCCCCGGCGGGCAACCATCGACCACGGCCCCCAGCGCCAGGCCGTGGCTCTCGCCAAAGGTAGTGACCCGAAAGAGTTGACCAAAACTGTTCCCTGCCATGCGCGCTCCTGCTTAGTTCTTGTAGATGGCGAAATGATCCTGATACTGCACCAGCTCGTCGCGGGTCATCACAAAGACGCCATGACCGCCGTTTTCGAATTCAACCCAGGTAAAGGGGATCTCGGGGAACTGGGCTTCCAGATGGATCATGCTGTTGCCCACTTCGACCACCAGCACGCCGTTATCCTTGAGAAAATCTGCCGCATGGGCCAGCAGACGCTTGGTCAGCTTGAGACCATCGGAGCCGGACGCCAGCGCCAGCTCGGGCTCGTGACGGAACTCGTCCGGCAGATCCGACATATCTTCGGAGTCCACATAGGGCGGGTTGGAGACGATGAGATCGTACTTGTCGCCCGCCGGCAGATCGCGGAACAGATCGGAGCGGATCGGAATGACCTGCTGCTCCAGCCCGTGATCGTTGATGTTGCGCTCGGCCACGTTCAGCGCATCAATGCTGATGTCGATGGCATCTACTTCCGCTTCCGGGAACTCGTGGGCCATGATGATGGCGATACAGCCGGAGCCTGTGCACAAGTCCATGATCCGGGTCGGTTCATGTTTGAGGAAGGGCGCGAAACGGTTGGCCACCATCTCCGCAATGGGGGAACGGGGAATGAGCACCCGCTCGTCCACGTAGAACTCCCAACCGGCATACCAGGCCTTGTTGGTCAGGTAGGCGGCCGGTACCCGCTCCTGTACGCGGCGGATAATCAGCTCGGCGATACGGTGACGCTCGCTGCTGGTGAGACGGGAGTGGCGCATGGCCGGGTCTACATCCGGTGGCAGATGTAACGCGGGCAGTACCAGCTGCACAGCTTCATCCCAGGCGTTGTCGGTTCCATGACCGTAAAAAATCCCGGCGTCGTTGAAACGACTCATGGCCCAACGCAACATGTCCTGGATGGTGTGCATCTCGGCAACCACCTCATCGATAAATATCTTGTCCAAATCCACCTCCAAGTCGAGTAATATCCGGCCCTAGCCCCGTTTACCTGGCGGGCAAGACGCATACCTAATACATGAGCATCTGATGAAAAAAACGCCCTCACCGACAGACGAGGAAACCCTGCTGTTCCGCGATGCGATAAAAGGTACCCGGAAAATCAAGCAAGATACCATAAGGGCCGAGTTACGCCCGGTCAAGCAGAAACGCGAAATGCGCGAAACCCGCGAAAAGCTTGGGGTTGACCACTATTTCAGCGATGAGTATCAGCCCCATCTCGACGATGATGGGCCGACCCGTTACGTGCGGGAAGATGTGTCAAAATTTGAGCTGAAAAAGCTCAAACGGGGCATTTATCCGCCGGAGATCTATCTCGATCTGCACGGCATGAACCAGCAGCAGGCAAAACAAGAGCTGGCCGCCCTGCTCACCCTCTGCCAAAAAGAGAACATTCACGTCGCCTCGGTGATGCACGGCATCGGCAAACATATTCTCAAGCAGCGCATTCCCAGCTGGCTGGCCCAGCACCCCAATGTGCGCGCCTTCCATCAGGCCCCCCGCGAATGGGGCGGCGACAGCGCCATTCTGGTGTTGCTGGATATCGAAGAGTAGTTAGCCAAACGACCACACTATACTGAATATCAATATGTTATTCGCCGTGGAGGTCGCATGTTTACACAGGGTTCCCATGCCGACATAAAGTCATCTCTCGACGCCATCGGCGCCGCCGTGGCGGTGTTCAGCCTCGACAAGGATGATCACTTTGTGCTGGTCTCTGCCAACGATACTTTTGCCAAGGCGTTCGAGCTGGATGTCCTTGGCAGCATTGGCAAACAGCTGAGCGAGATGTTTCCCCGCTACATCACCAATACCATCGAGCCGCCAATGCACGAATGTGTGCGCATGCAGACAGGACTCGAGAGCGAGCTACCCATCGACAGCCTCTCGCGCACCAGTTGGTGGCGCTTTATTCTCTCCCCCATCATCCCCGAGCAGGCACGGATCAACCGGATCATCGTGACCGCCATCGACATCACCGCCAGGATGCAGCTGGAAGAGGCGCTTACCACCAGTCGCCGCCGCTTCGAGGCAGTGGTCAACTCCGCCTATGACGGCATCATCAGTGTCAGCAGCGAGTCACGCATCGAGCTTATCAATACCGCCGCCTGCGAAATGTTCGGGATCGACGAAAGTTATCTCGGCAAACGGCTGGAAACCCTGCTGCCACAGCGTTTTCGCGCCAATCACGAGACCTATTTCAAAGCCTTCAGCAGCTCCCCCATCAATTCGCGCCCGATGCATGCCCGCGCCTCGGTGATGGGTCTGCGCCGAGACGGCAGCGAATTTCCGCTGGAGGTGACCATCGCCAAGATCAATCTGGGCCCGACCACCGAGATGACCGCCATCTTGCGGGATATCTCGGAGCGAGCCCGACTGGTGGAGGAGTTGAAGGTCGCCGCCACCACGGATCCCCTCACCGGCATTGCCAACCGGCGCCGTTTCAACGAGCTGGTCAACGCAGAGATGCAGCGCTGCCAGCGTTTCGGCCATACCATGAGCCTGCTGCTGATCGATATCGACCACTTCAAGGAAGTCAACGATACCTTTGGCCATCAGCAGGGGGATTTGGCGATCCTGAGTCTGGTGAAACGGATCAGCAAACAGCTGCGGGAGGTGGACATGCTGGGTCGCTGGGGTGGCGAAGAGTTTATCGTGCTGCTGCCTGAAACCTCCCTCGAGCTCGCCTGGGCCAGCGCCGAGCGGATCAGGCTCGCCATCGAATCCCAGCACCATGCACTGGAGGGGGCTCTTGAGATCTCCCTCACCATCAGTATCGGGATCAGCGCCAGCAAGGGCAGCCATGACACTGTAGAGAAGATGGTTAGACGGGCCGACACCGCCCTCTATCTGGCCAAAAAACAGGGGCGCAACTGCTGCCGCAAAGAGGAGCAGGAGCCGACTTAAGGACGCGCCCCGGCCCTCTGATGACACTGCTAACCTGTGCCTGCAGAGATAACCAACCGCAACGTACACAAAAAGCAGCGCTACTCTCTTCGGTAGCGCTTTTTTCGTCCTATTTTTGGTGCACTCCTCTTTCCTGCTATCTGCTTAGTGATTAAACCACATACGACTTCCCATTCGGATAACGAGACGACAATCCCCATTCATCTGCGCACCTTAACGATTCTTTAAAATCGAGCAAGATTACCTCACTCGCAGTAAAAAACATCCGCCGAACTACATACTCTCATCCGTAAACAAATAGATACATATGACTTTTACATCCAATATGTTCATTTTTCTCTCTGTGAAATAAATGTCGCCAAGGTGATACCATGGATTGATAGATGGGAAGAATAGACACCCTCATCATAAATACGACAAAGATGGCGTCATGGGTGTGCTCTGCGAACCCATCGTTTAGCAAAACATCACTCAACGCTTTTTAATATTGCTGCGCAGCAAGGTTAAAACATTAAATCCAGCCATCAATAAAATTTAATATGGGTCGTTTACGTCACTTTAAATGGGAAAGAAAAATTGGCTGACAAATACAGTTCCCCTTCCAGATTGACGGTTCTTTTATTAATCGCTGCACATATTGCCCCCTGCGCAAAGAATATATTAAAAGGGGGTTAAGCCCCCTCTCCTTATCAATGGATGGACTGCCTCTTTATTGGTTCGTCACCAACGCCCAGGGGCCGCCTTTGGCGGGATCATCCCCTTGCGTCCACCATTTGGCCTGATAGACGGCGCCCTTGTAGCTCACCTTGCTGCCAGCGGTATAGACCTTGCTGGCATCCCAGGCAGGGTGACCGTCAACCGGCGGATCAACCGGATCGACCGGGGTGGGATCGAGCTTGGCGACGATCCGCACTTTCGGCCAGTTGGCGTGGGAACCGTAGAAGTTGGTCACGCACTTCTCGTAATCACCCGGCACCAGCGCAGAATAAGCGGTCTGAAAGCCCACCAGCTCGCACTCGAAGGAGTAACCGCCCGGGCGATCCGGATAGTATTTCCAGTTGCCATCCCAGTTGGTGTAGAGCACGTCGGTAGCGCCGCTAAGATTGAGGCTGCCATAGGGAGTCTGCTGCCAGCAGGTGTTCTTCTCATCCGTCTTGATCGGGATCTGGTAGTGGTTGGCCAGCCCTTCCCAGTAGCGAATACGATTGACCGGCTGCCCCTTGTCCTTGTTCTGCTCACCGCACTCGATACCACCGTTGATCACGTTGATGGTGGTACCAAAGCCATAGCCGATACCCGCATCGGCCTCCCGCTTGGAGGGTACCCAGGTGCGATCAATCACGTGCAGCATGGCCGGTTTCGGGGCCTGCGGGGTGAGGAAGAACCAGATGGCAGAAGCGAGGTTGAGCCAGGAGTCCGCCACCAGCCCCGGGTTGTTGAGCAGCACGGAGGCATCGCCATCGAACATCGCCTCGGAGAAGGCACCGTAGTTGAAGTGGTAAGAAAGCTGCTTGGCGCCGCGGCCAAAGTAACCTTGTCCGGTACTACAGGGCCACTTCTTGTTTTGCCAGTCGTTCTGGCCACAGCCGGTGGTATAGCCGGTCTGTCCCTCTGACCAGCCCATCTCCCGCACATGCACCAGCGCCTGTTGCCACTCCTCCAGCCCCAGCGGGTTATCAGAGACGTTCTCCTTGGCAATATGGCCACCGGTCTCCTGAGAGAAGTGGGCAAAGGCGGTCACGATGGATTTTTTACAGATCGCATCAGAATCACGCCCGTCAGTATATTCGCCACAGAACGCAGGGAATTTACCGATGGCTCGCAAGAAGCGGACATAAGTATATTCCGGCGCTGCCATCTGGGTTAAATACTCCCATTCAGATTGGGGAAATACCCGTTCAACCCGTTTTACGTTGTCAGGATTGCTTGCCAGACCCGGTTCAATGGCATCAACAATTTTATTGGACCGGGTGGCCAATGCCTTGGCCCATATTGCATACATGGGATTAGCCGTCTTGGCTTTTTCCATGGCTGCCAGATCCGGGGCCGCAATCACATATCCTCCCGCATTTTGCGGATCGGGTTGAATATTCATGGCTGCACTCATTGCGGCATAGCTTGGCAATGCGCAGGTGGCAGCGATCAGCCAGGCACAACGCTTGGGTTTGAACATGTTTATCGTCCTTGTTTGAATTAATGCGTTCCAAGAGTAGGTGTTTCAACAACTAAATTCACGATGAGAATTAAGAAATAAGCAGAATTTGTGAGCCATTTCACCTTGTGATATTCAGTACAACTGAAACAAAGAAAAGGAACCCAAACGAAAACACCAGAGCGTGATCTGTCGCCGATTTTTAGAACAGTTGAGACGGCCAGGTGACCTGCCATACAGTCATTGTTTGTGATGAAAAAAAATGGCTGACAGGCTCAACCTGTCAGCCATCATCAATGTTCAAGAAAAATGCTCAAAATAGCCGGATGTCAGGCACGCATGGCACGGATCAGGATATTGCGCGGGGTCATGGGTTTGGCACAGAACTCCCCCACTTCGACCCGATAGCCCTGCTCTTGCAAAAAGAGCGCGCGATCCAGCGCCAGCCAGATCTCGAGGGGACGGCGAAACAGGTGGCGCACCAGCTCCATGCGGGCGACATCACCAAAGCGGCGCTCCCCGTGTTCCAGCCAGGCGGAGTAGTCGAGCCCGGCGGGCAGCACAATCCCTTTGCGTTCAGCAGCCCAAACGCAGAATGCCTCAAACGTGCCGGTCAGCAGGCTCTTTTGCATATTGGGCACCGGCAGATACTCATCCACCCCGCGCACCTGACGCTGCAGGCAGTCAAACCCGAGCCGCCACACCACTTCCTGCTCGCGCAGGCGGGCGATCCGCGCACCGCCAGTCACCGTCTCCTGTAGCGGCAACTTGAGATCCGCCTTGCTCAACACCAGCTCGCTGGCGCTGGCCGCGGCTGACAGCGGGCGATAGTGGCTGGTGCGGATCAGGTGGTAGCAGCAGGGAGAGATGGTCACTCCGCGGGCACCGCGCTCGGCCACCCGCTCCAGCAGATGGGTGTGCAGCTCGCCGCAGGCATGGAGTGCCATAGCGTGATGTTCGGGGGCGATCAGCGCCGCCGACTCGGGGGCAAAAGCATCGGCGCAGGTAAAGGTCATATTGGCGCCATCCCGCTCGGCCAGCAGCCGACCTTCGTCACAAAGCTGATCTTGCAACTCCAGACTGAGGATCGGAGCCTGTCGATGAAGTGACACCAGCCGCCCAAGGTGGCCCTTGCCGGCACACCACTCCAGATAGGGGCCCTGATGGGCAGGCAGACAGGCGGTGAACGACTCGATCTGGGCCTGCTTGCGCCCCGGCATATGCAGCGCCATCTCCTTGCTGCAGGTGATGGGCTCCGGGGTAAACGGGGCAAGCTGGCTGAGTTGCTGCAGCTCGGTACCCTCGGCAATCCAGGGGGCAAGCAGACTGCTGAGTGCATCCATATCCGCATCGAGCTCCGCCAACTGGGCAAGGGTCAGCCCATTGAGCAGTGCCGCCAGTTCGGGCGCCTCATCGACAAAGGCCATGGTCAGATGATGATATGGCTGATACTGCCACCAGCGTTTGTAGCGGGTGAGCAGTCGATCCAGTTGTTGAAAACGTTGAGCCAGCACGAATGCCCCTGCCTTGCAGTCAAAAAGGAGGCTCATTCTAGCGATCCCGCTTCAAATTGCACTCTCAATACCTGACGATCAGCGCCGCGCAACAGCACAGCCAACCCTGTGAGCCAGGGCAGACCTGACAAAGTGCGGGGTTTTATGCTATATTCCGCCCCCTCTTTCACGCGCCCCGTCCAACGCGGGTCGCTTTACCACTAGCTATGGGACCAACAACATGACCATCAACGCCATTCTGCAAGCGCGCGCGGGCGCCAAGTGTGAACTGTGCAGCGCCGAGCAGGCGCTGACCGCCTTCGTGGTGCCTCACTCCCCCGCCAGCGACGATGATCACAGCGTTGCTATCTGTGACTCCTGCCGTGGTCAGCTGGAACAACCGGATACCCTGGTGGTCAACCACTGGCGTTGCCTGAGTGACAGCATGTGGAGCCAGGTTCCTGCGGTGCAGGTGATGGCATGGCGCCAGCTCAAAGCTCTCTCCGGCAAGGGTGAAGTGTGGGCTCAGGATCTGCTGGACATGATGTACATGGAAGACGAAGCCAAGGCCTGGGCTGAAGCTGGTATTGCTGACGAAGATGACGACAGCGTACCGACCGTTGACTCCAACGGTGCCGTGCTGCAAGAGGGCGACTCCGTCACCCTGATCAAGGATCTGGATGTGAAAGGCGCCGGTTTCACCGCCAAGCGCGGTACCCTGGTCAAGGGCATCCGTCTGACCAACAACCCGCTTCATATCGAAGGCAAGGTCAACGGCGTGCAGATCGTGCTGGTGGCAGCCTACCTGAAAAAGGCCTAAAGCCAAGGGTGATTGCTCTGCTGTCTACTGCCAGAGCACAAGCAAAACGAAAAGGATGGCGTCACGCCATCCTTTTTTATACCCGCTTGCTGCAAACGGCCAATTTGAGCCCATAACAGGCCAGCCAAAGCAACAAGGCGCATCCAGATAGATGCGCCTTTTTTACATGGCCGATACCGTTAACCGGCAACGGAAACGGTCACTCAGGAGGAGAGTTTGCCATCCAGCTCGGCAATCTTGGCAGACCAGTAGGCCGGGCCGGTTTCGTGGATATTGTTGCCTTCGGAGTCGACCGCTACGGTCACCGGCATATCTTCCACTTCAAACTCGTAGATCGCTTCCATGCCGAGATCGGCAAAGGCTACCACGCGGGCCTTCTTGATAGCCTTGGCCACCAGATAGGCTGCGCCACCGACGGCCATCAGATAGACGGCCTTGTGTTGCTTGATGCTCTCAACGGTTTTCGGGCCCCGCTCGGATTTGCCGATCATGCCGATAAGGCCGGTTTCACCCAGCATCATGTCGGTGAACTTGTCCATTCGGGTGGAGGTGGTGGGGCCAGCCGGGCCGACCACTTCGTCGCGCACCGCATCAACCGGGCCAACGTAATAGATGAAGCGGTTGGTGAAATCGACTCCTTCCGGCAGCCCTTCACCATTTTTCAGCATGTCGGCGATGCGCTTGTGGGCGGCATCGCGACCGGTGAGGATCTTGCCGGAGAGCAGCACGGTATCACCGCTCTTCCAGCTGGCGAGCTCGGCCTTGGTGATACCATCAACGTTGACGCGGCGCACGTTGCCACCCGCTTCACGGGTGATCTCCGGCCAGTCGCTCAGTTTCGGCGGGGTCAGCTCGGCAGGGCCTAAACCATCCAGCTCGAAGTGAACGTGACGGGTGGCGGCGCAGTTGGGGATCATCACCACCGGCTTGGAGGCGGCATGAGTCGGCGCAGATTTCACCTTCACATCCAGCACGGTCGTGAGGCCGCCCAGCCCCTGGGCACCGATCCCCAACTTGTTGACCTTGTCGTAGAGCTCGACCCGCAGCTTCTCTTCAGTGGTTTGCGGGCCACGAGCGATCAGCTCCTGAATGTCGATGTGCTCCATCAAGGCCTCTTTGGCCAGCACCGCCGCTTTCTCGGCGGTACCGCCGATGCCGATGCCCAGCATGCCGGGCGGGCACCAGCCTGCGCCCATGGTCGGCACGGTTTTCAGCACCCACTCGACGATATCATCAGAGGGGTTGAGCATCACCATCTTGGATTTGTTCTCGGAGCCGCCGCCTTTGGCCGCGATGCTCACTTCCACCTTGTTGCCGGGGATCATGTCGATATGCACCACGGCAGGGGCGTTGTCTTTGGTGTTTTTGCGACTGCCGGCCGGATCGGCCAGCACGGAGGCGCGCAGCGGGTTGTCAGGATTGGTGTAGGCACGACGGGTCCCTTCGTCCACCATCTCCTGCACTGTCATGTCGCTGTCCCACTGGACTTGCATGCCGATCTTGACGAAACAGGTCACGATGCCGGTGTCCTGGCAGAGCGGACGATGACCTTCGGCAGACATGCGGGAGTTGATCAGGATCTGGGCCAGCGCATCTTTGGCGGCCGGGTTGGCCTCACGGTCATACGCCGCTTTGGCAGCCTGAACAAAATCCAACGGGTGGTAATAGGAGATGTACTGGAGGGCATCTGCGATAGAATCGATGAAATCCTGTTTTTTTATAATGCTCATATCATCCTCACTGGTCCTTGTCTCTGCCACGGAGCAGGGCAAGGGCTTCCATATGATGGGCCATGCTGACGTGCTGGCTAAAAACTATCAACCAGCAAAAAACGAACGACACGGCAGTTTTTTCTTAAGTCACCGACACCTATGATACGCTTGCCCACCAGCACCGACTAGGGTTCGGGAACCAAACTGTTGCCTGTGTAACATAAAATGACGCCAACACTTCATATCCATCATCTAGACCATAGTGCTGAACTCCATCAGCTTTTTGCCCGCCTGCAACATCAGCCGTGGGCTATGTTGCTGGAATCGGCGGGACCACTCGGCGCCGATAACAGCTTTGATATCATCACTGCCGATCCGCTGGCGACCCTCGAAACCCGCGGCCAGGTCACCACTCTCACCTGGCATGGTAAGAGCAGCGAACACAGCGAAGATCCCCTCGCTCTGCTGGCCCATACCCAGCAACAGCTGCTGGGGGAGCTGGAACTGTGCGCCACTAACCTGCCCTTTATTGGCGGCGCCCTCGGCCTGTTTGGCTATGATCTGGGCCGTCGCTTCGAGCGACTGCCGATGCAGGCCGCCGCCGATATCGCGCTGCCAGACATGGCAGTGGGCATCTACGACTGGGCGCTGCTGCGCAATGTGGCGACCGGCGACTGGCAGCTGGTGCACTGGGGGGATGAAGCGGGACTGGCCAACCGGCTGACCTGGCTAGAACAGCAGCAGGCCAAACCGGCCCCCGCTTTTGCCTTGCAGGGGACGTGGCAGAGCAATATGAGCCGCGCCGAGTATGGCGAGAAGTTTGCCCGCATTCAGGAATATCTCGCCGCGGGGGATTGCTACCAGATCAACCTGACCCAGCGTTTCAGCGCCCCCTATCAGGGGGATGAGTGGCAGGCCTACTGCCTGCTGGCAACCGCCAACAAGGCACCCTTCTCAGCCTTTATCCGCCTGCCGGACAGTGCGCTGCTGAGCCTCTCCCCCGAGCGGTTCCTGCTGCTCGATGGCCGTCATATCGAAACCAAACCCATCAAGGGCACTCGCCCTCGCCACCCCGATCCGGCCACCGATCTGCAAGTCGCGCGGGAGCTGGCGCAGGCGGACAAGGACAGATCAGAGAATCTGATGATCGTTGATCTGCTGCGCAACGACATTGGTCGGGTCAGCCGGCCTGGCTCGGTCAGCGTGCCTCATCTCTTTGCGGTGGAGTCGTTTCCGGCGGTACATCATCTGGTCTCCACCATCCACGGTGAGCTGGATGCACGCTGGCAAGGAGTCGATCTGCTGCGGGCCTGTTTCCCGGGTGGCTCCATCACTGGCGCCCCCAAGATCCGCGCCATGGAGATCATCGAAGAGCTGGAGCCCCAGCGCCGCAACGCCTATTGCGGCAGCATCGGCTATCTCAGCCAGCATGGCCGGATGGATACCAGCATCTGCATTCGTACCCTGATCGCCGAAGCGGGTCGCCTGCACTGCTGGGCCGGTGGTGGCATCATCGCCGACTCCGACGCCGACAGCGAATATCAGGAGACCTATGACAAGGTCGCCCGCATCCTGCCGCCGCTGTCGGCGCTATAACCCTCCCTACCGTCAGGTCAACGCACAGGAGAGCTCCCCGCCATGGATCGCCACGAACTGCTGACCCGCTTCCAGTTGCAGCGACCCGCCCCGGCCCATCGTCTCGCCATCGGCGGGCTCAGTCCGGCGGCAGTGTTGATCCCGGTGGTGATGCGCGATGAGGGGCTCAGCGTGTTATTGACCCGGCGCAGCCCACGGCTGCGTCATCATGGGGGGCAGATCAGCTTCCCCGGCGGGCGACAGGATCCCGGCGACGAGAACCTGATTGCCACGGCGCTGCGGGAGACCGAAGAGGAGCTCGGCATTCCGGCCCGGCTGATCGAGGTGATCGGCACCCTCAACCCGCTCAATACGGTGTCACGATTCGAGGTACTGCCGGTGCTGGGGCTGCTCGATGGCAACTATCCCCTCATCCTGAGTCCGGATGAGGTGGATCACGCCTTCGAAGTGCCGCTGACCCATCTGCTGGATCGACGCAACCACATCCCCCTGACCCTTTCCAGAGGGGGGAAAGCGCACACCATCTACTGGATCCCTTGGCAACAGCACTTTATCTGGGGGGCTACCGCCAGCATGATCAACCAGCTAGCCCGGCATCTCGCAAAATAACAATTTACCTACATTTGTCTGAGCGAGATTTAATCATTAACACTAAAATAACGTGCCAATTGATAAACAATAATTGAATTTTTCTTGTTTTGATCACATTTCCATAAGAAAGTGCGGTTTTTCGTGCCGTAAAGATGAATTTGATCAACATTTTTGATTAGAAAAACCGTATCCTTGCGCCGACTTAATAAGAACCACACATTCGGGGTGAGATAGATGTCAAACACAGTCACTGGCACGCAGGGAGTTGCGGCGTCAACAGAGCAAGGGATCAGCTCTACTCAAACCACTCGTTGGGAAAAACGCGACTCTACCTGGGTCATCAGTCTGTTCGGGACCGCAGTTGGCGCGGGGATCCTGTTCCTGCCGATCAACGCCGGTATGGGCGGTTTCTGGCCGCTGGTCGTCATGGCGCTGCTGGTAGGTCCCATGACCTATCTGGCCCACCGTGGTCTGGCCCGCTTCGTGCTCTCCTCCAAAAAGCCAAACGCAGACATCACCGAAGTGGTGGAAGAGCACTTTGGCGTGGGTGCCGGTAAATTAATCACCCTGCTCTACTTCTTCGCCATCTACCCCATCGTGCTGATCTACGGCGTGGGTATCACCAACACCGTGGAAAGCTTCATGGTCAACCAGCTGCAGATGAGTGCCCCGCCGCGCTGGATCCTCTCCATCGTGCTGATCATGGGCATGATGTCGGTGATGCTGGCCGGTGAAAAGCTGATGCTGAAAGTGACCGAGCTGCTGGTTTATCCGCTGATCGCCATTCTGGCCGGTATCTCTTTGTACCTCATTCCGGACTGGACCGGCGCGGCGCTGGAGCAAGTGCCCTCTGCCAAGGATTTCGCCACTACCCTGTGGCTGACCATCCCGGTACTGGTCTTCTCCTTCAACCACAGCCCGGCTATCTCCAGCTTCTCTCTGGCCCAGCGCCGCGACCACGGTGATCAGGCTGTCGAGAAAGCCGATGCCATCCTCAAGCGTACCGCCATGGTGCTGCTGGGCTTCGTGATGTTCTTCGTCTTCTCCTGCGTCATGAGCCTGACACCGGCCCAGCTGGCAGAAGCCAAGGCTCAGAACATCGCCGTGCTCTCCTATCTGGCTAACCAGCATGCCAGCCCCATCATCTCCTACTTCGGTCCGTTGGTTGCGTTCGTGGCCATCGTCTCCTCCTTCTTCGGCCACTATCTGGGTGCCCGTGAAGGTCTGAAGGGGATGATCGTGCAGAACATGCGCAAGTCAGGCAAAGAGCCGAACGCCAAGAAAGTCGAGATGTTCATCATCGCCTTCTTCATCCTGACCCTGTGGGGCACTGCCATTGCCAACCCCTCCATCCTGGGCATGATTGAATCCTTGGGCGGCCCGATCATCGCCACCATCCTGTTCATCATGCCGATGTACGCTATCAAGCGCGTACCGGCCATGGCGAAATATCAGGGCCATATCAGCAACGTATTTGTCGCTGTGATGGGGATGATCGCTATCTCCGCCATCCTCTATCAGCTGGTCGGTTAATCCCCTACCTGCCGCTGATAGCAAAAAGCCAGCCGAACACTCGGCTGGCTTTTTTATCTCTGCAATCTGTGCCTCCGCGATTACCCTTCTCTCTCCTTGTTAATCCTCTCACTCTGTTGGCTGTCTGCATGCTCACCAGCGCCATGACTGAGCACGTCGGGTATCAACATGACCCCCCATGCCCGCAGCTCAATATCCCCAACACGTTTACTCCCCCTCACCAAACCATGATGGCGTGTCTGATAGGACGGGTTCATCTGCCGCAGCCAGCCACCTCCATTCTTCTTTGATGCTGTGATGCTGTGATGCTGTGATTGTCTTGAAGAGCTGGGGTAAGCCATAGCAATCGGCTCTTGGCAGAGCAGGCAAAAATGTGTAACGCACAACAGAAGGAGGAAGCACGACTCAAAGGGATAAAGATAAGGCAGCACCCTGGACAAGGGCGACAGAGTGTCCGGCACATCAGCCAATGAGATTGATCAAAGAGGAAAAGAGAGCAAAGCCGACAATAAAAAGCGCCCTCCGAAGAGGGCGCAAGTGTGTTGCGAAATTGAGCGTTGTTGGATCAGGCTTCGCGGCTCGGTATCGGAGCCACATCCAGCAGGGTTTCATCTTCGGCCATGCAAGCTGCGGCGGTGAACAGCACGTCGGTGGAGCTGTTCAGCGCTGTCTCGGCAGAATCCTGCAACACGCCGATGATAAAGCCGACGGCCACCACCTGCATGGCGATGTCGTTGCTGATACCAAACAGGCTACAGGCCAGCGGGATCAGCAGCAAGGAGCCACCGGCGACACCGGACGCGCCACAGGCACTGACGGTGGCAACCACGGAGAGCAGCACGGCCGTTGCCATGTCCACTTCCATCCCCAGGGTATGTACCGCCGCCATGGCAAGCACTGTGATGGTGATGGCCGCACCCGCCATGTTGATGGTGGCACCCAGCGGGATGGAGACCGCGTAGGTATCTTTGGGCAGGCGCAGTTTTTCACACAGCGCCATGTTGACCGGAATGTTGGCGGCAGAGCTGCGGGTAAAGAAGGCGGTAACGCCGCTCTCTTTGAGGCAAGTCAGCACCAGCGGATAGGGGTTGCGCTTGATCTTCCAGAACACGATCAGCGGGTTGACCACAAAGGCGATAAACAGCATGCAGCCGATCAGCACCACCAGCAGTTGAGCATAGCCAAACAGGGCATCGAAGCCGGTCTCTGCCAGCGTGGAGGCAACCAGACCCAGGATCCCGAGCGGGGCACAGCGGATCACCGCTTTCACGATGGCGGAGACACCGTGAGACAGGTCAGTGATCAGCGCCTTGGTGCTCTCGTTGGCATGGCGCATGGCGATACCCAGACCGATGGCCCACGCCAGGATCCCGATATAGTTGGCATCCATCAACGCCTTGACCGGGTTGGTCACTACATTGAACAACAAGGTCTGCAGCACCTCGGTGATCCCGCCTGGCGGGGTGATCTCGGCAGTATTGGCCACCAGATGGAGGTTGGAGGGGAACAGGAAGCTGGCAATCACCGCGACCACGGCCGCAGAGAAAGTACCAAACAGGTAGAGCGCCAGCAGCGGGCGAATATTGGTCTTCTGACCCTGCTTGTGACCAATGATGGCCGCCATCACCAGTACGAATACCAGCAGCGGGGCTACCGCTTTCAGTGCACCAACAAACAGATTGCCAAGCAGACCTGCCGTTTTCGCCCACTCGGGGGCAAACAGAGCCAGCAAGATACCGAATACCAGACCAACCAGGATCTGGCTGACCAGACTGGTGCTATTGACCAGCCGAAGGAGGGGGTGTTGTTGTGTCATCAAAAAAGTCCCTAAGCACCGTAGTGCATGAATCATGAGTCCTGTCTGCAACCACCCATCGGGAGACCCCTGTCGCCCGAATGTGGTGTCTGTGGCCAGCCTTCTGTCGGGCCGATCCGCCAGTCACCGGATTGCATGACGGAATATCCCATTCACCATCTTTTTTTTCCAGAGACTCACCAAAAAATATCCCGTTTCCATCACAAAAAACCGCAACAAAACCTTAACTACAGCGCAACCACCCATTTTTGTACGTTTTATCGACACTCTCTGCCCTCACCCTCACGACCATTCCTATGCCACCCGTGACCGTGTCGCTGTGCTATCATCCCCCATTTGCCGCGGAGCCTTGCCATGATCCCATCCCTGCTCAACCAATATTTTGGTTTCTCCGCACTCAGGCCAGGTCAGGAAGCGGTGATCAGCCGGGTGCTGGCAGGTCAGAGTGCCGCCGCCATCTTTCCCACCGGCTCCGGCAAGTCGCTCTGTTATCAACTGCCTGCCCTCGCCCTGCCTCACCTGACCCTGGTTATCTCGCCGCTGCTGGCGCTGATGCACGATCAACTCGCCTTCCTCAAAAGCAAGGGAATAAGCGCCGCTACCCTCGACTCAAGCCAGAGCCCGGAGGAGAGCCGACGAGTGATGCAGCAGGCGCTGGATGGCCAGCTCAAGATCCTGATGATTTCGGTAGAGCGACTCAAGAACGAGCGCTTTCGCCACTTTATCCAGCAAGTGCCGCTCTCGCTGCTGGTCGTCGATGAGGCGCACTGTATCTCGGAGTGGGGCCACAACTTTCGCCCCGACTACCTCAAGCTGCCGAGCTATCGCCATGATCTGAAGATCCCGCAGGTGCTGCTGCTCACCGCCACCGCCACACCGGCGGTTATTCAGGATATGCAGACCAAATTCGGCATCGCGCCGGAGGGGGTCGTGGTCACCGGTTTCTACCGCTCCAATCTTGATCTGACGGTCATTCCCCTGGCGCCCGATGCGCGGGATAGCTGGCTCGCGCAGGAGTTGGCCAACGATCCTGCGGCCCCAACCATCGTCTACGTCACCTTGCAACACACTGCAGAAGCCTGTGCCGAGCAACTCATGAGAGAAGGGATCAACGCCCGCGCCTATCATGCCGGACTCGACTCGGCGCTGCGCGGTCAGATCCAGCACGACTTCATGGCGGGCAAGGTGGATTGCATCGTCGCCACCATCGCCTTTGGCATGGGGATCGACAAAGCGGATATCCGGCGGGTCATTCACTACGATCTGCCCAAATCCATCGAAAACTACAGCCAGGAGATTGGCCGCGCCGGACGGGATGGCCGACCATCGCGCTGTATCGTGCTGGCCAACCAGAGCCAGCTGCCGGTGCTGGAGAACTTCGTCTACGGCGATACGCCGGATTTGAGTGCCATCCTCCAGCTCCTTGCCCTCATCAAGCAGAGCGGGAGCGAGTGGGAATTCACCCTGCTGCGCCTCTCCAACGACACCAATATCCGCCAGTTGCCCCTTAAAACCCTGCTGGTCTATCTGGAGATGGCAGGCATCATCACTCCGGCCTATAGCTATTACGCCGACTACCGCTTCAAATTTGTGCTGGATAAAGGCGAGATAGTGAGCCGCTTCAATCCGGATCGCCGCCAGTTTCTGGAGCAGCTGTTCGCCTGCGCTCCACAAGCGCGCAGCTGGTGCACCATGGACTTTGACGCCCTCTGGCAGGGCTATCAGGGGGAGCGACAGCGGGCGGTTGCGGCGCTCGACTACCTGCAGCAGCAAGGCTGGATCGAGCTTGAAAACAAACAGATGACCGAGGTCTACCGGATCACCCGTCAGGGGTGGGACAACGAGCAGGAAGCAAAAGCCCTGCACGCCCTGTTCCTGCAAAAAGAGCAGAGCGAGCTGGCAAGACTGCAAGCCATGCTCGACTTTTTCACCTCACGTGAGTGCCTGAGCCACCGCCTCGCCCGCTATTTTGCCGATGAGGTGGCGCCGGTTCATTGTGGCCACTGTTCGGTTTGTCGCGGCGAGGTGGCGCATCTCCCGCCCCTGCCCCCACTGACCATGCCAGACGAGGCGGGGATCCGCGCCTGGTGCGATCCGCTGATCGCCAAGACAGGTTCGGTGGATGCGCGTGTTCTGGCCCGTTTCCTGTGCGGTATCGCCACACCGCTGACCAGCCGGGTCAAGGCCAAATCGCTGGCGGGCGCAGGCCAGTTGGCCGCCCACCCGTTTGCCCGCGTCCTGGCGGCCGTGCAACAAGCCTACCCTTGCTAGGTGAGTGCTGGCTGCGTCAATAGCCACCAGCAGAAACAAGCGTTTACAGACGCAGAAAAAGAAGACCCTCGCGGTTGCGAGGGTCAAGCCAACGGAAACGTGCTTAAACAGAGCTTGGTGAGGCAACAGTCAACTCTCTTGCTAAAGCATCTTGCTGCTCACACATCGCCAATCTAGGGCACTCGAAATGTAGCGTCAATGTAAAAATTAGAGCCAAAACTCCAAACAAAGTGATTTACGTTGACGTTCACGTAACGACATTCTCATCCATAACCCCGCCAACCCGCAGCCCCATTGCCTTTCGTCAAACCCCTTAATCTTTTCGCAATAAGTTCCCTGTTTCCCATAAACATTTATTTTTTATGTCTTTGACATTTACCTCACTATCGTGGCAAAAATAATTTAACAGTCAGTAACATAGCGGTGTTGTTGACTGACCCTCCCCGCACAAGGATCGGGCAGGTTTCTTCAGAATTTAACCTATCAACCGTGATGGATTACTGGAGTCTGTTGACTAGGCTTTAAAAGCGCACAACACAAAAGCAGTCATCCACTTTTTTCAGGGTAAGCGACTATAACGAGGGCAAAGTTATGGGCATATTCGAGCATTACCAACAGCGATATGAAAAAGCGAGAGAAGAGGAATATACCATCCAAGAGTTCCTGGATATGTGTAAGCAGGATAAAGCCTGCTACGCCTCCGCAGCCGAACGTTTGCTGACCGCCATCGGTGAGCCGGAGATGGTAGACACCTCAGCCAACCCCAGACTGAGCCGACTCTTCTCCAACCGCGTCGTGGCACGCTATCCCGCCTTCAAGGATTTCTACGGGATGGAAGAGGCCATCGAACAGATCGTCTCCTACCTCAAACACTCCGCCCAGGGGCTGGAGGAGAAGAAACAGATCCTCTATCTGTTGGGCCCCGTTGGCGGCGGTAAATCCTCGCTGGCAGAGAAACTCAAATCCCTGATGCAGAAGGTGCCCATCTATCGCATCAAGGGCTCACCGGTCAACGATCACCCCTTCTGCCTGTTCGATATCGAAGAGGATGGGGAGATCCTGGAAAAAGAGTACGGCATCCCGCGCCGTTACCTGCGTCCCATCATGTCCCCCTGGGTGGCAAAACGCCTTCACGAGTTTGGCGGCGACATCACCAAGTTCAAGGTGGAGAAGGTCAACCCCTCCATCCTCGATCAAATCGCCATTGCCAAAACGGAACCGGGCGATGACAACAACCAGGACATCTCCTCACTGGTCGGCAAGGTCGACATCCGCATGCTGGAGCACTTCGCCCAGGATGATGCCGATGCTTACTCCTACTCAGGTGCACTGTGCAAGGCAAACCAGGGGGTGATGGAATTTGTGGAGATGTTCAAGGCGCCCATCAAGGTGCTGCACCCGCTGCTGACTGCAACTCAGGAGGGGAACTACAACGGTACCGAAGGGCTCTCAGCCCTCCCCTTTGACGGCATCTTGCTCGCTCACTCCAACGAATCCGAGTGGCAGCAGTTCCGCAACAACAAGAACAACGAGGCCTTCCTCGACCGGGTCTACATCGTCAAGGTGCCTTACTGCCTGCGCGTCTCCGAAGAGGTGAAGATCTACGAAAAACTGCTAATCAACAGCGAATTGACCGAGGCCAAGTGCGCCCCGGGTACCCTCGAACTGCTGGGCCAGTTTTCTGTGTTGTCACGGCTGAAAGAGCCGGAAAACTCCAGCATCTACTCCAAGATGCGGGTCTATGATGGCGAAAGCCTGAAAGACACCGATCCCAAGGCGAAGAGCTATCAGGAGTATCGCGACTACGCCGGTGTGGATGAGGGGATGAATGGTCTCTCAACCCGCTTCGCGTTCAAGATCCTCTCCCGCGTCTTCAACTTCGACCATGCGGAAGTGGCCGCCAACCCGGTGCACCTCTTCTATGTGCTGGAGCAGCAGATCGAGCGCGAGCAGTTCCCGCAAGAGCTGCACGATCGCTACCTTGAGTTCATCAAGGGTTATCTGACCCCGCGTTATGTGGAGTTCATCGGCAAGGAGATCCAGACCGCCTATCTCGAGTCCTACTCCGAGTACGGTCAAAACATCTTCGATCGCTACGTCACCTACGCCGACTTCTGGATCCAGGATCAGGAGTACCGTGACCCCGAAACCGGCCAGCTGTTTGACAGAGCGTCCCTCAACAGCGAGCTGGAGAAAATTGAAAAACCCGCCGGGATCAGCAACCCGAAAGATTTCCGTAACGAAATCGTCAACTTCGTGCTGCGTGCCCGAGCCAACAATGCAGGCCGTAACCCCAACTGGACCAGTTACGAGAAGCTGCGCACCGTGATCGAGAAGAAGATGTTCTCCAACACGGAAGAGCTGCTGCCGGTTATCTCCTTCAACAGCAAAACCTCGGCCGAGGAGCAGAAGAAGCACGATAACTTTGTCGAACGGATGATGGAGAAAGGCTACACCCGCAAACAGGTGCGACTGCTCTCCGAATGGTATCTCAGGGTACGCAAGTCATCCTGACCCTGACTGTTCAAGGGGGAGTTATGGCGCATTTTATCGACCGCAGGCTCAACGGCAAAAACAAAAGCGCTGTCAATCGGCAGCGCTTCATCCGCCGCTACAAGAAGCAGATAAAACAAGCGGTCTCGGATGCTGTCTCCAAGCGCAGCATTCAGGACGTTGACAAGGGCGAGAGCATCAGCATCCCGACTAAGGATATTGGCGAGCCCCATTTTCATCAGGGGCACGGCGGTAAACGGGAGATGGTGCATCCCGGCAATGATCAGTTCGTCTCCGGCGACAAGATTGACCGTCCCAAAGGAGGAGGCGGTGGACAGGGGTCCGGCGAGGGACAAGCATCCAATCAGGGGGAAGGGGCCGATGATTTCGTGTTCCAGATCTCCAAGGATGAGTATCTCGATCTGCTGTTTGAAGATCTGGAGTTGCCCAGGCTGCAGAAAACCCAGCTCAATCAGCTGATGGAGGTGAAAACCTATCGGGCGGGCTACACCTCCAACGGGGTGCCCGCCAACATCAACGTGGTGCGTTCCCTGCAAAATTCGCTGGCGCGTCGCATGGCGTTGCAAGCTGGCAAGAAACGCCAGTTGCATGAACTGGAAGATAGGCTGGCCCTGCTGGCCGCCGATCCCAACGAGCACTTTGCAGAAATCGCCCTGCTCGAGAAGGAGATCCGCGAGCTGAAGCGTCGGATCGATGCGGTGCCGTTTATCGACACCTTCGATCTCAAGTTCAACAACTTCGTCAAACGGCCCGTCCCCTCCAGCCAGGCGGTGATGTTCTGCCTGATGGACGTCTCGGGCTCCATGGATCAGGCCACCAAGGAGATGGCCAAGCGTTTCTATATCCTGCTCTATCTGTTCCTGAGCCGGACTTACAAGAACGTTGAGGTGGTCTATATCCGCCACCACACCCAGGCCAAGGAGGTGGACGAGCACGAGTTTTTCTACTCCCAGGAGACTGGCGGCACCATCGTCTCCAGCGCCCTCAAGATGATGAATGACATCATCAATGAGCGTTACCCCGCCAACCAGTGGAACATCTATGCGGCGCAGGCATCGGATGGTGACAACTGGGCTGATGACTCACCGCAGTGCCGTGAAATTCTGGCGCGGGACATCATGCCAAGGGTGCGCTACTACTCCTACATCGAGATCACTACCCGTGCCCACCAGACCCTGTGGCACGAATATGAGTCGGTAGCCAGCCAGTTCCCCCACTTTGCGATGGAGCACATTCGCAAGGTCGAGGATATCTATCCGGTGTTCCGCGAGCTGTTCAAGAAACAAGCGGCGTGAGGAGGTCACATGATCGAAACAGAAAAACGTGTAGCGCCACTGGATGACGGACCAGACTGGAACTTCGATCTACTGGAGACCTATCACCAGGAGATCGCCCGGGTCGCCCGTTTCTACAAGCTGGATACCTACCCCAACCAGATCGAGGTGATCACTGCCGAGCAGATGATGGATGCTTACTCCAGCGTTGGCATGCCCATCGGCTACCAGCACTGGTCGTTCGGCAAGCGCTTTATCCATACCGAGCGCAACTACAAGCGCGGCCAGATGGGGCTGGCTTACGAGATCGTCATCAACTCCGATCCCTGCATCGCCTACCTGATGGAGGAGAACACCATGCCGATGCAGGCACTGGTGATGGCCCACGCCTGCTATGGTCACAACTCCTTCTTCAAGAACAACTACCTGTTCAAGGCCTGGACCGATGCCTCTTCCATCATTGACTACCTGCTGTTCGCCAAGAACTACATCACCCAGTGCGAAGAGAAGCATGGCATCGAGGCGGTGGAACAGCTGCTCGACTCCTGCCATGCCCTGATGAACTTCGGGGTGGATCGCTACAAGCGTCCCCAGAAGATCTCGATGGCTGAGGAGAAGCGGCGTCAGAAGGCGCGGGAAGATTATCTGCAGACTCAGGTCAACGAGCTGTGGCGAACCCTGCCCAAGCAGCATAAAGCCGCTGGCGTGGAGGACAGGCGCTACCCCGCAGAGCCCCAGGAGAACATTCTCTACTTTATCGAGAAGAATGCACCCTTGCTGGAGCCCTGGCAGCGGGAAGTGGTGCGTATCGTGCGCAAAATCAGCCAATATTTCTATCCGCAAAAGCAGACTCAGGTGATGAACGAGGGGTGGGCCACCTTCTGGCACTACACCATCCTCAATCACCTCTATGACGAGGGCAAGTTGAGCGATCGCTTCATGATGGAGGTGCTGCACAGCCACACCAACGTGGTCTATCAACCGGCTTACAACAGCCGCTACTACTCGGGGATCAACCCCTATGCGCTGGGGTTTGCCATGTTTACCGACCTGCGTCGCATCTGCGAGAACCCGACCGAGGAAGATAGATACTGGTTCCCCGACTATGCCGGCAGCAACTGGGTCGACACCCTTCACTTTGCCATGCAGAACTTCAAGGACGAGAGCTTTATCAGCCAGTTCCTCAGTCCCAAAGTAATGCGCGACATGAAGCTGTTCGCCATTGATGACGACGATCTGAAGAACTACATCAAGGTCTCCGCCATCCACAATGACGAAGGGTACCGTCAGGTGCGCAATACCCTGTCGGCCCAATACAACCTCAGCAATCTGGAACCCAATATTCAGGTCTACAACGTTGCCGTGAAGGGGGATCGCTCCCTCACCCTGCGCTATGTGCCCCACAACCGCATCCCCCTTGGCGACTCACGCCATGAGGTGCTCAAACACCTCCATCAGCTGTGGGGGTTTGATGTAGTGCTGGAGCAGGACAACGGTGAACTGCCACCCGATATTATCGGCCGCTGCCCAGAGCGCAAACCGGGGATCTGATCCGTGACGTGATATCTCGACGGCCCACTTCGGTGGGCCGTTTTTTAATCGGTTACTTTTGCCAGCATGAGCGCTGCCCAAGCCGTACAACCCGAACAAACCACAACATAGAAAGAGGCCCGCATAGTCTGCGGGCCTCTTTGTCTTGCGGTCAATCGGCAGCGGTTATCAGTAGAAGGTCTGCTGCTCTGCGGCCATCGCCTTGAGACGGGCACAGGGAGCAAACCGATCGCCATGGCGCTTCTGGTAATACTCCAGACGGCCAACCAGATGATCAATCCCGAGGGTATCCATGTAGCGGAACGGGCCGCCAAGGAAAGGCGGGAAACCGATGCCGAAGATGGCGCCGATATCGCCATCACGGGCCGACGCCACCACACCGCTATCCAGCGCCATCGCCGCTTCGTTGAGCATCAGCAGCACGCAACGCTCGGCGATCTCCTGACGGGCCAGCTTGGCAGAAGGCTTGATGCCGAGCACGCCATAGACGCTCTCGTCCACCGTCTTCTTGCCCTCTTTGCCGGTCAGCTTGTTACGCGGTGCCGCCTTGCCATAGAGGTAGAAGCCCTTGCCGTTCTTGCGCCCCTTGCGATCATTTTGCAGCAGCTTGTCGAACGCCTTGGGTGCCTGGAACTGCTCGCCGCCCAGCTCTTTCTCGAGAATGGGGGAGATCTTGGCGCCCACATCGATCCCCACCTCGTCCAGCAAGGTGATGGGGCCAACCGGGAAACCAAAGTCCAGCAGTGCGCTATCCAGCACCTCCACCGGCTCCCCTTCCAGCACCAGTCGCGCCGCTTCGTTCATGTAGGGCGCCAGGATGCGGTTGACGTAGAAACCGGCTTCGTCCTTCACCACGATAGGCGTTTTACCCTGAGCACGGGCAAAGGCCAGAGTGGTGGCGACCGTCTCGGCACTGGTACCAGCGTGGGGGATGATCTCCGCCAGCGGCATCTTGTCCACCGGGCTGAAGTAGTGCAGCCCCACGACTCGCTCCGGATGCGCCGCCTCTGCCGCAATCTGGTTGATGGGCAGTGATGAGGTGTTGGAGGCAAACACTGTGTGTTCACCGCACTCATGCTCCACGTCCTTCACCATCTGGTGTTTGAGATTGAGATCTTCAAACACCGCCTCCACTACCATGTCGACCCGGTGGAAACCGGAGTAGTCGAGGGTACCGGTCAGCAGGCTCATCTGCTTTTCCAGCTCGCTGCGCAGGATGTGACGGCGCTTGAGCTTCTTGGCCAGAATGTCGTAGCTGTAGCGCATGGCATTGCCGATCCCGGCGCTTGCCACATCCTTGATCCGCACCGGCACGCCCGCCTTGGTGGCGGTGACGAACGCGATGCCACCGCCCATCAGACCACCGCCCAGCACGGCAGCATGGGCCACCTTGCGTGGCTCGGCCCCCTGATAGGTGACCTCTTTCTTCATCTCGGTGGTGGCAAAGAAGATGGAGCGCAGAGCAGCAGACTCAGTCGTCATCACCAGCTCGCCAAAGTGGCGGGACTCGGCTGCGAGGCCAGCCTTCATCCCCTCCTCCACGCCGATGCGCACAACTTCCAGGATCCGCTCCGGCGCCGGGTAGTTGCCACGGGTCTTGGCTTTCACCCCCTTGCTGGCCTGATCGAACAGCACCTTGCGACCCAGCTTGTTGGTCTCCAGCACCTTGCCCTGCAGATCCCGTTTCAACTGATGGCGCGGTTTGCCCTTCTTGGCCAGCTTGATGGCAGCATCCAGCAAGATAGACGGCGGCACCACATCGTCCACCAGCCCCAATTTCTTGGCTTGTTTGGCCCGCACCTGCTTGCCTGTCAGCATCAGATCCAGCGCCTTGGCCACCCCGATAAGGCGCGGCAGACGCTGGGTACCGCCAGAGCCCGGCAGCAGGCCGAGCTGCACTTCCGGCAATCCCAGCACAGATTTGCCATGATCGGTCACCACCCGGCCATGACAGGCCAGCGCCAGCTCCAGCCCGCCACCGAGGCAGGGGCCGTGAATGGCGGCGATCACCGGAATGGTCAGCCCCTCGATCTCGGCAAAGATCTCCTGCCCTTCCCGCGACAGGGTCTCGGCATCCTTGGCACTGGTGCAGGCGGCCAGCATGGTAATGTCAGCGCCGGCGATGAAGGAGTCCTTTTTACCGGAGGTGATCACCAGCCCGATCAAATCCTTGTTGCGTTTTACCTCGTCCAGTACAGAGCGGATCTCCTCGACAAAGGCGGCCTTGAGGGTATTCATGCTCTCGCCCGGCACATCCATGGTGAGGATGCCGATGCCATCTTTGCGAACATCCAGCGAAAAAGTCTTAGCGCTCATCATTCAACCTCCAACACCATAGCCACACCCAATCCACCCGCCGCACAGGCGGTGTTGAGCCCCAATCCCCCGCCGCGACGACGCAGCTCGTGCAGGGTCTGGGTGATCATCCGCGCACCGGTCGCGGCAAAGGGGTGGCCATAGGCCAGCGAACCGCCGAGGACGTTGAACTTCTCCATGTCCACCTCGCCGATGGCCTGATCACGGCCCAGCTTGTCACGGGCAAACTCGTGGCTGGCAAACATCTTGAGGTTGGCCAGCGTCTGGGCGGCAAAGGCTTCGTGCATGTCGATCAGGGTCAGATCGCTGAGCGTGATGCCGGCTCTGTCCAGCGCCAGCGGCGTGGCATAGGAAGGCCCCATCAGCATGTCTTGCCACACATCGATGGCCGAGAAGGCGAAGCTGCGGATATAGCCAAGCGGCTCGAGGCCCAGCTCTTTCGCCCGCCCTTCGCGCATCAACAGCACGGCAGCGGCGCCGTCAGTGAGCGGGGTGGCATTTGCAGCAGTGACTGTGCCATGGACCCGGTCAAACACCGGCTTGAGCTTGGCGTAGCTCGCGAGATCCGAGCTTTCACGAATATTGTTGTCCCGCTCGAGCGGTGATTTGTAGGGCGGTACATGAGCGGTAAACACCTCACCGCTGAGCTTGCCATCGGCCCAAGCCTGCGCGGCCAGGGTGTGGGAGCGATGAGCCAGCGCATCTTGCGCATCGCGGCTGATCTGGTGGCTCTTGGCCATCTGCTCAGCGGTCTGCCCCATCGAAAGTCCCGTAGAGTATTCCGCCACAGCGGGCGGCACCGGCAGCAGATCCTTGACCCTCAATGTCCGCAGAATATTGAAGCGCTGCTGCAGATTGCGCGCCTTGTTGAGATCCACCAGGGCGCGGGCCAGCTTCTTGCTCACTCCGATAGGCAGTACGGAGGAGGAGTCAGCACCGCCAGCGATGGCGATGTCTACGGTACCGGCCATGATGGATTCGGTGACGTTGGCCACCGCCTGAAAGCTGGTGGCGCAGGCGCGGGAGACGCTATAGGCATCGGTATTGACGCTCATGCCAGTACCGAGCACGATCTCGCGGGCAATGTTGGGGGCTTCCGGCATCTGAACCACCTGACCAAACACCAGCTGGTCGATAAGCTTGGGATCGAGATCGGTACGGGCAAGCATCTCGCTCACCACCAGTTTGCCGAGATCGACTGCTGGCACGCCATGAAAGGCGGTGGCCTGCTTGGCAAAGGGGGTACGCAGCCCCGCCACGACGGCAATCCGTTCGCCCTGGCGAGTCGTCAGTTTCAATGGCTGTTTCATCCTGGCTCCTTGGTTTAAAAGGCAGAGGTCTGACCTCATTGCGCCACATCTTAACAATCCAATCACAAGTTTCATACAGCTGATTGAAACTAAATTAAGCGCGGCAAGGCCCCTTTGCTCGCCCTTGGGAAGCAACTGGAGTATAAAAAGATCAACTTCCATAAAAACAACGGGTTTATCGCATGGCAGCGGCCGAGTTCAGAGCACTTAGGGACTATCTTGGCAGTCAGATCCTGGGGCAAGAGGAGTTAATAGAAGGGCTCCTGATTGCCCTGTTATGTGAAGGACATGTGTTAATCGAAGGGGCCCCCGGCCTTGCCAAAACCCGCGCCGTCAAGGCGCTCGCTGGCGCCGTCGAGGGGCGCTTTGCCCGTATCCAGTTCACCCCCGACCTGCTTCCCGCCGATCTCACCGGCAGCGAGGTGTTTCACCCGCAGGATGCCAGTTTTGTTTTCCAGCCAGGCCCCCTCTTCAACCATCTGGTGCTGGCGGACGAGATCAACCGGGCGCCGGCCAAAGTGCAATCAGCGCTGCTGGAAGCCATGGCGGAACACCAGATCACCGTGGGCAAAAAGAGCTGGCGGCTGCCGCCGCTCTTTATGGTCGCCGCCACCCAGAACCCCATCGAGCAGGAGGGAACCTATCCCCTGCCGGAAGCACAGCTCGACCGTTTCTTGCTCAAGCTGATGGTGGATTACCCGAGCCCCACGATGGAGCTCGCCATCTTGCAGCTCAACGCCAGCGGCGAACAGCTTGGCGCAGCGCCAGTGACCCTGAGCCAGAGCGCCTTGCAAGGTGCTCGCAGCGAAGTGCTGGCTGTCAGCATGCAGAGCAGGCTTGAACACTATCTGGTAGAGCTGGTCTGCGCCACCCGCCCGGGCAGCGGCCTTTGCCCTGCCCTCGAGCCACTGATTGCCGTGGGGGCCAGCCCCCGCGCCACACTTGGGCTGGCTCGCTCCGCCCGCGCCCGCGCCTGGCTCGCCGGACGTGATTATGTGCTGCCGGAAGATATCCAGCTGCAAGCCTATCCGGTGCTGCGCCACCGCCTTATTCCCAGCTATCAGGCACTGGCCGACAATCTGGATAACGATATCCTGATCGCCCAACTGCTGGATCAGGTGCCATGTCCCTAACGCCGGCTCTCCATCCCGATATCGCCCTGTCGCTGCCACGGCTGCTCAATATCCGGCTATGGGCCAAGGCCAAGAAGCCACCTCACGCAGGCAGAAGCAGCGAACGCGGCAAACCTGGCCGCGCTCCCGGACTCACGTTTCGGGAGCTGCGCGCCTATCAGGCTGGTGACGAGGTACGCCATATCGACTGGCGAGTGACCGCACGCCTCGGTCGTCCCTATACCCGCCTCTATAGCGAGGAGCTCGATCAGGCGCACTGGCTGCTGCTCGATCTCTCTCCCGCCATGTATTTCGGCTCCACACTACAGCTCAAGGCACGTCTGGGATGCGAGCTGGCAGCAGCCCTGATCTGGCAAGGGGAGAAGCAGCACAACACCCTGATCTGCCACGGGCTTATCCCCCATCACCAGAGCCAGCACGGCAGCGTGCTGCCCCTGCTCGAATCCCTCTGCCATCACTATCAGCAAGGGCTGGCCCGCCGGGAGCTTTCTCACTCACTGGCCGACACCTTGTCCGGCGTGAAGCTGCCTCACGGTGCCAAGCTGACGATCATCACCGATCACAGACCCTGCGAGTCGGCGCTCTGTCAGCAATTGCAACTGCTCTCTCGGCGCCATGATATTCACTATTGGCAGATCCGCGATCCCCTTGAGGCAGCCCTTCCCCCTGACGGCCAGCTGCCAGTGGCTATCGATCGGCCAGGGCAGCACTATCAGGGCTGGCTGGATGGATGCCATTCCGGTTTCTCCCGCCGCTACCAGCAAGCTGCAGAACAGCAACTGACCCACGGCAAGCAGTTGCTGTTGCCATTGGTGCAGCGTCTCTATCTGCTCGATAACAGCCAGACGCTGCAACAGCAGTGGCAGGAGGGGCTATGTCATCAGGGATGATCTCGCCCGCCGAACTCGACAGCGCCAGTCCCGCCTCCGAGGCTATCACCCCGCCGCTGGCCGCCCTGATGCGAGACATCCACCCGGGGCCGGATCTGATTGAACAGAGTCTTGACCCCAGAGTGCTGGCGCTATTGTGGCTATTGATCACAGCGTTATTGTTGCTGCTGATCGTCCTGATTGCCCGCAGGGTGATACGTTACCGCCGCTGGTGTCGTCAGCTGGAGGGAGAGCCGGCACTGCTGGTGGCAGGCATACAGGAGGCCCTGCGTCATGAAGCACTGCAACGTTGGCCCGAGGCGCGCCAGCTGCAGGGAGAGGCGTGGCTCGCCTTCGTCGATCGTCACGGGGACAGCAATTTCAGCCAGTTCTCACCTCACTGGAGCAGTTGGCTCTATGGCAGCCAGAACCCGACTCGCGAGCAGTGTGAACAGCTTCGGCAACATTATCGCCGTTGGGGTCAAACCCTCTTCTTCCAACTTCACCCCAGCTCGGGGCGTAAAGCCGGACGGAGGCATCCATGATCCTGGCCTGGCCCTGGTTTGCGCTGGCGCTGGTGCTCCCCTTGCTGGTGCGCTTCGGCTTGCCCCCCCTGCGCCGCGGCTATCTGGCTCACCCCGGGTTTGCGCTGCTGCGCCCCCACGCCGGATTGCCGCTCTGGCGCGCCATGCTGCTCTGGTGTGCCCTTATCCTCGCCCTCTGCCGCCCCCAGTGGTGGGGGGAACCGGTGATCCAATATGAAGGGAGTCGGGATCTGCTGCTGGCAGTGGATCTGTCAGACAGCATGCGCACCCCTGATATGCTCGATAACGGCGAGCAGCAAGCGCGGCTGACGGCGGTGCGTCAGCAGATCAAGACGCTGATCGCCAAACGGGCCGGAGACAGGGTGGGCCTCATCGTCTTTGCCGATCACGCCTACCTGCTCTCTCCCCTCACTCAGGAGATCCCGGCGCTGTTGACCTTGAGCGACGAGCTCGATTTTGATCTGGTCGGCCGAACCACCGCCCTTGGCGAGGCGATCCAGCTGGCACGTCAGCATGGGGATCCTGGTCGCCCCACCGCCCTGCTGCTGGTCACTGATGGCCGCAATACCGCAGGCAATGCCGACCCGCTGCAGGAGGCCAAACTCGCCGCAGCGCAGGGAATACGGATCTACACGCTGGGGGTCGGGGCCGATCCCGATACCTTTATCCAACCCTATGATGAGGCGGGCAGCGGTCAGGCCGACCCCAGCAGCGAACTGGACGAGCCGCTCCTGAAAGAGCTGGCAAAAACAGGACAGGGGCGCTATTTCAGGGCGCGAACCCAAAGCGATCTCGATGCCATCAATGCGACTCTCAATGCCCTTGAACCTGCCCCTATGCCGATTGCCCAGTACCAGCCGGTGATCGAGCTCTACCCCTGGCCATTGGCACTGCTTTGTGGCTTGCTGCTTCTGCCATCAGGGCACGGCAGACTGGAGTTTCGCATGGTGCGTAACTGGCTGGCACGAGGCGCGCGCAGATGGAGCTGATCTTGCTCCGCCCCCTGTGGCTGATCGCACTCATCCCCTGGCTCTGGCAAGGGTGGCACCGTCGTCGCCAGCCCCCGCTGCTCGCACCTGCGATGCAGGCTTATCTGCTGCCAGCATCCCGTCCTCAACGTCCCTGGCTCTGGCTGGCAACCCTGCCCGTCATTTTGGCCCTGAGTGGACCGGCACTGCGCGGTGAGCTGCAACAGCAGCCTGCACCACCGCTAGATATCTGGCTACTGGACTTGTCACGCTCGATGACCGCCACCGATCTCAAACCGGATCGGGCAACCCGGGTCAGATGGCAATTACAGCAGCTGCTGAGCAGCGCCAAGGGCGAGCGCATTGCGCTGATCCTCTACGCAGGCGACGCCTACCTCGCCATGCCGCCAACCCGGGATCATCAGGCCCTTTCGCTGCTACTGCCCGACTTGCGCCCCGATATCATGCCGCTGCAGGGCAGCAACCCGGCACGGGCGGTGGAACTTGCCATGAAGCAGCTGGCCCCTGGAGAACAAGCGCGTCTGCTGCTGATCACCGACGACCTCACCCGGAATCAGATGACCCAAATCGCCGCTCTGTGGCCCTGCCAGCAACGGCTTCTTTGCCGCCACACCCAGTCGGCACGCCTCGATATTCTGCTTGCCAGCAGCGGTCAACCGGCACCCATGCCCGCCATTCCGGCCAATGAGTTGGGGTTTGCCACCCGCATGCCCGCGCAGTTGCCCGCCCCCGATAGTCAGGCCATTGCCGCACTGGCCAATCGCCTCGGCGGTGAGCTGCAATGGCTTGATAGCGATGTCCCCCACTTTGCTCCCCTCCCCACCACGACCTCGGCCCTCACCCCGGCACCACTGGATCTTGGCCCCTGGCTGCTGATCCCCTTGTTACCACTGGCCTTGCTGGCCAGAGTCGGCGCCCGGTTGATGATGGCGCTGATGGTGGGGTGGCAATTGCTTGCGCCACAAGATCTGCAAGCAACAGAGAGGGGGGATCTGCAAGCGATGCAGGCTTATCAAGAGGGGGATTTTCAGCGGGCTGCCCGCACCTTCAACGATCCAGTCTGGCGCGGCAACGCCTGGTATCGGGCCGGAGCCTACCGGCAAGCCATCGCAGCCTATCAAGAAGTGACGAGCGCCACCGCCCACTACAACCGCGGCAATGCCCTGCTGCAACTGGGGGAGTTTGCCGCAGCCAAAGAGGCCTATCTGGCCGCTCTGGCACTTGAACCCGGCCATGAAGATGCGCTCTATAATCTCTCTCTGTTGCAAGGCGCAGCGGCGGCCGCTCCCGATACCAGCAACAGCAAGCAACCCAAGCCATCGGCTGAACAGCAGGCAGCAGCAATGCCCCTGCCCCCCTCTCCCCCGGTGTTGCTGCTGGAGCAGCGACTGCGTAAAGAGGCGCTGCGCCGGGATCTGATCAAGGTGGAGGAGCCCTGGTGACGCGGGCAGGATGGGGGTTGTTGCTCGCACTCGCGAGTCCACTTTGCTGGGCCTTGCCCCCCCGGGCAGAGCTGCTGCCGGGGGCTGACCCCAGCGATTGGCTGCTGATCATCGAAGCGGATGGCGAGCGCCAGAGCAGCGAGCTGGAGATCTCCCCCCTACTGCGCCAGTTTGTAGTGGGCAGAGTGACCATGAGCCGGGTCACCACCCCGGTACAACAACTGACTCGCTGGCAGATCCCGCTGCACCAGAGCGACTCACCCGCTAATACAAAGGTGGTGATTGCCCCGCTCAAGCTCGGAAATGAGTTCACTCCCTCGCTCACCCTGCCATTGAGAGAGGTGAAAACAGCGGCGCTGCCGCAACCCGCAGCCCCCTCGCCCCTCGAGATGCAGGCCAGCCTTGATCATCAGGGCCCGCTCTATCCCGGCCAGCCTGTGATCTACCGGCTGACACTATGGCTGCCCACCAGTATGCAAAACCCGGCCCTGAGCGAACTCAGCTCTGCCCACTTCACCATCCGTCGCCTCGGTAGCGACGAGTGGATCGCCCCCGCTCAGGCTGGTCTACCCGGTCGGCTCACCCGCAGCTGGCTCGTTCAGGCAAAAGCGCCTGGGCTCTGGCACCTCGACTCGCCCCGCTTGCAGGGGCAGCTCACGCAGCAAGGGAACAAGCCGCAAAAACTCTCGGCCCGCGCGGCACCGCTAGAGGTGAGGGTCGACAAATCCCCCGCCACGCCGGTGGCCACCCGGCTGACCCTGAGCCAGCGGCTTGAACCGGCCACCATGGGGGAAGTGGGTGAACCGCTGATCCGGATCCTCACCCTGACCATGGAAAATGGTGACAGTGCCCAGATACAGCTTGCCCCCCTGATGGCCCATCAACTGCCAAGCGGCATACAGGCACATCCCGATGGCGAGCAACAGCAGGAGCGTTACCGAGATGGCAAGCTGCTGTTTAAGCGACAGTGGCGCCAGACTCTGGTCGCGGAGCAGAGCGGCGACTACCAGCTGCCCCCCATTGATCTGCCCTGGTTTAATACCCAAAGTGGCCGGATTGAGCAGGCCAGCCTACCTGCCATCACGCTGACGTTTCAGGCAACGACAAATCGGCAACCTGATCAGCAGACATCGCAGATGGCACTGCGAGAGAGCCTTTGGTGGGTCGTGCTGGCCATAACGCTGCGTGCGCTATGGCGCCACTGGCCCCGCTGGCGCGCCTTCTATCAACTGCAACGAGCCCTTGCCCGACACCAGCCGGATGCCAGTCGCAAGACGCTGATCCGGTGGGCGACCTTGCGCTGGCAGGTCTCCTATTATCAATTAGGCCAGTTGCCTGACGCTGGGCATAATCGGGTCGGCAACGCGCTAGCCGCACTCGAGCGAGCCTGTTTTTCACGACCCTCTTCTGGCCCCCCCATCGAGTGGCGCGCTCTGGCGCGTACCCTCAGGGCAGATGAAGCTGCCGGTATTGCGCACCTGATTTACCTGCTGGCGCACGGGATTTCCCGCTCCCGCCGCCACGCCCCCTGACAAGGATTGCTCTATGGCACAGCTGTTTTTTAGAAAAAAACGTGCTCAGCAGCATATTGGTGGAAATGATCCGGCCATTTCGCCGGTCTCTGATCCCATGGCTGACAAACAAACCAAATTTGAAGCACTGGTTCATGCGCTGCACGGCGATCTCTACCGGTATGCCTACTGGCTGACCCGGGATCCCAACGTAGCGGAAGATCTGGTGCAAGAGACCTTTCTGCGTGCATGGAAGGCTATCGACACCCTGCAGGATGACAAGGCAGCCAAAGGGTGGCTGATCACCATCCTCAGACGGGAAAACGCCCGCCGCTTTGAACGCAAACAGCTGGAGCTGATTGATCTCGACGATCACCCTCAACCCCAGCACGATGCGCTGCACAGCGAACAGGAGATGGAGAACGAGTGGTTGCACCGTCACATCGCCCGGTTGCCCGAGGAGTATCAGGAGCCACTGCTGCTGCAAGTCGTGGGAGGATTCAGTGGTGAGGAGATTGCCGAGATGCTCGGCCTCAACAAGAACACCGTTATGACCCGACTGTTTCGCGCCCGCAACCAGATCAAGGAGGCGATGGAGCAGAAGAACCAAGCAAGAGGACACGGACATGGATGAACTCGAATTTCGCCGCAACGCCATGATCCAGCCCAACGATCAACAACCGGACTTTCTCAAAACTGCTGAAGCAAGCCAGGCCAATCGGAACTACCTCGACGAGATGAAGCAGTTCGACAGAAGCCTCAAGCGCACCATGCAGGTAGAGGTTCCCGCCGGGCTGGCCGAGCGGATCCTGCTCAGGCAAGCCATGCTGCAAGACAGTGACGCGCCAGATGATATGCCGCCATCCCGCCCCCTTGGCACGGCACCGGTCAAGATCCGGACATCGACATCCTGGCGCCAGATCGCCCTGGCTGCATCGGTCGCCTTCCTGCTGGGAATGAGCACCCGCTGGATCACGCTGCCAGAAACGGCTCCTGCGGCCCTCTCCCTCGCACAGGTGGCGATGGCTCATGTCTATGGTGAAGAACCCTTTATTGAAGGTGTCGATGAGCAGGTCAATCTGCATAGCATCAATGCCAAGATGGAGAAGTATGGCGCCACCTTAAGCGGGATGGATGGACTCAAGGTGACCTATGTCAATCACTGCTCGTTTTATCAGGGACCGGCCTTGCACATGGTGATCCAGGGAAAGATGGGGCCTGTCACCCTCTTTTTAGTGCCCAAACATGTTCCATTAACCCTGCAACAGGCCACCTTTGAAGATGGCACCCTCAAAGGGGAGATAGTCCAGCTCAAAGGCGCCAATATGGTACTGATTGGCGAGATGAAAGAGCCACTTGCCCCCGTTGCCAACGCCCTGCAGTCACGTCTGCAGTGGGACATTTAACATCGCCGGTTAACAACCTCAGATCCATCCTCAATAGCAGGCGGCGGTCACGAGCCGCTGCCTGTTCCCCCCCTGATTACTCCCCTTTGTCACTCATTTGCCTCAAGATTTCGAAAAATTGACAAAATTATTTTTGTGACGGAGATCGGCAATCCAGGTCAATAATCCACCTTTAGACCCTCAAAATGATGAATTAAACAGCAAGTTAAAACAAATGATTAACACATCGATCACTTTTATGTATTCTGCTGTCACTGGTCTGATTTCTTACCTCCTACCAGATCCATAGAATCACGCCAGAATTGATTGGGAAGAAGCTGAAATAAAAACGGATTTTGTCGAGGTTTGCATTGAACGTGCAGCCAATATCGGCAAAAAAATCTGCCTACAAGAGAGAACACCATGACGACAACTATTTTCAAGAAGAGCCTGATTGCCGCCACCATCGCGCTGGCCACCGGTCAAGTCCATGCCGCGGCATTCCAGTTGAACGAGCACTCGGCCTCCGGTCTGGGTCGCGCCTATGCCGGTGAAGCGGCTATCGCCGACAACGCCTCCGTTCTGGCCCGTAACCCGGCTGCCATGACTACCTTCGACAAGATGGCGGTTTCTGTGTCCGGTACCTACATCAAACCGGATGTGGATGTGGAGGGCAAAACTAGCGGTAACCTCACAACCCCAACAGGAACTGTTCCAAACTACTTCAATCGTGATGCATCGGCTTCAGATATCGCACCTGCAGCCTTTGTTCCCGCATCCTACTTTATCCAGCCACTAAATGATCAGTGGGCATGGGGTATTGGGCTTTTCTCTAACTACGGTCTGTCTACCGAGTATGACAAGAATTTTGCTGCTGGTTCAGGTGCTGGCGATACAGAGCTTTTAACTTTCAATATCAACCCGAATATTGCATATCGCGTAAACAAGCAATTTAGTATTGGTGCTGGTATCAATGCTGTATACGCAGAGGCTGAACTGAATCGTTACGCTGGTGTCTTGGCTCCAGTGCTGTCTCAACCAGTTAAGGCTGGTGGAACTGGTGTTCCGCATTCTGCCGATACAAAAATTGCAAGTTTGAAGGGTGATACATGGGGCTTTGGCTGGAACGTTGGCACACTCTATGAAGTAAACGAAAATCATCGTTTCGCGCTGACTTACCGTTCCCAAGTCGATCTCAGTTTTGATGGTGACTTTAAAGGCACCACTTCCGGCTATAAAACCGTTGACGGGAACCTAAAACTCGACCTGCCTGCTCAAGCTGAATTTGCAGGTTACCATCGTCTAAACCAACAGTTCGCAGTCCACTATTCAGTCAACTGGACAGACTGGAGTGCATTTGAAGAGCTGAAAGCCACAAGCTCTCAATGCAAAAACGGTGTATGTCTGCAAAAAGATGAAAAGTTCAAAGACTCTACTCGCTACTCCATCGGTGGTACCTGGTATATAAATCCGGCTTGGGAAGCACGTCTGGGCTTCGCCTATGACAACACCCCGATTGAAGCTGAATACCGTAGCTTGAGTATTCCGGACTCAGATCGTATCTGGTATAGCGCTGGCGCCACCTACCATATCAACACCGATATGAGCGTGGACTTTGGCATGGCCTACCTTGATGGCAAGAAGGTCGATGTTAATGAGGGCTTGGTAAGCCACGATGGGACCATCAACAACCCACGTTGGCAAGGTACTTCCCACGGCAACGCCTTCCTGGCTTCTGCCCAGTTCAACATGAAGTTCTGATTATTGATAGAATGGAAAGAGCGCCTGACGGCGCTCTTTTTTTATCCGCAAAAGCCAGTTCAGCGCACACATGTAGCACACAGCTGTTTATTTTTCTTTTTTAATCAAGCTATTAGAATGCATCCTTCCAGCATTTAATCTTGTTTTATCCAGATACTGGCCATTAACGTTGCCTTACTGGTCATACCATATAAAATCCTGCCTCCATTCATATGACCTATTGAACCTTCGGGTAACAGCAAGGATTTTGCCATGTATCCCATCATCAAACCGTCCGCCATCGCCCTGTTGGTGATCGCGGGTCAGACTCATGCCGCCGGGTTCCAGCTGGCTGAACAGTCCGCTACAGGACTGGGACGCGCCTTTGCAGGTGAGGCCGCCATCGCGGATAACGCCAGTGTACTCTCCCGCAATGCAGCAGCCATGACCCACTTCGATCAGATGACGCTCTCTGGCGGAGTCATCTATGTCAGTCCTGACGTCAATATTGAAGGCAACACCCGCTTGCCGACCAAAGCCGGTATCGTCACCTCCGATGCCAGTGCACACGATATCGCCGCCGCAGCCTGGGTACCCAATGCCTATCTCATCATTCCACTCAATGAGCAGTGGCGACTAGGCTTCTCGGCGACCTCTTACTACGGCCTTGGCGTCAAGATGCCGGATAACTACAGCGCGGGACACTTTGGCAATGTCTCCGATATCAAGACCATGGATCTGGGTACCTCACTCGCCTATCGCATCAATGAGATGTGGTCAATTGGTGCCGGGGTCTCTGCTATTCAGGGCGAAGGTGAAGTCGGTGGCACCTTCCCTTCTCGCAACCTGATCGCAAAACATTTGCAAGGGGATGGCTGGGCATGGGGCTGGAATGTCGGCACCTTGCTGGAGTTGTCCGAACAAACCCGAATTGGCCTCTCCTACCGTCACGATGTCACTTTGACCCTCTCGGGAGATGCTATCGTGGGCCGGCCCAATGCAGATGGCTCCGTTACCGAGATCAGAGATACCGGCAGTCTGGATCTGCCATTACCCGCCACCGCAGAACTGGCTGCATTCCATCAGCTGACTGACAAGCTGGCTCTCCACGGCAGCCTGAACTGGACCAACTGGAGCAAATTCGTTCAGTTGGAAGCTGATCTCAACAATTTGCAGAACATGCACATCAAGGACGAGCACTGGGAAGATAGCTGGCGCTACGCCATCGGTATGACCTATCAGGTCACTCCCAAATGGCAACTGCGCTCCGGTGTGGCCTATGACGCCAGCCCTGTGCCAGCCGATCGTCGTACCATTTCCATCCCGGATGCCGATCGCCTCTGGTACAGCGTGGGAATGGGGTATCAGTTCACGCCCAACCTGACCGTGGATCTGGGGCTGACCCTGATCGATGGTAAAAAGGTGGATGTCACTGAAAAAATGGAGCTGCAACCGGGTAATCCGATGACGACCTCCACCTTCCAGGGCACTTCTGAAGGGGATGCCTGGCTGGCTGGTGCACAATTGAGCTATCTCTTCTAAATTCCTTCCCTGCAAAAAACGCTATGCCAATTATTGCCTTACTCAATAAGGTGAACACTGGCATAGTGTTCTGCAACACCATAAAATCAACCCAGTACCTTTACTGGAGCAAGGCATGTATTCCTACGTAGCAAGACAGCCGATCCTCGACAGAGACCTCAACACTCATGCCTATGAGCTGCTCTTTCGCGATAGTCTGAATAATGTCTTCCCGAGCATCTCCTCCCAGCAGGCGACGTCACGCCTGGTGGTCGAACAGTTCCTGCAACAAAATATCGATCAGCTGTTGGGAGGCCGCCCCTGCTTTATCAATTTCCCCCACTCACTGCTGCTGGAGGGATTGGCAGAGTGCCTGCCGCCCGAAAAAGTGGTGATTGAAATTCTGGAAGATTCCCCACCGGATGATGCCCTGCTGGAAAAGGTGAAACAGCTGCACAAGCTGGGATATCAACTGGCACTCGATGACTTCACCATGTCACCGGATTGGGAGCGCTTTCTCCCCTTTATCCACATCATCAAGTTTGATCTTCGTGCCACCCCCCTGATGCAGATCAAAGTGTTTATCCAGCGGCATCAGACGCTGGGGCTCACCTATCTGGCAGAAAAAGTAGAGGACAAGGCAGAGTTCGAGCGGGTCAAACAGCTGGGGATCCAGCTGTTCCAGGGTTTTTTCTTCAGTCGACCCGAGATGGTCAAGCAAGCCACCATGGAGCCAGCGCAAGTCGTGGTGATGCAGTTGCTCAACGTGGTCAACGAGGCAGAGCCTGATATCAACAAGATTGAGCAGCTACTCGGTCAGGATATCTCCCTCTCTCTCAAGCTGTTGCGCTATGTCAACCATCTCAAAGGCCACACCAACCCTATTTCGTCATTTCGCCAGGCTGCCATCTATCTGGGAAACACCCAACTAAAGCGATTTGTTTCGCTGGTAGCCGCGACCAGCGCCGGCAAGGGCAAGAGCGCCGAGCTCTACCAGATGTCGATGATCCGAGCCCGATTCTGTGAACTGCTGGCCCACGCCCACGCCCCGAGCCAGCAGGCACAACAAGCCTTTATCACCGGTCTCTTCTCCCTGCTGGATGTACTGATGGAACAGCCGATGGACAAGCTGCTCGGCACTATCCCTCTTATCGACGATATTCGGCTGGCGCTGCTGGAGCGAAAAGGCAATCTCGGTTTCTACCTCGCGTTTTGTGAAGATTACGAGAGCGCCAACTGGTCACGGGTAACGGCCAGAACAGCCCGCTTGGGGCTGAGCGAGGATAAGGTGAGTCACCTCTATCTGGCCGCCACCACCTGGGTCACGGAACAACTGCTGGCGATGGAAGCCACCAATTAATTCGTCTCGTCATTCACCTCGACCGCGATAGCGGTCGCCTCCCCGCCCCCGATACAGAGCGCGGCCACGCCTCGCCGCAAACCCCGTTGCCGCAGCGCGGCGATCAGCGTCACCAGAATGCGTGCGCCACTCGCCCCCAGCGGATGACCAAGCGCACAGGCCCCACCATGCACATTAACCTTGTTATGAGGGATGCCGACCCCGCTCATGGCCAGCATGGTGACCATGGCGAAGGCCTCGTTGATCTCAAAGAGATCCACCTCTTCCACCGACCATGCAAGACGCGCCAGCAAGCGTGAAATGGCGCCAATGGGCGCAGAGGTAAATTCGGCGGGCAACGCCGCGTGGCTCTGATAACCGACGATCCGTGCCAGCACTGGTACCTGCCAGGCTTGCGCCGTGGCGCCATCCATCAATATCAGCGCCGCCGCACCGTCCGAGATGGAGCTCGAATTGGCCGCCGTAATGGTGCCCTCCTTGCCAAACGCTGGCTTCAGGGTAGGGATCTTCTCCGGTCTGCCCTTGCCGGGCTGCTCGTCTTCGGCCAGCAACAAGCGATCACCGCTATAGACGCTTGTCAGTTCGGACACAAACGCACCGGCTTGCTGCGCATCGCGGGCACGCTGCAACGACGCAAGAGCAAACTCATCCATGGCAGTGCGGGTCAAACCGGCCAGATCGGCGCTGCGCTGGGCATGCCCCCCCATCAGCTGGCCATCATAGGCATCTTGCAAACCGTCGAGGAAGAGGTGGTCCAGTACCTTTTGATGCCCCATCCGAAAGCCGCTGCGGGCATTATCCAGCAGATAGGGGGCACGGCTCATACTCTCCATCCCCCCCGCGACCACTACCCTGTTGTCACCAAGGCGGATGGTATCCGCCGCCAGCATCACTGCTTTCATGCCGGATCCGCACACCTTGTTGACCGTGGTAGCAGGCACACTATCTGGCAACCCTGCTTTCAACAACGCCTGCCGGGCTGGCGCTTGCCCCACGCCCGCCGCCAGCACATTGCCCATAAACACTTCATCGACCTGCTCCGGACTCAGCCCACTTTGCTGTAGTGCCGCCTCGATGGCACAGGCACCCAACTCAGGCGCAGTGACCTCTGCCAATGCCCCCTGAAACGCCCCCATCGGAGTCCGTTTTGCCGCCACAATTGCAATATCCATTTGCCTGCCTCTGTTTGTTACATGGCCATAACATAGGGGTTCTGACGCGATGGAACAAGAGTTGCAGTGCAGTTTACGTTTAGGTAAGGTGCAGACAGGATTTAGTTCGCCAAGAAGTCTGTATGAACAACAAGGATGAAGGACGGCGCTTCAGCATCAGTGAGCTGGCCCGGGAATTTGATATTACGACGCGCAGTATCCGTTTCTACGAGGATCAGGGGTTGCTCAATCCCGCCCGAGAGGGACAGACCCGCATTTACAGCAAGCAGGATCGGGTTCGCCTCAAGCTCACCCTGCGCGGCAAGCGGCTCGGATTCAGCCTCGCCGAGATCCGCGAGCTGTTTGATCTCTATGATGCCGACAAGAGCAGCCGCACCCAGTTACAAACCATGCTGGGACTGGTTGAGGAGAAACGGGAGACACTGCAACAGCAGATGGAAGATATCAGGATGGTACTGCTGGAGCTTGATGCCGCCGAGCAGCGTTGCCAACAAGCCCTTAGCCAGCTGGGATAACCGCCTTGCTGGCTTATCAGGCAAGTTCCTTCAGCCTGCTCACAAGATGCCAGATAGCAAAAAGCCACTCCTGAGAGTGGCTTTTCTTCAACCTGACGGTTCGCTATTAAACGCGAACGAAGTCCAGGTGGATCAGCTTGTAACGTACCGGGTGACGCTGGATAGCTTTCACTTTTACGTTAACTTCTTCACCGTTGATAACCAGAGTCAGTACAGACTCATAGAATTCCGGCTTCTCTTGAGCCAGGATCATTTTCTTGTGGTCAACAGTGATGGACAGGGCTTCTTTGCCTGCACCGTAAACGATGGCAGGAACTTGGTCAGCTTGACGCAGGCGGCGGCTCGCACCTTTCCCCAGGTCAGAACGGACTTCAGCTTGGAATACGAAAGACATAGTATGTATCTCTTTTGGATGAATTTATGGTGCTAACTGCGACCGGTCAGCACCTCGCAAAACGAGCGCGAATACTACCACGGGCCAAATTCGGATACAAGGTACCGACTCTGCATTTAGCGCCCCTGCTCCAACCGGGCGAATTGCTGCTGACGCTGGGCCGGGCTCAGGGCATCAAACCGCGCCAGGGTCTCGGCGCGCGGGCAGTAGAGACCCTCCCCCGTTCTGACTCGAATGCTCTTGCCAAGCCGCGGCTGATTCTCTGCCACCAGCGCCAGCAAATAGCTGTAGGTATCTGCTCCCCGGGCACTGGATAACTGATTCGCTATACGCCACAGGGTCTCCCCTGCTGCGACCTGATGACACACAGTTTGTGGACCGCCGGCCGCAGGAGCCGAGAGGGTAAGCATGGCGTCACTGCCTGCGGATAAGCTAGCCGTGTGGCTGGCCAGGGCCATATGGTCGCTCGCTACTCCCTCATCTCCTTTGGCTCCACTCATCCCCGCAGTGCGAAAGGTCGCTCCCAGCTGAGCCAGTAGAGGTTCGCTCTCGGCGGGGTCGGTAGACATATCAACACTACCGAACGCGTCTTGAGGTGTGCGAAACTCGGCGATAAAGGGCGCGACAGGTTGCGCCTGATAATCAGGGGATCCACTCCCCTGCTGCACGATTGCACCAGCCGCAACAGCCTGCCCGGGGACAACCCCGTAAGCCATCTCGTCGATGCGCCGCAGCCTTGCCAGATAGGTTTTGGAGAGCTGCGCCTCCCCCTCGAACAGATCGAAGGGGGGCACCAACCTAGCTGGAAAGAGGATCTGCCAGCGACCCTGCTTCTGCTTTTGGGCCAGCGGCGGAAACTGATTGCCACGCCAGGCCACAAACATCGCAGGCGGCGTGCGCGCCAGCGGGTAATATTCCGGGTTCAACTGCACCCAGGTTTGTTCCGCGATGGGTTGATAACCGCTGATCACCACCTGCGCCACACTCAACCAGATCCCCAGCATCCTTGCCTCCCTGACTTGCGGTTTGAAGGGGCTACCTGACCGGCAACCCCTTCTCATCACCCGCTATCATGCTGTTAAAACAGTTAGATAGCAGCTTAGCACTGAGCGATGGCGTTAAGCACCCGTTTATCGGAGACCGGATAGGGGGTCCCCAGATTCTGGGCAAAGAACGACACCCGCAGCTCCTCGATCATCCAGCGAATATTGGCCACCTCGGTGGGAACAAGCTGGGATTTGGGGATCTTGGCGAGCAGCGTCTTGTACTCCGACTCCACGCTGTGCACCTTGAGCATGTAGACCCGATCCCGGTTGGGATCGATAGCCAGCTTCTCCAGGCGACGCTCGATGGCCCGCAGATAGCGCAGCAAATCAGGCAACCGCTGCCAGCCGGTCTCGGTGACAAAGCCCTTGTGGATGAGGTTGCCGAGCTGCTGCTGGATATCGGACATGGCAAAGGCGGTATCAAGCTGCATCTTCCCCTTGAGCCGCTTCTTGATCTCATGGGACAGCGTCAGCACGGCTTCCACCTGCTTGGCCACCTCCACTACCGCATCGTTGAGCTCGGCGCGGACAAACTCCTTGAGCGCCTCGAAACCGACCTCGTCCCAGGCCAGCCCGCCATGTTGCTCGATCAGCTTGTCGCAGCCGCAGGCGATGCAGTCGTCAATCAGCTCCGCCACCTTGCCAAACGGGTTGAAATAGAGCCCGAGCTTGGCCTTGTTGGGCAGCTTCTCCTGCAGATACTTGATGGGTGATGGCACGTTGAGCAGCACCAGCCGGCGCTGGCCCGCCCACATCAGCTGCTGCTGCACCACCGGACTCTCCACCAGCTGGATGGCGACCGAATCTTTCTCGTCTACCAACGCCGGATAAGCTTTCACCTCGAAGCCGCCGCGCTTCTGGCTGTACTCCTGAGGCAATTCACCAAAGCTCCACAGAGTGAGGCCGGACTGCTCGATATCATCGTCCGCCACTTGTGACAGGGTCTCCTGTACCTTGCCACGCAGGGACTCTTTCAAGGCTTCCAGATCTTTCCCTTCCGCCACCTTCTTGTGCTTGTCGTCCACCACCCGGAAGGTGAGTTTCAGGTGATCGGGCACAGCAGTCCAGTCCCAGGATTCACGAGGTACGGTGACGCCGGTCATGCGGCGCAGCTGACGCTCCATCTCGTCCAGCAGCGGTCCCTGCTCGGGGTTGATGCTGGCAAGCAGCGCATCGGCGTAGTTCGGCGCCGGCACGAAATTCTTGCGCATCGGCTTGGGCATCGACTTGATAAGGGCCACCAACAGCTCGTGGCGCAGCCCGGGGATCAGCCACTCAAACCCCTTCACCTCCACCTGATTCAGGAGCGGCAGCGGGATATGCAGGGTCACGCCATCGGCGGCCTCCCCCGGCTCGAACTGATAGGTCAGCTTGAGCTTGAGGCGCCCCTGCTGCCAGAAGTTGGGGTAGTCGAGATCGCTAATGTGGGCCGCATCCCCCTTCATCAGCATCTCTTTCTCGAAGTTGAGCAGTTCGGGATCCCGCTTTTGCGCCTCTTTCCACCACTTGTCGAAGTGGCGGGAGGAGATCACCTCCTCCGGCAAACGAGCATCGTAGAAGCGGAACAAGTCCTCGTCATCCACCAGGATGTCGCGCCGACGGGATTTGTGCTCCAGCGCCTCCACCTCGGCCAAGAGCTTGCGGTTATCGCTGAAGAAACGGTGACGGGTCTCGAAATCTCCCTCCACCAGCGCGCGGCGGATAAACAGCTCGCGACACAGCGCCGGATCGATGCGGCTGAAGTTGATGGTGCGCTCGTTGACCAGGGTCAGGCCATACAGCGTCACCTTCTCCTTGGCCATTACGGCGCCGTTTTTCTTCGACCAGTGGGGGTCGCTGTGGTGCAGCTTGATGAGGTGGCCTGCCAGCGGCTCCACCCACTCGGGCTCAATCTTGGCATTGATGCGAGCGTAGAGGCGCGAGGTTTCCACCAATTCTGCGGCCATCACCCACTTGGGCGGCTTCTTGAACAGACCCGAGGCCGGGAAGAGGTGGAAACGGCCATTGCGAGCACCAAGGAACTCGGGCTTTTCCAGATCCTTGTTGCCGATATGACTCAAGAGGCCGGTCAGCAGCGCGCAGTGCACCGTCTTGAAATCTGCCGGTTCATGGTTGGCTTTAAAACCCAGCTCCTTGACCGTCTGACGCAGCTGGAAATGGATGTCCTGCCATTCGCGCACCCGCAGATAGGAGAGAAACTCCTTCTGGCACATGCGGCGGAACGGGTTGCTGCCAAGGGCATCCTGCTGCTCTTTCAGGTAGTTCCACAGATTGACGAAGGCGAGGAAGTCGGAATCCTTGTCCTCAAAGCGCCTGTGCTGTTCGTCGGCGGCCTGCTTCTTCTCCATGGGCCGCTCGCGAGGATCCTGAATGCTGAGGGCCGCGGTGATCACCATCACCTCGCTCAAGCAGCCGGTCTGCGCCGCGCTGATCACCATCTTCGCCAAACGCGGATCAAGGGGGATGCGCGAGAGCTGGCGACCGGTCTCGGTCAGCTGCAACTTGGCTTCGCGCTCGCCGGTGGCGGGCAGCTCGCGCACCGCCTCCAGCTCTTTCAAGAGAGTCAGGCCATCCTTGATATGGCGCGACTCTGGTGGCTCGACGAAGGGAAACGCCTCCATGTTGCCAAGGCCGAGCGCCAGCATCTGCAGGATGACGGAGGCCAGGTTGGTGCGCAGGATCTCGGGGTCGGTGAAGGCAGGGCGGCTGTTAAAATCCTCCTCCGAGTAGAGGCGGATACAGATGCCGTCCGCCACCCGACCGCAACGCCCTTTACGCTGGTTGGCGCTGGCCTGGGAGACCGGCTCGATGGGCAGGCGCTGCACCTTGGTACGCCAGGAGTAACGACTGATGCGGGCGGTGCCCGGGTCAATGACGTAACGAATGCCCGGCACCGTCAGCGATGTCTCCGCCACGTTGGTGGCGAGCACGATGCGTCGCCCAGCATGGGGCTGGAACACCTTGTTCTGCTCGGCGTTGGAGAGACGGGCGTAGAGCGGCAACACCTCGGTATCGCGCAGATTGAGCTTGCGCAAGGCATCGGCGGTATCGCGTATCTCCCGCTCGCCGTTCATGAAGATAAGGATGTCCCCGAGCCCCTCGCGGGCCAGCTCTTCCACCGCGTCGAAGACCCCCTGCAGTTCGTCGCGCTCTTCCAGCCCTTCGTTCTTGTCACTGTTTTTTTTATCAACAAATAGTGGACGGTAGCGCACCTCCACCGGATAAGTGCGGCCGGAGACCTCGATCACCGGCGCCTTGTTGAAATGGCGGGAGAAACGTTGCGGGTCGATGGTGGCCGAGGTGATGATCACCTTGAGATCGGGGCGCTTGGGCAGCAGTTGTTTTAGATAGCCCAGAATGAAGTCGATATTGAGGCTGCGCTCGTGGGCCTCATCGATGATGATGGTGTCGTACTGGGTGAGCATCCGGTCGTTCTGGATCTCCGCCAGCAGAATACCGTCAGTCATCAGCTTGATGTGGGTCTGCTCGCTCACCTGATCGGTAAAGCGCACCTTGTAACCCACATAGTGGCCAAGCTCGGACTCCATCTCCTCGGCAATACGGGCCGCGACGGTGCGGGCTGCCAAACGGCGTGGCTGGGTGTGGCCGATAAAGCCCTTCACTCCGCGCCCGAGCGCCAGACAGATCTTGGGGATCTGGGTGGTTTTGCCCGAGCCGGTTTCCCCTGCAATGATCACCACTTGATGTTCTTGAATGGCCTTGGCGATCTCCGCCTGCTTCTGGCTCACCGGCAGGTTGTCCGGATAGGTGACCTTGGGCACTCCGGCCAGACGGGTTTGATAGCGCACTTCGGCGGCGGCCAAATCAGCAGCGATGGTCTCCAGCACGGCGGCCTGTTTGCCTTCAGGCAACTTCTTGACCCCGTGCAGACGGCTGGAAAGGCGGCGGGCGTCGAGATTCATGCAGGCAGAGAGACGGCGGCGCAGCGCCTCGATAGAGAGAGACAAGGTACAAATTCCTTAAATAGGTGCCCAGAGGGGCCATATCGATAAGCTGGGAGCGATCCTAAAGAGCGAGCGGGGGCGGTGCAAGCCTTAACGTAGCGTTATATATGGGAAGACAGAGAGATTGGCCGCTCCTCAAACATGACAAAACAACCATTGTAAGATGGCATAACATAGATAAATGGCTGCATATTAAATAGCCAAGGCAAGCCGAAGCTTGCCTTGGGAGAGAGAAAAACAGGGTTAACCGTGGGTGTGATGGACAAAACAGGTGGTGAGCTGGGCGTGAATGGCCTGCATGACGTTGTGGCGATTGATGACACCGAGCAGACGCCCCTCCTCCACTACCGGATAGATCTTCGGCTTTTGCCCCATCATCATCTCCGCCAGGCTCAAAATGCTGGTATCGGGTCCCACCGACAACACCTCCTTGCGCATCACATCCTTGACCTGCGCCACCTGTTCACAGTGATAGGCCTCCTTAAGCAGCACTGCGATGCAATCCTGCTCGGAGATCCAGCCAATCAGATGGCCCTGCCCATCCACCACCGGGCCACCGAGCTGATGACTGTTCAGAAATTTCTCGACCGCAGCTTGCACCATCATGTCGGCAGTGAAGGTGATGGGTCTGCTCTGCATATAATCCTTGGCTTTTAGCGATTCCATATCTGCTCCCCTACGGTAGTCCATCAAGCTGGCGTCTTGTGCGCCGGTACCGGCACCATGCTCGGCTTGTTCCAAGCATAGCTGGCTCGCGGCAGTATGAGTCAGCGGCCAGCCTCTCCGTCAATTGATGGCATGATCCGGCTCGCGATCCGGAATGGCTGCCATCATCATCTGCGGTAGGTGATCGGCCAGCACCGCCACCACAGCGGGATCGACCCGCCCCTGATCCGCCAGTTGCTGCATAAAGGTCAATGCGTCACGGGCAGGCAGACCGCGCCGATAAGGTCTGTCCTGCACCATGGCCTGAAAAATATCAGCAACCCGCAGGATCCGCGCTTCGAGCGCCATGGCAGATGCCGGCAGGTGGAACGGATAGCCCTCCCCGTCAGGCTCCTCATGGTGATAGGCCGCCCAACAGGCAATCTCTTCAAACCCTTCGATATGGCGCAGGATCTGGTAGGTTTCGAAACTGTGGGTATTGATGATTGCCCGCTCCTCTTTCGTCAGGCTGGCAGGCTTGTCGAGGATCTCGTCCGGCACCCTGAGCTTGCCCAAATCGTGCAGCAAACCGGCGATCTCCAGCATGTCACAATGGATGGCACTGACTCCCATCTGCTCGGCCAATGCCCGAGACAACCTGCTCACACCGAGTGAATGCGTCATCGTGAATGGGCTTTTGGCGTCGACAATGCCGGAGAAGATCTGCGCCAGCGCTTTAAGCTCCCCGTTGAAGGTCAGGCAAGGCTCCCGCACCTGCAGCATCTCCAGCATGTAATCATTGATGGAGCGAGCTTCCAGCTGCAACCAGAATGCCTCAGAGCGAGACGCCTTGAGGAAGGCATCCACCAGCTCGGGGGCAAAGAACTCGTCACGGAAATCCTGCAGGCGTGCGCGGATCTCGTTGGTATGCATCAACAATGAACCATCGCCATAGTAGGGCGCCGCCAACGCATCGCAGCGATCCACCAGAAAGATAAGATTGGCCTGACGGGCTACATTGGGGTCCACATCAGCCATCTCGCGCAACAGGTGCCAGTGGGTATGGTGATAACGGATAGGCAGGGCCAGTGGGGCCAGCAAACGGAAATCCTTGAGCAGCTGATATCCCACCTCGCAGTGGCGCTGGGAGGACTCCCAATCGAACTCGCTGACAAGATGATGATGGGTGATGGTCGAGGAGACACCGATATCATGCAGCACCCCCAACTCGAACAGCAGACAGCGTTCGGCCTCACTCATCCCCAGCTCCCGGCTGCACTCGGCAGCCATAATCCCGACCCGTTTACCGTGGGCCACATCGCCAATGCCCACCAGATCCAGCGAGGCTGACAGGGCATACACCACCTGCCTTAGATCCACTTGCAACGAAAAGGGGGCTACGCCCTGCGCTCTGTCCATGATCCGGGTCCCATGCGATGTTGTTGTATCAAACTGGCGCTGTTTTATGCCTCGCCTTCTATCAATTTAGTCAATAGCCGAGCCTTTTACCTTGTTTTTATAGGCATTTATGACTCTGGCACCTTGAAAAGACAAAGATCACGGCTGGATTTATTTGGCCACTCCCATTCAAGTCATATTTATCCGTTCAAAAATATGCAAGTAGACTTTTTAAATCTCGCGTAGAGATTGTGAGAAATTTTAAAACTCATATCTGAGCGAAACAATCAACACCCTCACTTTACTTAATTATGACTTAATCAGAATTAAAGAGTGCTCGGTTTGCCAGTAAGAATTTTGAATAAAGGCACACCACAACGCCCATAACTGCCACCATCCCCAAATTAATTAACCGAACTGTGAACTCCATCACCCATTTATTCGCCTTATCGCCATCGATAGCGGTAGACACCTCACGCCTTCTGGATACAGCTTCCCATGCTCGCTCCAGCCCACCCGATAGCCTGCGACCGAAAGGTTGGAGAAAAAATATCGGATAACCAGCGGTTATATTCGCTATAAGGCGACAAGGATAAACGGGATTTATAGAGTGAAACTGTTGAAAGCTGATTTCCAAGCGGCGGTTAACTCGGGCTATTCAGGTCATATCACTCTTTGCAGGTCATAACGACAGCGATAAAGGGGAATGTGCCCATCCGGGTATTCCATCCCCTCCAACAGCCTGCACGGGATGATATTTCCACCGCGTGAAACGCACGCTGCTTTCATCGCCCATTTTGTGTACCAATTCACATCAGATTAGGAGTGGAGCCAATAATGGCCATTCAAATAAACAAAATAGCCATGAGCCTTGCCTTAATGGCCACCGCTGGTAGTGCCACAGCAGCCGCCAAGCCCAATATTCTTGCCATCATGGGCGATGACATCGGCTACTGGAACATCAGTGCCTACAACCAGGGGATGATGGGCTACCAGACCCCGAACCTGGACAGGCTCGCCAATGAAGGGGCCCTCTTTACCGATCACTACGGTCAGCAATCCTGCACCGCTGGCCGCGCCGCCTTCATTACCGGTGAAGAGCCATTCCGTACCGGTCTGCTGACCATCGGCATGCCCGGATCCACCCACGGCATTCCGGATTGGGCCCCCACCATCGGTGATCTGCTCAAAGAGCAGGGTTACATGACGGCTCAGTTCGGCAAAAACCATTTGGGCGATCAGAACCAGCACCTGCCGACCAAGCACGGCTTCGACGAGTTCTTCGGCAACCTCTATCACCTGAACGCAGAAGAAGAACCGGAAACCTACTACTACCCGAAAGATCCGGAGTTCAAGAAGAAGTTCGGCCCACGCGGCGTCATCAAATCTTCTGCCGACGGCAAGATTGAAGATACCGGCCCCATGACCCGCAAGCGCATGGAGCATGCTGACGAAGAGTTCCTCGAGTCTTCGCTGGCGTTCATGGAGAAAGCAGTCAAGGCCAAGAAGCCCTTCTTCATCTGGCACAACGCCACCCGTATGCACGTCTGGACCCGTCTGCAAGAGAAGTATCAGGGTAAATCCGGCGTCAGCATCTATGCCGATGGCATGCTGGAGCACGATGATCAGGTGGGGATCCTGCTCGACAAACTGGACGAGCTGGGGGTCGCCGACAACACCATCGTGATCTACACCACCGACAACGGCGCCGAGACCGTCAGCTGGCCGGATGGCGGCACCACCCCCTTCTACGGCGAAAAAGGCACCACATGGGAGGGTGGGATGCGGGTTCCGCAACTGGTTCGCTGGCCGGGCGTGATCAAGCCAGGCACCAAGGTCAACGCCATGATGGCCCATCAGGACTGGATGCCGACGCTGTTGGCCGCTGCCGGTGTACCGGATGTGAAAGAGAAGCTGGCCAAGGGCTACAAGGCCAACGGCAAACAGTGGCGGGTGAAACTGGACGGCTACAACTTCATGCCGTACCTGTCCGGTAAGGCCGACACCGCCCCACGCAACTCAATGCTCTACTTCTCCGCCAACGGCGAACTCAACGCCGTGCGCTGGAATGACTTCAAGCTGAACTTTGCCACAATGCAGGGCAACATCTCTGATGCCGTCCGAGCTACCCCGAACTGGCCGCAAATCATCAACCTGCGCGCCGATCCGTTCGAAAAAGCACCACACGAGTCAGGCATGTATATGCGCTGGATGGCAGACAACATGTGGCTGTTCGTACCGGTACAGGGGATCCTGAAAGAGTTCTTCGACACTCTGCCCAACTACCCGATGCAACAAAGCTTCCAGATGAACCCGGCCAGCATTAGCTCCCAAAGCCTGATGCTCAAGGGCAAACTGGCAGAGCTGGACGCACTCAAGCAAAAAGTCGCCACCATCAAGTAAGGCGGTGACTCCAACGCCCATCACTCTCTGGTGGGCGTTTTCAATTTCCAACTGGCTCGCCCCGTGCCGGCTGGAAATTGAAAACCTGTTGGCCCCTCCTAGCCCAATCTCTGTCTCGTTAAATGTACCCTGTGGAAAACCCTATGAACCCCTTGCAACAACAGATCTCGCAACTTATCGAACAGGTTGGTCTCAGTGTGGTCGGCCAGTCCCATGTGATCCGCGCCCTGGTCATCGGCTTGCTGACCAATAGCCACGTGCTCCTTGAAGGTTTGCCCGGCACCGCCAAGACCCGCTCGGTCAAGGCGCTGGCAGAAGCCCTCAATACCAGCTTCGGCCGCATTCAGTTCACCCCCGATCTGCTCCCCTCCGATGTGACCGGCACAGAGATGTATCAGGAGCGTGACGGATCCCACCAGTTGCGTTTCCAGCCAGGCCCCATCTTCAACAGCATCGTACTGGCCGATGAAGTGAACCGCGCCCCCGCCAAGGTACAAGCGGCGCTGCTGGAGGCGATGGCCGAAGGCACCGTCACCGTTGGTGACAAGAGCCATCGCCTGCCAGAGCTCTTTATGGTGCTAGCCACCCAGAACCCCATCGAGCAGGAGGGGACCTACCCGCTGCCAGAAGCCCAGATGGATCGTTTTGCCCTCAAGGTCTCGGTCGCCTACCCCGATGATGAGGCAGAGCTTGCCATCATTCGGCTGGTGCGGGCCGAAGAGCGCGGTACCCGCCAGCAGAACGAGGGGTTCGCCCCCCTCTCCCCTGAACTCATCTTGCAGGCCAGATCAGAACTCTCGGCCATGACGGTCTCACCGCTGGTGGAGCACTACATCATTGCGCTGGTCATGGCGACCCGACACCCCGATCGCTACCCGGCCACCGGGCTGCCACAGTGGATTGCGGTCGGCGCCAGCCCCCGCGCATCCATTGCTCTGGACAAGTGCGCCCGCGCCTATGCCTGGCTGCAAGGGCGCAACCATGTGCTGCCAGACGATGTGCGCGCCATGGTGCCCAGCGTGCTTGGCCACCGCTTTACCCTCAGCTATGACGCGCTGGCAGATGGGGTGGATCACCAGCAGGTGGTGATGACTCTGCTCGATCACGTCGTCATCGGGTAAGCGATACCATGACACCTCGCTCCTTATCCCATGACAGGCTGACACAGGGCGGGCAACCGCCCAGTGGTGACCCCCGCATCCACTGCGACTACCTGACGCTGGTCCGGCTTCAGGGGTTGGTCGGCCAGTTTTCACTGCTGCCCCGGCTAAACAGCGGCAACCTGCTGTGCGGCCGTCACTCGTCACGCTTTCGCGGCCGTGGACTCAACTTTGAAGAGCTGCGCCACTATCAGCAAGGGGATGATATTCGCACCCTGGACTGGAAAGTGACCCTGCGCACCGGCCGCCCCCATGTCCGTAGCTACAGCGAAGAGAAAGATCGTCACGTGATCCTCTGCGTTGATCAGCGCAGTTACATGTTCTTCTCCTCGGTGGAGGTGATGAAGTCGGTGGTGGCCGCCGAAGTCGCCGCCCTGCTCGGCTGGCAAGTACTCAAAGAGAGCGATCGGGTCGGGCTCGCCATTTTGCACTGCGATGGCGTGGCGTGGCTGCGCGGCCAGCGCTCCCGTGGCCACTGGTTGGCAGGGCTGCGCCAGCTCTGTGCCGCCAATCATGCTCTCTCGGCCACCAGCCGCGACAGCGAGGCGACCGGTCTGGCCCCCCTGCTGGCGATGCTGGGCCGCCTCAAGTTGAAAAATACCACCCTGATCTTTCTCAGCGACTGGGCCGGAGTAACCGAGGCCGACCTGACCCGCCTCGGTTACTTGCAGCAGCACAACGATGTGCTGGCACTGCACATCGCCGATCCCCTCGAATCGACCCTGTCGACCACCGCCGCTGACGCCAGCTGGGTAGTCGGCGATGGCCAGTACCAGCTCAATATTTCTCCCCACCAGATCCCTGTGCTGGATCAGGGGCTAGCCCGCCAGCAGCAGCTGAAAAAAGATCAACTACTGCGACTGATGGCCCTCAAGGGATTGCCGCTTATCACCCTCGACACCGGTGGCCAACACCTCGCCCGCCTCATTACCGCATTGGGAGGAGATCACTGATGAACCACAAGCTGCCCGGCACCTATATGCTGCGCGAATTGCAGGACGTGACCGTACCCCCCACCATCAGCTGGCAACCGCAAACCGCAGGCTGGCTGCTGCTGGCGCTGAGCCTGGGGGCGCTGGCGCTGCTCTGGCTCTATCACCGGGTACAGCGCTGGTGGCAACAGCGTTACCGCCGTGAAGCACAGGCGGCCCTGCGCACGATCAACTGGTCTGATGCCGGGGCCAGTCTGGCGCTGTTTCACCTGATCAAGCAGGTGTTGACCCACCTAGATCCCCGGCACGGCAAGCTGTTTGGCATGGCATTGCTGCAGACCCTCGACAATGCCATGGCTGATAAGCAGCCCCGTTTCGCGACCGAACTGGGGGAGCGCTGGCTGGTATCGCTGGTCTGTGATCAGGTGGTGTTAAGCGTCAGTGATCAGCTCTGCCTCGTTTCCCTCTGCAACGACTGGCTTGCCCACCACCAGACTCCAATACAAACAGCCTCGTTGGCGACGGAGGCCCATCATGCTTGATGCCGGTCTCGAGTTTGCCCACCCCCACTGTTTCTGGCTGCTGCCCCTGCCGTTGCTGGTGTTTCGCCTTATTCCGGCCTATCGCACTCGTCAGAGTGCCATCAAGGTGCCCTTCTTCGACCTGCTGATCGACCTGCTGGATGAGCCGCCGCGTGAGGGGGCAACCCAGCTGACTGCCAGCTGGTGGCAGCGGATCGCCCTGATCACCGTTTGGCTGTTGGCGGTGCTGGCACTGGCCAAGCCCACCATCTATGGCCCGCCTCAGGTGCGCGAGCGGTTCGGGCGGGATGTGATGATAGTGCTGGATCTCTCCGGCTCCATGGCCGAGACCGACTTCTCCCCCGACCCCGGCAAGTCCCTCAATCGGCTCGACGCCGCCAAAGAGGTGCTTAAACAATTTGCTGCAACGCGTAAAGGAGATCGACTCGGACTCATCCTGTTTGGGGATGCCGCCTTTGTCCAGGCGCCGTTTACCGCCGATCTCGACACCTGGCAAACCCTGCTGCAGGAGACCGATGTCGCCATGGCAGGCCAGAGCACCCATCTGGGGGATGCCATCGGTCTGGCAATCAAAGTGTTCAACAACAGTGATCGCCACGGGCAACAAGACCAGAACAGCGCCAAGCGGGAGAAAGTCGCCATCATCCTTACCGATGGCAACGACACCGGCAGTTTTGTCAGCCCGCGGGATGCGGCCCGGGTAGCCGCGGTCAACGGCGTGCGGCTGCATACTATCGCCATGGGGGACTCGGCCACCGTCGGCGAACAGGCACTTGATCTCGATACCCTGCAACAGCTGGCGACCCTGACCGGCGGCCAGTTGTTTCAGGCTCTTGATGAGGCGCAGCTGACGCGCGCCTATCAGGTGATCGGTGAGCTGGAGCCACAACGCTACGAAAGCACCCGCTTTCAGACCCGCGAAAGCCTGCACCATTACCTCATCGCCGTCAGCGTCGTCCTCTATCTCACCCTCTTTTCCCTGTTGACCCTCAGGCGCTACCGCCTGCGCACTGCTCTCTCAGGAGACACGCCATGATGGATCCTCTCTACTGGCAACAGCTCTGGCTGAATGCCCACTTTCTGCGCCCCTGGTGGCTGCTGGCCTTGCTCCCCCTTGTCGCCATCCTGCTGCTGCGCTGGCGCATGGATGAAGCGAACAGCTGGCAACAGCGGCTGCCGACCCATCTGCGCGAGGCGTTGACGCTGGGGGACACCGGCTGGAAAAAGAACCTGCCCCTCAAGGTGCTGGGGCTGCTGATGGGGCTCGCCATCCTGATCTGCGCAGGGCCAACCTGGAGCCGTGAACCCTCCCCCTTTGGCGAAGATCAGGGCGCCCTGCTGATCCTGCTCGATAACAGCGACTCCATGCTGGAAACGGATATCGCCCCCAACCGCTTGACGCGGGCCAAACAGAAGATCAGCGATCTGCTGGCGACCCGCGATGGCGGGCGCAACGGGCTGGTGGTCTTTGCCGGCTCGGCCCACACCGCCATGCCGCTGACCCGTGACAATGCCGTCTATGACCCTATCCTCGCCGCCATCCGTCCCGAGATCATGCCTAAAGCGGGCAAGCGCACCGAACAGGTGATCCCGCTGCTCACCGAGCTTCTGGCCGATGAGACCGGCAGCACCGTTTTGCTGGTGAGTGATGGCATCAGCCCCTCCGCCATTGCCCCCTTGGCTGACTATTTCCGTGGTCAATCCCGTCAGCTGCTGATCCTGGCCGCTGGCGACCCGGCCCTGAGTGGCAAACGCCCGCTGGAGCTTGCCTCACTACGGCGACTGGCCAGTGACAGCGATGGCACCCTGCTCACCATGACGGTGGATAATGGCGACGTAGAGCGCATCAACCGGGGGATTGAACGCAACTTTTTGATCCACAACGACGCCCTGATGCCCTGGCAGGACATGGGTTACTACCTGCTCTTTCCGGTCGTCGCCCTGCTGCTGCTCTGGTTTCGCAAAGGCTGGCTGGTGCAGTGGGGTCTGGTGGTAGCCATCGGTCTCTCCCTGCTACAGACGACGCCTGCGCAGGCCACCACCTTCTCGCTGGCGTCAGCAGAGCCGAACGAGCTCGCACTCAATCACTGGGCAAAGGAGCTGCAACAGCAGTGGTTCAACCTCTGGCTCACCCCGGATCAGCAGGGGCAGTGGTACTTCCAGCAAGGTGACTATCTGGAGGCGGCTAAACACTATGAAGATCCCTTCTACAAAGGGGTGGCCTACTACTATGGTGCCGAGTTTGCGCTGGCCCAGTCAGCATTCCTGCAAGCCGACTCCGAACGGGCTCTGCTCTATGCCGGCAATGCCCTCGCCAGACAGCGTGAGTATCTGGCCGCCCGCCGGCTGTTCCGGAAACTGGCTGACGAGGCCAGCGACCCGAGCGTGCGCCAATCAGCCGCCCATAACTATCAGGTGATGAGCGGGATTGTTGACGAGATCAACCGCGCCAGTCAGAGCCAGACCGGCACGCCGGATGGACCTGATCACTCCAGTGAACTGCCCGATGATGAGCCACGCAGTGCCGACGGGGCGGAAGAGACCGTGGCTTCATCCCTGATGGCGCGCGAAACCCTGACCGCAGATCAGATCCTGGCCAATCCGGCGCAGGCCGAAAAGTGGCTGCGCCGGGTGGAGTCTGATCCCGGTGACTTCCTGCAAGCCAAATTCCGCCTCCAGCTACAAGCGCAGCAAACGGGCGCAACCGTCCGTCCTCGTTCTGCCACCCACAAGGAGCCTACCCATGTGCAACCGGCACAATAAACTCTGCCACTGGCTGTGCAGATATATGGTGACTGCTACCCTGCTCGGGGCCGTGCTGCTCACGGTCGAAGCACAGGCTGCCGAGGCTGCTGATGCGACTGACGCCACTCAGGTGACCCTCAAGAGCTGGCTGAAAGATCAGGGGGGGGAGAAGCGCCCCTATGCCGTCAACCAACAGATCACCCTCTATCTGGAGTTGGCCACCAACCGCTGGTTTACCGCGGGTACCCGCATCGGCCAGTTCGAGCTGCCGGGGGTCATGGTCAAGCAGCGCAGCGAGCTGGCGACCAACTTCACCCAGCGCCGCGATGGCGAGACCTGGTCGCACCAGCGCTGGGAGCTGACGCTCTATCCCCAGCAATCCGGCCAGTTCGAGATCCCCGCCATCATGGTGCGGGCCTCAGTGGCGCGCCCTGAAGGGGGCTCCCGGCAGATCACCCTTACCACCCACCCTCAGCGTTTTGCCGCCGCTCTGCCCGACCCAGCCCTAACGGTCGGCGGGCGTTGGCTGAGCGCCAGCAATCTCACCCTGAGCCAGCGTTGGCAGCGCTCTGCGGATGACCATGCTGACGGCGAGCTGCGGGTAGGGGATGCGATCACCCGCACCGTGACCGCCAGCGGGCAGGATACCCTCTCGGTACTGATCCCGCCGCTGATCACTCCGCTTGCAAGCGATGGGCGGGTACAGGCCTATCCGGCGCAAGCCCGACTGAACGATACCCAGGATCGGGGGGAGTACCTCTCGACACGGGAAGATCAGACTACCTATATGGTGCAGCGCGGTGGTGAGTTGACCCTGCCCGCGCTGGAGCTTGCCTGGTGGAACAGCCAGACAGGCCAGCTGCAGACCCTGACACTCCCTGGGCAGACCCTGCAAGTGCGCCACACTCCCGCCTCCTGGCTGGCGGCCTACTGGCATCGGTTGCTTGGAGTAGCCAGTGGTGTAGCCCTGCTGGTGCTGGCGCTCCTGGCTATGGCCCGTTACTACCGTCACCACCCTCGCCCGCTCGGCTGGCAATATGGGGCCGCCATCTGGAGCAGGCAGTGGGGGGCGGTGCGGGTACTGGCCTATCGCTATCTGCGGGCCAAGAGGGGTTGGCTGGAACTGAGCCGTGTCAGTTCCGATCCGGCTTGGCAGCAACAACAGGCTGTATTCCAGCAAGCTCCCCTTGATCGGGCTGATGCGCTCAGGATGGGCTGGCACCTGCTGGTGCGCCTGCAAAGGCGAAGGGGCGCCAGTCTTGGCAACATCCGTTCACGGTTGGGCCACATTATCGGCTGGCAAGCGGCCCTGCCGGAACTGACCCCCCTGACTGGCAAGCCAACCTCGGCGGATCAGTCATCCAGCAACGCAAACAGATAAATAAAGTACGCCACGCAGCAACCAGTCCTGCACTGGTTGTCCCATTTTACCCACTTCATTACACTGCCAAAGTGGGATACCAGCTGGCTGCCACGCCACCTGACTGGCGTGGCAGGTTCTCCCCTCCGGCTACCCGACAGAGCCAAGGCAGTACCAAGGCAGTGTGATTTTTCCACGAACATGTAACGAGGCCTCTCTTGTTAGACATCAGAAGTACCGAGCTGAACCTGATCCCGATCTTTGTCGCCATCTATGAAGAGCGCAGCCTCTCCCGGGCGGCGACACGCATGGAGATCAGCCAACCTGCCGTCAGCAAGGCCCTCAAGCGACTGCGGGAGATCTACGGCGATCCTCTGTTTAATCGCAAGGTCGTGGGGATGGAGCCCACCTCGTTTGCCATCGACATCTATCCGGCGATGGCGGCCGCGCTGAAAAACTTCAGCTCGACCCTCTCGACCTCGCGCACCTTCAATCCACGTACTTCCCAGCGAGTCTTCTCCATCGCCTGTGTCAGACTGGTCAGCGCCCAACTGGTCCCGGCGCTGCTGTGCAAGATCCGGGCACACGCCCCAGGTATTTCGCTCGAGGTGCATCCCCTCTTTACCGAGGATATGGAGAGTGACCTGCGGATGCAGCGTTATGATCTCATCATCGACATGACCCAGAGCGGGCGCAGCATGCTCAAGAGCGAGGTGCTCTATGGGGAGCAGGTGAAGGTGGTGTGTGCCAGCAACCACCCGCGACTGGGCAGCGACTTGACGGTGGAGGCCTATTTTACCGAGGAGCATGTGGCGTTGGCCCAGTGGCAGGTCAGAGGCAGCATGATCACCGCCGAGCACCTGCCGCAAATGGCCAACCGCAATATCGTGGTACGGGTGCCTACCGCCATGGAGATGCTGCCCATCATTGCGTGCAGCGAGATCATCGGGGTTTTGCCCACCTCCATCATAAATACCTTTGCCGGCATGTATGATGTGCGGGTACTCCCCTTCCCCTTCGAGGAATCAGTATTCAGCCTGTCGGCCATCTGGCACCCCAGCCGGACCACCGAGGCTGGCCACCGTTGGCTGCGCCAGCAGTTGTTCGAAGTGGTCAGCGAGCTGGGGCTGACCACCTCCATCGTTCAGTCCTAACGGGCATCTCGCACCAGTCGCAATCCCATGTCAGCCATCATCACCGACTGGCTGGCAAAATCACGCCGGAAATTTTCAGACAATTCAGCCTCATAGGCGTAGCTGCCGCCTCGCACCGACTTATGGGCGAGGTGGCTCTTGCTCTCCTGGGCATTGTTCGGGTTCTCTTGAGGACTGTGGCGATAGAAGGTCTCTTCATAGGCATCAGCCACAAACTCCCCCACATTGCCGGTCATGTCGTATAGCCCCAGCTCGTTGGGCTTTTTCAGCCCCACCGGATAGGCGCGATTCTTGGCGTTGCCGCTGTACCAGGCCACTTCGTCAATCTGATCGGAGCCGCTGTAACGATAGCCTTTACTCAGCTTGCCACCCCGGGCTGCATACTCCCACTCAGCTTCGGTGGGCAGGCGGTAGTGAGCGCCGGTCAACTCATTGAGCCTTGTCACAAACAGATTGGCCTGTTGCCAGCTGAGGTTGTTGACCGGTACATCCGGCGCCTGGAAATAGCTGATGGAGGGGCCCATCACCGCCTCGAACAGGGCCTGGGTCACCTCGAATTTTGCCATGTAGAAGCTGTTGAGCGAGATCGTATGCTGCGGCCCTTCGCTCGCTTTGGCGGCTGGGTCGTTGGAGCCCATCTCAAAACGGCCCCCTTCCACCAGCACCATGTCCGTTTCAACCTTCTGTCGCAGCGGATGGAGCGGCTGGTTGCCCTGTTTGACCGAGAGGGTGCAGCCGGCCACCAGCAGGGTGGTCGCCAGCAACGGAATTGCGAATTTGAACGGTATGATCGTCATAACCTGACCTGTGCAGTAAGAGAAGTGGCAGCCATCACTGGCCAGCGGAAACCGGCGGCGCGCTCGTCTTGCTCGCGCGCTTGCTATTGAGCTCGGCCAGCACCTCGGGGGGCGCTATCTTGCCAAGTTCACTCATGCAGGCGTCGCTCTTGGGGTGATCGTGGCGAAGGTAGATATCGCACACCGCATAGAGCTGCTCCGGCGCGCCGGAGATCCGGTAGGCAAGCTCGAACGAGCCGATGGCTTTCTCGAGATCCAGCGGCTCTTGCAGCACCCCGTTGAGATACCAGAAGTAGCTGTTATTGCCAGCGAGCTCCGCCGCCCGTGCCATGGTGACTGCCGCTTCGTTCTTCTGATCGAGGCGCACTTGGGTCAGCGCCTTGGCGTAATGGAGGTTGGCATTCTGCGGCAGCGCAAGAATCCCCTTGTTGAGCAGGGCCAGCGCCTCCGCATCCCGTTGTTGGGCTCGCAAGTTGTCAGAGAGGCCGAGCCAGATCAGGGGATTATCGGGCTGATTGGCCAGCAGTTGTTCGTAGCTTGCCTGCGCCTTGTCCCACTGCCGGGTCCAGCGATAGAGATCTGCCTGCAACAGCTGCTGCGCAGGGTCCTGCTGCCGGGCGAGATACTCGCTCAACTCCGCCAGCGGCTGGCCAATGGCGCTCAGTTGCCCCTCATTCATGGCGCCATAATCGCGCGCCAGATTGAGAGTAGCGGCGCGGCGAACCTCGGCACTGCTGTCAGCCAGCAGCGGTGAGAGCAGCCGCCAGCGGTGCGCAAACTGATAAGGGTCAGCAGCCACGACCGCAGCTTCTCGCACCAGCGCACTCTCGTCGCGCAGAGTTCTGGCCACCGCCACCAGACTGTTCTGGTTCGGATAAGCCGCCAGCTGGCGCAGGGCATCGGCCCGCTCCACCACTGGCAGGGAGATATCCTGCGCACTGTAGGCCCACTGCTGGATCTGGGCGGCGGAGGGCGCACTGGCCGCCACGGATGCGGTGGGTGCCCCATTCGCTGATGTGGTGACCGGCGGCTCGGGGCTGGCTACCGCCAGCGCTGGGCCAGACAGGGTCATGCCAAGGGCCAGCCACAAGGAGCCCATGGTGCCGGAGCGGTTGTGACGGAACTCGCAGCGGCTCAACATGCTCTTCATCGCTTATTTCCTCTGACCATGTGTCATGACGCCGTTATTCATCACCGCATCACGATACTTGCCATGGGCCACCGGATAACCGGCACGGCGCAGGATATAGGCCATCGACTGATCGATATGGCTGAAAAACTTGTACCAACCGGCACAGAGGTAATTCAGACCTGCCTCCCCTTCGTGGGTGCGAATAAAGCGGTTCTTCGGGCACTCCCCATAGCAGGCAAACTGGTAGTCACACTGCTGGCACTGACGGGTCAGGCTGCGCGATTTGGCAAAGCCGAACGCTTGCTGGGCGGGCGAATACGCCAGTTCACTGAGCGGCTGATGGTGGATATTGCCGATCTTGTACTTGGGATAGACATAGTGGTCACAGGCAAACACATCGCCGTTGGGCTCCATCGCCAGCCCCTTGCCGCAGATCTCCCCCAAGGTACAGAGGGGGTTCTTGCGTCCCATCCAGGTCTCGACACTCGCCTCAAAATATTGCACGAAGACCCGTCCCAGATCCCGCTGCACCCACTCATCGAAAATGGTGATGAGAAAATCCCCCCACCCCTCGGCCGAGACGCACCAGGGCTCGACCACCGAATTTTTGTGCCAGGGATTGAGGCGCTTGTCCCCCTGCTTGAGTTGCTCCTGCGGTTGCCAGGTCTGGGGCGCGGTGGTGCGAAAACTCTTCTGCTCGACGATGGGGATAAACTGCATCTGGGGCGACTTCACCTCGTCGCGCAGGAAGCGATAGACCTCCAGCGCATTCTTGCTGGTGAGGTTGTTGACGCAAGTCAGGGTGGCAAATTTCACCTTGTATTGATGCAGCAACGCCACCGCCGCCATCACCTGATTGAAGGTACCGCGCCCGGCTCGGTTGACCCGATAGGCGTTGTGCAACAACTCGGGGCCATCGATGCTCAGACCGATGAGAAAGTTGTTGGCGGCCAGAAATTCACACCACTCATCGTTGAGCAGGATGCCGTTGGTCTGCAGGTCGTTGGCAATCACCACCCCTTGCGGCTGGTATTTGCGCTGCAACTCGACCACTTTGCGAAAATAGTCGAGCCCGAGCAACGTCGGCTCGCCCCCCTGCCAGGAGAAGATGATCTCGGGGGTGTTCTGCCCCTCGATATATTGGCGGATATAGGTCTCAAGGGTCTGCTCATCCATCTGGGGCGAACACCCCTTCTTGTATTCCAGCAGATCCTGCTTGCTCAGGTAGTAGCAGTAGGTGCAGTCGATGTTACACACGGCCCCGATAGGTTTGGCCATCACGTGCATCCGCTTGGATGCCTTGCCGTTGAACTGTGGACCCTGAGTAATCACCATAACTGCACCACCTGCAAAATTGCTGTTTTGAGGCCTGCAGTCTAAAGGCTCCCGCTGTCACACGCTGGTTATACGCCTTATAACCAGCGGATATGGGCCCAGGCTAACATTCTGATGTCATAAAAAATCATCGCATCCAACGAGATAAATTGGTCGTATAGTCCCGCTGAGCAAGACAGAAATGCCTAAGATATCGGGAGCAACCGCCCAATAAACCGCCACCTGCACGGCTCGCCCTTCGTTCTGCCTGCGCTATGGTTTACCATGCACATAATTGTGGTGCCTGGCACCGCCCACCCTAGCGCCAGGCGCTACCCATCGGATACCTCATCTCGAGCAACATGAGCAAAACAGCACACGCGGGCAACGAGCCAACATTCTATTTCCACGACTACGAGACCTTCGGCATCAGCCCCGCCAAGGACAGGCCGTCGCAGTTTGCCGGTATTCGTACCGATGCGGATTTCAACATCATTGGCGAGCCGCTGGTCATCTATTGCAAGCCTCCGGCAGACTACCTGCCGGATCCGGAGGCGTGCCTTATCACCGGTATCACGCCACAGAAGGCGATGAAGGACGGGCTCTGCGAGGCAGATTTCATTCGCCAGATCCACGAGCAGTTCGCCACGCCGAATACCTGTGTGCTTGGCTACAACAGCATCCGCTTCGATGATGAAGTGACCCGCTACACCCTCTATCGCAACTTCTATGACCCCTATGCCTACAGCTGGCAGAATGGCAACTCTCGATGGGATATTCTCGACATGCTGCGGGCCTGCTATGCCCTGCGCCCGGAGGGGATCGAGTGGGCGTTTGATGATGAAGGCAAACCGAGCTTCCGGCTGGAGAAGCTGACGGTCGCCAACGGCGTTACTCACGCCAATGCCCACGATGCACTCTCGGACGTGCTGGCCACCATCGAGATGGCCAAGCTGGTGAAAAAAGCCCAACCCAAGCTGTTTGGTTATCTCTTTGATCTGCGTAACAAAAACAAGGTGAAGGCGCTGATTGACGTGGTGACCATGAAGCCGCTGGTGCATATCTCCGGCATGTTCTCCCCCTGGCAGGGTTGTGCAAGCTGGGTCTCGCCACTCGCCTGGCACCCCACCAACCAGAACGCGGTGATCATGGTCGACCTGACCCGTGACCCCACCCCGCTTATCGAACTCTCCAGCGAGGAGATCCGCGAGCGCCTCTACACCAAGAAAGAGGAGCTGGGGGATCTGGCAAGCATTCCGGTGAAACTGGTACACATCAACAAGTGCCCGGTGCTGGCGCCGGCCGCCACCCTGACAGCGGAGCGCGCCGACGAGCTCGGCATCAATCGGGAGCAGTGCCGCAAGAGCCTGGATCTGCTGCGCGCCCACCCCGAAGTACGGGAAAAACTGGTGGAAGTGTTCAATCAGGAGTTCGCCGGCAGCAATGAGAGCGATCCCGATACCCAGCTTTACGCCGGATTCTTTGGCCATGGCGACAAGTCCACCATGGATCTGGTGCGTGCCACCCCCGCGGATCTGCTAGGTGAGCGGGAGTTCGCCTTTACCGATGCCCGGCTGCCGGAGATGCTGTTTCGCTACCGCGCCCGCAACTGGCCACACACCTTGAGCGAAACAGAGCAGAAACGCTGGCGCCTGCACTGCAGCGACTACTTCAGCCGCCGTCTGCCGGACTATGTGCCCCGTCTCGAGGCGCTGGCCGAGCAGAACCAGAGTAACGAACGGAACTTTGCGATTCTAAAGAGTCTCTATCACTATCTGGAAGATTTATGAGTTGTGAGTAGTTTCACAATAAATCCTTCCCGCCCGTCCCCTTCTTCAGGTCATAATGACGAAGGGGATTTCCCCAAAAACCAATATCTTGCAACATCCTGAGCGGATGTCTCCCAAGCAAGAGATCTCTTTGGCCGAACGGAAGCCATTTGCTGATGCCTCGTCACCACGCACTGCTCGGATTACTGGCCCTGCTGCCGCTGGCAGCCAACGCCGCATACCGGTTCGATGTGCCGGATTATCTTGCTCGCCTGCCCGAGCAGACCTATCGCATCGTAGAACAGAACTTCAATACCCTTTATCAGCAGACTGATTTCACTCCCCTGATCACCAACAGCTACTTCAACGGCTCCCATCTCTACAAGTTTGTCGGGGTACCGCTGGCCATCAGCGCCCAGTCAGGTTTCCAGCTGGAAGTGTTTGGTCAGGTCTATAACCGCGCTTCGCAAGCCTATATGCACCTGAGCGAGGATATGTCCCTCTATCGGGTGATGCGGGTCGATCTGATGGGGAACCCCAATGATCAGCTGGCCATCGGTTTTGGTCTGGGGGTGCCCATCACCCCGTTGCTAACCCTCAAGGCGATCGCCTCCGGCAGTGATATCCCGGGCTATGGCTCTGCCAAATACGCCGTTGGTTTTGAGTGGCGTTACTGAAAAACGTGACTGATAACCGCTGATTGAAACAATTCAGGCTCCGTGATGGAGCCTGAATTGTTTATGGTGAGGCTGTGATCAGGTGTAGTGGATCACCCGCCCCTCGCCCCCTTGCAGGGTCACGGTTGTGCCGACTGCCTGCCCCTGCCAAAAATCGGTTCCCCCTTCCGGCAGCAGAAACTCCTGTGGTTGCCCCTCCCAGTTGAAGAGGCAGAGCAGAGTACCACCCTCGGGCAGGCTTACTTCGCCGCAGGCAAAGTCCATCGACTCGAAACGGGCAGAGGGTGCACGAGCAGCACAAAGACCCAGCAGCTTGCGCAGTTGCACCGCCTGCTCCTCATCGAGATCTTGCAGTCGATCACCCGCCAGCATCATGCCGCCGCTCGCCACCAGCGCTGCCAGATGGAAGCTGTAATCCGCCTTGCTTGCCTGCTGGCTCGGTAGATCACGCAAACAGATGCAGTCGGGATCGAGGGCCCAGAGCTTGTCGTTCTGCCAGGCACGGCAGAAGGCTTCGCGAGCGATCTGGCGATAGCGATGGCCATTGCGCTCCACGTCATCGCTCACCCGCATGCCATGAACCAATCCAAGGCTCGGCCAGATGGGGGCGTTGCAACCGAGCAGGAAGGCCCCTTCACCAGCACCACGCAGGATGGCCGCCATACCGCGCCGGTAGGCTTCAACCCGGGTGGCGGCCGGATCGTGGAAACGACCACCGTGGATAGCGCCCCAGAAATTGGCATCGAGCTTGAAGTAGTGGATGCCCCACTGCTCACGCAAAGTACGGAACACCCGCTCGAGGTGCACCTGCACCTCGGGGTGGGTACCATCCAGCACATACCAGGGAGTACAACGCCAACCGCCATAGGTGACCCGCTCGGAGGGGAGCGGCAGGCCGTCACCCCCCTTCACAAACCAGTCGGGGTGCTCCTGAAACACCTGTGAACCGGGTTCGGCAATAAAAGGGGCAACCCAGAGAGCAGGCTCGCAGCCAGCCTGTTTGATCTCGGCGGCCCATGACGCAACGCCTTGCTCGAACTTGGCCGATGGTGTGAGCCAATCGCCCATTTTGGCCTGATAGCCGTCGTCGATCTGCACATAACGCAGGGCCGGGAAACGCTCGGCACGCACCTGCAGGTTCTCGCGAATATCGGCGGCGCTCACCTCGGCGTAGTAGTGATACCAGGAGCACCAGCCGCTCGGGCGCTCACTCACCTTACCGATCAGCGAGCCATGCTCGGCCTCGATCAGCCGTGCCAGCTCAGCTAGCAGCTCCTCGCGCTCCGCCCCTTCGAGGCAGATCAGCACCTCGCTCTGCCAGTGCTCACCGGCCGCAAGTTTTCGCCCTTCGCAGTTCATCAGGATCTGCAGGCGACCATCAGGATAGAGGCGAAACTCCCCGCCAAAACGGTGGCAGCTGGCAAAGGCGAGCAGCAGCCACCCCTTGCCATGCTCCACTAGCAACAGGTTGTGAATGGTGTGATAGCCATTGTCATCGGTGATGCGATAGACGCTGGCATCGGGGCAACGGCCGACATGTTGCGGTGATTGCCAGCTACCCATGGTCTGGGCCAGCATCTGGAATCCTTCGCCATAGATGGCGCTCTCCATCGGCAGGCCAAGCTTGCCATCAAACAGCACCCAGCGGTCAACCGGAGTGGCATCAACTCCAGTGTTGTCGAGTCGCACCCGGCACAGGGGACCGTCCCACTGACGGGTTTGCAGCAGATGGGGTGGCAACGCAGTATCGTTCGCCAGCTGGCGAACTCGGGACAAGAGGGATGTCATCACTACTCCTTGTAGTTCGAAAAGGGTTCTATCAGGCACTTTTCAAAAAATGCCAATCAAATCAGCTTCAAATGAACTGATTTCAGTTGTTATTGTTTTAATGCCGCGACCCGACCTCTCTGGTAAACTGCGATTTTTCTTCCCAGTCGATGAGGTTCACGTGATCGCGCAACGCGCCTTGCTGTACTTTCGTGACTTTATGGTCATCGTCGCCTGCCTGCTGGCAGGCAAATCCGTGGCAGCCATCCTGCCGTTCGCCTTTCCCGGCAGCATCATCGGCATGCTGTTGCTGTTTGTGCTGCTCTCCCTGCAGCTGATAAAGCTGCACTGGGTCGAGCTGGGGGCAGGTTTGCTGCTGCGCCACATGGGCGTTTTGTTCGTGCCGGTTGCAGTCGGGCTGGTGGCCTGGCTTGAGCCCCTGCGCCAATCCTTCGGCGTCATCATGCTCTGCATCGTGCTCGGGATCGTGCTGATCCTCGCCACCGTCGGCCGGCTCTACCAGAGGATGAACAAATGATCTTCTGGCTCGCCATTCCCTTAACGCTCGCGCTCTATTTCGCCACCCGAGCCCTCTATCGCCGCCTGCCATGGCCCATCATCAATCCGGTGCTGGTGCCGACCGCGGTGATCATCGGCCTGCTGCTCTGGTTTGATCTGCCCCTTGAGCAGTACGAGCGCGGCAGCAGCCCCATTACCATGCTGCTGGAACCCGCAGTAGTTGCGCTGGCGCTGCCGCTCTATCAACAGGCGCGCCAGATCCAGGCCAAGCTCAAGCCCATCCTAATCTGTACCCTCGCCTCCGTCTTGATCTCGGTGTGCACAACCCTGCTGATCGGTCATTTTATGGGCATAGATCCGGCGCTACTCGCCTCCCTTGCCACCAAATCCATCACCACCCCGCTCGCCATGAGTGTCAGCCAGTCCATCGGCGGCATTCCCGCCATCGCGGCCGCCGTGGTGGTGGTGGTGGGGATTGTCGGTGCCCTGATCGGCTACCCGCTGCTCAAACTGCTCAAAGTGACCGATCCGGAAGCGCAAGGGCTCGCCATGGGGGCCTGCGCCCACGCCATCGGCACCGCCACCTCCGCTGAGAAGGGGATCACCCAGGGGGCCTTTGCCTCGCTCGCCATGGTGGTATGCGGGATCCTCACCGCGGCCGTCGCCCCGCTGCTGTTTGCCATCTATCACTGGCTGATCTGATCACCCCATTGACCACCTGTTGACCATTCCGAGGGGCCTGCTGGCCTCTCGGGGTGCGACCTGCCGCACAATTTGCACAAGACAAACGTTTCCATTACCATCCCCCTCCGTTTGCCCATCAGGGCGTGAGCCTGCTCACACATTTACCCGAGCTTGCTCCCTACAATGGCCGCCCAATTGGCCTTTGAGGACACACTATGCATCCCCGTTTTGCCAAGCCATTCGATACCCTCTCTGCCCCGCTCAAAGCAGCCGTGCAACCCATGCTGGATAGTGCCGACTTCAACGCCCGCTTCACGCCGGAGCAAGTCGCCACCCTGAAAGCCGCCACAGGTCTCGATGATCGCGCCCTGCGCCTCGCCCTGTTGCCGCTGGCCGCCGCCTGCTCGGTGGCGCCCATCTCCAAGTTTTATGTCGGTGCCATCGCCTGCGGCCTGAGCGGCACCTGGTACTTCGGTGCCAACATGGAGTTTGCGGGACAAGGCCTGTTCCACTCGGTCCACGCCGAGCAGTCCGCCATCTCCAACGCCTGGCTGGGTGGCGAGACCGGGATATCTGAAATCACCGTCAACTACACACCTTGCGGCCACTGCCGTCAGTTTATGAACGAGCTGAGCACCGCCAAGATCCTGAAAGTCTCTCTGCCCGATGACCTGAGCGCCCTGCAATCCTTCCTGCCCCACTCGTTTGGTCCGGCGGATCTCGACATCACTGATGCGCTGATGAGCCCGCAGGATCACGCAGAGCTCGAGCTTCAAAGCGAAGACCCGCTGTGGCAGGCCGCGCTGGCCGCCGCCCGTCAAAGCTACGCCCCCTACAGTCAGGGCTATGCCGCGGTGGCGCTGCAGTTTGCCGATGGCCGCATCTTCTCTGGCCGCTACGCCGAGAACGCCGCCTTCAACCCCAGCCTGCCGCCGATGCAGATGGCCTGCGCCCATGCGGTGCTTAACGGTGAAGATCTCGCCACCATCCGCCGCGCCGTGCTGCTGGAGAACAAAAACGGCCAGATCAGCCAGCGTGACTCCGCCCAGTCCACTCTTAAGGCGCTGGGCTCGGTCGAGCTGGAGTATCAGGCGGTCTGACCCGGTTTGCGTCGATAAACGAAAGCCCCCGCACCTTGGTGCGGGGGCTTTTTTACTGGGCCGTTTAACCGGGAGCGACCGGTGATCTGCACAGTTTGGCGCGGTTGATCACCCAGTCTGACCGGTTGCTGATCAGACAGGTTTCAGCCGCGCAGTGAAGTGGCGCAGCAGCGGCGGCTCGTAATCAAAGGTGAGCCCGCGAATGTCGCTGGCCCGCGCTTTCACCGCGATCAGGCAGTCGGCCACATAGTCCATGTGATCCCGGGTGTAGACCCGGCGCGGAATGGTCAGACGCAGCAGCTCGAAGTCCGCCGCCTCCTGCTTGCCGGTGGCGGGATCTCGCCCCAGCAACAGGGAGCCAATCTCCACCCCGCGCACGCCCCCTTCCAGATAGAGCTCGCAGGCGAGCGCATGGGCCGGAAACTGCTCGGCCGGAATATGGGGCAGCAACTTCTTGGCATCCACAAAGACCGCATGGCCGCCGGTGGGGGTCTGGATCGGGATACCCGCCTCGGCCAGCCGCTCGCCCAGATAGGCCACCTGACTGATGCGATAGGTGAGATACTCCTCATCCATCCCCTCGCGCAGGCCGATGGCGAGTGCCGCCATGTCTCGCCCGGCGAGGCCGCCATAGGTGACAAACCCCTCCATCGCCACGCAGCGCACCTGCACGGCGCGGAACAGGTCGAGATCTTCCTTGAAGCAGCAGAGTCCGCCGATATTGACCAACCCGTCCTTTTTGGCCGACATGGTGAAGATGTCCCCCAGTGCGAACATCTGGCGCACTATCTCCTTGATACTGTGCTTGGCATAGGCCGGGTCCCGCTCCTTGATAAACCAGGCGTTCTCGGCAAAGCGGGCGGCGTCGATCACCACCGGAATCTGGTGGCGACGGGCCAGCGCCGAGACCGCCTCCATATTGGCTATGGAGACCGGCTGGCCACCGGCACTGTTGCAGGTCACCGTGATGATGATGCCGGCCACGTTGTCGGCCCCCAGGGTATCGATGGTGTCGGTCAGGCGGGGAAGATCAAAATCCCCTTTCCAGGCGTAGGGGGCCGTGGTGTCGAGGGCCTTCGGGGTGAGCAGGTTGATGGCCCGCGCGCCAGCCAACTCCACGTGGGCCTTGGTGGTGTCGAAGTGGTAGTTGGAGATAAAGACAGGAGCCTTGCCCTTGCAGCGCTTGACCAGCTCGGGGAAGAGGATCTGCTCGGCCCCGCGCCCCTGGTGGGTGGGCATCACATGCTGGTAGCCAAAAATCTCGCGCACCGTGCGCTCCAGCTCGACGAAGTTGCGGCTGCCCGCATAGGCCTCATCCCCCATCATGATGCCGGCCCACTGGCGATCGGACATGGCACCTGTGCCACTGTCGGTCAGCAGATCGATATAGACATCTTCAGCCAGCAGCAGGAAGGGGTTCCAGCCAGCGGTCTCGAGGGCGACACGGCGCTCGGCGCCAGTGGTCTGTTTGATGGGCTCGACCATCTTGATACGAAACGGCTCGGGTATACGACGCATAAAAGACTCCTCACCGGCGCGGGGCCAGTGTGTATGAAATCGGGATTGGCAAAGAGGCCGGCGCGATCAGGGTCGTCCGGCTGACAAATTCAAACGGCGGGTGCCGCCAATCAGCGGTGAGGAAAATCGAAGGTGAGAATGGGATCCCGGGTATACCAGTGGGCGAGCAGGCAAGCTGCCCGGGGCGTAGCTGTCATGATTGGCATCACTCCCCTCCATATCGGTTGTAGACAGTCGGTGGCCAACAAGATCCATTGATGGGTGCTGCCAGCGGGCAGCTTCGCCACGTTAACGGCTGGTTAATTGGCAAACAAGGGGCGCACCGACGGGCTGTGCGCCCGCTCACAAAGTGCGCATCTGAGCGGCAAACTGGCAGCGAGGTTGATCCGCCCGCGCTCCCGCTTCGTTATTCTCCCTACCCACACGCCACATCCCCCATCAGTCAAGGCCGGAAGCCATCATGCATCGCAAACCCCATCTGCCCGAGAAGATCTGCCCCGTCTGCCTGCGCCCCTTCAGCTGGCGGCGTAAGTGGGCGCGCAGCTGGGAGGAGGTTCGCTACTGCAGCGAGCGCTGTCGCCACGCTCGTCACCGCAGCCAGCAACCTGAGGGGGAGCCAGTCTGATGGAGCTGCGCCTTGTTCTCGGCGATCAGCTGAACGCCGGTCACAGCTGGTTTCGCACCCCGGATCCGGCAATCTGCTATCTGATGACGGAGCTGCGGCAGGAGACCGATTACTGTCGCCACCATCGCCAGAAGGTGCTGGCCTTCTTTGCCGCCATGCGCGCCTTCGCGGCGGCCCTTGGCAAGGCGGGCCACTGCGTCTGTTACCTGACCCTGGATGAGAGCGCCCGCTGGCCCGACTTGCCCGGCTTGCTGGAGGCTCAGCTCGAAGCACATCAGGCCGACAGCTTTGCCTGGCAGAGCCCGGACGAGTGGCGCCTCGCCAGCCAGTTGAAAAGCTGGGCGGCTGGCCTTGTCATCCCTGCCACCGAGGTGGAGAGCGAGCATTTTCTCACTCCCCGCGATGGCTGGCAGCGCTACCCCCACAGCCGGATGGAGTTCTTCTACCGCGCCCTGCGAAAGCAATACCGGGTGCTGCTCGATGAGCGCGGCCAACCCCTTGGCGGGCGCTGGAATTTTGATGACGCGAACCGCGCCAAGCTGCCGGATCGCCAGCCAATCCCGGCCCCCCTCACCTTTGCCAACGAGGTGAGCGAGATTGACGCCATGCTGACCCGCCACGGGGTCAGTACCATCGGCGAGGCGGATGCCAGCCAACTGCCGTGGCCTATCACAAGACGCCAGAGTCGTGAGCTGCTGGCCCATTTTCTCACCCACTGCTTGCCCCACTTTGGCCGCTATCAGGATGCCCTGAGCGAGCGGGGCTGGAGTCTGTTTCACAGCCGTCTGTCGTTTTCACTCAACAGCAAGATGCTTCATCCGCTTGAGGTGATCCGCGCCGCCGAGACCCACTGGCAGGCCAATCAGGGCACCATAACATTGGCGCAAGTGGAGGGTTTTATCCGCCAGATCCTCGGCTGGCGCGAGTTTGTCCGCGCCCTCTACTGGGAGAAGATGCCCGACTACAAGCAGGCCAATTTTCTCGAGGCCAACCGGCCGCTGCCCGGTTTCTTCTGGAGCGGCGAAACTAGGATGGCCTGCGTGCGCCACGCCATTGGCCAGTCTCTTGAGCATGGCTACGCCCACCATATCCAGCGGCTGATGGTGACCGGCAACTTTGCCCTGTTGGCGGGGCTCGATCCTGACGAGGTGGATCAGTGGTATCTCGGCATCTATGTGGATGCCATCGAGTGGGTGGAGCTGCCCAACACCCGCGGCATGAGCCAGTTTGCCGATAGCGGCCTGATGGGCAGCAAGCCCTACGCCAGCAGCGGCGCCTATCTCGAGCGGATGGGCCACTACTGCAAGGGGTGCCACTATCAGGTCAAAGCCCGCAGCGGCGACGGGAGTTGCCCCTTCAACAGCCTCTACTGGCACTTTCTCTGGCGCAATCGGGACAAACTGGGCGGCAATCCCCGCCTCACCCTCCCCTATGCCAACTGGGATGGCCAAGCCGCAGCGCAGCAGCAAGCCATTCTGGCAACGGCGGAGCACTACCTGATCAAGCTGGAGCAGTTGTAAGCGGGCCTTGTCCCCTGGCACATTCACACTGACAACAACGCAGCGATTTACGCTGGCAATCAGGCTCACCATCGCACCAAACACCAGCTTGTGACAGGCAAGCAGACGGAGATCCCAATCCTGCTTAGAGCGGTTGAATATCCTGTGGCGGCTGATTATGGTGGTGGCCACATCAGGAGATCAGTCAAGGAAAGACGATATGGAGATAGTGGTTCTCGGTGGCGGCGTGATAGGGGTAACCAGCGCCTGGTATCTGGCCAAAGCGGGTCACAAGGTGACCCTGCTGGAGCGACAAGGTGGCGTCGCCCTTGAAACCAGCCATGCCAACGCCGGGCAGATATCCCCGGGTTATGCGGCCCCCTGGGCGGCCCCCGGCATCCCCCTCAAGGCCGCCAAGTGGATGCTGCAAAAGCATGCCCCCTTCACCGTGCGCCCCACTGCCGACCCCTTCCAGCTACGCTGGATGCTCAGAATGCTCGCCAACTGTACTCCGACCGCCTATGCCACCAACAAGGGGCGCATGGTGCGTCTGGCCGAATACAGCCGCGACTGCATGAAGCTGCTGCGCGACGAGCTGAGCATCGATTACGAAGGGCGCCAGCTCGGCACCCTGCAGCTGTTTAGAAGCCAGTCCCAGCTCGATGCCAGTCAGCGCGATATCGAGGTGCTGGAGGAGTATGGCGTCCCTTACCAGTCGCTGGATGCCAGCGGCTGCGAAGCGGCAGAGCCTGCGCTGGCGCGGGTGCGCGGAAAAATCGTCGGCGGCCTGCGTCTGCCCGGCGACGAGACCGGCGACTGCTTCCGCTTCACCAAGGCACTTGCCCTTGAAGCCGAGAAGCTCGGGGTCAAGTTCGTCTTCAACTGCGACATCGACGAGATTGAGCAAGCCCGTGGCCGCGCCGTGGCGGTGCGGGCGGGCGAGCAGCGCTATCGCGCCGATGCCATCGTCTGTGCGCTCGGCAGCTATGCCACCGGCTTTTTGCGGCCGCTGCTGCGCCCGCTCGGACTGGAGCTGCCTGTCTATCCGGTCAAGGGCTACTCCCTCACCCTGCCGATGATCAACGCCGACGCCGCGCCGCGCAGCACCGTGCTGGACGAAACCTACAAGGTGGCCATCACCCGTTTCGATGAGCGGATCCGGGTCGGCGGCATGGCGGAGCTGTCGGGCTACAATCTTGCCCTCAACCCCAGACGCCACGACACCCTGGCGATGGTGGTGGGCGATCTCTTCCCCGAGGGGGGCGATATCAGCAAGGCTGAATTCTGGACCGGCCTGCGTCCCATGACGCCGGACGGCACTCCGCTGGTGGGACCGAGCCCCATTCCCGGTCTCTGGCTCAATACCGGCCACGGCACCCTGGGCTGGACCATGGCGGCCGGTTCGGGTCAGCTTCTGTGCGATCTTATCAGCGGCAGCGAACCCGCCATCAGCGATGAGGGGCTCACCCTGGCCCGTTACGGCTAAGCGCCCAAGCTGTCGGGCTGTTTCACTCGCCAACTACGCCCAGCAGAGGACGTTCTCAACCGCTTTATTGACAGGCCACCGCCATAAACGGTGGCCTTTTCGTCTGATGTTGACCTTCTCCCTCCCCGTCTGCCTGAGCGGTGCTCCGGCTGCCGGTTAATGCAGCAAACGGCACAGAATATTGCGCAATTCGACTTGCGCAAGCCGTCACAATCCGTAATGTGGATAGACGCATTTTTCGCAGCGCATATTTTTTAAATGGCCTGTAAACCGCTTGTAAACAGGCGTCGCCAGACAAGGGGTTACGGGTGTCACCACGAGTTTCTTTAGCAGCAATCCAGGGTAGGACAATATGAAAAAAGTAGGTTTGGTCGGTTGGCGTGGCATGGTGGGATCGGTTCTGATGAGCCGGATGCAGGAAGAGCAGGATTTCGCCCATATTCAACCCACATTCTTCACCACCTCCCAGGCCGGTGAGGCCGCTCCCAACTTCGGCGTCGATGCCGGTACTCTGCAAGACGCCTTCGATATCGAGGCGCTGGCCAAGCAGGATATCATCATCACCGCGCAAGGCGGCGACTACACCAAGGATGTCTATCCGCGCCTGAAAGCCGCCGGCTGGCAGGGTTACTGGATTGACGCCGCCTCCTCCCTGCGGATGGAGAAAGATGCCGTCATCATTCTGGATCCGGTCAACGGCGATGTCATCGAGCAGGCCCTGAACGATGGCATCAAGACCTTCGTCGGCGGCAACTGCACCGTCAGCCTGATGCTGCTGGCCCTCGGTGGCCTGTTCAAGGCCGATCTGGTGGAGTGGGTGAGCGTGGCTACCTATCAGGCTGCCTCCGGTGGCGGTGCCCGCCATATGCGCGAGCTGGTCACCCAGATGGGGATGCTGCGGGATGAAGTGGCGGTCGAGCTGGCCGATCCCGCCTCCGCCATCCTCGACATCGAGCGCAAGATCACCGAGAAGACCCGCTCCGGCACCCTGCCGGTGGACAACTTCGGCGTGCCGCTGGCCGGTGGCCTTATCCCCTGGATCGACACCAAGCTCGACAACGGCCAGAGCCGTGAAGAGTGGAAGGGTCAGGCCGAAACCAACAAGATTTTGGGTATCGAAAACGCCGTCATTCCGGTGGATGGTCTGTGCGTGCGGATCGGCGCCCTGCGCTGCCACAGCCAGGCGTTCACCATCAAGCTGAAAAAGGATGTGCCGCTGGCGGAGATTGAAGCCCTGCTGGCTGCCCACAACGACTGGGTGAAAGTGATCCCCAACGATCGCGATATCACAGCTCGCGAGCTGACTCCAGCGGCCGTCACCGGCACCCTCAGCATTCCGGTGGGTCGTCTGCGCAAGCTCAATATGGGCCCTGAGTATCTGGCCGCCTTTACCGTGGGTGACCAGCTGCTGTGGGGCGCCGCCGAGCCGCTGCGCCGCATGCTGCGTATCCTGCTGGCGCGCTAATCCGCCACAGAAGCAGAGACAACAAGGGCGGGGAGTCACACTCCCCGCCCTTTTTCATTGCCTGTTTTCGTGACCCGTTTAGCGGGTTTGCGGCCTTGCCATTACTTGAGCAGAATACGCTGACAGCCGCTGTAGATCTCGGCCCGCCCGGGGCGGCAAAAGCCCACCAGGGTGAGCCCCGTCTGCTCGGCCCGCTCGACCGCAAGCTCGGTGGCGGCCGAAATGGCGAGCAGGATCTCGACCCCGGCGCTGGCGCACTTTTGCACCATCTCGAAGCTGGCGCGACTGGTCACCAGAATGGCGCCGTCACGGCAACCAGAGCGGCACAGATGGCCCACCAGCTTATCCAGCGCAATATGGCGTCCCACATCCTCGCGAATGGCGAGAATATTGCCTTCACCATCCAGATGCACAGCCGCATGAGTGGCGCCGGTGCGCTGACCCAGCAACTGGAGCGGGCGCAGCGCGCTCAATACCTTGTCGATATGACCCACCGCCAGACGTTGGCTGTCGGGCAAGCTTGGCTGGGTGCGGATCACCTGCTCCAGACTCTCGCTGCCACAGATGCCGCAACCGGTGCGCCCCGCGAGCGTGCGCCGCTTCTCTTTGAGGCGATAAACGCAGCGATTGGCCAGGGTGATATGCAGCTCAATCCCCTGACAGCCGTCAATCTGCTCGATGTCGTGGATATCGAGCAGGCTGTCGATGATCCCCTCGGATAGCGAAAAACCGATGGCAAAATCCTCCAGATCGGAGGCCGAGCACATCATCACGCTGTGGGCGATGCCGTTGTAGACCAGCGCCACCGGCGTCTCGGAGGGGAGCGCCATTTCGCTGTCGCAGGTCAAGGTATCGGCGCGGTAGTGCACCACCTCGCGATGGATGGCGCAGCGGGCCAACTCGCTCTGCTCTGGGCTTGGCTTTCGGCTTTGTTCTGGGCGCTGCTCGCCTGTCGCCTCCGGCAGGGGTGTCTCTGTTTCTCCCCTCATGGTGCAACCCCATCGATGATCTCGGGATCTCTGGCCGAGATGCCGAGCCGCTTCATTTTGGAGAGCAAGGTCGTGCGCTTCATACCGAGACGGTTGGCCGCCCCCCGCTCGCCAGCGACGATGCCGTTGCAGTCGCGCAGGGCCGCGATGATCGCCTCGCGCTCATCAATCGGTCCCTCCTCGGCAAAGAGCGGCGTGGCGGGCTCGTCATACACCAGAGTCTCAATCTTGTGGTAACCCTTGAGGGGCATCAGCTCATCGGGCGAGAGGTTGAGCACATGGCCGCGGGTCATCACCACGGCGCGCTCGATGACGTTCTCCAGCTCGCGGATATTGCCGTACCAGGGCAGCGACACCAGCATCTTCATGGCATCGGCGGGGATCGATGTGATGGTGCGGCGCATCCGCTTGGCGATCTTCTTGATAAAGAAATTGACCAAGAGCGGAATATCCTCGCGCCGCTCCCGCAGCGGCGGCAGCTCGATGGGAAAGACATTGAGGCGGTAGTAGAGATCGCTTCGAAAGCGCCTGTTCTTGACCATGGAGAGCAGATCGCAGTTGGTGGCGGCCACCAGCCGCACATCCACCGCGATGGGGTTGCTGTTGCCCACCCGCTCCAGCTCATGCTCCTGCAATACCCGCAAGAGTTTGGGCTGCAAATCCAGCGGCATATCCCCCACTTCGTCGAGGAACAAGGTGCCCTTGTGGGCCCGCTCGAAGCGGCCGATGCGCTGGGTCAGGGCGCCGGTAAAGGCCCCCTTCTCATGGCCAAACAGATCGCTCTCGATAAGGCCGGTCGGGATGGCGGCGCAGTTCACCTTCACCATCTCGTGATCGTGGCGGGCACTCAAGGCGTGAATGGCCTGGGCGATCAGCTCCTTGCCGGTGCCGGTCTCGCCGAGGATCAGCACAGTGCTGTCGCTCTCGGCCACCAGCCGTACCTTCTCCAGTACGCTCTCCATCACCGCGCTCTGGTAGATGATGTGGGGGAACTCCCCCTGCATCTGCGGCTCGTTGATGCGAATGGTCTTCTCTTTGGCACCGTTGGTATTGGAGATCTCCTGCTGTGCCTGCACGTTGTTCATGGCAATGGCCGTGCGCGCCGCCACCTGCTCCAGCAATGAGATATCGATATCGGCAAAGAAGTCGGCGTTGGGGTGCGAGAGGATCAATACCCCCAGCAGGTTGCCCCGATAGCGCAGCGGCAAAATGCAGGAGCTGTCGGCCTCGGGCGGCAGGATCTGGGAGGTAAAGCGGCAGCGATTGCTGCAGCCGTGGCCATGTTCGCGATAGACAAAAAACGGCTCGTTGTGGCCAAGGGCCCCCTGCAGGCACTTCTTTTCAAAACAGGAGTGATCGATGATGCCCGGCTGATCGCTCTGGTGCTGATTGACCAGATAGCTCTTGAAGCTGTCGGAGGTGGCGTTGTATTCGGCCAGACACAAGCTGCTGATGCCGAAGTGGTGGTGCAGGATGGCAAACAGGCTCTTGGGCAGTTCGGCTATGCGCACCAGTTTGATCACCGCGTTGGTTACATCCACCAGAATTTTGCAGCTGTCGCGCTCAAGACGCAGGGAGTTGGCCTGCTCCAGAGTGCGCTCCTTGTCGAGCACGTTCTCCAGCGCAATGGCGATAATGGCCGCCAGCTGGGTCAGTTTGGCCAGGGTCTCCATGGTGAAGCTGTCGAGCTGGGTGTTGATAAACTCGACCCCGCCAAGGTGGCTGCGGGCGGTGGTGATGGGGAGCTGGCAGTAGGAGCGCAGCCCCCCGTAGACCCCTTCGCGATCCAGCGCCGGGCAGCGATTCTCAAAGCGGGCGGCAGCGAGAATGATGGCCTGTTCCGGGGTCTCTTTGGTAGGACGGGGGGAGAGGTGCAGCTCTGCCTTCGGGCAGACCAGATGCTTTGGGCCGGAATGTCCCATGAAGTAGAAGATGGCCTCCTCGTCCGCACCCATGTTGAGGATCAGGTTGACCCGGGTCACGCCGCCGAAGCTGGCATCTATCTTGTTGAGTTTGTGGATAAAATCATCGAGCGTCACGGCCGACAGGAGGGATTTGGAGAGCAGGAGGAAGCCGTCGTCCCAGATGGGAGAGATCTCGTCCAGGGGGATGGCACTCACATTTAGCATTGCGGCCTCACGTTATATCGATTTAGTCACCAGTCAGGCTGTCCATGCCATCGCATCACGACAAGCACCCGTCACCAAAATAAATAGCCGCAGCCCGTAAAAACGGCTGCCAATAAGAAAAGCGGTGACGAAAATTGTCGCATGTTGCAATTCCAGAGTTGTTATTAACGAACGACAACAAAAAGTAACATCGTTATCGGGGGATATATTGGAATGGCGACTCATCATAGATGAGCTCAAATTTCATTACAATCCGATTTAATATATCTGATGGCCATATTTAACCGGTTATTTCATCAGTTCTTGATCTCAATTAAGGCGCCCGAAAAGTGGGCCGCCGTCAACTGTCAGATCTGTCTCTCCTCTTCGCTGGCTGCGGGTTTCGAGATGGCGTTTGCTGCCTATTTATCGGCAATTTATGAGGTGATGATCCGGCTATGGCAGCACTTCAAACCGCCCAGAATAAAGAGCGCGGAGAAGCCCTGAAAGGCGAGCAGCAGCCAGCTGGCGTTGTCGGCAAGCTCAACCGATACGCACTGGTGAGTGAGGTAGACCAGCAGGGTGATCACCCCCAGCAGCAGGCAGTTGATCAAGGTGGTGGAGATAAACCCGATCAGCCAGGCACTGGAAATACTCAAGGCGGAAAATACGCTGCCCATGGCGAGCCGTGCAGCCATAAAACAGCCGAAAAAACCGAAGCCGAGCAGAAATATCATCTCGTCGCGCCAAATATAGCAACCTATTCCTAGCAATATCGCCGCCAGATAGGTGCCAATATAGAAAATTCCGAATAAGCGACCAATTTCATGTTGCATCATTTATCCCCTGTTTTTGGGTAATAAAAGGGTGCCCGACTCGATAAATCCGAGTCGGGTTCCCTTATTTGTGCAGAACGTCCTTTTTTAGGGCGGGTCAGCCTTTGGCTGCGCTGCGCAATTTCGCCTTGAGCGCGCTGTATTCAGTCTGGACGTACACTTCCGCCTCAGGCTGATTGTCGATGCGCTCGATCTTCACCGCGCAGTACTTGTACTCCGGCGTGTGGGAGACGGGATCGACGTGCTCGATGGTGAGCTCGTTGCAGGCCCCGATCCACCACTGGTAGGTCATGTAGACCACCCCGGCGTTGACCCGGTCGTTGTAGTTGGCACGGGTGATCACCTTGCCACGGCGCGACGAGATCCAGACCAGCGCCTGATCCTTCACCCCGAGCTTCTTGGCATCGCTCGGGTGGATCTGCACATAACCGGGCTCATCGGCCAGGGTTTGCAGCGCCGAGCAGTTGCCGGTCATGGAGCGGCAGGAGTAGTGACCCACCTCACGCACGGTGGAGAGCACCAGCGGGTACTCGGCACAGGGCTGCTCCAGCGGCGGCCGCCACTCGGAGGCGATCAGCTGACCCTTGCTGCTCGGGGTGGTGAACACATTCCCCTCGAACAGAGTGCTGGTGCCCGGGTGATCCTCGGTCGGGCAGGGCCACTGCACGCTCTTGAGATCGGCCATCTTGTCGTAGCTGACCCCGGCGTAGAGCGGGCAGAGCGCACGCATCTCGTCCCAGATCTCTTCGGTGTTGTGGTACTCCATGGGATAACCCATGGCGGTCGCCATCAACGAGAAGATGGCCCAGTCCGGCTTCACGTTCTCAGGAGGCGTCACCGCCTTGTAGAAGCGCTGGAAGCCGCGATCCGCCGAGCTGTAGACCCCTTCGTGCTCGCCCCAGCTGGTGGCGGGCAGAATGACGTCGGCCATCTCGGCAGTCTGGGTCATGAAGATATCCTGCACGATCACCAGCTCCATCCCCGCCAGAGTGCGACGGAACTGACCCAAGTCAGCCTCGGTCTGGGCCGGATCTTCACCGAAGATGTAGAAGGCCTTGCACTTGCCCTCCTCCACCTTGTGGCCAAGCTCGGTCAGGCGGTAGCCGGGTTTCTGGGAGAGTGACTCCACGCCCCACGCCTTGGCGAACTTGGCGCTGATGGCGGGATCGGCCACCGACTGATAACCCGGGAACTGGTGGGGCAGCATCCCCATGTCACAGGTGCCCTGCACGTTGTTCTGACCGCGTACCGGCCCGCAACCGGTGCCGCGGCGACCGAAGTTGCCGGTCAGCAGCGCCAGACCCGCCAGCCCCTTGACCACGTCCACTGCCTGACCGTACTGGGTCACCCCCATGCCCCACAGGATCATGGACGCAGGCGACTCGGCATAGGTGCGAATGGCGGCGCGGATATCCGCGGCTTTCAGGCCGGTGATCCCCTCGACATATTCCGGGGTGTACTTGGCCACCGTCGCCTTGAAGGTCTCGAACCCTTCGGTGTAGTTGGCGACGAATGCCTTGTTGTAGAGCCCTTCATTGATCAACACGTTGGCGAAGGCGTTAACCAGCGCCATGTTGGAACCGTTTTTGAGCGGCAGCCACTGATCGGCGATGCGGGCGGTCTCCACCATACGGGGATCACACACAATCACCTTGGCCCCGTTTGCCTTCGCCTTGAGGATATGGCGGGCGACGATGGGGTGAGAGTCAGCTGCGTTGTAACCAAACACCAGCAGGCACTTGGTCTCTTGAATTTCGGGAATGGCGTTGCTCATGGCGCCGTTGCCTACAGTTGTCTCCAGACCGGAGACTGAGGGTGCGTGTCACACCCTCGCGCAGTGGTCGACGTTGTTCGTCCCAATCACCGCACGGGCAAATTTCTGCATCACATAGTTGGCTTCATTGCCGGGGCCACGGGCAGAGCCGGTAGTCATGATGGCGTCCGGGCCATATTTCGCCTTGATGGCAGAGAGACGGCTGCTGGCAAACTCGATCGCTTCATCCCAGGAGACCGCCTCGAACTTGCCACCGCGCTCGCGGCGGATCATCGGGCTCTTGAGACGGGGGGTCAGCAGGTTGGTGTCGTTCAAGAAATCCCAACCGTAATAGCCCTTGAGGCAGAGCTGCCCCTCGTTGGTCCGGCCGTTGGCGCCTTCGGCCCCCACCACCTTGTCGTTTTCAACCAGCAGGTTGATTTTGCAACCGGTGCCGCAATAGGGGCACACGGTAATGACTTTTTTCATGACTCACACTCTTGTTTGTTAACGAAAAACGGCTCGGCAAGCCCGCTCACACCCGCGCCGGCATCGCCAGCAGTGCCTCGGCACTGGCCAGCTGTTTCTGCCGGTTCAGGTTTTCAAGATGCTCCGGCGTGACCAGCCGCAGCGCCTGGGTCGGACACACCTCGACACAGGCCGGGCCCGCCTCGCGGTGACGGCAGAGATCGCACTTGAGCGCCTGCGCCTTGGTCTGCGGACGCTTGAAGAGCGAATCGGCAGCGGGTGCCACCTCTTTGAGCACCACCGCCATGGCGCCGTAAGGACAGGCCACCACGCAGGACTTGCAGCCGATGCAGCGCTCCTGCAACACCTTGACGCAACCATCCTCGCTGACGATGGCATTGTTCGGGCAGGCCATGGCGCACGGCTTGTCTTCACACTGGCGGCAGAGCACCGGCGTGGTCACCTTGCTGCCCACGATCACCTTCAGGCGCGGCTGAAAGTAGCTGTCCTTGGAGACCAGATGTCCATCCTCGATGGCAAGATGCAGGCCGCCCTCCCGCTCAAGGGTCCCGCTGCAAGACCCTGACTGGTGTGAAACGGCGCAGGCCACCTCACAGGTACGACACCCAATACAGAGACTGGGATCTGCAATCACGAAGCTGTTCATAGAGAGGGATCCTAAATGGTTCGTTACACCGGGCCGCCCGCCGACAGGCAAAGAGGCGGCCAGCCCCCCCACAAAGCATTTATCAGACCAAAAAGGGCAAATGGCGCGATAAAAATTTACAAGCAACTGAAAATAAAGAAGTAATCAGAAAGAAATGCGTACTGAATGCCACAACTGACGAGGGTGACGACGGGGTGGGAAGTGTGATCGACACGACAAAAGTGACGAGCTCGACACCGGCTGACAAAGGCGTATCACACTACCCTTTCAGCTCAAGCGCACAAATAACAACCAGTCGATGACTAATTTGTTGATCTTGGACAGATTATGCGCAGATCAACCTTTTTACCCCCTACCCGATTGGATAGCATGTTTCAGTTGGCAACCAGCTTCGTTGAGGTCATTTCGTGCAGATAAGTAAAAAGATATCACTGGTTAAAAAAACATAGTGATAGCTGCAGCTAAGAGGTTACTGTCTAATTTATAAAATTAATGGTTTTAAACAATTTTGTTTAAAACCCAGTGAATTCAAAATTATCAAAGAGTAAATGATTGTATATGAAGCTAGTCCATAAAAACATGACCATGATGTCAACATACAAAAAGAATGCAACAGGGATAATATATTCTCTAGGATTTGAAATTTCTGACCTAAACAAAAGGGTGTCAGAGATGCATAAGGTGATAACAGATACTAGCTGGTTAACCCCTTTAGATATAATAGACAAGTTAACATACGAAGCACGTTCGAAACCAACAATAGACAAAGTTGTAAATGACATTTTAAACAAGGTTGAGGATACTATCTCAGATGAGTTTGGTGAATACATGGTATCTGATTCAGCTCAGACTATTTTAAATAATCATCTAAATCATATAAGAGCACCACTTGCTGAGCTAATAAAAGAGAAAATAACAGGCAACCCTGGCTTTGATTTTCACACCGAATCACCAGATAAAATTGTTTCATTTGGCGAGGCAAAGTACAGCGGCGTTCAAAATTCCCATGGACGTTCATTAAAGCAGATCTCTGAATTTATTAATGCAAAAAAAGACATTCAAGAGCTGTCTGATTTAAGAAATTTTCTATCAGATAAAGCAATTCTAAATGCGGCTCAGGGGAAAAAGTCATTTTGTGCTGCTTTTTCTATTATCTCTGATGATGTAGACAGCATAATGAAAAATGCTCTGCAATCATCCTATATGGATAGGCTCCTGAGCTATGAGGCAATATATCTAGTTGGAGTAAAAGTCTGTGCTTGAGCAACTAATTAATGGTGAGTCCATAGAAGTCGACTTACAAGATGCAATTAAATCCATACATAATAATGGGCCAATAAATCCAGCGACCCTAGAAAAACTAAGTTTTATAAAAAAATATCATAATAATATTTTTACTAAGTATGAGAGGAAAATTTTAAGTGTAATGGGGCTTTTTTATAAACTAAGAGAGCCAATGTCTATTCTAGAGGTAGTATACCAAAACTTAGGTGACTCTATATCAGACAAGTATGGCCATCAATTTACCCCTATCCAAGCTCGAGCTTACAAATCTATTCTTAATCGAAAGTTCTACTCATTTTCTGCCCCAACAAGTACTGGCAAGTCATATTTATTTAGAGAGTTAATAAAACACTTCAATAATGACATTATTATTGTTGTTCCATCCAGAGCTCTGATTGCAGAATTTTATACGGCAGTAATAAATCTTGTGGAAAAGGATGTTTTAGTCCTCCAATTTATTGAAAATGTAAATCAACACAATGCTCGGAGGCGAATCTTTATCATAACGCCAGAACGAGGGGTCGAAATATTTAAATATGCAAATGAATTTAACATCGACCTATTTCTTTTCGATGAAGCTCAAATATCTGATGACGAAATAAGAGGCCTTAGGTTTGATGCATTTGTGAGAAGAACTGAACGTGAGTTTCCAAATTCAAAAAAAGTCTTTGCACATCCTTTTATTGAAAATCCTGAAGCACAGTTAAAAAAACATTCGTTTAAGAACGAAGCGACATGGGACAATTTTAGACAAAGCAATGTTGGAAAAATATATGCAGCCATTGAAAATGATGGTTCTTTCACTTATTTTTCACCATATATAGAAACTAAGGAATTTCCTGTTGGTTACGACATACTAGAAGAAACCTTGAATGGCGGTGGTACAATACTAATTTATATATCTAAAAGTAAAATCTTTAGCGATGGCCACATTGATAGCTTTGGAAAATATATTGCTATGTGTCCCACACTTAACAAAAAAAGCGCAATAGGAATTATTGAAAAGCTAAAGAAATATATAGGCACATCCAACACTGAATTAGGAAAGCAGTCCTCATTCATCCAGCTTATGGAACGAGGGGTTGTGGTACATCATGGTTCGATGCCCTTAAAGGCTCGCCTACTCATAGAGGAGTTCGTTCGCTCTGGACATGCCAAAATTTGCTTTGCGACATCAACTCTTAATCAAGGCATAAACATGCCTTTTGATTGTGTTTTAATAGACAACTTTCGTGATATGAAGGAGCTTGTTCTTAAAAATCTTATTGGTAGATCTGGTCGAAGCAGCAACCAACCTAAATTTGATTATGGTTACACCATAATTAACAGACAAAATGTATCGACTTTTTCAAACAGACTAAATAAAGATGTTAGAATAAAAGAAGTATCTACTTTAGATGAGTCATCAGAAAAAATCCCAGATGACTATTCAGACTTAGTAGAGGCTATGAAAACTAACTCTTTCAACGATGATCTACATTTAACTCAGTCTCAAATAAATAGGATTGAGCAAGCTGATTTAAAATCAGACATTGAATATGTCCTTGAACGCATTATTGTGGGTGATGTCGCGATCACAGCTAACCAATACTACAAGATTAAAAACACCGAAAGAACCAAGGTAAAAGATAAAATAAAAAAGATATTTTGCTCACACCTGAAGAGACCTTCTCTCTCAAAATATGAACAAAGTATACTAAGTGCAGCCATTCCACTGCTACTATGGAAAATCCAAGGAAAATCATTTAGCGAAACGCTTTCATTAAGACATGCTTATCTCACAGAAAGAGAAAGCCGGAGTCGGCTCAAAAGATATCTTAGAGAGAAAAAACTTTCCATCGAAGAATACAATAAGCTGTTGGGTGATATTAAAATAAAAACCTCTTTTAGAGCTGAGAGCTTACCGAATATAGACCTTAGATTCAATGAGCTACTTTTTAAACCTGGAACTAAGGTAAAAGAATTTAGCTACGATATCCTTGTTTATGATACCTATGACTATCTAGATAAAGTGATTAGTCTTTCACTTGCAGATCCATTATGTGCGGCTATGACTCTATATTATGAGAAAACAGGTGACTCCAGAGCAAAAACATTTAAGAACTACCTTCGTTATGGAACTAATGATGCAACAGAAATATGGTTGCTAAAATATGGCTTTGACCCAGAAGATATAGAGTGGATTTCTGCATATGTTACTCATATTGACGAAAATAGCATTGCTTTTTCTGACAAAATAAAAGATCTAACCCCTGACGAACTAAGTGTTATCGGCAGATACATCCAATAATTTAACATGCTTGAAATAAATTTTAGCTTACGTAACGGCCACTGAATGGTGGCCTACTTCTTAACATTCTCATGGAAAATATATAGACCCTATTGCAACCACTCCCTCCCCTTTGCCATCCTGCCAGCATTTAATTAGTGATTACTTTATCGTCTATTTATTATCCATTTTGGTAAAAGAGAGTAGCCAAACCACTTCGCTAGATAAAACAAACAGTTGCCTGCATTGTTGCGGCCTATTTCAATCGCCGGATAATTAATTCTCTTACTCAAATTGAACTTTTGATTATTTATAACTGAGCATAGTCCCGCAAAGTGTGTGTCATTATAAGCTTAATGACAGATGAACAGACTGTGTTCCATGACAAGCAGATCACTATTCCGTTAGCGCCCTTTCCCATCGCAATCCATTAATTCTCTCCCGATTAAATATCACTACTTTCCTGATAGGTCGGGCAGCAGTGCGTTGGCAAACGTGTAAACATCAAACTGACAAGATGAACTCATGAACTGTGATAAACAACAAGCCACTCCCGGCGTTATGCTGGCGGCGATTGGCGTAGTCTATGGCGATATCGGCACCAGCCCGCTCTATACCTTGCGCGAGTGCCTGTCAGGTCAATTCGGATTCGGCGTCGAGCCCGCCTCCATTCTCGGCTTTCTCTCGCTGATCTTCTGGCTGCTGATCCTGGTGGTGTCGGTCAAGTACCTCTCCTTTGTGATGCGGGCCGACAACGCCGGCGAGGGTGGCATTCTCACCCTGATGTCGCTGGCGACCCGCAACGCCTCCACCCGCTGGACGCCGCTGCTGATCATCCTCGGCCTGATTGGCGGCAGCTTCTTCTATGGCGAGGTGGTGATCACTCCGGCGATGTCGGTGATGTCGGCCATCGAGGGTCTGAGCATTCTCACCCCAGCCCTCGACCCCTATATCGTCACCCTCTCGGTGCTGGTACTGACCCTGCTGTTTGCCATCCAGAAACATGGCACCGCCATGGTGGGCAAGCTGTTTGCCCCCATCATGCTGATCTGGTTTATGACGCTGGCGGTGCTGGGGCTGCGCGGCATCATCCACAACCCCGAGGTGCTGGGGGCGCTCAACCCTATCTGGGCGGTGCGCTTCTTTATCCAGTATCAGACCACCTCCTTCTTTGCCCTCGGCGCCGTGGTGCTGGCCATCACCGGGGTGGAGGCGCTCTACGCGGATATGGGCCACTTTGGCAAAAATCCAATTCGCCTCGCCTGGTTTATCGTGGTGCTGCCCTCGCTGGTACTCAACTACTTTGGTCAGGGGGCGCTGCTGCTGAGTAACCCCGCCGCCATTGCCAACCCCTTCTTCCTGCTCGCGCCGAAATGGGCGCTGGTGCCGCTGCTGCTCTTGGCAACCATGGCGACGGTGATCGCCTCGCAGGCGGTGATCTCCGGGGTCTTTTCGCTGACCCGGCAGGCGGTGCGCCTCGGTTATCTCTCCCCCATTCGCATCGTTCACACCTCCGAGCAGGAGTCCGGCCAGATCTATATTCCGGTCATCAACTGGATGCTCTATATCTCGGTGGTGATCGTCATCATGAGCTTCGAGCACTCCAGCAATCTGGCGGCGGCCTACGGCATCGCGGTGACCGGCACCATGGTGCTCACCTCCATCCTCTCCTGCTCGGTGGCCAAGAACAGCTGGCACTGGAACAAGTATCTGGTGGCTATCCTGTTTGCCGCGCTGCTCTGTATCGACGTGCCGCTGTTTGCCGCCAACCTCGCCAAGATCTTCTCCGGCGGCTGGCTGCCGCTCACTCTGGGCGCGGTGATGTTCACCGTGATGACCAGCTGGAAGAGCGAGCGTTTCCAGCTTATTCGCCGCCTGAACGAGCACGGCAACTCCCTTGAGCCGATGATCGCCTCGCTGGAGAAATCCCCGCCGACCCGGGTGGCCGGCACTGCCGTCTATATGTCGCGGGTGGTCAATGTGATCCCCCATGCGCTGCTGCATAACCTCAAGCACAACAAGGTGCTGCACGAGCGGATCATCCTGCTCACCCTGCGGGTGGAGGATGTGCCCTACGTCCACAATGTGCGCCGGGTCTGCATCGAGCAGCTCTCCCCCACCTTCTGGCGGGTGGTGGCAAGCTACGGCTGGCGCGAGACTCCAAACGTGGAGGAGATCTTCCACCGCTGCAACGCCGAGGGGCTCAGTTGCCGGATGATGGAGACCTCGTTCTTTATGGCCCACGAGTCGCTCATCATGAAAGACCGCCCCTGGTATCTCTATCTGCGCGGCAAGCTCTTTATGCTGCTGCAGCGCAACGCCCTGCGGGCCCCGGATCAGTTCGAGATCCCGCCCAACCGGGTCATCGAGCTGGGATCCCAGGTGGATATCTGATGGCGGGTTGATGGCCTCTTGATGGCATAGAAAACCTCAGCAAATAGAGAGGGAGGCATTGGCCTCCCTCTGTTGTTTCCGTTAACCCAGTTACCGGCCCCCTCATCCCCAGCCCTTCTCCCGCAAGGGGAGAAGGGAGCAAACCACGGCGGCCATATGTTGCCAACGGTGCAATTCACTTCGTTCTTTGCACCCTACTTATGCTGCGTTTTCCAAGGTGACGAACCCTCTTGGGGGCTTCGTCACAAGTGACGAACGTCACAGTTCGACAGCCACATCAGTGCGTTCACTCAACCACATGAAGATTTTTATTCATTTAAAAACAGCCACTTAAAACCAATTTATCTGTAAAAACCATTCTGGCCCGTATCTTGCCAACCTGCCCCTACTTTCTCCGTTCGCGACACGACAAGGTAGGCTATGAACCGCTTCGTTATCGCTGACCCCAAGCTTTGTATCGGCTGTGGCACCTGTATGGCGGCCTGCAGCGAGGTACACAAGGCGCAAGGTTTGCAGCAAGCCCCCCGTTTAACCGTTATGCGACACGAGCAGGCGACCATGCCGGTTCAGTGCCGTCACTGTGACGATGCCCCCTGCATCAAGGTGTGCCCGGTCGAGGCAATTCGCCAGACCGGCGATTGCGTGCAACTCAACGAGTCACTCTGCATCGGCTGCAATCTCTGCGCCGTGGCCTGCCCCTTTGGCGCTATCCAGAGCGGCGGCAGCCGTCCGGTGGCCGTGGCCACCAGTTACGACACCTATATCCCCTGCTCCATCCGCTCCAGCAACCCCTCCACCTCCGCTGGCCTGCGCTGCTTTGGCGAGGATCTGTTGAGCTGGGAGCCGGGCGTGCGCAGCATCGCGGTCAAGTGCGACCTGTGCGAGTTTCGCACCGATGGCCCGGCCTGTGTCGGTGCCTGCCCCTCCCAGGCACTGAAGCTGGTCAATGACGGCGACACCGAACGCGCCGCCCGTATCCGTCGCCAGCAAGCGGCCGACACCAACCCGCAAGGGGCCTCCGCCTTCTCGGCGCCTGCCACGGCGATCCCTGCATCCGATTTATCCACCACAGAGGGAGTTCGCTGATGTTGTCCCCCCTTGTAATGGCTACGCTCCTGCTCTTTTTGCTGGGCGCTGCCGCCGGTTTGCTCCTGCAAAAGCTGCCCGCACTGGCCAACCGTCTCAATAGCGGTTTTGCCCTGCTGGGCTCGCTCGCGGGTCTGGTCGCCGCCATCCAGATCTTTGCCCAAGGCGCCCCCATCGACGGCCAGCTCTGGCTGCTGGGCTCGGTGCACCTCGACATGCTGGCCGCGCTGATGCTGCTGGTGATTAGCACCGTCGGCGTCGCCGTCGCCCTCTACTCCTTTGCCTATATCCGCGAATATCAGGGCAAGGGGGATGTGGCCATCGGCGCGCTGATGAACCTCTTCCTCTTTGCCATGGTGGGCATGGTGCTGGCCGACAATGCGCTCGGTTTCTTGCTCTGCTACGAGCTGGTGACCCTCACCACCTACTGGCTGGTCAAGACCAACCCGGATGCTGCCAAACAGAGCCGGCTTTACTTGGTGATGAACCATATCGGCATGGCGCTGGTGCTGGTCGCCTTCTGGCTGCTCTGCCGTGAAAGCAGCTCACTGGAGTTCGCCGCGCTGCGCGAGCACCATCTGGCGGGCGGTTTGGCCTCGCTGGTGTTCCTGCTCAGCTTCTGCGGTTTTGGCCTGCGCGCCGGTTTCGTGCCGCTGCACGGCTGGCTGCCGGTGGCCGAGCCCGTTGCCCCCTCCCATATCTCGGCGCTGATGTCCGGCGTGATGGTGAAGCTGGGTCTCTTTGGCATCTTGCGGGTCAGCATCGATTTTCTCGGCGCCAGCCAGCTCTGGTGGGGCTATGTAGTGCTGATCTTCGGCGCCTGCTCGGCAGTGCTCGGGGTGCTGTTTGCGCTGGCCGAGCACGATCTCAAGCGGCTGCTCGCCTACCACACGGTGGAGAACATCGGCATCATCCTGATGGGAATGGGCATCGGCATGATCGGCATCGCCAACCAGCAACCGGCACTGGTGGTGCTGGGGCTGCTCGGCGCGCTTTATCACCTGCTCAACCACGCCATCTTCAAGAGCCTGCTCTTTATGGGTACCGGCTCTGTGATGTTCCGCCTGCACACCCGCGACATGGACAAGATGGGTGGTCTTGCCAAGCTGATGCCCTGGACCGCGCTGGCGTTCCTCATCGGTGCCATGGCCATCTCGGCGCTGCCGCCACTGAACGGTTTTGTCAGCGAGTGGTTTATCTATCAATCCCTGCTCTCCATGACCAAACTTGGCACCTCCGTCGTCGCGCCGCTCGCGGTAGTGATGCTGGCGGTAACCGGCGCCATGGCGGTGATGTGTTTCGTCAAGGTCTACGGCATCTGCTTCTGCGGCGCACCGCGCAGCGAGAAAGCGAGCCACGCCCGCGAAGTGCCGGGGGCCATGGTGGCAGGGACCCTGCTGCTGGCCGCGGTCTGTCTGGTGCTGGGTCTGGGCGCCCCCTGGATTGCCCCCCATATCGCCAGCTATGGCCAAGCCTTGGTTGCCAGCCAGATGAACGTGGCCACTGGCGCCACCCTGCTGCCACTCGACAGCTCACAAGCGATCCTCTCCCCGCCCGTTATCGCCATCACCTTGCTGGGTCTGTTCCTCATCCCGCTGCTGGTACTGGCCATCTTCAAGGGGCCCAAGCTGAGTCGTCGTCACGCCGGCACCCCGTGGGCCTGTGGTTACGCCTACGAGGAGCGCATGAGCCTCACCTCCGGCGGTGTCACCCACACCTTGCGCCAACTCTGCGCGCCGCTCTATCGCAAGCAGCCGCAGCTCGATCTGGCCACCGCCCTGCACGGGGTGAGCGATACCAGCGGAATGACCGGCTGGTTGCTGCACGGCGTTGTGCTGGTGCTCTTTATCCTGATGGCAGTAGGAGTCTGATATGCCTGTTCTTGAAATGCCGAGCTGGGGCATGGTTGCCCTCGCCCTGACCCAGGCCATCGCCATGCTGGCGCTGGCACCGCTCGCCACCGGTTTCAACCGGGTGCTGCGGGCCAAGATGCACTCCCGTCAGGGGCCGGGCCTGCTGCAGGATTACCGGGATATCGCCAAGCTCCTGCGCCGTCAGGAGGTGACCCCCGAGCCTGCCGGCATCATCTTCAACCTGATGCCTGCGCTGCTCATCGCCGCCCTCTTGCTGGTGGGGATGGCGCTGCCAACCCTGACTCACGAGTCCCCCTTCCCCATCGCCGGGGATCTCATCACCGACATCTATCTGTTCGCCATCTTCCGCTTCTTCTTCTCCCTCTCGGGGCTCGACAGCGGCAGCATGTTTGCAGGGATCGGCGCCCGCCGCGAACTGACTCTCGGCATTCTGGTGGAGCCCATTCTGGTGCTCGCCTGCTTCATCATGGCGATGATGGTGGGCAGCTCGGATCTGGGCAACATCAGCAGCTATGTAGCGACCCAGCCACTGGCCGCCCCCATCGCTACCCTCTTGGCGGGTGCCGCCTGCGCCTTCGCGGTGTTTGTCGAGATGGGCAAGCTGCCCTTTGACTGCGCCGAAGCCGAGCAGGAGCTGCAAGAAGGGCCGCTCACCGAGTATTCCGGTGCGGGCCTGGCCCTGCTCAAGCTCTCCATCGGCCTCAAGCAGCTGGTGGTGGTGCAGCTCTTTCTGGTCATTTTCCTCCCCTTCGGCAAAGCGGCCAACTGGAGTCTGCCTGCACTCATCGGTGCGGCGCTGATCCTCGCCTGCAAGCTGCTGGTGGCCTTTTTGCTGGCTGGCATCATCGAAAACGCCATGGCCCGCACCCAGTTCGTGCGCACCCACAAGCTCACCCGCTACGGGTTGGGGCTAGCCCTGCTGGCGCTGCTCGCCTATCTGGTCGGGATCTGAATCATGCCCGCCAGCACAGCAACTTTTTCCAATTTCATCATTTGTGAATGCTCATTCCCGAACATTAAAGTGAGAACTGCATGACCATCGCCATTTCGGATCGCATCGGCTGCGACTACATCCAGCAGGTGCGAGCACAACTGCCCCACGCCATCGTCGACGAGGAGTGGCAAACCGCCGATCAGGCCACCATCACCGTCAAGCCCACCAGTCTGGTCGAGACGGCCAGCCTGATCTTCCATCAGCTGGGGGGCTGGCTTCCGCTCTCCTTTGCCAATGACGAGCGCAGCCTCAACGGCCACTTCGCCGTCTACCACGTCTTCTCCATGGAGGGCGACACCAAGTGCTGGATCACCGTCAAGGTGCTGGTAGATGCCGATACCCAGGAGTACCCCTCCATCACCCCGACCATTCCGGCGGCGGTATGGGGCGAGCGGGAAATCCGCGACATGTACGGCCTGCGTGCCATCGGTCTGCCGGATGAACGCCGTCTGGTACTGCCGGACGACTGGCCGGAGGATATCCACCCGCTGCGCAAGGACGCCATGGATTACCGCCAGCGCCCGATGCCCACCACTGACACCGAGACCTACCCCTTCGTCAACGAGCTGGGCAGTGATGCCAACCGCATCGTGCCGGTCGGCCCGCTGCACATCACCTCGGACGAACCGGGCCACTTTCGTCTGTTCGTCGATGGGGAAGACATCATCGATGCCGACTACCGCCTCTTCTATGTCCATCGCGGCATGGAGAAGCTGGCGGAAACCCGGATGGGCTACAACGAAGTGGCCTTCCTGACCGACCGGGTCTGCGGCATCTGCGGCTTTACCCACAGCGTCGCCTACACCACCTCGGTAGAGAACGCCATGGGCATTCCGGTGCCGGAGCGGGCCAAGATGATCCGCGCCGTGCTGCTGGAGGTGGAACGCCTGCACAGCCATATCCTCAACATCGGCCTGTCGAGCCACTTCACCGGTTTCGACACCGGCTTCATGCAGTTCTTCCGGGTGCGGGAGAAATCCATGACCCTGGCCGAGCTGCTGACCGGTGCCCGCAAGACCTACGGCCTCAACCTGATTGGCGGGGTACGCCGCGACATCTTCAAGGAAGATCGCATCAAGGGTGCCCAACTGGTGCGGGAACTGCGTGATGAGCTCAAACCCCTGGTGGCCATGCTGCTGGATACCGCCAACATCTCCTCCCGCCTCATCGGTATCGGCAAGCTCGACCCGCAAATTGCCCGCGATTTCAGCTGCGTCGGCCCCATGGTGCGGGCGAGCGGCTTCAAGCGCGACGTGCGCCGGGTTCACGACTTTGCCGGCTACCGCGAGCTGCCGATGGAGATCCAGACCAAGGCGGGTTGCGACGTACAATCCCGGGTACTGGTACGCATCCACGAGCTCTACGACTCCCTCGACATGATTGAGTTTGGTCTTGAGCACCTGCCGGAAGGACCGCTTTTGACCGAAGGGTTCACCTACCAGCCGGGCAAGTTTGCGCTGGGCTTTACCGAGGCGCCCCGTGGCGAGAACGTCCACTGGAGCATGACCGGGGACAACCAGAAGCTGTTCCGCTGGCGCTGCCGCGCCGCCACCTACGCCAACTGGCCCGCCCTGCGCTACATGCTGCGCGGCAATACCGTGGCGGATGCGCCGCTCATCATCGGTAGTCTGGATCCCTGCTACTCCTGTACCGACCGGGTTACCCTGGTCGACCCCAAGAAGGGCAAATCCACCGTGGTCTCCTACAAGGAGATCGAGCGCTACGGCATCGATCGCAAAAACTCTCCGCTGAAATAAGGGGTCATCATGATCAAGCTGTTCAAGACCATCCTCAAGGCTGGCACCCCGACCGCCAAGTACCCCTTCGCCCCTTACGAGGTGAACCGGGATTTTCGCGGCAAACCGAAATATCAGGCTGATCAGTGCATCGCCTGCGCCGCCTGCACCAAGGCCTGCCCGGCCAATGCGCTGGTGATGAAAGTGGATATGGAGACCGGCGAACGACGCTGGGAGATCTCCATGGCGCGCTGCATCTTCTGCGGCCGCTGCGAGGAGGTCTGCCCGACCCGCGCCATCGCCCTCTCCCCCGAGTTCGAGCTGGCGGTGACCAACAAGGCCGACCTCTATGAAGAGGCCCGCTTCGCGCTGGCCCCCTGCACCCTGTGCGGCACCTACTTTGCCCCGAGCAAGCTGGTGGCACTGGTGGAGGACACCCTCAAGCAGGCGGGCACGCCGCTGGCTCGCGATGCCAAGCCGCTGGCGCCGCCAGAGCGACTGCACCACTGCCCCGACTGCAAACGAAAACAGAGCATGCTGAGCCAGCCTGACTCGGCCCTGATCACACCGATAGCCACACCGATGGCAGCACAAAAGGAGTGGATGTGATGAGCAAGATCAAAGGCATAGAACCGGTTGTCGGCCATGCCCATACCCGCGCCGTGCCGCTGGCACAGGATCCCGAGATCACCAAACTCAAGAAGACCCTGCTCAAGGACATTCGCCGCTCGGCCTATGTCTACCGGGTCGATTGCGGCGGCTGCAACGCCTGCGAGATCGAGATCTTCGCCACCATCACCCCGCTGTTTGATGCCGAGCGTTTCGGCATCAAGGTGGTCGCCTCCCCCCGCCACGCCGACATCCTGCTCTTTACCGGCGCGGTGACCCGAGCGATGCGGGTGCCGGCCCTGCGCGCCTACGAGGCGGCGCCCGATCCCAAGATCTGCATCGCCTACGGCGCCTGCGGCTGTGACGGCGGCATCTTCCACGACCTCTACTGCGTCTGGGGCGGCACCGACAAGATCGTGCCGGTGGATGTCTATATCCCCGGCTGCCCTCCGACACCGGCGGCTACCATTTATGGCTTTGCCGTGGCGCTCGGTCTGCTTGAGCAGAAACTCAAAGCCACCAGTCACGAGGTGCAACCGGGTGAGCGGGTCGAGCTGCGCCACACCGGCATCCCCAATGAAATTCGGGTGATGATCGAGCGCGAAGCGCGCCGCATGGCCGGTTATCGTCAGGGGCGGATCATCGCCGACGAGTTTATGGCCCTGCTCGAAGGGGCGACCCAGCAGGATGTGGATCTGCGCATCCAGAGCTACCTCGATCAGCACGACGATCCGCGCCTCTCGGAGATCGTCAACAACCTCGCAAACGCCTGCCTCAACCGGGCAGCCGGCAAGGGAGAGGCAGTGCATGGCTGACGAGGTTTTCTTCTATCGACTCTCGCGCAAGTTCGTCGACGAGCAGTTCGACGTGCCGGAAGAGGCCAAAGAGGTGATGTACTACAGCCTCGCCATCGGCCACCACCTCGGCATCGTCGATTGCCTGCGAGCAGACCTGGTCTGCTCGCTGACCGGTTATCGCGACTGGGTGGCCAAGCTGCCAGAGGGAAGTGAAGCGCGCCGCAAGATGGAGGGGTTTCTCACCTTTGGCGAGATCACCATCTATCGCGAGCACTGCCATATGCTGGCCTGCGCCTTCGACCGACTGCGCAAAGCCGACAATCTGCTCGATGAGCAGGAGCTGGGCTGGACCAACACCTTTATGGATCAGCTCACCGCCCTCTATAACGACCCCCATATGTACCTGATGGTAAGGAGCCGCTGATGGGCTGCAATCTCGTGTTGACCGTGGGCAATGCCATGATGGGGGACGACGGTGCCGGCCCCTATCTTGCCGACAAACTGCAAGCCGCCCCCCTGTCCGGCTGGATCCATATTGACGGCGGCATCGCGCCGGAAAATGTGGTCTACAAGGTGCGGGAGCTGCAACCGGAGCGGGTGGTGCTGGTGGATGCCGCCGAGATCGGCGAGAAGGCGGGAACCCTGCAGGTGATCCCCCCCGAGACCATCGCCGAGATGTTTATCTTCTCGACCCACAATATGCCGCTCAATTTCCTGATCGACGAGCTCAAGACCTTTATCCCCGAGGTGATCTTTGTCGGGGTACAACCGGCCATCGTGGCGTTCTCCTTCCCGATGACCGAGATGGTGAGCGAGGCGATGGATTATCTTTATCAGCATCTTGATGCCGCCAGGGATACCGGTCTGTTAATAGATAAACTGGATCAGTGGAATATTGCCAACGCCAACCGGTGATTATTTATCGAGTTGTTAACGACCGTTATTGACCGACGGTTCCGGCAATGTGATCGAGGCCCGATGTTAAATTAAAAACATCGGGCTAATTGTGCTGAACTTGATATAAAACAAGGTTCTTTGCTTTTTTCAAAAAATCGCTAACTCTCGATTTTTTATGACAAAAAAAGCGTTGCCAGTCACAGAAATTTGCCACAAAATGGCGACCGTTACGGAAGTTGATGGGGTCTGGTGGCCTCCTCGGTCTTCAAAACCGATGTGAGCCGAGAAGGCTTTGGCAGGTTCGATTCCTGCCTCTTCCGCCAAATTTATCTATTGAACAAATACTCTCTCGCTGAATTTTTCGGCCTGGATGTTATTTCCATTGTTTGTTCAATATGTTTGAAGTAATACCTTAAAAAAGGTGCTTGCCGCTTGCCAATATAATCCGAACTCAGGTTATCTCGCTGGCCAAAAATTAATTTATCAGCATCGATGCAGCATTAATTTATACCCGCTCATTGATGCATCCAGTTTGCAGTCATCCGCAAATCGCCAGCAGTGCCATAACCCGTCAGCTCGGCCTCTCTATCGGCAAACCGGTGCGCATCCCGAACCCACGCACTGCACTGGTAATCCCATGCCGAACTCGTCTCACGCGTCAGCCATCCCCCACCGCCAGCCCGCATCAGGTACGGCTGCCGACGATTCACTGCCAGATTCACAGCAACAGCCCGGCCAGCAACCAACGCGCCGTTTGCCGCAAGTGGAACAGCTGCTGCAGCAACCCTTTCTCGCCGGGTTTATCGAAGCGCTGAGCCGCCCGCTGGTGACTCAGGCGGTGCGCGAGACCCTGAGCGAGCTGCGCCAGAGCGAAGATTTTCGCCAGCATGGCGTTGCCCCCGAGCAGCTCGAGGCGCTGATTGTCAAACGCTGCCAACAGCAGTTGCGCCAGCGTCAAACCCGGGTGATCAACGCCACCGGCACCCTGGTGCATACCAATCTGGGGCGTTCGCCATTAAGTGCCGATCTGTGGGACGAGGTACGTGACCTCAACACCGGCTACAACAATCTGGAGCTGGATCTCGCTACCGGCAAACGCGGCGGGCGCAAGGGGCTGATCGCCCCCCTGCTCCGTTGCCTCACCCAGGCCGAGGATTCGCTGGTGGTCAACAACAACGCCGCTTCGCTCTTTTTGCTGCTGCAGGAGGTGGCCAAGGGGCGCGAGGTGATCGTCTCGCGCGGCGAGCAGATCCAGATTGGTGGCGGCTTTCGCATCCCCGATATTCTGGCGCTCTCCGGCGCCAAACTGGTGGAGGTGGGCACCACCAATATCACTACCGCCAAAGATTACCTCGATGCCATCACCGATCAGACCGCGCTGGTGCTGATGGTGCACAGATCCAATTTCGCCATTCGCGGCTTTACCGAATCCCCCGATATCGGCGAGGTGGCCCGCGCCCTGCCCGAGCATGTGGTGCTGGCGGTGGATCAGGGCTCCGGCTTGACCATCGAAGAGTTTGCACCGGATGAAACCTCGGTACGCCAGTACATCAAGGCGGGAGCGGATCTGGTCTGCTACTCCGGCGACAAGCTCTTGGGGGGCCCGCAAGCGGGCATCATCAGCGGCCGCAGCGACCTTATCAAGCGGTTGGAACAGCATCCAATGATGCGCACCTTCCGCCCGAGCCGCATCGTCTACTCCCTGCTCGAACGCCTGCTCATCCACAAGCTCAACAAGTCCCCCATCGGCGAAGGAATTGCCCAGCGCACCCTGAGCAATCCGGCCGCCATGCAGGCGAGAGCCGACCAGCTGATGGCCGCCCTGCCCGGCTGTTTTGTACCCGTCCCCGCCCAGCTGGTGGTGGGCGGCGGCACTTTGCCGGACGAGTTCTACCCGGCGCCCGCGCTCGAATGCACCGACCTACGCCCGGCTCAGCAGCTGCTCGATGATTTGCGCGAACTGCCAGTGCCGGTCATCGCCACCGTGCGCCAGCAGAAGGTGCTGCTCAATATGGCCACCCTGCTGCCGACCGAGATGGAACTGCTGATCGCCCAACTCAGGGAGTTGCTGCTCCCCGCCCCGTTCAATGCAACAAATGCGACCGAGGAGCCCTGATCCCATGACCCCCTATCGCGCCGTTATCGGCCTTGCCGGCCACGTGGATCATGGCAAAACCCTGCTGATCAAGGCCCTCACCGGCATCACCACCGCCCGGGCCCACGAGCAGGCCATCGGCATGACCCAGGATCTCGGCTTTGCCCACTTCGACGACGGTCAGAGAAACACCATAGGCGTCATCGATGTACCCGGTCACGAGCGCTATATCCGCAATATGGTGGCGGGGCTCTGGAGTCTGGATCTGGTGCTGCTGGTGATTGCCGCCGACGAGGGGTGGATGCCGATGACCGGCGATCACCTGCGCCTGCTCAAGGCGATGGGGGTGCCGCGCCTCTTGGTCTGCATCAACAAGTGCGATCTGGTCTCCCCCGACGAGCTTTTGCTGTTGGAGGAGAGCCTGCTGGAGCGGGTAATGGACGAGAGCGGCATGGTGCCCGATATCGTCAGCGTCAGCGCCAAAACCGGCGCCAATATGGCTGCCCTGCACGCCGCCATCGTCTGCCAGCTGGGGGATATGGCCGAGCATCATGTCCCCCGCGAGCAGGCCGCCCCGCGCCGCTCTCGTGAAGAGGCGCCGCCGCGCCTCTATGTAGACCGGGTCTTTACCGCCAACGGCACCGGCACCGTGCTGACCGGCACCTTGCAACAGGGCAGCCTCAAGGTGGGAGACAAGCTGCGCCTCTACCCCGCCGATCGGGAGGTGCAGGTGCGCTCCCTGCAGGCCTATCACCAGAGCGTCGATGAAATTGGCGCCGTCTGCCGGGTGGCGGTGGGCCTTAAAAAAGTGCCCCACAAGGAGGTGGCACGCGGTCACTGCCTCACCAGCACTGCAGGCCAGTGCGAGGCGGCAGCCCACCTTATCGTGCGACTCAACGCCGAGAGCCTGAGCGACAAGGCGCTACGCACGCAGGAAGTGGAAGTAGCCCTTGGCAGCTGGCATGGACGAGCCCGTTTTGTGCCGATCAAGGACTCCCGGCTGGCGCGACTGATCTTTACCAGTCCCATCCCCTGCTTCTTTGGCCAGCCGCTCGCCATCATTCGCCACGGCAGCAGCGAACTGCTGCACGGCGCCCGCATCGTCTGGTGCGGCGACATCCATCCCGCCAGACGCAAGGCACTACACACCCTGCTGGGCGAGCTGCCAGATGAGCTCGAGCACTACAACCCGGCCACCCTGCAACTGGGGCTCAACGGCTATGTGCTGGCCAGCCGCTTTGACCAGCAGCCAGAGCAGGTCACCCCCCTCGGTGAGTGGCTGCTGGATAACTGCTGGCTGGCCCAAAGCCGCGACCAGCTGCTGGCTACGCTGGCCAGCGAACCGCTGAGTGCCGCCGAGCTGGCAACCCGCTTTGGCATCGCCCTGCCGGTCATTCAGGCCCTGCTCCAGAAACTCAAGAGCGAGCAGCTTGTTCGCCTGCACCATGACAAGTGGCAGCAGGGCAGCGGCGAGTCGGAAGATGATCTGGGGGAAGAGGCGCAGCTGGTGCTCAAGGTGGTGCGAGATCAAGGCAAGGAGGGTTACGAGCCCGGTAAACTGGGCCCCGGCGGCGTAGAGCTGGATCCCTTTATCACCCGCAAGCTGCCCGCCGCCCTGCAGCAGGGCTTACAGCAAAAAGGCGCGTTGCAAAAGCAGCTGCGCAATCTGGCACGACTCAAGTATCTGGTGCAGCTCGATGGCCCCATCTACTACGACGCCGAGCTTTACAACCAGATGGTCGCCGCCGTGCTGGCGGGCCAGCAGGTGGGAGATCTGATCGACATGGCATCCCTCAAGGAGATCACCGGCTTGTCGCGTAAATACGCCATTCCGTTCTGCCTGCGCATGGAGATGGATGGCTGGGTGCGGCGCGAGGAGAACGAGCGCCGGGTGCTGCGTCTGCCAGCCACTCAAGATGAGATGGAGCCGGCATGAGCGCCACCATCACCCCCTCTGGCTCTGCCAATCCGGTGGCCAACTGGCTGCGCCGCGAATTTCATATCGACGGCATAGTTCAGGGGGTCGGCTTTCGCCCCTTCGTCTATGGGCTGGCACTGCGCCACGGCCTTGCCGGTTATGTGTTGAACGATGCCACCGGCGTCACCATTGGCGCCGAAGGATCGCCCGAGCAGCTCGCCGCCTTTGCCCGCGAACTGCGGGAACTGGCGCCGCCGCTGAGCCGCATCGATCATTTCAGCGAGCGGGAACTGCCCCTTGCTCATGATCCCGACTTCGATGGCCAATTTCATGGCCAGTTTCGAATTAAAGCCAGCCAGCAGCAGAGCGCGGCTACGGTCGCCATCTCGCCGGATCAGGGGATGTGCGAGGCGTGTGCCACGGATGTGGCCAACCCCAACGATCGCCACCACAACTACCCCTTTACCAACTGCACCCACTGCGGCCCGCGCTACACCATCATCCGCCGCCTCCCCTACGACCGCCCCCATACCGCCATGGCCGACTTTGCCATGTGCCCGCGCTGTGCGGCGGCCTATGAAAACCCGCTGGACAGACGCTACCACGCCCAGCCGGTGAGCTGCCCCGAGTGCGGGCCCCACCTCAGCTGGCTCAGCGGCAATGGAAATGCGCTGGCCGAACGCGAAGAGGCCCTGCAGGCCGCTGCCAGCGCCCTGCAAGCGGGAGCACTGATCGCAGTCAAGGGGATGGGGGGTTATCACCTGATGTGTGATGCCCGTAATGAACAGAGTGTTGCCAGATTGCGAACGCTCAAACGGCGCGCGCGCAAGCCGCTGGCGGTGATGATGGGCTCCCTTGCCGAGGCCAAATTGCATGTCACCGGCTGCGAGGCCGAGTGGAAGCTGCTCGCCTCTCAGGCCAGACCCATCACCTTGCTGCGCAAGCGCATTAACGATGATCGGCTCTCAGAATCCCGACTGACAACCGCGCCGCTGGCCGAGGGGATCGCCCCCGGCATTCCTTACCTTGGGGTCATGCTCCCCTATACCCCGCTCCATCAGCTGCTGCTGGATACCTGCGCCATCCCGCTGGTGGCTACCAGCGCCAATGGGCGCGGCAGCCCGATCCTTATCGAGTGCGAAGCGGTGGTCAGGGAACTCGGCCGCGAGATTGACGGCATCCTGGATCACAACCGCCCTATCCTGCACCCGTGCGACGACAGTCTGGTGCAGTGGGCAGGCGGGCGGCGCCAGACGTTGCGCCTCGCCCGGGGCTATGCCCCCTGCACTCCCAGCCTGCAAGAGGCGGTCAAGGCGCCGCTGCTGGCAGTCGGAGCGCAGCAGAAGAACCAGCTGGCGCTCGCCTTCGGCCGCCAGCGCATCTACAGCCCCTATATCGGCGATCTGCATAGCCTGCCGATGCAGGAGCACTTCGAGCAGACCCTGGCGACCTTTCGCGATCTCTACGATCTCAACCCCGAACTGCTGGTGTCGGATCGCCACCCGGGCTACCTCAGCCACCAGTGGGCCAAAAGCTATTGCCAGGAGCAGGGTGCCACCCACCTCGAGGTGCAGCACCATCACGCCCACCTGCTGGGGGTAATGGCCGAGCACAACATCACAGGCCCGGTGCTGGGTGTTGCCTTCGATGGCACCGGCCTTGGTGATGACGGCACCCTCTGGGGCGGCGAGCTGCTGATCGCAGACGTTCAGGGATTTGAGCGGGTTGCCCACCTTGCCCCCTTCAAGCTGATCGGCGGCGAGGCGGCTATCCGCGAGCCGGTGCGCCAGCTGCTGGGGCTGCTGTTTGAATCGCACAGCCCTGAGCAGATCAGTGCCCTCGATATTCCGCTGATCAACAAACTGCCCCTTAAGCGGATCAGCAACCTGCACCAGCTCTGGCAGCTGGGTCGCAACACCCCCTACACCAGCTCCATCGGTCGGCTGTTCGATGCGGTGGCGGCACTCTTGGGGGTGATTGATACCCCGGATTACGAGGGTGAAGCCGGGCTCCTGCTGGAGGCGGCCGCCTTGCAGCTGGCCCCCGATGAACAGCCCTTCCCCCTTGCCTTTGCTCTCAGCCAATCAGCGGAAGGGTCGCCGCAGATCGAGTGGGCCGAGCTCATCAATACCCTTGTCAGCGAGCGGCGCAAAGGCACCGCCACCGCCAGCCTGGCCGCCGGTTTTATCCGCGCCATCAGCGCTCTGGTCATCGCTCTGGCCGCGCTTTTCCCCGGCTATCCGGTGGCGCTCGGGGGGGGCGTCTTTCAAAACCGGGTGCTGATGGACCAGCTGGTGCCCTCTCTCGAAGCCGCCGGCCGGCAGGTATTGACCAGCGAAACCCTGCCGCTCAATGACGGTGGCATCGCCGCCGGTCAGCTCTGGTTTGCCATCCACCATATTGCCACGCACCAGCCTGCCACAGCCGGTTGTGCCACCTTGTCGGAGTCCTGAAATCCATGTGTCTATCCATCCCCTCTCAGGTGGTGCAACTGCACCCCGAAGATAACTGCGTCACCGTCGATACCTTGGGGGTGCAGCGGCGCGTCAGCTGCATGCTGCTCGAAGAGCCCCTCCAGGTGGGCGACTATGTGCTGCTCCATATCGGCTTTGTGATGAGCAAGATTGACGAAGCGGAGGCGCAGGCCAGCCTCGAGAGCTTCCGCCAGATGGTGGCCCTGATGCCCAAACAGGATATCTTGCCATGCTGACCTTGAATGATCTCTTTCAGGGCTTTCGCCAGCCAGAGGTGATCCGCGCCCTCGCCGCCCAAATTAATGAACTGGCAAAAGATCTGCCCGAACCGCTGCGGGTGATGGAGGTGTGTGGCGGCCATACCCACACCATCATGAAGTACGGCCTGCACCAGCTGCTGCCCGCCAGCATCGAGTTTGTCCACGGCCCCGGCTGCCCGGTCTGCATCATGCCCAAAGAGCGCATCGATCAGGCCATCGAGCTGGCGAGCCAGCCCAACGTCATTCTGGTGACGTTGGGGGACATGATCCGGGTGCCGGGCTCCAAGGGCACGCTGGCCCAGCAGCGCGCCAAGGGGAGCGATATCCGTCCGGTCTATGACCCCCTAGACGCCCTGCGTATCGCCAAAGAGAATCCGGAGAAAACCGTGGTCTTCTTCGCCATCGGTTTCGAGACCTCCACTCCGATGACAGCGGCGCTGCTGGCTGCCGCTGAAGAGCAAGGGGTCGAGAATCTTCTATTTCACATCAACCATGTGCTGGTGCCCCCCGCCATTCATGCGGTGATGGCCGACGGGGTGGCCAAGGTGAACGCCTTTATCGGCCCCTCCCACGTCAGCGTCATCACCGGCGCCGATATCTACCTGCCCATCGTCGATCGTTATCAGGTGCCTGTGGTGGTGAGTGGCTTCGAGCCGGTGGATGTGATGGAGGCGCTCTTGATGATGGTGCGCCAGAAGGTGGAGGGTCGCTACGCGCTGGAGGTGCAATACAGCCGCGCCGTCACCGCCAGTGGCAATAAAGCCGCCCAGCAGCTGGTTGAGCGCTTTTTCGAGACCCGCGAGCACTTTCGCTGGCGAGGTCTTGGCGATATCAACGATTCCGCCCTGCGCCTGCGCGATGCCTTCGCCAAACGCGATGCAGAACGTCACTTCGCGCTCAATCAGACTCCCATCGATGACCACAAGGCGTGCCAGTGCGCCGATATCCTGCGCGGCCTGGCCAAACCGAACCAGTGCAAAGTCTTTGGCCGGGGCTGCACCCCGACCCAGCCCATGGGCAGCTGCATGGTCAGCTCCGAAGGGGCCTGCAATGCCTACTACCGATATATGGGGATCCAATGAGAGAAATTCAGTTAAGCCACGGCGGTCGAGTGATGAGGAGAGATGAACCAGCCTGTTTCTGCAATCTTGTGGAGAACCAGACCCGATGAGAGAAATCCAGTTAAGCCACGGCGGCGGCGGTGTCGAAATGAACCAGCTGATCAATCAGCTCTTCTTTCGCCACTTTGGCAACGAGATCCTGCTGCGCGGTGAAGATGCCGCCCTGCTGCCGGTGAGCGGCCCCATCGCCTTCACCACCGACAGCTTTACCGTCTCGCCGCTCTTCTTCGAGGGGGGGGATATCGGCAAGCTGGCCATCGCCGGCACGGTCAACGATCTCGCCATGATGGGGGCCAAACCGGAATACCTCAGTTGCAGCTTTATCATCGAGGAGGGCTTCCCCTACGCCGATCTGGCCCGCATCGTCGAGTCGATGGCGGCTGAACTTGCCAAGAGCGGTGCCCGCATCGTCTGCGGCGACACCAAGGTGGTGCCCAAGGGAGCCGCCGACAAGATATTCATCAACACCAGCGGGGTCGGCACTTTCCCGCTGCCTGAGCAGAGCCGGGGCATCTCGGTACGCAACCTCAAGGCCGGTGACGCCATTCTGGTGTCGCGGGATATCGGCAGCCACGGCGCCTGCATCCTGATGGCCCGCGACGCCCTGCAACTGGGATCTGATCTCAAGAGCGACTGCACCACCCTCTGGCCGCAGGTAGAAGCGCTGCTAAAAGCGGGCATTACCCCTCACGCCCTGCGCGATGCCACCCGCGGTGGCCTCGCCGCCGTGCTCAACGAGTGGAGCAGCGCCTCCGGCGTTGCCATCGAGCTGGAGGAGTCCGCCATTCCGGTGTGCGATCCGGTGCGCGGCCTGTGCGAGCTCTACGGTTTCGAGCCCCATGATCTCGCCAACGAGGGAACCATGGTGCTGGCCCTGCCTGCCGAACAGGCACAGGACGCACTGGGCATCTTGCGGCAATTCAACCCCGCGGCAAGCCAGATCGGTGTGGTGCAGGCGAGCGATCGCCACAAGGTGATCCTCAACAACCCCTGGGGCAGCCGCCGCTATCTGGAGCTACCGCAAGGGGAGCTGCTGCCGCGGATCTGTTGAGCGGCCATGCCGTTTCGTCAATTACAGGGAGGAGTCACTGCTCCTCCCCATATCGGTTAAGGAGCCACCATGCACGAAATGTCTCTGGCCATGGCCGCCATCGATCTGGCGGCCGAACAGGCCACCCAGCGGGGCTTTACCAGGGTGACCGCCCTCTGGCTCGAGGTCGGCAGCTTCTCCTGCGTCGACCCGGACACCATTGCCTTCTGTTTCGAGGCGGCCGCCAAGGGCACCGCCGTCGAGGGGGCCCAACTGCACTTTCAACACCAGGCGGCAGAGGCCTGGTGTTATGACTGCAACCAGACGGTCACCCTCACCGAACGCGGGCAGGCCTGTCCCGAGTGTGGCGGATACAAATTACGAGTCGCGCAGGGTGATAGCCTGCGCATCACCGACATCGAGGTAAGTTGATATGTGTAGCGTATGCGGATGCGGCCAGGCGCGGATCGCCGGCCATGAGCACGATCATGAGCATCATCACGAACATGAACATCACCATGAACATGGTCATGAGCACGACCATCATCATGCCCATGACGCCCATCACCATCATGACCACGAGCAGAGTGCGCCGCGCACCCTGATCATTCACCACCACTATCACCATCAGGGGGATGTCCATCACCACTACCACGGGGTGCGGGCTCCCATAAGCCACGAGGGTCATGATCACCCCCATGAGCACCATCATGATCACCCCCACGACCATCATCATGATCATGCCCACTCTCATGACCACGGCCATTCCCATGATCACAGCCATGACCATGACCATGACCATGACCATCAGCAGGGTGATCTGCACTATGGCAAAGGGGAAGCGGGATTGTCGGTGCCCGGCATGGGTCAGCGCCAGCTGATCGCCATCGAGATGGATGTGCTGGCCAAAAACAATGCATTGGCCGCCCACAACCGCGAACACTTCGACGAAGCGGCCCAGCTGGTGCTCAATCTGGTCTCTAGCCCGGGGTCAGGCAAAACCACTTTGCTGTGCGAAACCCTGCGCCAGCTGGCCGACAAGCGCCCCTGCGCGGTGATCGAAGGGGATCAGCAGACCAGCGCCGATGCGGATCGCATTCGTGCTACTGGCGTCCCTGCCGTGCAGATCAACACCGGCAAGGGCTGCCATCTGGATGCCAAAATGGTTCACGATGCATGCCACCAGCTGCCCGCCAATCAAGGGGGCATCCTCTTTATCGAGAACGTGGGCAATCTGGTCTGCCCCGCCAGCTTCGATCTCGGCGAGAAGTACAAGGTGGCGATCCTCTCCGTCACCGAGGGGGAAGAGAAGCCGCTGAAATATCCGGATATGTTCGCCGCCGCCCAGCTGATGGTGATCAACAAGATCGATCTGCTGCCCTACGTCAGCTTTGACGTGGCCCGCTGCATCGAGAACGCCAAACGGGTCAACCCCTATATTCAGGTGATCCAGGTCAGCGCCACCACAGGTGAAGGGATGGATGCCTGGCTCAACTGGCTGGCCACAGCCTGAACCGGTTAAACTCCGCTGATAACGGTAGAAAGCAAGAGAGGGAGGCTGATGCCTCCCTCTCTTTTATCTGTAGACCTTGTCGGTCGTGCTATCTGTTCGGAGTAGCCAGCGTCCCCTCACCCTGGCCCTCTCCCCAGGGAGAGGGAACCAAAGAGTCGACACCGATCATGCCCTGCCAGTATTCAGATTCGCCGAGGTAAATCTTACTAGTGAAGCGCATATTTGCTCCCTTCTCCCCTTGCGGGAGAAGGGCTGGGGATGAGGGGGAAGCCAATCCTCAGGCCACGCTACGGGCCATCGCCTCCTGCTCCGGCTCACCAAAGCGCAGCACCCGATGGCAGATCTGGCGCAACAGCGCCTGCTGGTGACTGAAGACAAGCATGCCAAGCCCGCGCTGTTCGCACTCCATCATCAACTCCTGCCAGAGCTGGCGCTGGATTTGCGGATCCAGCTGGGCGGTCACCTCATCGGCAATCAGCAGACGGGTGCGTGGATCGAGGGCGCGCAGCAGCGCGATTCGGGCCAGCTCACCACCGGAGAGCTGGCCAGGTTTACGACCGAGCCACGCAGGCTTGACCATAAAGCGGGCCAGCATGGCCTCATCGGGGCGCCATACATCCCACAGCGCCTGCCCGGCGGTGCGATAGGGATTGAAGGTGAGCTCCGGGTGCTGGGGCACCAGCTGGATGGGGTTATAACCTTTTACCTGTTCAGGTACTGGCTGCCCATCCAGCAGGAGCTGCCCGCCGGCCCCAACCGGTTGCCAACCGGCCAATACCCGCCCCAGCGTGGTCTTGCCATGGCCACTCGGCGCAGAGATGCCGAGCCGTTCGCCCGCTTTCACCGTCAGCGATAACCCCTGCCAGAGGGGACGTTCCCCCTGGGCGATAGTGAGATTTCGTACTTCCAACATCAGTAAACCTCCGGCACAGAGAAGAGCGCATTGAACTCGGGCAGCGCCTGCCAGTGGGCGCGGAGCATCTCGCTCCCCTGCCCCTGGCGCAGATGGTGGCTGCTCAAGGTGTCGCTCACCTGCCCCTGATGCAGCGCCACGATGCGATCGGCAAAGCGGGCCGCCAGCGCCAAATCGTGGGTCACCCAGAGGATGCCGCTGCCCTGATTGGCCAATTCACGCAACTGGCCGAGCAGCTGGCAGGCCAACCCCTCATCGAGCCAGGCGGTGATCTCGTCCGCCAGAATGTAGCGGGCACCGCCGAGCGCCGCAGTGCAGGCCAGAATGCGCTTGGCCATGCCGCCGGAGAGCTGGCGCGGGAATCTGTCCAGGGTGGTCGCGGGCAGCTGGTAGCGCAGCAGTTGCTCGCCGAGCCGCTCGCGAGAACCGCTCTGGCCGCAGAGACGTGCCGCACGCCCCAGCTGGCGCTCCACCGTCAGCAATGGATTGAGGGCGCTTACTCCCTGTGGCACATAGCAGAGGGTGTGACCGCGCAGACGGGCGCGGCTGGCATCGCACAGAGGTGTGCCATCGAGGGAGATGCTGCCGCGCATCCTCAGGTTGTCCGGCAGCAGGGTCAGGGCGCTTTGCAACAGCAGGCTCTTGCCCTCGCCGCTCCCCCCCACCAGCGCCACTATCTCCCCCGGCGCCAGTTGCAGGCTGATATCGGTCAGCAATGGCTGCCAACTGCGCCGCCCCAGCCAGGAGTAGTGGGCTGCCTCTATGGTCACCTGATCAAAACTCAGCATGGTTCACTCCTGTGCCACAGCAGCTGTTGCAAGGCGCGGGTAGCCTGATCAAACAGCAGAACCAGCAGCAGCAACATCAGCCCCGGGAAGAGCGCCAGCCACCAGCCGCCACCGGCCAGATAACGCAACGCATCGGCCAGCAGCAGACCCAGCGAGGCCTCATGGGCCGCCAGCCCAAAGCCGAGAAAGCTCAAGGCCGCGCTGTGCAGCACCGCATGGGGAAACATCAGCAGGGTGCCGATAAACCACTGGGGCAGCAGCCCCGGCAGCAGGTGGGTGCGCCAGCGACGCAGCGCTCCCATCCCCTGACAGCGGGCCAGCACCACATAGTCGCAGCAGGCGATCCGCCGCGCTTCTGCGCAAAGGATCAGCGCCAACTTGGGCCAGTGGGTGAGCGCCACCGCCAGGATCACCCCGCGCATACCGCCCCCCACGGTAAAGCAGATAAGGATCAAGAGCAGCATATGGGGCAGCGCCAGCATGGCGTCGATCACCATTCGCACCGCCGCATCACATCTGGGGTGAATGAGCGACACGCTTGCCGCCACCATGGCCAGCAGGCCACTGCACAGCGCCGTGCTGATCCCCAACTCCAGACTGGTGAGGGTGCCCTGAAAGGCCCGCAACCAGAGATCCCGCCCCATCTGATCGGTGCCAAACCAGTGCACCAACGAGGGGGGCTGCTGGCGCGCCAGCAGATCCATCGGCACATCCTGATGAGAGAGGCTCCAGCCGTAAGTGGCCAACAGCGCCAATCCGAGCAGGGCAAAAACCAGCCGCAGTATGGAGGGAAGCGGATTAAACAGCATGCTCGCCCTCCCAACCCCGATTGATACGGGCCAGCAGCAAATTGGCCACCGTATTGCCAATAAAGACCAGCAGGGTGCAGAAGAGCACGATTCCCATCAGCAAGGGGATATCCCCCCGCAGCCCCGCATCCACAGTGGCCTGGCCGAGCCCCGGGTAGGAGAAGACCTTCTCGGCCAAGAGCGAGCCGCCAATCAGCTCGCCAAGGGAGGCAAACTGCAGGCAAAGCGCCGGGGTCAGGGCATGGCGCAGCACATGAAAACGCAGCATGGGCCAACCGCCATCCCCCTGAGCGCGGGCGTAGCGGATAAAGTCGCTATCCAGTACCTCGGCCACCCGCCCCCGGGTGTGCAGCGCGATATTGCCCACCCCTAGCAGCGCCAGGGTGGTGACCGGCAGCAACAGATGGCGTGCTCGCATAGCCCAATCAGCCTCATCTGCGGAGAGGCCCGGCGTCCAGGCGCAGCAGACCGGCAGTAGCGGCCAGTGCACCGCAAACAGGGCGAGCAGCAACAGGCCGACCCAGAAGGTGGGCAAGGAGGCGAGTAGGTAGGCAAAACGGCAAATAAGGCGATCGGGCCAGCGATTGAGATAGCGACCGGCGCAGAGGCCCAGCAAAATCCCGAAACAGCCGGAGAGCAGCCAGGCGCCCGCCAGCAGCAGGAAAGAGGCAGCAAAGCGCTGGCCTATGACTTCACCCACAGGCGCGTTGTAGAGCATGGAGTAGCCGAGATCCCCCTGCAGCACCTGGCTAAACCAGTGCCAGTAGCGCAGCCAGAGCGGCTGATCCAGCCCCCAGCGAGCGGCGATGCGGGCGTACTGCTCCGGCGGCACATGGAGCAGATCGTTGCCGATATAGGCTTTGATGGGATCGATAGGGGAGTAGCTGAGCAACACAAAGGTGGCGACCGACACCAAGCATAAAAGCCCTGCCAGACGCAGCAGGGCTTTCACCGTGACGCTCATCATAGTGGACGAACTTAGCGGCACGTCCACCGCCAATCCTGCAGGTTGTTGAGGAGTGACCAGCTACCGTGGATTTCCGGCGCCCCCTTGCCAAGATCGATGCAACGGTTGGCGAGATAGGTGTGCTGCACATTGAGCAGCCAGGCCCAGGCGGCATCTCCCTGCACTCCGGCGCCCGTTTTGCCATCCCACTCCACCTGCTGCCAGAACGGCACGGCCGCCTGCCAGTTCGGGGCATCCAGCGCCTGCTTGAGGTGGCCATCCACCACAGGGTTGCTGTAGTAGCCCGGGTTGTAGAACTCCACGCCACCGGAGCCGCTCTGGTAGTGGTGATAGAGCTCCATGGGATCCAGACTCCCCCACCCCATCAGCACCGGGTTGGCGTGCATCTCCCGCTCCACCTGCTCCCAGCTGCCGGACTTGAGGCTCACCTCAAGGCCGATGGGTTTGAGCATGGCCCGCACCGCTTCCGCCAAATCCCGGCGGGTGCTGTCGCCACTGGTGTACCAGAGGGTAAAGGCGGCGCGCAGATTGCCCTTGTGGCGAATGCCGTCACTGCCCATCTTCCAACCCGCCTCGTCGAGCAGGGCATTGGCGTGGGCGACATCCCCATCCTTGAAGGCGGTGGCTTTGTTCAGCCAGGGCAAGCCTTCCACCGCGCTGTAGGCGGGGATGGCGTGCCCTTCCAGTAGCTGATCGGCCAGTAGCTTGCGGTCGATGGCGTAGTTGATGGCGCGGCGCACCGCCACGTCCGAGGTCACGTCGTTGCCGACGGGATAACCCTTGGCATCCTTGCCGCCCGCAGGCGGAATGGGGAAGACGATACCGCGGTTCTCCACACTCGGGCGCACCCAGAGCTTGAGGGAAGCAGGCACGGTGGGCGCCAGTGACGGGGCGATGCGCACCACATCAAGCTGGCTGCTCTGGGCCGCGGCATAGGCGCTCTCTTCATCGATAAAGACAAAGACCAGCCGTTTGAAGTCATTGTTGCCACCGGCGTAATAGGGGTTCGCCTCTACCACCAGTTGCTGACCGGGCAGGAAGCTCACCAACCGGTAAGGGCCTGCACCGACCGGTTTTTGGGCATATGCTTTTGCGTCGTAATCCTGCTTCGACACTATCCCCAAGGATCCTAGCACGTTGACGAAGGTGCTCTGGGGGGCGCTAAGAGTGATGGCCACCTCGGTGGGCGAGAGCACCTTGGCCGAGACAAAGTTGCCCATGTCGATCTTGCCGCCACCCTTGGCGGCGCTGTTGTAGGTAAAGGCCACATCCTCGGCGGTGAGCGGCGCGCCGTTGGAGAATTTCAGGTCAGGCCTGAGGGTAATGAGCCACCCCTTGCCATCCTTGTTCGGGGTCACAGCCTGGGTAAGCACATTCTGCCAGCTGAGATTGGCGTTCTGCTTGAGCAACGGGCTATGCAGCAGCAGGTAGCTGCCGTGGCTCCAGCCGAGCAGCGGGTCAAACCCTTCGGTGGGTTCGGCTCCGATGGCGAGCTTGAGCTCGGCAGGCACAGATTGGGCGGCGGCCAGCGCCGCGTGAGAGGCAGAGCCCAGCAGCAGAGTCAACAGGGCGGTAGCGCCGGATCTGGCGTAATGGCGAAGGGAATTGCGTGGAACAGTCATGGGGATCCTTCTTGTTTTGTACCACTCACGGATCATCACTCAAAAAAGAGGTGGAATGCGTGTCTGAACATGGGAGTGAGGGGCCAAAATGGCCCCCTATTCTAAACTTGATTTCACGTGAAACATAGCGACTATGCCGGTTGACCGCGCCGGGCACCGAATAGCCGTCTGCGGCCCAGATCCACGCCGCCAGCCCCTTGCTGCACCGGCAAGGAGAGCAGCATCTTGAGGGTGCTGCTCACCAGTGAGCGCCCCTGCACGGCACCGAGATGGGGATCGAGCGGCGACATCAGGGAGCAGGCCAGCAACTGTCCCGTCTCGGGCAATTCACCCACCATAAAGGTCATGTTGCCGCAGGGGAACTGCAGGGCGAGCCGATCGCTACTGCTGCGCACCGGCCAAAGCTGATCCGGCCCCGGCAGCACCACCACGCTAAGCATCCAGGGGGTGAGCACACAGCCGAGCCACTGATCTTCAAACAGCACGCACTCCGCCACAATGGGCATGGTGGCGTGATAGAAGGGCAACGCCTGCATCTCATCGCGAGCGATCCGCTCGTACTGGGCTACCAGCAAGGGTGCTGGATTGGTGGCAAAACCGGCAAACTCCTGCGCTGTCTCCGGTACTCTCTCCAGCACTCTCTCAGCCTCGCTTAAATGGGACTGCGCCATAGGCCCTCCCGCGCTTGTTCAGCTTTCTCCTGCTCAGAGAGTGCAATGGCGGGCGCGCCAACGGCGGCCAGCAGGGTCAAAATCCGATCCGTCGCCTCCCCCATGGCAGCCGCCACCACAGGGGTGAGGCCGATACGGGGCTCAAGGGATTCGGGCTCGACCCCGATCAGGGTGAGCCGCTTGGGCGACTCCCCCGTCATGTGCAGCGCCGAGAGCACGTCCGCCAGTCCCAGTTGGTGCGGGGAGATCTTGCGGCCAAACAGGGTCGGGATCTCCTCATCCTTCAGGGTCACGACGGTGCCCGGCGGATTACCGCTGCGCACCGCATCCACCAGAATGATGTGATCGCGACTGGCCATCGCTTCGAGCAACTCCATGCCGGCGGTACCGCCGTCGAGCAGCTCGATGCCGGGGGCGAAACGGTATTCGCGCCCCAGCCCCTCAACGATGCGCACGCCGACGGCCTCGTCACTCAAGAGCAGGTTGCCCACGCCCAGGATCAAGGTGTTCATCACAGCACCTTCACCTGAGTCGTTTCGCCATTTTGGGTATCCACCACATGCACAGCGCAGGACATGCAGGGGTCGAACGAGTGAACGGTGCGCACCACTTCCAGCGGCTTGGCCGGATCGGCTACGGGGGTGCCTACCAGCGATTGCTCGTAGGGGCCGGGTTCATCGTTGAAGTTGCGCGGGCCCGAGTTCCAGGTAGATGGCACCACCGCCTGATAGTTCTCGATCTTGCCATCCTTGATGACGATCCAGTGGGAGAGCATGCCACGCGGCGCCTCTTCAAAGCCCACCCCGCGAAACTCTTTATCCGCCGGGATCTCGGCCTTGATATAGGCAGTGGTGTCCCCCTTGCCGATGTTGTCCACCAGCGCCTTCCACTGATGGGACAGGGTGTCTTTGAGCACGCAGCAGCGCACCGCGCGGCCGATGATGCGGCCCATGGTGGAGTGCAGCTGCTCGGTCTTGATGGCCGAGCCGGTGAGCGCCTTGTAGATGCCGTTCAGCTGATCGAAGTGCGCCACCGTCTCCGGGTGTTTGGCGGCCAGTTTCACCAGCAAGTCTGCAAGCGGACCCACCTCCACCACCTTGCCGTAGAAGGTGGGAGACTTGACCCAGGAGTATTTGCCATCATCCTGCCAGCCGGTGTAATCGGGCTCGGTCTTGCCCTCCCAGGGTTTGAGAGGGGCATCATCCTTGTACCAGGCGTGCTTGTTACTCTCGGCGATACCGTCCATCAGCCAGCCATCCTGATGGCTCTCGATGGGGCGATATCCCGCCAGATTGCCATTCTCGATGTAGCCTCCCGGCATCAGGAAGCTGCCGCCGTTAGCATCGGTGGGGAGCTCCGGCACGCTCAGGTAGTGCTTGGCCCCCTGCCCCAGCGTCAGCCACTCGGGATAGTGCGCGGCTATGATGGCGGCATCCACCTTGTAGACCTGCTCGATAAACTCGCCGAGCCGGTCGATAAAGCTCTTCACATAGAGCAGCCGTTCCAGGTTGAGCACGCTTGGTGCATCCAGGTTGATGGGGTTGGCCACGCCGCCCACCGCCAGGTTCTGGATGTGGGGGGTCTTGCCGCCGAGAATGGCGACAATGCGGTTGGCATCGCGCTGGCACTCCAGCGCCTGCAGGTAGTGGGCCACGGCGATGAGGTTCACCTCCGGGCTCAGCTTCATCGCCTTGTGACCCCAGTAGCCATTGGCAAAGATGCCGAGCTGGCCGCTCGCCACCAGCGCGCGGATCTTGTCCTGCACCTTGGTCAGTTCATCGGCACTGTTGAGGGACCAGGTAGAGACCCCCTTGAGCATGTCCGCCGCTTTTTGCGGATTGGCCTCAAGGGCCGCGGTGATGTCCACCCAGTCCAGCGCGGAGAGCTGGTAGAAGTGGACGATGTGATCGTGGATGTTGTGGGCCGCGATGATGAGGTTGCGGATGTACTGTGCATTGACCGGCACCTTGGCGCCGATGGCGTTCTCCACCGCCCGCACCGAGGCGATGGCGTGGATGGAGGTACAGACCCCGCAGATGCGCTGCACTATCATCCAGGCATCGCGCGGGTCGTTGCCCTTGACGATCTCCTCCATCCCGCGCCACATGGTGCCGGACGACCAGGCTTTGGTCACTTTTCCGCCTTCGATTTCGCAGTCGATACGCAGGTGCCCCTCAATGCGGGTGATGGGGTCTATGGTGATACGTTGGCTCATACGTTGGCTTTCCCTCGGGCCTGATAATCTTGGTGAACACGTTCAAGTGATGGCAGTACCGGCAAGAGCCGGATCAACAGCAAATAGGCACACACCTCGATGGCAACAAAGCCCAGAGAGATCAGCACCTCCTCCGCGGAGGGGAAGTAGTGGTAGCCATTGCCGGGGTTGAAGGCGAGCAAGGAGTAATCTAGTCGCCAGAGGGCGGCGCCCAGCAGCATGCTGAGGGCCCCCAGGAACAACATGCGCGAATCCCGGCGGCTCTTGTCCCAGTGGAACACCAGCAGCGGGAAGATCATCAGCGCAATCTCGCTCCAGAACATGATGGAGAAGCGATTGAACTCGGAGAGATACTCCGACTTGTCGTGGATGACGATCTCGGCAAAGCGCAGCGCCACAAACAGGATCAGGAAGATGTCGATCACCTGGGTCAGCTTGTAGAAGAGCGACTTCTCGTTGGGGCCCCGCCCCGCCAGTCCCGCCTGCACCAAAGAGCCCTCAAATACCACGATGGAGAAGCCCATGATAAATGCGGTCAGCAGCGAAAAGACCGGCAGCAACTCGTAGCTTTGCCAGAGCGGATGGATCTTCTCCCCCGCCACTATCATCAACGAGCCCATGGAGGATTGGTGCATGGTGGGCAGCAGAGCCCCCAGCGCCAGCACGAAGAACATGATCTTGTTGAGGCGAATGAGTGACGCCTTCCAACCGAACTTCTCCAGCAGCACGGGAGCGAACTCCAGCGCCATCACCCCGATATAGATGGTCATGCAGACCGCCGTCTCGAACAGCACCGAGGAGGTGTTGAAGTGACCGGGCAGGTAGAAGTACGGCAGGTTCCAGTAACGCCCCACGTCGATGGTGATGGAGAGGCCACCCAGCGAGTAGCCAAACAGGCTCGCCAACAGCGCCGGTCGCACCAGCGGGTGGTACTCGCCCCGGTTGAACACATAGACAGCCCAGGCCAGCGCCCAGCCGCCACAGGCGAAACCGGTACCGATCAAGAGATCGAACGAGATCCAGAGTCCCCAGGGATAACCGCCATTCAGATCGGTGACCGAACCCAGCCCGAAGACGAGGCGTTTCAAGATCAGCATGCCGCACAGCACGGCAAAGGGGGCCAGCACCAGCACAGGCCAGCTGACCAGCTTGCCGCCGAGGGGATGTGCCTTGTGGTTACTCATGATCCTTGCCTCCCTTTGTGGTGCCCTGATCCTTGATCTGCGCACTCCCCTGATCATGACCATCATCATGATGGTGATCGTGGCCATTCTTGGTGTTGCGGCGAATGAGCACCGAAAGGCCGGTCAGCACCACCATGGGCAGCACCATCCCCTTGTAGAGGGTGTGCTGGATATGCTCGGAGCGGGCACCGGAGGAGAGCTCCGGCAAGTCGGGCATGTCGAGCTTGGTATAGGGCACCCCGGCCAGCACCAGCACCTGGGTGCCGCCCCCCTCTTTCTCGCCATAGACGTAAGGCTGGTAGTTGGGCACTTCGTGCAGGTAGGGGTCGTTGGCAGAGAGGGTCTGGCGCGGATAGGCATATGCGCTGCCCGGGGTCGCCAGCAGACGACGCTTGGCCTCGGCCATCAGCTCCTCGCGGGTGCCGAAGATCACAGCGCCGGTGGGGCACACCTCGACACACCCAGGCAACTTGCCCTGATCGATCCGCTCAAGCCCCTTCTGGTTGCAGAGCTCGCACTTGTGGATCGCCCCCAACGGATTGTCGTAGTCATATTTGGGCACATCGAACGGGCAACCCACCATGCAGTAGCGGCAACCGGTGCAGACGCTCGGGTCGTAGTGAACGATGCCGGTCTTGGGATCTTTTTTAAGAGCCTGCACCGGACAGACAGAGACGCAGTTGGGATCGACACAGTGCATGCACTGCTTCTTGATGTAGGCGTAGCCATCCACCAGCTGATCCTTGTGCTCGCCAGTACCGCTCTTCCACACCTGAATGATGTTGTTGGTGTAGGGGGTCAGCTTGTCGTTGTTGGACCAGGTTTGCGCCCCGGCTGGATTGGCCGGATTGCCGTTAAGGCGCTGACACTCCGCCACACAGGCCTGACAGCCAACGCAGAGGGTGGAGTCGTAGAGCATGCCGAGTGCGCCGGGAATGGGCGGCTTGTTCTTGGCCGCCGCCAGTGCGGTGCCGGGTACGGCAGTGCCCGCCGCCAGCGCACCGACGGAGGCGAATTTGAGGAAGTTGCGTCTGTTCACGGTTACTCCTCCCGTGATGGGTGCTGCCCGGCTTCGTGGCGCTTCTGCTGGCGACCGAGTTCACGCACCGTCATCAGACTCACCCCGACCAGCACCCCGAGGGCGCCACCGATCAGGCCGGTCGCGGTGGGCGAGGTATAGCCCCCCTCCTGGATCTTCACATCGGGTTTATCCACCCTCGGAGTCGGGTTCTCGACCTTGGCGAGCTGGAAGATCCCCTTGCTAAAACCGACCCCCTGCTCGTTGCAGCCATAACAGGGGTGACCGATGCCGACCGGCCAGATGCCGCCGCCCACATCGCAGAACTCCAGGGTCGAGCAGTTGCCGTAGGTCTCCGGCCCCTTGCAGCCCAGATGGTAGAGACACCAGCCCTGACGGTGCCCCTCATCGCCAAACTCCTTGGCAAAACGCCCTGCGTCGAAGTGCGGACGACGCTCGCAGTTCTCGTGGATCAGTCGCTCATAGGCAAACAGCGGACGTTTCTTGCTATCCAGCGCTGGCAGCTTGCCGTAAGTGATGTAGTAGGCAACCGTGGTGAGGAAGTTGTGAGGATTGGGCGGGCAACCCGGGATATTGATGATGGGGGTGCCGATATTGCCGAGCGCCTCTTCAAGGCTGACAGCACCGGTCGGGTTGCCACCACTGGCAGGGACGCCACCCCAGGCGGCACAGGAACCAATGGCAATGACGGCAGCCGCATCGGCAGCCGCACGGCGAATATGGTCGACGATGGGCTCACCGGCCACCATGCAGTAGACGCCACCATCCTTGAGCGGAATGGAGCCATCCACCACCAGCACATACTTGCCTTTATAGCGCTTGATGGCGTTGTGCTTGTTCTCTTCCGCCTGATGACCAAAGGCCGCCGAGAGCACCTCGTGGTACTCCAGCGAAATGGTATTGAGGATCAGGTTCTCGATGGTGGGGTGCGTGGCCCGCAGCAGCGACTCGGTACAGCCGGTGCACTCCTGCGCCCCTATCCAGATCACCGGCGGCCGCTCGGGGCTGGTGAGCGCAGTGGCCATCTTGGCGACGGCATGCTGACTTAATCCCAGGGTTGCGGCCATCCCGGCACACAATTTCATAAAATCACGGCGATTAATCCCATGAGCCGATAAAAAATTATCCTCGACCATTCTTCTTATTCCCGTAGTGAGCACTTGTTTGATAAATGCTTAATAGCGGAAATGCTAAGGACTCACCCACCCTGCAGTATTGATCTCTATCAATTTCGACCGGCTTACCCCTATTTTCATAGCGAGCCACATCACAAATGAAATTTATTACCCCCAAAGAGATATTTAGCAACTCCGTAAATTTTATGAACTTAATTGGATATTAAATAATTAATCGCCGCATATCCTCTCTTTCGCTGCGAGCCAAATTAACATGACTGAAATCTTGGCTGTACCGCTTATTTAACAATACTGATGCCCACCAATAAATAATCCATTGAATATATCTTTACTCATCTCATTGCATATTCCATACAGTCATCCATGGGACAACCTCCTGACTTGCCTCCCCATACCAGAACGGTCTCTCGGCCAGCTACCACCGGTAGCAAGCACGGCCTGTACGGCACGATTTACCTGAATGTCGCTTGGTTTCAGCTTACATTTTTCCTGCACTGCAGGGCGATGATTCCTCCTGCTAGCCCACACAGCATAACCTCACCCAGCGTCCCTGACACTTAACACAGCTTAATGAAAAGATGCCGCCTGGCTATGCATATCAGTACGACTTCCCCCACTCTTTATTGTATTGGATGCTGGTGAGTAAAATATCGCGTTCACTGATATGTTTACGCATCATCGTGAATCTGCATTCAAATTAACAGTGAGAAAAATGGCAAGTTGGACGGCTGCCTTCAACATAGTGAACATATTTAACTCACGATACATTCGCTCATCCGGTTACAGATGTTACCGCCCACCTTCACACTATTTACCTTCACGTCACCCCGCTTAATTAACCAGAGCGTAAATATCTATCTCCATCGATATAGATGATAATTATTCTTGTTCAACTGCAGCAATAAAGAAATGAGCGGGGATGATGATAAACATGACAAACGATAAGTGTATTAATCATCAGCCGAGCAGTGCCTCCAGCAACTACCTTGCCTTATCGAACTCGTTGATAGCCCTGCTCACCTCGTGAAATGCAGCCCGCAGCGGCCGCAGTTGCAGAGAGAAACCTCCCCCTGACTGCCTCTGATAACCACGCCATGGAGCCTTGTTTCTGGCTGGCCCTACGGACACTTGCCAAGTGCGGGAATTGAACAAAAAAACGAGAAAAATCAAGATAGATAGCCAATTAAAATGACATAATTGACTATAGTTAAATCGAACGTTTGAAAAACGTGACCACTTCACATGGACCCAGCGCAATGACCACTGAACGGGAACAGTTGATCCGCTCACTGTTTGATGAGTACATCGAGCTGTATTCATCACGGGATGATCGGCTCACCACGCGGTTTAGCGACAATTTCAGCGGTTTTGCTGGCAGCAGTGATGTTCTGGTTACCGATAGGGATGAGTGGATCCGGATAACCCGCCGTGATTTTGCCCAGATCCCAGGCAGGATCCGCCTGGAAACACTCGATGTGACCCTGCAAGATCTGGCCGCGGATGTGGTGGCTGTCACCGCCTTCTTCCATATCCATCTACCGAAATCAGAACCTATCCTCTCCCGCAGAACCGCCAGGCTGGTATTGATTTTTCGACACGAAGCCATGGCGTGGAAAATTGCTCACAGCAGTATCTCCATCCCTTACAGTGCGGCTCGGGAAAGCGAAATTTACCCAATGACCAGTCTTGAGGAGCGCCAACATGAGCTGGAGCTCATTATCGAGCTCAGAACCAAGGAGCTGGCGGAAGCGAACCGGAAACTGGAAGCGCTCAGCAATACCGATGGGCTCACCAATATCGGCAATCGCCGTCTGTTCGACAACTCATTGCACCAGGCCTGGGAGCGGTGCCTGCAGACAGAGATGCCGATTGCACTCATCATGCTCGACATCGATCATTTCAAGCAGTTCAACGACCTCTATGGCCACGTTGCCGGTGACGAGTGCCTTCGATTGCTAGCCCATACCCTGGCGCTATCCGGGCGCCGCTCGGGGGAGTTGGTGGCTCGCTACGGCGGAGAGGAATTTGTCATCCTGTTGCCACATGTCGAGCGTCAATCCGCCTATGAAATTGCCCAACATATCCAGCGGCTGATTTTTGCACTCGCGCAGCCACACGCACAAAATGCCACCGGTCTGGTGACCGTTAGCATGGGTGTTGCCTGCCTCAGACCATCGAGTTACTGGCAGCCCTCTGAACTGGTAAAACTGGCTGATGCTGCGCTCTACACCGCCAAATCATCCGGCCGTAACTGCATCAGAGTGGCGGAGTCACCCAGCCTCCCGCAACCAGTCTGCCCATAAGTCCCTCATACACCCCCATCCTCCCCACGGGGAACCACTGCGCGCTAACCATGCACGGCAAGGCTCAACGCATCCCATCGCAACATACTTTCCCACTGATCCACTGTGCTTTGATAGGTATCTGCCGCGTTGTAATGGACCATGGCATGCAGGCGGGCATGATGGCCAAGTCGCTTGACCACGTCGGGCATGGCATTGAGGCTGGCCAGCACCCGCGCCAGATCGCCGGGATCGTTGGGCTGATATTTACGGCAATTCACGTCATCGGTGAGGTGTCGATCCCACCAGGCGCCATCGGCCGGGATCACTACGCATAATCCCGCCGCCATGGCCTCCAGAATGGAGAGACCAAAGGGTTCCTGATGGCTGGTGGAGACAAAAATGCCGCATCGAGATCGGATCTCGTCAAGATTTGCGGGGTTGGCATACCAGTGCGTGTCTGCCAGTTGTGGCTGAGGCTGGCTGCAGGGTTGCAGCGTGCCCTTGGGCTGCAGATAGCACACCATCAGCTCGGGGCGAGCGTCAGGGATCAGTTGATGGGCGGCCAGCATGGTCTCCAGCCCCTTCCAGCGCAGCAACGAGGCCGCCCACAAAATACGAGGCCCCCCCAGAGTCGCTTTGGGCCAATCAATCTCGCTCAAACCATTGGTAAATGGCTGCCAGTGTGACGGGAACTCGGTCTCGCCAAGCCGGGCCAGCAACGCCGCCAGGGAGCAGCGGGTTGATTCGAGATAAAACACAAAACTCGCCCGTTGCAAGGCTCTGGCAGAGAGCCCCGAGCACCCCACTGGACCATGGATCAGCTGAACCACCCGGCACCGCAACCAGCGGGCCGCCCAGTAACAGCAGAGATCCACCCCCGGCCCGGACGCAGCTACCAGACACTTCACCTGCCCCAAGCGCAGCACCAGCCAGAGGATCAGCAGGGTCTGCCACCCCTGTTTGAGCAGATAGCCGATGCCGGACTCCCGCCCCTTCAATATGTGGGGCAGCCAAAGAGGATGATGCTGACAACGGGACCAGGAGTCGGGATCCTGGGTCAACACATGGCATGTGAGCCCGGGCATCCGCTTGGCCAACTCATCGAGCAGCACTTCGGTCGCAACCTTGGAGCCACCGCGAAACGGGATGGGATCCACGACGATGATCTTTCCAAACACCGGCTCAGTTTGCATGCTCATCTTGCTGCTCCCTTACTCTGGCACCTTGCGGCGGCCAAACCCCAGTTGCACTTTTTGCGCCACTTTTGCCATCCCACTCGCCAGCATATTGCGACCTCTGGCAAGGAGTCGTTGCCCCGCCCAATGAATGAGTGGTCGGAAGGGTGTGGGGGCCGTGGCGTGCCAACGACCAGCCAGCGCGGCGTCCCACACCGCCGTGACCCCGTCGACATAGCGCGCCACCGTAAACAACTGTGCGGCACGCAGCTGAGCGGCCCGCCCCATTTCACATCGGCGCTGCGGATTGCTCAATTGCCGCCAGTGATCAGCCATCTCGGCCCAATCCCCCGGGGTTGCCAGCAAACCGGTCACCCCCTCCTCCACCACTTCGGGGATGCCGCCCACCCGATAGGCACTGACCGGGAGCCCCAACATGCCCGCCTCCGCCAACGTCAGACCAAACACCTCCTCACGGGCTCCGGAGACCAGCAGATCCACACCGCCCCGCAAGATAGCCCCGCTGTCCGGCCGCTCGCCGAGAAAGTGGACACGCTCGGCCACCCCGAGCTCGATAGCCAACGCCATCAATGCTTCCCGCTCCGGGCCGCTGCCAATGATCAGCAACTGGGCCTCCTCCCCCGATGCCATCAGGGCAGCCAGCGAGCGGATCAGCAGATCAATCCCCTTGCGTTTGATCAGGGAGCCGACGGTTGCGATGATCATATCCCCCGGGGGCAAGCCCAGCATGCCGACGACCGGCCAGTGAGCACCGCCATTCAGGCGAGCTGCATCCACCCCGTTAGGTACCCGGATCAACCGATCGGCCGCGCAGCCATCCTGGCGCCAACCGGTCAACACCGGCTCGCTCACCCCGATCAGCACGCTTGCCTGATGAACCCGCAGGCTGAATCTGTCTCTTGGCTGGTAACGGGCATGGAGGTGGCACACCAGCGGTACCTGCAACGCCCGACAGACCCCCGCCAGCCACTGACAAGGGGCCGCGCTGTTGGCGTGCACCAGCCCAATCTGCCGCTCGGTGATGAGCTCTCTGGCTCGCCGGGAGAGGCGCCGATGGGCCGCAAGATCAAAACGTGGCGCCTGCCATCCCAACAGCAGGCTGAACGGCTCGACCATGGTTTCTACCCCGAGGGTGGCCGCCTCTGCCGCCAGCATCGGGCTATTGCACCAGAGCAACGGCGTAAACCGGCTGCGATCGAGGTGGGCCAGCAGATCCAGCAGGCAGCGTTCGCTGCCGCGGATCCAGTCCTCTCCGTAGTGAACCAGCAAAACAGGGGTTGCGTTCATCCTCTTGCTCCCGTTGGTGGCACTGCCGGCAACCGGGTTGCCTCCTGATGATCCTCAGCGGTGGCCTTCACCTCTGTGGCCGCCTGCTGCACGTACTTGATGGCGGCGACGGCCAGCGCCAGCTCCAGATAGATGGGCCAGGTAAAGCCCTGGGTCAGGAAGGATCCCGAAATCACAAACCCCACCATGCTGGCCATCACCCCCTGCATCGCCGTGATCACTGCAGGAGGCATGCCAGCAAGCTGGCAACGCCAGCAACTGCGCAGGGTCACCGTCACCATGCCGATAAACAGCGTCAGCCCGACAAAGCCGGTTTCAGCCAGCACCCCGAACCAGGTGGAGTGCACCGCATGATTCAGTCCATCCCAATGGGGGCTGTAGAAGAAATAGTTGTAATAGAAATTGGACAAGCCCACCCCCACCAGCGGATGGCCCAGCGCCATGCCCCAGGCCGCTTGCCAGGCGTAGATCCGCCCCATGGCCGAGGCATCGACCCCGCTCTCGGCGGCGCCGCCAGATGCCCGGTCGCTGATCCCGGCGGCGGCAAAGAGCACCAGCAGCGCGACCATCCCCAGCGAAATCAACAGGATTTTCGACTTCACCCGCTGCCAGGCAAACAGGCCACCAACGGCGCAGATACCCAGCAGACCACCGCGGCTCTGGGTGGCGATAATGGCGGCGGCGGTCAGCGCAAAGCCAAGCCCCCCCAGCAAACGCCCCCCCACCCCATTGCCCTGATTGAGCAGCAAGCTCAATGAAAAGCCGGCAGGAAAGAGCAGCACCAGAGCCAGATCGTTGGGATCCCCCAGCACAGAGCCCAGCTCGCGCCCTATGGTCACCCGGGTGCCCTCCACCAGCCCGATCCCGCTCGCCTTGTTGTAGAGGGCCACCAGCGCCACCAGACAGCCCGCTACCACGAAGGTACGCACCGCCAGCGCAAAATCCCCCGGAGTGCGCACCAGCCAGGCGGTGGCCAGGGTCATCAGATAGATCTTGCTGTAGCTGCCGGTCCAGGTGGCGATCGCCTCGCCCCGGTTGCTGGCAAACAGCACACCGATGGAGACCATCACAAAGAAGGCCGTCAGCCAGCTCAGGGCTGGACTCCAGTAGGGCTTGATCCGGCCGGTCAGCAAAATGTGCCAGACCAGCGCGCCGATGGCGGCCAGCGAGAAGAGCAGCGGGATCTTGAGGGGATAGAGCTGGGGGAACACCTCATGCAGCCGAAAAAAGGAGAAGGTGACAAACCCCAGCACCATCAAGAAGGGCCAGCGCAGGGCAAACCAGATGGCGGGAATGGCAAGGCCGAGCACCGGCAGCAGCAAAGGATGGGGCAGCCGCCACCAGAGCAGAGCCAGCACCAGACAGATGGCGCTTGCCCAGATGGCCGGCGTTAGACGAGCCATGATCCTGCCCACCATTGGCCGAGCCAGACCATCGCCAGCGCCCCGAGCGAACTGGCCCAGAGGGTCGAGAGGCGATACGGCAGCGGCAGCAACCGCTGGCTAACCAGATAAAAGGCCAGCGCCCGTACCAGATAGACCAAAAGCAGAGTCCAGATCACCCCGGCAACCCCGAAGGGGGGGATGGCGAGCAGAAAGCCTGCGACCCCAAGAGCGCTGCAGCCCAGATTGATCACCATCTGGGCATTGCTCTTCTCGCCGCTAAAGCAGCCGACATTGAGCAAGTCCGAAACATTGCGCACCGCCATGCCCAGCACCAGCAGCGGAATATAGGCGATCGCCCCGTGATAGCTCTCCGGGGTCAGCCAGCGAATAAGCAAGGGGGCGGTAAGCCCGACAATCCCCGCGGTAACAAACCCCAGCACCGACCCCATCACGCTGTAGTGGGCATTGAGTCGCAGTCCATCCGGCTCGCGCAGCAGCATGAAACGGCGGGGATACCACCAGAGGGCAAAGGGTTGCAGCAACAACCCCACCGCCAGCGCCAGCTTGCCCGCTACGGCGTAGTAAGCGAGCAGCGCCTCCCCCACCACATCGGCCAGCAGCCAGCGATCCAGTCCGCTCAGGGCAAAACCTGCCAGCCCGCTCACCACCAGGGGCAATCCATAGCGCAGCAGCGGCCGATAGTGCTGCCAGTCAAAGCGGATCCCGCTATCTCGCCACTGCCAGAGGCTCAGCAGCAACGCCAGTGCAACGCAGGTCAGGGTGCCGGAGGCCAGCACCCCGCTCACGCCCCAGCCGAGCCAGAGCCACCAGCCGGTCAGAATCGACTGGATCACCGCCTTTCCTGCGGTCGCCACGAAAAAGAGCCGGGCCTGATTGCGCATCCGCAGCCATGCCAGCGGCACGCCGATCACCCCTTCAAACGGCAGGGCGCAAAGCACCCAGCGCACATCCGCAAGGCGGGTTTCCACCGGCAGCCCGGCTTGCACCAGAGGTGCCAGCAGCCAGAGCAGCACCAGACTGGCCAGGGCGATCAGCCAGACCAGACCAAACATGCGGGCCACCACCTGCTGGCGCTCCTGCTCATCTTTCGCCAATCCGGCAAAGCGGTAGAGGGCATCCACCAGCCCGAAGCCCAAAATAAGGGAACCCAGATTGATGAGGGTCAGCAGCACCTCCAGCTGGCCGTATTCACGAGGCAGCAGCTGATGGGTCAGCACCGGCAGCATCAGCAGGGAGATCCCCTTCATCAGGAGCAAGCCGCCGGCGTAATAGAGCATGGCAATCTGGTTCACACCAAGTTTCATAGGGCCTCCCAGCCACCCGAAGCATCCTGCTCCGGGTCAGCTACCGCTAATGCAAAGCCCACGCCACTCACTCCCGCCCAGAGACGATAGCTTCTCTGCACGGCTTAACCGGCCTGAACAGGTCCAGAATGAGACTGGCATTTGCGTTTTGCACAACGCTGGCTGCAAATTGCACCGACCGGCGCAATCTGCCCCTCCTCTTAGCCCCTTTTGGCCCGATCACGCTGGGGTCGTCCTGTTGGCCCGATCCCTGCTTTCTGCATAGCGAGCAACGGACTGCATCAGAGGGAGAGGTCGCCATGAACACCATCAACCTGCACCGGATGAAAAGCTGGGCCAAACAGGGGGAGACGCCGCTGGCCCGCCGGGTATGGCGCCTGGCCAAAAGTGCCCGCCACTGGTCATGCCCCGTGATCCCTCCCCTGCATCGGCTGCTTTATCGGCTCTATCTGCTCGGCAGCAACGCGCTGGCGACCCTGACCCGCACCCTTTGGTGGACCCCCTTGTTTCAATCTCGCCTGACGGCCCCCGCCCCGCGCCTCTATCTCTATGGCGGCATCCCCTATATCAGCGGTCCGGTCACCATCGAAATTGGTGCCGACTGCCGCCTCAGCGCCGCCATGACCATCAGCGGCCGGGCATCGAGCCAGACGCCAAAGCTGGTGATTGGCCGCAATGTCGGCATTGGCTGGCAGACCACCCTGGCGGTGGGTAGCAAGATAGTGCTGGGGGATAACGTCCGGATTGCAGGGCGTGCCTTTCTGGCGGGCTACCCGGGGCACCCGGTCAACGCCCGCGATCGCGCCCGGGGCCTGCCGGATCGCGATGAACAGGTGGGGGCCATTGTGCTGGAGCAGGATGTCTGGCTCGGCACCGGGGTGATGGTGATGGCTGGCGTCACTATAGGCGCCGGCACCATTGTCGCCGCAGGCAGCGTCGTCACCCGGGATCTGCCCGCAGGTGTGCTGGCAGCGGGTGTACCGGCCACAGTACTGCGCCCGTTGCAACCACAGGATCACAGCGACCCCGCACACGCCTCGGAGACCCTTGCATGAAACCACACACACTGCCGCAACTGGTAGTATTGGGCGAGGATTGGGGCCAGCACCCCTCCAGCACCCAGCACCTGATCAAGCGTCTGTTGCCCGATTATCAAGTGCTCTGGGTCAACTCCATCGGCATGCGTTGCCCCCGCTTTACCCTTCATGATCTCACCCGCATCGTCCGCAAACTGGGGGAGGTGCTGCGCGGCGCGCGCCATGCTGGCGGCCAGTCGGTTGCGCCATCAGAGGTCAGCAGCCCCCGGGTTCTGCCGCCGCTCGCCTTGCCACTGCCGGGCAGTCGGCTGGCGGGCAAGATCAATGGCCACTGGCTGGCGGCGCAGATCCGGCGTCAGTTGCCCGAGCTGGATCGCCCCTTGCTCTGGATCTCCCTGCCCAGCGCCGTAGATCTGATTGGCAAGCTGGATGAGAGGGCGGTGATCTACTACTGCGGCGATGACTTTTCGGCGCTGGCGGGGGTGGATCATCAGGCCATCGCTCACTGCGAAGCCCGACTGGTGGAAAAAGCGGATCTCATTCTGGCCGCCAGCCCCGCACTGGCCAGCCGCTTCCCCCCCCATAAAACCCGGCTCCTCAGCCACGGGGTGGATCTCGAGCTGTTTATGCCCCCCAGAGAGCGTCCGGCGGATCTCCCCTCCGGCCGCCCCATTGCCGGATTTTACGGCAGCCTGAGCGACTGGATTGATATCCCTCTGCTGGCAGAGACGGCCGCAGCCCTGCCACACTGGGATCTGGTGCTGATTGGCCCGGTCCAGACCGATATATCCCCCCTCAAGGGGCTCCCCAATATCCATCTGCTGGGGCCCCGTCCCCACCACACGCTGGCAGCCTATGCCCAGCACTGGCAGGTGAGTCTGCTGCCCTTTGTCGACAACGCCCAGATCCGTGCCTGCAATCCATTGAAATTGCGCGAGTATCTGGCCGCAGGACGCCCTATCGTCAGCACCGATTTTCCGGCTCTCGATGGCTATCGGGATCAGATCCAGCTCCCCCACGATGGGGAGAGCCTGGCCCAGGCCATCAACCGGGCCGCCTTTGATCAATCCAATCCTGGCTGGTTTCAGGAGAGTGGCTGGGAGGGGCTGACCCGCAGCGAAGGGCGCCACACGCGCCAGCAGCAGGTGGCCCTGCAAAGCTGGGATCACAAGGCTGCCGAGCTGAACAACTGGTTGAAGGGGCTGGCCGGATGAGCAGAGGGCTCTGGCTGGTTATCCTGCTCTGCGCCAATGCAGCAATGGCCACCACCCGGCTGGAGGGGCTGACCCCGCTGCCCATGACAGGTAACCAGACACCCCAGCGGCTCGATCTGAGCACCCACAACTGGCCAATAGGCAGCGATGATGAACTGGTGATCGAGGGCCATAACCCCAGCGCCCGCCCGCAAACCCTGATCCTGCGTATCGACGATGAGGCCTCGGTCAACTACCGCAGCCGGGTCAATCTGGAGCGGATTGTCGCCCCCGGCCCCTTCACCCAGCGCTTTGCCTTGAGTGAGTGGCGCACCAGCCAGCCCAGAGCGCTGGCGTTGGACAAGCTCACCAAGCTCTATCTTTTTATGGCCGATAACGCCCCCTCAATGACCATTCACCGCTGGTACTGGGAGCCCGGTCTGACTCTGCCTGAGGGCTCCATTGCGCTGGATCTGGGGGCGGCCACCGCGCCCCGATTTACCGGCTTTGAAGCCCTGAGCCCGGGGGATCCCCGGCTGATTGGCCATCCCACCCCCATCTTGCGCCCCTCCGGCGATGCCCTTGTGCGCGATGGGCTGCGCAATCTGGATGGCGTACGGCTGGAGGTCGCCAAGGGGCGCTACCAGCTCACCCTCTGGCTGGATGACACCGGCGAGTGGGAGTACCTGCCCCACCCCTTCGAGCGCAGCGTGCTGGTCAATGGCGAGCCCATCTGGGCCGAGCAGTGGCAACCGCAGGAGTGGCTAACGCAGCGCTATCTGGCGGGGCAATCTCGCGAGGCACTGCCAAATCCGGATCCCTGGCAACTGTTCGGGGCACGACAGGGCGGCCCCGTTCATGTCACCCTGAACCACCCCGGCGGCCCGCTCACTATCACATTGGTGGGCCACTCACCGGATGCCAAATACCTGGCAGCGCTGCTGCTTGCCCCCTATCCGGCCCCCACCAGCAAAGAGGCTCTCCCGAATAGTGGAAAAGATCTAGCCGTATTGGCCGACGCTACCGCAAGCGTGCTGACCAAGCAGCGCCAGCTGTTTTTGGAAAAGTGGACTCTGGCCCCCTATTCCCCAACCCCAGCCCCAGCTGCGCAGCAGCTCAGCCTCACGCCGATTACGGATGCCGCACCAACCCTGCAGATCGCCCCGCTATCTGCGGCCGATGCGTTGCAGCAGGCTGCGCAACCGGTGCTGGCCGCACGTGGCAGCCAACTGTTACTGGAGTTTGCCATCCACGCCGCCACCGACGATCCGGCCCCCTTGCTGGTGATCCAGCCCCCTGAGCAAACAGGATCGCCGCTGGCGCTGACCCCCTATTACGGCAAGTGGCATCTGGTTCGCCCGCAGGCGAGCGGCACCCTGTTGGCCCCCTCGGATCAGGAGCTGGTCGAGGGGATCGCCGGGCTCACCCTGCTGGCAGGCGTACCTCGGCGTCTGGTGCTGCAAATGACCGTCCCACGCGATGCGCCGGCGGGGCGCTATCTCGGCAATATTCAGCTGCTCAGCCATCAACAACTGGTGCAGCTGCCACTGACTATCGAGGTGCTGCCGCTGACCCTGCCCGCGGCCAGCAAGCCGGTCGGCATCTATGTCGAAGCGCCCCCCTATCTCAACTGGCTGAGCCCCAACCCCGAGGCGTTAAAAGAGCAGATCGCCGCGGCCAGTCGCTGCGACCTGCAGCGGCTCGCCAAACTCGGGATCAGCGGCCTCTCGCCCGCCCTGCCACAGGATGAAGCGGGGATGCGGGAGATCATGGGAGAGGCGGCCGGGCTCGGCTTTGTGCCGCCCCTGCTGGCCTATACCCCGCTCAAACGCTGGGGGGGAGACCCTGCCAACCAGCTTGATCAGTGGCAGGCGCGGCAACAGGGGCTGACCGCCAGCGGCTTGCCCCCGCTGGCATGGAGCCTGTTTGATGAGCCGGATCTTGCCACCCTGCCCGCCATCACCACCCTGGCGCGGGAGATGAAACGGCGGGATCCAGCGGTGATCCGCGCAGGCCACTTCAATCATCCGGGTCAGGTTGGTCTGCTTGCAGAGGTGGAGATTGCCCTGATCAACGCAGGCTTTGGCGCCGACAAGGCCGATGTGGCGCGGATACGCCAGCACAAGGTCACCCCCTGGTTTTACAATCTGGGCACCCCGAGAGCCGCCGGGTTCTATTTGTGGCAAAGCGGCGCCGAGGGCTATTTGCAGTGGCATGGTCGCATGCCCACCGCCCTGCCTTATGACCCCACCGACGGGCGGGAGAGCGACTTTATGCTGCTCGGCCCGCAAGCCTGCGAGGCGCATCGCCTCTCCCACGATCTGTTGCTGTTGCAGCAAGCCATCGAAGATCTGCGCTGGCTCGCATGGCTGGAGCAGGAGGCCCGCTATCAGGTGGATGCCGCCCTGCTGCTGGAGCGCCTGCGGGATCAGCTGCCGACCCGCTGGCAGGTGGCAGAGCAACTGCCCTCTGCCGCCTGGATCCAGTGGCGCCGCGAGATTGAACAACTGGCCAAGGGATTGAAAACATTGCAAACTGGTGCCAACTCATCCTCCTGAAGTGACTGCGTATGGCCAACCAGACTCCCCGCTCCACAGCCAAAGACAGCGCCCTGCGCCGCCTGTTGCCCCTGATGCTGCCGCTGCTGATCCTCACCGGTTGCGCCCGTCAGGAGCCGGTCAATGAGACCCTGCCGATCCTCAACCAGTTGCGGGAACAGCAAATGGCCGAACAGCCCCAGCTGCAACTGCAGTACCAGCAAGCAGAGACGCAACTACCGACGGATCAGGAGCAGCAGTTGCATCAGTTTTTGGGACGCAAGGATCCGGCCCGGATTGCGCTGATAAGCGGCCCCGGGCTGCAAACCGACATGCTGGAGAGTGCGCGGATGGCGAGCGTGCGACTGACAGCCCTCACCCGCTTGCTGGGAGCTCGCGCCATTGAACTGGAGCCCCGCTATGATCCCATGCTGGCCCCCAATACCTTGCTGATCCGCATTCTGCCAAACGGTGAATCGGGGTCGGTCACCCCAGCGGAGGCGCAATAAGGCCGAGACAGGTGGTCGGCAAGGCCACCCGATAGAGGGGATAAGGGGCCAGCCCCCACAACTTGCGCCAACCCTGGGTAAGACGGTACGAGAGCAGCGGCGGACTCTGGTGAAGCTCACCTAAAAACATCACCCCTTGGCTCATCCCTTCACCCGCCAGCGTCACTGACATCGCCTCGCTATCAGGCGCCACCAGCATGGACTGCAGCAGGCCGTCACAGCGGGGATGGGCCAGCTGATAGCTGACATAGGTGCCGCCCAATACCGGCGTAGCCACCCGCAAGCGCCAGCCCATCTGGACCAGCTCCAGCAGCATCGGCTTGGCCCCCTCGTTAACTGCCCGGTTCTGATAACGCCAGCCCATGGCGGCAGCACTGAGCAGCGCCACCAGCAACAGCAACAGATATCCCCTAGATAGATGCATCACGGCGTCCCCTTAGAAAGAGGATGGTCATCACCAGCAGCATCATATTGACCACCCGGCTCTAATAACTCAACCAACCGCAAATACCCCTTAGACAGACGCATCACGGCGCCCCCTTAGAAAGAGGATGGTCATCACCAGCAACATGATTGCCCACTGGTAGAGCTGGGCCAGCGAGCCGGTATGCAGCCAGCCATACCAGCGCAGATCCAGGCTCATCAGCACCAACCGCAGCTGATTGGCCCCTATATAGAGCAGACAGACCAGCAGCAACATGGACCACTGCCGGTAGAGGGGGCGCTCAGGCGCCAGCCAGCAACAGGAGACCAGCCAGGAGAGCACCACCAGATAGAGTTGGGAAAACGAGGAACACCCCTTGAGTACGATCAGCGCATGGCCCCCCAGACGCTCGATGCGATTGCCATCAAGGCGAGTCTCCCAGCCCAGCAGCTGCAACCACTGGCCCACACCCCAGGCATCGAGCGCCAGCACAGGGCCGGAGAGCAACGCAAACACCTGCTGCCCCCACAACACTGCCACGGTAAAGGCGAGCACAATCTGCAACACCGCCCGCTCATCGCCACTCTGATGACGGCGCCATAGCGAGGCCACCAGCAACAGACAGGCCAGCGCCTTGCAGCTGGCGCTGGGGATCAGGATCAGCAGGATAAACAGGGCGAGCGCCAGTGGATGCGGGCGCCAGCTCGGTGCAACCCGCGATGCAATTTGCCACCAGATAGCAATCAGCAACACCACCAGCAGGTTGAAGTGGCCCATATTGAGCCACACCATGCCCCACTGATTGGCCAAACCAAGTAGCAGCCAGTTGGGTGCCCACTGCCAGGGACGGATCTCCATCGCAACTCCTGCCGGTTATCAGCGCTTTTGACCGCTGTCGCAAGTTCCATGCCTCTCCTGTCTCTACCAGCGCAAACCATATCGCAAAGCTGGCACGCTTTATTCATTCCCCCTGCTGGCACTAGCGCCAGGGAGAAGGAGTGAGCAATGAAACTCAAACCGTTGGCAGGGCTGCTGGGGATGTTGTTGGTAACTTCCCCCGCATACGCCTTGACCGAAGTCGATACCGAACTGCAACTGCTGATGGATGTGTCGGGCAGCGTCAGTTCATCGGAATTCAATTTGCAATTACAGGGGTATGTGGACGCCTTTTACAGTCAGGATGTACAGAGCGCCATCCTCGACACCAGTGGCGGCAAACTCGGGTCCATCGCCGTACAGATGATCATGTGGAGCAGCAGCAACCAGCAGAGCGTGATGACTGACTGGTTCCACCTCTACGACATGACCTCCATCAACAACTTCGCCGCCACCCTGGATGCCCTGGTGCGCCCCTATGCGGGGATGACGGCCCCCGGTTCGGCCATGGCCTTTGGTGGCCAGCAGTTTGATACCAACAACTACACCGCCGCCCGCCAGGTGATGGATGTGTCAGGTGACGGTATCCAGAACAACGGGCTGGATACCTCTACCGTGCGGGATCAACTGCTCGCCTCCGGCATCGATACCATCAACGGCATCACCATCGGCCAGGACTATGCCGATGGCGTACTGCAAGAGTGGTATGTGGAGAACGTGGCGGGCGGTCAGGATGCGTTTGTGATCAATGCCACCACCTTCGCCGACTTTGGCAATGCGCTGGAGCTCAAACTGGCGGCCGAAATTGAGGGGGGCATTATTCCGGAAGGTGCACTGGCCGCCCCCATCGAGGAGATCCCGCTGGCCGCCCAGCTGCTGCTCGGTATGCCGCTACTGCTGGCCTGGCGCTATCAACGCCGTAATCAGGGACGCCTGCAGCCCGCCGACGGGCAACTGGCACCCGCCATCGGCTGATTTATCACCCCGTGTGTCGCGATTAGGGAGCTATGGCTCCCTGATTTTTGAAGCAGCTATGATGTCTCAGAACATGGGGCTGAAAATTCTGGTTCATCTTTAAGTACTTATTATCTTCGTAGTGATTTTTGAGCTGGTCTACAAAACCTTTTTAGAGCTTTACTACAAATATTTTTAGTTGAACATTTGGTAACCGAATACTCCAGGCTTTCTTGATTACTATTAAGACTAAGACGAAAGAGAAAAGTAAACTATGCAGGCTGAACCTGTTAAATTTTTACTCCGTCGACCATTGCTCCACATTTTCAACTGGGTTTGGCAATCGAGCAATTAACCACTCGGCACAAGAGTCGGGTTTAAACTCTGACTTATTGCATTCTATTACCCAAGATAGATATTCGTCAGGGCCACCATTCATATATGGTGGTGGAGATACCGGATGGAAAGATGTTGGCAGTCGCTCGTTGATAGACATGTAATTTAAAACATGACCAAATTCTTGAACTGTATGCCACGAAAATTGATGATGAATGTTAATTTCAAATTTCACCCACCAGCGACCATCTTCATCATAACCTTTTCCGATAGCACCATGTATTGCCGGAACCTTTTCCAGAAACTCAATTAACCTTGTAAACTCTCGCTCATCCATAATAACACTTATCCTATCAAAATACCTATTTAGTATAGTTTGCTTATTTTTTTCAAAACCATAATCTGGCCGTAGGTTCGATTAGCGAAGCGTAATCGGACATTCGCGGCCTTTCAATAATATGCCTCTTTAACTCGCCAAACCCCTCCCTGATTGCCACTTCGCCCCCCTAAAAAACTTACTCTCGAACTGGCAGCGGTCGTTACGTTATTGCCATATTGACGTGGAGTGTCACCGCGAGCGTCCGATTACGCTTCGCTAATCTAACCTACGAGCCTTTTAACTTTCACTCTTTATTATTGTCACCATACTCAAAGTATTTTTCTTTTGGCATTTCACCTTTAAAGAAGCCCTCAAACACTAATTGAAACCGTTCTCTTCTTTCGAAGAGCTGTTCTGCGTCAAGGTTTTCTATCTCATATCCATCATTTGAATTAGAATGGCAGCCTATCGCTGTCATTACATAGCTAAAAATACTCATTATCCGCCAGACCAATTCTCTGGGTAGTTGAATGGCATTATGATATTTTTCAGATAACTCATAAATTTCATTATCTAACTTAAAGTACTCTTCATCAGACCATATTCTTTTTTCATTTAAAGTGCCGGTGAACGAATCATCATCGTATTCATCACACCAAGGAAAATTTCGATTTATGTTTTTCATGCTTACATACTTAATTGTAATTAGAGGGATGGTCCTATTCTAGCATTAGAAAACGGCGCCTAATTTATGAATGAACTATACACGCCCTTAGACAGTTCCACTTGTACCACTGGGTAACTCCGCAGTCAAGAAACAGGATTAGGACCGTAGGTTCGATTAGCGAAGCGTAATCGGACGTTCGCGGCCTTTCTACAATATTTTCTTTAACTCACCAAAACTCTCCCAGATTGCCACTTCGCCCCCCAAAAAACTGACTCTCGAGCTGGCGTCGGTCGTGACGTTATTGCCGCATTGACATGGAATTTCACCGCGAGCGTCCGATTACGCCTACCGGCTAATCGAACATACGAGCTCTTGATGTATTTATTAAGCAACGTTTCCACGCAAACACTCTTCGGTGATATGTTTAGCAACTGATTCTGGATTTTCAACCCCTGCGTAATGAAGAGCAAGATGAAGCCTCAACGAGTCCTTTGCATTTTGTGGTTTTACAGCCTCAGTAATCAACTTGGATTCTGCATGTAACCTATCACTACGCAGTTTGTCGAAGAACTCACCCATTGATTTTTGAGCATTTCTTGATTGTACAAAGAATAGTCCTGCGACTGCATCCATAATAATTCCAGCAGTAAATTGAGCAACAGTAGCAGTTGTTGCTCCCTCTGTATGTAAAAATGCAGAAATTACTATTATCGCAAAACCAAGAGACGCAAAAATCATACTAAACCAAAAGCTAACTTTCGATTGGCTTAATATTTATGAGTAGTAGCTGGCTAACTGCTCTATTTCAAATGGCACTTCTTTTTCAGGTTGTTTCTGACTATGTTCGTAAGCTTCTTTGAAGCGGCGCATCTCTTCTGATGGAGCTTCAAACTCCAAACCACCAAAACGAACTTTCTTCAATACCCCCGCTTTTAGCGCACCAACTATTGAAGTAATTGCCACAGCAACTGACAGTCCTACAGTTATCACTGCAACTGCATCTTTTAAAGCAAACTCAGCGAATGCTGACATTATATCTCCTGCTGGTTAACGGTAGTTATATGGATGATGCTATTAATGTGTTAATAGCATCATCCATATAACTCCGCCCTACCAGTCGTCATCACAACCAATTAAATCATTTTAAAATTGCTACATTACCAACCAACTTATAATTTATCAGTGTATTATCAACACCTTAATCAAACCCCACTTTTATCACTGTATAAAATCACAGTCAAGAAACGGAAATAGAAAATGCAGCCTTTCTCCTACTTTACCGGCTTGCCGTGATTCTTACTCCGCAAAATGCACGATATAAAAAAGGCCTTATCACAAGGCCCTTTAAGAAATATCCAGATTCCGGCTAGCAGCCAGCTTTTGTGGCAATCACCCCGGCTCTGGTGACATGGGCAGCACCTGCCCATCCAGCGCATGATCACTATGGGATGGATAGTCCGGCACCGGCTCGCAGTAGGGAATGCGGCTTAGCACCGGCGCCTTGACCAGGGCGGCCAGTTGATCGGAGCGGCGCAGGCTGGCATCCGCCAGTTCGGCCACCAGTGCCAGACCGCAGCCGAGCCCCAACCCGCCAACAATGCCCGCCAGCAAAAACAGCCAGAGCGGGTAGTTGCTCGGCTTGCTGGGGGCGAAGGGTTTGTCGATCACCTTGATCCGCTCCCCCTGCTCGAAGTTGCCCAGATCACCGGTCACCTTGGCCTTCTCATAGCGCAGCAGCAAATCCTGATAGAGGGTGCGTTTAACCGCCAGATCCCGCTCCAGCTCGGCGAGCTGGCGCTCGGTATCCCCCTGGGAGTCGACCACCTTGTCCAGCCCATCCAGCTGACTCTTCAAGCCAGCAGCGTTTTGCTCTGCCTCCGTCAGCTGCGTCTGGGCCAGCTGCCATTCGGGCCCGCGGGCCATATCCGGCTGGGATTTGAGCTGCTCAAACTCCTGCTGCAACTGGTCAATCTGATAGCGCAGACTCTGCACCTTGCTGTGCTCGTCGCTGTAGCGGGCCCGCAGCAACACCAGCTCGGTGCGCATCAGCTGCAGCTTCTCATCCAGTTGGCGGGCCAGCTGGCTCTCCTGCCCCAGCGATAGCTGATCGACCCGGGCCTTGGCCTGCTGCAGGGTGATCAGGCTCTCGGCATAGCGCTCCTGCAAACCATAGAGACGGGCGACGTTGGTACTCTGCTGCTGGGGCAAGGCGCTGGCATGCTCCCGTTTGAAGTCGGCTAGCAGCTGCTCGGCCGCTTGCAGTTCGCTGCGGCGGCTGTCGAGCTGGCTTTGCAGGAAACGTTCGGACGACTCCGCCGACTGGCGCCCCTTGCTGAGCAGGTTGAAGAAAAAGCGCCGCGAAATGGCTTCGAGCAAACCGGCGCTGTTGGCCGCCGAATCCGCTTTTACCTTTATCTCGATCACCTCATCGCCGATCAGCCGCAGCGAGACGGCACTCGAGAGCCAATCCATGATGGCATCGCGCTGGGCAGGCGGGGTCTCGTCATTGACCAGGCCACGATCCCGCGCTACCCCGTCCAGCACATAACGGCTGCGCAGCAGGGCTTCGAGCACCGCAAAGCGATCCTTGAGACTCTCCTGAGTGATCAGATCCTTGAGGGTCGGGGTCTGGTTGGCATCTTGCGGCACCATAAAGGTGGTGCGGCTCTCATACTCCTTGGGGGTGAGCAGGCCGACCGTCACGCCCACCAGCGGCATCACCAGTACCGGGATCACCAGCAGATAGCGACGGCGCCAGGCGGCAAAGAGAATGATGTAGAGGTTGTAATAGAACTGGACAGGCATGGCATCACTCCCTGAGAAAAGCCCTCCCCCGGCACGATGCAAGGGCAGTGCCACCAGAGGAGCTGATCGCCTCTGTGGGCAGATCGCAAGAGTGGTACAAGATTCGCATTCTCCCGCTATCCGGGGTGTCACCCCTTCCCTTGCCGGAGCGCGAACCATGTTGTCATCAACCCCGTCGCACAGACCCCATCCCCGCAGAAGCTCCATCGTTCAAATAGTGCAGCACCTGCAGCCCGGCGGGCTGGAGACCATGGTGCTCAACCTCACGCAGGCGAGCCCTGCCGAGCAGCCGGTGCATATCATCTCCCTCGAAGGGCGCAAAGGGGATGTGTTAAGGGCATGGCCCGCCCTGCGTCCCTTTGCTGGCAATATTCACTGTCTGGAAAAGCCCGCGGGCTGGTCGCTGGCAACCCTCTGGCGACTCACCCGACTGCTGCGCCAACTCAAGCCCGTCGCAGTACATACCCACCATCTGGGGCCCATGCTCTATGGCGGTCTGGCCAGTCGGCTGGCCCGGGTGCCCACCCTGGTACACACAGAGCACGATGCCTGGTATCTCGATGATCCCCATCAGCGCACGCTGGCCCTGTGGGGGCTGCGCGCCTTCAAACCAATTCTGGTGGCCGATGCGACGCCGGTGGCCAACCAGCTGCTGGCCAAGCTGGGCCGGCTGTCGCCAACCGTGATCCCCAACGGCATCGATGAGCAGCGCTTTGCCCCGGGCGCCGCCGCCCTCGCCCGTCAGGAGATGAGATTGCCGCAAGGGGTCAAACTGATTGGCTGCGCCGCCCGCCTTGAGTCGGTCAAGGGACATAACTTGCTGCTGGAGGCGATCCGCACCCTGCCGGAGGAGGTGCATCTTGCGTTGGCAGGGGTCGGCAGTTTGCAAAATGCGTTGCAACAACAGTGTCAGCGTCTGGGGATAGCCCATCGGGTCCATTTTCTGGGGCTGGTCGAAAACATGCCGCGCTTCTATCAGGGGCTGGATCTCTTCTGCCTCCCCTCGCTGGCGGAGGGGATGCCGCTCTGCGTGCTGGAAGCGCAGGCCTGCGGGGTGCCGGTGGTGATGAGCGACGTGGGGGCGGCCAGAGAGATCGTCTGTCAGGCCAGCGGCCATATTCTGTCGGAGCGGGATCCCGGCCGCCTTGCCCAGCTTCTGGCACAAGGGTTGCTGCAGTGCCATAGCCTGCGTGCCGTCACCCGAGAGTTTGTGTGCCAGCAAAGCAGCTTGAGCCGGATGGCTCAGGCCTATCAGCAGCTTTACAGCAGCTGATCAAGCGACCCGATGACCAGAGGAGCATCCCATGGAATGGATCATGATCGTGTTCTGGCTGTGCGCTGTACTGGTGGTCTACCACCATGTCGGCTATCCCCTGCTGCTCAAATTCGGTGGTCGGCAGGCGCGCAAGGTAGCCAATCCGCCCCGCCCCCTGGATCGAGGGTTCAAAGCAGACGCCACCGATGAGGCGCTGCCGACCATCACCCTGCTGATGCCGGTTTATAACGAGGCGGCGACCATCGCGGCCAAGCTGCAAAACCTCGCCAGCCTCGATTACCCCGCCGACAAGCTGTGGGTACATGTGCATTTCGACGGCTGCAGCGACAACAGTTACCCCATTGCGCTAAGTCAGCTCGGTGATCCCGCCCTGCAGCAGTTGCAGATCAGGCTGTTTGATCACCCCCGCAATCGCGGCAAGGTCGCCGTGCTCAACGAGGCCATGACCCGGGTGCACAGCGATCTGGTAGCCCTCACCGATGTCTCGGCCCTGCTGCCCATCGACAGCCTGCTGCTGGCGGTCGCCCATTTTGCCGATCCCAAGGTAGGGGTGGTCGGGGAAGCGTACCGCTTCTGGCAACCGGGCTCCCAGGGCGAGGAGAGTTACTGGCACTATCAAAGCCAGATCAAGCTCTGCGAATCGGCCCTTGGCGGCATGCTGGGGGCCCACGGGGCCTTTTACATGATGCGCCGGGAGTGCCTCACCCCGCTGGCCGCCGATACCATCAACGACGATTTCATCTTGCCGATGCAAGCCATCGTCAAGGGGTATCGGGCTGTCTACGACAATCGCTGCGCCGCACTGGAGCTGGAAGTTTCCGATGCCGCGCTGGAGGCGACACGGCGCCAGCGGATCGGGGCTGGCAACACCCAGCAGCTGTTGCGGTTACTGCCCCTGCTGCACCCCAAGTTCGGCTGGGTTGCCTTCAACTTTGCCAGTGGCAAGGGGCTGCGGGTGTTGATGCCGCTCTGCCTGACCCTGCTGTGGCTCTGCGCCATCCCGCTGGCCACCCAATCCCTGCTGTTTCAGCTGCTGCTGGGACTGCAACTGCTGGGGTATCTGCTGGTCATCCTGATCCAGCTGACCCCTGTCCACCCCTGGCCCAATCTGTTTCGCAAGATCCACTATCTGGTACTCGGACACTGGTACAACGGCATGGGCACCCTGCGCTACTGCCTGCGCGCCCCTATACGTTTCATGTCACAGGAGAAAGCCGTATGACACACCCCATTCCAAGATTGACCCTGGTGGTCAAACGCAGCATGGATTTGCTCGGTGCCACTCTTGGCCTGCTGCTGACGCTGCCATTGTGGCCGCTGATCATGCTGGCCATCCGGCTCGATAGCCCGGGGCCTGTGTTCTTTCGTCAGCTGCGGATCGGGCGCAGCCACGCCACCCATACCGAGCTCTTTTTCATGATCAAGTTTCGCACCATGCGCGCCGACGCCGAGGCGGCCACCGGGCCGGTCTGGTGTGGCAAGGGGGACAGCCGGATCACCCGCAGCGGCAACTTTCTGCGCAAAACCCGGCTTGATGAGCTGCCGCAGTTTATCAATGTGCTCAAAGGGGAGATGTCGCTGATCGGCCCCCGCCCAGAGCGACCCGGGATCGCCAACCGGCTGGAAGATGCGGTGCCGTACTTTATCGAACGCACCTATGAAGTGGCCCCCGGCATTACCGGTCTGGCGCAGGTCAATCAGGGTTACGACGAGTCGCTGGATGATGTGCGCAGCAAGCTGGCGTTCGATCTGGCCTACTCGGTCGCCCTGCTCCACCCCTGGCGCTGGCTGGTGCAGGATGTGCATATCATCGGCAAGACGATCGCCATCATGGTCGGCAAAAAGGGGCGCTAATCCCGCCGCGCCTACCTCAACCACTTCTCAACGCCCATCAGGCCATTGTCACTGCAATGGCCTTTTTTATGGCGCATCTTTGTTGCACGTCCGCGGTGATCACAGAGAAGTCAGCGACCTGATCGCCATCATCTGACCCCATCCATCCAAAGGCCTGATGCCTGCTTGACCAACCGCAGAAACCCAAGCGTTGCGTGATCACAGAAGCAATCCACCCCTGCTCCCTATAACACCGGCACATAAAAAAACGAGTAGCCAGTGGCCACTCGTTTTGGCAGTTTTCCCTTGGTGATTCAGGCACCGTAGACGGCCAGAATATCGGTCACCCTGTTGCTCACGCTGTAACCCCTGGCTATGGTGTTGCGGGCCGCCTGACTCATTTTGCTGCGCACCACCCCATCGCTGCGCAGCCAGTAGTTGACCAGCTCCGCCATATCCCGCACATGGCCGGGCTCCACCAGCCAGCCATTGGATTTATGGTCGATCAGATTGACCAGGCCCCCCACTGCAAAGGTACAAACCGGTATGCCGTGGGCCATCGCCTCCAGGGCCACCAGCGGCAACCCTTCAAAGCGGGAGGTGATGCAGAGCAGGTCGATGTTGTGCCACTCATTGGCCATGTTCTGGAAACCATGAAGCTGGACGCGATCACCATACTGCTGCAACAAGGCACTTTTCATGGGGCCATCCCCGTAGAGATGAAACGCTCCCTCCGGGCAGAAGGCTGCGAGCTGGCAGAACGCCTCCGGCCCCTTTTCCGGCGAGAGGCGGCCGACAAAGGCAATCCGGTTGCCAGTTACCGTAGCCGGCGTCGCAGGCATGGGCACAAAGTTGCTGATCACCGTGCTCGGCACAGGCAATTTGCGAGCGATGGGCTCGCTCACTGCAATACACTTCGCAAAACGCGCTGTGGTGCGATCCAGCCAGCTGTAAAACTTCAGCAATCCCTCCCCGTCATCCCCGCTGTGAAAAGTCGAGGCCACCGATTTACCGGTGAACCAGGCTGTCAGCCGCCCCAGCACCCCGGCCTTGTAGCCGTGGGTATGGATCAGCACAGAAGCAGGCTGGCGGGCCAGACGGCGCATAAAGTCGCGGCTGTTGTGGCACACCTCGTAGGGCAAGCCCTGTTGTTTGAGCAGGGTCGTAAAGGGGGTCATGCCGTGGTTGCTCACCAGCACTATTGTGGGGCGAAATCCTCTGGCCAGCAGATCGTTGGCCAAGTGGATAATGTGAACTTCTATTCCACCGACCTGACGCGCATCGATGGCCAGCCATATCTGCTGCATGGGTAACATAAGGCCCTCCTCCCGTGGCTCCATGCCACCTGAAATGAGGCGCTGCATAGAGCGGGCCAGTCAGGCAAAGAGGGGCAGGGTCAGGCGCCGGGACAGGCGACCAGCAGGAGGGTCATGTCATCGAGGGCAGCATCATTGATGCGTTCATCAAACCAGCGGGCAATGCGATGAGCCAGTTGCTCAAGACCGGGCCCCGAAGTCAGGCAGATCTCTTTTAGCTGCGACTCCCAGCGCTGGCGCTCTTCTGCGTCACGGCTATCGAGCAGGCCGTCGGTCCAGAACAGCAGGATCTCGCCGGGCTTGAGCTGACGCTCATTGGTCACGAAGTGGGGATCCGGGCGCAAACCGGGCAAGGGGCCGGTCACGCCGACCTGACGGATGGTACCGGGCCCAACCAGCCAGGGCGCCGGGTGGCCCGCGCTGGCCCACTGCACCCGCCCCTCGTTGCCGAGTTCAATGCAGAGGGTGGTGAGCAGGGTAGCCCCAAGGAGCGGATCACTGTGAACCGCATTGGACAAGATGGTCAGCAAACGGGCGGGGGCACGCTCCAGATCGTGGGCGGTCAGCAAACCGCGCAGATAACCGGCATAGGCATGGGCAAAGAACTTGGCTTCTGCATCGTGGCCCATCACATCCCCGAGCCACAGCACCCGATCCTTGACCAGCAGAAAGTCCCCGCCCCCCACGGTGGCCGCGCGGGTTTGCAACGCCAGCTGGTATCCCCCTATGGAGGTGGCAGGCAATAACGGGCGCAGCGCCGAGGTCATGCGCTGATCCAGCTGCTCGCCCCATTGCGACTTGAGCTGCTGCGAGCGTTGCAGCACCCGCGAAACCGCCAGCAACAGGTCCTGCTTGGTGATGGGTTTGACCAGAAAGTCATCGATCCCCAGCGCCCCCGCCCGACTCTGGGTCCACTGATCCTGATGACCGGTCAGGAAGATAAAGGGCACCCCCTTCATCTTGGGATCCTTCATCAACTGCTGGCGCAGCCCAAAGCCATCGATCCCTTCCATCTCGATATCGGAGAGCACCAGCGCGGGGGGCTGCTTTCCGAGCGCCAGCAGGGCGGCATGGGAGTCGGCATAACTTTCAACCCGGTAGTGCTCATGGAGATAGGCGGTGAGCAGGGCACGCATCACCTTGTCATCGTCGATCACCGCGAGCACCGGCAGCTGGTTGACCGGGCCCTGCTGGCGAAGGGTCACGCGATTGCGCTCACCGTCGCGAGAGAAGTGCACCTCGGCAAACAGCTGGTGTACCAGCGCCAGCCCGTATCCCCCCTCCTGCAGCTCATCGGGTAACGGCGCACTGGCAAGACCGGGTTGCGGGCCGCCATCATCCTCCAGTATCAGACTCAAACCCGTTTCATCCTCTTTCAGCGTGAGCCAGAGCCGGGTCGCGGGAGGCGCTGTGTGTTTGACGCTATTGGTGGCCAGCTCACTGAAACAGAGCAGCCAGTTGGCTTGATCCTTTGGGGAGACCTGAAACAGGGAGAGTCCCTGCGCCAGCCGGTTGCGCAGTTCGCGCACCGACTGCAGGGTTGCCGGAGCAGATCGCAACCAGTCATCCATATCGGGCCTCCATCAGCGGGCGATCAGATCCGGAAATTGAGCAAGGCGCTGCGCCGACACCAGCGCTTGAGCCATTCGGTCACCCGGTTACTGGGCAGCCGGTTGAGTTCGCGCAGGATCTCGCTGGCCAGCCCCGGGTTGAGTTTGTCGTTATAGACAGCGCCAATCAGATTGGCCTCGGCACGGGTCAGTTTATCCACCGCACTTTGTACCACGGTCGTCGGGGTCACCCCCGCCAGTACAACCAGCAGCGCCCCTTCACAGGCCCCACACACCTGATCGGCCGGAATATTGCCCCGATTGAGGGCGGTGAGCGGCGAGGTATCGAAGATCACCACATCGTAATGCTCCAGCCAGCGAACCAGCAGCTGGCGCAAGGTATCCTTGTTACGGAAAGCCATCAGATCCTTGCCCGGCGCCGGGAGCAGGGACAAGGAGCGGCCAGTGGCCACCGGCTCGGGCACATCATTGGGCCCCCAGGCAACCGCCGTGGCGCGGCCGGGGTGATAGAGGTTGAGATCCACCAGCAGGGTGCGCAGCCCATCCGCCTCCGAGCGCCTTGCCAGCGCATCGCAGATGGAGCTCACCCCCTCCCCCCCTTCCGACGAGGTGACCGCCAGCGAGCGGATCCCCCGGGCGACCGTCGCCGCGTAGAGGGATTCGAGCTCCAGATATTGAATGGGGATGCTCATATCAAAGCGTCCCGACCAGGGCCACCACCGAGATCGTGGTCAGGATGTCGCGCATGCCATCCATGAAGATGGCCCAGTTGCTGCTTTTGCTATCAGGGATAAAGACGGTGTCCCCTGCACGCAGCACTGGCAACTGGCTAAAGTCGGGCTCTTTGGCAAAGCCGTCGAGATCGAAGCTGCGGGCCTGATCCCCCTGACCACTGGTGGCCATGTTGATCACCACAATCTTCTTGATATAGGCGCTGCTGGTCGGGCCCCCTGCCTCTGCCAGCAGATCCAACAGGGTCATGGAGGAGTCAAAGCGGTAGCGACCGGGACGGGCAATCGCCCCCAACACCCGAATGGTGTTCTCCTTGGGCTCGTCGAGCCAGGGGCGATTCTTCTCCGGCAGATAGATGGAGTCGCCGGGCAGCACCTTGGGCAGCAAGGTCTCATCGCCGGTTTCAAAGTAGAGGGCAAGGTCGAGCTTGCTGACCCGCGCCGTGCTGCCACTGCGATGGGCGATGCGCACATTGCGCAGATCCGCCGCCGCAGTCGGGCCATCGGCGGCCGACAGGATATCGATAAAGCCCATCTGCTCATTGAAGGCATAGCGACCGGGGGCCCCGACCTGACCGAAGATATAGATGGAACTGTCCGGTGACTGGCGCACCCACTGGGACTTGTTGTCACTGGGATCGGTGGGCAGCTCGGGGATCATGATGGTGAATCCGGCCCGGATCTTTGGCAGGCTGGCGAGCGCCCCCCCCTGATGGAGAAACTTGTCGAGATCAAACAGGGTCGGCGTGGCCTGCCCCCCTTCGGCGGTCAGGATCTGCACCTTGGCGATATCGGCCCGCTCGTTGGGGCCACCGGCATGGGCGATCAGATCCAGCAGCGACATCTCGTCAGACCATTCATAGCGGCCCGGGATCCGCACCGCCCCCATCACCATCACCGCCCGCCCGGGTGCCACTTTCAACCAGGACTTCTCGTTGATATCGGTTTTTTCCGGCACAAAAATGGCATCACCGGGTTTGACTTGGGGAAGCGCCTTTTGCATCCCTTCGGTATAGGCCTGCAAGTCGATGGGTTCGATCGTGCCATCGGTGCGCAGCAAACGGATCTGGCGACTCTCGGCATAGCGGGTCGGGCCACCGGCATTGGCCAGAATATCGAGGAAGGAGTCCCCTTCCCGCCCCTCATAGGCGCCGGGTTTGAACACCTCGCCCATGATGTAGATGGTACGTGCCCCCCGTTTTATCTGCTCTTCATCCTTGGGCACGAAGATGGTGGCGCCCGGCGCCAGATTGGGCAGCAACTTGTTGTTGCCGGAGTCGAGATAGGCTTTGAGATCGAACAGCTCGGGAGCATCACCATTGATCACCCGGATCCGCTCCACCCCGGCAAAGCGGGTCACCCCACCGGCTCGCATCAGCAGATCCACGATGGAGTTGCCGCTCTTGAAACTGAAGGCGCCGGGGCTGTTGACCTCGCCAAATACCTTGATCGCCTTGCCGGTATCGCCATCCCCGCCTGCCGCCAGGGTTGCCGCATCAAAATCAATCTGCACGTTGCCGATCAAAGGGGATGCGGGCACGAACACCACATCAAGGGATTGCAATGGCGGCAACACGCTGGCATCGCCGGTATCGAGATAACGCTTGTAGTCGAAGCTAGAGACCGTGCTGCCACGCCGCACCTGCATATTATTGAGCTGGGCACCGGGCACCAGACCGCCAGCGGCATCGAGGGCCATCTGCACGTTGCCATCGGGAGCCAGATCATAACTGCCGGGTTTTTTGACATAGCCCATCACGCTGATCAGCAGCCGCTTCTCCAGCAAGGTGACGGTCAATTGAGAGAGGTTGTTGTAAACAGGTTTGAGGGCGGTGCGGATCAGTTCATCCGCCTGTTGCAGGGTCTTTCCCCCCACCACGACGTTGCCAACTTCAGGCAGTGCAATCTCCCCCTGCTTGTTGATCTGGAAAGGCTGATCAAAAGCAGGCTCACCGGGTTGCACTATGGCCAACCGATCACCGGGAGCCAACAAGGTGGAGGCCAGTAACGGGCAGGTGAACAACAGCAAGAGAACACAGATCAATCCTTCGAGAGCGCCCCGTTTCATAGACATCCTTTTCGTCTGTTACGTCTGCCCCCATTGGCGTAAGGGGAACCCTGACCAATCAGCACGACAGCCATCCGCTGTTGTCTGTTGCAGCCGCAAACGTACTTGTTGTAGTGATTGTGCCAACACGGTCTGACGCCAGGCTACATCCGACCAGAGCCGTCCGTGCATATCCCGTTCGATATCAATACGTTGAGATTGTAGTCGTTTCAACTCGGCAGGCATACACCCCTGCAGACTCGCTTGCTTTAATTCCGTCAGCTGCAAGTCGAGTTCCTTCTGACGCTCATCATAACGAGACCAGACCCGCCGTTCATCCTCATTGACCGGAATACGGGTGGGTCTTGCCTCGGCCATGCCGCCATACCCCTCCGGCGGCCACTGCGCGCAACCCGACAGCAGAACGGACGATAGCAGGATACCAAAGCGTTTCATGATGCAGCGGCCATCATGCCACGGGAACGCATATAGGCCTTGATGCTCTCATGGCAGGGGATCACCCGGTCGATATGCAGCATCTCCAGCAGGTCATGAGGTTGACCGGGTCCACAGACAAGGGCCATCTGATGCCCGTTCATAATCAATCTTTTATAGAGAAATACCAAGGCTCCGATCCCCGATGAATCAATAAAATGAACATCGCTGATATCGGCCAGGATATCTCCCGGGTGGGTCGAGAGGGTTTCAAACAACGGGCGGAGCTCACTGACGGCCATCGCGTCAAACTCGTTTTCCAGTACCACTACCTGGATATCATTAAGGGTGTAAGTCATGCTTTCCATCGCTAGCTCCTTGTCGATTCTCAGACTATTTGCTGTCACGGCATTCAGCACACTGCAAATGTTATGCCGGACAGTGCCACGGCACTTGTTCTCCAAATGATACTCTTTGCGCCTTATTCACCAACACCCACGCCTCGTTTTGATTGCCAAATTGCAATTAACCTCCCCCGCACGTTGCAAACTGCAATTCACCTGGGCCGAGATCGCCCGATAACAGGCTAAATGACTGATAATTCAAGCCCATTAGACCGGGCCCGATTATTGCTTGCCTTTGCACACAGCTCACAAGCCACCGTTGGCTCGGCCCCCATGCCGCCATATTCCAGGAAGGAGAGATCATGAAAGCAGGCCTTTACATCGCACCACTGTTGGCAGCCCTTTGCGGCACCGCATACGCAGCCCCCTCCCCTGACAGCGCCGTGTTGAAGGTTGAAGGCGCCATCAGCAGCCCCACTCATCAGGCTCTGGCCCTGTGGGACAGCGCCATGCTGGATCAACTACCGGTACACGAAATCAAAACCCATACCCCCTGGTATGACGAAGCCAAGACCTTTCGCGGCCCGCTGCTGCAAGATGTATTGGCCAAGGTCGGGGCAACCGGCAAACAGCTCACTATTACCGCGCTCAATGACTACTCGGTACAGGTGCCGACAAGCGATGCCGAGCAGTATCGGGTCATCCTCGCCCGCACGATCAATGGCAAGCCACTGTCGGTGCGTGACAAAGGGCCGCTGTTCCTTGTCTATCCGTTCGATCAATATCCCGAACTGCAAAACAAGCTCTATTACGGTCGGGCTATCTGGCAGATCAGCGCGATAAAAGTGGAGTAGATCCCATCATGCGTTCCATGGCGGCCAGTCAACGTTTCTTGTTTGTGGTGCTTTGTGTGCTGCTCCTTGCCTTTGCCGGTATTGGTACCATCCAGTACCGGCAATTTCAGGATCTGCAGCGCAGTACCAGCCAGGGCGAAGACAACGTGATGTGGAACTATTTCCAGCTCTATAACGAAGCGCTGCGTTTTCAAAGCTCGCTGCTCCATGAGTCGCAACCGACCTTCCAGCTCAGATACGATATTCTGGTCAGCCGCATGGATCTGGTGTTGGAGAGCAAGGATCGCAGCCTGCTTCAGCAAACAGAGATCTACCAGCAGGCAAGCAAAGCCATTCGATCCTACATCTCTCTGGCGGATATCTGGCTCGGCCCGGAAGCCACCAAGCCGCTGGACAATCTTGCCCATCAGGAGCTGCGCCAACAGCTTGCCTCCCTGCTCCCCCTGCTCCATCAGCTGACTCTGGAGGTGAACCAGCAGGCGACCCTGTTTGATGTGGCGCGTCGCGACAGCGTGAGGGAGCAGATCATCACGACGACACTCATCGCGACCCTGCAATTTGCGCTGCTCTTTGTGCTCGCCCTGCTGATCTGGCGGCAAATGAATATCTCGTTTCTGCAACACAAACTGATGCAGCAGCTCAATGACAAACTGCTGCGGGCAAATCAGGCGGCAGAGGCAGGCACAAGAGCCAAAAGCAGCTTTTTGGCCAACATGAGCCATGAAATTCGCACCCCCATGAATGGCATTCTCGGCATGCTCTCACTGCTGGCCGACCGGGATATGGATCCGAGGGAGCGAGACTATCTGGAGACGGCGCGCGAATCGGCAAACCATCTGCTCGGTCTGCTCAACGACATTCTGGATGTATCCAAGCTGGAAGAGGGCAAGATCGAGCTGCAACTGGCCCCCCATCACTTGCCCCAGCTGCTGGAGGATATCCGGGCCCTGATGCAGAGCAACTGCGATGCGAAAGGGATAAAACTGACCCTGACTGTTGCCCCCGATACGCCGGAATGGTTGATGATCGACCCGCTGAGGGTGCGCCAGGTCCTCTTCAACCTGGTGAGCAATGCCATCAAGTTCACCCATCAGGGAGAGGTCAATATTCGCGTTGATAGCACCCTGTTGGAGCAGGATCGCCACTCGATACGCATCTCGATCCAGGACACCGGGATCGGCATGAGCAAAAGTCAGCTGAAAAACCTGTTTCAACGTTTCGCCCAGGCAGATGTCTCGATCACCCGCCAATATGGCGGATCGGGCCTGGGACTTGAAATATCCCGTAACCTCGCACGCCTGATGGGCGGCGATATCTCGGTAGAGAGTAGCGAGGGACATGGCAGTACTTTTACCTACATCTGGCCCGCCAGAGCCACTACCCCCTCGATTGTTTGCCTGCCGTCCAAGCCGCTGGATCAGGAGAGCTATCGCATCTTGCTGGTTGATGACAATGCCACCAACCGCAAGGTGATCGGCGCCATGCTCGACTCCGTGGGCCATCAGGTCACACTGGCCGTTCAGGGAGAAGAGGCGCTGGAGAAACTGGGTCACACCGAATTTGATCTGGTGTTGATGGATGTCCAGATGCCAGTGATGGATGGCCTGGTGGCCACCACCCGGATCCGCACCTCCCAGATGCCTTGGGCAGATATCCCCATCATCGCCCTGACGGCTGATGCGATGCCGGAATCCAAGCAATACTATCTATCCCATGGCATGAACGGGTATATCACCAAGCCCATCAATAAAGAGACGCTACTGAGCGAGATAAACAGACATATTTCCCATGGGCGGCTCAAATACAACACAGCCATGCGTGTCACCAAGCAATAACCCCCCCCCTGATTCCGGGCTACTGATTGCTCATGTGGGGCAACATTGACCTCTGCAGGCAACTGAATGGGCTTGGGTCTGGAATGCACACAGGAAAGCCGCTTCGCAACAGCTGCACGGGCCGTCGGCTTGTCTCGGGTATGCAGGGATTTTTTTGATCTCTTTACGACGACCACAGGGGAGCGTGGTGACTTTCCGGTAATACCAGATGCCGTGGGGACTGAGCCAGAGATTCATCGATGAGCTCCTCGTCGTCCACACAAAGTGGATGACCAAGGGCTTTAGGAAGCTAACTTATTGAATTGCAGAAACAAGTGGTGGCCCTACCAGCCACATCCCGGCACTCGAGTCCCCCGCCTTGGCTGCTACCTTCCGGTCCTGACCAGGTCGACGGGTTATCAATGCGAGAGGACCAATAGGACCACCGGCGAGGAGAATAGGCAAACTGGGCGTTCAATGCAACGGCTTTCTACCCTCCAATAGATCGTTTGCCTTATTTTTCAACAATCTGCCGAATGAATCAGCTAAACAGCATAAATTTCGCCCCCACCAGCAGCATCAGCAGGGCAAAGGCCTGCTTGAGACGTGTGGGTGACAGGCGGTGTGCCAGCTTGGCACCAAGGCGGGCAAACTGGGTACTGGTCAGCACAATGCCCAGCAGGGCGGGCAGATAGATGTAGCCCACACTCCACTCGGGCAGATCGGCATGACCCCAACCCGCATAGAGGTAGCTGAGGCTCCCCGCCAGCGCGATGGGCATGCTACAGGCTGCAGAGGCAGCAACCGCATTGCGCATTGGCACCGAGTTCCAGCTCAGATAAGGGACGGTCAGCGAGCCACCGCCAATACCAAACAGCGCTGACATCCAGCCAATGATGGTACCGGCAATGCCGGTGCCGAACGCTCCAGGAAGGTGTCTTTCCGCCTTGGGCTTGAGGTTAAGCCCCATCTGCAGCGCCATAGTCCAGGCGAAGCATCCGATGATGATATTGAGGGTACTGGCACTGAGCAGATTGGCCGTCATACCACCGAGCCAGGCACCAACCAACATACCAGCCCCCAATCTGCGGATCATCACCCAGTCGACGGCGCCCGCTTCCTGGTGCGCTCTAAGCGAGCTGAATCCGGTAAAGATCATGGTGGGAAGGGAAGTGCCCAGGGCCAAATGGGTAATGATTTCAGGTTCAAATCCCATCGCCCGAAAACTGACCACCAGCACGGGAACAATGATCAATCCACCGCCAATCCCGAACAACCCCGCCAGCATACCGGCAAAGGCGCCCAGCAGGAGGTAACCCATAAACAGCATAAAAATTCCTGTGTTAAACAAAAACTGGCCAACACGGCCGGGCAACAGTGGATATCTGCATGAAAAAAAAGAGATGGCGCGAGGGCCATCTCTTCATTGTGCCGGTTAGTGCAGTGGAATGGTACCGTCCATCACCTTGTAGAAGGCCAGCACGGCACAGCCAAGCAGGGCCGCCGTCATCCCCTGCTCCAACCGGTTAAGGCCGCGCAGACCGTGATGCTGACGCGCCTTCCAGTAGATGAAGATGCCCGGGCTGTAGAGCAGCGCCACCAGCAACAGGTACTCCACACCGGCAGCGTAGACCAGCCAGCAGCCGTAAACTGTCGCCACCAGGGCCAGCAGCAGGTCACGCTTGCGCTGATGAGGTTGACCCTGATAGGTCTCCCCTTTCAATGCCAGTTTCAGGCCATAGGCACCGGAGAAAACGTAGGGCACCAGCGCCGCCGAGGTGGCGATGTTGACCAGCGCCAGATAGGTGCTGCTCTGGAAGTAGATGATGATCAGGAAGATCTGCACGAGACAGGTGGAGCACCAGAGCGACACCTGCGGCGAGCCGTTCTTGTTCTCCTTGGCAAACCAGCCCGGGAAGACGCCGGTCTTGCCTGCGATGTAGGGCACTTCAGCGGCCAGCACGGTCCAGCTGAGTAGCGCCCCCATCACCGACACCACCAGACCGATGTTGATAAGCCAGGCGCCCCAGGGGCCGACTACGGCTTCAAGGATCATGGCGGTCGAAGGATTTTTAAGCGCCGCCAGTTGCGGCTGGCTCATGACACCCAGCGAGAACAGGGTCACCATCACGTAAAGCGTCAGGGCGCCGAGCAGCGCCAGCACGGTAGCACGGCCCACATCCTTGCGATGACGGGCACGGGCAGAAACCACCACGGCCCCTTCAATCCCGATAAAGACCCAGAGGGTCACCTTCATGGTGGACTTGACCTGATCCATCACGGAGCCCAGCTCCATGTTGTTCTGGCCCCAGATATCCAGAGTGAAGGTATCCATGTTGAAGGCCAGCAGGATCGCGACACAGAAGACGATGAGCGGCACCATCTTGGCGATGGTGGTGACGATATTCACCAGCGCAGCGACCTGCACCCCGCGCAGCACCAGCGCATGCACCGACCAGATCAGGATGGAGGCCAGCGTGATGGCGACCGGCGTATTGCCGTCACCGAAGATGACGTTGTCCGGCGTATCGAAGAAGTAGCTCAGGGCGCTAAACACCACGATGGCGTAAGAGACGTTGGCCAGCAGTTGGCAGAGCCAGTAACCCCAGGCGGCGTTGAAACCGATGAAATCGCCGAAACCGGCCTTGGCATAGCTGAAGATACCGCCATCGAGATCAGGGCGGCGCATGGAGAGGTTCTGATAGACCAGCGCGAGACAGATCATGCCCAGACCGGTGATGGCCCAACCCAGGGCGACCGCCCCGGCACTGGCATGTGCAGCAATGTTTTGTGGCAGACTGAAGACCCCGGCGCCGACCATGGAGCCGATCACCAGCGAAATGAGGGCGCCCAGCCCTAGTTTCTTGTCCATTTCAATCCTGTTTATTTAGGCGGCGGCAGAGCGTCCGTATTCATACTGCGCGCAATATGGGAGGGGCTGGGAATCCTGACCCCGTGAAAAAGGCGGCAACTATATTGCATGACTATTCCGACCGCAATCCCTCGTCCCGTCAATCATGCACCGCCTTGACCGCGCGCAATTTTACAGCACTGACCCATATGGCCTGTGAGCTGGCTCAAATTAACCAAGACCCATTGATATTTCTCATTTTTCTGCCAACACAACCTGACTCGCATGGTTCCTATGCATCGCCATTCAGGCGCTCTCTGTATAAATAATCTGCATAAAAAAGCCCCGGTGGAAACACCGGGGCCCATTATGTAAATCCCTATAAACGCAAACCGCCATCCAGTTCTATCATCCGCCCCGACAGATAGTCGTTGGCAAAAATAAAGCTCACCGTCTCGGCCAGCTGTTGCGCCTCGCCAAGGGTGCCGACCGGAATGGCCTGCTGCATCCGCGCCATCGCCTCCGGCTTCATCGCCGCCGTCATGTCGGTGGCAAACACCCCGGGGGCAATCCCCATGACCCGAATGCCATGGCGCGCCAGCTCCCGCGCCCAGGTCACCACCAGCGAGGCAACTCCCGCCTTGCTGGCGGCATAGTTGCTCTGGCCGATATTGCCGGCGCGGGCAATGGAAGAGATGTTGATGATAACGCCCCCCTGCCCCCCTTGCGCCATCAGCGCCGCCCCTTCGCGACCGCAGAGGAAGGTACCAGTGAGGTTGACGTCAATCACGCTCTGCCACTGGGCCAGCGTCATCTTCTCCACCAGCTCACCCTCTTTCACCTTGATCAGCATGCCATCGCGCAAAATGCCGGCGCAGTTGATAAGACCGTGCAGCACGCCAAAACGCTCCTTGATGCCAGCAAAAACCGACTCAACCTCGGCTTCGCTCGCCACATTGCAGACAAACAGCTCGCACTGGCTATCTTGATCGCACTGATCATTCTGACTGCGCACCAGGGCTGCGGTCGCCTCCAGATCGGCGCGATTGATGTCGAGCAGCGCCAGCGTCGCCCCCTGTGCGCCCAGGGCCAGCGCAATGGCCCGTCCCAAGCCACGTCCAGCGCCGGTAATAACGATGACCTTATCTTTGATATCCATCAATGCTCCTTGTAGCTAGTCGAAGGGAGATGCCTTGAAGAGAGGTGGCCCGTCAGGCGGGATCCTGTTTATCCAGATAGAGTTCGACGATGCTGGAGAAATCGCGGCTCCCCTGCCCCTGAGCGGCATGCAGGTTGAACAGGTTACGCGCGAGCGCCCCCATCGGCACAGCGCTGTGGCCATGCTCGGCCAGCGCCATGGCCAGCCCCAAATCTTTCACCATCAGACGGGTCATAAAGCCCCCCTGATAGTTGCGGGCGGCAGGGACATTCTCCATCACCCCGGGCCAGGGGTTGTAGCGCTCCAGACTCCAGTTGTTGCCGGAGCTCTTGCCCATGATGGTGGAGAGCACGGCGGGATCCAGCCCCTCCTTCACCCCGAGGGCCAGCGCCTCGGCAGTGCCCGCCATATGGATCGCAAGCAGCATGTTGTTGCACATCTTGGCGATCTGCCCGGCGCCCAGCGCCCCGGCGTGAAACAGGTTCTGCCCCATGCAGGCGAGCAGAGGTTTTGCCGCCTCGAAATCTGCCGCGTCGCCGCCAACGATAAAGGTGAGCGTCCCGGCGGCCGCACCGGCGACACCGCCCGAGACAGGGGCATCGATAAAGCGCAAACCACGCGCGCGGGCCGCCTCCCCGACCTGACGGGCAGAGTCGACATCGATAGTTGAGCAGTCGATCACCAGTGCGCCAACCGGCAGGGCTGCCAGCAGATCCTGCCCGCCCCGCTCACCGGCGCTCTCGCCCAACCAAAGGGCGCGCACATGCTCCCCCGCAGGTAACATGCTGATCACCACCTCGCAGCCGGTCACCGCCTCACGGGCATCCCCCGCGGCTATGCAGCCAGCGGCGATAGCGCGCTCAATGTTTTGGGCAACCAGATCAAACACCTGCACCCTGTGCCCGGCCCTGGCCAGATTGGCCGCCATGGGGCCCCCCATGTTGCCGAGCCCGATAAACCCTATCCTTGTCATCCCGCTTGCTCCTTGCGTTGCTGATGGCGGCGTCCGCCGGTTGCCAACCTGTTATTCCTTGCAGGTCAACGGATTGCTCCCCTGCGGCCAGCGATAGAACTCATCCAGCCACTCCCCCTCCGGTGGCAACTGTTGCCAGCGGGGATCTTTATCCTTGTCGATCAGCAGTGCCCGTACCCCTTCCACAAAATCCCCCTTGAGCACGCAGTTGACCGAGAGGGTCAGCTCCTCGGCAAATACCTCTGCCAGTGAGTTGCGGCGAGCCTGCCAATATTGACGCCACAAAATGGCGCGGCTGATGGGGCTGCCGGTGCGGCAGAGCTGCTGCGCCTGCTGGAGTACCGCCTCCTGTTCATCGAACTGAGCCTCGAACAACCGCGCCAATACCCCTTGCAGCGTGCGCCCCGCCAGCAGGGCATCGATCCTCTGTTGATGGGGCAGCAATACTGGCGCTGGCAACCGGGCCGCTACCTCACGGTGCAATCCCCTGAGCAGCAGATCGATCTGCTCACGGGGATCACCACTGCCAGTCCAGTCGAGCACGGCGAGGCGTAACAACAGCCCACTGCGCTCGCCACTGGCGATGGCGTGATCCGCCAGCCCAAGACCGATGGCATCACTCCCGTTGAAGCGGGCACCTGTCAGACCGAGCCAGAGCCCAAGCCGCCCCGGCATCCGGCTTAAAAACCAGCTCGCCCCCACGTCGGGGTAGAGGCCGATGGTCACCTCCGGCATGGCGAACAGGCTCTTTTCGGTCACCACCCGAAAATCGGCACCGGCAAACAGGCCAATACCGCCCCCCATGCAGATACCGTCCGCCACGCAGATCAGGGGCTTGCGGTAAGAGTGGATGTGGTGGTCGAGCCGGTACTCCTGCTCGAAAAAGTCGCGGGCATACTCGAACAGTTCCGCCTCGCTCGCCTCCTGCTTGCGGTAATAGAAGGAGCGGATATCGCCACCGGCACAAAATGCCTTCTCACCCGCCCCCTGCAGCAGCACACAGACGATGGCGGGATCCTGCTCCCAACGGGTCAGCGTCTGTTGCAGGATCTGGATCATCGGCAGGCTCAATGCGTTGAGAGACGCAGGGCTGTCGAGGGTCAACACCCCGATCTGATGGCCATCTTCGGTGGGATAACAGCTAACCTTGACCGGCTCACTCATAAACGGCTCCGTATGGATTTATTCTGTTGGGCCATATTGCCAGCGCGGTAAGCGTTTCTCCAGGAAGGCGGCCACCCCTTCACGCTGGTTGGCATCGCTAAAGAGATCGAGAAACAGCGCTCGCTCAAGGGGCAAGGCGGCATCCCGCGGGCCACTGCGGCCCTGATTGATCAGGGTTTTGCAGGCGCGCAGGGCGCTCGGGCTCTGGCGCTCCACCAGATGGGCCATCTGGTGCGCCGCCTCCCACGCCTGACCGGTTTTCACCACCTCCTCCACCAGCCCCATCTCGTAGGCCAGCGAGGCACTCACCTTCTCACCGCAGAGGATCATCCGCTTGGCCCAGCCCGGCCCCGCCAGCTCGGTCAGGCGCTGGGTGCCACCGGCACAGGGAAGCAAGCCCACCGAGGCTTCCGGAAGTCCCAGCAACGCCTGCTGCTCGGCGATACGGATATCACAGGCCAGCGCCACTTCCAGGCCACCGCCCATGGCATAACCATTGATGGCGGCGATACTGACGCCGTGAAAACGGGCCAGCGCCTCGAAGGCCTTGCCAAAGGCCTCGGCTACTTCGCGGGCCAGCTCGACATTCCCCTCGACAAACATATTGAGGTCGGCACCGGCGCAGAAAAATTTGTCGCCCGCACCACGGATCACCAGCGCCACCACATCGGGACGACTGTCGAGCTCCACCATCATCTGCAAAAAGGCCTGCAGGCTGGCGAGGGTCCAGGTGTTGGCAGGGGGATGGTCGAGGGTGATATAGGCCACGTGGCCATGATATTCGAGTCTGATCCTTGTCATAACATTGTCCTTGTCGATGAAGCTGCCCCATGATGACAGGCTTGAATGACACCAACCTGTGGCTGGCTCACAAAGCCGAAACCGGCATGGCACGGTGCAAATCGGGTGGCAGGCAACACACCCTTGATGCGACCACCGGTTAGCCCAGCGACAAACCGGGATCGGCCAGCAGGCGGCGCGCGATGATGAGTCGCATCACCTCGTTGGTGCCCTCCAGAATGCGGTGTACCCGGGTATCGCGCAGATAGCGCTCGAGCGGATACTCGCGGATATAACCATAGCCGCCAAAGAGTTGCAGAGCCTCATCACAGATTCGATAACCCACATCGGTAGCATAACGTTTGGCCATGGCACACCAGGCACTCTTGTCGGGTGCCCCGCGATCCAGCTTGTCGGCGGCCTGACGCACCAGCAAACGGGCGGCAGCCAGCTCGGTCGCCATGTCGGCCAGGCGAAACTGCACGCTCTGGAATTCGCTGATCGGGTGACCAAATTGCTGGCGCTGCTGCACATAAGCCAGTGCATCGTCCAGCGCCTGCTGGGCGGTGCCCACCGAACAGGTGGCAATATTGATGCGCCCCCCATCGAGGGCCTGCATGGCGAACTTGAATCCTTCCCCCTCTTCGCCCAACCGATAACAGGCAGGAATGCGAACCCCGTTGAAAACAACCTCCCGGGTCGGCTGGCTGTTCCAGCCCATCTTCTCTTCCGGCTTGCCATAGACGATACCCGCGCTATCTGCCGGCACCATAAAGGCAGAGATCCCCTTCGCACCTTCACCACCGGTACGGGCCATCACCACCAGCACGTCAGTGCTGCCCGCTCCCGAGATAAAGACCTTGGTTCCCTCGATGAGGTAGCTATCACCCTCGCGAGTGGCTCGGGTCTTGAGTGCCGCCGCATCGGAACCAGCCCCCGGCTCGGTGAGGCAATAGGAGCCCAGCAATTCGCCGCTGGCCAGTTTGGGCACCCACTCTTTGGCAACCTCGGTGGGCAACCAGCTGCCCAGCATCCAGCTCACCATGTTGTGGATGGTCAGATACGCAGTAGTCGAGGTACAGCCCATGGCAAGACGCTCGAAGATGAGGATCGCATCGAGGCGCGGCAGCCCCAATCCGCCAAACGGCTCCGGGGTATAGAGACCACAAAAACCTAGCCCGGCCGCCTGCTTGATGGTCGGGATCGGAAACTCATGCTCCTTGTCCCAGCGCGCGGCATGGGGTTTGAGCGCCTCATCGGCAAAGGCGGCGGCCGCCTCCACATACGCCTGTTGATCATCTGTCAGGGTAAAATCCATCTCGTCGTTCTCTCCCTTGTTGCCCCGCGCTTATTTTCCTGCGTTAGCGCTTTATGACGCGGCGCCCACACACTGGTCATTCGGATCTGCCACTATGGCGCTGTTGTCGTGGTAGCTGATGACGCTCTCACTACCACCGCTTTATCGACACACAACAGATTAACAATTGATTTACGTTTACGCTAACGTAAACTTGTGGCAGAAGTGAAGTACAAAATGGACCGACCACTGCCAGCCGTAACGCCGAGTCAGCCGGTCGAGCCAACCTTCCTACCCGACTGTCATATCCGCAAGGAGAGCATGGATGCAGATGGATGAGACCCTGAATGCCCTGACCGAACAGGTTGCGGCCTTCTGCCAGAAAGTGATCGCCCCGCGCGCCAGCGAGATCGATCAGAGCAACGCCTTTCCCCGTGATCTCTGGCCCCGGATGGGTGAACTGGGGCTGCACGGCATCACGGTGGCGGAGGAGTATGACGGGGTGAACCTCGGCTATCTGGCCCACGTGCTGGTGATGGAGCAGGTGAGCCGCGCCAGCGCTTCGGTCGGCCTCTCCTACGGCGCCCACTCCAATCTCTGCATCAATCAGATCCACCGCCACGGCACGGCGGAGCAAAAAGCACGCTACCTCCCCCCGCTGGTGAGCGGCGAGCATGTGGGGGCGCTGGCCATGAGCGAGCCGGGAGCCGGGTCCGATGTGGTCAGCATGCGCCTCACCGCGGAGCGCGAGGGCGATCACTTCGTGCTGAACGGCAACAAGATGTGGATCACCAACGGACCCGATGCCGACACCTTCGTCATCTATGCCAAGACAGATACCAGTGCGGGCCCCAAAGGAATTTCTGCCTTTATCGTTGAAGCCGGCACTCCCGGTTTTTCTACCGCCCAGAAGCTCGACAAGCTGGGGATGCGCGGCTCCAGCACCTGCGAGCTGGTGTTCGACAACTGCCGGGTGCCGCAGGAAAACCTGCTGGGCACCCTGCACGGCGGGGTCAAGGTGCTGATGAGCGGGCTCGATTACGAACGGGTAGTGCTGGCTGCGGGCCCCCTTGGCATCATGCAGGCCTGCATGGACGTGGTGCTGCCCTATGTGCGTGAGCGCAAGCAGTTTGGTCAAGCCATCGGCGAGTTCCAGCTGGTGCAGGGCAAGCTCGCCGACATGTATACCCGCCTCGCCAGCAGCCGGGCGCTGGTCTACTCGGTGGCGAGCGCCTGCGATCAGGGGCGTACCAGCCGCAAGGATTGCGCCACCGCCATCCTGTTTGCCGCCGAAAACGCCACCCAGATGGCGCTCGATGCCATCCAGCTGCTCGGCGGCAACGGCTATATCAACGAATACCCCACCGGCCGCCTGCTGCGGGACGCCAAACTCTACGAGATCGGCGCCGGCACCTCGGAGATCCGCCGCTGGCTCATCGGCCGCGAGCTGATGGGAGAAAATGCATGAGTCGTATCCACTCCCGCCTTGACACGGCGAGCCCGGAATATGCGGCCAATCGGGCCGCCATGCAGGGGCTGGTCGATGATCTCCACGCCCGCATTGCCGAGATCGCGCTAGGGGGCGGCGCGGCCAACAACGCCCGCCATCTGGCCCGTGGCAAGCTGCTGCCCCGCGAGCGCATCAATCAGCTGCTGGACCCGGGCTCCCCGTTTCTCGAACTGTCGGCGCTGGCTGGCTGGCAGGTCTATGACGAGCCGGTACCCGCCGCCGGTATCATCACCGGGATCGGTCGGGTCTCGGGCCGGCTCTGCATGCTGGTGGTGAATGACGCCACAGTGAAAGGCGGCACCTACTACCCGCTCACGGTGAAAAAGCACCTGCGCGCCCAAGCCATCGCCGAGCGGCTGCGCCTCCCCTGCCTCTATCTGGTGGATTCCGGCGGCGCCTTTCTGCCGATGCAGGATGAGGTGTTCCCCGACCGGGATCACTTTGGTCGCATCTTCTACAACCAGGTCCGCATGTCGGCCCAGAATATCCCGCAGCTGGCGGTGGTGATGGGGCTCTGCACCGCTGGCGGCGCCTACGTGCCCGCCATGGCTGATGAATCCATCATGGTCAGGGAGCAAGCCACCATCTTTCTGGCGGGTCCGCCGCTGGTCAAGGCCGCCACCGGCGAGGAGATCAGCGCCGAGGCCCTGGGCGGCGCCGAGGTACACTGCGCCCACTCGGGCGTTGCTGATCATATGGCCCGTGACGATGCCCATGCACTGGCCATCGCCCGCACACTAGTGACTCATCTGGGTAACGAGCCGATAGAGAGCAGCCCCGGCTACGAGCCCCCCAGCTACCCGATCGAGGAGCTCTACGGTCTGGTGGGCACCAGCCTCAAACGCCCTTACGATGCCCGCGAACTGATTGCACGACTGGTGGATGGTTCTGACCTTGACGAATTTAAGGCGCTGTTCGGCACCACTCTGGTGACCGGCTTTGCCCGTATTTGCGGCATGGAAGTGGGGATCCTCGCCAACAACGGCGTGCTGCACAGCGACAGTGCCCAGAAGGGGGCCCACTTTATCCAACTCTGTAACCGGCGCGCCATCCCGCTACTCTTTTTGCAGAACATCACCGGCTTTATGGTGGGGAGTAGCGCAGAAAAAGAGGGGATCGCCAAGCACGGCGCCAAGCTGGTCACAGCAGTGGCCTGCAGCCGGGTGCCCAAGATCACCCTGATCGTCGGCGGCAGCTTTGGCGCTGGCAACTACGGCATGTGCGGCCGCGCTTATGAGCCCGATTTTCTCTTTAGCTGGCCCAACAGCCGTATCTCTGTCATGGGTGGCGAACAAGCTGCCGGAGTGCTGGTGCAGGTGCGTCGCGACAAGCTGACTGCCGAGGGCAAAGATTTGAGCGAGCAGGAAGCGGCCGCCATCCGTGCCCCGGTGATCGAACAGTATGAGCGCCAGGGTCACCCCTACTACGCCAGCGCCCGCCTGTGGGATGATGGCGTCATTGACCCGGCCCAGAGCCGCACCGTGCTGGCGCTGGCGCTCGCCGCCTGTCAGGGTGCCCACATTGAAACCGAGCAGTACGGCATCTTCCGGATGTAAGGAGCAAACCCATGTCAGATCCACTTACTTCCTCAGCACTTGGCTCTTCAACACAGGGCCCGTTTCGGCTGGAGAGGCACGGCCCGCTGGCCGAGCTGGTGCTGTCGCGCCCGGCCCGCCACAACGCCTTTGATGCCGACCTGATGCTGGGGCTGCTCGACTGCCTCGATGATCTGGCCCATCTCCATGGTCATGATCTCGCCGAACGCCCTCACGCCCTGCTGCTGCGGGCAGAGGGCAAACACTTTTGCGCGGGCGCCGATCTCAACTGGATGCGCAATCTGGCACACGCCGATTTCGAGCACAATCGCGAAGACGCCCGGGTACTGGCGCGGCTGATGCAGACCCTCGACGAGCTCCCCTTCCCCACGGTAGCTCTGGTGCAGGGGGCCGCCTATGGCGGGGCGCTGGGGCTGATCTGTGCCTGCGATATGGTGCTGGCCAGCGATGATGCCCGCTTCTGCCTCTCAGAGGTGAGCCTGGGTCTGGTGCCTGCGGTGATCAGCCCTTACGTGGTACGCGCCATGGGGATGCGTCAGGCGCGCCGCTACATGCTCAGTGCCGAGCCGTTCGATGCCATCACCGCCTGTCGGCTCAATGTGGCACATCAACTCTGCAAGCCGGATCAACTGCTGGCGGAGGGACGGGCGCAGGCCCTTCGTCTGTGCCGCAACGGGCCGGAAGCGATGAAAGAGACCAAACGGCTGCTGGCGGCGATAGAGGCCCATCCTTCCCGCCTGCACGAAGAGAAAACTGTCGAGACCATTGCCCGGGTTCGGGTGGGGCTCGAAGCCCAGGAGGGGATGCAGGCCTTCTTCGACAAACGTCCTCCCGCCTGGCGTCCCCGTTTCAAGGATGAGACATGACCCATCACACTCAGATTAAGCGCCTGCTGATCGCCAATCGCGGCGAAATCGCCGTGCGCATCATCAAGACGGCGAAACGCCTCGGCATCCACACCATCGCCCTCTACTCCGATGCCGACGCCCACGCCATGCACACCCGTCTGGCCGATGAGACCTGGTATCTGGGGCCCGCACCGGCCAGAGAGAGTTATCTCGACACCGGCAAGGTGCTGAAGATTGCCAAAGAGGCGCACGCCGATGCCATCCATCCCGGTTACGGTTTTCTGTCGGAAAACAGCGATTTTGCCACCGCCTGCGAACAGCGCGGCCTGCGCTTTGTCGGCCCAAGCGGCGCCGCCATTCTCGCCATGGGCGACAAATCGGGCGCCAAGGCGCTGATGCAGGCTGCCGGCGTACCTGTGCTGCTCGGCTATCACGGCACGGATCAGCGGCCGGACTTTTTGCGCGATCAGGCGAGCCAGATTGGCTTCCCGCTACTTATCAAGGCGGCCAGTGGCGGCGGTGGCAAGGGGATGCGTCGGGTCGATCAGCTGGCCGACTTTGACGAGTCGCTAGCGGCAGTCAAACGGGAAGCCAAGGCCGCCTTTGGTAACGATCTGGTGCTGCTGGAGCGCTATCTGCCCCAAGCTCGCCATGTGGAAGTACAGGTCTTTGCCGATAGCCTCGGCAACGCCATCTATCTGGGGGACAGGGACTGCTCGTTACAGCGACGCCATCAGAAGATGATCGAAGAGGCGCCCGCCCCCGACATTCCTCCGGCTCTGCGCCGCGCCATGGGGGATGCGGCCGTGGCCGCAGCCAAAGCCATCCATTATCAGGGGGCTGGCACCATCGAGTTCCTGCTCTGCAAGGATGAGTTCTTCTTTATGGAGATGAACACCCGGCTGCAGGTGGAGCATCCGGTCACCGAAGCGGTGACCGGGCAGGATCTGGTGGCCTGGCAGCTGGCCGTAGCCGAAGGCAAGCCGCTGCCACTCACTCAGGAGGAAGTGGTGCTGCGCGGCCATGCGGTGGAGGCGCGCCTCTACGCCGAGGATGTGGCGGCCGGTTTTCTGCCCGCCAGCGGGCCTATCCACTGGCTCCACTGGCCAGATGGCGTGCGCATCGACACCGGCGTCACCGCTGGCGATGAGGTGAGCCCCTATTACGATCCCATGATCGCCAAGCTGATCGCCCACGGCCAGAGCCGCACCGAGGCGTTCGCCAAACTGGCCGATGCGCTGGCTGCGCTGGATCTCGGCCCGCTGGTGCACAACGGCGCGCTCTTGCTGCGCCTGTGTGAAGAGCCTGACGTCCTGGCCATGGGCCACCATACCCAGTGGCCCATACCCACCACAGCACGGCCCATTCCTGAGCTCGCCTGGCCGCTGGCCGTCCTCTGGCTGGCGAGCCGCCCTGCGGGCACCTCCCCCTGGCAGCAAGCCTGCGGATTTCGGTTGGGGCCGGATCGCAGCTGGACAGCGGCGGTGCGCATCGGTGATGAGCACCGGGTATTGACCCTTAACGATCATGGCGGCCAGTTTGAGTGGCAAGGGGAGACCCGTTGCTACCAGAGAGGTGATCATCATATCCGGCTGCAGCAGGGCGGCGGCTGGCAACAGATCCCCATTCAGACGGTCGCAGGCCCGGAGGCAGCCTTCATCATGACCCTGGGGGGCCAGCGCATCCGCTTCGCGGCCGATGATCGGTTGCACAGCCACCACCATGAGCAGGCAAACGAGAAGGCGCAGGGCGCCATCGCCCCCATGCACGGCATAGTGGTAGCCGTGCTGATCGAGCAGGGGCAAACAGTCAGCAATGGGCAACCCCTGCTGGTGTTGGAGGCGATGAAGATGGAACACCAGTTGCGTGCAGAGCGGGACGGGGTAATTGAAGCCCTGCTGTGCAAACAGGGCGAGCAGGTAAGCCAGGGTGCCGTGCTGGTGCGCTTTGCCGAAGAGACTACTTCACAGGAGGAACACCCATGAACCGATCACAGGACGTCCGTGACGACAGGGTCAGTCTGGTGGAGATGGGGCCGCGAGATGGCCTACAAAATGAAGCTGCGCTCCTCTCCCTGGTGCAACGGCTGGAGCTGATCCAGCGCCTTACCGACAGCGGACTGCAGCGCATCGAGGTGGGTGCCTTTGTCTCTGCCAAAAAAGTGCCGCAGATGGCGGACTCCGCAGCGTTGTTCGAGGCACTGCCGCGCAAGGGCTCAACCCGTTACGGCGCTCTGGTGCCCAATCTGCAAGGCTTGCAGGCAGCCATTGCCGCCCGCGCCGATGAGATTGGCCTCTTCACCGCCTGCTCCGACGGTTTTACCCGCGCCAATATCGGCATCAGCGTGGAGGAGTCGCTGGTGCGCTTCGCCCCGCTGGTGCAGGAAGCTCGCCGCCTCGGCATCAAGGTGCGCGGCTACCTCTCCACCGTCATCGCCTGCCCGTTCGATGGCCCGACCCGCCCGAAACGGGTCGCTGCGATGGCCGAGCAACTACTGGATCTCGGTTGCCACGAAATTTCGCTGGGGGACACCATAGGCGTGGGCACTCCGGGCACCGTGGCCCCCATGCTGGATGCGGTGCTGCACGAGATCCCGGCGGGTCGACTCGCGGTCCATTTTCACGACACCTACGGCCAGGGCTTGGCCAACCTGCTACCCGCGCTGGAGCGCGGCATTCGCACCATCGACTGCTCGGTGGCGGGGCTTGGCGGCTGTCCCTATGCGCCGGGCGCCTCCGGCAATGTGGCGTCAGAAGAGGTGGTCTACCTGTTGCACGGCCTTGGCATGACGACCGGGGTGGATCTCGACAAACTGGCGGCCACCGGCCAGTGGGTGAGCGAGCAGCTCGCTCGTCCCAACGGCTCGCGGGTCGGTCAGGCCCTGCACGCCAATGCCGAGCGGCTGCGCGCCCGCTTCTGCCAGCAACACGCCCAGCAACAGGAGTCATGACCATGTCCCGTTCCCTGCCCGGCAAGGAGATCACCTACAGCATTTCGGAGCTGGCCCACGAATTCGATGTCACGCCGCGCACCATCCGCTACTACGAGGATGAGGGGCTGCTCACCCCGCTGCGGGAGGGGCAAACCCGCATCTACAGCCATCGGGACAAGATCCGGCTCAAGTTGACCCTGCGCGGCAAACGGCTGGGGTTTAGCTTGGCCGAGATCCGCGAGCTGTTCGATATGTACGACACCGACAAATCGAGCAAAACCCAGCTCCACTCCATGATCCAGCTGATCGAGGCAAAACGCGGCGCCCTGCGCCAGCAACTGGAGGATATCCAGATGGTGATGGCCGAGCTGGAGGCCGCCGAACAGCGCTGTGTTAATTCCCTTAACAGCTTGAAAACTGGCGCAGATTAACCGAATCTGGGAGCAAGCTATTGCCCTGGGGATCCCATGAGATATTGGTGCTGGTTTTTGCTCTTGTTCAGCCTCTCTGGCTGGAGCCATCCCCTCATCAAGGTTGGCGGATACCCCTATGCCCCCTTTGTGGTCAAACTCTCCGATTCCCGCTATGAAGGGCTGACGCTGGACCTCATCGCCAAGCTAAACGAGATCCAGCACGAGGTAAGATTCGTGTTTGTTCCCACCTCGGCCGCCAACCGTTACAAGGCGCTCGATCTGGGCCGTTTCTCGCTGATGCTGTTTGAAGACACCAAGTGGGGCTGGGACACAGATAAATTCAAGATAACAGCCCCCTTTCTCGGTGGTGGTGAGGTCTATGTGGCCCTGAACAAAACGGGCCGGGATCAGCGCTTTTTCGATGACCCCTCTCGGCATCATCTTATCGGGGTGACCGGCTACCACTACGGCGTCGGCCAGTTCAATGCTGATCCCCTCTACCTGCAGCGCAAGCTCAATATCACCCTGGTCAAGGACAACATCAGCGCCCTGCAAGCCCTGCTCAAAGGGCGTGGCGAGGTAGCCATTCTCAACGTTTCCTACCTTAACCAGTATCTGCTGGCCCATCCCGACACCGCCGACCAGCTGCTGATCTCGCAAAAATGGGATCAACAGTATCAGCACCGCGCCATCCTTCACCCTGCGGCCCCCATTACCCCTGCCCAGCTGGAACAATGGCTCGCAGCGCTGCAAAAAAAGGGGGAACTGGATCGCCTTTGGACAAAGTACGGCGTACAACAGCACGCAACCCCATGATTACTATCCAGCTTTTCTGTACCATGGCGGGAACCAAATGGGAGTGCACCAAATGAACACCACCGAGCCCGCGTCCCCCAAGCTCCGCTTGCTGCGCTACCTTGCCTACGTTTTCCTGCTGTTTCTTATCCTGATCACTCTGCTGCTGTGGCAAACCCCCCGTCTGATCCAGCGCTATCTGCCCGGCTGGCTGGCCGAGCACTACGGCCTGCAACTGACGCTGGGGGAGATTGACGTAGGGCTGCGCAACCCTTCGCTCACACTCGGCACGACCGCCCTGCTCGATGCCAAACAGCAGCCCATCATCCGTTTTGAGCAGCTCTTTATCACCCCCGACCTGCAAGCCAGCTGGCAGCAGAAAGGGGTCGTGCTTTCCGCCGTCACCCTGACCAAACCCGTGATGCTGCTGCAACGGCTGACAGACAAAAAAGGGGAGGTTCGACTCAATCTGACCGATGCGCTGGCGACCCTGCTCACTCCTGCCCCCTCCCCCGAGCCCGAACCAGCCAGTGCACCGCTGCTGATCGACATTGCCAGCGTCAATGTCACTGACGGCCATGTGCGCTATCAGGATCAGCGCAAGGAGAGCGAGCCCGGCTGGTTGCCGCCCCTCAATCTGGAAAAAGTGACCCTCAAGCTCGATAACCTGCGCACCGAGGCAAATCACCCGACCGCCTATCAGCTGAACGCCGCCATCAACGGCAAAAGCAGCCTCGCCGCTCACGGCAAACTCGATGTGATGAGCGGCATGGGTCAGGGTAAGGTGAGCTTCAAACAGGTCGAGCTGAAACCCTTCGCCCCGCTCTGGGCACCCTATCTCAAGCTGGATCTGGCCAAGGGCCACGCCAATGCAGAGGTGGAATACCAGCTTAAAGAGGGCAAGCAAGGGGTGCTGTGGCAATTGTCCAAAGGCAAGCTGACGCTGGACAACTGGCAGCTTAAAAAACACAAGGGCGACGAATTTGCCCGCTTCGGCCAGTTGACCCTGAGCGAGCTGGCAGTCGATGGCCAGAAACAATCGCTCCAGATCGGCAAGGTGACCCTGCAACAACCCCTGCTCAGGGCCACCCTCAACCCACAGCAGGAGCTGGATCTGGCTGACTTGCTGATTGAACAGGCCCCCGCCAAGCCCGTCAAAGGGGCCCACGTCGCAAACGAGGTGGCCAACAATGCGGCGCCCAAGTCGGCACAACAAGCAAAGACAGCCGGTAACGGCAAGAAACATGCGCCAGACAAACCCTGGCAGTGGCAGATCAAGCAGATCCTTATCGACAAGGGCGATCTCACTCTCACCGAATCGAGCAGCGGCAAACCGCAGGCACGCCAGCTCTCCGGCCTCAAGCTGGCGCTGGGGCCACTGGGCAGCAAGGGGGAGCAACCGAGCAAACTGACTCTGGCCACCCACTTCAACCAGAGCAGCCCCCTCGCCTTTGATGGCCAACTGACCCTGAGCCCCTTCACAATAAGCGGCGACATCAACCAGCAGGGGCTGCCCCTGACACTGGCACAGCCCTATCTGGCCGATCTGGTACGCATCAAGGTGCAAAGCGGGCTGCTGAGCAGCAAGACCAGACTTGATCTCGCCACCACCGCCCAGGGAGATCTCAGCAAGCTGACCCTGCAAGGGGGGCTCGATGTCAACGGGCTCAAAGTAGTCGATCGGGCAGACAATCAGCGGCTGCTGGAGTTCAACACCCTGGCTCTCACCGGTCTGACGTACGACGGCATCAGCCAGCAGATGCGGATCAAGGACATTGCTCTGAACAAGCCCTTCGCCCGCATCGAGATCAACGAAGATGGCACCACCAACCTGCAACAGCTGCTGTTGCCGCAACCGGCGGCAGCAAAAAGTACTGAAGCAAAGGCAGGCAGCAAGGCTCCCGATTTTCGTTTCACCATCGAGCAGCTGCGCACCGAGCAGGGCAACCTGCGCTTTGCTGACCGCAGTCTGAGTCAGGATTTTGTGGCCGATATCGCCTCGCTGGGCGGCCAGAGTCGCCATATCAGCAATATTCCGGGGCAACGCTCCGATCTCGCCTTCAACGGCAAGGTGGATCGCTATGCGCCAGTGACCATTCGCGGCGGTACCAACCTGCTGGTGGCCAACCCGATCCTCGACATCGCGGTCGCTTTCCACAATCTGGAGCTCACCACCTTTACCCCCTATTCAGGCACCTATGCCGGTTATGCCATCGACAAGGGGCAGCTCTCCATGAAGCTGCACTACAAGCTGGAGGGCAACCGGCTGGAGGGGGATAACGACATCACCATCAAGAAGCTGCAACTGGGCGAGAAGATCAAGAGCGATCAGGCCAAGGATCTGCCGCTGGGGCTGGCCATCGCCCTGCTAAGCGATGCCAACGGGGTGATACAGATGAACCTCAAGGTGAAGGGGGATCTCGATCAACCGGACTTCAGCATCGGCAATATCTTCTGGGATGTGCTGGGTAACACCCTGAGCAAGGCGATCACCTCCCCCTTCTCGCTGCTCGCCTCGCTGGCCGATGGTACCGAAGATCTCGACGAACTTCCCTTCCTGCCGGGGGATCCCGATCTCACCCCCACCCAGCAGGAGAAACTGGTCAAGCTGGCGCAGGCCCTCAAGGATAGACCCAAGCTCAGCATGAACATTCGCGGCAAGGTCAACTTCAACGAGGAGCGCCCCATCCTGCAACGGCAAAAGCTGGAACGGGTACTGGCCAAGCTCACTGGCAATCAGGCGGATCTCGACCTGCTGGAACAGGACCCCGCCCTGCAAGAGGCGCTGGCCCAAGCCTATGAAGAGCGCTTTGGCGAAGATCTGGATGATCTGGCCGATCGCCTCCATCTGGATGAAGAGAGCGCGGCACTGCGGGCCCAGGCGGTGATCCTGCTGCGGGATCAGCAGCTCATCACCGCCAAATCCCTGCGCAATCTCGCCATGCGCCGGGCGCAAAATACCAAGGAGTTTCTGGTCGACAGCCAGGGGATCGCCCCGGAGCGGCTGTTCGTGCTCGACAGCCAGGTCAAGGAAGAGGACAAGGAAGCCAAAGTGATCCTGACACTGGATCAGTGACGCCGCCGCACTGCGCAAATGCGTAATAAAAATACAACCCCTCAACTATTTTGACACCTTTTGCTCACCAAACAGCCTGCCTTGGTGAGCATTTGGCCTCTGATGCAAATAATCACGTAGTTTTTTTACGATTTATCCCCCTTGCCCCCTTGCGGGCTCGCCACAGCCTGCCTAAAATCGCGCGTCTTTTGTTAACCCCCACCTCTATTTTTGGAGAACGCCACGTGAGCGAAAAATTGGCCAACCCTGCCCCTCTGGGTCTGATGGGTTTCGGTATGACCACCATCCTGCTGAACATCCATAACGCAGGTTTCTTCCCCATCAGCGCCATGATCCTGGCCATGGGCCTGTGCTACGGCGGCATCGCCCAGATCATCGCTGGCATCATGGAGTACAAGCGTGGCAACACCTTCGGTGTGACCGCATTCACCTCCTACGGCCTGTTCTGGCTAAGCCTGGTGTTCCTGCTGATCATGCCGACCATGGGTCTGGCCGAAGCCACTCCGCACGCCTACATGGGTTGGTATCTGCTGATGTGGGGCATGTTCACCCTGTTCATGCTGGTTGGCACCATCAACTACCCGCGCGCCAAGCAGTTCGTGTTCGCCTCCCTGACCGTGCTGTTCTTCCTGCTGGCCGCCCGTGACTTCACCGGCAGCACCCTGATCGGCACCATCGCCGGTTTCGAAGGCATCATCTGTGGCGCCAGCGCCATCTACCTGGCCATGGCCACCGTGATCAACGAGCAGTTCGGCCGCACCGTGATGCCGATCGGCGATCACAAGAAAGCCGCCGCAGTACAGCTGAAAGCCGCTGCCTGATAGGTAAGCCACTCAGATTGTGAAAAAGGCACCCTCGGGTGCCTTTTTGCTATTTCGAATAACCATTCAACCGATCGGTTATCAGGTAAGTGACCCGGCGTCCGTCTCCCCCGCCAGCAAGCGGGTCACGGGGAAACGCAGTGCGGGATCCTGGCTAAAGAACTGGCTCAGTTGCCGGTATACCGCGGGATAGACCTGCTGCAGCCGCAGCGGATCAGTAAAGAAACACTCGCAGCTGACGGCAAAAAACTCCGCGGGATGTTCGGCCGCATAGGGATCGATATCGGTCACTTCGTCCCGAGCAAGCTGCTGGCACAGCTCATCGAAGGCGGCCTGAAAGGCCTGCTGCCACAGCTGGCTGCTCATCGGTCCCGGCAACGGCGGCGCACCGTCCGCCTCACCGCCCAGCATATCGAGCTTGTGAGCCAGCTCGTGGATCACCAGATTAAAGCCATCCCAGTCGCCATCTTGCTGCAGTTCGCTCCAGGCCAGCACCAGCGGCCCTTGCGGCCAGGATTCGCCTGCGTTCTCCTCTTCAAACTCGCTCACCAGCCCGAACTCATCTTGTACCTCCTGCCTGCGCATGACAGGTTCGGGAATGATGATGATTTCGTGAAAGCCGCGATACCAGTCGATACCGAGATGAAGAATGGGCAACGCCGCCTGCAGCGCCAGCACCGCCTGTTGACGGCGGCTGAGCTCTACCCCGATCAGGGTCAGGGTCTTGCGCTTGAGCAGCTGTTGCCCCAAGCCAATGAGCGTCGTCTGCTCGGTGTCGCTGAGCCCTTGCAAGATGGGCACTGCCGCCAGCGCCTGACGCCACAGCGCCAACTCATCCTCACTCATGGGCGTTTGCGGGCGACCACCCAGCCATTTGAACCATCCCAGCACGCCTACTCCTTCTTTTGATGCAAACAATAGGTCACAGCAGTTTGACGAACCGTTTCGGCCGCTCCTGATAATCCTGCGACAGATAGAAACGGTGGGCTGCCTCGCGCTTGAGACTGCTGGATAACTCCAGCTGGGCGCAACCTGCGGCCCGCGCCATCGCTTCTGCTCCTTTGAGCAAGGCTGCGCCCACTCCCGCCCCTCTTGCCCCTTCATCGACAACCAGCGCCGAGATCAGGCCCCAAGCTGGTGCAACATGCAGCGGTGCCAGCTTGTGCCACACCAGCACGCCGACCACCTTGTCGGCCAGGGATGCGAGCAGCACAACGCTCGCGGGATCCGGCGCCAACAGGCGCGCCGTCACGTCAGCGCCTTCGGCAGGATACCCCAATTGGCTGAACAGGTGGGCGATGGCGCTCCCGTCGTCGGCCTCAGGGGGACGGATCGTCAACGTCTCAGGGTCATTTTTCATTGTTGGCCTCATGTTTGCTTTCCATTGTGTTACGCCCGTCACATTGTCCGGCGCAGATCAACAAGGAGGATCTCATCTTTACTCATAGAAAACGCTGTCTGCCATTATCCCCCCACCCTTGTCAATTCACAAATTTGCAACAAGGCAACATTTTTCGCTGGGAAGCACCGATACAACTCGATATGTTACAAGCCATGCATGGCGCGTGTTTGCGCTCTGCTTAACCCCTCAACCTCGCGCTCATTTGTTAACTGGATTGTTAACAAACAGGGCCGAAAACAGTGACAGAGAGCGAGGCCAAGATCTCGCCAAGACAGCGCCACAAACACAACAAAGGAGTTGTTGTACATGAATGAAATCGTCAATGCCATCAATGGTGTAATCTGGAGCCCTGCGCTCATTTACCTGTGTCTGGGGGTCGGTCTTTACTTCTCCCTGCGCACCCGTTTTTTGCAACTGCGTCATATCAAAGAGATGGTGCGCCTGATGTTTGATGGCAAGAGCACCGATGCCGGTGTCTCCTCCTTCCAGGCGCTGGCCATGACCCTGGCCGGTCGCGTGGGTACCGGTAACATCGCCGGTGTGGCCACCGCCATCACCTTCGGTGGTCCGGGCGCCCTGTTCTGGATGTGGATGGTTGCCTTCCTCGGCGCCAGCTCTGCTTTCGTGGAGTCCACCCTGGGTCAGGTTTACAAAGAGAAGATCAACGGTGAATACCGCGGCGGCCCGGCCTTTTACATCGAGAAAGGGCTTGGCATGAAGTGGTACGCCTGGACCTTCGCCATCGCTACCGTCTTCGCCTGCGGCGTGCTGCTGCCGGGCGTGCAGGCCAACTCCATCGGCTCCAGCCTGCAGACCGCCTTTAATATCGATCCGAACGTCACCGCCGCCGGTCTGGCGCTGCTGCTCGGCTTTATTATCTTCGGCGGCGTCAAGCGTATCGCCAGCTTTGCCAGTACCGTGGTGCCCTTTATGGCGCTGGGCTACATCATCGTGGCTTGCGTCATCATCGCCCTCAATATCGGCCAGCTGCCGGGCGTGATCCTGCTGATCTGGAAGAGCGCCTTCGGTCTGGATGCCGGTTTCGGTGCCATTCTGGGTCTAGCCATCATGTGGGGGGTAAAACGCGGGGTCTACTCCAACGAAGCGGGTCAGGGTACCGGGCCGCACGCCTCCTCTGCTGCGGCAGTGAGTCACCCGGCCAAGCAGGGTCTGGTGCAGGCGTTCTCCGTCTATATCGACACCCTGTTCGTCTGCTCCGCCACCGGCTTTATGCTGCTGATCACCGGTCTCTATAACGTACAAGGGCCGGACGGCGCCGCCATCTACACGGGTATTGCCGGTATCGCAGCAGGCCCGGGCTATGTGCAGACCGCCATGGAGAGCATGATGCCGGGCTTTGGCAGCATTTTCGTGGCCATCGCGCTGTTCTTCTTCGCGTTCACCACCATCGTTGCCTACTACTACATCGCCGAAACCAACATCGCCTACATCAACCGCAAGATTAATCGCCCCTGGCTCACCTTCTTGCTGAAGATTGCGCTGATGGCTGCCACTGTCTACGGCACCGTCAAGACGGCGGATCTGGCGTGGGGTATGGGGGATATCGGGGTCGGCCTGATGGCATGGCTCAACATCATCGCCATTCTGCTGCTGCAAAAGACCGCCTTCACCTGTCTGAAGGATTATGAAGCGCAGCAGGCACAAGGGATTGACCCCGTATTCCACCCGGAGAAGCTCGGCATCAAGAACGCCGATTACTGGGTGGGCAAACGCTCCGAAGAGAACCTGGAGCTGGAGAAATCGGGCCATCAGTTCGAGCCGGATCAGGATCGCAAGACCTCCTGAACCAGAACGACATAAGAGATCAATAAAAATGGCAGCCTCGGCTGCCATTTCTTTTCCCTGTCACCTCATCTCAGAGCGGATTGCGGCGCGGCCCGAATGGCAGACGCCAGCGAAACAGGCTGTTAAGGGTGGCTCGCCACTGATTGGGTCGCCCCAGGATCTGCTTTTGCAGCCGGGTCTCTTCCTTCAGCATCGCCTCATCGCTGCGGGCCCAGGCCTGGCTGTAAAGCTGTTTGATCCCCGCCAGTGCATCCGGCGACTTGGTGATAAGGGTGCGGGCAAACTCTCGCGCCTCCACCAGCGGATCGGCGCAGACCCGGCTCACCATCCCGAGAGATTTGGCCTCGACGGCATCCAGTTCGCGCCCGCTCATGGCCAGCTCCATAGCGGTATCCAGCCCCATCAGGTTTCGCATGGTGACGCTGCCGCTCATGTCGGGAATGATGCCCCACTTGATCTCCATCACCGAGAAGCGGCAATCGGGGGTGCTGAAGCGAAAATCGGCGCCGAGCGCAATCTGCAAGCCACCGCCAAAACAGACTCCCTGGGTCACCGCAATCACCGGCACCGGCAGCTGGTGCCAACCATAGGCAACCCGCTGGGCCAGATTGGTCGCCTCGTCCGCTTCACGCTTGAGAATATCGAGCGCCGCCACCGGCTGCCTCAGCATGGATTTCACATCCAGCCCAGCGCAGAAGGCCCGCCCCTCGCCGTGCAGGATCACCGCCCGCAGCCCCTTGTGCCGGGCGAGTTGCGTCAGCGTCTCATCGATGGCGCTGAACATGGCGCGGTCCAGCGCATTGAGTTTATCCCCCCGCGTCAGCATCACTTCGGCAATCCCGTCATGGATCTCGCACTTGACCCTTGGTTTTTCCATCTCCCTTGTCCTCTCCTTGATCCCTGAAACTGACTCACTGGTCATACCACCACGTTATCAGAGTGTGAACAGGCGGTACAGCTGAGACTAAAGTCGGCTGGTCGCCTCCCCCTCCCTTTGTCACACTGGGAGCTGCATGAGTGCCGCAAGCCAGCAGAGGACGCTGTCATGTCAACCCTGTTCAATTTTGCCAGACCACCGTTCGACCGACTGGATGAGGAGGCGCGCGAGCGGCTCTCCCGTCACCTCTCGCTCTGCTATTTTCGGGCCGGGGATCTGCTGCTAAAAGAGGGGGACGAGCCTCCCGGCCTCTATCTCATCATCAAGGGGGCGGTGGAAGAGTCGGCACCCCACCACCAGTTTGGTGATTACGGGGTTGATGATCTGTTCGATGTGCGCGCCCAGTTTGACGGCCGCTGCCGCCACCGCTTCACTGCACTGGAAGATAGCCTCTGCCAGCTCATCCCTCGCCACACCTTTCTGGCGCTCTGTGAGCAGGATCCGCAGTTTGCCAGCTACTTCACCGCCAATCTGGCCGAGCGGCAGCGTCAGCAGGAGCAGCGCGAACAGCTGGGACAGAAGAATCTGGCAGAATTTATCCTGACCCGCATCGAACCTGATCATTTGCAAGCGCCGCTTATCGTCGACAGCAGGCTGTCACTGCTGGCAGCCACCGAAGCCATGGTGAGCCAGGGGACAGATTGTCTGCTCTACCCCGCCCACGACGGTTCGCTCACACTGGCCACCCGCAAGACCCTGCTCCACGCCCTGACCCTCAAGGGACTGCCGCTGGCGGCGCCCCTCTCGGTACTGACCCCTACGCCGCTCATCGGTCTGCCACTTGAGAGCTATCTGTTTGATGCCCTGCTGCTGATGACCCGTCATCGCATCAAGCGGCTGGTGATCTGGCAGGGCAACGAGGTGGCGGGGATCCTGCAGCTGACCCAGGTGCTGGGACTCTTCTCTACCCACTCCCACGTACTGACGTTGCGTATCGCCCGCGCCGACACTCTGCCCGCGCTGGAGGCGGTCGCCCGCGAACAACAACAGCTGACCCGTTCGCTGTTTGCCCAGGGGATCCACACCGCCTTTTTGATGAAGCTCATCGCCACCATCAACGAGCAGCTGATCGCCAAGGCCTTTGCGCTGGTGATCCCGCCCGAGGTGCAAGAGAAGGTCTGTCTGCTGATGCTGGGCTCGGAGGGGCGTGGCGAGCAGATCCTCAAAACCGATCAGGACAATGCCCTGATCCTGCCGGAAGCGCTGGCGTGGCCCACCCAGGCGGCCGATCTGGCCGAATTCAGCGCACTACTTGAGCGCCTCGGCTACCCGCTCTGCCCCGGCCAAGTCATGGTGAACAATCCGGCCTGGGTAAAAACCGGCGATGAGTGGCAAAGCGCTATTGCCAGCGCCTGCACCACGGCCACTGAGGAGGAGCTGCTCTGGCTGGCTACCCTGGCTGACGCCCACCCCATCGCCGGAGATCGTCAACTCCATCTGCCGGTTGCCAGAGAGCTGCGCGAGCAGCTGGCAGAGCGGCGGGATCTGCTGGCGGAGATGGTACGACCGGCGGTGGCCTTTCACGCCCCCCTCACCCTGTTTGGCCGGCTGGAGCAGCCACCGGAAGGGCTTGATCTCAAGCGTGGCGGGCTGTTCCCGCTGGTCCATGGCATCCGCATGCTGGCCCTTGAGGCGGGTATTCTGGAGACCTCGACCCTGGGGCGCATCGATGCGTTGGTGGTCGCTGAGCGGCTCAGCACCAGCTTTGGCACCAACCTGGCCGAAGCGTTCCGGCTCTTTATCCGGTTGCGACTGCGTAGTCAGCTCAAAGGGGGCAACAGCCGGGTACAGGTCAGCGAGCTTAGCCACAGCGAACGGGATCTGCTGCGTCAGGCACTGCATCAGGTGAAGAAATTCCAGCAGTGGCTCACCTTGCACTTTCGTCTGAGACAATAGCCATGTTGAGCCGCGCTCGACGCTACTGGTATGGCCGTGCGTTCCGAACGGGCGAGTTCGCGCCACTCTTTGCCATCCCACCGGAAGATGAACGGATCGCCCTCGATTTCGAGACCACCAGTCTCGATCCCGAGCAGGCCGAGATCGTCTCCATCGGGGCGGTGCGCATTCAGGGTAACCGGCTGCTGACCGGTGAGGCCCTCGCCATCAAGGTACAGCCACCGGCCAGCCTGACCAGCCAATCTGTGGTGATCCACGGTCTGCGCCATCAGGATCTGCAACAGGGGATGGAGCTGGAAGCCGCGCTGCGCCTGCTGCTTCACTTTATCGGCCCCCGTGAACTGGTGGGCTATCACATCGCCTACGATCTGCGTATTCTCAATCTCGCCTGCCAGAAATTGTGGGGATTGACCCTGCCCCAGCGAGGGATCGAGGTGAGCCAGCTTTATCACGACCACCTCTATCGCCGCTATCCCGATGCGGTTATTGACCTCCATTTGAGTGCCATCTGCAGCCACCTTGAACTCCCATCCCTGCCCGCCCACGATGCCCTTGCCGATGCCACCACGGCCGCGCTCATCTACCTGCGCCTGACCTGTGGCTCGCCGCTCACTTATCCCAAAGTCTAATTGTCGAGAAATAACATTTAATTCACATTTTGCTTACATGAGCAGATTGCCTGCTCGTCGGGGTTACCCCATCCACCGCTGACACTCATGTCATGGAGAACTGCAATGGAACAGCAAAGCTATCTGAGGATCCAGCAAGATCCCAACTTCCAGGAGCTGGTCGCCAAGCGCCAGCGTTTTGCCTGGGCCCTCTCGGCTCTGATGCTGGGACTCTACCTGGCGTTTATTCTGCTCATCGCCTTTGCCCCCGGTTGGCTCGGCACCCCCTTGAGCGAAGGGTCGACCATTACTCGCGGCATTCCTGTCGGGGTAGGATTGATCCTCTCCTCCTTCGTGTTGACCGGCGTCTATGTCTTTCGCGCCAACGGCGAGTTTGATGAACTGAACCAGAAGATCCTCAAAGGGGTGCAATCATGAAAGGCAAGTTGCTGCTGTTGACCTCACTGGCCTCCTTTCCCCTGCTGGCGGCCGATGCAATCTCTGGCGCCGTGGAGCGTCAGCCCCTTAATGTCGCCGCCATCGTGATGTTTCTGGTCTTTGTGGCCGCTACCCTGTTCATCACCTACTGGGCCTCCAAGCGCAACCGCTCGGCTTCCGACTACTATGCCGCCGGTGGCCGTATCACCGGCTTCCAGAACGGTCTGGCCATCGCCGGTGACTATATGTCCGCCGCCTCCTTCCTCGGGATCTCCGCGCTGGTCTACACCTCCGGTTATGACGGCCTCATCTACTCCATCGGTTTTCTGGTGGGCTGGCCCATCATCCTGTTCCTGATCGCCGAACGGCTGCGCAACCTTGGCAAATATACCTTTGCCGATGTCGCCTCCTATCGTCTCAAGCAGACTGAAGTGCGTACCCTCTCCGCCTGTGGTTCGCTGGTGGTGGTCGCCCTCTACCTGATCGCCCAGATGGTCGGTGCCGGCAAGCTGATCGAGCTGCTGTTTGGCCTGCAATACCATGTGGCCGTGGTGCTGGTCGGTATCCTCATGGTGCTCTACGTGCTGTTTGGCGGCATGCTGGCCACTACCTGGGTGCAGATCATCAAGGCAGTGATGCTGCTCTCCGGTGCCAGCTTCATGGCCATCATGGTCATGAAATCGGTCAACTTCGACATCGGCGCCCTGTTTAGCGAAGCGGTCAAAGTGCACGAGAAAGGCTCCGCTATCATGAGCCCGGGCGGGCTGGTCTCCGACCCAATCTCCGCCATCTCGCTCGGTCTGGCATTGATGTTCGGTACCGCCGGCCTGCCCCACATCCTGATGCGTTTCTTCACCGTGAGTGACGCCAAAGAGGCGCGTAAATCGGTGTTCTACGCCACTGGCTTTATCGGTTACTTCTACATTCTCACCTTCATCATCGGTTTTGGCGCCATCCTGCTGGTCAGCACCAACCCTGCCTTCAAGGATGCCACCGGCGCCCTGCTGGGCGGCACCAACATGGCAGCCGTCCACCTGGCTGATGCAGTGGGTGGAAGTCTGTTCCTCGGCTTCATCTCTGCAGTGGCATTTGCCACCATTCTGGCGGTAGTCGCCGGATTGACCCTGGCCGGTGCCTCTGCGGTCTCCCATGACCTCTATGCCAGCGTGTTGAAGAAGGGCAAGGCCAACGAGACCGATGAACTGCGTGTCTCCAAGATGACGACTCTGGTGCTGGGTGTGGTTGCCATTGGTCTGGGGATCCTGTTCGAGAAGCAGAACATCGCCTTCATGGTCGGTCTGGCCTTCTCCATCGCCGCCAGCTGCAACTTCCCGGTGCTGTTCCTCTCCATGTTCTGGTCACGCCTGACCACCCGTGGTGCAGTCTACGGGGGCTGGCTGGGATTGGCGAGCGCAGTGACCCTGATGATCCTGGGTCCGACCGTGTGGGTGAAAGTGTTGGGCCATGCCCAGGCCATCTTCCCCTACGAATACCCTGCCCTCTTCTCCATGGGTTTGGCCTTCATAGGGATCTGGTTTTTTTCCATCACCGACAGCTCCCAAAACGCCGCCGACGAGCATGCCAAGTTCCTGCCGCAGTTCGTTCGCTCCCAGACCGGGCTGGGTGCCTCTGGCGCTACCTCCCACTAACAGATCAAGTTCATACTTCCAAGCTGGCTTCATGCCAGCTTTTTTTATTGCCATCAATCGGCTGCACGCCCTGCTTGCCCCGATCAAGATCACAGTTCTTGCTAAAACTTTTGGGGGATCTGTGCCATAATGCGCGCCATTTGACAGACCAATCGGGACACATACCTTGTTAAGTAGCAACAACACTATTATGTAAGCTTAACTCGCCTGTAAGCCGCGCCATGCCTGTGATTTACCTGAATTTTTACACATCGCGATAGTCCCTTTCTCCCCCCTTTATCCCGCAATTTCCCTCTCGTTTTGCCCCAAAATTGCCCCAAGAATGACCCACATTTACGGTGTACAAAAACCCGCCAATGGCGGGTTGAGTTAAGGGTTGTCACACTTCCTGTCTCATAGCCTCTTCACGAAGCCTTGCCAGATAAAGCGAGATCGTATGAGCTTCCTGAGGTGCCAGATCCAAACTCTCAAGATACCTCTCGAGCTCCTCCAGTATTGATTCCATGCAGTAGTCTCCCGCTTTTGCCCTCCGTCCTTACGGCCGTAGGAAACCGAACAAAGGCATAGCAAGAGGAAAATCTAACATCTTGAGGAAACACTGAGGACAGCACTCGAAGCTATCGAAAGGACAATGGAAATTGTTGCTTAACGCAGGTATGAGCCCGCAGCCTAACGGAATATTGAAATCAACAAGGTGAGCCCAAACCCCAACAAACAGAGAAAGAACATCCACGCCATGAAGGTTTCCAGGCTTTCTCTGTTGGATTTGCTGAAGCACCAGCACCCGAGAGCCGCCGGTATCAGGGTAATCGTGAAACTGAAACTTGCTGCTTTCAGTGCGACAGCCATACAAATGATGGCCAGTAACAACCACATGGCGAACCCTCCTTTGGAATAGTCCAGCCTAATCCCGGCGCTTCCAATCTGAACAGAGCCGCTATTCCCATAAAGGCCGATTCTTATTGACCGCTTGGTATGCCAAGTCATTGCGACGAGCCAAGAGCTCATCAATCCGCCGGCGCTTCTGCTCTGCATCCAAGGTCTTGTCCCTCTGGATGAGCTCAATCTTGTTCCGGACAACCCGGATCTTCTGCTGCGTCCGCCCCAGGCTCTGCCGTGATTTCAGCAATTCCCCACTCGATGCCAAGAGCGTGTTTGCTGCTTCAATCCGCCCTTCTCTGCGGTATTGGTCAATTGTTCGCTTGAGCTGATTGACCTCGTTCAGCATCTGGTAGAACTCTTCTAAATGCTGCGTGGTTTTTGCCGGCCCGGACCCTCTATAGATTGCTTTGAGTAAAGGGATTTCGTCTGCCCGCCAACCAGCTGACTCCCCAGGCTGGGTTGTTCGGATTAAACCATCTGCAGCAGCCATGACATAGCTGCCCATCGTGCCGGTGTAACCAATAACCAGATGCTCAAGCTGCTTGGGCGAGAAGCCAGACAGCTCGCCAAGCTCACGCATCAGCAAACTGGTCTGCTCGTTGTAGCGAGCCTCGGCCTTAACAGCCAGATCCTGCGGGCTGTCGATTAGGCCGCCACGGAAGCTGTCATAGTTGAAGGCTGCCTCCACCATCGGCTTCACGATCTGTGGGGTCGGGTTGAGCGCGAAGGTATCGCCGATGGCCCGGGCAACCGCTTTGCCAAATTGGGCCCCGGTGTCCTTGTTGCCCATGGCACGCACCATGCGTTCCGGGATGGTCCCGAACAACACGCCGATCTCAAAGGGCTTGGGAATACGCCAATGCTGATCACCGATAAAGAAGTGCCAGTTCGCATCTTTGTCCCAGTCAGGAACCTCCTCATAACGCTCGTCATCCCAGTTGATAGCCAGTAAACCCAGCGACATGGCCGTGATCATGCCAGCTCGTTTAACCAGATCACGAGGGTTGCCATGCATCTCCCGGGTCAACTTTCCCAGCCCCTGCAGGCGCGCGTTAAAGAACGGCAAGACCATTGAGGCAGCCTGGATAAACCGAGCGCTCCCCATCATGGAGAAGTCCATCAGGTCTTTTGATTCAAAGGCAGCTTGTGCGTGTCCCTTGCCGGCTTTGATTGCGGCCTCATAGACCGCCTCACGGTTTGCGTTCTCAAGAGCCTCGCCAATACGGCTGTACTTATCCCAGGCGTCAGCAATGACCCCTTTCGCCTGAGCTGCGTTGCGGATGATGGACTTTTCATAGCGGGTGATCTGCTCAGGGGTCATGCCCTTACGGCGCAGCGACTTGCGCACAGCATCGGCCATGGCAGAGGGCGCGTTGCCATTGACGTAGCCCCCAAGGAAACTGGCACCACTGAACATCACATCGATTGTGCTGCCATCAACTGCCAGGGTTTTTCTCACCCCTCTGATCGAGTCAATCACCGGCTTGAAGCCATCCTTGCTGATCACCCAGCCGGAGAGAGAATCCCGCAGGAAGTTGCGCAGCATGAACTCCGGCGAGGCAGTAACCCCGGCCGTCAACAAGCGCTTGGCCTTGGAGGCCATATTGACCATCGACCCGAAGGGCTGGCGGTCGAAGAATGTCATGGCGCGATAGAGGTCAGGGTCCTCCACACGGATCATGTAATCCTCCCCTTCCAGCTTCACGGTAATGAGATTCTTACCGTTCTTGAGGGCCCGCCAGTCCATCAAGTTTGGCCTGGCGACCACCTCAATAATGCCCGTATCAGCCAAGTTCCAAATGGTCTTTTGAGCAGCCATGTTCTTCATCGAGGCGTCAATCAACTTGGAGGTGGAGGCAAAGATGTTCTCGAGCAGGTCATTCGTATTGGCTTCACCGCCTTTGAGTTTCTTAATCCCGGCGTTCTGGTTGGCAATCCCCCTCTGTTTGAATGGAGCCAGCACATCGCCATCCTCAGTTTCACGGAAAAACGGGATGTACCATTCGCTCTCGAACTCTGCGCGAGCCTCCTTGGAGAAGAGCCCGGCCTCCTGCGCCAAATCCAAGGTGGCTGCGTTGAGACGGTTCCAGCGGGCTTTGGCATCCTGGAATTTGGCCTCTTTCCCGTTACCCAGGGCCTTGAGCGCAGCAATGTCGTTGGCATCAAGCAGGTTTTCTCGCCCTTGTGCCATCAGGATTTCTGCCCGGTGGCCAGCCATCCAGCCCAACCAGTTGTGAAGGTCTTTTCCAAGGTCAAAAAAAATGCCCAACAGGGCATCTTTTTCACCAGTACCAGCCTTTCGCTGGATCACCCCATCCTTCCACTCAGGCAGACCATAGAGCATGGTTGCCTGCATAGTTGAGGCTGCTCCGGTTGCCATTCTGGCCGCCACATAGCCGGAATCAGCGGCATCCGTTATGCCGGCGGAATCTTCTGCGTACTTGATGGGGGCCAGCGCATCGAGTAATTCGGTGTTGGCCTTCTTGATAAAGCGATCTAGCCACGACTCAACCACGCCCCGGTCAACGTTCTGTAGTTTGGCAAGGCTGGCTTTGGTTTTGTCGATGATGTCGGGCTTGGGGCCCAGATTGAGCTTTCCCATCGCCTTATCGGCGGCGGAATATGTTTGGCTGAATTTCAGGCCTGGTTTGACAATATCTTCCTCGCTCAGTACATTCGTGACTGAACCATCCATGCTTGAACCTAAGGGCAATTGCAGCCCGGTGAGTAAAGAGCTAGGGTGGTTTTTCTTTATGTACTTTGCCACGCCATCCGCTACCCATCGGCCAACCTGTTCGTCAGGGCGTCCATGAATACTGGCAATTCGGTTTACTTCAAGATACTTACCTGCACTAACGCCTAATTGAATGGCGGTTACTACTGAGCGGCCAGATTGGTCTTTTGCATCCAGCAACACTACGAGTGATTCGCCTGGATGAGTTTTCGAATCAAATATTGCCAGTGGGTCACTTAATAATTCAGGTAAGGCTTCTACCGTCGCGGTATCTACGTCGTGCTTCACCCCATTTATCGCCTTGCGCACAGTATCCCGACTCACCCTCATCGTTAGGTTTGGGGCGCCGACAGCCATGAGAACTGCGGGTGTTGAACCAACCTCAATGGCAATATCACCTGACCGAAGTGAGCTCATTGCTTTTGCCAACTGCTGCCGATAGTTATCAGCCTCTGTTTTGTCAGGAGTAAATCTCCCATTACCAGAGCTCGTCTCTTGGCTGAATTTCTTTCCATCCTGGCCAATGTCCTGCCGACCAGGACGTTTCATCTTGCTGGCCAGCGCCTCAATCAGAGTCCGAATTTCAGCTGGGGTGATCCCGTCGGGTATAAAGCCCACCGCACGCAACGCTCTGGTTACCCATGCCACTACCGCATCCCAGCCCCTACGCCATGCGCTGGGCTCAAGCTCAGCAAGGTGAGCGATGACTTCTTCTGCCTGAGTACCAAGATCTTCATCGGCATAATGTGTCTCTACCCAGTCCCACACCGCCTTCATACTGGGCTCTTGCTTGGATTTGAGCAGCCGACTGATCAGCTTGGTGTAATCGCCAGAACCAAGCACCTTGGCCAGGCCATAATGTGCCAACACCTCGTGGCGCAGGATCTCTCTCATCCGTTTAGGGCTGGCAATGGTGTCTGCGGCCACATGCAGGGTTTCTGAGTCATCATCAAACGCAGCACGGCGTATCAGGCCATCTTTGGGCTGCAGACCCAACGCTTTCTCCAGTTCAGCCTGGGTGGCGTGGATCTGCACATCGATTACGCTGGCCCCCTTGTACTGCTTGAACCACGCCTTTGTAACCAGCTCGGCTTCTTTACGGGTCAGGTGCTTGGCAGGCTTATCCCCATCAGCAATGGCATGCTTGGAGAAGAGAACTCGCTTATCCCCTTCCTCACGCTCCTCAATGGTGTCAAAAAACTGATCAAATCCCGCCCTGATTGCCGGGATCTCTCCTGCAGTGGGGTACGGATAGCTACCCTCAAGTTGGATACCCAGTGCAGCCTCAGCATCCCAGGCCGATTCACTGACGATGTTGGCCAGATAGTCGTTACTGGCGCCCTGGTCTTGCAGCTTGGCAATCAAGTACGACTCGAAGGCCCGGGCGCTGAGTTCTGGGTCTGTGGTCCAGTACGCTTTACTGCGCTTGTTATCAAGCTTCTTAGAACGTTCCTTCAGTGCCGTTTGCTTGATTGCGCGATTGACCGCACCGAATGCCTCGATCATTTCCTTTCGAACAGAGCCACGATGGATGTACGGGCTTCCCCTGGCGGCGAGATCGACCACCCGGGCCTCCGTCATCATCACGGTCCCTGTCTCTCCCCCGGTTCTGGCGAAGTAACCATCAAGAGCATGCCACCACTCGTGGCCAAGCGACCCGGCGCCATTCATCTTGGTCAGGTTGATCACCACCTTACCCGGTTCATAGTGAGCCGCTGCCGGGTTAACCCCCCCTGAGCCCCTCGCACCAAACGCCAGTCCCAGCTCACCATTTAGCGATAGCGACTTAGGTGAAATGCCAAGCACAGCAGCCATATCCATCAGCGCATCGTAGGCGTTGTTCAAGTCACGCTGTCGCCGGTCCTGCTCGACCCAGTTTCCAAACTCGACACCACGAAAGCCAAACGCCTTCCCAAACAGTTCCGGGGTAACATCATCCCCTCCCCGCATGTCTTCACCCACCCTTGGCAGGTTGATATCACGGCGCTCACGGGGGATCTCTTTGGCTTTCTCCAGCTTGCTGACCAGCTCATCGTAATGATCAACACGGTACTTGCGTGCGTCGCTGACGTTTTCGAACGACTCGGTCAGGTCAATGTGATTACGGCCGACTTTCTTGCCAATTATCCAGCCCTGCCGATTGCCGCGGCTGTATATGTCGAACGAGATGGCTTTTGGCTTACTCACCTCTTGGGTCAATTCGTCGTATCGACGCTTGAACTTAGCAAGCACCTCCGCCTTGCTTGAACCTGACGCGATCGTGCGTGGCCAATGTCCAAAGTTAGTGGATTTGCTCTGTCTGCTGATGGTCCAGATGCCGATGGGGGGATCATGCTTAACCCCCTCATACAGGCTGTAGCTACCAAGGCTTAGCTCCAGATCGGCCAGGCTACGTTGATGGCCGACAGCAAGATAGAGTTCAGCCCGGTTGTGAATGGTATGGGCACTGCGCAAGCCCGCATTAGACATCTCCCGTTTCGCCGCATTGGCGTCAATGGAACCGTCCATCAGGCCCACGGATAGATCACGCAGGGATTTCACGGCTTGAGCCCAATGGCTTACTTTGTAGCTGACTCGAGGCTTAGCAGGGATCGCGTCGCGGGCAGCCCGGGCAAGTGCAACTGCGTGGGGATCTACTCCTGATGCCACCAACTTGTCATAGTCTGGCGCCGGCCAGGCTTTGGATAAGGGCAACGCTTTTATCTGTTCGGCGCTTTCGCCTTCCAAGGTGTCGCGGTAAGCCGCCCAGGTATCTTTACGGGCGCCCCCGATCTTCTCACCAAAGTCATGGATCTTGTCTGGGGTGTGTCTCTTCTCAACCACTGCAGACTTTGTCGTATCACCCTTGCTCAGCCAGTCTTTAAACTCCTCGACCGGCATCGCCTTGATCGCCCCAAGCCCTTGCCATCCCGGTTCGTAGTTAGCCAGATATCCTTCCCGAGCGGACTGCTCATCGGCAAACCCAATCATGGCTTTATGCTCATCAAACTGGCCCGTTTTGGGGTCTACTTGATCGACTACATAGACCATGTCACTAGCATGCTGATCACCAATAAACACATCAACGTGATCACCATCTGCACCTTCGGTACGTTTGATGTAGCCATAGTCATGCGCCATGGTGGTCTGCCAAGCCTTACCATCCTTATCAGCACCGCTTCGGATTGAACCCTTGGGGTTTTCCAGGGTGATGCTCAGGCCGTGCAGCCTGAGGTGGCCTTTCTTGTAGTTACCAGCCTCCTTCTGTGCCGGCGTCGGATCTGTATCGACTTCCGCACGTGCGGCCTCTACTTTTGTGGCAGGCTCAGAAACAACAACCCCGGCATCTTTGGCCGGGGTCGTCAGTGTTTGGTCATCGCTCGGCTGTCGAGCTGGTGTAGGTATAGGAGCAGCGAAACCTTCTGGATCTCCGGCTCCAGTTCTGCTGAGGAGTTCGGCAGAGGATGGTTCAGAACTCGCTGTATCTGGCGCGCTTGCTCCAGGCTGATCACCTTGTCGGTCACTGCTAAGCGTAAGTATCTCGGCAGGCTGGTCATGATTCACCTCGGGGTTGTGCTTATCTGCAGGGAGCGCTCCGCTGTTACCGGTATCGTCCTGATTGGTGGCAGAAGATTCAAGCGCTCTGCGCTGAACTTGCTCGACCTCTGCCAGTTCAGCAACACCAAATCCACCGCCTTTGAGCTTCACCGGAACCTCTTTACCCTTACGGCTTGCCATAGCCGCCTCTTTCTCAGTGGCAAATGGCTTGCCTTTGCGGGTAATACGGAGGGTCTGGAGCGGGCCAATTTCCGATTCAGTGGTAGTGTCGCGCATCGGTTTGGCAGCAGACTGTCGCTGATCCGCCCCATAGACCACATCGCGGTGCGGCAACTCGGTGCCGACCTCGCGAGCCTCACCCTCAATCACTGCGCCCGGCAGCTCGCCAGCGGGCTTGGTGGACGATGTCTCTGGCGGCAACACATCCCCCTCCTGCCCGCTTTGCCAGCGAGTGCGCTCTGCGCCGCGAAACTGTGGGCCTGTGCCAGCCTGCTTGTCATCAAAGTGGCCTTCCTTGGTCACCCCCCGAGCGGCATTGGCGTCACCAGCAAAGATCACATCTTTGAGTGGTAGGGCTTGGCGCTGGTTCTCCATGGCCACCTGCTGGGTGCTCTTGTTGCCAGCGAACGGGTCAAGTCCAAGCTCGCCAGCCTGGGCGCGTTCATAAAGGCTCCTGCCCTGATCGCCAGCCTGCATCTGTGAAGCAACCAACTCCTGCACTGATTGGCCAAACTCACCGGCCAGGGCTCGCTGAACCTCGCTATCGGCAGCCATACCCTTGAAGCGCTCTGCGGTATCGTCGCGGCGCAGGTAAGCAGGCACATCACGCAGCTCATCGAACTGGCTGGAACTTAGGCCTAACGGTGACTTATCTGCGGCAATCTCAGGTTTAGCGACAGCATCAACACTCTCCGGTGCCGATGCCGCAGATGCAACATCCGCTGGCGGCTCAGACGAGATGGGGGAACCATCGACAACAGAGCCTGGCTCTGCCGATCGGGCATCGGTTGAAATGGGCTTGCCACCTCTGGCGCCACCGACAGAGCCAACGACGCCACCAGCCCCCATGCCAATGAGACCGCCCTCCAGAGCACTGGAGAGCACCCCTTGCATTGGCTCAATGTTCGCCCCGGCAATCTCGTTCAGAGACTCGTTTACGGCATACTGCTGCACACCCTCCTCAATGGTTTCGCTGATCCCCTCGCCTGCTGCCCCCTTCGCCGCTCCTTTCAGCACGCCACCAGCCGCCATCTTTCCGGCCAGCATCTTGAACAGCATGGCATCACCCATCATGGAGCCTACAGCTGCCGCGCCCCATGTCTTGGCATCACTAATGGTGGCACGGCTGGCAACGTTGGCAGTCTCTTGCCTGGCCAGCGCCAGCTTGTCCTCGTCCGAGAGGTGTTGGGTCTGCTGATCTTCGTCAATCCGAGCAAATGCCTCCCGGAACGTGGTACTGGCCGCCAGCTCATCAAAGCTCATATTGAGCACGGTCTCCCGGGTATTAACCCCTGCGCTACCAACCGAGCCTGTTGCCCCGGTCGTAACCGCGGCCCCAGTCGCCAACCGGGATACAGTCTTGGCAGCGACCGCCTCAGCAACCTCCTGGGTCGCCCCTCGTTTGAGCATGGATGTAGTGACAGCACGCCCGATACTGGCCTTAGCCGCTACCCCGGTCACACCGCCAGCCAGAAGGGTCGGTACCAAAGAGCCTATGCCCTGTGCCATCTTCATGGCCCATACATCGATGTACCCAGCACCATCGCCAAGGGTCAAGCGCCCCTCAGGCGTCTCATCAACCAGCCTACGGCCCAACGCCTCCTTTGCATCACTGCTCATTCCCTCGGTCAGGGACTCAGCACCTGACTGCGCCAACTCTCCTGCACCAGCGACCACGTCCAGTACCGGGCTCAGCTTGCTGGCCATATTGGCCCGGGCCTGCTCTAGGTAATCGCCACCCTGCTTCCCGGCGTTCTCCTTGCCGAAGTCACTTGCCTGGCGTGCTAACTCTCCAATGCCGCCAATAAGATCCAGAGCCCCAGCCCCCACCCCGCGAGCCACATCACCTAACCCAACCTCGAGATTTCGGGCAGGTTTGGTGGCAGATGATGCTGAAGAGGCGGCTTCGGATAGGTTGCTATCGAGGTTGTTCCAAAAGGGATCGGTGCGGGTATCGGATATTTGCGGCTGTGGCAAAGCCTCACGCAGTCCAAGCTTATGCATGTCGTCCTCGGGGTTTTGTAAAAAAGAAAAGCCCCGAACAGCGAACTGCTCAGGGCTTTCAGATGCGGGCGACCAAAAAACAAACTGGCCTATTATGGGGAGATGCTAACGTTGGAATAATTAAAATTCAAGCAACCTCAGCGTCCCACATGCTCACTGAGCTTATAAACAAAATGAGAGGTATCCTCACATTTCAAATGCTATATAACCACCGACTAGACTAGCGCGTGCTGAAGCTCGTCTTTATGCTCATTCTTAGTTTTGGATGTAGCATCCAGAATTTCAACAGTGCAGTGATTACCATCAATTGGGGAGTTCGCATACAGCGCCGTTGATAGTGGATCTGCTTTACTACGACTAATTGCTTTGGTTGTGTCTGTCCCAGAATAAATAACATGCAGCTCATTGCCAACCAGCTCCCAGGCACAAATTGTGGAGCTTTCTACGCTTAACCAGGGCTTCGTGACTTTTACCACAGAAGAAGTTGGGCTGAAATCTAAATAGCTATCTTTTGTGCCTGCCACTTTGAAATAAAACTGAGTTTTACTATCTTTGTATTTCTCCAACTGGAATTCAACGGCTTCTGCCTCTGAACCATTCCCATAAAAGGTGTCACTGCCTTTAGTCAATTTCACATAACCAAAGTTTTCGCCCTGAAATTTCAGCTTGAGGATTTTATTTCCCATATCTATAACACCCTATATTAATGTTGATGATTCATGAAAAATAACAAAATTTAAACTAGCAGCGCTAGCAACTAGATGAGTATGGAACTCAACGTAATTACTACGCTTAATCAAGCTAAGCGAATTCACACAAAACAGAAACTGACAAAAGCATCAATTGCATGATACAGAATGCTCATCTACACAGTAAAAACTATTTAAAATCAATGCCATACAGACTCACATTGACCTTTTACAACCAAGATGGATTCAATCCAGTTTTTTACCAGACCAAAATAGCGTCAAAGCAAAATACCTATTAATGTCCTTGGGCTTGGCTCATTGCCTTATAGGCTTCCAGCCTGGCATCACGTAGACGAGTCGCTGTCGTGTTAGCCTGAGCCGCCTCCTGCTGCTTGGCCCTATTCTGACGCCACATCTCAAATGCCGTGTTCATCCTTGCCGGACTCTCAAGTAAACCATTGAGCTTGCCGTGATGGTGAGCCTCCTTGATGAACTGTAACCGCTCAGGATCCTCCCCTGCCCACTCTTTGAGCGGGTGGTTATTCCTTGCCTCTTGCGGTGGGGTAGCAACACCATATGTCTCAGCCAACACACCTTTGCTCTGCTCAAGTTGAGCATCAAGCGCATCGAGCTGAGCATCTTTCTCGTCGGTATTACTGGCAGAGACCCGCGCCCGGTTCTGGCCATGTTGTTTTTCAAGATCGGTTATCGCTTTCTTGTAGCCAGCCTGGTCAGGGCCTGCCGTCAATCCAAGAGCGGTTCGTAGCTGCTCTGCATTGCTGATCATGTGCTTGGACAATGCTGCTCGTTGATAGGCCGGTTTCAAGAAGTCGTTGAGCGGGATAACTTTGGGCTGGTCATCCGGTGCCGAAGTGCGATTATTGGTGACCGGTCGAATGTCGGTACTGCCGTCGTCATAGGCAACTTCAACACCCAGCACCACACCACGAGCATCGGGGGTCACCATGATGTTACTGAGCTTCTTGGCCTTGATTGTCTTACCGCTCTCGGGGTCAATGTCCCCGACCCCTTTGTTGATCTCATCCTGGTAGAGGGTGCCTGCAGCTTGAATGAACACCGGGTCGTTGACCGCGGCATGGCCCTCCGGCGTTGAGGGATCCAGCATTCCCTCCTGAGCTTGCCGCATCAGGTTACCCGCATGGGTAACAAAGATTTTCCCTGCCTCGGCATAATCCTGCTGCAGATAGCGTTCGGGGTTGAACGAGCCGGCCCGCGGATCACGGACAACACGCCAAAATTGATCACCCGGATCCCTGCCTTCGGCCACTGCCTGCCAACCCGACTGGATGATCGGCATGTTTTCCTGCTGAAAGAGCTGCTTATTACGAAGCTCTCGCTGCCATTCATACTCCTGCTGCTGGCGAGCCTCACTGGCCGCAGCTCTGCGCTCTGATGCGTTGGCGCGGGCCTCGGCAGATTTTACCTGGCGCTCGGTGAGCGCGAACTGGCGATCTGCCCGCTCATCGGCAACCTTGTCGCGGCCACGGCTGTAACCCAGCTCCTCCTGATAGCGAGTATCCGCCACCTGTTGCCGTTCCTGCTCGTTCTGCCACATGGCATCACGCAGACTCATCGCCTTATCTAACCGCTCTTCTTCCTGCTGGCCACGCTGGTAGCGATCCATTGTGTTGAAGCCGGCAAGAAATCCTTCAGCCAATCCTGATACGCCCTTCACCTTCGCCCCCCTTAAAACAGGCTGTCGGCCAAAAAGCCAATGCCCGCCCCAATGACAGTGCCAATACCAGGCATGACCATCGTGCCTATGCCTGCGCCCATTCCGACTGCACTCATCGTCTGGCCTTTGCGCGCAGATTTGAGGCTCTTGTTGGTCGCCTCCAGTTCTTGCTCTCTATTGGCCGCATCGCGCAGGCTTGCCATGCTTTGCTGGCGAGTCTGAGCACCAAGGTCCAGCAACCCATATCCCATTACATCCCCCCACCCGTCTTCATCGCCTCACGTAGCCCAGCATCAGCCCCCGTGAGGATCCCCAGTTGGCGAGCTTGTTCCTGCTCACGCAAGCCGTTTTCAGTTCCTGCCGTCATCAATGCCATGCGCAAGCCCTGGCTGTTGTCGCTGGCATGGCCGCTTACCCCCATGCGGGCGTTGCGGTTTGCCGTAGCCTGCTGGGCTGACCGCAAGGCATTGGCATTATTCGCATCCACTCGCCCAAGCTGGTCACGCATCAGTTGCACGTTGGTTGCCAGCTCCATCAGCTGCTTCTGCTTGGGGTAGAAACGACTCTTCCAATCCTGGTATTGCTCACGTGTGATTCGAGCGAATGTATCTGCGGCAAACCCCATAGCTCCCCCTAATACCCTTTCCCTTGCAGCACAGATGCGGCCGGGCTGATCTTCTTAGTTGCAGGAGCAGAACCGGCCTTGAACTCCCTGAGCCCATAGGCCGTGCCGGCTCCGGCCACGGTTCCAACAAGCCCGGCCGTAGCCATCTTGTTTTGAAACGAGGTCTGCGCATCATTGGCTGCCTTGCGAAGGCTGGTGTTCGCCAAATCCCCCATCCCCGCCAACGCTTCAGCCTTTTGGCCAGCCCCAATGCTCACCGCATCCTTGAGGCCAGCCACATACCTGTCCTGCTGGCTGGACTGCGCTCGGTTACTTGTATCGGTCTGGCTCAGGGCTTGTTCCGTCTCCAGCTCATCCATCTGCGCCTGATACTTGCCGCTCGTTGGGTCTGCCCCTTGAGCAGCTAAAGCATTCGAAAGCTCATCACGAGCCTCCCCGAACCCTTGGGCGGTCCCTAATGCTGATGTGCCAGCAATGTTGTCGTACTCAGTCTCTCGGTTTAGGTCATCCACCTTATCCATGAAGAGGTCTTCGTATTGCTGCAGATCGTTCTTGTAGATTTCCCACTGCTCAAAAGCCACCGCGGCAGCGGCTCTTTGCGCTTCAGTTTCCTTGATTTCATTCGAGCCGCCGCCCTTTCCCATCTCTTCACCTCACAGGTCAATTTGAAACACATAGAACCCATCGGAATCGTCAGGTCGCCGTTGCCATCCCTGGCGTGGCGCCACTTTCAGCCATCCTTTTCTTACTGAATGGAAACGAAGCCACCGAGCCCCGATCATGCGAGCAAGGTGTTTCACCTCTGGCAAATGGCGCTCCGTAGCACCTCTAGTCCCCCAGCCAACCCACACCACGACGCCCGTGATCCCGGCCTCGGAGACTGGCTTCAGCACAAAACCATCGCAGCCACGCACAAACAAAAACGCCACCCGATTACGGATGGCGCTTTGCAGTTCGGCGTATAGCCTGGGGTTGCCTGTATTGCTGGCGATGCGGTTGATGTGATTAGCCACTCCCAATTCCTGTCACCCTTCCCCTTTAATGCTACAAGCCAAAAATCACGACAATGTGATAACAAAAACCGCACTGGCTACGTTTCCGTTCAGATGATTAAAACCTGTTGATAGAATAGCTTGGGTGTTTGCCGGAATTGTGGTGGTACCTACACCACACGATGATGTGCCCAACCAATAAGTTGACACGCCGGTACTGACAGCCGCTGTATTCGCAGAAATCTGCGCAAACGAAGCACCGTTCAAATATGCGGTATAATACGATGTCCCATGGCTTTTACCCGCCCCACCTGCAATGTTCATCATGACTTGAACCCGTCTGTTATACGGTTCTGCTGCTACCACGATTGATGAATTTGGCCCAAGGGCATATGAGCGACACACATCACCAACGATTTTTTTCGCGTAAATAGTACCGAGTACCGCGCAGTCCTCATTAATGGTGCAGTTGCCTATGGTCATATTGCGAACATAGCCGCCTTCGGCATTTAGCCGATTAGTGTAGATACTCCCATCACTGTAGATGATGGTGTGCCATCCCCACCCCCAGCCACCATATGGCCCACCTTTACCAAATCCAGCTGCGCCGCCAGCCATAAAGGCGTTGCCCATATCGATCTGGCCACCAGTGATCAGCGGGGCGCTGATGCTCACCCCGGCCTTGATATAGTCGGCGGAGATCTTCTCTGAGTGAATAATCTGGATGGTCGCCGCCTTGATGACTGCCTCACGGATGGCAACTTTGCCCCCATCGGTCACTCCGAAGATGATCTCCTTTTCGGTAGGCTTTGCTGGGTTGTAAATGGCGAAATGGGTTGCTGATGCGATTATCTCATCGACATCAGGGCTGGTAGCCGCATGTAAGCCAGCCGTGCTTTGAAGCGGGCCAACCATGCCATTCTTGTTAACGAACCTGACCCAGTAGAATGCAGAGAACCCTTTGCCAACAGCATCTGAGTAAACATTGGCGAGCGTTGTGCCAATGGCTATAGCACTTGATGGGTTATCAACCTCAGCGCGCAGAATCTCGGCATAGGAGTGCCCCTTGTATGCAGGGGTATCCCAGGTCAGCATGATGGTGTGGAATGCTCCATCAGCTGTTACCCCGGTTGGCGCTACAGGTTGCTGCACCCCAGACCATTCAGGGTCGGTCGGCTTATCAGGAGGAAGCTCAGGAAAAATCTGGCCAGACCCATTACGCCGCAAGTTAACCATCCCAAGTGCAGCGGCTTCACGCAATGTCAGGGCTTTATCGAGCCGATCCCCTTTCTGCCCGGTCAGGATCTGCATGTTTTCTGTCAGTCCCTGCTGCGTATTGCTGGCACGAAAAGTCGGCTTGCTCATGATGCCGTCACCTCTGCAATGCTGCCCCCCAGAAGGATCCGCTCTACGGCTGCTGTCCCCGTCACCTCCACCTGCCAACGTTTACCTCGTACTGGTGGCAATCTAAAGGCCGTTTCAGGAACAGACCCGGTGGCAAGCTCAAACACCTTCACACCATCCAGCCACAGCGAAAAACCAACAGAGCTCAGCGACTCGCCCATCAATCTTGCTACCCCAAGGCGAATTCCAGGCGGCAAGACAAACTCCTTGGATCGCCAACGCATTGAGAGCGGTACACTTCCACCACGCCACTGGAACAGCTGGGTGCCCTTGGCAAGCATCAGCGCATCAAGTTGCATGTCTGGTACTGCGGCATCCCATCTCCCACTCAACCAGCGCAAATCGCCAGATTTCGGGTCGAACACAAACCCATGAGTATCAGTCAGGGCAACGTACTTACCCTCGCTGTACCAGGCACGAAGTGTATGTGGCTGCAGTTTCTGCCACTGCGAACGGGTGATAATGCCCTCCGTCACCACATGACCTCCGTCCGCCCCGACCCCAACCAACCCATCAGGCGACGCATAGAGCACCAGCCCATCGAGAGCCACCATGGAGCGGCTGCTGATACAGGCCTGCTGTACCGAAGAGAGCTTTTGCCCAGTGATAGAGGATGGAGATGCCCCCTGAAACAGGTAAGGATATCCCTTGGTGCCAACCACCAATGCAGTGTCGATAGCGGCAATAGCCACAATGTCGTGCTCGGTGGTCAGCTTGTACTTCTCCGGCCATGCATAGGGCAGATAGGGCTCGGAAAACAGCACTGTATTGCCAACAAACCCTGCACTGATGCCGTTTGCCATCTGGCAGATCCCGCGTAGCTTTTCGGGAGGCATGGCATACCCGTAGGTCTCAAGAACCGGCCCAAGCTCACCACTCTTCTTGCTGTCGCTATAGGTCATGGCCGCAATAGGAAGCTCCGCAACCAGCAGGTAGTCCGCCAAGCCGCCCCCAGAAACAGATCGGTAGAGCCGGCGTCGAGTGATATTGCTGTTGTTGGTGGGCACTGGTGACAGACCCACAACGACGGTGGAGCCCGGAATGGTGATTGTGACCTTGCCACTTGCTGGGCCAGGAGCCCCTTCTTCACCAAGCCCAGTTACATAGGTCTCTACGTAGAAACGGGTCTCGTCATCCGTAAGGTCATCATCAATTCCACCCGCAGGCGGGGTAATAGACTGCATATTTGGCGGGGTAGCGGGAGCCGGTACGCCCAGCCGGTACCATGCCGTGGGCTTAATGGTTCCACCAGTCGCGATGGCATCATAAGTCAGCTTTGGATACTCACCGTCGGTGAAGTAGATGCGGTGGTACTGATCCTGGGCGATAGGTGATCGCATAACCTCCACATGCATGTTCCAAGCAAACCAGTGCGATCCGTAGTAGTGGAACAACGTCTTTGGGATGATCGGTAAGGAGCCCCCTGCCGCCTTGTCAGTCATCAGTGGTGCCACCACCCCACGGTCAAAATGACAATCCTGTGCCAACGTGGCAGCTTCATCAGGCAGTAGGTGAGGCTCTACGCGCGGCACCATACCTCGCATAGTTACGATATCGATGAGTGGCATGTGTTCTCTTGATAAGCAGATATAAAAAAGCCCCACTCTTTGGAGCGGGGCGATCATGCAAGAATCCCAACGATGACTTTTTAGTCAAGGACGCTTGTTTGAACGCAGCAGTATTGCGATCTGCGACTTCAACTCGTCAATGGTGTCAGCAATTTCATTGATAGCCTCATGTTGCGCAGCGATTATCGCCATTTCATCGACGAACAAACGACCATGATGTGAGGATTCAGACTCACAGACTGCAGCGGGAAGATGCTTGACTACATCTTGGGCAATAAAGCCCAAGCGAGTACGATTTCGCTCAGTTTTATATTCAAAGCTACTTGCTCTGAAGGAACGAATAACATCAAGCCAAGAAAACTCGCGGTTATCACCCAGTCGTTTTATTTTCCTCTTGAATTTCGCATCCGACCCTACAAGCCAACCGCTAACTGCATAGGCCTGACCGACATGATTAAAGGTAAATGCATTCGTTGTCACACCAACATGCATCGCAACCATTACGTTCGAACCATCGCTAGATGGGGAGTGAACATCCATACCAGCAAGATGAGCCTTCCCCCAGTGTGTAGCCTTCCAAATTTGATGTGCGCTAGAAGAACTATGCTGGCAATCAACCAAGAGTGCGGCGGCCCTTGAACGCCAGTCATTCCAACTGCCCGCTTGTACTTCACCGCGGACAATACCTGCAGCCTCACCAATAGTGGTTGCTGAATTATAAAGACCGATTCCACTGGTATGAGATGAAAAACGAGCAGATGAAAAAAGTCCATCGGGGCTCATAATACAACGAAGGGAAACCTCTCCAGCACTACCATTACTATTTGCGAATCGTAAATCACCGGTTTCGGTCAAGTAAGCAATCGCTGCATGCTTTCCTGGGATATGCCACTCAAACATAGGATATGCGTCTCTGATTGCAGACATATAGCCGCCTTTAGAGACAACAGATCCTAATGCTGATAGGTTACCTGAACACTCGCCGCCTGAGGTTGGGATTGCACCGATATCTCTTGCTGATGGCTTATTAGATGGTGAGTATTTGCTAGAAAGAGCCAGCTCTAACCCAGCAACACCAGATATTGAATGAGCTCCATCCTTAGATGCATGCTGCTCGGTTAACTGTTGAGCGACACCGGTTCGCTCTGCACCAATTTTCTCCGGAGTTACTGTAACTGCGCCTTTTTCGTCATTGACACTGTAAACTTCATCCTTTGCATCAATTTTGAAGTAGTATCCGGCCTTTGCTGTTGTGTAGCGAAGTAGATCACCAACATCAAACGTGACATCTGAAACAGTACCAGCAACCGCAACATACCAAATTGTCGAATATTTCTTTCCTGCAACCGTTATTGGTTGTGGGTAAACCCCGCCTGAGAGATCACATTCACCGCCATCCAATACAGCGCCAACGACGATGGATGCAGCGTTTTCAGCCCGCGCAGCGGCATCCTGAGCTAAAGCATCATGGGTGGCTGCTGATGCAGCCTTTTGTGTAGCAGTATCAGCGGCTGCTACCGATATGTTCTTTGCTGCCTGAGTGGCCGCAACATCCTCTGAGGCCTGTACTGCCTTGGTAACCACCTCTCCGTGTTTGGAAGATACGATATCTGTCTGAGCAGATACTTGCTGGGCTTTTACTACCACATCTCCATGTTTAGCTGATACATCCGCTGCCTGAGTTGATACCTGGGTGGCAAGAGTTCTGACATCGCGGGCATCAGCGATAATGCTCTCCTTGGCAAAAACTGCTGTGCTAGCTGCCGAGATCGCTTCACCACTTGATGTTTTTGCCGCTGCAGAGTCTGCCTTGGCAGATTCAGCATTCTGACCAGTGCTCACTTGATCCGCCGCAGTAAGGGCTGCGGCTGACTCAGCGCGCTGCGCGGCCGCTAGTGCGCTTTCCAAGATTGGCGAGGTTATCGTGATGCCACCATCAATCAGGATGCTATGCAGATCACCATCGATGCTATTTGCAGAAACCCTCGCAGTCCCAAGGTAGTCCATATCGCCACAGCGATCGTTCTGTGCATAGGCATCATACGTTCCGGTGGCGAGCCGAAAGCTGTAAGCGCCTTGCTGGTCACACTTATAGATGACGGTCGACCCCAAAAGCACCTCGCTGGTGCTGTTGATTGCTTTTAGCTCAATGATGGCCCCAGGAACTGGTGAGCCTGACGGGTCAGTCATGGTGCCGTAAATGCGGATCATGGTTACCCCTGGTTGGTTTGAAACTTGTCGTCACGCACGGCAATAACAGCCCTCTCCATCTGTAACTTGATACCAAGGTACTGGGCAAAAGCCTGAAGGTGGAGCTGGCCCCGGGCTGAGTTGGCAGTGTCGTCAGAGTCGCGCAGATAAGCGCGGTAGATAATCCAGTCCATGCATGGCGTAAGGAAGGTGTCATCTACCTGCAGAGCAATGCCAGACTCCACCTGAGCCAGGTCAACCGGTGTCGGCAAAGCGCTGAGTACAACATCAACCTTAACGCCGGCAGCAACTCCGGGGTAAAGCCAGAAGATGCGCGGATTGGTAGGTTCATGAAGATAGGCCTCGGCTGCAGTAGCGTCGGTACCGGTCATCCACTCAGGGTCAAGGTCGTCGAGTTCGCCGCGCTTATAGAACCGGATCTTGCGGCCACCCGTATTGCGTTCTACCTCGATGAGCTTTACAGCACCGACAGGCATGGCTTGGCGGGTACCGGCCACGCAGGTGAACTCCTGTGTCTGAGCAAACACATCTGGCCGGTAATTGGCGATCGCCGCGATAGCGCTGTTGTAGTAACTCACTAGATCCGCAGCGGACCAACTCACCCGGGTTATATCTGTGAGCTCGATAGAAACCCGCTCGAGCAAATCCTTGATGGTTGTCATCCAGTGCCCTCTAGAAGAAGTGGCGGCGGCGTACCGGGTTTTCGACTTGAGCGTTCGGAGTTTGCTCAATGCGGAAACGGTGAGCGTCTCGAACCGCCTCGTTGAAGCGAGCTTTGTTCAGCTGAGCCAGTTCAGGGCTTGCCCACGGCTTGCCTGGTTGCAACTGCAGGATTGCTGCAGCGCCGTCAGCCATCGCCTCGGCGTAATCCTCTACCAATGCGGCAGGGATTAGCGTTGCACTTGGCAGCGGCTCAATGGCCCCGATGATGCAGACATTCTGCAACGCCACCAGAAACCGGACTGACTCGGCTGACCGAACGTGATAATGAGTACCAGGCTGCAGCGGTTCGCCTTGCGTGGTGATGCGGTGGATTACTGATCCGGTAACCTGCGGCTCTCGCACATCCTGGCGGGCCTGACGGTTGATGCTACTCATCTTGGCAAAACTCACCGTCTGGCCCTCAAACACCTCATCAAACCGGCGCTCAAGGTGGATCAGGGCGCTACGCTTGCAGAAATCGATAGCAGCACGAATGATGGCCTGCCGGATAATGTTGTCGAGCGGGCCAGAAACCCGCTGGCGAACCAGCGGGATCAGGGTGTCCGGACTAACCAGACGGCTATCCAGCACCGGTACCATTACTCACCACCTTGACCAGCAGCCTGCTTGGCTTTCAGGGCATCACGCACTCTCAGCCGGTAATCCCCAACCTTCTCCTGCGCCCCTTGCGGGGTAATGTCCAGGTCTTCCCCTACCACCAGCGTCGCCAGCTGAGTAGAGGTCAACTTGGACAGGTCTCGCCCGCCTACCACCATGCTCTGTTCCTCGGCAAGGCGCGCAGCCGCTTCTGCTTGGCGCTCCAGCTCGGCAGCTGCCACCAAAGCGGCCTGCTCCTGGCGTTCCAGCTCATCAGCCAGATGCTCAGCCCGGATCCAGACCGAGGGGAACTCCAAGAGCTGCATGGCAATGTGGCTCTCGATATCCACCGGCACATGGCGCGGAAACACAAGGCGGCTCCCGGTCACGGTGTCTTTCTTGCTCGGCTTTTCGCCGATGTACACCACAGCAATTTTGTCGCTCACGGCAATAACTCCAATCCTGAAATGAAAAAGCCCGGCACAGGGCCGGGCGTGGAGAGAAAGGCAGCCTTAAAGGTTGCCCACCACTTCATAGTGCAACTTGAGCTTGGCGGTACCCGTTGCAGCGCCGCCGCCAATGGTGAGGGTGATCTCTTGCCCCTCCTGCGTCATGAGGTCATCCACCGGGTAATACTTGGCGACTTCAGCTACGGTCCCCTCTGCTTTGATGATGGTGGTATCGCCAATCTTGGCTGTGATGGTGGTGTTCGCCCCCAGCGCGGTAGTGAAGAGCGTTACCCCCACGACCTTCAGGTTGGGCTCAACCTTGTCGCCGAACGCAACGACATCACCAGCCGGCACGGCGGCCAGCTTGGCCACCAGGGTCGGGGAAATAGAGAGGTTGCCGAAGGCACCGACAAACCAGCGGTACGCTTTGGCGATCAGGGTAGTCTTGGCCATGACATGGCTCCTTATCGAGTCAGATAGAGAAAAGGGGCCTTGAGGCCCCTTCCTGCGGGTACTTAACGGCCGACCGGGCTCACCGCGGTATCCAGTACCATGCAGCCATGGTCCTGGATGTTGCCGTTACGCTGCTTGAAGCGGATCTTCTGCAGACCGGATACCCAGTGGATGGAGATCTCGGTGCTGTTGCCGTGGTCGGTTTTCTCTTCGTGCATGCCAAAAGAGCCGCCCTGCTCGCCTGAACCAAATGCGTTGGCCAGTGCCTGCCCACCCAGCAGAACCGCGCGGTCGATGGTGGTACCGGCAACCTTGTCCACTTCCGCCCCGGTTGCAGAGTTCGCATCACAGACCTTCACAACGCTGTCCTGGTTGAAGCGAATGGGCATCCCCTTGTACTCCTTGACCAAGATGCCACGCCACATGGCGCCCTCGCCGCGGAAGATGGGATGGTTCCAACCCTTTGCTCGCTCGGTGGCTGCGACCTGCATGGCCTGCCAGTCCTTGCCAGAGCTGGAGGTGTAGAAGTCATGCCACTGGCGCGGGGTGACGTAGAGCACGAAGAGTGGCTCTCCACCGGAGGGGTCAGAGGCCATGCGGATCGGCTGGATGGGGTTAGCCATCTCGGAGAGGAACAACGCCATATTGTCCACGCAGCCCAGGTTGAAACGGTCTGCAGCATCGATGGACTCGAAGGTCGTCGCATCACCGCCGAAGAAGTGGCGCTCGTAGGTCGGTGCCGTGATGGGGTTGATCATGATCTCGGCGAACTCCTCATCATCCTCCAGCGGCAAGATGATATCGGTAGCCGCGTAGTCGCCACGTGCCCCGGCCAGCTGAACAAAACCGCGCTGGTCAACCAGGCGACCATAGTAGCCATCTGCCAGCAGCACCCGGGCGGTCTTGATGAGATCGTGCTTGGTGCGCTTCTGGCTCATCTTGCCACCAGCATCCACACCATGGCGGGACTGGTTGATCTTCAGCGAGAAGTCTGCAAAAGAGAGACTTTCCAGACGACCAGCCAGCTTCTTGTCACCCATGGTCGGGCGGCCAGAGAGCTGATGGAACAGCTGCATATCTACTTCGTCACCGGCTGTTTTACCGAGATCAGAGATACGCACTACCGGGGCTCCTGCACTGGTCTGCTTGCCACCGTTGATCTTGACCCCTTTGGGGGCCTCTTCGGTCAGCATGTTCACCAGCGAATGGGAGCGGTTAGCCGCAGTAAACAGGGCGGCCTGCAGAATCTTGTTGGCTTGCGCCGTGGTAATTTGGGTCATGAACCTCTCCTACAAAAACAAAAGCCCCGACGTGGTAGTCGGGCTTTGTTGTCACGTGGATTGTTGATTTAGAACCCGGCCTGCTCCAGCAAGGCCTCCATCTGGGCCTCAGACATGGAGCTCATCTCACCGATCAGCTCTGCCTGGGACATGGCGCCGTAGCGCTCCATCCCAGTAGCTGGAGCATGATGGGTTTGGCCGAGAGCTGAAGGACTGGACGGGATAAAGTCCGCGGGCTTGTCTGCATCCTTACTGGGTGCCTTGGCAGGAGGAGGAGCGACCTCATCGCCAAAGGCCAGTTTGGTGCGACGTGCAACCTCAGCAAAGCGTGCCTCGAGGGACTTGTCGCTCCATGCCGGGTCAACTCGCAGCTTGTCATCGATAGCCAGGGCGAAATCAAAGCGGTCCTGGTCTTGATCACGCCACTCGGCCAGCTCGGGTACCGCCTGCAGCGCGGCCTGAACGGGGTTTGCCGTGGATTGATCGTGTTGCGGTGCTGCCTGTGACTCCAGCTTGTGAAGCTTGCGGGCAACTGCCGTCAGGGCTTTACCGATCTCCGGGTAGTCCTGCGCCAGCAGATCCAGCTCGTCCGGGCTGATGTCATCAGGATCGACATCTGGATTGATCCCGTGTTTATCCAGCAACGCCTGCAACTTATCCCTTTCAGCCTGAACCTGCTGCGCACTGGCCAACTGCTCCCGCAGTTCCTTGGCCTCATGGCGTGCATGTTCAAGCACCTCGTAAGGGATGGTGTGTTGACCGCCTTTCGCCAAGATCACCTTCTCAGGCTCCTTGGCTGCGTCATCGCCCTCCTGCGCCGCACTGGTTACCGTGCTCTGGTCGGTGCCGGCTGCCCCCTCACCCGCCGACGGCGCGGGTTCTACGTCCGTTTGCTCGGTAGCAGCGCCATTGTTCAGCTCGACATCGGGCGCTTGCTCGATTTCAGCCAACATGGCTTCCAGTTCCTCCAGGTTCTCAGTTCCGGTCAGGTTATCGATGCTCATTTTCATGGTCGTCCTCGAAGGTTTTCGCGGGTGGTATCGCTGCCCAAGCGGGGGAACGCTCTCGTAAAAGCGCTCCCCGGCGAGGGCCGGATACAAAAAAGCCCGCACGAGGCGGGCAATAGAGCATATCACTACGGTGAGGTAAGGACTCGTGTGAGATTATTTTGGATTTAGTCTCTACTCACAACTGTCACATGTGACAAACGAAAAAGCCCAATCTTGATAGACTGGGCCATGTTGGGGAAATGCTAACGCTGGGTGGTTATAAAAGCAACTATCAGAGCGCTATCGCATCAATCTGCTGCTGAATGGTTTCCAGTAGCTGAACCTGCAGCACCGCCTGCTCGCTCTGAAGCGTATCCCGCTCGGCTGCCAGTCTCTCCATCTCCTGCAGGGTCTTCCCGGTCTGCGCTTGTTTGAGTGCATCCTCGAACCGAATGGAGTCGGTCAGCTTGCTGATGCGCTTCGCCTCCTCTTGCCACTTGGCGGCTTTGGCTTCCAGCTCTGCGAGCTTGGCCTGCATCTCACGCATCGCCAGGTCTTGCTGCAGCTGCGCTTGCTCCGCCTGTTGTTCAGCCGCCGCGCGTTCTTCATCGGTCATTTCGTCCGGATCTTTCTGGATGCCCAGCGCATTGCGGATCCGCTCTACAAACTCCGCTTTCCGCGGCACGTCCATCAGCTCCACTAGCAGGTCAAAGCAGGCAGCAGCAGCCTCTGGCGGCAGCTGGGCCATTGCCTGAGTCATCCGCTCGGCCAGTTGCTGCTTGTAGGCCGCAGTTTGCTGGATTGGCGCCAGTGCGATATGCGCCCGTAACCGAGTCACATCGTTGGTCAGCTGACCGTCCTCCGCCTCGACGTTGAGCACTACCGCCTTACGCCGGCGTGGGTCATCCCGGTTGATAGTCACCTTGTAGTTGCGCTTGTTGGCCATGTCTTCCAGCAGGTACGACAGGGCCAGCTGGCCTACGAGCTGACAGCCCATCCGGTAGTTGTCGTTTATCTCTGAGAGCGTGGTGGCCCCCTGCTCCACCAGGTTGCTTATCGCCACACCGGATTGGCCTGTTGTGCCCTGCCCCAGGAATGCTGCGTAGACGCCCATGGTGTCCTGGATGAGCTTGACCGAATCCTGCATCACCTCGAACTGCTGGGCTGCCACGTTGAAGTCCTGCTCAACCTTGAAGGCATCACTCACGCTGGTTTTGTTCTGGCGATCTGGGTTGAGCTCGATGTAGCCATCAGGACGCTCAACCTCCTCCAACACCTGGGCTCGGCTCATGTTGGTGGCGTCCTTGTCCATGATGACGCGCTTGGCCTGCAGCAAGAAGGTCAGTTTGATACGGCGCAGGTTAACCTCGTCCTGTGCCGGCATCGCCCGGGCAATCAAGCCATAGGGCTCTCCGGTGCGATCCTTTCGGTATCCCCAGAACGGGACCAGGGGATACATGTTGTGTGGCGCTGAACAGGGGCGGTCTACCAGGTGATGAGGGCCGACAAACCAGGACTCTCGGATTACGGCCACTGGGCGACGTTCAACCCTGGCTCTGCCCATCGCAACAGCAGCGCGGTGTAGCTGGTTTCCCTTGTCGAACTCCAGTGCTCGACCCGAATCGAGTAACAGTACCTGGCGCGTGGTGTAAGTGCGGTAGTAAACCACCTGCAGCAGCACCCGGTCCCGCTCTCTACTGCACCACTCCACTTCTTTACTGCTGAACTGGCTCCACTCCTCATACGCACTGACCAGGTTGGGATCCATCCCTTCAATAGAGGTCAGGTTCACGATATCCGCCCAGTCGTTGATGCTGCGATCCAAGATGTCAGCTTTGCTCGGGAGCATGGCCTTGGCTTCGTCCACATCAAACCAGCGCCTGCGCATCAGCCATCGGCAATCGCTCAAGTCAGGCTCGCGGCTATGCCAGTCCCAGAACACCTCATCCCTGTGGACGTTACTGAACTTGTAGCGCGGACCAAACGGGTCATCACGGCGACAGACCTCAATCCACTCCAATCCCGCTTTAATTTGACCAGCGTAGGCCCCTCCCCGGGCTCGGTCTAACCCACCAAGGCGGCACATATCGGCGTATTCCGCGTTCACCGCTTCGGCCAACAACTCGATCTCTTCGTCGTGGTCATCGGCAATCACCATCAGTTCAGTCCGGCTCTTGGCCTCCATACCCAGCACCCCATCAATGGTTGGGGCGATCAGGTTGTGCATGGTGATGGGTTGGCCACGCTCTTTGAGCACCTTGCTCACCTCGGGGGGCAATTGATCTCCGTCGTAGTAGGCACATGCGCGGTTCGCCATCGAGCGCCAGTCTGGCTGGCCGTTGATATCGCTCATCAATTTGAGCAGGCGTGCGGTATCGAGGCCGCCTTTTTCAGGGGCCTTGGGCTGGGCATTGATCATCAGTTGGCCATCCAGTGCTTAGGTTTACGGGTGGATTCAGGTTTGACGATGCGAGCAGGCATTCTGGCCCGCATTTCTTGGGCAATCATGTAGCTCATCAGCTGGTCGTCGTAACAGCCTTCCTGAGCGTTCATGCTGCCGTTCTTGTCGTAGACAAAGGTGGTTGCTTCGGAAATGGTGCCGATCCAGCGGATCCCCGACTGGCCAGCACGCAGCAAGGTCTTGAGGCCATCAACCAGGAGTGGCTTGGATTGCCGGGTAGTGAGCCAACCTAAACGGGGTGTTTCATCATCCCGGTCACGGTCGATGTGCTCTTGGGTGTAGATACGACGGATGGGGTACAGCTCTCGCAGCTTGAGCACCACGGCATGGCCATGGTTGTTGCGCTCTGGGCCGATGTAAGCAGGGCCACGCTCTGCACTGCCGTAGAACTTACCGACGTGGGCCAGCAGCTGCGCAAAGAGCCCAGGATCCAGGTGCCCATACCAGTGCGCAACCTGACGACCATCGCTTCTGGCCACCACATCTAATGATGACCGGTCACCATGTTCAAGCCCCTCTGCCACGTCGCCGCCGATGGCATAATCCTCATCAGGATCGGGCAGCTCCCACACCAGCAGCATGTTCTCGAGCGACCGCTGACCCTGCTCGTCCAGCCGCTCTGGCTTGCGGACCTTGTGGCGCGTGCCGGTAACCGGGTCGATGTCATAGACGATGAGTGGCGCAATGCAGTCACCTTCAGCCTCCATCGTCACTATCGGGTCAAACACTCGGCGACCAGAGGTCAGAAACGCCTCTAGCGGTGTGCTGGGAAACTCCTGCTTCATCTCGGTACCCAGGGTAGCCTCTTTGAGCACATACCATTGGCGCTGTTCATCACTGATTGTGCAGCCCATCGCCTTCTCTACCGCGGCGAAGTATTCCAGCTGGGCTTTGCTGGCCACCACACCGGATACCGGCACTTCGTCGCGATACTTGGGGTCTTGCCACCAGGCGAAGAAGTGAAACTTCCAGTCGAGCTGGCTGAGCTCACCGCCGGTTCTGCTGAGCTCCAGCGACTTCATGCTCATCGCGTGGAAATCTCCGCCCACACCTTCAGCCGTTGATTCGATGAATGCCACGGCGCCCGGGTGGATGGCCTGCAGGGTACCGGTGCGCACCTCTTTGGCTTTTTCGGGGTACTTGGCGCAGATCTTCCCGTGCTCAGAGACATGCAAACGCTGAACAGTGCCCGAGCGGAAGGACGTGGCCACCTGGATACTTGAGCCATGCCGGAACAGGATGTGACCACCGTTTGCCCCGCCACGCCGCGCAACGACTGGGAACTGCGCCTTGAGCCAGCTGGGCAGGTTATCGAAAGGGACTTCAATCTTGGTGCGGTATATCTCCCCTGCTGCAGCCAGGTCCTGGGCGATGATCCCGCACTTGAGGTTCTTGTTGAACAGCGCCTCATCGAGCAGATAGATATCGATGGCCGTGGAGAACCCCAGCTGCCGCGCCTTGAGGATGATGTTCAGCCACCACATGGTCTTGAATAGGAGCTCTTGCGCCGGGCGCAGCCGGAAGCGCACCAACTTCCCCTGCTCGTTCTCGATCATGTAGAGGTTGTTCATCCGCCACCACTTATCACCGAGCTTTGCGCGGATGTAGGCCATCTGCTCCTGCTCAGTCATGGCGGAGATGTCGGGTTCAGTCATGGGGGATCTCAGGCAATAAAAAACCCGCCGAAGCGGGTTTGATTTTTCAGATTAGATGGGAAAAAACTAAAATATCCTTTCCAAAAAAAACAAAACCACTGCAATTGCAGCGATAATCTCAGGAATATATGCATCAGTAAAGTCAGGCTGTTTAATTGCAAGACTAACAAATGACCGCCAGTAATAAAATGATAACTGTAACCTGTCACTTAACCTGCTTGTCTCAAATCGTTTAGTTTTAGAATGCGCGAAATCTGACGAAACAGTACCTCTATCAAGATGATACTGAAGCTGCCATGAGCTAATCTCAAACAGAGTTACTTCATATGTCAAAAAACCACTATTTTTCACCTTAATTATATAATCCAATCCTTTTTCATATTCGTCTCTTGTGATGTCTTTCCTTTTCACCTCAACACCATAATCACAATCAGACTGAACAATATCATCACACCCCTCCAAGCCAAGGTTTACCTTGTCCACTAGTCCTTTAGAAACAATGATATTTCGATACACCCTGTTAACAAAATCTTTTCGAAAAGGAGAAATCAACTGATAATGCCGCCACCAAAAATAAACAAGAAGCATCACCGCTGCCGCAACAAGCCAATCAGGACGGCTAAACAATAACTTTACGCCAAACAATGTTACTTCTGCTGAACTTTCCTTTTCAACTGTACTAACTGAACCTCCAGCAATCGTGTACACCATCAAACCGGCAGCAATTCCCATAACTCTGTTTCTATAATTTTTAATTAAGCCTGACTCTTCAGACATACCCGCCCCCAAAAAACAAAAATCTGAATCTTAACACTCGAAATTTATCACATCAGTCCCCCAGACCCTATCCCTTGAAGCTCGGAAATCATCTCGCTTAGAGGTGTTGCCTCACTGCCGCTATCCTTCTCCAACCTATCAGCTTCTGCTGTCAGCTTGCGGGTCGCAGCCTCAATGCGCTTGGTGTCGGCCTCAATCTTTGGCCCGGTCACCGCATCAATCCGCATCGCACTCAGGGTGCGTTCGATGGACTCAATGCGCTGGATGTTCCGGTCGAGGGCCTGCTCGGCTTTGAGGAGCTTTTCATAGAGGGCAAGCCTGTCAGTCATCTCGGTTGCCGTAGCGAGATCCTGCTGCAGCGCCTTCAAGGTCTTGGTGACAGAGATAACGCGCGCTCGAGTGAATATCAGCTCGTCCCTAAGCCTCAACTCCTCGGCCTGGTCGAACAACTCTGGCGCATCGAGGAACTGCGCGTAACCACCGTGAGTTTTGGTCAGCTGCATGCCTGGCTTAATATTCGCCGGCGGGTTTGGATTACCAGGATTGCCATCGGCAAATCGTCCCTTCTGGTCCCGACCGTTGTTGTTCGCGCCCAGGGTCGAGTCAGTTGTCTCTCTAGCCGATGAGGATGCTCTTGCCTTTTCTTCCCTGGCCTCATGCCCTCTGGCCTTAGCCTCATTCCCCTTGGGTTGCGCATTCTTCTCAGAGTGCGCAATTGTGCGCACTTTGGACTGCGCACTTTGCGCATTGCGCACATCTGAATGCGCAGTTTGCGCAGTTCGAAACTTGATATGGCGCCGCGCTGATTGGTAGTTGAGGCCTCGTTTCTCGCACCACTCTTTCACACTGATGCCAGAGGCTGCGTGCTCAGCAGTGAACTCCTCTTGCATCGCAAGCCAGTCGATTCGGGCCATTTATACAGACAACTCACCTTCAACAACGGTGTCCCCGGGTACTGGCTGATGAGTCGCAGATACCTCCACAGCGACGCCAGTGTTCAAGAGCACCAGTGCTGTATCGCCATCATGGGACAGGATTCCGTGTACAACACCGGTCATTTTCCCAACATGCTCCAGATCTTCATTCCAGTTCATCCATTCCCCCACAAACAGAAACCCCGCCTATCGGCGGGGCTTTGTGGCAGACAGAGCATCATAGGCCCGCTCACACGCTAGTCCTGCAGCTCGAGCTCGGTCATATGCTGCAGCCAACTCTCCCGCTCGAGCATCAGCCCGGCTGAGCAGGTCGGCGAGCACCAGGGCAGACTGGCCTGCTGCCGAGCCTCCTTGGGCAGTACCGGGATTGCCGGCGCACTGACTGGCTCGGCTTGCCAAGCGGCGGGCTTGTTCGCGCAAGCTACCAGCGACAGCATTAGCGGCAGCAGCATCAGCTTCAGCCCGGGCGATGTCTTGTTCTGCATCTCGTCTCACCTTCTCAATTTCATTCTGGCGGCGCTGCTCTTCTTCACGCACCAATTCCAAGTTTCTGGCCTTGGCTGCAGCGAGTTCTGCTGCCTGTCGGTCCCATTTCGCTTGCCACAAAAGCCGCTCGTCCTGTTCCCCAGCGCGATACCCTTCGTTGTACCGGTACTGATACAAGGCCAAGCCTGAGACCAGCAAGATTGCAACGACCAGACCACCAGCGACATAAGGGGCGGCCTTGGCATAGCTACTCGGGGTCATGTTCCACCCTTGCACTGCGCATTCAGGCGCAGCCGGTCAGCCCAGAGACCACCACACACTCGGTTACCAGGCACAGAGCAGTCCTGGCTGCCGGCACGACGAAACAGCAGGATCGCCTCGCATGCACCGTCGTAGTCACCAGCATTCAGGCGCTTCACTATCGTAGAGCGACAGAACGCCCCCTGGCCGATGTTGTGCGTCAGTTGGAGATAGGCGTCGTACTCATACTGGTAGAGCGGTACCTTGATGCAGCCTTTGAGGGCGCTCTCGAACACGCGGACCTCACGCAAGCTCCTGTTGATAGCCTGGAGCGGAGTGATCTTGTCGCCTCGCTTCACCCCCTCGGTACTACCGGCCCCAATGGTGGGCACCTGCCAGCCGTGAACCGGATCCGGGTATGCTTCCAGCTTGATGTTCTCTCGATTCAAGATCCCCACAAAGCCAGCGGCGGAGAGCGTGAGTGCGGCAACGGCGACGCGTACTTTGCTCATTCTCTCCCTCCCCGGTTAAGCCGAGGCCGGATGATGTTGCTCCAAATAAACCACCCCATCTGAACCACAATCCAGACCAGCGTGGCCGCAAGTACCCAGTCATTGAGCGAATAGCCCGCCAGAGTCATCGTTGAGACAATGACCGGCGGGCCGGATTTTACGGCAACCCCTGAGACCACTGCGGCCGTTGCCACCCCTTCCTCTTTGCTCATCCCCCCCCCAGAAACGACAAAGCCCGCACGAGGCGGGCTAGAAACAAAAAGGCCAGGGTCGGTAAGACTCTGGCCATCATTGGGAGATGCTAACGCTGAGTTGATGAGTATTCAACCATCAGCTTGAACTAAGACTCCGATGGATATAAGCGTCATAGCAATACGGCTCACCATTTTTATCCGGCTTCCGTTGAGAAAGGAAGTTGATAGTGACAATTTTGTTGAGCTGCCACATGTGGAATGGCCGCTCCTGCGTACAGGTATATGTTACCCGATTGGCCTCATCAATGAAGGTGATCTCCAGTGAATCATATCCGTCATATTTATTGCTGCCATCCCCTAGGAGGGATTTATCTGCATCCAGAACTATGACTGGTTTGTATGGTCCCACATAAATATTACTTTGAGCTTTGTCATATAGCCGATTAGATGAGAGCTGTACGGTAGCCATTCTTAGACTAGGGTCTGGCAGCACAATCTCAACTCCGACCTTGCCAACCACCTCTTTGGGTAACGGCTTATATACCCCTATCATGGTCTCATCTTTCATCAGACTTGCAAAGTCACTTGCAGACCATACTTGTTTATTAAATACGCTCATCCCATTTCCTTTGAACAAAAGCACGGAGCACAAGAGCAATACAACGAAAATAATTGCTCCCCATACCTTCTTTTTCATGACCATGTCCCATCTGGCTTAAATTGTTTAGCACCATGACTTAGTCCTTTAGGTGTCGTTCCTGAGACAGGAGCACATCTTCCCCCCTGCTTTCTCCACAATGCATAGTCACTTACACCTGACCACCATCCCCTCACTCCTGTGGAAAGGCCAGTATGAGGCAGAGCTTCATATTCTCCATTGTGCAGGGGGTAGACAGCCCCTTCTCCTCCTTTACGAAGGGAATTAAGCTCCTCAGCAATTTGTTTATCCAAGCTGGGGGCTCTAACCACGTCACCATAAGATGTTCTTGTTAAAAATGCCTTCACAGTTACATTGAAGTGCTGCGCCATTTTCATTGCAAGGCTACTTCCCGGACTTGCATCTGAGTCGTTATCATATGAGTCAATTGGCGTATATGGTTCAGCATCAACCCCTGTGCGACAGGCAAAGCTATGTAGAATTCCATCTTTCACAAAGATATCAGGTTTAATCTGACTCAAGTTACCAACCGTAATATCAATTTTAGGTTTCGAGTCCAAATTCACAGTAATTTTGTTTGGCAAGCCATGACAATAAAAATAGAGATCCTGAATCTTTATTGTCTCACGTTCTCTATTCAGTAAAGCAACCAAGTCAGCTAGTGAATTGAGCAGCTTGATCTCACAACCATATTTATCCCGATAGGATTCAAGCACTCCAAGTTCAAAGTTGGTGTAACCAGCTTTTACACATGCAATAACAGTGTTATCTGCCTTTCTCATGCCTGAATTTAGTTTCTGCGTGGCCGCCGCCATAAACATCATTTTAAGAATAAAGCTACTATAGTGTTCCTCTGAACCTATCACTATAATATTTTCTTTCTTAACAGCTTTCAATTTTACTTCTGCACGTTCTTTTTTATCTGTAGGGCTTAACTTTGACTCCCCTACTTTTTTCCATTCACTTTCTGCCACGTCACGACTCCTTCACTTCGATCGAGACCGTTTCCTCTTCAAAAGCGGATACTACATGGGTGTGACCTGTTTCATCCGTTTTGCCGTACTCGATATTTCCATTAGCACGAATAATACGGTATTCCACATTTGACAACGGCTCGCCTGTAGCTTCATTTCGTATGACAAACCCCTCATCAAACAAGCTGGCAAGCTTTAACGGTGCGCTGGCTGAAGGAGCAATATCACCGACAATTACAGTACCTGACCCGATGATGACCCCTCCACAATCAACTTTTCCACCAGTGATAGCTAACGGTTTACCGTTTACTAGCACCGTTGTTGATCCAGACGCAATTTTGCGTGGGTGTGGGGGGTTATTAGGCTTGTCATGTGGCTCTAGTGGATCACCAACTCTCGCTGCAGGCACCCCATCAATGAAAACATCTGGTGAGCCAGCTGTAATTTTGGTTGGCGGAAAACCATCATGGTCGGTTCCGATATTACCAACCTTGGCTGCATTCTTAGACACGTAGAATCCTTTTGCCCCAAATGGAAATCATCATATCGAATGATTCTTTGCTTTTGAAGTGTTATGTCCATATGACTCCTCTATAAACTGATATATCAGTTGCTTGAAGCTATCTCAGCAGCCCACTCACCGTATTTCACAAAACAAAAAAGCCAAGGATCACTCCTTGGCTTTTCAACTTCCTAGCGGCTTAGATCAGGAAGCTTTCAAGAGCGGTACCGTTCTCTACCGCGTGAGCAATCGCCTTGGGCATACGACCTTGGCCGGTCCAGGTTTTCTCTACACCATCTTCGGTGTATTTGTACTTGGCAGGACGAGGAGCCCGGGTACGCTTAGCAGCGGTCTCCTTGGTGCCCTTACCTTCACCTGCACCCAGCAGTTCGCTCGGGTCAATACCGGCTTGCTCCAGCATTGCTTGGAATTCGGCCAATTTGGCCTGGCGCTCTTCCTGCTCTTGCATGACTTTGAGCTCAGCGTCCTCGCGTTCCTTGAAAAGCATATCCAGCTTTTCCTTTGCTTCGGTCAATTGCTCAAAGCTCAGTTCACGCAAAGCAGCACGCAGACTACGTTGATTCAAAAACACTTTGATAAATTCATTCATTTTTCTTTTCCTAATACAGAAGTGAACTCAGCAATTGGTTAGAACATCAGCGCATACGTCAATATGTGACACGATGAAAGGTTTTACCTCTCGTCAGCCCCTATCAAACAGACTCACATGGCCAGTTTATGCATATCATTGAATCTTTTTTTAGCTTCTGACAACTTTGCTGGGGATATAGCTTTCTCTATTGCTTGTTTATAGCTTGTTATAACCTCTAGCTCACTGCTAGGCACTGCTGCCGCCATAGCAAAGTAAGCATATGCCTCTGCTAAGTCTACTGGACGTCCGTAACCAAATGCAAAGACAAAAGCATGCATAAAATTAGTCTCCGGATCATTTGGCTTCTGCTTGTTAAAACACGCATCAATAGACTGCGTGCTTTCCAAATCTACATCTTGACATCTTAAACCAACCCACAGCTGGATTCCCCTATCAGCATCCTCGTTTCTGCATAGTTCACCCAATGCCTTTAAGTCGCCATTCTCATCAGCACCTCTTAAGCAACGTAACGCATTGAATTGCCCTACGAGGTCCTGCGTCCTATGAGAGTCCGCAAGCTTTAGATACTTTTCCGCTTTATCCAAATCGGGTTTCTGATCCAGTTCGCCATACAGGTACACTCGCCCCAACACCTCTTGGGATAATGGGTTACCTTGCTCTGCGGACTTCGTATACCACTTCAACGAAACTTTATTGTCGTGAATTGGTTCATATTCACTAGCATAAATGAGTCCTAAAGAATACTGGGCATCACTGTTACCTAACGCAGCAGACTTCTGATACCACTCAAACCCGGCTTCTCGATCGCCCTTTACCTCAATGATCCCCTCTTGTACGCCAGAATACATCCTTCCGAGTAGTAACTGGGCTTCAGCGTTACCTTGCTCAGCAGCAGCAGTGATCAGCGATAGGGCCTCCTGACCATTACGGGTATCATAACGTCCATCGGAATATAGCTTGCCGAGCTCAAGCTGAGATGCAGGGTCACCACTTTTAACCCCTGCTTGAAGCAAGGAAACAGCCTCACGCAGTTGAACAATATTGTCCCTCTCCTTGCCTTCAGCTATCAATTGCCTAGCTCTTTCAAGGGCGTCATCTGCTTGGCAGATGCCCACCCATGACATCAATAAAACCCCAAAGCTTATCCCTATTCTCTTCTTCATCCTGGTACATCCCCCTGCAAATTGAGCTCCAATTGTGCCACAAACCTCCGTCATATTCCGATAATTAATTGCCCTTCAAGATAGGGAACCATGACACGAAACGGACCTTGCTTTGCTTTCAGTGCCTTGACATCACCATACAAAGGTGACTCAATAGAGTCATGCCATTCAATAGTCACTTTCTTATGAAATCAGAGCAACAGCATCATTTTGATATCTTTGAGATACAACGTGACATTCAAGAAATATATAGGAAGACCGGAGCAAAGGAAGTCCTTACGATATATGGAAAAGTGAAGTATTTCTATCTTGCGTTAGGTACTTATGCCGTCATTGGCGCCTTTAATATTATATTTTCAACCATACCAATCTTCTTTCCTGACATTTTATCCGGCCTTAATAAATATGTTGCCTTTACATCATTCACCATGACATTCATAGCAATCTTTATAACAAAGAAGATTGTTGACATCGCAATGATTAAAATCATTAAAAAGAAATCTCCAATCTTAATGGTTAATCGTCATAACGTCCCAATTAGATATCTCCACTTCAAATATCTCTTTATGCAAAACGAACGTCTATGCGATATAGAAATATATAAAATCATTCAGTGGCGAATGATAGACAATAACGAAAAAGAAAAGGAATCCTTACTTAAAACACCTTGGTTTATCCCAACGCTATCAGTGCTCATTGCACTAGTACCCTTCGAAACTCAAGCAAGAATTGACATCAGCATTATGTTAGCAAATATCCTAGTAATGGGAATTCTTGCATTCTATGTTTTTATTGGCATGGATGAAAACAAAAACATTGATAAATTCCTAGCATGGCTGCAACTTGAGCATGACACAGGGACCAATTTCACAAACGAACCAAGCTATTATTTTATACCTGCGAAGCCTCTGCCCCAGAAAAAAGCTGACTGCAATCAAGATGCTACTCAAACTGATGAGACAGAAACCCAGGATGAATGCCATTCAGTAAAGGCCCGATAGGGCCTTTACTTTACTGCTGCTCGGTACTGGATTGGAGGCAGTGAATAGTGCTCCTCAACCTCACCGCGGAATGAATAAAACTCCCTCTTGTTCTCTTCCCGAGAATAGCTATGTACTCGATACAACCAGAACCGATCTTTCAGCTGCCTGGAAACATTCACCTCGTTCTCACTGATGTAGAACGGTGTTGAGGCAGGCCCCGCCGTGGTCTTAACCTCTATGAACTTCTCTGTGCCATCCTCTTCGAACGATAGGATGTCGTACCCTGCTGCAGAGTCGCTCAGCGCGATGTGCTCAACCCGGGCCGCCAGGTCCGGATGCCCCGCTTGCAGCAGCCTGTTTTGCTCGTATTCGATAACCAAGCGCTCCCCAGTTAACCCCAGCTCCCTGTTACGCTGTTCCCGGGCTGCCCAGTCAACAGTACCTCCCTTGGTGCCCTTCCCCTTCTTCGCACCACAGGCACTAACCTTGGGAGGCGCACTTTGGCTCAACGAGCCTGGTACATCATTCTCCACTGAGGGGGGATACAGCGGGGATAACGCCGGTCGTATGTGCTGAGCAAAATGGGTATGAACATCCGATGCAAGCTTCATTTGATCACGGTGATCTTCATCGGCAGCAAGGCTATACTGTATTTATATACAGCACAGTGGAGTCCTAACCATGTTTGCAGTACCTGAACTCGATTCGCCAGCACTTGAGATCCCCTTATACCTGTCCCCTGCGGCCTGTGGTTTTCCATCCCCCGCCCAGGACTATGTCGAACAGACGATCGACCTGAACCAACTATGCGTGGAGCACCCGGCTGCCACCTTCTATGTCCGAGCCAGCGGGCACAGCATGGTGCAGGCAGGTATCAATGATGGTGATTTGCTGATCGTCGATAGGGCGCTCAAAGCATGCCATGGCGCCATTGTGCTGGCCTGTCTTGATGGCGAGTTCACAGTGAAGCGGCTGCAGGAGCGTCCGTATCCTGCGCTGATGCCTGCCAACCCGGACTTTGCCCCCATCTATCTGCAAGAGGGACAAGAGCTCGAGATATTCGGGGTCGTTACCTTCGTCCTGCACAAAACCAAGCTGGGGTAAGCCATGCCCCACGTGATTGCCCTGGTAGATGTGAACAACTTCTACGCCTCCTGTGAGCGGCTATTTCGACCCGATCTCAAGGGGGTGCCGATCGTCGTACTCTCCAACAACGACGGCTGTGTGGTATCCCGCAGCCCTGAAGCCAAAGCCATTGGCATCAAGATGGGAGTCCCCTATTTCCAGATCCGCCAGTTCTTTGAGGCAATGGGGGGAGTCTGGTTCTCCAGCAACTATGCCCTCTATGGCGACATGTCGAACCGAGTCATGACCGTGTTGGAGGGGATGGCACCGACAGTTGAGGTCTACAGCATTGATGAGGCCTTCATTGAACTGAGCGAAAGCTGGGCTGGCGACCTGCTGGAATATGGCCGCCAAGTGCGGGCACGTGTGCAGCAATGGACGGGTCTGACCGTTGGTGTGGGCATTGGTCCCACCAAAACCCTGGCTAAGCTGGCCAACTATGCCGCCAAGAAATGGCCGGCCACCGGTGGAGTGGTCGATCTACGTGATGAGGCAAGGCGGGCCAGGCTGATGGCAATTACACCGGTCGAGGAAGTCTGGGGCATAGGCCGGCGGCTGACAGCCAAGCTGGAGGCTCAAGGCATCAAGACGGTCGCAGACCTTGTTGCTGCCGACCCCAAGAGTCTACGAAGCCGGTATGGCGTAGTCATCGAGCGGACAGTACAGGAGCTGCGGGGGATCCCCTGTGCGGACCTCGAGCAAGTAGCCCAGGCCAAACAGCAGATCATCTGCAGTAGGAGCTTCGGCGAACGCATCATAGCAATTGGTCCTATGCACCAGGCTCTCGCCGGCTACATGGAAAGAGCCGCGGAGAAGCTACGGGCTGAGGGCATGTGCTGCAGCCATGTCACTTTGTTCGTTCGCACCAGTCCCTTCAATGAGAAAGAGCCCTACTACGGCAAGTACATCAGTACCAGGGTTGCCATCCCTACCTGCGATACCCGTGCCCTACTGGCACTTATCCCCCCTCTCCTCTCACAAGTCTGGAGAGATGGTTATCGGTACCAGAAAGCCGGCGTCATGTTGGCCGACTTCACTCCCTCAGGAATCCAGCAAGGTGACCTGTTTGCAATGGAGCAGCGAGATCCTCGCAGCGGGGCACTGATGCAAGTGATCGACAAGATCAATCAGGAAGGCTTGGGGAAAGTATTCTTCGGGGCTCGAGGCAAAGATAACCGAGAGTGGATGATGAAGCGGGAGCAACTCAGCCCAAAATACACCACTGCATTATCAGAACTACCTATTGCAACATGACTACGCATGAAAAAACAGAAATTATCCGGCAGAAATACCGAATCCCGTCTATAAGTCAATGCGCTGTAGCCGTTAAGAACGTATTCAAACTAGAGGATAATAGAATGTTCAAAACACTACTGAGAGGATTAATCCTGGCATGCGCTGCACCACTCATGGCAGACGCAAACACTTCTATCGCAACGTGGAATCTAGCTTGGTTAATGGATAAGCAGACGCATGATCGCTGGGTCCAAGCTTGTCGCTCTGTTGGCTGGAAAACGGTAGAAGAACTTGAAATGGCAGGGGAGCCAGTTCCTGAAAGCTTGAGTGGTTTACCATACTGCAATGTTCATAATGGCATTGATTATTTCAACAATAGTTGTAACGAAGAACTGGGCAGGGAACTTCACAATAGGCCTACCAACGTTGATAGTAACGACGGAAAGTGCCGTGAATCAGCGGACTTAGCGAGCTGGCCAAAATACGAATATAAATTACAAGCGCTGCGCGAAACATTCCAGTCAATCGATAAAAATGGCATCACGCTGGTAGCATTACAAGAAGTAAGTAATGAGGAGGCCGTTCGAGCCATTCTACCTGTTGGCTGGAATGTGATCACCTCGGCCAGTCAGGAACATACGCCAAAAATTCCACAACACGTCGGAGTTGCCTGGAAAATATCTAATAATTCTCCAAAGAATGTTAGCCTCTTATCTAATCTGTCCTCCATTGGCAATAGACCTTTACGCCCTGGTCTGCAATTTAGTTACGACATAGATGGTAAACCAGTAGAATTTTTGGTTGTCCATCTGAAAGCCGGCTGCCGTAGCCAGCCGATGAATACCCCTCCTAGTAATATGAACGTGGCCTGCTCAACACTGGCTCAACAGGTGCGGGAGATCGAGAAATGGATCGACGAGCGAGTAGATAAAGAATTTGTCATATTAGGGGATTTCAATCGCAGTATGTTGAAGGAGCTTGAGTTATACCCTATCCCAGATAGCAGTAGGTTTGGCAACACAGCAGTCGGAGACATTGCGGTAATGGCACCAGAATGGAATGATGATACTCCCCCAGGAAGTCGAGTACACGTTATACCTCACAAAAAGAAAAGTGACGGGAAATTATTAGCTGGAGACTATTTTTGTGGGAAAACTGTGGGTATTGACCATGTTGTGATCAGCGACAGACTCTTCAAGCGAGTGTCATCTTCAACCCATAGCTTGGAAATGACTCCTGTGGGTTACGTGCTGAACGGGCAAAAAGTGCCTCATGGGAAAGATACAGCTCCACCATCTGATCACTGTGCGAGATATGTGCAGCTATGAACTCCATATGGCTCAGGGCGCTGCTGCGCCCTGTTTGTTGTACTCGTGGCTGGAGGGCTAAGAAGTAGATAACGAGGCAGGGAAGACGGCCCACTCAACTCCATCCAGATCAGGGATATCCACGTAAAGACAGCGAATTATCCAACCTGCATCTCCCTCACCTGCCGGTCCATGATCCGCACCAAGTCCGACGCTTGGTGAATCACTTCGTCTACCAACCTCTCCATTGCTTCACTCATTGCCATTCCAAAACGCCGTGACACAAGCTCAGCATCCGGGACCACTCGCCCGGTACCGTGGCACTTCGGACACTCATCGCCCAGTCGCAGACGCCTGCCAGTTCCCTTGCACTGCGGGCAGCGTCCAGTTTGCAGGATTTCAGCTGCACAGCGATCCCGGGCCGCACTCAATATCCCGTTACGCTCTGCCAGCAGGCGGCGATACTCATGGTCATTACCAGCCCGGTGAGCCCGCTTCGCTCTTTCCATCACCACGGATGCTCTGCGCCGCTCCTTATCAAAGTAAGGGTGTGATGACACCAGCCGATCTAACTGTTCAGGCAGTGGACGCCGAAGCAATATGGCCAGGGCCATGCCTGCAGCCTCCTCACTCCCCAGCTCACTCTCGAAGAAGGTAAGCAGAGCAACGATAGACTGCGGGTCAACAAGGTGATCCGCCATCAGATACTGCAGCCCCTGTTCGTTTGACTTGGCCGCAATCTGCAGGGCGCCGATGAAGTCGTCACGGCTCAGGGCATTGAAGTTACCGCTGATTGGCTCATGGAGTGCCCCCTTAGGTGAGAACAGCCGCAATGCCATTTCCAGTGAGTAGCTCATGAGTTGGTCCTCGTGTGGTCTTGGTCCTGATTAAACGCAAATGGCTTATGCTGCGCCTTTGACGCTGATAAGCCCCCGCACAACCCAACTGTGCAACTGACGGGTCAACGCGGAATAAATCACCTCCTCTCGCTCCCCTGGTTCCCAGTCATAGGGAAGCCGGCCATCTATAGCATCATGGCATGCCGAGCATGCCTCAACCGCCACCAGGTCATCCCCCTTCAAGGCCATGCCATGCGGGGCACTCGGCAGGTGAGCCAAAACGGTAGTATCGGTGCCACCAATACAGACACCGGGCAGTTGAAGCTTGCAGGCCTGGCCGCGGGCGCCATCACGGAGCGCCTGAGAACGGATCGGGCTCGTCTCAAATCTCATCAGGCAAACCCCATTAGTTGAGTCACGGCCTCCTCGGCCTCAGCTTCAGAGCTGAACTGCAAGCTGAGGACATAGCGCCAGCAAACACCGAAGACTGCGCGATAGAGATCTGCAAATTCCTCCTGCCCCATCTTGGCGAAGCTAATGCTCTTGGCTTCCTTCCGTATGCCCCCATCCGGGAGTATCACGATGCTGTAATAGCCGGCCTCGACGGTGAGCCATTTACGCATCACCTCGAATGACTTCTCGGCCTGGGGGCCATGGCGCTCGATGCGGAGGCAGGCGAGTTGTTCTATGAACTCTTCTTTGGCTTGGTCCAGGGTGTGGGAAGCACCGAAGCGTGAGAGGTAACGAACAAAGCGATCCAATATCCTCTGTTCTGCTGGCGAGACTAAGCCACCAGTTGGCTCCCAGTAGTCGAAGGTCAGATTGAGTAAGGCAAAGAAGCGCCGGTGAAAGGCGGGGTTACGACGCCCCCTACCCTGTGCCTGGATAGTGGTACCAATAGGCATCAACCGAATAACTTCCGCATCTGCCGGGGTGGATGGAACCAAAACCCCGCCAGACATCCTCAGCAAGGTCAGATCCATATCACCTCCTGTGGCTTATAACCACAGGGTGCCTATTGGCAATACAGGAATTTACACAGGAACAAATTGCGGATAGATCTCGGGCGTGTTGCTTGGTCATGGTCTGGGTCCTGTTGGTCATAAATAGCTGGGTGGTCTAAGTCCAGCAGGGCCATCTTAAGACTAAAGAATGAGCAATGTCACGCAACAGACAGAATACTCGGTACCCCTCTAGGAGGACCAAATTCAGTTGGGATAACCATCGCAGACACACTGGGAGCTCCATACGAACCCAGATAAAATCTTAAACAAAGAGCGCTAATTGAGATATGATTGTCTTAGGTTCCACAGTAACAGGCCTTAAGTATGAAGGAGCCGCTTTACAAAGAGTTGGGTAAATGTAGCGCTCTAGGGGCTGTAACCTAGGGGCGGTAGCGTACTTAAACATCAACTTGTAGGTCAAGCAAGCGACCCAAGCGACCATTTTATTTATCACCTAAAAACAGAACAAACACAAAAATGAATAAAAATGCATTGTTTGCAATAGGATTCGCCATGGTGCTAGCTTTTATTAGTGCATTCATGCCTGCCGCGACAGATGATCTTAATAAAATATTATCCTACCATTTTCCCAACTTGTTTACGCCAAAACAAGAAGTTTCGACTTTAGATGTATTTGTTTATGTACGACCAGCTTTATACTTCTCAACTTTCTTTCTTACTGCGTTGTTTGGATATCGATGGGAGCTATCGAACCGAAATAGCAATGAAGCAAAGCAAAAAGATTTAGACTCAAAGTTATTAGCACATGCTAACAAGCTCGCCGAGCAAAATGAAAAAAGTGAGTTGCTAATAAAATTCCTCCACACCATGCCACCAAAGTTCTTTTTATCTCGGTTTGATAAAACATTTTCTTTTGTTAGCTCCTTGAAACATAGAATACAGACAATCACTGCAACACATCCTAAAACAGAAGATGCTCAGGAGACAGTGGCGAATGCTTGCCAAGCACAAATCAGAGCAATGAATATATTGCTTAGTGAGTTAACAGGATTATGGGACGCCCAAGGCGATGGAGAGTTACCAGACGTCCAATATAGCGTTAACGTAATGTTTTACTATGATGCAGATGAAGCCCTAGAGAAATTCACAAGCGGCTCGTTCTCGTGGGAAGACTCTAAGAAATTCTTTTTAGCAACATCACCTGATGGTATAAAGACAGATGTTGATGGAGTCTTATTTACGGAGCCAACACTGAGCACTAAGGCTATTAACTCAGATTTAAAAGCCGTTATATCAAGTTTAAAAAGTGAGCTTCAAATTAAACACCCTCAGATACTTAACCCGCGCCAAGACACCCGACCATTCGGGCTTCCTGTCACATTACACAATGGTAGGTTCAGAGATCAAAATATTCCAGGTGCTCCAAGATGTTACGCACAGAAAGAGCCTCAATACATATCATGCTGTGTTGAAGAAATGTCAAAAGAGATAGAAGGCATGAAAGACATTCCTTCTTCTATGAAGGATGAGCTATCAGCATATTACAAGCAACACAAATCCATTCAGTCCATTGTTTCATTTCCATTGATTAGCCCCGATGGACATGCATATGGCGTATTAAATATATCAAGAAGCAAGAAACACTTAGCAAAAAGAAATGAACTCGACTTCATTTCACTGACTAAACCAATTGTAAGTCTTATATCTGACTCAATATACGCACTAATTATTTACAAACTAATGCCGACTCAACAAAAAGAGGAGGTTTGAAAATGCTCATACCTAAAATCTTGAAACATCGAATTGAAAAAGACAATGACTTCAAAAAAATTGAACGTTCTGAAGTTGAATTGAAAACTCTGATTGACTCCATGATTATTAGCGAATGGGAGAAGGACATTCTCTCATTTGCAAAAAACAGAACTGCACAGCATCATAGTGAGATACTTAGAGATATTTTGCTAAGTTTGGAAGCGAATATTGCTAACGCAGCCGAAAATCATAGGGAAAAGTACGAATCTTATGACTTTCAAGCAGCTACATGTCCGAGTGAAAACTTTATGGATTTACATTTTTCACAGCATGTACCGTATGGATTTTACAGAGATGTTTTTATACCACATCCCCCATCAGCATCAGGAAACGACGAAGAAAATAACCAATTGAACGTAGGCTAGCGCCAAACAATAGAGTCAATACTACCCCAGCCCCAAGTAACTACGATACTTGGGGTTTTCGGGTTTGTGAAAAAAATATCAAGGCTGTAAATGTCGATTTCGCGCTTGCAAACATCATGTCTTCTCACTCCTGGCCGTTGTAGTTCCGCAGACTGATTTTCCTGCTTGAACCTATACATCGCCGTCTCTGTCAGCGAGCGACGGTGATATCCCGACATCCTCTTCCAGTGCACGAGCCCTTCCTCACGCATCTCCTGCATCGCCTTATTCCTCGGATACCCCTTTTCCCATAACCCCGCGTTCTTGCGAGGCGGGATACAGGCTGTCGCCCCTTGCGAGATAAGCTGATGGCTGGCTTTGCTGCCATAGGCGCCATCCGCATAAATACGTCCCAGCTTACACCACAGTGGCTTGAGCAAGATGGGCAACACCTCGACATCATGGACATTTTCCAGCGAGACTTCCGCCACCACGAAATCGTGGGTCACCGGGTCTACCGCCAGATGCAACTTGCACCAGACACGGAACTTCTCAGTGCCGTGTTTTCTGACCTTCCACTCGCCTTCACCAAATACTTTGAGACCAGTGGAGTCGATAACCAAGTCGGTAATGCGTCCCTTTGGGGGCTGTCGATAAGCTACCGTCACCGAGCGTGCTCGCTTGCTGACACAGCTATAGTCCGGCGCGCACAACGGCACATTCATCAACTCTAACAGGGAGTCGAATAGACCCTGAGTGGCCCACAGAGTGAGGTTAAAAATCCCCTTGAACATCAGGAAGGCACAAATGGTCTGGTCGGTGTAGAGTTGTTAGCTGCGGCCCCGGCGCCCATGATGGTCGTGGCGGAACCAACTGTTGATAGCCTCGGCATCAACCCAGAAGGTGAGTGAACCACGGTTAATCAAAGACTAGTTGTATGTAGGCCGGTTGGTAATGGGGTGAAGCGACGTGCCCATGATGCAGACTTGAAGGGGATAGTCGTGCTGAGATCGCCCCGCCTTTAGTACGATACCTTCACATCGATTTTAGAAACAACACCTCATTGATGTTCAGCAAACAAGATACAAGCTTTACATGCTCCTCACCGTGGCATATTTGCTACCAGTTTCCTCAGCTTTTTGACCACAACTTCATCTTTAGGCTGAGGAATCACTACGACTTTGGGTTTGGGTGTCTTGGGGAGCTTGGCCGGCTTAGGAGGCCCCATGGGCGCCCTGGCGATCTTTATCACCCGAACCATCACCATGACCTTTGCTTGCCCATCACTGATAATGCACTTCTCCCGCTTGAACTCTGAGGTAATCCGCGGGTGGGTAATTAGCTTGCGGAGAAGCCGTCCTGCAACTGGCATAGATACATTGAACTGGTCACACAACTGCAGGCTGGTGATGAACCGATCTTGCTGCAGAACCCAGGCTGCGACCTCTTCAAAGAGTTCTTCTGTTGACATCCTTGTCTCCCGAAAGCACTCAACTAAAGTTCCAATAGAATACCTGTATGTTATATAGCAGTTTTTCTCTCTTTCCTAATTGTCTGCCCTACCCCGCCACTCGCTTACCATCTCGTCCGTTATCTCTTCCTTGTAGCAGATCGGCGCATAGCCACCTGCCCTGCTCCAGGCGCTGCGTTTGCCACAACGGCTGCCATTCCTGGCCAAGTTGTATGGGCACGGACAGTTCCCGGGGTAACTCTCGATGGACTCTTGGATAATCTGCTGCTTCACCTGCTCATCTACGAGCCTGGCATCAGGCACTTGCTCCTTGGCGCTAGCGGCAAATCCGATGCTCAACAGAGCCAGTAACAGTATGCGTTTCACAACCCATCCTATCTAGTTCTCTTATGGATACCACTGGTTCTACCACATCGGTAATTAATAAATAACCCACCATTGATTAATTCATGATTTGCATCAAAAACATGCCTGATATCACAGAGTTAGCGGATAAACCGCTCAACTTTACGAGATTCGATTGGTAAGCTATTCGACTGGTGCCTATGTCTCACACAGGGCCTTGCGATGGTGGACTTTAATACCGTAAGACAACTGGTCAAAAGCAGCAATCTGGGGGCTGTAACCTAGCATTCAAGTGATTGATATTTTTTAAATCTGCAGTAATTGTTCAATTATATCTTTAAAGTAGAGTTATGAAAAAATACATTGCAAAAAGTTTAAGTGAATATATATCAATAGTTTCAAAAATAACTGAAGAGGAGTGTGGCATTGCATGGTTTCGTGGCCATCAAATGTCACACTACCAGTTAACACCATCGGTCCTACGTGACATAATACCGCTCACAGATGCCAGAGGGAACAGTTTAAAAGGTAATGAAAGACTAAATTCTAGTGGTTGTCAAATGACTGGCATAAATCCAGAAAGACTTCTTAATGAATTTAAAAGGCGAGCAGTACATCTAGTTGATGAAAGACCACAAAATGATTTTGAGTGGCTTTTTATAATGCAACACTACGGTGTTAAGACAAGATTACTCGATTGGACTACCAACGCCTTAGTTGCATTATACTTTGCAGTTGACCAATCACAAGATTGCAGCTCACAAGAACTATCAGAAAATGGTGAGGATGACATAACTATTAATAATGTTGATGAACAAAAGTCTGCATCTGTTTTTGTTATGAACCCAAATAAATTCAACGAACAATCAACTACGTGTTCTAGACCAATTGATCTTTCAAATGAATTTACACAATGGGAACATTATACCCGCCCAACTGAGCACCCTGGAGCAACGTTACCAATATGTGTGCTAGCTCCAAGCTCCTCTTCGAGGATAAGAGCTCAGTCAGGGGTGTTTACTTTACATGGTTCAATGACTACACCTCTTGAAAGTTATTATCCAATACAAGAAATACTACACAAAATATACATCCCATTAGAGTTTTCAGGTAAAATACAAAGGGACTTAGAAATACTTGGGATAACTAAATTCTTCATATATCAAGACCTGGATAGTTTATCTCATGATATCATGAAAGAGGAATGCAAACGATTTAACAATGAGCGTAAAGATTATCTTCTTTCATTTGAAAGCTAATAACCATTCAACAAGTCACGTAAATAAATAATTATTTTTGTGTATAAACTCGGTCAGGTGACAGCATCTGGCCTACTTCCACTCGCTGAATGTCAGAGATAACACTACCACTGAACTGCCCTCCCCCCCCCCCCACGACTTAACGCCAGCAGACCGCCAACTATCCATACAGCACCATAACCCAACTAGGTCATTACTGCTGATAGAAGCCCTTTCATTTGCAGCCCCAAATAACTCCCAATGCGGATGCCACTGGTTCTACCACATCAATAATTAATAAATAACCCACCATTGATTAATTTCTGATTTGCATCAAAAACATGTCTGATATCACAGAGTTAGCGAATAAATCGCTCAACTTTCCAAGATTCGATTGGTAAGATATCCGACTGGTGCCTATGTCTCACACAGGGCCTTTAGATGATGAACTTCAATACCATCAGACAACTGGTCAAAAGCAGCAATCTGGGGGCTGTAATCTAGGGGCGGTAGCAAATCCAATGCTTATAGATCCCTCCCCCACAACAACAGCATCAGATGGACTCGGTGCCAACAACCGACAAGTAGAACCCATTGGGTGAATGGTCAGAGTATTTTGAGGATTTTCCGGAAGAGAACCCAGCTAACTGGGTAAACGGAAAGTTCAACCCCCTCCAGGCCCAGGAAGTATGTAATCAAGAGGAGCGACTGAGAGCTACAACCAACAAGGCCCGTGCAGAAATCAACGCAGTTATCATCAAGGCTTGTTCAGATACCAAGGCCAAGTCCTTTCTTCTAACCGAAGAATGCCCTCAGTGTGGACTTACTGAACTGAACTGAACATCTACAAGATTAACGGCACGTTCTACATTTGTAAGTGCCAGGACTGTGGAATCCATGGCAGAGGCGAAACCCATGCTCTGGCAATGAAGAACGCCTTCGTCGCTATTAGAGATGGACTTAATTGGAGAAAACACCATTCACTACAAGTAATTTGATAGTTTACAATGGAGATAAGCTCCAATACCTCATAAAGCGTTATGTCATATGATCAAATTCAAAGTTTTAAACTGGTCAACAACAGTAACCAGCCAAGTCTAGCTTTAACTTAGGGGCTGGATATTATATACATACTCATGACTTAATATAATAAGACCATGAAAAAATAAAAACCATGATTCCTCAGTTAAATTTTAATTATAGAAAGCATAAACACCAACCCAATCAATCAACTTAATTAAAAGCCATCTAATATATGTCCGTCAAACCACAAGGTCATTTGATCAACATCCTACAATCAACAAGAGAGCATCATCCAAACTTTACGCTCTTCTTAGGTGCTGGAGCGAGTATAACTAGTGGAATAAAAAGCGCTTCTGAAATGATAAATGAGTGGCGAGATTGCTATACTAAAATGTACAGCAAAGATCACTTGCACCTACAACCCTGGTTTAATAAGCCAGTAGAGTATTCTGAGTTATTTGAAGCTTTATATGATCAACCTACGCAACGCCGGGAATATATTGAAAAATGCATAGTGGACTCCAAACCTTCATGGGGATATATTTATCTATCAAATCTACTACAAAAAAAACATTTCAACACTGTATTCACTACTAACTTTGATGACCTAGTTAATGAATCATGTTACTTATACTCGAGCAGATTGCGTCCTGTTGTGTGTGCTCATGATTCTAGCATCAAGAATATTCGATTAACATCACACCGCCCCAAGATAATAAAGCTCCATGGTGATTTCTTATTTGACAATATCAAGAACACAGCAAGAGAGCTTGAATCACTAGAAGATAACATGCGTTCCAAATTCAGGCAATATGCGACTGAATTCGGCATGATTGTAATAGGTTATGCAGGCAACGACCGCTCGATAATGGACACATTGAACACCCTTCTGCACTCTGGTAACGCGTTTCCGCATGGGGTTTATTGGTGTATTCGCGGTGAAGAAAGCAATATATCAGAAGAAGTGAAAAATTTAACCCGTTTTCCTAGATTCCATCTTATACAAATTGATGGCTTCGACGAATTCATGGCAGAACTTCATCACGCCCTTGGTTGTGATCTTCAGGCAGAAATAGCGGACCCATACGGAGCACTCTCAGCTAGACTAGATTCTAGCAGTTTAATTACCGATGAAGATGAAGACAGACAGAAAACATCTCCAATAATAAACGGAGATATTGCAAAACTCAGCCAAAGCATTAAAAAAATTGCATCAGCCTATGATATAATAAATAAAATAGAGGCGTTTCTACAACAACAAAATGAAGGTGAAGCAGCAAATTTCTCGGAACAAATAAGACAACTTGCAGCGGACATACAATTAGTAAACTTTAATGCTAGCTATGGCCCATCTCTATTACCAAAAATAATGCTCGCAGATATCTCATATTATGAGGGTAATTTTGAAGAATCACTGAGAATGAGCAAAGCATATATTGAAAAGAATGATAAAAATGCATATGGGATATTTGCTTACATTCGAGCCGCGATAAAGCTAAGTCAAAACGAAGAAATTGACCAAGCATTATCGTTACTAAGAAAATCAAAGGCAATAGACAGCTCAATCATTAAAAAACTAGTCTCTTTGATTGTTGACGCCTTAAATGACGAACAATATGATTTAGCCGATAAAATGTGTAAAACAATCATAAGCATGACACTACCAGATGAAAGTAAATACATCCTGTATATTAATGAATCTCTTGCTGCAAGGCTAAAAGGGAAAGAGCTAAATGAAGAACAAACAATCAAACTAAAAGATTGTTTACGAGCAGCGATCCAAGAGGATAACTGGTGGCTTGCACTTGGCTTTACAATATTAACTTCAAACTTTGAGCATTTACCTACTATTCTAGAGAATTTAGATGATGATCAACTTATTGAGTGCTTTGAAAAGTCTATGCCCATATTCAAATTACTTACACCTGAAGCTGATGCTCTCATCAAGCAAGAAGGGCTAAATAGAGATATGATGATGAGCGATGAGGATGCCTCAAACACTGAGGCTGATGAAAACAGGGATATTAGTGATATAGCTCATCAAGAAAAGAGTGCAAACCAAGATGATGCTCAGGCAGGGACTATCACTGAGGCTCAGAACCACAAAGATGTCGCAGAAGGTATGGACTCTCCTGATGATGCAGCTTAGCCAAGTGCATTGAGATTCTAGACATAGCCTGCTATGCCTGTTATGTTTGTCATACGACCTCAGCAAGGAGGAATGCAATGAAAGAAAAACTTAAAAAACAATACGTTGCAACCAGCACAGCACGAAAGGAAGAGCTTTTAAAACTTCTTGAGAATGAAAAGAAACAAAAGCGATGATGTGTTAGGTATAAAAGGACCGTCCTTACGGTCCTTTCTTTTTACTATGTCGATTGTCTTTTTTAACGAGAACTCACTTCCGACACCACGTACGGCATGTGAACCTCACCTTGCCATCCCCGAACTCATCGTCAAGTTTTCAGCGTGCCTCACAAATGTGTGCAAAAGCCTCTCAGGGAAAATTCTGAATTTTTGCTCATGTCCCCGAGTTATAAATGTCAGTTCATCTCATCACTTGCTCGGATATTCAATTATCATCATATGAATTGCGTTTTTCTACTTAGCTGTTAGATGGAAATATCTCTTGTGTCAAGCTGCACAGACAACCTCAATCGCTAACAACACCAGCCCTCGCTCAGGCGCCATATCGATAACCAGCCAGTGTCCCGCTACGCGCTGGCAATCTGTGTGCCCCAACGCCGTAAGGTCGTCAGCTACCTCTACTCCCCACTCCAGCCCCGAACGGCTGGGTAGACAACTACCCTGCAGAATTTCGCAGCCTTGACTGCAGCGATCACATCTTGGTTGAACATCCCTGAATCCCCCCTGTGATTGTGTAACCACGCTCTCGACGGTCGGCGAGGATCCTCTCCATCTCAACCTTCACCGCCTCACAAGTAACTTCGCCGTCACGTTTTAGCACGATCACGGTCGCCTCCATCTCGCATGCCCCTATGGAGAACAGGAGCTGGCGTGGCTCAGGAGGCAATCTGCGCAGTATCTCTGCCCTCACTTCCGCCGGGCGCGGTGCAAACTGGCGCTCGATGTCAGCAGCCATATCAAGCACCACCTCCCTGATCTGAGCTGGGGTAAACCCACGCAGCACGCAGCCCCAGGCCAACACTACACCGCGGGCATGCACATCCAGGTAGTTCGCACTTGCCGGCCAGCTGCCAGCCATCATCGGCAACAGCTCCTCAGCCATAAACGCCGCCATACGGTCGCTCACCAATGGCCGTTCCTGCATCGCTGGCAGGGCTGTCACGTTAGAGGGGCGTGTTGTCGTCATAGATCCCCCTCCCCGACTCTCTGAGTGCCTGTGCTGCGTTCTGGGCCGCCTGCAGGTTGGTCAATGGCTTGCGCTGTGCTGACGTCCTAAACGAGCTGGCAGCACGACGCACCCAGTTTCGCCATGTTTTCTCCCAATCCAGCTTGGTTGCTTTGGCCCCGGGCAGTGACTGCCAGTAATCAGCAAACGTAGCTGCCTCTAGGAGGATCCGCTCTCGTGGCCATCCGGTTTCTTGGCTGGCCCACCTCCCCCACTCTGCAGGTAGAAACCAATCATTCGGCAAACGAGTTCCTCGTCGTGGAGCTGAGCTTTCGGCTGCGCGCTCCCCCTGGGGGGATAAAGGGGGGATCTTTGGATCAATGACTGGATCTAAAGAGTGACTGATTCTATGTGCAACTCCTGCACTATGAGTCTGTGCAACTCCTGCACATGCTATGTGCATCTCTTGCACATCTGGATGTGCAGGAGATTCACCATCAAGTGTCAGCATGTAGACATTTGACCTCTTCCCATTGGGGCCTCTCCTGGCCTCCTTAATCAAAAGGCCCGCCGCGCACAGCGCATCGATATGACTGATCACTGAGCGACGCGAAATCTCACATTGGTCAGCGATATGTTGATGCGAAGGCCAGCATTCGCCGGTGTCACTGGCGTTGTCAGCCAACTTGATCAGCACCAGTTTACGCAGAGGGTTACCCACTTTGATGTTCATCGCTTTGACCATCAGCAGCATGCTCATAGCTCAGCCCTCCGATGTATCAGATCTTCATCAAGGAGGGCCGGCCAGCCCACCCTGCAGCAAACGAACGCAAATTTAGGTAATAGTGAGCCCCCAAGGGCTTTGATTGACTTGGTCATGGTCGGGTCCTGATTTTAAAAATGCCCAGTGGTCAGCTGGGCAACAGTTGAGAGTTATGCGCTACCTTGCTTCTCCGCACGTTCAACCTGGTAGGCCATTAGCTGGCGCGACAGGCGCAAAGCAGTCCTGTCTGTACCCGCAGCCTGCGCAATGGTGATCGACGAGTCATCCTCCAGAAATAGCGCCAATTCGTGCATGACGGATTTGAGGATGATGTTGTCACGCTCATCCACATGCTTCGGGGCCGGGCGTGTCAGTCTTGCTACGGTAGACATGGTGTTATCTCCCTAAAACAACATTGATTAGTCCAATCAGCTTCTGTACCGGCGTCTTGCGCCGCTCTTCTTCGTAAACGGCCTCATCTTCAGAGGTAAACGTGAGCAGGCCGCGCTCAGGTAACCCCTCCCCCTTCAAGATCTCCTCAACTGTGACCGGCGGGTACCCCTGCTCGATAAGAGCTTGGTTCGCCCTTTTCACGGCCCTAGCCAGGATCTGCGGCTCATATTTAGATATGGAGTTGAGCAGGATCAGCAATGAAGTGCGGGCAAATGCAGTCTCTGTCATGCCGAACTCGGCACCGACCTCTCGCCACATATGGCGCTGGGCTGGTGTAGCACGTGTCCTTAAAGGCGATAGCGTGTCGAGCTTTTGGTGATCAGGAAGTGCTTCTCTTCCCATGCTGTATGCCCTCTCGATTTGGTGAGCAGGTGGGTGGTCAAGCGGCCTGCTGGGTTGAATGTTCCTGTTCTTTTATCAGAAGGGGGTAATCCTCCAGGCCTAAACGCAATTCACCATTGCTGGCGATGACAAAACTGACCGCATGCTGCGCTGGGATAATCTCCCCCCACTTCACAGCGAGGCTACGGGAGACACCGATTGCCTTCATAGCGCGGGCCATGTTGCCGAAGTACTGAATCACATCCTGCTTTTTCATGGGTCATGGTCCTGTTCTGGAAATCAGACAAAATACTGTACTCCATAGAGAACGAAGTCAACCACCACCGTCCACCAAAGAGATCGGCCAGGGAATTACAATTTAGTCTCTAAAGTGAACAAGAGGTTTTGGATGAAAACATTCGGGCAACGCCTTGAAGAGAAGCTTCAGGAGCAAGGAATCAGTATGTCTGAGCTTGCTCGTCGTACAGGCCTATCTAAAAGCGTGATCAGCAATACCATCAACAACCCGAATCGCGAGATGCGAGTTTCATCCTTAATTTCCATAGCAAAGGTCTTAAAGGTTGATCCCATCTGGCTCTACTCTGGTCGTAGTAGTGGGGATTTATTGAATGACATACAGTTCAATTCAGACAAGGTTCCAATTTGGTCCCTGCCTGATGTGGAGCAACTTGCAACTGACATGATGCCCAATATGGATAGCGGGAGATACGTAGTTGCAGAGAACCAAAGCCACAGCATTGCAATAGAATCGAACAATGACCATCTCTCAAAATCAGGTATTGTTGCAGGAGATATATGCATCATTAACTTGGCAGACAGGGAGCCTGAAGACGGGGGAGTGATGCTTGTTAAGCTAGCAAAAAGTGGTCAAGCAAGACTCCTCAGAGCTATGGCTGGTATTGATGGATGGATTTTTGGGGTCGATGACCCAAGACTTGGCACTGTAACGAAAGAGGAAGCGATCGTTCTGGGCAAGCTATCAGAGCTCAGGCGCCGAGAAATCAAGTAAGTCCTACCAGCTCAACTCCTTCACAACAAAACCCGCTTAGGCGGGTTTTGTTGTTTCAGTGTGTTTATTTTAGAGATCGATATTGATCTACCGTTCTCTTTGGAATACGATTCAACCATCGTACTCTAAAGAGAACGAATGACGTTGAGTGTGTTGGGTGTAAACAGATAAAACACAGCAACAGACCAGCAATCAGGACCCGCCCCTAACCAGGGCAGAAGTGAAGCGCCTGACCAGCGCGTAAGAACGACAAAGCCCGCGCAGGGCGGGCTTTGAAGGACTGAGGGGACCAACCCTCAATCGGAGTGCCGGGGGACCAACCCCAGCAATCAGGACCCCGACCAGCCAAAGCTTGCGGGAATTAGCGAGGACCTACTCGCCAATGGGAGTAAATGTACCATGACCAAGCGCATTTTTTCCAGGGCCGCCAAACGAGCAGACCAGCTCATAACCCTCATTGCAGACCGCCTGAATGGCAATGCAACACGCCGCCGAGCCATCAAGCAACGCCTCCATTTGGCAATGCTTGCCTCAGAGCAACACCGCCTCGTTGCTGTTCGCGCAACCCAGCTGCGAACAGCCCATGTACCCAAACCCAACCTACTCCTCCATTGGCGAACTGATTACCGCCGTAACGCTGTATAGCCAGGGGTTGGCGCTTCCCTCATAGCGCCATAGCCAAAGCCTCTTTTCCAAGCACCGCAAGGATGCTTTGGCTTCGCTCACGCCAAATTCGGCCAAGCGGGATCTTTAACAACAAGGTAAGGGCTGTCACCACTCGAAATTTGCTGGCCCGGCAGATCCCTACACAACCGTTCGAACCGGAATGTGGGGCTGGAAGGTGACGAGTTGCCGGCTTACGAGCCGGTATCTCCAAGAGTCACCTCTTGGTGGTTCTTGGAGATACATCACCAAAAGGAGCAATACCGTGAAAACCACTACCGTGCAGAACGCCAATAGCATCACAGACCTCAACGACGCATGCCGAAAGCGCTTACGTACCCTGCGTGAAAACATGGGCCTGAGCCGCCCCAAGTTCGCGGACTTGCTGGGGATCCCCCCCACCACCCTGAAGAACTACGAGCTGAACTACCGGGAGATCGGTGGTGGAGCCTTGTTACTGATTGCCCAGCATCCTCAGCTATCGGTCCATTTCCATTGGCTCACCACTGGTCAAGGTGAAGGGCCAGCCGCACAGAGCTAACCAGCGAGAGGCTTGATATGCCAAATCAAGAAGCAAATAGCTCGCGGTGCCTGGTCTTTCAGCTCACAAGCCGTGACGGGAGAGCCATCAATATCTACAGCGATGGCTTCATCGATGGGGATGGAACCACTGAATTTAACTACGTCAGAAACTACTTCACCCCTCGCTTCGATGCGATCAGGGGATTACTCGCTCGAGTTAAAGGGCATGGGATCCCCGATGACGAGATCAAGCGACTTTTCGCTGGCTTTTGATGAGCTTTCACATGGTTCAAAGCAAAGCTCGTGAAACCACATGAGGACAAATCAACATGGAATGCATTCACGATATACCTGCCGCAGTTGAAGGCGTTATCGCCCCCTTCGAACCGACAGAGCCGGGCATTTATAGAGGCATCCCCAGCGAGGCTTACCACGCTGGGACGGGGATCTCCAAAAGTGCCTTAGACCTGGCATTACTCTCCGGCCAGCACTACCGCTACTACAAGATCGACGGCAATCCCCAGAAAGAAACCATCCCGTTTCGGGAAGGGAAGATCCTGCACAAAATCGTGCTCGAGTTTGCTGACTTTGAAAGCGAGTACGCCATCGAACCACAGTGGCCAGAGGACGCCTACTCTGGCGCTGAGCAGATGAAAGCGGCCATAGAAGCCTACAACGCTTCCCTGGAAAAGCGCCCGGACCAACAAGAGCTGGTCGATGCTATCGAGGCATACAACCGGCAGCTAAGCCCCCCAGTTGAGCTGGGAACGAGCCTTGCGGATGCAGAAGTGGCTTACTGCCAACTGTCCGATGAGTTCCAAACTCTCGGGGAGGACGACAAGCGAACCGCGACCGCCCTGAGAGCATGTGTCAGGGCCTATAACGACAGCTTGCCTAAGCCACTCAAGACCAAAGGTAGTTACCAGGCTGTGCTGGAAAGCTACGCCCAGATTGGCCCTAAAGAGCTGGAGCGGGCCAAGCACATAAGTACCCTGCCAGACCCTCTCCCCTTGAGTGGTACCAAGGCGGAAATGGCAGAGCGGATCCGCAGTTTTAACCCGGCAGCCAAATTCCTGGATGAGCTGAAGGAGCAGTTCCGTGAAGCAGCTGGTGACCGGACGATCATCACCCACAACGAGTACATCCATGCCCTGCGCTACCGTGAAGCGGTGCTTAATCACCCTGAGGCCGCGGTATTGCTCGATGAAGGTGAGGCGGAGACCAGCATCTACTGGCGCCACCCTGAAACGGGTGAACTGCTGAAGTGCCGGCCAGACTGGAAGCGGCCAGACCATGTGTTGGTTGACCTGAAATTCGTCCGCAGCGCCAGCGCCGCTGGATTTGCTCGCGACGCTTCAGCCCACAACTACCACATACAGGATGGCCACTACACCGACGGGTATGAAGCTGTCACCGGTCATCCGGGAACCCTCATCTTTATCGCGGTTGAAAAAGATGGCCCGCTTGGCCAGGACGTCTATAAGCCCATCATGGTCGGCGTCTACTACTACGGCCAAGAGGACCGGCGCCGTGGCCTCGAACTGCGAGACATGGCCCTGCGCAACATCATCACCTGGCGAGAACTCGACTACTACCCGGGCCACGATGGTATGGGGGAAATCGCGGTACCGCCGTATCAAGCCGCTGCAGAGCGCCATCGCATCGACCTTGAAGAGCCCTTCATCCCAACTCTGGTTGAAGTCCAGGAACCGGCTGAAGAGCTTCCCGCAAACCTCTTTTAAGGAACCTCGATATGCAAACCACTGTATCGACTCAGGCCACCGCCCCTGTGCTGGCTAACGAACGGGGCCAGGCCAACATACTGAACCTCATGATGAATGCCGACTTCATGGCAAGTGTCGATAAGCTCGCGGCACTGATGGCAAGCGGCAAAGCGACCATTCCCCAACACCTGCAGGGCAACCATGCGGACTGCTTTGCCATCTGCCTGCAAGCGCTGCAGTGGGGTATGAACCCTTTCCCCGTTGCCCAAAAGACCCACCTTGTGGGAGGTACCCTGGGATATGAAGCACAGCTCGTCAACGCCGTTGTCGTCAACTCAGGGGTGATCAAGGGACGCTTTGACTATGAGTTTTTTGGACCGTGGGAGCAGGTTATCGGTAAGTTCAAAGAGGTCCCGAGCAAAGACCCGGCGAAAAAAGGCGCAACGTACCGTTCACCAGACTGGACCTTTGCCGACGAGAAAGGCTGTGGCGTGATAATCCGTGCAACCCTCACTAGCGGTGAGGTTCGCACGCTCGAGTTACTCCTGCAGCAAGCAAGAACCCGCAACTCAACACTCTGGGCAGATGACCCGAAGCAGCAATTGGCTTATCTGGGAGTGAAACGCTGGGCTCGACTCCATACCCTGGACGTTATCATGGGCGTCTACTCGGTAGATGAGCTGGAGGAGCGTGAAATCAACCCAGACTTCACCCCTCAAGGCCCTGACGATGGCAATAAATCGGCGACCGACAAGCTGGCAGAAAGAGCAGCTGCCATGCGCGCCAAGCAGCAGGAGCAAGCCAAAGCCGGCAGTGTTATCGAAGGAGAAGTGGAACAGATAATCCCCACAGAAGAATTCGTAGAGCCTCTCCCGGAAACAGCAGTAGTTGACCCGGAGATCGCCGATCAACTGGCGGAAGCCCTGTTCAAACTCGATATCTCCGAATCGGCTAAAGAACTGCGGGCGGCCTTGGACGAAATCTCCCTGCTTGGGAAAAAGCTCACTGAAGAGCAGAAATCCCAAGCCAATGAGATTTACCACAAAAACCTCGCCCGCCTAGGCCTCGATAAGAAACGAGCTGCCTAACCCCGATATCGAAAGTCGGGTTCAGCCTGGCTCTACAGTAGAGCCACTAAGGGCTACAGCCTGATACCCCCAAACCATCCACTGCTGGCCTCACAGAAACGGTGGATAAGTCAGAGGTTATACATGAAGACATTCGAAAGCCCCTACTGCGGTGCAGTAGTCATGGGGCTGGGCGTAGTCATGCCTAACCCCAGGCTCCCCGGTAAGTTCGTCCTGCCCGGTGGAACCATCTGCGATCTGCAGCAGGCCGAAGCCGCGGCTAAGAAGCTCCACGAGCTGCAGGTAAAACCAACGCCTCTCAAACCACGACCATGAGGAGCCAGGCAATGCATACAGACCCCAACAAACTGCTGGCTCTTGAGCGAGCACTCCATCAGATAGACCAACTGAAAGCCCGCCAGCCAGCGGGCTCGTCGGTCACTCGCGTCGATCCGCGTCCAGCATTTCGCTGTAAAAGCATCGAGAAGGAGAACAGCCGGTATGTGTACCGAACCCAGTGCCCCTATGTCGGGATCCAGATCAGCATGAGGGATGTGAAATAACCATGAACCGTGACGAGGAGAAGTCGGCCCAATAGCGGCTCTTCCCTCACCCCAACCGGCGCTCCATCCTCCTAGCAGGAGGGCCACGCCATGCATCAACTACAACTGATCGACCAAGACAGCCGGCTGCTGGATGACCTGGTAAACACCGTTATCTCCCCTACTCTTTCCCGCTCAGCAAAGCTCGCAGAGATCGGCCGTATCCTGGCTCACTTCGATCTGCCTATCGAAGCGCCCACGATTAGCGGCCAACTCTGGAGTGCTACAGCGCTTGGCAAAGAACTGGGGGTGAGCGCCCAAGCCATCGGCAGGCTGGCCAACCAACACAATCTGAAGGTCCCTGAACTTGGAGAGTACCGCCTTGACCAAGCGGTTCACTCACGCAAGCAAGTGCAGACCTTCTACTACAACAAACTCGGGCGTCACCGGCTTGAGTCTCTTTTAATCGCGAGGACCACATGCAAAGGAATTACATCTATCCGTGCGCAAGATGGGTAAGGCCGCGTCTTTTTGAAGCGCTGACAGGTATGACCGAAAAGGCAGCAGAGGGGCGCCGCCTTAAGGGGGAATGGCCTGAAGGAATAATCTGGAAATATGGTCCTGATGGTCAGGTTCGCTACAGCATCGAGGAGTACGACAAGTGGGTAGAGTCAGCACAATAGAAAACCACGCCTCGCTGATAGCGGGGCTTACCGGGGTCGAGTTGCATGGCAACAAGATTCGGATCTGTTTCAGCTACAAGGGGCGCCGGTGCAGAGAGACATTGGATGTCCCCATCACGAAGGTAAACGTCAAATTCGCAGCGAACAAACTCGCTGCGATCAAACATGAAATCGCCCTTGGTAACTTTGACTATGCAAAACACTTCCCCAACTCCAAGGCGTTGGCCCGCCTGGGGGTGCGTACAACCACCAGAATGACACTGGCTGAGGCCGCAGTCGCCTTTGTTGAGAACGCAGGGCCAACGATAGGCATATCGACAAAGCGCTCATATAGCAGCGCGTTCAAAAGGATGACCGAGTTTCTCGGACGCGATATGCCAATAACTGACATGCTGCCAATGCATATTGAAAGACTGCGCAACCAGCTGCTCATCGATTGTCGGCCAAGAACAGTAAGAACCTATCTTGGCCATATCGGAAACCTGCTGAAATGGGCTGCGCGAAATGAGCTTGTTGAACGGGCATTCGACGTGCGGGTGTCCGCTGCCAGGCTGAACACCGAAAAGAGCGCAGATCCTTTCGAGCATTGGGAGTTCCAAAAGCTAATCGAGGTCACAACGAATCGGCAATTTAAGAACATATTGCTGGTCCTTGCCTACACCGGGCTCCGGCCCGGTGAGCTGAGGGCATTAAGCTGGGGTGACATCGATTTTGATAAAAAGATCCTGCACGTGCGCCGAAACCTTACTCAGCAAAAGATGCAATTCAAGCTACCGAAGACAAACAGGACAAGAACAGTTCATCTTTTGCCCCCTGCGCTGAACGCGCTGCAGGATCAATTCAAGATAACTGGGGCACTTTTGGACGCAGAGATTGACATGCACCTACCAGGTGGCATGATCGTGCGCCAAACATTGCGCCCAGTCTTCCGACCAACCAAAGTTGTGCCGGAAAGGCCACCTTTTTACTCTGGTGTTTTCCTGGTGGCCCCATGGCAGGCAGCAATCAAGAAGTCTGGGGTTCGTTATCGCCGGGCCTACCAACTTAGGCATACTTATGCCAGTTGGAACATCACCGCTCACGGAAACCTTGCGTTCATAGCTGAACAGATGGGTCACAACTCTGCAAGAATGTTGCAAGAGGTCTATGGAAAATGGATCGAATCGGCCAGCCGAAGTGAGGTCGATTCAATCTGGAGTTCGATGCAAAAAAATGGGCATTTGCCCCAATAGCGCCCCCGAATTTTCAACCAGTGCAATAATGCGCTGATAATTAAGGAATTTTTTAACACACTATGCTTAGTAGCAACAACATCACCATGCAGTTCGGCGCCAAGCCGCTGTTTGAGAACATCAACGTCAAGTTTGGCGGCGGCAACCGCTATGGCCTTATCGGCGCCAACGGCTGTGGCAAGTCCACCTTTATGAAGATCCTCGGTGGTGATCTGGAGCCCACTGGCGGTAATGTGAGCCTGGACGTCAACGAGCGCATCGGTAAGCTGCGTCAGGATCAGTTCGCCTACGAAGAGATGCGCGTACTGGACGTGGTCATGATGGGCCACACCGAGCTGTGGGCCGCCATCGCAGAGCGCGATGCCATCTACGCCAACCTAGAAGCTACCGACGAAGACTATATGAAGGCCGCCGAGCTGGAAGGTCTGGTCGCCGAATATGACGGCTACACCGCTGAAGCACGTGCAGGCGAGCTGCTGCTGGGTGTCGGCATTCCCCTTGAGCAGCACAACGGCCCGATGAGCGAAGTAGCCCCGGGCTGGAAACTGCGGGTGCTGCTGGCACAGGCGCTGTTCTCCAACCCTGACATCCTGCTGCTGGACGAACCGACCAACAACCTGGATATCAACACCATTCGCTGGCTGGAGCAGGTGCTCAACGAACGTGAAAGCACCATGATCATCATCTCTCACGACCGTCACTTCCTGAACTCTGTCTGTACCCACATGGCGGATCTGGACTACGGCGAGCTGCGCGTCTATCCGGGCAACTACGATGACTACATGCTGGCCGCCACCCAGGCGCGCGAGCGCCTGCTGGCTGACAACGCCAAGAAGAAGGCCCAGATCGCCGATCTGCAATCCTTCGTCTCCCGTTTCAGCGCCAACGCCTCCAAATCCCGTCAGGCGACCTCCCGTCTCAAGCAGATCGACAAGATCAAGATTGAGGACGTCAAGGTCTCCAGCCGCCAGAACCCCTTCATCCGCTTCGAGCAGGACAAAAAGCTCTATCGCAACATCCTGGAAGTGGAAGGTGTATCCAAGGGTTATGGCGACGGTCCCCTGTTCAAGGGCCTCAACATGATGATGGAAGTGGGCGAGAAGGTCGCCATTCTGGGTACCAACGGTATCGGTAAATCCACTCTGATCAAGACCCTGGTCGGCGCACTGGCACCGGATACCGGCACCATCAAGTGGTCCGAGAACGCCCAGATCGGTTACTACGCTCAGGATCACGCCGAAGACTTCGACACTGATCTCAACGTATTCGACTGGATGGCCCAGTGGAAACAGGAGAACGAAGACGAGCAGGCTGTACGCTCCATACTGGGCCGTCTGCTCTTCTCTCAGGACGACATCAAGAAGCCGGTCAAGGTGCTCTCCGGTGGTGAACAGGGCCGCATGCTGTTCGGCAAGCTGATGATGCAGCGCCCCAACATCCTGATCATGGATGAGCCGACCAACCACCTGGACATGGAATCCATCGAATCCTTGAACATGGCACTGGAGCTCTACCAGGGGACCCTGATCTTCGTCTCTCACGACCGCGAATTCGTCTCCTCTCTGGCGACCCGCATCCTGGAGCTGACCGAAGATGGCATCCGCGACTTCGGCGGCACCTACGAGGATTACCTGCGCACCCAGGGCGTGGTATAACCCCGCTCCTGCGCAAGTGCGCAATGCAAAACCGGCACTCAGGTGCCGGTTTTTTTATATCCCGTATCAGGACTATAGCCGCGATGTGACTACACGAAGAGCAAAGAGCAGAGCTTAAATATCCCCCCCCCCTCTTGCCCACAGATAAAAAAACGGCTCCATCAAGGAGCCGTTTTCAATGGATTGCGCAGTGCCGATTACTCGACGGTCGCTTCCACACTGGTGAAGTACTCGATCTTGGCCGCTTTGCGCAACTCGTCGATCAGAGACTTGTAATCAACCTGGGCTTTGCCCTGACCCAGCTGAGCTTGCAGCATGGCGGCCATACCAGATGCGGCGGCAGGGACGTTGACCTTGTCCAGCGCAACCACAACGCGGTCACCATTGGTCTCGGCAACCAGAGCCACGCTCGGCTTGCCATCGATCGGATGGGGCAGTGTGAACGCCTGGGCAATCAGGTTCTGATCCAGCTCGCGATCGAAGCGGGCAACCCCTTTGTGGGTCTCCACTTTCAGACCGAGTGCAGTCAGATCGGCGGTGATGCTCTCACCGACCTTCAGCTTGTCCAGCAGGCCCTGGGCCTTGCCACGTGCCACTTCGCTAGCCTTGTCATGCTTGATGGCGGCAATCACCTGCTCTTTCACCTCGGCCAGCGGCTTGACCGCTTTGGGCTTGTGACCAGTGATGTGCAGCACCAGCGCCTTGCCGTCAGCCAGCTCGATCACGTCGGAGTTGGTATTGTCATCGCGCAGCTGTTCGGAGAACGCCACGGAGAGCACCTTGGGATCGTTCAGCGGAGCCGGAGCAGTCGCCTGGGTGAAGAAATCGGAAGATTGAACCTTCATCCCCATGGCATCAGCGGTCAGATCCAGCGAATCCGGGTTTTCGAAGCTGTTGTCAGCCATCTTCTGCTGCTCGGCGAAGAACTTCTCCTTGGCCTTGTCAGCTTGCAGACGAGTGATGGTCTCTTCTTTCACATCGGCAAACGGCTTGGTCTGGGCTGCTTCAACCCCCAGCAGCTTGATGATGTGGAAACCGAACGGGCTCTTCACCACGCCGGAGAGATCGCCAGCCTTGTTCAGGGCGAACGCGGCTTTCTCGAAGGCCGGATCCATCACCCCTTTCTCGAACCAGTCCAGCTCGCCGCCTTTTTTGGCAGAGAAGGTATCGGAAGAGTCAGCCTTGGCCAGCGCAGCGAAATCATCACCCGCCTTGGCTTTGGCAAGCACGGCTTCTGCTTTCTGCTCGGCCGCTTTCTCGTCCTTGCCAAACGGGATCAGGATATGAGCCACATGGCGACGCTCGGCACGCTGGAACAGATCCTGGTGCTGATCGTAGTAATCCTGGGCATCCTGCTCGGTGACCTTGATATCCTTGGCGAGGTTGGCGGCGTCCAGCAGCAGATAGTCGACCTTGACCTGCTCGTCGTTCATGAAACGGGCGCCATTGGTCTTGTAGTACTGCTCAAGCTCGTTGTCGGATACCTGAACGTCAGCCATATAGTTGGCGGCAGCCAGACGCACCAGACGCAGATCGCGAGTCTGGTTGTAGAGCTTGTCGAGCTGCTCCGCTTCACCCTTGAGGGAGAATTCGGTGCCCAGCAGGGCGTTCATCAACTGTTGACGCACCATGTCCTGACGCAGGGAGTCACGGAACATTTCGGGAGTCATGCCGGCACGACGGATCAGCTGCAGATAGCGATCATTGTTGAACTTGCCGTTCTCGGCAAACTCGGGCATGGCCACGATGGCCTGCTTGATCTGCTCATCGCTGACGCGCAGACCCAGCTCGCGAGCCTTGCTGTCCAGCAGCGCCTGATCGATCAGGCGATCCAGCACACCGCGACGGAACTGTTTCATGTAATCGGGGTTCGCGGCCAGCTGGCTGAATGCCTCTCCCATCTGGGATTCCATGCGGGCGCGCTCGTTACGGTAGGCATTTTCCAGTGCCGCAGCACTGATCTCGGTGCCATTGACGGTGGCGGGGGCGGTACGGGCCGGGCCGTTCAGGTAACTACCTACACCAGCCAAGGCAAAGGAGAGGATGATCAGGCCCAAGATAACCTTGGCTACCTTGCCCTGCGCCCCTTCGCGTAGTTTATCCAACATCATGTTTGTACTTATGCTCCCGAACTCGATGGGCGTAAACAATAAAAAGGCGCACCGATTGCGATGCGCCTTGGTCAATCAGTATGAGAGAAGACTCTCTAACTTGTCTGGTCTGCGACCAAGGACGGTAGCCGACGGATATCAGCGACCGGCTTAGTTAACAGCGTCTTTCAGGGCCTTACCGGCTTTGAAGGCAGGAACTTTACCAGCAGCGATTTCGATGGTCGCGCCAGTCTGCGGGTTACGGCCTGAACGGGCAGCACGCTCGCGTACAGCGAAAGTACCGAAACCAACCAGAGCAACCTGGTCACCCTCTTTCAGCGCTTCACCAACAGCATCAATGAAGGCATCCAACGCACGGCCAGCGGCAGCTTTGGAGATATCGGCACCGTCTGCAATCTTGTCAATCAGTTGAGATTTATTCACTCTTATATTCCCCTTTTATCAAACACCGCTGCGGCGCTGATTTCCCTGGCCACAACAAGTGGAGGTTTTATAGCAAGCCTCCTGATCAGTTGCAAGTGACAATCTGGCGCAAACCCGCGCCACACAACGCATTGCGACTCATCACGAGTACCCGATCGGTGGTCAAGGCTACTTCCGTTATCGGGCGCATGCAAGCCTTAACCACCCGCCGAATGCGCCAAATTTGCGGCGCATCAACATTTACACGACAGAAACGCGCTCAAACCCCTGTGGATTGTCCTGCAACGCCAATTCCAGCACCTCGTCAATCCAGCGAACCGGATAAATTTCAAGGTCTTGTTTGACGTTTGCCGGGATCTCCTCAAGGTCGCGCTCGTTCTCTTTCGGAATAAGCACTCGCTTGATGCCGCCACGGTGGGCTGCCAGCAACTTCTCCTTGAGACCACCGATGGGCAGCACTTCGCCGCGCAAGGTGATCTCCCCTGTCATCGCCACATCAGCACGAACCGGATTACCGGTCAAGCTGGAGACCAGGGCAGTACACATGGCGATACCGGCGCTCGGACCATCTTTCGGGGTTGCCCCTTCCGGTACGTGCACGTGGATATCGCGCTTTTCGTAGAAGTCGGCATTGATGCGCAGCTTCTCGGCACGGGCTCTTACGACCGTCATGGCCGCCTGGATGGACTCCTGCATCACATCACCGAGAGAACCGGTATAAGTGAGCTTGCCCTTGCCCGGCATGTTGGTGGTCTCGATGGTGAGCAGATCGCCCCCCACTTCGGTCCACGCCAGACCACACACCTGTCCCACCTGGTTCTGGTCGGTGGCCTTGCCGTAATCGAAACGCTGCACCCCGAGGAACTCCTTGAGGTTCTCCTGATTGACCTGAACATGCTTGATGCTCTTGTCCAGCAGGATGCGCTTGACCGCCTTGCGACAAATCTTGGAGATCTCGCGCTCCAGACTCCGCACCCCTGCCTCGCGGGTGTAGTAGCGGATCACTCCGACCAGGGCAGAATCTTCGATGGTGATCTCGGAGGCTTTCAGGCCGTTGCGCTGGATCTGCTTGGCAACCAGATGCTGCTTGGCAATGTTGAGCTTCTCATCTTCGGTGTAACCGGAGAGACGGATCACTTCCATCCGGTCCAGCAACGGACCCGGGATGTTCATGGAGTTGGAGGTGGCCACGAACATGACGTCCGACAGGTCGTAATCCACTTCCAGATAGTGATCGTTGAAGCTGTTGTTCTGTTCCGGATCCAGCACTTCCAGCAAGGCGGATGCGGGATCGCCACGCATGTCCGAGCTCATCTTGTCGATCTCGTCGAGCAGGAACAGCGGGTTCTTCACGCCGACTTTCGCCATCTTCTGGATAAGCTTGCCGGGCATGGAACCAATATAGGTACGGCGGTGACCGCGGATCTCCGCTTCGTCACGCACCCCACCGAGGGCCATCCGCACATATTTGCGGCCTGTCGCCTTGGCGATGGATTGGCCCAGCGAGGTCTTGCCCACACCGGGAGGCCCAACCAGACAGAGGATGGGGCCCTTGAGCTTGTTCACCCGTGCCTGTACCGCCAGATATTCGAGGATGCGATCCTTGACCTTCTCCAGGCCATAGTGATCGGCATCCAGCACCTCTTGCGCCTTGCCAAGATCTTTCTTGACCTTGGATCGCGCCTTCCACGGCACCTGTACCATCCAGTCCACATAGCTGCGAACCACGGTAGCCTCGGCGGACATGGGAGACATCATCTTCAGCTTGGCAAGCTCGGCCTGGGCCTTTTCACGGGCATCTTCCGGCATGCCAGCCTCTTCAATCTTGCGATTGAGGGCTTCAAACTCATCCGGGCTATCTTCCAGCTCACCCAGCTCTTTCTGGATGGCCTTCATCTGCTCGTTGAGGTAATACTCGCGCTGGCTCTTTTCCATCTGCTTCTTGACGCGAGTACGGATGCGCTTCTCGACCTGCAGCAGGTCAATTTCCGACTCCATCATCGCCATCAGGAATTCGATGCGCTCGGAGACCGAGACGATCTCCAGCACCTTCTGCTTGTCTTCCAGCTTGAGCGGCATGTGGGCCGCCATGGTGTCAGCAAGACGCGCAGCATCGTCGATCGCCGAGATCGAAGTCAGTACCTCGGGCGGGATCTTCTTGTTGAGCTTGATATAGCCTTCAAACTGGCCGATGGCGGAGCGAACCAGCACTTCCTGATCCTTCTCCTCAATGGCTTGGGAGGGAATGTACTGGGCCTCGCAGACAAAGAAATCCTTGTCGTCGATCATCCGCTCCAGGCGGGCACGCTGTCCCCCCTCTACCAGCACCTTGACGGTGCCGTCCGGCAGCTTGAGCATCTGCAAAATATTGGCCACTGTCCCGACGGTGAAGATCTCCTCCACAGTCGGCTCATCGGTTGACGCATCCTTCTGGGCCACCAGCAGAACTTTCTTGTCCTGCTCCATGGCCGCTTCCAGACAGCGAATGGATTTTTCCCGCCCCACAAAGAGTGGAATGACCATGTGGGGATAAACCACCACGTCACGAAGAGGCAGGACGGGAATCTCGATGCGTTCTGAACGCTCTAGGTTCATATATGTCCTCTCGGCTTGTTATACCGTTGGCAAAGCGCTTGGCTGAGTATATGGGGGCGCTGAGATGAGATTCAATCGCCGAAACCGTAAAAAGCATGAAAGGGGCAAAAAGCCCCTTCCATTTGATTAAAAATCAGACATTTACTCTGATGCAGCAGCCTGGGTCTCGGGATTTTCGTAGATCATCAAGGGCGCGGAGTCCCCTTTGATCACGGTTTCGTCGATCACCACCTTGCTGACCCCTTCCAGAGAAGGCAGGTCATACATGGTATCCAGCAGCACGGCTTCCACGATGGAACGCAGACCACGAGCACCGGTTTTACGCTCCATCGCCTTGCGGGCAATGGCGTTGAGCGCGTCGTCACGGAACTCCAGCTCAACCCCTTCCAGATCGAACAACGCAGCGTACTGTTTGGTCAGCGCGTTTTTCGGCTCTTTCAGGATCTGGATAAGGGCAGACTCGTCCAGCTCGGTCAGGGTCGCGACCACCGGCAGACGGCCGATGAACTCGGGGATCAGACCATATTTGATCAGATCTTCCGGCTCCACCTTGGCGAAGGTTTCGCTCAGGGTGGCCTTGGCATCCTTGGATTTCACCTCGGCGCCAAAACCGATACCGGTTCCCTTCACGGAACGCTGCTCGATCACCTTGTCCAGACCGGCAAAAGCACCGCCACAGATGAAGAGGATCTTGGAGGTATCAACCTGCAAGAACTCCTGCTGCGGATGCTTGCGACCACCTTGCGGCGGCACGGAAGCGATGGTCCCTTCGATCAGCTTGAGCAGTGCCTGCTGTACCCCTTCCCCGGAGACATCCCGGGTGATGGAGGGGTTGTCCGACTTGCGGGAGATCTTGTCGATCTCGTCGATATAGACGATGCCACGCTGGGCCTTCTCCACGTCGTAGTCGCACTTTTGCAGCAGCTTCTGGATGATGTTCTCCACGTCCTCGCCCACATAACCGGCTTCGGTCAGAGTGGTCGCATCGGCCATGGTAAACGGCACATCCAGCAGACGAGCCAGAGTCTCGGCCAGCAGGGTTTTACCGCTACCGGTCGGGCCAATCAGCAGAATGTTGGATTTGCCGAGCTCCACACCACTGTTTTCGCCGCTGTTGCGCAGACGCTTGTAGTGGTTGTAGACGGCAACGGCCAACACCTTCTTGGCGTACTCCTGCCCGATCACATAGTCATCGAGATGAGCGCGGATCTGATGAGGGGTCGGCAGCTCGTTACCATCGCGCTTGGGCGAGATCTCGCGGATCTCTTCGCGGATGATGTCGTTGCACAGCTCGACGCACTCATCACATATGTAGACGGAAGGGCCAGCGATCAGCTTGCGCACTTCATGCTGGCTTTTGCCGCAAAAAGAGCAGTAGAGCAGCTTATCGCCCTCACCCTTGCGTTTCTCTGTCATTCAGCAACCTCGTTTTATCAATAGAGGATGGATCGGCCTGTTGAGTTTACAACAGACCGGGACACCCTGCTCAGCTACGCTGGCTCAGGACACCGTCTACCAGACCATAGGCCACAGCCTGCTCGGCGGACATGAAGTTGTCGCGGTCGGTGTCACGCTCGATGGTAGCCATGTCCTGACCGGTGTGGAACGCCAGGCGCTCGTTCAGGGTATTTTTGATCTTCAGGATCTCTTGGGCATGGATCTGGATATCAGATGCCTGCCCCTGGAAGCCACCCAGCGGCTGGTGGATCATCACGCGGGCATTAGGCAGGCAGAAACGCTTGCCCTTGGCACCGCCAGCCAGCAGGAAGGCACCCATGGAGCAGGCCTGCCCCATGCACACAGTGCTGACATCCGGCTTGATGAACTGCATGGTGTCATAGATGGACATGCCCGCAGTCACCGAACCACCCGGTGAGTTGATGTAGATATAGATGTCCTTGTCCGGATTCTCGGACTCGAGGAACAGCAACTGGGCAACCACCAGATTGGCCATGTGATCTTCAACCTGACCAGTCAGGAAGATCACCCGCTCTTTCAGCAGACGGGAGTAAATATCGTAGGAACGTTCACCCTTGGCAGTCTGTTCGACCACGATGGGGACCAGCGCATTGCTGGGAGAATCGGTCATATCGTTATAGTTCTTGTACATAAGGCATTGTCCCTAAAATAAAATGGCCCGAGTGGAGATCACACGAGCCATTATACTTAACAGTCTTGACCTTAAGTCAAATGTTCTTAGGCAGCGGCGCCAGACTTGTTGATCACTTCGTCAAAGGCAACTTCTTTTTCGGTCACTTGCGCTTTGGACAGGATCAGGTCGATGGCTTGATCTTCTACTGCCAGGTTACGAACGCCGTTCAGCATCTGTTCGTTCTTCTGGTAGTACTCGATCACTTCCTTCGGATCTTCGTAGGCAGTCGCCATGGACTCGATGATGCTGTTTACACGGGCATCGTCAGCCTTGATCTCGTTGGTGCGGATTACGTCACCCAGCAGCAGGCCTACGCGTACACGACGCTCGGCTTGAGCCTGGAACAGTTCAGCCGGCAGCTCGGGAGCGTTACCGCCCTGGAAACCACCGAAGCGCTGCAGAGCCTGCTGACGCAGTGCGTCGATCTCTTGAGCAACAGCTGCTTTCGGCAGGTCGATTTGGTTGGCTTCAACCAGACCGTTCAGAACCTGCTCTTTCACGCTGTTTTTCAGGGCTTGAGCCAGTTCGCGCTCCATGTTCTTGCGCACTTCAGCTTTCAGCTCTTCAACAGAACCGCTTTCGATACCGAAACGCTTCACGAACTCTTCGGTCAGCTCAGGCAGGATCTGCTCTTCAACCTTGATCAGCTTGGAAGCGAACTTGGCTTCTTTGCCTTTCAGGTTTTCAGCGTGGTAATCAGCCGGGAAGGTCACTTCGATGGTGAACTCGTCGCCCGCTTTCTTGCCCAGGATGGCGTCTTCGAAGCCCGGGATCATGCGGCCAGCGCCCAGCACCAGGTTGAAGCCTTCAGCTTTGCCGCCGTCGAACTCTTCACCGTCGATGGAACCGACGAAGTCCATGGTCACACGCATGCCATTGGCAGCGGCAACATCGGCATCAGCCCAGGTAGCGTGCTGCTTGCGCAGGGTGTCGATCATGTTGGCCAGATCTTCATCCTTCACGGTCGCAACCGGCTTCTCGACCTTGATGGTCTCAAGACCGGCAACTTCGAACTCCGGATACACTTCGAAAGTGGCGGTGAATTCGAAATCCTGACCTTCTTTGATCTCTTTCGGATCCATGGTCGGGGCACCGGCCGGGCTCAATTTGTTTTCGATGATGGCTTTGATGAAGTTGCTCTGCATCATTTCATCAGCAACGCGGGCGTGAGCCATGGCGCCGAACATCTTCTTGATGATGGCAACCGGAGCCTTGCCAGGACGGAAACCGTCGATGCGACGAGTTTTGGCCAGGCCATTCAATTCTTTACGCACAGCGGCGTCTACGGTAGCGGCCGGTACAGTGATGGTAAGACGGCGTTCCAGACCCTGGGTTGTCTCTACAGAAACTTGCATTCTTCTACCTCGTTCAACTCAGCACTGTGTGCTGACCCTTTATTGCCCCTGGGCAAAGCCCGGAGTCTTCCTGTTTATAAAGACAACGATATGTCTTTGTGATGAGAAAATATGACGCGGCATTATAGCGGCGCACTTTGGTCGAGTCGAGCTACACATCCCCCACATTGAGCGGCGCGCAAGCACAATTCGTGCAAAACTGCCCTTTATATGGGGAGAGAGGTGCCAGACTTCAACTATCCGATGGCAATAATTTTGCGTTTGCTCACCTTTTTTCATCCGAACGCCGCTTTATTGCCCATCTTTCGCCGAAAAACAGCCCACCGTTGCGGGCGGCGACTCAATTTGACCAGCCAAATGACGATTGAACCAATCAACCATTGCGTCCCTACCCCTCCCTCGTTATGGTGGCAACCAAATTGATGATCTGGAGTCACTCACATGGCCTTTTTCCGCTTCTTGTTCAATCTGCTCTGGTTTGTACTGGGAGGTGTCTTTATGGGCCTGGCCTGGTGGCTGGCCGGTCTTGTCTGCTTTATCTCGCTGGTCGGCATCCCCTGGGGACGTGCCTGCTTCGTGATCGGCACCTTTACCTTCTTCCCGTTTGGCAAGCAGGCGGTCAATCGCAAGACCATGACCGGCCAGAGCGATATCGGCACCGGCACTCTGGGACTGATTGGCAATATCCTCTGGTTTGTGCTGATCGGTGTCTGGCTGGCCATCGGCCACATCGCTTCCGCGCTGGCCTGCTTCGTAACCATTATCGGTATCCCGTTCGGTATCCAGCACCTCAAGCTGGCACTCATCAGTCTGGCTCCTATCGGCCAGATGATTGTGACCAACCAGGAGGCGGAATCGGGCCGCTATATCCGCTAAACACGGGAAATGCGCGGGCAGACGCTGCCCTGCAACGAAAAAAAGGGCAGACTAGGGTCTGCCCTTTTCTATTCTCTTTTGTTGAGGCCATCATGTTACCCAGCCATTTTTTTGCCAATCTCGCCCGCATGAAACTCATCTACCGCTGGCCCCTGATGCGCAACATCCAGCCGGAAAACATCGCCGAGCACAGCCTGCAGGTGGCCATGGTGGCCCATGCCCTCGGCATCATCAAAAACCGGCTGTTTGGCGGCAGCGTGAATGCCGACCGCGCCGCCGTGATGGCCCTCTACCACGACAGCAGTGAAGTGCTGACCGGCGATCTGCCTACCCCGGTCAAATACTTCAACCCCGAAATTGCCCGCGAGTACAAGAAGATAGAACTGGCCGCCGAGCAGCGTCTGCTTGGCATGCTGCCGCCGGAACTGGTGGAGGACTTTCGCCCCCTGCTCGATTCGGCAGCCCAGGATGACGGGCTGGCCAGGCTGGTCAAGGATGCCGACACACTCTGCGCCTATACCAAGTGTCTGGAGGAGATCAACGCGGGCAACCGGGAGTTCGAACCGGCTCGCAAGCGCCTTGAAGCCATGCTGGCAGCCCGGATGAGCGATGAGATGCGCTACTTTATCGACACCTTCGTAGCCAGCTTCTCCCTGCCACTCGATGAGCTTAACGCTCACTAAGCCAGTCTACATGACCTGAAAACAGAAGGGCCCGCCGGTTTGCACCAGCGGGCCCTTCGTTCTTTATTGCGCATTAGATGCAACGCATCAGTGACCCAGCTCGCGGGAGGGTACCAGACCGCTCGCCCGCCAGGCGGGATAGAGGGTTGCCACCAGACTCATCAGGATGGCGGCGCCCGTCACGATGAGCAGATCCTGCATATGCAACTCGGTCGGCAAGAAGTCGATAAAGTAGATATCCGGATTGAGGAAGCGGTGGCCGATGAGCTTTTCGACAACGCTCAGGATCTGGGTCAGCTTGCTCGAAAGCAGCCCGCCCAGCAGGGCACCGAGCAGGGCACCGGCCACGCCGTTGACCATCCCCTGAATAACGAAGGTAAGCCGGATCTGGCCGGGGCTCGCCCCCATGGTTTTCAGGATGGCGATTTCGCTGCGCTTCTCGTTCACCGCCATCACCAGGGTGGAAACGATGTTGAAGCAGGCGACGGCCACCACCATCAGCATCACCACATACATGACGGTACGCACCATCTGGATGTCCTGATAGAGGTAGCCCTGGCTGTTCATCCAGCTGCGGATATAGACGTGATGAGGGAACTGCTGCGCGGCGGCTACGGTGATGGATTGCGCCTTGAGCACATCGCTCACCCGCAGGCTGAAGCCCTCCACATCGCTTCCCATACCGGTGATCGCTTGCGCATCGGCCAGATGCATAAAGCCGAGCAGACCGTCGAGCTGACCACCAATCTCCAGCAGCCCCACCACGGTCAGGGCTTCGCGGCGAGGATTCTTGATCCCCGCCTGATCACCCCCTTGCGGCAGCAGCAGGGCGACCGAATCCCCCACCTTGACCCCCAGCTTGTCGGCGATGGTCTTGCCAAGGATCACCCCACGTTCACCCGGTTGCAGCTCACGCAGACCGCGGCCCGTCATGTATTTGCCTGCATCCGACAGATTGGCTTCCAGATCGGGCAGCACGGCGCGCAGTTGCACCCCCTTGAGGGCAGAACCATGCTCCAGCAGGCCATTGAGGCGAATGACTGGGGCAGCCGCCTCAACGCCCGGCTGGGCCAGCAGGTAGTCACGCAGACGCGGCCAATCCGGCAACGGCCGCTCGACGGCGTCCAGCTCACCTTGCGGCACCACGGAGAGCACCCGATCTTTAAGCTCCCGCTCGAAACCGTTCATGGCGGAGAGGCCCAGGATCAGCGCCATCACCCCGAGGGCGATACCGATCAGGGAAGAGGCAGAGATAAAGGCGATAAACCCGTTGCGACGGCGGGAGCGGCTGTAACGCAGGCCCAGAAAGAGGGGCAGCGGTTTGAACATCAGGCAACCTCCGCCATCACGCCGCTCACCAGGGTCACCCGGCGATGGAGCTTGGCCGCGAGGCTCAAGTCGTGAGTCACTACCACAAACGCAGTGCCCAGTTCACGATTCAGTTCACACAGCAGTTCGTACACCGCGGTGGCACTGGCGTGATCCAGATTGCCGGTGGGCTCATCCGCCAATACCAGACTCGGTTCATTGACCAGCGCCCGGGCGATCGCCACCCGCTGACGTTCGCCACCGGAGAGCTCGGAGGGACGGTGGTTCAAGCGATGGGAGAGCCCTACCCGCCCCAGCATCTTGGTTGCCTTTTCGGTGGCAACCGCCACCGACTCACCGGCGATCAGCAGCGGCATGGCCGCATTTTCCAGCGCACTGAACTCGGAGAGCAGGTGGTGGAACTGGTAGACAAAGCCCAGCTCGCGGTTGCGAAAACGGGCCTGGGTGCGGCTGTCCCAGTGGTGGATATCCTCCCCCTTGAACAGCACGGCGCCGCTGGAGGGGTTGTCCAGCGCCCCCATCAGGTGCAGCAGAGTGGTCTTGCCGGAGCCGGAGCTTCCCACCACCGCCAGCATTTCACCGGGCGCGACACAGAGATCGATCCCCTTGAGCACCTGAGTCTCCAGCTCCCCCTCTTTATAGACATGATTGAGCGCCTGGCAGCGCAGCAGAGGTTCACGGGATACGGCTTCATTCATAACAGGGGCTCCACTTGCCTCGGTAACAACGCTGGCACCCGCAACAACGGGGGCACCAGTCACAACAGAAGATGCATTATTCACGGCATTACTCATAACGCAGCGCCTCGGCCGGTTTCACCCGCGCAGCGCGGGCCGCCGGGTAGAGGGTGGCACTGAAGCTCAGCAGCACAGCGCCCAGCAAAATGGTGATGACCTGAGCCGGCTCGACAATCACCGGCAGGCCACTGCCGCCCGCCGCCATATAGAGGTTGAGCCCCACCGCATTGAGCAGGGGGTTGAGACCCAGGGAGAGCGCAAGGCCAGCCAGCCCGCCAAACAGAGCACCAATCACCCCGCTGGAAGCGCCAAGCACCATGAAGATTTTGACGATCCCCGATTCACTCATGCCCATGGTGCGCAGGATGGCCACTTCGCCCTCCTTGTCCGTTACCACCATCACCAGCGCGGAGAGGATGTTGAAGGTAGCGACGGCGATGATCAGCACCAGCATCAGCCCCATCATCCGTTTTTCCATGGCGACCGCCTGGAACAGCTCGCCCCGCTCGCGGCGCCAATCCTGCCATAGCAAGCCATCCGGCAGCGGCGTCTTGATCACCTCGTCGGCTGCAAAGGGATCATCGAGCCAGAGGCGAATGCCACCGACGGTTTCTGTCGGCAGACGCAGCAGCCGCTGGGCATCCCCCAGGGCGATCAGCGCAATCTGGTTATCCACATCGGCGCCGACCCCGAAGATACCGGAGACGGTAAAGAGGCGCTGGGCCGGTACCCGGCCAAACGGGGTGAAGCGGGTCCCTTCGGTCAGGATCAAACGAACCTGATCGCCGATGGAGACATTGAGGCGGCGTGCCACCCCCTGCCCCAGCACGATACGGTAGTGACCCGCCTGCAGGGTATCAAGGCGCCCCCCCAGCATCTGGCTGTGGAGGATATCATCCTTGGGCCACTTTGCAGGGTCGATCCCCTGCACGCTCACCCCGGTCAGCTGACCGGGGCTTTGCAGCATCCCTTCGCTGTCGAGCATGGGGGCCAAGGCAACCACATGGGGTAATTTGGCCAGATCAGGCAACCCTTGCGGGTCGGCATCAATGCGGCCAGCCTGATTGGTCACCACCACATGGGGGATCACCCCGAGGATGCGCCCTTTGAGCTGCCCTTCGAAACCGTTCATCACCGAAATGACCACCATCAGGGCGGCGACCCCGATGGCGATGCCAAAGGTAGAGAACAGGGAGATAAATGAGACGAAGCGATTGCTGCGCTTCGAGCCTGCATAACGCAGGCCGATGGCCAGCGAAAGGGGCTGAAAAAGTCCGGTCTTCAAGGATATGTACGTTGCCAACAAAATAAGATACCGGATAATAAAGGGAAACCGTCCATGACAACAAGGGATAGCCTCCATGCAGGAACAGTTCTTCAGCGTCACTCATGCCACGCCGGTCAATGTGATCCCCATGCCGGCCGACTTCCACCTCCCCTCGCTGGAGGAGCTGGACGCTGAGCTGCCGGAGCCCTTTCGGATCTCTTCGGCAATTACCTCCATCGATCTGGTGACCACTCGCCTGCTGCGCAACCAGAACGAGTCGATGCACGACCTGATCGAGATCGTCAATCAGCAGTCCCGCAAGATCGACATGATCATGGGTTATGTGCTCTCCCTGCAGGACCATCCGGAGCAGCGCTTTCACACCCTGCGCTTTGGCGCTGGCGAGCTCACCTACCTGCACCCCTATCATGGCCACGGGGATGCGCCGCATCCGCACCAGATCGTGCGCCTCAAGATCTTCCTGCGGGAAGAGGCGGCCGCCATCTACTGCTATGGCCAGGTCAAACAGCTTGACGGCGGTGAACATGGCACCCATGTGCAGCTCGACTATGTGCGGATCCGCGAAGATGACCGTGAACTGCTGGTTCGTGCCAGCCTCCACGTGCAATCGAAACAGCTCAAACTGCGCGCCCAAGAGCGTCAGCGCTAACCAGAGCGAACGTCAGCGATAGATAACGTCAACGTTAAAAGAATCGAACCATGCCAATGACACTCCCCGCCTTGCCCGCCAAAGCGGGCCAAAAGATCACGCTCGGCCAGCTGGTCGGCAGCAGCCTCTCGCTGATTGCAGCCCGTCTCACCAGTGAAGCCAAGGGGCCGGTACTGCTTATCACCGCCGATACCCCGAGCGCCCTGCGCCTGGAGCAGGAGCTGCAGTATTTGCTGACAGACAAGCTGCTAGCCGATCAGTCCGTGCCGGTATTGCTGTTCCCCGATTGGGAGACCCTGCCCTACGACACCTTCTCCCCCCATCAGGACATCATCTCCCAGCGGCTAGAGACCCTCTACAAGCTGCCGCAGATGAGCAAGGGGGTACTCATTGTCCCCATCTCCACCCTGATGTTGCGCTGCGCCCCCCGGGTCTATCTCGACAAATACAGCCTGATGGTTAAGGCCGGCCAGCGCCTCAATCTGCAACAGTTGCGCGGCCGCCTGGCCGAGGCGGGTTACGTGGCGGTGGATCAGGTGCTGGAGCACGGCGAGTTTGCCGCCCGCGGCTCCCTGCTCGATCTCTTCCCCATGGGCAGCAGCAGCCCCTATCGCATCGACTTCTTCGACGATGAAGTGGACTCCATCCGCCCGTTCGATCCCGAGACTCAGCGCTCCAGCGAACCGGTCAAGACGGTCAGCCTGCTGCCCGCCCGGGAATACCCTACCGACGAGGCGGCCATCGAACTGTTTCGCGGCCAGTTCCGCGAGCAGTTCGAGCTGTCGCGGGCCGAGGGCTCCGTCTATCAGGAGGTGAGCAAGGGGCGCTGGCCCGCTGGCATCGAATACTATCTGCCGCTCTTCTTCAACCAGACCGCCAGCCTGTTTGACTATCTGCCGGAAGAGACCCTGCTGCTCACTGTGGGGGACATCTACCCCGCCGCCCAGCGTTTCTGGAACGATATCGGCCAGCGCTATGAAGACAGACGCTGGGACAACACCCGCCCACTGCTGCCACCGGCCCAGCTCTATCTGCCGGTGGAGCAGCTCTTTGCCTCTCTGGGCCAATATGGCGCGGTGCGGCTGCAAGAGGCCGCTACCGCCGGTGATGCCGGTCAGCACGATCTGCCCATCGAGGCGCTGCCGGATCTGCAACTCGATCACAGCAAGGAGCAACCCCTGCTGGCGCTCAACCAGTTCCTCCAAGGTTTTGCCGGGCGCACCCTGTTTGCGGTGGAATCCGAGGGGCGGCGCGAGGTACTGGGCGATCTGCTGGCGCGTATCTCGCTGCAACCTAAAGAGTTCCCCTCCCTCGACGCCTTTATGGCGAGCCCGGATCGCCACGGCCTGCTGGTTGCACCGCTTGAGCGTGGCTTCCTGTGGCAGGAGGTCGGTCAGGATCCACTGGCGCTGATCACCGAGACCGAACTGCTGGGCGGCAAGGTGCGCAGCAAACGAGCGCGGGAGAAGAGCAAGAACCTGAGCTCCGATGCGGTGATCAGAAACCTGGGCGAGCTGACCCAGGGTCAGCCAGTGGTCCATCTGGATCACGGGGTCGGCCGCTATCTGGGGCTCGAAACCATCGACGCCGGTGGCCTGCCCACCGAGTTTTTGACCCTTGAATATGCCGGCGGCGACAAGCTGTTCGTGCCGGTCACCAGTTTGCACCTTATCAGCCGCTATACAGGCTCTGATAACCCGCCCAGCCACAAGCTCGGCGGCGAGGCCTGGAGCAAGGCGCGGCGCAAGGCGGCGGAGAAGGTGCGCGACGTGGCAGCCGAGTTGCTGGATGTCTACGCTCATCGCGCCGCTCGCGCCGGTTTTGCCTTCAAGCACGACAAAGAGGCCTATCGCCAGTTTGCCGCCAGCTTCCCGTTCGAGGAGACCGACGATCAGCTCAACGCCATCAATGCGGTGCTGGGGGACATGTGTCAGGCCAAGAGCATGGACCGACTGGTGTGCGGCGACGTGGGTTTTGGCAAAACCGAAGTGGCGATGCGGGCGGCGTTTGTGGCGGTGCACGGCGGCAAGCAGGTTGCCGTGCTGGTGCCCACCACCCTGCTGGCGCAACAGCACTACGACAACTTCCGCGACCGCTTCGCCAACTGGCCGGTGCGGGTCGAGGTGCTGAGCCGCTTCCGCTCCGCCAAGGAGCAGAGCGCTGTGATGAAAGAATTGGCCGAAGGCAAGGTGGACATCATCATCGGCACCCACAAGCTGCTCGGCTCCGAGCTCACTTTCAAGGATCTGGGACTGCTCATCGTCGATGAGGAGCACAGATTCGGGGTGCGCCAGAAGGAGAAGATCAAGGCACTGCGGGCCGATGTGGATATCCTCACTCTCACCGCCACCCCTATTCCGCGCACCCTTAATATGGCGATGTCCGGCATGCGGGATCTCTCCATCATCGCGACTCCACCCGCCAAGCGACTCGCCATCAAGACCTTCGTGCGCCAGCACGAACCAGCGGTGGTGCGCGAGGCGGTGCTGCGTGAACTCAAACGTGGCGGCCAGGTCTACTACCTGCACAACGACGTGGAAAGCATCGAGAAGTGCGCCGCCGATCTGGCGGAGCTGGTGCCGGAAGCACGCATCGGCATCGCCCACGGCCAGATGCGCGAGCGCGACCTTGAGCGGATCATGTCCGACTTCTACCACCAGCGCTTCAACCTGCTGGTTTGTACCACCATCATCGAGACCGGCATCGACGTGCCGAGCGCCAACACCATCATCATGGATCGGGCGGATCATCTCGGTCTGGCCCAGCTGCACCAGCTGCGGGGCCGGGTTGGCCGCTCCCACCATCAGGCCTACGCCTATCTGCTCACCCCCCATCCCAAGCTGATGACCAAGGATGCAGCCAAGCGGCTGGAGGCGATCGCCTCGCTTGAAGATCTCGGCGCCGGTTTTGCGCTGGCGACCCACGATCTGGAGATCCGTGGCGCAGGCGAACTGCTCGGCGACGATCAGAGCGGTCAGATCGAATCGGTCGGCTTCACCCTCTACATGGAGATGCTGGAGCAGGCGGTCGAGGCGCTGAAAAATGGTAAGGAGCCATCGCTGGAGCAGCTGATGAGCCAGCACACCGAGGTAGAACTGCGCCTGCCTGCGCTGCTGCCGGATGACTATATTCCGGACGTCAACATGCGCCTCTCCATGTACAAGCGGATCGCCAGTGCGGCGGACGAGCAGGAGCTGCGCGAGCTGAAAGTGGAGCTGATCGACCGCTTTGGCCTCTTGCCGGAGGCAACCAAAACCCTGCTGGAGCTGGCCGCCTTCCGCCAGCGTGCCACCGCCCTTGGCATTCGCCGGGTGGAGATGAGCGAGCGTGGCGGCTATCTCGACTTCACCCAGGAGACCAAGGTCAATCCGGCCTATCTGGTCAAACTGCTCTCCAGCCAGCCAAGGGTCTACAAGATGGACGGGCCGACCCGGCTGCGCTTCCAGGTACCGACCCAGGATCGCGCCATGCGCCTGAAACTGGTGGATGGCTTGCTGGCGGATCTGGCCAACAACAGCCTGTGAGTCTTTGCAGCGCTGGCGGTTGGCCAGACAGATAGCGCCAACTAAAACGGGAGCCAAATCGGCTCCCGTTTTGTTTATGTTGGCTGGTGACTAGCGTCTCCCTTCTCCCCTTGTGGGAGAAGGGTCGGGGATGAGGGGGGCAGTGAAAACCATTCCCCTCACCCTGCCCTATCCCAGGGGGAGAGGGAATCGCGCCGGAAAATGTTGGGCTTCGCTGCGCTCAGCACCAACCTACACCTCTGACGATCAGCCTTGGTTGGCCGGATCCTCATGGGCGGAGAATTCGCGCATAAAGGCCTCGGCGCGCTCCACCATCTTGGTCGAGCCAACAAAGTAAGGGGTACGCTGGTGCAGCGCGGTGGGCTGGATATCCATGATACGGCCAAAACCGTCGGAGGCCTTGCCACCAGCCTGCTCCACCAGAAACGCCATCGGGTTGCACTCATAGAGCAGCCGCAGCTTGCCGTTCGGCGAGTTGGTGCCGGACGGATAGATATAGATGCCGCCCTTGAGCAGGTTGCGATGGAAATCGGAGACCAGGGAGCCGATATAACGGGAGGTGTAAGGTCTGTGGGTCGCCTCGTCGCGCTCCTGGCAATATTTGAGGTACTTCTTCACCCCGTCCGGGAACTTGATGTAGTTACCCTCGTTGATGGAGTAGATCTTGCCCTCTTCCGGAATGCGGATGTTCTCGTGGGAGAGGCAGAAGCAGCCGATAGAGGGATCGTAGGTAAAGCCGTTGACGCCAAAACCGGTGGTGTAGACCAGCATGGTGGAGGAGCCGTAGACCACATAACCGGCGGCGACCTGACGGTTGCCCGGTTGCAGGAAGTCCTCCAGCGTCACCGGCGAACCCTGCGGGCTCAAACGGCGGTAGATGGAGAAGATGGTCCCGACCGAGACGTTGACGTCGATATTGGAGGAGCCATCGAGCGGGTCGATCAGCACCACATACTTGGAGTTTTTGGAGAGCGGTGAGTCAAAGGCGACGAAGTCCTCTTCCTCTTCCGAGGCCATGCCACACACCTCGCCGCGCGCTTCGAGCGCCGCCTTGAAGCGTTCGTTGGCGTAGACATCCAGCTTCTGCTGCACCTCGCCCTGTACGTTTTCAGCGCCCATGGAACCGATGATATCCGCCAGTCCCGCCTTGTTGATCTCCCGGTTCACCACCTTGGCAGCAAGGCGGATCGAGCTGAGCAACGAGGTCAGCTCGCCGGTCGCGGTAGGATAATCCGCCTGCTTTTTGACGATGAACTCACCCATGGTGATCATGTTTCGCATTTTTGTTCCTTTAGATCGCATCCGTTGGCATTGAAAACGTTTGCAGGCATCGGCAAAAAAAATGCCGATCACCGGCGGCCTTGATTTGTAACCTAATGTAACGTCTGTTTTTTGTTTTTGCAGCGAATTAAGCGGCCTATTAAATAGGCTATTTCGCCTCACGTTATGGTAAAAGACGCGTTTTATTCGGTTTCATTCGATAACTTTCAGCCCCTTAATTCGTGGCAATAACCTGCTGCAAGCCATGAGCTGACTGGCCTTGGGCCATTAAAAATGGAGTCTGATGGGCCTGCCGTTCCCTCAGCCATTGCCTCTTGAGATCCGATCGCCAATCCAGCACACTGATTTCGCTTTGGAAGCAAATAAAACTCAAGGATTATCAATGAACAAGACTCTCATTGCCGGCATGGTAGCCGGACTGTTTGCCCTTCCCGCCTGGGCTGCCCAGGTGCCTGCCGGTACCAAGCTGCTGCCGGATGCCCAACAAATCTACGTGACCAATATCGGCACCGAACCCACCACCATCGACCCCCAGCTGGTAGAAGAGACCGCCGGTAGTGCCATCGTCAACGATCTGTTTGAAGGGCTCTATGAGCTGGATAATACCGGCAAGATCAAACCAGCAGGCGCCGTCAGCTACGAGGTCGACAAGACAGGTACCGTCTACACCTTCAAGCTGAGGCCCGAGGCCAAGTGGTCAAACGGTGAACCAGTCACCGCCGCCGATTATGTCTACGGCTGGCAACGGGCGGCCGACCCCAAGACGGCCTCCAACTACGCCTGGTTTATCGAGTTGACCGGTGTGGTCAATGCAAGCGAGGTGACACAGGGCAAGAAGAGCCCGTCAGAGCTCGGGATCAAGGCGCTCGATGACCACACCCTGCAGGTGACCCTGAAAAATCCGGTCCCCTTCTTCCTGAAGACGCTGGCCCACTACACCACGTTCCCGGCCCCCAAGGCCACCATTGAAAAATACGGCAAGGATTGGGTCAAACCGGGCAATATCGTCTCCAACGGTGCCTTTGTACTCAAGGAGTGGACCCCCAACGAGCGGCTGAGTGCCGAGCGCAATACCCACTACTGGAACAACCAGCATACCGTCCTGAACAAGGTGGTCTATCTGGAGATCGTCTCGGAAACCGCCGCCTACAACCGCTATCGCACCGGTGAACTGCACTACACCACTTATCCGCTGGAGCAGTACAAACAGCTCAAGAGCCAGAGCCCGGAAGAACTGGTCAGCGTCCCCACGCTGGCCAGCTATTACTATGTCTTCAATACCCAGCGCAAACCGTTCGATGACCCGAAAGTACGCAAGGCGCTCTCGCTCGCCATCGACCGGGAGACCATCACCGACAAGATCCTGGGACAGGGACAAATTGCCGCATATAGCTTCACGCCCCCCATTGTGGACGGCTTTGAATTGAAAAAACCGGCCAGCCAGCTGCAGAGCAAAGAGGAGCGGATCAAGCAAGCCAAAGCCCTGTTGGCCGAAGCGGGTTATGGTCCGGACAAGCCACTCACCGTGGACATTCTCTACAACACCAACGAGAGCCACAAAAAGATTGCGCTGGCCGTCTCCTCCATGTGGAAACACAACCTGGGGGTCACTGCCACCCTCAACAACATGGAGTGGAAGACCATGGTCTCGGCACTCAACGAGGGGGATTTCGGGGTTAGCCGCTATGGCTGGAACGGGGATTATAACGATGCCTCCACCTTCCTCGACATCATGACCTCCAGCAGCAGTGCCAACAGCGGCAAGTGGTTCAACAAGGAGTACGACGCCCTGCTGGCCAAGGCCCACGACTCGCTGGATCCCGCTGAACGCAATGCCCTGTATCAACAGGCAGAGGCACTCATTGATGCGGATGCCCCCATCGCTCCCATCTATTTCTCGGTCAAATCCAGGTTGCTCAAACCTTTCGTGAAAGGCTATCCTCACCTTAACCCGCAGGATGTGGTCTACAGCAAGGAGCTCTATCTGGTTGCCCAGTAACCGGCTCGGCAAGATGTGACCATAAAAAAGCGCCTGCATTGCTGCAGGCGCTTTTCATTGGCGGCCAAGCAGGCCATTGGGCCTACTTACATCTTCACGCAAGATTACTCTTCGGGACAGGGTGCCAGCACCACCCGGCGGCGCCCCATCACCACCGGACGCACCAGCAGCTGTGCCAGCAAGACACCCAGCAGGGTCAGACCGCCCCCGATCAGGTGATAGCTGGTCAACCGCTCACCCAGCAGGGTGATGGCAAGGCCAGCCGTCATCACCGGCAGCAGGTTCATGAAGATGGCGGTACGGTTGGCACCGAGCAGGGCGATACCCTGCATCCAGAGCCAGGGACAGAGGGCCGACGCGGGGATCCCCGCATAGAAGATCAGCCAGATCGCACGCCCCTCTGGCAGCTGACCATCCACCAGCAGAAAGAAGGGGGTCAGGATCAGCACACTGCAGAGCACCTGACCGTAGAGCAGCGACCAGTTGTCGAGCCCCAAATCCCACTTCTTGAGCAGCACGCTATAAAGGGCATAAGTGCCCGCCGAGAGCAGCATGTAGACAGAGCCGATATGAATACCCTGGGTAAACAGTCGGGTCGGATCCCCCTGCCCCAGCAAGATAGACAAGCCAAAGATGGAGAGCAGCGCCCCCAGCACGGCGCCCCAGGTGGGCCGCTCACGCAGCAGCCAGATGCTGAGTAACACGGTCAACAGTGGCGTCAGCCCCATCATCAATCCCATCTCGGTGGCCCCCATGGTCTGTGCGGCGTAGTACCCAAAGGTCTGATTAAGCACCATGCCCAGCGAGGCCAGCATGGCGATCTGCCAAAGGCCGGCACGAATGCGGGCACGCGCACGCCATACTCGACGGGCCAGAAACGGGCTTAATACCAGCGCAGCCACCACCCAGCGCGACCAGGCCAAGGCTGCCGGGGACAACACACCAACCGCCAGTTTGCTGACGATGCCATTGCCAGCCCAGATGGCAATGCAGGAGAAAGGAAACAGAAAGGCAAAGGGCATGAGAGGATCCAGACCGAAGAGACAACAGCGGGCCAGTATAGGGGGCGATGGAAGATAAACAAAGGTGTGGGCTTGAACAGCCACATAGTGAACGCCAGTAGCCAGAAACAAATATGCCCGCAAAAGTGCGGGCATATCAGTGCAGAAACAGGTTCAGAAGCGCATCACGCGGCATCCATGTGCAATCTTGAGATCAGCTCGTTGACCTCAGTGACTGTCTGGCGGTGGGGAATATCCGCCGGATTTGGCATCAGCAACAAACCGGATTGGAAATCAAACCGCCCCCGACCATGAATGTAAATCCGACCTTTAAAGAAGGTTTTGACATGCTTTGCCACCATCAGTGGCAGGTACTTCTTGAACACTCTCATCGTTTGCAACCTCTTGCAGTTGTATCCGTATGACAGCAGCTTCTGCGAATTAATTCCGAAAAATATTTATAAAAATCCGGAAAACTCGCCCATCTCTTCCCAAAAAATTCAATTTATAACTTTTTATTAACTTTCAGCCTATTGTATGCGGCCCTTCGAGCCAGAGCAAGGCTCCTTTGCCATCATGCCACTCGATACAGGCAATCCCCGAGGTGGCGAACATGGGTGCTCCTGCGGCCGGGCAGAGGCTTTGCACCAGATAACCCACCAGAGGCAGATGGCTGACCATCAGGATCTGGTCATGTTGCTCAGCCAGAGTAGTGAGGTAGCTGGCCACGAAAGCCGGATCACCGTACGGGGTAATGTCGCCACTCTCTTCAACGGCTGCTGCGTCAGGTAACTCACTGCATATAGCTTGCCAGGTCTGGCGTGCCCGCAGATAGTTGCTGTGGATCACCCGATCCAGCGGGCCAATCAGCTGAGGCGCCAGCCAGCGAGCCATCTGGATAGACTCTTCAATACCCTGCTCGGTCAATGGACGCTGTTCATCTGTTTTCGCATTCATGCCAGCCTGGCCATGACGCATGATATAGATCTTCATTACAACCTCGCCCAACGGGCCTGTTTTGATAGCCGGGGGATCTTACCCCGCCACGGGTGTGGAAACAATTGCGCTACCTCTCAGAAAAGGGTTTGCCTGACGGGATAGCGGGGTCGATAATCATGTTTAAATTCAAATAAATCCAACGTGAGTCACACGCCAATGAGCCCATATGCCAGTCCCAATGACCATCGGCAATACCATTTTCTGGAGCTGGCCAACCGGCTCAGGGTCTTGTTGATTTGTGATCCCGACACAGACAAATCTGCCGCCTCGCTGGCGGTCAATACCGGCCATTTTGACGATCCCGCCGACCGGCAGGGAATGGCCCATTTTCTAGAGCACATGCTGTTTCTCGGCACCTGCACCTACCCCAAACCTGGTGAGTACCAGCAATTTATGAGCCGTCATGGCGGCAGCAACAACGCCTGGACCGGCACCGAATTCACCAACTTCTTCTTCGAGATCGACAACGGCTTCTTCGAAGCAGGGCTGGATCGCTTCTCCCAGTTCTTTATCTGCCCAACCTTTGATCCGGAATGGGTGGACAAGGAGCGCAATGCGGTCGACTCCGAGTATCGCCTCAAGCTGCAGGACGACATGCGCCGCAGCTATCAGGTGCATAAAGAGACGGTCAACCCGGCGCACCCCTTCTCCAAGTTCTCGGTGGGCAACCTCGATACCCTGGCCGACCTGCCGGGACGGGATCTGCGCTCCGACCTTATCCGTTTTTACGAAAGCCATTACAGCGCGGATCGCATGGCGCTGGTGATGATCTCGCCGGAATCCATCGATACCCAGTTGCAGTGGTGCTGTCGCTACTTTGCTCCCATTTTGAATCGCAATTTGGGAACCCCGACCCTCACCATGCCGCTCTACCGGCTCGATGATCTCGGCGTGCGCATCCACATCAACCCGGTCAAGGAGACCCGCAAGCTGTCGCTCTGCTTCCCCCTGCCCAATGTGGACGAGTTTTACGACAAAAAGCCCCTCACCTTCCTGAGCCATCTGATTGGCTACGAGGGGGATGGCAGCCTGCTCTCCCTGCTCAAGGCGAAAGGCTGGGTCAATCAGCTCTCGGCGGGCGGTGGCATCAGCGGCGCCAACTTCAAGGATTTTGGCGTCAACTTCGGCCTCACCCCTCTGGGTCTTGAGCATGTGGATGACATCCTCGCCGCCCTGTTTGGCTATCTGAAACTGATTGGCCGCGAAGGGCTGCAGAGCTGGCGCTATGACGAAAAACGGACCGTACTCGAATCGGCGTTCCGTTTTCAGGAGCGCGGCCGCCCCCTCGATACGGTGTCGGGGCTGGTGCTCAACCTATTTAGCTACAAACCTGAGGATCTGCTCTACGGCGACTACATGATGCGCGAATATGACGAGGGGCTGATCCGTCGCTTCCTCGCCAAGCTCACCCCGCACAATTTGCGTATCACCATCACTGCGCCGGAAGTGGCGACCGATCGGCTGGCCCGCTGGTATCAGACCCCCTACAGCGTGGCGACCATTACCGAGGCCGAGAAAATTCGCTGGCAGCAGAGCGAACCGGATCCGGCGCTGGCGCTGCCCAAGCCCAACCCCTTTATCAGCAGTAGGCTCGATCCGCGCACACCCGAGCTTGCCGCCGACATGCCCGCCTGCCTTATCGATCGCACCGGTTTTCGCCTCTGGCACCTCCATGAGCACCTGTTCAGCGTGCCCAAGGGCAATCTCTACATCTCCATCGACAGCGAGCATGCGGTCAAAAATCCGCGCAATATCGCCATGGCGCGCCTCGCCGTGGAGCTGTTGGCCGACCATCTCAACGCCCTCACCTATCCGGCGGAGCTGGCGGGGCTGGGTTACCAGATCTATGCCCATCAGGGGGGCTTTACCATCAACCTGAGCGGCTTTGCCGACAAGCAGCCGCTGTTGCTCGACATGATCCTCGGCAACCGCACCCTGGGGTATCCGGATCCGGGCCGCTTCGCCGAGATCAAGGAGCAGCTCATTCGCAACTGGGATAACCAGTCCAAGGCGCGCCCTATCTCCCAGCTCTTTAACCAGCTCACCAGTTTGCTGCAACCGAACAACCCGCCGTTCGAGCAGTTGCTGCGCCACCTGCGCACGGTAGAGCTGGAGGAGATGCCCGGCTTCGTGGCCCAGCTGTTTGGCGAGGTGCATGTCGAGGCGCTGGTGCACGGCGACTGGACTGCCACCGAAGCGCTGGAGCTGGCCGCCCTGATGGAGCGCCACCTGAGCGACATCAATGGCACCAGCAGCAAGCCGAGCGGCGAGACCCGTCGTCCGCTCATCTCCATTCAGGACAGGGGCACCCTTATTCGCGAACAGGGTTGCGAGCACGAAGACTCGGCACTGCTGGTCTACTACCAGTCCCGCACCACCCGGGCGCGGGATCTCGCCTGCTTTACCCTAGCGAACCACATCATGTCCTCCACCTTCTTCCACGAGCTGCGCACCCGCCAGCAACTGGGTTATGTGGTGGGCGCCGGCAACCTGCCCCTCAATCGCCATCCGGGGCTGATCTTCTATATCCAGTCGCCGGTGGCGGGGCCGCAGATCCTGCTCGATGCGGTGGAGGAGTTTATCGACCTCTTCCCGCTCGCCATGCTCGAATTTACCGAGCAGCAGTGGCAGGAGAGCAAGGCGGGGCTGCAAGCCCAGCTGAGCGAGCGGGATGCCAATCTGCGCAGTCGCGGCCAGCGGCTGTGGGTCAGCATCGGCAACAAGGATCTGGGGTTTGATCAGCGCGAAAGAGTCTGCGACGAGGTGGGCAAGTTGAGCCGCGCCGACCTGGTGCGCTTTATCACCCAACTGCGTTCGCGCACCTCCGATCGGCTGATCCTCTGCAGCTATGGTCAGGGGCACGAACATGACGAGCGGATCACCGGCCAGTTTATCGATGATCCACGGGCATTTCGGCTCAATGCCGCCACCTTCGAGGCCTGATCAGGCCTCGACATCCCCCGTTTTTCCTGCCCACGGCAAATCACAGACAATAAAAAGCCGACCCATCAGGGTCGGCTGGAAAAACCATAACAATTGCGACCAAAGCCGCCAAAAGTGAACATGAGCGTGAAAATCAGACACTGAGTTGCTGATCAGCAAGCGGGAAAGACCCGATACTCGCTTTGCAATGCCAACAGTGATTGAGAAACAGCCTCATATTAGGCACTCCCCCCGCCAGTCACGTTGATCTACGTCAAAGGAGGTAGCGAAGAGCGCGTAGCCCGATGATTTGTCGGCGCAGATCACCCTTTGCCCGCCCGTTAGCTGCCCGTTAGCCACGGCGAACCAGCCGGTAGGCCACCTCATCGAAGTAGGAGAGCTGACCCGACAGCACCCGCGGGTGATCCACCTCGGCGGCGCGCCCCAATACCTCGATGCGAAAGTCCCGTTCGAACAGGGCTCGCACCTCCATCTCACCCACCGAGAAGGGGGGCTGACTCTGCTGCTCAGGCTGATATTCGAGGGTCACCAGCAGGATCTGGCCACCGGTCTCGACTAGCGAACTGATCAGGGCTGCATACTGGCGGCGCATCGCGGTCGGCAGGGCGATCAGCGCCGCCCGGTCATAGACCAGCCGGTAACGGCGACCCAGACTGGGGGCGGCGAAAAAATCCCCCTGAAAAATGCGCAGGCTGTCCACCTGATGGCACTGATAAGGGCCCACTTCGCTCACGGTCGCGGCGAGCTGGTTTTCACTGAAGAACTGGCTGACGGCAAGGCTCGATAGCTCGAAACCGTCGACCGGATGGCCCTGAGCGCTCAGCCAGAGCATGTCGCGGGATTTGCCACACAGGGGAACCAGCACCGGCTCGTCCGCTTGCTGGGCTGACCACCAGGATTGCAGCCAGTGGTTGAAGTCCGCCTGATGAAAGCCAATCCGGTTCTCTTCCCAACGCTGATGCCAAAACGCAGCTTCCATCGTTATTACCCTTCTGTACTAAAGATGCCTCAATATCACAACTTAACCGGCACCGTGCAACCCTCTGCCATTCCCTTTTTGCCGCGCAGCCTCTGCGTGTTATCGGGCGAATGGCGGGACATCCCCTTACCGTGCGCCTCGCTGTCGCAATCGGCGCTATTGGCTGCATTTATAACGGACAAGACATACCAACCCATGCAAAAACGTCATGGGTGTATGGCGATGAATGAATAAAAGGAATGACGTTGGCAAGCCAAAACGTGCCTGCCAACGCCAAAAAGATCACGACAGCGTGGCGCGAGCGGCCGCCAGCTGACGCTCGATATAAGCAAAATCGGGACGATCGGCGGGGAGTTCCGAGAGGCAGGCCGCTTTGAGCTGATGCAACCCATAAAGCGGTGAGTCTTGCGTATCGCAATGGGCCAGCAGCTCTTCCAGCAGGCAACCAAAGGCGCGCACTTCCAGTCGCTCAAGGCCCATGGCCCGCTCGCGGTCGCTGCGCTCATACAAAGAGGCGGCACCGAAATCCCCCAGCAGGGCGCGAGCCGGGGCGTCAGACCCACGGGCAAACAGAATATTGTGGCCGTAGAGGTCCCCGTGCATGATGCCCGCGCGGTGCAGATGGCCTGCCACCGAGGCGATGCCGTGGGCCATCGCCAGCGCATCCGGCACACTCAGATGCAGCCCCTCTGGATAGACATCCCGGATGCAGGAATCCAGGCTCGGCGGCCCGGCCAGATTGGCAAAGGCCGGATCGATCAGCTCCATCACCAGCGCCGGAATACCGGAGGGGTGATCCGCCACCTTGCCTATCACCTTGATAAGGTTGGGATGAGTGCCCGCTGCCAGCGATGCCGCCATCTCGCAGCGGGGCAGCCCGTCGCTGGTCACCGCCCCCTTGAACAGCTTGACCGCCACCTGACTGGCATCGCCTCTATCGCTCGCCTGAGTCACTTCATCAGCAGTATTACCCACAAGGGTGGCGCGATGGATAACGCCGGATGCTCCCTGCCCCAGCAGCTCGCCCAGCGCCAGCGTCTCCCAGGCAAGGGGTTCGACATGGGCATCATCGATGGCCCGCGCCTCCGTCCCTTCGCTAAAGGGGTTGCCGGAGTAGGCGAGCCATGAAAGGCGCGGCAGCGAGAGCAGCCACTCGGGGAAGCGCTCGATGCGGTTGGCAGCGATACGCAACAACTCAAGATTGCGGCAGTTGGCAAGGCTCGCGGGCAGCTCGAGCAGACGGTTGCCCGCCAGCATCAGCTTTTGCAGAGCGTCGCACTGGCCCAACTCATCAGGCAGCTGCTCAATTGCGTTATCGGTCAGGATCAGCCAGCGCAAACCGGCGGGCAGCGCCTTGGCCGAGACGGTAGCAATCTGGTTGGCCTTAAAACCCACCATGGTGAGCGCCGGACAGCGCCCCAGTACCTCGGGCAGCGCGGTAAAGCGGTTCTCGGAGCAGAAGATGATGCGCAGTTTGCCAAACCCGGCCAGCTCGTCCGAGAGCGCGCTTAGCTGGTTGCCGGTCAAATCCAGCACCTCCAGCGTCTCTTTCAGGCTCAAAATCTCGCTGGGAAACTCCGTCAGATTTTCAGAGAGCTTCAAATGGCGGGCACCGCACAGTTCACCTGCGCGCAGCTGTTCCAGAGTATGCATAACCGTTTCTCAATCCTGATGATCTGTCTGATGGTGTAGCCAGCCATCAGCGCGCCGAGCCTGGGTCCGGCGATTTTAAAGGGGGGCATTATAAAGAATTCAGGGCGCAGTTCGCCCCTTTTGTTGCCGCAAAGGCCTGTATCGACATGTAGCAAAACGAGCTGGAGAGAAAGAGAGCAAGATTCGGGTCGCTCCAACGAGGAGTGGTTGCCATAGTGGGGGCCAAACCCAAGTCGGTTGGAACCTATTGGGGTTCCAATCCACTGCCAACTTTGTGCGCCTCTTAATCTGGCGCACAACACACTCAGCGAGGGAACTGCCATGTCATTACTGTCCAACAAGGTCGCCATCATCACCGGCGCCAGCTCCGGCATCGGCCGCGCCAGCGCCATCCTGTTTGCCCGCGAAGGGGCCAACGTCGTCGTCGGCGCCCGCCGCCAGCCCGAGCTGGATCTGCTGGTGGAGGAGATCCGCCATGAGGGGGGCCAGGCGGTGACTCTGGCGGGGGATGTGAAAAGCGAGACTTACGCCCGCGATCTGGTGGAGCTCGCGCTAACCCGTTTCGGCGGGCTCGATATCGCCTTCAACAACGCCGGTACCACAGGCATGCCGAGCAGCGTAGAGGAGCTTGAACTGGCGCAGTGGCAGGAAATTCTGGATACCAACCTCACCAGCGCCTTTGTGGGTGCCAAGTATCAGATCCCCGCCATGCAGGCTCGCGGCGGCGGCTCGCTTATTTTTACCTCTACCTTCGTCGGCCATACCCTGGGGCTGCCCGGCATGGCGGCCTATGCCGCGAGCAAGGCGGGCCTGATTGGCCTGACCCGGGTGCTGGCTGCCGAGTATGGGGCACAAGGGATTCGGGTCAACGCCCTGCTGCCGGGGGGCACCGACACCCCCATGGGGCGGGCTTTTGCCAATACGCCAGAGAGCCTCGCCTTTGTGCAGAATATGCATGCCCTCAAACGGCTGGCCCAACCGGAGGAGATCGCCCGCTCGGCCCTTTATCTCGCGTCCGATGCATCCAGCTTTACCACCGGCATTGCTTTGCTGGCCGATGGTGGGGTATCAATTTGTCGCACATGACCTTGTCGCCCCCAAGATCCTGCGACCGAAACCTTATCGTGAGAGCGCCTTATGTCTGATTACGCCCGCATCGCCGATGCCATCCGTTTTATCGCAAGTCAGGTGGAGCGCCAGCCCACCCTGGACGAGATAGCGGCGCATGTTCACTTAAGCCCCTTTCACTTCCAGCGGCTGTTCAGCCGCTGGGCCGGAGTGACGCCCAAACGCTATCTGCAGGTACTGACCCTGGAGCGGGCCAAGGCACTGTTGCAGGAGTCGCGCCCGCTGCTGGAGGTGGCCGATACCCTGGGCCTTAGCAGCGGCTCGCGGCTCTACGATCACTTCGTGCAGCTCGAAGCGGTGACGCCGGGCGAGTACAAACAGCGCGGGGCAGGGCTGGTTATCGATCACGGGGTGCACGACACCCCCTTCGGCCAGGCATTCGTCGCCCTGACCCCGCGGGGGGTGTGCAACTTCTCGTTTCTCGATGAAAAGGCCCCAGAGGCACCGCTGGCCACCCTCGCCCAGCACTGGCCTGCGGCAACGCTGCAAGAAGCGCCATCACGCACCCAAGGGATCATCAACACCATGTTCGATGGCAGCAAGACGCCGGATCGCCCCATCTCGCTGCACGTGAGCGGCACCAACTTTCAGATCAGCGTCTGGCGGGCGCTGCTGCAGATCCCGCCCGCCAAGGTGGTGAGCTACGCCCAGGTGGCAAGCGCCGTCGGCAATCCCAAAGCCGCCCGCGCCGTGGGACTGGCGGTGGGCGCCAACCCCGTCGCCTTGATGATCCCCTGTCACAGAGTCATTCAGCAAAACGGCAAACTCGGCGGCTATCACTGGGGCGAGACCCGCAAACAGGCGATACACGCCTGGGAAGCGGCAAGGTATGAGTGAAGGTGGCCTTTTTCTGCTCGGCCTGATGGGGGGGGGACGAAACAGCCGTGTTGGTAGTGAGTCAGCAGACAATCGGCTGTGCCGGACAAACGTGCGGCGATATAAAGCAGGGAGATCAGAAGAATCGGGGCGCAAATCGCCCCTTTTGTTGCCTTGGCAAGACATGGTGCCTAGCCACCCCACCCCAGCGGATTTACGAAAAGACGTAGGGTGCAATAAGCGCAGCGCATTGCACCATTTGCTGAGCGGATTTTGTGCAGAATATAAGGCACAAATTAGCGGTGCAATTTTATTGCACCCTACGCAAGACCGCTTTTCAGTTTAAGCTTCTCTTTTAAAGTATCTATTTTCATCGCAGGCCTCTCCTTATGAAGCATTGAGTGACAATTCGGACAAACAGGGATCAAATGCTTAATTGGATCAACTACATATGATTCATTAATCAAAGATATGTCATAAACATGGTGTACATGAATGAAGTCCTTACCTACTTCACCGTAAACATCAAAAAAATTGAATCCGCAAACAGCACAGCCATAACCATAATGATCGATACACTGCTTTCGTGCCCCCAAGTTTCTCTCGTACGCATTTACAGTAATTTGCTTACTCGCACCTTCGAACAAAACACCAGCACTATTAATTTCCTCTGGATAAATAATACTCTTATTATTTGTACAAACTAAATTTCTGATGCTCATACCCACAACACTTTCTAATGCATCAGCAAACCTCGCAGGTAGCGAGGTTTTACCTCTAGCCCAGTGATTTATCGTTCCGCGAGCAGATTCTTTACTATTGTAAACATCAGACAAGAACTTCAATCGAACGTATTCTGAAACTTTACTTCGATTCAAACCCATCGATTTCAAATTTTGATCTAGTGACTCTTTTTGATTGTTGTTTAATGGAGGAAATGACATATCTACCCCTAAAAGCAAACGTTCTCTTTGACACTTCACATAGGATTCATCAATGCTATTTCACTTGTTAACGAAGCGCCCAGCAAGCGAAATTGATTATCGATTATATGCTTAGATAAAAAACTGCTCGCTTGAGAGTGAAGACCAAGAAAGTGACTTAACAGCTTTAACCGACTTAATATTCTTTACATCTTTGACCGGTTTTACGTGTTTAACACCTTTTATTGGTTTAACATGTTTTACTGGTTTTACAGGACCACCTGAAGCGGTATTAGTAAAGAATACGCATTTCCCTTTTATGTCACGAAGCCAACCATCCTCGAACCAACCTATGTGTTGACCAGAAAATGAATACACGGCATCTTCATTGAGATATGCAACTGGTCTACCAGAAAATGTATAGATATGTTCACCATCCTCTGTATATGCGATTGGCTTTCCGGTCTTGCTATAAAAATCAATTGTCATCGTTTTTCCTTGTGAAAATTTAACATTGATAATATGGAAGACCGTACCAATCTAATTGCAGAGCCTTCCCTATAAATACTGCCTGCTTTCATCACAGCCCCATAATGGCAGCCTCCATCTGCTCTGTTTACATACGGTACTTTTCTGGTCTGATAAACGGTTGCTATGTTGGCAATGTTAGCGAGCAAGACCAAGAAGAAAAAGTGTGAGATGGCTGTTTCCTGAGCAAGATCAACAAATTAATTAATAAGTACTAATACCGGCCACATATCAGCAGCGCCGGAGCATAGATAAAGAAAAGACGCCCTAAGGCGTCTTTCTTATTGCTGGAGTCTGGAGCAAACCGGTTAGGAGATCTCCCCCTCCCCACCTTGCCCCGCCCCAATCAAATCGGGGTAATGGAAGTGATATGGGCATCCCCGTCCAGTGATTTGAAGATCTGCACCACGGCTTCGCCATGGATCGGTTTGGCAAGCGGCACAGTGCTCTTGCACTTGAAGCGGTAGTTGGTGCCAGCCACCACTTGAGTGGAGACTTCAAAGGGTACATATTGCACCCCGACAAATCCTTTCAGCGCCTGATCAAATACCGCCTGATCCTCGGCGGTCAGCTTGTGATATGCGGTCCATCCACCCACCAACACTGCTTGTTCTGACATATCAAACTCTCCGTGCTCTATGATCCCGACTCGTTTGGCCGTTCGGGCTGCGCCCCGTTGATTCAAGTGGTTTCCGGTCTCCACCGGGGTGTCATCACTGCCGGTTGGCACGATAACGATGGGCAAATTTGCGCAGCTATCTGCAACTGGATCAGCCCTCCCCCCAGCCACAAGCCGCTGTTGACAGCGGGCTCAATTGGCATGAGAGAGCCTAGTGCGAGATCGCAAAAATGCCCCTGTCACATATGACAGGGGCAAGGTGGCGAAAAAGCTGCTCGAAAAAAGAAGATGTGTGGCGCAAACGATTGAGAAAAGAAAAGACGCCTCAAGGGCGTCTTTTTTGCATTTTTATGCTCTAAGGGCAGAAGGGCGCGAGCCGCTTATTCCCATTCGATGGTTGCGGGCGGCTTGCCGGAAACGTCGTACACCACGCGGGAGATACCGTTGATCTCGTTGATGATGCGGTTCGACACGTGACCGAGGAAGTCGTATGGCAGGTGAGCCCAGTGGGCAGTCATAAAGTCGATGGTCTCGACGGCACGAAGCGCAATGACCCAGTCATATTTGCGACCATCGCCCATGACGCCAACGGAGCGCACCGGCAGGAAGACGGCGAACGCCTGGCTGACCTGGTTGTAGAGGTCGGCTTTGCGCAGCTCTTCGATAAAGACCGCATCGGCGCGGCGCAAGATATCGCAGTACTCTTTCTTCACTTCGCCAAGAACGCGCACGCCCAGACCCGGGCCCGGGAACGGGTGACGGTAGAGCATGTCGTAGGGCAGACCCAGCTCGAGGCCGACGCGGCGCACTTCGTCTTTGAACAGCTCGCGCAGCGGCTCGACCAGACCCATCTTCATCTCTTCCGGCAGGCCGCCGACGTTGTGGTGAGACTTGATGACGTGGGCCTTGCCGGTCTTGCTGGCAGCGGATTCAATAACGTCCGGATAGATGGTGCCTTGCGCCAGCCACTTGGCGTTTTTCAGCTTTTTCGCTTCATCATCAAACACTTCAACGAAGACGCGGCCGATGATTTTGCGCTTGGCTTCCGGCTCGTCAACACCGGCCAGGGCAGAGAGGAAGCGCTCTTCGGCTTCAACCTTGATGATGTTCAGACCAAAGTGGTCACCAAACATCTCCATCACCTGGGTGCCTTCGTTCAGGCGCAGCAGACCGTTGTCAACGAAGACGCAGGTGAGGCGATCACCGATGGCGCGGTGCACCAGCATGGCGACCACGGAGGAGTCGACACCGCCGGAGAGGCCGAGGATCACTTCATCGTCACCCACCTGCTCGCGGATGCGGGCAACGGCGTCGTCGATGATGGTGGCCGGTGTCCAGAGACACTCGCAGCCGCAGATGTCTTTGACGAAGTGCTCCAGCATGCGGGCACCCTGACGGGTGTGGGTCACTTCCGGGTGGAACTGCACGCCGTAGAAACGCTTGGCTTCGTTGGCCATGGCAGCATGCGGGCAGGTCGGGGTCTGGGCGATGGTGGTGAAGTCGGCCGGAATGGTGGTGACCTTGTCACCGTGGCTCATCCAGACATCCAGCAGGGCATTGCCGTTGTCGGCGATGGCATCTTCGATGTTGCGCAAGAGGGCGCTGCTCTTGCCAGCTTCGCCCAGCACTTCCACCTTGGCGTAACCGAATTCACGCTCGGTGGAGGATTGCACCTTGCCACCCAGCTGCTCGGCCATGGTCTGCATGCCGTAGCAAATGCCGAACACAGGGACACCGGCGTTGAATACATACTCGGGGGCGCGCGGGCTGCCAGCTTCGGTGACGGACTCGGGGCCACCGGAGAGGATGATACCGCTCGGATTGAATTCGCGGATCTGCTCTTCGGTTACGTCCCAGGCCCACAGTTCGCAGTAAACGCCGATTTCGCGCACACGGCGGGCGATCAGCTGGGTGTACTGGGAACCGAAGTCGAGGATAAGGATACGGTGCTGGTGAATGTCTTTAGTCATTTTATTCCTGCATCAGGCTGATGTTGTCACAAAGGGCACGGGATAAAAAAAGGGTGGAAAAACGGGGCGCAGGGCCCCGTTTTATCAGCCCATCCGATAGTTGGGGGCTTCTTTGGTAATAGTCACATCGTGGACGTGGGACTCTTTCATCCCGGCGCCGGAGATGCGCACGAATTCAGCCTTGGTGCGCATGTCGTCGATGGTGGCGCTGCCGGTCAGGCCCATGGAGGAGCGCAGGCCGCCCATCTGCTGGTGGATGATCTCTTTGAGGCGACCCTTGTACGGCACGCGACCTTCGATGCCTTCCGGCACCAGCTTGTCGGCGGCGTTGTCGGTCTGGAAGTAGCGGTCGCTGGAACCTTTGGACATGGCGCCCAGAGAACCCATACCACGGTAGGATTTGAAGGAGCGACCCTGATAGAGCTCGATTTCGCCCGGCGCTTCTTCAGTACCGGCGAACATGGAGCCGACCATGACGCAGCTGGCGCCCGCGGCGATGGCCTTGGCGATGTCGCCGGAGAAGCGGATGCCGCCGTCGGCGATAACCGGTACACCGGTACCTTCCAGCGCATCAACGGCATCGGAGATGGCAGTGATCTGGGGCACGCCTACACCGGTCACGATACGGGTAGTACAGATGGAGCCCGGGCCGATACCGACCTTGACGGCATTGACGCCGGCAGCAACCAGCGCCTTGGCGCCAGCGGCGGTCGCCACGTTGCCACCGATGATCTGCAGATCCGGATAGGCTTCGCGGGTGGCTTTGATGCGATCCAGCACACCCTGGGAGTGGCCGTGGGAGGAGTCGATCAACAGCACGTCAACACCGGCTTCCACCAGCGCAGCGACGCGCTCTTCGTTGCCGGCACCGGCACCTACGGCAGCACCGACCCGCAGACGACCCTTGTCATCTTTACAGGCGTGGGGCTTGCGCTCGGCTTTCTGGAAATCTTTAACGGTGATCATGCCCTTGAGTTTGAAATCGGCGTTCACCACCAGCACTTTTTCGATACGGTGCTTTTGCATCAGGGCAACCACCTCTTCACGAGGGGCCCCTTCACGCACGGTGACCAGACGATCTTTCTGGGTCATGATCTGTTCAACGGTCTGGGAGAGGTCAATCACGAAGCGCACATCACGGCCGGTGATGATACCGACCAGCTGATTGCCGTCAGTCACCACGGGGTAACCGGCGAAGCCATTCTTGTGGCTCAGCTCCTTGATTTGGGCGATGGTCATGTCAGGGCGCACGGTGACGGGGTCAGTCACCACGCCGCTCTCGTACTTCTTGACCTTGCGCACTTCGGCAGCCTGCTGCTCGATGGACATGTTCTTGTGGATAAAGCCGATACCGCCTTCCTGGGCCAGTGCGATAGCCAGACGGGCTTCGGTCACTGTGTCCATGGCAGCGGAGATCATCGGGATGTTCAAGCTGATGGCGGAGGTCAGCTTGGTACGCAGATCGGCAGTATTGGGAAGAACTTCGGAGTGGGCGGGAACCAACAGTACATCGTCGAAGGTTAACGCTTCTTTGGCAATCCTGAGCATGGCAATATCTCACCGTTGAGGAAGTGGGGGTGTAAAATATTGCCGACGAAGTTTACTCACGCATTGGTCACTGGTAAAGAAGTTTTTTGAATTTTTTATGGCATAGCCCTCTTTTAGGCGGCCAAAACGCCAAAAAACCAAGATTATCAGTACGAAAAGCGCCATTTCGGGGTAAAAGAGTTGGCTAGCCGGTGATTTATGCAAAACCGGTAGGTGCCGACGCAGTCCAACTCCCATGCAACGGGATGATCGACAAGGGCTCAGGGGGCAAGCGGCTTCTGACCACCCTCCCCTTGTTTTGTGTCCTTGTATCGTCTCTTGCCCTCGCGGCGACCACTCGCACCGGTATCATTCTCCTCTCAATGTCCTTTGCTCGGTCTGGATAATAAATTTCACCCGCTGCCAATATATATTTCCCGGCACAACAAGGGGTACCTCTCTTTATTATTTTCGCCCCACCATCCGCAGCAAGGTATTATCTTTATCCAGCAGATGATGTTTCAACGCCCCGACAATGTGCACCAGCAAAAATGCCAGCATGATATATGACAGATATATATGAACTGTGTGAGCAATATCCCGAACGGATTCACTAAATGGAATCACATTGGCAGGATCATGGATATCTGGATTCATCGGAATAATAGACCAGCCAAATATCGCAACACCTCGGCCAGCCGCAGCAGAATAACAGAGACCGGACACCGGAATAAGCAGCGTTGAAATCAGCAAACCCCAGTGGATCGCCCTGGCTGCCAATGCCTCGTAAACGGGATATTGACGCACAGGCTCAGGCCACCCTTTAACAAGGCGGAGAATGGCGCGGGGCAGGATCAAGATCAGTGCAATCACCCCCAGAGATTTATGCAGCGCATAGAGATCCCATATTTCAAATTTCACCATCAGATAACCCACAAGGGTCAGGCCAATCATCAGCAAGGCAACCGACCAGTGCAGCAAACGGGTCGTCAAACTTAAGCGGGTTGAGGGATTCATAAGCTACTCCAAACAGGGGGCGAGTGAACGTTGGTCAAGATGGTGGCGCCGTGAACATCAGCAGCACCTGAGATATCAACAGCATCTAGGCAAACCGCAACTTGACCAGATGCGGGCAAGCGCGAGGGCTTTTATCGGAAGCCATACTGCCTGCACGGATAAACGGCAGCGTTTCCAATCTTGCTTTTCTGCTGCTGGCGCCGCCTGCTTAACGCCCTCTCCCTGTTTCGGGTTAAGATAGCGGCCATTGTTTTATCCCGGCCCCGCCGGAGCAGACCACAGGTACGCCATTGAACCGATTTACCCCATCCAGTGCGGCGAACGGCCGCGAGCAGCAGGTCTTTACCGTCACCCGCCTCAACAGCGCCGTGCGCATGATCCTGGAGCAGGATCTGGGGCTGGTGTGGCTGACCGGCGAACTCTCCAATCTGGCGATGCCAAGCTCCGGCCACTGGTACTTCTCCCTCAAGGACATGTCGGCCCAGGTGCGCTGCGCCATGTTCAAGGGCAACAACCGGCGGGTGGCCTTCCGCCCGCAGGATGGCATGCAGGTGCTGGTGCAGGCGCGGGTCTCCCTCTATGAGCCGCGCGGCGACTACCAGCTGATCATCGAGTCGATGCAGCCGGCGGGCGATGGCGTGCTGGCGCTGCGTTTTGAAGAGCTCAAGCGCCGTCTCGGCGCCGAGGGGCTGTTTGACGAAGCCCGCAAGCGGCCGCTGCCCCGTGAACCGCGGGCGGTGGGCCTTATCACCTCCGCCACAGGTGCCGCCCTGCACGATATGCTGACGGTGCTTAAACGGCGCGCGCCGGATCTGCCGGTCTTTATCTACCCGACCCAGGTGCAGGGGAGCGCCGCCATCAGCCAGATCGTCGCGGCGATCGCCAAAGCGAACCAGCGCGCCGAGGTGGATGTGCTGATCGTCGGGCGCGGCGGCGGCTCGCTTGAAGATCTCTGGTGCTTCAACGAAGAGGCGGTGGCCCGCGCCATTGCCCACTCTGCCATCCCGGTGGTGAGCGCGGTGGGCCACGAGGTGGATGTCACCATCAGCGACTTTGCCGCCGACTTGCGCGCCCCTACCCCGTCGGCCGCCGCCGAGCTGGTGGCGCCGGATCAGAGCGCCCGTGCCCAGCGCCTCGTCCACCTCAAGCAGCGACTGCTGCAGGCGATGAGCCGCCAGCAGACCGCCGCCCGCCACGATTTCATCCTGCTGCAAAAGCGGCTCGACCATCAGGATCCGAAGCGGCGGCTGGAGCAACAGTCCCAGCGCCTCGACGAGCTTTCCACCCGTTTGCAGCAGCTATTGCGCCAGCGGCTGCATCAGGGAGAGCGGCGCCTCACCAACCTTGAGCTGCACCTGCAGGGAAAAAGTCCGGAGCGCCTCTTGGCAGCTGGCAAGCGCCGCCACCAGCTGGCCGAGGAGCGGCTTCATGCCCTGATTGCCAAGCGCCAGGATCTGGCAAGCCACCGCCTCGCCATGCTTACCGCCCGCCTCGACGGGGTGAGCCCGCTCGCTACTCTGGGGCGCGGCTACTCCATCACCCGTACTCCACGCGGTGAAGTCATCAGCCGCGCCGATCAGGTCAACAGTGGCGACCAGCTCGTCACCACCCTGGCACAAGGGAGCCTGCAGGTACGGGTCGAGGAAATTATCAAAGACCCAGCGCAGTAGATCCGCTGCGCCAAACCACCAGCCAGCATGCTGCCCAGCTCGGCTGTTGGCCCGTTAATCAACCAAACAAAAAGGCCACCACCGCAAACACGGTGGTGGCCTTTTTGGTCTCGGGTGCTTGCGACCTCACCCCTTGGCGCGGCGGGCGACCAGGGTGAACTTGTAGTCATCGCTCTTGAAGAAGTTGCGACTGAACTCGAACACGGTGCCATCTTGCAAGAAGCCGCGGGAGACCTTCTCGATAATGGGCTTGGCGGGATCGATACCGAGCGCCTCCACCACCTGCGCCGAGGGGAGCACCGGAATGATCTCCTGCTCGCTGCGGTCGATCACCAGCTGCTTCACCTCTTCGATGTAGTGGTACTTGGAGCCCTGCATCACCGCATAGCTGAGGTCGGGGAAGAGAGCGAGCGGCATCCAGGTCTCCTCCAGCGTCACCGCGATCTGGCGAATAAAACGCACCCGCTTGACGTAGTAGACCAGCGCCCCTTCCACCAGATTGAGCCGCTCGGCCAACTCTCTGCTCGCCTTGATCACCTCGAAGGCGAGAATGTCGCTGTGGGTCTCGACCGCCGGATCGGTCACCTTCTCATAGAGGCTGGTGAGCTGATAGATGTCGTAGTTCACCTTCTCCTGCCGCACGTAGCTGCCGCTGCCCTGAATGCTCTCGATGACGTTGAGTTCGGTCAGCTGCTTGAGCGCCTGACGCACCGTCACCCGGCTCACTCCGAACTGCTCGCGCAGCTCGGCTTCGGTGGGCAGGGCATCGCCAGGGACCAGCTCCCCTTGCGCAATCCACTGCTGGATGGTGTCGGCTATCTGGCGATACATGGGTTTTTTCGACACGAAAGGCCACCTCGTCGGCTCTGCGCCATGATAAATGGAAGAGGCGCCATTCTACCCCAGTTGCCCGGCAGACAAAACGGCTCGGCCTCATTTGACCTAACAAATCACCTTGAACAGACAATACAAAAACAATACAAATAATGAATTGTATGATACCACTCACAAAAATCAGTCGGCCGGTTTGTTAGCATCGCTGTCACTTTCACCATGACGGCTTGCTGGCAAGCCAACCTGACAGAGGATCATCATGAATCTGACCAGTCTTACCGGCCCCCATCTCATCACGCTGCAAACCCGGTTTGCCGATCGGGATGCGGCCATTCATGCCCTGGCTGATCGACTCGATCAGGCCGGCAAGCTGCACGACAAGGCCGCCTTTCTGGCCGCGGTCATGGCCCGCGAGGCACAGGGCCCCACCGCCCTTGGCGAAGGGCTGGCTGTGCCACACGGCAAGTGCGATGCGGTGCGTGAAGCAGCCTTTGCCGTCGCTACCCTGAGCGAGGAGCTGGGCTGGGAGGGGATCGACGGCCCCGAGCCGGTCAACCTGATCTTCATGCTGGCGATCCCGACCGATCAGGCGGGCTCCACCCACATGCAGCTGCTCACCACCCTCACCACAGCCCTGGTGGATGACGATACCCGCGAGGCGGTGCTGGCGGCCCAGAGTGCCGAGCAACTGATGGCACTGCTCGATGGTGAGGGGGATAGTGGCAAGCAACCAGAAAAAGAAGACAACTTAAATACAAATAAACCCACTGTGGTCTGTGTCACCGCCTGTCCGGCGGGGATCGCCCACACCTATATGGCTGCCGAGTATCTGGAAAAGGCGGGGCGCAAGCTGGGCATTCGGGTACTGGTCGAGAAGCAGGGTGCCAACGGCATCGAGGATCGCCTGCCGCAAGAGGCGCTCGATGCTGCGGTGGCCTGCATCTTCGCCGCCGAGGTGGCCATCAAGGAGCAGGAGCGTTTTGCCGGTATCCCCCGGATCGAGACGCCGGTGGCCGAGCCCATCCGCCATGCCGAGCGGATCCTGAATGAGGCGCTGGAAGCGGCCAAGGCCGGTCGCACCGCCCCGACGCCCAACCCCAGCCAGAGCGACGCGCCGACCGGCAAGAAGGTGAGCCTCAAGACCGAGCTCAAGCAGGCGCTGCTGAGCGGCATCTCCTTTGCCGTACCGCTCATCGTGGCAGGCGGTACCGTGCTCGCCGTCTCTGTGCTGCTGGCCCAGATCTTCGGCCTGCAACATCTGTTTGATACCGAGAACTCCTGGCTCTGGATGTACCGAAAACTCGGCGGTGGCATGCTGGGCACCCTGATGGTGCCGGTGCTGGCGGCCTATACCGCCTATTCGCTGGCAGACAAACCGGCGCTGGGCCCGGGCTTTGCGGCGGGACTGGCCGCCAACATGATTGGCTCCGGCTTCCTCGGCGGCGTGGTCGGTGGCCTTATCGCCGGTTACCTGATGCGCTGGGTCAAGCAGCATGTGCGCCTTAGCCCCAACTTCAACGGCTTTCTCACCTTTTACCTCTATCCGGTGATCGGCACCCTGGTGGCGGGCAGCCTGATGCTGTTTGTCATCGGTCAGCCGGTGGCCTGGCTCAACAACAGCCTCACCGAGTGGCTCAACGGCCTCTCCGGCACCAATGCGCTGGTGCTGGGCGCCCTGCTCGGCTTTATGTGCTCGTTTGACCTGGGTGGCCCGGTCAACAAGGCGGCCTACGCCTTCTGCCTCGGCGCCATGGCCAACGGGGTCTACGGCCCTTACGCCATCTTCGGCGCGGTCAAGATGGTCTCGGCCTTTACCGTCACCTTCTCCACCCTGCTGGCGCCACGCCTGTTCCAGACCTTCGAGATCGAGACCGGCAAATCGACCTGGCTGCTGGGGCTGGCGGGGATCACCGAGGGCGCCATTCCGATGGCCATCGAAGATCCGATCCGGGTGATCGGCTCCTTCCTCGCAGGATCGGTGGTCACCGGCGCCATGGTGGGGGCCATGGGAATTGGTCTCTCCACCCCGGGAGCCGGCATCTTCTCCCTCTTCCTGCTCCACGATGGCGGCCATGGCGCCCTGATGGCTGCCGCCGTCTGGCTCGGTGCGGCACTGGTGGGCACCCTTATCTCCACTGTGGTGCTGATCGGCTGGCGCCGTCACGCCATGCAGCGCGGCACCTATCAGGTGGTCGCCGCAGAGTAAGGCTCCTCCTCACAAACGGTTTTTCAACAGACTATTTTTCCGCACGGCAGGCAAAGGCCGCCGTGCGTCAGCAAAGGATCATTGTCATGACAGTTTCACGAGTTCACATCACCCCGCACATGCACTGGGATCGGGAGTGGTACTTCACCACCGAGGAGTCCCGCATTCTGCTGGTCAACAACATGGCGGAGATCCTGGCGCGGCTTGAATCCGACCCTGACTACAAGTTCTACGTACTCGACGGCCAGACCGCGGTGCTGGAGGATTACTTCGCCATCCAGCCCGAGAACAAGGCTCGGGTGAAGGCGCTGGTGGAAGCGGGCAAACTCATCATCGGCCCCTGGTACACCCAGACCGACACCATGCAGGTGAGCGGCGAGTCCATCCTGCGCAACCTGCTCTACGGGATGCGCGACTGCCTTAGCCTTGGCGAGCCGATGAAGATCGGTTACCTGCCCGACTCGTTCGGCATGTCCTCCCAGCTACCCCACATCTTCAACGGCTTCGGGATTAACCGTGCCATGTTCTGGCGCGGCTGCTCCGAGCGTCACGGTACCGACAAGACCGAGTTCCTCTGGCAGAGCAACGATGGCAGCGAGGTGACCGCCCAGGTGCTACCGCTTGGCTACGCCATCGGCAAGTACCTGCCGGAAGATGAAGCGGGCCTGCGCAAGCGGCTCGAATCCTACTTCGAGGTGCTGGAGAAGGCCTCGGTGACCAAGGATATCCTGCTGCCCAACGGCCACGATCAGATGCCTCTGCAACAGAACATCTTCGCCATCATCGACAAGCTGCGGGAGATCTACCCCCAGCGTGAATTCCACATGAGCCGCTTCGAGCAGGTATTCGAGCGCATTGAAGAATGCCGCGACCAGCTGGCCACCCTCAAGGGGGAGTTCAACGACGGCAAATACATGCGGGTACACCGCACCATCTCCTCCACCCGGATGGACATCAAGCTGGCCCACGCCGCCATCGAGAACAAGATCGTCAACATCCTCGAGCCGCTGGCAAGCATCGCCTGGGCACTCGGCTTCGAGTACCACCATGGGCTGCTTGAGAAGATGTGGAAGGAGATCATGAAGAACCACGCCCACGACAGCATCGGCTGCTGCTGCAGCGACAAGGTGCATCAGGAGGTGATGACCCGCTTCATTCTGGCCGACGACATGGCCGAGAACCTGATCCGCTTCTACATGCGCAAGATTGTCGACAACATGCCGGTGGCGCTCTGTGAAGACGGGGTACAGGTGGCTGACAAGCTCTGCCTGTTCAACCTGATGCCCTTCCCCCGTCAGGAGGTGGTCAACACCAGTATCCGCATTCGCGCCCAATCCTTTGCCCTGCGCGACGAGGCAGGCCAGCCGATCCCCTACTTCATCCGCGCCAGACGCGAGATTGACCCGGGACTGGTGGACAGACAGATCGTTCACTACGGCAACTACGACCCCTTTATGGAGTACGATATCCAACTCTGCCATCCGCTGCCGGCCATGGGCTACTGCACTCTCCATATCGAGGGCAATCAGCCGGGAGTGGAGCAGCCGGTGACGGCCAGCGGCGAGCTGCTGGAGAACGATTTTTACCGCATCGCCCTCAACGACAACGGCACCTTGCAGATCCTGGACAAGCTGCGCGGCACTCGCTTTGATCAGGTGCTCACGCTGGAAGAGGGCTCCGATGATGGCGACGAGTATGACTACTCGCCGTCGCGGGACGAGTGGCTGCGCTACTCCACCGAGTTTGCGGTGACCCGCGAGGTCACCCATCAAGCGTGGCAGAGCATTGCGACCCTCAAACTGCGTATGGCCTTGCCTGCCAACCTCGCCGAGCGTGCCAACCGCCAGTGCAGCGGCCACCTCGATGTCACCTGCCGCATCACCCTGGCGCATCAGAGCCCGCGTATCGATATCGAGCTGGAGCTCGACAATCAGGCCGATGATCACCGGGTGCGGGTGCTGATCCCCACCCCCTTCCCGAGCGACACTGTGGTCTCTGACAACCAGTTTGGCTGCATCACCCGCCCCACACGCGACAGCGCCATGGCCGACTGGGAAGCGGAGGGGTGGAAAGAGGCTCCCATTCCGGTCTGGCAGCTGATGAACTTCGTCGCCCTGCAAGATGGCAAGCAGGGGCTGGCGGTGCTGAGTGACGGTCTGCGCGAGTTTGAAGTGATCGGTGAGCAGTGCGACACCCTGGCACTCACCCTGCTGCGCGGGGTCGGCGTACTCGGCAAAGAGGAGCTGCTGCTGCGCCCGGGTCGCCCCTCCGGCATCAAGCTGCCCACCCCGGACTCCCAGGTGCGTGGCAAACTCAGCTGCCGTTTCAGCCTGCTGGCGTTTGCTGGCGATCACATCAGCGCCAACGTGATGCAGGCGGCGCGCAGCTACCTCACCCCGGTGCGCTGCTACAACAAGATCCCGTTCGATGCCATGAAGCTCAACAAAGCGAGCTTCACCACCCCGCTCCACTTCAGCCTGCTCACCATGGACCCCTCCGGTCCGGTGCTGAGCGCCCTGAAAAAGGCAGAGGATGAAGAGGCGCTGGTGATCCGGGTCTACAACCCGAGCGAGCAGGTGGTACTAAAGGGTGGCAAAGTGAGCTGCGAACACGCCCTGAACGACTGGCAAGCGGTGCGGATGGACGAGCAGCCCTTGCCCCTTGAACTGGCCGCTGGCGAATTTGGCGAGCTGGCGCCGTGCCACTCCCGCAGCGTACGCTTTCGGGTGGCTCGGGGCTAACGGCAGGTATACCCACAGGTAGCAACAGGCGGGGAAGAGTCATCCCCTCCCCGCCTGCTTATCCCTCAGGCAGCCCTATCCCGCTTGATAAAGGCATAAAAAAATCCCCGCCAATTAGCGGGGATTTTTATTGGGTCCTGCTTCATCCCGCGAGCGGGAGAGCGCGCTTAGTTGGCCTTGCGCAGGATCTGCTCAAGGTAGCGGGCGAAGTCGTGACCGTGATGCTCCAGCAGTTTCGGGAACATGGAGATGGAGGTCATGCCCGGGAAGGTGTTGATCTCGTTGAGCAGGATCTCGCCCTCGTCGGTCAGGAAGAAGTCGATGCGCGAGAGATGAGTCAGTTTCAGCTGACGGAACGCCTTGAGGGCATACTCGTGAATGGCGTCAGCCTGAGCCTGGGTCAGCCCCTCGGCACGCAGTGCGGTCTCGGTATGGCTGGCGCTGCTGTACTTCTCTTCATAGGTGTAGAACTTGTCCTGCGGCACGCAGATCTCGCCCGGATAGGTGGCCACCAGCTCGTCACCGTACTGGTAAACCGCCACTTCCAACTCGCGCGGCTTGACCGCTTTCTCGATCAGTACCTGCTCGGAGTAACCGAAGGCATCGGCAATGCCCTTCACCAGATCCGCTTCGTTGCTGGCGGAGTAGCAGCCAACGGAAGAGCCCTGGGAGGCGGCCTTGATAAAGACCTTGCCCCACTTGGCCAGCGCCGCTTTCGCCTCAGCCAGAGCTGCCTCATTTTGCTCGGTCAGGAACAGATAAGGGGTGTTGGGGATACCGATGGCGGAGAGCCACAGCTTGGTGGTGATCTTGTTGAAGCAGATCTTGCTCGCTTCGGCGTCACAGCCCAGATAAGGCAGGCCAGCCAACTCGAGGAAGGATTGCAGATCGCCGGTCTCGCCCGGGTAACCGTGGATGCAGGGCACCACGTAGTCTACCGGACGGGCCACGCTGTCAAACGAGAGCAGCTTGTCCAGCCCCAGTTTGCACTCGCGACCATCGGCGCTGAGCCAGCGGTCGGCAAACATCTCGACGCGGGTCACTTCGACGCCGGGCAGGAGAGCGAGTTGTTTTTCGAGGAAATTGGCGCTGCGCAGGGAGACTTCGTGCTCGGAGCCACCGCCGCCGCACAGCAGCAAGACATGCATGTTCTTCATTAGATGTGATCCCTTGGGAGAAGCGGCTTCGTCATGACCATTTGATAAGCCAACCACCATAAAAACCGGACGAAGCCAGATACGAACATAAGTGCGCGCCAGTGTAGCAAGGGAGATCAACCCTTGTCAGCTGATGGGAGACCCATGACCCCACTTCTTGCAGTGAAAAGTCTCCCCTGTGTCAAAATCGGGACACATTGCCCCTCAGCGCGGGGGATCGACCCTTCCCATGCCGTTGCCATTGACCCGAAACCAGCCGGCAATGCTGTAGCGCTCCTGATTGGCAGGCAGTACCTCGTGGGGAAACTCCTCGGAGAGAAACATGACCAGCCGCCCCCCCTTGGGGCTGACATCCATCAGAAACTGCTCCTTGTCGTCATACATGCGCAGCACTCCACCCGCTTCGGGCAGCCAGTCGTTGTTGAGGTAAAACACGGTGGTAAGACGGCGGTTGGAGCGACCGGCAAAGGCATCCCGATGGGTAGCGTAAAAATCCCCGCTGCGATAGCGGGCGAAGTGGGCCTCGTAGTCGAACAATCCCAGCATCAGCATCCGGTTGGCGGCAAGACGCAGGGACTCCATTCGGGCGAGATAGTCGGCCACCGGCGCACCGAGGGAGGGCTCCAGCCAGTGGATCTGGTCACGGCGAATATCGGGATTGCCCTGGTGCAGGGCGTCACGGCCGATCCCGGCCGGTTGCCATTCGCTTGGCAAACAGGCTTTGAGGGCATCCACCTCGGCGGCGGTCAAAAAATCATCCACTATCACCCATCCTCGGGTGTAAATGGCATCCATGGCAGCTTGATAGTCCAAGATTGGCTCACAATGAGTGGAAAGAGGGCGCTTTGTAGCGACTTACCGGCAAAGTCACAAACCGGTTTGCTTCTCTTGAGAAGTCCCAACATCAATACGCGAGTTGCTGCTCGCCTCCCCGCTTTTTATCGCCAGTTGTGATCCCGCTCCGCCAACAGGCGTATTGGCTGTCGAAACTGTGATGGCCCTTGCAATCGGGACGAGGAGGCGCCGCGGCCTCCTTGCGGTACCAAGAGCCAACCGATACCGTAGCCGCATCGCCATGTTGCTGTTCATCCGGCGCTTGTCTCTGTCACCGACCGAACCACTCACGGCACAACCCGCGCATCACCCACGAAAGGATCTTCTCATGCCTCTGCCCGATCTCACTTTGCAACGACTGGATGGTACCCCCTACCCGCTGATTCAACTGGCGGGCAAGGTAGTGCTGGTGGTCAATGTGGCCAGTCGCTGCGGCTTTACTCCCCAATATGAAGGGCTGGAAACGCTCTATCGGGAGCTCGGCCCCAAAGGGCTGGTGATTTTGGGCTTCCCCTGCAACCAGTTTGGCAATCAGGAGCCGGGGGATGCGGACGAGATCGCCCGCTTCTGCTCCCTCGACTATCCGGTCAGCTTCCCCATCATGGCCAAGTGCGATGTCAACGGTGAGCATGCCCACCCCTTCTATCAGTGGCTCAAGCAACAGAAACCGGGCTTTCTTGGGCTGGAAAACGTCAAATGGAACTTCACCAAGTTCCTGATCGACCGCGATGGCAATGTGGTAGAGCGTTTCGCCCCCCAGGCCAAACCGGAGAGTCTGGCCGAGCAGATCCGCGAGATGCTCTGATGCTCCCGCACCGTTTTACGCCACTGCGTTGAACGATTGTATGGCGGCCGGTGCGACAGCTACTGCGCATCGGCCGCTCTTTTGCTATATTACGGCCCCACTATCTTTTCCATATCGTGGCTGGCCCCAATATGCTGGCTGCCCGTTGAGCCAAAGGCTCATCTCAGGAGTTTCTCTCGAACATGTCATTCAACGAACTGGGTCTGTCTCCGCATATTCTGCGGGCCGTCAAGGAGCTGGGTTACGAACAGCCAACCCCCATCCAGCAGCAAGCGATTCCGGCCATTCTGGCCGGTCAGGATGTGCTCGGCGGCGCTCAGACAGGCACAGGCAAAACGGCCGGTTTCACCCTGCCGATGTTGCAGCGTCTGCTGGCCAACCACGGTCGTGGCCGTCGTCAGGTGCGCGCACTGGTACTGACCCCGACCCGCGAACTGGCTGCACAGGTGGGCGAGAGCATCATCAAGTATGCCCACCACCTGCCATTCAAGACTCTGATCGCCTATGGCGGTGTCAGCATCAAGCCCAATCTGGACGCCATCAAGCTGGGTGTGGACATTCTGGTCGCCACCCCGGGCCGTCTGCTGGATCTGCTGACCCAGGGCGCCCTGACCCTGAGCCAATTGGAAGTGCTGGTGCTTGATGAAGCGGATCGCATGCTCGACATGGGCTTTATCGTCGACATCCGCCGCATCATGAAGGCGCTGCCTGCAGAGCGGCAAACCCTGCTCTTCTCTGCCACCTTCTCAAACGACATCAAGGCGCTGGCCGATGATCTGCTGAACGACCCCACCCTGATCGAGGTGGACCCCAGCAATACTGCCGCCGAGCAGGTGACCCAGCGCATCATTCAGGTGGATCGGGAACGCCGCCGCGAGCTGCTCTCCCACATGATTGGCCGTGGCAACTGGCAACGGGTGCTGGTGTTTGTTCGCACCAAGCAGATCGCCGACCGCCTCGCCCAGCAGATGCAAAAAGATGGTCTCAATATCGTGGCGATCCACGGTGACAAGAGCCAGGGTGCCCGCAACCGGGCGCTGGCCGATTTTCGCAGTGGCGAGGTGCGGGTGCTGGTAGCGACCGATATCGCCGCCCGCGGTCTGGACATCGATCAACTGCCCTACGTGATCAACTTTGAACTGCCCCAGATGGCGGAAGATTACATCCACCGTATCGGCCGTACCGGCCGCGCCGGTCGTGGCGGTGAGGCGATCTCGCTGGTCAGCCAGGACGAGCTGGGTCAGCTCAAGGCTATCGAAGCCCTGATCGGCCAATCCCTGACCGTGGAGATCCTGGAAGGGTATGAGCCAAGCGGCAAGCCGAGTCGCCAGACTCTGCCGGGCAGCAAGCCGGTGCAGAACCCGCCTCGGTCTCGCGGTCATGCCAACGCCAAGAGCAGCAATGCCAAGGGCAAGCCAGCCGCGGGCAAGGGCAAAGCCAAGGGTGACGCCAGCAAAAATCCTGCCCAGGCTCCTCAAAACAAGTCCCGCAAGCGGGAAGTTGTGGGCGAGGATATCGGCTTTGCGCCAATGCGCCGCTTGCCCAAAGCAATGCGCGACAGCTATCAGGAGAGCAGCGACGAGTAAGCTCGCGCGACGCTAACTGCCAAGCCAAAAGAGGGAGCCTGCAAGGCTCCCTCTTTCGTTATGGATCGCACGGAGTCGTGCAAGTGCTCCGTGCAAATGCTCCGCTCGGGCTCAAACCAGCGAATGGCGCACCGCGGCAGTACCATGGCTGGGCGGCGCAGAACCATCGAGCGGATTGAGCTGCAAGAACTCGAACAAGCCAGCCTGCATATTGACGTTCCAGAAGCGTCCGGCGAGGGTGAGTTGCAGTCGCTCATGGCTTATCTCGGCCAAGCCATGCTGCTGCCAGGCAGAGAAGAGCGGCATCAGATGAGCACGCAAGGAGATCGGCAGACGATCCAGTGCCAGCACGCCGCTGTCGAGGGCACCGCGCAGCAGACCATCCATCCTTGCATTGGGATTGCGCCCCATCACCATCCCGGGTGCCCGCTCGCCGTTGGCCAGCGCATCGTGCCAAGGAGCCAGATCCCGCCCATACATCAAGCCATGGCCAAGAATGTTGCCTCCTGCACCGGCGCCAAAGGGGAGGATCTCCGCACCGCGCTTGGCCATCTGGTTATAACGACTCTGCTCGGCCGGGCTGCGCCGCCAGTGACTGCAAGAGAGACGCTCCCAGCCGTGGGCTTCCAGTTGCGCTCCGCCATAGGCATACATGGCGGCCCGCTGCTGGCCATCGGCGAGCCAATCCAGGGTGCCCTTCTCCTGCGCCCGCTCCAGATTGGTGCCCTGCATGGCGATGAGCTGGTAGAGATCGACCCCGTGTACACCGCTCGCCATCACATCGCGGATATCCTGCTGCCACACGGCATCATCCTGACCGGGCAGACCAAAGATGAGATCCGCCACGATCACAGCCGCATCATCCCGGGTCAGCTCACCCAGACGGGTCAGCAGCGTCTCCCTGTCATCGAAACGGGCCGCCTGCTGACGCACCCGGGTATCAAAGCTTTGTACACCGAACGAAAAGCGGTTGAAGCCCCCGGCCAGCGCCACCTGCCATTTCTCATCATCAAAGCCGTTGAGACGCCCCTCCAGCGTCACCTCGGCATCCGCCGCCAGCGGGAAACGGCGGATCACGGCGGCCAGCATGGCCAGCTCGTCGGCGCTCATGTCGGTCGGTGTACCACCCCCTACATAGACGGCTGAAAATGGCATGCTCTGCGCCAGCGGGGTGTCAGCCGCCTGCGCAAGGGAGGCGCACAAGGCGTTGACATAGCGGTTGATCCGCGCCGGATTGGCGCCATTTTCGAAAAAATTGCAGAAACTGCAGCGCTTTCGGCAAAAAGGAATATGGATGTAGAGGGCGCGCTCCTCAGCTTCACTCTCTCGCTGCCACCAGCTCTGCCAGCCAGCCTCATCCAGCGGGAAGGGGAGCATCCCTCCCCGACTGGCGTGAGCCGAGGTCTTGGCGCTAAAAGCAAACTTGAGGGGATCCGGCGTGGCAATGCCGGTCATGGAAGGGGTCAGATTCATGATGGTCACTATTATCAGCAAATAATGACAATGATAACGATTATCGTTACTGGCAATTTGTTCTGGATCAACCTGAGGAGCAGCCCCCCTCCCGAAAGGCATTTTGGCAACCTGCATTACCGATCTGCTTAACAGATTATTTACTCAAGAGTGGTTATCGTGTGCCGATAGAGAACCATCTCCCGCCGTTTCTTCGTCTACGATCAAGATGATACGGGATCACATAACAACACCAAGCGCATGGAACTTGCCCAAAATGCATAACCTCTCCTTGAACTGGAAAATATTCCTCCCTCTTGCGCTGGTCATCAGCACCACCTTTGGCCTCTGCTTCGAACTCTCCGCCTGGCTGCAACGGGATCTCGCCATCCGGCTGGCAGAGGAGAAAGTTGAGAGCATGGCCAACACCTATATGGATCAGGTGAACGTGCTGATGATGACAGGTGGCATGGCCAACCGGCAGATAGTGCAGACCAAACTCAAGAGTGAAGCGGGCATCGTTGAGGCCCGCCTGGTGCGCGCGCCAGCCGTCAGCAACCTGTTTGGCCCGGGCCACCCGGATCAGAAAGCGCAGGATCCCCTCGATGAGCGTGCCATCAATCAGGGCGAAGCCATCCTGGAGCAACAGGGCAACCGGCTCACCCTGATCAAACCGTTCAAAGCCTACAAGGAGTATCGCGGCACCCAGTGCCTCACCTGTCACCAGGTCAATGAAGGAACCGTGATGGGGGCAGTGCGGATCAGTTATGACCTCAGCCACACCTTCGGCGAGATCCGCCACAACAACCTGATCCTGAGCGGCAGCCTGGCCGCCGTCTTCAGCCTCGGCTTCGGCTTGCTCTGGTGGGTATTGCAACGCTACGTGAAACACCCCCTGCGCCAACTGCAGCTCACCATGATCCGGATGGCCAAAGAGCGCGACCTCGCCCTCCCCCTGGTCAATCACAGCCGGGATGAACTGGGCCAGATGACCCGCGCCGTCAATGACATGGTGCAGGGATTCCGCCACAGCCTGCAGGAGGTGGAAGGGGCTACCCACCAGCTCTATCAGGAATCAAACCAGATCCGTCAGGTGGCGACCCAGACCGAAAACTCGGCCCGCCAGCAAGAAGGGATGACCACCCAGGTCGCCGCTGCCGTCAGCGAACTGGCCGCCAGCTCTCATGAAGTGCGCGAACATGCCCGCCATAGCGCCGAGCTCTCCGCCCTCACCAATCAAGATGCCGCTGACACCAGTCGCCTCGCCCAGCACTCCATCACCGATATGGGCGAGATGTCGGCAGAGATCGATCGGGTGGATCAGGTGATCCAGCAGCTCGACAGCCGTTGCCTGGCGGTTGACAGTGTGCTCGAGGTGATCAAGGGGATTGCCGATCAGACCAACCTGCTGGCCCTCAACGCTGCGATTGAAGCGGCCCGGGCAGGTGAGCAAGGCCGTGGCTTTGCGGTGGTGGCCGATGAAGTACGAGCCCTCTCCAACCGCAGTCGCGCCGCCAGCGAAGAGATCTCACAGATGATCGCCGCCCTGCAAAATGAGGCCCAGAGCGCAGTTACGGTGATCGGGGATGCAAAAAGCAAAGCCGATGAGAGCATCAGCAAGACCGAAGCGACCCTGGCAGCCATGCAGAACATCATCGAGCGCATCGCCCGTATCAATGACCTCAACGCCCAGATGGCCCAGTCGGCCGAAGAGCAGGACAGGGTCTGCCATGAGGTAGACAGCTCGGTAAGCGATATTCGCAACACCTCTAACGACACCCTGGGTCAGGCGCACGCCGCCAACCTCGCCAGCATCCAGTTGGTGGAGCAGTGTCAGAAACTGGAGGCGCTGCTGAAAACCTACCGCTGGTAATCCACTTCACATATGAAAAAGCGCGACCCGAGGGTCGCGCTTTTGCTTTATGGATTCGATTTGGCCGAATGGCATCGTTGCTATTCCAGCGGCGCGCTGACGATTAACTACGCCGCCGAGATGACTTTAGCGGGCGTTGCGGGTTGCGACGGCATCCGCCAGGTTGCGCAGCAGCACTTCGGTATCAGCCCAACCGATGCAGGCATCGGTGATGCTCTGGCCGACGGTGAGTTCACCCCCTTCCACCAGATCCTGACGGCCTTCTACCAGATGGCTCTCCACCATCACACCAAACACCGCCTTGCTGCCGGCACGCAGTTGGCCGGCTACGTCTTCGGCAACCACCATCTGGTTCTTGAACTGCTTGCTGCTGTTGGCATGACTAAAGTCGATCATCACCTTCTGCGGCAGACCGGCCTTCTCCAACCCCTTCACAACTTCGCTGACATGGGCCGCGCTGTAGTTCGGCTCACGACCACCACGCAGAATGATGTGACAGTCCGGGTTGCCGCGGGTCGCCACGATGGCGGAGTGACCGTATTTGGTGACCGACAGGAAGTGGTGCGGCGCACTGGCAGCGCCAATGGCATCGATGGCAACCTTGATGGTGCCGTCAGTGCCGTTCTTGAAGCCCACCGGACAGGAGAGACCGGAGGCCAGCTCGCGGTGTACCTGGGATTCGGTGGTACGGGCACCGATCGCGCCCCAGCTCATCAGATCCGCCACATATTGAGGGGTGATCATGTCGAGGAACTCGGAGGCAGTCGGCAGCCCCATGTCGTTGAGATCCAGCAACAGCTTGCGACCAATGCGCAGACCGTCGTTGATCTTGCAGCTATTGTCGAGGTACGGATCGTTGATCAGCCCCTTCCAGCCCACTGTGGTGCGCGGTTTTTCGAAGTAGACCCGCATCACGATCTCCAGCTGACCTTTCAGCTCGTCGCGCAGCGCCTTGAGGCGCTTGCCGTACTCCAGCGCGGCAACCGGATCATGGATGGAGCAAGGACCAATCACCACCAGCAGACGATCATCTTCGCCAGCCAGGATATTGTGAATGGCCTGACGGGATTCAAAAACGGTGGACGAGGCCACCTCGGTAGCCGGAAACTTCTCAAGCACCGCAACCGGGGGTAATAACTCTTTGATTTCACTGATACGAACGTCGTCGGTTTGATGCTGCATGACAAGGCTTCCTGCTAGATGACTGCGATTAGGAAATCTCAACATAGCCCGCGACAACGCATGTGTAAATAGGAAATTACAGCAATCACAAAACTATTTTATATGGCAATCTTGCAAGTTATTGAAATGATGCTAGGCGAAATGACGATACTGGTGAGGAAGGCAAAAGGCCCGCTCAGCGCGGGCCCGAAGCGTCGGTGATGACGGGTTTGTCAGTGATCAGCCACGCTGGCTGATACTGGCCAGCTTGTCGAAGTAATCCGGGAAGGTCTTCGAGGTGCACTTGGGATCATTGATGGTGACCGGGGTATCCGACAGCGCCACCAGCGAGAAGCACATGGCGATACGGTGATCGTTGTAGGTATCGATCTCTGCATGCTTAAGCTGGGTCGGCGGGGTCACTGTGATAAAGTCATGCCCCTCCTCCACTTCGACGCCCAGCTTGCGCAGCTCGGTCGCCATGGCGTGCAGACGATCGGTCTCTTTCACCCGCCAGTTGTAGATATTGCGAATGGAGGTTGGCCCCTCGGCAAACAGCGCCGCTACAGCGATGGTCATGGCCGCATCGGGAATATGGTTCATGTCCATATCCACTCCGTGCAGCGGCGCCTGCTCCGCCTCGATAAAATCATCGCCCCAGGTGATGCGCGCGCCCATCTTCTCCAGCACATTGGCGAAGTGGATATCACCCTGAATGCTGTGCTTGCCGATACCGGTGACCCGCACCTTGCCCTTGATGGCGCCCGCAGCGAGGAAGTAGGAGGCGCTGGAAGCATCCCCTTCCACCAGAAAATCACCCGGGCTGATGTAGGTCTGGTTGCCCTTGATGTAGAACAGCTTGTAGTTGTCGTGCTCGATGACCACCCCGAACTGCTTCATGATGTGCAGGGTGATGTCGATGTAGGGCTTGGAGACCAGCTCCCCCTTGATGTGGATCCGGGTATCACCGGCCGCCATCGGCGCCGCCATCAAAAACGCGGTCAGGAACTGGCTGGAGACGGAGCCATCGACGTGCACATCGCCGCCCCACAGCCCCTTGGCATCCACCACCAGCGGCGGATAACCATCGTGTTTCAGGTACTGGATATGGGCACCTGCTTCACGCAGGGCATCCACCAGATGGCCGATGGGACGCTCTTCCATGCGCGGCTCGCCGCCCAGAGTATATTCACCTGAGCCGAGGCATAGCGCGGCGCAGAGCGGTCGCATGGCAGTACCGGCGTTGCCGAGGAACAGATTGACCGGCTCTTTCACCGCAAAGCTGCGACCCAGCCCCTGCACGGTACACTCGGTCTTGTCGGCGGAGAGCTTGTACTTGACCCCGAGTTGGGTCAGCGCAGCCAGCATATGACGAATGTCATCGCTGTCGAGCAAGTTGGTCAGACGGGTGGTGCCACGAGCCAGCGCCGCCAGCAGCAGCGCACGGTTAGAGACACTCTTGGAGCCGGGCAGATTGACCTCACCGGCCACACGAGAAATGGGTTCCAAACGCAACGAATTCATAGACTTCCTGTGCTATCTCAAAAATAAACGCCTGTCCGGACGTTAACAGCCTGCGTCCCGCTCGGCAAGGGCACTTTCAGGGGAAATCGCACGGTAAACGCCAGCGCGCAGGTTCTGTTGAAAAAAAGACGCCGGGGTATCCCAGGCGTCTTGAATCACTGCAATAGATGGAAGCGGCTCACGAGAGGCCGCCAGCAAGCATGTGAGTACTCTCTTCTCAGCCGTTGCGCTTGGCAAAGCCATCCATAAAGCTCACCAGAGCCTTCACTCCCTCCAGCGGCATGGCGTTGTAGATGCTGGCGCGCATGCCACCGACGATGCGGTGCCCCTTGAGGGCCAGCAGGCCAGCGGCTTCCGATTCGGCCAGGAACTGTTTGTCCAGCTCGGCATTTTTCAGCTGGAACGGGATGTTCATCCGCGAACGGCAGCTGACATCCACCTGATTGCCATAGAAGCTCGACTGATCGAGATAGTCATAGAGGAAGTCGGCCTTCTCCTTGTTGCGCGCTTCCATCGCCTCGAGGCCACCCTGTTCTTTCAGCCACTCGAACACCAGACCGGCCAGATACCAGGCGTAGGTGGGCGGGGTGTTGAACATGGAGTCGTTCTTGGCGGTGAGCTGGTAGTCGAAAATCGAGGGGACATCGGCTCTCGTCTGATCCAGCAAGTCATCGCGCACGATGGCGATGGCAAGCCCGGACGGGCCGATATTTTTCTGGGCACCGGCATAGATGATGCCAAAGCGGCTCACGTCGAGAGGACGGGAGAGAATGGTGGAGGAGAGATCCGCCACCAGCGGCACCTCGCCGGTGGCCGGGATGTCAAACATCTCGATGCCGTCAATGGTTTCGTTCGGGCAGTAGTGAACATAAGCCGCATCGGCGCGAAACGCCGGGGTCGGCAACAGGTGGGAGATCCCCTGCTCGTTCTTGGCAACCCCCTGGAAGGTCTGGATATCGCCATACTTTTTGGCTTCATCCACCGCGCTCTGGGACCAGACACCGGTCAGCAGGAAGTCCGCCTTCTTGTTGGCCCCGCCCAGCAGGTTCATGGGCACGGCGGAGAACTGACCGCGGCCGCCACCGTGCATGAAGAGCACCTTGTAGTTGTCCGGCACCGCCAGCAGCTCGCGCAGATCAGCTTCGGCCTTCTCGGCAACCGCCATGTAGGGCTTGCCGCGATGGGAAAGCTCCATGACCGAGGCTCCCAGCCCCTGAAAATTACAAAATTCGCGCTGGGCGCGCTCCATGACTTCAACCGGCAGCATGGCGGGGCCGGCGCAGAAGTTGTAAATCTGTTTGCTCATGACGCTTTCCGTGAGTGGATGAGAGTAATCGATGACTTGTCAGGTTTTACACAAGAGCAGCCAGCGGATCAAAGGCTTTTTGGGAGCTGGCTCAACCTTTTACCGTCACTCTGCATCCCCCTTGCAGTAGAAAAAGCCCTGAACGGGTCAGGGCTTGCAGGGAACATGCACAGAAATGGCGGGCAGAGCGCATAAACGACCACAGCTCGGCCATTTCTGACAAATTTACAGTTTGGCGGTGAGCTCCGGCAGCAGGGTGAAGAGATCCCCCACCAGCCCGTAGTCCGCCACCTGAAAGATGGGGGCATCGCTGTCCTTGTTGATGGCCACGATCACCTTCGACTCCTTCATCCCCGCCAGATGCTGGATGGCGCCCGAAATGCCGACCGCGATATAAAGCTCAGGCGCCACCACTTTGCCGGTCTGTCCCACCTGCAGATCGTTGGCGACATATCCCGCATCAACAGCGGCTCGCGATGCGCCCACCGCCCCACCCAGCTTGTCGGCCAGCGCCTCAATCAGGGCAAACTGCGCCTTGGAGCCCAGTGCCCGGCCACCGGAGACCACCACCCGGGCGGCGGTCAGTTCGGGCCTGCTGGAGCGCACCGCGCGGCGCTCGACCAACCGGGTACGACCAGCGAATTCGGGCACGGCCAAGTGCTCGATGGGAGCCTGCCCGCCCGTCGCCGCCTTGGCAAACGCGGTAGCCCGCACCGTCATCACTTTGACGGGCGCCGAGCTTACAACTCTGGCAATGGCATTGCCCGCATAGATGGGGCGCAGGAAGGTGTCGCTGCTCTCGATAGCAGTCACCTCGGAGAGCATCTCCACCCCGAGCCGAGCCGCTACCTGTGGCAGCAGCGCCTTGCCCATGGTACTCGCCGCCATCAGGCAGTGGCTGTAACCTTCGCACCAGCTGGCCAGCAGCTTGTCGACCCCATCCAGCAGCCCGTCGGCCAAGCGGGGATGTTCGGCAAGCAGAACCTTGCCGACACCGCCAATGGCAGCCGCCTGTTCACCCGCCTCGGTCAGCCCCTGCCCGAGCAACAGCAGGTTAACCTGACCGCCGATGGAAGCGGCGGCGGTGACCAGTTGTGCCACGTTGTCGGCCAGATGACCCTGATGATGTTCGGCAATGATCAGCACGCTCATGGCAGCACCTTCGCTTCGTGTTTGAGTTTGTCCACCAGCTCGTCCACCGAGCCCACCTTGATCCCGGCGCTGCGGGCTGGCGGCGCCATCACCCCGAGCAAACGGGTCTGGTTGGCCACCTCAACAGCGAGTGTCGAGAATGGAGCACTATCAAGCGGCTTACGCTTGGCCTTCATGATGTTGGGCAGCGAGGCAAAGCGCGGTTCATTCAAACGCAGATCGGCGCTCACTACCGCAGGCAACGGCATGCCGAGGGTCTCGAGGCCACCGTCGATTTCGCGGGTCACCAGCAGCTCCCCAGCTTCCACCTTGAGGGCGGACGCACAGGTCGCCAGCGGCCAATCATTGAGGGCAGCCAGCATCTGGGCCACCTGATTGTTGTCTGAATCGATGGACTGCTTGCCGAGCAGCACCAGATCTGGCTGCTCCTGCTCACACACCTTGTGCAAGGCGCGGGCGACAGTCAGCGGGGTGAGCGTCTCATCGGTGACACTCTCACCGGTTATATAGTGCAGTGCCCGATCCGCCCCCAACGCCAGTCCATGGCGCAGTTGCTCGGCGGCAGCGTCAGGGCCGAAGGTCACCACCACCAGCTCGCTGGCAACCCCGGCTTCCCGCAGCCTGACCCCCTCCTCCACCGCAATTTCACAAAAGGGGTTGATCCCCATCTTCACATTGGCGAGCTCCACGTCGGAGCCGTCTCCCTTCACCCGGATCTTGACGTTGTAGTCGACTACCCGTTTGATTGCGACCAGCAGCTTCATGGGGTCATGCCTCGTCTCTTTGGATTGAATTCATTAGTGTGCCTCTGCGTTTGTTGCAGTACGCCCTTCCCTGATTTTTTGCTTTTTCTTGCTCAGTTTTGCTTACAACTGCTTTACGTTTACGTAAACTACCAGCATTACCCTAGGCCAACCAGAGCGCAGAGGCAAGATGGAACGGGAAGCAATGGAATTTGATGTCGTCATCGTCGGCGGCGGTCCGGCGGGGCTCAGTGCAGCCATCGCCCTGAAACAGCAGGATGCCACTCTCTCTGTCTGTCTGCTGGAGAAAGGGGCGGAAATTGGCGCCCATCTGCTCTCCGGCGCCCTGTTTGATCCCGTCGCCTTGCAAGAGCTGCTGCCGGATTGCTGGCAGCAAGCGCCGCTCGGCGTGCCGGTCAGCGACGATCAGGTTCATCTGCTGCAAAGCGAGCAACGCTCCCTGCAACTCCCCGCCTGGGCGGTGCCGCCCCGGATGCACAATGAGGGCTGTCACATCGTCAGCCTTGGCAACCTTTGCCGCTGGCTTGGCCAACAGGCGGAAAAACTGGGAGTCGAAATATACCCGGGATTTACCGCCAGCGAACTTATCATGGAAGCGGGCCGGGTCAAGGGGGTGATCACCGGCGATCTGGGGCTGGATCGGGCGGGCAATCCGAAAGCAGATCATGTGCCCGGCATGGCACTGCTCGGTCGCTACACCCTCTTTGCCGAAGGGGCCCGCGGTCATCTCGGCAAGCAGCTGATCGCCGACTTCAACTTGGCAAGCCCTGCCCAGCCCCAGCACTATGCCATCGGCTTCAAGGAGCTGTGGCAACTGCCTGCTGGCCAAGGCAAAGCGGGACAGGTGCTGCACGGCAGTGGCTGGCCCCTTGGCAAGCAGGGGGGCGGCAATAGCCACGGTGGCTTCTATCTCTATCACATGGAGGGGGATCAGGTGGCAGTCGGGCTGATTGTCGATCTCAACTACCAGAATCCCTGGCTCAGCCCGTTTGACGAATTCCAGCGCCTCAAGCATCACCCGCTTATCGCTGGCGTGTTGCAAGATGGGGAGCGCATCAGCTATGGCGCCCGCGCCATCACCAAGGGGGGCTGGCACGCCCTGCCCCGCATGCACTTCCCGGGCGGCCTGCTGATCGGCTGCGATGCCGGCACCCTCGACTTTTCCCGCATCAAGGGGATCCACACCGCCATGAAATCGGGAATGCTGGCGGCAAAAACCGTCGCGATGGCCCTGCGGGGGGGCGATGAGGGAGGCCGGGATCTGGCCCAGTATGGTGACGAGCTGCACCAGAGCTGGCTGGCCCGCGAACTCAAGGCGGCGCGCAACTTCGGCGCGGCGCTTCATCGCTATGGTCCCTGGTTGGGCGGTGCCTTCAACTGGCTGGAGCAACGGCTGTTTGGCGCAAACTCACCCTTCAAACTGCTCGATAAGGCTCACGATTACCGTCAGCTGCGCGTGGCCAGCCGCTGCGAGCCCATCCATTATCCCAAACCCGATGGCAGACTGAGCTTTGACAAACTCTCGTCTGTGTATCTGGCCAACACCAGTCACGACGAGGATCAGCCTTGTCACCTCAAGCTGCAGGACGAGCGCATTCCGGTCGAGGTCAATCTGCCCACCTGGGCAGAACCCGCCCAACGCTACTGCCCGGCTGGGGTGTTTGAAGTGCTGGAAATGGAAGGCGCGGCCAAACTGCAGATCAACGCCGCCAACTGCATCCACTGCAAAACCTGCGATATCAAGGACCCCAGTCAAAACATTATCTGGACGCCGCCACAGGGGGGATCCGGGCCCAATTATCCGAATATGTGATGAAGCGGGGCAGCCACAACAAGCAGCCCCAGCTAGCCCTCCCCCAGCCAAAGGCTGGGTTCTACCCCGCATAGCCGCTCAGGTGATCCGACCTCGCTGTTTTTTTGAACAAACAGGCTGAATCCCCAATGAATAGCCCCTGACAAGCGCGGCCCGCCCCTGTATAGTTCGCCGCATTCAGGTTTTCCATCGGCCCGATCTGCTTATCCACGGGATCGCCTTCTGCAGCGATCTAAGGCCGCATGACCTGTGCAACCATCCCTGATTACCCATGACTTTTTAAGGGGGGACAGATGATCACCGCCTACATTCTCAACAACAAGGTGCTGGACATAGTCACGCTCGGGCCTGACGACATAGTACCTGACAACACGGTCTGGCTGGATGCCTACAAGCCGGACACGGCAGAGCGAGAATGGTTGACGGGCCTGTTCCTGGAAGAGGTCCCCGACAAGGAAGAGCTCGACGACATCGAAGCATCCGCCCGTTTTTACTGGGATACCGATGGTCTGCACATTCACTCCCTGTTTCCCCAGCGGATCGGTCGTGACACCAAGGGTGTCCACGTCTCCTTTACCCTGCGCAACAACCTGCTGATCAGTATTCGCGAAGATGACATCGGGCTGGTGCGCCTGCTGCGTCACTATATGCGCCAGGATCGGCTGGAGGTGGAGGATGCCCTCGACATCCTGCTGGAGGTGCAGAACCTCAAGGTGGAGTACCTCTCCGACCTTATCGAAGATGGTTACAAGACCTTGGAAAACACCGCCGATCAGATCTTCGAGCCGGATCAGATCAACCCCATGCTGAAAGAGTTGATGGCACAGGAAGAGGCCAACGGCCAGATCCGTCTCTCTCTGCACGATACCCGCCGCGCCCTGCGTTTCCTCAAACGCAGCCTGCGCCAGCGCATGAGCCTTGAGCAGAACAAGTGGATCGACGAGATGCTGCACGACGTGGAATCCCTGTTGCCCCACACCCAGTTCCTGTTCGACAAGATCAACTTCCAGCTGGAGGCCTCCATGGGGGTGACCAATCTGGAGCAGAACAAGGTGATCAAGATCTTCTCGGTAGCCGCCGTGATCTTCCTGCCGCCGACCCTGATCGCCAGTATCTACGGCATGAACTTCGGCCGCATGCCGGAGCTCGCCTGGGAGTATGGTTATCCCATGTCACTGGTGCTGATGGTGATGTCATCGCTCGGCACCGGCCTATTCTTCAAGCGCAAAGGCTGGCTGTAACGCCGCCGACGCGCGCTGCGATATCTGAAGAAACGGATTGGGGGGCATGGCCCCCCGATTAATTTGCGCCACACCCAACGCCTTGCAAAGGACGCTTCGTCGCCCCATATCCCCTTCATCACTCAATTCAAGTGGATAACGGGCAACCATGACCCTCTACCCCGAACACCGATATGACGATCACGGCCAGTTGCGCCCGCCCCTCTGGTTCTGGCCCATCGCCCTGTTGCTGACCCGCTCGGTCTGGCTCTTTTTGATGGCAGGGGTCACCCGCGAGAGCGGCAGCGAGATCCTGACCCTCTTCTATCCGGACAAGATCACCCTCTACATCAGCCTGCTGACCGACGTGCCCGCCATGCTGGCGTTGCTCGCCTGCGGCGGCACCTATCAGCAGACCCAAAGCATTCGCGCCAGACTCCGGCGCCACAGCCCGCTGCTGCTACTCTGCTCTGCCGTCAGCGGCCTGCTGATGCAGTTGCACAGCCTCAATCTGCAGAAGTGGTCATTCAGCTGGCCCACCGCACTGGTGCTGGTCGCCAGCCTCTGGTCACTCTGGTATCTGCTGCGCAGTCGCCAACTACGGGAATATGCAGCAGATCAGCCCCACTGACGGGGCTGACACCTATTGACGAGTGACCCGGATCTGCAGGGTCTGGCGCTCGCTCTGGCTGCCTCGCCCGCCCTGTAGCTGGGTGCCGAGGCTACTCCCCTGACCTGCCGAGCTGGTCGAGAGCTCCCCCACCGTCAGCCACTGGCCTGGGGCCCCGCTCACCTCGGTGGCACTCTGCCCACGATTGATGGTGCCCTGATCCAGCCTCGCCTGTTCGCTGCTCAGCGCAATCTGCACCCGATCGCCAATCAAGGTGGCCGTGGCATAGAGGCCGTTCACCAGCGGCATCATCCCCACCACGGCGCCCCCGTTCCACTGATAGAAGGTGACCGGCTGATAGGAGCCCATCTGCAGCAGCACGGGACGGCCCGACAGCCCGCGCACCTGCCAGCTGTCGTTCTGGCTGCGCTGGTACTGCCGGGCGTTGCCATCGAGCAGCCACTGCCGCTTGGCCTCGTCGCGACTGATTGAGCCCCCCAGTTGCTGACCACTGGCGGCACCATCGACCCGCCACTCGATAAGCAGGCTTTGCGGTGGCTGGTTGATCTGCGCCAGCGTGGCTTCGGCCTCCTGCAGCTGGGCTGGCGTCCCGCTCAGCACCAGCTGGTTACCCATGGCACTCACCCCAAGCTGGGGATAGATCTCCTTGAGGGTCTGCACCGCCGCCTGCGCCTCGAAGACCGGGATCACCTTCACCTCGGCCCACAGCGACGGGCTCCAGAGGCCCATCATGCAGCCAAGCCACAGCATCGCCCTGCAGCCAACCTTGCCCATCCGAACCATTACGCTCTCCTCGTTCTCTGTGCTCTTCTCGCTCTCTGTTCTCGCATAGACCCACACCCGCAGCCAACTGATCGGCCCTATTCCGCTCACTCGTTGATGATGAACCCGGCGATTGCCAAAAAACAATCGGGAATGCAGCAACTCCGTGATTTCCCACGGTATGAGGCTCTCATTCCACGCCCGTTATCGCGTAAGATAGCGCCATCATAGTTGCCCAAGCGGAATCCATCATGTTGAAACAGCTGTTGTTACTCCCTCTCGCCCTGCTGCTGGGGGCCTGCTCCCTGACCCAGTACAATGTCAGCGAGGCCGAAATCAACCAGTACCTCAAAGATCAGGTCTCTTTTGAAAAACAGCTGGGGATCCCCGGCATCATGTCGAGCAAGATCCGTCTGGACGAGATGCAGAGCCGCATCGGCCGCAAACAAGCAGATCGCATCGAGCTGGACGCCGCTGGTGACCTGCAGGTGAGCAGTCCCCTTGGCAGCCAGCAGATGAAGATCCGCTTTGCCCTGAGTGCCCGTCCGGACTATGTGGCCGATCAGGGCGCCATCTATCTGCGCGACCTTGAGCTGGTCTCGGTCAAGACTGAGCCGGCCGATATCGGGGCCGCCCTCACCCCGCTGCTTCCCACCTTCAATCAGTCGCTCTCCCTGTTCCTGTCGCAGACCCCGGTCTATCGCCTCGACAGCAGCCGCAAGAACGAAGCCAGGATCAAGGAGAAAGTCGAAGCCCTCAAGGTGGAGCCTGGCCGTCTGGTCATCCCGTTCAAGCTGCTCTGATCCCCGCAGCGCTGGCACTTTCAGCGCGTTCAACAGATAACCGTCCTCTTCGACAGCGCACATCCGGTTTAACGTGCAGCCGATCGGGACGGTTTTTTACTTCTCAAGTCACCCTCAACACAGCATAATGCAGACCATTCTCATTTAGATTCGTCATGAGAAGCGTCAATAATAAAACCAATGGTGAGAAGGGACATGAGAAAAACCGTACTGGTTCAGGCGATCGCCTGCGCACTGATCAGCGGCGCCGCACACGCTGCCGTCAAAGTCGAAGACAAAACATTCAATACCGCCGCCAACATGCTGGCCTATACCGAATTCGAGCTCTCCGGTGAGCCGCTGGCCGAAGCGCTGGGGCTGGATCTGGATGTGCTGGATGCCAACCGTGCCGATGAGCCGACCCCGTTCGACTTCGCTGCCGGCATCGAATCCTACGAATACTCCGAAGAGGCGATGTACGCCCTCAACTACCAATCCGGCATGGGCCCGCATCTGGTGAACGGGCCGCAAAACCTGGCCCGAGGCGGCACAATGGCCTCTCTGGGGCAACGGGTGTTGGCCATGGCCGACGCCGTTGGCTTCCCGGCTGATGAAGTGCCGCAGGGCATGTATCCCCTCTCCCTGCCCTACGCCTCCGCCAACCCAGAGTTTGCCCAGGCCGTCAACGCCACCCCGGTCAATGGCGACCAGATCACCATCAAGACCGCCAAAGGGACCGAGAAAACCGTCAAGACCCAGGTGCCCGCCTACTTCCGTGACTACAGCACCCTGCGCTGGAGCGGCAGCGACAACCTGCTGGTGCCCGCAGCGGTGGGCGGCATCCTGCTCAAAGAGGTGATGTGGTCCCAGGACTTCCTCGGCGGCATGCACGTGGCCGAGACCGATGAAGAGGTAGAAGCCGCCTCCGCCACCATGGATCAGGATGGCAAGCACAAGCTGGGCGTCTCTGCCGCCGATGGCTTCAACGGCATGATGCTGACCGAGCAATCCATCGACAAGCTGGCCATCATGCAGAACCAGCTCGGCTTCGATGGCAAGCAACTGGGCGCCAAGATCACCCCGCAGTACGATCCGGCCAAGGGCGTGATTTACTTCCCCCATCAGGTGAAAGTGACCGAAACCAGCAACAATGATGCCGGTGCCATCGGCAAGCTGGAGGTGGTAGATGGCTCCGCCCAGCTGCGCGATGCCTGGATGATGCTGTGGCCGCTCTCCGAGTTCTATGCCTTCAGCGATCAGCGCAGCGCCAACACCAACCAGAACCCGGCCTTCCACGCCGTGTTTGACGGTGCGCCGTTTGCCGCCGCACCGGCTGCCAACAAGACCAATGACCTGGGCAAAGCGGTCGCGGGCAGCGATGCCTTCTCGCTGGCGATCAATCTCTCCAATCTCACCTTCAAGAACCTGGCAGCCCTGCACTTTGATACCAAGGCTGGCACCCTGGTCGACAGCTGGCAGGCAGGCAAACAGGGCACGCACGTCACCACCTTTGACGCCGCTTACGCACTGGTCGCTCTGCAGATCTTCCAGCGCGCTCAGGACGCGCTGCCGGTCGGTTACGCCGCCGGTGACAATGGCGAGCTGAACCTCAAGACCAAGCAGGGTCAAGAGGCGCTCGACTTGATCCGCAAACAGGCCGATTTCATCCTTGCCAACCTCAAGGGTAAAAATGGTCTGGTGCATGACGGCATCACGCTAGGTGGCAAGCTCGATGCAGGCCACTCCATCGATGCGCAGTTTGCCGCCATCCGCGGCCTGACCGCCGCCTTCCTGGCGACCTCGGATGCCAAGTACCGCACCGCTGCCCGCGAGCTGTTTATCGCTGCCGACAAGGCCTACTTCAATGCCAAGGCGGGCACCTGGCTGGCTGGCAAGCAGGGTGAATACACTCCCTGGACCCAGGCTGCCATCTCCGGCGCCCTGCGCTCTGCCATGCTGAACCTGCGCAACGAAGGGGCCGAGAAGGCGCCCGAGCTGGAGCTGGCCAAGCTGACCGGTCAGTACGTCAGCTGGTTCCGTGGCACCGTCAACGGTGGCATGCAAATGGCCGAGTGGATTGGTGACTCCGGCGAGAACATCATCGAAGGTGCCGGCAGCGATACCGACGAAGATGGCGTACCGCAAGTGACCGCCGCCGGTGGCAAGCACGGCACCGCCATGGTGATGGCCGCCAAAGCGGTGGTTAGCGAATAATCCTCGCCATTCACCAGCATGAAAAAGGGAGCCAACTTGGCTCCCTTTGCATTACAGCGTCTGACACAGTTTCAAGGACTTTCCTCAAACCAGCTTGTCCAGCATCTCCTTGGTCACCAGCACAATCCCCTGCTCGGAGCGGTAGAAGCGGCGGCTATCCTCATCGGCATTCTCGCCCACCACCAGCCCATCGGGCAGCACACATCCCTTGTCCACCACCACCCGGCGCAGACGGCAACCGGCGCCAATCTCTACCCCGGGGAAGATGATGGCCTGATCCAGGGTGCAGAAGGAGTGCACCCGCACATTGGTAAAGAGCACCGAGTTGAGCACAAACGACCCGCTGACGATGGTACCGCCCGAAAACATGGAGTTGATGGTCATGCCGTGCTGACCATTGCGGTCCTGCACAAACTTGGCCGGTGGCGTCAGGGTCTGGCTGGTCCAGATGGGCCAGTTCTGATCGTAGATATCGAGCTCGGGCAGCACGGAGGCGAGATCCATGTTCGCTTCCCAGAACGAGTCCAGCGTTCCCACATCACGCCAGTAGGGCTTTTGCCCCTCGCGCGCCCCGACACAGGACATGTTGAAGGGGTGAGCAAATGCCATCCCCTCCTCCACGATGCGGGGGATCACATCCATCCCGAAGTCGTGCTTGGAGTCCTGATTGTGAATATCCTCCTCCAGCAGTTGGTAGAGGTACTCCGCCTCGAAGATATAGATCCCCATGGAGGCCAGCGAGCGATCTTCGCAACCTGGCATGGCGGGCGGATTGGCCGGTTTTTCGACGAAGGCGCGGATCTTGCGCTGCTCGTCGATATCCATGATCCCGAAGGCGGATGCCTCAGCCCGCGGCACCTCGATACAAGCGACCGTCACCTTGGCACCGAGGCGCACATGGTCGAGCAGCATGGCAGCGTAATCCATCTTGTAGATGTGATCCCCCGCCAGTACCACCAGGTATTTGGGGCCGTAGTCGCGGATGATATCGACGTTCTGATAGATGGCATCGGCGGTGCCGCGATACCAGTGCACCTCGTCCACCCGTTGCTGGGCAGGAAGCAGGTCGATGAATTCGTTCATCTGGTAACGCAGGAAGGACCAGCCCGATTGCAGGTGACGCAGCAGGCTGTGAGACTTGTATTGGGTGACTACACCAACGCGGCGGATCCCCGAGTTGATACAGTTGGAGAGCACAAAATCAATGATCCGGAATTTGCCACCGAAATGGACGGCAGGCTTGGCGCGGTTGTCAGTCAACTGCTTCAGGCGACTACCACGTCCACCCGCCAGCACCAGTGCCATACTCTGGTTCAATAATTGTCGTGCTTTGGCACTATTTTCGGGCTCTAACAACATGATTTACCTCTGCCTTGTTTGATCTATTTTCAACTCATCTTCGCCTGTTTCGGCACCTGTGAAAGTGGTTTCACTCACATTTAACCGATCTCAATTGACCCTTTTCACCGAGTTGCGAGGAATAGCATGCTTTGCTCCGCCAGCTTGGTTAAAATTCCCCCACAAAGCAGCCACTTCAAGGATGACAAGATGGTTCACAAGCTCGGACGTACCCTCTTTCTGATCGCCACCATAGTGACCATACCCCTGCTGCTCCTGCAAGCAGTTTGGTTGGCCCTTCAGAGCACACCGCTCACTTTGGCCATTATTCTGGCCACCACACTGCTTGGCATGATCCTGCTGTTGATGCTGGCCATCCGCACCATGGATGGCATGCTCCAACATCAGGAGCTCACCTGGGTCAAGGCGATCAGAGGGCGGGATCCCTCACAACTCGATGAGCCCGCCTCCCAGGAGGTACTGCAACAGCTGCTGGAACAGTTCGAAAGCGCCGAGCAGAGCGCCCATCGCCAGCTGACCGAGCTCAGCAACCTGGCCACCACCGACGAGCTGACCCAGCTACTCAATCGTCATGCATTTCGCCGCGACATGACCGAGTTGCTGCAGCGGGATCAGGACACCCAGACCGCGACCCTGGTGCTGATCCGTGCCACCGAGCTTGGCAAGATCAACGCCCAGCGCGGATTCCAGTCTGGTGATGCCTACATCAAGGACATGGCGGCCCTTATCAAGCGGGTGGTAAGCCGCTTCCCGGGCAATCAGGTCTACCGCATTTCGGGGGCCGATTTCGCCGTGCTGGTGCAACCGGTGGCCAATATTCCTCCCCATCTGCTGGGACAGGATTTGAAGGTGGCCTTCGATCACTATCAGGATCAGCACGAGCTGGAGAGCACCGGTTACTCGGGTCTGACCAAGCTCAGCAGCGGCCAGAAGATCGAAGCCGTACTGGCCAGAGCGGATCTGGCGCTGGCTCGCGCCCAGACCGAAACCATCAACGGCTGGGCCATCCAGCAGGATGACAGCGCCTCCGATCTACAGGGGCAACACCACTGGCGCGAGGTGCTGACCGAGGTGTTGGCGCAGGAGCGCCTCAGCTTTACCTACCAGCCGATCCAGCCACTGCACCGTAGCATGCTGGCCTACAACGAGATCTACACCCGCTTCAGCGGCAATGACGGCACTGCCCTGCCCACCGACACCCTGTTTGCCATGGCACAGCGGCTCGATATGGTGATGCGGCTGGAGCAGTTGGTCATTACCCACATCATGCGCCAGTACCGGGCCTTTGGTGCCAACCAGAGTCGCTGGGGGATCAATCTCTCTCCCAACTTGCTGCAAAACAGCGCCTTCCTGATCTGGCTTGACCGCCAGCTGCTCAAAGATCCCAATACCAGCGCCAATCTGGTGTTCGAACTGGATGAAGAGCATCTGGAACGCAACCTGACAGGCGCCAAGCGGGTGTTTGAACTGCTGCGTCGCAACGGCAGTCGCTCGGCCATCGCCAATTTCGGCAAGGGGATCGGCTCCTTTACCCTGTTTCGCGAGCTCAAGCCCGACTACATCAAGCTGGACCCTGCCCTGATCACCGGGCTGGAGCAGGATCAGACCAACCAGCAGTTCGTGCGGATGATCGTCGATGTATCACATCGGATGGGATGCCAGGTGATTGCAGAGGGGGTGGAACAGCTTGGTCAGAAACAGCTGCTGCAGGGGATGTACGTCGATGGCTTGCAGGGCTATCTGATCGCCCGGCCGCAACCGCTGCGACCGGATATCAGCCAGCTGGGGCTCTTTACTGAGGATGCTTCAGCTTCAAAAGGGTCAGAATGATGTCATTGAGCTGGCGATAGCGCTCCAGCTCTTTCTGATCGTAACGGGTTGCCAGTGTGGTGGGGTTGTGGCGGTTCTTGAGGTAACGGTTGATTTGCAGGCGATTGAACCCCGCCACCTGATAGACCTGACCAAGCAGGGTATTGAGTTCATCGTGCTCCAGACCTGCTCTGGCCAGATAGTCCCCATCGGCGGGACTCTCGGTCTGATGGCTCCACTTGCCAATGCGACCACTCTCCTGCAGATAGCTGAGCCACTGCTCGATATAGAGGGGTTTGCACCCCGCCAACAGATTGAAAAAGCCCACCGCATCGCAACGACAACCGCTCAGGAGCACGACCGCCAGCTGATCATCATCGCACTGGAAGGTCACAGGTCCGGCTTGCGCCCAATCCAGCGCCTGCACCCGAATGCAGGCTTTCTCACCCGCAGCTCCCGTTACGTCGAATACAAACATGGCGCTCCTCCCTTGGCAAAAGGTTGATGATGGACCATCCCCCTGACAGGTGCAAAGGCAAATCGGCTTTTAACTCATCAATCGGGCCATTCGACCATAAAAAAGACCGGCACCCTCACGGATGCCGGTCTTTGTCCCGATGGCCTGTGCGTTCAGGCCATCAATGGAGGCGCTTTCAGGCGTCCAGTTCAACCAGTGCCTTGGCCAGCTCGATGGGTTCGAGCTCCTGGCCTTCCAGATCGGCGTTCCAGTTCGGGCCGACCAGTACATCGTCTTCATCCAGATCGTTGATCCAGATATCGAGAAACTCTTCCAGATCGATCACTTCCGGCTCGTAATCGGCCCACTCGTCGACGCAGTGCAGACGGGCGTCCTCTTCGGCAGACCAGAGCGGCATCACGTCGGCATCTTCAAATTCGGCAGAACGGCAGACGACCCAGTCTTCCCCATAGCGCAGACCCCACACCTGACCCGACTCGCGGACTTGTTCGATAAAAAGTTGGAAATTGGCGTCAAGATTGTCGTTAAGCATGCTCATGGGGTTCTCTCTTTCTTTCGGGTGCTGCGGCATTGTCGGGCGACAATACGATGGCCAAATGGTGTCGCAAAAGTGACATGGACTCAAGCATATTGGGGTTATTCTGGGAAAAAAGCCGGGATAACCCCCCATTTGCCTGCAAAAACGCCTCCCGATGGAGGCGTCTTGCAGATTCAGGAGATCAACGCTCCCAGTAAACCTCTTCCAGGCTGTCCTCTTTCTCCGGCAAACCGCGGGAGAGACGTGGGCTGCTCTGGGCCAACACCTCGTAGCTGACGCGGTTGGCGTATTTGCACACCTGGGCCAGTGAGGAGTAGGTCAGGAACTCGGAGATGTGTTTGGCGGAGTTGGGCACATTCATCCGGTGATAGGAGTTGGCCACCATGTCGTGCAGCACGGCGGAAAGCGCGCCATCCCCTGCCCCGTTGGTGTTCTTGATCTTCTCCGGGCCACCCATGTACGGGGAGATGTGGGAGTAGATGCGGGCCGGTTTACGGCACTTGGCGCGGGCCATCGGGCGGCTGAACTCATACATGTTGAACTCGGGGATAACGCCCGGCAACAGGGTATGAGTGGTCTCGCGTTTGTAGTCCTCATCGGTGTAGCTCGCCATGTAGAGGCCGATGGGGCCAGCAGTACAGAGCACCATGTCGGCCCAGTCGAGCGCCTTGTCGGCCGCACCGAGCGGATCAGCGATACCGGTCAGGGCTTCACCTTCGTCTTCGTTCATCGCCAGCACAGTCACGTTTTCGGCAATGAAGTCGCGCCACCACTGGGGGTTTTCGTCGATGACGAAACGGGTGCCCAGGGTCAGCACCACGGGAATACCGGCCTCGCGGGCATAACGCACCGCGGTCATGGCCGCCTCTTTCATCGGGTCACCATCGTCACCACGCACCAGATAGGCGGTGATCACCAGGGCAGACGCCCCCTTAATCACATCCTCCGGAATGTGCTGCACATCCAGCTGGTTCATCTTGCCGGCGTTGATGCCGAAGCTGCGCTCGCCGCACTCGGTGATGAAGGTGAAGCAACGGCCGATGGGGCCATCAACCGGCTGCAGATAGTCCAGATTGACGCGGGAAGAGGTGTTGCACAGATAACGGTAGGCGTAGCAACCGATGCGAATGTCCTGACTCATCACACCCAGCAGGATGGAGTGGGAATCGGCCAGTACCGAGTAGTTGTGTACCGTGTTGCCAATGGTGCCACCGGCAAACTCGCTCACCACCATGTTGTTGGCCTTGAGCTCGTCATAAATGCGTTCTGCCACGTCGTCGTTGATGACGACGGAGTGCCCCTTGCTCAGACCATAACGGGTCAGAAAGTCTTCATCCACATGGGCTTCGATATCAACCAGGGTCTGATCAATCCCGACGACGTAGGCTTTGCCCAGCTCGGTTAACAGGGGATTTTGCGGCACCAGGGGATCGCGTCTGTCGACAGGGAAGTAGTGTTTGGACTTGCGCTGACCGGGAAATTTCATGGCAATGTTCTGTGCTCTGGGGGAAAGAGGGGCGGGATTTTAACACAATCCGCAGCCCCGAAAAGTCGCCCTGTTTAAATAATGGAGTCAGTATAGACAAGGCTTGCAAGGAAAAACGTTTGCCTTTTCACCATAAAAAAACCGCCCAACCCAGGGTGGTTCCATAGCATAAAAAAGCGCCAGTTTTCAGGCGGCCGCCATGCCCTGCAACAGGGCCAGTACCGAAAAGAGGCCGAGGGCGAGCCAGAACAGCAAGGTGCCCAGAAAACGGGGCACATTGGGGGCTTTGGGGATCTGGATGCCGATGGCATGCAGGATGCGGCCGACCAGCAGCATGGCGCCACCGGCATGCAGCCAGAGCGCACCGGCACCGGAGAGATCGCACAGCGCCATCAACAGCAGGGTCAACGGCACATACTCGGCAAAATTGCCGTGGGCCCGGATCGCCGCCAGCAGCTCGGGGGCCTCCCCCTGCCCTATCATCACCCCGAACTGGGCGCGGCGTCTGACCACCCAGAAGGAGAGCCCCAGAAACAGCAGCCCCAGCAGGCCTGCGTAGATCAGCGTGATATGTACCATGACTCAACTCCTTGTTTGACTGACTGCCGGTCACTCATGCCAATTCGCGGCAGATGAGCGAGACCATCATCCTGATATGGGCCTGATCGCTGTTGAGGGCCGGAATATATTCAAACCGCTCGCCACCGGCCTCCATGAAGATCTCCCGGTTCTGTACCTGAATTTCCTCGAGGGTTTCGAGGCAGTCGGCGGCAAAGGCAGGGCAAATCACATCGAGCCGCTTGATGCCCGCTGCAGGCATACCGGCGATGGTCACGTCTGTGTAGGGCTTGAGCCACTCCTCCTTACCAAAGCGGGACTGGAAACTGGCCGTCCACTGCCCGGCCTCCAGCCCGAGCGCCTCGGCCAGCAGGGTGGCGGTGTGGCGACACTGGTGACCATAGGGGTCCCCTTCGTTCTCGTAGCGCTCGGGAATGCCGTGGAACGACATCAGCAGATGATCACCCTGACCGTGCTGCTCCCAGTGACGGCGTACGCTCATGGCCAGCGCCTGAATGTATTCGGGATGGGCGTGATAATCACGAATGAGCCGTACCACCGGCAGATTGCGCTCTCTCTTCATCGCCTTGCCCCAGGCATCGAAGACCGAGGCGGTGGTACTGACCGAATATTGCGGATAGAGCGGCAACAGGATCACCCGGTTGACCCCTTTGGCCTTGAGCGCCTGCCAGCCATCATTCACTGACGGGGAACCATAGGTCATCGCCAGCTCTACCGGCACCTCAACCCCCTCCCGCTTGAGCTCCTGCTCCAGTGCGGCGCGCTGCTGCTTGCTTATCACCATCAGCGGCGAGCCCTGCTCGGTCCACACCTGCTGATAGAGCTTGGCCACTTTGGGAGAGCGGGTTGGCAGAATGATGAAGTGGAGCAACGGGCACCAGAGGTAGCGTGGCAGATCGACGACCCGGGGATCGTGCAGAAACTGGCTGAGAAACGCTTTGACGGCGGCGGTAGTGGGGGCGGCTGGGGTACCCAGATTGACCAGCAAGATTCCGGTTTTCGTGGTCACATTGGCTTCCTGTCTATCTGTCATGATGCAAAAAAGGACCCGCTGGGCCCTTTTATCATTTGCCTGATGGCCCAGGGGACTGTGCCGGCAGTAACGCTTAGCCCAGAATGGTAGCAAGCTGCTTGCTGACCAGATCAACCGGCTGGGTGCCATCGATCTTGACGTAACGGGTATTGCCCGCTTCCGCCTCTTTGCCATAGAAGCCGATGAGCGGAGCAGTCTGCTGATGGTATACATCCAGACGCTTGCGCACTGTGGTCTCTTCGTCGTCGGCACGGATCACCAGATCTTCGCCGGTCACGTCATCTTTACCTTCCACTTTCGGCGGGTTGAACACCACGTGGTAGGTACGGCCAGAGCCGGAGTGAACGCGACGGCCGCTCATGCGCTTGACGATCTCTTCGTCCGGCACATCGAACTCCAGCACGAAATCAACGTTGACGCCGGCATCCTTCATGGCTTGCGCCTGGGGAATAGTGCGCGGGAAACCGTCCAACAGGAAGCCTTTGGCACAATCCGGCTGAGCGATGCGCTCTTTGACCAGACCGATGATGATGTCGTCAGAGACCAGCTGACCTGCGTCCATCACAGCTTTGGCTTTCAGACCGAGCTCGGTGCCCGCTTTGATCGCCGCACGCAGCATATCGCCGGTGGAGATCTGGGGAATACCGTGTTTTTCCATGATGAACTGAGCCTGGGTACCTTTGCCGGCGCCCGGAGCCCCCAACAGAACAATGCGCATACACGCTCCTATTGATTGGTTATTCAAATCTTGCGAAGGCAAAAAAGTACACGGTTTCGCCCGTTTCTACAAGGGTGAGCCACTTGAATGAGCACTTTATCACCACAATAACCGGCTGATCGAACAGGATTTCATCGCAAAGGGAAGACGCAAAAATAGCCAGGGATTCAGCATAGAGCGCCAAAAGCAGGAAGGAGGTACGACAGAAAAAAAGATCCCGGCTCAGGGCCGGGAATTGCGCTCAAAAGTAACTACTTGTCGCTCGTAGTAGGAACAGGGCAATAGTAGTTTGCCCCCTGTGCGTCAACAACTGTCAGATGTGACAGGCAGGCCGCTATGAAACCGGAACTGGGGATCCGGCGAGCAGATTAGCTCGGCTTCCAGCTTGCCAAAGAAGGCCACCCGCTCGCTGATATCCTCCCCTGCGTACTGTTCGGCCAGGCTCAGGTAATCCTGATAGTGACGCGCTTCGGAGCGCAGCAAAGAGACATAGAAGCGGCTCAGCTCTTCGTCCAGATGGGGCGCCAGCTTGGCAAAGCGCTCGCAGGAGCGGGCCTCGATATAGGCACCGATGATCATCTTGTCGACTATGGTGGCCGGTTCATGGGTGCGCACATGCTGCATCAACTGACGGGCATAGCGGGAGGCCGTCACCGGCCCGTATTCGATGCCGCGGGCCTGCATGATCTCCAGCACCTGCTCGAAGTGGTGCAGCTCCTCCTGAATGAGTCGCACCATGGGAAACAGCAGTGGATTGCGCTCCAGCTCGGCAAAGACGGTGCGATCAGACTCCCCCATGCTGCGTTTGCCCAGGATCTCGGCCTTCTCCGGAATGGCATCCAGCTCGCGATAGAACTCCAGCTTGGGCAGCAGATGGCGCTTGCCCTTGGGCAGGCAGTAGCGGCGCACCAGACTGTGGGCAGTGAGTGCGGCCTTGGTCTCGCAGTTGGCGTGATCGATGAGCAGGGTCGGCAAACGGGCCGGATCTCGCGCCATCTCCACCCACTCATCCGGGGTCTCGCACTGCAAAAACTGGCGCACTGGGGCTAGCAGATCATCCATCTGAACTCTCATCTCTTAAAAGCGTATCGGTCATATATGTTGCCGCCTATGCTAGCGGATCCTGCTGGCCATGCCCATATCCGGCAAGATAAACGGATGTTTTTCAAACAGATACCCCCTACCCCTTCTGCCGGTGCAAGGCAAAAACGACAATGGGGGCCACTGGCCCCCATCTCGCTATCCCATCCGGCAAAACCGCAAACGTTTAACTGCCTTCGTTAAAAATTTCCAGATTGCTGGTGCCTTCCTGCCACTCACGCACCGCTTTGGTGTCATCGTTGCGCAGGGCATTGAGGTGATCCAGATAGGACTGGTCCACGTCGGAGGTGACGTAGTGGCCATTGAACACCGAGGTCTCGAAGTGACGCAGATCCGGGTTGATCTCCCGTACGGCAGCTTCCAGATCTTCCAAATCCTGGAAAATCAGACCGTCAGCGCCAATCAGCTTGCACACCTCTTCCACTTCACGGCCGTGGGCGATCAGCTCGTTGGCGGTGGGCATATCGATGCCATAGACGTTGGGGAAGCGAATTTCCGGCGCCGCCGAGGCGAAGTAGACCTTGGCTGCCCCCGCTTCACGGGCCATCTGGATGATCTGCTCGGACGTGGTACCACGCACGATGGAATCATCCACCAGCAACACCTTCTTGCCCTTGAATTCGGAGCTGATGGCGTTGAGCTTGCGGCGCACCGACTTCTTGCGCTGGGTCTGGCCCGGCATGATGAAGGTACGGCCGATGTAGCGGTTCTTCACGAAGCCCTGACGGTATGGCAGGTCGAGGGTGTGGGCGATCTCCAGCGCCACGTCACAGGAGGTCTCGGGGATGGGGATAACCACATCGACGTCGAGATCTTCCCACTCGCGGGCAATCTTCTGACCCAGCTTGCGACCCATGTTGAGGCGGGCGGCGTAGACCGAGACCTTGTCGATGCACGAATCGGGACGGGCGAAATAGACATATTCGAAGATACAGGAGCTCATCTGCGGGTTCTCCGCACACTGCTCGGAGAAGAGCTGGCCCTGCTCGGTGATGTAGATGGCTTCACCCGGCGCAATATCCCGCACCGTCTCGAAACCGATGGCGTCGAGCGCCACGCTCTCGGAGGCGAGCATGTACTCCACCTGGCCCTGCTCGTCCTGACGACGACCGAGGATCAGCGGGCGAATGCCGTTGGGATCGCGGAACCCGATAAGACCATGGCCAATCACCAGCGAGACCACCGCATAAGCACCGCGGATCTGCTGATGGGTTCTGCGCACCGCAGCGAAGATATCTTCGGGACGCAGGGCCATCTTGTCACAGCGATCCAGTTCGTGGGCCAGCACGTTCAGCAGCACTTCCGAGTCGGAGGTGGTGTTGATGTGACGGCGGGCGACCTTGAACTGCTGCTCCTTGAGCTCCTTGGCGTTGGTGAGGTTGCCGTTATGGGCCAGCACCATGCCGTAGGGCGAGTTCACATAAAAAGGTTGGGCTTCAGCGGCACTTGAGCTACCTGCGGTGGGATATCTGACATGACCTATGCCGATGTTCCCTTGCAAACGCTGCATGTGGCGCACTTCAAACACGTCCTTCACCAGGCCATTGGCCTTGCGTTGCCGGAAGTTTCCACTATCAATGGTCACAATCCCGGCGGCATCCTGTCCCCTGTGCTGCAACACCGTCAAGGCGTCGTAGAGGGCCTGATTGACGGGGGTGGTGCCAACTATACCGACAATACCACACATGTCTTTGCTACCTCGAAGTCACTATACCTGTTTAAGAAAACTGGATGAGTTCAACATGAACCCGAAAAACCACTGGATCACCGGCTTGAACTCCGGCACCAGCTTGGACGCCACCCACCAGTCGCTCTGGGAGAGGCTGGTGAAGGTATCCATGAAAAAAAGCAGGGCACTGACGATCAGCACCCCGCGAATTGCACCGAAGCAGACCCCCAGCACCCGATCGGTACCGGAGAGACCCGTCTTGTCCACCAACAGGCCCACCACATAGTTGACCACGCTGCCGAGGATCAGGGTCGCCACAAACAGCGCGGCAATGGCTAGACCGTTGCGAACCAGCGCGTCGGAGAAGGAGGTGAAATAGACGGCGAGATCGGGATAGAAATGGCTGGCAATAAAGAAGGCGACGAACCAGGTGACAAGAGACATAGCCTCCTTGACGAAGCCGCGCACCAGGCTGATGAGAGCAGAGAAACCGACGATGCCGATGATGGCGTAATCAATCCAGACCATAGAAAAAGATGTCCTGCGAAATTGCGGCGCAGTCTAACAAAAACGATTGCGCATTGCTTGATAAAAATGTGTTAACTGTTCAAAGCGACGCCGAAAAGCCGCATTTTTTCAGCACTAAAACGGTTGATCGGCGCCAGAATGCACAACGCCATGGCAATGCCATGGCGTTGTGGTCAGCGGCGTGAGCTTACCCGATGTGGGTCAGGCCACCCATGTAGGATTGCAGCGCAGCCGGGATGGCGATGCGGCCATCTTCCTGCTGGTAGTTCTCCATCACGGCAACCAGGGTACGACCCACCGCCAGACCGGAACCGTTCAGGGTGTGCAGCAGTTGCGGCTTGCCGTCGATGCGCACGCGAGCCTGCATGCGGCGCGCCTGGAAGTCGGTGCAGTTGGAGACGGAGGAGATCTCGCGGTAAGTGTTCTGGGCCGGCAGCCACACTTCCAGATCGTAGGTTTTGGAAGCGCAGAAGCCCATGTCACCGGTAGAGAGCGCCATCACGCGATACGGCAGCTCCAGCAGTTGCAGCACCTTCTCGGCGTGACCCACCATCTCCTCCAGCGCATCCCAGGATTTCTCCGGGTGAACCAGCTGAACCATTTCAACCTTGTCGAACTGGTGCATACGGATGAGGCCGCGGGTATCACGACCGTAGGAACCGGCTTCAGAGCGGAAGCAGGGGCTGTGGGCTGTCATCTTGATCGGCAGCTCTTGCGCGTCAAAGATCTCGTCACGGGCCATGTTGGTGAGCGGCACTTCGGAGGTCGGGATCAGAGAAAACTTGCGCACCTTGCCCTCTTCTTCCCCTTCACCTTCGATACCGGTATTGAACAGGTCCTGGGCAAATTTCGGCAACTGGCCGGTGCCATAGAGGCTGTCCGGGTTCACCAGATAGGGCACGTAGCACTCGATGTAACCATGCTGCTGGGTGTGCAGATCCAGCATGAACTGAGCCAGGGCACGGTGCAGACGGGCAATCTGACCCTTCATCACCACAAAACGGGTACCGGAGAGTTTGACGCCGTTTTTGAAGTCAACGCCCTTGGCCGCTTCGCCCAGATCGATGTGATCGCGTACCGGGAAGCTGAACTCGCGCGGGGTGCCCCAGCGGCGCACTTCCACGTTGTCGTTCTCGTCACGGCCCACCGGAGTGGTCTCGCTCGGCAGGTTGGGGATGGCGTCGGCAATGGCTTTCAGCTGGGCCAGCAGGGCATCCAGCTCGACCTTGCTGGTTTCCAGCTCGTCGTTGATCTTGGTCACTTCGGCCTTGAGCGGGGCAACATCTTCACCACGACGGGCAGCTTCACCGATGGATTTGGAGCGGGCGTTGCGCTCGGCCTGCAGCTCCTGGGTACGGGACTGCAGATCCTTGCGTTTCTCTTCCAGAGCGTTGACAGCCGCTACGTCCAGAACGTAGCCACGTGTCGCCAGACGAGCGGCAGCCTCTTCGATATCGCTGCGCAGATATTTGGGATCCAGCATGGTTTACCTACTTTTTTAAAATGGGATCTGGGCCTGAGTCGTCATGACGGGCTGGGAAACAGATCCGGAAGTTAACATCGGTTGGCGCACCCCAATCGTCTTCAGAATCGGGCCTCAACTATCAGGCCTTCGAGATCAAGAAGATGGCGCAAGGCCAAGACAAGCGGGGTCAGACGGGCAGTGTAGCAGACCGCCCCCCCGCCCGAACAGGGACTATTTGTGTCGTTTTTACCGACTTTGGCACGCAAACCGTCCTGCATATTCAAACGTCTGACCAATTTTCAGCCATGCGGGGTAACAAAGGGGCTATTTGCCCCGTTGCTGCGGACTTTGCCTGTCCAGTTCATGGAGGTAATCGAGCTTCTGGCCAATCTGCTTTTCAAGGCCGCGATCGGTGGGCTGGTAGTACTGCTTGCCCGCCAGCTCGGGCGGGAAATACTGCTCGCCCGCAGCATAGGCGCCCGGCTCGTCATGGGCGTAACGGTACTCTGCGCCATAGCCCAAGTCGCTCATCAGTTTGGTCGGCGCATTGCGCAGGTGTACCGGCACCTCGAAGTCAGGGAGGTTTTTGGCATCATGAAGCGCCGCCTTCCAGGCGGTATAGACCGCATTGCTTTTCGGGGCGCAGGCAAGATAGACGATCGCCTGGGCGATGGCCCGCTCCCCTTCCGCCGGCCCGATCCGATGGAAACAATCCCAGGCCGACAGGGCGACCTGCATGGCACGGGGATCGGCATTGCCCACATCTTCCGAGGCAATCGCCAGCAAGCGGCGGGCTATATAGAGGGGATCGCAACCGGCGCTCACCATGCGGGCATACCAGTAGAGCGCCGCATCCGGCGCCGAGCCGCGAATGGATTTGTGCACCGCGGAGATGAGGTCGTAGAAGTGATCGCCCCCCTTGTCGAAGCGGGCCACGTGCTCCCCCACCACGGCGGCGAGCAGGGCACTGTCGATCACCCGCGCCCCTGTGCTGTCGGTTTCGGCCATGTCGGCCAACAGCTCCAGATAGTTGAGGGATTTACGCCCGTCCCCATCCACCGCCTTGGCCAGCGCCTCTTTGACGCCGGGGGCGAAGGTGAGTGCCGGATCATTGAGACCACGGGGATCGGTGATCGCCTGATCGAGCATGGCGAGAATATCGCTCTCCTCCAGTCGCTTGAGCAGATAGACCCGGGCTCGTGAGAGCAGTGCGTTGTTGAGTTCGAACGAGGGGTTTTCGGTGGTGGCACCGATAAAGGTGATGGTGCCATCTTCGATGTGAGGCAGGAACACATCCTGCTGGCTCTTGTTGAAGCGGTGCACTTCATCCACGAAGAGGATGGTACGCACCCCGCGCCAGCTGTTCTCTTTGGCCTTGTCGATGGCGGCGCGGATCTCCTTGATACCGGAGGTGACCGCAGAGAGTCGCTCCACTTCCGCCTGGCAGTAGTGAGCCATCAGCTCCGCCAAAGTGGTCTTGCCGGTCCCGGGTGGCCCCCACAGGATCATCGAGTGGCAGTGACCCGCCAGAATGGCTTTGCGCAGGGGCTTATCAGCCCCCAAGATATGTTGCTGACCGATATACTGGTCGAGGTTTTGCGGCCGCATCCGGGCCGCCAGCGGACGAAAGTCCGACGAGAAATCCAGCGACAAGTTGCTCATCTGTATTGACCACCCAGCGTCACGCCACTCGCCTTTGACTGGCGCAGTGGCGAGCAATCCAACGACCGCTTGCTCATTAGCGCTGGTCGTCCAGCTCGACCCCCTTCGGGATCTTGAAAACAAATTCGTTGCCCTTGAGCACCGGCTTGCGGTTGAAGCTGCTCAGGGTGAATTCACTCCACTGCCCTTGCGCCTCTTTCACATCGAAACGACTGATGTTGTCTTGTCTGTCGAAGGTGACTCGGAAGGAGGCGATCAGCTCATCCTTGTTGCGGCTGGTGACGGTGTAGACATCCCCCTCCTGAGTCACGTCATAGTTCTTCCAGAACTTGTCGTCATTGCCAGCGATCAGAATAAAGGGAGTGTTGAGCACCGCATCTTTCAGCTTGAGGGCGGTGACCTGCTCGACGAAGGGATCATAAACCCAGACATCCTGACCATCGGCCACGATCAGGCTCTCGTCCGGCGAGGTGGTGTGCCAGTTGAACCGGTTTGGCCGCTGCACCAGCAGATCGCCGCTGGCCTTTTGCAGCTCCTTACCCTTGCTGTCATAGACGGTCTGGGCAAATTTGGCGGAGAAGAGGCTCACCCCCGCCAGCTTCTGTTTGAGATCGCTGGCCGCATCGGCCCACACCTGGCTGCTGGCCATCAGCAGCACGGTACCCATCAACAGTTGTTTTTTCATCACGCTCTTCATAAAGACGCTCTCGATAAAAGGCCACGCCCGCGGAGGGCATGGCCAGGGATAGTATGAAATGGTGAGGTTTAGTCCCGCACCGGCGGCGGTGCCAGCACATCGCGCTGACCATTGCCACCCGGTGAGCTGACGATGCCCTGATTCTCCATCTGCTCGATGAGACGGGCTGCCCGGTTGTAACCAATCTTGAACTTGCGCTGGACGCTGGAGGTCGAGCCACGGCGGGACTCCACCACAAAAGCGACCGCTTCATCGAACAGGGGGTCCAGCTCTTCATCGCCACCACCGCCATATTCGCCGCTGCCACCTTCGCCACCCGACTCGCCGGAGAGGATCTCCTCGATGTAGTTCGGCTCGCCGCGCAGTTTCCAGTCCGCCACCACCTTGTGCACTTCGTGGTCATCGACAAACGCACCGTGTACCCGGGTCGGGTTGGAGGTACCGGCCGGCATGTAGAGCATGTCGCCCATACCGAGCAGAGATTCGGCGCCGCCCTGATCGATGATGGTGCGCGAGTCGATCTTGCTCGACACCTGGAACGAAATACGGGTCGGGATGTTGGCCTTGATAAGACCGGTAATGACATCCACCGACGGACGCTGGGTCGCCAGAATGAGGTGAATACCGGCGGCCCGTGCCTTCTGGGCGATACGGGCGATCAGCTCTTCCACCTTCTTGCCGACGATCATCATCATGTCGGCAAATTCGTCCACCACCACCACGATGTGAGGCAGTTTCTCCAACTCTGGCGGCATCTGATCCATGGAGTCACCCGGGCGCCACAACGGATCCAGCAGGGGTTCCCCCTCCTCGATGGCAGCCAGTACCTTGTCGTTGTAGCCCTTGAGGTTGCGCACCCCGACCGCCGACATCAGCTTGTAACGGCGCTCCATCTCGCCCACACACCAGCGCAGGGCGTTGGCGGCATCCTTCATGTCGGTCACAACCTCGGTCAGCAGGTGCGGGATCCCTTCGTAGACCGAGAGTTCCAGCATCTTGGGGTCGATCATGATGAAACGCAGATCATCGGGGGATGACTTGTAGAGCATGGAGATGATCATGGTGTTCACCCCCACCGACTTACCGGAACCTGTGGTACCAGCCACCAGCAGGTGCGGCATCTTGGCCAGGTTCACCACCACCGGCTCCCCTGCGATGTCCTGACCCAGGCCCATGGTGAGCGGGTTGCGGCTATCGCGGAAGGCATCGCAGTCAAGGGTTTCGCGCAGGTAAACGGTCTGGCGCACCCGGTTGGGCAGCTCGATACCGACATAGGTTTTACCCGGGATCACTTCCACCACCCGCACGCTGCTGGCAGACAAGGAGCGGGCCAGATCGCGCGACAGGTTGGTGATCTTGCTCGCCTTCATGCCCGGCGCCAGATCCAGCTCGAAACGGGTAATGACCGGGCCCGGATAGACACCGACCACCTTGGCCTGCACGTTGTAGTCGGCAAGCTTGGCCTCCACCAGACGGCCCATGCGATCCAGCTCATCCTTGCTCATCATCTGGGTCTTGGCGGGTGGACGGTCGAGCAGTTCGATACTCGGCAATGGCGGCAGCGTAGATTGCGGACGACGCTTGGGCTTGGTCGGTGCGACGGCAACCGGCGCGGCAACCTCGTCGTCCCCTTCGGCCCAGGGCAGATCCAGATCGTCCTCATCATCGTCATCGACCACAGCCAGTACCGGCTGGCGGCGACCATTGGCGGCCGCCACCGCACGTTTAGGCTTGGCAGCCGGAGCCGGCTCGTCCTCTTCATCATCAAACTGGGGATCGAACTCGAAGGTATCGTCGTCGAGTTCCGGCAGCCACTCTTCGGAGACAGCCTTCTGGTTCTTGGCCTTGGGCTTGCGAGTCCAGCTGGTGTGCGGCTCATCTTCCTCGTCATCAAACGCGATGGCCCCTACCCCGCCTTCCAGCAAGGGATCCGGCCCCTCGTTGCGGGGTTGACGCCAGCCACCGGTCAGCCAGCGGCCGAGGGTGGTCGGAAAGTGGTAAACAGCGCTGACCGAACCGGTACAGGCCGCGCCGATCTGCTCGACGATGGTGAGCCAGGACCAGCCGGTAAACAGGGTGATGCCGGTTGCCACGAAGCAGAGCAGCATCAGGTTGGCCCCGACGCCGCCAAACAGCGGCACCACGGCAGAAGCGATCACATCCCCCACCAGACCACCGGCGGAGAAGTTTTGCATATCGTTGAAGTTCATGCTGGCAATGGCCGACATGCCGAGCACGGTCAGGATAAAGCCGATGATCCGCACCCCCAGGGTGAGGTAATCCACATCGAGCAGACGGCTCGGGCGCCAGAACAGACTCCAGCCCAGCAGCACCACCAGCGGCGGCACCAGATAGGAGAAGGCACCAAAGGTAAACATGGTGATATCGGCGAGCCAGGCACCGGCACTACCGGCGAGGTTCTTCACCTCCCCTTGCCAGGAGGTCTGGGACCAGCCGGGATCAGCGGGATGATAGGACAACAGGGCAAGCAGAAGATAAGCAGCCATCAGGGTGATGGCGATCAAGACGGCTTCGAAGATCCGTTGTGTACCTGATAAAGGAGTAAACAGCTTTTTATCGGCCAAACTCCGGCTCCTTTCTGAAAACATGTAATGCAGGAAATAAGGGGGCCTAGTATCCCCGAAAAGCCCATCGATTGTCAGCCAGAGCCTGATGGGACGGGGCCATATTTGCAATTATCTTTACAAGAAGAAACGAGCGGACCGGCCGCTCGTTTCTGACTGTCATGGTGTCTCATATGGAAAAGATACCACGGCATAACCTGCTTTATCGGGTGCTGATCACCAGACGACTGCTCTGCTTGACCTCTTCCATCACCACGTAGGTGCGGGTGTCATTGACACCGGGCAGACGCAGCAGGGTTTCCCCCAACAGACGGCGGTAAGCCGACATGTCGCTGACTCGGGTCTTGAGCAGATAGTCGAAGTCACCGGAAACCAGATGACACTCCTGGATCTCTTCGAGCACCTGAACAGCCTTGTTGAACTGTTCAAACACATCAGGCGCCCCGCGATTGAGGGTTATCTCTACAAACACCAGCAGAGATGCGTCCAGATAATGAGGGTTCAGAATAGCGGCATATCCTTCGATATAACCTTGTCGCTCGAGGCGACGAACCCGTTCCAGACACGGTGTAGGACTCAGGCCAACTCGCTTGGACAACTCAACATTCGAAATCCTGCCATCCTTTTGCAGTTCATTAAGAATGTTGCGGTCAATCCTGTCCAAATCCTTTAGCCGACTCTTAGCTTCCATCATTTTATTCCATCCTTTGGCTATTTTTTGGTAAGAATCACCAGTCATTTTATAATTATGGTCACAAATCCTGTCAATACCTGAATATACTAGGCGCAAATGTTGGTTAACATTTTGGCAACATGAAACACCAATCTATAGACGAGGGATAGCATGATTATCGGTGTACCTAAAGAGATAAAAAACCATGAATACCGCGTAGGCATGGTTCCGGCCAGTGTACGTGAACTGACAGCACGAAACCATACTGTTTTCGTCCAAAGCGGTGCCGGAAACGGCATTGGCTTCAGCGATGCAGATTATATCGCTGTTGGAGCCGAAATTTTGGCCTCTGCAGCAGAGGTTTTCGCCAAAGCCGAGATGATCGTCAAGGTCAAGGAACCTCAGCCTGTCGAATGTGCCATGCTGCGTCCAGGTCAGACCCTGTTCACCTATCTGCATCTGGCGCCAGACTTGCCCCAGACCGAAGCCCTGCTGAAAAGCGGCGCCATCTGTATCGCCTATGAAACCGTCACCGACGGCCGTGGGGGCCTGCCCCTGCTGGCCCCCATGTCGGAAGTGGCCGGACGCATGTCTATTCAGGCGGGTGCCCAGGCGCTGGAAAAATCGCGCGGTGGGAGCGGTGTGCTGCTTGGCGGCGTACCCGGTGTCGAACCGGCCAAGGTGGTGATCATCGGTGGCGGCGTGGTCGGCTCCAATGCGGCCCGCATGGCCATTGGCCTGCGCGCGGATGTCACCATCCTCGACAACAACGTCGATACCCTGCGTCGTCTTGATAACGAGTTCCAGGGAGCAGCCAAGGTGGTTTACTCCAACAGCGAGACGCTGGAGCGCCATCTGCTGGCGGCCGATCTGGTCATCGGCGGCGTGCTGGTACCGGGCGCCACTGCGCCAAAACTTGTCCGCCGTGACCACATTGCGCGCATGAAGCCGGGTTCTGCCATCGTCGATGTGGCCATCGATCAGGGCGGCTGTGTGGAAACCTCCCACGCCACCACCCACCAGGATCCGACCTATATTGTCGATGAGGTGGTGCACTACTGTGTCGCCAACATGCCGGGGGCGGTGGCCCGCACCTCGACCGTGGCGCTCAACAATGCCACCCTCCCCTTTATCATCAAGCTGGCCCAGCAAGGGTATCGTCAGGCACTGCTGAACGATCCCAACCTGCTGCACGGGCTCAACGTGATGGAGGGCAAGCTCACCTGCAAGGAAGTGGCCGTGGCACATGGCCTTGCCTACACGGATCCCCTGACCCTGCTGAACTGATCTGCGCTGGCCTGCGCCAGTTGGAGATGAGTGAAAATCCGCCCGCGATGGGCGGTTTTTTTATTCCTTTATTTTGCATGTCACTCCTTGTGAACACGATTAGTGCAATCGACTCACCAGCCTTTGACCCCGGATCACGAATTACCTACAATCGCGCAAACTCATCACATCCCGGAAATGACATCATGAGCCAAGTCACTCACAGCAAATTGCTGATCTTAGGGTCAGGCCCGGCCGGTTACACCGCGGCCGTCTACGCCGCCCGCGCCAACCTCAATCCCCTGCTCATCACCGGCATGCAGCAAGGGGGTCAGCTGACCACCACCACCGAAGTGGAAAACTGGCCCGGCGATCCGGAAGGGCTGACCGGCCCGGCCCTGATGGAGCGCATGAAAGCCCATGCAGAGAAGTTCGATACCCGCATCCTGTTTGATCACATTAACAGTGTCGAACTGACTCAGCGCCCGTTCCGCCTCAAAGGGGACAACGGCGAATACACCTGCGATGCCCTGATCATCGCGACCGGTGCCTCCGCCAAGTATCTGGGCATGCCCTCCGAAGAGGCCTTCAAGGGTCGCGGCGTCTCCGCCTGTGCCACCTGTGACGGTTTCTTCTACCGCAATCAGGAAGTGGCGGTGATCGGCGGCGGCAACACCGCAGTTGAAGAAGCCTTGTATCTGGCCAACATCGCCAAGAAGGTGCACCTGATCCACCGCCGCGACGAATTCCGTGCCGAGAAGATCCTGATCAAGCGTCTGCACGACAAGGTCGCGAGCGGTAACATCGTGCTGCACACCCACCAGACCCTGGACGAAGTGCTGGGTGACCAGATGGGAGTCACCGGTGTGCGCCTGCGCAACACTCAGGACAACAGCACCAGCGAGCTGGCGCTGATGGGCGTCTTCATCGCCATCGGCCACCAGCCCAATACCCAGATCTTCGATGGCCAGCTGGAGATGCAAAACGGCTATCTGAAGGTACGTGGCGGCCTCGACGGTTTTGCCACCCAGACCAGCATTGAAGGAGTCTTCGCTGCTGGCGATGTGGCCGACCACAACTACCGTCAGGCGATCACCTCTGCCGGTACCGGCTGCATGGCAGCCCTCGATGCCGAACGCTACCTCGACGCGCAATAAACAAGCGCAGTTGTGATATAAGGCATACCAGTCGGTATGCCTTTTTTATTTAAAGGAGTCTAATGAAACAGAAGATATTGATTGTCGAAGATAGCCTGACCATCCGCCGTATGCTGACTCAGGCCATTGCCCAGCAAACCGGCCTCGAGATTGACGCCTTCGATACCCTCGAAGGTGCCCGTCACTGTCGGGGAGAGGAGTATGTGGTCGCGCTGGTGGACTTGACCTTGCCGGATGCGCCCCGTGGCGAAGCGGTCAACGAACTGCTGGCTCGAGGTTTGCCGGTGGTGATCCTCACTGCCGACATAAGCGAGGATAAACGTGCCGCCTGGCTGGAAACCGGCGTGCTGGACTATGTGATGAAGGATTCGCGCCACTCGCTGCAATATGCCGTCAGTCTGGTGCACCGCCTCTATCTCAACCAGTCGATCGAAGTGCTGGTGGTCGACGACTCACGCACCTCCCGTCACCGCACCATGGCCCAGTTGCGCAAGCAGTTGTTGCAGGTGCATGAGGCCAGTCATGCCCGTGAAGCGATGGCGATGCTGGAGCAACACCCGGACATCCGGCTGGCACTGGTCGACTACTATATGCCGGATATCGATGGCATCAGTCTGGTGCGGATGCTGAGAGAGCGTTACAGCAAGCAGCAGCTCGCGATTATCGGGATCTCGGTCTCGGACAAACGCGGTCTCTCTGCTCGCTACCTCAAGCAAGGCGCCAACGACTTTCTCAACCAGCCGTTCGAGCCGGAAGAGCTGCAGTGTCGGGTCAGCCACAATCTGGAAGCGCTCGAGCAGTTCAACAGCATTCAGGAGTCAGCCAATCGCGACTACCTGACCGGTCTCTACAACCGGCGCTACTGGTTCAACGAAGGGCAAAAATGGTTTGAAGAGCATCAGCGCCAGCAGACGCCTCTGGCACTCTGTGTGCTCGATGTGGATCACTTCAAGCAGGTCAACGATCACTGGGGCCATGCCATCGGCGATCAACTGCTCTGCCATCTGACCCGGTTACTGACCCAGTTCTTCCCCGATGCCATGATCGCCCGCTTTGGCGGAGAGGAGTTTGCCATGATGGTGCCTCACTGTACCGTCCCCGTGTTGATCAAGCGTCTTGAAGGGCTGCGTCAGCAGCTGCGCCAGCAACCCCTGTCACCGGAAACCCCGCTCTTTGTTCGCGCCAGTTACGGCGTGATCAGCGTCGGGCGGATATCCATGGACGAGGCGCTGAGCGTAGCGGATCGGCTGCTCTATCAGGCAAAGAACACCGGTCGCGACAAGATAGTCTCTCAAGAGACAGCTATCTGAATCCTCAGGGCATCAGTCCCGTGTATTACCGCCCGACAGACTTTCCAGCAGGAGAGTCTGCGGGTTCCTTTCCTGCCACAGTCTCCCCATCACAATGACTATCGAAAGTCAGTAAGTCTTGTCGACCCGCACCCCATCATCGAAGTAGAGAATGCGCACCTTGTCTCCGTTGGTAAAGACCATGGCGGGATCATAATCCTGGATCACGTTAATAAGGGCATTTTGCTCGTTGCGGATCAGCAGCTCCACCAACTTGTTTTCCACCACGGTTCCCCCGGACTGGTATTGCTGCGCAGCTGCAGCCCCCGCGAGCGCGCCGACGGCGGTGGCGATTTCACGGCCATGACCGCCGCCAAACTGGTTCCCCAGCAGGCCGCCCAACACAGCCCCCCCCAGCGTCTTCCAGCCAGAGTGCTCGGACTCCAGGATCTGGCGCTGGGTAATATTGCGCACCGTTTCGACCTGACCAAACACCACCTGATTGACTGGCCGCGCGGTATTGCGCTGGTAGACCTCCGCCCCGGCGGGCGCCGTGACAAAGCAGAGCAAGCTGGATACTATCAGGATAATGGCCTTCATCTATGAACCTCGTTGCCTTATGTCTCGCTATCTTACCCAACTGGATGATGAGCTTTGCTGGTTTCCCGACCCCAGCCATGCGCTGGAAGAGCCCAACGGCTTGCTGGCGATCGGCGGGGATCTCTCCCCAGCCAGATTGCTGGCAGCTTATCACAAGGGGATCTTCCCGTGGAATGAACCCCACCAGCCGACCCTGTGGTGGTCACCGGATCCCCGTGGGGTGATCCGTCCCGACCAACTCCATGTGGGGCGGACACTGCAGAAGATTATCCGCCGTACCCCATTCGATATTTCCGTCAATCGCGCCTTTAATGAAGTCATTACCGCCTGCGCCGCCCCTCGTCGCACTGCCGATGGCACCTGGATCAGCCAACCCATGATCGAGGCCTACCAGCAGTTGCACCAACTGGGTCATGCCCACTCTATCGAGATCTGGCAGGAGGGAGAGCTGCAAGCGGGACTGTATGGCCTCTCTATCGGCCGACTGTTTTGCGGTGAATCCATGTTCAGCCGGATTGATAACGGCGCCAAACTTGCCATGGTGGCACTCTGTCGCCACTTCGCCCGCCATCACGGCGCCCTCATCGATTGCCAGATGCAAAACCCGTTTCTGGCGACCCTGGGTATCGAAGAGTGGCCACGGGCCCGTTTTCTGGCCGAGCTGGCACGCCTTGGCCATCAACCACTGTTGGCTTCCTGCTGGCAAGAGGGGGAGATCAGCCTATGACAGAAGAAGTGATCCTTAAAGTAGGGCTGACTCCCAAGCATCCCTGCAGTTATCTGGACCATGAACAGGAGCAGTTGCTGGTGCTGATGGATCACAATCTGCTCAACGCCAACGGTTACGAGCGATTGTTGACTGCCGGTTTTCGCCGCAGTGGCAACGACATCTATCGCCCCCACTGCCCGGCGTGTCATGCCTGCCAGTCCCTTCGTATTCACAGCGAACGCTTTCGTCCCAGCCGCGGCCAGAAGCGGATCCGCCAGCTCAACAGGGATATCGAGATCGTCCTGAGCTATGATGACAAACCCGAGTATTACCTGCTCTACGAACGCTATATCCGCGAACGCCACCACGATGGCAGCATGTATCCCCCCAACCGCAGCCAGTATCGCGGTTTTCTCCATTGTGACTGGATGCCGCCACTCTATCTGGAGATGCGCAAGGAGGGCCGTCTTATCGGCGTGGCCACCACAGACCTGCTACCCCACTCCTTGAGCGCTATGTACACCTTCTTCGATCCGGATTATGCCGATCGCTCCCTGGGCACCTTTGCCATCCTCTGCCAGCTCGATCTGGCCAAGCGAACCGGGCGAAGCTGGCTCTATCTTGGCTATCTGGTAGAGGCGTGCCGCAAGATGAATTACAAGCGCAATTATCTCCCTCACGAGCTGTTAATTCAGGGGGAATGGAAAAATATCGACACCAAGCCCGAGTAAACTTTACACATAGCCTTAAATCCGGCATGATCCAGCGGTTTTTTGTTGTGGCTTATCAAGAGGATTCAATGGCTAAAGAAGACAGTATTGAGATGCAGGGCACTATTCTCGAAACCCTGCCCAATACCATGTTCCGTGTGGAACTGGAGAATGGTCACGTGGTTATCGCTCATATTTCAGGCAAGATGCGCAAAAACTACATTCGTATCCTGACTGGAGACAAAGTAACGGTAGCACTGACTCCCTACGATCTCTCCAAGGGACGTATTGTTTTCCGCTCTCGCTAAGCCAGGAATTCAGCAAAAAACCCCAACCTTTCGGTTGGGGTTTTTTGTCGTTTTCTGATCACTGACGCTTAGTGGGAAACAGCTTCAACATTGACCTGAAAATCAAAGCTGAGGCTGTCATTTACCAACTCAACCTTCACTATCCCCCCGTCAACCAGTGAACCGAACAGGATCTCGTTGGCCAGGGGCTTCTTGAGGTGCTCCTGGATTACCCGACCCATAGGTCTGGCACCCATGGCTCTGTCATACCCCTTCTCCGCCAACCAGTGGCGGGCACGCTCGGACACCTCGAGAGAAACGCCCTTCGCATCCAGTTGAACCTGCAATTCGACAATGAACTTGTCGACCACCTGATGGATCACCGTCATATCGAGATGGTTGAACCAGATGGTGTGATCAAGCCGATTACGGAACTCCGGACTGAAGGTCTTGTTGATCACCGCCATGGCATCGTGGCTCAAATCCTGTTGCTGGAAGCCAATCGATTTGCGTTGGGTCTCCTGCACACCGGCGTTGGTCGTCATCACCAAAATGACGTTACGGAAATCCGCCTTACGCCCGTTGTTATCGGTCAGGGTGCCGTTGTCCATCACCTGCAACAGCAGATTGAATACATCCGGATGCGCCTTCTCAATCTCGTCGAGCAACACGACGGAATGAGGATGCTTGATCACAGCATCGGTCAGCAAACCACCCTGCTCAAAACCGACATAGCCGGGAGGCGCACCAATCAGGCGAGATACGGTATGGCGTTCCATGTACTCGGACATATCAAAGCGCAGCATCTCGACACCCAATGCCTTGCCCAACTGCTGGGTCACCTCTGTTTTACCAACACCGGTAGGACCGGCAAACAGGAAGCAACCAACCGGGCGACGCTCGTTACCCAAACCTGAACGAGAGAGACGAATCGCATCGGTCAGCACCTCGATGGCTTTATCCTGACCAAAGACCACCATCTTCAGATTGCGCTCCAAGTTCTTCAGTACTTCTTTATCCGAGGAAGAAACTGATTTCTCCGGAATGCGGGCGATCTTGGCCACAATGGACTCAATTTCCTGCACATTGATCACTTTCTTGCGCTTGCTCGCAGGCAACAACCGTTGACCGGCGCCCGCCTCGTCGATCACATCGATCGCCTTGTCGGGTAGGTGACGATCATTGATGTACTTGGCAGAGAGCTCGGCAGCTGCACGGATCGCCTTGGCGGTATAGCGTACGCCGTGGTGAGCTTCATAGCGACTCTTGAGCCCCATCAGGATGCGAGTGGTGTCATCGATAGTCGGCTCGACAATATCGATCTTCTGGAAGCGGCGGGCCAGCGCACGGTCTTTCTCGAAGATCTGGGCATACTCCTGATAAGTGGTAGATCCCACACAGCGGAGCAAACCATTGGAGAGCAGCGGCTTGATCAGGTTGGCTGCATCCAGCTGACCACCGGATGCCGCACCGGCACCGATGATGGTATGGATCTCGTCGATAAAGAGGATGGCCCCTTCCTGACGCTCAATCTGCTTGAGCAGTACCTTGAGGCGCTTCTCGAAATCCCCACGGTATTTGGTGCCCGCCAGCAGAGACCCCATATCCAGCGAATAGATGGTACTGCCCGCAATCACCTCGGGCACATCGCCTTTAACGATACGGTAAGCCAACCCTTCGGCAATAGCAGTTTTGCCCACACCCGCTTCACCCACCAGCAGCGGGTTGTTCTTGCGACGACGGCAGAGCACCTGAATGGTACGATTGAGCTCCTGATCACGGCCAATCAGCGGATCGATGCGCCCTTCCAGCACCAGCTGGTTCAGGTTGGTGGCAAAGCTCTCGATCTGTGCGGCCGAAACATCATCATCAGACTCGGGATTGTTATTGCTGCCGAGATCCGGCTTGCTGTCCTTGCGCACCCCGTGGGAGAGGAAATTGACGACGTCGAGACGGCTGATCTCGGCTTTTTTCAGGAAATAGGCAGCTTGTGACTCCTGCTCACTGAAGATAGCGACCAGCACGTTGGCGCCGCTGACTTCGGTATTGCCGGAGGATTGCACATGGAAGACGGCACGCTGCAACACGCGCTGGAAGCCCAGTGTCGGCTGGGTTTCACGATCTTCATCGTCGCGCGGTATGAGCGGAGTAGTTTGGGTGATGAATGCGCGGATCTCCTTGCGCATCTGCTCAACATCGGCACCACAGGAGCTCAGCGCCTCATGGGCTGAACTGTTATCCAGAAGGGCTAACAACAGGTGCTCGACGGTCATGAATTCGTGGCGCTCGTCACGGGCCAGTTTGAAAGCCTCGTTCAGCGTCTTTTCTAGATCTTTATTCAACATAGGCACCTCCCCTAGTACAGCTACAATGTGGTGTCACACTCGCCATCAAGTCATCAGATTCAAGCCTTTTCCATAGTACAGAGCAGTGGATGTTCGTTGTTACGTGCATAGGTGTTGACTTGGACAACCTTGGTTTCGGCGATCTCTGCGGTAAACATGCCGCAGACACCCTTACCACTATAATGCACACTCAGCATGACCTGAGTCGCCTTGTCCAAATCCATACCAAAGAACTTTTGCAGCACCTCCACCACAAACTCCATGGGCGTGTAGTCATCGTTGTTCAACACAACCTTATACATGGGTGGCGGCTGCAGCTTTGTTTTCTCTGCTTCTGCAATCTCTTCATTAGCAAAGAGTTCTTTCTGCTTGCTCATAATCGCGCTTTGGTACCTCTAGATTACTACCGTCTAACACAAGGTTGTCAATAGACTTGTTAACCAGATCACATCAGCTGTTAACAACTTCTTGACTCGCTCAAAAGTTAGACTAGATTGGTTACTTGCTAATCTGTGCCCGTCTGCTATGGGCTCATGTCCCTAGTTATAATGGGCTGGCGCAGGTTACTCAACGACTTCTGGGTAATCAATAAAAGGATGTAGAAGTATGGCAACCGGCACAGTTAAGTGGTTTAACAACGCAAAAGGATTTGGGTTTATCTGTCCGGAAGGGGGCGGTGAGGATATCTTCGCTCACTACTCCACGATTCAAATGGAGGGCTACAAGACCCTGAAAGCGGGTCAGGCTGTCAATTTTGAACTGCAACAGGGGCCGAAAGGAAATCACGCCTCTGTGATTGTGCCAAACGAAGCACAAAATATGTAAATAACATCCGTTGGATAAATAAAAAACCGGTTCCTCTCTGAGCAACCGGTTTTTTATTGTCAGATTTCTGGCGAATCCTGCCTCCTCACGGGATCACAGGTTATCGCCAGCCATGATCAGTCGTGATATTCACTGCAGGCGATCAGGGTATTTTCCATCAGGCTGGCGACCGTCATCGGGCCCACGCCACCGGGTACCGGGGTAATGAAGGAGGCATGGCTGCGCGCCGTCTCAAACTCCACATCCCCAACCAGCGAGCCATCAGCCAGGCGATTGATACCCACATCAATTACCAGTGCTCCCGGTTTGATCCACTCGCCAGGTATGAAGTTGGGCTTGCCGACCGCAACAACCAGCAGATCGGCACGGCGTACCTGATCTTCCAGATCCCGGGTAAAGCGGTGACAGGTCGTGGTTGTGCAGCCCGCCAGCAACAATTCGAGGGTCATGGGACGCCCCACTATGTTGGACGCTCCCACCACAACCGCATGCAGACCATGTGTCTTCACGCCGGTGGTCTCGATCAGCGTCATGATCCCTTTCGGAGTGCAGGGGCGCAGCGCCGGAATACGTTGGGCCAGACGACCGACGTTATACGGGTGAAATCCATCTACATCCTTGTCAGGCTGGATCCGCTCCAGCACCTGAGTGGTATCAAAGTGATCCGGCAAGGGCAACTGAACCAGAATGCCATCTACGTGGCTATCCGCATTCAGCTGGTCAATCAGCGCCAGCAACTCTTCCTGACTGGCAGTGGCACTCAGATCATAGGAGCGGGAGAGAAAACCCACCTCCTCACATGCCCGGCGTTTGCTGCCGACATAGACCTGAGAGGCGGGATCCGCCCCCACCAGAATGACTGCCAGCCCTGGAGCCCGTTTCCCTGCCGCCAACCGCTGTTGGACTTGCGCCGCGACCTGGCTGCGAATCGTTTGCGCAACCTGTTTTCCATCTATGATTTTGGCAGACATCGTTCTCCACTCACCATGTGTTCAACTGCCGCGCATTGTCGCATTTTTTTAGCCGGGATGTTAGCGGCAGACGCACGCCATACCTGTAGCGGGCAATAAGTAGGCACTTGAATTTACTGGGGGAAAAAGTCGTTGACGCTGGCCCTTACGCTTGGCTATGATGCCCGCCCGTTGCCCAGTACGACTCATGTCGATATGCTGGTCAGGGATTTTCGGTGATTAGCGCAGTCCGGTAGCGCATCTGGTTTGGGACCAGAGGGTCAAAGGTTCGAATCCTTTATCACCGACCATGTTCATCGACTCGTCCTTAAGACGTGTTGATACAAAGCGCCCTTAGCTCAGTTGGATAGAGCAACGGCCTTCTAAGCCGTGGGTCGCAGGTTCGAATCCTGCAGGGCGCGCCATTGATGTTCCCCAATCCTTCTGCATTGGCGAGTGTTGATGAAGATTTCAGTGGTGGCTGTAGCTCAGTTGGTAGAGTCCCGGATTGTGATTCCGGTTGTCGTGGGTTCGAGCCCCATCAGCCACCCCATTATTATGTCGATAATCGCCGCAAGGTGATGTCCATCGACTTGGTGCAGTGACCTTCTGATCTGCTCCACGAAAAACCGGCATTGGCCGGTTTTTTTGTTTTTGCGCCCGACAGCGCCTTGCCTTGTCTGCAAGGCCATCATCCTCCAGATCGATAAACGGCGGCTCTGCCCATTTGTCACGATTCGCGCCTCCTCATCGATACACACAACCACGCTCCCCCGCACATCAGTCTGCCCGGTTCTTTTTCTGTATTTCCCAAGCGCCATTGATATGCTGATCGCTCTTCTTCTCTCCTGCTTCCCGTTGGAGCTTTTCATGCAACGCATTCTTTTTGTCGAAGATGATCCCGAGATTGGCCAGCTCATCAGCAGTTGGCTCGGTCGCCACGATATGGACGTGATCCTCGAGCCCAGAGGGGACATGGCGCTGGCCCGGGTCGAGGCCGAACAGCCCGATTTGGTGCTGCTCGATATCATGTTGCCGGGGCAAGATGGCATGTCCCTCTGTCGGGATCTTCGGCCACGCTTCGACGGCCCCATCGTAATGCTCACCTCGCTGGATAGCGACATGAACCAGATCCTGAGTCTGGAGTTGGGCGCCAACGACTACATCCTTAAAACCACCCCGCCCCCCGTGCTACTGGCCAGACTGAGGGTACAGTTTCGCCAGCACCAGCAAGCATCAACCCAACCGGCCGCCACCAGCAGCGTTCCCCAGCAACTGCAATTTGGTCGGCTGCGGGTGGATGGCCCGGGGCGAGATGTGCGGCTCGATGGCGAGAGCATTGCTCTCTCGACCGCCGACTTTGATCTGCTGTGGGAGCTCGCCTGCCACGCGGGCCAAATCTTGAGTCGGGAAGCCCTCTTTCGCAGCTTGCGCGGCCGGGAGTACGACGGTCAGGATCGCAGCATGGATGTGGCCATCTCCCGCCTGCGCCGCAAACTGGGTGATAACCCCGACAACCCAACCCGGATCAAGACAGTGCGCCAGAAAGGCTACCTCTTCGTCCCCCACGCCTGGGAATAACCCTTTTTCGGGAGCACCGCCATGCGCCGTCTCTTTATCCAGTTCTATCTGTTGCTGATCGGCTGCTTCACCCTCGCCATCCTGCTGGTGGGCGTGGTCTATCAAGTGACCGCCGAACGGGCGGGTGATCGCTATCTCGAACGCATGATGCAGGGCTCTCTTGGCCTGTTGACCGGCGAGTTGGCAAGAACCCCGCCAGAGCGCTGGCCCGATCGGCTGGCCGAGCAGAGCAGTCAGTTTACCCTCCCCCTCAAGATCGGTGAGCTGGTGCGCCAGCCCCTGGCCAGCGAGGATCAGGCCTTTCTGGCCGCCGGCAACATTGTCATCGTCGAGGAGGATGACACCTTCCTGCAGCGCATCCCCGATACCGATCGGGTGCTGATTGTCGGCCCTGTACCCTACCTCTCCTACCTGCACGAGCTGCACTGGGTCGACGTGGGGCTCTTGCTGGTGATCGGCCTCTCTCTCGGCCTGCCCATTCTGCTCTGGTTGCGTCCCCACTGGCGGGGTTTGCAGCAGTTGGAGCAGACCGCACGTCGCGTAGGCGATGGGGATCTCTCCTGCCGAACCAATCTGCCACCGGGCAGCAGCCTGGCCCGGGTGGGACGCACCTTCGATCAAATGGCGACCCAATTGCAGGCCATGATTGCCAGCCGCAAGCAACTGACCGATGCCATCGCCCACGAGTTGCGCACCCCGCTGGTCCGGTTGCGCTATCGGCTTGCCATGCTCGATCCTGCCCCTGCCGAGCAGGAGCAGCAGGCGCTGGAGCGAGATCTGGGGGCGCTGGACGCCCTGATCGAAGAGATGCTCACTTACGCCAAGCTGGATAGACCCGAGTTGCCGCTGCAGCAAGACGAGCTGGAGCTCAGCCACTGGGCACAAGCGCATCTCGGCGACTGGCAAGCGCTGGCCCCCGAAAAGAAGCTCACCCTCGATCTGCCGCCACGTCACATGCCCTGGTGCGGCGATCAGCGTCTGCTGACGCGCGCGGTGGAGAACCTGATCGGCAATGCCCTGCGCTACGCCGAGAGCGAGGTTACCCTCTCCATCTCGCGGCTGCAGGAGAACTATCTGCTGGAGGTGCGCGACGATGGGCCGGGGATCGATCCGGCGCTGGCGCCCCAGATCTTCGAGCCGTTCGTACGCCTTGATCAGAGCCGGGATCGTCGCACCGGCGGCACCGGACTGGGGCTGGCCATCGTGCGCAGCATTGCCCGTCATCACGGGGGGGATGTGGCGTTGCTGGCCAGTGACCACGGCGCCCGCTTCTGCCTCACCCTGCCTGTACATTTGGATACAAACCGTCACCAACCGCTCACTGAAGGGCCGCCGCAACCGTCATAGGATGACTGTCATGGAGAACGCTCCATAACATCAACCCGAATAAGGAAATTGAACATGAAAAAGATCATTCCCCTGACCCTGGCTGCCGTCTTCGCCCTCACTTCCGGTTTCACCATGGCGGCCACCCCGACCAAGACAGCCACACCGCAGGCGACCCAGACCAAGGTGGTGAAAAAACACCATAAAACCACCCACGCCAAGACCCCTGCCGTCAAAGTCGCGCCGAAAACCAAGTGATCCAACCGGTCACTGGATAGCACCAAGGGAGGCTGATGCCTCCCTTTCCATCTCTTCCCGAAATTTTCCTGACGAGCGCCTCCCTCGTCCAAACCGGATCCACGACCCGGCTCCCCCTTTGCGGGAAACGGTCAATGACCACAGGAACATGGCATGTGGCGTCATCTGCTTAAATGGCTAGGCCCCTTGTGCAGCTTGCTGCTGCTCGGCACCGCACTGACCGTGCTGTATCACCTGACTCAGGCATGGCACTGGCACGATATTCGTCTGGCCATCTGGTCCCAACCCCTGCCGCGACTGGCGGGCGCCCTGTTGCTGACCCTGCTCAGTTATGGTTGCCTCTGCAGCTATGACATGCTGGCGCTCCATGCGCTGGGCAAACGCCTTCCCTGGCAACAGGTCAGCATCACCTCCTTTATCGCCTACACCTTCTCCAACACCCTGGGATTTGCCCTGCTGACCGGCACCTCGGTACGCTATCGGCTCTACTCAGCCCTCGGTCTGGCGACCGGTGAGGTAGCCCGAGTGGTGCTGTTCTGTTCCATCACCTTTTTCCTCGGCCTGCTGGCGTGGGGAGGTGGCGCCCTACTGACCTGCGATGTATCACAGCTGCTGCCTGACTGGCCGCAGTGGGCAGATACCCTGCTCAGGCTGGCGGGCGTCATGGCTCTGCTGTTGGTGGCCTGCTACCTCTGCTGGCCCACACACCGTCTCTCCTGGCGCGAACACAGCCTGATCCTGCCCGGCTTCAAGGTTCGTCTGTTGCAGCTGTTGGTCGCGCTGGCCGACTGGATGGCCGCCGCCGCCGTGCTGTTTGTGCTGCTACCAGCCGATAGCGTCCCCTACCCCGTGCTGCTCAGTGCCTTCGTGCTGGCCAGCTTCCTCGGGGTGCTGGCCCACGTGCCGGGCGGGATCGGGGTGTTCGAAGCGAGCATGAGTCTGCTGCTGGCCCACTACCTGCCGGCCGACAAGCTGCTCGCCTCGCTGCTGCTCTACCGCTGCATCTATTACGTACTGCCTTTCCTCTGCGCCCTGCTGCTCTTTACCAGTCAGGAGATGTTGCAGCAGAAGGCTCGCTGGCAGCGGTTGCAGGGGATCATGAGCGCCATTCAGGAGTTTCTGCCCGCCCTGATCAGTGTGGGCACCTTCGCCGCCGGCAGCCTGTTGCTCTGCTCGGGCATGATCCCGACCATGCGCAGCCACATCGAAGTGTGGTTGCAGGTGCTGCCGCTCCACCTGCTCGAGCTCTCCCACGTGCTCGGCAGCGTGAGCGGTATTCTCCTGATCCTGCTGGCGCGCAGCCTCTACCGCCGTCACGACGCCGCGTTTCGCATCACCCAGCTGCTGCTGGCACTGGGTATCGCCTTCTCCCTGCTCAAAGGGGGGGACTGGGAGTCAGCCCTGCTGCTCGGCAGCTTCCTGCTCATCATGACCCCCTGCCGCTCTCTCTTCTATCGCAAAGGGTCGCTGCTCTATCCCCAGTACACCCCGGGCTGGCTCATCTCGGTCGGCGCCGTGCTGCTGGGAGCACTGTGGCTGCTGCTCTTCTCCTATCGTCAGGTGGAGTATGACCACGCCCTCTGGTTCCACTTCTCGCCCCACGGCGGGGCTGCCCGCGGCCTGCGCGCCATGGGGAGCGTGGTGGCAGTGCTGGCCGTGGCCGGGGCTGCCCAGCTGCTTGCGCCGCTGCGCGTGGTCGGTGAAAAACCGGACAAGGAGACGCTGGCGCGCGCTCACGAGCTGGTGGTTCGCGAAGGGGGGATCCACGGTTATCTGGCCCAGCTGCAGGACAAGTCCCTGCTATTCCACCCCGCCGGCGACGCCTTCCTGATGTATGGCATCGAGGGCAACAGCTGGATTGTGATGGGGGATCCCGTCGGTCGCCCCGAGCAGATCGAAGAGCTGCTCTGGCAATTTCGCGAGCGATGCGACGAGCACGACGCCAATCCGGTCTTTTATCAGGTCTCGGCCCGCTATCTTCCGCTCTATCTGGAGCTGGGGCTGATCCCCTTCAAGCTCGGTGAAGAGGCGATGGTCGATCTGGCCACCTTCGATCTGGCTGGCAGCCGGCTGCGCAACCTGCGCCAGAGCCACGCCAAGGGCAAACGGGAAGGGTTGACCTTCGAGGTGGTCGAGGCAAGCGCCGTGGCCCCCCTGCTGCCTAGGTTGCAGACCGTCTCCGATACCTGGCTGCAGAGCAAGATGGGCAAGGAGAAGGGCTTCTCGGTCGGCCGCTTCGAGCCTGACTACCTGACCCTAAGCCCGGCTGCGCTGGTGTGGCACGAGGGGCAGATTGTCGGCTTTGCCAACCTCTGGGTGAGCGATAACAAGGAGATGCTCTCCATCGATCTGATGCGCTACAGCCTGGATAGCGGCGCTGCCCCCATCATGGATTTTCTCTTCGTCGAGCTGCTGTTGTGGGGCAAGGCGCAGGAGTACGCCCGCTTCAATCTGGGGATGGCCCCCATGTCCGGCTTCAATGACCACCCACTCGGCAGTTACTGGGATCGCCTCGGCAACACCCTGTTTATGCGTGGCAGCCGTTTTTACAACTTTCAGGGGCTCAGACGCTACAAAGAGAAATTTTCGCCCCGCTGGGAACCCCGCTACCTGCTCTGCAGCAGCAAGCTGGTACTGCCCAGAACCCTGACTCACCTGATCACCCTGATTAGCCGCGGCCCGCTGGGGCTGATCAAGAAATAGGAGCATGGCCAATGAGAGCCCTGATATTGCTGTTACTCAGTCTCGTACTGCCCGTTTCATCTTTTGCGGTGCACGCCGCCCCGGTCAAGGATGACCTGAGCCTGATTGAGCTGCCGGTCAAGCAGCCATCCGACGCCCCCATGGTGATCTTTCTCAGCGGCGATGGTGGCTGGGCAGCCCTCGACAAGGGGTTGAGCGCCCAGTTTCAGCTGCACGGCATGCCGGTCGTGGGCTGGAGCTCCCTCACCTACTACTGGAAGAAGAAAACCCCGGAGCAAGTGACCGCCGATCTGGAGCGGATCCTTGATGATTATCAGGCGCGCTGGCAGCGCCCCCGCTGGCTGCTGGTCGGCTTCTCGTTTGGTGCCGAGATTGCCCCTTTCGTCATCAACCGGTTGCCGGAGCACTATCGTCAGGGGCTGATCGGTGCCGTGATGCTCTCCCCCTCCACCAGCTCGGACTTCGAGATCCACGTCAGCGACATGCTGACCCACAAGGCCCGCAGCTACCCGACCGAACCGCAGGTGAAAACCATCCGGGATCTGCCGATGCTCTGCCTGCAAGGAGCCGATGACGATGACGGCGACCGCCTCTGCCCCCGTCTCAACCAACCCAACGTCACCAGCGTCACCCTGCCGGGAGGACACCATTTTGACGATAACTACCCCCAGCTCTATCAGGCCATCACCAAGCATCTGAACCTGTCCCCGGACCCGCTGACTATGGAGCATTAACCGGCATCACCACGGAATGCCTTTCAAGTACCGAGCAGGGCAAATCAGCGAGCAATGAAAAGGGCCTCTCTTGCGAGAGGCCCTTGTACTGAATCGGGTGGAAACTTTAAAAGGATCGACCAATGGATTGGCCGTAGCATCAAAGTCACCGAGGCTTTTCACTGCGATTGCCCAAGCTGCTCAGCCAGATGCTGATATTTGCATTCCGAAGCCAGAAACCACGCCGGGATTGACCCAGAAAGCAAAAAGCCCTGATGTTTCCATCAGGGCTTTGCAATTTGGCGGTGAGGGAGGGATTCGAACCCTCGATACGTTGCCGTATACACACTTTCCAGGCGTGCTCCTTCAGCCACTCGGACACCTCACCAAATTTTCGTTCGCTGCGCTGTTGCGCTGGAACGGGGCGTAATTTAGGGGAAAGGGCTGTGTGGGTCAACCTCTTTTCCCCTTATTTTTCATAATCTTTTCCGAATGCTTAACCCTTGTGCAGAATGCCGTTTTTTTAAACCGGATCAGGGCTTGTCGAGGATGATCAGACTGTCCGGCAACTCGTTTTGATCCCGGGTGGCTGGGAAAGCGTCGGTCAGAATGGCGCTAACGCGCTCTACGCACTCCAGAAAACCCTGTTCGATCTCCTTGTTGCGCACTCGCGCCACGAAGTCGTCGATGATCTCCTGCCACTGGCCGTTGTCGATATGTTGGGCGATGCCGTCATCCACCAGTATTTCTACATAGTGCTCGGCGGCCGAGACGAAGATCAGCACCCCGAGCCGGTCGCGGGTGCGGTGCAGCCCCTGCTCGACAAATTGCAGGCGAGCCATCAGCGCCGCCCGGTGCTGGCGAACCTTCTTCGGGATGAGCCGCATTTTGATTGGGGTCCAGTGGAACAGCAGGCTCAGCAGCAGCCAGACCGACCACTGCACCAGCAGGATTTCGTACCAGCCTAGCCAGAAGCCGAGCTGGAACACCAGCAGCGGGGTGAGCATCGCCAGCAGCGCCGCCCAGAGGGTGGGAATGTAGCGATAGCCATCGCTGGCCGGGGCCAGCACGGTGACCAGTTCAGCATCAGTCTCTAGCTCCGCTTCGCGCACCTTGGCCTGAAGCGTGTGGAAGAACTGTTTAGAAATCATGATTTGTCTCTTTACTCCTGTTACCAGCCACCGGAGGCTCCGCCGCCGCCAAAACTGCCGCCGCCACCGCTGAATCCGCCGCCGGAGCGACCACCAAAGGAGCCGGCACCCAATCCACCAGCCATATAGGCCGACCGACGTCGTCCTCCTGGCCCACCGCCACCACCGCCGCGCAGGTTGTGGAGCACGATCATCGCAATCACCACCAGAATAAACAGCCAAGGGCCGCCACCGTTGTCACTCTTTGGCTGCTCGACCGGCTGATATTCTCCGGCGAGTGCCTTCATGATGCTCTGGCTGCCCGCCATGATCCCGGCCACCATATCGCCGCGCTTGAAGGCGGGCAGGATGCGGCCATGGATGATGTTGGCGGCGATGGCGTCGGGCAGGGCGCCTTCCAATCCATAGCCTACCTCGATCCGCACCTTGCGCTCATCCTGGGCGATCAGCAACAGCACGCCATTGTTTTTGTCTTTCTGGCCGATCCCCCAGTGGCGACCGAGCTGGTAGCCGTACTCCTCGATGGTCTCCCCATCGAGGCTGTCGACAGAGACCACCACCAGCTGGATACCGCTGCGCTTTTCAAAGGCGGCCAGCTGTTGGGTCAGTTGATGGGCCTGTTTGCGGGACATCAGACTGGCTTCATCCACCACCCGTCCGCTCAGCGTCGGGAAGTCCGGTGCCGCTTGCAGGGCACTGGCCCAGAGCAGCAGACAGGGAAGAAACCAGCGCAACATCATCTTCATTGGAAGCTGACCTTGGGCGCCTCATCGGCACCGGGTTTGGCACTGAAACTGGGTTTGGCTTCCAGATCCGAGTAGAGCAGCTTGGACCAGATAACGCCGGGGAAAGTGCGGATCTCGGTATTGAACTGGCGCACCGCCTCGATATAGTCGCGGCGAGCCACCGAGATGCGATTCTCGGTTCCTTCCAGCTGGGCCTGCAGGGCAAGGAACTGCTGATCCGCTTTCAGCTCGGGGTAGCGTTCTACCACTACCATCAGGCGGGAGAGGGCGCTGGAGAGCTGGTTCTGCGCCGCTTCAAACTCCTTGAGCTGGGCAGGATCGCTCACCTGTACGCTGCCGACCCGGGCACGGGCATCGGTGACCGCTTTGAGGGTCTCCTGCTCATGGCTGGCGTAGCCCTTGACGGTGGCGACCAGATTGGGAATGAGATCGGCACGGCGCTGATACTGGTTCTCAACCTGCCCCCAGCTCGCCTTGACCTGCTCATCCAGGGTCGGAATATTGTTCATGCCGCAGCCGGTCAGGCCGAGCAGCAGGGTCAGGGTCAACAGGCTCTGCGTGGTTCTGCGCCAGAGTGATGTGGCCATCTTGTTGTTCTCCTTTGGTATTTCGAGTCGATAGTGCGCCATGGATGGTGTACGACCAAGAGTGCACCACCATACCAGCTTGGGGTCAGTTGCCACAACGCGCAGGTAGCTCAGGTCGCTTGTTGATGCCGGAGACCTTGGGCAGCTGGGGCTTGTCTTTGAGCCAGGAGGCCAGCTCTTCCCCGCAGCCATTGCCGGGCGGAATGGGAGCCTGGGGCTCGCAATCGGGGCTGCCTGCCGGGCAGCGCAGCCGTACGTGGAAGTGGCTGAAGTGGCCCACCCAGGGGCGCAGCTTGGCGACCCAAGGTTCGTTACCAGCCTGTTGGCAGACCGCGGATTTGATCACCGGATTGACGAAGATGCGGGCCACCTCGGGTTTGCTGGCCGCAAGCCGCAGCAGGGTGAGCTGCTGGGGGCCAAAGCGGCCCGGTAACATCTTGTAGCTGGGTTCGTCGATCAGCGCCCACTCCTTGGGGGCATCCTGCTCCCATTTGCTGATGGGACGGTTGGCCATGCGAAACCAGATATCGGCATCAAGTCCGGTCTGATGGCTGCGATGGCCGGAGGTAAAGGGGCCACCACGGGCCATCGCCAGATCGGCGATGTAGAGATCCGGCAGCCCGGCCATGCGGGTCTGGTTGGCCAGCGTCTGCAGGTAGTGGATAAGGTCGGGGTGGCCGTAGTAGCGCAGCCGCTTGGTGCGGATCACCTGATAACCCGGCCCTTCAAGGGGCAGGGATACGCCGTTTTTCAGGCAACCGGCGGCATAACCGCCGATGGCTTCTGCCTGCAATACGGTCGCCAGCAACAGGGACGTCAGCATGTGCGTGCTCCTTGTCTTGCTTCGAGTCGGCTCAGCAATACGAACAGACTCAAACATATAGATAAATAGGCTGCGGCCACCAGCAGCCAGATCTCGTAGACCAGTCCGCTGGAGTTGGCCATCTCGGTGCCGACGAAGGTGAGCTCCTGCACCGAGATAAGGGAAACGATGGCGGTATCTTTCACCAGCGCAATGAGCTGGCCGGTGAGGGGGGGGAGCATCAGCAGCATGGCCTGCGGCAGGATCACATGGCGCAGCCGCACCCAGGGAGAGAGCCCGAGGCTCTGCGCCGCCTCCCACTGGCCACGGGGGATGGCGGCCAGCCCGGCGCGGACGATCTCGGCGACGAAGGCTGCGCTGATCATGCCAACGCAGAGGGTGCCTGAGATGAGGTTCTCCCAGCGGGCAGATGGGCCAAACAGCGCCTCTTGCCACGGGGAGAGTGATACTGTGCCGAGCCAGCGGGAGAGGCCGCTCGCAGGCAGCAGCTGGTTGGCGATAAAGAAGTAGAAGATGAAGATAAAGACCAGCGGCGGCAGATTGCGGATCAGCTGGATAAACAGGGTCGCGGGCATCACCAGCCAGGGGCTGCGGCTGAAGGCGGCTACCCCCAGCGCAGTGCCGAGCAGCAGCGCCAGCACCATGCCGAGCAGGGCGATGCGCAAGGTGGTGAGCAGACCGCTGAAAAAGTAGGGCAACTCGCCGTGAGGGCCAGGGGTGAACAGCAGATCGAAGGCCTCATGCCAGCGCCACTGATAGGCTACCCCGATGTGCAAGCGGCTGGCCAGCCAGAGGCCAGCCAGCAGCAGGATCAGGGCGATCGCCCCATCCAGCCAGTTGATGTTCCGACATGGCCCACGGACGATGCGCCGGATGGTCTCTTTTAGAGCAATCAGCATCAGGGGTTGGCGACCTGCGCTTCCCACGCCAGCGACTTGAACCAGTAGTCATGGTGCGCCTTGAGCCAGCCATCGGCCTGACGGGCGGCGATCCACTCGTTGAACTGCTCAGCCAGGGCATCATCCCCCTTGCGCAGGGCAAAGCCTTCATCGCCTTGTGCCAACGGCTCGGCAAACGGCATAAAGAGGGCATCCGGGTGGCGCAGCGCCTCTTGCTCGGGTTTCGGGGAAGAGGAGAGGGCACCGTGGGCGCGGCCGTTCAGCACCTCCTGAAATACCTGTGACTCGTCATCAAACTGGCGCAGGGTGGCCTTGGGGAAGTGCGCTTTGGCTACCTGTACCGGCGAGGCGCCACGGCGTACCGCCAGGATCACCCCGCGCTGGTTGAAGTCCGCCACGGTTTTCTTCTCTTTGGCCATGGTGCTGGAGGCGGCCAACTGCACCCCGGAGTGGGAGTAGGCCTGGGTGAAGCGCACGCTCTTCTCCCGCTCGGGGGTGATGGTGAGGCCGCCGATGATGACGTCATACTTTTTCGCCAGCAGGGAGGGGATGATGCCATCCCAGGCGGTGGGCACGAACTCTACCTGCCTGCCGTTATCTGTGGCGAGGCGACGGGCCACGTCAATCTCGAAACCGATCAGGGCCCCCTGCTTGTCGCGCATTGCCCAGGGGGCGAAGGTGGACATGCCGACCCGCAGGGTACCGCTCTGCTCGATCTGTGCCTGGGTGTCGGAGGGGGCAGTTTGTGCCAGTGCCGGAGTGAGCAGGCTTGTCAGTAGCAGGGCTGCGCCCGACAGGGTGGTCTTGAATGACAGATTCATGGTTAGCGTCCTTGTTGATCCGGATTCAGGTGACGGGCCAGCGCCCGCGAACAGGCTGACAGCGTCAGGGTTAACAGCAAATAGAGGGCGGCCACGGTAAACCACACCTCAAAGGTCAGAAACGTATCGGCAACCAGAGTACGCCCTTCGTTGGTCAGATCGAAGATGGCGATCACACTCACCAGCGCCGAATGTTTGATAAGGGAGACCAGCTCGTTGGTCAGCGGCGGCAAGGTGATGCGCACCAGCTGGGGCAGGATAACCTTGCGCAGGGTGATGGCCCGTGACAAGCCAAGGGACTGGGCTGCCTCCCACTGCCCTTTGGGAATGGCCTGTACACCTGCACGCAGCACTTCGGCGGTGAAGGCCCCCTGATAGAGGGAGAGGCTCAACACGGCGCAGGCAAGGGGGGCCAATCCCAGCATGGGGCCCAGCAAGAAATAGAGAATATAGAGCTGCACCAACTGGGGCGTGGTGCGCACCAGCGCCAGATAGGTGATGGCGAGCCAGGGGCCGAGCCGGGATGGGAGCAGCCGCAGGCTGACCACGCACACCCCGACCGCCATCGTGCCCAACAGACTGAGCAGCGCCACCTGCAAAGTGACCTGCAGGCCGTTTAGCAAGGGGCCGGCATAAAAGGTTCCCTCGTCCCATTCGCCGAGAAAGGGCAACACCCGCGGCCACTGCCACTCATAGCCCATCTGGCGAGCGCCGCTATAGAGCGCCCAGCCCAGTAGCGCAGAGAGCATCACAGTGCCTGACAACCAGCCAAGCAGGCGGGGACGATTGAGCCTAGCCATGATAGCTGAGCACCTGTTCGAGGAAGGCCCGGGTACGCGGATGCCGGGGGGCGTTGAACAGCTGGGCGGGCGGGGCCGATTCGATGATCTTGCCCTCATCCATAAAGAGCACCCGATCCGCCACCTGACGGGCAAAGCCCATCTCGTGGGTAACGCAGATCAGGGTCATCCCCTCGTCAGCCAGCTCACGGATCACATCGAGCACTTCCCGGATCATCTCGGGGTCGAGGGCGGAGGTGGGCTCGTCAAACAGCATCAGCTCGGGTTGCATGCAGAGGGAGCGGGCGATGGCGACCCGCTGCTGCTGGCCACCGGAGAGCTGGTGGGGGTACTTGTCAGCCTGTGCCTGAATGCGCACCCGCTCGAGCAGTCCGAGCGCCCGGGCTTTGGCCTCCTGAGGGCGCAACCCCAGGGTATGCACCGGTGCCACCATCAGGTTTTCCAGCACCGTCATATGGGGGAAGAGGTTGAACTGCTGAAACACCATGCCAACCCGACCTTGCAGGCGGCGCAGGTAGGAAGGGGTCACCGGCTCGCCAAACAGGAACAGCTGGCCGCCGTCGATCCCCTCCAGCCCGTTGATGGTGCGGATCAGGGTCGATTTTCCCGAGCCTGACGGGCCACAGATGACCCACTTCTCTCCCCGTTCAATGGTGAGATCGATGTGATGAAGAGCCTGAAAGTCGCCATAGAATTTGTCGACGCCACAAAAGCGCACACAGGGTTGCGAGCTGGTCAAGAAGCGGGTCCCACTGAGAATCATTTACGCCATGGTATTGATTTTATAGGGGGATGACAAAGAAAACCCCCTTGTCAGCATCCTGATGGCTATTCACAATGGCGCCATTTCGTGATGACAGGAGCTTTTCATGCGTATTACATCCTTGCTTGCCGGTTCCCAGGTGCAGCTGTTGATGCCGCCAGCGGTTCGCTATCGCTGCGTCATTTTTCTGCTGTTGCTGGTGAGTTGGGGCGTGGTGGCGGCCTCCTTGTGGGATGGCTGGGGCGCCATGGCGCTGCTCAACTGGGTGGGCGTGGTCTTTGGTGGCATCACCGGGATCATGGTTTCGCTGCCCCGCAGCTGGCAGCCCTGGCGCCTGGCGGAGCTGGGGTGGGACGAACAGCATATCTATCTGCTCAATGGCAACAAGGATGAGGCGCTGGCGCTGCCCCGCAACCAGCTGGTGGCGCTCGAGCGGGAGCGGCGAGTGGGTCACGACGGCCAGTGGCTCGACTTCAGCCTCGATCTGCAGCTGAGTGAAGAGGAGCTGGCGGCGGCCATGGCCTTGCTGGACCTCAAGGCAGGGGAGCTGCATCTGGTGAGCCCGTCTGTCTATCGCTTCGGCTTTAAACGGGCCTGGCACGGTCGCCGGATGCTGGCGCAACGGTTGTCAGATCTGCAATCGGCCTGAGTCGACTATTTTCTCGACAATTCCCGGCAAAGCTCAGATACTGCCAGTGACTCGAATTGATCTTGTCTGCACTGTTAACCCAAGAGATCAATCACTTGACGACAGTGTGGAGAAGGCCACGGCATGAAGCCATGGCAGGTCCGGCATAGGGGTTGTGCCCTTACCGTTATGCTGGGAATTGCATAGAGAAGGCACCTTGAATCGAGAGTGGATGGCATGAAGATTTACGTAGGAAATCTGTCGTACCGGATGACGGCCGACGAACTGAAAACCCTGTTCAGCCAGTTTGGACAGGTCGACAAGGTTGATATCATCATCGACCGCGATACCGGCCAGTCAAAGGGGTTTGGTTTTATTGAAATGCCGGTCAATGGTGATGCCGAAAAGGCCATCGCTGGTCTGCATGGCACAGAAGTCGGTGGCCGTACCATCACCGTCAACCAGGCCAAACCGAAGACAGATGCTCCCCGTGGTCGCCCGCAACAGCGCCACCGCTAAGGTGCCTCGGCAATAAAAAAACGGCATGGGTTTCCCCCATGCCGTTTTTGTTTCTGGACGTTTTGCTGTTATCAGGGGACGTCGTAACCGAGCGCCGCCTTGCGGATGCGGAACCACTGCTGGCGGTTCAGCTCGACAGATTCGGCGGCTACGGCGGCAGCAATCCGCTCCCGCTTGCCGGAGCCAATCAATGGCAGCGGCTGGCTTGGCAGCATCATTACCCAGGCGTAGACCACCTGCTCGATAGTCTGGGCGCCCACTTCCTGACGGATCTGCTCCAGTTCGGCACGCAGCGGGGCATAGGCGTCATCGCTGAACAGTCGGCCGCCGCCGAGACATGACCAGGCCATCGGCTTGATGCCAAGCTGCTGGCACTGATCCAGGGTACCATCGAGTGTCCCTTCCTGATGAAGCGGCGAGATCTCCAGCTGGTTGGTGACCAGCGGGAAGGGGAGGCGCGATTGCAGTAGCTCGAACTGACGGGCGGTGAAGTTGGATACCCCGGCGTGCTTGATCTTGCCCGCCTGTTTCAGGGTGATAAAGGCGTCGGCCACTTCATCTGCGTTCATCAGGGGATCCGGGCGGTGGAGCAGCAGCAGGTCCAGATGGTCGGTGCCGAGCTTGCGCAGCGAGGCCTCGGCGCTGGCGATGATATGGTCCTTGCCGGTGTTGTAGTGGTTGAGGGCATGCTCCGGCTTGGCGGTGAGGGCGATGCCGCACTTGCTGACAATCTCCATCCGGCTGCGCAGGGAAGGCTCGAGGCGTAGGGCATGACCAAAGGCCTCTTCGCACTGGTAGCCACCATAGATATCGGCGTGATCGATGGTGGTGACCCCCAGATCCAGATGATATTTCATCAGATCGAGCAGAGCGGCCGGAGAGAGCTGCCACTCCATCAGGCGCCAGTAACCCATGATGAGGCGAGAGAAGGTGGGGCCTTGCGGATGAAGGGCGACACGGGATACAGACATGGTTGACTCCTTGAAAAACACGATGCGAAAACGATGTGCAACATAGATGACTGCGGGCATCTTGGCCTCATGTGGCTGGCAAAGCAATAATGGGCAGTGGCATGATTCGAACTTTGGTTCTGATCGCAGAGTAGGAGAGAGAGTTGGATGGAAGGATTTGCCGAGCGCTTGCAGAGCCTGATCGGGGAGATGAGCGTGAGCGCGTTTGCCCGCAAGGTGGGGCTCAGTGAAGCGCTGATCCGCAAATATTTGAAGGGAGCCGAGCCTGGCCTGGCGCGGGCCAACCAGATCGCCATGGGGGCCAACTGCTCGCTGGAGTGGCTGGCAACCGGCTGCGGTTATCTCTACCGTCAGGCGGAAGTGGTAGACAGTGAGGCGCTGGCTGCGGCGCAGCAACTGCTGGGCGAGCAGCAACCCGGGGTGGGGCTGCCCGATGAGGAGGCGCTGGTCACCCTGCTCGCCTACTACCAGTTTTTGCGCACCCACAAGAAAGCGGACGGTTTTCTCGACTTGGCGCTGGCGCGGGAGTTTGGCCGCCATCTGGGGGAAGCGTGATGAGGAGCATATTACCCTTTGGTCGTGTCACGGCCGGTTGATTATTCTGATACGCTCTAAGCAATATAAGTCTCCATGGAATGGGCGATGAGCTACTTGATCCTCGGAAGTGGTGCGCTGGGCTCGGCGCTGGCAAGAGAGCTGATGGCAAGGGGGGAGTCATTCCTGCTGGCCGGGCGCAACTATCCCAAAGGGATCGAGATGGAGGACTTCTTCCCGCTGCCAGATGTCGATGCCATCTCGTTCGATGCCTTGTTTACCCTCTACGATTGCGATCCGCTTCCCACCGTTGTGATCAATACCATCGGCGTGTTGCACGATGTCAGCTTTATGCCGGAGCGGCGGGTCGAAGAGGTACACCCCAAGTGGCTGTGCGACAGCCTGCTGGCCAATGCCTGGCCAACACTGGCGCTGGCTGCCCGTTTCAGCCGGTTGATGGGCAATGACCATCCGCTGTGGCTCTGCGCCATCTCCGATCTGGCGGGCTCCATCACCGCCAATCTGGAGGGGGGACGTTACAGCTACCGGATGAGCAAGGCGGCCCTCGACATGGGGGTGAAAACCCTGGCCCTTGAGTGGACGCAGCGTTTCCCGCAAGCAGGGGTGGTGGCCGTTGCGCCCGGCTTGATGGACTCCCCGATGAATACCCCCTTTCTGAGCGAGTTGCCCGCGGATCAATTGCAGGATCCTGCCGAGGTGGCGGTGAAACTGCTCAATCTCATCAAGGGGTTATCATTGACTCAATCGGGCCAGCTACTGGATCTCAACGGTCAGCCGCTGCCCTGGTAAATCCCGCCTGCGGGTTCTACGGACGTCTATTGGCTTCACATTCTGCTCATGCGCCCCTTGCCAAGCGAGGGGCGCATGGCTAACGTCACTCTCCTGTTTCAGGAGGGATCTCATGCGCTATATCGATTTACGAAGTGACACCGTCACCCAGCCTACTGACACCATGCGTCAAGCCATGCTCCACGCCGAAGTGGGTGACGATGTCTATGGTGAAGATCCGGGCGTCAACGCGCTGGAGGCCCATGGGGCCAGATTGCTGGGCAAACAGGCGGCGCTATTTGTGCCATCGGGTACCATGTCCAACCTGCTGGCGGTGATGAGCCACTGTCAGCGCGGTGAGGGGGCCATCCTCGGCAACGCCGCTCACATCTATCGCTATGAAGCGCAGGGGAGTGCCGTGCTGGGCTCCGTAGCCCTGCAACCCTTGCCGATGCAGCGCGATGGCACGCTGGCATTCGATGATATCAAGGCTGCGCTGGCCCCTGATGATGCCCACTTCGTCCAGACTCGCCTGATCTGTCTTGAGAACACCCACAATGGCAAGGTGCTGCCGCTCCCCTATCTGCAAGAGATGGGGGCATTTGTTGCTGAACGTGGCTTGAAGCTCCATCTCGATGGCGCACGGCTTTTTAACGCCGCCGTGGCCAGCGAGACCCCGGTCGAGGTGATCGCCGCGCCATTTGACAGCATCTCGATTTGTCTCTCCAAGGGGTTGGGCGCACCGGTGGGCTCGCTGCTGGTGGGCAGTCACGACTTCATCGCCCGTGCGCGCCGACTGCGCAAGATGCTGGGGGGCGGCATGCGCCAGGCGGGCATTCTGGCGCAAGCCGGTCTGTTTGCCCTCGAGCAGCATGTGACACGCCTGGCGGATGATCACCGCCGTGCCAAACGGCTGGCCGAAGGGCTGGCTGCACTGCCGGGCATCGAACTCGACCTCTCGCTGGTGCAGAGCAATATGGTGTTTCTGCGACTGCGTGAGGGGGAATCAGCCCCTCTGCTGGCCTTTATGAAGGAGCGGGGGATCCTCTTTTCCGGTTACGGTGAGCTGCGACTGGTGACCCACCTGCAGATCAACGATGACGATATTGAAGAGGTGATCGACGCTTTCACCGAGTATCTCGGGGCGCGTTGAGACGGCTGGTCAGGTAGAGGTTATACCAAGACCTGTTCATACCGAAATAACAGAGGGCGCCGCGGCGCCCTCTGTTATTTGGTTGTTTGCAGCAAACTTAAGCCTGCCGCTGGCCGCCCATCAGCATGGCCTCATCGGTGGCGTCGTAGATCATCACCGCGATATGGGTCACCTGACCGCCGAAATCGGCCAGTGGCACCAGCGTCAGGTTCTGGAACATGTGGGGGGCCGAGCCGGTAATGGGGCGATAGTTGGAGAAACGTAGCAGATAGGGCTTCTGCTCCCAGGTGCTGAAGGCTCGGTTGTTGAGCTTGAAGACCATGTTGGCCTTGCGCTCGAACCAGGCTCTGTCCACATCGGGGAAGAGCTCGAACAGCACGCCGTCACGCACGTCACTGGCCAGTCGGCCGCTGTGGCTCTCCATAAAGCCGTTCCACACCTGTACCTTGTACTCCTTGTCGAGCACTACCAGGCCTACGTCCAGGTTCTGGACTATGTTCATCAGCCAATGAAATTCACGGATTTCCATAGTCACTCCTAGAGCATGTGCATGATTTTGTTGTTCATGGTGGCGATGGAATCTTCGGTAAACAGCAGCAGCAGATCACACTGCACCGCGTAATCCTGGATCCGGTAGTTGATCTCGATAGCGAGCGTGCGGCGCCAGCGACTCTTGTTGGTGTTGATCAGCTCGTTGATGGGTCTGTGCTGGCCGAGCACCACCGGGTGTCCCTGACTGAAGGGGGTGTCGAGCTGGTTGGCGTAGCCACGCAGGAAGGCGCCGATCAGCACGTTGGCGGTATCCATCAACAGCTCCAGTTCGGCGGTGCGATCCAGCGTCCCCTGATGGTTCATCAGCTTGGCCAAATCTTTGAAGCTGGAGTCATGGAACAGGATCAGCGCTTCACCGGCGATCCCCGCTCCGATAAACCCCTGACAGACGGCGGAGAGGGTATCTGAATCCGCAGCGGCCGAGAGGGCCATATGCAACTCTGATACTTCCAGCACGTTGACGTTGGGGATAGGCAGTACCACGAAGGCGTTGAGCAGACGAGCCAGCAAGTCGGCCGCCTGACCCATGGAGACGTTGGCCAGCTCCTGATAGACATCGCGGATTTCGGGGGTGATCTTGACGCCTGCATCGGCTACCACGCCGCTTGTCAGCTGCTCGGGGGCGCTTGGTTGACCGCTCGGGGCGGCACTCCAGAAATCATGCTTTTTGAGCAGGGCGAGCAGGGTTTCTGGGGCGGCGGGTTTCTTGATGAAATCGAGCGCCCCCAGCCCCATGACCCGTTGATAGGCCTCTGGCTGGATATCCCCGGAGACCACGATCACCTTGTTGCGCAGACCCTCCCGTTGGAGGGTCTCCAGCACGCCGTAACCGTCCATTTCCGGCATGGTCAGATCGAGGAAGATGAGATCGCCATGACCCATCAGCACCTGTTCGATCCCTTCGAGACCATTGGCTGCGTAGTGCAAATCGACTTTCCAGTCGGCCGGGAGCGCCCGCGCCAGCTGTTTGCGGGCGAACCCGGAGTCATCACATATCAATACATTCATGGCGTTAGGCAGGCTCTGTTGGCAAGGGATGCTATAAGTGTGGCCCGCTAACGGTCAGATGCAATGGGTGAGGCTATCACCTTGTGAAAATTGGTTGTCCCACTGCCGATTGCGATAGCGTGCTGAGTATTTTTCAACAAATTCAACGAACATCTTAACACGCAACGGAGCGAACTGGTGCTGGCAACACAACATGTAGAAGGGGCGATTGCCGGTTTGCCAGTCGGTCAGTACCGGCACCAGCTGCTCGTCATGGAGGAAGCTGCTCAGATAGTGCAGCGGGGCGTTGACGATCCCCAGATGACGCCGGGCTGCGCGTACCGCGGCCTGGGTCTGGTTGACGGTCAGTTTGGCGCTGCGTTTGATGCAGACGCTCTGGCCATCCTTGTCGGTCAGCTGCCAGTGCTGGTGAGGCCAGCAGTAGATGAGATCGTGCTCTTCCAGCTGGTTGGGGTGGGAGGGGGTGCCCTTCTTGGTCAAATAGAGTGGTGAGGCAAACAGACCGTACTCGATATGGCCGAGACAGATCGCATTGGGCAGCGACTGGGGCAGCTCACCGTTGAAGAACACCAGATCCCGATCATTGTCGAACAGGTGCTGGTGATCATTGGTCTGGGTGATATCGAACTGTACCTCGGGATAGTGCAGCCCGAATTCGGCCAGCATATCGATGAGGATGGTGTTGGAGAGTGCGATCGGCGCAGCTATCCGGATAAGCCCGGTGATGTCTGCCTCTTGCCCCTGGATCTCGCTGGTGGCCTGCTCGATTTGCGCGAGTGGCGTGCAGAGACGTTCGTAGTATCTGAGGCCATCATCGGTCAGGCGGAGCTTGCGGGTAGAGCGATGTAGCAGGGAGCAACCCAGTTGCTCTTCCAGCTGGGAAATGCGTCGACTGATGGTGCCTGTTGGCATGCCCAGTGCGGCTGCAGCGTGGGAGAATCCTCCCTCTTGCACCACCTTGACGAACAGGTAGAACTCTTCGATGTGCTTCATAAACGCTGTTCTGGGTGTAACAAGGGGGCAACCATAAAAAGAGCGTTCCGGGTTGGCAAGGGTAATTCAGCGTTTAATTGATCTGGATTCGATTTCTGTTGATACCAGTTCTCCACCCGCCCGTCATCTCAGTTTCCCCGAGCTGGTGATTATTTCGGCACGATGCCAAATGGTACTGTGGCAGTGATGTTTGCCATATTCCCTGATTGGTTCCGCTATAACCGCAGGCGAAGGCCGATATTGCAACCTGATGGAAGGGCGCCGGGTTGCTCTGCGTACTCAGCCGGAGTGGTTTGTCATCTACAGCCAATGTGATGCAGATCATATATTCGGGTTTTGCTCATTGCCTGTTGAAAAATGAATTTGGGGTATATCAATTCCGCCTTAGTGAACTATTTTTGTCCGTTTTGGCGTTTTTTTGGCTGTTTATCCATCCGCTTGGTTAATTAATGGAAGCTTTGTGACAGAGAGTGATGACTATTTCCACCATTGACTTAAATGTTAATAACAAATTTGTCGCAGCAAATATGCAATTGATCTTTCAAGGTCTCGAGTGGATAGCTCTTAGTGCTTGTTTTTACTGGGGAAAAAAGTTAAAAATCGACTATATGATTTGCCTGGATTAACAGAGTCCTTGGCTGAGTCCTTTGTAGTATTGCCGTACAGGCTGCCCTGTTGTTGATATCTGAAATAGTTTTGCCCGCTCTTGGCTATGTGAAAAGGGATAATGGCCGAGAGGTATTTGCACCTTGCATTCTGCAGCTAGCGGTTTGCCAGATCTGTTTTCCGGTTAACCAGTGACCATCCAGCATGAATGACCTTGACCAGATGAATACGCTTGACGAACGGTTACTGAAGACGATGGATGTTCTGCATACCCCGATCTGGGTTTATGACATCGAGCATCACCATATTTTCTGGGCAAACAGCGCCGCGCTCTCCGTGTGGGAGGCGACGTCTCTCGACGAACTCTGCTCCCGCGACTTCTCTGCCGATATGGCAACCGCCATCGATCTGCTGCTGCAGCGCTATCTGGGTGATTTTCAGCAGGGGCGCAGTTATAACGAGTGGTGGACCCTCTCCCCAAAGGGGGTCAAGAAGCAGATCTATCTACGCCTCTCTGGCATTCAGCTGGCTGGCCGGCTGATGATGATGACCGAAGCGGTGCTCGACTCCGATACCCTCTATCAGGAGTCCTCGTTGGCAACCGGCGATACCCTGGCCTGCCTGTTCGATAGCCACGGTGTGTTCGAGAGTGGTAACTATCACTTCGAAATGTGTTTCGGCCACCAGATCGCCAAGCTCTCCCAGGTTTTCTCCGGCAATGATGACAGCTTCTACCAGAAGCTCTCCCGTCTCGATGAAGTGGTGACCGAGGGGGAGTGCCGAACCCTCAAGGGGATGCGCTGGTTCCAGTATCAGTTCCGCTATATCCAGCAGGGGGCCCGCATTCTGCTCACCATGCGGGATATTACCGATCGCAAACTCGAAGAGCTGGAGCATCGCCACCTTGCCTGGCACGACTCCCTGACCGGCCTGCTCAATCGGTATGGCTTGATGAAATCCCTTGAGGCCTATTGCGGGCTGGGGGAGCGTTTCGCGCTGGTGTTCATGGATCTGGACAACTTCAAGCTGGTCAACGACAACTACGGCCACAAGGCGGGAGATCGCCTGCTGGAGCGGGTCGCCGGTCGCCTCAAACAGATTTGCCCGCGGGATGTGGAGCTGGCTCGCCTCGGTGGCGATGAATTCACCGCACTGGTGCCGCTGGGCAATCAGGGGGATCGGGCGCAAGAGGTGGCCGATCAGATGCTCTCCCAGATGACCAAGCCGCTGCAACTGAGCGGGCTGCCGGAGGTGACCATCGGTGGCAGTATCGGTATCGCCATCTATCCCGATGATGCGGATGACGGGGACAACCTTATCACCCGTGCAGATATGGCCATGTATCAGGCAAAGCAGATGGGGCGGCTGCGCTGGCAGCGTTTCACCCCCAGCATGCAACAGACCCTGCAGCGCAAGCTCAATCTCAAACAGTTTCTGGCCAAGGCCATCGGCCGTCAGGAGCTGAGCCTCTGTTACCAGCCGCAGGTCGATGCCGCCAAACGGCGTCTGATCGGTTACGAGGCACTGCTGCGTTGGTACAACCCGGTGCTTGGCCATGTGTCGCCGGTGGAATTTATCCCGCTGGCCGAAGAGATGGGGCTGATCCGCGAGATCGGCAGCTGGGTGCTCTCCACCGCGCTGGCACAGGTAGCCAGCTGGCAGAAGCGCTTCCATCAGCGGGTGCCGGTCTCCGTCAACCTCTCCGGTTTCCAGCTCTCGTCGGCGCTGCCCGGGCAAGTTCGCCAGCAGCTGGAGCTGCACGGGGTGGATGCCTCCCTGTTGACGCTGGAGCTGACCGAAACCGTGCTGATGCTCGATATGAAGGGGTGCCTCGGCATTCTCGATGATTTGAGCGAGCAGGGGATCAAGATTGCCATCGATGATTTCGGTACCGGCTACTCCTCGCTGGCCTATCTCAACCGGTTGCCGATCAACAACATCAAGCTGGATCGCTCCTTCGTGGTCGGCCTCAACTTGCCGGTGATCCGGGCGACTGCGGCCATGGCCACCAATCTGGGGTTGGGGATCATGGCGGAAGGGGTGGAGGAGCCTCACGAGCTGGCCGCACTGCAGACCCAGGGGTGCCATGTGTTCCAGGGATATCTGTTCAGCAAGCCGCTGACAGTGGCACAAGTCGAGGCTAGCGGTTTTGTGGTGGATTGCCAGGTCGGGCGTTATCCACTGCTAGATGCCGTGATGGTAGAGTAACAAGTGTGCGTTAAGCCACAACTTGGGATTTTATTCCGCAATATTTAATCAAAATTAATCATTCTTTTGCGATCGGTCATGAGACGGATTGGCTGGAATTGCTAGCATGCGACCTCGTTTCTAGGGAAAGGAGTATCGCAATAATGAGTCATGCTGCTGTCAATGACCGTCCGGCCAGCCCTCCCAAAGGTTGGCTGAACCGTTTCCTCAATGGCGTCGAGAAAGCCGGGAACAAATTACCCGACCCCGCCATGCTGTTCCTCTACGCCTTGCTGATCGTCTGGGTCGGCTCCTGGGTGTTGTCACAATTCCAGTTTGATCTGGTCAATCCCCGTACCGGAGAGGCGGTAGTGGTCAACAACCTGCTGACCGGTGCCGGTCTGGCCGAGTTTCTCTCCACCATGGTGACCACTTTCACCGGCTTTGCCCCGCTGGGCATCGTGCTGGTGGCCATGCTCGGGGTCGGGGTGGCCGAGCAATCCGGTTTTATCAATACCGGTCTGAAAAAGTTGCTGAAAGTGACGCCTGCCCGTTTTCTCACTCCCATGCTGATCCTGGTAGCGATCGTCAGCCACACCGCCGCAGATGCGGGTTATGTGCTGGTGATCCCCATTGGTGGCATCATCTTCCACGCTGCCGGACGCCATCCGCTGGCGGGGATCGCCGCTGCCTTTGCCGGCGTTTCCGGCGGTTTTGCCGCCAACTTCCTGCCCTCCGGCGGGGATGCGCTGCTGCAGGGTTTTACCCAGTCCGCCGCTCAGTTGCTCGATCCTGACTACATGGTCAACACCCTGTGCAACATCATCTTTACCGGTGCCTCTTCGTTGCTGATCATCTGCGTCGGCTGGTTCATCACCGAAAAGGTGGTGGAGCCGCGCCTCAAGCATGTGGCGCTCAACGAGGATCTGGAAAGTGCCGACGAGATGGGACGCTACAGCGCGCAAGAGAGCCGGGCCTTCAACTGGGCCGGGTTTGCCATGCTGGCGGCTATCGTGCTGCTGGCGCTGGCGCTCTCCCCGAGCGATTCACCGCTGCGTGCTGCCGATGGCTCCCTGACCACCTTTGCCGCGCCGGTGATGAAGTCCATAGTGCCGCTCATCTTCCTGCTCTTTATCCTGCCCGGAATTGTCTACGGCTTTGTCGCAGGCAGCTTCAAGAGTGGCAAGGATGTGATCGATGCCATGTCGGCCACCATGAACAAGATGGGCTCCTACATGGTGATGGCATTCTTCTGCGCGCTCTTTATCAAGGCGTTTGGTGACTCCAATCTGGGCACCCTGCTGGCCCTCTCCGGTGCCGAAGTGCTCCATGCGCTGGCGCTGCCCGGTGAAGTGACCATCGTCGGGATGATCCTGCTGACCGCCAGCGTCAATCTGGTGGTGGGGTCGGCTTCGGCCAAGTGGGCGCTGATCAGTCCGATCCTGGTACCCATGCTGATGGCGGTGGGGATCTCCCCCGAGCTGACCCAGGCGGCCTATCGGGTCGGGGATTCCGCCTCCAACATCATCACCCCGCTGATGGTCTTCTTCCCGCTGGTGGTGGTCTATTGCCAGCAGTATGTGAAGAGCACCGGGATCGGTACTCTGGTCTCCATGATGCTGCCGTACTCGCTTGCCTTCCTGGTGAGCTGGACGATTTTCCTGCTGCTCTACTGGGCGCTCGGCTTCCCGCTCGGGTTGCAAGCACCTTACGTCTATCCGGCCCCTTAAGCTGGGTGTGCGAGGGAGCCTTGGGCTCCCTCGTTTTTTTCGCTATGGTGTTACCTCATTTTGGAGGTGCCATGAATCAGACCATCGATCTTATCCTTTCCCATCGCTCCATTCGTCAGTTCACTGCCGAGCCGATCGCCCCGCAGCAGCTGGATGCCATCCTCGCCGCCGCCCAGTCCGCCTCAACCTCGAGCTTTTTGCAGGTGACCAGTATTGTGCGAGTCTGCGAGCCCGAAGCGCGTCAGCAGTTGGCCATGCTGGCGGGCAATCAACCCTATGTGGCGGAGGCGGCCGAGTTTCTGGTGTTCTGCGCCGATTACCACCGCCACACCCAGATCGTGCCCGAGGCCCAGATCGGCTATGCGGAGCAGTTGCTGATCGGAGCCATCGACGGCGCTCTGATGGCGCAAAACGCCTTGCTGGCGGCGCAGTCGCTGGGGCTGGGCGGGGTCTATATCGGCGGCATTCGCAACCATCCGGCCGAGGTGAGCGAACTGCTGGGCTTGCCCCATCAGGTGATCCCGCTGTTTGGCCTCTGCCTTGGTCATCCTGCCCAGCAGCCGGAACAGAAACCCCGTCTGCCCAGGGGATTGGTGGTGCATCAGGAGCGCTACCAGCACGAGCTGGATCGCGACCTGCTGGCCCGGTACGATCAGCAAATCGCGGACTACTATCAGGCCCGTAGCAGCAACAACAAACAGCAGACCTGGAGCGGCCAGATCCGCGCCATTCTGGGCAAGGAGTCCCGCCCTTTCATGCTGGGCTTCCTGCAATCGCGGGGCTTTAACCTCAAGTAATGGCGCTGATGGGCGATACTATGGGGAGGTGACCGTCATGGTCATCATCCCCTGATCCTGCAATCTCTCCCTGAGACCGGGGGCACAGCTTGGTGACAAATCGTGGGCAAGGGGGGATCTGCAGGCTACCTTAAGTGGGTAAGCTGTTGTAGGATCACGCAATTGGATAGGAACAGGGGTTTGGACATCCTATGATTTTAACTTTGGTATTGCTGTCTATTGGCGCACTCCTGTTTTTGGTTATCGCCTATAACGTGGTGCAGCAATATAAGCAGAAGGCAGAGGCGGACAAGCGTCACGCCGTTGCCAGACACAAGACGGTGGCCGACGAGACCGAAGAGGTGTTGCTGAACGTCAATCTGGTGCCTTTCTCCAAGAACATGGTGTTGCTGTTGCAGCACCGGATCCTCGATGCCTATCGCGCCATCGCCCAGGTAATGCCGAACAATCAAATCAAGCAGCGCATCGTTGATGTGCAGACCCAGATCAAGAATGTGCAGGAGAACTACAGCGTGCAGGATGAGGGTCAGTTCAAGACCCCGGAGTCCGATCGTCAGGCGATCCAGATGCTGCAGCTGGTCAAGAAGATGCGGGCCGTGCTGCGGGTCGAGCACAACAAGGGCAAGATTGACCCTCAGGGATTTGCTCAGGAAGAGCGCCGCCTCGAGCTGATGCAGCTCAAGATCAACATCTCCAATCTGGTCAAGCGGGCGATGGATGCCCGCATTCAGGGCCAATATGGTACATGCCGCCAGCTCTATACCAAGGGTCTGTCGGCCATGGCGAGCGTGGGCGACAAGGATCCCTATCTGCTGGCCCGTGAAGAAGATATGCGTCAGGGGCTCAAGGAGCTTGAAGAGCTGCAGCAGCAAAACAGCGCGCAGGATCTGCAAAACATCAAGGACAAGGAAGCTGACGAGCTCGATGTCCTGTTTCAACCCAAGAAGAAATGGTAAGCATGTCCCACCCACTCGATTCCACACTGGGGCCAATGGCCCCATTTGTTTCTCAGCTGTTGGCCGAACTGGCCGCCACTGGCGTCACCATTTCCCGGCCAACGGTCGATCACCTCTGTTATCGGGCGGCTACCCTGCAGGAGTACCGCGCGCTATGTGCTGTGCTGGCCGAGGCGGGCTCCTTGCTGGTGGAGGGGATGATTGGCGGACGTCCCATCGCCACTTATCAGTTGCATCAGCCGCTGTTGGCTGGTCAGGTACAGGTACCCTGTATCGAGCTGGCTGCACCGAAACCGGGTCGCGTCCATCAGGCGGGTCTTGAACATATCGAGCTGGTGGTCACTTCACTGCAAGATCTGGTAGCTCGCTATCCCGAGCTGCCATTCAAAACTGGCAACATGCAGGATACCCGCAACCCCGATATTGGCCTGATGTTGCCTTCCGGCCAGATCAAGTTTCACCTGCGCCCGCTGGCTGAGGTGATTGCCGAAGAGGTGGCGACCGGTGCTGTGGTCGCGGTGCCTGCGGATTATTTCGATCAGGAGTGATCCTGCTCTAAATGCGGTGCGAGCCTGACAGGCTCTTGAATAACGCAGCAAAAGGGGTCACCGGTGTGACCCCTTTTGCTATCTGGCGGTGCTGGGTTGCGAGAGTGCTATCTGCTCGTGGGTGACCCTGTTTGCGCTGAGCCTGTTACCCGTGTCGGTGGGGTTGCTGGGCGGGCAGTGGCGATTGGCTTCGCTGCTTGAGACGGCCGAGCCAGAGGCTCAAGCCCGCCGTCAGGATGAGGACCAGTTCAATTCCCATGACCAGACCGCCCAGCTCGCCTTGCTCCCAGAACGGGTGCAGGTAAAGCCCACCCAGACTGGCTCCCAGATAGTAGGCCACCAGATAGAGGGAGGAGGCGAGGGCGCGGTTGTGTTCGACATGATGACCGACCCAGGCGCTGGCGCAGGCGTGTGCCAGGAAAAAGCCGAAGCTGGAGATCAGCAAGCCACTCAGGATCCCGAGCAGGCTAGCTTGCAGCAGCCACAGACTCCCGAGGGCCATCAGGGCGATCCCGACCAGCAGCATGCGTTGTGCCCCCCAGCGATTGGCAAATCGGCCGCTCAGAGAGGAGGCTACAGTCCCCGAGAGATAGGTGAGAAACAGCATGCCGAGCCACTGGGTGGGCAGGGAGAAAGGGGGCTTGGCCAGCAGGAAGGTGAGATAACTGAACTGGTTCAGAAACACCATAAAGTTGAGCCCGCCTATAAGGTAAGCCCCTACCAGCAAGGGATTGGTCAAGTGTTGCTGCAAGGCGCGAGCAAATTGGCCGCGAACGGGGGCGCTCGCCACAAAGCGGGTCTGATGGGGCAGCAGCCAGAAGACCAGCGGTAGCAGTGACAGGCTGATCACACCGATCCCCAGAAAGGTATGCTGCCAGTCGCCAAACCAGCCCGCCAGCAGGCCGCCGACCACCCGACCGGCAATGCCACCGAGGGAGTTGGCGGCAATATAGACCCCCACCGCCGAGAGTAGCGCCCGTTTGCTGAACTCTTCCCCCATATAGGCAATCGCGGTCGCGGGCAGTCCTGCCAGCAGCGCGCCCTGCAGGATGCGCAGCAACAGCAGGGAACCAAACTGCTCAACCAGCGGGATTAACAGTGAGAGCAGGATCGCCAGGGTGAGGGTACCCAGCATGACCTGCCGACGGCCATGGCGATCCGCCAGTCTGGCGCAGATCAGCAGGGAGGCGGCGAGGCCTGCAGTGCATCCTGCCAGGGTCCAGCTGGCCGAGAGGGAGTTGACCGAGAAGACCTCGGCAATCAGGGGTAACAGGGGATGGGTCTGGTAGAGGTTCAGAAACACCAGAAAAGAGCCCAGGCTGAGGGCCAGGGTTGCACGTATCCACTCGCGACTTCCAACTTCAATCATTGCGTATTGTCCTGACTACTTTTGGTCAGGGTAGAGTCCTTGCGGTTATAAATATAATATATTTAAGTTATCTATCTCATAAGATGAATTGATACATGGATCTGAAACAGCTCACCTACCTGCTGGCGGTCAGGGATGCCGGCTCATTTACCAAGGCAGCCAACAGTCTGCATGTGGCACAACCGGCCATCAGCATGGCCATCGCCAAGCTGGAGCAGCAGCTCGAATTGCGGCTGTTTGATCGACAGGACCGGGCGGTACGGCTCACCCCTGAGGGAGAGGTGCTCTGTCGCCATGCCGAGCGTCTGTTGCTGCAGATGCATCAGGCCGAGGCCGAGATGGCCGAACTGAAGGGGTTGGAGCGGGGGGAGGTGCGGATCGGGATCCCCTACATGATGGGCTCCTACTATTTCCCCCCTCGTCTGATGGCCTTCAAGCATCGCTACCCCGGCCTCAAGATCCGGGTTGAGGAGGCCGGTACCCGCGAGCTGCTCAGCCGGATGGTGGATGGCTCCCTCGATCTGGCCATTCTCATCACCAGTGATCTCCCCCCCGCCATCGAGGGAGCACATCTGCTGAGCGAAGAGATGTTGATGGTGGTGGGCGAAGATCACCCCTTGCGCGGCGAACCGGCCGTCACCCTCTCGCAGTTTTTCGCTCAGGAGTTGGCGCTGTTTCGCCGTGGTTTCTACCACCGGGAGCATATGGAGGCGCTGGCCCAGAGCCTGGGCGTTGAACCCGATATCGCCTTCGAGAGCAATCTTATCCCTCTGCTCAAGGCGGTGGTGCGGCAAGGTTTTGCGGTGACCACCTTCTTGCGGATGGTGCTGGAAGAGGAGCCGGATCTGAGCGGTGTGCCCTTCGACCCGCCCATCTACCTCGATCTCTGCGTGGCGTGGCGGCGTGGTGATCCGCTCTCGATGGCCAATCGTGCCTTGCGCGATTTCCTACTCAAGGATCGTCCGGCCTGATGGCGGCGGGCCATTGCTGAAAGTTTGTTACTATTAATGGTGGGTTCGCTTGAGGGCTACACCATGAAATTGCAGCAATTGCGCTATATCGTCGAGGTGGCGAACCACAGGCTGAATCTGTCGGCCACCGCCGAGAGCCTCTTTACCTCCCAGCCCGGTATCAGCAAACAGGTGCGGATGCTGGAGGATGAACTGGGGATCCAGATCTTCGAGCGCAGCGGCAAACACCTGACCCAGATCACCCCCATAGGTCGGGACGTGATCAAAGTGGCCGCGGAGGTGCTGGACAAGGTCGCCACCATCAAGGTCATGGCCAGGCAGCATGTGCATCCGGAGCAGGGAACTCTCACCATTGCCGCTACTCATCTACAAGCCCGTTATATTCTGCCCTCCATCCTCAAGGGTTTCATGGCCCGCTTTCCCAAAGTGGCTGTAACTGTGATGCAGGGGAGTGCGACGCAGTGCCGTACTGCTGTGCATGATGGCGCTGCCGATCTGCTGCTGGCGGATGAATCGGAGGATGGGAGCGATCTGCTCATGCTCCCCTTTTTCCAGTGGCAACGGGGCTTGGTGCTGCCAAAGGAGCATCCGTTGGCCAAAGCAACATCGCTGACCCCGGCCGAGCTGGTGGAGTTTGCATTGGTGACCGATGGAAGGGCTCTCTCCACAGCTCATGGCTCTGATTGCGCTCATGCCGAGAGCCGGATCGCCTGCTGTGCGAGCGACAGTGATGTGCTCAAGACCTATGTCAGACAAGGAATGGGCATCGGGGTGATGGCAACTTTTGCCTGGGAGCCCCAGCGCGATGGCGATCTGGTGCTCAAAACGGCGCCCTGGCTACCAGGCGGTGTGGCCGCTATCGGGTTGCGCAGAGGGGCATTTTTATGCGGCTATCTCTACGATCTGATAGAACGTCTCGCGCCGCAATTGACCCGGGAGCTGGTCGAACAATACTGTGCTGCCCGCACTGGCGAAGAGCTTGAAGCTCTGCTGGCCAATCTGACCGTACCACAGCGATAGCCAGGGTTGATGTGTGGTCGTCCCAAGAAAAACGCCTCCGATTGGGAGGCGTTTGACTATCTGGTATTCGTCAATTCAGGCTCACTTCTTCAGCATATGATCCAGCTTGTTGGCCTTGGTCGACAGATAGAACTCGTTGTGGGGATTGCGCCCTTCCTGCAACGGTACCCGTTCGGCCACCGGAATACCGAAGGATTCCATCGCTTTCATCTTGCGCGGGTTGTTGGTCATCAGTTTGAGAGACTTGACCTCAAGCTGCTTGAGCATATCGGCGCAGATGGTGTAGTCGCGCATATCGGCGGCGAAACCAAGGGCTACGTTGGCTTCCACGGTATCGGCCCCCTGATCCTGCAGGTGATAGGCGCGGATTTTGTTGAGCAAGCCGATGCCACGGCCCTCTTGACGCACATACAGCAACACGCCACGACCGGCTTTGGCGATATTCTCCATGGCCGCCTGCAACTGGAAACCGCAGTCACAACGCAGGCTGAACAGGGCGTCGCCGGTCAGGCACTCTGAGTGGATCCGGCCCAGCACGGGCTCTTCACCGGTAATGTCGCCCATTACCAGTGCGGCGTGATCTTTGCCTGTGCCGGTTTCCTGAAAACCTACCAGCGTGAAGGTGCCCCAGGGGGTTGGCAATTTGGATTTGGCCACGAGGGTAACGCTGCTCATAGGTTGCTCCTTACTACTAACGGCTCAAAAAAGGGGGCCAGTTTAGCGCGCCTTGTCAGGAACGACCATAAGAACAAGTCCCTGCATTGCTTAATGAAATCTCCAAATGAGATACAAGCACAGCTGTCCGGCGGGGTTTTGGCCCTTTGTGCGGATTGATGACTGCCAGGCTCACCACATTCGGGTATAATCGGCGCCCATTAACCCACCCCTTCGGGATGGGAGCAACACAGTGCAGGAGAGAAGTTATGCCTCAGATGGCCCCCGTAATGACAATTGATGGCCCCAGTGGTGCAGGTAAAGGCACCTTGTGTCAGCTGCTTGCTGAGAAGCTGGGTTGGCACTTGCTGGACTCGGGCGCCATCTATCGGGTGTTGTCCCTGGCCGCCCTGCATCACGATGTAGAGCTGGACAGTGAAGCCTCACTGGTGCCGCTGGCTGCCAATCTGGATGTGCAATTTCAGGTTGAGGGCGATTTGGTCAAGGTGATCCTGGAAGGGGAAGATGTCTCCCGCACCATCCGCACCGAAGAAGTGGGTAATGCTGCCAGTAAAATCGCCGCCTTCCCCCGGGTGCGCGAAGCCTTGCTGCGCCGTCAGCGTGCTTTTCGTCAGGCCCCGGGTCTGATTGCCGATGGTCGTGACATGGGCACAGTTGTTTTCCCCGAGGCCGAGGTGAAGATTTTCCTCGACGCCAGTGCCGAAGAACGGGCCCAGCGTCGCTATAAGCAGTTGCAAGATAAGGGCTTTGATGTTAACTTTGAGCGTCTTTTAACCGAGATTCGGGAACGTGACGATCGCGACAGAAATCGCGCCACTGCACCCCTGAAACCGGCAGAAGATGCTCTGGTGGTAGACTCTACCGCCATGACCATAGATGAAGTGCTGGCAACAGTACTCGCCTATGCAGAGCAACAACTTGGTGATGCCAGCGCAAGCTGACATCCGGTCGTCTGCACCAAGGATGGCGCAGATTATTTAAAACAGCCCCGCTTGTGCCGGATTGCAAGTGGATGTTTCATTTGTGACATAAACAATGATCGAATCTTTTGCTCAACTCTTTGAAGAGTCCCTGAACGCCGTTGAAACCCGTCAAGGTTCCATCGTCAAGGGTACTGTCGTTGCTATCGAGAACGGTTTCGTACTGGTTGACGCCGGTCTGAAATCCGAGTCCGCTATCCCGGCTGAAGAATTCAAGAACGCCATGGGCGAGCTGGAAATCAACGTCGGCGACACCGTTGACGTGGCTCTGGACTCTATCGAAGATGGTTTCGGCGAAACCAAGCTGTCCCGCGAAAAAGCCAAGCGCCACGAAGCCTGGCTGCAGCTTGAGAAGGCTTACGAAGAGCAAGCTACCGTTATCGGTATCATCAACGGCAAGGTCAAGGGTGGTTTCACCGTTGAACTGAACGGCATCCGTGCCTTCCTGCCGGGTTCTCTGGTTGACGTGCGTCCGATCCGTGACACCGCTCACCTGGAAAACAAAGAACTTGAGTTCAAAGTCATCAAGCTGGACCAGAAGCGCAACAACGTTGTTGTTTCTCGTCGTGCCGTGATCGAGACCGAGAACACCTCCGAGCGCGAAAGCCTGCTGGCTAACCTGCAAGAAGGTCAAGAAGTTAAGGGTATCGTCAAGAACCTGACCGACTACGGTGCATTCGTAGATCTGGGCGGTGTTGACGGCCTGCTGCACATCACCGACATGGCGTGGAAGCGCGTTAAGCATCCTTCCGAAATCGTCAACGTTGGCGACGAGATCGCTGTCAAGGTTCTGAAGTTCGACCGCGAGCGTACCCGTGTATCCCTGGGTCTGAAGCAGCTGGGCGAAGATCCCTGGGTTGCTATCGCCAAGCGTTACCCGGAGACCACCCGTCTGTCTGGCCGCGTGACCAACCTGACCGACTACGGCTGCTTCGTTGAAATCGAAGAAGGCGTTGAAGGCCTGGTACACGTATCCGAGATGGATTGGACCAACAAGAACATCCACCCGTCCAAAGTTGTTAACGTTGGCGACGTGGTTGACGTGATGGTTCTGGACATCGACGAAGAGCGTCGTCGTATCTCCCTGGGTCTGAAGCAGTGCAAATCCAACCCGTGGCAGCTGTTTGCCGAAACTCACGCCAAAGGCGACCGTGTTTCCGGCAAGATCAAGTCCATCACTGACTTCGGTATCTTCATCGGTCTGGATGGCGGCATCGACGGTCTGGTTCACCTGTCTGACATCTCCTGGAACAACCAGGGCGAAGAAGCCGTGCGTGAATTCAAGAAAGGCGACGAGATCGAAGCCGTTGTTCTGCAAGTGGATCCGGAGCGTGAGCGCATCTCCCTGGGTGTCAAGCAGATCGAAGAAGACCCGTTCAACAAGTACCTGGCTGACAACAAGAAAGGTGCTATCGTGAAGGGTAAGGTTACCGAGGTTGATGCCAAAGGTGCCGTTATCGAACTGGCTGATGGCGTAGAAGGCTACCTGCGTGCCTCTGACGCTGCTCGTGACCGCGTAGAAGACGCCACTCTGGTGCTGTCTGTTGGTGACGAAGTTGAAGCTAAATTCATGGGCGTTGATCGTAAGAACCGCACCGTAAGCCTGTCTGTCCGTGCTAAGGACGAGGCTGATGAGCGTGTTGCTATCGATAACCTGAACCAGCAAGAAGAAGTTGTGTTCAGCAATGCTATGATGGAAGCGTTCAAAGCCGCCAAGGGTGAGTAATCCTTGATGCAAGAAAAGGGCGGCATTGCGCCGCCCTTTTTTATCCTGGCAAAATGAATATTGCATGTGATCGGGGAAGGAGATTTAACGTTATGACCAAATCAGATCTCATCGAACAACTGGCAGCCAGCCGCATGCATATGCCGGCCAAGGATGTCGAAGCCGCCATCAAGGAGATCCTTGAGCAGATGGCGTCGACCTTGCAAAACGGCGACCGGATTGAAATCCGCGGATTTGGCAGTTTTTCACTGCACTATCGTGCGCCCCGTGTGGGCCGCAACCCCAAGACTGGGGACAAGGTTGAACTGACCGGGAAATATGTCCCGCACTTCAAACCTGGCAAAGAGTTGCGCGAGCGCGTTAACATCATTGAATAATGCAGAAATGGGCATACCTCGGGTATGCCTTTTTTCTTTTTGGCACCGATTCCTGTGCCAATCGTCTTGTTTCTTAAACTCTTTTCCCATTCACTCTAGAGTCTGCCTGCGATTTTAAGGATAATCAGCCTCTCATTAGATACTGACAGGGAGCTCTTATGAAGCGTATTTTGGCCCTCATTCCGCTGGTGCTGGTGTTTGTTCTGACCCTGGCGCTGGGCTCACAAAATGGCCAGCTGGTTCAGTTCAATTACCTGATCGCTCAGGGTGAGTTTTCACTTGCCATGCTGTTGGGCTTCTTCTTTGCTGGCGGCTTTTTGCTGGGCTGGCTGGTATTCGGCCTGCTGTTCCTGCGCCTGAAAATGCAAAACCGCACCCTCAACCGCACCATGCGTCGTCAATCCCGCGAGTTGGAGCTGGCCCGGTCACCGGGTAAGGAATAATGTTCCTCAATGCTTGAACTGCTTTTCCTGCTGTTACCCATCGCCGCCGGTTATGGCTGGTACATGGGTCGCAGGAGTGTTCGCCAGGACACCCAGAAACAGAGTAACCAGTTTTCCCGCCAGTATGTGGCGGGCCTCAACTATTTGCTGTCCGATGAATCCGACAAGGCGGTGGATCTCTTTATCCAACTGCTTGAGGTGGACAGTGAAACCATCGAAACACACCTCTCCCTCGGCAACCTGTTTCGCCAGCGTGGGGAGGTCGATCGTGCCATCAAGATCCACCAGAACCTGGTAACCCGCCAACTGACCCGGGAGCAGCGACAGCTTGCCCTGCAGGAGCTTGCGCGCGACTTTCTTGCTGCCGGTCTGCTCGACCGTGCTGAAGCACTCTGGAATGAGCTGTGTGACGACAGCGACTATGAAGAGACGGCGCTGGCACAGCTGTTGATCATCCATCAGCAGTTGCGGGATTGGGATAAGGCCATCGATGTGGCGGTTCGTCTGCAAAAGTTCCAGGGCAAGAAGCTGGCCGACCCCATCTCCCATTTCTATTGCGAACAAGCCGAGATCGCGCTGCGTGAGGGCAATAAAGGGGAGGGACTGGCCAAGCTCAAACGGGCGCTCAGTATCAATCCGGCATGTGCCCGGGCCAGTTTGCGCCTCGCTGAGCTCGCCATGGCCGAGGGGGAGTATGAGCAGGCCAGCAAGGAGCTGCTGCGGGTGTTCGAGCAGGATATCGACTTTGCCTCCGAGGCAATGCCCAAATTGCTCGAGTGCTATCAGCAGTTGGGGCGCACGCCTGCGTTGATCCCGCTGCTTGAGAAGGCAGTGGAAGATCACGCCGGTGTCAGCGTGACCCTGGCCCTTGCCAAGCTGGTTGAAGAGCGTGATGGCCTGAGCCAGGCCCGTTCGCTGGTGTTGCGTCAGCTGCGTCGTCATCCGTCGATGAAAGGTTTTTACCAGCTGGTGGGTTTTCAGCTGGCCAGTGCGGAAGAGGGGCCTGCCAAGGAGAGCCTCGAGCTGCTGCAACAGCTGGTCGGCGAGCAGATAAAAATCAAGTCAACCCACAAGTGTCGGCAGTGCGGCTTTGCCACTCACTCGTTGTTCTGGCAGTGCCCGTCTTGTCGCCAGTGGGGTTCCATCAAGCCGATCCGTGGTCTGGACGGTGAATAACAAGCAATAGGATGTGAGATGCAAGATCCCAAAGTACTGGTAGCGCTGGATTATCAGCACGAGGCAGATGCCTTAGCGTTCGTTGAACGTATCTCTCCGGCCCAGTGCCGTCTCAAGGTCGGCAAGGAGATGTTTACCCTGTTTGGCCCGCAGTTTGTACGTCAGCTGGTGGCCAAGGGATTCGATGTCTTTCTGGATCTGAAGTTTCACGATATTCCCAATACCGTTGCCAAAGCCGTGGCAGCCAGTGCCGAGCTCGGTGTCTGGATGGTCAACGTACATGCCAGTGGTGGTGAGCGGATGATGCGTGCCGCCAAAGAGGCGCTGCTGCCTTATGGCGACAAGGCCCCCCTGCTTATCGGCGTGACCGTACTGACCAGCATGGAGCAGTCCGACATGATCCCCCTCGGGTTGGATGTGAGCCCGGCCGAGCAGGTGATCCGGCTGGCTACCTTGACCAAGGCATCCGGCCTGGATGGGGTGGTCTGCTCTGCCAACGAGGCCCATGAGCTTAAAGCCTTGCTGGGTGATGAGTTCAAGCTGGTGACCCCGGGTATTCGCCCGACCGGTTCAGCGGCCGGGGATCAGCGCCGGGTGATGACACCGAAAGCGGCGGTCGAGGCGGGAGCCGATTATCTGGTTATCGGTCGCCCCATCACGCAAGCTGCCGATCCGGCCGCTATGCTGGTCAGCATCAATGCCGAGCTGGCTGGTGCGTAACAGGCTCACTCAGTGATACACGGTGCAGGCCGAGCAACAGGCCTGCACCGGCCCCGATAAGATGAGAGCCGATGTGTACCCTGGCATTGATCAGAGTGGAGATCGGACTCTCTCCTGCATTATAGAAGTCCATCGCCAGCTTGAGCCCCATCCCTGCCAGCATCAGCCAGCCCGATGTGCGGCGCCCGTGGCGGATATCCTGCATTGCCCCCCAGACAAACAGGCCATGCAGCGAGCCTGATAGCCCCATGTACCATTGGGTCTGCGGGCACCACCACCAGATCCCCAAGCCCACTGCCAACCAGAGCAGCAACATCAGCAGCGGCAGGCGAGCTCCACCCAGATAGTCGCGAAACAGGCTATAGAGGATGACGAGGCCGCTCAGATTGAGCAGCAGGTGCCACAGATTGGTATGAGCCAGATTGCCTGTTATGATCCGCCACCCTTCGCCCCCGGCGATCAAGGGCCGATCGAAGGAGAGCTGAAGATTGGGAACGGTAAAGAAGAGTAGCAAGCTGGTGAGAGAGAGCGTGATAACCCAGAGCAATCCAGATTTGTCTGACAACATGAAACAGTCCAACGACAAGAACAGTCGATACTGTACACGTTGCACCCGAGCCCTCAAAGCCTGCCTGTGCGATTATATTGTGCCGGTTGACAATCACACCCCCCTCTACATCTTGCAGCACCCCAACGAGATGGCACATCCCAAGGGGACTGCGGCGCTGCTGGTGGCCTCTTTGCAACAGTGCGAGATCCATGTGGGGGAGGACTTTTCCCGCGATGAGTGGCTCAATGTGCTGCTGGCTGACCAATCCCGTCGTTATTATTTGCTCTGGCCGGATGAGGATGCCATTTCGCTGACCGATCTTCGCCAGCAGTGGGAGAGTGAATCCTCTGGCTCCGCATCAGTCGCCTTTATCTTGCTTGACGGCACCTGGCGCAAAGCCTATCGCATGTTGCAGAGCAACCCGGCACTGGCCCGCTTGCCCCGCATCGGCATTGGTGCCATTGCCGGTCAATATGCCATTCGCAAGAAACCCTTTCCCGATGCCCTCTCTACCATAGAGGCGGGCTATCACCTCTTGTCCCGGTGGGAGGGGAGGCCGGAGCGCTATACGCCCTTGCTGACCCTGTTCAATCGGTTGAATACCCAGTGGCAGGACTTTGCCGAAGGCCGCCGCGCGTGACAATTCAAGGAGTTATCAAGATGAAAAAAGCAGTCGTGGTTTTCAGCGGCGGTCAGGACAGCACTACTTGTCTGGTGCAGGCATTGGCCCAGTATGATGAAGTGCACGCCATCACCTTCGACTATGGCCAGCGCCATCGGGAAGAGATCGACACCGCGCGCCGTCTGGGCAGTGCACTGGGGATTGCCGCCCACAAGGTGATGGATGTGACGCTGCTCAATGAGCTGGCGGTCTCTGCCCTGACCCGTGACGACATTCCTGTCAGCTGCGAGCTGCAGGATAACGGGCTGCCCAACACCTTCGTGCCGGGCCGCAATATCCTGTTCCTGACCCTGGCCTCCATCTATGCCTATCAGGTGGGCGCCGAAGCGGTGATCACAGGTGTCTGCGAGACTGACTTCTCCGGCTATCCCGATTGCCGTGACGAGTTCGTCAAGGCCCTCAATCAGGCGGTGTCGCTCGGGCTGGATCGCGGCATCCGTTTTGAAACTCCCTTGATGTGGCTCGACAAGGCCGAGACTTGGGCACTGGCGGATCACTATGGTCACCTCGACACGGTGCGCCAGCAGACCCTGACCTGCTACAACGGCATTGCCGGTGACGGCTGCGGCACGTGTCCTGCCTGTGAACTGCGCAGTCGCGGTCTGAACAACTATCTGGCCGACAAGGCGGGCATCATGGCCAGACTGTTTGAGAAAACCGGGCTGGGCGAGAAAAGCGCAGAGTGAGCCTGCGTCTTGCCGTGGCTTGGGGTATAATCCGCGACTTTTGCAACAAGCCGTGATCGAGATGCACTACCCAATCAACGAGATTTTCCAGACCATCCAGGGGGAGGGCATCTTTACCGGCCTGCCCGCCATCTTTGTTCGCCTGCAGGGTTGCCCGGTGGGCTGCCCCTGGTGCGATACCCGTCATACCTGGGTTGTTGATCCGGCTCGTGAAGTGGGCAAGGCGGCGGTGCTGGATCGCTCCAACGAATCCGATTGTTGGAGCCAACTTAGCACCGCGCAGATTATCAAGAGCTTTACCGACCTGGGTTATCAGGCGCGCCATGTGGTGATCACCGGTGGCGAGCCCTGCCTCTACGATCTGCACGAACTCTCGTCAGCCCTGCTGGCGGCGGGTTATCAGGTGCAGATTGAAACCAGTGGCACCAGCGAGATCAAGACCCATGAGCAGACCTGGGTGACCGTCTCCCCCAAAATTGGCATGAAAGGGGGGCTGCCTGTGCTGGTCTCGGCGCTGGAGCGGGCCAACGAGATCAAGCATCCGGTGGCCACCGAGCACCATATTGAAGAGCTGGATACGCTGCTCGCTACTGCTACCCTGCGCCCTGATGTGGTCATTGCCTTGCAGCCGATCAGCCAGAAGCCAAGGGCCACCCAATTGGCGATGGATACCTGTATCGCGCGTAACTGGCGACTCTCAATCCAGACTCATAAATATCTGGATATCGATTAATATGGATTGGCTATCCGACGAACAGGTACTGCTGACCCTGACCAACAAGATGCCTTACGGTAAATATCAGGGGCGGCGTATCATCGATATTCCAGAGCCCTATCTGGTGTGGATGGCGCGCAGCGGTTTTCCGGCGGGTAAATTGGGCCAGACGCTGGCGTTGGCTTACGAAATCAAACTCAATGGACTCGAATCCATGATTATTCCCATTATTAACAGGATGTCGGTATGAGAATATATACGAGGCAGGGCGACAAGGGCATGACCCGGCTGGCCGATGGTATCCAGTTGCCAAAGGATCATTTGCGGGTCGAGACCTACGGTTATATCGATGAGCTCAACTCCCATATTGGCTTGCTGATTTGTGACGTCCCGCCGCAAGAGCTCTGCTTATTGGCTGATTTACAGCTGTTGCAACAGGAGTTGTTTGATCTGGGGGGGGAGTTGGCATTCTCCAGTGACGCCCAGAATGAATCGATTTGGCAGGTTAATACCGCTTGGACAACTCGCCTTGAACAGCAGATAGATCGTTATAGTGAGCCATTGCCACCGCTGCGCCAATTTATATTGCCGGGTGGTTCCCGTGCCGCGGCGCAAGCGCATGTGGTGCGTACTCTGGTGCGTCATTGCGAGCGCTTGCTGCTGACATTGAGCCGGGAAGAGCGGGTCAATCCCGAGGTGCTGCCCTATCTGAACCGGATGAGTGACTGGTTCTTTACCGTTGCCCGCTATCTCATCTGCGTAGCAGGGGATCGTGAAGTGCTGTGGGTCAAGGCAGCAGATCGCCCGCAATCGGCTATCTGATATTTCACGTTTAAGCGGCAATAAAAAACCTCGCCTTGGCGAGGTTTTTTATTAGCAACGAGATTGAGATCAGATAGCAAAGTCTTCCAGTGATTTGCCTGCTGCCACTGCGCTGGCAATAGCCGAAGGCATACGGCCCTGGCCGGTCCAGGTTTTCTCTACGCCATTATCCTGATAGCGATATTTGGCAGGACGTGGCGCCCGCTTGGCTTTTTCTGATTTGCTGGGGTTGGTAGCGACAGCGCTTACCAATTCTGCCGGGTCAATACCGGCGGCTTTCAGCATTTCGCTATATTCGTTAATTTTCCGCAGATGCTCTTCACGGGCCTGACGCTCGGCAGCTTCATCCTGCTGACGTTCAGCAACGATAGTAGAGAGTTTTTCCAGTGCCTCTTCCAGTTGTTCCAGAGAAAGCTCGCGGCAGGTCGCACGCAGACTGCGTATATTAAGCAGTACCTTTAAAAATTCATTCATAGGAGTTACCACGTCGAGTCAGAGAAAAATATTATGTTCCAGATGATTCTTGCTTGGTGATTTAAATAAGTCAAGCCGGGTTAAATATTATATCCGTGGGGAACATCAATACAGATATTTAATATGGCCTGCAATAGGCTTGGAGATTGGATGCCAATGAAACCGTAGTAGGTGAAAATAGCGTCAAAGCTGGCGTTGTTGCATCATTTGACTACCATTTTCAGACCTTCATTTGTTTATTATGATTATTTAATCAAAAAACTTGCTATAAGCTGCCATCTCGATAAAATGTGCGGCGAATACCTTTAAGTAGAGGCGCGCTGCCTATGAGTATTTGTGCGGAGGGTGATGCCTGTGATGCACAAGGAAAGGAGTCAGCGCCGAAGTGGCCAGGCCATCATACCGGGCTGCTGGTTCTGCATCTAATAGGTGCAGGACTGCCATAGTCATCCACTATGGAGCGCTACCTGAAGGGGCTGAGGAGTATGACCTCCCCATAGGTTTTGTTTCTTTAGATCCTCTCGGTAGATCTCCACCTGTAATCTTTAGGTGCAAAGAGATCATGGACATTAGTCATTTCGCCGACTCCGGTTGGTCCGTTCTTCCCCCCCTGTTGGCTGTCGCGCTGGCGATCATGACCCGCCGCGTGCTGCTGTCCCTTGGTGTGGGCATCGTCACCGGCAGTTTGCTGCTCAATCAGTTTTCACCCCTCGAATCCCTGCATTACATGTTGAATACCGTGCTCAAGATCTTCTGGGTCGATGGCGCGCTCAATCGTGACAATGTCAACATGATCCTGTTTATGCTGCTGCTGGGTGGCCTCATCAGCCTGATGAGCGTCTCCGGGGCGACCCGTGCCTTTGCCGAGTGGGCCGAGCGTCGTGCCAAGACCCGCAAGGGCGCCAAAGCCCTGACTGGCATGATGGTGTTTGCCTTCTTTATCGATGACTTCTTCCACAGCCTGTCGGTGGGGGCAATCTGCCGTCCGGTGACCGACCGCTTCCAGATCTCCCGTGCCAAACTGGCCTATCTGCTGGACTCCACCGCGGCGCCGGTCTGCGTGCTGATGCCCATCTCCTCCTGGGGTGCCTATATCATCGCCCTGGTGGGCGGCATCATGGCGGCCCACGGTCTGACCGAACAGAGCCCCATCGCGGCATTTGTCGAGATGATACCGATGAACCTCTACGCCGTCTTCACCCTGATCATGGTGTTGGTGGTGATCGCCTGTCAGCTGGATATCGGCCCGATGCGTCAACACGAAGCGTGGGCGCTGGAAGGCAAGCTGTGGGATGAATCCAAGGGCCGCCCCATCGGTCTGGATATGGAGAGCCCGGAAGAGAGCAACGGCGGCATGATCGACATGGTACTGCCGATCCTGACCCTGACCGCCGCCACCATCTATTTCATGATTGATTCCGGTGCTGCGGTGCTGAGCGAGAAAGGGCTGCCATTCAGCGTGCTCGGCTCGTTCGAAAATACCAACGTCGGCTCTTCGCTGGTCTACGGTGCCCTGTGCAGTCTGGTGGTCTCCATCGGTCTGGCGATGCGCCTGAAGCTGGGAGCCAAGAACTGGATCAAGGCCGCGCCGCAAGGCGTCATGGCCATGCTGCCAGCCATCAACATCCTGCTGTTTGCCTGGACCATAGGTGCCGTGGTGCGCGACGTGGAGACCGGCAAGTACCTGGCTTCGCTGGCTAACGGCAACCTGCCGATCGAAGTGCTGCCTGCCGTGGTCTTTATCCTCTCCTGTGCCATGGCGTTTGCTACTGGTACCAGCTGGGGTACCTTCGGCATCATGCTGCCGCTGGCCGGTGACATGGCCGCCGCCAGCGACATCAGCCTGATGCTGCCGATGCTGGCTGCGGTACTGGCTGGCTCGGTGTTCGGGGATCACAGCTCACCCATCTCCAGCACCAGCATCCTCTCTGCCACCGGTGCCGGTTGCCATCACATCGATCACGTGATGACCCAGCTGCCCTATGCACTGGCCATCGCCTTCGGCGCGGCCATCGGTTACCTGGCGATGGGCTTGATGCACTCCAGCCTGGCCGGTTTCAGTGTCAGTGCCCTCTGGTTCGTGCTCTTTACCGGCTATCACCTGAAAAAGGCCAAAGCGCGGCCAGTGTTGGCCACCGCGTAACATTTATAGAGCAAGGGGCCCGCGGGCCCCTTGGTTTTGTCAGGGGCTTTGGTTAGCATGCGCCCCATAAATTCAGTTTCGGAACAGTATCATGGCTTCACTGCACTACAAATTTGCCACCATGAATTCAGGCAAATCCACCCAGCTCATTCAGGCGCACTTCAACTATCTGGAGCGGGGCATGCATCCTCTGGCGATGACGCCAGCCATCGATGACCGTTTCGGGGTCGGGGTGATCAGTGCCCGGGTTGGCCTTGAACTGAAGGTGGACGTGTTCAGCGACAGCTGCGATCTGTTTGAAATGGTGAAAGCGCGCCATGCGAAGAAACATATCGATGTCTTTATCGTGGACGAGGCCCAGTTCCTGACCCGTGAGCAGGTCTACCAGCTGGCCCGCATCGTCGATGAGCAGGATATTCCGGTGATGGCCTATGGCCTCAAGACCGATTTTCGCGGCGAGCTGTTCCCCGGTTCCTACCATCTGCTCTGTCTGGCCGACAAGTTTGAAGAGCTGAAGAGCATCTGCTGGTGTGGCAACAAGGCTCATATGAACTCCCGGGTCAACGAAGCGGGGCAGGTGATGCGTGATGGCGAACAGGTGGAGATCGGCGGCAACGATCGCTATGTGTCACTCTGTCGCAAACACTATCTCGAAGGTCGGGCCTACAAGTAATTCGGCTGCGATATTTGAATCGTTGAGCAGGGCGCCAATCTGGCGCCCTTTTTCTTTTCCTGCGTGCTTCTCTGCGGTTCAGTCGATCTCGATATCCACCGGCGCAATGATGGGGTCGGCCACCGGCAGGCGTTGAAACAGCTGGCGAAAATGGCGCTGTACCCGGCCGATATCCACCAGCGACATGCCGGAGGCAAAACCGAACCAGACATAGAGGCCGGTGAGATCGCGAAACATCGGCGGCAAATAGTGGGGAGCGGCAATCAGCCCCTCCAGATAGTGCTGATAGAGCACCGGAATGTCATCCAGTGTCACCTTGCCGACAAACAGCATCGGCAGGATTTCGGGCACCCCTTCCAGCACGGCGCTGCGGATAAAATTGACCGTCTCCACATAGCCACGCACGTAGGAGAGATCCTTGGTAAAACAGGCGCCGCCGCCCACCATGCCGCCACGAAAGACCCGCTGGGTGATCTTGTAGGCGTCGTGCTCGCTGGTGCCCTGCCGCACGAAGTGCTGAAACACCTCGATAAAATCGGCGCCGCGCTCGGCCATGTCGATGGCCATCACCCGATCGGAGATACGCTTGGCCCGATCCGGAAAGGAGCTGAAGGTGAGGGTCTCTATCAGAACGGCCAGCCCCTCCTGACAGGCGGTGATCCGTGGTGAACCGGCGCTCAGCCAGGTGGCATAGGGCTGCTGGCGACCGTTGAGGGTGGTGCCTACATGAACCCACCCCTCGTGCACCTCCAGCACCTGCAAGTCCAGCTCGGAGAAACGGGCGTGGGAGTTGAGCTTGATGTAGTCGCCACCGGCCGCTGCATCGGAGACAATCCCATCGCTCAGCTTCACCTGCACAGTGCCGTCACTGAAGTAGCTCGACAGCTTGCCCTGCAGTTTGGCGACCGCGGCCTCTCCTTCGAACTCCTTGGGGTAGGGGCGCACCAGATGGCGCGCGCCGGGCAGGGAGAAGATATCGCACAGGCGGGCGCCCAGCTCCTTGAGAGTCTTGCGATCCCCGCGCAGGTGATCGCTGGCAGAGCCATAAAGCAGCTGGCTGTAACGCTGAAAATCGGGTTGGCCTCGCTGGCGCAGCATCTCGATCACCACCATGTACTGATCGACCGTCTCTTGCAGGATCCGGCCAAGATCGTCCTGTGACCCCAATTTTCTGCGGATCCTGTCCCGCAGCTCCTTGAGTTCCAGATACTTGTTACGCGGCTCGAAGCCAAGGGGGAGGGCATCATAGAAGTGCCTGTCGATAGCGGGCAGCGATCTGCCACCGCTTGCCAGAAAGCGCTCTTGCAGATGGCGTGGCCACTTGATGGCATCCAGAATCCGGATGGGTTTTTGCAGGGTGAGCAGCTCATCCGAGAGTGATTTCAGATGAAGGCGATACTTTTCTTGGATGGTCATGGGGCCCCCTGTGGGGCAAGCGTCATCGTGGATTTGGCTGAGTATATGCATAGCGCTTGCCAAAAAGAAGCGAGCCGCATGGTTATCGGGTTGGCGCGCTTTTTGTTGCTGGCAAATTGGTTTAGACTGCGCCCCTTGATCCCAATCTTGTCGTGGAAATGATGAATATCCCCAGCTCCGAAATGATAATGCGTTGGTTGCAACAGGCTCGTATAGAGCACTATGTCTGCGACCAGTGTCACGGTATCCACATTGTCTCTTTGCAGTCGGTCGATGGTATTCAGGAGAGCCGGATCTTCGTGGAAGAGGAAGGTCTGCTGTTCTCCTCCGAGCTGGAAGTTCGCCCCTCGGCCCTGTTACCACTGGTTGCCGAACTGGGACGACTCAATATGCAGTACCCCTCCCTCAAGGTGTTCCTCGATATCATCGATGACAACCTGCCGCGGCTGGTGGTCGGCCATACCGTATTTACCAAGGCCGGACTCAGCGTCGAGCAGTTCCTGCTGTTCGTGCAAAGCACCATCGCTGCCACCCACGAACTGGTTGCCGAATGCGAACGTTCCGGCTTCCTCAACCTGCCAGAAATCCAGGTTGCGCCGGAATCTGTGCATTAAGTGTTCGAACGGTTCGCCAGGTGAAAAAAGCCGTTGACGCGGGCGGGGCTTTCCCCTAAATTACGCCCCGTTCCAGCGCAACGGCGAAGAGAACACCGTGTTGGCTGAACACGTTAAACCACAGACCAAAATTTGGTGAGGTGTCCGAGTGGCTGAAGGAGCACGCCTGGAAAGTGTGTATACG